>Ga0209277_10000002_pt1 | contig 877795 bp, 775 predicted proteins | sample JI81AbrownDNA_FD_187503 | JGI IMG/M metagenome (GOLD analysis project Ga0209277, IMG submission 187503) | Wastewater effluent complex algal communities from Wisconsin, to seasonally profile nutrient transformation and Carbon sequestration -... | ecosystem: Engineered > WWTP > Effluent > Algae... | reverse complement strand
GCGTGCATGGCGCGGTCCTCAGGCTTCGACACCCCGAGGAAAAAACCGCGTCATGCATGCACCGTTTTTACGAAGCCTAGACCCTATCTCATTGAACGGCAATCAGAAAAAGTGGGGAGACCTTAGGCTGGGAGCCCACCCTACGGGCCTTGTAGACGAGCGCATATATATCAACGCCTTTTCGGATCTGAACGTGGAGCCGTTCCCTTCTCAATATTCTTCGCCTCTTTGAAAGACACAGGCCGCCCTGGCTTGTCCTCACGACCACGAAATGTCTCACCGGTTTGCGGTTTTGTATGCGTTGGCCTGTCATGAGTGTGTGTGCGGCCAGCACCATGATCTTGCCCTTGAAGAACGTCGGTTCTTGATCCGTTTGGCTGATCGTAGCTCCCTGGTGGTGTAGCGCGAACGTCCACGACAGTTCCGTCAGGCTGCGCTATGAAACGGGCGCCATCCCTAGCGTTATCTACACCCTGTGCGGTATCAATCGCAGCATCCGCACCACGTCCAAGCCTAATTGCTGTACCGGCACCACCAGGAACATAGGGTGTAAGAGTAGCCGCCGTATCAACGACAACCCCGATCGAGTCAATAATGCCGGAACCAATGTTGCCTTGACTGAAATTACTGTAGGCGCTATTGACTCCCATCATTACATTAGCCGCATCCCACACTGTTTCAACCGGAATCCGTCCATCAGGGTCGCTGAACTTGTAGGGGTTGTTGTACGCGTAGGCGTAGCGGTTGAAGTGCCTCGGATCGCCGTCATAAGCCGTCACTGGATCCCCACTGAGGAACACTCCCAACAACGGATCATAATACCGCTGCTGCGCATAAGTCAGCCCCGTCGCCGCATCCGTCACATGCCCCGTATATCCCGGCCCTTGGTCATACCCTTGATCACTCGGCTCACCATAAGGCGTATATCGCTCAATCTTCGTCACCGTCTTCGACGCATCACTTTCCGCCACAGGGCTACCAAGCGAATCGGTATGCTGATAACTCACGGTATAAGTGGATGTACCAAAAGGCGCGCTGCGCTTGGCCACCAAGCTGCCGTTGAGATAAATATAGTCGGTATTCTTGCCTGAGCGTGCGTCTTCTTCGGTAATCAACTTACCTTCAAGACTGTACATGGAGTGGTTTGTATTTTTCCCCACAAACCTTGTGGCTTTCACACGACGGCCGTGACCATCGTATTCATAGCTTTCTTTCCCGACCACGTTTTCCAGACGATTGGCTTTATCAAACATATAGTTCTGCGCGCCATTGGTGGTGACATTGCCTGCCGCATCGTAAGCCAGATGACGGGCCACTGAGGCATCGGGCAGCGTGAGCTGGTCCAAACGCTGCGTGGTCGCGTTGTATTGATAGTGATGCGTGCGATTGCCCAAAGTATTGACGCGAATATTGTCCAAGGCGTCGTATGCAATTGTGTTGGTCAACCACGACTGATTCGGTGCATTGGTTTGAATCAGACGGTCGGCATCGTCGTAGCTCATGGTGCGATTGCCGCCGTTGCCGGCAGTACCATCGGTAATGCTGGCCACATTGCCGTTGGCGTCGAACGCATAGGTATCGTCAAGAATGGCAATGGCTCCATTCATGTCTTTACTGCGCAGTGGCAAGAAGCGGGCATTTTGCGTAAGCGAGTGAACGATGCCGTTGCCGTAAGTAAAGCCGCTCATGCCGCCATTGCTGAAATACGAAACCCCACTGGCATAGGTGCCCGCCTGGCTGGCCTGACCCAATGCATTCAGCGTGCTCGCCACCACCAGACCGCTGGGGTAAGTCAAACTGCTCTCCTGCGCCATCGTGTTGTAGGCATGGGTGAGCGTTTTCACGCGGCTGTCGATGGTCAGGGTTTCCGTGACCGGTAAACGCAGCTTGTTGTAAGTGTATGTCCAGTTGTTCGTACCGCTGGTGAGGGTTTGCAACGCACCATCGGCAAAATAGCTGTAGGCCAGATCATTCGTCGTACCGGGAACATCGACCGCCGTGACGCGATTCATGGTGTTGTAGGTACGAACGGTTTTATCGCCCGCTGCAACGCTGGCACGGTCGCAGGTATTGCTGGTCAGGGCACTGCCCTGTACCGACCAGATCAGGTTGTCGACGGCATCGTAATCCATGAGGCTGGCACCGGATTCCGGTTCGATGCGTTTGCAGAGGCGTTGTTCGTTGTCATACACATACTTGCGGGTACTGTTGATCGGCAAACCGTCGTGAATACCACTGCGCGTGACTTCCAATGTTTTGCCATAGACATTACGCAAAATGGTGGTTGTGATGCCTTCCGGTGCCACGATGATCTGGGGGCGGCTGGTATCGGGAGCGTCAAAGACGTGGTAGCTGGTCGTGGTAGCAAAACCACGAGGATTGGTGACACGCGTCACGAAGCCGGTCAGGTATTCCGTGGTGGTGTCCAGGGCGCCCAACTCGGAATCCTGTGTGGTTTTGGTCACCCGGCCCAGGCTGTCATATTCAGTGCGGACACCCGAGGTGAGTGCATCGGTCGTACCGGGATACGAAGTGAATACGGTACGACCAGTGGTGTCGTAAGCCACACGGGTGAAGCGTTGAGTGCCCGCTACATTGCTGTTGTCGTATTCGCGTGTAACGACTGGCTGCCAACGGGCATTGAAGTAGATTTCCTTGCGGTAATTGCCCTTGCTGATGGTTTGCTTCCAATGGCCAGCTGGCAAACCATAGGCAGCCAAGGCATTGATGCTGAAAGTTTGCGTGGTGCCCAGCCATGCAACCGTATCGCTAGCAGGCGGCGTGATCGATGACAAGCGATTCATCGCGTCATAAGAAAAACTGGTTGCGAAGCCCAGTTCATTGCTGATTGATGTCAGCTTGCCGAAATCGCTCACGACGGCACTGACCGTTGTGTTATCTGGGTTGGTAATGAGTTGCGGGATGCCACGCTTGTAGTTGGCGAAGTAAGTGATGCCATCATTGGCATTCTTGACGCTTGCCAGGGTGCCATCGGTGTTGTAAGTCAGGGTCTCTTTCAGTGAGCCGAACTCATATAGCCGGATTGGCAGCAGACTCGTGGCATCGAAGTCAGTCTGACTCACCACATCGCCGATATTGCTATTGGTGGTGGACTTCAATTGGCCCAAAACCCATTTAACGGTGTCATCCTGGTACAGGTAGGTATCGGTTTTTGAAAAACCAGGATTCAAACTGTTCGACAAGGAAATGCTGTTGGCGCGAGCAAAATAATCAAAACTATTGGCTTTCCATGTGAAGGTGACACCATCTTGAATAATGTCTTTTTGCTTGCTTGGCAGTTCGTACTGCGTACCGCTTAAGTTTGGGTGATAAGCCGCCAATGGATTGACACCCACCTTGGTATTGAACCCCAGGTTGGCATCGTTGGGGGTTACGTTGGAATGCACAGTTCGCTTGTATTCAATCGAATTTTTGGTAACCACTTCACTTGCCAGTTGGCCACGTTCGGCTTCATGGCCATTCAATTTGAAGTTGAGCGTGATCACACTGCCATCTGGCTGGGTAACACGCGTCGCTCGCGTTGTAGGGCACGCGCCTTGCAAGCAATCAGGAGCAAATTTCCAAGTGTTTAAATCGTAGTCATATGTCCATACTTGATCGACAAGACCGGGCCCATTTATTTTTTTGCTCACAAGTGCGTCTATGTAATGGAGCGGCTCTGCCTCATGGTTGGTGCAACTGCCTGCCCAAGGGTTGTAGTACTCCCTATGCCTGAATACAAAAGTACCGGCTGCACCGGACGGATGTTGTACAGTCACCTGAGCCGCGTCAGTGTCAGGGGAAAAGGTGGAATCACTTACTGGGTATGCAAGTCCGTTATCGCACTCGACTTGTACAATTGGATCGTCAACGCCGATTGAACCGCGGAATAAGCCACTAGTAAATACTTGCGTGTATACCCATTTGCTGGTGTCTGGCAACGTTACCGATAGCAACTTTTGATCGGCTCCATATTGAAATGTCCATGTTTTACCGTGAGCCATAGCGGAGGTTAAGACACTGCTCGAATTATAGGTAAAACTGATCAGCCTGCCATCACTCGCTGAAATCGACGTCAGCTTGTTCGCGGAGTCGTAATTGTAAGAAACGAAGTTACCGAACCGGTCTTCCACGCGAGTAGCGGCGAGAAAAATCCGCCCCCTGTTCATTTTTACCGTGCCGCCCGTAGCAGTGGTGAAGAAGGGGATTCTTGAATAACGATTTATACCGTTTCGAACAATCATTCGATTGAAATAATATTTTGTTCCGTCTGGTGATATCGCTAAAAAACCTTCACCTGAACCATTTTGGATAGTAGGCAGGCAGGTCAGCAACCAATGGTCTTTGGTGGTCCAACGAGCCGCTTGCGCGGTATTGTTTTGGCTGGTGGTTGTCGTGAGCAAGATATCGCCAGAGACTTGTCCCGGAACGCTAAGACGAGTGCCCGACCAGTATTTGTAGGGCTCTCCTGCGATTCCATCAAGAGATTCAAACCGCGGCGGCATGCCTGATCCTGTGGAGCAACGAGCGTTTGGGGTGGCACTATCTGCTTTCCATCCGTAGTTTTGAGGGGTCGTTGTTCCATCTGGCCCTGTTGTAAAAACGCCTGACAGATTGGGCACCTCAATCGACCATCCCGAAAAACCTGCTCCTGCTGCTCCAGAGACAATGGCACCTATTGGCACCAAATGTGGAAATCCATCAGACACCGAAATTTTCATCGTGCGGGTCAGTCGTACGGGTAACGCATTATTTCCGGGCAAGTCGATATCCGTCACTGAAAAGCTGGTAGCGCCAGTGTTGTGATCCACCTGCTCGCCGAACAAATCTGGACCCAGCGCACCAACTGCATCGCTGGGCGCTTTGTATCGACGGTCCTCGATTGCCTGGGAAGTCGTGTTTTGCGCGTAAGCAGATGACAGGAACGATGCGAACAGAAGGCACAGAGATAGAATTGTTTTCATTTTTTTGGTCGTTTTTGATTGAATTGCGGAAATAGCGTCGACGGTTGGTTCGGAGAAAGCGGTGAACAAAACAGGTTCTTTTTCACTCTTCTTTTGCGCCTGATGCCAATGGAATAGACTGCTTCTCTGCGAGATGCATAATCACGCTCCATAGCCCGCGCTTCGGTTTTTTCTTCTGGTATTTTTTCAGCATCACTCCGGCATCACTTCCGCCTCGGTTCGCACCCCACTCCATTGCCATCCCTATCCAGATGCGGCCCGTAGCCGGGTTCGCCACGCCGCACAGGCGCGACACCCGCAGCACGGGCTTCCGCGCAGTTCGCGAATAAGCCTTGGCTACGTGACGCGCGCGCAGGCGCGATTCGCGATGGCATGAAAGTATTGATCGGCGCAGCATCGCTGCGTGATGAAGCACCGCCGCCGCGATGGCAGTGATAGCTGCCGCGTTTGCGGTCGTTGTGACAACCTTCGGCGTTAAGTCCACCACTGTGGGCGGAGGCGTTCATGGCGACACGCAATGCGATGACGCCAAACGCCTTCGGCAATAACACACCGTATGGCGTGCGGTGCGAGGTTGCACTTGCGCCTTCCCTGACCATCCAGCATTCCTCCTATGGAATGCGCTTCGACTTGGATCCGAAGCGTGACACAAGTCTCATCCCTGCGTGCTGCTTTTGTCAATCGTTGGTTTGTATCTAAAAACTGGGGTCAGTGTGGCCTTTCTCCAGTTGCGATGATGGGCTGAAGGTCGCCCGATGAGCTCACGCCACCGGCGCCGCCACCGCCCGCTCCCCCCGCCGATACCCGATGGCTTCGGCCACATGCGAACCAAGAATGTCTGCACTCCCCGCAAGATCCGCGATCGTCCGCGCCACGCGCAGAATTCGATGCATCGAGCGTGCCGAGAGTTGCAGTAGATCGATCGCGTTCTCAAGCATCGCCTGATCGTCCGGCGCGAGCCGACACACCGCGTTCGTTTCCGATTGATCGAGATGCGCGTTGCAACGGCCCGCACGTGCGCGTTGGATTTCGCGCGCCCGCACCACGCGCGCACGGACTACATCGCTGGATTCGCCAGGCGGTGCGTCGGGGCGCAATTCGGCGGGCGGCAGTCGCGGGACTTCGAGGTGCAGGTCGATGCGTTCGAGCAAGGGGCCTGAAATTTTGCTGCGATAGCGCTGGATCGCTTCCGGGTGGCAGCGGCATCTTCCAGAAGGATCGCCTGCCCAGCCGCAGGGGCAGGGATTCATCGCAGCGACAAGCTGAAAACGCGCAGGAAACTCGCTTTGTCTTGCGGCGCGCGAGATCGTAACGACGCCCGATTCCAACGGTTCGCGCAGCACTTCGAGCGCGCGACGGTCCCATTCGGGCAGTTCGTCCAAAAACAAAACGCCGTTGTGCGCGAGTGAGATTTCGCCCGGGCGCGGGTCGGCGCCGCCGCCGACGAGGGCGACCGCGCTGGCGGTGTGGTGCGGGCTGCGGAATGGGCGCGTGCGCCAGCGGGTGGGGTCGAGGCCGCGACCGCTGACCGATGCGATGGCGGCGGTTTCCAATGCGTCGGCTTCGCTGGCGTCGGGCAACAGGCCCGGCAATCGCGACGCGAGCAGCGTCTTGCCGCAGCCGGGCGGGCCGACGAGAAGAATGTGATGACCGCCGGCCGCCGCCACTTCCAACGCACGACGCGCTTGGGCTTGCCCACGTACGTCGCGCAGGTCCGGGCCGTGGTCGTATTGCGCTGCGGGTGCGGTCGCGAGCGGTAAGCGTTTGCTGCCGTTGAGCGCGGCGCAGACTTCGAGCAACGTGCGCGCGGTGTAGGCCTCGACATCGGACGCGAGCGCGGCTTCGGCGCCGTTGCCGGCCGGGACGATCAATTTGCGGCCGGTCTGCGCGGCGGCCAACGCGGCCGGCAGCACGCCATCGACGCTGCGCAATTCGCCGGTCAGGCCGAGTTCGCCGAGAAATTCGTATTCGGCCAATGCCTGTACGGGGATTTGTCCGCTGGCGGCCAGAATGCCCAGCGCGATCGGCAGGTCGTAGCGGCCGCCGTCTTTGGGCAAATCTGCGGGTGCGAGATTGACGGTGATGACGCGCGCGGGAAATTCGTATTGCGCGCATTGGATCGCCGCGCGCACGCGGTCCTTGGCTTCGCGTACGGCAGCTTCGGGCAGGCCGACGATCGACATTCGCGGCAGGCCGCCGCCGAGGTAGACCTCCACCTTCACCGCGGGCGCACGCACGCCCGATCGCGCACGGGTGTGCGCAAGCGCAAGATTCATGGCGATGCCCCTTAGTCGCGGGGCGGTGCGATATCGCCGCCGTCGCGCTCGGCGAGCTGCGCTTCGAGGCGTTCGACCAGCATGCGCAGGTCGTCCAACTGCTGCCGCGTGCGGACCAGCACCGCGCGCTGCACGTCGAACTCCTCGCGCGTGACCAAATCGAGTTTGGCCAAGCCGCTTTGCAGCGCGGCTTTGAAGTTGTCCTGCATTTCCTCGCGGCCCTCGCGCAGCGCGGGAGGCACCAAGCCGCTGAGGCGGCGGGCGAGGTCGTCGATTTGGCTGAGGTCGATCATGGGCATGTCCGGTGGATTGTAGCGCGGGCTCCAGGATCGTGCGCCGGCTGGGCGAGGGCTATCGGGGAATGCCGCGATACGGGGTCGGAAAAGTCCGAACCGGCGCGGTCATGGCCGACTTCGAGATAAACGCAAGCGCCCGCTGGTGGCGAGCGCTTGGTGGTGTCGCATGCGAAATCGGACGAATCGTGGACGATCAGTCGTCGTCGCCGTCATCGGAGGGCGTCGTCGTGTTGGAGCCGCTGTCGTACGTCATACCGCTGGTGTTGCTCCAGCCGGTGTAGGGGCCCCAGCGGCCCGAGGTATCGGAGCTGCTGTAGCCGCTGGAACTGTTGGAGCTGCCGCCCGGTGGCGGTACGCCGTGTTGACCGAAATAGACGCCGCCGTAGCCCAGGTCTGCGGCCCCCGGTTGGATCCCTCTATTCACCAGATCGCGATAAGCGCTGTCCTGCGCTTCGTGCCTGGCTTTTTCCGCCTTCCATTCGCTCGGTGTGTGTTCGTCGACGTATCTGCGCCAGTCTTCCAAACCGCCGCCGAGGTTGTACCACCATATCGTCGGCATTTCGCGGTTGATCGATTGCGTCAAATACGCGAGAGAGTATTTCTCCTGATAGCGCTGTTCCGCCAGCTCGGCGTCTTTTTTCATCTGCTCGTAGCCCTCGGGAGTCAATTCGCCCGTTATTTTTCCGTAGAGGGCCTGCACTCCGGCGATGTAGGCATCGGTCAGAAAACCCGCCGTATCGCTGACGAACTCGGAGGCTTTGTCCGCGATTTTGTTCTTCACAGCATCGCTCGCGCCGCCGAGCGCGGCATCGCCGAAACCTTGATCCGAGTCCTTGCCTTTCGAACCGGCGCCGATCTTCCTGTTGCCGTCGTCGAAATGATTGATCGGGTCGTTGCCTGCATAGGCATAGCGGTTCGGGCCGACCGATGGGTTTTGCGGATTCATCCGGTCGGCGGAAATATAGCGTCCCAGCACCGGATCGTAGTAGCGCGCACGCTGGTAGATCAGCCCGTTCTCGATATCCAGCCGTTCGCCGAGGAAAGACGTGTCCTCCTGCGTCGCGTTGCTCGCGCCGAAGCGTTCGCCGAACGGGCGATGACGATATCGCACCACTTCATTGCCGGCGGCGTCGCTGACGACGTTGACCGAACCCAGATGGTCGTTGTGGATCCAATTCACGACGCTGCCGACCTTGCGCGCGATGGTGTGGCCGTTGAGCTGGATATGCTTGGTGACCACGCCGTTCTTCACGTGATAGTTCGGTTTGACGTAGATATCCTTGGTGACGGTGGCGCCGACCTGGTGATATTTGATCACGCGGTCGTCGTTCGCGTCGTAGAGATAGGACGTGCCGCTGAAGGTCGACATCAGTCGGTTCTGACCGTCCCAGATCATGAAGACACCGTTGCGTTTCGACATGCTGCCGTTGGCGTCGTACTCGAACGTGTTGGCGCCCGCCGACAGCGCGGCGTGCGGACGCACGGAGGCGACGCCGGGCGTCGGATAGACATAACTGCCGATGCGCGAGTTGTACGTCAGGTTGTCCGAGGGCGAATACGCGAAGGTCTGCGACTGGGCGGCGGTGGACAGATTGCTCGCGCTGGTCAATCGGCCGACCGTATCGTAGCCGTAGGTCCAGCTTTCGTCCGCGAACGGGCTGGCGACGGTCTTGATCTTGCCGTCGGCGTAACGCTCGTACGTCAGCTTCTGCCGATATGTCAGGGAATTGTTGTAGGTGGAAATGCTTGCGAGCCGGTATGCGACATCGTAGGTATACCCGGTCTTCAATGCGTTTGAAAAATTGATGAACTTGATCTTGTCGCCGATGTCGTAAAAGACCTGATCGACATAACGAGGAATCGATGTCACGCGCCCGGCGCTGTCGTACTGGACCGGCGCCAGCGCTGTGCCCAGCGTGTCGCCGTCCGGAAAGGTGGTCCACTTGCGACGCCCACCTGCGTCGTAGCCGTGGTTGAACGTATAGGTCACGGCGTCGATCGTGCGCGTTTCGTTGGTCAGACGACCGCCGCTGTCGTATTGATAGCCGCTGCGGACGCCGGAATACCCGTCGTAGTCGGAGGTCAAACGGCCGATATTGCTGTGCCCGGCGCGGATCTCGTCGTAGGTCCAATAGGCGGCGATCGGGGATGCGGTGTTGCAGAACGCGCTTCGTTTCTGCAGCCGAAGAAGAGCGTCGTATTCGTAGCAGGTCGCTACGTTCTTCGCGTCCGTTTTCGTTCGCAGGAGGCCGCTGTCGAAATAGGCATAGCGCGACAGGCCGCGATCCGGGTCGTAACTGGTGAGCTTTCGGCTTAGGGAATCGTACGTGTCCGTCCAACGGTTGTTCTCGGCGTCGTACATTTCGATCCGGTTGCCCAGAGCGTCGTAGACGTACCGGGTTTCGTGCAGGACCGTCGGGCTGTAGACCTTCTGCGCCTTCGCGGTGCGGCCGTAGGCGTCGGCGGCGATATGGGTCGTTTCGCCGGTCGGGGAGATCACTGTCGTCCGCCAAGGCGCGGTGTAGGCGAGCTCGATCGATTTGACCGGGGTTTTTCCGAGCGCGGCATTGAAAATGGCGGTGTTCCGATCGAGACGGTCGTAGTTCATGAAACGTTCGGAGAGCACGCCCTGTCGGCGCACGCTGGCGAGCATGCCGCGCGCATTGTAGGTTTTGAATGTGGTTTCGGTTGAACTCATCTGCGACGAAGTCAGGTGTTGCTCGGCGATGTTCCGCCCCAATCCATCCAAATAGCGTTTCGTGAAGCTCGGGGTGGTCCCGCCGCTCGGATCCGGAAACTCGGTGCGGATGTGTTGTCCATTCAGTTCGGGATTGACGTAGCCGCAATCGTTGAACCCATTCCCGGCCTGGCAATAGCTCATCGCGACGTAATTGCCTTGCGGCATGTCCTTTCGCTTGAGGCGGCAGAACGCATCGTATTGGATGGACTCGGCCACGACGTTGTTGTAATCCGTTTGCGTCGCCGGCGCTTGACAGGCGAGATTCCACGTCGTGTTCCAGACCTGCAGTTTCGCATTGGTCGTCGCTCGCACCAGGGACGGGTCGGCGGCATCGTAGGTGTAGGACGTTTGATTGCCGACGCCATCCCGATTCCACAGCACGCTGCCGTTGCCGTTGTAGGCGGTGTGCGTGGTGACATAGCGATTTTCTTCCTTCAGCCACCGCTTCACGGTGGTCAAATAACCGCGGCTCGGACTCAGCGCGCAGTTCGGTGTCGTAACGCCGCTCTGGTCGTAGCAATAAACCGTTTCCGCGAGTATCGGCGTCGCGTTATTCGTGCCCTTGTAGACGCGCTGCGTCGCCATGTTGTCGACCAGCAGATTGGGCGCGGTCGTATAGAGGTACGAATACGCGGTGTAACGCTCGTCGCCCGGCGTCAAATAGTCGCCGTGCTCGATCTTTCCGATCAGGTTGCCGAACGTATCGTATTGATAATCCTCCGCGCCGTGCTCGCAGGTCGCGACGCTGCTGCAGGCGCCGTTCGCTTGGGGGCGCATCTTCGAGACCCCGATCAGATCGGCTCGATAGGGCAACGCATCGGTACGGATCGAGTATCGGTAATCGACGATCTCGATGTAATTGGCCCCGGACAAGCGTTGCGTGCTCATGGGCGTGTTGCGCATGGCGGCGTTCTGGTGATACCAATTGCGGACGATCGGGCAATCGGTTTCCGCCGTTTTGACGATCGCGCCCGACACGATCGAATGGTTCTCGATGCAGGGCAACGCGATGTTCGCGTAACCGAAGCCGCGGAATTCGCGCTCGGCGCGGTCGTAGTAGCCGTTGCCGAAGCGGTAGGTCGTCGTCGCGATGTTGCCGCGGCCGTCGTTCATCGAAATCTGATTCACCGTATAGCTCGGCGGCGGGTTGTTGAGATGCGCCAAGCCGTTCTGATTCGAGCCCAGATACGAGATGGTGGTGGTCATGCCGTAACCGTTGGCGATCGACGCCATCAGCCGTGAACCCGAGACCGCCTTGACTGGGCGGTAGACGCCATCGCCGAACACGCCGATCACGTCGTTCTTGCCGTCGCCCTCGACATCGCCGAAGAGCAGGCCGCCCAGCGGCGTCGTCGTGGAGGCGGGCATGAAGCCGAAGGTGAGGTAGCTGGAATACGCCGAGGTGAACCCGTTGCCCGTCGATAGATGCCAGACGTAATTGGTGTTGGCGCCGATGCTCGTACCCTGCCGGAACTGCACGTAATCGGCCTTGCCGTCGCCGTTGATGTCGGCGAACGCCGCGACGCCCGCGCCGCCGATCAATCCGCATTGGTTCTGCGGAGGGCCGAAGCCGATGCCGTTGGACAGATTCCAGTAAATGCAGCCATCGGTGTTCTTGACCACATAGTCGGCTTTGCCGTCGCCGTTGATGTCGGCCATGGTGCGCAAGAAACTGCCCTGCGTGTGCATGCCCGCTTGGCTTTTGCCGGGCAGGAACGTGCCGGTTTTCGGATCGAACAGATTCCAATGATGATTGCCGTCGTTGTTCTTGGCGTTGTAGTCGAGCGCGCCGTCGCCGTTGATGTCGGCCCACCAACGATACGCGCCCAAACCGTGGATCGCCGTGCAATTGTCCTTGCGTGGCCCGAAGCCGGACGGCCCGCCCAAGGTGTACACGAAGCACGGCGTGACGCCGCCGACCAGCACATGCGTGATGTAGTCCGCGTAACCGTCGCCGTTGAGATCGATCATCCATGTCGCGCTGGTATTGCCGATGCCCATACCGATGTTCTGCGTGACCCCGGGGGCGAAGGAAAACCGACCCTGCGACAGGTTGTAATGGATATTGTCGTCGCTGGTTTTGGTGACGTAATCGGCGCGGCCGTCGCCGTTGATGTCGGCCATCCAGCGCAAGACGCCGTTGCCGTGGATACCCGCGGATTGCGACAGCATGGCGTCCCAGCCGCCGCCGTTCGATCGCGACCAAAACAAGGTGTTGCCGCTGTCTTTGCGCACCAAATCCATGCGGCCGTCGCCGTCCATGTCCGCGAGCCAGCGCTGCGAACCCAGCGTGCTCAACCCCGCCGCGCCGACGCTGACCGCCGGATAGCCAGGACCATTGGCGGCGCCTTGCAAGCCGACGCTATCGCCCTGCCAGCCCATGGTGGTGGCCGGCAGCGTCGAACCGTTCGCGATGAGCCCATTGGCGTCGTAGGTCAAATCCGAGCCGTATTGCTGCACGCTAACGAGCATCGAAACGCCGGTGTATTCCAGATTATTCCGATACGTCAGTTTGTAGCCGCGGCGCACGTAGCCGTGCGATTGCACGACGATCTGCGACAAGCGCAGACCGATGGTCTGCAGCGTGGCCGAGCCGATCGCCGATTGGATCGGGTCCGGGCGCGTCTCGTATCGGAACATGACGCGATGGCCGCCGAGCGGGCCGTACGCGATCGCCAGTAGATACGGATGGTCGGTGACCGCGCTGATATTGCCCCAGGAGTAATCCGTCTGCGCGCCTCGACGATTCACCTCGGTGAAGACCACCCAGACCCGCGCCGGATTGGTGAGCGATCTGAGGTAAATCGTGTTGCCGTTCTTTTGATGGATACGCCACTCGTTCGTCGCTGCCGTGAAGACGATGCGCTCGAAATTCTCCACTTTCGCGAAGTGCGTGCCGCCGTACGCGCAACTGACGCTGACGTTCGCGGTCGTGCAGGGCAGCAGTTCCTGTCCGTCGAGGTAGAACACATCGTTCGCGTCGTATTTGGGGACTCCCTTGCGCACGCTGAAGCGTTCGATCTTGCGCAGGCCCGTCAGCGTCCAGCCCATGCCCAACACACCGTTTCCGCTCGCGGAGCTGTAATCGAGCGAGAGCGATGGTTCCGCGTCGAGATAGGTCGGCGCTTCGATCGGAATCGAGTGACGGAAATCGGCGGTTTCGGCGGTTCTGTACTGCTGCCCGTAGCCGTAGCTTTCGCGGGAAAGCGGGACATCGCCTTCGTAAGCCGAAGTGGCGACGGAGAAGAGCAATGCGATGGCGCAGGCGATCGTGCGCGCGAGCGATGCGAAGGGAGCGTTCATGGCGGGTCTCGAAAGATCACGGCTCCGGGCAGTCCGGCGACCGCATCATCGTGAAAATCGCCGAGGCCTCCTATCGCCCGAAAGAGTGATTTTTCGCGCCGAAGCCCGGTGTCAGGGCGCTGCGCGCGCGGCATGGCGTCTGGGGCGCCGCTGGGGCGTCTTTCGCCCAGATCGTTCGCCTCTACTGCGGGCGCGGTCATCTCTTCCGTCTTGCGGCACGGAGGAGCGTTCTCTATGCGTCGCGATGCGGTCGAATCTCGGGCGAGAGGATTTCGAACCGGCGCTCAGACGATGCCCTGCGCCTGCGCCCGAGCCAACGCCGACGTGCGGTTGCCTGCGTCTAGTTTGCGGAACAGATGCGCGACGTGCGTCTTGACGGTGTTGAGCGAGATATTCAAATCCTTCGCGATCTGCTCGTTGGTCTTGCCGGCCTTGATCGCGACCAGCACGCGCAATTCGGCCGCGGTGACGGGCGAGTGCGGGTTTTCGTTCGCGATCAATTGCGCCAGCGGGTCGTCGAAACGCAGCACATGATCGATGGCGCCGTACAGCTCGGCGCGGGAACATGTTTTGAGCAGGAAGGCATCGGCGCCGGCGGCGATGGCGCGTTTCGCGCGATCTTCGTCGTGGGAGCTGGTCAGCACGATGAATTTCGACGATATCGTCGCTTTGGCGCGCGCGATGAGTTCGACCCCGTCGAGTTCGGGCAGATTCAGATCGACGAAGATCAGATCCGGACGGCATGCGTTCACCAGCGCCAGTCCTTCCGCGCCGTCGCCGGCTTCGCCGACGACGCGAAGATCCTGCCGCATCGAGAGCAGCGCGCGGATGCCGTCGCGAACGATCAGATGGTCTTCGATCAGAACGACAGTGGCGACCGTGGGCGGGGATCGACGCATGGCGGTGCATTTCGGGTCGTGGCGGCGGCTTCCGCGAGCGAAGGCTTGCATAGGCTGCGATTTGCGCATGTTATACGCTATCGTCCGTAGCCCTGCCACAGACGCCGAAAAGCGGTCCGCGACGCGCATGGGGGCGTGCCGCGGGTTCGATCGAACCGGGTCCCGCATCATGCCGACCACGCCAATGCCGACCATCTTCGCGGACGATTCGAAGTCCGCATCTCGAGCGACGATCGTGCATGCGCGGGTGAGGCGCCGCTGTCGCCCGCAGCGCGGATCCTGGGTCGTCTTGATCCGCATCGCGCTGCTTCTGCTCGCGACGGTATCCGAGGTCGCGGCGGCGAGCGGTTTCGCGCAACGTTTCCATTCCGCGCAATGGACGCGAGAGGACGGACTTCCGAGCAACACCATCGCCGACATCGCGCAGACGCCCGACGGATTTCTCTGGGTCGCGACCGCCGAGGGGCTCGCGCGTTACGACGGGTCGCGCTTCAAGATCTTCAATCGCCGAAGCTTGCCGATCCTCGAATCCGACATCATCACCAAACTCGATGTGGATTCGGTCGGGCGTCTGTGGGTCGCTACGCTCACCGGCGGGGTTTATTACAAGGACGCGAACGGATGGCATCGTGTCGCCGCGCCCGTCGGCGAAGAGTGGATCGTGATCAATCTTGCGCTGGGCGCCGACGGCGACGTGTGGGCAGGCACGAATATCGGCATGGCGCGTATCCGCCCATCGCCGAGCGGATACGTCTTCGATGCCGATGTCGTCGACCGCGGCCAGCCGGTGACGTTCGTGAGCGCATCGGGTGGCGATGTCGTTTCGTACATCCGACGCGGTACGAAAGGCGTTCGCGAGTACGCGGCGGGCTGGGCCTCCGCCCGCGACAGCGCCATGCCCGATGCCAAGCGTTTTTCCAGGCTTTGGCAGACCCGCAGCGGCATCGCCGTTTTCGATTGGGGCAGCGGCGTGCATCTGATCGAGCATCGCGCCCCGCCGCGCAGAATCGCATTCGAGAAGATTCCCGATGTCGCCGACGTGAGGGTGGACACTTCGGGCACGATTTGGCTCGCCACGCTCGATCGCGGATTGATCGCGGTGATGCCCGACGGCGAGACCGTCGCGATGGCGCAAACCTTCGAGCGTCTGGGTGGCGTGGTTCGCGATGTGTTCCAGGCGCGCGATGGGTCGATCTGGATCGGCACCGACAAGCACGGCTTGATTCGATTGCGGCGGCCGGAAGTGTCGTTTTTCGAATTCGCAGGCGGAAAGCCGCTGGGGTACGTGAATGCGGTGGCGGAGTCGCCCGACGGTCGCATCCACATCGCCACGACGCATGGCGTGGCCGAGTATTCGAGCGCCACGAACGCGTTCGTTTGGTCGGACAAGCCGAATCTTGCGCGCGAGGGGCTCGCTTTCGGAATGTATGCGGGCAGGAGCTTGGTGGTGTCGCAGCCCTCGTTGCGCCTCGTCGAAGTGGCTTCCGGCGAGACGATCGAAATCGATCGCGGGCCATGGCCTCCGAACAGGAACATCCTCGCACTGCGGCCTGAGGAAAACGGCGGCGCCCTGATCGCCACGACCCACGGTATCGCTGCGATCCGCGATGGTCTGCTGCGGCCGTACGAGCCCGCGGAAGAGGGGCCGATGACCATGGCCTTGTTCGAGCGGGTGCCCGGCGAAATTTGGGCGGGCAGCGTCGATCGCCTGCGTATGCTGAAGCGTGGGCGATTCGTCGATCACCCCTATGCCAGCGCGCTCCGCGGCAAGTGGGTCAGCGGTTTCGCCAGCGCACCGGGCGACGGTGTTTGGATCGCGACGTACGGCGATGGCGCATTTTTGGCTCGCGACGGTCGGACGACCCATTTTCACGAAGCGGCCGGTTTCCCTAAGAACAATCTCAACGGTTTGGTCCGAGGGCGCGGCGGTTTTCTATGGTTATTGACCAATTCCGGCATCTATCGCGTGCGCGAAGAGGCGCTGACGGCGCGCGACGCACGCGACGCGACGCCGGTGCCCGCGAAGGCCTACGGCCGTGCGCACGGTTTGGCGTACGAGGAAACCAGCGGCGGCCAACAGCCGCCGGCCGTGCTCGCTCGCGATGGCTCGCTTTGGTTCGCGACCTCCGGCGGCGTGGCGCGCATCGGCCCGCAGGCGCAAACGACGGTCGGCGCTGCACCGCGCGTGCATGTGGACGATGTGCGCGCGGATGCGTCGTTCGAGCGGGCGGATCAGCATGCGCTGGTCTTCGCCAAAGGAACGCGTGCGATCGAGATCGATGTCAGCGCACCCGACCTTATCGACGGAAAATCCATTCTTATCCGCTACAGAATCCGAGGCTTCGATCCCGATTGGAAAATACTGCGCGGCGAAAGAACCGTGCATCTGGGGAATCTGCCTCCGGGCTCGCACACATTGGAGATGATGGCCAGCAACGACGAAGGGCGATGGATCGGCAAGGTCGAATCGGTGACGCTGCGCATCGTGCCGTTCTTCCATCAAACGTTGTGGTTCAAGGCGCTGTTGGTCGCGCTGATGGCCGGCGCGGTGTATGGATTCCATCGCGTGCGGCTTTCGGTGTTGAAATCGCGTTATGCGGTGATGGAAGAACGCGCCAGAATCGCGGCCGAGCTGCACGACGGCATCGCGCAGGGGTTTTCCGGCATCGCGCTGCAGATCGAAGCGGCGCTCGCGGACGAACGCGTGCCGGAAGGGTCCGCCCAGCGCATGCAGCGCGCGCGTACGCTCGCGGTGTCGAGCATGGACGATATCCGGCGCTCGGTGCGGCTGCTCTCCGCGGAGACCGACGGCGGATACGGCGCGGTCGAGTGCGTGCGCGCCGCGCTGCGCGAATCGCCTGTGCCCGACAGCGTGAACGTCGTCTTCGTGCATACCGGCGTTCCCTTCGAGCTGTCGCAGAGCGCTCTGCATCACATCGACCGCATCGTCAGGCAGGCCGTGGCCAATGCCGTGGAGCATGCCAGTCCCGAGCATATTCGCGTCTCGTTGTCCTTCGACCCGGGCCGGTTGCGGCTCACGATCGAGGACGACGGCAACGGCGGCGCCGCGCCGGCATCGGCGCCGACGCTTTCGTCATCGCCCGCTGCGGCGCGCGGCTTCGGCAGCGTCTCGCTGCAGAAACGGGCGGAGGCGATCGGCGCGAGGCTCACCATCAGCGCCGAGCGCGGAACCGGCACGCGATTGAAGCTGACGCTCCGTCGACGGGGCCTGCGCGGCTTCATGCAGCGCGTTGCGGGCAGGCTGCGGCGCGTAGCGGGCAGTCGGAAAAACCCATCGGCCGGGGTATGATCGGCGAGAGCGCATACAGCGACGCGGGGATGCAGTCGATGAAAATGGTCATGGCCGTGATCAAACCGTTCAAACTGGACGATGTGCGCGAAGCCTTGGCCGAGGCCGGTGTCGCCGGCATCACCGCCACCGAGGTCAAGGGCTTCGGCCGCCAGAAGGGCCACACCGAGCTGTATCGCGGCGCCGAGTACGTGGTCGATTTTCTGCCCAAGATCAAACTGGAAGTCGCGGTCGCCGATGAACAGGTCGAATCGGTGGTCGAAGCGATCATGCGATCAGCCGGCACCGGCAAGATCGGCGACGGCAAGATCTTCGTCTGGGATCTCGAAAAAGTGGTGCGTATCCGCACCGGGGAACTGGATGCCGATGCGCTGTAAGGCGCGCGGCGTTCGGACGGCCGCTCGCGCGCGCTGACCGCCGTCGCGGTCGATTCGCGTTTGCAGCCGAAAAGAGACCGTTTTTTCCGGGCGGTCGTCGTACGATGACATTCGAGCGCGCGACCGCGCACTCGCGGCAAAGGGGCGAAGGATATGTCGATGTCGATTCGAGTGCTGTTCCCGGCTTTGCTCGCACTGGCGATGCTGGCGTCCGGTTGTTCCACGTTTCGGGGAGCGCCGGCACCGCTGCTCAAACCTTCGTTGATCAAGAATGACGGTTTCGTCGACGCCAAAGCGCAGATGGATGTTCTGATCGGCGACGATCTCGACGAAGGCGCGCGCAACGCCGCAGTGTTCAAGTTGATGGCCTTAGCGGATGTGCGCTATCTGGAATTCCGCAACGATATCGTCGCGAATCGCAAGCACACGCGATCGGCGTCCAATGCGATGATGCTCGCGACCGACATCGCGGCGACGCTGACTCAATCCACGGGCGTCAAGGACAACTACATCGCCTTGTCGGCGTTGATCAATGGCGGCGAGACGATCTACGACAAGGATTATCTGTTCGACCGCACGATCGAGGCGTTGGTCGCGCAAATGGACGCGAACCGAAAAGCCAAGCAAGTGCTGATCTACGAAGCACTGCGCGATAGGTCCGTGCAGGCGTACCCAGGACAAGCAGCCTTGGCCGACGTGCTGGACTACTACTACATGGGCACGATCAATGCCGCGGTGATCGGCGTACAGAAGTCGGCGAATGAGCAACAGCGTCAGAGCGAGGGCACGCTGCGCGAGATCGGGCCGATCGATGCTGCGCAGATCGTGGCGCGTCAAGCGCAGACCGATCGTTCGGCCAAGTTCGTGGATTCCTTGGACGCCGCCAATCGCGAGAAACTCGCCGATTTCCTGCGCAGCAACGGTATCGAAGTGCCGAATTTGGCGGAAGCGCCGCGGCCTAATATCGTCCTGCGCCAACGGATGAATGAGTTGCGTAAAAAGAAGCAAGACCAGTTCCCGAATTTCGACAGCGTGTTGGCCGCGCTCAAGGCACGCGGTTTCGTGACCGACGGATTCTAAGCTCGTCGCCTTATTCAGTCGAACACGCGATAACGTTTTTTCAGTCATGCGGCGCTCGTGCCGCGCGATAATTCGGATTGAGGGCAGCGCGATGGATGTGGTGAAGATTCCCGGCGATTTCGATTTCGAGCAGATGTCCCGCGCGATCATGGGGGAAGAAGCTTGGGGCTATGTGATGGTCGATTCGCAGATCAGGAGCGGTGCGAATATTGCGAGTTTCGACTTCCACCCCGAAGGCCTGTATCCCGCGACCTGTCAAATTTTGCCGACGACTCAGTCTGTCCCGAGCGGGCACGTCAAGGAGTGGACCGGCCAGATGCTGATTCAAGGCCGCGTGCGCAACGTCATGCTTTGCCGGAAAAGCTGAGTTCGCGATGGCGTTCGATCTTTGGTAAGTGCGTTGGTCGGATCACTGCGAAATGGACGGCGAACGATACGAGGAAGACGCGACTTCGGCGTCGAATCCATCCCCGATCGCCTCCCACCGCCGCATCCGCTCGCGACGTTCCGCTCGCGAAACGAGCAGCGCATACAACCCGAGCGCGCCGAACCAGCAGATCGCTGCGGTCCAGACGTCGTGCGAAAGGAAATGCGCGCCGCGCAGTTGTTGGCCGATGCCGAATACCATGCCTGCGATGACGCCGACGGCCAGCCCATATCGGCGCCATTGCGGCTTGGTCATCATGAAGAAAAAATACAGCGCCATCCACGCGTAGCCGCCGCTGGCGTGCCCCGCCGGAAAGCACGAGGCGTGCGGTAACGATGTCGATCTGGCTTGGAACAACGCCAAGTAAGGCCGCACGCCGCCGAGCCCATCGATATCCCACGGGCAATCCATGTTCGACCACGACTTGACCCAAGACACGGCCAGCGTGGACAGCAGCACCGACAGCGCCAGATAGCCCAACGGCGCACGCCATGCGGCGTATGCCTCGCGCCGCATCGCGACCGCCCATGCGACCACGACGCCCACCCATGCCGCGATGCTGGCGCTGCGGCCGACGCGATGCATCAACGTCTCGGTCACGAACCAATGCTTCAGCAACCAACGGTAGCCCTGCCAGTCGTAGACGGCATGGGCGATCCTCCAATCGAGCGCGTACGATTCGATCGCGACGATCGTCACGACGAACGCGGCGAGCGGCAGCCAGAGATGCCGATATCGAAATCGGGCGGCTTCGCTGTCCGTCGATCGCGGCGGGACGAGCCGCAGAACGCTGCCGCGCACCTGTCTCGACGATCTCGGTGGCGAAGACGCCGGTAACGGCATGCAAGGGGCTCCTCTGACGATAGGCCCCTGTTTTACGTCGGCTAACTTAAGTCGATATGAGCCGAATGTTGAGATCGCGTTACGGTGCGCGACGACGGTCTCACTCGCCCAGCGCTGTGGCCACGAACGATGTGGTGCGAAAGACCAGGATGAAAACGTCTCGAATCCGGTCTCGACCTCCTTCGCCTGCTGCCGTTGCGGCCCCCGCATCGCGCGAGCATCGGCTTCCGAACGGAGCTGGTGGTCACGCGGCCCTTGTGACGACTCGTAAGGAATCAGCCGATATCGATCAGGCGTTATCCCGGCGAATGCCGGGGCTCAGGCGTTAAAACATCGATAAACGCGAGGCTCCGTTTTCGCAAGCATCACGGCATTGTACGAATCGTTGTCTGTTCGAATTTTCGGATCCTGCTCGGATCGAATGAACGGGTCTGCCTCGGGTTGTCGTCTCATCTGCTGCGCCGCGATAACGAGAGGATGATCGGGCTTCGTTCGTCGCTCGCGATGCCGACCGTTGCTGTTGCGATGCAGCACAAATCGATGTCGTGCGGCACTCATGTTGCGCCACGATATCGTGTATACGGTATGCGCTGTTCGGTACTGATGCGGGCCGCGGAACGATGACGCCATTCATCGTGCGGTCCGCGCGACACTAGGGGCGGTACGAACAGCCCGTTCCGCGCGTTTTCGTCGCATCCTGATCGCCGTTTCTCGGAGTGCCGCGAATCGTCGCGCGGAATCGCGGCAGCGGTCGCAAGGCGATGCGCATCCGCGCACTGCGACCGTGTTTCTGCGAGCGTTCTTGTACGAGCGTGTCCCGCGACGGATAAGCCGCGTATCGACGCGATCTGAGCAAAGGTTCCGGCTTCAAATGCTCGATTGCGCGGTATCCGTGGATGCGATGCCTGCGTCATGGGTCGGCATCGCGGCGGGTTCGCAAGCCGGGTTCGCAAGCATCGAGTCGGCGCGAGCGCGTTCATCGCTCGCGATCGTCGCACTCGAAGTCGCAACACTCATAGTCGCAACATTCACAGTCACTACACTCATCGTTATAGCCAGGGAGAGAGTTTATGCGTATCAAAATCATCGCGATATCGATCGCGGTCGCAACCGGCGCCATCGGTGCCGTCGGCGCCGGTGCCATGCAAGCGCCGGAATTGTTCGATGTGCCTTCGGCCAAAGTCTCAGCGGCGTTTCCGGCGCACGTGGACGGCATGGTGCGCGACAAGAACGCCAAGTGGGCGGCGCGCGTTTCCATCAACAAGGCGGCGCTGATCGGCGGCGAGCGCGAGCTGATGCTCAGCTTGCCCGAAGGCCCGCGTTTGCGGGTGAGCTTGGCGAAGTCCTATCGCACGTCGCGCGGCGATGTCGTGTGGTCCGGCGCCGATCGCCTCACCGCCGACGGCCGCATCAAGCTCGATGGCCGTGCCCCGTCCACGGCCCTGTTCGTGGTGCGCGGCGACCGCGTGACCGGCCAAGTCGCCACCGCGACCGGCGACGTGTATGAGGTGATGACGTCCGAAGACGGCCGTCAGCAATTCTTGGTCAAGCGCGATCCGGCGAGCCTGGAAAGCATGGGCGACGATACCCCGTCGCGCGTGGATATTCCGATGCAGCCCGACCAATCGAACTTGCGTACCCGGGCGACGACGCGGGCGGGCGAAACCATCGTTCGCGTGATGCAGGTCTACACGCCCGAAGCGGTGACCCAACTCGGCGGGCAGAACGCCGCCAACGACCGCGCCGCATTCTTCATCGCCCAATCCAACACGGCGTTCGCCAACAATGGTCTGGCGCTGTTGTTCGAGAGCGCTGGCGTGTTCTTCACCCCGCAAGGCCAAGCCACCGACGCTTCGTCCACGTTGGTCAGCCGCATCCAGAGCACCAACGACGGCTGGTTCGACGCCTACGCCACCACCGAGCGCACCAATACCGGTGCGGATTTGGTCTCATTGGTCGTGCGCGATGGTTTGAACTCCAGCGGCGCGCTCCTGTGCGGCCAGGCTGCCGCGATCGGTGCGGTCGCCAGCAGCGGCTTCTTCGTGCAGAACCAGAGCTGCACGACGTTCACCTTCGTGCATGAGGCCGCGCATTTGTTCGGCGCGCGTCACGATAACGACCCGACGACGCGGCCGTTCCGCTACGGCCACGGCTATGTGAATGCGGGCGGCAACTTCCGCACGATCATGGCGGTGAATTCCAATCCGCAGCCGCGGATCGGCTATTTCTCGACGATCGACCAGACCTTCAACGGCAGGGCGATGGGCACCAGCCGCAATAACGATAACGAGCGCGTGATGCGCGAGCGCGCGGCGACGATGGCGGCGTTCCGTTAACGATTCGCGATGCGTCAAGGTGCGGCGGCGATAAGCCGCCGCACCGACCAACTTAGGCCGTCGGTCAGCACGGCCTCGTGCCTCAGGCTTCGCCCAGCGCGGCGGCCACGAACGGCGGGTAGACCAAGGCGCCGCGATGGATGTCGGCGCTGTAATACTTCGTCTCGAAGGTTTTTTCGCGGGCATCGGTCTCGCGGAAATCGAAGCCGCCGGCCTTTTTGGCCAGCGTCGCGCTCCACCAGCCGGTGGGATAGCACGGTTGCGGGAAGGGCAGGGTGCGGAACGAGGCGAAACCGGCCTTCGCCATCTCCGCGCGCATTTCCTTGATCAGCTCGAGCAGCACCAACGGCGATTCCGACTGTTGCACCAGGATGCCGTCGTCTTTCAACGCGCGGAAGCAGCTTTCGTAGAAGGCCTTGTTGAACAGGCCCTCGGCCGGGCCGACCGGATCGGTCGAATCGACGATCACGATGTCCAGGCTGCCCGGGGCGCAGTTCGCCATGTAGGCGATGCCGTCGTCGAACAGCAATCGCGCGCGCGGGTCGTCGTTGCGGTCGCACAGCTCCGGAAACCATTTTTCCGACATGCGGGTGACCAATTCGTCGATGTCGCACTGCACGGCGCTCTCGACGCCCGGGTGCTTGAGCACTTCGCGCAGCGTGCCGCAATCGCCGCCGCCGATGATGACGACATTCTTCGGATTCGCATGCGTGAACAACGCCGGGTGCGACATCATTTCGTGGTACAGAAAATTATCGCGTGCGGTCAGCATCATCGCGCCGTCGATGAGCATCAGGTTGCCCCAATCGGTGCTCTCGTAGATTTCGATCTTCTGGAACGGCGACTGCGCTTCGTCCAGCTTGCGCGTGATGCGATAGCCGATGGCCGAGCCGGCGGGCTCGAAGTTCTCGTAGTGCCAGGTGGTCTCGGTCATGGCGGCGGTCCCGGAGGGCAGGAAGGGGGCGGCATTGTACCGAAGCGTGCCCCGAGGCCCTAGGATGTCGCCTCGGGAGGGCATCGATGGCGACGAAGACATCGGAAGAACGGCGCTACCGTGCGCTGATGGAGCGCTTGGTGGCCGATGCGAAAGCGGCGCCGCGGGCGTACCGGACGCGCGTGGCGTTGCTCGCGGGCTTGGGTTACGGCGTTTTGGCGGTGTTGTTGGTGGTGGGGATCGGATTGCCGCTGGGTATCGCGGCGGCGCTGTTGGTGACCGGTCGCGGCTTCGATGGTTGGGCCGTGTACGTGCTGCTGCCGCAGACGGTCTTCGCGGCGATGTTGGTGCGCGCCTTGTGGGTGCGTTTCGAACCGCCGAGCGGCTATCGCTTGTCGCCCGAGGACGCGCCGGAACTCGCCGCCGACATCGAACGCCTGCGCCTGGCGGCGGGCGCGCCGGAACTGGATGAGGTGGTGATCGACAGCGATTTGAACGCCGGCGCCGCCAGTATGCCGAAACTGTTCGGATTGGCCGGTCATCGGCATACGCTGGTAATCGGGCTGCCGCTGATGCGCGCGCTCGATCGTAGCGAACTGTCGGCGGTGATCGCGCACGAATTCGGTCATTTTCGCGGCGGGCACGGCGGTTTCTCCGCGTGGATCTACCGCCTGCGCTTGAGTTGGTACCGCTTCGCCGACGCGCTCGCGCGCAGCGGTTCGTTCGCGTTCGCGCTGTTGCCGTTTTTCCGTTGGTACGCGCCGTATTTCAGCGCCTATAGTTTCGTGCTGGCGCGCGAAGACGAATACGAAGCCGATGCCGTCAGCGCGCGCATCGTCGGCGAAGCGGCGCGCGTGTCGGCGTTGATCCGAGTGGAGCACGCGGCGCAACATCTGAAGCGCCGCTTCTACCCGCAGATGCAAGCGAGGATGCGTTCGCAGCCGCAGCCGTCGCCGGCCTACAACGCGCTGGTGGCGTCCGCGCTACGCGAAACGCCGCCGGTCGATCTCGCGCGCTTGCTGGCCAGCGCGACGCGCGAGAACGATGTGGACGATACCCATCCCACGCTGCCGCAGCGGGTGGGCGCGATCGCGGCCGGGGAGCAGGGCGCGCTGCCCGCGCTGCGCGAACAGGAGGTCGCCGCGATCGCATTGCTCGGCGATTCGCTGTCGCGGATCGAGCGTCGTCTGGACGAGAGTTGGCGCGACGAGATGCGCGCGCCCTGGGCGAAGGAATACGAAGCCGCTGCGGCGGAACGCGAGCGTTTGGACGCGATCGAGCGTCGCGACGGGTGGAGCGTCGAAGAACGGCTGGAACACGCGCGATTGGTCGATCGGCTGCGTCCCCATTTCGACGCGATCTCGCTGTACGAGCGCGCGCTCGAAGCCGCTCCGAACCACCCCGCCGCGCTGGTGCGTCTCGGCCTGTTGCGGATCGATCGGGACGATCCTGCGGGCGCTGCGGACTTGCGCCGCGCGATGACGCTCGATGCGGGCACGATTCGCCCGGTGTTCGAGCGATTGAAGGCGTATGCGCACGACGGCACGATCGCGCCCGCGGCGGCGGACGCGCTCGCGGCGTTGCGCGACGAGTTCGCTGCGCAGGCTGCGTCGTTGGCCGCCCGCGACGGCGTTGACGAGGACGATGCGTTCTTGCCGCACGCGCTCGACGCCGCCGAGTTGACTGCGGTTCACGACGCCCTGTCGCGGATCGCCCCGATCGGCGCGGCGTGGCTGGTGCGCAAGCGGCTGACCATGGCCGACGAGCGAGCGCACTACACCTTGCTGGTGTCCTGGCGCGGTTCGGTCGCGAGCGAGGACGCCGGGCTCAAGCGCATCCTCGCCGCTTGGCCGCTGCCGGCCAGCGTGACCGTGTTCGGCGACAGCGGACAGCGCGCGCTCGCGAAGCGGGTGCGCGAGGCCTGCCCGGAACCGATTTACCGCAAAGCCCGCTGAGCGCCCCCCGCGAGGGAGGCAGGCCCTACAATGCGCTCCCCGTTCAACCCGCTGGACCGCTGCCCATGACCGCTTGGTCGATCGACCTCGCCCGCAAGACGTATTCGATTCCGCACTGGGCGGAGGGCTATTTCGACATCGACGCCGCCGGCCGCATCCGCGCGCAACCGCGCGGCGCGAACGGCCCGGGCGCGGCCTTGCCGGAGATCGTCGATGCGGCGTTGGCGCAGGGCGCGAAGCTGCCGCTGCTGCTGCGCTTCCCCGAGATCCTCGGCGACCGCTTGGCCAAGCTGCAGGCGGCGTTCGCGCAGGCGCAACACGACTGGGATTACGCCGGCGGCTACACCGCGGTGTATCCGATCAAAGTCAACCAACACGCCGCTGTCGCCGGCACGCTGGCCTCGCACGCGGGCGAAGGCTTCGGCTTGGAAGCGGGCAGCAAACCGGAGCTGATGGCGGTGTTGGCGCTGAGCCGCCCGGGCGGTTTGATCGTCTGCAACGGCTACAAGGATCGCGAATACATCCGATTGGCGTTGATCGGCCGCAAGCTCGGCATGGAAACCTTCATCGTCGTCGAGAAGCCCTCCGAATTGCCGCTGATCATGGAAGAGGCCAAGGCGCTGGGCGTGACGCCCGGGCTCGGCGTGCGCATGCGCTTGGCGTCGCTCGGCGCCGGCAAATGGCAGAACAGCGGCGGCGACAAAGCCAAATTCGGTCTGTCGCCGCGGCAAGTGCTGGATTTGTGGAAATTCCTCCGCGATAGCGGCATGAGCGATTGCTTGGGCCTGCTGCATTTCCACATGGGCTCGCAGATCAGCAACGTGCGCGACATCGCCAACGGCATGCGCGAGGCGACGCGTTATTTCGTCGAACTCTCGAAACTCGGCGCGAAAATCAGCCACGTCGATGTCGGCGGCGGCCTCGGGATCGACTACGAAGGCACGCGCTCGCGCAGCTTCTGCTCGATCAACTATGGCATCGGCCAATACGCCTCCAGCATCGTTCAGCCCTTGGCCGAAGCCTGCGAAGAGTACGGCGTCGCGCCGCCGCGCATCGTCACCGAATGCGGCCGCGCGATGACCGCGCACCACGCCGTGCTGGTGACCAACGTGTCCGAAGTGGAACGCGCGCCGGAAGGCCGCGTGCCGCCCGCGCACGACGACGAAACCGCGACCGTTCGCCATTTGCGCGAAATTTACGGCGACATCGAAACGCGGCCCGCGGTCGAGCTGTTCCACGAGGCGCAACATCATCACAGCGAAGGCCTGTCGCTTTACGCGTTGGGGCAGATCGATCTGGTCGCGCGCGCGCGCCTGGACGATTTGTTCTACGCCATCGCCCATGCGGTGCGCGCGCGGTTGAGTTACGACGAAAAAAGCCACCGCGATCTGCTGGACGAACTCAACGAGCGCCTCGTCGATAAGTATTTCGTGAATTTCAGCCTGTTCGAGTCGATGCCGGACGTGTGGGCGATCGATCAGGTGTTCCCGATCGTGCCGATCGAGCGTCTGGACGAAAAACCCGAGCGTCGCGGCGTGATCGCGGATCTGACCTGCGATTCCGACGGCAAGATCGACACGTACGTCGAGAACGAAGACCTCGACAGTTCGCTGCCGCTGCATTCGCTGCGCGCGGGCGAACGTTATCGTCTCGGTTTTTTCCTGGTCGGCGCGTATCAGGAAATCCTCGGCGATATCCATAACCTGTTCGGCGATACCGACGCGATCGAAGTGCGCGTGGACGAACGCGAAGATCGCGGCTTCAAACTCGCGCAGCAGCGTCGCGGCGACACCACCGACGTGATGCTCGACTACGTCGGCTACAAGGTCGAGGATCTGCGCCGCATCTATCGCGCGAAAGTCGGCGCCATCGATCTGAGCAAGGGCGAAGCGACGCGGCTGAACGAAGCGCTGGAAAACGGATTGACCGCATACACGTATCTGAGCGACGAACCGATGCCTTGACCGAGGCGGGGCGGCGCCGAACTGTGACGAAGCTTGAAGTTTCGATTTCAACGCGCTTGTTCGCTCGATCCTCCCGGGAGTAGTGTGACTTCGCCCGATTCCGGGCTTACAAGGAGCGTAACGATGAAACTCAAGTCATTGACGTTGATCTCCGCCGCTGTGTTCGCGTTCGGCTTCGCGATCTCGGCCAGCGCCTTCCAGCCCAGCGCGGTCGGCTGTTTCACCTGCCACGATCGTTGCGATGCGGCCTTCGATGCTTGCTTGGCCGCCGGCACGGCTTATGCGACCTGCTCGTCGCGCGCGCGGCTGTGCCATCGCGGTTGCGGTTGCCCGATTCCTTGATCGAACGGCATCGGCGTCGCCGAAACGCAGGCCGGGTGTCCGGCCTGCGTTTTTTTGCGGTACGAATCTTCGCCGTTCTCGAAAGACGCATCGTCTGCGTATCGCGGCGTAATCTCCATGTTGCGGCCGTGACAACGCGTCGCCATGACCGTGCGATGCGCCCGCGTTACGATGGCGAACGACGGCCCGGGAGCCGGTAAGGATCGCCTTGAACGAAACGACTATCGCGTCGAGCGCCGCCGCCAGCCCGGGCGAGCACACGCATTCGCACGACCGACGCATGCCGGGCTTGGATCTGCTCCGGGCCATCGCCGTCGTCTGGACCTTGCTGTTCCATTCCTTTCTCGTCGGCGGACTGGGCGCGGACTGGCAATGGGCGCAGCGCTACGGCTGGATGGGCGTGGACCTGTTTTTCGTCCTCAGCGGGTTTTTGATCGGGTCGCAGGTGTTGGCGCCGCTGGCGCGCGGCGAGCGTTTTTCGTTCGGTGCGTTTTATCTGCGGCGCGCGTTCCGGATTTTGCCGGCGTTCTGGGCGGTGTTGGCGCTGTACCTGCTCTGGCCGGACTTCGCCGAAGCGCCGGGTATGGAGCCCTGGTGGAAATTCGCCTTCTTCTTCGTGAATGTGTCCATCGACTACGGTCGAAACGCGGCGTTTTCGCATGCGTGGTCGCTGTGCGTGGAGGAACACTTTTATTTGCTGTTCCCGTTGCTTGCGCTCGGGTTCGCGCGGCTTCGCTCCGGCGGCGCAGTCGTCGCATTCTGCATCGCGCTGGTGTTGGGCGGCATCGCGTTGCGCACCGCGATCTGGCTGCATTTCGACGCGTTGGCGCCGGATCGCAATTGGTTCGTCGAAGACATTTACTACCCGACGTGGAACCGGTTGGACGGCTTGCTCGCGGGCGTCGCGCTCGCCGTGCTCAAAACGTATCGGCCGGCGTTGTGGTCGCGATTCGGCGCGCACGCGAACCGCGCGCTGATCGTGGGCCTCATCGGCATGGCGTTGGCGTTCTGGTTGTTTCGCGAACGTGCCGGTCTACTCGGCAACAGCGTCGGTTGGCCGGTCTTGTCGTTCGCCTTGGCGTTGCTGGTATTCGCGGGCGCGCAAGCAGGCAGTTGGATCGGCCGCCGCGCCATGCCCGGCGCCGGTTGGCTGGCGGCGGTGTCGTACAGCCTGTATCTGATCCACAAACTCATCTACGGCTTGGTGGAGATGCATCTGGGCGATGCGCTGGAAGGCCGCGGCTACATCGCGTTCATGACGTACGGCGCGACCTCGCTGTTCGCCGCCGCTCTGTTGTATTACATCGTCGAGAAGCCCGCGTTACGTTTGCGCGATCGTGTGTTGCGCCATAACGCGGTGCGGCCCCTCGTTCCGATGTCGGCGCAGGCGCGAAGCGATGGCTAAGTCGTTCGTCAAACATGCCTTCGCGTGCCTCTTCGCATTGCAGAGTGATGCGTTTGCCGCGCTGCCAGAAGCTCCCGAAACGCAAGTCGATCAGCGCGAGACGGTCCAAGCGCGCATCGTCGTCGAAGACGCATGCATCACGGCTTTGCTGCGTCGGATCGTCGATGACGACGTCACCGCGCGCGGCCCGCAGCGATTTTACCTCGGCCCGCGCACGACCGAGCACGCAACGATCGAGAACGCCACCACGATCGTGCGTGCATATTGGCCGCAAGCGCGTGCGATCTTGTTGATCGATCCCGCGACGGTCTGCGATGCGACAGGCGCGCCTGCGGCCGAGATCGATCTGGGCTGGTATCGCACCAAAGGCCGCATCGATCTGGACACCGATGTCGTGGCGACGCCGGAGGCGATCGCCGGTAGCACCTATCTCGTCGATCGCGCGTGGGTCGATGCGGTGATCGCCGAATGCTTGCGAAGCGAACCGTTGACGATCGCTCCGACGAAACGGAAGCGTTTGAAGCGATAACGTCGCTTGGAATCGACTTCGCTCAACTTTCCCGCGCGACCTGAAACCCCGCGAACGACTGCCGCACCGGCATCAGTTCGATGCGATTGACGTTGAGGTGCGGCGGCAAATTCGCCACCCAGAACAGCGTCTCGGCGATGTCCTCGGCGGTCATCGGTTCGGCGCCTGTGTACAGCGTGTCCGATGCGGTTTGATCGCCGCCGGTGCGCACCAGGGTGAACTCGGTCTCGGCCATGCCCGGTTCCAGGCTGGTCACGCGCACGCCGGTGCCGTGCAGATCGCAGCGCAGATCGAGCGAGAACTGCGAGACGAAGGCTTTGGTGCCGGCATACACATTGCCGCCGGTATACGGATAACTGCCGGCGACCGAGCCGATGTTGAGGATCGCGCCTTTGCGTTCGATCAAACGCGGCAGCAGCAGATAGGTCATCGTCGCCAACGCGGTGACGTTGGTGTCGATCATCTGTTTCCACTGCGCCAGATCCGCGCGTTGCGCCGGTGCGGTCCCGAGCGCGAGGCCGGCGTTGTTGACCAGTACGTCGATGTCGCGAAACCCATCCGGCAGCGCGTCGATCGCGGCGCGCATCGCCGCTTCGTCGCGCATATCGAACGCGGCGGTATGCAGTCGCTCGCGGCCCAGCGCGTCGGCGAGCGCATCGAGCCGCTCGGCGCGGCGGCCGGTGGCGATCACGCGCCAACCGGCGGCATGGAAGCGTCCGACGGCGGCGCGTCCGAAGCCGGAGGTGGCGCCGGTGATGAGGATGGTCTTGGGCATGCCGGTATGCGGCATGCCGGTGCGGGGGAGGTCGTCGCGGTTCATGCCGCGATTGTATGCGAGCGGCTCGCGCCCGCGTGCGGCGCCTCAGTCGGTGTCGGTCGGGCGCTCGGGATGCGCGGCGGGGCGACACTCGGCATCCGTCTCGCCGCAGGCATCGGCGCGGCCCGCCGTCGAGTCGTCGTCGCACGCCGCCTCATCGCCCGTATCGCCGGAAAGTTTGCGTTTGCCCGCGCATTTGCCCACATGCGCTTTGCGCCGACGCCCGCTGCCGGTTTTGCCGCGCGTTCGCGCTTTGTTGGCGCGATGCTTCTCGAGCATGTCCTCGGCCAGCAGGATGTCTTCGGACAGAATGCCCGCGGCCTTGGCGATCGCGATCCGCGCCTCGGCTTTGTTTTCGTCGGGATTGGCCAACAGCAGTTCGCGAATCGCTTCGCGCAGCGCTTTTTCGGCGTTGCGCTTGAGTTGTAGGTGTTCGCTTTGCTTGAACAAACCGAGCAACGCGTCCACGACCGGTTTGATCAATGCGGCTTCGATCGGCGGCATCGCAGGCCTCCTTGCGTGCGTATCCGGGAAGCACAGCATGCAGGATGGGCGTCTCAGCGATCGCGATCAGCGTCGCGGGCGAGGATCCGTTTTCGCATCTTTTTCGCCGTTTTTTATGCGGGTTGTTTAAGCGCGTTCACGCGTACGCGTAGGCGTTTTTGGTTTCGCGACGGTTTCGACTCAGGGCAGCGTGCTGTGGAACTCGATCTTGCCCTCGTTCACGCACCGCATCGATTTGCTTTCGGTGGCGATCATCGTCAACGGCCATTGGGCGTAGAGGCTGACGAAGACATGCGCCTCGGTCGGCTGCGGGTCGAGCAAGTGCGTGAACATCGCGCCGACCGCTTTCGATCCGTCCGCCGATTCGCTTACGGTTTCGTCGTGTTCGATGCAGCCATTGGTGAACGTACGCGGATCGATCGTTTCGCCTATGGCGATGAGGGCTGCGACGAGGGTTGCGACGAGGCTGGCGCCGTGCCGGCATCGAGACGCTGATGCAGACCGATCGCTTCATCGATCAGCGCTTGGCAGGTCGCCTGCGCCGCGCCGCACATGAGATCGAGGCCGGGCACGATTTTGCCCTCGTGCTCGACCGGCGCGAACAGCACCATCGACGGATGCGCCGGATGTTGGGCGGGCGTGAAGATCCAGCGTGCGGATTGGTCCGGCACGTTGAAAATCGTCCAGCCATCGACGTCGAGACGTTCGGCGTCTTTGCGCGCCGTCAACGCGGCGCGCGCGGTCTCGACATTAGGGTAGGGAATGCGCCCGACGGGCGCTCCCGGGTGCGGCAAGCCGCGTCCGTCTTCGGTCTTCGCCACCGCGTTCACTTCGTGCCGGGTCAATTCGAACGCGTCGCCGGGCTTGGCGCGGTACCAGATCAAGAATTCGGTGTGTTGCGCGAGGTTGGCGTAATCGCTCACGTAATCGACGGCGACGTAAAGCCCCGGCCGCGGCGAATTCGGCGGATCGAGGTACCACGTGATCGCGGCGCGATCGCGTCGGCGCAAGGTGCCCCATTCCGCCCGTCTGCGCCGTTGGTCTTGGCGCCAATCCTTCAACGGCGCCATGGCGCGCAGTTCCGCCGTGTACAGCGCATGGGCGCGCTCGTACTCGCCGCTGTCCAAGTGTTCGAAATACGCAGCGCTTGTGCGTTGGATCGCATCGACCTCTTCGGCGGGCGGCGCGTATTCGCCCGCGGCGGCGGGCATCGGCAGCAGCGACGCGAACGAGAACGCGCCGCAAATCGCCATGCAGATCGCGATCCGAATCGCGAAACACCCGGTGAGCAGCGTTTTGCGGATGCGGATCATCGTGCGGAGCCTCGGTTATTTCGCTTTGATCGCCAGCGCCGGCAAACCGCCGCCGGCGAGTTTGCGCTTGGCTTCGGCCAGTTCGGTCGCGCTGCCGTAAGGCCCCATGCGCACGCGGTACACGGTGCTGCCTTTGATCTGCGCGGATTCCACGCGTGCGCTTAAACCGAGGAATGCGATTTTCGCTTTCAAGGCTTCGGCATCGCCGGAGGCGGCGAAGGCGCCGGCTTGCAGCAGATAACGCGCATCGCCTGCGGCGGGCGCGGGGTCCGTGCGTACGTCGGCACTATCGCGTCCGTCGTTGCGCGTATCGATCGCAGGCGGCGGGTCGGTGGGCTTCGCCGTGTCGGGCGCGGTCGTCGCGGTGTCCGCATTCTGTTTGGCGTCGTCGTTCTTCGCGGCTTCGGCGGCGGCTTTTTCAGCCGCTTCGCGCGCCTTGGCGGCGCGCTCTTCTTCCGCGCGCGCTTTCGCGGCCAGTTCGGCGTCGCTCACCGGCGTTTCTTCGCCGGACAGCAAGTTGTAGAACGCGTAGTCGGGTTCTTCGGTGGGCGTAGCAGTGCCGGTTTTCGGCGGATTCGCGGCATCGTCGTCGCCGACGATCGGCTCGCCGTCGCCGTCGCGATCGGTGGCGTCCAACGCGGGCGGTTGCGCGTCGGCGTTGGGTTTCGGTCGGAAGAACCCTTGGTCGCCGCCGATGAATTTCGGGGCGATCAAGAACACGCCGATGCCCAGCGCCAAGCCCAAGATCAACCACGCCCAGCCCGGCATCGAACCGTTGCCGCCGCCGTTGCGCTTGGCTTGCGATTTATTGCGTTTCGCGGCCATCAGGCGGATTCCTCGCGATCGATATCGCCGAAATACATTTCTTCCGGCGCCGAGACGCCCAGCAGCGTCAAACCGTTGGCGAGCACGCGTTGCACCGCGAAACCCAGCGCGAGGCGGGCGTTGCGGGTGTCGGCGTCGTCGACTAAGAAGATATTCGCGTTGTAATAGCGCTGGAAGGCTTGGGCGAGATCGACGAGATAGGCGGCGATCAGGTGCGGTTCGAGATCCGCGCCGGCCTGTTCGACGATTTCAGGCCAGCGCGACAGATCGATCAGCACGTCGCGCACGATCGGATCGGCGATGTCGATCGGCTGCGACAGGCCGGCGTCGAGGTCGAACGACAGGCCGCGTTCGGCCATTTTGCGCACGACGCCGAACGTACGCGCGTGCGACAACTGCACGTAGTACACCGGATTGTCGAGCGTCTGCGAACGCGCAAGATCGATATCGAACACGAGCTGCGAGTCGGGTTTGCGCGCGATCAGGAACCAGCGCACGGCATCGGCGCCGGTTTCGTCGATCAGGTCGCGCAGCGTCACGTAGCTGCCGGCGCGCTTGGAGATTTTCATCTCTTCGCCGCCGCGCATCACCGTGACCATTTGATGCAGCACGTATTCCGGCCAATGGTTCGGAATGCCGCAATCCAGCGCCTGCAGGCCGGCTTTCACCCGCGCCAGCGAGCCGTGATGATCGGCGCCGAGTTCGGTGATCGCGCGTTCGTAGCCGCGCTGCCATTTCGTGAGGTGATACGCCACGTCCGGCACGAAATAGGTGTAGGTGCCGTCGGACTTGCGCATCACCCGATCTTTGTCGTCGCCGAAATCGGTGGACTTCAGCCACAGCGCGCCTTCGTGTTCGTAGGTGTGGCCGTGCGCGATCAGCTCGCGCACCGCTTCCTCCACTTTGCCGTCGGCGTAGAGCGAGGATTCGAGGTAGTAAACGTCGAACGACACGCGGAACGCGGCGAGGTCGAGATTCTGCTCGCGACGCAGATACGCCACGGCGAAGCGGCGAATGGCATCAAGGTCATTCACATCAGGAGCAGCGACATCGCGCGCGCCGACGACGACCGCGCCGTCCACTTCGACCGAGGCGCCGTCGAGATAGGCCTGCGCCACATCGGCGATGTAATCGCCGCGATACCAATCGTCGGACCAATCCGCATCGCCGGGCTTGAGGCCTTTCGCGCGCGCTTGCGTGGAGCGCGCAAGATTTTCGATCTGCACGCCGGCATCGTTGTAGTAGAACTCGCGTTTCACGTTCCAGCCGTTGGCGTCGAGCACCCGCGCGACGCAATCGCCGATGGCGGCGGCGCGGCCATGGCCGACGTGCAGCGGGCCGGTGGGATTGGCGGAGACGTATTCCACGCCGGCCGTGCGCCCGGCGCCGGAGGTATTGCGGCCGTAGCGCTCGCCTTCGGCATGCACGCGGCGCAACTGCTGCTGCCACGCGCTGGCGGCGAGCCGCACGTTCAAAAAGCCCGGTCCGGCGATCTCGACCGACGCGATGTCCTCGTTCGCCGGCAGCGCGTCGATCACTGCCTGCGCGACCGCGCGCGGATTGGATTTCGCGGGTCTCGCCAACAGCATCGCGACGTTGCTGGCGAAATCGCCGTGGCTGCGGTCCTTCGGGCGTTCGACGACGAAGTCGGGCGTGGCCAGATCGGCCGGCAAGTCGCCGTTGCGGCGCAGGGTGTCGATGCTCTGTTCGATGAGAGCGCGGAGCTGGGATTTCACGGAGATTTTCGTGCAGAACGATGAGACGCCATTGTAGCCGACATCCCCGGTTGCTCTGGACCTACGCGCAGTCTTTAGCGTCCAGGTGCTTTCGCAGAACGCCTACACCCACCCCCGCGCCGCGAGCGAGACCGGTGCGCCGTCGCCGACGATGAAGTGGTCGAGCAGGCGAATTTCCACCAGCGACAACGCCTGTTTCAGCCGCGCGGTGATGGCGCGGTCGGCGATGCTGGGTTCGGCGTTGCCGCTGGGGTGGTTGTGGCCGACCACGATCGCACTGGCGTTGTGGGCGAGGGCGCGACGGACGACTTCGCGCGGATGCACTTCGGCGCCATCGACGGTGCCGCGGAACAATTCCTCGAAGGCGATGGCGCGATGCCGGGTGTCGAGGAACAGGGCGGCGAAAACCTCATGCGGCAGGCCGCGCAGGCGCTGGGCGAAATAGCGCCCGGCCGCGAAGGGGTCGGTGAGCGCGTCGCCGCGCTCCAAGCCTGCGGCCATGTAGCGCGAGCCCAGTTCCAGCGCCGCGGCCAAGCCGCAGGCGCGCGCGGGGCCGATGCCGGGCAGACGCATCAGTTCGGCGGGGTCGCGCTCCAAGAGTTTGCGCAGCGGGCCGTGTTCGCCCAGCAAGCGGCGCGCCCCGGCGACGGCGTCGCTGCCGCGCAGGCCGGAGCCCAGAAAGATCGCCAGCAATTCGGCGTCGGACAGGGTGTTCGGACCGCGGCGCAGCAGTTTTTCGCGGGGGCGTTCGGTTTCGGGCCAGTCTCGGATATGCATGCGGGGCGCGTCGATGATGGGGCGGTGAGATGGTCGGGCGGGTGGTCGGGCGAGACCGTACCGGCGCCCGCAGCGATGCCATTCCACCGCGCGACGCGGCTTCGCGCCGTCGGGCGACCGCCCGCCATCGGGTAAGCTGTTGTCTGATTTCGCTGTCGGACGTTTCTGACCCATGACGCAGTCGCTGGCTGGCCAACGCATCCTGCTGTGTGTGTGCGGAGGTATCGCCGCGTACAAGACCATCGAACTGGTGCGCCGCCTGCGCGAGACCGGGGCGGAGGTGCAGGTGGCGATGACCGAGAACGCCAAGCGTTTCGTCGGCGCGACCAGTTTGCAGGCGGTCTCGGGCCGGCCGGTGCGCGATTCGCTGTGGGATGCGGCCGCCGAAGCGGCGATGGGGCATATCGAATTGGCGCGTTGGGCCGATCGCGTGCTGGTCGCCCCGGCCACCGCCGACATCCTGGCCCGCTTGGCCCACGGCTTCGCCGACGATTTGGTCGGCACGCTGTGCTTGGCGACCACCGCGCCGATCGCGGTCGCCCCGGCGATGAACAACCGCATGTGGCTGCACCCGGCGACGCAGGCGAATGTGGCCACTCTGAAAGCCCGCGGCGTGCGCGTACTCGGGCCAGACGACGGCGCGCAGGCCTGCGGCGAAGTCGGCCCGGGCCGTCTGCGCGAACCCAACGATTTGGTCGCCGATCTCCTGGCGCTCGCCGCGCCCGGTTCGACGACGAGCACGGCGACCCGCGCGCAAGACTTCGCCGGCCTGCGGGTGCTGATCAGCGCCGGCCCGACGTTCGAGGATCTCGACCCCGTCCGTTTCATCGGCAATCGCAGCAGCGGCAAGATGGGCTTCGCCATCGCTGCCGCCGCCGCGCGTCGCGGTGCCGACACGACCTTGGTCGCCGGCCCCGTGGCGCTGGCGACGCCCGCGGGGGTGCGTCGGATCGACGTGCGCTCGGCGGCGCAAATGCGCGAAGCGGCGCTGGGGGCGTTGCCGGCCGACGTGTACATCGGGGCCGCGGCCGTCGCCGATTACACCCCGCGCGTCGTCGCCAGCGAGAAGATCAAGAAAACCCAGCAGCCCGGCGGCGGCGAAACGATGACGGTCGAACTGGTGCGCACCGCCGACGTGCTGGCCGAGGTGGCCGCGCACGCCCAACGACCGCGCGTGGTGGTGGGCTTCGCCGCCGAAACCCACGATGTCGAGCGCTACGCCCGCGACAAGTTGGTGCGCAAAGGCTTGGATTTGGTCGCGGCCAATCGCGTCGGCGTGGCCGGCTGCGGCTTCGAGAGCGAAGACAACGCGCTGACTGTGCTGTCGGCCGATGGCGCGCAAGCGCTCGGTCCGGGGCCGAAGACCGAGTTGGCCGATGCGCTGCTGGATTTGATTCGCGAGTCGATCGGCGAGCGACCCGCGGAGCCTCGCGCATGACGCCCGCGACCGCTCGCACGGCCTCCGTACACACCGCTAAGCGACCCTAAGCCCGATGCCCGCCGAACACCCGCTCGAAGTGAAGATTCTCGACCCGCGTTTCGGCGCGGAATGGCCGTTGCCGGCCTATGCCACCGAGGCCTCCGCCGGCTTGGATCTACGCGCCGCCGTCGATGCGACGCTGACGCTGGCCCCGGGCGAGGCGCATCTGGTGCCCTCGGGTTTGGCGATCCATCTGGGCGACCCCGGCCTATGCGCGGTGATCCTGCCGCGGTCCGGCTTGGGGCATAAGCACGGTATCGTGCTGGGGAACGGCACCGGTTTGATCGACGCCGACTACCAAGGGCCGCTGATGATCAGCGTGTGGAACCGCGGGACGGCGGCGTTCGCGATCGAGCCGGGCGACCGCATCGCCCAACTCGTGGTGCTGCCGATCGTGCGCGCGACGCTGCGCGTGGTGGATACTTTCGCCGATAGCGCCCGCGGTGCGGGCGGTTTCGGCCACACCGGCGTCCGTTGATCGGGCGTCGAGCGGGCGGTTGAAAAACCGTTCGCGAGCGGGTCCGGCCAAGTGCCGCGCGCGCGACATTCAAAACGACCGGGCCGGTCGTTTTTCGACCATTCGCCGGGGGAACGACCAAATCGCATGAGCAAGACGAACCCGAAAATCGGCCGCGACGCCGTCATGAAATACGCGCAGAAAGCGTTTCTGCCGATGGCGGTGCTGCTCGGTTTGCTCGCCCTGTGGCTGATGTGGACCAGCATCGCGCAGATCATCGACAGCAACCGCCGCAGCGACCTGCAGGCCGCGCGCGACATGGCCGGCCAGTTCGTGCAGCAGGCCCTTAGCCAACAGTCCAAGCGCATGAAGGACGGCTTGGCGCAGCCGGCGGTGCAGGCCGCGTTGGAAGCCGGCGACACCACGCTCGCGGCCAAATTGCTCGGCGCCGCGTGGCCGCAACTGCAGAACTCGACGATCTTGCCGCCGGACCTCAGCGAGTCTTACGCCGCGTTGCCCAAGAGCGGTTTCGGCCGTTTGGCGGTGGCCGAGGCAGCGTTGTTCGAGAACAAGACGATGCACCGCATCGTGCGCACGCCGCAGGGCCCGCAATTGGGTCTCGCCGCGCCCGCGCGGGTGGGCGATCGCTTGGTCGGTATCGCTTACGTCGAAGTCGCGTTGTCGGAATTGACCTCCGGCTTGTCGACCACCGCAGAGGTCAAGGACAGCTACATGGCCTTGCGCCAAGGCGGCGTCGCGCTGTGGGAGCGCGGCGACAAGGCGTACCTCGAAAACGCCGAGCGCGAAGGTATCACCGTCGCTCAATCGCATTTGCGCATGGTGATGGGCGCTTCGCCGCCGCCGCGCGGCGCGTTCGGTCTGGATGCCGTGCCCTCGCTGGTGCTGGCGTTCGTCTGTCTGGGCGTGGTGTACGTGCTGTGGCGGCTGTCGCGAGCGCCGCTGCAACTGAACTTGCGCCGCGCGCCGCAAGCGGTCGATACCGCGCCCACCCTCAGCGAAATGGCGGCGCTCGAACCGCAGCCCGAGGCACCGAAATTGGCCATCGAAATCAAACCCCCAGCGCCGCCGCCGCCGGTCTCGATCGACCCCGGTATTTTCCGCGCTTACGACATCCGTGGCGTGGTGGGGCAGAGCCTCGACCCGAACGTCGCCGCGCTGATCGGTCACGCCGTCGGTTCGGCGATGCACGACAAGGGCCTGCAGGACATCGTGGTCGGTCGCGACGGGCGTTTGTCCGGCCAAGCGATGGTCGATGGCTTGATCGAAGGCCTGCGTAAGGCCGGCCGCAACGTGATCGATATCGGCATGGTGCCCACGCCGGTGGTGTATTTCGGCGCGTATCACCTGCGGACCGGCACCTGCGTGTCGGTGACCGGCAGCCATAACCCGTCGGACTACAACGGCTTCAAAATCGTGATCGGCGGCGAAACGCTGTCGGGCGACGCCATCGTCGATCTGTACAACCGCATCGTCGAGCGCCGCCTGCACGCTTCCAACAGTTACGGCACCGTCACCAGTCGCGATATCAGCGGCGATTACGTGTATCGCATTTCGACCGACGTGCAGCTCGGCCGGCGCTTGAAGGTCGTGGTGGACGCCGGTAATGGCGTGGCCGGCGAAATCGGCCCGCGCGTGTTGGAAGCGATCGGCGCCGAGGTCGAAGAGCTGTACTGCGAGATCGACGGCAATTTTCCGAATCATCATCCCGACCCGAGCGAGCCTCACAATCTCGAAGACCTCATCAGCATGGTCCAACGCCGGGATGCGGACCTCGGCATCGCGTTCGACGGCGACGGCGATCGCCTCGGGGTGGTGACCCGCGACGGCGAGAACATCTACGCGGATCGTTTGCTGATGCTGTTCGCGACCGACGTGCTGGAACGCAATCCCGGCGCGGTGATCGTTTACGACGTCAAATGCACCGGCCGTTTGCCTTCGCATATTCTGCGCAGCGGCGGCAGTCCGTTGATGTGGAAGACCGGGCATTCGCTGATCAAGGCGAAGATGCGCGAAACCGGCGCGGAATTGGCCGGCGAAATGAGCGGGCATTTCTTTTTCGCCGAACGTTGGTACGGCTTCGACGACGGCATCTACGCCGCGGCGCGTCTGCTCGAAATTCTCGCCTCGGCCTACGAATCGCCCAATGATGTGTTGCGCGCGTTGCCCAAGGGCGTCTCCACGCCGGAGATCAAAGTACCGGCGCCGGGCGGCGATCCGCATGCGTTCGTCGAGCGTTTCCGCGACATGGCGCAATTCGAAGGCGGGCGCTTGTCCACCATCGACGGCTTGCGCGTGGATTGGCCGGACGGTTGGGGCTTGATCCGCGCATCGAACACCACGCCGGTGTTGGTGATGCGTTTCGACGCCGACGATCAGGCCGCGCTGTCGCGCATCGAGGGCGCGTTCCGCACCCAATTGCTGCAGTTGAAACCCGATTTGTTGCTGCCGTTCTGATCCCGAACGCGCGAATCGAACAACGCGCTGGAAGCGCGTCGTTCGACAACCGCTGAATTTCGGTCTGCTCCGCTAAGACGTTGGTGGCGTCGTCCTGATGCCCGCGTTACGGGGCAGGCGACGACGCGTGCGGACATGGCTTGCGATACGACACCGACACCACGATGCGGCACCGCCGCTCAACCGCCAGCCGGCAACGGCGCGGGCGTGGTCGGAAGCAGCGATGTGCCCTGCGCGGCGGCTTCGGCCATCGCTTTCTTCAACTCGCGGTAGCGCAGCAGCGCGGCTTGGAACTGCACTTCCAGCTCCGCCCGCTCCTGGGTTTGTCGGCGTTCCAGCGCCTGCAGTTGCCGCAGTTCTTGTTGCTGGACGCGGATTTTTTCGATCGTGCGTTTGCCGACCGGTTTGCTTTCCAACTCGTTGTCGTTGGCTTGCTCCAGCAGGCCCAGCAGGCTGTTGCGCAAGTTCTTCGCCGACAGCGCGGAGCCCTTCAGCGATTCGTCCAACAGCTCGAAACGGTTGCGAAACGAGCGTTCCAGATCGGCTTCGGTCGCGAAGGTGTTGACCATCGCCAGTTCTCGGCGCAAGCGATCGTTCTGGCTTTCCGTCGCTTTCGCTTCCAAAGCCGCTTGTTCGCGCTCGGCGTCGGTGAGCGCGCGCGACACTTCGCGCACGGCGGTGCCGCTGGTCTGGTTGATTTCGGTGCGCTCACGGTCCACCGCGCTCGGCGGCAAGGCGTCGCTGCAGACTTTGCGGCCGCCCTCGTTCCAGCAGTACAGTTTCTTCTCGCCTTTGTCCTGCGCCACGATCTGCGCGGCGAACAGCGCGCAGGCGCCGAACAAGGCGGCGGTCGCGACGATGCGCCGCGCTGTACCGAGCGTAGGCCGGCGACGATGGTTGCGTAGGTGCGGATGGTGCATGTTGCGGTGACTCATGATGGCCCCAGCCCCCCTGTCGGCATGGTGTCCTCCGGTTCGCGACGACCGTAGCGGGCACGATAGGCCAACAAACGGTCGCGTTGTGCGGAAAGTTCGGCGCTTTCGCCCACGAATGCAAGCAAGTCGGACAAACCCGCGACCGCGATGACTGGAATGCCGGTGTCTTCGGCCACTGCCTGAGCGGCCGAGCGCGGCGCGGCCCCGGCCGGCGTTTCGGGCGCGATTTCCTGGCGGTCGAGCGCGATCGCGATCCCGGCGGGCTGCCCGCCGGCCTCGCCGATCTGGGCCAGCGCCTCGCGAATGGCGGTGCCCGCGGTGATCACGTCATCCACGATCAATACCCGGCGTCCGCTCAGCGGCGCGCCGATCAGCAGGCCGCCCTCGCCGTGGTGCTTGGCTTCTTTGCGATTGAACGCCAGCGGCACATCGCGGCCGCGGCGGGCGTATTCGCAGGCCAGCGCGGTGGCCAGCGGAATGCCTTTGTAGGCCGGGCCGAACAGGAGGTCGAATTCGACCCCCGCAGCGTCGAGGGCATCGGCGTAACACGCGGCCAAGTCGGCCAGCGCGGCGCCGGAATCGAACCGTCCGGCGTTGAAGAAATAGGGGCTGACCCGGCCGGACTTCAGCGTGAACTCGCCGAAACGCAGGGCCTCGACCCGGAGGGCCAAGCGCAAGAAGCGGGAGCGGTGGTCGTTCAAGGGAGCCGGGAATCGGGAATCGGGAGTGGGAATCGTAATGGCGATCGAGCGCAAAGTCGCGGCCCGTCTCGGTCGCTCGCGCGTCGTGCGGGGTGCCAAGGCCGGCGCGATCGGCTAGTCTCAGCCGGCTGCCGGGTCGTCAGGCGCCGCGGCCCCGCCGTTCCGCTCCGATTCCCCACTCCTCATTCTCGATACCCGTTCATGCGCATCATCAGTTTCAACGCCAACGGCCTGCGCTCGGCCGCCAACAAAGGCTTTTTCGAGTGGTTCGCCCAGCAAGACGCGGACGTGCTGTGCGTGCAGGAGACCAAGGCGCAGGAGCACCAACTCTCGGCGCCCGAACTGCAATCGGCCGGCTACCGCGCCTTCTTCAAGGATGCGATCACCAAGAAAGGCTACAGCGGCGTCGGTATCTACGCGCGGCGGCCGCCGGACGAGGTGCGGACTTCGCTCGATTGGGCGCCGTTCGACGACGAGGGCCGCTACATCGAGGCCCGCTTCGGCAATCTCAGCGTGGTGTCGTTCTATATCCCGTCCGGGTCGTCCGGCGATGTGCGGCAAGCGTTCAAGATCGAAGTGATGCGCTGGCTCAAACCCATTCTCGACCAATGGCTCGCCAGCGGTCGCGAGTACGTGCTGTGCGGCGATTGGAACATCGTGCGCGCGCGCAACGACATCAAGAATTGGACCTCGAACCAAAAGAATTCCGGCTGCTTGCCCGAAGAGCGCGCGTGGTTGAACGGCATGATCGCCGACGACCGCGGCGACGGCACGCCCGCGCCGACCCACGGCTGGCTCGACAGTTACCGTCTGCTCAAACCCGACGCGACCGACTACACCTGGTGGTCGCAGCGCGGCGCCGCGCGCGCCAACGACGTGGGTTGGCGCATCGACTACCAACTCGTCACCCCGGGGCTGCGCGACAAAGCGAAAGCCTGCGCGATCCATAAAGACCCGCGGTTTTCCGATCACGCGCCGTACGTGGTGGATTACGCGTTGGACGACGTGCTGGCCGACGCGCTCGACGGCGGCGCGGCGACAGCACCGAACGCGAGCGCCGCCAAAACCCGCGCTGCGAAAGGCGGCGCACGATGAGCGGTTCCAACGCCAGCGCGAACGCGAGCGCCGAGGCCCCCGCGAAGCGCGCGGGTTGGCGCGATGTCTTGCGCAGTCTTCGTCAGCGCAAGGTCGCGGCGATGCTGATGCTCGGTTTCGCGTCGGGCTTGCCGCTGTATCTGGTCGGCAACACCATGGGGTACTGGATGCGCGACGGCGGCAGCGATTTGTCCGCGATCGGTTTCCTGTCGTGGGTCGGTCTGGCCTACACGCTCAAGTTCGTGTGGGCGCCGCTGATCGACAAAACCCGCGTGCCGTTGCTCGGCCGCCTGGGGCACCTGCGCGGCTGGATTCTGCTGTCGCAGATCGTGGTGGCCGCAGGTTTGATCGGCATGGCGACGATTCAGCCGGAAGGCAGCCTGACGGTGTTCGGGGTGATGGCGTTGATCGCCGCCTTCGCCTCCGCCACTCAGGACATCGTGATCGACGCCTGGCGCATCGAGATTTCCGACAACGGCGAAGAACTCGGCTTGCTCAGCGCGAGTTCGCAATTGGGCTATCGCGCCGCGTTGCTCGTGACCGATGCTTTGATCCTGATTCTCGCCGCGAACATCGGTTGGGCGCCGTCGTATTGGGTGATGGCGCTATTGATGGGCGTCGGCATGGTCGCGGTGTTCCTGGCGCGCGAGCCCGTTCGTAAATCCGCGCCCGCAGACGCCGCATCCGGCGAAGCGGCCTCCGCGTCCGCGCCGATTCTGTGGACCGCGCGCGGTTTGTTCGACGCGATCGTCGGCCCGTTCGTCGCGTTTTTCAAAGTCCACGGAAAATTCGCCTTGCTGATGCTGCTCGCGATCAGCCTGTATCGCATGCCGGATTTCGTGCTGGGCCCGATGGCCAATCCGTTCTACAAGGATCTCGGCCTGACCAAGGAGATGGTCGGCGAGGTGCGCGCTTCGATCGGTTTGATCGCCTCGTTGTGCGGCATCGCGATGGGCGGCTTGTCGGCGGTGCGGTTCGGACTCGTGCCTACGCTGCTGGCCGGCGCGATTCTCGGCCCCGGTTCCAACGCCGCGTTCGCATGGCTGGCGCATCAGGAACCGACGATGACGAATTTCGCGATCGCGATGGTCGTCGACAACATCTCGACCGGATTCGCCGGCACCGCGCTGGTGGCGTACATGTCCAGTCTGACCAGCGCCGGTTACACCGCGACGCAATACGCGCTGCTCAGTTCGTTCTATGCGCTGCTCGGCAAAGTGCTGAAGGGGTTCTCCGGTGTGGTCGTGGAGAACCTCGAGGTTGGGCGCACACTGCTCGACGCGTACGCCTTGTTCTTCCTCGGCACGGCGTTGGCCGGGATTCCCGCCCTGTTGCTGTGTCTGTTGCTGGTGCGTCATGCGCGCATCGTCGCAAAATCGGCCGCGCCACCGGCCGCGACATCGTCATGACGCCATGACCGACCTTCTTCTCCGCGACATCGACCCGATCCTCGCCGCGCGCATCCGGCGCGTGGCGGAGACCAACGGCTGGGCGATGCACGAGACGATCTTGCATTTGATCGAGCGCGGGCTGTTCGCCAGCGAAGGCGGCGCGTTGCGCTTCGACGGCACCGAATCGGATGTGATCCAGTCGGCGATCGCCGCGTTGGAGACGGTGCCCAACGACCCCGGGTTCTCGTTGATCGGCCGGGTTCAGCGCGAAATTCCCGAAGAACCGGTCGCGCCGACGATGAGCGAATTGGACCTGATGCGCGAATTGGACGAAGCCGCGGCGCGCGTCGCGGCCGGCAGGGAAAAACGCTAGCGATCGATCGCGATGTCCGTCGCCTTCAGCGCGTGTTCGCGATGTCCGCGAGGTTCGCGGTCTCGGTAGATCGGCCTTGAGGCCGCTTATTCAACAACTTTGCGGAGCTTCAGCGGCCTGAAGGCCGCTCTAACGGGGCGTCGCAAGCGACTCATGCCGTCCACTCACGCCGAATACATCGCGCCCAACACCCGCGGCCCGCGCGCGCCGCTGACGCTCGGCAGATTGCCGGGCAGGCCGAGCACGGTTTGTCGCGCCAGCCACGCGAACCCCATCGCTTCGACCAGGTCGGGGTCGAGGCCGTGCGCGGCGCTGGATTCCACTGTCACTCGCGGCAAGGTCGCCGCCAGCGCGCGCATCAGTGCTGGGTTATGCACGCCGCCGCCGCAGGCGATCAAGCGTGAGGTGCCGGGCTGCGCCGCGTTCAATGCATCGGCGACGGTGCGCGCGGTCAGCGCCAGCAGCGTGGCCTGCACGTCGGGGGGCGATTCCTGGCCGGAGAGATGCCGTTCCAACCAGCCGAGATGGAATTGATCGCGCCCGGTGGATTTCGGCGCCGGCAGCGAGAACCACGGTTCCTGCAATAGCTTCGACAGCAGCGCGGTATCCACGCGGCCGCTTAGCGCGAACGCACCGTCGCGGTCGTAACCGGCGCCGGTGTGGCGCAGACACCAGGCGTCCATCAGCGCGTTCGCGGGGCCGGTGTCGAAGCCGCGCACCTCGCCGTGCGCATCGCTCGTCGGCGGCAGCAGCGTGATGTTGGCGATGCCGCCCAGATTCACCACCGCGCGCTGTTCCTGCGGCGCGGTCAGCAAGGCCGCGTGCAGCGCCGGCAGCAACGGCGCGCCGTGCCCGCCCGCGGCCACGTCGCGACGGCGAAAATCGGCCACCACACGCACGCCGCAGTGTTCGGCGATGAGGTTCGGATCGCCCAATTGCATCGTGAACGGGTGATCTCCTTGCGGGCGGTGGCGCAGGGTCTGCCCGTGCGAACCGATCGCGGCGATGCGCGTGCTGTCGATGCCGCTGTCGCGCAGCGCGTGGCCGGCGGCGTCGGCGAAGATCCGGCCGATGCGGGTGTCGAGTTCGCCGATATCGTCGAGCGTCAGTGCCACCCCGCGCTGGCCGAGCTCGACCAAGCGCGCGCGCAGGTCGGACGGCCAGGCGTAAGTGCGCCCGAACAACAGCTCGGCGCTGCGGCCGTCGTCGCCGAAGCGCACGATCGCGGTGTCGATGCCGTCGGTGCTGGTGCCTGAAATCAGGCCGAGATAAAGGTCGGGGTGTTCGTGTGTCATGCCGGCATCATCGGCGCAGCCGGCGCGCGAACGCAAGGCATCGCGCGGCGGGAGTAGCGAGACTGCGACGATGGCGCGCGGATCGCGAGACGGCATCATCGCCCACGAAAAAGCGGGCGTCGCCGCCCGCTGTTCGTGAACTCGCGCCGAGAACGCCGCCGCTCAGCCGCGCTTGCGCTTCATCCCTTGCAAGGCGGTGGCGACCTGCCGTTGCGCGCTGTCGAGGGTCTCGGGGTAGATGATCGTCTCGACTTTGCGGATATGGGTGATCGCGCGATAGGTCGCGGTGCGGAAATTCGCCAGCTCCGCGCCGCGCAGCGGCTCGGGCGGCGGCAACGTCACCGCCAGCGGGTTGCGATGCACGCCGTTGACGCGGAATTCGTAGTGCAGATGCGGGCCGGTGGACATACCGGTGCTGCCGACGTAACCGATCACCGTGCCCTGCGAAATGCGCTGGCCCGGGCGGATATTGCCGAAGCGCGACATATGGCCGTACAGCGTGGTGTAACCGCGGCCGTGGTCGAGTACCACCGCTTTGCCGTAACCGCCTTGCCACCCGGCCGAGACCACGCGCGCGTCGCCCGCGGCTTGGATCGGCGTGCCGGTGCCGGCGGCGTAGTCCACGCCCTTGTGCATGCGCATGCGGCCCAAGACCGGGTGCCGGCGCGCGCCGAAACTGGAACTCAGCCTCGCGTAGGGAATCGGCATGCGGATGAAGGCTTTCTTCAGCGGTCGGCCATCGGCGGTGAAGTATTCCGGTTTGCCGTTGCGGATATGGCGAAACCCCGTGTACAGCGTGCCGTCCACGGTAATGGCCGCCGCCAGCACCGGGCCGGTGGTCTTGAGTTGGCCGTCCACCCAGGTCTGATCCACCACCACGCTGAAGCGGTCGTCGGCGTCGAGGTCGGAGTCGAAGTCCACGTCGTACTTGAAGATTTCGTCGGTCAACTGGTCCAGATGCGAGCCGCTCATGCCGAGCTTGCGCGCCGAGCGGAACAGCGATTTGCCCACCTTGCCGCTCAACACCACCGTGCGCACGTCCACTTCGCGGCGGATCAGAGTCTCTTCGATCGCCTTGCCGGTCAGGTCGAGCTGGACCTTCTGGCCGTCCTTGCGGGTGTAGCGGATCGCCCGCAGTTCGCCGCCCACGGGCAGGTCGAACGCCAATTCGGTGCCGGGCGACAGCCGGTTCAGTTCGCCCTTCACGCCCGGATGCGCCAGCACCCGCTTGAGCGTGGCCTTGGGGATGTCCAGTTCGGAAAAGACGTTGCTCAGGGTGCGGCCGCGGTGGATCCCCACCGTCTGCCAGCTATCGCCGAATTGCCCCTGCTGGCGCGCGCGCGACAGCGGCGGCAGGCTGAGCGAGAGGGTTTGGATCTGCGCGCCCGGCACCGGTTCGAGCACATTGGCGAAGCCGGGCACGATGGCGCCGACCAAGGCGACGATGGTGGCGATCAGGCTGGCGTGCGCCCATTGGCGACGGGTCCAGCGGCCGGGAAAGACGTCGGAAGACGGGGAATGCGCAGCGGCGAGCCGCGCTTCTTGCTCGGACGCCGTGCGCAAGTTGCGCAGGCGGACCAAGCGATTGCGCAGCACGCGACTCGTAGGCGTGGACATCAAACGGTATTCCCCTGTCGGTACGGCCAAGGCGTTACCATAAATTAGTCGAAAAGATTGCGTCAAATCCTTGACCGGCTTGGTTTTTTTTAACATTTCGGTTTAACTAAGCGTTAACACGTTCCGCCCAGTTATTCCCCGGTTCCCGGACCGGGGTCACGCCGTCGTCGGCTATCGTCCGAGGCGGTCACACTTCCGCCACCGACCGTTCATCCGAATGTCCACCGAAGCCATCGAACTCATCGCCCGCGGCGCCGACGAAATTCTCAAGCGCGAGGAATTGGAAGCCCGTCTGCGTCTAGGCCGCCCGCTGCGCATCAAGGCCGGCTTCGACCCCACCGCCCCCGATCTGCACATCGGCCACACCGTGCTGCTGAACAAGATGCGGCAGTTCCAGGAACTCGGCCATCAGGTGATTTTCCTGATCGGCGACTTCACCGGGATGATCGGCGACCCCACCGGCAAGAACGTCACCCGCAAACCGTTGACGCGCGAAGACGTGCTCGCCAACGCCGAGACCTACGCCGACCAAGTGTTCAAAGTGCTGGATCGCGAACGCACCGAAGTGCGTTTCAACAGCGAATGGTTCGGCGCGATGAGCGCGGCCGACATGATCAAGCTCGCCGGCCAGCACACGGTCGCGCGGATGCTCGAGCGCGACGACTTCGCCAAGCGCTATGCCGCGCAGCAGTCGATCGCGATCCACGAATTCCTCTACCCGCTGGTGCAGGGCTACGACTCGGTGGCTTTACGTTCCGATGTGGAATTAGGCGGTACGGATCAAAAGTTCAACCTGCTGATGGGCCGCGGCCTGCAAGAACACTTCGGCCAGCCGCCGCAGATCGTGCTGACGATGCCGCTGCTGGAAGGCATCGACGGCATCAACAAGATGTCGAAATCGCTCGGCAATTACATCGGCATCGCCGAGCCGGCGATCGATATCGTCAACAAGACGATGAAGATCGGCGACGAGTTGATGTGGCGCTGGATCGACTTATTGAGTTTCGAGATCGGTATCGACGAGGCGAAGCGTCTGAAGGCCGAGATCGCGGCCGGGCAGTTGAATCCGCGCGATGTGAAACTGCGCCTCGCCCGCGAACTCGCGACGCGCTTCCACGACGCGGCCGCCGCCGAGACTGCCATCGCCGGCTGGCATGCGGCGGTGACGGGGCAGGGCGATACCTCGGTGCTGCCGCTGCAGGACGTGACGATCCCGGCCGAAGGCATCCGCATCGCGGCGTTGCTGACGGCGGCCGGCATCACGCCGAGCAACGGTGAGGCCAACCGCAAGATGAAAGAGCGCGCGGTGAAAGTGGACGGCGTCGTGGTCGAAGACCCCGCGACGAGCTTCGTGCCCGGGTTCGAAGGCGTGCTGCAGGTCGGCAAGCGCAATTTCGCGCGGGTGCGGTTGATCGCGGGCTGAGCCGCGCTTTCGGTGGGCGTTTTCGAGCCGTGCCCGGCCCGAACCTCCGCCGCCTCTCGCCATGAAAGGGACCCGAAAATCCGATCTGCCCACGAAAGTCTGCGCGACCTGCGGGCGCCCGTTCGCGTGGCGCAAGAAATGGGAACGCGATTGGGCGAACGTCAAATACTGCTCGGATCGATGCCGGATGCGCAAAGCCGCGCCGTCGGTGGCGCGGCGGGATAAACCGGGCGTTTAGAGCCTGTGCAAAATCTCAGATCAGGCACACGTTGAGCGCATGTGCCAAGCGGATTGGCAGTCGATCGTCGGTGATTTCATCACGCTCCCCGCCGTGCGCGAGGGCAGGACGAGGGTGGCCGAAGGTCGGATGAGGGGCGCCTTTTTCGTACGGCTTGATGCGCAGGGTTGGAAGCGCGCGAACGCAACGTGCCGCCTGCCCCTCATCCGGCGCGTTGCGCCACCTTCTCCCCGCTTGCGGGGAGAAGGGAAAAGTCATGTTCCCCGCTTGCGGGGAGAAGGGAAAAGTCATGTTCCCCGCTTGCGGGGAGAAGGGAAAAGGCATGTTCCCCGCTTGCGGGGAGAAGGGAAAAGGCATGTTCCCCGCTTGCGGGGAGAAGGGAAAAGGCATGTTTCCCGCTTGCGGGGAGAAGGGAAAAGGCATGTTTCCCGCTTGCGGGGAGAAGGGATGAGACACCACGCGCCGGAAGATTTTGAACAGGCCCTCAAGTGCCCGGAAACAACGAGGGCGCCTCCGCTTCCATCGCGTCGATCGTTTCGCGCAATCGCGCGGCGCGTTCGCGGATCGCTTGCAGGCGTTCGGCGGGCAGGCGGTCGAGATTGCGCCACTGCATGCCCGCGCGGGGATGATCGCGGAAGCGTTCGGCGTGGCGGTCGAGGAAATCCCAGTACAACGTGGTGAACGGGCACGCGTTCGGTCCGAGGGATTCGCCCGGGTCGAATCGGCAGCCGGCGCAGTAGTTCGACATGCGTTCGATGTATTTGCCGGACGCGGTGTAGGGCTTCGAGACCATCTTGCCGCCGTCGGCGTATTGGCTCATGCCGAGCACGTTCGGCAACTCTGCCCATTCCACGGCATCGACGTACACCGCCAGATACCACGCGTGAATTTCCCGCGGGCGCACGCCCAGCAACAGCGCGAACAAGCCGGTGACCATCAGCCGTTGGATGTGATGCGCATAGCCGAGGTCGAGCGTCTGCCGCAGCGCATCGCGCAGGCAGGCCATGTCGGTACGACCGGTCCAATAGAACGCCGGCAGCGGCGCGTCCGCGCCGAGCGCGTTGTCGTCGAGAAAACCGGGCATGCGCAGCCAATACACGCCGCGCACGAATTCGCGCCAACCCAAAATTTGACGCACGAAGCCTTCCACCGCCTCGATCGGCGCATCGCCGCGGCGATACGCCTCGACCGCAGCATCGACGACGCGGCGCGGCGAAATCAGTTTGAGATTCATCGCCGCGGACAGCCGCGAGTGATACAGCCACGGCTCGTCGCGCCACATCGCGTCTTGATACTGGCCGAACAGCGGCAGGCGATGGGCGACGAAATCGTCCAGCGCGGTCTGCGCCTGCGCCGATGTCAGCGGCCAATCGAAGTCGCTCAAACGGCCCGGATGCGAAGCGAAGCGCGATTCGACCAGGGCGATGACGTCTCGAGTGATCGAATCCGGCGGAAACGCGCACGGTTTCGGCAACAGACCCGGGCCGCGTTTGCCGAAGCTGCCGCGATTGTCCGCGTCGAAGTTCCAGCGCCCGCCGATGGGTTCGCCGTCGGCCATCAGCACGTCTTCGCGTTTGCGAAGCCAGCGGTAGAAAAACTCGAGTCGCAGTTCTTTCTTGCCCTTGGCCCAATCGGCGAAGTCGTGCGGGTCGCAGTAGAAGTGCGTGTCGATGCGCTCCGACCACGGCACGCCGGCGTCGCGGCATACGGTGGGCAGCGATTGCGCCAATCGCCATTCGCCGGGGCGCACCGCGACGACGCGTTCGGGTCGCAGCGCGGCCAGATCGGCGGCGAGCGCCGCATCCAGCGTCGACTGATCGTGCGCGTCCAAGGCGCGATATTCGACCCGCCAACCGCGTTCGCGCAGCGCATCGCGGAAATGGCGCATGGCGGCGAGGAATACGGCGATCCGCGCTTTCGTGCTCCACACCTGTTCGGCTTCGTGCGCGACTTCCGCCATCCACACCGCGTCGCGCGCGGGATCGAAATCGTCGAAGACGGACGATGCGAGATCGAGCTGATCGCCGAGGACGACGATCAGATGGCGGACGGCGGGCGGTTCGCGATCGGGCATGGGGCGGTCTGGCGGTGGAAAGGGGCGACGGAGACGTGCGTCATCGTAGTCGACGCCCGTCTCGGCCCGCGATCGGAAGGCCCAAACGCATCGGAGCGACCCGTCGGGGTCGCTCCGATGCGGGATCGCGCTGGCGCGGAACGATCAACTCAAGTGAGGGCCGCGATGCTGTTCCGGTTCGCGTTCTTGCCCGGGGCGAGGTTCCGCCGGTGCGGCTTGCGCGTTCGGGAACACCTGAGCGACACCCATCGGCGAGGCTTGTTTCAGGCCGTCGGCGTTGTCCTGACGCGCGGTCAGCGTGGCGCGTCCGTCCTCGCCCACGCCGAGCTGCACCGTGTTGATCGCGGTCAAGCCGTCGTGCCTGGCCTGCGACGCCATCCGCGATGCCGCTTCCACCAGATGATCCGGGTTCTGCCGGCCCAGTTCCGTTTGCTGAAGCAACTCGTGCGCCTGCGCGTAGAGCGATTCCGGCTTGGGATTGTCCGCTCGACGCGCGAGCGCGGGGTCCAGTTCGCGCAGGGAATCGTTCATCGGCGTGCGCAACGCGGTGTCGATATCGACCCGTCCGATCTTCAGGCTATCGGGGTGGGTGTCGTGCATTTCCTTGATCATCAGCGACCGGCCGTCCCGGCTCAGCGCCACTTCGCCGACGCGGTCCATGTCCAACTCTTTGGCTTTCAGCGCGACCGCGGCGGATAAGCGTCCCTGCGCGCTTTCGTCCATGCCAAGACGCGAATGGCGCGCTTCGGGGTCGTTGGCGCGTTCGTGCAGAACCGCCGCCGTGGTCGGATTGGTGTCGCGATCCATCAAGGTCGCGACCCGCCGCGAGCTTTCCAAGAAGAGTTTGGTCGGGTCGATCTCGTAACGATCGTGGAGGCCGACGAAGGTTTCGTTCGGCACCGGCGTGCGGTGATCGTCGGGCCGCAGATTCGGCCGCGATTCGAGCGTCCCCTGCGTGGGCCTGAGCCCATCGTCGACGCTGACCCCGGGGTGCATATGCACCGAATCGAGCGCGACGCGGTTCTTGCCGATGATGTTGTTGTCCACGCCGGGGCCGACGTTGACGTTGCCGTCGGGGCCTTGCAGGCTCGGCGTCTCCTGCGTGCGGTCCGCGTACCAGTAACCGGTCTTCGCGTGGCCGATGCCCTGGAAGAAGGTCGAATTGGAATCGTGTACGACCACGCTATCGGGATCGGGCTGTACCGCGCGATGGATCCGATGGCCGACCAAATCGTTGAGATAGTCGCCCGCCAGATTGCCCGACATTTGCGCGAGGCCTTTGCCGCTGGCGTAGCCGCCGCCGATGTCGGAATGGCAACCGGCCAGGCCGATATTCGCGAATCGGTCGGGGTTCGCGAGCTCCATCGCGTCGGTCACGGTTTTGTTCACCGGGAAGGTGACGCGGTGTTCGTCCAGCGCGGTGAGCTGAATCGCGGTGCTGATGTTTTTCGGCAGCATGCGGTCGTGCTGTTCGGCGGCGCCGGTCGCGACCGGGTCGAACAACACCGCGGCGATTTGCGCTTTGCCCGGTGCGACGATTTCGCCCGATAGCTCGCGGAATTCCTTGTCTTGCACGACCGGCGGCCGCCCGCGCGCCCAGTCCGTCCAGCTCTGGCTGGTGTTGCGCAGGTCGTCGTCGCGCTGCACGGTGTAGCCCAAATCGGCCTGAACCCCGTACTTGCCGACCACCGACGCGAACTCCGCCGCTTCCACCGCGCCGCGGCTGAAGCCGAAGGTGATCACGCTGATTTGCGCGTCGGGATTTTCCTGTTTCCACTGCCGCGCTTTGTCGCCGAGATCTTTGTACATCTCGAACACGCGGTCCTGAACGGTGTTGCCGGAGGCTTGATCCGGTACGTTCTGACGCATGCTTTCCTGCGTGCCCGGGCCTTCGATGTAACGGGCGTGCATGCGACTGAAGCCGGGCTTGTCGGGGCCGTCGCCGTGGATGAATTTGTCGTAGTTCTCGTACAGCGCATGCACGTTGGTGCGCGAATCCAAGGTCTGCGTCGCATCGTTGCCGGTGCCGTCGAACGCGGCGACGAACACGTAGCGATTCGGATCCTTGATATCGAAACTGGGCGAGTCGGGACGCATGGCCGCGATTCGCTGCCGCGCTGCGTCGTAGGTCGCCAAATCGGCGGCGGTCGCGGTGTAGGCGTTTTCGATCCCGTCCGCGGGATCGCGGCCGTCCGAGGCTTGATAAGGCATCTGCTGTTCCTCCGTAGAGATGTCGTGGATGGCGGCGCATCGTGCGACGCCCGGGGCATGGTCCATTGCGCAGTGGTATGGAGACGGAGAGATCCGCTGAAACGCGACCGGCGAACATCGCGCCGCTGTTGGATGGGCTTCCTGCCGACACCGAATCACCCCGTAGCCTGGATATCACGGGTTCGTCCGGCGGGTCAATCCGCCACTGCATGCAGGGGGGCGGCCGATACGCAGTAGCAGGAACAGCCTGCTAGCCCAGTCAGGGATGGCTGCGACGACGAAGCGAGCGCGTAAGCGCTTGATTCGTCGGGAGCGAGTCAGGACATGTGCCTGACTCCTGACTTGACTGTGCCGACAGGAGCCGGCACGAACGGCAACGCCGGCCGCGAAGCGGCGAGCCGCAAGGATGCGGCGAGTCAAAACGATGAGGAAGATCGTTTTTCAACAACCTGATGGAGCCATCCGGCGGTGCCAGGCTATGCTGCGGGGCCCATGACTCGCCGCCCGGGTGCTCCCGCGCTGCGCCGTTCGTCTTACCGCTCCGCTCCGAGTCCCTCATCATGTCCTCCCGATTCCTCCCCATTGCGCTGCTCATGACCCTGCCTCTGTCCACGCTCGCCGCCGATCTTCCCCCACCCCCCGACGCCGCGAAGAAACCGCACGAAGTCAAAGCCCCGCACGGCGCGGTGCGCAACGACGAGTACTACTGGCTGCGCGACGACGACCGCAAAAAGCCCGAGATGCTGGCGTATCTCAATGCCGAAAACGCCTACGCCGACAAGGTGATGGCGCCGCTGAAGCCGCTGGAGAATCGTCTCTACGACGAAATCGTCGGTCGGGTGAAGCAAGACGACGATTCGGTGCCGTACCGCGAACGCGGGTATTGGTACTTCAGCCGCTTCAAAGCCGGCCAGGACTACCCGGTGTATCTGCGCGCCAAAGCCGACGCCGACGGCAGTCAAGGCCAGGACGAAGAGGTGCTGCTGGACGTCAACGTGTTGGCCAAGGACAAGAATTACTACAGCGTCGGCGACTACGACATCAGCCGCGACCATCGCCTGTTGGCCTATGCCGAAGACGACAACGGCCGTCGGCAATACACGATTCGATTCAAGAATCTCGACACCGGCGAGCTCTATCCGGACACGGTGACCGGCGTGTCGGCGAACCTGATTTGGGCCGACGACAACAAAACGCTGTTCTATGTCGAAAACGACCCGGAGACGCTGCTGACCGTGCGCGTGAAGAAACACGTGTTGGGCACGCCGGCATCGGCCGACGAAGTGGTGTACGAGGAAAAAGACGATAGCTTCTACATGGGCATCGAGCGCACCCGCGACGACCGGTTCATCTGCATTTCGGTCGAAAGCACGGTCGCCAGCGAAATGCGCTGCGCGCCGGCCGCCGATCCGAAGACCTTCGTGGTGTTCGCGCCGCGTCAGCGCGATGTCGAATACCAGGCCGATCATCTCGACGGCCGTTGGGTGATTCTGACCAATGCGCCCGGCGCCGACGGCAAGCCGGCCAGCAATTTCAAACTGATGACCGCCGCGAGCGACGCGACTTCGCGCGATGCCTGGAAAGAATGGGTGCCGCATCGCGAAGACGTGTTCATCGACGACTTCGATCTGTTCGACGGCTTCACCGCGATCGCCGAGCGTTCGAAGGGCTTGGAACGCATCCGGTTGCTCAAGGCCGACGCCGCCTCTGACGCGAAGGACGAATTCGTGAAAGCCGACGAACCGGCCTATTCGATGTCGCTCTCGACCAACGCCGAACCCGACACGTCGTGGCTGCGCTACACCTACACCTCGTTGACCACGCCGGCGACGACCTACGAGCTGAACACGAACACCGGCGAGCGTCGTCTGCTCAAGCAACAGCCGGTGATCGGCTACGACGCCTCCAACTACGCGACCGAGCGGCTGTGGGTGGACGCGCGCGACGGCACCAAGATTCCGGTGTCGCTGGTGTATCGCAAAGGCTTCGAGAAAAACGGCAAGGCGGCGATGCTGCAATACGCCTACGGCAGCTACGGCAGCTCCACCGACCCGAACTTCAGCCTGACCACGGTGAGCCTGCTCGACCGCGGCATGATCTACGCCATCGCGCATATCCGCGGCGGTCAGGAAATGGGCCGCAAGTGGTACGACGACGGCAAGCTGTTCCGCAAGAAAAACACCTTCACCGATTTCATCGACGTGACCGACGCGCTGGTCGCGCAGGGCTACGCCGCGAAAGACCGCGTCGCGGCCTACGGCGGCAGCGCCGGCGGCTTGCTGATGGGCGCGATCTCGAACATGGCGCCGGACAAGTACAACGTCATCCTGTCGCAGGTGCCGTTCGTGGACGTGGTGACGACGATGCTCGACCCCAGCATCCCGCTCACCACGAACGAATACGACGAGTGGGGCAACCCGGAGAAGAAGGCGTACTACGACTACATGCTGTCGTATTCGCCTTACGACAATCTGTCCAAGCAGGCGTACCCGGCGATGTTCGTCGGCACCGGTCTGTGGGATTCGCAGGTGCAGTACTGGGAACCGGCGAAATACGTGGCGCGGTTGCGCGATGTGAATCTGTCGAAGGCGCCGGTGGTCTTCCGCACCAACATGGACGCTGGCCACGGCGGTAAATCCGGCCGGTTCCGCCGGTTCCGCGAGACCTCGGAAATGTACGCCTTCATGCTCGACCGCCTGGGCCTCGCCGACGCGCCGGCCGCGAAGTGAGCCGAACGCGCCGCGACGCCTCGTTCGGGCGCGTCGCGGCGCCGGGCAGGATGCTCGTCGCCCGATGAGCCGCGACCCGTCGCCGAAGCCCGCTGTCGTACCGGTATCGCGCCGCTGGCGCTGGGCATGGTGGTTGCTGGCCTACGCCAGCTTGGGCTTGGGCATCGTCGGCATCGTGGTGCCGGGGTTGCCGACGTTGCCGTTCGTGCTGTTGTCGGCCTTCGCCGCGGCGCGCGGTTCGCAGCGCTTGCACGCCTGGCTGATCGGGCACCGGCGCTTCGGGCCGATGATCGTCGATTGGCAGACCCAGGGCGCGGTAAGCCGCAAATCCAAATGGCTGGCGATCAGCATGATGAGCGTCTGCGCGGTCGTGATGTTCCTCACCGCGCCGAAACTCTGGATGGCCGCCACCGGCACCGCGATCATGGCCATCGTCGCGCTGTGGCTGTGGCGTCGGCCCGAACCGCGGCGCGCATGAGCCGTTGCGCGGGCGCCGCGAGGGTTCCGGCCCGGCGCATTCCCCAGACGGGGTCGCGCGGCTACACTGCGCCGATGAATCCACACCTCTCGTCGCGCTTGAAGACGCTGCTGCTCGCGCTCGCCCTGCCGCTCGCGCTCGCCGCCTGCGGTAACAAAGGTCCCCTGGTGTTGCCCGACCGGCCGGCGGCGGATGCCCCTGCCGAGGCGATGCCCGAACCGGCGCCTGCGCCTGCCGAAGCGCCGGCCGATGCGGCTGCGCCCGGCGCCGCTGGGGATGCGCAACCCCCGCCGCCGCTCGGCGACTGAGCGATGTCGTCGGCCGCACAGTCCCCGCTGCGGTTCAGCAAGATGCACGGCGCGGGCAACGATTTCGTCGTGCTCGATCTGCGCGGGCGCGACGGCGCCGCCGACGACGCAGCGCCCAGCGTGGCGCTGTGCCGCGCGTTGAGCGACCGCCACACCGGCATCGGCTGCGATCAACTGCTCACCGTCGAATCGCCGCACAGCGCCGCTGCGTTGGCGAGTTACCGGATCTGGAACAGCGATGCGTCGAGCGCCCAACAATGCGGCAATGGCGCGCGCTGCGTCGCCGCTTGGGTGCTGCGAGACCGCGCGCAGCGCGGCCTGCCGCCGCCGGACAACGACCGTTTCGCGCTCGATAGCCCCAGCGGCACGCACAGCGTCGATGCCTTGGGCGGCGAGCATTTTCGGATCGCGATGGGCGTGCCGGACTTCGCGCTCGACGCCATCCCGCTGATCGGTTTCGAGAACGGCCAAGACGGTTACGTGCTCGAATTCGGCGGTCGCCCGCTGCGCTTCGGCGCAGTGTCGATGGGCAACCCGCACGCCTTGATCGAAGTGCCCGAAGCCGCGACCGCGCCGGTCGCGCTGCTCGGCGCGTACCTGCAGGGCCACCGTATTTTTCCCGAGTCGGTGAATGTGGGTTTCGCCGAAGTGGTCGCGCGCGATCGGATCAAACTGCGCGTGTTCGAACGCGGCGTCGGCGAGACATTGGCCTGCGGCAGCGGCGCCTGCGCCGCAGCGGCCATCCTGATGCGACGCGACCGTATCGATCGCGATGTCGATGTCGTGCTGCCCGGCGGCACCTTGCGCATCGTCTGGCCCGACGATGCGTCTCCAATCACCATGGCCGGCCCGGCCGCATTCGTTTTCGAGGGAGAGTGGTGGCGATGATCGATCCGTTCGACAAGCAAACCGGCGAGAAGCTCGGTGCGCATGAAGTCGCCGCATGGTTGCGGCGGCACCCGAGTTTTCTGCAGCAATTCCCGGATTTGGCGATCACCCTGGTGGTGCCGCGCGAACAGGGTTCGGCGGCGTCGCTGGCGAGCTATCAACTCGACATCTTGCGCGAAAAGAATCGCGAGCTGTCGCGGCGGCTGCAGGATCTGTTCGGCAACGCGCAGGACAACGAACGGCTGGCAGTGCGCACGCATCAATTGACGTTGGCGCTGATGAAACAAACCAGCGCCGCGGACACCGCGCGCGCGATGGCCGCCGCGTTGGCCGAGGATTTCGACGGCGACGCCGTGCGTTTCGTCTTGTTCGCCCCCGTGGCCGGTTTGGACGAGAACGAATGGCTGCGCGTCGTGCCCGAGGCGGACGAACGCCTGTCGCCGTTCCGCGATTGCATCCGCGACGGTCAACCGATCTGCGGGCGCTTGCACCCGGACAAGAACGCGTTGCTGTACGGCGAGCGCATCGACGAGGTGCAATCCACCGCGTTGCTGCCGCTCTCGGGGCTTGGCTTGCTCGCCGTCGGCAGCCGCGAACCCAATCGTTTCTATCCGGGCATGGGCACGTTGTTCTTGCGGATGATGGGCGAGGCGTTCGTGGCGGCGATGCGGCGGTTCGACAAGCAATGAGTGAATTGTCGCGCCCTGTAGGCGTTTGTACGAAATGCGGTCGCGTGACGCGCTCGCCTTCTCAGATCAATGAGGCATGCCGCGCGCGAATTGATTCGTCGGGAAAACGATGTTCAGGCTGTTTCGGTAACGCTCTTCAAGAGGACGATTGGGGTGAATGTCCAACCTGTCATGCGACGAGCCGGCATGCGGAATCGCAATGCTGGCAATGTTCTGGTGCAGGCTGGATATTCTGTCGCCCCTGATGAAATGCCCTTGCTAATATCCATCGCGAAATTAAAGAAAGTAAGTCAAAACTGTCATCCCGGCGAACGCCGGGATCTAGCTTTTAGAGAAGCGATAGGTCTGAATTTCTTTATGCGAACCCAATGACGGAAGTTAAGTTTTCTTGCGAAAATTCGCTTTGAGGCGAGGACCAATTTATTTGGGTGCTGTTTGATTTCGCTCGCTGCCGCGAGCGAGTCACTTTTCTTTGCTTGTGCAAAGAAAAGTAACCCAAAGAAAGCACACCCCGCGTCGCGCCCGGCGCTTTGCGCCGGGTTCGCGTGCTGTGCGGGGTTTTTCGAAGGGACATCCTTGTCCCTTCGAAAAACGCGCGGCGTCCTGCCGCGCGCCCTGTGGGCCTGATCCGCGCAGCCCGCCGCTCCGAGGGGCCCCGGTAGATCAACGTCAAAGGCGGCGCTTTCACGAGGAACGTTCGGAGTCGATGTTTGTCGGGCTTTTGCACGCGCGATGCTGATACGGATGCTGTATCGTCGTCTTCGCCAAGCATCGCCGGCCGGGAACTCATGAGTAGCCCATCGCCCATCGACGACTTCCTCGCCCATCTGCAAGTCGAGCGGCGCATGTCCGCGCATACGCTGGATGCGTATCGCCGCGATTTGGACGCGTTGACGCAGTGGACGCAGGGGCAGGGCATCGACGATGTCGTCGGCTTGCATATCGAACAACTGCGCGCGTTCGTCGCCGCCGAGCACCGTCGAGGTTTGTCGCCGAAAAGCTTGCAGCGCCGCTTATCCGCATGCCGCAGCTTTTATCTGTGGTTGCTCAAGCACGGCCGCATCGCCGCCAGCCCTGCCGCTGGGCTGCGCGCGCCGAAAGCGCCGCGCAAATTGCCGCAAGTGTTGGATGTGGACGAAGCCGTGCAGTTGGTGGAATTGCCCACCGACGCGCCGCTGGGCGTGCGCGACCGCGCGATCCTGGAATTGTTCTACAGCTCCGGCTTGCGCCTGAGCGAACTGTGCGCCTTGCGATGGCGCGATCTCGATTTCGCCGAAGGTCTCGTCACCGTACTCGGCAAAGGCAGCAAACAGCGCACCGTGCCGGTGGGCTCGCACGCGCGCGCTGCGCTGCAGGCGTGGCGCGCCGAATCGCAAGGCCGCAACGAGGCGCCGGTGTTTCCCGGCCGCGGCGGCGGGCCGATCACCCCGCGCGCGGTGCAGATTCGTCTGCGCCAACTCGCGCAGCGCCAGGGGCTGTTCAAACGCGTGCATCCGCATTTGCTGCGGCATTCCTTCGCCAGCCATGTATTGGAGTCGTCCGGCGACCTGCGCGGGGTACAGGAATTGCTGGGCCACGCCGACATCGCCACCACCCAGATCTACACGCATCTGGATTATCAACACCTCGCGAAGGTGTACGACGGCGCGCACCCGCGAGCGAAGCGGAAATCCTGATCCCGCCGCGTAGAGCGGAGCGAAGCTCCGCCTGATCCCGCCGCGTAGAGCGGAGCGCAGCTCCGCTGTGGCATTCCCGAAGGCGGTTCAGCGAAGTTTCGCTCCGCCGCGCGGGTTTCGTTTTCAGCGGAGCTTCGCTCCGCTCTACAACAGCCCGCAGCCGCAGACGAACCGGTGATCCTGATCTCGCCGCGTAGAGCGGAGCGCAGCTCCGCTGTGGCGTTCCCGAAGACGGTTCAGCGGAGCTTCGCTCCGCCACGCGGGTTTGGTTTTCAGCGGAGCTTCGCTCCGCTCTACAGCAGCCCGCACCCGCGGGCGAAGCGGAGATCCTGCTCTCGCCGCGTAGAGCGGAGCGCAGCTCCGCTGTGGCGTTCCCGAAGACGGTTCAGCGGAGCTTCGCTCCGCCGCTCGTGTTTGGGTTTCAGCGGAGCTTCGCTCCGCTCTACGTGAGCATTTTGAAGTTCAGCGGGGCCTCGCTCCGGCGCAGGGGGTAGGTTTTAGCGGAGCTTCGCTCCGCTCTACGGGCGATGCGCCCTGTCGTCGGTCACCCCTTGCCCGTCGCGGCGGCCGTCCCCACAACCGACGCATCGCCCAGGAGGCCGCATGGACCCCAGTCAGAATCCCAATGTCTTCCACGCCACCACCATCGTGTCGGTGCGGCGCGAGGGCCGCGTCGTGGTGGCCGGCGACGGCCAAGTCACGCTCGGCCATACCGTGATGAAAGCCAACGCGCGTAAGGTCCGCCGGCTCGGTCGCGACGGCCAGGTGCTGGCCGGTTTCGCGGGCGCGGCGGCCGATGCCTTCACCTTGTTCGAATTGTTCGAATCCAAGTTGGAGAAACACGGCCAACTGCTGCGCGCGGCGGTCGAGTTGGCGAAGGATTGGCGCACCGAACGCCGCTTCGGCAAGCTCGAAGCCCTGCTCGCGGTGGCCGACAGCGAAACCTCGTTGATCGTCAGCGGCACCGGCGATGTGATCGAACCCGAAGACGGTCTCGTCGCCATCGGTTCCGGCGGCATGTACGCGCTGTCCGCAGCCCGCGCGCTGATGGCGCATACGCAACTCGACGCCCGCGCCATCGCCACCGAGGCCCTCAACATTGCCGGCGACATCTGCATCTACACCAACCGCAATATCGTCGTCGAAGAGCTGTGAGTCGGGAATCGGGAATGGGGAATCGAAAACGCTTTCTCAGTCCCGATGTCCTGCGCTTTTCCCATTCCCTATTCTCGATTCCCCATTCCCGATGAACGCAGTGAATCCAGGCTCCATGACCCCGCGCGAAATCGTGCAGGAACTCGACCGCCACATCGTCGGCCAATCCGCCGCCAAACGCGCGGTCGCCATCGCCTTGCGCAACCGTTGGCGGCGCATGCAGCTCGCTCCTGAGCTGCGCAACGAAGTGATGCCGAAAAATATTTTGATGATCGGCCCCACCGGCGTCGGCAAAACCGAAATCGCGCGCCGTCTCGCCACGCTGGCGAACGCGCCGTTCGTGAAGGTCGAAGCCACGCGCTTCACCGAAGTCGGTTACGTCGGCAAAGATGTCGAACAGATCATCCGCGACTTGGCCGACACCGCGGTGAAGATGTATCGCGAGCAAGCCAAGACCCGCGTGCGCACGCAGGCCGAAGCGCGCGCCGAGGACCGCATTCTCGATGCGCTATTGCCGCGCCGCCAACCGACCGGCGGCTTCGGTTTCGGCGCCGATACCGCATCGGCGACGCTCGATGTGGGCAGCGGCGAGACACGCGATCCCCAAGCCGATACCCGCGCCAAACTGCGCAAGCAACTGCGCGCAGGCGAATTGGACGAGCGCGAGATCGAGATCGACACCGCCGTCAACGTCGGCGTGGACATCATGGCGCCGCCGGGCATGGAGGAAATGGGCCAGCAATTGCGGCAGATGTTCTCCAACCTCGCCGGCAGCAAAACCCATACCCGCAAGCTCAGCATCCGCGCCGCGCGCACCCAGTTGATCGACGAAGAGGCGGTCGCGCTGGTCAACGAGGACGAGATCCGCGAAGCCGCGATCGAGGCCTGCGAGCAGCACGGCATCGTGTTCATCGACGAAATCGACAAAGTCGCCAAGCGTTCCGAAGGCCACGGCGCCGATGTCAGCCGCGAAGGCGTGCAGCGCGATCTGTTGCCGTTGGTCGAAGGATCGACGGTCAGCACGAAATACGGCGCCGTCAAAACCGACCACATTCTGTTCATCGCCAGCGGCGCGTTCCACCTCGCTAAACCGAGCGATTTGATTCCCGAGATGCAGGGCCGCTTTCCGATCCGGGTCGAACTCGATGCGTTGGGCAAGCACGATTTCGTTCGCATCCTCACCGAACCCAAGGCCGCGCTGACCACGCAGTACGTGGAATTGCTCAAGACCGAGGGTGTCGGGCTGCGCTTCGCGCCCGACGCGATCGAGCGCTTGGCCGAGATCGCCGCCACTGTGAACGAGCGTCAGGAGAACATCGGCGCGCGCCGGCTGCATACCGTGCTCGAGCGGCTGCTCGACACCCTGAGCTACGAAGCGCCGGATCGCGGCGGTGCCGAGGTCACGATCGACCGCGCCTACGTCGATGCGCATCTTGGCGACTTGGTTCAGGATCCCGACCTGTCCCGCTACATTCTCTGAGTCGCGCAGTCCTGCGCCATGCGTATGAATGGCGCTGCGCGGGAGAATTCTGCCGTCGCCGCGCAACGCGAATGGGCCGATCGCGCCATGGCCGCGATATGGCGGCGCCACGACCGCTCGTCGGCGGGCCTGACCCGGTTCGCGGGTCTTTCGCGTTACCTATTGCACGCCACGGAAGCGGCGGCGCGTTAGTCGTTCAGGCACGGCACCAAGGACGAAACCTTCGCTTCATCCGCTCGGCGTATAGTCGATTCGCCCGCCACAAGGACGCACCCCCATGTCGGTCCCCAGGCTTCCCCTCGTGTTCGCCGCGCTCGGCCTCGCCGCCTGCGCGAACACCGCACCATCGTCCAGTTCCGCTCAGGAGACACCCGCTATGACCACCGCTTCCGCCGCCGAGCAGACGTTCTCGCCTCGGCTCGACGCAGAACATGCCTTGCTTCGTTTGCTCGATCTGATCCGCGACAGCAAGACCGTCGCCGACATCACCCCCGAGCGTATGCAAACGACCTTCGGCGTGTCCTTCGCCGAACATTCCGGCCGTCTCGGTTTCGCCGAGCAGCTTTCGCGCGATTGGTGGTCGTCGTACGAATGGGACCCCACGCGCGCCTACGGACCGCAATTCGAATTCGCGTTCCGCCCGGCCCAACCGGATGCCTATCCGGCCGCTAGCGACATCTGCGCCGTCGATTTCGAGCGCTTCGCCGCCGAGCTGCAGACGCAAGGCTTCAAGCGCGAAACCTACCGCGCCGAACACAACCGCGTGATCCACGATCGCTTCGAGCGCAAAGGCTTGACCGTCACGGTCTACACCCGCGGCGAATCGGACGATTCGCCGGAAAAAATCACGCACGCCTGCGTGCACATGGTCCACATTCACTGAACCCAACGTCATCGATGCGGAATGCTTGAAGCGTTCCGCTCGCGAAGAGGAATGCACCGATGCCACTGAGTCAACAAGCGCAGACGTTGGCCGATAATTTCACCGCAGGTTTGACCGCGGACCAACGCACCAATTTCAACAACGCGCTGCAGAATTCGCCGGCGCTCGTCACCCAAATCAATACGGCGGTCGCTTCCGGCGATTTGCGCGGGTTCGCGGTGTTGCCGGCCGGCACGAACGCCGGCGGGCAATACGATCCCGACGCGCGGACGATGCAGTTGCCCACGACGATCATGACGTCCCCCACGGCGCCCGCTCGTTTCGATCCCGGCGAACTCACCTTCGTCATGGGGCACGAAATCCAGCATGCGATCAATCGCCCCACGGTCGCGACGGCGCTGACGACGTTCGATGCCGAGGCCAACCGGATCGGCCAAACCGCACAAGTCGCGCACGATTACACGGCGCCTCTCGGCGCGTTGTTGACGGCGAACCGTAACGACGAAGCGACCGCCAACATCGCCGGTTACAACGCGAACGTCAGCATGCTGCGTAGCGGCAACGGCAATCAGAACCCGACGTTGGAAGATATTTATCGCTCCAACCCCGGACGGATGCAGGATGTGATCGCAGTCGCGCCCGGAACCCCGCAGACGTACGCGTTGCGCCCGGGCTACACCCTCAACGCCGATATGACGATGACGGCGGATGCGGCGAACACGCGAGCGATGGGCCAGTACTACTACGATATGCCCGGCAGCCGCGCGGGCTTGGCCCATAACGGCGATTCCAACTATCAAAATATGTATGCGGCCAATCCGCTCAGCACGATCGCGCGGATCGAACTGCTCAACGCCCCGCATCACGCGGCGAACGGAATCACGCCTCAATTACGCTTGAACATGACCACGCTGGGCATCAACGAGGCGCAATTGGAACGCAATGGTTTGGATTTCCAGGGCGACGGCACGCGGCAGCGGTATTACGACACCAGCACGAATCCGCCCACGCAAGGTCATTTCGACCATACCGCGACCACGCACCAGCACGTACCGATTACGCCGCAGTCGCCAGCGCAGCCCAATCACCCCGCAGTGCAAAATGCGATGGATGCGCTGGACCGTTCGCCCAATATTCCGGCCGACGCCTTCGGCGCGAATCGCCAAAACGTCGCTGCGGGCGTAGCCCTGCACGCCGTCAGCCAAGACGTGCGTCCCGATCACATCGTCTTCAACGACCGCCGCAGCGATTTGATCGCGGTGCAGGGCCAGTTGTCCGACCCCACCGCGCGACTGTCCTCGCCGCTGCCCGTCGCGCAGGCGATCACGACCGATCTGCCCACCGCGCAGCGGGGCCTCGAAGCGCTGCAACCCACGCAGGGCCAGAACCAACCGCAACCCGGCCGCGACCTCGCCCCGCAGCAGCAGGACGTCCCGGTGCAGGAAGCGGCGCGGCCCGCGCGCTGAGGCGCATCGCCTTTCGCTCGTTTCATTCGATGCGAACAGACAACGCCGCCGCAGGGCGGCGTTGTCGTGTCGAGCGACCGGTCGATGCGTCGTGCTCAATCCGCCCGCACGCGCCATGCTTCCGCGAGCGATATCGAACCCTCTCGCGCCAGGGCGACGGCGGCTTGGGTAATCGGCACCATGCCGTCTTCGATCGCGGCGGTGTGGATCGCGTCGGCTTCGGCGCCGGGCACGATCAATGCGCGGATGCGCGGGGTGATCGTCATCAGTTCGTACACCGCGCGGCGGCCATGCACGCCCAAGCCTTCGCAGCGGTCGCAGCCGCGACCGGTGTAGAACGTTTCGTCCGGTCCGACGCCCAGCGTTTCGCGCACGTGCGGCGATACGGTTTCGATCGCGCGGCAATACGGGCAGGTCGTGCGCACCAGGCGTTGCGACATCACCGCGAGCAATGAAGCGCGCAGCAGGTACGGTTCGACACCCAGGTCCAGCAAACGCGTCACCGTGGTCGCGGCGGTGTTGGTGTGCAACGTGCTGAGCAGCAGATGTCCGGTGAGTGCGCTTTCCACCGCGATTTGCGCGGTTTCGCGGTCGCGGATTTCGCCGACCATGATCGCGTCGGGATCGTGACGCAGGAAATTGCGCATCGCGCTGGCGAACGTGAACCCGGCCGCGCGATTCACCTGCATTTGCTGGATGTCTTCGATGTGGAATTCGACCGGATCCTCGATGGTGAGGATGTTGATGCGCTGTCGGCGCATCTCCAACAGCATCGCGTACAGCGTGGTCGATTTGCCGCAGCCGGTCGGCCCGGTGGTGAGGAACATGCCGTGGCTGCGATCCATCACGTCGTCGATGCGGACGCGGTCGCGTTCGCTCAGCCCGAGTTGTTCCAAGTTCCACAAACTTTCGCGCGTGTCGAGCAGCCGAATCACCACGCTTTCGCCGAACACCGCCGGCATCACCGAAATGCGCAGATCGATCGAACGCCCGTCGTCGAGCGCGAAGCTCGTCCGGCCGTCCTGCGGCTTGCGGTGCTCGGCCAGATTCATTTCGCCCAGCACTTTGACGCGGCCGACCACCGCCGGATGCAGCGCGCGCAGCAACTCGCGCACCGGCACCAATTCGTCGTCGATGCGGTACAGCACATCGGTGCCGCGTTCGCCCGGGCGCAAATGAATATCCGACGCGCGTCGCGCCACCGCATCGGCGATCAACCCGTTGACGATGCGCACCACCGGCCGTTCTTTCGCCAGCCGCTGCGTTTCCTGCGCGTTGCCGATTGCCTCGGCGCTGGATTCGGGATCGATGCCGAGTTGCCGCGCGACATCGCGATCCTCGGCGCTGTCGTAATAGCGCGCGATACCGGCACGGATGTCGCGCGGCGCCGCCACCAGCGGAATCACGCGCTCGCGGCTGACGAAATCCAGCACGTTCTGCACGCGACCGACGCTGGGGTCTTCCATCGCCACCGCGATCATGCCGTTGCGGATGCGCAGCGGCACAGCGCGCAATTGTCGCGCGACCTCCGGCGTCAACCGCGCGATCGCTTCGGCGTCGGCATGCAAGCGTTCCAAACGCACCAAGGGCAGGCCCAGCGTCGCCGCGATGCGAAAGCTCTCCTCGGTGGCGTCGTCGCCAAGCCTGCGCCAAGCGGCGAGATCGACGGTGTGGGCGACCTCGGCCCCGCCGTAGGCCACGCTCGGGTAATCGCGCAGATAGCGATCGAGCGCGTCGTCGTTGTCCAGTAGCGTCGGCAATGCGTGGGCCGTGCGATCGAGCGTCATGGTATTCCCCCTGGTCCGATGATGGCATGCGTCCGGCCGCGGCGACGTTGATGCTCGTCATGTCGCGCCGTCATGTTCGCCCGCAACTGCCGCCCTACATGGCCGGCCGGCCGCTGGTTTCGCGTGATCCGAACCTGAAGCCGCCGGCCGTTCGCCCGTCGGCGCCCCGGTTCCGACGCGAAGATTCCGACATGCCGTTGACCCAAGAAGCCCAAGCCGTCGCCGACCGTTTTGCGGCGACGCTCAGTTCCGAAAGACGACGCAATTTCGCCCAAGTGCTGAACGAGGCGCCGGGGTTGGCGGACGAAATCAACGCGGCCGTGTCGTTGGGCCGCTTGCGCAATTTCGCGCCGATGGCCGCGGGCGTGAATGCGGGCGCGCAATACGATGGCGCGGAGCGCGAAATCCGGATTCCGCTGTCGGCGCTGGATTCGCCGGGGCGCGGCCGCCCGTACGATCCGTCCGAATTGATCTTCTCGATGGCGCACGAATGCCGGCACGCCAACAACGACAACCTGATGCAGCGCGCGGAGTCGGAATTCGACCGGCGGATCGACGAAATCGCCGCGACGCGGCAGCCCGGTCACGACTACACCGAGCCGCTCGCCGTTATGCTGCAGGAGCACCGCCGGAGCGAAGCGTCTTCGCATATCGCCGGGTATAACGCGCTGCTCAGCCATGTGCGCACCCAGCACCCGCAGCCCACGTTGGAGCAGTTGTATCGGGCGAACCCCGAGCGGATGAGCGATTTCATCGAGCGTTCGAATACGACGCCGCCGACGTACGCCCCGCGCGCGGGCCTGACGCTCTCACGCGATCTGTCGATCACGCAAACCACCGGCAACATCGAAGCGATGGGTCGGCACTACTACGACCGCTCCGGCTTGCGCGGCGGCCTGGGCGATTACGGCCCCTGCGATTACCAGAACCTCTACGCGACCGGCTACATCGGTCGGATCGTGAGCGCCGAACGCACGCGGCCGCAGGAGGACCCGCTCGCCCGGCACGAAAACCCGTACGAGCGGCCCTACATGGCGCTGAACATGCGCCAATTGCGCTTGGACGAAGCGCAGTTGGAGCGCCAGGGCCTGGATTTGGGCGTCTTCGGCGGGCATCAGGCGTACGTCGATACGGGCCAGACTCCACCCGCTTGGCGCCGCTTCGATCACACCATCCAAACGCATCGCCACATCGCGCAAACCGACGTGCCGGAAGCGCAGCACCCGGCGATCCGGCGCGCGATGGAGGCGATCGATCGGTCGCCCAACATCGCTCCTGGCGCGTTCGGCGACGATCGTTTGCGCGTGGCCGCGGGCGTGGCCGCGCACGCCGCCAACGAAAACATCCGTCCCGATCACGTGGTGATGAACGACCGACGGTCCGATCTGATCGCGGTACAGGGCAAGTTGGGCGACCCGGCGGCGGTTCTGTCCACTCCGCTGCCGCTGGCCAAGGCCCAGGGCACCGACCCCTCCGCCGCGCAGACCGCGCTGGAGCGCCTGCAGCCGGCGGAGGCGACGCGCCAGACGGCGATCGATCGGGCGCCGCAGCCCGAATCCCCGGTTCACGCCGCATCGCTGCCGTCGCGCTGAAAACCGGCGCGCGGCGGACCCGCCCCGATGCGACGCGTCCGGGCCCGCTCGGGCGATAATGCCGGCATGAACGACGACGCTCACACCCCTCCGAGCGCGGCCCCCAACGGCCGCGCCGACACCACCCACTTCGGGTTCCGCGACGTGCCGGTGGCCGAAAAGCAAAAACTGGTGGGCGAGGTGTTCTCCTCGGTCGCCGGCAACTACGACTTGATGAACGACTTGATGAGCCTCGGCATCCATCGGGTCTGGAAGCGTTACTTCGTCGCCACCGCACAAGTGCGCCCGGGCGACCGCGTGTTGGACTTGGCCGGCGGCACCGGCGACATCGCCGCGTTGTTGAAAGACCGCGTCGGCGAAAAAGGCGAATTGATTCTCGGCGACATCAACGGCGCGATGCTGCGCGTCGGCCGCGACCGCATGACCGATCGCGGCAACGTCCGCGGCTTCGAATACGTGCAGTGCAACGCCGAAACACTCCCGTTCCCCGACGCCAGCTTCGACCTCGTCACCATCGCCTTCGGTCTGCGCAACGTCACCGACAAAGACGCCGCCCTGCGCGAGATGCACCGCGTGCTGAAAATCGGCGGCCAAGCCCGCGTCCTGGAGTTCTCGGAAGTCACCGCCGATTGGTTCAAACCGATCTACGACTTCCACTCGTTCAAGATTCTGCCGCAACTGGGCAAGCTGTTCGCCAAGGACAGCGATAGCTACCAGTATCTCGCCGAATCCATCCGCAAGCATCCGCCGCAGGACGAACTCAAAGCGATGATGGAAGCCGCGGGTTTCGCGCGTTGTTCGTACAAGAATCTATCGGCGGGGATTGTTGCGATTCATACGGGGTATAAAACATAGTTAGGCCCTAGTGGGAGTACCAAGGATGTCTCTAAACAGCAAGAAATCACGTGATGCTGCAGGGTTTACGCTAGACACAGTAGGAACGAATCCAGAAAACTGGCTGAGAAACGCCGAACAATTTCACTCTGCGGCAAAGCTCCTATGCAGCGATAATTCTGATAGCACACCTCTTCCCTATTACTACAGCGCAGGACTTTCTATTGAGCTTTTATTAAAAGCCATCGCAGTAAAGAGAGGCAGCACTCCAAAGAAGACACACAATTTAAATAGGCTGTGTGATGCTTGCGCAATTCAAATAGAAAATGATCAGAAGCTGACGCTTGAGCTACTAACAGAAATAATTATTTGGCAAGGAAAATACCCTGTCCCAATGGACGACAGCGCATGGGATAACTATTACGATTCCATACACGAGAAGCATATTCAAAGGTCCAGGGAAGGAAATACATTTATCACAAGGGCCAACCCTAAGACGTTTCCTACTCTCCAGAACTATTTATCAATCTGGAAAACATTGCTCGATCTATACTGAAACGCTTACAAAGTACGCGTCTAACAATTCGTTCAAGCTGACCCCGCATCGTGGCGTCGGCCACGTGCCTGCGCTACGTTCTCGGCAAGAGCCTCTCGCGCCTTCCGGCGCTCCCACAAGGGCGGGTGGGTTCGCTCGCTTGTGGCGCGTGTTACGGCTGCCACGCGTAGCCGAGTTTCAGGAACACGCTGCGGCTACGGTCGGTGAGGGTGCGTTGGCCGTCGTCGGAGTAGCCGCCGTGCGAATAGCCCAGGTACAAGCCTGTGCGCGGGTTGAGGCGATACGCGTAGAGCGCTTGCGCGGCGAGGTCGCGGTTGCGTGCGGCGACGGGTGCGGCGTAGAGGTCGCGGTCGCGTTCGATATCGGTGCCTTGCACCGACAGCCGCAGGCGTTGCCGCGGGTCGAATTGCCACGCGAAGCGCGCGTCGAGAATCGTCGCGCGGTAGGCGGTGCCGCCGTCGCGGTTGAGGCGCTGTTCGTTGTAACTCAATTCGAAGTGCGTGCCGCGGCCGATGTCGAGCGACAGCGTCGGCTGCCATTCCTCGACGCGACCGACGCGCGATGCGAGCAAATCGAGTTGATCGCCTGCGCGTAAGCTCAGCGACACGATCGCGCCGGGTAGCGGCGTGGCTTCGCCGTACAGCGAAAGCCATGCTTCGTCGAAGAGGCGGCCGTCCCAAAAACGCGCGCGACTCAAGCCGGAGAGACGCGCCGTGGATTGCAGCGGACCGGTCAACTCAACGCGGCCTTCGAGTTCGCGCTCGAGCAAGCGGCCGTCGCTGGCGTGTGTGATGTCCCAATCGGCGTAAGCGAACACACGGTTGATCTTCGCGCCTTCGCGTCCGTACCACGAGCGCCCGGCGGCGAGCAGCGTTTTGCGATAACCGACGCGACCGATGAATCCCAAGTCGGCGCTGAACCCCGGGGCGATGCGGGTGTGGCCCAACGCGATGTCCCAACGGCTGTCGCTGTAACCGTACTGGGCATCGATCGCGTTGCCGGCGGGCGCCGCATCGCCGTCGCGCAAACCCGTGGGGTAGCGCGAATCGCTGCGTAACCATTGCGCGGTCAGCGTGTGGCCGCCGTTCTGCCAGCGCGCATCCACGCCGGCCAGCGCATTGCGGTAATCGTCGCCGCCACGATACGTCGCGACCGCGCCGAGGCTGGTGTGCGCATCGAGATCGTAACGATAGCGACCCAGCAACACATTCGCGCTTTGATCGAGTTGCCGGATCGACGAGCCGAGCGCGCCGGGGATCAAGAGTTGCGTGGTCGCATCGCGCGCCGCGACGATGCCGTAAGCCTGCCGACCGCTGCGCCCGGTCACGCGCGCGCCGATGTCGGGGTCGGCGATCTGACGCGTGTAGATCACGTCCAAGGGCGTATTGAAATAATCCGCGCCTTCGAGAAAAAACGGGCGTTTTTCCGGGAAAAACAGCGCGAAATTGGAGCTGAGGTCGAGCTGCGCGTTATCGGACTCGACTTGCGAGAAATCCGGATTTAGCGTGCCGTTGAAGGTGAGATTCGGCGTCGGTGCCCAGGCCACGTCGAGGCCGGGTTCGATCTCGGTGCCTTCGTCGCTGCGCCATCGGCGACGCCCGGCGCGCGTGTCCCGGGTTTGCGTATGACGCACGGTGAGCGTCGGCGCGATTTCGAGATTGCGGCCTCGGCGCACGTCGGCGAAGCCTTCGATCTTGCGCATCGCGCACAGATCGCAAGCGGCGCCGCGTTCGCGCGGCTCGTTGAAATAGACGTAGAGGTAATCGCGCGGCCGGATGCGCATCAGCCGCAGGCCCCAGCGACGCGGGCCGGCGCCGCCGTCGAAGCGCAGCGTCGCGAACGGGATGCGCATTTCCGCTTCGTACCCGCGATCGGTGATGCGCGCGGCGCTGGTCCACAGCCCGTCCCAGGCGTTGTCGCCGTTGTCGGCGTCGTTCTCGCGCACGCCGTCGGCTTGCGCGCCGACCGGGTTGATGAAGAATTCGTAGGCGCGACGCTGATCGTCGAAGGTATCGAGCTGCAGGCCGATGAAATCGTCTTCGTAAAGCGCGTCGCGGTCGCGCAGAAAGGCGCGGATCTGTTCCGGCTTCGGATCGTCGGCGACGAAACCGATATACAGCGCCTCGTCGGTGTACAGCATCCGAGCGACCGTGCGCACCGAGGCCGGGATGTTATCGCCCGGACTGTTTTCGTACTTCAGTTCGATCTCGACCGCATTCGCCCACGCGGCGTCGTCCACCGCACCGTCGATCGCGATGCTCTGCGCGTCGCTCGCATCGATCGCGGGAATCTTCAGCGGTTCCGACGCGAACGCGGCCTGCGTCGCGAGCGATACGCAAAGCGAGATGAGTGCGGACAGCGTCCATGAACGGCGAATGGTCTCCATCCGCCAAGAGTAGCGGCGGGCGATGGAAAACGAGCGGTCGAGAAATCGTATTCCTGGAATCGTCGCGGCGCGGTGACGCTCGCGAGTCGCATGGCTGTGCGTTCGGAAAATGCCGTATCGCACACGGCATCAAGAGCGCCGAGGCGCAGATAGCACGAAGGGCGCCAAGGCGCAGATAGAACGAAGGGCGTCAAGGCGCCCTTCGCGGTCCCGCATGACGATGTCGCGGCGCTAACGGCCCGCGTGCGATCGACGAACGCGTTCGATCAACGCGACAGTTCGATCAACGTCGACGAAATCCAACCCTTGTTGCCGAGTTCGTCTTCCACTTCCCACATCATGCCGTCCTTGTTGCCGGTGGGGTACAGCATCATGCCCGGGTCGAGGCTGCGCACCACTTTCGTGCCTTTGGCGGTGGTGAACAGACGCGCGGGCTTGGCGACGGTCACGGCCTGCTGCGCGTTGGCGGCGGAGGCGTTGTCCGGCAGGCCGCCGAGTTGGCCGACGAGGTCGGTGTAGGCCTGCAGGTAGGCGAGGGTGATGACCTGGCCGATTTCGGTGTTGGCGTAGCCGCTGGCACCGCCGGCGCCGAAGCCGCTCCAGCCGAACAGACCGCCGCCCGCGCCCCAACCGATGTCGGTCTTCTTGGCGCTGCCTTCGGCCATCGCCACCTGTTCGGTCGAACGCACGTCGGTGACGGTCAGCACGACGTCGGCGGTTTTGCGCTTGAAGTCCAGGCCGCCGATGACGGCGCCGGCGCGGCCGCCGACCAAACCGCCCAGCAAGCCGCCGACGGCGTTGCCGCCCGCGTTACGGTTGGCGGAGATCAGGTCGGGCACCATCACGTAATCGGCGGCTTTCATCTGGCCTTTGCCGACGTTGGAGCGGTTGCGCAGTTCGCCGCTGGCGCCGAGCGCGCGTTCGCGTTGGGCGGCGTCGAGGCCCGCGCCGCGATCGACGAGGGTGAAGCAGCGCGATTTGCTGACGAAGACTTTGATCAGCTTCGACGGCGCCGGCAACTGCTGGCCGCTCCACCAATCCACGCCGTCTTCCGGCTCCAACACCGACAGCGTGCCGAGCGGCTTCGCGCAGGTCGGGATTTCGGCCATCTTTTGCTTGCGCTGATCCTGTGCGCTCTGCCGCTGTGCGTCGGCCGGCGAGGCCAGCGTCGCGAGGAGGACGGTCATCAGGCCGGCCGAAAGGACAGCGGAACCGCGGATGGGAAGACTCATGTGGAATACCTTCGATAGTGGTGAGGAAGAACGGCACGCTTCGGTGGCGGTGGGCGTCGTCGCGACGACGCGCCTCGGCCGATCGAATGCGCAGCACCGGGTCGGTGCCGGTCCTGCAACAAACGGAATGCGCCGCCCCCTGGGGACAATTTTACGGCCAGATGCCGGGGAGCGGAGCAAGCGGCGGTTCAGCCGGGCCGACGCCGCCGTACGCCCGCCATGCCGGCCGCATCGGACCCGCAGTCCGCGCATTCACGCGAGGGCGCGGCGGCGGTCGTCGGGCGGTGCGGGTACACTCGCGGTTTTCCAACGGACCCCCGACCGCCATGCGCGCATCCTTTCTGGCCTTGCCGCTCCTGAGCGCCCTGCTGATGACGTCCTGTTCGTCCGAGGCGCCCTCTCCCACCAACATCACCGCGCCCGCGCCGGCCGCAGCGAAACCCAAAGCGATGGACGAACATTCCTACGCCGAGCCCGACAAAGTCGTCATCGACGACCTGCAGCTCGATCTCAAGCTCGATTTCGACACCAAGACGCTGGCCGGCACCGCCACCTACGCGCTGGAGTGGAAAGACCAGGCCGCGACGGCGCTGCTGCTGGACACCCGCAAGCTGGCGATCGAGAAAGTGGAAGGCGCGGACGCCGCCGGCGCCTGGGCGCCGTTGAATTTCAAACTCGCCGACGAGCATGCGGTGCTCGGCCAGAAGCTCAGCATCGAAGCGCCCAAGCGCAACGCGCAGATTCGCGTGACGTACAAGACCTCGCCGGACGCGTCCGGTTTGCAGTGGCTGGAGCCGAGCATGACCGAGGGCAAACAACTGCCCTTCATGTTCAGCCAGTCGCAGCAGATTCACGCGCGTTCGTGGGTGCCGCTGCAGGACACGCCGAGCGTGCGCTACACCTACGGCGCGCACGTGACTTCGCGCCCGGACGTGATGGTGCTGATGAGCGCCGATAACGATCCGAATGCCGTTCGCGACGGCGACTACACCTTCAAGATGCCGCAAAAGATTCCCTCGTATCTGATGGCGATCGCGGCCGGCGACTTGAGCTTCAAGGCCATTTCGCCGCGCAGCGGCGTGTGGTCGGAGCCGACCATGCTAGACAAGGCGGTCAAGGAATTCGAAGACACCGAAAAGATGATCGCGACCGCCGAGGCGCTGTACGGCCCGTACCGTTGGGATCGTTACGACATGCTGGTGCTGCCGCCGTCGTTCCCGTACGGCGGCATGGAAAACCCGCGTCTGACCTTCCTCACCCCGACCGTGATCGTCGGCGACAAAACGCTGGTGTCGCTGATCGCGCACGAACTGGCGCATAGCTGGTCGGGCAATCTCGTCACCTTCTCCAGCGCGAAGGACGCGTGGCTCAATGAAGGTTTCACCAGTTACGTCGAGAACCGCATCATCGAGTCGCTGTACGGCAAAGACCAAGCTGCGATGGAGAACGTGATCGAACGCAACGAGCTGAAGAAAGAGTTCGCCGAGATCGACCCCTCGCTGCAGATGCTGGCCACCAAGCCCGGCGTGCTGAAAGACCCGGACAACAGCAACAGCGCCACCGTCTACACCAAGGGCGCATGGTTCCTGCATTTCCTGGAAGAGCGCTTCGGTCGCGAGAAGTTCGATCCGTTCCTGCGCGGTTACTTCGATCATTTCGCGTTCCAGAGCATCGACAGCGAGCAGTTCGCTAAGTACGCCAAGGCCAATCTGCTGGCGAAATATCCGAACGTCGCGACCGTGAAGGAATTCGACGAATGGCTCTACGACGCCGGTATTCCGGCCTCGGCGCCGCAGGCGCAGGCGCGCCGGTTCGGCGTGGTCGATTCGTCTCGCTTGGCGTGGCTGGGCAGCGGCAATCTGCCGCCGGTCGAAATCACTCAGGCATGGACCACCCAGGAATGGGTGCATTTCATCGAAGGCTTGCCCGACGACTTAAACCGCGACAAGCTGGCGCAACTCGACGCGGCGTACGCGTTCACCGGCACCATGAACGGCGAGATCGCGCAGCGTTGGTATCCGCTGGCGGTGGACAATGGTTACACCGAAGCCAACGGCGCGATCGCCGCGTTCCTGCAGCGCATCGGTCGTCGCAAGCTGATCATGCCGACCTACACCGCGCTGGCGAAAACCGAATCGGGCCTCGCCTTGGCGCGCGACATCTACGCGAAGGCCAAACCGGGCTATCACCCGATCACGAGCGGTTCGGTGCAAAAGGTGATCGACGAGGCCAAGCCCACGGCCGCACCGGCCGTGCAGAGCGCGCCCGCCGCGCCGAAGTCCGAAGCACCGCCCGCGCCGAACACGCCGATGTCGTCCACCGACGCGTCGAATCCCGCGCCGACGCCGACACGGTGATCTGAGTGTCGAATCGACGCCGCGCCAAGCGCGATGCGGCGGCCCTTACGGCCGCCGCATCGAACGATTCTGCGAATGGTTCTGCGGATCTCGCTGTCGCCGCCTCGTCGGCGCGACGCGCACGGCGCTTCAAGATCGCCAATCTGATCGCGGGTGTCGTGCTGGTGGCGTTCGCGATCGCGCTGTGGCGCGATCCGAGTTTGCCGATCCGCGCCGAGTTCGCGAAACAGCGCATTTTGCTCGGCGCGCGCACGGTGTCGGTGGAGGCGGGCGATCATCGTTGGATCTACACCGAACTCGATGCGGACACGCCCAGCGCGCAGACCGTGGTGTTGGTCCACGGCTTCACCGGCAGCAAAGAGAATTGGTACCGCGTCGCCCGCCAGCTCAAGGGCCGCTATCGGGTGGTGATGCCGGATTTGCCGGGCTGGGGCCGCAGCGAACGCAAACCCGACACCGATTACGGCTACATGGCGCAAAGCGAACGTCTCGCCGCGTTCATCGGTGAGGTCAGCCCGCAGCCGGTGGTGTTGGTCGGGCATTCGATGGGCGGCGGTATCGTCGCTACCACCGCCGCGCGCGCACCGGGTCGCGTCGCCCGCGTCGGTTTGCTCGACGCCTCCGGCGTGCGTTTCGACGACAACCAATTCGGTTTGGATGTGTTGGCCGGCAAGAATCCGTTCGCGGTGAGCGACGCGGCCTCGCTCGAGCGTTATCTCGACACGTTATTCGTCGTGCGCGAGGCGCGGCCGTGGATTCCGTGGCCGGCGGACAAGCTGTATATCGCCGAGCGCAAGCGCGATGCCGCGTTCGAGCAACGCGTGCTCGACAAGATCGGCCGCGGCGACGAGCGTTTCTTGCCCGGTATGGCCGCCGCGCAAATCAAACAACCCACGCTGTTGCTGTGGTGCAAGCAAGACCGCGTGATCGATCCCAGCGCGATGACGCTCTACGGGCGCAGCATTCCCCACGCGACGCAGGTCTTGCTCGACGGTTGCGGCCATATGTCGCTGATGGAACGCCCCGGCGACGCCGCGGGCGCGATCGAGATGCTGGCCGAACGAGGACGCTGGAGATGAGCCGAAACGAGCCCCGACAGGTCCGTATGCGCGGCCCCAAGTTCCCGCACGCAGCGCTCGTCTGCGCATGTCTGGTCGCGTTGGCCGGCTGCGGCGAAGACCCGGCCGCCATCGCCAAAGCCCAGGCCGAGCAGGCCGCTGCGAACGAAGCGACGGCGAAAGTCGAGGCCGCCGCCTACGACACCGCGATGGTCGAGCAGAACTGGCAGATGGCCAAAGCGCACGCCGACGTGCTGATGCAGAAATACCCCGGCACCGAGACCGCCAAACGCTTGCAAGCCGATTACGACGAAGTGAAAGCCAAGGCCGAGGCCGAGCGCGAAGAAGCGCGCACCGCCGCGCTGTGGAGTTACACCGTGCAGGACGTGCCGGGCGGCAAGCAAACCTCCGCCGCGATCTACGCCAAAGACCCGGTCGATGTGGACGGCAGCGGACCGACCGCGGTGCGTTTGATCTTTCGCGATCATCCCTCGTGGGGCCGCAGCAGTTATCTGGTGCTGCAGACCGGCGATTTCGATTGTTACGGCGGCTGCAGGGTGCAGGTGACGATCGACGACAAACCGGCGAAAGCGATGCCCGCCTCGCGCCCGAAGACCGACGAAGCCATCGCGATGTTCATCGAAGACGACCGCGCATTGTGGAAAGCGACCAAGGGCGCGAAGACGATGACCGTCGAATTCCCGGCCAAAGGCATGGGCAAGCGCGTCGCGGTGTTCGAAGTGGCCGGCTTGGATCACGGCAAACTGCCGAAGTGGAATTGAGCGCATGCGGCGTTGGGCGCTGCGCTCGCTCGCGTTTCTCGCGCTCGGCGCATGCGGCGCCTTCGCGGCATGGTGGTGGTTCCGCGAATACGCCCCGGATCGCGATCGTTACCCGGTTCGCGGCATCGACGTCTCGCATCACCAGGGCGCGATCGATTGGCCGCGCGTCGCCCGCGACGACGTCGCCTTCGTTTACATGAAAGCCACCGAAGGCGGCGATCATCGCGATCGTGCCTTCGCCCGCAATTGGCGCGAAGCCCGCGCCGCTGGGCTGGCGGTCGGCGCTTACCATTTCTTCACGTTCTGTCGTCCCGGCGCCGATCAGGCAAAGAATTTTCTCGCCGTCGTGCCGGTCGAGCCCGACGCGCTCCCGCCCGCGGTGGATCTGGAATTCGGCGGGAATTGCGGCAAAACGCCCGACGCGAAGACGATGCGGGCCGAACTCGACGCCTTTCTCGCTCCGGTCGAGCGCGCCTATGGCCGGCCGGTGGTGCTGTACGTGACGACTGAATTCCTTGCCGCCTACGCCGATGCGCTGCCGCCGCGCGCGCTGTGGCGCCGTTCGATCCTGCGCGAACCCGACGATTCCGCGCCGTGGCGGCTTTGGCAATACCACAACCGCGGCCGGGTCGAGGGCATCGTCGGCCCGGTGGATTTGAATGTGTTGGCGCCTGGCGTCGCCCTCGACACGTTGCGGGACGCGCCCTAGGCACGCCCTCGGGCGACGCTGCGTTCCAATCGGGCCGCGGCCCTTGGGTTGCGCCCCCGCCGAGCCCATAATTCCGGCCATGACCGTCCATTCTGACAACCCCGACCACGGCTTCCAATTTCCCGGTGTCTTCGAGATCACCGCGATGGGACCGGCCGGCCGTGGACTGGAAGAACGCATCCCGCAGGTGCTCGAAGCCGCCGGCATCCCGGTGCTGCGCGAGACCGTGGCCACGCGCAATTCCACCGGCGGCAAATTCGTGTCCATCCGCGTCAGCATCGAAGCCGCCGATCGCGATCGTTACGAAGCCGCGCACGCCGCGCTGCGCGCCCAACCGGACATCAAATGGACGCTGTGACCGCTGTCCTATCGCACCGGAACGGCCTGCGAAGGAGGGGATGCCATGGAACAAGGGTTGTGGGTACTGCTCTATCGCAGCGCACAGACATACGAAATGCGCGCCGACGATCTGCTGAAACTGCTGTTCGATGCGCGCGCCTACAATCTCGAACACGACATCACCGGCTTACTGCTGTATCACGACGGGCGTTTCATGCAGATGTTGGAGGGCCCACGCGACACGACGCTGGCGTTGTACGAACGGATCGCCGCCGATGCTCGCCATCGGGAGACCACGCTGATGCTGAGCGAGCCGGCCACCGAACGCTTGTTTCCGGATTGGCAGATGGGGTTCGCTCTAGTGCCGAACATTCGTGGCCGCGCGGTGATGTCGGGCATCGAATCGGAGCGAGATGCCGAAGCGGTGCTGAGAGCGCTCGCTCCCGGCCGACCGTCGGTGCTGCGGATGCTGGATTTTCTGATCGGAGGCGTGTCCGATGATGCCGTCCTCACCTGAGTCGTCGGCCGACGCGAGCATCCAAGCGACACTCGATGCAATGCCGATGCCCACGGTCGCCGATGCGATTGCGGCCTGCGATGTCGTCGTTCCGCCTGTCCGCGCGTCGCTCGACGCGCGCGTGCGCGACGTCGGTCGGCAGGCTTATGAGCCGGTCTGGCGCGCGATGCAGGGCTTCACCGACGCCCGCGATGCGAACACCGACGACGAACTGTGGTGGGTCGAACACGACCCCGTGTTCACCCTCGGCCAAGCCGGCAAACCCGAACACGTGCTGATGCCGGGCGATATCCCGGTGCTGAAAGTCGATCGCGGCGGCCAAGTGACTTATCACGGCCCGGGTCAGATCGTGGCCTATCCGCTGCTCGATCTGAAACGCTTGAAGATCGGCGTGCGCGATTACGTCTGCAAACTCGAACAATCCGTGATCGATACGTTGGCGCATTGGAACCTCCACGGCGAACGTCGCGACGGCGCGCCGGGCGTGTACGTCGATGGCGCGAAAGTCGCGGCCCTAGGCATTCGCGTGCGTCGCGGCTGCACGTTTCACGGCCTCGCCTTCAATATCGCGATGGACCTCTCGCCGTTCCATCGCATCAACCCCTGCGGTTACGCCGGACTGCAAGTGGTCTCGATGCACGATCTCGGCGGCCCGTCGAGCCTGGACGCAGTGAAACCCGTGTTGCTCGATGCCTTCGCCGCGCAGTTCGGCCTCCGCCCGCAGCTCGCATCGCCCCCCGACCTCGTCGCGCTCGCGTCTCGCGCCGCAGATGCCCCCATCGCTGAGACACAGGCCGTCTGAATGTCCACGCCCGCCGATCGCGCCATCAAAACCATTCCCGTCACCGTCGTCGGCGATACGCCGTCGTCGCTCGAACCCGGCGCGAAGCAACTGGCGGGCGACAAAATCGCGCGCTCGCCGGTGCAGTTCGCCGATGCCCCGACGCTGCGCAAACCGTCGTGGATCCGCGTGCGCCTGCCCAGCGGCAATGCGGTGGCCAATCTCAAAGCCAAACTGCGCGAGAACCGGCTCGTCACCGTTTGCGAAGAAGCCTCCTGCCCGAACATCCACGAATGTTTCGGCCACGGCACCGCGACGTTCATGATTCTGGGCGAAGTCTGCACGCGGCGCTGTTCGTTCTGCGACGTGGCCCACGGCCGCCCCAAACCGCCGGATGCGGAGGAGCCCGAGAACCTCGCGCGCACCGTCGCCGACATGGGGCTGAAGTACGTGGTGGTCACCAGCGTCGATCGCGACGATCTGCGCGACGGCGGCGCTCAGCATTTCGTCGATTGCATCGCCGCGATCCGCGCGCGCAGCCCGAGCACGAAAATCGAAATCCTCACCCCGGATTTCCGCGGCAAAGGCCGCATGGAACGCGCGCTGGAGATTCTGGCGCTCAGCCCGCCGGACGTGTTCAACCACAACGTCGAAACCGTACCGGACCTGTACCGCAACGTGCGCCCCGGCGCCGATTACCAGTGGTCGCTGACGCTGCTGCAGCGTTTCAAAGCGCAGCATCCGGCCGTCGCCACCAAAAGCGGCATCATGCTCGGCCTCGGCGAAACGATGGCGCAAGTCGAAGGCACCTTGCGCGATTTGCGCGCTCACCATGTCGACATGGTGACCATCGGCCAATATCTGCAACCCAGCGCCCATCACCACCCGGTCCTGCGCTACTGGACGCCCGACGAATTCAAGGCGCTGGAAGACTTCGGCATGGCCCTGGGCTTCACCCACGTCGCCTCCGGGCCGCTGGTGCGCAGCTCCTATCACGCCGACCGGCAGGCGGCCGGGGCGGGCGTCGTCGCCTGAACGCGGGCCGCTCGTCGTCCGGGCCAGGCTGAACCGTTCGTGCCGTGCGCCGCAGCCTTCCATCGGCGATGACCTGAGGCACGTTCCCGTGCCCGAAACTTTCGGTAATCTCGACAGTCGGAACGGTACGGCGATCGAGATTCAGATCGATGTTCCGCCCGCCGCGCTTCATGCGTCACACCCCACGCGCCGCAACCGCGTCGCAACCCCAGCGTCGCCCGAGAGAGTCCCGATGAAACTCGCCAAAGCTCTGCCGATCTCCTTGCTCGTGTTGGCCGTGACCGCCTCGGTGGCGGGCTTGACCGCCAATGCCGAAGGCAATGGCCCCAGCGTCGATCAATCCACCGCGTCGAAACTGGTCTACGGTCTGCTTTCGGACAGCCGCTACGCCTACCGCCCGCGGGCGCTGGACGACGCGCTGTCGGCCGAGGTCTTCAAGCGCTATCTCGAAGCGCTGGATTCGGGCAAGCAATTCTTCACCGCCGCCGATGTCGCCAAACTCGGCGAGCACAAAACCAAACTCGACGACGCCATCAAGAGCGGCGAAGTCGATGTGGCGTTCGCGATGTTCTCGCTCTATCAGCAGCGCGTGAACGAGCGCGTCGCCTTCGCCCGCGGTTTGCTCAAACAAGACATCTTCAAGTTCGACGGCCAAGACCGTTGGTACTACGACCGCGAAGACGCGCCGTGGCCGGCGACCGCCGTCGAATTGGACGAGGTGTGGAAGCAATCGGTGCGCAACGACTGGCTGCGTTTGAAGCTCGCCGGCAAAGCGCCGGAGGAAATCCGCAAAACGCTCGACAAGCGTTACGCCAACATGGCCAAGAGCGTCGCCGAACTCAACGGCAACGACGCGTTCCAAACGTTCCTCAACGCCTACGCCACTTCGATCGACCCGCACACCGATTATTTCGATCCGCGCGCGGCCGAACGCTTCAATCAAAGCATGTCGCTGTCGCTGGAAGGCATCGGCGCGCAATTGCAGAAGCAGGACGACGTGACCGTGATCCGCGAGCTGATTCCGGGCGGCCCGGCCTTGGCCAGCGGCAAGCTCAAACAGGGCGATCGCATCGTCGCTGTCGGCCAAGGCGCGAGCGGCCCGATGGAAGATGTGATCGGTTGGCGCATCGACGACGTGGTCGCGAAGATCAAAGGCCCGAAAGGCACGCAGGTGCGTTTGGACATCGTGCCGGCGGAAGCGGTACTCGATAGCAAACCCAATCGCATCACGCTCAACCGCGCGAAGATCCGCTTGGAAGAGCAGGCCGCCAAAGGCGAAGTGCTGACGCTGCCGACGCAAGGCGACCGCCCGGCGCTGCGCATCGGCGTGGTGAAATTGCCCGCGTTCTATCAGGATTTCGAGGGCAAGCGCCGCAACAGCGACGACTACGCCTCGGCCACTCGCGATACCGAACGGCTGCTGCGCGGCTTCCGCGAGCAGAAAGTGGATGGCGTGATCATCGATCTGCGCAACAACGGCGGCGGCTCGCTCAGCGAAGCGGTCGAGTTGACGGGTTTGTTCATCGATAAAGGCCCGGTGGTGCAAGTCCGCGAATCCGGCGGTCGCGTCAGCGTCGATGGCGATAGCGATGCCGGCGTCACCTGGGACGGCCCGCTCGCGGTGTTGATCAATCGCGGTTCGGCCTCGGCCTCCGAAATTTTCGCGGGCGCGATCCAAGATTACGGCCGCGGCTTGATCATCGGCGAAACCAGCTTCGGTAAAGGCACGGTGCAGAACTTGGTGGATCTGGACCGTTGGCCGATGAACAGCGAACAGCGCTTCGGCCAAGTGAAGCTGACCATCGCGCAGTTCTTTCTGCCAGGCGGCAGCAGCACGCAGAACAAAGGCGTGGTGCCCGACATCGCGTTCCCGGTCAGCGTGGACGCCACCGAATTCGGCGAAAGCACCTACGACAACGCTTTGCCGTGGACCAAGATCGAGCAGGTGAAGCACACGCAGTACGGCAACTTCGCTTCGTTGCTGCCGCGCCTGCGCACCGCGCACGAGACGCGCGTGGCGGCCGATAAGGAATTTCAGTGGTGGTCCGAGGACATCGCGCAATTCCGCACCGAAACCGCGAAGAAGTGGATTTCGCTCAACGAAGCGGAGCGTCGGGTCGAACGCGACCGCGATGCCGCTAAGCGCAAGGCGCGGCAAGAAGCGCGTAAGACGATGGGCTTGGATCTCGATCCGTTGGCCGACGATTCGGACGACGATGGTCTGACCTCGAACGAGCGCGACATCGTCAAGGACGCGCAGCGCGAGAAGGCGGCCGAAAAACGCCCCGACCCGTTGCTGCGCGAATCCGCCGCGATCCTGGCCGATGCGATGCGCGTGTTGAACGACGACCGCCAACTGTCGGCGCAGGTGCTGCCGGAGTCCAACGGCAAAGGCCGCTGGACCGAGTGATTCGCAGCTTAGGCGCGCACGGACGGCTCGTCCGATGCGCATCGAACCACCGCATGGCCCGCGCAGACGCGCGGGCCGTCGCGTTTTAGGCGCGATCCCGCCGCTCGTCTCGTGTCGAAAACGGATAGCGCGCACCGCCGACGGCGCGTAGCCTGCGCGCATGAACTCGAACACTCGACGCGAAGCCGCGAAGCGCGAAGCCGCCCCTCAGGCATCCTCGCAGCCCGACGTCCTGGAACATGCGCGGCGTTTGTTGGACACCGGCGAGCCGACGTCGACGGCGTTGGCCGAGGCTGTCGGGTTGACTCCGGCGGTGTTGCAGCGGCGGTTCCGCGCCCGTTTCGGACTCACGCCGGCCGAATATCTGGCCCAACGCAAACTCGGTACGCTCAAGACCTCGTTGCGCCAAGGCCGCGATGTCAGCGCCGCGTTGTACGACGCGGGCTACGGCTCGCCTTCGCGCGTGTACGAAGCCGGCGCGGCGAAACTCGGCATGACCCCGGCGCGTTATCGCGCGGGCGGCGCGGGCGAAGACATCCATTGGAGCATCGTCGCCACCGCGCTTGGCCCCGCGCTGGTGGCCGCGACTGCGCGCGGGATGTGCATGATCGAATTGGGCGACGACGAAGCCGCGTTGACGCGCAAGCTGCAGGACGAATTCCCGCAGGCGCGGTTATCGCGCGTGGATGCCGGCCGCGACGAGTTTCTCGCGCCGCGCGTGCGCGCGGTGGCGGAGACGCTCGCGGGCGGACATGCGCATAAGCGCGCTGTGGACGTGAGCGAATCGGTGTCGGTGATTCCGGTCGATTTGATCGGCACCGCGTTCCAGAAACGCGTGTGGGATGCGCTCATGAAAATTCCGCCGGGCGAAACCCGCAGCTACGCCGAACTCGCCGCCGATCTCGGTGCGCCGAAAGCGGCGCGCGCGGTCGCCAGCGCCTGCGCGCACAACCGCGTCGCGATCGTGGTGCCGTGCCATCGCGTGATTCGCGGCGACGGCTCGCTCGGCGGTTATCGCTGGGGCTTGCCGATGAAGCGAAGATTGTTGGAGCGCGAGGCGGCGGTTTGACGGATCGGTGCGTATCGGTCGTATCGGACGCGCCGATGCGCATCGAGCACATCGAGCGGCGTGTCGCGTTGAGCGCAGCAAACGAACTGTCATCCCGAGCGGAGCGAGGGATCTGTTTTTCGGTTCATCGGCGACGCGATAAGCGGGTCCCTCGCTGCGCTCGGGATGACAGTTGTGTTGGTCGGCGTTCGAATCGCGGTGGATGGGGTTTGCGTGGAGTTTCGTTCTACGGTGCTATTAGGTTTTTCAGCGGAGCTTTGCTCCGCTCTACGCGAGGGTGTGGTTTTCAGCGGAGCTTTGCTCTGCTCTGCGCGGGGGGTGTGGTTTTTCAGCGGAGCTTTGCTCCGCTCTACAGGTGTTTCAGGGTTAGCGGCGTTTGCGCGCGGCGGGTCGGGTCGGGAGTTGCAGGCCGTATTTCACCACGTCGAACACCATGCGGGTTTCGTAGCGTTTGATGGTGCCTTCGTCGCTGAACAGCCGATCGGCGACTTCGCGCAGATGCGCGACGCTGGTGACGGCGAGAATCACGAGGTAATCCCATTCGCCGGTCAGGGTGTAGCACTGCTGCACTTCGCCGGCTTGGCGCATCCGTGTGCGGAACGCGGCGTGGCGTTTGGCCGATTCGCGCTCCATCGCCACCCACACCGTCGCCAGCGTCACTGCGGGGAAGTCCGCAGGATCGAGCACCGCCACTTCGCGCAGTAGGCCCTGCTCGCGGTAGCGCGCGATCCGGCGTTGCACCGCGCTCGCGGACAGTCCCACGCTTTCGCCCAGGGCCGTCAACGTGCGCCCGGCGTCCTGCTGCAGCAGGTCGAGCAGGCGGTGGTCGAAGTCGTCCAATGCGAGAGGCGAAGTAGGCACGCAAAAATTTTGCGCGAAGACGCATATTTTTTCAAACGCCATCCGACGCGAGCGGTTAACGTGAAGCCATGACCCCCACCTCTTCGTCGCCGACTTCCGCGGCGGCGCCCGGCGCGTTCAAAGTCGCCGCGGCGCTGCTGTCCCTGTACACGATCTGGGGGTCTACCTACCTCGGCATCCGCTTCGCGCTGGAAGGCGGCTATCCCGCGCTGTCGGTGGTCTCCGGCGCGCGCATGCTGTTCGCGGGGCTGGCGCTGTACCTCGTGCTGCGTTGGCGCGGCGTCGCGGCGCCGACGCGTCCGCAGTGGCAGGCGCTCGCGCTGATGGGCCTGACCATGATGCTGATGGGCAACGGCTTCGTGGTGGTGGCGGAAAAAACCGTGTCCTCGGGGCTCGCCGCCATCGCCATCGCTTCGATGCCGCTGTGGATGGGATTGTTCGGCTGGGCCTTCGGTCGTCGTCCGACCACGCGCGAATGGCTCGGCATCGGCGTCGGCTTCGTCGGCGTGTTGTGGTTGAACGCCGGCAGCAGTTTGTCGGCGCAACCGACGGGCTTGGTGTTGCTGTTGATCGCGCCGATCGCGTGGGCCTTCGGTTCGGTGTGGTCGCGCGGCCGCGATTTGCCCTCGCCGCTGATGACCGCGGCGGGGCAGATGATGTGCGGCGGCGTGATGCTGGTGCCGTTGGGATTCGCGATGGGCGAACGTTTGCCCACAGCGCCGACGCCGCTCGGCACCGCCGCATTGCTGTATCTGGCGGTGTTCGGGTCCATCGTCGCGTTCAGCGCGTATCTGTGGCTGCTGAATCACGTGCGGCCGGCGCTGGCGTCCAGCTATGCCTACGTCAATCCGCCGGTCGCGGTGATGTTGGGCGTGTGGTTGGCCGACGAGCGCATCAGCGCGCACGATATCGGCGCGATGGCGGTGATTTTGGTCGGCGTGGCGATCATCACCATCGCGCGCTCCAAAGCCGCGCCGCCGCCGGCCGCCGCGGCTTCGGGCGAGGCCGCATGATCCGCGCCAAGATGAGCGTGCGGGAATGAGCATGCCCGAATCGCGCAAAGGCCTGTGGGTCGCCGCCAGCGCGTTCCTGATCTGGGGCGCGATGCCGCTGTATTGGCATTTTCTCAAGGCGGTGCCGTCGCTGCAGATCGTCGCGCATCGCGTGTTGTGGAGCGCGATTTTGGTCGCCGCGTGGTTGTTTTGGACCCAAGGCCGCGGATGGCTCGCGGCTGTGATGGCGCAGCCGCGGTTGGCGAAAATGCTCGCGCTCAGCGGCCTGTGCATCGGCGCGAATTGGGGGCTCTACATTTGGGCGGTGAACGCCGGGCATGTGGTCGAAAGCAGTCTCGGGTATTTCATCAACCCGTTGCTCAACGTGGTGCTCGGCACTGTGTTCTTGCGCGAGCGCTTGACCGCGACGCAATGGGTGTCGGTCGCGATCGCCGCGCTCGGCGTGTTGTGGCTGACGTTCAACTACGGCAGTTTTCCGTGGATCGCGCTGTCGCTGGCGATCAGCTTCGGCATCTACGGTTTGATCCGCAAACTCGCGGTGGTGGATTCGGTGACGGGGCTGGGCGTCGAGAACGCGTACTTGCTGTTGCCCGCGTTGGCGTATTTGACGTGGGCGCAGACCCAAGGGCATGGCGGTTTCGTCGGCGGCGATTGGGGCGCCGACGTGATCGTGCTGTTGATCGTCGGCGGCGCGGTGACCGCGATTCCGCTGATCGCGTTTTCCTACGCCGTGCGCCGCGTGCCGCTGTCCACCATCGGCTTGATGCAGTACATCGCGCCGACGCTGCAGTTCTTGACCGGCGTGCTGGTCTTCCGCGAACCGTTCGATACGAACCGCGCGATCGGTTTCGTCTGCATTTGGATCGCATTGGCGATTTTCGCGGGCGAAGGACTTTGGCGCGCGCGCCGCCGAGCGGCGCAGACCACCCCATAGGGTGCGCTTAAGCGCACCGCTTTTTCATCCGCCAACGGATAGCGTGCCAAGCGCATCGCTTTTTCGCACCGCGAAAAACGGTCTCGACAAACGTCTTGAGCATGTTTCGAAATAGGGTGCGCTTAAGCGCACCGTTTTTTCATCCGCCAACGGTTAGCGTCGCCAAGCGCATCGCTTTTTTGTGCCGCGAAAAACAACGATCTCGACAGGTGTCTTGAGCGCGTTTCGAAAAGCGGTGCGCCTAGGCGCACCCTATGCGCACGGTGCGCACGATGCGAATGATGCGCACGATGTTCGCGATGCGGGTAGAGCCCAAAAACGAAACGCCCGGCGTAAGCCGGGCGTTTCGCGAAAAGCACGGACGGTCATCGAAGCGCGACGACTTCGACCCGCGACGCGACGGCTTACGCCGCGCGCAGCGCCGTCGTCACCGGCATCCGTGCGGCGCGGATCGAGGGCAGCAGGCCGCCGATGAAGCCGACGACGACCGCGATCACCAGTCCCATGCCCACCAGCGCGGGCGTGACTTTGAACGCGAAGACCACTTGCGTGAAATTGGCGCCCAGGGTCGAGACCGACACGTTATTGAACAGCAGGTAGGCGATGGTCGCGCCGATCAGCCCGCCGATCAACGACAGAACCATCGCTTCGATCATCACCGACACCAGCACCGGAAACGCGCCGAAACCCAAAGCGCGCAGGGTGGCCGTTTCCTTGGCGCGCGTGGCGACCGCCGCGTACATCGTGTTGAGCGCGGCGAAGATCGCGCCCAGCGCCATGATGATGGTGACCACGCCGGCCAAGGCGCCGATCGTGTTGCGGAACTGTTCGGTCTGCGCACTGAAATATTGCTGCTGCGAGACCACGTCCACGTTCACGCGCGGGTCGTTTTTCAACGCGGCGCCCAGCGACTTGATGGTCTTTTCGTCGTTCACGCCGGCCAGGACCGAGCTGTAACCGTTGCGGCCGAAGCTCGATTGCGCCACTTCGGCGTCGGTCCACAGTTCGCTTTCGTGGGCATCGCCGGATTCGAAGACGCCGACGACGGTCCATTCCGAACCGCGCATGCGCAAATTCTTGCCGACTTCCACGCCATCGAACTGTTTGGTCACACCGCGACCCACCACCAGTTCGCGCAGGCCGGGTTTGAACATCCGGCCTTCGACCACTTTGAGCTTGGGCCGCAGCACGAAGGCCGGCGGTTCGACCCCGCGCACGGTCAGGTTGGAGCCGTTGACGCTTTCGCCTTTCTTGAACAACTCGGCGATCACGATCACTTCGCCCGACGCCAGCGGTTTGCCGTCCGTGCCTTTGCGAATGCCGGGGCCGAGTTTGATCAGATTGACTTCGTCGCGGCTGAGGCCGGAATTGAGTTCGGCCGCGGAGCCGCCGCGGAGGATCAGGGCGATGTCCTTGCTGCCGGTCGCGGCCAGCGTGGAGCTGAAGCCCGTGGCCATCGCCAGCAGCGCGGTGAACACGGCGACCACGCCGGCCAAGCCGACCACGATGACGAGCGACGGCCCCCAACGTTCCGGGATGCTTTTCAGGTTGACGCCGGTGATGGCGAAGATCTGCGAGAGCATTGCGATTCTCCTGAAAGGGGTGCGGTCAGCGGCCGGCGAGGGCGTCGACGATCTTCAAGCGCTGGGCGCGCAGTGCCGGCAACAGCCCGACAGCGACGCTCAACACGGCGATAGCGGCGAGACCCGCGGCCCAGACTTGCCAGTTCACGCGCAGCGGAAATTGGGTGCCGATTTTCTGCTGGATCACCCAGCCGGCGAGGGTGGCGAGACCGAGGCCGACCAATCCGCCGAACGCGCACAGCGCTACCGTCTCGGCCATCACGAAGCGCAGCACGCTGCCGTCGGAGAAGCCCAACGTCTTGAGCACCGCCATTTCCGGGACGCGTTCGCGCATGCTCTGCGCCATCGTGTTGCCCACGACCATCAGCAGGGTGAAGAACACCGCGAACAGGATCCAGCGCACGATCAGCCCGATGTCGCCGATTTGCTTGGCGAAGCCGAGATTCCAATCTTTTTCGGTCTGGGTCTTGGTTTCGTCGGCGGAGTTCTCGAACTTAGCGTCGATGATGCGCGCGACTTTCTGGGCGGCATCCGGATCCTTGAGCTTGATCAGATAAATGCCGGCCCCGCCGCTGCCGAATTGGTTTTCCTCATCGAAATAGGCGTGATTGATCCACACCTGATTCGCTTTGCTTTTCCACTCGGCGTCTTTGCCGTCGACGATGCCGACCAGATCGAACGCCCAGTCTTTGCTGCCGTTCTTCTGCGGAAAGATATTGGAGCTGATCGGAATTTTCTGCCCGACTTTCCAGCCGTATTGGTTCGCCAGCAGCCGGCCGGCGACCATCGCGGTGCGGGTGTCGGCGAACTGTTTCCACTGCGTCTCGGGCATTTGCCATTCCGGGTACACCTTGTGGAAGCTCATCGGGTCGACCGCGAGCGCGATCAACTGATCCTTGCCTTGCCACACGCCGCCGAACCACTGCGACTGAGTCACCGCTTCCACGCCCGGCACCGCTTCGATCTCGGGGCGCATGCGCATCGGCAGCGATTGGGTGAAGGACACCCGGTTCTGCGTGATGAGGCGGGCGGTACCGAGGAAATCGGCACCGGCGTTGAACAACACGTTCACCGACTGCAACAGTCCGAACAGCAGGAACGCCAGCACGATCGAGAACACCGTGAGCGTGGTGCGGATCTTTTTTCGGAACAGATTGGCGACGACGAATCCGGTCTTGGTCATGACGGTCTCCCCAGGCGGTTCAAAGCGCGGTATCCGCGGTGCGTTGCTCGATCAGCTTGCCCTTATCCAGATGCAAGGTGCGCTTGGCGTATTCGGCGGCTTGCGGATCGTGGGTGACCATGACGATGGTCTTGCCGTGTTCGCGGTTGAGCGTCTGCAGCAGGGTGAGGATTTCGTCCGCGGTTTTGCGGTCGAGGTCGCCGGTGGGTTCGTCGCAGACCAGCAGCGACGGGTCGGAGACGATGGCGCGCGCGATCGCGACGCGCTGTTCCTGACCACCGGACAGTTCGCGAGGCTTGTGCTTGGCGCGATCGGCCAAGCCCACCACTTGCAGCGCCACATCGGCGTTGCGCTTGCGCTGCGCGGCGTTGAGATTGGTCAGCAGCAGCGGCAATTCGACGTTGGCCTGCGCGGTCAGCACCGGCATCAGGTTATAGAACTGGAACACGAAGCCGACGTTGGCGGCGCGCCATTTGGCGAGTCTGCCGCTGCTGAAACTGTCGATGCGCTGGCCGTCGATGCTGATTTCGCCCGACGTGGGCTGATCCAGGCCGCCGATCAGATTCAGCAACGTGGTCTTACCCGAACCGGACGGACCCATCAGCGCGACGAAATCGCCTTTGGGAATCTCCAGGTTGATGCCGTGCAGCACTTCGACCTGCTGCTTACCGCGGGTGTAGCGCTTGGTGACGTCGCGAATGTTGATCAATGCGGACATGGGCGAGTTCTCACAGGGATGTCGGGGTGGGCCGAGGGGCGGGCGGATTCGAACGAACGATCGCGCGAACGCAAGGCGTGCGCGCAGGAGGGAAAGCGGCGAAGACGAGGGCGCGCGAGGCGCCGCGCTTCGGGTCGCGTAGCGAAACGTCCATGTTCCGGGCGTGGGCCATGATGCGGCGTCGGCCTCAGTCTTCGGTTTTTTCGACGACGGCGCCGCCGTCTTTCAGCTCGGCCGGCGGCGCGCTCACCACGCTTTCGCCGGCCATCAAGCCGGACAGCACGACGCGCTGCTCGCCGCGGATTTCGCCGAGCTTCACCGCCGTGAGCGTCGCCTTGCCCGCATCGACGACGAAGACGACGTCGGTCTCTTTGCCGTCCACCGGGCGCTGCGTCACCGCATCGCTGGGCACCAGCACGCCGATCGCCTTGGGCGCCGCGGTCGCGGTCGGTTTGATGTTGTCGAGGAAGCTCACGCGCACGCCCATGTCGGGCACGATGCGGCCGTCGCGTTGCTTCAGCGCGATGCGCACCTTCACGGTCGCTTTGCTGCGATCGGCGGTGGGAATGATCGCGATGACTTCGGCGGGAATCTTCCAGTCGGGATAGGCGTTGAGCGTGGCCTCGACCGGCATCTTCGGCTGCACTTTGCCGATGTACGCCTCGTTGACGTCCACTTCCACTTCCAGCGAATCCATATCGACGATGGTGCCGATGCCGGTACGGGTGAATCCGCCGCCGGCCGCCGCCGGCGAGATGATCTCGCCCGGTTGCGCGGACTTGGCGATGATGATGCCGGCGAACGGCGCGCGCACGATGGTGTTGTCGACGCCGTTGTCGGCGATGCGCAGCGAATCGGCGGCGACCTGCGCGGTGCGCTGCGAGGTGAGCAATTGCGCACGCAGCGAGTCGCGCGCGGCGATAGCTTGCTCGTACTGTTGACGCGAGACGAGTTTCTGCCCGACCAACTGGCCCAGGCGATTAGCGTTGGCTTCGGCTTCTTTCAATTGCGCTTGCACGCTGCCGAACTGACTGCGCGCCGCTTCCAGTTGCGAGACGGCGAGCGCGCGCGCGCTGTCGGCATCGATCGGATCGAGCGTGGCCAACACCTGCCCGGCTTCGACGCGCATGCCTTCTTCGATCAGGACTTCGCGCACCTTCCCGGTGACTTTCGCGGAGACGGTGGCGATCCGGCGTGGGACGACATAACCGGTGGCATCCAGGACGGAAGCGCTCCCGCCGGCGCCGGTGGCGATGGCCGCGACCGGCGCGGTTTTCACCGGCAGCCCGTCTTCGCCGGAAAATAACTTCCAGCCGATCGCGCCCAGCGCGACGAGGCCCAGCGCAACGCCGATACCGATCCACAGCCCCCGTCGCGACGGGCCGGGTTCTTGCGCAGCGGCATTGCGGTCGATGCGAAGCTCCTTGAGCAGGTCGGCGTTCGTATTCATGGTCTTCCAGGACATGGTGCAACTGCAAAGTGTGACCTGAATCCAGCGTCAGACCAAGTGCCGAATGTCCAAATCTCGCTGTCTCGGCCTGTGAGATTCGGGCCGATGCGCGCGGCGGCAGGGCGATAGCGACCGCGGTCGGACGCAGCTCGGGGTGCGGTTCAGGGCCGATCGCAGCGTCGGGGATCGCGATTGGCGGGCGTGCCGTTCGATTGCATCGGTCGCCGCGTTTCCTCGCCGGCAACCGTCGGCGCTGCTTGGATCGGGGGTTCGCATCGTTTTCGGGGAGCGGCCTGACATCTGTCATGTCCGATCGATGATGGCGATGACTGATGCGCGAACCGAGCGGAGCCTAGTCTGGCCGCATCGTCACAGGAGCCCACACGATGTCTTCTCTCGAACCCGCCGCGCTCGCGCAGTTACGCGGCAGCCGCAAACGTTACGACAAGGTGGTCGCGCTGGATGGCGTGGACCTGTCGCTGCACGGCGGCGAGGTCTTGGCCCTGCTCGGCGCCAACGGCGCGGGTAAATCCACCGCAGTCGGGTTGATGCTCGGCCTGCTGAAGCCCGATGCCGGCGAGGTCGCGTTGTTCGGCCGTTCGCCCACCGAACTCGCCGCGCGGCGTCGCGCCGGGGTGATGCTGCAATCGGCGGGCATCCCCGAGAACAGCCGCGTGGACGAATTGCTCAACGTCACACGCAGCTATTACCCGACGCCGCGCAGCGTGGCGGACTGCGTCGCTTTGGCCGGTTTGGAAGGTCTGCTGCCGCGCCGCTACGGCAAGCTTTCCGGCGGGCAGCAGCGTCGCGTGCAGTTCGCATTAGCCATCTGCGGCAATCCCGAAGTGCTGTTTCTGGACGAGCCCACGACCGGTTTGGACATCGATGCCCGCCAGCGGATGTGGGCGACGATCCGCGCCATCGTCGCCGACGGCGCGGCGGTGCTGCTGACCACGCATTATTTGGAAGAAGCCGAGGCTTTGGCCGATCGCGTGGTCGTGCTCGATCGCGGCCGAGTCGTCGCATCGGGCCGCCTGAACGAGGTGCGCGCATTGGTCTCGCAGCGGCGCATCACCTGTTTGTCGGCGCTGGATGCCGCCCGCATCGCCGCATGGCCGGGCGTGCGCAGTGCAGCGCGTGGCGCCGACGGCAATCCCGCGCGTCTGGACATCTTGGTCGACGACACCGAAACGGTCGTTCGCCGGCTGCTGGCCGAAGACACCGCGTTGAGCGATCTGGAGATCCGCCGCGCCGGTCTCGCCGACGCCTTCCTCGAAATCACCCGTACCGCACGCCGCGACGACGCTGTCGCCAAGGATGCCGCATGAACGCCAACACCCTCTCGCGTGCCGATCTCGCTGCCCATCACTCGCCCTTGCGCAGCTATTTGCTGGAAGCTCGCTACGAATTTCTGCGCCTGCTGCGCACGCCGTCGTTCGCGATTCCGTCGCTGCTGTTCCCGGCGCTGTTCTATCTGTTGTTCGGCGTGCTGCTGAACAAATCCAACGGCGACGCCGCGCGCTATTTGCTCGCCACCTACGGCGTCTTCGGCGTGATGGGCGCGGGCATGTTCGCCTTCGGCGTGACTGTGGCCCTGGAGCGCGATCAGGGGTTCCTGATCTACAAGCGCGCGCTTCCGATGCCGCCGGGCGCTTATTTGCTGGCGAAAATGGCGATGGCGCTGTTGTTCGCCGGGATGATTTCGATCCTGCTGATGACGATCGCCGCGACCTTGGGCGGCGTCTCGCTGCGACCGACGCAATGGGCGCTGCTGTTCGTCGTGAATCTGGCCGGCGTGCTGCCCTTCGCCGCGCTGGGGTTGTATATCGGCTCGATGATCGGCGGGCAGGGCGCACCGGCGGTGGTGAATATGCTGTATTTGCCGATGGCGTTCCTGTCCGGTTTGTGGCTGCCGCTGAAGATGCTGCCGGACTGGATCGGTGGGATGGCGCCGGTGTGGCCGTCTTACCATCATTCGCAAATCGCGCTGAAGGTGATCGGCATGGATGCCGGCGGCAATCTCGTCGTCCACCTGGGCGTTCTGCTGGGCGTCGCCGTCCTCTTTTTCGCGCTGGCGCGGCGCCGGCTCGCGGCGTGATCGCAAGCCGCGTCGTCTCGCGCTGGATCACGGCTGGATTATCCTGATCTTGCGCGAGCGGCTGAGTCGATCGCTCCGAATGGGCCACTCCGAATCCATCGACCCGAATCCATCGCTCCGAATCCCTTCTCCGAACCGACGAGCCCGTCATGCCGCGAACACCGATGTACCTCTTGCTGCGATGGCGCGCTCGACTGGTGCCCGAGTCGTTGGGGCTCGGTTGGATGCCGATCTTCACCCTCGGCTACCTCGCCTTCCTGTTCATGCCGTTCGTGCTGAGCTGGTTCGGCGATGCCCGCGGCGGTTGGGTCGGCGATGCGCGCAAGGTGCTCGGCCCCACGCTGCTGTCGATCGCGGTCTTCCTGCCGCTGTATTTCGCGGCGTATCGGCTCGAAGACGCCGGCAAGCGCGTGTGCATGTTGGCGATCGCGGCGCTCGGCTATGCGTTGTTTCCGATCAATCCTTTCGCGAATGCCTACACGATTTACGCGGTCGCTTTCGCGGCCACCGCCGGACGCTCGCTGTGGTCGCAAATGGCGTGGTCGTTCGTCATTCTCGGCGGGCTGCTGCTGGAAACGCTGCTGTTGAAATACCCGATTTTCGTGTTCTTGATTACGCTGCTGGTGTCGGTGGGCGTGTTCTTCGGCAATTACCAATTCGCGGTCAGCACGCGCAAGCGCGCCGAGCTGAAACTCTCGCACGACGAAGTGCGCCGGCTCGCCACCGTCGCCGAACGCGAACGCATCGGTCGCGACCTGCACGATCTGCTCGGCCACACGCTGTCGCTGGTGGCGTTGAAGAGCGAACTGGCGGCGAAGCTGTTGCAACGCGGCGATTCGCCGCAGGCAGGCGAAGCCGCCTTGCGCGAAATCCTGGAGGTCAGCCGCGTGGCGCGCGACGCGTTGGCGGAAGTGCGCGCTGCCGTCACCGGCATCCGCGCCGCGGGATTCGCCGCCGAAGTGATCTCCGCGCGCTTGTTGATGGGCACCGGCGGCATCGCCTTCGACGCGGAGGTCGCGCCCGGCGTGCTCGATGGCGGCATGCTGTCGCCGCCGGTGGAAAGCGCCTTGGCGCTGACTCTGCGCGAAGCGGCGACCAATATTCAGCGGCATGCCCGCGCGCAGCGCGCACGCGTCGAGTTGGCGCTGGAATGGGGCGAGGCGGTGCTGCGGATTTCGGACGACGGCCGTGGCGGTGCCTTGACACCCGGCAACGGTTTGACAGGCTTGCGCGAACGGATCGAAGCGCTCGGCGGCCGCGTGCGTGTGGACGCGCGCAAGGGCGAAGGCGTACGGATCGAAGCGCGCGTGCCGGTGTCGGCGAACGATGCGCGCGACGACGATAGGTCCGAACGCGCATCGACGATACGCGCATCGACGATCGCCGGCGATTTCGACACTTCTGCGAATCCTTCGGCGCCCGCGCGGGCGGCCCAAGCATGATCCGCATTCTGCTGGCCGAAGACCAAGCGATGGTGCGCGGCGCGCTCACCGCGCTGTTGTCGCTGGAAAGCGACATCGAAGTGCTGGGCGCTGCGGCCGATGGCGAAAGCGCGTGGCGCGACCTGCAGCGACTCTCGCCCGATCTGCTCGTCACCGATATCGAGATGCCGGGTTTAAGCGGTTTGGAACTCGCGCAGCGCATTCAGCGGCACGATATGGCGACGAAAGTGGTGATCGTCACCACCTTCGCCCGCGCCGGCTTTTTACGCCGCGCATTAGATGCGGGCGTGCAGGGTTATCTGCTTAAAGACGCGCCGGCCGAGGAATTGGCCGAAGCGCTGCGAAAAGTGCATCGCGGTGGCCGCGCGATCGACCCGCAACTGGCGCTGGAAGCTTGGACCGAGCAAGACCCGCTGAACGATCGCGAGCGCAAAGTGCTGCGACTCGCGGGCGAGGGCCTGTCCGCCGGCGACATCGCCGTGCAGCTCGGGCTGTCGCAGGGCACGGTGCGCAATTATCTGTCCGAGGCGATCGGCAAATTGGGCGTCGGCAACCGGATCGAAGCCTACCGATTGGCTCGACAGAAGGGTTGGCTATGAAAGCCGCCCGCGAACAGTCCGTCGCGATCCGCGCCGGGCCGCCTCGTCGTCGCGAGGCCTGAACCGCCTCGCGCGCCGCTTTCCGCATCGTCGTTTCGCCCTTTTCCATTGCCGATGTCACATCGGCGATCGCGGACCGTCTTGTCCGCAGATCGCATCCTGCGAACCGCATTCTTCCGATCTTCGTCTCTTCTCGCTTCCGAAGGAGTTTTCCACATGAATCTCTGCAAACCCCGTTCCGGCGGCATGTTCGCGCTCGCCATCGCGATCGCATGCGCCTCCGCTTCCTCTTCCCGCGCCGCCGACGGTGAGAACGCGCTGTTCTTCGACGACGTGCGCGTTTTCGATGGTGTGCGCATGCGCGAACGCGCCGACGTGCTGATTCGCGACGGACGCATCGCCGCGATCGGCGCGAATCTGAAGATGCCAACGGAGGCCGAACGCATCGACGGCGCCGGCAAGACATTGCTGCCGGGGCTCATCGATGCGCATACCCACACGTGGGGCGACGCCCAGCGCGACGCCTTGCGCTTCGGCGTCACCACCGAGTTGGACATGATGGGCGACCGCACGCGCCTGCCTGCGCTGAAAACCCAGCGTGCCTCGATCGCGCCTACCGACGAAGCCGATGTGTGGAGCGCGGGCGCTGCGGTGACGGCACCGAAAGGCCACGGCACGCAGTACGGGATGGGCGTGCCGACGCTGGCGCCGGGCGAAGACGCGGCCGCGTTCGTGAAGGCGCGCGTCGCGGAGGGCTCGGATTACATCAAGATCATCCTCGAAGATTTCAGCGCTCACAGCGAGACGATGCGCTTGCCGACCGTGACCGAAGCGCAAACCCGCGACGCTATCGCCGCCGCTCATGCCGAAGGCAAACGCGCGGTGGTGCATGTCTCGCGTCTGCGCGATGCGCAGTACGCGGTGAGCAACGGTGCGGACGGCTTGGTGCACATGTTCATCGAACCCGGTGATGCCGCGTTCGTCCAAACCGCGAAACGCCGCAAGGCATTCGTCGTGCCGACGCTGTCGGTGATCGGTACGATGGCGCGCGCGGAGGAAGGTCGCAAACTCGTCGAGGACATGCGGCTCACGCCATGGTTGACCCCCGCGCAGATCGACGCGCTGAAAGCGAATTACGGCAATGCCGCGTCGCGCCCGGAGGTGTTGACGGATGCGATGAACAACGTGCGCGCGCTGCACGACGCGGGCGTGGATATTCTGGCCGGTACCGATGCCGGCAATCCCGGCACCGCACACGGCGCCAGCATCCACGGCGAATTGGACTTGCTGGTGCGCGCGGGCCTCACGCCGACACAAGCGCTCGCCGCCGCCACATCGGTCCCCGCGCGCCGATTCGCGTTGGACGATCGCGGCCGCATCGCGCCGGGTTCGCGCGCGGATATGCTGCTGGTAGACGGCGACCCCTCGCAGGACATCCGCGCCACGCGCGCGATCGTCGGCGTATGGAAGAACGGCCACGCCGTCGCGCGTCCGCGCCAAGACGCGCAGGCCGAAGCGCCGCGCGGCGAAGCCTTGCCCGCGTCAGCGCATCTGATCGACGATTTCGAGGGCGCCGCCGTCGCGGGCGCGAACGGCCTGCTGCCGGCGAAGTTCGGCAGCGGTTGGACACCGACCACCGATCAAATGGCCGGCGGTGCGTCGGTCGGCAAGATCGATCGCGCGAACGGCGCGCTCGCGGTGAGCGGCGAGATCAAGGCTGGCTTCGCGTTTCCGTGGTCGGGCGCGATGTATTTTCCGGCGAACGCGCCGATGCAGCCCGTCGATCTTTCCGGCCGCACCGAACTCGTGTTCAAAGCGCGCGGCGATGGTCGAAGCTACAGCGTGATGCTGTTCTCGGGCGCGCAGTTGCAGTCGATGCCGAGCATGAAACCCTTCGTCGCCGGTTCCGAGTGGAAAGAAGTGCGCATTCCGCTGGCGAATTTCAGCGGCGCCGATCTCGCGCGCGTACGTGGCTTCGCGTTCACCGCGGGACAGCCGGTGGGTGCGTTCGCGTTCGAGATCGACGATGTCGAGGTCAAATGACCCGATGGCACAGCGGTGCATCTTTGTGCCGTACTCGCGCCGTGCGCACGGTGTCGTTGGCGCGATCGGCGGCCGAGTCGTTAAAAACCCGTAATTTCCCCGGCGAATCGCGACCGCATTCACGCAAATCGCGTGACGCGCACGATTGCGAGCCCGAAATATTGGGCGGATACTCGAAACGCGGGCAGTTATCGCCGGCTGCTCGACGGCGCAGCGCGCGAGGGCCGTATCGCTCGACCACCGGAGCGAACGGCCAAGTATCCGGCGACTTCGATCCATCGAATCAGGAGGAAATATGAAACAAGGAATCATCAAGGGCCTTGCCATCGCGGCATTCGCCATGGCGATGTCGATCAGCGGCAACGCCGCGGCGGCCCCGCCGAATATCGCATGCACCGCCACCCTTTCCGGGAAAACGGTCTACGTCATTTCGGGCAGTTATCGTTACTACTACATCTGCAGACCGCCGAATTGGATCTTCGTGAAGGCATGCCCGATCAACGGCGGGTCTTGCATCTTCTGATCGCGCGTTGATCGAGCATGCCCGGATCGAGCATCGCCTCATCGAAGATGCTCCGATCCAGCATGCTCTCATCGAACGATCGCGATGCCGCACCGCGTTCGTTTGGATACGGCGAGCCCGGGCGTTCCCCGGGCTCGCTTTCGAGGAGCGACCCGCCAACCGTTCGATCCGCCGACGGCGGCCCCCGCATTCATGATCGATCTCGACGCGTGCGGTCTTGCGTTCGCGCCGGAAGCGCCCAATATCGCGCGTTCGCCCCCCGAACGATGCGCCCCATGACGCTCAGCCCGGTTTCCGACCCCGCCGCCGATGTTTCCGTTGCCTCTCGCGTTCCGGTCGCGAGCCTCGCCCCCGCCTTGCGTGTGGTCGGTTTGGGGAAACGGGTCGCGCTCCCCAGCGGTCCTTTGACCATCCTCGACGACATCGGCTTCGAGATCGCCTCGGGCGAGCGGGTCGCCATCGTCGGCGCCTCCGGGTCCGGCAAAAGCACCTTGCTCGCCTTGATGGCGGGGTTGGATACGCCCTCGTCGGGTTCGGTGTCGCTCGACGGCGCGCCGTTGTCGGCCCTGGACGAGGACGGGCGCGCGAAGGTGCGCGGCGAGAAAGTCGGATTCGTGTTCCAAAGCTTTCAGTTATTGCCGTCGCTGACCGCGCTGGAAAACGTGATGCTGCCGTTGGAGCTGCGCGGCGACGCCGATGCGCGCACCCCGGCGCTGCGGATTCTGGAAAAAGTCGGCCTCGGCGAACGTTTGGGGCACTACCCGCGCCAGTTGTCCGGCGGCGAGCAACAGCGCGTTGCCTTGGCGCGCGCGTTCGTGACCCGGCCCGCGTTGTTGTTCGCGGATGAGCCCACCGGCAATCTCGACACGCGCACCGGCCAGGCCATCATCGAATCCTTGTTCGGCTTGAACGCCGACGCCGGCACCACCTTGGTGTTGGTGACGCACGACGAGCGCTTGGCCGCGCGCTGCGACCGCACGCTGCGATTGGACGCCGGCCGTTTGGTGGACGCATGAAAGCGTTCGCCCTCGCGTGGCGGCAATTGCGTCGCGATCTCGCGGCGGGCGATGTTCGTATTCTGATCGCGGCCTTGGTGCTGGCGGTGACGGCGGTGACCGCGGTCGGGTTCGTGACCGATCGCGCCGGGCGCGCGCTGGCGATCGAAGCGAATCGTTTGCTCGGCGGCGACGCCGTGGTGCGCGGCGACGCGCCGATCGACGGCAAGGTGCGCGATGCGGCGAACGTCGATGGGCTGCGGCGCACGCAGACCGTGGAACTGCCGACGATGATCCGCGTGGGCAGCGGCGACGCGGCGCGATTGAAGCTCGGCGAGCTGCGCGCGTTGGGCGAGGGTTTTCCGTTGCGCGGCGAGTTCCGCATCGTCGATGCGCGCGGCGAGCGCGTGGTGCGCGAAGGCCCGGCCCCGGGTTCGCTGTGGCTCAGCCGCGCGGGCGCCGAAGCGCTCGACGCGAAAATCGGCGACACCATCGGTGTCGGCACGGCGGAATTGCGTTTGACCGCGTTGGTGCTGCAGGAACCCGATGGCGCGATCGATTACTTCAACGTCGCGCCGAAAGTGTTCGCCTCGATCGACGACCTCGCCTCCACCGGTTTGATTCAAGAAGGCAGCCGCGTCGGTTATCGCTTGATCGTGGCCGGCGATGCGCGCGCGGTCGAGCGATTCGCCGCGACCGTGCGCCCGGCGCTCAAACGCGGGCAGCGATTGGAAACCATCGCCGATGCGCGCCCGGAGATCCGCTCCGCGCTCGATCGCGCCGGGCGTTTTCTCGGTTTGGCGGCCTTGGTGTCGGTGGTGTTGGCCGCGGTCGCCGTGGCGATGGCCGCGCGTCGTCATAGCGCGCGCCACCTGTCGGGCGCGGCGGTGATGCGTTGCCTCGGCGCGAGCCAGCGCACGCTGGTTTCGATCCATATCGGCGAATTATTGATTCTCGGCGTGGCGGCGAGCGCGATAGGCATCGCGATCGCGTTCGCGATGCAGTGGGGCATCGGTTTGTGGTTGGCCGATGCGTTGCGCGTGTCGATTCCGCCCGCAGGCTTCGCGCCCGCGCTGCGCGGTTTGGCGGTGGGCATGACGGTGTTGATCGCGTTCGGCGCGCCGCCGGTGTTGGCGCTGCGTCGCGTGCCGGCGCTGCGCGTGCTGCGCCGCGATTTGGACGCCGCCGAACCCAGCGCTTGGTTGGTCGCGACGGCGGGATTCGGCGGGCTCGCGGCGTTGTTGTGGTGGCAGGCGGGCTCGGCCACGCTCGGTTTCGCGATGCTGTTCGGCATCGCCGGTACGCTCGCGGTATTGGCGGCCTTGGCGTGGGCGCTGATCTTCGCGGTGCGTCGCGCGCGCGGACGGTTGCGCGGTAGTTTGCGCTACGGTTTAGCGAATGTGAGTCGGCGCGCGGGCGTCAGCGTCGCGCAGGTGTCCGCGCTGGGCCTGGGCTTGATGGCTTTGCTGTTGCTCACGTTCGTGCGCACGGATTTACTCGACCGCTGGCGGTTGTCGCTGTCGGCCGATGCGCCGAATCGTTTCATCATCAATGTGCAAGAGGATCAAGTCGAACCCTTGCGCGCGTTCGTCGCCGAGCGCGGCATCGCGCCGCCGACCCTGTATCCGATGGTGCGCGGTCGTTTGATCGAGCGCAACGGGCGCGCGGTCAACGGCGAGCAGTATCCCGACGACGATCCGCGCGCGCGGCGTTTCGCCGAACGCGAATTCAATCTCTCCAGCGCCGATGGCTTCGGCGACGACAATAAGATCGTCGCGGGCCGGACGTGGCCGCGCGAGTATCGCGGCGCGCCGCAGGTCTCGGTCGAAGAGAAATTCGCCGAGACGCTAGGTTGGAAGGTCGGCGACCGCATCGCGTTCGACATCGCCGGTCAGCGCATCGACGCGCGCATCGCGAATCTGCGCAAGGTCGAGTGGGAAAGCTTCAAACCCAATTTCTTCGTGGTGTTCTCGCCCGGCGCGCTCGACGGCTATTCGGCCAGCTACATCACGGCGGTGAAAGTGCCGGCGGAACGCACGCGTTTCACCGCCGAAGTGGTCGAGCGGTTCCCGAATCTATCGGTCATCGATGTCGATGCGATCCTCACCCAAGTGCGCAGCATCGGCGATCAAGTCGCGCAGGTGGTGCAAGTGGTGTTCTGGTTCTCGCTCGCGGCCGGTGTGTTGGTGCTGTTGGCAGCGGTGAGCGCGAGCCAAGACGAGCGCCTGCAAGAAGGCGGCGTGATGCGCGCGCTCGGCGGAAGTCGTCGGCAGTTGCGCATGGCGCAAGCGTCGGAATTCGCCGCGATCGGTTTGTTGTCCGGCGTGGTCGCCGCGATCGCGGCCTCGGTGCTCGCAGGCGTGGTCGCCACGCGCGTGTTCGATTTGCCGTGGCAGACGAATTGGACGATGGCGGCGGCAGGTGCGGCCATCGGCATGATCGCCGCGACGGCGGCGGGACTGTTCGCCACGCGGCGCGTGCTCGATGTCGCGCCCTCGATCACGCTGCGAGAATCCAACGGCTGAGCAAGCGATCGATTGCATGATCGGTCGTCGCGTCGATGACGACGCTTATCGCAGCGTCGCCGCAGCGCGGACGCTGCGTTTCGTTCGCGGTGTCACCTAGGGAACAGCATCGCGCCTAGGCGCCCGATCACACTGGCTTCACCAGGGAGGATACCGGGTGAGCCATGGAACAGCCGCATCGCGAACGCGAGTTCGCGCACGACGCGCCGCCGACGACGGATCAATTGTTCATTCGCGCGTGGAAGGCGCGTTTGCCGGAACTGCGTCGCCGCGCGTTGCGGCTGTGCGGCGGGCACGCGGATCGCGCCGAAGAATTGATCGCCAACACCGCGCTCAAGGCCTTGCTGTTCATGCGCCGATCGCCGGCCTCCCTCAGCGACCCCGAACAGTTTTTGTTCGTGGTGATGCGGCACGTCTTCATCGACAGCGTCCGTCGCAACGGCCGCGAAGGTCGCTTGTTCGAACATGGCGAGGCGGCGCAGGAGCGCGAAGGCGTCGAGACCGATGCGAGCGAGGACGCGACCGCGCCGCGGCGCTTGGAGACCGCGCAAGTCTTGGCGCGGGTGATGGCGGTGGTGTCGGCGATGAAGCGCGAGCAGCAACGGTTATTCGATTACCGATTTTTGCAGGAATTGCCGTATCCCGACATCGCGCATCGATTGCGCATCGACGAAACGGTGGCGCGCAAGCGCATCCAATTGCTGCGCCGACGTTTGCGCTCCGCCGCCGGAGACGGCGCGTGATCGCGCCCGTTTCGTTCGAGCGCCGCGATGGCATCGGTATGGCCGGTGTAGCCGATGCGCATCGTCCGCTCGCCGACGGCCGAGTCCGCCGTTGCAGAGTTCACAACCGCTGCGTTCCTGCGTTTGAACGGAAACGCGGCGAATACCGCGACAGGACGTTTCGCGACCATGCGCGCGCGGCGACCGTCGAACGACCGAAGCCGGAACCCGGCAAGGAGAGGACATGAGCGACCAAGTCAACGCGCAAATTACGGATGCCGTCACCCAGACCAACGTCAAAGTCGTCGCCGAAGCGCCGGCGCAAGCGATCGCCGCGCTGTATCAAGTGGCCAGCCATTCGATCGGTCTTTCGCTGCAGAACGCGGTGCAAAGCCAGCAGGCGCTGAGTCAGATCTCGACGGCGGTGGTGTCGAAGGCGGCGACGATGATCATGTCGATCGGCGACTGAAGCCGACACGACGCATGAGCACGCTCGGCGCCGAACGCGCCGAGATAGCCAAAGGCGGATGCCGCGCGCACAGCGCGCGACCGACGCCGACGATCAGAGGACAGGACGATGCGCCAGCGGACGTGGAAGTCGATCAAAGCCCGAGAACCCGGCGAGGGTTCGGACGAGGAAGCGCTCGGCGGCGGAACGGCCGCGAGCGAATCCGCTTCGCGTTCGCCCACGGGCGACGACGCTACGCCGCGAACCGCCGCACCCGACGCGAACGCCAAGACGAATGCCGACGCGGCGGGTGATGCCAAAGCCGACGCCAAAGCAGATGCGAGCGTCGATGCCGACGACGCCTCGAAAGACGGCGAAGCGGGCAACGGTCGCGGCGGCGCATCCCGCACCCGCGCGGGCGCGCATCGGTCCGCCGGCGCCACGCCGCCGAACTCGTGGCGATATCGCACCAATCCCACCGTGTTCGCGCCGCACGCCGGCAACCCGCCCGACACTTCCGCCCTGAATAAGCAGATCGTGCAGGCGGTGAGTTTCGCCAACGCCGAAACCGCGAGTTATGCCGCTTCGCAGATCGCGATCGATGCGGACATGGTGATCAGCCAGTCCGCGGCGTTGGCGTCGCAATCGGCGCTGTCGTACTTCGACGGCGTGAGCAAACTCGCCTTGGCCAGCCAAGCGGTGCTGATCAAAGAAATGACGCAGAGCTTGGCCAAAGGCGCCGCGGGTGCGCCAGACGCGTTGGTGCAGGGCCTCGGCGTGTTGGCCACGGACATCATGGTCGCGGCCGCCGCCGCCGTCGCCGCCGCCACCGGCGCGATGGAAGGCGAAGCTGCGGGTTTCGCGATGGACAAGATCGATCAAAGCATTTCCAAATACGTCGAGCTGCTCGATCGCAGTCAAGGCGCGGGCGGCGGGTAAGGCGTCGTTCGCTGCGTAGCGCAGAAGCGGCGTTCGATGTCGTGCGAACGGCGCGCCGCTCGCGAGAGGACGATCCGCCGTCGCGACCGACGGCGACACGGACAGGAGTCGAGGCATGGCCTATTTCAAACTCACATCGCGCACGCCGATTCGGCAGTACGCCTACGATTACCACAGCCATTTCGGCGGCATTCTGCCGCTGGACGATGGGCCGACGGCCGATCAGGAATACACCGTCCGTTTCGAGTTCGAGGGGCGCGAATGCAGCGTTTCCTTGGATGCGCAGCGCGAACTGTCGTTGCTGGGATTGGTCGCGGGCGCCGGCGAGGATGCGAGACTGAACGCGTTCAACGGCCAGCGCCGTTTGTTCGCCGAAGCGCTGACGTGGGTCGAAAGCGACGATAACCCGCTGCGCAAACTCGCGCTGCGCGCCGATCCGACGGTCTACGAGCGCGGCGAATGCGCGGCGGAGAACGTGTATATCGCGGCGGTGCTGCTGGCGCAGCGCGCATGGTTGGAGCCGCGCGTCGCCAATGCCGAAGCGGAATCCCCCGATCTGTATCGCAATGTGCGCGAGCAATTGTTCGCGGGCGATCTGCGCGAATACGACCCGCACATGTTCGCGTTTCTGCGTCATTTCAACCGCAAAATCTTCCGCGCCAACAAATACACGCCGTTCGACGACGCCTACAAGAGCCGCTCGTCGCTGATCAAGCAATTGCGCAGGCGGCAAGGCGGCGAAGAGTTCTACCGCAAATGGATGCTGGCGACGTTCGCGTTCTTGCACCGTTCCGGCGTACGCTGCAGTCAGATCGCGCTCGGCGCCGACGAGATCGGCTTGGCCGACCCGATGGTCGAGGCGTTCAATCGCGCGTACCACTGCCAATTCCGGTTGTTGGCGCACACCTCCAGCATCTACCAGTCCGACGCCGCGCTGCTCGAGGATCTGGAGCGCAAGATCATGCCGTTCTTCCGCGAGCCGGCGCGCTACAAGCAGGTGATCGGCCTGGACTTGTTGGGCACCGAGAACAAGGTCGCGCATTACGGCGCGCTGCTGGAATTCCTGCGCGAGGCGAGCGAAACGGTGCATTTGGATTTCGGCAGGGGCGAGGCCAATCGAGCGCGGGCGATGGCGGTGCATATCCATTGCGGCGAGGGCGCGTCGGCCGATGCCGATCATCGCTCGATGATCGGTTATGCGCGGATGTGCGCGACGGCGCGCATGGGCCAGGAGTTCTACCAGACGTTCGCCGCTTACATTCGGCGCTGCGCGGAGAATGCGGAGAGAAAGAACGCCGCCGAGCGGCAAGGCACGAGCGGCGCGCCTGCGCGCAAGGCCGACGGCCCGTCCGGCGTGTTCGACGAATTGTTCCGCGACGACTCTTTGACCTGGGCCGGGCTGCAATTGCGTCGATTCGACGTGAACACGCCGAATGCCGCGCAGCGGGTGGCGTTCAACGGCAAGCGCAACGCGATGGCGATCGTCGAAGCCTTCGATCGCCCGGCGCCGAACGCGGCCGGTCGAACCTACTACGACGTGCTGACCGCCGAGAACGCGCCGTTCGCGTTCCGTCTGGGTCACGATTTCTATTACCGCAGCTTCATCTTGTCGAAGTTCCCGAAGCTCGCGCTCGACACCAATCTCGGCAGCAACGCCATCACCGGCGCTTCGGGCTTGTTCTGGTCGTCGGACGAGTACCGGATCAACCGCGGTTTCCGCCATCTCGACGGCTATATCGACACCGACGTGCTGGTGGCCGCGAGCGATGCGGTCGCGTACATGGGCAGCGAGGCCCTGAGCGAAGCGGATGTGCAGACGATGTTGGCGATCGGCGCCAGCCAGGGCACGTTGGCGCAGATTCTCGACGACCGGCGTAATCGCGAGCGTATCGAAGCGATGCTGCGGTCCGCATTGGGGCCGATCGCCGACGCCATGCCCGACGCATATGCGCTTTACAAACGATTGACGTTGGAGATCGTCGGCGATATCGCCGCGCCGGCCTATTGGTTCGAGGCGATGATGCTGGCGCTGTCGGCGTTCCAGAACTGGCGTTGCTACTTGCTCGGCGCGGACGGCCAGGGCGTCGAGCACTCCGATCTGCAGGACGAATTCCTGCGCATGTTGTTGATCGTCGCTTATCAAGTGCTGCCGGCCGGCCGGGCTGCGGCGAACGATACGTTATTGGATGCGCTGCAAACGCTGATTCTGTCGGTGGCCGGCGCGTACTGGGCCACCGCGGTGAATCCCGCATTGCCGCCGGCGGCGAACGCCGAAGCGCCGCTGCGCCGATTCGAGGGCTACAAAGGTCCGTCCTCGGTGGTGGTGGTGGTGCGGAATTGAGCGCGTTGCGGCGGTCGCGATCGAATCGCGAGCCGAGCGCGGCCGGGACAGCGGCGGACATCGCGGCGTGAATGGACGAAGGAGGGGGCATGGATCGGGTCAAGCAATTTCTGATGGTGCGGCCGTTGTTGGACCGGCGTCCGCCCGCCGACGCATCGGCGCTCGTGCCCGTCGGCGCGCCCGTACCGTCGCCGGAACCCTCGACCGATGCGTCGAACTGCGCGTCGCCGAGCGCGGCGAAACCGCCCGCGCGCGACCGCGGACGCGACATGTTGTTGATGCTGATGCTGCTGCGGACGTTCGGGAGGCGAACGTGAACGACCAACCCGAGATGAGCAAGAAGGCGCAAGAACTCTACACGCTGGCCAAGAAAGTGGCCGAAGTGCGGGTGGGCTCGCCGTTGAACGAGGAGCTGGAGCGCAAGCTGAAAGTGTGGGCGGAGACATGCGCGGCCGCCGAGACGGGGCGCGCTTCGCAGGACGGGCCGGCGGGCGCGTTGCGACGCAACGCCGCGAAGGCGATCGACGAACACCGCGCGCGTAACGATGCGCTGCTGCGCGATGTCTTGGCGATGCCGACCCTCTCTCGCGCCCCGCGCGAGGACCAAACGCTCGACGCGCTCGCTGCCGTGATCGGCGCCGCGCATCGGCGCCTCTCCGGCGCGGAGTCTGCGCAGCCCGCGCCGGAAGGCAGCCGCGAGCGCAGGATCGCCGACCTCGGCGACGGCTTGATCGCGTTGTTGCGCTTCGAAGTGGATCGTTACGTGCAGCAAACCTTCGGCCCGCTCGCCGAGCGTTTGCACGCAGTGGTCGATAGCGTGCAGAAGCAGGTGAACGAAAAGCGAGCGCAGCGCGCGCGCGACGATGCGAAGGCCGACGTCGCAGGCGCAAAACCCGCTAAGCGCGACGCGAACGAGCGCCGCAAGCGCACGGCGAAAAAGAAGTTCACACGCGTCGCGCGCGAACGTTGAATGGAGACGGAAACTCAAGCGTCAGCGTCGACGAAGACGGAAACGAAGATGCGCGATGCGGCCAATGGCCGGCGTCGCGAGGCGATGGACCGAACGGACGGAGGAACGAAGCCATGAACGAACAGAAGGGCGATACCGTCGCCGATGCGATCGCTGACGCGGTGACCCAGACCGATGCGGTCGTCGCGAGCGCCGTCGATTTTTCCAGCGCCGCGACCTACCAAAGTTTCGCGCACTCCACCGCGCTCATGTTCGAGAACGCCGTCGCCGAGCAACAGCGCGGCACGATGACCGCGAACGCCACCGCCGATTTGAACGTGCGCGAGCTGCTCAGCGTCGGTGTCGGCGCGCGCGCCGGCGTCGAAGCCGAGGTCGTCGCCGACGTGTCGGCGCTGGAGCAACTCAACGTGTTCGTCGACTTGCTGCAACAGCTTCAGTCGTAGCGCCGCATCGCGCTCGTCGCCGGTCTTCGGCGCGCGAAGCGCCCCCGAATTGAATCGTCGCCCGGATCGGGAGCGATCAATCCCAGCCGCGTCCGCCGAGGATGGCGGTGTCGTTCACACCCACAGGAGAAATCGATATGGCTCTCACCGTTAATCCCCAGATCACCGATGCCGTCACCCAATCCAACGTCAAAGTGATCGCCGAATCGCCCGCGTTCGCGATGAGTTCGATCTATCAAGCGCTGGGCCACTCGACCGGCATCCTGTTCGAGAACTCCGTCGCCGCGCAGCAGCAGCAGAACACGCTGGCGTTGGCCGCGTCGAACCAAGGCGTGATGCAGATCTACAGCGTGGACACGACGGCCGCGGCGGGCGCGACCGAGAAAGTGGCGCAGACCGGCATCGCCGACAACTTGACCTCGATGCTGACCCTGGTGAAGTTGTTCCAGCAGTGATCGCTGCGCTCCGGCGCGGCGCGTCCGTTCGCCGCCGCGCACGTCGTTCGATGGCGACGTGCGCGGCGCCCGAAGCGCCGCTCCGAGCGTATCGCGGTCGCACGACCTGGCCGGCGGCGCGTTCGATCCGAACTCGATTCGAAGCCGATCCGAGCGCCGCAGGCGACACCGATACCGACACCGATCCGGGCGCAGCGGATTCGCATCCGCCCACCCCACCGCGAACGCCCACGCGCGTTCGCACCGTCCAAGGAGATAAGGAATGAGCAGCGTCAACGAACAAGTGACCGATGCCGTCACCCAGTCCAACGTCAAAGTCCTCGCCGAGTCGCCGGCCTTCGCGATGAGCGCGATCTACCAAGCGCTGGGCCACTCGACAGGCATCCTATTCGAGAACGCCATCGGCGCGCAGCAACAACAGAACACGTTGGCGATGGCTTCGTCGAACCAGGGCGTGATGCAGATCTACAGCGTGGACACGACGGCCGCCGCGGGCGCGACCGAGAAAGTCGGGCAGACCGGCATCGCCGACAATCTCAGCTCGATGCTGGCGTTGGCGGAGTTGTTCCAGAGTTGATGCGCGCGCGGGCGGCGAGACGTCCGCCCGCGATCGCTCCGCCGTTGCGTTGCGCCGCCGTTTGGGCGCTTTCGTTCGCTCGGCGAGCCGTTACGACGATGCCTGCGTTCGGGCGCGGGGATGCGCCCGATGATCGAACGTCCTCTCCAAGGAGCTTGCAATGAGTCACGTCAATTCTCAGGTCGTCGATGCGGTGACCATGAGCAACGTCAAGACCCTCGCCGAATCGCCGGCGTTCGCGATGGGGTCGATCTACCAAAGCCACGCGCACTCGATGGGCATTCTTTTTCAGAATGCGGTGGCGTCGCAGCAACGCCAGAACATGCTGGCCATGGCGGCATCCAATCAAGGCGTGATGCAGATCTACAGCTTGAACACCACGGCGGCGGCGGGCGCCGCGCAAAAGACCGCACAGACCGGCTCGGCCGACAATCTGACCAGTCTGCTGACGTTGATGCTGATTCTGCAGAATCAGTGACCGGCAAGACGGCTCGCGTTCGACGTGGGCCGAACGATTCATGGATGGGCGATTCGCGCGGCGCGCGCGCTGGGATGCGTGCGCGATGTCTGTTTCGGGCGCATGCCGCCCACCGCCGCGGGTCGCCTTTCGCAGGGGGCATGGAATGCGCTGCGCGAGCGATGATCGTCGATTCGCCGTTGTTTGCCGACGCCGCGCTCGCGCGAGGCGAGGCTCGTGAACGCGCGCGCGGCTCCGCCCGACGGCGATACGGCGACCGACTTCGGAGCGGCGACCGGCGATGATTTCGCGAGCGTCGAATCGGGCGATGTCCTGACGCCGACAGCGCCGCCGTCCGCGTACGCGGCGGCTTTGCGCGAGTCCGCATTGTTCCGCGGTTTGCCCGAAGCGTTGATCGATCGCGTCTTGGCGCATGCGGTCGAGCGCCGGATGCGCGAGCGCGATATTCTGTTTTTCAAAGGCGACCCCAGCGATCATCTCGGCATCGTGCTCGACGGCACCTTGTACAAAATCCTGTACGGCCCGAAAGGCCAGGAATTGATTCTCGACGCCATCGAAACCGGCGAGTTGACCGACGAAATGGCGCTGGTGGAAAACCGCCCTCGCAGCGTCACCGCGATCGCATACGGACCGGTGCGCGTGCTGTCGATCCCGCGCCGCTGTTTTTTGACCCTGCGCGAAGAGCCGGCGCTGATGCAGCGCGTCCATGCGCTGATGTACGAACGCTTACGCAAAAGCATTGATGCGATGGAGATCATGTGCCTGCATCGGTTGGAATCGCGGCTGGCGCGGCATTTGCTCTCGACGATCGATGCGGAGACCGCCGCGCGCGGCGTCGCCGATGTGGCGCTGCCGCCGACCCAAAGCATTCTGGCGGCGATGGTCAACGCCAGTCGGCCGAAACTCAATGCGCAACTGCAGAAATGGCAGCGCACCGGGCTGATCAGTTGCGCCGGGAACACCGTTCGTATCCACGATGTCGATGCGCTGCGCGGCAAGGCCTGCTTGGGGAAAGCCGAGCGGACCGGGGCCGCGCGCGAGGCATCGTCCTGGCGCGGTTACGGCGATGTGTCGGCGGCCGGCTATCGCTCGGATTCGCGTTCGCCTTGATCGCGCGTTATCGATCTTCGCCGTCGACGTAGCGTTCCAGATCGTTCAATTCCGCTTGCGCACGGCGCAGACTGCCGCCCGCCGCAGCGTCATCCACGCGCTTGGCGAGGGCCTCGCGACCGGGGCGATGCGACCAGCGATGGAACCACAGCGTACCGATCGCCGCGAGCGCGCAGAGCGCCAGGCTCATCCACAGCCACATCGGCAGGCCATCGACGCCGTTCTTCGCGTTCTGCAAACTCACGATCACCATCGGCGGCAGCATCCACAGCCCCCACCACGGCAATCCGATCGCCATGCCGCTGAAGATGTAGGACCGGCGCAGTTTCGCCAGACGCCTTTGCAAATCCAGCACCGGCAAGCTGCGGTCGATGCGCGAGATGCCGCCCAACACGATGCCGGCGGCGACGATCGTGGCCACGCCGTAGACGTGCAGCACGATCCCGGCCAACAGCACCGGTACGATTGCGTAGAAGGTTTTCCACAACCCGACGCCGATCAGCACGCAGACGATGCCGAACAGAATCTGCATCGTTTGTCCGATCGCGAGCGGGCGCAAGCTTGCGCGGATGCGGCCGATCTTGCGGTCGCGCAGCGCATCCAGTTGCAGCGCATTCTGTCGCTGCAGACGCGCGTCGAGGGTTTTCCATGCGAGTTTCAGGTCGTCGAGACTGTCGTCGTCGAGTTCGGTCGTGGGGTTCATCGTATTCGTCGTGGTCATGGTCGTAGGCGTCGTATTCGGGCAGTGTTCGAGAAGAATGGCCGCGCGGCGAGGCGTTTCAGTCGCCCGCCATCTGTTCGCGGATGCGGCGTTTGAGTCGGTTGAGTTTGGTCGCGACATTGCTTTCGCTGAGGCCGAGCACATCGCCGATCTCGCGCTGGCTGCGTTCGTCCAGCCACAACAGCAGCAAGGCGCGGTCCAGCGGCGATTGCCGATCGATCACCGCGTACAGCGCGCGAATGCGTTGATCGCTCTCGTGCCGCGCGTTGTCGTCGGCCGTCGCGAGGCCATCGTGCGATTCGTGGCGCTCGTCCAGCGGTTCGGTCAGCGTTTGCGCGCCGAGACTGCGCAGGTGCGAGATCGCCACATTCAAGGCGATGCGATACAGCCAGGTGGAGAACGAGCGCTCCGGGTCGTAGCCGGAAAACGCGCGCCACGATTGCGCGGCGATCTCCTGCGCCAGATCCTGACGATCCTCCGGCGTGCGGCCGTAGCTGTTGGCCACCTTGAACACGATGCCGCGGTGCGTGTCCAACAGGGCGGCGAAGCGGGCGCGGCGGGTGTCCATAGCGTCGAAGGCGTCGGTGGCGGCGGTCACGGGGCGAAGTCGTAGCGGGGATGCTCACATGATTCGCGGCGGCGTGCGAAACATCACACCCGGCGACGTAAAATCGCCGGATGCGCACCCCAACCGCCCGCTCTGCCGACCTTCGAGGCCGTTCTCCCCATGGCCGCTGACGCCCACGACGCGGCGCTCGACGTCTTGCTGTCGCTGTTCGACGACGGCACCTTGCCCTGGCCGTCGGAAGGCGGCGTGCTGTTCCTGCGCGCCCGCGAAGGCGCGGCCTTGGCGCGAACGCCGCGACCGGGGCTGGTATGCGAGCAGAGCTTCGCGCCCGAAGCGGCCGCATTGCGCCGCGCGGGTCGAACGCTGCGCAATGCCTATGCGCCGCCGCCGCTGCAAGCGAGCGAGGCGACAGCCGGCGAGGCGATCTCGTCCGAAGCGATGCCGCCCGATGCGACAAATACCGATGCGACAGATACCGATGCGACAGATACCGATGCGACAGATACCGATGAGATGTCCGCCGATGCGGCATCGGCCTACGATCATGACCCCGCGCATCGCTACGCCGTGGTGTTGGTCTTGCCGCCGCGACAGCGCGAGGAGGCGCGCGCGCTGTTGGCGCGCGCGGTGGCGCAATGCGCGGAAGGCGGCGTCGTGGTCGCATGCATGGCCAACGACGAAGGCGCGAAATCCGGCGAGTCGGATCTGAAGGCGCTCGCGGGTCTTTCGGGCACGCGCTCGAAACAGCATTGCCGCGCCTATTGGGCGACGATTCGGACCACGACGCGCGCGACCGCCGCGCCGCCGACCGTCGATACCGCGCTGCTGTCGGCGTGGATGTCGCTGGATGCGCCGCGTCCGATCGCGGACGGGCGTTTCATCAGCCGACCGGGCGTGTTCGCGTGGGATCGCATCGATGCCGCGTCGGCGTTGCTCGCCGCCTCGCTGCCCGACGATTTGCGCGGTCGCGCTGCGGATCTCGGCGCGGGCTACGGCTATCTCGCCGTCGAACTGCTGCAGCGTTGCCCCGGCATCGTCGCGCTCGATCTGTACGAAGCCGAAGCGCGCGCGCTGGAATTGGCCGAACGCAATCTCGCGCCGTTCGCATCGCGCGCCGACGTGCGATTCCACTGGGGCGATGCGACCGAGGGGCTGCGCGCGCGTTACGACACCATCGTCGCCAATCCGCCGTTCCATGCGCAATCCCGCGCCGATCGCCCCGATATCGGTCGCGCCTTCATCGCGGCGGCGGCGGATGCGCTCGAACCCGGCGGCCGGCTGTGGCTGGTGGCGAATCGGCATCTGCCCTACGAAACGGTGTTGGACGCGCGCTTCGGCACGGTGCGCACGGTCGCGCAGGCGCACGGCTTCAAAGTGATCGAAGCGACGAAAACGGTCGCGAAGAGCGGCGCGTCGCGGCCGGCGCGCACGGAGCGAATGGGGCGGTGGCGCGCATGAAACTGCTCAAACGCATCGCGAATCTCGGCTACGGTAGCCGCAAGCAGGTGATGGCGATGTTCCGCGACGGCCGCGTCACCGACGCCGACGGCGCGCCGTTATACGCCGACGACGAACTCGGCGTGCATGTCGTCCACGAGAACGTGCGCATCGACGACGCGCCGCTGGACCCGCCGCCGGGATTGTTGATCGTGCTGCACAAGCCGTGCGGCTACACCTGTTCGACCAAGGATCAAGGGCGGCTGATCTACGACTTGTTGCCGCCGCGATTTCGCCTGCGCGATCCGCTGCTTTCGACCGTGGGCCGATTGGATCGCGACACCAGCGGGCTGCTGCTGTTGACCGACGACGGTGTGTTGTTGCATCGCATCGTCTCGCCGAAATCGCGGATTCCGAAAATCTACGAAGCGACCTTGGCGCAGCCGCTGCGCGGCGACGAAGCCGCGATCTTCGCCGGCGGCGCGCTGATGCTGGACTCCGAAACCGAGCCGCTGTTGCCGGCCGAATTGGATGTGTTGGACCCCCAGCGCGCGCGCTTGACCCTGCACGAAGGCCGTTATCATCAAGCGCGTCGGATGTTCGCCGCGGTCGGCAATCGCGTCGAAACGCTGCACCGCGTCGCGGTCGGTGGATTGACGCTCGATGGTTTGGCCGAAGGCGCCTGGCGCGCGTTGGACGAGGCCGCCCGGCTACGTTTATTCGCGGGTGCGGGTGCGGGTGAGCGATAGCGATGAGGCGCGCACGATGACCGAAACGCAGCACGCCGCGAACCGCGTCGCGATCGAAGCCGCGATCGAAGCCGCGATGCCGTCGCCCGTTCCCTTCGTGCCCGAGGCGATCTTGTTCGATATGGATGGCCTGATGATCGACAGCGAACGCGCGATCCTCGCGTGTTGGCGCGAATCCGCGCGGACATTGGCGCTTTCGGTCGAGGATGCGCTGTGGATGCGCATGACCGGTTTGCACGACGCCGACTGCGATGCGCTGTTGCGTCAGCGGATGACCGAACGAGACGCAAGGGCATTGCGCCGCGAATGCGACCGGCGCTACGAACATCGCGTCGCCAGCGGGTTGCCGTTGATGCCGGGCGTTCTCGATGTGCTCGACGCGATCGTCGCGCGCGGCATCGCGCGCGCGGTCGTCACCTCCACGCGACGCGAACGCGCGGCGCGAAAGCTCGCCGCCTGCGGGCTCGCGCGTTATTTCGATGTCGTGGTCAGCGGCAGCGATGTCGTCGCGCCGAAGCCTTCGCCGGAAGGCTATGCGCAAGCGGCGCACCGTCTCGGCGTACGACCCGAACGCTGCGTGGTGTTCGAGGATTCCTGCTACGGCGTGCGCGCGGCGCTCGCGGCCGGGATGACTCCGATTCAAGTCCCCGATCTGGTGCCGCCCGACGCCGAGACGCGCGCCTTGGGGCATCGCGTCGTCGCGACGCTGCGCGAGGCCTATGCGCTAGTGCCGACCGATGAGAGCTAATTCGAGACGCGAGGTGCGCGTGTCGGTGTGCGGAACGTATCGAATGAATCGTTCCGAATCGACGGCGATGCCGTCGGCCTCGCCGTCTCAAGCCAACAGATCGCGATAGCCTCGCAGGCCGAGGCTCTCCATCGTGGTCAGATTCCGCTGAACGATCGCGTCCGGGTCGGGATACGCTTCCACCGCGCGATCCAAGCTGGATTCGCGAATCAGGTGCAAGGTCGGGTAGGGCGCGCGGTTGGTGCAGTTGCCCGGGTCGTCGGCGTCGGTATCGGCGAAGCGGTAATCGGGGTGAAAGCTCGCGACTTGCAGCACGCCGTCCAAATCGAGGGCTTCGACCAGCGCGTCCACGCGGTCGAGGAAATCGTTGTAGTCCAGAAAATCGGTCAACACCCGCGGATGCACCAGCAGCGTGGTGTCGATTTCGTCCGCAGGCGTATCGCGCAGGCGCAGCAGTTCTTCGGCCAATTCTTCCAACAAATCGTCTTCGAGTTCCGCGTCGCTCAGCGCGAAACGGACTTGCTGCTTGACGTAGACCGCTTTGGCGAACGGGCATAGATTGAGCCCGATCACCGCGCGCTCCAACCAGCGACGGGTGGCGTCGAGTTCGACAGACTCGGCGGATTCGCCCGTCGGCATTGCGCGGAGTTCGTCGGTCATGATCTTCGTCCGCCGTGGCGTTCGTTCGACGCGGGCGTCAATCGCGGAAATTATCGAATTGCAGCGGCCGTTCGTAGGTTTGCTGCTTCAACAAAGCGATCGCGGCTTGCAGATCGTCGCGCTTCTTGCCGTTCACACGGAGTTTGTCGCCGTTGATCTGGCTATCGACTTTGAGCTTGGCGTCTTTGAGCGCGGTTTGGATTTTCTTGGCCAGCTCGCGTTCGATGCCTTGTTTGACCGCGACTTTTTGCCGGCTGCCGGCCAGGTTGGTTTCGATATCGCCGAAGTCCAAACAGCGCACATCGATGCCGCGCGCGATCAGGCGCGCGCGCAGGATGTCGGTCATTTGCTTGACTTGGAATTCGCTCGGCGCCGACTGCGCGATGGTGTCGTCTTCGAGCTCGAACGTGGCCTCCACGCCTTTGAAGTCGAAGCGTGTGCTCAGCTCGCGGTTGGCTTGATCGACGGCGTTGGTCAGCTCGTGGCGATCGACTTCGGAAACGACATCGAAAGAAGGCATAGCGGCGGCATCGTGTGCGGGGTGCGCAGAGTAACCGAAGCCGCCGCAGCCTGCACCGGGCGTCCGAGCCCATCGGGCGAATACCGCCCGCGAACGCAGACCCGTAGGGTGGGCTCGCGAAGCGAAGCCCACCATCGCCATCGATCCGATTGCGTCAACCAATGATCGAGGCGTCGATCGAGATCGCCACAAACAACGCTCGGAACGCGATCGCCGCGTCTATCCCTCGAACGTCAACCACAGTGGCGGATCAAGACCCGCCTTACAGCTTCACCAACTCCACCCGACGATTCTTCGCGCGACCGTCTTCGCTGCCGTTGTCGGCGACCGGTTTGTCTTGGCCGAAGCCTTTGGACTGCAAACGCGCGGGATCGACGCCCAGACCGACCAGCGCGCCCAGCACTCTGCGCGCGCGGGCGGTGGACAACTCTTGGTTATGCGCGGCGGCGCCGGTGTTGTCGGTGTGGCCTTCGATCGACAGTTTCAGCGCCGGGTCGCCGCTCAGCAGTTTGCCGATTTCGGCGATCGTCGGCTGTGCGTCCGCGCGCAGCGTGGCTTTATCCGTGTCGAAATTGATGTACAGCGCGACCCGGCCGTCTTTGTCGATCGCTTGTTTCATCGCGGCGGCGTCGAGCAGGCCCAGCGACTGTTTCATGCCTTCGCGTTCCAATACCACCACGTAGCCGTGCAGCGGGAAGGCGCCGGTGCTGACGTCGATCCAGTATTCCTTGCCGGCGCTGCGGATCAGATAAATATCGTGCGGGGAATCCGGATTCATCCCGGCGGAGAAATTGGTTTTTTCGAGGGCGTCGCGACCGCCGGCGGCGTCCATCACCTCATAGGTGTATTGCGTCTCGTTGATCTTCTTGCCGCCTAGCGCGGCGATGGCGTTTTCGTAATTGCGGCGGAATTCCAGGTCGGTGTACTGGCGCGGGCCGGCCGTCAGATTGAAGCGGTCGTGGAAAATGCGGCCTTCCACCGGAATCGCTTTCTTGCCGGCGATGAAGAAGTGGCGGTCGAAGTTCACCGTTTTGTCTTTTTCGTCGAAGGTGCTTTCCAAGCCGTCCGGCAGTTTGAAGAACGGGAACGGCGGCAAGGTCGCGGTCGTTTCCGGCACGCTGTTCGGGTCGAAGTCGGCGGCGGCGGGCGCTGCGGCGGGCGTCTGAGCGGCATTCGGCGGCGCGGCTTCGGGCGCGGTCGTTGCAGGCGCGGGCTCCGCCGCAGGTGGGGCGGCCGGCGCTTCGCGTTTGCATGCCGGCAACCACAGCGCGCCGAGCAAAAGACAGAGCGGAGCCAGCGAACGGGGGCGGATCGACGGCATGAGCATGTTCCTCGGCGGTAGGTGCGCGACGGCGGGATCGACGTACAGCATAAACGCCAAACTCCCGGCGCGTGGGACAGCGCCGCGAGGCGGCCCAGCGCGACGCCGGGCGAACCGAAAACGAACGATACGCATGCACGCCGACACCCGGTGTCTCGAACGCCAGGATGGCGTTCGCCGGCGATGACCGGCATGCTGGGCGCATGACCTCCGTTTCCTTACCGGGCCACGCCGACGGCCAGCGCTGGCGTGCGGCCGTTTTCATGCTCGTCGCCGTCGGCTTGTTCGCGCTGATGGACGCCGGGCTCAAATCGCTGTCCGTGCGCTACCCGCCGATGCAAGTCTCGGCGATGCGCGGAATGGCGTCGTTGCCGTTCGTGTTGGTTTGGGCGCTGGTCAGCCTGGGGCCGCGGCGCGCACTGCCGGCGTTGTTGCGGGTGCGCTGGCCGCTGCACGCCCTGCGCGCGGTGCTGGGCATCACGATGATGGCCGCCTTCGTCTACGCCTTGCGCACGCTGCCGCTGTCCACGGCATACACGATTTTTTTCGTGGCGCCGTTGTTGATCACCGCGCTGTCGGTGCCGTTTCTCGGCGAACGCGTCGGCCCGCGACGTTGGACGGCGATCTTGGTCGGTTTCGTCGGTGTGCTGGTGGTGCTACGCCCCACGGGCGACGGTATCGCCAGCCTCGCGGGGCTGGCGGTGCTGATGGCGGCCTTCGGTTACGCCGTCTCGGCGATCACCGTCCGGGTGCTGTCGCGCACCGACAGCAGCCAAGCGATCGTGGTGTGGATGTTGACCTCCTTGGCGCTCGGCGCTGGGGCGTTGGCGTTGCCCGATTGGGTGACGGTCCGCAGCCAGGACTTCGCCCTGATTCTCGGTGTCGGCGTGGCCGGTGCGCTGGGGCAATACACGATCACCGAGGCTTTCCGGCGCGGCGAAGCGTCGTTGATCGCGCCGCTGGAATACTCCGCGCTGCTCTGGGGCGTGTTGCTGGATTTCTCGCTATGGCAAGTGTTGCCCGACGGCATGACCTGGGTGGGTGCGGCGATCATCGTGCTCAGCGGCCTGTACCTGTTGCGCCGCGAGCGCCTGCAGGCGGGGGCCGATTCGCCGCCGTGATGCGAGCGGGCGCCGCAGTCATGTCCTGTCGCGCGCCCATCGTCCGTATTGCTCCGGTATCGCGTCCTCAACCGCCTCCGGAGTGTTCCTCATGCAACGCAATCATGTTCTCGCCCTCGCGCTGACCGGCGCGCTCGTCTCGGCCGGCGTTTACGCTCAGAAAGGCGTTCTCTTCCAAGACGAAACGGTCCGCGGCCGTGCGGCCGATGTGACCGCCACGCCGGCGCAGCGCGCTTTGAGCCGCCGCGCCAGCCAGATCGCTCCGCGGGCGAAGGCGCCCTTGGCTCCGATCACCGCCTCGCTCGCTCCGCCGATCTATTCGGTCACCGAAGACGAGGTCTACGACGTCGATAGCTTCGGTCGTTACGTGAAATGGCTGGGGCTCGCCAGCGCCTTCATCGACGTGCAGACCGGTTGCGAAAAACCCACCAGCCCCGATCAGTTCTGCCAAGAACTCAACCCGACCGTCGGCGCCAGCACCAGCTTCAATTTCCAGGATGCCGCGCGCATCAAATTGCCGAAGGGCGCCAGCAATTCGATTCTTTGCTATTGGTTCTCGCCGGTGCTGATGTACACCTGGAGCAACCCGACCGCCGCGCGCGTGACCGGTCGTTTGAATTACTCGCCCACGCTCACCATCGAAAACCCGGTCTTGGCGGACCCGTCGTTGATCGACCCGACCACGGGCATGCCGTTCGGCGGCCAATTGATGACCAGCATGACCTCCAGCGAGCGTTTCAGCGAATCGCTGGAGCCGGGCGTGACCCTCAGCGAGCGTCAGCGCGACTCCACCGTGTGCATGGCCGGCCTCATCAGTCATAAGTCGCTGATCCAGAACTACGGGCTGACCCCGGCCCAGGCCGACGATTTCTTCGCCAGCCCCACCACTGTGCGCTTGAACGTCAGCGGCAATGTGCAGTACGTCAACGACGCGCATTTCGTGTTCGGCCTGCGTATCGTCGGCGACTGATTCCCCGTCCGCTCGTCCATCGGCCGTTCCGCTTCGGCGGGGCGGCCGCGCGCCGTCGGTCGCCCGGAAGCTCGCGCGTTGGCCTGTCGGCGGCCCTGCCGACGTTGTGTTCGGGGCGGTCCTCGTACCGCTCCCGCACGTCACCCGTGCGTCGTCTGCACGACCACCACCATTTCCAGGGGATTTCCACGATGCAACGCAAACACATGCTCGGCCTCGCCGTGGCCGCCGCCGCACTCGCGTCGGTCGGCGTTTTCGCCCAACGCGGCGGCCTTACCAACGACGAGATCGCCGAAGCCGTCTCGGTTGACCTGCCGGCAGGGAAGACCCAGCAGCGCCTTGCGCTCAAGGCCAGCGACATCGGCGCCGCCAAAGCGAGCGCCAAATCCAGCACCGCCAGCCGCGCCGCCGCCCCGACCGTCGAGGACGTCTACGACGTCGATTCCTTCAAGCGCGATGTGATCTGGTTGGGCCTGACCAGCGCGTTCGTCAACCTCAGCGACACCTGCCCGACCGATCCGGCTAATCCGGACGAACTGTGTCAGGTCCTGAATCCGGCGCCGGCCTTCACCAGCTTCAATTTCGAAAACGCCGCATACATCAAATTGCCGCCGAAGTCCGCGAATTCGCTGCTGTGCTATTGGTTCTCGCCGGTGCTGACCGTCAACTATTTCAATCCCGGCGCCACGGCGGCGCTCGGCCGTTTGCGCTACACACCGACGTTGACCATCGAAAACCCGGTGCTGGACGACCCCGCGCTGATCGACCCGACCACCGGCGCGCCGTTCGGCGGCAGCTTTCTCACCAGCATGACCGCCAGCGAAAGCTTCCAGGTGCCGCTGAACCCGGGCATGAACCTCACCGAGCGCACGCGCGATTCGGCGGTGTGCATGGCCGGTTTCGTCTCTAAACGCGCGCTGATCGATAACTACGGCCTGACCGAAGCGCAAGCGAAGGAGTTTTTCAAGAGCACCACGACGATCCGTCTGAACGTCTCCGGCCAAGCCCAGAACGTCGGCTTCGCCTCGATGGTGTTCGGTCTGCGTGTGGTCGGCGACGAACGCTGAACCCTCGAGCGATCGTGGTTCTCGCGTGACCTCCGAAGCCCGGCCTTGTGCCGGGCTTCGACGTTTTCGTCGCAGTCGGGCGCGAATTCCGCGGCGGATCCAGCGGCCGATCTGATAGCGAATTCCTCAGTGAACTTGGCGGCGAACCGGGCGGGCGCAGCATCGAATGGTCGCCCGGCGGGGTCCATGCGCTCACGCGCTCCATACGCGTGCGCATCGTCGCGGCGCCGAAAACGTATTCCTTACGGTTGGCGCGGACGCGGCGCCCGTCCACAATAGCCGTCGACCGCCGCCCGGCGCAGGTTCGACCACAAGGCCCGTTCATGACTGATCCGAAGGAAGCACTCGTCCCCGACATCGGCGATTTCAGCGACATCCCGGTGATCGAGATTTTAGTGAGCGTGGGCGACACCGTGGCCAAGGATCAGAGCTTGGTCACGCTCGAGTCGGACAAGGCGACGATGGAAGTGCCGGCGCCGTTCGCCGGGGTCGTCCGCGCCTTGAAGGTCAAACTCGGCGATACCGTCTCCGAAGGCAGCGTGGTCGCGATGATCGAGCCGACCGACGCCAGTGTCGCGCCGCCGGCCCCGCCTGCGAAGGCCGAAGCGCCAAAAGCAGAGCCACCGAAAGCAGAGCCACCGAAAGCCGAACCGCCGAAACAGGCGGAGCCACCCTCGGCCGCCGCGCCGTCTGCCGCAGCGTCCGCGCCGATGGGCGCCGGATTGCCGCCGGTGCGTTTCGAAGCCGATGCGGTACTCCCGGATAAAGTGCCCTACGCCAGCCCCGCCGTGCGCTTGTTCGCGCGCGAGTTAGGCGTGGATCTCAGCCGCGTGACCGGCACCGCACGCGCCGGCCGCATCGGTAAGGAAGATGTACAGAATTTCGTGAAGGCTGCGATGCAGGGCGGCGCTGCGCCGAATGTCGGCGGGGCTTCGGTTCCGGCCGGCGGCGGTTTGAACCTGCTGCCCTGGCCCAAAATCGATTTCGCGAAATTCGGCGACGTCGAGGTCCGCGAGCTGTCGCGCATCAAGAAAATTTCCGGCGCTAACCTCGCTCGCAACTGGGCGATGATCCCGCACGTCACCCAGCACGACGATGCCGACATCACCGATCTGGAAGCGCTCCGCGTCGCGCTCAACAAAGAAAACGAAAAGGCGGGGATCAAGCTGACCATGCTGGCCTTCCTGATGAAGGCCGCCGTGTCCGCGTTGAAGAAATATCCCGATTTCAACGCTTCGCTCGATACCGACGGCAATTTGGTCCTCAAGAAGTATTTCCACATCGGGTTCGCCGCCGACACGCCGAACGGCTTGGTCGTGCCGGTGGTGCGCGATGCGGACAAGAAAGGCGTGATCGAGATCGCGCAGGAAACCGGCGAACTCGCGAAGAAAGCGCGCGACGGCAAACTCGGCCCGGCCGAGATGAGCGGCGGTTGTTTTTCGATCAGCTCGCTCGGCGGCATCGGCGGCACCGCGTTCACGCCCATCGTCAACGCGCCCGAAGTGGCGATTCTCGGCGTGTCGAAATCGGCGACGAAACCGGTGTGGGACGGCGAAAAATTCGTCCCGCGTTTGATTCTGCCGCTGTCGCTCAGTTACGACCATCGCGTGATCGATGGCGCCGCCGCCGCGCGCTTCGCCGCGCATCTGGCCGCGCTGCTCGCCGATATGCGCCGCGTGTTGCTGTGACGGTGGGCCGAACATGACGAACACGATTGAAGTGAAGGTCCCCGACATCGGCGACTTCGATGGCATCCCGGTGATCGAGATCCTGGTGAAACCCGGCGACACCGTGGCGAAGGACCAAGGCTTGGTGACGCTGGAATCCGACAAGGCCACGATGGAAGTGCCTTCGTCCGCGGCCGGCGTGGTGAAGGAACTGAAGGTGAAACTCGGCGACCAGGTCTCCGAGGGCAGCGTGATCGCGGTGCTGGAGGTCGCGGCCGTTTCCCTTCTCCCCTCGGGAGAAGGTGCCCGAAGGGCGGATGAGGGAACGAATGCCGGCGACGCATCTTCCTCGCGGGGAAGCGAGCCCTTACCTGCCGCTGCGCAGCGACCTCTCCCGAGCGGAGAGGCGAAAAGCGACGCACCCACCGCCGCCGCCTCCACCGGCCGCAAAGCCGACATCGAATGTCGCATGCTGGTGCTCGGCGCCGGTCCCGGTGGCTACACGGCCGCGTTCCGCAGCGCCGATCTCGGCCTCGATACCGTGCTGGTGGAACGCTATCCCGCGCTTGGCGGCGTCTGCCTCAACGTCGGCTGCATTCCATCGAAGGCGTTGCTGCATGCGGCCAACGTCATCGACGAAGCCGCGCACGCGAAGGACTACGGCATCGACTTCGGCGCGCCGACGATCGCGCTCGATACGCTGCGCGGCTACAAAGACAAAGTCGTCGGCCAACTCACCAAAGGCCTCGCCGGCATGGCGAAGCAGCGCAAAGTGCGCGTGGCGCAGGGCGTCGGTCGATTCGTGTCGCCGAACGAGATCGAAGTGATCGGCGATGCCGGCACGCAACTCGTGCGCTTCGAGCAATGCATCATCGCCGCCGGCTCGCAGCCGGTGAAACTGCCGGCCTTCCCGTGGGACGACGCGCGGGTGATGGATTCCACCGACGCGCTGATGCTCGCCGACGTGCCGAAATCCTTGCTCGTCGTCGGCGGGGGCATCATCGGTTTGGAAATGGCGACCGTGTATCGCGCGCTCGGCAGTGACGTCACCGTGGTCGAATTCATGGACCAGATCATGCCGGGCGCCGACACCGACTTGATCAAACCACTCGCCGATCGTTTGAAGAAACAAGGCGTCGCGATCCATCTCAAGACCAAGGTCGTCGAAGCGAAAGCGTCGAAAGCCGGCATCGTCTGCGGCTTCGAGGGCGCGAGCGTGCCCGCGAACGACACGTACGATCGCGTGTTGGTGGCCGTCGGCCGCTCGCCGAACGGCAAGAAGATCGATGCCGAGAAAGCCGGCGTCGCCGTCACCGACCGCGGCTTCATCGAAGTCGATCGGCAGATGCGTACCAACGTGCCGCATATCTTCGCGATCGGCGACATCATCGGCCAGCCGATGCTGGCGCATAAAGCCACGCACGAAGGCAAGCTGGCCGCGGAAGTCGCGTTCGGCGAAAAGAAAGAGTGGGTCGCGCGGGTAATTCCGTCGGTGGCCTACACCGACCCGGAAATCGCGTGGGTCGGCATCACCGAAACCGAAGCGAAAGCCAAAGGCTTGAAGATCGGCGTCGGCAAATTCCCGTGGGCCGCCTCCGGCCGCGCGATCGGGATCGGCCGTACCGAGGGCTTCACCAAGCTGATCTTCGACGAAGCCACGCATCGCATCGTCGGCGCCGGCATCGTCGGCGTGCATGCCGGCGATTTGATCGCCGAAGCCGCGCTCGCCATCGAAATGGGCTGCGAAGTCGAAGACATCGGCCACACCATCCACCCGCATCCCACGCTGAGCGAATCGGTGGGCATGGCCGCGGAAGTGTTCGATGGCACGATCACCGACCTCTACATCCCGAAGAAAAAATGATCGCCTGCCCGTAGAGCGGAGCGCAGCTCCGCTGAACGCCTTTCCGAAGAAAGGTGCAGCGGAGCTGCGCTCCGCTCTACGGCACGTTTTCTAAAGGCGTTCGATCAGAACCGATATTCCACGCCCACACCCAGATTTCGAGTATCGGTGGATAAGCCGCTGTCGAAATCGGCGTTCAAAATGTCGTAGTGCAGGCCCAGACCGACGTGTTCGTTGAAGTCGTAGCCCACGGCGACGCCGAAGTACGGTTCGGTCGTGCGTTGCTTCGTGGTTTGCGTTTGCGGGCAGCCGAGAGCATTGGCGCAGAGATTGAACGTGATCGCGGTTTCGCCCTCGACCGACGCCATGCCGGCGCGGCCCTGGATGTAGACGCCTCGGTCTTCGCCGAATCGCCACTTGCCGACGACGCCCGCGCCGTAAGCGCGGAGTTTGGCTTCGGTGCCGAGAAAGACGAAGTTTTGCGGGCCGGCGATTTGCGCGTCGTAGAACGGGCTGTAAAAGCCTTCTACAGCGACATGCGAGTTGAAGTAATAGCCGCCGCGCACGGCGAAGGATCGATCGTCGTCGCTGCTGTCGGCGATGCCGATGCGGTCGCTGTCGAATGCGGTATCGGCGGTGCCGGTTTCGATGCGAGCGAATACGCCGCCGTCGGCATAGGCGGAGGGGGCGAGGCCCGCAAAAATCGCGAGACCGCAGGTGAGGGCCAAGAGGTGTTGGATGCGGGACATGGCTCGATCCGATCAGAGTGGGACACGGACGCAGTATCGAAAGGCCGAATGCGGAGGGATTGAATTAGGCGACTGCACTGCGCTCGATCGTCGGGATTTCGAGATTCGGACGCAGTCGGCGATGATGCTCGAGACGGCTCTCCGAAAGCGCTACCGAATTTTCTTTAGGATCCTCGATGAAAACCCTTGGCCTGATCGGCGGCATGAGCTGGGAATCCACCGTTCCCTACTACCGCATCGTCAACGAACGCGTGCGCGACCGGCTCGGCGGTTTGCATTCAGCGAAGCTGGTGCTGCACAGCGTCGATTTCGCGGAGATCGAAGCGCTGCAGCGTGCCGATGACTGGGAGACGGCCGGCGCGTGGCTCGCCGATGCCGCCCGTGGTTTACGCGCTGCGGGCGCGGACGCCATCGTGCTGTGCACCAACACGATGCATCTCGTTGCCCCGGCGATCGAAGCCGCCGTCGAGATCCCCTTGCTGCATATCGCCGATGCCACCGCGCAACGCATTCGCGCCGCGGGCGTCGCGCGCGTCGGTTTGCTCGGTACGCGTTTCACGATGGAGCGTGCGTTCTATCGCGAGCGCCTCGAAGCTGCGGGTATCGAGGTTTCGACGCCCGATGCGGCGCAGCGCGAACGCGTGGATCGGATCGTCTTCGAGGAGCTGTGCCTCGGTCGTGTTCTCGATGCGTCGCGCGAAGAGTATCGCGGCATCATCGCCGACCTCGTCGCCCGCGGCGCGCAGGGCGTGGTGCTGGGCTGCACCGAGATCGGTCTGCTGGTGGGTGAGGGCGACGCGACCGTGCCGCTGTTCGACACCGCCCGCATCCATGCCGAAGCGGCGGCGGATTGGGCGCTGGCGGAGTGATGGGCGCCGGGCGCTTCGTGCTCTCGCGGCGAATTCGGATCCTCCAAACGAACGAAGCCCCGGCGACCGGGGCTTCGTACCTGCGCATGCGAGGGTGAGACGAGGAAGGAGAGGAACGCAGGCGAGACGATGGACTCGCGGCGTCGGATCGAAGTTCCCGCCCGGCTGCGGCCGTTCAGGATGCCTGCGGTCGGCGATGCCCCAAGGCGGCGCACACGGCGGGGCGGACCCCAAATCCAGCCCGGAGCCGGCCGACGGGGCCCCGAATCCTCGGGCAAGCCCGCGCACGGCGCGCCGGGGCCGGGCGAGCGAGCCGCCGCGACTCGCCCATATCGACGATCTGCGACTGGCGTCGCGCCCGGACCTGCGTTTTCGACCTTGGTCGGTTGCCCCGGAAAACGCTCGACTGCTATACTTTTCAGGCTTCGCGGGGCGGTTTTGATCGGTGACTCGGTTTCCGGTCGATCCGCCTCCCGCTTCCGCCAATTCCCCAGGTGCCGCGTGCTGAATACCGTTCAAGCGGGCCGGCGGCTGGCGCGACGCGCGGTCGTTTTCCAAGCCGTCGCGACGCTGCTCGTCTCGCTCGTCTGTCTGGCGTTCGGGCCCGAAGCTGGGCTGGGGGCGTTCATCGGCGGCGCCGCGATCGCGATCGGCAGTGCGATCGCCGGGGGCTTCACGTTCGCGGGCGGTGTGAGCGGCGCAGGCGCGATCTTCGCGCGGCTGCTGCTCGGGACGGCGGCGAAATGGATGCTCGCGATCGTGGCGATGTACGTCGCGATCGCGGTCTTCGATTGGCCGGCCATCGCGGTACTGGTCGGCATGGCGTCGGCGGCTGCGGCGCCGTTGTTATCGGCGAACGCCGTGCGAGGGCGCGGGTAGTGCGCGACCTGCGGCGAACCGAAAGCGACAGCGGACCAAGCGATATCGATCAGCGTTACCCCTAGCGTCAACCCTGCGGCCCGACCGGTCGCATCACGAGTGCGGAATCGAGGACGAGAGCGTGGCTGAGCAAACGAGTGGCGGACTGACCGAATACATCGTCCATCACCTGACCCACAACCAGGTCCAAGTGGCCGGTCAGGGCTTTCACCTCGACACGTGGGTGATCTCGCTGGCGCTCGGCCTTCTGGCCATTTTCTTGCTGTGGTCGCAGGCGCGCAAAGCCACGTCCGGCGTGCCGTCCAAAGCGCAAGCATTCGTCGAGATCGTCGTCGAATTCGTCGATGGTCAGGTGAAGGACGCTTTCCACGGCGATCGCCGTTTCATCGCGCCGCTGGCGCTGACGATCTTCGTCTGGGTGGTCTTCATGAACACCATGGACTTGCTGCCGCTGGATCTGCCGTCGGCGTTGATCACGTGGATCGCCGGCGAGGAAGTCGCGCATCACACCTATCTCCGCGTAGTGCCGACCGCCGACATCAACACCACGTTCGGCATGTCGATCACCGTCTTCCTGCTGATCATCTTCTATTCGATCAAGGCCAAAGGCGGCTGGGGCTTCACCAAGGAGCTGTTCACCGCGCCGTTCCACGGCCACGGCGTGATGGCGGTGATCCTGGCCCCGTTCAATCTTTTCTTGAATCTGGTCGAGTACCTGTCCAAGCCGGTCAGCCTCGGCATGCGACTGTTCGGCAACATGTACGCGGGCGAGCTGCTGTTCATGCTGATCGCCGGTCTGTTCGCTTCGTGGGTCACGTTCTTCCCTGGCGTGTTGATCAACGCCGGTTGGGCGATCTTCCACATCCTGATCATCCTGCTGCAGGCCTTCATCTTCATGGTGCTGACCGTCGTGTACCTCGCGATGGCGCACGAGCACCACTAAGTTTCCGCTTTCTCATCCGTCTCACCCATCCATCTCGTTCAATCCGGAGTTCACCATGGAATTTTTCGCCAACATCCAGGGCTTCACCGCCGTCGCCATCGGCCTGATCGTCGGTCTCGGCGCTCTCGGCGCTGCGCTCGGCATCGGCATCATGGGTTCGAAGTTCCTCGAATCCGCCGCCCGTCAGCCGGAACTGGTTCCGATGCTGTCCGGCCGTATGTTCCTGCTCGCCGGTCTGATCGACGCGGCGTTCCTGATCGGCGTCGGCGTGGCGATGATGTTCGCGTTCGCGAATCCGCTGGTTCCCAAGGAAATGAAAGACGCCGCGATCAAGGCGGCTACCGCTCAGGGCTAATCGGCATCGGCGCGTCCGCGTAATCGGGCGCACCATCGCATACGTATGCCGCGACATCGCGTCGCGGCGTGCGTCGATTCGCAGGACACGCTTTTCAGGGCACGTCATGAATCCGAATATCACCCTGCTGGGCCAGATGTTTTCGTTCGCGATCCTCATCTGGTTCACCGTCAAGTTCGTTTGGCCGCCGTTGATGAAGGCGATCGAGGAACGGCAGAAGAAAATCGCCGATGGCCTCGCCGCCGCCGACAACGCGCAGAAGAACCTCGCTCAGGCCGAAGAAAAGGTCAACGAGGAGCTGAAGCACGCGCGGACGAAGGCCAACGAGATCATTGAGCAGGCGCATCAGCGCGCCAATCAGATCGTCGACCAGGCCAAGAACGACGCCGTCGCCGAAGCCAACCGTCAGAAGGCGGTGGCGGAAGCCGACATCGCCGCCGCCGCCAATCGCGCCAAGGAAGAGCTGCGCAAGCAGGTCTCCGCGCTCGCGGTCAGCGGTGCCGAAAAGCTGCTCAAGCGCGAAATCGACGCCAACGCCCACAAAGCGTTGATCGACGATCTCGCCGCACAGCTCTGACGGGACGGAGACTTCGATGAGCCAGGCTCTCACGCTCGCACGCCCTTACGCTCGCGCCGCTTATGCGATCGCGCGCGAAGCCGGCGCTGCGGCGCAGTGGTCGGACGCCCTGGCGTTCGCATCCAACGTCGCCGCCGATCCGCAGGTTCACGCGTTGCTCGGTCACCCGCGTCTGAGCCGCGCCGATGCCGTCGCGCTGCTGTCGCCGCCCGCCGGCAACGACGGCGGCGCCTCGGACACGTTCGGCAATTTCCTCGCGCTGTTGGCCGATAACCGTCGCCTGCCGTTGCTGCCGGAAATCGCCGGGTTGTTCGACGAATTGCGCGCCGAAACCGAACGCGTCGTCAAAGCCAAAGTGACGTCGGCCGCGGCGTTGCCGGCGGCCGAACTCGACACGATCAAAGCCGCGCTCAAACGCCGCTTCGGCCGCGACGTCGAGATCGAAACCGCGGTCGACGGCAGTTTGATCGGCGGCGCGGTGATCGATGCCGGCGACGTGGTGATCGACGGTTCGCTCAAGAGCAAGCTGGCGCGTCTGCAAACGGCGCTGGCGCAGTAAAGCCGGGCATCGGGAATCGAGAATCGGGAATCGTGAGCTTGGCTTTTTGCGCTCCTGACCATTCCCCATTCCCGATTCTCCATTCCCAAACGATTTAAAGACTCCGAGTGCCGCCGTCCGCGGTACTCGCAACAGGAACCAGCAAAATGGCTACCTCCCAGCTCAACCCGTCCGAAATCAGCGAACTCATCAAGAGCCGCATCGAGAAGGTCAAGCTCGCCGCCGAAGCGCGCAACGAAGGCACCGTGACGTCGGTGTCCGACGGTATCGTGCGTATCCACGGCCTGGCCGACGTGATGCAGGGCGAAATGATCGAATTGCCGGGCAGCACGTTCGCGCTGGCGCTGAACCTCGAGCGCGACTCGGTCGGCGCCGTGGTCCTCGGCGACTACAAGACGCTGCGCGAAGGCGACACCGCCAAGACCACCGGCCAGATTCTGTCGGTGCCGACCGGTCCGGAATTGCTCGGCCGCGTCGTGAACGCGCTGGGCGAAGCCATCGACGGCAAGGGCACGATCGAATCCAAGACCCACGCGCCGGTCGAATGCATCGCACCAGGCGTGGTGTGGCGTAAGTCGGTGTCGCAGCCGGTCCAGACCGGTTACAAGTCGGTCGACTCGATGATCCCGATCGGCCGCGGCCAACGCGAGCTGATCATCGGCGACCGTCAGACCGGCAAGACCGCGCTGGCGATCGACGCGATCATCAACCAGAAGCACTCCGGCATTAAGTGCATCTACGTCGCGATCGGCCAGAAGAACTCCACCATCGCCAACATCGTGCGCAAGCTCGAAGAGAACGGCGCGATGGCCTACACCACCGTCGTCGCCGCCTCGGCGTCGGAATCGGCCGCGATGCAGTACATCTCGGCGTACTCCGGTTGCACGATGGGCGAATACTTCCGCGACCGCGGCGAAGACGCGCTGATCATCTACGACGATCTGTCCAAGCAGGCCGTGGCCTACCGCCAGATCTCGCTGCTGCTGCGCCGTCCGCCGGGCCGCGAAGCGTATCCGGGCGACGTGTTCTATCTGCACAGCCGCTTGCTCGAACGCGCCGCGCGCGTGTCGGAAGACTATGTCGAGAAATTCACCAACGGCGCCGTGAAGGGCAAGACCGGTTCGTTGACCGCGCTGCCGATCATCGAAACCCAGGCCGGCGACGTCTCGGCGTTCGTGCCGACCAACGTGATTTCGATTACCGACGGTCAGATCTTCTTGGAAACCGACTTGTTCAACGCCGGTATCCGTCCTGCCGTGAACGCCGGTATCTCGGTGTCCCGCGTCGGCGGCGCCGCGCAGACCAAGATCATGAAGAAGCTGTCGGGCGGCATCCGTATCGCGCTCGCGCAGTACCGCGAACTGGCCGCGTTCGCGCAGTTCGCCTCGGACCTCGACGAAGCCACCCGCAAGCAGCTCGAACGCGGTCAGCGCGTGACCGAGCTGATGAAGCAGAAGCAATACGCGCCGATGTCGGTCGCCGAGCAATCGCTCTCGATCTACGCCGTCGACAAGGGCTACATGGACAACGTGCCGGTGAACAAGATCGGCGACTTCGAATCGGGTTTGCACGCGCACTTCTTCAACACGAAGGGCGATGTGCTGTCGAAGATCAACGAAACCGGCGACTGGAACGACGAGCTCGAAGCCGCGTTCAAGGCCGGTATCGAAGAGTTCGTGAAGACCGGTAGCTGGTAACGCCGAGAATCGGGAGTCGGGAATAGGGAATAGGGAATCGCAAAAGCGGACCCCGAAACCAATCCATCGATTCCCCATTCCCGATTCCCCATTCCCGAAAGCGAGCGCAGCGAGCGAAGCATGGCAGGCGGCAGAGAAATCAAAACCAAGATCAAGTCGGTGCAGAACACCCGCAAGGTGACGCGTGCACTGGAAATGGTCTCGGCTTCGAAAATCCGCAAAGCGCAGGACCGGATGAAAGCGTCTCGTCCTTACGCGCGCGCGATGAAACAGGTCATCGGCCATCTCGCGCAGGCGAACTCCGAGTTCCACCATCCGTATTTGATGGAACGCAAAGAGATCAAGCGCGTCGGTTACGTCATCGTCTCCTCCGACCGCGGCCTCGCCGGCGGTTTGAACAACAATTTGTTCCGCAAGCTGCTGGGCGAGATGCGCGCGTGGCAGGAAAAGGGCGTCGAAGTGGACGTCGTCACCATCGGCCAGAAAGCCACGGTGTTCTTCCGCCGCATCAAAGTCGGCATGCTGGCCTCCGCGACGCATTTGGGCGACACCCCGCGCGTGGATCAGTTGGTCGGCGTCATCAAAGTGATGCTCGACGCTTACAGCAGCGGCAACGTCGATAAGGTGTTCTTGGTCTACAACGACTTCGTCAACACCATGACCCAGCGCGCGGCGTTCGATCAATTGCTGCCGCTGCCGGCGTCGGAAACGGCCGTCGCTCGTCACGATTGGGATTACATCTACGAACCCGACGCGCAGACCGTGCTCGATCACGTGCTCACACGCTACATCGAATCGCTGGTGTACCAAGCGGTGATGGAGAACGTGGCCTCCGAACACGCGGCGCGCATGGTGGCGATGAAGGCCGCCAGCGACAACGCCACCAAGCTGATCGGCACTCTGAACCTCGTCTACAACAAGGCGCGTCAGGCGGCGATCACCCAAGAAATCTCCGAAATCGTCGGCGGCGCGGCTGCGGTCTGACGACGCGACGGCGCGCACCACGAAACGGCATCGACATCTCATGCAACAAGACATTTTCGAATCGGGAACTTCCATGAACACCGCCAACACGCAAGGCAAGATCGTCCAGATCATCGGCGCCGTCGTCGACGTCGAATTCCCGCGCGAGAGCGTGCCGAAGGTCTACGACGCGCTCAAGGTGCAGAACACCGAGATCACGCTCGAAGTGCAGCAGCAGCTCGGCGACGGCGTGGTCCGCACGATCGCGCTGGGTTCGACCGACGGCTTGAAGCGCAACTTGATGGCCGACAACACCGGTCGCGCGATCTCCGTGCCGGTCGGTATCGGCACCCTCGGCCGCATCATGGACGTGTTGGGCAACCCGATCGACGAATGCGGTCCGGTCAAAGCCGACACCACGTGGGAAATCCACCGCGCGGCGCCGTCGTACGAAGACCAGGCCTCGGCCACCGAACTGCTGGAAACCGGCATCAAGGTGATCGACTTGATGTGCCCGTTCGCCAAGGGCGGTAAGGTCGGCCTGTTCGGCGGCGCCGGCGTGGGCAAGACCGTGAACATGATGGAACTCATCAACAACATCGCGACCGAGCACAGCGGTTTGTCGGTGTTCGCCGGCGTGGGCGAGCGTACCCGCGAAGGCAACGACTTCTATCACGAGATGCAGGAATCGGGCGTCGTCAACGTCGAGCAACACGACCTGTCGAAAGTGGCGATGGTGTACGGCCAGATGAACGAGCCGCCGGGCAACCGTCTGCGCGTGGCGTTGACCGGTCTGACGATGGCCGAATACTTCCGCGATGAAGGCCGCGACGTGCTGCTGTTCGTCGACAACATCTATCGCTACACGCTGGCCGGTACCGAAGTGTCGGCGCTGCTCGGCCGTATGCCGTCGGCGGTGGGTTATCAGCCGACGCTGGCCGAAGAAATGGGCGTGCTGCAGGAACGCATCACCTCGACCAAGACCGGTTCGATCACCTCGATCCAGGCCGTGTACGTGCCCGCGGACGACCTGACCGACCCGTCGCCGGCCACCACGTTCGCGCACTTGGACGCGACCGTCGTGCTCAGCCGTAACATCGCCTCGCTGGGTATTTACCCGGCCGTGGATCCGCTGGACTCCACTTCGCGTCAGCTCGACCCGAACGTGATCGGCAACGAACACTACGACACCGCGCGTCGCGTCCAGGCCACGCTGCAGAAATACAAAGAACTGAAAGACATCATCGCGATTCTGGGCATGGACGAGCTGTCGGAAGACGACAAACTGGCCGTTGCCCGCGCGCGTAAGATCGAACGCTTCTTCTCGCAGCCGTTCACGGTGGCCGAAGTGTTCACCGGTTCGAAGGGCAAGTACGTGTCGCTGAAGGACACGATCCGCGGCTTCAAGGGCATCGTCGATGGCGAATACGACCACCTGCCGGAACAGGCGTTCTACATGGTCGGCGGCATCGAAGAAGCGGTCGAGAAAGCGGCGAAGTTGGCTGCGTAAGCAGCCAACGGGAATCGGGAATCGGGAATAGAGAATCGGAAAAGCGTTCGTCGCGAGTCGGTTGGGTCGTTTGTTTCAACGATTTCCGATTCCACATTTCCGATTCCCATCGAACGAGCGAAGCGAGAGAAATATGGCCACCATCCGTTGCGACATCGTCAGCGCCGAAGCCGAGATCTTCCACGGCGAAGCCACGCTCGTCGTGGCCACCGGCGAGCAGGGCGAGCTCGGCATCGCGCCGCGCCACGCGCCGCTGATCACGCGTCTGAAGCCCGGTAAAGTCGTCGTTACCACGCCGAACGGCGAGACGCTCGATTTCGCGATCTCCGGCGGTTTGCTCGAAGTGCAGCCGCAGGTCGTGACCGTGTTGGCCGACACCGCGATCCGCGCCGACGACATCGACGAAGCGGCGGTGCGCGCGGCGATGGACGAAGCCAAACGCGCGCTGGAGCACAAAGACCCCAAGATGAGCACCGAAGAGGCGCAGTCGCAGCTCGCGATGAGCCTCGCGCAGCTGAGCGCGTTGGAGCGCTTGCGCAAGAATCTCAAGCACTGAGGTTTCCCGCGCGCGCTTCGCGGCACGCATGCAAGATCATAAAAACGCCGGCGAAAGCCGGCGTTTTTGTTGTCGCCGTTCTTGTGTCCGTAGAGCGGAGCGAAGCTCCGCTGTTTTGGTATGTTTGGTATGTGTAGAGCGGAGCGAAGCTCCGCTGTTCTTTTCGGTGGGTTGTTTAGCGGAGCTTCGCTCCGCTCTACAGGCTCGTCAGGCTTTGTAGACCCAATGCCGCGACAACAAGAATCCGACGAGGCCGAGCGCCAGTTCCACCGCCGGTTTCGCCAGCCAGGCCCATTGCAATCCGAAGACATCGTCGATGCGGCTCATCGCGAACGTGCTGATCGTCGTATTGCATAGCCACATCATCACGAAACGCTGCAGTTGCCGACGACCGACGGCGGTGTCCTCCGACGAAAACGTGATCTTGCCGTTGAGCCAAAACCCGAGCATCGCGCCGCTGATGCGGCCGCAGATATTGGCGATCTCCACGATCGCGCCGAGATGGCTGACCAGCACCATCACGCCCCAATCCACCAGCCATTGCACGCCGCCGATGGTCAGATAATGCCGGCCTTGACGGGTCAGGCTCATGGCGACGTCGCATCCGCGCGAGATTCGGACGCACCGCGCGCTTCCGATGGCGGCAATCGCCACAATTCCACCGCCTGCAGCGTGCGTGCCTGCGTCGCGCCCGTGCGCGCCAGAGCGGCGCGCAGCGCGGGCGAAGCGCGCTCGGTCGTCACCAGCGCCCAGCGGATGCGATGGCGCGCGAACAACGCGGCCCATAGCGCGCCGCTCGGGTCGCGTTCGGCCGCGGCCGCTTCGCTCGCGAGCGAAGGGTCGTGTTCGGCGACGGTTCGCCCGCGGACGCCGAGTTCGGCGATGCTGCTGCGGAAGCGATCGGTCGCGAGCACGAGTTGATCCGGCGCGTCGGGCACCTCGCGCAACAACAGCCGCTCGGGCACATAGAACGGAAACACGCGCTCGGCGTCGCCGCCGCTTTTGATCGTGCGTTTGATCGCCGCCGAATGATGCAGCCAGCTCGCGTTGGCTTGATACGCCAGATTCAGAAGGCAGACACCCGCGATCAACCAAGCGAATACGCGGGTGCCGATCCGCGCGCGCAAGCCGATCGGCAACAGCACGCAGAACAACGCGAGCCCAGGATAGGCGTAGCGCGCGTACTGCATCGGCAGCAAAGGCAGGCACAGCACCGCTGTTGCGGCCAACACGAACGCGCGCGATTCGCGGCGCCGCAACGACAGCAGCCAAGCGCCCGCGAGCGCGATCGGCGCGAACCCCAAGCCGCCGTCCCAGGCTTCGACGTAACGATCGGTGTCGAAGAATAGGCGCCAGGGCAGCGCCGCATCGATGCCGGTGAACCACCGTTCGTCGCGATATTGCGCGTTCGGAAAATACGGCGAGCGGAAGACATCGTTGAACATCGGCAACACAGGATTGCCGGTTTCGATCCAGGCCTGGACGTAGCTCGATGCGGCCAATGCGACGAACGTGACGATCGCGACCAGCGTGCCGCGAGGCGATACGCCGTGGCGCCAGACCGCGTACGCGATTAGCGGCAGCGCGGAGACACCGTGCACCAATTTCAGCGCGAACAAGCCGGCGAACAACACGGTGCCCGCGAGGAGACGGCTTTCGCTGCGCGCGAGCACGACCGCGGCGAGCGCAAGCGTCACTGCGGTGGCGGCGAGTTCGGTCTGCATACCGGCCGCGATCCAAATCAGCGGCGGCAGACTGGCGAACAGCGCCACGGCCGCCCACCGTTCGCGCACGCAGGCGCCGAGCGCGCTCGCGATCGACCATGCAGCGCCCGCGGCCAAGGCCAGCCACAAGACATTGAGCGCGCCGTGCGCTTCGCGTCGCGACAATACGAACGCGAGTCCGTGCAGCAGATCGCCGGCCCACGGCGCGAACGACCACACCTGATACTCCGGCTGCGGCGTATAGCGGCCGTGCGACAACAATTGCATGGGTAGATTCAGGTGATAGGCGATGTCGTCCATCTGCATCGCCGGAAGCCAACATGCGGTGCTCGCCAGGCCCAGCAAGATCGCGGCCGCCGCCGCGGCCCTCGGCGCGAGGGCGACGGCCTCGCGCCACTGCGCGCGCATCGAACGCAGCGCATCGGCGACCGCTGCGCGTCGCCAAAATACGATCGCCAGCAACAGCGGCAGCCATAGCCACCTGAAGAACAGCGGCAAGGTGACCACCCAGCCCGTCAGCCCGGCGATGACGACCGAACCGACGACGGTCGCGATCGGAACGCGGCCATGCCAGGTCGCCGGCACGGCGAAAAGACCGATCGCCAGGGCCGCCAGCGCGAGCAAGGCCACAGCGACCACCGGCAGCGGACCGACATAGATCGTCAGCGCGAGCACCCACACCGCGCTCAGCGCGGTCGCGTTCGAGCAACGCAAGATGCGCCGAAGCGGCCATGCGGCCAGCAGCGATAGCGCCGCGAGCAGCAACGACAGCGCGAAGCGCTCGGCCGGCAGTTCTCGCCACACGTCGTGAACCAGCAGACCGGCGAGCGTCGCGACCACGCCCGCGGCCATCAGCCATTGCGATGTGCGCGAGACGGTTGGCGCGTCGGCGAATGCGGTGTCGGCGGACATGGGCGATGGCGAGCGCGCGAAGACGGAGCCGGGTCGGCATCGTAGCAGCGCGGCGTTCGCGCCAGCGCCCGGATCGCGTTCGCAGGCCCTAGAATGCGCCGAACCCCGATTTTGGAGCGCCCATGACCGCCCCCCTTCACGTCGTCGTTCTCGCCGCGGGCGAAGGCAAGCGCATGAAGTCCGCATTGCCGAAAGTGCTGCAGAAGATCGCGGGGCGGCCGATGCTGGCGCACGTCGTCGCCAGCGCGCGGGAGCTTGGCCCCGCGGCGATTCATATCGTCTATGGCCATGGCGGCGACGCGGTGCGCGCGGCGTTCGATGCGCAGACCGATTTGCGATGGGCCGAACAAGCGCAGCAACTCGGCACCGGTCATGCCGTGCAACAGGCGATGCCGGGTATTCCCGACGAGGCGCGAGTATTGGTGTTGTACGGCGATGTGCCGTTGATCCGCAGCGCGACCCTGCGGCGTTTGCTGGACGCGCCGGGCGCATTGGCGGTGCTGGCCGCCGAACTGGACGATCCCACCGGCTACGGCCGCATTCTGCGCGATGCGCAGGGCCGCGTCGGCGCGATCGTCGAACACAAAGACGCCAACGACGATCAGCGCGCGATCCGCTTGGTCAACACCGGCGTGATCGCCGCCGACGCCAAAGCGCTGCGACGCTGGTTGTCGAATCTCTCCAATCGCAACAGCCAAGGCGAGTATTACCTCACCGACGTGTTCGCGATGGCGGCGCACGAATTCGCCGGCGCCGAAATCGCCATCGCCGACGATCGCATCGAAACCGAAGGCGCGAACGACCCGTGGCAATTGGCGCAGCTCGAACGCGCGTATCAGCGCCGCGCGGTGCGCGCGTTGTGCGATGCCGGCGCGCGTTTCGTCGATGTCGATCGCGTCGATGTGCGCGGCGAGGTGACGGTCGGTCGCGACGTGGACATCGACGCGAACGTGATTTTCGAAGGCCGCGTCGAACTCGGCGATGGCGTGCGCATCGGCCCGTTCTGCCGTTTGAAGGATGTCACGCTCGCCGCCGGCACCGAGTTACGCGCGCATTGCGACCTCGAAGGCGCGAAGACCGTCGGCGCGGCGACCATCGGCCCGTTCGCGCGCCTGCGCCCGGGCACCGTGCTGGCCGACGGCGTGCATATCGGCAATTTCGTCGAAACCAAAAACACTATGATCGGCGTGGGCAGCAAAGCCAATCATCTGACCTATCTGGGGGACGCGGTCGTCGGCGCGAGCGTGAACGTCGGCGCCGGCGTCATCACCTGCAATTACGACGGCGCGAACAAGCACACCACCACGATCGAAGACGGCGCTTTCGTCGGCTCGAACGCCGCGCTGGTAGCGCCGGTGACCATCGGCGCGTATGCGACGATCGGCGCGGGGTCGGTGATCAGCAAAAACGCGCCGAAGGGGCAATTGACCGTGGCGCGCGCGCGTCAGGCGACGCTCGAAGGTTGGACGCGGCCGACGAAACCCGGCGCTTAGAGTCTGTCGAGTCTCTCCGCGTCGCTTCTCGACATGGCGGGCATCCTGCATGCGCTCGTCCACGCGATAACGCCGTCCGCGAGCGCGACGCAGGCTGCAGACGTTCATGCCATCGTCGAAATGAAACTAAGCTGGCAGTACCATGGAGGGGGCCAAGCGCGGCGAGCGCGCATGGGTGCGGCTCGCCAAAAAATCGACCGCTGACCGAGGTGACTATGTACGCAAGCCGAAATCGCCGATTCGATACGGGCATGCGTTTGACGATGCCGCTCATGGTGGCGTTGGTTCTCGCCGGTTGCGTCGATGTTCGCCACCGCGAGTATGCGCCGGTCGAGTTCGCGCTGGACGATCGGAATGTATTGCGGATTTCGACCTATCCCTCGTGGTTCGCGCGAGACACCACCGAAATTCCGTTTCTGAAGACAACATCGCGCACTGCCGGCTCGGTCTATTTCGAGGTGTACGTGCGCGATGCGAAGAAAAAAAACGGGCCCAATCCGAATGTGCAGTCGATCCGGATCAAATCGTTTTCGTATCAGATCGCCGACCGCGCCCCTGTGGTGCTGATCGAGAACTACGACCATTATTTCTGGATGCAGGATAACGCGAACTACAACAAAGCCGAGACGACGCCTATCCCATGGGTGGAAGGACAACGGTTAAAGGTCGCGGTGTCGCTGGTGTTGAACGGCACGGCTCATGAACTGAAGACGGAGATGCTGGCAGTCGAGCATCGAAGCACGAGATCGCTGTTGGTCCATGAACTTATGGAGTGAGGCCGACCCCGTCCGATCGGCGACTTCACCGCGCAGGCAAGATCAAACTCACCCACAGCCCGCCGCTTTCGCGGTTTTGCAGCGAGATACGGCCGCCGTGTGCTTCGATGATGTCGCGCGTCAACGCGAGCGACAAGCCGGTGCCGTGTCGCTCTGCGATCCGATTTCGATGTGGGAGGGCCGGAAGGCCCGATGCTTTTGAGAGTATTTGCTTCGGGCCTTCCGGCCCTCCCACAACAGCGCAGAGTGTCGCGACTTCACCGCGCCGGCAAGATCAAACTCACCCACAGACCGCCGCCTTCGCGGTTTTGCAGCGAGATACGGCCGCCGTGCGCTTCGATGATGTCGCGCGTCAACGCGAGGCCCAAGCCGGTGCCATGTCGCTTCGTCGAGTAGAACGGCAACAACGCCTGCGCCAGCACCGCGTCGCTCATGCCGCTGCCGCGGTCGAGAATCTCGATGCGCCACGCGTCGGGCAAGCGGCGCAGAATCAATCCGACGTCGTTCGCGGCCGAACCGGATTCGTGCGCGTTCTTCACCAAATTCAACAACGCTTGCTCGAACTGCGCCGCATCGGCTTGAAAGACGCCATCGCCGTTCGCGCCGTCCCACGCGAACTCGACTTGGCTGCGCAGTTGCGCGAGAAAACGCGACCATTCCAACGGCTCCAGTCGCGGCGCCGGAAGTTTCGCGAAACGGGCGTAATCGCGGATGAAACCTTCCAAATGCCGCGCGCGCTCTTCGATGGTGGACAGCGCGGCGGGCAACCGCTCCAACTGGCCGCGACGCAATAATTCCGCGCTGGAATGCGCCAGCGACGCGATCGGCGCCAGCGAGTTGTTCAATTCGTGGCTGATGACTCGGATCACTTTTTTCCAAGTCTGCACTTCTTGTCGCCGCAGTTCGGCGGTGAGCTGGCGCAGCAGGATCAATTCGTGGCGACGGCCGTTGATCCGAAAATGCCGCAGCGACAAGTGAAAAATATCTTCCTCGTCTTCGTACCCGACCGCGAAAATGCCGTCGCCGCCGCGCTCGAAAGCATCGCGTAGCGCGTCCGGCGCGCGCGCCAACACGTCTTCGAAACTTCGGCCTTCCATGCGTCGGCCTTCGCCTAGCAGTTTGCGCGCCGCCAGATTGCCCAGCACGATACGACGCGCCGGGTCGAGCAGCACCATCGCCACCGGCGTGTTCTGCACCATCGTGTCCAGCAGCAGTTCGCGCTGCACCAGCGCGAGTCGCTGATCGCGCAAGGCATCGCCGAGCGCGTTGTGCGCATCGACCAATTCGCCTAGATCGCGATCCCGATCCCAACGGATGCCGAAGCTGAAATCGCCGTCGCGATAGCTGGCGACGGTGCCGGCCAAGGCGCGGAACAGGCCGCGCATCGGCGCGACGAGACGGCGCAACACAACGACGAAAAAAAGGATCGCGATAGCGAACGCAGCGGCTGCGGCGGCCCACGGTTGCAGCCATTGTGCGAACACTGTCGTCAGCGTCGCCGCCGCCGCGCAGCCGAGCGTGCCCAACGCGATCAGGCGCGTCGTCAGCGATGATGTTCGAAACGCGCGCACGGTCGTAAATTAGGGCCGTTTGATGCCGAGGCGTTCGAGACGCCGATACAGCGCCTGCCGCGACATGCCCAAATCGCTGGCAGCCTGCGCGAGCACGCCGCCGGCGCGATCCAACGCCGTTTCGATCGTCGCACGATCAGGCTCTGCGGCATCGCCGACCTGCGCCGTCGCGATCGCCGGCGGAAGGCCGAGATCTTCGGCTTCGATGCGGTCGCTCTTCGCCAACAACGCCGCGCGCTGGATCGTATTGCGCAGCTCGCGCACGTTCCCCGGCCAACGATGCGCGATCAGCGCGCGCTCGGCGCTCTCGGCGATGGTCTTGCCTACGGGCAAAAAATGCCGCGCGAGCGGCACGATGTCGTCTGGGCGCTGCGCCAACGGCGGCAGTCGCACTTCGACCGCGTTCAAGCGGTAGTACAAATCCTCGCGGAACTGTCCAGCGGCGATCATCGCGGGCAGGTCGGCGTTGGTCGCGCTGAGCACGCGCACGCTGACTTCGCGTTCGCGATTGCCGCCCAAGCGTTGGAAACGACCGGTTTCCAAGACCCGCAGCAATTTCACTTGCCCGGCCAGCGGCAGCGTGCCGATTTCGTCGAGGAACAACGTTCCGCCGTCGGCGGCCTCGAATTTGCCTTCGCGCGCGCGCGTCGCGCCGGTGTAAGCGCCGGCATCGGCGCCGAACAATTCCGCTTCGATCAACTCGGCCGGCAACGCACCGCAGTTGAGCGCGACGAACGCGCCGCCGCGCACCGCGGAATTCGCATGGACGATTTCCGCGAGTTTTTCCTTGCCCGTGCCGTTGGGCCCGGTGATCAGCACCGGCAACTCCGAACGCGCGACTTGCAGCGCGAAACGCAGCGTCGATTCGGTCGCGGCATCGGCATAGACGAAGCCGCGAAGATCGTGATCGCGCGCCATGCCTTCGCGGCGTCGCCGTTCGCTGCCGTTGCGATGCGCCAATTGTCGGCGCGTCTGCGACAGCTCCAGCAGATTGTTCACCGTCGCCATCAACTTGCGGTCGTCCCACGGTTTGGCGAGGTAATCCGCCGCGCCGGCTTTCACCAGTTCAACCGCCGATTCCAAATGCGTCCACGCCGTCAACAGAATCACCGGCACATCCGGGTCGCGCGCGCGGATCTCGCGGAACAGCGCTTCGCCTTCTTCGCCGGAAGTGGTGTCGGTCTCGAAGTTCATGTCCTGCACCACGAGATCCACCGGCGCCTGCGCGAGCGCGGCCAGCCCCTCTTCTGGGCCGTTGGCGATGAGAGTCTCGATGTCGTGCAGCGAGAACAACATCTCGAGCGCGGTCGCGATGGCGGGGTTATCGTCGATGACGAGGATCGTAGGCATGAATTACGGTCTCACGCCCGCGAGAAAGGTGTCAATGCGATGCGCATGGGCGTCAATCGTTCCTGAACGTGCGCCCATGCGGGTCGGAGAGCGCCCAGCGAACGAAGACGCCGATCACCTCGTCGTAGCGACTGACGGCTTGCCGCTGCAGAGCATGATCCGCGTTCGCGACCGACCAATAAAAGATCGCGCGCTGCGGTTGCTTCCGCATTAGCTCGACGACCGTCGCGTCCGCGGACGCGATGGGCACGCTTTCGTCGCGCTCGCCGTGCGCGATGAAGACCGGAATTTCGCTGCGCAGCAGATGTTCCAACGGCGAGCTATCGATCGCGAAACTTTTCCAGCGCGCGGCGTCGTAACCGAGGTAATGCGACGGCGCGTCGCCGGCAACGAAGCGGTCGAGATCCGCGAAAATTTTGCGTACGCCGTCGGCGCTGTTCGCTTCGCGCTGCTGATGCACGAAATCGAAAAACTGCGACGTGCCGGCGCCGCCGATCAACAACAGCGCTTGCGCGGGATTGCGTGGGTCCGCGCTGATCGCGGCGGCGACATCCGCGCCTTCCGACGTCCCGACCAGCAGCAGCGGGCCAGCCCATGGCTGCTGCTTCAGCAACGCCAACTGCGCGAGCGAATCCTCTACGCGATGTTGGAGCGTCACGCCGCCATGGCGTTCGGTGCAGGGCTCTTCGGCGAGACGCACGGACACATCGCTTTTGGCGGCGGGGATCTTCGCTCGCAACGACACCAGATTGCGGCGCTCCAACAATGCGATATGCACGCCCAGCGCGTCTTGAACCGAGGCGTCCATCAGCGGTGATGTGGTCGAAAGACCGACCTGCGCGCCCATGTCGATGAGATCCATCGTCGGAATGCAGACAGAGCCGGGCAGAAACGCCAGCACGGGTTTTCGATCCGCGTTCTTGCCCACGACGATGTCGAGACGGTCGCCGGCCTCGTTGTGCGCGGTGAGCCGCTCCAATCGCGCCAGCGGCGGAATGCTGGCGAAGGGAATTTCGGCGCGCGCCGCGGCGGAAACGAACGAGAGCGCGAGAGCTGCAGCAGCGAGGAACGGTTTAGCGGTGAAGAGAACGGTCATGGCATCGAGTCCGCGAAAGAGTTATACGCTGCGCGTCGCGATCGCCGGCGGCACTGCGGCGGCGCGGCGCGCGGGCCCGAAGACCGCGATCTGTCCGAGCGACCACAGCGCGATCGCGCCGACCGGCAGGTACATCAGCGGCAAACGCGGCAATTCGTAGTGCGTCATCAGCAATTGATTCAGACCGTATGCGCCCAGCATGCCGAGCGCGATGCCGATCGTGGCCAGCAGAAAATTCTCGACCTGGAAGTAACGCAGAATCTGCCCGCGTGTCGCGCCGAGCGCGCGACGCACGCCGATCTGTTTGGTGCGCTGTTGCACCCAAAAACTCGCCAAACCGACGATGCCCAGCGCGGTGATCACCAGCAGCGCGACGCAGACCGCGCCGAGCAACCAGGCCATGGCCTTGTCTTGCCGGTAATATTCGGCGATCACGTCCGAGAACGTGCCTTGATCGGTGATGATGCGGCTGCGATTGATCTTCTCTAGCGCGGCGACGGACGCTTTCAATACCTCTTGGCGACGCTCGGGGCTGGTGCGGATCGCGAACCGTCCCGTGACCGCGCGGATCGGCAGCAGCATCGAATACTGCGCCTCGCTCGGCCCGCCGTTATCGTTGGGCCGTATTAGGTTTTCGACCACACCGACGATCTTGATCGGTTTGCTGCCCCAGGTGTCGTAAAGCAGCTTGCCGAGCGCGTTTTGGTTGGGGAAAAGCTTTTCCGCCACTGCGCGAGTGACGATCGCGGCCGGAACCCCCGTCTCGGGTTTCATTTTGTCGATATCGACGAACTCCTCGGGCAGGAAGGCTCGGCCCGCGACGATCTTCAAGCCGAACGTATCCAACAGTTGTTCGTCGCCGAGATACACGCCGACGTTCATGCTCGGCACTTGCTGATCTTGTTTGATGCTGACCGATGAATTCCACGACGAGCTATCGAACGGAACATGATTGGTCATCGTCGCGAATTTCACGCCGGGCACGGCGCGCAACGCCGCGATATCGGTTTTCGCCGCCGCGTCTGCGTTGTCCTCCTTGCCGATGCCGGCGATGTTGATCCTTACGATTTCATCGTTGGCCATTCCTGTGTCGCGATCCATGCGATCCAGCCGGGTTCCGATCAGAAACAAGGCGTTGCAGACGATGGCGCAACTCAGCGCGATTTCGATCACGATCAACGCCGATGCGGTTTTGTGCCGGCGCAGCGTGGAAAGAATAGGGCGGATGTCCATGGCGGGCTCCGGTGCTGGTATGCGTACAAAAAAAGAAAGGGGCGATACGGAGAGAGGGATATCGCCTCTTTCGCGAAGGTTCGGTTATTGCGACTTCAGTTGGATCGCAGGCGCGATCTGGCATGCGCGCCAAGCAGGCAAAACTCCCGCCAAAAGACTCGCGAGCAAGCTCATGCCCACGGCGATCAGCAGCATCGTGCCGTCCAGATGCGCCAGTTCGGCGTAGTCGGCGGGCTGCTGCCGCACGCCCCACAAGCCGAGCAACGCGAAACCGAGACCGAGCGCGCCGCCGGCCAATCCGATCACGCCCGCTTCGACCAGATATTGGAGAAAAATCGTGCGTTTGGTCGCGCCGAGCGCGCGTCGCACGCCGATCTCGGACGTACGGCGCAGGAATTTCGCCAGCAACAAACCGACCGTGTTGACGAGGCACACGAACAAGAATGCGAACGCGAGCCACCCCTGGAAACGCACGTCCTGCGGCACCACGCCGTTGTCGTCCATCCAGGCCATCACATCGTCGAGGCGCACGTTGGTCGGACGCTCGAACCGCCCCGCCGCGCGTTGCTGATCGGAATAATTCTCCAAATACCGGCGGTACGCCTTCGCCTTCGAGGGCGAGCCAAGTTCGACCCAATACTGCAGCCAAGCGCATTTCGCGCTTAAGCCGTACGCACCTTCTTTGTCGTCTTGGCCGGAATCGCCCCAGCAGTTCATATTGCCGCTCGGCGACATGTCCAACGCGCGCGAGGTCCAGAACGGCAGAAAGACCTGCTCTTCCCCACCGAACCGACTCTGAGTCAGGTCGTAGAATTTCGGCCTGAGCCGCCACGGCTTCAGCACGCCGACGACTCTGAAGGCATGCTGCTCCAATCGGATGGTTTTGCCGACGCTGTTGCCGCCGTCGAAGAGCTTTTCGTTGAGTTCCGAGGAAATCACCGCGATTCGCGCACGCGCTTGATCGTCTTCGGCGGTCCAGGCGCGTCCGTAAGCGAGCGGCGCGTCGAACATCGGGAAAAAATCCGCGGTGGTGAAGCGCGCATTCGCGATGAAGGGCGTCAACCCGCTGCGATCGGCCTCGAGCGCGACGGAACCGGCGGTCATGATCGCTTGACGATCGCCGCGCTTTTGGCGCAGAAGCGCTTCGGCGTCGAAGCGCGTCATCTGCGACTCTGGTTCGTCGCCAGGCTGATAACCGCGTTTGCCGTTGGCATCGATGCGCGGATAGAAAAGCGTTTCGCTTTTCTGCGGAATAGGATTCCCGGACAACACATAGAAGACCGTCAGCGCGGTCATGCTCGCGCCGATGCCGAGCGCGATCGCAAGCACCATCAGCGCGGTCAGCGCTTTATTGCGCCGGAAACTGCGGAATGCGAGGGAGAGGTAGTAGCCGAACATGACGGGCTCCGAAAGGCGAGGGACGCGCGGGTTCGAGAGGCGGCGACGAGGCCGTCGCTCACGCGGTTTGCGACGTCGTTTGGGTCGATGCGGCCGCACGCACGAGACCGCCATCGACCCGCAGGTCGGTCACCATGCCGTCGACGATATGCACGTTGCGTTGCGCGCGCGCGGCCAGTTCCGGGTCGTGCGTCACCATCACGATCGTCGTGCCTTGCCCGTTGATCTCCTCCAACAGCTCCATCACGCTGCGCGCCATTTGCGAATCGAGATTGCCGGTGGGTTCGTCGGCCAGCAGCAAGCGCGGACTGCCGGCGAGCGCGCGCGCGATCGCCGCGCGTTGCTGCTGACCGCCCGATAGCTCTGCGGGATAGTGTTTCATGCGCGAGCCCAAGCCCACGCGCGCCAACGCGTCTTCGATGCGCTGACGGCGCTCGCTCGCGGGCATGCCGCGATAGCGCAACGGCGCATCCACGTTGTCGAACAAATTCAAGTCGGGAATCAGATTAAAACTTTGGAAAATGAAACCGATCTTGCGATTGCGCAATTTCGATCGCGCATCGTCGCCGAGCTTGCTCACGTCCTCGCCGTCGAGCAGATAATTGCCGCCGGTGAATTCTTCCAGCAGACCGGCGATGTTGAGAAATGTCGTTTTGCCGGACCCCGAAGGCCCGGTCACGGCCACGAATTCGCCTTCGCGCACGTGCAGATCGAGCGCGCGCAGCGCGTGGGTTTCGACCAATTCGGTGCGGTAGATTTTGGTGACGCCTTGCATGTGCAACATGGGAGGGCTCCGGAGGGATCGAGGAGAAGCGAGTCGGGAATAATCGGCGTGGGCGAGTGGTGCGAAACGGTGATGCGGTTCGTGCGTGATGTCGGCGAGGTTCGTATCGAAGCGGGGGGTGTCGAGGAAAGCGTGGTGTCGGTTACAACCCGGAAACGCGAACGCGTTCGGCGTCGCCGAATGTGTCGCTCCCGGATACGACGATACGGTCGCCGACCTTGACGCCCTCGAGAATTTCCACCGACGACAAGCTGCTGACGCCGGTGCGCAGCGGGCGACGCACGGCTAAGTCGCCGTCCATCACGTACGCTCGACCGCCGCCTTGTTCGATGAAGGGGCCGCGATCGACCATCAGCACATCGCGACGCGTGTCGAGCACGATGCGCGCGCTCAAACGTTGGTTCTGGCGCAGGCCGGGCGGTTGCTTGTCGGCGAAGCGCAAACGCGAGGACACTTCGCCGTTCACCACTTCCGGCGACACCGCGGAGATGCTGGCCGCGAACGTACCGCCGGTGGCTTGCACTTCGGCCGGCACGCCGATGCCCAGATCGCGCGCGAAGCTCTCCGGTACTTTGATTTCGACTTCGAATTGCGACAGATCGACCAACGTCAGCACCGCCGCGTTCGCCGGCACGTTCGCGCGTTGCGCGATCATCAACTGACCGACTTGGCCGTCGAACGGCGCGCGTAAATTCAGCGCATCCACTTGGCGCTGCAGCTCGACCACCACTTCGCGTTGCCGGTCCGCTTGCAGGCGTTTGTTGCGCGCGTCCAAACCGGCGCCGCGGCTTTGCAGATCGAACTCTTTGCGCGCGTTGGCGAGCGCCAGTTCGGCTTTCTTCAACGCGTCCTGCGCGCGCGCCACATCGATCTGCGCCACCGCGCCGCCGTCGAACGCGCGTCGGTTCCGCTCCAAATCGCGCACCGAGGCGGTTTGGTCCACCGACGCTTGATCCAGCGATTTGCGGGCACCGGCGCGGGTGAGTTCGGCGTCGAGGACCGCGCGCTCGGCTTCGGCGTCCAAGCTGGCGAGCGTCGCTTGCTCTTGCGCCAAGCGGCTGCGCAGATCGGGGCTGTCGATTTCGGCCAGCACTTGGTCGCGCTTCACCGCATCGCCGGCCACCACTTTCAGCGTCACCGTGCCCGCGGCGATGGCGTACAACGTGGGACTGTTGGCGGCGATCACGCGCCCTTCGGCGGACAAGTCGCGCACCAAATCGCCGCGCGTCACCGTGGCGATGCGGATGCGCTCCGCGTCCACCGAACGGCTGCCGCCGCGCCAGGCCGTCATCACGACACCCGCGCCGACCGCGAGCGCCACGATGGCGAGGCCGACCATCAGCGCGCGACGGCGCGAGGCCGACCCAGTTTCGATCGTGCGGTCTTGGGCGGAGGTGTCGCGAATGCTCATGGCGGGCCTGTGCGTCGAGATCAGCCGTGGATACGGAACAGGGCCGGCGCTGAGATCGCGATGTACGGCGAAGTCGCACGGCGCGGGCGATGCAAGCGCGCGTCGTTCGCCGCCGGGCGCAGATCCAGCGCATGCAAGGGGATCGCGCGCGGCATCGCGGCGGCCAATTCCTCGGCGGACCATCGCGGCGCGAATGCGGGGGCGTTGAGAGCGGCATGGGCGGACATGAGGTATCTCCAGGGGGAGGGGAAACGAGCGGGGGCTCGCTTCCATTCAAGCAAGCCGCATGCCAACCGTAATAAATTGATTTATATGGGTATTTTGAAGATTCGATGCTGTCCGGACGGACAACGGACGCGTCCGCCCGGACACCGGCTCCGGGCTTTCGCCGCTACACTAGGCGCACCTTACGGAGGCGACGAATTCATGTGCGGCATAGTCGGCGCGATCGCGAATCGCGATGTGGTACCGGTGTTGATCGAAGGGCTGAAACGACTGGAATACCGCGGCTACGACTCCGCCGGCATCGCCATCGTCGACGATGCCCAAGCGGCGCGCGATGTTCGCCGCGTGCGTCGTACCGGTCGCGTCGCGGAAATGGAGAACGCCGCCGCCGTCGAAGGATTCCACGCCGATCTCGGCATCGGCCATACGCGTTGGGCCACGCACGGCGGCGTCACCGAAGGCAACGCGCACCCGCACATCAGTCGCGGCGTCGCGCTGGTGCATAACGGCATCATCGAGAACCACGAAGCGCAGCGCGAACGTTTGCGCGCATTGGGCTACACCTTCGAGTCGCAGACCGACACCGAAGTCATCGCGCATCTGATCCACCATTATTTGACGCAAGGCGACGACTTGCTCGCGGCGCTGCAGCGCGCCGTCAAGGAACTCGAAGGCGCTTACGCGCTAGCGGTCATCAGCAAGGCCGAGCCCGAGCGTATGGTCTGCGCGCGCATGGGCTGCCCGCTGCTGGTCGGTTTGGGCGAGGGCGAGAACTTCATCGCCTCGGACGTGTCCGCGATCATTCAAGCCACGCGCCGCGTGATCTTCCTCGAAGAAGGCGATACCGCCGAAGTGACGCGGGCCGGCGTGCGCGTGTTCGACGCGACCGATACCGAAGTGAAGCGCGACGTGCATGTGTCCGATGTGTCGCTGGCGTCGTTGGAGTTGGGGCCGTATCGCCACTTCATGCAAAAAGAGATCCACGAGCAGCCGCGCGCGATCGCCGACACGATCGAAGCGATCACCGACCGCGGCAGCTTCACGCCCGAGCTGTTCGGCGCGGATGCCGATGCGATTCTGCGCGATATCGATGCGCTGCAGATCATCGCCTGCGGCACCAGCTACTACGCCGGATTGACCGCGCGTTATTGGTTCGAAGCGCTGACCGGCCTGCCGTGCAACGTCGAGATCGCCAGCGAATATCGCTATCGCAAAGTGGTGTCCAATCCGCGCCAGCTCGTCGTCACCATTTCCCAGTCCGGCGAAACGTTGGACACGATGGAAGCGCTGAAATACGCCAAAGCGCAGGGCCATGAACGCACGTTGTCGATCTGCAACGTGCCCGAAAGCGCGATTCCGCGCGCCAGCAAATTGGTGTTCTACACCCGCGCAGGCGCCGAGATCGGCGTGGCGTCGACCAAAGCCTTCACCACGCAGTTAGTGGCGCTGTTCGCGCTCACCGCCACCGTGGCGAAAGTGCAGGGCAAACTGTCGGCGGAACAGGAGTCCGAATTGCTCGATGCGCTGCGCCACTTGCCCGGCAGCGTGCAGCACGCCTTGAATCTCGAACCGCAGGTCGCGCTGTGGTCGGAGCGTTTCGCGCCGAAGCACCACGCGCTGTTCCTCGGTCGCGGCATCCATTACCCGATCGCGCTGGAAGGCGCGCTCAAACTCAAAGAAATTTCCTACATCCACGCCGAAGCCTATCCGGCCGGGGAACTCAAGCACGGCCCGCTGGCGCTGGTGGATGCCGACATGCCGGTGGTGGTGATCGCGCCGAACGACAGCCTGCTGGAAAAAGTGAAATCGAATATCCAAGAAGTGCGCGCGCGCGGCGGCGAGATGTACGTCTTCGCCGACGCCGACAGCCACTTCACCGAATCCGAAAACGTCCACGTCATCCGCACCCCGCGCCACGTCGGCGTGCTGTCGCCGATCGTGCATGCGATTCCGGTGCAATTGTTGGCGTATCACGCGGCATTGGCGCGTGGTACCGATGTGGATAAGCCGCGGAATTTGGCGAAGTCGGTGACGGTGGAGTAGCGTTCGCTCGATCTCCGCTCGCGGAAGCTAGCGCGCCAGTGGGCCCGACAGAGATCGAGGAGCCTCCGCTCCTCGATCCGCAAACGAAACGCGGCGTTCGGCGATTAGAAGTTCAAATTCCCGGGGCACGCGAAGGTGTTGGTGCGCGAGGTCGCGCCTGCGGCGTTGGTCACCGTGACCGTCACCGAAAGCCGGCGGCCGGCGGGATAGCACACGCCCATGTATTCGTTCGCGTCGGAGCCGTCCGGCCAGCGAATGGTCGCAGGTGTCGAGGACGAAAAAATCACACGGCATACGTAGATGCCGTTGCCGCTGTTGTTGTAGTCGGGACAGATCAAATGCGAGATGACCGGCGAAGCGCTGGCGCCGGCATAGACGGCGGGTTGGCGATCGGCGGCGGAAGCGCTCGCTGTGCAGAGGATGGATGTCAGCGCCGCGGCAAGGGCGAGAGTGCGTGCTTGGAGAGTCATACGGTTTCCTGCGTTGTTGAGGAAAGGATCGATTCGCAAGCGCACGCTCGTTCGCGGACGCGATTCGTGCGAGGCTTGCGTAGTGCAATACGCTGGCGACGCATTGCGGATGCGGCATTTATCGCTCGAACGCGTTACCGACAATCTCGGCAAACTTTCTTGGCGAAACGATCGCGTCGTTTCGAGCGAGCGAATCGAAACCGACCAGCCGAATGTCTGCTGTCGCTGGCTGGCAGGAGGTCGATTGCGTTTCATCCAGAAACGGCGACAATCGGCGTATGCCGCCCGCAGCGCGCAAAATCATCCACATCGATATGGACGCGTTCTACGCGTCGGTCGAGCAGCGCGACGATCCATCGTTGCGCGGCCAGCCGGTGGTGGTGGCGTGGCGCGGGACGCGATCGGTGGTGTGCGCGGCATCGTACGAGGCGCGTAAGTTCGGCGTGCGCTCGGCGATGCCGGCGGTGCGCGCGGAAAGGCTGTGCCCGCAGGCGGTGTTCGTGCCGCCGGATTTCGTGCGTTACAAAGCGGTCTCGAAGCAGGTGCGCGAGATTTTCGCGCGGCACACCGATCTGATCGAGCCTTTGTCGCTCGACGAAGCGTATCTCGATGTCACCGTGCCGAAGACGTTATCGCCCGACGGCGAGCCGCTCAGCGCGACCGCGATCGCGCAGACCATTCGCGCGCAGATTCGCGAAGAAACGCAGCTCACCGCGTCGGCGGGCGTGGCGCCGAACAAGTTCCTGGCGAAAATCGCGTCGGATTGGAAGAAACCCGACGGCTTGTTCGTGATTCGCCCGCATCAAGTGTTCGATTTCCTCACGCCGTTGCCGGTCGGCTGCATTCCCGGCGTGGGGAAGGTCGCGCAACAGAAACTCGAAGCGCTCGGTGTGAACACCGTCGGCGATCTGCGCACGATCGATGTCGCGATGCTGCAGGACGCGTTCGGCAGTTTCGGCGTGCGTTTGCGCGAACGCGCGGATGGCATCGACGAGCGTCCTGTCGAACCCGATCAACCGGTGCAGTCGATTTCGGCCGAAGACACATTCGAGCGCGATGTGCGGTTGGACGAGATCGAACCGACGATCCGCCGTCTCGCCGAGAAAACCTGGGCATCCGCGCGCAAGACCGAACGGATCGGTCGCACGGTGGTGCTGAAGCTGAAGACTGCGCAGTTCCGCATTCTCACCCGCAGCTTCACGCCGGAAACCCCACCGGAATCGTTGGAACGCTTGGTCGAGATCGCGTTAGCGCTGCGCGAGCGCGTGGAAATGCCCGCGGAAACGCGCTATCGCTTGGTCGGCGTCGGGTTGTCGGGATTCCGCGATCGCGAATCGTCGGAACAGGCGCAGCCGGAATTGTTTTCGGATGCGTGGGAGACGCGCTGATTCGATCGCGGCCTGCACATCGTGCGCTCAGATGTCGCGAGCCGTGTGTCGAATCTTGCTCGACGCTCGATCACAGTCCTGGCATCGGCATCGGCATCGGTAGAGAGGCCTTCAGACCTCTATCCCGACGTTGTCGGATTCGAGCCGCGCGATGATCGCTCGACTGGCCGCGATGCGTGCATCGCGGCTCCTCCGAATCTCACTGACGTTATCGAACGCGTCTCAGCGCGCGGGCGGCGCGTAGCGTAAACGCAGTTGGAACGTGCGTCCCGGTTGGTTGTAGTACGCCGCCGTTTCGTAAGCGCGGCCGAAGACGTTGTTCACGCCGGCCTGCAATGTCCAAGAATCGTCGAACGCGTACTCGCCGCGCAGATCGAGCGTGGCGTAGCCGCCGAGCCGACGCGCGTTCGCCAGATCGTCGTAGCGCGCGCCTTCGCCCACCCAGGTCGCGCCGACGTTCAACGCGCCGAACGTGCGATCGAGCGAGATTCGCGCCGTTTCGCGCGCGCGGCGCGGAAGTGCGTTGCCGCGGTAGGCGCCGCTGCGGTTTTCGGGATCCAACCAGCTCGCCGAAAACGCGATGTCCCAGCCGACGATCTCGGTGTCGATCTGCAGATCCACGCCGCGCAGCCGCGCGCGGTCGATGTTGTTGGGCAGGAACAGTGAGGCGTCGAACGCGATCAGATCGTCCACATCGGTCTCGAACGTGTCCACGCGCAGCCGTGTGCGATCGCCGCTCCACGCCAATCCCGCTTCGACCGTGCGCGAGGATTCCGGGCGCAGCGCAGCGTTGCCGAAAAACGGGAAATACAATTCGTTGAAGGTCGGCGCCTTGAAACCGGTGCCGTAGCTCGCGACGACGCGCCAGCCCTTGCCGAACCCCAACCCCCACGCGGCGGTGCCGGTGGTTTCGCCGCCGAATTGCGAATTGTCGTCGCGACGCAGCGCCAGTTGCAGGTCCTGCGCGCCGACGCGGGTGTCGAAACGGCCTTGGTACTGCGCGAACGCGGCGATATTGCGACGCGCGGTTCGGTCGTAATCGGTGTCGTCGCTTTCGATGCGGTCGCGCAGCCAATCCGTGCCGAACGTGAGCGTTTGCGCGTCGGCGAGCGCGATGTCGGCCTGCAAACTCACGCTGTCGCGATCGCTCGCGAAGTCGCCGTTCGCGGTACCGCCGATGAAATTATCCGAGGCGTCGCGATTGCGACCGGCGGTCGCTTGTACCTCGATACGCTCGCTCGCCTGCCAGCGCAATCGCGCACCGACGACACGTTGCGTGACTTCGGAATAATCGACGAAGCTGCCGTCGTATTCGTTTTCGCCGCGCGCTTCCAGCCATTGCCCGTCGAGTTGCGCGCGCTCGCCAAGCGCCACGCCGCCGCGCAACGACAGCGCGCGGCGCGTATACCCGTCGCGGTCGGTTTGGCCGTCGACGAAACAGCCGGCGAAGATCGGGAAACCGGCACCGCGGCAGGCATCGATACCATCGGTGCGCGAATAGGCCGCATCGAGGCCGTACCAGCCGCGCTCGTTGCCGCCACCGATGCCGGCACCGACATCGCGTCGGCCGTGACTGCCGACGGCGACCGCGAAGCGCCCGTGCGCGGGGCCGCTGTCGCGACGCGTGAAAATTTGGATCACACCGCCGATCGCGTCGGAGCCGTACAGACTCGAACGCGGGCCGCGCACGATTTCGATGCGATCGACGAATTCCAGCGGCAAATCCTGAAACGAAACGAGACCCGACGTGGCCGAACCGATGCGAATGCCGTCGATCAACACGAGAACGTGATCGGATTCGGCGCCGCGCAGCGATAGGGTCGTGAGTTTGCCGACGCCGCCTTGATTCGACAGATTGATGCCGGCGCGACCGCGCAGCAGATCGGCGAGCGAAGCGGCTTGGCTACGTTCGATTTCGGCGCGATCGACGACTTCGACCGGCGCGAGCGCGGCGTCGGCGGTGATCGCGGTGCGCGTGGCGGTGACGACGATACGATCGAGCGCATCGCGCTCGGCGTCGCCTTGCGGCGCGGTTTGCGCCGAGGCGGAAAAACAAAACAGAGAAGACGACAGTACGCTCGCGATCGCGAGCGTCAACGGCAGACGAGAATGCAACATGCGGACTCCATCGCGCACACCCGCGCGCGGTGATGAGGGGAGGAGTCGCGAGGAGAAGAGCGGCGCGTGCGGCTCGGGCATGCGAAGACGCGTGCGGAATCGGCGATCGTCGAAGCGGTGCGCATGGCGTCCGTCGGATCGTCGAAGACTGCGGAATGCGCATGCCGGCGACGTCGCCGCGACGCCCTCCGCATCGCAACCGTGAGCTTCATGGCCGGTCTCCGGGCTCGCGCGTTCGGCCATTTCGACCGAGACCTTCGCGCCTTCCCACAGGCGAACCTGCAGTGGCGTTTGCGAAGGTAAACACGCTTACCGTTGCGGGGGCAGCGCCGGCATTGCGTCGCGATACGAGCATCGCGATGCGCACCGGCTTCCCGTTTCAACTCGGCCGTCGATGTCGAAGCGTTTCGACGACCAAGTCACCATGAAGCGCGCGCAGTGTACCCGATCGGGGTGCGCCATGCGGCCGCGGCATCGTCGCCGCGCAGGCGCCGATCAATCGTCGTGACCGCCGCCGCCGCTGTCGGGTTCGTCGAACAGCGCGAGGCCACCGCCCATCTCGCCGCTGTCTTCGCGTTGATGCGTCGTGGTCGTCACCGGGCCCGCGGCGGGACGACCGCGCGGTTGCGGCAGCAGCGCGACCGCCGCTTCGGCGGCGACGAGCAATTCGCTGCGGCGTTCGGCCGGAATTTCTTGCCAATGGCAGCCGAGCAGCGCGCCTTCCAATGCGTACAGCAGGTTCAAGCTCGGTTTGAAGCCCGCGCGTTTGACCTTCACGAAGGCTTCGAGCGCTCCGATCGCGCGCAGGTCCTCTTCCGTGCGCAAACCGACCTGGCGCAGCCACGCGGCGCTTTTGGGGCCGATATTCCGCAATTTCAGGGGTGTTGCCATGCGATGAGCCTTTAAGAAGTGGAAGGATCGTGCGGAGAGACGGATGCGGCGTCGGCGCGCGAACGCGACCGTCCGCGTGCGCGGAGATCGGTTACGGATGTTCGAGTCGCGTCGCTTCTCGCGATATCGCATCGAGATACAGCGCGGCGATGCGTTCCAGCCCCACTTGATCTTCAACGTCGAAACGATCCGGGACCGGACTGTCCACGTCGAACACGCCGATCAGCGCGCCGTCGCGCACCAGCGGCACCACCAATTCCGAACGCGATGCGGCATCGCAGGCGATGTGCCCCGGAAACGCGTGTACATCGGCCACGCGTTGGGTTTCGCGCGTGCGCGCGGCGGCGCCGCAGACGCCTTTGTCGAGCGCGATACGCACGCAGGCGGGCAGACCCTGGAACGGACCGACCACCAATTCGCGGCCGTCGTAGAAATAGAAGCCGACCCAATTCAAATCGGGTAGCGAGTGATAGATCAACGCCGACAGATTCGCGGCGTTGGCGATGCGGTCGTGTTCGCCTTCGAGCAGCGCCTGCGCTTGCGATGCGAGTTGCGCGTACTGCGATGGCTTATCGCCGGTTAGACTGGAAGCGGTGAACATGCGCCGAGTTTAGCAGCCGACCGCGACGGGCGTGTTGAGGCGACTGTCTCGGAGCGAATCCCGCGTAACGCCCGAACGAGACCGATGCCCGCACCGATGACGCCGTCTCCAAAGACCCGCCTCGTCCGCCCTTTATGCGGCGCTCGCGCACGCCGTCGCGTGCCCTGCGTGCGAGGGCGTGCCGAATGAGCGACGAGATTCGAGGTGCGGTGTCGTCGCCGGTCGCCGGCTGGTACGTCACCGGCACCGATACCGGCGTGGGCAAAACGTTCGCGAGCGTGGCGTTGTTGCATCGATTGCATGCCGCGGGGTTGCGTGCGGTCGGCATGAAACCCGTCGCCAGCGGCTGCGAGCGTACCGACGAAGGTTGGCGCAACGACGATGCGCTTCGATTGCAGGCCGCCAGCGCGCCGATGCCGGCCTACGCCACGGTGAATCCTTACGCCTTGCCGTCGCCGACCGCGCCGTCGTTGGCGGCGGCGGAAATCGGGGTGCGGATCGATCTGGCTCACCTGGTCGCGAACTATCGCGTCTTGGCCGCGCAGGCCGATGCGGTGGTGGTCGAGGGCGTCGGCGGCTGGGCCGCGCCGCTCGATCGCGGCCTGGAGCAGGCGGATCTCGTGCGCGCGCTGGCGTTGCCGGTGGTGTTGGTGGTCGGCCTGCGATTGGGCTGCTTGAGCCATGCCCGACTCACCGCGCGCGCCGTGCGCGCCGATGGGTTCGCGCTGGCCGGTTGGATCGGCAACCGGATCGATCCGATGTTTCGGGATGCCGAGGCGTACCTCGATTTGCTCGACGAGGCACTGCAGGCGCCGCGGCTGGGCGTGTTGCCGTATGCGGCATCGCCGACCGCTGAGACGCTAGCGGCGGTGTTGGATCTACCGGCTGGCGTCGTTCCGAGGGTTGCGTGAGGATTTAGGTAAGGTCTGAATAACGCCCTCCTGGCGTGATTCAGACGTCGCGGACTCAGGCCAAGCCTGAGTCCGCTCCCGCTGGATCAATCACTTGGGTGATCGATCCGCGAGCGCACCATCCATGGCGCGCGGAACCGCTGAATTGTTCAGAGGTTCCTTAGCATCGGCGCGACGCGCCTTCAGCCTTGGGCCGCCAATCGTCGGTGTTCGCCAGGCGATGCTCGGTTCGCCCGTCGGCGGCGCGATCGGACACGAAAAAACCCGGCCTTTCGACCGGGTCTTTCGGGAGAGAGACTTGCGTGTCGCCCGAGGGCGAACGACGAACCGAAGCGATCAGCGCGCGTTCTTGCGGCCGGTCGCGGCCTTAGCGGCCTTCTCGACGTCGGCCTTCACCGTCTCGGCGGCCGTTTCGAACTGGGCCTTGGCGAGGTTGGCGATGGCTTCCTGAGTCTTGAAGGTGCGGCCGAAGACTTCCTGGCCGGCGCCGATGGTGCGCTCGACGTTCTCGCGGGCGACTTGGACGCCCTTCGGCCACACGGCCTTCGCGCTGTCCATATCGCGCACTTCGGCCAGTTCGCCGAAGAAGGCGAAGGCGGCGTTCATGTTCTCTTCGATCGTGGCGAGCTGCAGGCCGAAGACGGCTTCGGTGTTCTCGAGGGCCAGACGACCGACCTGGGCAGTGGCGTCGGCGAATTGACGGGTCGACTTGGCGAACTGGTCGTTGAACTGCTGATACATGGCGGGTCTCCTGACGAGATGCGGCCTGGATTGGCCGTTGTGCAGTGCAACATATCCTGGCTTTTGTTGCATTGCAACATAACTCGGACGAGCGGCTCGCGAGCGATGCAATTTCGTTACAAAATAGTTAAAAATCAATGTTTTACGAACACCGCCAAACTGGGTCAATGGCGATGCTTGACAGTGACTCGCCCGCCCTGGTTAGCTCGGTGCGTCGAAACGAAGGCCTTCAACGGATGACCCCGAGCCTGTTCAGGGAAGAAGTATCCAAGTCCCAAACCGTCAGTTGGCTCGGACCCACGCTGCTTTCGCAACCCTTATCGATGTGGATGTTGGCGGGCTTCTCGATCGCCTCGGCCATCGCCTTGGTGCTGTTTCTGAGCCTGGCTCACTACACCCGCCGGCAGCAGGTCGAAGGCGTACTCGTGCCGTCCTCGGGCCTGGTCCGCGTGTCCGCGCCCGCGACCGGCATCCTGGAGCGCGTGGACGTGGCGGAAGGCCAGCGCGTTCGCCGGGGGCAGGTGCTTGCCCGCGTGTCGGTGCCGCGCGTCACCCCCGGGGCGGGCGATACCGCGACTGCGCTCGACGCTCGGCTGTCGGAACGCTCTGCAGGGCTGGGCGATACCCGACGCGCGCAAGCGCAGCAACTCGCGGCCCAGGAATCGGGCGTTCGTCGCCAGTTGGAGACCGTTCGCCGGCAACTGACGCAAATCGAAGGCGAGACCCGGCTGCGCGCGCAACAGACCGCGATCGCTCGCGAGTCGCTCGAACGCTTGCGCGCATTGCAGGCCGATCGCTACGTCGGCGTGCTGCAGGTCAAACAACAGGAAAGCCAGTTGTTGGATCAAGAACTGCAAACGCGGCAATTGGAACGCCAAGGCGTGGAGCTTCGTCGTCGTATCGCGGAATACGAACAGACCTTGGCCGAACTTCCCGCGCGTCGCGCGCTGGAGTCGGCGAGTTTCCGCCGCGACATGGCCAGCTTGGAACAAGAACGCATCGAAACCGAATCGCGCGGCATGTTGACGCTGGTGGCTTCGGTGTCGGGCATGGTCGGCGCGCAGTTGCTCAAATCCGGTCAAGCCGTCGAACAAGGGCAAACCGTCGCCGCGATCGTGCCCGGCGACGGCCGTCTGGAAGCGGAAATCCTGATTCCTAGTCATGCGATCGGTTTCGTCTCGCCCGGCGATCGGGTGTTGCTGCGTTATCGCGCGTTCCCGTATCAAAAGTTCGGGCATCACGCCGGCACGATCTCGCGCGTGTCGCGCAGCGCGTTGAATGCCGAGGCGTTCGAGGGCGGCGCTTTGAAACCCATCGACGATGCGCCTTACTACCGCGCCACGGTGGTGCTGGAACGGCAATCGGTGCGTGCGTACGGAAAAAATGAATCGCTGATGCCGGGCATGTTGCTGGATGCCGATATTTTGGGCGAACGCCGACGCTTGATCGAATGGTTGTTCGAGCCGATCTATTCGCTCGGCGGACGCGTCGGCGCGCCGCGAGACGCGAATGCGGGTTGATGCATCCGCGAGGATGCGAACCACGTAGTTGTATGCGCCGCAATTCCGCGGCGATGGCGGACACCGAAAAGCCAAAACAGAGTAGGTAATTTTCGAAAGGAACGAAAATGAACGCAAACGTCAAAACCGAAGCCTTGCCGCAATTCGAAGTGCGCGTGTTGGATACCGCCGAAATCTCGATGGTGTCGGGCGGTTATTTCATGAATGAAGAGTTCGCCGATTGCACCTGCGGCACGACCTCTGTCTGTCATGTCGACGGCACCACCGACGGCGATTGATCCTTCGCGTCGTCGGGCTTTTCGGCCCGTCGCGGCGGGGCGCTTTCGGGCGCCCCGCTCCGTTTCCCGGGGTTCGTCGTGCGATGCGGCGAACGCCATCGCACAGAGAGTGGATAGTCTTTGATTCTGATTTTTTCCATCGCAGGCGATCAATCCACGTCCGAGGCCATGCGTTGGCTGCATCGCATGGGGCGCGACGACGTTCTGCGCATCAACGAAGAGGAGATTCGTCGCGGCGCTCTGCGTTGGGAGATCCGCAACGAGGACGCGCTGCTGCATCGCGACGGACGCACGATATCGATGCGCGAGATCGACACGGTGTGGTATCGCAAAGGCGATTTCCAATTGTTCCCGCCGCCCGTCCGTCCATCGATCGATGAGCATCCGGCCCTGGCCGAACGGTTGCTGCGCAAGATGCGCAGCGAAGGCGAACGGATGAGCGAGTACGTTCACCGCATGCTGGAGAAATCCGCGCGGTGCCTCGGTCATTCGCGGATCGGCGGGTTGAACAAACTGGTCGTGCTGGATGTCGCCCGCGAAGCCGGGCTCGATGTGCCGCGTTTTCTCGCCTCGGACCGCCGCGATGCGTTTCTCGCGATGGCGTCCGAAGGCCCCGCGGTGGTGAAGGCCGCTTCCGATGGCGTGTACCTATGGGATTTCGACGAGGCGTCCCGCGGCTATTTTTCCTATACCGAACGCCTGGACGCCGATGCCGTCGCCGCCTTGCCGGATCGCATCTCGCCTTCGTTCGCGCAAGCCGAAATACGAAAGCGCTTCGAGGTGCGCGTGTTCTACCTCGATGGTGAGATGTATGCGACCGCGATCCTGTCGCAGAGCGACAGCAAGACGCAGTTGGATTATCGCAAATACAACTACGAGCGACCCAATCGGAACGTGCCGTATGTGTTGCCGCGGGATGTCGCCGAGCGGCTCGCGGCGGTGTTCGCTGCGCTCGGGCTGAACACCGGCTCGGTGGATTTCATCGTCGATGAGTCCGGGCGGCATGTGTTCTTGGAAATCAATCCCGCCGGGCAATACGCCACGATCGCGCGGGCGTGCAATCATCCGTTGGACCGCGCCATCGCGCGCTGGTTGGCGGGCGAACCGAAGGAGGCGATGGCATCATGAAGATCGAATTGGATGAGTTGGACTTGGGCCCGACCCAAATCTCGACTTTGCCCCTGTGCTTCCACACGATCCACACCAAACGCGTCTATTCGCGTTCGGAAAAAGAAGCGATGGAATTGACCTCGAAACGTTACGGTTCGGTCGATATCTTCGCGCGCGGCAGCCGAAAGCAGATCTCCAAACCTTTCGCATTCGGACCGGTCGACGATGACGCGTGAGGCGGCGGTGTTCCGGCTGCATGCCGACTGCGTGTTCGTGCCCGGCGCGAAGAACGCCGCGATCTACGATTTGACCCGGCGCAGGATCGTGAGCGTGCCTGCGGCCTATGGTCGTGCGTACGAGTCGATCGACGGCCGCTATTCGCAGGCGGATATCGAACGCGACGAGCGCGAAGAAGGCGATGGCCGTCGGCTGGCCGGCTTCGTGCGTTATCTCATCGCCGAGGAAATGGGCGACTTCATCGACGACCCGGCGCGTTTTCCGCGCATCGAACCGGGCTGGGAGGCGCCGGGGGAGGTGCAGAACGCGATCGTGGACGTCGATGCGCACCGCCACGATTTCGCTTCGATCTTCGCGCAACTCGATCGGCTCGGCTGCGAGTACGCGCAGATTCGTTGTTATAGCGATGTGTTGGAGATCGAGGAGATTCATGCGATCGGCCGCGCGGCCTCGCATACCTCGATCCGCGGCGTCGAACTAATGCTGCCGGAAAGCGCGAAGTACCCGGACGCGGCGCTCGAAGACTTGGTGCGCAGCGAATTGATCTTCGTTCGCGTCGTCGTCCACTCGGCGTCCGAAGATCGTACGCTCGGCGTCGCTTTCGGCGACAGCGTCGGCGAGGGCATTTCCGAAGTGCGCACGATCCACATGCTGCGGGCGCGACTGCGCTCCAGCGACGATTGCGGGCGGATCGGGCAGGCGAGTTTGCAGCCGCCGGACGTGCCGTTGTTCGAAGAGCTGAAGCGTTACAACGGTTGCCTCAACGGCAAGATCGCGATCGATGCGGAAGGCCGCATCAAGAATTGCCCATCGCTGCCGACCGCGTACGGGCGCGTCGATACGATGCCGTTGGCGGAGGCGTTGAACGCCCCGGGCTTCCGCTCGTTGTGGTCGATCGCGAAAGATTCGATCGCCGTCTGCCGCGATTGCGAATATCGCTACGCTTGCACGGACTGCCGCGCGTTCCGTTCGGACCCGGACGATCTGCACAGCAAACCGGCCAAATGCGGTTACGACCCGTACACCGGGCGTTGGGACCTGCGTATCGACGATCCCACCCCCGTCACGCCCGGCTTCGCGCACGTTCGGCCGAACCCCACATGAGTTCGCGACGTCGATTCGGCGCGCGCGCCTTCGCATCTTTGGTCTTGATCGCGTGGTGCGGCTTCTCCGTTGCGACAGAACCGGCCGGCTCTCCGTCGGATCGATCGCCGTCGTCATCGCCTCCTCGCGAGCGCATGCATGTGTTGTTCGTCGGCAACAGCATGACCCGCTATCACGAAATGCCCGCGCTGTTCGCGGCGCGCCTACGTGCGGCCAAGCCGAACGCCGACGTACACGTCTCCGCGCTGGCCCCGGATGGCGAATCGCTCGCGGGCCATTTGGCGTCGCCGATGCTGGCGACGTTGTTGGAAGAGCGACCCTGGGATTACATCGTTGTGCAGGAGCGCACGTCGTCTTCGACGTGGTCGTTGAACGGCGCGGTGCAGTACGAACCGCCGGATCGATACTTGCAGGATGTGGGCGCGTTCGCGCAGCTCGCGCGCACCAACGGGGCGACGCTGGTGCTGTATCAAATCTGGTCGCCGGGGGCGCCGCCGGATGCGTTCGTCTACAACGACTACCCCACGGTCGAAGCCGCGCGGACGCATCGCGCCGTGCTCGCTCCCGTCGGCCGGGTGTGGAGCGCGTTGCGGTCGAAAGGGCTTGCGATGACCGCCGCCGACAAGATTCATCCGACCCCGCTCGGGTCGTCTGCCGCCGCGGCTATGATCGCCGCCGCGATTGTCGGCGAATCGGCCCTTGTCGAACCGGCGTTGTCCGAACCGGCGTTGTCCGAGCCGGCGTTGTCCGAACCGCCGAGCGCGCGCGATGCATCGTCGAAGCGCGAGCCGACGGAGATCACGCCGATCTCGACCGATGCGGCTGTCGCCGATGAGACCGCCGTCGCCGATGCGGTTCGCGCCGTGTTGGCGCAGCGCGATGCGACGCTCGCGTTTCCCGCCGTGCCGCGACCGCCGTATCGCGCGAAGCCCGTCGCTGGGGTCAGCGATGCTCCGTTGCGTTCGCGACTCGCGGGCGTCTGGCGCGCACGCGACGGCGGCACGCGGCTCAGTCACGGCACCGAGGTGGAGGTCGCGATCGACGATGGCGTTTGTCGAGTGCGCGTGCGCGAATTCGCGGCCACCGCGGCGATCGAGCCGAAAGCGACGGTCTCGGTCTGCGACGACGCGCGCATCGAGATCGAATTCGTCTCGAATTCGGTGGCGTTTCGCTGGTCGGGTTGGCTAGAAAACGGCGCGCTATCGGTGCTGACCGTGCAGGGCTTCGGTCAAGCGCGCGAGCAATACCGCACCGTGCGCTATCGCAAGAACGGCGAAGCGAAGCACTTCGCGGGTTTGCGCGCGCTGTTCGCCCAGCTCGATGCGCATCGGCGGCGCGAAAGCCTCGCCGCGGCCTTGCCCGCGCACTATGCGCGCTTGACGGCATTGCTCGGCGAGGGCCGAGTGCGCGAAGATCGCCAGGGATTTCCGATCGGCGAATGGGATGCGATCTTGACCGCACGGCACTACGAGCGTTTGGGCGATGCGGGTACGGCGTTGACGTATTACGCCGCCGGGGTCGAGATGTCTCCGCGTTCCGTGGATACGCGGCAGACGTACGCGGACGCGTTGCGCGGTGCCGGACGCCGCGGCGAAGCGGCCGAGCACTATCGCGCGGCACTGGCTTTGCTCGGCGCGAGCGCTGCCGACGCCTCGCGCCGCGCCGCGATCGAAGCGGCGCTGCGGGACATCGGCCCATGAGGCCGCGCGCCACGACGCGTACGCTCGCGACCGGATCGGAGACGCGGCTGTGCGCGTGATCATGCAATCGGAAGCGGGGGAGTGCGGGCTCGCTTGTTTGGCGATGGTCGCCGATGCGCACGGCCTGCGTACGACGCTCCCGGAATTGCGCGGGCGCTTTCCGATGTCGTTGAAAGGCGCGCGGCTGGCGCAGTTGATCGATATCGCGCAGCGCATGGGGTTCTTGACCCGCGCGCTGCGGTTGGAGCCCGAAGCGCTGGATCGTTTGCGGCTGCCGTGCGTCTTGCACTGGGACCACAATCATTTCGTGGTGCTGCGTTCGATCGGGCGTCAGCGCGCGGAGATCGCCGACCCCGCGAGAGGGCAGCGCTCGATTTCGATCGACGAATTATCGAAGCACTTCACCGGCGTCGCGTTGGAACTCTCGCCTGCGGCCGATTTCACCCCGCGTGCCGTGTTGCCCAGATTGCGATTGCGGCAACTCACCGGGCCGATGCGCGGCTTGGGCCGATCGCTGGCGTTGATCGCGGCGCTGTCGTTGGCCTTGCAGTGCTTCGTGCTGATCGGACCGTTCTTCCTGCAGTGGGTCGTCGATCAGGTGCTGGTCTCCGCGGATCGTCAATTGCTGGTCGTGCTCGGCATCGGGTTCTTGCTGTTGCTGGCGATGCAGGTCGGCATCGGCTTACTGCGCGGCTGGGCGGTCGTTCATCTGTCCTCGCAGCTCGGGCTGCAGTGGGGGATGAACGTGTTTTCGCATTTGCTGCGTTTGCCGCTCGATTTCTTCGAGAAGCGGCATATGGGCGACATCGCGTCGCGGATGTCGTCGGTGCAGACGATCCAGAAGACGCTCACCACCAGTTTCGTCGAGGCGTTGATCGACGGCGTGATGGCGCTGGCCACATTCGCGATGATGCTGGTCTACAGCGTTCGTCTAGCGATGGTGACGCTGGCCGCCGTGGCGCTGTATCTCGGCTTGCGCGCCGCCACCTTCGGCGCGATGCGCGACCGTTCCGAGCGGCAATTGGTCGCGGCGGCGAAACAGCAGACGCATTTGATCGAGAGCCTGCGCGGCATTCAGAGCGTAAAAGTCTGCGGCGCCGAACCGCTGCGGCGCGATACGTACGGCAATTTGATGGCGGACACCATCAACCAAGACGTGTGGCTGGCGAGGCTCGGTCTGGGTTTCGGCTCCGGCAGTCAGTTGATTTTCGGCGCGGAAAAGATCGCGGTGATCTGGATCGGCGCCGTGTTGGCGATGAACAGCGTGTTTTCGGTCGGCATGCTGATCGCGTATCTCGCCTACAAGGATCAATTCGCGCAACGCATCGCGGGGCTGATCGACAAATGGGTCGAATTCAGGATGCTGCGTTTGCACGCCGAACGCGTGTCGGACATCGCGCTGGCTGCGCCGGACGATGCCGACGGGCAGATCGAGGCGACGTATCCGGATGCGTTGCCGATCGTCGTCGAGGGGCTGTCGTTCCGCTACGCCGACGGCGAACCCTGGGTGCTGAAAGACTGCGGTTTCTCGATCGCGCCGGGCGAATCGCTCGCCATCGTCGGCGCTTCGGGCAGCGGCAAGACGACGTTGCTCAAGCTGATGCTGGGTTTGCTCGCGCCGACCGAAGGCGCGATTTCGATCGGTGGACGCGACATCCGCAAAAGCGGCATGCGCGGCCTGCGCGAGCGGATGGGCGCGGTGATGCAGGACGATCAACTGTTCGCCGGCAGCGTCGCGGACAACATCCGCGGGTTCTCGACGGATATCGATCTGGATGCCGTGCGCCGTGCGGCGAAATTAGCCGCGATCGACGACGAAATCGAACGTATGCCGATGGGCTATCACACGCTGATCGGCGATATGGGCAGCACGCTGTCGGGCGGGCAGAAGCAGCGCGTGATTTTGGCGCGGGCGCTGTGCCGAACGCCGGATTTGCTGTTTTTGGACGAGGCGACGAGCCATCTCGACGGTGCTAACGAGAAGTTGGTCAACGACGCCGTGCGCGCCTTGGGCCTAACCAAAATCATCGTCGCGCATCGCGCCGAGACCATCGCGTCGGCCGATCGCGTGTTGGTGCTGGAGGGCGGCCGCGTGCGGTCGCGGAATGTCGCGGTCGAGTCAGAGAACGAGTCTTAGCGCGCATCTTTCTTTGCTCGGCGATATCCGTCGCCCGATGGGTCTGGAAAGTCCCCGATCGTTCGCCGCTGTGAAGGCCAAAAGCGATCAATGCGTCAAACTAAATCCGCTATGACGCGTCGGTTGAACGCGAGTGCGCGCATGCACCGCCAACGTCCTTACGGGCCTTCGCACGCGGTCACGCGTCGCGCGAAGGTCCGCGATAACGACAGCCGGACGTGCAGGTCTCGTGAACGACGACTTCGGTGAGCGCGGGCAGGGCGGGTTTCAGCCGATCCCAGATCCAAGCGGCCAAACGCTCGCTGGTCGGGTTCTCCAAGCCGTCGATCTCGTTGAGATAGTGGTGATCCAGCCGGTCGTATAGCGGCTGGAATGCGGCCTTGATATCCGCGAAATCCATCACCCAGCCGGTGTCGGCGCCGATCTCGCCCGAGACGTGCAGTTCCACCCTGAACGAGTGCCCGTGGAGACGCGCGCATTTGTGTCCTGCGGGGACGTTCGGCAGCCGGTGCGCGGCTTCGATCGTGAAGACTTTGAAGATATCCATGGGCATTCTCGCGCGGTGCGGCCGCCGGAAACGAAAAGCCCGCCGAAGGGGCGGGCGAGTCGGAGCCGCGACGGCGCGCGGCCCGCAAGGCGAAGAGCGTGGTGGCTATGGGTGCAATCAAATAGCAAGCGTAACTTACTGAATTGCGTGAATTTCATATCCAGCTATTTCAGTTGTTGCCCCCAGAGTTGCCCCCAGGACATATCCGCTTGACCCGCGAAACTCTAGGCTATGGGGCAGATTCGAGCAAGCCCGGGTGTTCACTGCGCGTGGTGTTGACGCGTGGGCATGCTGGTTAGCGCGCAAACTGCGGCCTTATCCAACGTCGCCGATAGCTGAGTCGAGACGCTTGTCGGCTTTTTGATCCCATTCCCGTTCAATCAACCGAATGGGTATTGTCAATTTTGTCAAGATCAAGTAATTAAGCTATTACTCAGCTGGGCCACCTGTGAATAATCTCATCGAGTCGCGAGATTTTCGACTGAACCTGCGTTGAAGCTCGGGTCATCATCCATGAGACGGCCTTGGTTTTTAATTAAATACTCAACATGTTCTCGCTATGTTGAACATGCTCGGACGCGGCCACAGCGCCCCCAGCATGATTGTTTGTAAATTGTGGCCGCGCCTCGCTATAATGTGAGGTTAACCGAGTGAACCACGCGCGCTGGATAGCGTGCTTGCTAGGGGGAGTACCTAAGGATGGAAGCAAAAGTGGAGTACGACATGAACGCGAACGCTAAGCAAAAAGTGAAGGCTCTCGAAGCCAAACTTCGTGAGCGCGGGGTCGTCGACGTAAAATTTTTCTTTGATCATACAAAGAAACCGCTGACTGGCGTCGTGTCTGACGTTGTTGATGTTCTCGATGCTGTTGTTTGCAATCGTTTCGAGCGGGCAAAGCCGCTTGGTGACAGTGTGCGCGAACAGGCTTGACAATAAAGCGCATATCAAAAAAAGGACACCGCAGGGTGTCCTTTTTAATGGACGTAAGGGGGCAGGATGAAGATTTCTGATGATGACGTAAAGCATTGCCTAGCGGAGGTCGCGAAGGTAGTAGAAGAATACGAACTCTATTCAAGAGCGAAAGGCCACACATATCGATCGGTAGATGACCTTGAGTGGCTGGCGGGAGAGCACCTAAATAAGTCTGTCACCGTCGAGGATCTGATGTTGGCGGCTGATGACAGGGTTATTAGAGGCGTTTTCACAGCTCTAGAAGACGGCAGCTACGTAATTTACTTGTTGGCTGAGTTGGGAGAGCGTGAGCGACGCTTTGTAAAATGCAAAGAGTTATTCCATGTAATTTTGGATGAAGAGCGATGCCGAAGTATGGACATCTATGGTCATCTTGAACTTGCTGCTGCCGCGTTTTCAATCGACGACGATATTAGCCCTGAATCCCCTGTTGTATGGGAAATGCTGGCTGAGATTGCAGCGATGGAATTTCTTCTTCCTTACAAAGAACGGCTTACGATAATTGCAGGAGCTGGCAACGACATAGACTATGCAAACGTAGCTCGGAGATATGGGGTTCCGCAGATTTATGTTGAAGGCTATCTGAGCGAAGCGATGATGTCTGAGTTTGCCAAGGTTTGTTGACAGAAATTTCGTCTGTGAAGCGACGTCGCTAGAACGGATAGTGAGTATTAGTCGCCGCGCAACTTAAAATGAATTATTTATTGACTTTTGACGGGTGATGCTTGTGTGGTTGCCCTTCTGTTTGCTTCTTTTAAGCGTATATGCGGCTCCGTTTCAAGGGCGCGGCCGTACTGCCGCAGGTTCGCGATAGACCGCGCTTGCCCTTCGTCGGTCTTAGGCCCTGTAGAAGCCCCGCCATGCCATTTACAACGCCGTTTCCCCGGCACGCTGAGTGCTTGGCAGGGTTGGCCGTCACGCCGTCGCCTAGCCCCGCAGATCACGCGGGCCTTTAGGGCATGACAAAACTCCGGCGCTGTCGAAGTTACTCGCGCGGGCGCGCATGCGCGCGATGTGCGAAGTGTTGCTTGCCCTGCCGAAGTTATACGCGCGCGCATTTGTGTCTGAAAATTCCGGCGACTTGGCCGAAGTCTTGGGCGTTTCTATTGTTTGCTTGTTAATTCCGGTTAGCTGCGCCCATTCGATTACGATCGCGTCGATCACCCCGCTATTCGTCGAAAAGGGGAGATACGGCCCGCGCTTCGTTTGGATCACCGCGAGCGCTTCCCGGCTCGGCATGTAGTCGATCCGCACCATGCGCGCGCGGCGCTGGCGCTGTTGTTTGGCAATGTGCGTCCGATCGCGGGATAGATAACCGTCAGTCACGGGGAGCGCTCCGATCGGGTCGCGGGATCGCCCGTCCCGCTTTGCGGTGATAGCACCACGGGCAAGCGATGACCCTGTCCGGGGCTTGCGGCCATAGCAACACGGGGCCGCACCCACTGCATTCTGCTGCCCGGTGCCAGCCATCCGGCGCGATGCCCGCCGCCATCCGTTGCGAACGCGCCAGGACGCGTAGATAAGCGCGCAACGTGTCCCGCGGTAGGTCGGCGCAAGCGCGTAAGTCCCGCTCCGATAGCGCGGCAACGGTGGCCGCGGGTAGTCCTTCGTCGATCGCCAGATCGAACAGCGTGCGAAGCGCATCGCCTTCGGCCGACGACAGCAGCGCGACGGCTTCCGGCTTGTGGTCGGCGATCCGTTGCACGATGGGCGGCGAGATCGGGCCGCGGGTCGGTTCAAGCCGTATGCGGTCGGCGTTCAAACCGAAGCGAATGCCGGCATCGTGCAATTCAGCGAGTAAGCGGATAACGGTCATACGTCGATCGCTCCCCCGTGTTCGGCCTCATTCGCGCCATTCGCGCCAGTCTCAGAGTGTGGCGCCGATGGCGCGACTGGCGTCCGATTGGCGCGATTGGATAATCGCCAGAGGGCCGCCCCTCCGAATCCGACGCGCACGGATTCGACGCCGATCGATCGCATCGCGCGCTGCAACGTGCGCCACGCAAACCCGGCTTGGTCCCCTTGGCGTTTGATCTCTTTTGCCGGTACGTCGCCGCCGCTCAAGAGTTCGCGAAGCCAGGACGCGGCATCCCGTTTTTCTTCGGCCTCTTCGCCGTGCGTTTCGACATCGGCCAACAATTCGCGCGCGCTGCCGTCGATCGGCTCGCCCCAGATCGCGCGGGACGCTTCGATGCCGGGATACCCCGGCAATGGCTCTTGTCGTAGATCGTAGGCAAATCCCCCGCCATCCGGCCCGATATTCGACTTCGCCCGCAGCAGCACCCGACGCGTGGGGCGATCCTCGCTCGCCTCTTGCTTGGCCGTCACCCACACCATGCGCGCCAGCGCGCCGAACGCGAGCGAGCCGGTAATGCGTTCGATAGGCTCGCGCCCACTTGTGCCCTTGGAAAAATGCGTGACGCCGAGCAAAGCGCAACGTAATTCGCCGGCTAGGTCTACCAACGGCTGCAATCCCCGGCGCACTTCGGCGTTTTTATGCGAGTCGCCGGAGACGGCGGAGACCACGGGATCGATCACGATCAAGCGAACATTCGGTAACGCCGCTAGCGCGCTACGCAGTGCGTCCATATCCCGCGCGGGATCAAACGGATACGCATCGCCTTGATCGATCACGCCACCCACAACATGCACGCGGCCCAGATCGGCCCCGGCTGCGCGTAAGCGCGGGTTAAGCGTGTCGGCGTTGTCGTCTTCGCCGGACCAGATCACCACGTCACCCGCCGATGCGCGGCTACCATCCGGCCAGCGTCCGCCCACGGAAACGATCGCCGCCAACCCGACCGCGACCGTCGTTTTCCCGGTGCCAGGTGCGCCGCCGATCAAGTGCAGTTTTCCCGCGGCCAGCCATCCCGGCCAGAGCCAATCGACCGCGACGGGTTCCACGTCACAGGCGGGCCGCAGGATCACGCGCGCCGCCGTCTGGGGCGTTGGCGGGTCAGGGGGCGGTTCCGGTGCAGACACGCGCGCCAGCGCGCGCACGTCGTCCGCAGTGGCCCCCGGATGCTCTGCCAGCCAATCCACGCAATCGCCATGCTCGGGCAATGCCAGCGGTGCAAGGTCGATCCATTCGATCGATGCGGCGATGCCGCGCAGCTTCGCCGTGACGGCGTGCGCGTACCGCTTGCCGGGTTCGTCGTTGTCGCGCCAGATCACCACGTCCCGACCACACAGCGGCGACCAATCGGCGGCATCGGTACTGTCCGCGCTTCCGCTCGTCGTCGCGATCACGCCGAGCGCGGCGAGCGCATCGGCGCAGCTTTCCCCTTCGGTCATGTAGACCGGGCCGGGGGCGGCGAGCAATTCCGGCAGGCGATACAACGCTTTCCCGGCCGCAGGGGGCGATGGTTCGCCGAGTGTGAATGCTCGCCCGTCGTGGTGCATCGGTCGAATCCACTTATTGCCGTTCTCGGGATGTTTCAAACGGATGCGGTAGAACATCGTCACGCCATCCGCATTGCGATAAGCGTGCAAACCTGCGGGCTTGTAACCCTTTGAGATCATCGCCGTGGACAACCTACGGGCAGCGCTTTGCGGGGTTTCGTCGTCGGCGCTCATCGTGCGCCCCCGACAAGATCGCGCACCGCTTCGGCAAAGCCCAAGCCGGTCAGTCGCATATGAAACGACAACAGATCGCCCGACCCGCAGCCGGCGAAACAGCGCCAGCCGCCGCGCGGAGAATCGAGATTCACCGACAGCGATGCGGTGCCGTCGTCGTGAAACGGGCATCGCCCCTGCGCCCAGCCGTTCGCGTGGCGCGCGCTGAGCTTTTCGACGTGGGTGCGGTAATAGCTTTCGGGTTCGGGTATGCGCTCGCGCCAATTCGACGGCATGCCATCCCCTTGCCAGCCGCGGCGTGCGCGGGTAGGTTTGGGCGCGCTGGAGCTTTGAACGTGGGCGACAGTATCCGAACCCCTGCGCCCGCCAGCGCGGGGGTTCTGTCTTTTAAGGCGGGTCATCCCTGCGACCCTCGATCGCGAGAGGCGATCCGGTCTGCGATCCATGCGTCAATTTCTGACGAGCTCCAAGCACTTGCGCGCTCGCCTAGCTTAATTGCACGAGGAAAATCGCCGAACGAAATACGGCGATAGATTTCGGAGCGGCTGAGCCCGGTTCGGGCTTTGACTTGGGGGAGGCGTTCCAAATAAACGCTGTTCTTTTTTTGAGGCTCGCTCATCATGTCTATAGCACCGTCGTTAGGGAGGTGCCGAGAACTTTCAGCCAAAAGCCCACGCTTTTGAATTGAACAACCCTCTGCGTTTTAGTGCGAATAGACTCCAGTGAATTATCTTCGTAAATTTAAGATAGCTTCGCTACATGTAGGAAAACAAGCTAATCCAGCGCCATTTGATTCAGGGTGCAAGCTTTGAGATCGCCGATTCGTCGAGCGTTTCACAGTCAAAGAAAACGCTCGAAATGGCGAGAACGCAAGCTCGCAAAGGAGAATCGTAGTGGTCGCGAAAATATGCTGTCAGCCTTCTAATGAAAAAAAGGCGTTTAGCGTTAGGGTCGTTTGGTTTCGGAATCTCTACTGCTTCAGATGCCCATGCGGTTGCATCCGCCTTCAATGCGTCTAGGTATTCAAGAGGTCGATTCAATATGAAGCGAGACATGCTGTAAGCAACAGCCAGGCACTCAAGATCACCTTCTACCGTGGATCGCATGGACTTTATGTGCCAGGACCAATCGTGAATTGATTTATCAATAAATTGATGCATTTCGCTTGGGTAGGAATTTCTTCTGCGCTGAAAATTGCTTTGATCCCAAATAGGATTTATAGCCAATTTCAAATTTTCAATTGCTTTTTCAATTTTCTCCAATGCTTCTTTTTTCCCCGCGATTGTTAAGCTCGGAACTGGCTCATCTAATATTTCGCTGATTGCGATCACGAGACTAACCGTCATGTCTTCTAAGTTTTTGTTGTAGTCCAGTTCGTTTCCGTTCGGTATTTTTTTGAGCAATATCAGCTCGCGATGGAGGCATATATCCCCAAGATTCTGTTCTACGAAGTTCACCTCATTTGTCCTCTTTTTTATAGCCTCCGTAATCGCCTCTAACATAATCTGCTGCGCAGTCTTAGCGTCTGGATTGCTTCTGCGCTCCAGCGCATTCCAAACCACTTCACAGCGTTTATCCTTTAACAGTCGGTGTAGAACTTCACACAAGGCGATTGGTTCTGGTTTGCAGTCAATCTCCGACTGTTCCGCTGAGCTTTGGAATCGCTCGCGATCTGCGGCGGCAATAGCGTCATTTTCCTCTAGATGCTTCATCGCATTTATTTGCCAGTCGCGCATGGCCATCTCCCTACATGCTGCTATAGACTCGTTCCGCACTGCCAAGTCGCGCGCGTATTCATCGCCGCAGCGAGCTTAGCAGGGCTGTACGGGATGCAGAGAGTCAATCGCCGGAACCTAACGCGTCCCGTAGTGCCCTGGCCGTGTCCAAAGCAAACTCGCACAGATAAGCCGCGCTGCCATCCATCCCAGTTTCGATCGATCCGCCGAGCAAGCGGCGCACGGCATCCTCTAGGTCGGCGGCCTCTCGTCGGGCGGTGGCGGCTTCAATGCCTTCGGCCACTGACAACAGGTGCCGGCCTTCGGCGGGAATCTCGCGGAAGTCGGTTGGGCTGGTAGTGGGTATGCCAGCGGCTCTTTCGGCTGAGCCGCGGCGACGGGTGACGGCGTAGGGCTGGCCGGAGCGGCCTGCTAAAGTGTTGACAGCCATGATCGTTCCTCGCTGAACGGTTGTGGTGAGGGGCGACGGGGTGCCTCTAACACCCCGTCGCCCCGCTTGTTACCGGCTCTCGCCGGATGCTTTGCGCGTGATCGGTACGACGTTGCCGCCGCTGTCGCGTAATTGGTCGAGATAGTCCGCCCATGCCAACATCATCTTGCGGCGTTCGGCGAGGTGCGCGGTGCGGTTGTAGGCGCGGCCGTTGGGATCGCGGACGGCATGCGCCAACTGGTGTTCGATGTAGTCGGGTCGGAAGTTCAGCACTTCATCCAAGACCGTGCGCGCCATCGCCCGGAACCCGTGCCCGGTCATTTCGTCTTTGCCGTAGCCCATGCGCCGCAGCGCCGACAACACGCCGTTGTTGGACATGGGGCGCGACCCCGTGCGGGGATTGGGGAAGACGTACCGGCCGCGTCCTGTGAGCGCGTACAGGTCGCGCAGGATCGCCACGGCCTGCGGTGCCAGCGGGACCAGATGCGGTTCGCGGGTTTTCATCTTGTCGCCGGGGATGTTCCATTCCGCCGCGTCCAGATCGATTTCTGACCATTCCGCCTGCCGCAGCTCGCCGGGGCGCACGAACAGCAGCGGAGCGAGCCGCAGGGCGCACCGCGTGGCGAAGGCGCCCTGATACCCATCGATGGCGCGCAGCAGCCCGCCAATGGCCGCAGGGTCGACGATAGCGGCACGGTGGGCCTGTTCACGGATCGGGGGTAGGGCTCCGCGCAGATCGCTGGCGGGGTTGCGTTCGGCCCGGCCGGTGGCGATGGCGTAGCGGAACACCTGCCCACAGCTCCGCAGCGCCCGGTGTGCGGTTTCGGTCGCGCCCCGGTCGGCAATGCGATGGACGACGGCTAGCAGTTCCTTGGGTGTGATAGTGGCAATGGGACGCCTGCCCAGCCACGGGAACAAGTCGCGCTCGAAACGGGAGGCGATCTTGTCGCCGGTCGATGTTGCCCACGTCGGCGAATACTTGGCGAGCCACTCCCGGGCGATCACCTCGAAACTGTTCGCGGCCTGTTCCTCTCCCGCGAGCTTTTCGGCCTTGCGGTGTTCGCCGGGGTCAACCCCAGCCGCCAAGAGCTTGCGTGCGGCGTCCCGTTTGTCCCGGGCGGACGCCAGCGAGGTGTCGGGATAGGTGCCCAACGACAGCCGCTTTTCCTTGCCGTCGAATCGGTATTTCAGGCGCCACCACTTGCCCCCGGCCGTCGCGATTTCGAGATATAGCCCGCCGCCATCGAACAGGCGCTGCACTTTATCGGCGGGCTTTGCTTTTCGGATTGCAGTGTCGGTGAGGGACATTGGGGGCAACTCCTAACCCACGATGGGGTGTTGCCCCCATATTTGCCCCCACTTGCCCCCGGATTGCAAGAGCCCCCATGGGATGTCATCGGACACAAAAAAGGCCGAATCCCTTGATTTTATTGGGTATTTCGGCCGTTTTGGGATGTTTCGGGAGCTATTATTGGTGGCTATGGGTGGACTCGAACCACCGACCCCAGCATTATGAGTGCTGTGCTCTAACCGGCTGAGCTACATAGCCACGAGGGGCGGGAATTGTCCACGCCGCGTCCCTCGCCGTCAACCGCGGCGAATGGCGAATACCGTTCGGGATGACGCTGCCGGGCCGCCTCCCGGATAATGGCGGCCCCTCCCGTTCGATCGCGCAGCGCCAGCCGGCGCCACTCCGTGGCTTGCGGCCGGTTCCGCGGTCGATCCGCCTCGGACGCCGCCCCCATGAACACCGCTCACCGCAAGCCGCTGCCCGGCTCTTCCCTGGACTATTTCGACGCCCGCGCGGCGGTGGAGGTCCTGAAGCCCGGCGCCTGGGCGGGGCTGCCGTACACCTCGCGGGTGCTGGCCGAGAACCTCGTCCGTCGCGCCGACCCGGCCCGTCTGGGCGACTTCCTGGCGCAGTTGATCGACCGCAAGCGCGATCTCGACTTCCCCTGGTTCCCGGCGCGCGTGGTCTGCCACGACATCCTGGGCCAGACCGCCTTGGTCGATCTGGCCGGCCTGCGCGACGCCATCGCCGATCAAGGCGGCGACCCGGCGCAGGTCAATCCGGTCGTGCCGGTGCAGCTCATCGTCGATCACTCGCTGGCGGTGGAATGCGGCGGTTACGACCCGGATGCGTTCGCGAAGAACCGCGCGATCGAGGACCGCCGCAACGAAGACCGCTTCCACTTCATCGACTGGACCAAGCGCGCGTTCCGCAACGTCGATGTGATTCCGCCGGGCAACGGCATCATGCATCAGATCAATTTGGAGCGGATGTCGCCGGTCATCGGCGTCCTCGATGGCGTCGCCTATCCCGACACCTGCGTCGGCACCGACAGCCACACGCCGCACGTCGATGCGCTGGGCGTGATCGCGATCGGCGTCGGCGGGCTGGAAGCGGAGAACGTGATGCTGGGCCGCGCCTCGTGGATGCGCCTGCCCGACATCATCGGCGTCGAACTCACCGGCAAGCCGCAGCCGGGCATCACCGCGACCGATGTGGTGCTGGCGCTCACCGAGTTCCTGCGCAAGCAAAAAGTGGTCGGCGCGTATCTCGAATTTCGCGGTGAAGGCGCGGCGGCGCTGACCTTGGGCGACCGTGCGACGATCTCGAACATGGCGCCGGAATACGGCGCGACCGCGGCGATGTTCTTCATCGACGGCAATACGATCGATTACTTGAAACTCACCGGCCGCAGCGACGAACAGGTCGCGTTGGTCGAGACCTATGCGAAGACGCTGGGCCTGTGGGCCGACGATCTGGCGACTGCGCAGTACGAGCGCACGCTGAGCTTCGATCTGTCCACGGTGGTGCGCAACATGGCCGGGCCGTCGAACCCGCATGCGCGCGTCGCGGTGAGCGACCTGGCCGCGAAGGGCATCGCCGGCAATCTCGACGCCGCGCGCGCGCAGGAAGCCGAAGGGCTGATGCCCGATGGCGCGGTGATCATCGCCGCCATCACCAGTTGCACCAACACCTCGAACCCGCGCAACGTCATCGCCGCCGGTCTGCTCGCGCGCAATGCGCGTCGTGCGGGCTTGGTGCGCAAGCCGTGGGTGAAGAGTTCGCTCGCGCCCGGGTCCAAAGCCGTCGCGCTGTATCTCGACGAAGCCGGACTGACCGAAGACCTCGAAGCCCTGGGGTTCGGCATCGTCGCGTTCGCCTGCACCACCTGCAACGGCATGAGCGGTGCGTTGGATCCGAAAATTCAGCAGGAAATCGTCGATCGCGATTTGTACGCGACGGCGGTGTTGAGCGGCAATCGCAATTTCGACGGCCGCATTCATCCGTACGCGAAGCAGGCGTTTCTCGCCTCGCCGCCGCTGGTGGTCGCTTACGCCATCGCCGGCACGATTCGTTTCGACATCGAGAAGGACGCGCTGGGCCACGATGCCGCGGGCAACGCCATCACGCTGAAAGACCTGTGGCCTTCCGATGCCGAGATCGACGCGCTGGTGAAGTCGGCGGTGAAACCGGAACAATTCCGCAAAGTGTACGAGCCGATGTTCAAGGTGTCGGTCGAACACGGCGAACGCGCGAAGCCGCTGTACGACTGGCGCCCGATGAGCACCTACATTCGTCGCCCGCCGTACTGGGAAGGCGCGTTGGCGAAACCGCGCACGTTGCAGGGTTTGCGCCCGCTCGCGGTGCTGGGCGACAACATCACCACCGATCATCTCTCGCCGTCGAACGCGATCATGTTGAACAGCGCGGCCGGCGAGTACTTGGCGAAAATGGGCCTGCCGGAAGAAGACTTCAATTCCTACGCCACGCATCGCGGCGACCACCTCACCGCGCAGCGCGCGACCTTCGCGAACCCGACCTTGCTCAACGAAATGGTGCGCAACGCCGACGGCAGCGTGAAAAAAGGCTCGCTGGCGCGCGTCGAACCGGACGGCCATGTCGTGCGCATGTGGGAAGCGATCGAAACTTACATGCAGCGCGGTCAGCCGCTCATCATCGTCGCCGGCGCCGACTACGGCCAAGGCAGCTCGCGCGATTGGGCGGCGAAAGGCGTGCGCCTCGCGGGTGTGGAAGCGATCGTCGCCGAAGGCTTCGAGCGGATTCACCGCACCAATCTCATCGGCATGGGCGTGCTGCCGATGGAATTCAAACCGGGCACGACGCGCCTGACATTGGGCCTCGACGGCACCGAAACCTACGATGTGATCGGCGCACGCACCCCGCGCGCCGACCTCACCCTCGTCGTCCATCGCCGCAACGGCGAACGCCTCGACGTGCCGGTGACGTGCCGCCTCGACACCGCCGAAGAAGTCTCGATCTACGAAGCCGGCGGCGTACTGCAGCGGTTCGCGCAGGATTTTCTGGAAGCGAACAAAGTGGCCTGACAGCCTGTTCATGATCCCAGATGAAGCATGCGTTGAGGGACATACGCTGAGCGCATGGACCGAGCGGACCGGCGGCCCTTCGTCCAGACAGTCCTTCGTTGGTCACGACATCCCTCTCCCCGCTTGCGGGGAGAAGGAAAGAACACGCACCGCGCGTCGGTGACCTCATCCCTCTCCCCGCATCGCGGGGAGAGGGTGGCCGAAGGTCGGGTGAGGGGCGCCTTTCTCGTGCGGCTTGATGCGCGCGGTTGCAAGTGCGCGGAGCATGCGTACCGCCTGCCCCTCATCCGGCGCGTTGCGCCACCTTCTCCCCGCTTGCGGGGAGAAGGAAAAAGCACGCACCGCTTGCGGGGAGAAGGAAAGAACACGCACCGCGTGTCGGTGACCTCACCCCTCTCCCCGCATCGCGGGGAGAGGGTGGCCGAAGGCGGGTGAGGGGCGCCTTTCTCGTGCGGCTTGATGCGCACGGTTGCAAGTGCGTGAAGCATGCGTAACGCCAGCCCCTCATCCGGCGCGTTGCGCCACCTTCTCCCCGCTTGCGGGGAGAAGGAAAAAGCATGTACCGCTTGCGGGGGAGAAGAGATGCGACATCCCGCTGGAAGCGTTTGAACAGTCTCCGACAGGTTGTCGAAAACGCTCAGGATGAGCGTTTTCGACAACCGGCTGAGCGGCATTCCGTCGCTGCCTTGCCGGAGGCTATCGGCACGGCTATGCTCTTGGCAATCTTTGCCATTAGAGCCCGCCATGGCCACCATGAACATTTCATTGCCGGACGAGCTCAAGCAGTTCATCGACCAGCAGGTCGCCGCAGGCGCCTATGGCTCGTCCAGCGAATATCTGCGCGAGTTGATCCGCAGGCAACGCGACGTGGAAACGCTGCGCGGGATGCTGCTGGATGGGCTCAACTCCGGGCCGGCCACACCGATGGAACCTGATTTCTTCGACAAGATGCGCGCGCGCGCCCACGCCCGAGCCGCCGACAAGTGAAACCGCTGCAATGGCATCCGCTCGCGAGGCGCGATGCCGACGACGCCGCGAACTGGTACGCCGAGCAGGGCGGTTTGGCGCTGGAACTCAGGTTCATCCAGGCCTTGGATGCCGCCATCACGCAAATCGTTGACCACCCCGGTATCGGCGCGAATCGCTATGCGGAGCTATTGAAGCTGCGCGATCTGCGCTTTTGGCCGCTCAAGGACTTCCCATACCTGATCTTCTATCTGGAACGCGACACGCACATCGACGTCTGGCGCCTCTTGCATGCGCAGCGGGATATTCCGGAGTGGATGGGGAGGGCGGTCCAGTGAGCACGCTTGAGTGAGCGCATTCAGAAGCAAAGGTGCAGTGATTCCTTGAGTATCTAGGTGCCTAGCGATTTCAACGGCCGCGGATGGGCCGTATCCATTTCTTCAACAGCAGGATTTCATGAACGTCGGTACCCACGAAGAACTCAAGGGCAAAATCTGGGAAATCGCTAATCGCTTGCGCGGCCCGTACCGGCCGCCGCAATACCGATTGGTCATGCTGCCGATGGTGGTATTACGACGGCTCGACTGCGTCCTTGAACCGACGAAAGACAAGGTGTTGAAGGAGTACGCCAGACTGCAGGCCAAGGGCATGGCTGAGCGCGCCATGTCGCTACCGCTAGGTAAGGCAGCGGACAAGGACCGTAAACATCCGCTCTACAACACCAGCCCGTATACGTTCGCCAAGCTGCTGGCCGACCCCGAAAACATCGCGCCGAATTTGGTCGCCTATATCCACGGTTTTTCCGACACCGCGCGCAAGACCTTCGAAAAGTTCAAGTTCGAGGATCAGATCGAAAAACTGGACACCAGCAACCGCCTGTTCACCATCGTCAAGGCGATCTCAGGCATCGACTTGCACCCTGATCGCATCGATAACCTGCAAATGGGTTACTTGTTCGAGCATCTGGTGATGCGCTTCAACGAACAGGCGAATGAAGAAGCAGGGGACCATTTCACGCCGCGCGAAGTCATTCGCTTGATGACCAACCTCATTTACACCGGCGAACGGGATGTCTACACGCCAGGCATCTACCGCAGCATCTACGACCCGACCTGCGGCACCGGCGGCATGTTGTCCGAATCCGAAAAATTCATTCTTGCGCAAAATGCAGGGGCGAACCTTCATCTTTACGGACAGGAATACAACGACGAATCCTGGGCGATCTGTTGCTCGGATATGCTCATCAAGGACGAGGACACCGGCAGCATCGTCCTCGGCGACACGCTGGGCGATGGCAAGACCCGTGACGGGTTTCAGGGTGAACGTTTTCACTACATGCTCGCCAATCCTCCGTTCGGTGTGGAGTGGAAAGACCAGAAGACGGTCGTTGAGAACGAACACAAGACCTCTGGCTTTGCAGGCCGCTTCGGCGCTGGTCTGCCGGCCATCAACGATGGTTCGCTGCTGTTTCTGCAGCATATGATCGCGAAGATGCACCCGTATGCCGAGGGCGATGACAACCAGCCCGGCTCCAAGATCGCCATCGTCTTCAACGGCTCGCCGCTGTTCTCCGGAGACGCCAATTCCGGCCCGTCCAATATCCGCCGCTGGATCATCGAGAACGATTGGCTCGATGCCATCGTCGCGCTGCCCGATCAGCTCTTCTACAACACCGGCATCTATACCTATGTGTGGCTGGTGACCAATCGCAAGCCGGCCGAGCGGCGCGGCAAGGTGCAGTTGATCGACGGCACCCGCTTCTTCCGCAAAATGAAGAAGAGCCTCAACAACAAGCGCAACGAGATCTCCGACGAACAGATCGCCGCGCTCACGAAGCTATACGGCCACTATCGCAACGACGAAACCGCCGAGGTCGTGACCGACCACAAAACCGGCGCCACCGAAGCCCGGGTGGTCTCGCGGATTTTCGAAAACCACGAGTTCGGCTACCTCAAGGCCACGGTCGAGCGTCCGTTGCGCATGAACTTCACAGCCAGCGCCGAACGCATCGCCCGGCTGGACGAACAGTCGGCCTTCGCCGGCCTTGCCACATCGAAGAAGCGCAAAGACGACAAGGCTGCGCGCAAGGAGATCGCCGAAGGCCAAGCCTTCCAACAATCCATTCGCGACATGCTGGCTACGCTGAAACGCAAAGGCCGCTACACCGATCGCGATGTTTTCGAAGCCGACCTGGATAAAGCCGCGAAGAAGGCCGGGCTTAAATTGTCTGGGCCGATCAAGAAGGCCATCTTCGCCGCGCTCGGCGAACGCGACCCGAAGGCCGAGATCTGTCGCGACAGCAAGGGCCGGCCTGAGCCGGACAGTGAACTGCGCGACACCGAGAACATTCCTCTGCCCAGAGGCACGGCGCTGCCGTTGCCGATGGATTTCGGCCCGGACAAGCCCAATGATCGGCTCGTGCGTGCATTCCGCGCCACCATCGACGACTACATGGCGCGCGAAGTGCTGCCGCATGTGCCCGATGCCTGGGTGGACGACGACAAGACCAAAGTGGGTTACGAAATCCCGATCAACCGCCACTTCTACGTTTATAAGCCACCGCGCCCGCTGCCGGACATCGAGGACGACATCCGCCGGTTGGAGGGTGAGATCGCAGACCTGCTGAAAGGGTTGATGGCATGAGTCAAGAGATTGCGCCCGCCACCGTGGGCGAGTTGCTGATCTATCCGGCCACAGACGGACGCGGCGGTATTCGCGTGCTGCTGGCGGGTGAGACGGTGTGGCTGACCCAGGCGCAGATGGCCGAGCTGTACCAAACCACGCCACAGAACATCACCCAGCATCTCAAAGCGATCTATGCCGATCGCGAATTGGACGAAACGGCAACCTGTAAGGCGTACTTACAAGTTCGCCAGGAAGGCGAACGCAGTGTGTCCCGGTCGACCAAGCACTACCGTCTGGATGCCATCCTCGCCGTTGGCTATCGCGTCCGCTCCAGCCGTGGCACCGAATTCCGGCAATGGGCCACTGCCCGGCTGTCCGAATACTTGGTCAAAGGTTTCGCGCTGGACGATGAGCGTCTGAAAGGCGCGCACAACCCCGTGGATTACTTCGATGAGTTGCTGGCGCGCATCCGCGAGATCCGCGCCAGCGAGGCGCGGGTCTACCAGCGCATCCGCGAGATCTTCGCCATGGCGGCGGACTACCGCGAGGGCGAGCAGGCCACGCAGCGGTTCTTCGCGATCATGCAGAACAAAGTGCACTACGCGGCGACGCAGCTCACGGCGGCGGAGATCATCCACCAGCGCGCCGATGCCGCCAAGCCCAACATGGGCGTGAACACCTGGAAGGGCAGCCGCGTGCTCAAACAGGATGTCGGCACCGCTAAAAACTACCTAGATGCGCAAGAGATCGACACGCTCAACCGTATCACCGTGATGTTTCTGGATCAGGCCGAATTCCGCGCCATGCGTCGCCAGGACATCCGTCTGGCCGATTGGGATGCGTTCCTCGACAAGTTCCTGCGCGATACAGAACTGCCGGTGCTGGACCACGCCGGCAAGGTCAGCCGTGAGCAGGCGTTAGAGTGGGCCGAACGCCAGTACGACGCCTTCGCCGAACGGCGACGGCTGGAGGCAGAACAGGCGGCGGAAGCGCGGTATGTGGAGGATTTGCGGGTGGCGGCAAAAACGGTGGTATCTGGCCGCGAACCGGTAAGCCGCGCGGATCGGCCCGATGCGCCAATCAAGCGTGGCCGGAGCAAAAAAAACAATGACTGACGCCTCGGGTGCAGAGAAGCGCAAAGATTCATGGGTGAAATCATGATCTTTGCAAAGGGCAAGCAGGAGCAGCGCCTGAAGTGGGCATTTGAGAGTTGCAAGAACGGTGCTTGGGGCGTCGAACCGGATGGTGAGGATGATGTTGTCTGCATTCGTGCGGCCGACTTTGACGGCCAGTCGGGGCGATTGAACGACGGTGAGCGGACGTTGCGAGCGGTCGATACTGAGACGTTCGACAAGGTCGCGTTGCGCCCAGGCGATCTGGTGATGGAAAAGTCCGGCGGCGGCGAAAAACAGCTCGTCGGACGTACCGTTCTGTTCGATGACACTCGCCCGAGCGTGTGTTCCAATTTTCTCGCTCGTTGCCGGCCTGCCGCAGGTATCGACCCCGCGTATCTCAACTATCTGATGCTAGCGATCTATGTGGGACGTGGTACCTATCCGCACATCAAACAAAGCACGGGCATCCAGAATCTCGACCTCGGTAGTTACTTGGATACGCGGGTCAGCATTCCCGAATGGGCTACCCAACAACGCATCGCCCGCTTCCTGGACGAGAAAACTGCGCGCATCGACGCGCTGATCGAGAAGAAGCAGGCGCTGCTGGAGCGGCTGGCCGAAAAGCGACAGGCGCTGATTACCCAAGCTGTCACCAAGGGCTTGAATCCGGATGTGCCGATGAAGCCGTCGGGTGTGGATTGGTTGGGAGATATTCCGGCGCATTGGCAGCAAAACAGGCTGCGCTTTACCGTGGGAAGAATCGAGCAAGGATGGTCGCCTCAGTGCGAGAGCCGACAAGCTGAACTTGGCGAGTGGGGCGTTCTTAAAGTCGGATGTGTTAACGGTGAGCAGTATGACGAATCAGAGAACAAAGCTCTTCCCGAGAATATCGATCCAGAGCCTCAGTACGAAATTCATGTGGGCGATGTGTTGGTAAGTCGCGCTAACACAAAAGAGTTGCTGGGAAGCGCGGCCATGGTTGACGAAACGCAGGGACGAATCATGTTTTGTGACAAGCTCTATCGTCTTGAAATTGGAGCAAGACTTGATCGCCGCTACATTGTTGCGTTTCTAAGGTCACCGCTGGCGCGCTTCCAGTACGAGCGAGAAGCTACTGGAACAAGCGGGTCAATGCAGAATATTGGCCAAGATACGATTAAAAATTTGCGGCACCCGCTTCCGCCGCTTAATGAGCAGAAGGACATCGGCCGATGGACTTTGGACGTGATCAAAAACGCAAAGCACACCGAGGAAGTGGTTGTTCGTTCCATCTTCACGTTAAACGAACACCGCTCCGCCCTCATCACCGCCGCCATCACCGGTCAACTCCCCGAACTCAACGGATAAGGACGCCCGTATGCCCGGTCACACCGAACACGATTTCGAAAATGCGATCGAGGCCGGATTGCTGGCGGCGGGTGGCTATGTCAAACGCGCGCCGTCCGATTTCGACGAGTCGCGGGCGTTGTTCCCGGCGGATGTGATCGGTTTCGTGCAGGACAGCCAGCCCGCACGCTGGCAGCAACTGCAGGCGTTGTTGGGTGCGCGCACTGAGACCACGGTGCTGGAGGCATTGAGCAAAGAACTGGAACTGAAAGGCACGCTGCATGTGCTGCGCCATGGCTTCAAGTGCTACGGCAAGACGCTGCGCCTCGCGTATTTTCGGCCCAATTCGGCGATGAATCCCGAAGCGGCGGCGCGCCACGCGAACAACCGGTTGACCATCACCAGGCAGGTGGCTTTTACCTCGGTGATGAAGAAAGCCGACGGCAAGCCGCGCCGCTGCATCATCGATGTGACCCTTGCGCTCAACGGTCTGCCGGTGGCGACGGTGGAGTTGAAAAACCCGCTGACCGGCCAACGCGCCAGCGACGCGATCTACCAATACCAACACGACCGCGACGAGCGCGACGGCCTGTTTGCGTTCAAGCAGCGCGCCCTGGTGCATTTCGCCGTGGACCCGGACGAGGCCTGGATGACCACGCGGCTGAAAGGGCGGGAGACGGTGTTTCTGCCGTTCAATCGCGGCCATCAGCACGGCGCCGGAAACCCGCCAGTGGAGGGCAACTGGAAAACCCACTACCTGTGGGACGAGGTGCTGCAAGCCGACAGCCTGCTCGACATCCTGCAGCGCTTCATGCATCTGGAAGTGAAGGAGCGCCAGATCACGACCGACAAAGGCATGCGCAGCGTCCGCAAGGAAACGATGATCTTTCCGCGCTATCACCAGTTGGATGCGGTGCGGCGCTTGGTGGCGCATGCCGGGCGGCAGGGTTCCGGGCATAACTATCTGATCCAGCATTCGGCCGGTTCGGGCAAGTCCAATTCCATCGCGTGGTTAGCGCACCGCTTGGCCAGCCTGCACGCTGCCAATGATGAGAAGGTGTTTCATTCAGTGGTGGTGGTCACCGACCGCCGCGTGCTCGACCAGCAGTTGCAGAACACCATCTACCAGTTCGAGCACAAAACCGGCGTGGTGGAGAAGATCGAAGAAGACACCCGGCAATTGGCGCGAGCGCTGTCCAACGGCACGCCGATCATCATCAGCACGATCCAGAAATTTCCGTTCATCGCCCGCGCATTGGCGCGTTTGGAGCGCGACGGCGACGGCGTGACCATCGACACCGAAGGCAAACGCTTTGCGGTGATCGTGGACGAGGCGCATTCCTCGCAGAGCGGCGAAACCGCGATGGCGCTGCGCGGTATGCTCAACCGCGACGGCATCGAGGCTGCGATCGCTGCGCAGTTGTCGGACGAGGAAGACGACGGTCTCGATGTCGAGACGCGCGCGGCGATCCTGCGCGACGCGCAGAAGCGTGCCCGCCAACCGAATTTGAGTTTCTTCGCCTTCACCGCTACGCCCAAGTTCAAAACCAAGGCGCTGTTCGATGTACCGGGCCCGTCGGGTGATTCGCCCTTCCACGAATACAGCATGCGTCAGGCCATCGATGAAGGTTTCATCATGGACGTACTGGCGAACTACACCACCTACACGCGGTTCTTCGGCCTGATCAAACAGGTGAAAAACGACCCGCAGGTGCCGCGCAAACAGGCCGCCAAAGCGCTGACACGCTACATGGAATTGCATCCGGTCAACATCGAACAAGTGGTGTCGGTGATCGTGGAGCACTTCCGCCTGTACGTGCTGCACGAGTTGGGTGGGCGCGCCAAGGCCATGGTGGTGACCGGATCGCGATTGGCGGCGGTGAAGTACAAGCGGGCGTTCGATCATTACATCAAGCAGAACAAATACGAAGGTATCCGTTCGCTGGTGGCGTTCTCTGGCACGGTGGAAGATCCAGACGACCCGGGTGCGTCGTACACCGAAGTGGCCATGAACGACGGCCTGGCCGAAAGCGAGTTACCCGAAACCTTCGAGCGCGACGACTACCGCGTGTTGCTGGTGGCGGAGAAATATCAGACCGGCTTCGACCAGCCGCTGCTGCAGACGATGTACGTGGTGAAGAAGTTGGCCGGCGTGCAGGCGGTGCAGACGCTGTCGCGCCTTAACCGCATGGCATCTGGCAAGACACGCACCTTCGTTCTGGATTTCGTGAACAAAGAAGACGAAATCTACAAGGCTTTCAAACCGTACTATGAGGCCACACCGACCGGCGACAACGCTGAGCCGCATCGGTTGTCGGAGCTGCAGCACAAACTATTGTCGCCTGCCATCTTCACTCGGGCCGATGTCGATGCCTTCGCCGAGACGTGGTATCGCCCCAGACGCGAACACGCCGGCAACGACCACAAGCAGATGAACGCGGTACTGGATGCGGTGGTGGATCGCTTCACGCAGCAAGAGGAGACAGCACGCGACGAGTTTCGCGGCCTGCTTACCGCATATCGCAACCTCTACGCCTTTTTGTCGCAGATCATTCCTTACCAGGACAGCGACCTGGAAAAGCTGTACGCCTTCGTGCGCAACCTGATCGCCAAACTGCCGCCGCCCGACGATGGTCGACGTTTTGTGCTGGACGACGAAGTGAGCCTGCGCTATTACCGCTTGCAGCAGATGACAGATGGCTCGATCGATCTCCGCATGGGTGAGGCCTACCCGCTGAAAGGCCCGACCGATGTCGGCACGTCGCGCGTCGCCGACGAGGAAGTGCCGCTGTCGAGTTTGGTGGAAAAGCTCAATGCACGGTTCGGCACGGATTTCGCTGAGGCCGATCAACTGTTCTTCGATCAGATACGGGTGTCGGCAGTCGCCAGCGAGAAGGTGCGCGAGGCAGTGTGGGCCAACAACTTCGCCGACTTCACCGCTTATCTGGAACGCATGGTCGACGAATTGTTCATCGAGCGGATGGAAGGCAACGAGGAGATTTTTTCCAGGGTGATGACCGATCGCCAGTTCCGTTCTGCCGCTAGCGAGCATTTGGCATTCGAGATATTCGAGAACATCCGTGCTGAGCGGGCCTTGTTGTCGCCAGCTCCGCGAAATCAAGAGAGCGGCGTGGAATGACCGTCCTGCGCTGCACCGCCAAGCTGCTCAAACGCTTGAAATAGCCGGCCAAGCCCGACGACCCCACGCCGTAGAGAAATCACTTGGGCGAGTGGTCTATCGATTCGATATCCATTGATGTCACGCCCTGGGCGAGGAGTGTGCTCGCCCAGGGCATTGCGGTTTCTCGATGGCTTCTCGATTGCGCCGGATCGCGCCAGATCGCGCCGGATCGCGGCTTGACCGAGATTTCGCTGGAACATCCCGATTACGCCATCACGCGATTCGCCCACATGCACAGGTAGCGGGCGGTGTTTCGCGGGGCCAACCACAGCGAGCGCATCAACGCCGGATCCGCTTCCGCAGCGGTCCACTTATTGTCGTAGATGACGACCGGGCCATTCGGTCCGGGAATGATCCTGACTTTAGTGTCGTTCACGGGTTTCAGCACTTCTTTCCAGGTGTTGAGCGATTGCGTGGCCACGCCGATCAACCAACCGGCCGGGCTGGGACTGATGTCTTCGATTTCGTCGCGTCGGATCGGCGGATAGCCGCCCGGTTGTTGGAAGAAGTTGCGGTTCTTCACGAAGTCTTCGGCGTAGGTCTCGTAGCCGCTGTGGCGCCAATCGCCGAACAGAGGATTGTTGATGAAATTGGCGGCGTGCATGGGCTGGCACAGGTCGGTCAGATAGTGCAGCGTGAGTCCCAGATGCACGAAGGCTTCGGCGTGGCGATGCGTGCCTTCGCGATACATGCGAACGCTGCTGTCGAAGGTCTCGGTGCCCTTGGACACCGCGTTGTTCGGGTACAACCAACTGGGCCAAGGAAAACTGGTGCCGGTGTCCGGGTTATAGAAGTGGTAGTAAAACATCGCCCAGATCGGATGCGTCGGTTTCCAGTCGTCCCACTCGTCCGCGCCTTTGAGGCCTTCGGCGATCTTCACCGACCCGCGATCCCACATCTCCGAAATGAAACGTGCCTCCCGTGTGGGATTTTCCATGTGACGCAGGTAGTGAACGGCCATTTCGACGATGCGGAAGTGCGTGTACTCGTTCCACAGCGCGCCGACATTGTCTTCGGTATGCGTCGCCGAATGATCGTGCGAATGCGAGTGCCCGTAGCTCGGGCCACAACAGCAGGAATGATGCCCGTCGGGCGCTTCGGTGCTGTCCGCGAGGACCGGTACGAAGGTGAAGCGCTCGGCCGCATCCAGACCGGACGCGGTCGCCGAGAACGCCGATGCGGAATCGCCGCTCGTGCCGATAAACGCATCGCCCGCGACGAAGCGAAAACCGAAATGCGTGTCCGTGTCGGCGCCGCGGGTGAGTTGGAACGTCTGCTGCGGGCCGATCTCGCCTGGTTTCAGCGAGAGGCGCGCGTCGTCCTCGACCGACAGCCATTCCAGCGAATCCGGCGTTCGCAGCGCGAACAAGTCCGGGTGCATCATCGTCAACCGAAACGGTTGCGGGTTCGGCGCATCGACGCTGAGCGCGACGTGTCCGTCGTCGGTTCTCGTCATGCCGACGCCCCGATCGTCCCGAGTTCTGATTTCGACTAGAATTTCGGTATGCGCAGCTTCCTGCGCGGCGTTTTCGCGTTCCATGGTTTCATCCTTGTCAGTTGTATGCCCCGAGGGCGATGTTGACGCTTGCCGAATCGCGGAATCGGCGACATACGGGGGAACAACCAACGAGCCGTGAACCCTGGATCCCCCCGTACCCAGCGAACGCCGCACCGCCATACTATCCGCAACGAGCGAAGGGCATATTCGTCACAAACGATGCGTCGCCCGGTTCGGAGTCGAGCGCGATACGGACGAGCGGCGATTCGCCTCGGCGCTCGCGTCGATCGCGACGCTGGTTGCGACCGCCACCACCATGCAACGGAAGAGAGCGACGGACATGACCCAACGCCACGCGCCGCAATTGAGAATCCCCGCCACCTACATGCGCGGCGGTACATCCAAAGGCGTGTTTTTCCGGCTCGACGATTTGCCGGAAGCCGCGCGCGGTCCCGGGCCGGCGCGCGATGCGCTGTTGATGCGCGTGATCGGCAGCCCGGACCCGTACGCCAAGCACACCGACGGCATGGGCGGGGCGACGTCGAGTACCAGCAAGTGCGTGATCATCTCGCGCAGTAGTCGCCCGGATCACGATGTCGATTATCTGTACGGCCAAATCTCGATCGACACTGCGTTCGTCGATTGGAGCGGCAATTGCGGCAATCTGTCGACATCGGTCGGGCCATTCGCGATCGCGAACGGATTCATCGATCCCGCGCGATTGCCGCGCGATGGTGTGTTCCCGGTGCGGGTGTGGCAGGCGAATATCGGCAAAACCATCGTTTGCCATGTGCCGATCGCGAACGGCGAGGTGCAGGAAACCGGCGATTTCGAACTGGACGGCGTGACCTTTCCCGCAGCGGAGATCGTGTTGGAATTCCTCGATCCGGCGGACGAGGGCGAAGGCGAGGGCGGCGGTTCTCAGGGTCAAAACAGCATGTTCCCGACCGGGAATCTCGTCGACGATCTGGACGTGCCCGGCGTCGGCGTTCTCAAGGTCACCATGATCAACGCCGGCATCCCCACCGTGTTCGTGCGCGCGGCCGATATCGGCTACACCGGCGCCGAGTTGCAGGACGCGATCAACGGCGACGCGAAGGCCCTGGCGATGTTCGAGACGATCCGCGCGCACGGCGCGGTGCGCATGGGGCTGATCGCCGACGTCGCCGATGCGGCGAAACGCCAGCACACGCCGAAAGTGGCCTTCGTCGCGTCGCCCGCCGATTACGTGGCCTCCAGCGGCAAGCGCATCGCGGCGGGCGAGATCGATTTGCTGGTCCGTGCGCTGTCGATGGGCAAACTGCATCACGCGATGATGGGCACGGCGGCGGTCGCGATCGGCACCGCGGCGGCGATTCCGGGCACCTTGGTCAGCGAGGCCGCTGGCGGCGGCGCGCGCGAAGCGGTGCGATTCGGACATCCCTCCGGCACGCTGCGCGTCGGCGCGGAAGCGGCGCAGGTCGATGGCCAGTGGGTGGTGCGCAAGGCGGTGATGAGCCGCAGCGCCCGCGTGCTGATGGAAGGCGCGGTGCGGGTGCCGGCGGACTTCGCGCGGCCCGAATAACCGCACTGCGGCGTACGGGCGCTGCGTCGCGTTCGATGCCAAAACGCATGCTTGTCGATTGCAGCGCCTCGTGGCAGAGTCGGTGGCAGTGGCCGTACGGCCAAATCGTTTAGGAGTCCGCGTCGTGATCGATCCGGACGGTTACCGCCCCAATGTCGCGATCGTACTCATGCGCCCGGATGGCCGGGTGTTTTGGGCGCGGCGTGTCCGTCGCGACGGCTGGCAGTTCCCGCAGGGCGGGATGAACAGCGACGAGACGCCCCTAGAGGCGATGTACCGCGAGTTGCGCGAAGAAACCGGGCTGTTGCCGGAGCATGTCGATGTGCTCGGCACCACGCCGGGCTGGTTGCGCTATCGCTTACCCGCGCGCGCGGTGCGCCGCAACGACCGCATGGTGTGCATCGGCCAGAAACAAGTCTGGTTTCTGTTGCGGTTCGTTGGGGAAGAGAGCGACCTGCGCCTGGACCTGACCGAGAAGCCCGAATTCGATCATTGGCGCTGGGTGGATTTCTGGTACCCGCTGGAGCATGTGGTGACCTTCAAGCGCGGGGTCTACGCCCATGCCTTGCAGCATTTGGCGCCTTTCGCGCGCCAGATCGCCGGGATGCAGGCCATTCCCGCCCAGACCGTCGAGGTCGGCCGTTGGCAGCAGCGGCAGCGGCGGCGGTTTCGGCAGCGCCGCCAGAACGGCAACGGCCCCGAGAGCGGCCCGGCCCCGGGCTGAGGGCTGAGGGCTGCGCTCGCTGCGGCGCTCTGTCGATGATCGTCGAGCGCGAGTTGACAATCATTCTCATCCGTGGCGAAATGAGAACGGTTCCCAATCCGATGCGCTCGCCATGTACGTCTGCCTCTGCAACGGCGTTACCGAACGCGACATCCGCCAGACCGCCGCTGCGGGCTGCCGAACGATGGCCGAATTGACGATGCGCACGGGGTGCGGCGCCGGCTGCGGCAGTTGCGCCGGCATGGCCACCCAAATCCTCGAAGACGCGCACGCCGAGACCGCCGACATCGCGCACGCGGCTTGAACGGCCGGGCCGCCGCCGCGGTCGGCCAACGCATACGATTCGCATTTCGCCGTTCATCTCGAACTGCGGTTAAAGTCCTCGCCCCACGCGACGGAGCCGGCCATGAAAGGCGACCCTAAAACCATCGAATTCCTCAACAAAGCCCTCTACAACGAATTGATCGCGATCAATCAGTATTTTCTGCACGCGAAAATGCTGAAGAACTGGGGCTTGAAGGAACTCGCCGAGCACGAGCACCACGAATCGATCGACGAGATGAAACACGCGGACGCCTTGTCCGAGCGCATTCTGTTCCTCGACGGGCTGCCGAATTTCCAGGCCTTGGGCAAGCTGCGCATCGGCGAGAATCCGCGCGAAATTCTGGAATGCGATTTGGCCTTGGAGCACGAGGCCGTGCCGCTGTTGCGCGAGGCGATCGCCCACTGCGAAAGCGTCGGCGATTACGTCAGCCGCCGTTTGTTCGCGGATATTCTCGAATCCGAAGAGGAACACATCGATTGGATCGAGACCCAGTTGTCGTTGATCCAGCGCCTGGGCGAACAGAATTATCTGCAGACCAAAATCGAGCGCTGAAAGCCTCGGCGTCGGATGCGGATGAATCGATGCGGCGATCAACGAATCGACGAGCGGATACGGCGACAGCATGCGACAAACGAAACGGCGGCCTCTTGGCCGCCGTTCTGTTGTCGGCCTCCGGCGCCGATCGGTCGCCGAACGCTCACTTTCCGCCGCTGAGCGATTTGAGGTCGTTGAGCCGACCGACGATGCGTTCGGAGGTCTTGGTGTATTCGCCGTCGAGCAACCATTTCGCGGCGTCTTGCTTGCCGGCTTGGTGCAGTGCGACCACGCTGGACGCTTGCTGATGGAACATTTTGTGGACCGAACGCAGTTCGGAGAACATCGAGTACTGGCCGAGCTGCTTTTGCCCGTCGGAGTGGATCCACTTGCCGAGGTCGCAGCGGTCGTCGTGGCAGATGACCTCCGGCCGTAAATCTTCGCTGGAATTGCCTTCGAGGTAGTTGGTCAGGCGATCTTTCCAGTTGCGGTGAGCGCCGATGGCGACATCGATATCCAGCGCAGTCAGCGCCTGATCGACGTCTTGACGGGCTTTGTCCTGTTCGGCTTTGGAGCCGAAGCCCTTGAAGAAATCGAGAAATCCCATGAATGCGGTCTCCTGAAGGTTGAATCGATCTAGAAGCCTCGTAGCAAATGATGTGCCACTCGTCGCGTTTTCGGCCAGGCCTCGTGGACGTCCAGCGCGCCGCATGTGCGGATGCGGCGATCAGGCAGGCGTCGGATCGATGTTCGCTGGGCGTCGCGTGCCGATGGTCGGCGACGAACGACGCGCTGCGTCAGCGCAGGTCGGAGATCGCGGCCGTCATCGTCGCCCGCAGCGCTTGCCGGGTGCGGGCGAATTCGTTGGCGATGACCGCCACCGCCACCGCCGGCCGTTCCAGCGAGCGCGCGCGGGCGCCGTGTTCGACCTTCTTCGCCGCGTTCGACAGCGAGACGGCGCCGAGATTGGCGCTGGAGGATTTCAGCGAGTGCGCGGCGTTGCGCAGCATGTCGTAGTCGGGGCCGACCGCGGCGGTTTCGAGCGCGGCGATCAAGCGCGGGGTGTCGTCGAGGAAGACCTCGATCAGGCGATCCACCTCGCCGCCCAGCATGCTGCGCAGTTCGTCGAGGATGCCGAGGTCGAGCACCGGCGTGGTCGTTTCCTGGGGCACAGGCATGGGCGTCGCCGAGGCGGCAGGCGCAGCGGCCGCCGGGCCTGCTTGCGGCAGGCGTCCGGTCGGGATCGCCGCCGCGGCGGCTTCGATCGACGCGCGATCCGGCGCCTGCAGGTTGCCCTGTTGCGCCATCTGTTGCCAGTGGAACAGGCAGCGTTCCAGTTCGCCGCGGGTCACGGGCTTGGCGAGGTAATCGTCCATGCCGGCGTCGAGGCATTTCTGGCGGTCGCCGGCCATCGCGTTCGCGGTCATCGCGACGATCGGCAGGCGTCGACTGGCGTTGCTCGCGGCCTCGTGTTCGCGCCAGCGGCGGGTCGCGGTGTAACCGTCCATGACCGGCATCTGGCAGTCCATCAGCACCAGGTCGTAGCGCGAGGCCTGCATGCGCAGCAGCGCCGCTTCGCCGTTGGTGGCGCTATCGCAGTGGGTGCCGAGCACGCTGAGCAAGCGCTGGCCGACCATCAGATTGACCGGGTTGTCTTCGACCAGCAGCACGCGCAGCGGACGCGCGGCTTCGGGCGCGGTCTCGCCGGCGGCCTCGACCGACGGAGGCGATGTTGGCGTGGCGTCCGCGCCCGCGAGCGGAGCCGCTTCGGCGGCGCTTGCGGTGGTTGCCGAAGCATCCGCGACTTGCATCGGCGTTTCGATCGGTGCGGGCCGAGCGGGTGCGGGTGCTGCAGACACCGACGACAGGTGTTCGGGCGCGGAGGTCGAGGTGGCGGACGCGGTGCCCAGCAGAATCGCGCTGGCGGCGTTCTCCACCTGCATCGGCGCGATGCGCAGGGCTTCGGACTCGGCCGGCGACGGCGACGACGGGAAGGCGGTTTCGTTGTTCTGCGAAGCGGGCAGACCGAGCAAAGCGGTCCGCAGGTCGGCGTCGGGCGCGGTGCGCGAGAGCAGCGTCGCGCCTGCGCTGAGCAGTTCCGGGGGCGCCGGCTCGTCGCCCTGTAGGCAGACCAAGCGCACGTTGCCGTAGACGTTCTGCCGTTCGAGATTGCGCTGCAGCGCCACCGCGGTGTTGCGCATGCCGGACAGATCGGCGACGACGGTCGAGTAGACCCAGGCGCCGCCTTGCGCCGCGGCCCCGCGCAGCCGCTCCAAGGCGTCCTGCGTACTTTCCACCGCCGTGATCCGCAGGCCCCAATTGGGCAGCAGCATGTTCAAACGCAGGCGCAGGCGCTGGTCGCCGGAAATCACCAGCACCCGCGCATCGATGGCGTCGGCGGCCTTCGGCGAGGCGATATCGCCTTGCACCTTCAACAGCGGCACTTCGAACCAGAACGTCGCGCCTTGGCCGGTTTCGGATTCCACGCCGATGCGGCCGCTCATCAGTTCGATGATGCGCCGCGAAATCGCCAAACCCAGCCCCGTGCCGCCGTAGAGACGGGTGGTCGAGGCGTCCGCCTGGTTGAAGGCCTGGAACAGATGCTGTTGCGCCGACGCGGAGATGCCGATGCCGGTATCGCGCACTTCGAACCGCAGATGATGCTGCGCGCTGCTTTCGCCGATCTTGCGCACCGACACCGAGACGCTGCCGCGTTCGGTGAATTTCACCGCGTTGCTGAGCAGATTGCTCAGCACTTGGCGCAGGCGCACCGGGTCGCCGCGGACCGGCAGGCGCACCGACGGGTCGATCGTCAGGTTCAAGCGCAGGCCCTTGCTCTGGGCCGGCCGCTCCATCAACTGCAGCACCGCTTCGAGCGTTTCGCGCAGATTGAAGTTGGTCGATTCGAGCTGCAGCTTGGACGCTTCCAGCTTCGAGTAATCGAGGATGTCGTCGACGATCCGCAGCATCTGCTGCGACGACAGGAACGCGGTATGCACCAGCTCGGCCTGATCCTGCGGCAGCCGGTTGTGCATCAACAAGTCGAGCATCGGCACGATGCCGTTGAGCGGCGTGCGGATTTCGTGGCTCATCGTGGCCAGGAATTCGCCCTTGGCCATCACCGCCGATTCGGCGTCTTGCTTCGCTTGCCGCAATTGCTGTTCGAGCTGGCTATGGCGCTCCAGTTCGCGCTGCAATTCGTTGCGTTCGTTTTCGCTGCGGCGCAGCGCGTCCGCGTGATCTTGCAGCACCCGGTCGCCGTCGCGGGCGCGCACGGCGATCATCACCAACAGCACCGCCGCCAGTGCGGCCAAGCCGATCGCCCCGCTGCGCACCAGCGCGTACTCGCCCGCAGGCACGAAGAGAATGGCGACGGCGGAGAGCGCCGCGGCGGCCATCGCGAGCCAGGACAAGGTCGACAAAGACGGTTTGGATGAATTCAAGCGCGATTTCCTGCGTAACGTCGGAGCGGCGAACGGGGAGCCGGGCTCTGCGGGCAGCCCGGTCCGGTCGGCTCGTGGAGCATGGCGGTTCCCCTGTCTGGCCTAAGACTAACAGGCGGCGGAACGGGATGTCTGCTGTTCGCGGACGGCGCGCGGATCGTCGCCAGGATGCGCCGCTCGGCGATGGGCCATGTCGGCAGGCGCGACGAACCGCACGCACTCAGGCCCGGCCGCGGCAGCCGCCGCGGGCGAATCGGTAGCCGCAGCCAGGGGCCGAGCCCTCAAAGCAACGAGTGCTGGAAGTCGAAATCCATCGCCGTGGCCGCGCGTTGCACCAAATCGCCCTGCAGGAAGTCGATCCCGCTCAGCCACAGCGTCGCCGCCGTTTGCGGGTTCTCCACGTGCTGCCCGATCACCTGCAGACCCAGGCGATGGGCGCGATCGATCACCGAGCGCATTTCGTCCTGCACCTCGGTTTGCTCGACGTTCGCGCTGTAGTGCGGCGACAGACGGACGTAATTGAGCGGCAGTTGCGACAGCAACGCCTCGGATTCGGGGTTGGCCTGATAGTGGCTCAAGCACAAGCGAACCCCGGCGCTGACCATGCGCTGGCAGAACTCGCGCAGCAGCACCGCGTACACCAAGGCATCGCCCAGGCGCACGTCGATGACCAACAGACTGCCGTCGATGCCTTTGCTCTCCAGCGCGTCGAGCAGCCATTGCGCGTAACCGTCCTGGCCCAGGCTGCGTGCCGCCTGCGCGACGAACAGACGCGCCGAACGGCCGCTTTGCACGCGCTCGTTGAGCAGGACCACCGCGCGCATCAGCACGCGACGATCGATTTCGTGGACCAATCCCGCGCGCTCGGCCAGCGGCATCACGTCGGCGGCGGTGTGCAGATTGCCCTCGCGATCGCGCAGGCGCATCAGCGTTTGGTATTGCACGTTTTCGCTGCCGACGACCGAGACGATCGGCTGGAACGCCAGTTCGATGCGGTTTTCCGCCAAGGCGTCCTGCAATTGCTTGAGCATCGCCGCCGCTTGCTCGGACACCGCTTCGTCGGGCGGCGCGTAGCCGGCGATCGCGTTCGGTTTGCCGCGCGCGGCCCGCAAGGCTTCCTCGGCGGCCGCGAGCGCGGCGCCCGCATCGGCGAACCCGTGGGCCAAATCGACATAACCGACGCACACCCGCAGACGCAGCGGCTCGCCGCCGACGCTGAAGGCGTGCCGGGCGAAGCCGTCGCGCAAGTCGCGTGCCCAGTCGAGCATGCGTTCCGGCGACAATTCCGGCGAGTACACCAAGAACGTGTTGTCGTTGAGCCGCGTCGCGGAACGGTCGCCGACCAATTGCGCCAACAGCTTGCCGGATTCGGTCAGGATCGTGTCGAGCGCGGCGTAGCCGTAGCGATCGCGCAACGCGGTCGCGCCTTCGACCACCAGAAAATGGATCGCGCCTTGGCGCCGCTGCGGAAACAATTTGCCGAGCTGCAGCAGCATGAACGTGCGGGTCAGTAAGCCCGTCGCCGGATGGCGCCGCACTTCTTGGTCGCGCTGCGCTTTGAGCGCACGCGCGCGTTTGACCCGGTTTTGCACCGCCGCCACTAAGTGTTTCGGGCGAACGGGCTTGCTCAAGTAATCGTCGCCGCCGCTGACCAACACTTCCAAATGGCTTTCCGGGTCGGTGTCTCCGGTCAGGAAGACCACCGGCAGATTCGCGTAGGCGGCATCGGCGCGGATCAGCGCGGTCAATTCGGTGCCGCTGAGCCCGGGCATGTGCAGGTCCATCAGCACCAAGTCGGGTTTGAAGCTTTCCATCGCGGCCATCGTTTCGCTGGCGACCCCGACCGTCTGCGCTTCGATGCCGGCGCCGCGCAAGACCGTCTGCGCGAACATGGCTTGGCTACGGTCGTCTTCGACGATCAGCACGCGATAGGCCGGTTCGGTGTGCTCGCCGGGCACGATGCGCGGGGCTGCGTCATGGGCGTCGGCCGTGCCCGTCGCGGCGGTGGCGTCGAGCGCCGCATCGGCGGAGGCATCGACCGCCGCCACGATCGGCGGCGACGCATCCAAGCACCAGCGCCGCCAATACGCAGGCGGCGGGAATTCGGCGCGCGCGGCGATGCCCGCTTGCGTGGGCTGACCCGTGCTGAATGAGCGTTCCTGCGGCACGAAAACGGACATCGCGGCTCCTTGGGCGAACCGGCATTATGCGGGTTTCGCCCCGGCTTACCAGCGCATCGAAAACCCGTTCGTCGCGCGCGCGACGCCGGTCAGGAGGCGGGCGTGGGCGGCGAACTCTCCGCGCTGGTCAACAACCGCGATACGCCGCGGAAGACTTTGCGCCACAGCCACCAGATCACAAGGAAGACACCCACGCCCACCGTGATCAGGATCGCCAGCGCGATCCACGGGTGCGACCAGACCAGGGCCAGACCGCCGATCACCGCAGTGTCTTCGGCCACCGAAGCGGTCCAATTGCTCACCGGTTCCGGCGAGGTGTTCAGCAACGCGCGGCTGCCGGCCTTCAGCGCATGGCTGACCAAGGCGGTGCCGGCGCCCGCAGCGAGCATCCCGGCGCCCAGTTCGCCGTCGGGCGACATCGCGGCGGCGGCCAAGAACGCGCCGGCGGGCACGCGCAGCAGGGTTTGCAGCAGGTCGGACACCGAATCGACGCCCGGAATCTTGTCGGTGAAGAACTCGGCCGCCGCCAACACGCCGGACACGCCCAGCACCCACGGCGAGCTGGTGGCTTCCAGCGCCTGCGGCAGGTCCAGCCAACCGAAATAGCCGGCGATACCGACGCCGAAAACGGTGAGATACGCGCGAATGCCGGCCATCCAAGCGAGCAGGATGCCGATGGCGAACACATGGGCTTCTGACATGAGGGCGACTCCACAGCGGCAGGCGCCAGCCTGCCTTGCCAAGACACCGGAACGACATCCCGGAACGACACGACACGGCGCGTTTATCGCGGCCCGATCGCGACCCTCGGACCGAGCGCGACGCGGGCTCGCGCCGTCGCAGGGCGCACTGTATCCGCTTTGTTCGCTTGACGCAGGCTGAAGAGGGTCGTTATACCGGCCGGATGACCGAACGCCTGGACCCGCCCGTCCCCAACGCCAAACGCCGCCGTAAGGCCACTCCGCCCGGGCACATCGAGGTCGCGCCGGCGTCGGTGGGTCAGGGCGCGCAGGTGGAAGTGGCGACGAACGCGACCGGCTCCGCCACGCGCCGCACGTCGCGCAAACGCGGCGCGAAACCAAAACCCGAGGCCGCCGAGGTCGCCGAAGCCGTCGCGACGGGCATCTCGTTGCCCGCCGACGAGCCGCCCAGCCCCTCGGTCGAGGCCGCGAACGGCATCGAGCGCAAGTCGCGGACGACGACGGCACGCTCGACGCCGCCCGCGAAACCGAATGCCCGTGCCGCCGCCCGTCGTGCGAAGCCGGCGGAGGCCGATGGCGTGCGCGCCGCCGCAGACTCGCCGGAGATCGTGTCGCCGGAGACTGTTGCGGCCGCGATCGCGGCGGAGCGCGCGGCTCCGACGGACGTCGCTTCGATCGGCAGTGTCGCGGCGGATGCGCCCGCGCCCGGCGACGCGCCACCCGCCGCCGAGAGCCCAAATCAGCACACGATCGCCGCAACGCCCGCGATGAACGACGATGCGATGCCGCAAGACCTCGCGTTGGATGCCGCCGCAGCCGATGACCTCGTCGAGGCCGAGCGCGCGGCCGACGAAACCGCCGCCGCCGATCCCATCGAGACAGCGGCTTCCGACGCGCCTGACGATGTGGCGGAGTCGCCTTCCGAGCCGCCATCGACCGACACAGCGCAGCGTTCTTCCGACCCGCCGCCGCCCGAGGAACCGCCGCACCATCACGGCTGGGTCTATCTCGCGCTCGGGGTGTTCGCGCTGGCGTTGTTGTTCGGCGCCTGGGGCGTGTGGAACGTGTTCTTCGCGGGTGGCGAAGACGACGCGCGCGATGCCGCCAGCCTCGCCAAGCGCAACGACAGCCTGCGCCAGGAGGTCGCGACCTTGCGGCGCTCCGATCAGATCAGCCGCGAAGCCAATCGCGACCTGCAGCGCGCGCTGGCCGAGCGCGACGAGGAGATTTCCGGTTTACGCGCGGATGTGGCGTTCTACGAGCGTTTCGTCGGCGCCACCGGCCAGCGTCGCGGCCTCAGCGTCCACGACCTGGAGATGCAATCGCAAAGCGAAGGCACCTGGCATTTCGTCGCCACGCTCACCCAGAACCTGAATCGCGGCGCGGTCAACACCGGCCGTTTGACCGTGTCGGTCGAAGGCACGCGCAATGATCGCCTCGAACGTCTGAGCTGGACGCGCCTGCGTAAACAAAACAATGCGCCGGGCACGGCGTACTCGTTCAAGTATTTCCAGCAGGTCGAGGGCGACCTGTTCTTGCCCGCGGACTTCAAACCGGTGCGGGTGACGGTGCGCTTGGTGCCCTCCGGCGGTGCCGCGGTCGAACAATCGTTCGCCTGGGCCGATACGTTGGATCGCAGTCCGGTTCCCTGAACGGCTGCGCGGTCTTTCGTTGCCGCATTCTCGCCGTGGCGCGCGCACGGCGCTCTCGCGGTCGTCTCGCCGCGTTCTAGCCGTGCCCAGGCGGCGTTCCAAGCGCCGCGCTTGAACTGCCGCGACGCCCGCCCCATCCTGTGCGCATGCGAACGAACGCCGAAACGCCGCAAGCCGATCCGAACAACGTCGCCGATCCCGGCGCCGCGCCGTTGATCGACTTCACCGCCGCCGCCGCCGCGAAAGTGCGCGAATTGATCCGCGAAGAGGGCAATGAGGCGCTGAAGCTCCGCGTTTACATCCAAGGCGGCGGCTGCTCCGGGTTCCAATACGGGTTCGAGTTCGACGAGCAGCAGAACGAGGACGACCTCGCGTTGCGCACCGACGACGTGACCTTGTTGGTCGATCCGCTGAGCCTGCAGTACCTCGTCGGCGCGCAGGTGGATTACACCGAAAGCCTGCACGGCGCGCAGTTCGTGATCCGCAACCCCAACGCCAAAACCACCTGCGGCTGCGGCAGCAGCTTCAGCGCGTAGGCATCGCCGATGGCTTCGATGCCCGACCCCGCGACCTGGCGGCGTTTCGCCTTCGTCCAAGATGCGCTCGATCGCGCGGATGCCTTGCGCGAAAACGACGCGGCTTTGCTGGCGTACTGGCACAACGCACGAATCATCGCGGTCGATGCCGAGGGCAAGACCCGCGTCGATGCCGAAGGCCGGCTGCAGACGTTGCGCGGCGGCGATCTCGCCGACGATCACCGCCAGGCGATTTTTCTCGGCCTGCGCGGAGACGAGGCGTGGTTCGCCCACGCCGACGACAAAGCCGAGAACGCAGACACCACCCAGGCGGCCGCTCCGGCCGCGTTCGATGCTCTACCGGCGCAGGCCGCTCGCGTGGATCTGCGCACCGCCGCCGCGCAATGGCCGGCGTTCGAGTCCACTGTCTTCGCGCAAGCGCGCGCCGTGCTGTTTTGGCGGTCGCGGCATCGGCATTGCGGCGTGTGCGGTGGGTGCCTGGAATTCGTCCGCGGCGGTTGGCTGGGCCGCTGCACGGTCTGCGCCACCGAACACTACCCGCGCACCGACCCCGCCGTGATCGTCGCCGTCACCGACGGCGAGCGTTTGCTGCTCGGTCGCCAGGCCAGTTGGCCGCCGCGGCGTTATTCCACGCTCGCGGGGTTCGTCGAACCGGGCGAAACCCTGGAACAGACGGTCGCGCGCGAAGTGATGGAAGAATCCGGCGTGCGCGTGCGCAGCAGCGTCTATCTCGCGTCGCAGCCGTGGCCGTTTCCGTCGTCGTTGATGCTGGGCTTCGTCGCCGACGCCGAGCCCGACCCGCCGCAGACCAACGAGGAACTCGAAGACGCACGCTGGTTCACGCGCGAGGAGATCGGCGCCGCGCTGCGCGGCGAGACCCGCAACGAAGGCCTGCTGCTGTCGCCGTCGATCTCGATTTCGCGCGCGTTGATCGAATGCTGGTACGCATCTAGCGAACCGTCGACCGAGAACGAAACGCCCGTCTTCTGACCTCGTGCGTCCTCGCGGTGCGCCGCGACGGCGAGTCGCCCCGCCCGCGACCCCAGGCGGTCGCGCGTCGCCTGCTAAACTCCGGGCATGTCCGCCACCCTGATCGCCGTGATCTTCGCGCTTGTGCTGGGCCATCTGGCGCCGGCCTTCGCGACGGCGGTTCGCCAATACGACTGGTATCGCGTTTGGTTGACGTGGCTGGACGCGCGCTTCCCCGAGGACGACACCGTCTGGCGCGGTCGCTACGGCGCATGGTTCGCGGTGCTGCCGCCGCTGTTGCCGGTGGTGTTGTTCCAAGTCGCGCTCTACACGCCGTTGGCCGGCGTGGTCGGCCTGTTGTTCGGCATGGCGGTGCTGTTTTACGCCTGGGGGCCGCGCGATCTGGATCAGGACGTCTCGACCTTGATCGCCAGCGAAGACGCCGAAGCGCGCGCCGCGTCCGCGCGGCAGCTGGGCATGCCCGACGATGTCGCGATGGCCGACGGCGGCGTCTTGGTCGAAGCCGTGTTCGGCAGCGCGTTGCGACGTTGGTTCGGCGTGCTGTTTTGGTTTCTCGTTCTGGGCGCCAGCGGCGCATTGCTGTATCGCTTGATCCAACTCATGGCCGAAGGCGAACCGGCCGAACGCCTGCCTGCGGCCACCCGAGACGGCGCCCGTGGCCTGTTGGCGCTGGTCGATTGGCCGGTCGCGCAATTGATGACGCTGTCGCTCGCGCTGGTGGGCAATTTCGACACCGTAATCGGCGCGTGGAAAGACGCCGACGGCGACCGCTTCAAACGCGGCCACGCCTTCCTCTCCGCCGCTGCGCGCGCCAGCGTCCGCTCCGAAATCGCGGAAGAGGCGCAAGAATTGATCGAAGAAGGCAACGCCCCCGGCAACGCCTGGGCGCAACTGGGCGAATTGCCCGAACTGCGCGACGCGATGAGTCTGGTGTGGCGGATTTTGTTGTTGTGGCTCGCCGTCGTCGCGTTGTTCGTCGTGGCGGGGTGGGTGAGCTGAGGCCGCTTGCGCGGCACTGCCGCGCGGCCTCAGCGAACGCCCGCACATGGATGTGCGGGCCGGGATTTCCGAAGCCGTTCAAGCGCCGCCATGGACGGCATCGCTCCATCGAATTCGGTTTGAGCCGCTTGCGCGGCACTGCCGCGCGGCCTCAGCGAACGCCCGCACATGGATGTGCGGGCCGGGATTTCCGAAGCCGTTCAAGCGCCGCCATGGACGGCATCGCTCCATCGAATTCGGTTTGAGCCGCTTGCGCGGCACTGCCGCGCGGCCTCAGCGAACGCCCGCACATGGATGTGCGGGCCGGGATTTCCGAAGCCGTTCAAGCGCCGCCATGGACGGCATCGCTCCATCGAATTCAGTTTGAGCCGCTTGCGCGGCACTGCCGCGCGGCCTCAGCGAACGCCCGCACATGGATGTTGCGGGCCGGGATTTCCGAAGCCGTTCAAGCGCCGCCATGGACGGCATCGCTCCATCGAATTCGTATTGAGCCTCTTGCGCGGCACTGCCGCGCGGCCTCAGCGAACGCCGAGTTCGTTCAGCCGACTTCGCGCAGATAGCGCAACTCATCGAGCACCACGCCGCCGATGTCGATCGACTTGCGCGATTGCGGCTCGACCGCAAAGCCTGCGCGCTCGTAACACCGAATCGCGCGTTCGTTATCGGCGAGAACCCACAAGCTCGCGGCCGTGTTCCCCGCCGCTTGGATACGGCGCAATGCTTCTAGCAAGAGCCGACGACCGACGCCGGTCGTCCAATGCATCGGTGCGACGTAAATCGCGTAAATTTCGGCACGATCCGGCCGTGCGTCTCGATCGTGGGATGGACCGAAGGCCGCGAATCCGACGATCCGATCTTCACGGTATGCGACAAGAAGGCGATCGGGATGCTGTTCGAACGCGCCGCGCCACATCGCTTCGCGTTCTTCCGTCGACAATGCGGCGAGGTAGGCATCGGGAAGCAAGCCGGCGTACGCATGTCGCCAGGATTCGACATGCACATCCGCGATGGCGCGACAATCCGCCGAAACAGCGCTGCGAATGTTCAAGTCGCTCACCATGCGACCGCCGGGCCGACGACGCATCGCATGCCCGGCCGGATCACCCCGGCGCCATCCACGCGAACGGCCACCACGGCAGATTGCGGGCGATCCAATAGGCCGGGATCGAAAACACCCAGACGTTCGGTTCCAGCGCGATGCGCATCAACGGTTCCAACACGCGCGGACGGAAGCCGCGCGCGTGCAGCAGCATGAGCGGAATCAATGGAATGACGATCATCGCCAACGGGTTCATGCCGAAGGCGCGGGCGAGATCGCCATGGACCACGGCATGCAGCGCGCGGGTGATGCCGCAGCCCGGGCAGTAGAACCCGGTGATGCCGAAAAAGATGCAGGCGGGGAGTCCGCTGTGCGGCAGATTCGGGTCGTGATGACGCAATAACCAAACGCCTGCGACCGCGGCCGCCGCGAACACTGCGATGCCGGCCCATTCCCACCCAGAAAAAGGGCGGAAATGCGCCGAAGCCGACGTCGTGCGCGAGATCGTCGGTTCGGCGTTCGTCGGTATGCGGGCGTCGCTCATGGGTCGAGTGCGGAAAGCGGCGCTTATCGTTGTTGACGCTGCGCTTCTTCGATCACTTGTTGCATTTGCTGCATCTGCTGTTCGAGGTTGCCCGTGGCGAGGCCGAAAGCGATGTTCGCCAAGCCGAGCACCGCGAACGCGGTGGTGATCCAGCACAGGATCATCGCCATCTTCGAGGCTTGTTTGGCCGCATCGATATCGCCGTTGCGCAGTGCGGTGTTGACCTTGCCGGAGAACACCATCGCCGCGATACCGGTGAACAACCCCGGAATGCCGCAGCAAAAGCACAGGCTGAAGAAGGACGAGACGATCGCCCAAACCAAACGGTTGGGCACGGTCTCGTTCGATGCGTGCATGGGGGGCGGTGTGCTCATGCGGAAACCTCAAGAAATCGGTTGGGAGGGAAACGCGGCGTCGGAGGACGCATTCCGACCGCATTGTGCCGGTTTCGGGCGGCCATGCAAATCGCGGCAGGCCGAATGCGTCGTGCGTCAACGATCGAAAAGGGCGCCCAAGGCGGAGAGGATGCTGATGACCAGCATCATCGCCAGAACGCTCACTGCGGAGGCGATGGCCCAGTTCGCCGCGAGTCGCGCGTCGTTGCGCGCGCCTTCGATATCGCCCGCCGCGCGCTTGCCGTCGACGCGCGCCGCGTAAACGATCGACACCACGCCGAACGGAAGGCAGCAGAGGAGGGTGGAGAGAATGGCCCACACCAAGTTGTTGGGAATATGTTCTTGCTTCGGCGGAAGAGGCGGATAGGACATGGCGTTCTCACGGTGCGGGTGCGGGCTGCGCGGGGCGATGCCCCTACGCGGCACGCGACGAATAGGAGAACCGCGCGCGCTTCACGCCGCGTCCCCGCGCAATGCGCGAACTTTGGCTTCCAACAGCTCCGCGTTCGCGATTTGGCCGTCGATCGGCGCGTCGGCGGCCACTTCCACATTCGCACGGAAACGCCGCGGCACGCGCATTTGTTTCAACCGGCCGTCGCGGCGGCTCCACATGCTGGTCCACATGTTCTTCAGCGCCATCGGCACCACCGGCACCGAGCGGCGTTCCAGAATCTTCTCGACGCCGCGTTTGAAGGTCGCGATGTCGCCATCGCGGGTCAAGCCGCCTTCGGGGAAGATGCCGACGATCTGTCCGTCGGCGAGCGCGGCGTCCACTTCGTCGAACGCGCGCTGCATCACCTCCGGGTCTTCCTTGGCGCCCGCGATCGGAATGGCCTTGCCGGTGCGGAAAATCCAGCGCATCACAGGAATGTTGAAGATTTTGTAATACATCACGAACCGCACCGGGCGCGGGATGCTGGCCGCGAGAATCAGTGCGTCCATGTAGCTGACGTGATTGCAGACGATCAGCGCCGGGCCTTCGTCGGGCACATGGCGTTCGATGCCGTGCAATTTCAGTCGGTACATCGTGCGCACCAGCACCCAACTGAGGAAGCGCATCAAAAATTCCGGCACGATGCTGAAAATCCACAGCGCGATCAGCGTGTTCGCGATCGCCAAGCACAAAAACACCTGCGGAATGCCGAGCCCCGGCAGCGGGATGCGCAGATCGCCCAGCGCGATCTCCGAACGCTGCAGCGCGATGCCGATCACCGCCGCCATCACGATGAAGAACGCGTTTTGGATATTGAGGCCGGAAATGACCCGCGAAATTTCCTGCTTCGGCGTGCGGCTTTGGATCAAGGCGAACAGCGGCACGAGGAAAAAGCCGGAGAACAAGCCGATCAGCGTGAGGTCCGCGGCGATGCGCCAACCGCCTGGGCCGGCGAGGAACTCGCGCACACCCACGCCGACGACCGGCGCCGCGCCCGTGCGCGCGAAATACAGATCGAACAAAAACACGCTCATGCCGAACGCGCCCAGCGGCACCAAACCGATCTCGACCGTGCGCGCGGAGAGCTTTTCGCACAGCAGCGAACCGACGCCGGTGCCGATCGAGAACAGCACGAACGCGAACAGATACAACGTTTCGTCGCCGCCCAAATTGATACGCGCGTACGTCGGCAACTGCGCGGTCAGCACCGTGCCCACGAACCAGAACCACGACACGCCAAGCACGGCATTGCGCACGGCGAGCTGCTTCTTCACCAAGCCCAGCACGCGGCGCGATTCGGGAATCGGGTTCCAATGCACTTTCAGTTCCGGCGCGCCGGCATCGACGTTCGGAATTTTGCGGCTGACGAAATTCCCCAGAATCGCCAAGGCCACGATCGCGCTGGCCGCGGCGATCGGCCCGTGTTCGCCCGCCAGTTTGAAGATCAGGCCGCCGACGATCATGCCGCACAGGATCGAGATCGACGTGCCCATCTCGACCAAACCATTACCGCCGGTGAGTTCTTCCGGTTTCAGCACCGAGGGCAGGATCGAATACTTCACCGGCCCGAACAGCGCCGATTGCAGACCGGTGCCGAACAACGCCACCAGCAGCAACGGCATCGACTGAATCAAAAAGCCCACCGCGGCGATCGACATCACCGCGATCTCCATCGCGGTGGTGATACGGATCAGACGAGATTTCTCGAGTTTTTCGGCGATTTGCCCGGCGGTCGCCGAAAACAAAAAGTAGGGCAGGATGAACAAAGCCGGCGCGAGATTGGTGTAAAGCGTTTTCTCCGCATCGCTCACGCCGAGCCAGAACAGCAGGCCGATGATCGCTTGCCGATAGACGTTATCGTTGAACGCGCCCAGCGATTGCACTAGAAAGAACGGGAGAAAGCGCCGTTGCCGCAGCAAGGCGAATTGGCTGTGCGGGTCGCGATGCGACGCCTGCGTTCCCTGGTCTTGCGGCGATGTCGACGCCATGCGGCCTCCCCTTGGTCGGGGGCAGACTAGCAGGTTGTTTTGTCTGGCACACCCGGCGCCGAGGTCGCGCGTGGGCGTTTCCTCCAGGTCGATGCCGCCGCGACCCGAAGTCGCGGGTTTCGTTCAAAGCGCGCCGTCGAGCGGTTGCGCGAGGCGTGGACGCTGCGTGGTGATCGGCGTGGTCTCGGCCAGCGCCGACAGCAACGACGACAGCGAGCCGCCGCGACGTTTCCACGACCAGAACAGCGGCGCCTGCACCTGCACCGGCCGCCATTCGCGGTATTGGCGACGATCCCCGGGCAAGGCGTTGACGCGCCGGCACCATGCCGCCATCGCGTCGCGCGCCGCGCCTACGCCGGGCGGCTCGATGTCGGCCGCCGTTCGCAAGGGCAAGGCGGGCGCGAATTGCACCACATAGACATATCCCGTCGTGCGGATCAGCGCATGCGGGCAGGCCGGCGGCGCATCCGCAAGCGTCGCATCGGTCGGTGCGTCAGCAACGAGCGGCCGTTCGGCGGCCACGGGCCAGGGATGCCGCGTCGCATCGAAGAGGCAGAACGCGGCGACATGCGGATCGTCCTCGGCCATCTCGATCAAGCCGCGCTCCATGCCGTCGCTGCGTTTGGTCCAGCCTTGATGCGTGTACACGCATTTGCGCACCGGCATCGAACACGACGCGCGCATCCTGCGATGCGGCTGCGCCGACAACATGGACGATGCGCGGAGGTGGGCGGTCGCGGGGTCGGGCAACGCGAAGTCGAAGTCCCGATACGCTTCGCGCAGACCGACCACACACATATCGCCGGTCGATGTCGGCAAATCCCTGGCGCGTGCGTACGGCAACCCGGGGTGCTGCTGCGCGCCGCGCGCGCCGTTTGCCGGCCAGTGCGCGGCCCAGTGCGAGGCGATCGCCGGCAGCATGTCGATCAAACCGCAGGGCGAGCGTCCATCGGCGATCCGCTCGCGGTCTTCGGCCTTGAGTTCGGCGAACGCAGCGTCTCGCCATCGCGGTGCGAGCGCAGGCGCGAGTAATCGTCCCGCATCGATGTCCTCGACGTCGTGCGATCCGCCCTCGCGCAGCACCACCACGGCGCAAAAGCGCCCCTGCATCGCGGCATGCTGGGGCGGCAGCGTATCGATCAGCACCCGCGCGCGCACTTGCTGCGCGACATTGCCCTCATCGCAGATCAGCGCATTTCCGACCCCGTGCGCATGCGCGTAGGCGACGACGGCGCGACGCCAATACGGGTCTTCGCAGACGACGAGCAACGCGGGCGGCGCATCGTCGGCATCGATCGAACGCAACGACGCCGTCTCGCGATCGTAACGTTCGAGGAGGCGCAAGCCCGCATCCAGCGGCGGGCGATGACGGCAGGGCAGAACCGGCCGTCGGCCGCGGCGATAGCGCGCATCGACCGTGCGCGGTTTTTCGACCGAACGATCGCCGGTTTCGGTGAGCAAGACCGATTTCGTCGCACCGATGCGCATCGCGCGCGCCAGCGGTAGATCGGTCAGCACCGCCGCGTCGGCCGGCGGGTCGTCGATGCCATCGTCGAATTCCAACCACAACATGCGGGCGGGCCTCTCGCGAGCCGCGTTGCGCGCAGCGCCGCCGGCGATGTCGCGATACGGCGGATGCGACGACGTCTCGGTTTCGCTCGTAGCGAGCGGAGCGGGGCGCTTGTCGTTCCATGCGAGTTGATGCGCGCCGTCGCCGACGACCATGCGCAGCGGCGCGATCGTTCGATGCCGCAGCGCAACGTCGCGTTCGTCGAGCGTGGCGATGCGCAGCGGGCTTCCGTCTGGGTCCGCGGCGCATGCCGACAGCCAGCGCAGCAGCGGTGCGCGCAAGCGCGGCGGCACGAAGACATCGAAACCGCGCGCGAAACGACCGTTCGCGGGATCGCGAACGCCGTGTTCGTCGGTCGGACCGAACAGGGCGTCGGCGAAACGCTGCGCCCCAGCGCGATCTCCGGCGAGGATCGTCGCGCGCGCATCGAAACAAGCGTCTTGGCGTGCGTCCTGGCGCGCGAAAGCGCGTTGTTCGGCCTCGCCGGCCCATTGCCACAACCACAGCGCTTGCGCCACCCAGCGCACGCCGCTGCCTGGGGCCATGCGCAGCCGATACGACGCGAACATCGATGACGACGGCTGCGACGACGACAGCTGCGACCGCACCAGCTGCGAAGCCGAGGCGCTCCGCCACGCGCCGCAGGCGTCGCGAAACAGACGCTGCGGGTCGTCGCTGCGGAACAATTCGTGCGCCAAGATCGTGTGCGCGATCGCCTCGCGCTGCCCCGCGTGGAAGTTGCGGCGTCGCGCACGGCATGCCGCGTCGCCGAACCACCACAACAGCAACTCGCGTGTCGAAGCCGACAATCCGTTCAACGCGGCGCGTCCGTTGGCGTCGCCGCCGCCGTTCAAGGCATCGAGCAGATGCCGCGCGCAGTAGCTCATCGCGGGCGGCAATGGAATCGCAGCGGGCGCGAGCGTTCGCGCCCGAGCGCGCGTCGTCGAGGACGGCGTCGGCGTCTCGGCGGACGTTTCGGTCGGTGCCTGAGAAGTAGCGTCGAGGCGGCGTTCGTTCCGTGCCTCTAAGCGCGCGTCGATCCGCTCGGCCGAAGAGGGCGAAACGAGCGGTGTTTCTATGCGTTTTCGTGCGGCGCCGATGCTCGCCACACGGCTTCTCTCCGGCCCGTCTTCCGCAATGCCGCTTTCGATCATGGCGCCCGTGTTCCTTGGACTTCGACGCCTTCACATTAACAAACGATTTGTTATAGTACAAACAATATCTTTCACAAGCCGGCGTGCACCGGCTTAACGTCAGGTGATGAAAAATGAACAGATCGCGTTCGGCGCGCGCCTACGCGCCGCACTGCAACATGCGCGCCTCGGGGAAAGTCCTTCGGAGTTGGTCAAGCTGCTCGCCCGGTTCGGCGGCGAGCCGGTGTCTCCGCAGGCGGTGTCGGGTTGGCTGAAAGGACGAGCGATGCCAAGGCAGGCCAATCTACGCGCGCTAGCGAAATTGCTGTCGATCGAACCTCAACGATTGCAATACGGGGAAGACGGCCTGCGCGCGCGAGAAATACGCCAAGAATTCAAGCTCGACCCGCTGGATCAATTGGCGTTGGAGACCTTCCTCGCCTTACCGACGGCGCAGCGCAGGTTGATCCGTTCGCTGATCGAAGAACTCTCTCGCGCGCCGCGTAAACGGCCCGCGCGCTAAACGTCGTTTGCAATCGTCTTCGGCCACCTGGGCCGCATAAGCCTCGGCCCGACGTAACGGGATTTGTTGCAGCACAGCAAAAGATTGTAGTTTTCGACAACACACGTTTTCAAATTCAGGATGGCGCCGACCTAATTTCGGCGCATGAAAAACGAACAGGAAGCCTTCAGCCAGCGCCTTCGCGCTGCGCTGCGTAACGCCGGGATGACCGAGAGCGCGACCGAACTGGTGCGGCTGCTGGCCCGCTTCGGCGGCGAGCCGGTTTCGCAACAAGCGGTGTCCGGTTGGCTCAACGGCCGCGCGATGCCGCGCCAAGCGAATATGCGAGCGCTCGCCAAAATGCTGGCGATGGAACCGCAACAATTGCAATTCGGCGACGACCGTCGCGTGCGCGAAACCCGCGGCGAGTGGCGGATGAACCCGCACGATCAACTCGCGATCGAGGCGTTCCTCAAACTGCCGGCCTCGCAGCGCAAATTGGTGCGCAGCATGATCGAGGAATTGGCGAAAGCCTCGGCCGGCGCGAAGCCGAGCAAGCGCGGGCGCTGAAGCGACGCATCCCGCACGCGATTCGATAAAGCGAATCGCGGCGATCAAATCATGACCAGGAGATGGCGGCCATTCGAAGCAGGCCGTCGGAAGCAGGCCGTTCGAAGCAGGCCGTCGCGATGCCTCAGCCGCGCTCGCGCGCGATCGCCCGCCAGCCGATATCGTGGCGATGGAATTCGCCCGGCCACGAAATCCCGGCCACTTCCGCGTAGGCGGCCCGCTGCGCATCGGCCACGGTCGCGCCCAGCGCGCACACGCACAGCACGCGTCCGCCCGTGGTGACCGCATGCTCGCCTTCGCGTCGCGTGCCGGCATGGAAGACTTTGGTGTCGTCCACTTCGGGCGCGTCCCAGGTGTTGATGATGTCGCCCAGACGCGGCGTGCCCGGGTAGTGCTCGGCCGCCATCACCACGCCGAGCGACGGTCGCGGGTCCCAATCGGCCTGCGTGTCGTCCAAACGGCCGTCGATCGCGGCATCGACCAGATCCAACAGGTCGGTGCGCAAACGCATCATCACCGGCTGCGTTTCCGGGTCGCCGAAACGCACGTTGAATTCGATCACCTTCGGTGCGCCCTGCGCATCGATCATCAGCCCGGCGTAGAGAAATCCGGTGAACGGTACGCCGTCGGCGGCCATGCCGCGCACGGTGGGCTCTACCACCTCGCGCATCACTCGCGCATGCACCTCGGGCGTGACCACCGGCGCGGGCGAATACGCGCCCATGCCACCGGTGTTGGGGCCGGTGTCGCCGTCGCCCACGCGCTTGTGGTCTTGCGAGGTGGCCATCGGCAACGCGGTGCGGCCGTCCACCATCGAGATGAAGCTGGCTTCCTCACCGTCGAGAAATTCTTCGATCACCACGCGCGAACCGGCGCTGCCGAACGCGTTGCCCGCCAGCATGTCCCGCACGGCGTCTTCGGCTTCCTGCAGCGTGGTCGCGACGATCACGCCCTTACCGGCGGCGAGACCGTCGGCCTTGACCACGATGGGCGCGCCTTTCTCGCGCAAATACGCCAGAGCTTCGTCGAGATCGGTATGCACCGCGTAATGCGCGGTGGGAATGCCGTGCCGCGCGAGAAAATCCTTGGCGAATGCTTTGCTGCCCTCCAACTGCGCCGCGGCCGCGGTCGGGCCGAAAATGCGCAGGCCTTCGGCGCGAAAACGATCGACCACGCCGGCCACCAGCGGCCCTTCCGGCCCGACGACGGTAACGGCGATCTCTTCGGCGCGCACCAAGGCGACCAAGCCATCGAGATCGGTCGCGCTCATGTTCGCGTTGCGGCATTTGGCTTCGACGGCGGTGCCGGCGTTACCCGGTGCGACCAGCACCTCGCTCACGCGCGGCGATTGCGCCAGCTTCCACGCCAAAGCGTGTTCGCGGCCGCCGCCGCCGATCACCAACACCTTCATGAGGACATTCTCCAAAAATACGCGACGCCGCCGTCCGCGGGGATCGCGAGATAGCCCGAGTCGTCGCGGCAATCGTACAGCCGCGGTATTGACCGAATCGTGACGGCGTCGGGCCACCACCATGCGTCCAGACGCGGGGATTCGACGAATTCCTTCGTCGTCGGTTCGCAAGCGTCGCCGAAGGGCGGCGCATCGTTTGAGACCGAGTATTCGAAACGCAGGATCGACGCGTTGGTATCGACGCTGTGCTTTTCGCGCAGGTCCTTCGATGAAGGCGGCAACCATTCCGGCAGCCAACCTTTCGCGAACATCTCGGCCTCTTGCGCGTCTTGCCGATCGGAGAAATGCGAACTCGGCTCTTCGATCCACGCGCATGCGCTGATCGCGACGCACAGCGCACCGACGACCAAGCTGCGCGCGATGCGGGCGGGCGCGAGTCGCATGCTCAGAAACCTTGATCGCAACCTTCGTCGGCCAAGCGCGTCTGCGGCGGCGCGTAGGTCCCGTTCGCGTACGGAATCGGAATGCGCGCCGTCGCGGGTTTGCCGCCGCGTTCGCCGCTCACGTCGATGCGCAGCGCATAGAACCCGCCTTCGACTTGCGCGGTGTCGGCGCGCAGCGCGCATTCGACCGAGATCGCGTCCTTCGCGCAGGCCTTATCTTCGGCCGGATCGCAGACGCCGCCGTTATCGAGCTGCGTGCCGTAGGTCAGCAGGCTGTCGAAGCGGTCGCTTTCGGCGAAATACAGAGTGCGCGTCCCCGAACTCCAGCCCATGTTCGCGTAGCCCGAATCCAGTGCGAACGCGGTGCGCGCCGGGCCGATCTCGAAGAACGTCACCTCACCGGGCGTGCCGAAACTACCGGTGGCGATGTCGCGCTTGGACGCGCCGACGCGCGCGGGCTGCTCGCCGCGCGGATCGAGCAGCAGCCACAGATCGACCAAACCGGGCGTGACGTGCCCGGCATCGTCGAAGGCGGTGCAGACCGCGATCAAGCGCGGCCCATAGCCATCGCGACCGCTGTCGGCGCACACCTTGCGCGCCGCCCCGACCGGAGCGCCGTTTTCCTCGTCCGGCGAGGGATGTCGCGCCGACCACTCGCCGCCGAAGCCCACGGCTTCGTCGCGATATGCGGTCTTCAGCAGATCGACGGCGGCTTCGTCGGTGACTTGGCCGGGGGGCAGGGGCGTGAGCGCGTGCGCGCATGTCGCGGTGAGCAGGAAACACATCGCGAACATCGGGAAACGCTTGCGCATGGGAGATTTCTCGAAGTCTGAAGTGGATTCGATGCGACGAAGCGGCACGCAACGTCGCAATCTTAGTTGCCTGGTTTCAATGCCTAAAATGCCGCACACCCGTAAACACCATCGCGATGCCGTGTTCGTCCGCGGCGGCGATTACTTCGTTGTCGCGCATCGAGCCGCCGGGTTGGATCATCGCGACGATGCCCGCGGCGGCCGCGGCGTCCACACCGTCGCGGAAGGGGAAGAAGGCATCGCTCGCCAGCACCGAGCCGGGGACGACGAGGCCCGCTTCCTCGGCTTTCAGAGCGGCGATCTTGGCGCTGACCACGCGGCTCATCTGGCCCGCGCCGACGCCGACGGTGCGCAGGTCCTTGGCGTAGACGATGGCATTGGATTTGACGTACTTCGCCACGCGCCAGGCGAACAACAGGTCGCTGAGCTGCGCATCGGTCGGCGCGCGCTTCGTGACGACCTTCAATTCGTCGGCACCGACCTCGCGGGTGTCGGCGGTTTGCATCAACAGGCCCGAACCGACGCGCTTGGTGTCGATCATGTTCGCGCCTTTGCCGCGCGGGATGCGCAGCACGCGCACATTGGCTTTTTTCGTCGCGTACGCCAGCGCCGCGTCGTCGTAGTCCGGCGCGATCAACACTTCGACGAACTGGCGGTCGATGATGGTTTTCATCGTCGCCGCATCGACGGCGGTGTTGAAGGCGAGAATGCCGCCGAACGCGGACGTGGGGTCGGTGGCGTAGGCATGCTCGTACGCCTCCAGCGCGCTGGCCGCGACCGCGACGCCGCAGGGGTTCGCATGTTTGACGATGACGCAGGCGGGTGTGGCGAAACCGAATTGACGCACGCAATCCCAGGCCGCGTCGGCGTCGGCGAGATTGTTGTAGCTCAGTTCTTTGCCCTGCAATTGCGCGAACGTGGCCAGCGTGCCGGGCACCGGGTACAGGTCGCGATAGAACGCGGCTTGCTGATGCGGGTTTTCGCCGTAGCGCAGATCCATGACTTTCGCGAAACAGCCGTGGACCTGCGACGGAAACATCGTGCGACTGCCGTCGTCCTGCAGCGACGACAGATAGTCGGCGATGGCGGCATCGTATTGCGCGACGCGATTGAATGCGGCGACCGACAGCGCGAAACGCGTTTTGCCGGAAATCGCGCCGTCGTGCGCGTCGAGTTCGTCGAGCAACGCGGCGTATTGCGACGGATCGGTGACCACAGCGACGCGCGCGTAATTCTTGGCCGCCGAGCGCAGCATCGCCGGGCCGCCGATGTCGATGTTCTCGATCACATCGTCGATGCTGCTGTTCGGATCGACCGATACTGTCTCGAACGGGTAGAGATTCAGCACCAGTAGATCGATGGCGCCGATGCCGTGTTCGGCCATCACCGCGTCGTCGAGACCGGCGCGGCCGAGTAAACCGCCGTGCACCATCGGATGCAGCGTTTTGACGCGGCCGTCCATCATTTCCGGGAAGCCGGTGAGGTCGCTGACGTCGCGCACCGGTAGGCCGGCGTCGCGGATCGCTTTCGCGGTGCCGCCGGTCGAGACCAATTCGATACCGCGGGCGGCGAGGGCGCGCGCCAGATTGAGCAGGCCGCTTTTATCGGACACGGACAACAGCGCGCGGCGGAGTGTCGCCGGGGCACTGGGCAGGTGGCTGGACATCGGGATTCGTCGCAACGGCGGGGGTGCGAAGTATAGCTGGTCGCTTCGCGTGAGCCGGTCGCGCGGCGTCGAACGCGCTGTAGGCCAGGGCCGATCAGCCCAGGTTGTAGTCTTTCAGTTTCTTGCGCAAGGTGGCGCGGTGAATGCCGAGCATCGCCGCCGCGCGGCTTTGATTGCCGTCGCAGTGCCGCAGCACTTCGGCGAACAGCGGGATTTCGAATTCGCGCAATGCGACTTCGTAAAGGTTGTGGCTATCGGAACCGTTGAGGTCGCCCAAATAACGACGCACCGACGTGGCGACATGATCGCGCAGGGGCGTGCGTGCTCGGGACGTGGGCTCGTGACGTTCGGCGTTCAAGATCGGTCTCGCTATCGTTTTTATTCTCGTCGCCATGAGGGCCGTTGACGAGCCCTCGGCCGATCCTCGGCGGCGGGTCCATGACGCGACGGGGTGGGGAGTCTAGCGCGCTGGGTGCGCCTGCGCCATGCGAACGCGGCGATTTCGGCGCGTGAATTCGTCGGGTTTCCGATGAATGGCGTTCTCGCGGTCGTGGCCGCTTGCGTTACAGGCGACGGTTACAGCATGACGGCGAACGATGGCCGCTTCGGGCGCGCGTTTGCGTTGACGTCGCCGGCCTCGCCCGGCGACGAACGCGGTGCGATATTGAATACGAATGCATCGCTTCCGCGTGCGCGGCACGCTTAACGAAAGCGCATGTCGTAGGCGACGGTTTGCGCGGCGGGTTCCAACACATCCATCGCGACGGTCGCGGTTTCGCCGCTGCCCAGCATCGCTTGCGCGGGCGGGCCGCCCAAATATTCGCGCGCTTCGAAACTGCGTTCGCCCGCGGGCCGTCCGTTCACGTCGGACAAGGTCACATGCAGCTTCGGCCAAGGCTGCGGCCAACGCGCGTCGTTGCGGAAACTCGCGGTGACGCGCAATGCGCCGCGCAATTTCGGGTGTTGGCGCACGTCGCGTTGCAGTAAGGCGAAGGCGTCGGGTTCGCGCCATGGCGGCAAATCGCACGACAACACCCCGCACAGCGTTTCCAGCAACGGCCGCCAACGCGCGCTTTCGGCTAATCGCGCGCGATCGGCGAGCAACGTTTGCAGCACGAGCGTCGCGCTCAGCGCCGCGATGGCGACGATCGCGGGCCAGCGGCGTGCGCGCGAGGTCGCGATGCCCTCGCGCGAAGCGGCGCGCACGAAACTCGGCGCCGTTTGTCCGGCGCGACGGCGTGCGGTCGCGCGCGGTGCGGTCGGTGCCATCGCGACGGGCGTTTGCACCGGCGTGTCTTGCGACGTTTCGATCTGCGCTTCTTGCGCCGCTTCTAGCGGCCCATCGATCGCCGCAATGGCTTCGGGCGTTTCCATCGTCGCGTCATGATCGTGGCCGAGTTCGTCGGCGAGTTCGGCGCGGCGTTCGTCGTTCGCCGAAATCGGCGCGTCATTCTCACTGGTCTCGAACTCGTCGAGCATCGACGCGTATTCGTGTTGGTCGTGGTCGTCCGCGTTCGCGTTCGCGTCGGTCGCCGCATCGTCGGTACGCGCATCGCGCTGCGCATCGTCGAACGTTTCCGATGGGCCTGCGATCGGCGGTTCGGCGATCGTCGATGCGGCCGCTGCGGAATCGTTCACTGCAGAATCGTTCGGCGCAGAGCCGGCGACCGATGCGTGCGCGTCCGAAGGTTCTTTCGCTTCGGCGGTTTGCTCGCGCAGCGGGCCTTTGCATTGCGGGCACAGCGGCGGCGGCAAATCGGTGGCGAGGTCGGTCGCGACCAAGGCGCGGCAGTACGGGCAATTGATGAACATCGGGTCAGGCCGCTCCGCTCGCATCGTCGCGTTTGCGGACGCCGTCGATGCGCACCCAATCCTCCAGCGACGTCACGCGCAATCCGTCGAACCAACGGCCGTAGCGCACGACCAAGTCCGCGTCCTGCCCGGCCAAAATGCCGGACAAAGCGATGCGTCCGCCCGGCGCCACCCGCGCGGCGAGCGTGTCGGCCAAGGCGTCGAGCGCGACCGCGAGAATATTGGCGACCACGACTGGATAGGTCGCTTCGGGTTCGTCCTGCGGCAGGAACACCGCGAGCCGATCGCCGACGGCATTGCGCTCGGCGTTGTCGGCGGTGGCGAGCAGCGCTTGCGGGTCGTTGTCCACGCCCACGGCGCGCGCCGCGCCCAGTTTCAGCGCCGCCAGCGCCAAAATGCCGCTGCCGCAGCCGAAATCCAGCACCGTCGCGCCCTGCAGCGCGCCTTCGGCGGCCAGCGCGTCGAACCACTGCAGGCACAACGCGGTCGTTGGATGCGTGCCCGAGCCGAAGGCCAGGCCCGGGTCGAGCCGCACCACGGCGGCGTCCGGGGCGTCCGCGCCGTCGGGCAGGTCGTGATTCCAGGGCACGATCCAGGTGCGTGCGCCGAATTGCAGCGGCGCGTACTGGTCCATCCAGGCCCGTTCCCAGTCCTGATCCTCGACTTTGCGGAACCCCGCCTGCGTCCAGTCCAGCCCGGGATCGAAGGCCTCCAGGGCCGACAGCAGGATCAGCGGGTCGGCGTCGTCGGCGAACAGCGCCGACAGCGCGATTTCGCCCCAGATCGGCATCTCGCCGACGCCCGGCTCCAGAATCGCGCGTTCGTTCGGCGTTTCCGCATCGGCGTCCAACAAGGTCACGGCGAGCGCGCCGACATCCTCCAGCGCGCGTTCGTAGCGCGGTTGGTCGCTTTCGCGGCATCGCAGGGACAGTTCGAGATAGGGCACCGGGGTGTCTCGTCGTGAGGCGGCGGCGAACGCGGGCATCGAGCGCGGCATCGGGCGGCGGGCGAGACCGCGCCCAAGCCGGGCGGCGGCGAACGAACGCCCTGCGATGCGGACCGATGCGCGGCGTGCGCAGGGGCGACAGGGCCGGCAAGGATAACGCGCCCGGCCGCACCGACGCCCGCGCCATGCCGGGCTGGGCGATCGAAGCGGCTTGTTCGACAGGATCACCGAATCTTGCCGCCGAGCCGGACCGCAGCGCCGCTCGTCGTGCATCGTCCGAATCGTGCCCTGCGGCTCGGTCGGCCGCTGCGACCCAGTGCTAGCATCGGGCCGCTATCGCCACGATGCGCACCGGAGTCTGCCGCTATGCCGTCGATTCTCCCCAGAGCCGCCTGGACCCTGCGGATCGGTGCGGTCTTGGCCGCAAGCGGCGTTTTGCTCGGCGCCCAAGCCGCAGCGACGCGCATCCAGCGCGGCGTACGGCCCGAAGACCGCGGCGTTCGCGCGCCGGTGCCCGCGCCGAGCGACATCCTGGTCGGCCGCTTGGAACTGGAATGGGGCGATGCGCCGCAGGAGACGGCTCTCAAGCACGTCTTTCGTGTCGCCGTCGTCGAGGACAGCGGCGTTCGCCATGCGCTGGATTCCGATCGCGCCGTGGCCGTGGCGGGCGATCTGTACGGCTTATACGGTCGGCGCGTCGCGGTCGGCATCGCGTCCGCGAAAGCGACGAGCGCGCGGCGCGTCGGCGATGCGTCCGGCGAAGTGCTGTTGCCCGACGCCATCGTGCCCGTCGACGATCTGTCTCCCGCGACCCAAGCGGGCGGCGCGTCGCGCAAAGGCGCCGGCGAGGCCGCGCCCGACGCGGTCACCGGCACCACCTCCTGGGTCACGCTGATGTGCAAATTCGCCGATCAGCCGACCGAACAGAAGCCGCTCAGCTTCTTTCAAGGCCAATACGGCAACGCGATCGGTCAACTCGGTCATTACTGGCAAGAGGTGTCTTACGGCCAGATCAATCTCGCCGGCAGCAACGCCTACGGTTGGGCGAACTTGCCCGAACCGCGCTCGTATTACGTGACGTTCGACACCGCGACCAACAAAGAGAAGGCCGATCTGGGCAAATTGTTTCAAGACTGCACCGCCGCGCACGACGCCGACGTCAACTTCGCGATCAACGGCGGTGTGCAGGGCGTGAACATGATGTTCAACGATAATCTCGACGGCTACGCCTGGGGCGGCAGCCGTTGCGGGACGCTCGACGGGGTCAATAAATGCTGGAGCACGACCTGGAACCCGCCGTGGTCGTTCGGCAATCTCGCGCCGCTGTCGCACGAGATGGGTCACGCCTACGGCTTGCCGCACGCCAATAATTCCGACAACGACAGCGACCCTTACGACAACACCTGGGACGTGATGAGCGACGCTTGGAACAACGGCGTGCCCAATACCACGTACGGCACGCTGCCCAAGCACATCAACATCTATTCTCGAAACCGTCTGGGATGGGTGGCGACCGCGCGCAAACGCACCGTCAACGCCGGCACCGGTGCGACCTCGCTGACGTTGGATCGCGCCAGTTTGGCCGGCTCGACGAATCTGCAGATGATCACGCTGGCGTATCCCGACCAGAGCACGCGGTATTTCACGCTCGAAGCCCGCAAACGCACGGGCGATTACGAAAACCGTCTCGCTGGCGACGCGGTGATCATTCATGAGGTGCTGACCTCGCGCAAAGAACCCGCGTGGAGCGTCGATGTCGACCGCCCGCCGGCCAATCGCGCGAACAACGAAGGCAGCATGTTCAAAGTCGGCGAGACCTGGATTTCGCCCGACTACGCCTTCCGGGTCAAAGTCGAATCGGCGACCGCGCAGGGCTTCGTGGTCAGCATCAAGCCCAATCCGCGCCAAACCGTGCCTTTGCCGCCGCGGCGAGTGACCGGCAAACCGGTCGCGGCATCGCCCGCGACGGCTGTGAGCCGGCCTCCGCCGAGGGACGGTACGCCGATCGATGGCGTCGATCGGTTTGCCAACCCGGGGCCGCGCCGATAAATTGCAAGGCCGACAGGATGCGAGCGCCCCCGTGCTTTTGATGATCGATAACTACGATTGAGGTCTACTGGCGTCTATCAACCTCCATGGAACAACTCTAAGTCTATGTTTTTAAAGGGTTGATCGTCCATCGAGCGATTCTGAAAGCTGGACAAATCCAGTGCTCATGTGTGTAATGGAGTGTGTAACGGGCCAAACTGGAGGCGTTATACACATGGCACTCACAGCACTCAATCTTCTCTCGGCGCGCAAAGTGGAAACGGCGCAGCCCAGGCCCAAGGTGTACCAACTCCGGGACGGAGGCAGCCTCTTTTTGCGCGTTCAGCCCAACGGCTCCAAGCTCTGGTGGTACCGCTACCGGCTGGGCGGCGCTGAACAGGTGTACTCAATCGGGGTGTACCCAAAGGTCACGCTGGAGGCAGCCCGTGCGGAACGGGACCGGGCAAAGGCGTTGGTCAAGAAGGGCCTCGACCCCATCGTGGAGAAAAAGGCGGCGATCGCCCTCCAGGCCGACACATACGAACGCACGTTCGAGACCGTTGCTCGGGAGTGGATCGTCAGCAATGCTCACTGGAGCGAGTACTACACCAACCAGGTCACCAGCTACCTTGAGAAGGATGTTTTCCCCCGGATTGGCAAGTTGCCGATCAGCAGCATCAGGGCTCCACATCTGCGCCCCATCATCAAGGATGTGGCGGCTCGTGGCGCGAAGACTGTGGCGATCCTCATCCGCCAGTGGTGTGGGCAAATCTTCAGTTATGCGGCTGCCCAAGGTCTCTGCGAATACGATCCTGCCGCCTTGCTCAAGGGACTGGTCAAGCGCCCTCAGGTCCGCCACAACCCTCCGTTGACATGGGCAGAGATCCCGGACTTTCTCAATCGTGTGGACAACGAAGGGGGTTACCAGACGACAGTCCTCGCCCTCAAGCTGATGGCTTTGACCTACGTGCGCACCGTAGAACTGCGCAAGGCCTCCTGGGAAGAGTTCGACCTGGACAACGCCATGTGGTCGATTCCGTCCGAGCGCATGAAGATGCGACGCCCCCATCTGGTTCCCCTGTCACGGCAGGCGGTGGCCGCTCTTAGGGAACTACATGCTCTAACTGGCGGCGGCAAAGTATTGTTCCCGAGCTACAGAAAGCCGGGACAAGTGATGTCGGCAACGACGCTCAATCAAGCACTCAAGCGCATGGGTTATGGCGGACGGTTTTCGTCCCATGGCTTCCGCTCGACCGCAACGACGATCCTTGGACTGTTGGGATATCCGGAGAAGCGGGTCGATCTTCAACTCGCTCATTCCAAAAAGAGCAAGGACTCATCGCGCGCGCCCTACGATCACACGAAGTTTGTGGAGTCCCGCAAGGTAATCATGCAGGACTGGGCTGACATCCTTGACTCATTGCAGGCAGGGAAACCCGTTGAAGGGGTCACGAAGGCGTTTGGCCCCATGTCGAAGCGTAGAACGGCGCTGCTCCGTGTCATAGAGCGCGAGTGATGTCTGCTGCTTGGCGAGTGGAATGCCTAATGCACGTGTAGCACCTTGAACTGAAGACGCAGAACGAGGACATTGGCACTCGACTAGGTTGGAGCATTCTTGGCGACCTGCAGTGCTCTGCGCTCGAACCGCTCTGAAACAACGTCGGCTTGTCCGCAGGGCCGCTGCAGGTGGGTCACGATCTCGTAGGGTCCGTCAGACAGCGGCCGTGTGTGAATGCCCCATCCCTGCGCATGCTCAATGCGCGATTGCGCGGATACCCCGACGCCGTAGCCGGCAGCGACCCATAGCGCGATCATCTCGAAGGAAGAGACACGCTGAATGTTCTGTTGACTCACCGCGGGAAGAGAAGGCAGCCGCTGATCCAGCAAAGGGCAATTCTCTGCAGGCCAGCGAAAGACGGAGTAGTCCAACAGTTCGGCGATCGTGAGCTTCGCCTGGTCAAGTAAGGGAAAGCGCAACGGCATGGCGACGGCCATGTTCTCGGTCCATAGAGGTTGGCTTTTCAGCGACGGATCGCTCGATCCTTCAAGCGTCATGCCCGCGTCGTAGCGGCCTTCCCGAAGTCCCGCAATCAAATCATCGGCTGTGACCTCATGAAACGAAATGGTGACTTCCGGCTCTTCCGCACGCTGCAACGCAAGCAATGCCGAAAGATGCGATGACGGTACGCCAGGCGCTATGGCAAGCCTGAAATTGGAAAAGGAAAACTGGCTGGTGGCGTCGTGCATGAGAGCCCCCACAAAGCGATCGGATCAAAAAGGCGAGCCACCATGATAGCCAAAAGAGATATCTTTAACGTGGTTAAATTCGGTCGATTGATCGACGCTTCTGGTGATGCAGAAGCGCAGCGTTCAACCGGGCCGCCCCCCTGGCACAACCACCTATGAAGCCGAGCCGGCACTGGCCTTCGGCCAAGCGGTGCGTGCTGCCCGCTTGGCGCAGGGAGTCGCTCAGGATGAATTCGCGTCCATGGCTGGTATAGCTCGCTCGCATATGGGCAAGATCGAGCGTGGGGAGCACATGCCCACGCTCGCATTGATACTGAAAATCTCCGCTGCCCTCAGCATAAGTGCGGCAGAGCTGATGAGTGCAACGGAACGCAATCTTCGTGCCGATGCCCAATCTTAAGTGGTGCGGTCCGTTGCGTCAGTCGCTCGAAGGGTCCCGGAGGCGGTCGATAAATCGCACCAGCGAAGCCGATGAGTTGCTGCTTTCGAGTCGAAGCAGGTAGGTGGTGATCACGGCTGTATCCAGCGCCAATGGACGGATCACCACGTCCGGTCGCTGGCTGACCGGAATCTTGGTCGCCGTCATGAAGCCCACGCCGTAGCCGGCACCGACCAAGGTGAGCATCATGTCCAGCGAGGAAACCTCCTCAACGACATTCAGTTTGTGTTCCTGGGTCTGCAGGAGGCGCGCCAACTCGCGGCAGTAGCCTTCGCACACCTGGGGATCGCACAGGACAAGAGGATGCCCCCGGAGTTCATGGAGTGGAACCTCCTTGTGGACGAGCAGTGCGTGCCGGGCTGGCAAGGCGACCACCAGCGGGTCCTGCCAGATAGGTTCGGCGACGATGCCATCACCGACGTCGGCGGTATGAGCGAATCCGATGCAGAAGTCGCCCGAGCGCAGGCCGCGCAACTGCTCGGCCAAAGGCACTTCGGACATCCGTATCTCGATCTCGGGTTCTTCGGCACGGCAACGGGCTAGAAACGCCGACAGCCGGGGATCGAGCGCGCCGTCGGATACGGCGATGCGCAGGCTGCCTCGCAAGCCCGCCGCGACAGCCTTGACGTTCTCGCGGGCCTGCTCCAGGACGGTGAATAGCCGGCGAGTGTCCTGCAGGAACACGGCACCCGCAGCGGTCAGTCGGGTGCCCCGGCGGTCCCGGTCGAAGAGCACAGCGCCTAACTCGTCCTCAAGCTCCTTGATGGCGCGGGACAGAGGAGGTTGCTCAATGTGAAGACGCTCAGCCGCCCGTGTGAAATGAAGTTCTTCGGCCAAAACGATAAAGCAACGCAGGTGCCGCAGTTCCATGAGCAATGTTCCTATTCAGGCGCTGACGACCTCCTTCTGTTTGCTCCACGCGATGCAGGTTGAAAACTTCTTTTAAGCGATGTTTTTTCATATGTTCTTGAGCATGAGATGTAGGCGTTCAACTTTTCCAAACGAGAGGCCGGGCTGTGTTTGACCGAGCATTCAAGAGCCCTGTTTATCCACGGCGCTAAGGTTCAATCTTTACAATGTCCCCAATGCCTTGTACGTATGCGAGTGCATAGGCCATCTCTCCAGAGGTTTGCGCATGCAAAAACATCAATGGTTGTCCGCGTGTTATCTCGTCACCTAAGCGCACCTGCAATTGAATCCCTGCGGCTGGACTCTCAGGCGCACCGGCCAATTTGGCTAAACGAGAAAGCTTACGGTTGTCGATGTGTACTGCTCGGCCTGAAGTGGTTGCCAAAAGCGGTTCGACATAGAGAGCTTGGGGCGGCTCACGAAATCCCCCCTGAGCCGCGCAGATTCTCTGAAATTTTTCCCACGCGCGGCCACTGCTGATCGTCTCATGAGCCAACCGAAGTCCCTCCCCTTCTTTGGCGACGCCGCCAAGCTCAAGCACCGCGCCCGCCACCAACGCCACGCGGTCACATAGGTCTTGCGGCGCATCCGCCTCGTTGCGCAATACGGCCAACACGTCGCGCGCCTCCAACGCCGGGCCGATACCTCTGCCGACAGGCTGATTCCCGTCTGTAAACAGGCAACGCAATACAAGGCCAAATGACGCGGCGACTTCCGAAAGGTGATGCGCAAGATGCTCGGCAGTTTCCCGGCTGCGGACTTTTGCGGTTGGCCCAACCGGAATATCGATCACGATGTGGGTCGCCCCTGCTGCAATCTTCTTGGATAACACCGAGGCAATCAGTTGTCCTTGCGTGTCGATATCCAGTTCACGCTCAATACGCACGAAGATGTCGTCCGCGGGGCTGAGGTGCATCGCGCCGCCCCACGCCACGCATCCACCCTCTTTCTCCACGACCTTTCTGAGCGTATCCAGGTCCAGGTCTACAGGAGCCAGCGTTTCCATGGTGTCCGCGGTGCCAGCGGGAGAGGTGATGGCGCGTGATGAGGTCTTGGGCATCACCAATCCATTGGCTGCGGCGATGGCAACCACCAACGGCGTGGTGCGATTTCCCGGTAATCCGCCCACGCAATGCTTGTCCACAACAATCGGAGCCTGCCATTGCAGGTGATCCCCGACATCGACCATCGCACGGGTGAGATGGATGGTCTCTTGCATATCCAGAGGCAGTACCGCCGTTGCGGTCAGGAAGGCCGAAAGTGCGACATCGGTATAGCGACCATCGACCACATCACGGACGATCGCCTGCAACTCCGTCGTTTGCAGTCGGTGGCCGTGAATTCGCGCACGCACGGCCGACAACGATTCGAGCAGCGGAGGATGCCGAACCTGCACAAGATCGCCCTCATGAATGTCCAGGGCATCCCAGGCGGCCTCGGACAGAGCGATCTGTCCGGTTTTGAGCAGATCGCTGTCGATTTGGTACAGTAGCGCTTGCACAGTGCGGTCGCCGGCAATGATCAGTACCTGTGACCGCGGTGCCAGCCCTTCGGCACGGCAGACATGGCAATCGGTACGCATCAAGACGACGGGTTGATGCTGGGCATGCAGTCGCATGCGCAATGCTTGCAAGGCGGGTGTCTGGGGCGTGATGCGGGCACTCACAGGGCGAACTCCTGGTTTTGCATGGGCACCGATGCGTGCCAATTGAGTTCGCGCTGGATACGTTCGCGCAGCGCCTCAGAGGCATCAGATTCACCGTGAACAATGAACACTCTTTCCGGCGCCTTGGTAAAGCCGCGCAGCCATCGCATCAGCTCATCGCTGTCGGCATGAGCCGACAACATCGCAAGCTCGGCGACCTCTGCCTTGATCGGCATCCAGCGTCCATGGATCTTGACTTCGCGAGCGCCCTCAAGCAGCTTGCGCCCGCGCGTACCTGCTGCTTGGAATCCAGAGAACAGCAGCGTGTTCTGATGGCTACCGCCAAACGCTTCTATGTGATGCAGCACGCGGCCGCCGGTGGCCATGCCGCTGGCGGAAATAATCACCTTGGGGTATCGATTCGCCGATAGCGCCTTGGACTCTTCAACGTCGCGCACGTATGTGACTTCTGAGAATGCCGTCTCGAAATCGTGTTGAGCGAGCTTGTGGTCGTCGGCATGGCGGTGCAGCAGCGCAGTTGCGCTGGTGGCCATGGGACTGTCCAGATAGACGGGCACGTTGCGGAGCCGACCGCGCTGTCGCAACAGCCATAGGTCATAGATCAACGACTGCGCGCGTCCTACGGCAAAAGCGGGAATCACTACGGTGCCTCCGCGGCGAGTCGTACGCTCGATGATGTCGCCTAGCGCTTCGACGGCATCGGAACGGTCATGATGACGATTGCCATAGGTGGACTCGATGATGATGTAGTCCGCTTCCGTGACGGGTTCAGGATCAGGCATGACCGCATCGTCATAGCGGCCCAGGTCGCCGGAGAACACCAAACGCTTGCCGCCGATGTCGATCTGCGCCGTCGCCGCTCCAAGAATGTGGCCGGCCCTGCGTAGAACCAGGCGTGCACCGCCCGGCAATACCGTCTCCTGATGCAGTGGCACGGGCTTGAACTGCAAGAGCGTGCGTTCGGCATCTCGGACCCGATACAGGGCAAGGGCTGGCTTGTGCTTGGAAAATCCCTTCCGGTTGGCGAACTCGGCATCCTTCTCCTGCAACCAAGCACTGTCGAGCAGGATGAGTTCGGCGACGTCCCGTGTGGCTGGCGTCGAGAAAATCTTCCCGCGGAACCCGTTCAGCACCAATCGGGGGAGATATCCACAATGATCCAGGTGCGCGTGCGTCAGTACAACCGCATCGATGTCCTTGGACTCAACGACAAGATGCTGCCAGTTCAGCTCGCGCAGGTTCTTCAGTCCTTGGAAAAGTCCGCAGTCGATCAGGATGCGGGTACTGCCATATGTGATCAGGTGTTTGGAGCCGGTGACGGTACCGGCACCGCCCAGGCTGGTCAGTGAGAGCATGAAGTTGTCTCCTCGCTTGTTGGTGGGTTGTGAAATCAGGAGCTGGCGCGGTCACTGCGGACCGTGTCAGAACCACTTGAAATTCACGCGTCGGTCGCGGCAGCAGCAGCCTGCGAACTGTTCCAGCCGGTCACTTGCGCAGCGGCATAGATGGCATCCACCCAGGTGCATCGATTGGCGATCAGCATTCCAGCCACATCGAGGGTGCCGCCGTGGTTGATGTAGCCCAAAGCCCGCGTCTTCGAAGGGCCGCTGTCAATGCGGCGAAGCACGCCCAGCATCGGCTCAGGGCGGGTATGGCTTATCAACACGCGCGGCAGGTGAGGCGGGAAGAGCGCTTGCAGGGATTCGTCACCGAGCACGAAGGCGGCCTCAAGTTCGTCTCGCGGAATGCGTAGACGGCCGGGCTCGACCACCACGGTGATGCACGACGCAAGCCCATGGTGCTCCAGGCGGGCATGGGCTTTGAGCGCTTCCTCCAACTGGTAGGCGCCAATCGCTACGAATTGCAGTTGTGCGGTGGACGGATCGCCGGCTACATGGGCTGCTCCATGCTCGATCAGCGATTGAGCCGCGGCGGCACTGAAGTGATTCGGCGTGTCGCGCTTGGAGACCACCACACAAGCCACTTGGCCGCGGCTGGCGTAGACCGCTCGCAACGCGGCGCACGCCGTGTTTTCATCCACCGGGAACAACACGCGTGCGGTGTCCGACATCTCCCCCAGCAATGCTTCGCCAATGGTCGGGTCCTGGTGTGACTGCTCGTTCTTGCTGTTCTCCCAGGTGTGGGATGTGACGATCAGCGGGACGGAGATCCAGCCTGGCGGCTGGCCCAGCTCCTTCTGCCGACGCGCGAAGATGATCTCCTGGCGCATCAATCCAAGCATCTTGACCGCGAATGCCTCGTAGCTGACGATCAGGTTCAGCCCCCCTTTGTTGGCGAGGGCGGCGGCCGCAACGGCTTCTTCATTGAGTGCGGTGACCACCGAGCCATCCGTCGATTCCGGGACGCCGGGTTCGGGCACGTTGACGCGGTGCTTGAGCAGCGCCAGAGTGGCCCCCATCTTGTTGCTGGCCAGTTCGTCGGGATTGCCGATCCGGATGCGCAACTGTGGATTTGCCTGCACCAGCTCCACGAACCAACGGTCCAGTGCGGACATGGCGCTGCCCGATACCTCCGTTGGCGCCCAGGCCGGCATCGGCAGATGAGGGCTCGCTGGATGGCGTAGGGCCATGGGGTGCTCGCTTTCGCGCGAGCGCTGGCTCTGGCCGTGATTCGCAAGGACGGTGAGCGCGTTTTCCAGTTCGCTCTCGGGCACGAACAGCGCCGCAGCCCCTGCGTTGAAGGCCTCGCGTGCCTGCGCATCCTCGCGCGGATTGCCGTTCAGCGGCAGGTTGTGGGCGGCATTGGTCGCCGCGCCCGGGAAGCCAAAACCTTTCTCCGTCTCGGCGATCACGTAGGGCAGCTTGACCGGATAGCGCCGATCCGAGCGTGCGGCGAAGGCGCTCAGCGTGTCTTCGGCTTCAACAATGGCCCATGCGATCGCCATCGGATCACGTCCATCAACGATGACGGGATCGAAGCCGTTGTGGCGCAGATCTTCGGCCAGCCAGGTAGCGCCACCTTCCTGCACGATCTGGGTGCGCTGCTCGATGCGCCGTCCGTTGAGAATCATGACCGGGATGGCGAAGCCGCAGTCCTCGGCGCGCCACCAGCGCGGCGCCCAGTCCGAGCCACGGTGTTCCTCGAAAGCGCCATCACTGAGGAATGCCACCAGGCTTTCTCCCGGCAACGGCGTGTGCACATACTGCAGCCCGGCGAACCCCAGATAGCCGCCTTCGGAGATCGCGCCGGCCGTGTTCGGCCCGGCATGGCTACCCAGCGGTACCGCGGGCCGACCCTGCTTATCGATGGCATAGGAGTAGAAGTCCGCGATCAAACGCGACAGGCCCGCCTCGCTGCGGTCGTAGCGTCCACGCTGGGCGGCGGATACATCGCCGGTCAGTGCGTTCACCGCCTCGATCGCGGCCACGCAGTGCCCCTGCCCCATGAGCCAGCCGCGTGTCGTCCCGGTCAGCGCGTTGGCCAACAGATAACCCACGAAGGCTGGCACCATGTTGAGCGAGCCGCCGGTGTGGCCTTCGGGCGTTTGTTTGAAATCATCGGAGCCCAGTGGGCAGCCGCTTCGGTCGATGCGCCGGGCATAGGTCATATGCGCCACTACGCTCATGGCCGTGCAGGCCACCCGGTCGGCTGCAGCCAGCAGCGCATGGGCCGAGGCTTCGTCTGCTATACGCCTTTGCGCGACCAGACGTTGCACTAGGGCCTGCATACGTTCGATGGTTTCAGACCTGTGCGCGATGGGCCCGTAACCAGCACGCCAATCGGTTGCGAGGTTAGCTTGAGAGGGCATTTCGGGTTCCTTGAAAATAGCGGGATAGGTGGAAGATCAGGCTCGCGGATCGGTCTGGCCGCTGGAAAGCGCGCCGGCAATCAGCGAAGCCAGACCGATCCGGTTGCTCGGATGCGGCACCGCGTCGGTGGACGTGATCCGAGCGAACAGCGGCGTCAATTGGCTCCAGGCGTCTTCGGCGAATAGGGCATGCACCACTACGCACTCCGGCTTGCGCATTCCTTGTTCGGCGAGTTTGTGCGCCGCGACAGCGAGCGTGCGGCCCGAGGATGCGATGTCGTCCACCAGCACCGGCGTTCTGTCACGCCAGACCGACAGGTCGGGAACATCGATGTCCACGCTGCGATCGCCATGGCGTGTCTTGCGAAGCACGGCGTGCGGCACGCCGATGCGGGAGGCGATGGAGCCGGCCCACTGCTCGCTTTCCTCATCGGGGCCGACGATCAAGGGCTTTTCGACATGATTGGCGATCCAGTCGGCCAGCAGCGGCGCGGCATGCAAGGTAGTGGTGGGAATCGTGTAGAGCGCGGAGAGCGTCGGATAGCGGTGCAGATGTGGATCCACCGTAAGCAGCTTGTCGAACGTCGATGAGACCAGGCGTGCGAAAGTCCGCGACGTCACGCTTTCGCCGTCATGGAATCGCTTGTCCTGGCGCATGTAGGCCAGGTAGGGTGCAACCAAGTTCACCTCGAGCGCACCAAGCTCGCGCGCGGCGTCCGCGGCAAAAACCAGAAGCAGGAATTGCGGATCTGGATGGGTCAGCGTGCAAATCAGATCCACGATCTGGCCAACGGGTTCGCCATGCAATCGGACATAGCTCTCGCCATCGGGAAATCGGCGTGTTTCGACGCGGCCGACATCGCTGCCATATGCCTGCGCGAGGCGACCGGCGAAATCTTCGTTGCCTGGAAGGGCAAGTGTGAGTCGTTGCATGCGGTTGTCTCCTTTCTTATTGGTCGTCCTTGTTTACTTATCGAACTCGGATGCTTGGTTGGTGTCGGTGCTCTACACGAACAATCAGTCCCATGCCGACGAACAACGACAGGACGGCCCGTATGGAGTCGAGGAAGGAATCGACCGGCATCAGAATTTCCTTCCTACAGTGATCGTTCCGTAGACCGGGATTTCTTTTTGTCCCCGGAATTCGCGTGTGCGGTGGTAGCGGGCTATCGCGATGCGCCAGTTGCCTTGGGTAATCGCGACGCCGTAGCCGACATCCGCCACGAGTGGCCGCTTATCAACGCTATGGCCGGACTTGAAGGTATTGCCATCCAACGTGATGTCGTGCAGAACCCAGCGAGCGTCTAGCGCCACGAAGAGGTGGCCGTTCCAGTTGCTGCCAGCGGTCGTGCGCACGGGCGAGGTGTTCTCTCCGGCAGGCCGTAGCGGTGCCGTGCCTAAATCATCAGGCAGGCGCAGCCCATAGCGCAGTTCTCCACCGACATTCGCGTAGGTGGCGAAGTTGCCGAAGCTGCCACCCCAGTGGCGGGTCAGATCCCAGCCCCAACCGCTGACGTCTTCTTGCCTGAAGACTCGTGTTCGGCGTTCGTGCAGCAACTGCAGCACAGGCTCGTCGCGCAGTTGGTGTCGCCAGCCATTGAATTTGTCGACGCCGATGGTGTCATGCCACCAGTTCTGGGTTTGCCTGGCCAAGGAGGAGGGGCCCACAACACCGACGCGGATTTGTGAGGTACGCAGCGTATCGCCGCGCCGCGCGTTGTAGCCGAAGCTCAACATCATTGCGCCGGCGAAAGGGCGGTCGTCTTTGATCAGATCGCTGCGCGTTTTGTCGCTGGGGGTGTACATCATCTGTCCGAAGCCGATGGTCATGTTCTGTTCGTCAAAACCCTCGGGTTGCAGCACCGTGAGAAAACGATTCAGCCCACGGACGAGACGGGGTAGGCAAGGGTCATCGCGATAGTCCACAAGGTTGGGGGAGACCCAGCTGACGAGAAATCCATTGGAGTAGCCTTGATCTTGTCCAATGCCGCCGAACATGTCGTTGTCGATCCGCAGATTGAGCGTTCCCGTTGAGCGCAGCGGGTTGTCCTGGTGGCAGGACTGGGCCTGTGCGGAGGCGCTCAGCAATAGCAGCAGCAAGGAGGCTGCGACTTCCAGCCTCCATTCAGCGGGGTCGCTGGACTGAACTTTCATCACGCTGGCGTGCCACCCTGCCCAGGGGTTGCAGTCACAATGACCGATTGGGACTGGCGCACCAGCATCACTGGAACTGGTGCGATGCGAGCGAGCTGCTCTGCATCGCTTCCCATCAGCAGCCTGTCCACGCCCCGGCGTCCGTGAGTACCCAACACCACCAACTCGCATTGAGTGGTCAGTGCCTGCTGAGCGATGAGCACCGAGACGCGCTCGCCCTTGCTTTCCAGAAGGACGGTCTCAACCGCCAGGCCTTCCTGCCTCAGCCGCAGCGCCGCCTCGTCCAGCAGCTTCTGCCCGGCCGCCAGGAAGCCCGGCCTCACTTCTTCAATATAGATCCTCGGCCTCTCGAAGCCGTTGCTGTGCTTCATCTCCTCGATGACGTGCAGCAAGACGATGGTTGCGCCATTCAGGCGTGCCAGCACCGCAGCGTGGTGGAGCGCCAAATCGGCAGTAGGACTTCCGTCGAGCGGAACCAGGATTCTTGAGTACATGAATGTCTCCAGTTATCAGAGTAGAACGGGATGACGAACAGATATTGCGTATACCGTGTCGCAATAGCGGACGCGGGATACGCTTATTCAGTTGCGTACATATTCCCCTGGGGCGTCGCAAACAGTGGGGTATCCACTGGATTCAGCACCTATGAGCGGAGGCGCAACAACATCACCGGAACGCTCTCGCAGCCACGCCGACCATGCGGGCCACCAGGAATCCGGATGCGTCTGCATCGTCGCTTGCCACTCATCCGGCGCCATGTATCCATCACCGGCCGCGCGGGTATGGATTTGATATTGGCGGTTACCTCGGCCGGGCTCGCTCACGATGCCGCCGTTGTGTCCTCCAGTGGTCAGCACGAAAGTCAGCTCGGCCGAAGACAGGAGATGCAGCTTGTAAACCGAGCGCCAAGGCGCAATATGATCCGAGGCAGTGCCGACGCAAAACACCGGTACAGCGATGTCTCCCACTGAAACGGGGCGACCCGTGACGGGATAACGCCCCGCGCTGAGATCGTTATTCAGGTAAAGGCGTCGGAGATACTGCGAATGCATCTTCGCGGGGAGGCGAGTCCCATCGGCATTCCAAGCCATCAGGTCGGTCATTGCCCGGCGATCGCCCAATAGGTATTCGTCAATCATGCGAGACCATATGAGATCGTAGGAACGCAGTAGCTGAAAAGCTCCGCTCATCTGGTCGGAGGTCAAATAACCGGTTTGAGCCATGCTGGCTTCCAACAGCGCCACTTGACTCTCGTTGATGAAAAGACTCAGCTCGCCCGGTTCGCTGAAGTCCGTCTGTGCGGCAAGCAGGCTTACCGACACCAGCCGCGTATCGCCATCACGCGCCATGGCTGAAGCACCAATGGCCAGTAGCGTTCCGCCCAGGCAATAACCAGCCGCGTGGACTCCATGCCCGGGGACGACGGAAGTCACAGCGTCCAGCGCTGCATGCAGGCCGAACTCCAGGTACTCATCCATGCCCAAATCTCGATCCTCAGCATCCGGATTTCTCCAGGAGATGCAAAAAACCGTATGCCCTTGCGCAACCAGATACCGTATCAGCGAGTTATGCGGTGACAGATCCAGTACGTAGTACTTCATGATCCAGGCAGGAATGATCAGGATCGGTTCGGGATGGACTTTCTCGGTAGTGGGCGTGTACTGAATCAGTTCGATCAGTCGATTTCTCAGAACGACTTTTCCTTCCGTGACCGCTACGTCGCGCCCAACGACGAAGTTCTCCGTTCCCGCGGGAGGCTGGCCGGATAGTTGCCGACGCAAGTCGTCGAGAAAGTTGGACGTCCCCCGCGCTAGATTGGCGCCTTGCTCTGCGATGGTTCTTTTCAGGACAACGGGGTTGAAAACCGCAGCGTTGGCGGGCGAAAGCATTTCCAGCCACTGTTTGGCGCCAAACGCCAGCAGGCGTTGGTGTTTCGGATCCACTCCCCACACCCCCTGCGTGGCCTGCTCCCACCATTTGGTCTGATTGACGAATGAACTGCGGAAAAGGTCGTAGGGCCATTGATCCCATGCAGGATCGTTGAAGCGGCGGTCATTGACAGGTGACCGGTCAGGAGCGGTGGCTCCCCGGTCCGGGTTGGCCGGATTCTTCTTCAATACGGCCATCCATTGCTCGGACAGGGAGGCTGCAAACGCCAAAAGCTCGGCTTGCTTGCCAGGACTGTTTGCTAAATGGCTCGCCCAGTCCACCCACGCGAGCAACGATGTCTCCGGCGAAATAGACGACCAAGCCTGTGCCCAAGCGACATGGGCATCCCCATCCAACTTCGGATTGATGGCTGAGTCGATATTGCCGTTCTTTTTATTCGTCAAAGCGTATTACCTCTATTTCTGCACAAGTAGAAAGAGCCCCTTGCTTGAAAACGGGAGTCGATTGCGATTTCCTGGGCGACGACGCCTCGCCAGCGCGTCAGCGATGTATCCATCTGCCAGCTCGCTCCGCTGTTTCGCTTCGCCTAACCGGCCATCAGGCTGATTACCAGTGCGTTCGCAATATCGATGACGAACCCACATACCAAGGGCACCACAATGAACGCCTCGCGTGCCGCACCATGCTCCCGAGTCACCGCCGTCATGTTGGCGATGGCAGTGGCGGTAGATCCCAGCGCAATACCGCCGAAACCCGCGCACACCACGGCGGCTTGGTAATCCTTGCCCATTGCCCGAAAAACAATCAGCAAAACGAATGCGATGACCAAGGCAATCTGCACCAGCATCGCCGCCGTGATGAAGGCGAGCACGGGCTGCAGTTCCCAGAGCCTGAGTCCCATCAGCGCCATGGTCAGAAACAGGCCCAATGACATGTCGGAAACCAGGGCGATGCCTGGCTGCATGCTCGGCCAGTTCCATAAACGTCCGCGCCCACTTGGCCTCATCCAGTCGGCCGCCATGCGCAGGAGAATTCCGGCCAGCAGGCAGCCCACAAAGGCGGGCAGCGTGACGGCGGTACGCGCGACCAAGGCATTGATTCCGTATCCCAACATCAAGGCGAAGTTGAGCCAGAGCAATGCCAGCAGCAGGCCGTAGTAGTCCAGGCGGGCATGCTGCTCATCCCTGTGCAGCGTGCCAATTTCCAGGGCGCTGTCCCCAGAGGCTTGAAGCCGATGCCTACGCATGAGCAAGCTTGCGACTGGGCCCCCGATGGTGCAGGCCGCGATCAGGCCGATCATGTTCGCTGCCAATCCCAGTTCCTGCGCTTGCGCAATGCCGAGGTTGTGAACGAAGTGATCGGACCAGGCCAAGGTGGTGCCCACGCCTCCTGTCAGGGAAATCGATCCCACCATCAGCCCGGTGCGCGGATCCAGGCCGAAGGCGCGTGCCATCTCCATCCCGGCCAGGTTCTGCAGCACCATGAACCCGATGGCCAACCCCGACAGGATCAGCAAGGGCCGTCCACCATGGCGCAGCGTGCGGGCGTCGGTACCCAGGCCAATGGCCGCAAAGAAGTACAGCAGCAGCGCGTCACGCGCTTCGAGATCGAAACTGATGACGATCCCCGCACCGTAGTACAGGGCGAAGACAACCAGGGCGCAGGCCAAGCCGCCCACCAGGGATTCCGGGATGCTGTATCGACGCAAGATGCCCCAACGCGCAACCAAGCCCTTGCCCACGAACAACAGCAGGATGGCGAGCGTGAATCCATGGAAGGCATCGATCGTCATCGCGCCTTCTCCCTGTCCAGGCAGGACAGCGCATGGCTGGCGGCTATCCACTCTTCGTTGGTGGGCTCGACCGCCACGGTGACCTGACTGTGATCGCTGGAAATCTTCGCCGCGTGGCTGGCGTTGGCATCGGTATCCAAGGCAATGCCCAAAAAGCCCAGCGCCGCACAGATGCGCTCGCGAATGAACGCATTGTGTTCACCGACACCCGCCGTGAACACCAGCATGTCCAGGCCACCCAGCACGGCGACCAAGGCCCCGATCTCGCGTACGATGCGGCGCACGTAAAGGGCCAGTGCCAAGCGCGCTCGCTCCCCCGTTTCGCCTGCATCGTTCTCGTGTCCGACAATGACGCGCGGCTCGGCCGAGATTCCCGAAACGCCGAGCAGGCCGGACTCGTGATAGAGGACGCGCCCCACTTGCTCCAGTGAGAGCTTCTCGATTTCCATCAGGTAGAGCACCGCACCCGGATCGAGCGCGCCGGTGCGGGTGCCCATCATCAGGCCGTCAAGCGCGGAGAAGCCCATGGTGGTGGCCGCGCTTTTGAGTCCACGCATGGCGCACAGACTGGCGCCACTGCCCAGATGGGCAACGACGGTGCGACCGCGCGCGGCGTCGCCATGGCGTTCGGGCAAGGCCACTGCCATGTACTCATACGACAGGCCGTGAAACCCGTACCGACGCAGACCGCGCTCCCATGCGGCATAGGGCAACGGCAGGACCTTCTCGACCTGGGGCAAAGTGTGGTGGAAGGCCGTGTCGAAGCAGGCCATCTGTGGCAGATCTGGCTGCTCCCGCAGCAGGATCTCCACGGCTTCGAGCGCGAATGGCTGGTGCAGCGGGGCCAGAGGAATGTAGCCCTTGAGGTCGGCCAGGACATTCGCGTCCACGCGCACGGGCATGAAGTATTTACTGCCGCCGTGGACGATACGATGGGCGACCGCACCGATCCGGCGGCCGTCGAGCCGCCGGCTGACACGATCGCGGATGAGGCGCAGTGCGGCGCGATACGGATGTGCCGTGTCCAGTTCGATCGAGAACGGCGCAACTCCGGTCTCTCCGAAATCCGGGTTGGCGCCGCCGATTCCCTGCACCTTGCCATTCCACAATGCCTGACGCGGCAGTGGCGCGGCCGAGGAATCGAACACCGCAAACTTGATGCTGGATGAACCGCAGTTCAGCACAAGGATCAGTCCGTGTTCGCGGCGCCCGGAGCGGGCCATGGTGACGTCCATCAGGTCGTCCTCTCTGCGCGCCGTCCGCGCGACTTCGCCGAGGTGTGCGGGGGTGTCTGCTGTCTCATCGTCTTCAGACTCAGCGCGCCGTGTAGCCGCCATCGGCGATGAGCTGGGTGCCCACAAGGAAGCTGCTTCCTTCCGACAGCAAAAACGCCACGGCATGGGCGATTTCGTCCGGTGTACCCAGGCGACCGATCGGATGCAGGCCAACGGCCTCTTGGAGGGCCGATTCATCCAGGAAATCCAGGATGGGCGTACGCACGTAACCGGGATGAATCGAATTGATCCGGATTCCCTTGGACGCATAGGCCAGTCCTGCCGAGCGGGTCAGCCCGGTCACGCCATGTTTGGCTGCGACGTACGCAGGGTTCGCTGCGTCGCCCACCACCCCCAGGATGGAGGAGACGTTGACGATGGCGCCGCCTCCCGAGCGCAGGATGGCGGGAATCTGATGGCGCAGGCCATAGAACACGCCGTTCAGGTTGACATCGATCACCCGGCGCCAGGCGGCAGGGTCCAGTTCTCCCGCCGGGCTCTGGTCGCCACCGATACCGGCGTTGTTGACGGCAAAATGAAGGTCGCCGAACGTATCGACCGCGCAGGCCACGGCAGCCTGGACCTCATCGATGCATGCCACGTCGGCCACGTTGGCCACGGCGTGGCCGCCCTCGGCGTTGATGAGGCTGGTGACGCGCTGCGCATTGTCGGCGCTGACATCGGAGACGACGACATTCAGGCCGTTGCTTGCAAGCAGCCGGGCAATGGCCTCGCCAATGCCAGACCCTGCACCGGTGACCAGGGCTACGCGGCCAGAGAATGAGTACTGCATGGTGTTTCCTCCAAAGGGGTGGTTAAGTTGCTAACAAGTCCGCTCAAGGGGGTGACAGCCGATAGTGGTGGGCCAGCATCAGTGCGATCGCGCATGAGGCGATGCGTGTATCACGCGAGTCGGCGCGGCTGGTCAGAATGACTGGCACCTTGGCTCCAAGAACGATCCCGGCGCTGGCTGCGCCGCCCATGAAGATCAACTGCTTGGCAAGCATGTTGCCGCTCTCCAGGTCAGGCACGACGAGGATGTCAGCTTGCCCGGCGACCTCGGAAACGATCCCCTTGATACGCGCAGCGGCGATGGAGACGGCGTTGTCGAAGGCCAGCGGCCCGTCGAGCAGGCCGCCAGTGATCTGGCCGCGATCGGCCATCTTGCACAGCGCCGCAGCGTCCAGCGTGGCCGTCATCGTCGGGCTGACCGTCTCGACTGCGGCCAGGATTGCGACCTTGGGTTCGCGCACGCCGATCACCTGCGCCAGCTCGATGGCGTTGCGGATGATGTCTGCCTTCTGTTCCAGAGTCGGGGCGATATTGATCGCTGCATCGGTGACGATGAACGGGCGCGGATAGGCCGGTGTCTGTAGCAAAAAGCAATGGCTGACCCGGCGCTTGGTGCGCAACCCCGCTGCTGCCGAAACCAGCGCGGACATCAGTTCGTCGGTGTGCAGACTCCCTTTCATCAGGGCTTCGACTTCGCCATTGGCCGCCAAGGCTACGGCTTGCTGCGCGGCGGCGTGGCTGTGGGGTGTGTCCACAATGGTGACGTCGGCCAGATCCAGCCCGGCCTCTGTGGCGACTGCTTCCAGCCGCGCCCGTGATCCGACCAGCACCGGTTCGATCAACCCCGCGTGGCGTGCTTCGAGCGCAGCGGACAGACTGGGGGCATCGCAGGGATGGGCGACGGCCACCCGAATCGGTTGCAAGTGCGCGACGTGCGCCAGCAGGCTTTGCAGGCCTGTGCGGCCCTGCGCATTCGGGTGGATTTCCGGCAACACGGTGCGCGTTCGTTCCAAGCGTTCGGTGGGCGCCACGACCTCTACCTGGCCTTGGAAAACCGCTACCCCCTCCTGGTTGGTGCAGGTGCAGGCCAGCGTGACATGGTGGTTGGCCGTGTCCTTGCTGGTCACCTGCATCCGCACGGTCAGCCTGTCGCCGGGTCGAACGGCCCCGAGGAAGCACAGATTCTGGTTGACATAGCGGGTTCCAGGCCCCGGCAGGCGTGTGCTCAGCACAGCCGAGATCAGGGCGTTTGCACAAATGGCCTCCGTGGTGCCCCGAGCGCTTGAGGACACAGCAGGTTCTGGATCCACATCGCCCGATTGCAGCGCGAACATGTGGATGTCTTGCGACGAAAACGCGCGTTCGAGGCTGGCGCTGTCGCCGATGGCGATCTCGTCGAAGGTGCGGTTGCGCAGGACATGCCATGCATCGGCAGTGGCATCGACCGGTTTGGGCGAAGTCGTCATGTGCTTTTTCCTCGCCGTGTTTGTCTTGTCTGCGGCGCGGCGGGTGTCTTGGACGCGGTTGTCTTTTGAGGCGCCTTCGGCTTTGGCGAGGAGGTCTTGGGTTTCGTGTCCGCGACCGCAGAGGGTGCGTCATGGGCAGAGGGCATAGCGGGCGCCGAAGCCGCCTGCGCCCGGCGGATCGCCTGCTCGAACAGGGTAGACACCTGCTTCAACTTGGCTTGCTCTGGTGCGGACAGCGCATCGCCGCTGCCGAGCACCTGCGCGATCATCCCCGCAACCTGTCGGATGTCATCAGGCGCTACGTTGTTCAGCAGCCCGGGGATGGCGGACACCGCGGCGTCCTCGTGGAGCCTCATGAGCAAAGCCTGGCGACGCACGAGGTGGCGGAAGGCCTGCATGTCGAAGTCGTTGCCCAGTTGGGGGCGCACCAGCTCTTCTGCGTGGCGAAAATGCCGTTCATCGGCCTCGCCACGCTCGGCCAGCACGAAGAACAGTGCCCGTATGGCTGCTTCCACCAGCCCACCGCTGTGAACGGCTCCTTCGAGGCGGGTCAACTCTTGCGCCAGATACTGGCGGTGCTCGGGCGTCTCGCTGGGATGGGCCCGCGGCGGTGCCTCATCGTGCAGGCTCTGCCCTGTCATGGCCTGCACCAGCGGCAGGCTGTACAGCGTGTCAAAGGCTTGCGCGTAGATCCGGTCGCGGCAATCGCGGAATTGATCCAGCGTCTGTTCGAGAGCGGTGGAAAACTGTGCCTGCAGTTGCAGGAAAGGATTGGCCTCGGCGACGGGCTGGCGGTGCTCGCGCACATGTTGCGCAGCCTCTTGCACAGCGGCTGCCAGCGGCTGGCGGTCGGACCACAGTTCGTAGCCGACGCGCAGGGGATGCAGGGGCTCCAGCGACCGTGCGCCCTCGGTCGTGACCCAGGCGCGTACACACGGCTGCACGAAGCTGCGGTAGCAGGCCAAGTTGATCTCGGAGATCCGCGCAGCGGCGGCAAAACGGCGATCGCTCTCGGGATCGGGGCGAACGATCTCACGGATTTCATCGATGTTGCTGCGGCGAATCCGGGTCAGATAGGCGTCACTGGCTGGCTCGTGTTCCTGCGCCTCGTCGTGATGCTCGTCGATCTGCATGTGGTGAATGCCTGCCGGCAGCACGTCGATGATGTCGATGTTCTCAGCGAACTCCTGGTGCTCTTTACGCCCGACGCTGCCGGAGACGAAGATTCCCAGATGTCCGATGCTGTCATGGGTAGCGTAGACGATGGTCTGGTCATGTCCCAGCACGTCCAGGTCGTTGCGGTACAGGTCGGTGATCCAGCCCAGGGCCTGGGGCGGTGGCGTGATGTTGTCCCCATAGGAGCAGAACACCAGGATCGGCGAGCGAATATTGCGCAGGTCGATGCGCACGCCATCGGATGTCATCAGTTGGGCGGTGCTCAGCTTGTTGCCGATGAACAGGTTATCGACGATGTACTGTATTTCCACATCGTTCAGGAACACGTGGCCGCCCCAGTACTTCTCGAATTGCAAGTGGCGCGGGCCTTCCGTGTCGACCTTGGCGTACAGGTTGTACTGTTTGCTCCACAGCGTATTGGCCGGGTCCAGGTTCTCGAAGTTCTGTACCAGCCAGGCGCCGTCGAACCGACCGGCGCCCAGATCGCCGGTCAATGCCGTCAACCAACTACCGCCGGTCAGGCCGCCTGCATAGCGCATCGGCATGTCGCCCGCCCAGTACGACAGCGGCGCGCCGGCGACGATGATCGGTCCGAACAGTTCGGGCCAGACGGCAGCTGCCATCAGGATCTGCCAGCCCGCCTGGCAATTGCCGATGACAGCGGGCTTGCCGCGGCTGCCGGGGTGCAGCTCGCCGACCTTGCGCACGAAGGCCGCTTCGGCGCGCATGACGTCCTCGACGGTCTGGCCGGGAACGGGATCGGGCAGAAAGCCAACGAAGTAGCAGGGATGCCCTGCCTTGAGGGCTGCCCCGACCTCGCTGTCGGGTTTGAAGCCGCCGATGCCCGGGCCGTGGCCCGCGCGTGGATCGACCACCACGAACGGTCGCTTGCGGGGATCGCTCGGCGTGTCGGCTGGCGGCAGGATGCGCACGAGGCCATAGTTGACTGGCCGCGGAAGATCCAGCCCGGACATGATGACCTCGGAGGCGAAGTCGAGTACGTTCGGCGTCTGCTCCTGCAAATGCTCCAGGTACTGGTTGCCGCGTTGGCGGCGAACGTCGGCATACAGAATGGATCGCTGCCAGGCATCCACTGCATACTCGGTTGCCATCGCCGATAGTCGCAACGGGTCCCACAGCAACTGCCCCCAATCGGCCGCTGGTGATGTCGTGGTGTCTCGATTCATGGCGATGGGCACTCCTTCTGTGATGAAACTGAAAAATTGAATGGCAAGGGGCCGCAGGCACATCGTCTTGCTGGCCCTTCCTCACTCAGTACATATGCTGGCCACCGTTCATCGATACATTGCTGCCGGTCATGAACCCCGCAGATTCACTGACGATGAATGCAACCAGTGCAGCGATTTCCTCAGGCCGTCCCAGACGACCCACGGGAATACCGGCAATCACTTGCTTGACCACTTCTTCCGACATGCTCGTCACCATCTTCGTATCCAGATACCCCGGCGAGACGGTGTTGACCGTCACGCCCTTGCGCGCCACCTCCTGCGCAAGGGCTTTAGTGAAGCCATGCATGCCGGCCTTTGCGGCGGAGTAGTTGGTCTGGCCGAACTGCCCCTTGGAGCCGTTGATGGAGGCGATGTTGACGATCCTGCCCCAGCCGCGTTCGAGCATGCCGTCGATGAATGGCCGGGTGACGTTGAAAACGGAGTCGAGATTGACGCGCAGGACCGCATCCCAATCGGCGTAGCTCAGCTTGCGGAACGTAGCATCGCGCGTGATGCCCGCGTTGTTGACCAGAATGTCGATGTGGTAACCGTCTGCTTGAATGAGGCCGGCCAACTCCTGGCAGGAGGCATGGTCGGCCACATCCGCGCCGTAGGCGATGAAGTTGTAGCCTTCGTCCGTCTGGGCTTCCAACCACGCGCCGATGCTGGCATTGCCTGGCGAGTGGACGACGAGCACGGTATGGCCAACATCGTGCAAGGCCCGGGCGATGGCTTCGCCCAGGCCGCCAGTGCCGCCCGTGACCAGGGCGGTACGTTGTTCAGCCGGCATTGCGGCCACCGGTCTTGCCCGGTGCCTCCTTATCCTGCGCCGAGGCCCACACGGCTCCCCACTGTTTGAAGATATCCTGGAACGGGAGTACCGCATCGCCCTGGCCTACGGCCTGCGTAACCGATTTCTGCCAGTCTTGAATAGCTATTTGCAGGCCTTGGGTGAAGGTTGTCTGGTTTTTGATCGCGACTTGTGTCAGCGCCTGCGCGCCGCCCACGTGGTACTGGAACTGACGCCAGAAGGCTTGTGCGGGCAGCGTGGCCAGTTCCTGCCAATTCTGGGCCTTGAGCAGGCTTTCGATTTCGGCGCCGGACTCGGCAATGCTCTCGCTGCCCGCGCGCGTGGCGTTCTCCAGCCATTGCTGGCCGTTTTCCTGCATCAAGCGCTGTAGGCGTAACTGCAGTTCCACGTTCGCCTTGAACAGGTTCAGGGGGATAGTTTCGTTGCTCATGGTCAAGCTCCTTACTGGTTGAAATGCCCAAGTGGGCGGTGAACCGATCAGGCCATCTGGCCGATGGTTTTGCGAAAACGCGCCAACGACAGGGAAAACAGCACCGTGCCGATCAAGGCCAGCGCCAGAAAGGGCTGCCACACCGTCTCCAGGCCCGCACCCCGGTAGAGAATGGCCTGGCTCAATTCCACGAAATGGGTGGTGGGCGCGATCAGCATGATGTTCTGCACGATCTCGGGCATGCTTTCGCGCGGCGTGGTGCCACCCGAGAGCATCTGCAGCGGCATGATGGTGAGCATCATCAACATGCCGAACTGCGGCATGTTGCGCGCCAGCGTGGCGATGAAGATGCCCATCGACGTGGTGGCGAAGAGACTCAGCGCCGCGCCGGCGAAAAACAGCGCAAGGGAGCCCTCGATGGGCACGCCCAGGACGCCGCGCACCATGAGGTTGAGGGACAGGAAGGAGGCGATCAGCACGACCAGAGCCATCGACCAGACCTTGGAAAGCATGATCTGCGCGGGCGTGACCGGCATCACCAGCAGGTGCTCGATGGTGCCGTGCTCGCGCTCGCGGATCAGCGCTGCGCCGGTCAGGATGATGGACAGCAGTGTGATGTGGTTGATGATCTGCACCACCGAGCCGAACCAGGCCTTGTCGAGGGCGGGGTTGAAGCGCGCGCGCAAGGCCAGATCCACGGGTGGCGCGGTGGTGCTGCGATAACGCTTGACGAACTCGTTGACTTCACCGGTGAAAATTTGTTGAACATGGCCACTGCCGGTGAAGGCCTGGCTCATGCGGGTGGCGTCGACATTGAGCTGCACGGCAGGCGATCGCCCCGCCAGCACGTCGCGCTGGAAGTTGGGCGGAATGACCAGAGCGAAGGTGTACAGCCCCGCGTCCATGCCCGGGTCCACGTCCCCATAGTCGATCATGGCCGGTGGCGTGAACTGCGGGGGGTAGAAGGCCGAGGCAACCCGCTGGGACAGCGCCGAATTATCCTCGTCGACGATGGCGATGGGCGCGTTGTGCAGCGTCTCCGGCATGGACGTGGCCTTGGTGTAGACCGACGCGGTGAACACGTAGACGATGAGCACAAGCATCATCGGATCGCGCCAAAGACTCCACAGCTCCTTGACACCAAGGTCGTAGATGTTGGCCAGGTTTCTTCTGCGCATCTCAACGCTCCTGCTTCTTGAGTAGCAAAACAGCCACGCCGAGAATGACCGGAACCGAAATGAGCATCGACCACAGCGGCCCTGTCAGGTCGGCCAGGCCAAGCGCTTTGCTGAATACGCCACGGCTGATGGAAATCATGTGCGTGGCGGGGTAGATCTCGCCGATGAACTTGCTGGAGCCTTCGAGCGAGGACACGGGATCGATCAGGCCGGCGAACTGGGTGGCCGGTATGAGGGTGCCGATCATGGCGAAGAACATGGCCGCGATCTGGCTGCGTGTAACGGCCGAGGCCAGCAGCCCCATGCCTGTCGCGGCGAAGGAGAAGATCAGCGCGGCCAGCGCCAGGGTGAAGAAGCTGCCCTTGACCGGCACACCGAAGATGGTCACTGCGAGCAGGCTCATCAGCAGGAAGTTCACCATGGCCAGGCCGACATAGGGCAACTGCTTGCCAAGCAGGAACTCGATGCGCGTGACCGGCGTCACGTAGAGATTGGTGATCGATCCCGTCTCTTTCTCGCGCACCACCGCCAGCGCGGTCAGCATGGCCGGCAGCATGAGCAGCAGCAGAGGGATCACCGCAGGCACCATGGCCGGCAGGCTCTTGACATCGGGGTTGTAGCGAAAGCGCGTCTCGACGTTGGTGTTGCCAGCCATGCTGGCGCCGCCGCGCTCGCTGGCCTGTATCTGCAGCCAGTGCTGGTGCATGCCCTGAACGTAGCCCTGGACGGTTTCCGCGCGCTGCGGCATGGCGCCGTCGAGCCAGGCGCCGATCTGCACGTTCTGGCCCCGCAACACGTCGCGGGCAAAGCCAGCGGGGATTTCGATGGCCAGCGACAGTTCGCCGTTGCGCATGCGTCGATCAAGGTCCTCGTAGTCGATGATCGGCGCGTGCTCGGTGAAGTAGCGCGATCCGGCCAAGTTCAGCGTGTAGTTCTGGCTAAGCGTGGTCTGGTCGCGATCGAGCACCGCATAGCTCAGGTCCTCGACGTCCATGGTGATGCCGAAGCCGATCACGAACATCAGCAGCAGCGAACCGCCCAGCGCCAGCGTGGCGCGCACCGGGTCGCGCTGCAGTTCCAGCGTTTCGCGCCATAGATAGCTGAACATGCGCTGCAGACTGAAACCGCCAGCGGAGTGACCGCCGCCGTGTTCGGCGGGCACCGCGGGTGGCTGATCCGCCTGGTCGGCAGCCGGAGGCTGGCTGGCCGGGGCGGCCGTGCCGCCCTCCGCTTCGACGAGGTAGCCGATGAAGGCCTCTTCCAGGGTTTTGGCACCACGCTTCTCAACCAGTCTGGCGGGCACGTCGCTGTCGAGCACCTTGCCCGCATGCATCATCGACATGCGGTCGCAGCGTTCGGCCTCGTTCATGAAGTGGGTGGAAATGAAGACCGTCACCCGGTCGCGCCGCGACAGCTCGATGAGCAGCCGCCAGAACGCGTCGCGTGCCACCGGATCGACGCCGGAGGTCGGTTCGTCCAGAATCAGCAACTCTGGCTTGTGCACCATGGCAACGGCCAGCGACAGGCGCTGGCGTATGCCCAGAGGCAGACTGGCCGGCAGACTGTCGATGACGTCCACCAGGCCGAAGCGCTCCACCATCTCTTCGACGCGGCCCGGAATGTCCTTCGGGGGCACGCTGAACAGCTTGGCGTGCAACTCCAGGTTCTGGCGTACCGTGATTTCGCTGTAGAGCGAGAACGCTTGGGACATGTAGCCGACGCGGCGGCGGGTGCCCAGATCATGCGGGTTCACTTCGTGGCCGAACAGCCAGGCCCGGCCCTCGCTCGCCGGCAGCAGGCCGGTGAGCATCTTCATCGTCGTGGACTTGCCGCACCCGTTGGAACCGAGGAAGCCGAAGATCTCACCGCGCCGGATACGGAAGGAGACACTGTCGACAGCAACGAAGTCGCCAAAGCGCATGGTCAGCCCCTCGGCTTCGATGGCGATATCGTCCGCGCCGTCCTCAGGCAGAGGCGGAATGACAACCGCTTGGTGTCCGCGCTTTTTCTCTTCCGGGAGCAGGCGGATGAATGCCTCTTCCAGGTTCGGGCTGTTTGTTGTCTCCAGCAATTCCTTCGGCGTACCGGTGGCGAGGACCTTGCCGTCGTCGATGGCGGCCAGCCAGTCGAAGCGCTGGGCCTCATCCATGTAGGCCGTGGCCACAATCACGCTCATGCCGGGGCGATCGGCGCGGATACGGTCAATCAGATCCCAGAACTGCGCGCGCGCCAGCGGGTCCACGCCAGTCGTCGGCTCATCGAGAATCAGAAAATCCGGGTCATGAATCAGCGCGCAGCACAGGCCGAGTTTTTGCTTCATGCCCCCGGACAGCTTGCCTGCCGGGCGCTCCAGGAATTTGAACAGGCCAGTGGCCTGAGTCAGTTCGTCGATCCGCTGGCGGCGCTCTGCGGCGCCATGACCGAACAGGCGCGCGAAGAATTGCAGATTCTCCTCGACCGAGAGCGTCGGATACAGGTTTTTGCCCAGTCCCTGCGGCATGTAGGCGATGCGCGGGCATACCTGCTTGCGATGGGCCTTGCTGGCCATGTCGCCACCCAGCACCTCGACCGTGCCCTCCTGGATGATGCGCACACCCGCCAGCAATGAGAGCAGACTGGATTTGCCCACGCCGTCGGGGCCGATCAGACCGACCATCCGTCCAGCGGGGATGTCCAGGTCAATGCCATCCAAGGCAATGACGTCGCGGTAGCGCAGTCTTACCTGGCGGACACTTGCAACGGTCGCGAGCTGCGCGCTGTGGCTCATATCTTACTCCGGCACACGAACGGAGAGGTTCTGAGGCCACTCGGCCTTGGCGTCGAGCTTGACCCAGGCTACGCCGGGCAGACCGGTCTTGACCTGGTTCAGGTGCTCACGCAGCAGCTCCTGCGAAATCTGCGCGCGCACGCGAAACATCAGCTTTTGTCGCTCGCTGGCGGTTTCCACCGTCTTGGGGGTGAACTGCGCTGCGCTGGCGACGAAGGAAACGGTGGCTGGAATCACATACTCGGGCGCGGCATCCAGAATGATGCGAACCTCCGAGCCCAGCGCAACGCGGCCGGCCACGGTTTCGGGCAGGAAGAAGGTGATGTACACGTCCGACAGATCAAGGAGGTTCAAGACACGTCCGCCCGCTCCAAGCACCTCGCCGGGTTGCGCGACACGCACCTGAACCCGTCCGTCGCGCGGAGACCGCAGTTCGCTGTCGCGGATGTCGGCTTCGATGCGGCTGATACTGGCCGTAGCGGCGGACACGCTGGACTGCGCGCCGACAAACTGCGCCCTGGCGGCTTCGACCGCGGCGCGGGCAGCGGCGGCCTGTGCCTTGCTGGCCGCGAGGGTCGCTTGGGCGCCCCGTACGCGCGCCCGGTCATCGTCCAGTTCCTGGATCGAGGCGGCTCCCTCACTCGACAGCGTGCTGGAGCGTGTCAGGCGCCGTTGCGCGGCGTCCAGTTCGGACTCGCGCTGACCAACCAGAGCCAAGGCGGCAGTCACGTCGGCTTCACGCAGCGCCACCTGTGCCTGCGCCGCGGTCACCGAATGCTCAGCCTGCTGACGCATGGCCAGGGCCTCGTCGCGCTGCGCTTCCAGCGTTTCCAGCCGCATCTTGGCCAGTGGCTGGCCGGCTGTGACGAAATCGCCTTCACGCACCAGGATGTCTTCGATGCGGCCGGGAAGTTTGGTGGCCACGTCGATCTCGGTGGCTTCGATGCGGCCATTGCCGTTGACGAATCCTTCGCCCGGGCCGCTGTCGGTAAACCTCGTCCAGCTCCACCAGGCCAGCGCGGCAACAACCGCTGCAGCGAAAGCGACCAGGAGTTTTTTCTTGAGAGAGGGGGAGACAGTCATGGGTTCGGCGTGCCTTAACGGGTTGATGGGGTGGAAGCGGGAGTCGAGGCCGCACCCTGTGCCTCGCCGGCTGCGGCGAGGGTGCCGCCGCCGAGCGCGGCATACAGCGCCACCTGGCTGGACAGCAGCGCGCGGCGCGCCTGTACCAGTTGTTGCTGGGCTCCCAGCAGATCGCGTTGGGCATCCAGCACTTCCAAGAAGGCGGCCGAGCCGTTGTCGTAGCGCAACTTGGCCAGGCGTGCGCGTTCGCTTTGCGCTTCCAGGTTGGCTCTCTGGATCGTCAACTGCTCAGCCAGCCAGTGCTTTGCGCTCAGCGCATCGGCCACCTCGCGGAAGGCCGTTTGAATGGTTTTTTCGTATCCGGCGACGGCGATGTCGCGGCGCACTTCGCTCAGCTCCAGATTGGCGCGGCGGCGCCCGCCATCGAAGATGGGCAGCGACAGGGTGGGCATGAAGGTCCAGGCACGACTGCCGGAATCGAACAAGCCATTCAAGTCGGAGCTGGCCGTGCCGAAGCTGCCGGTCAGCGCAATGCGCGGCAAAAACGCCGCGCGGGCCGCGCCGATGTGGGCATTGCTGGCACGCAATTGGTGTTCGGCGGAAATGATGTCCGGGCGACTGACCAGCAGCTCCGAAGGCAGACCGGCCCGCAGCTCAGCCAGAACCGTCGTTTCATCGAAGGGTGCCTTGGCGGGCAGCGGGCCGGGATCAGCGCCTACCAGCAGTGCCAGGGCGTGCAGTTGCGTGGTGCGAGCCTGCTCAAGCTGCGTCAGCAGCGCCTGAGCTTGGTTCAGCAGGGTCTGGACCTGTGTGAGATCCAGCTTCGAGGTCGAGCCGACTTCGACGCGGCGCCGGAAAATGCGATAGGACTCCTCGCGGGTGGTCACGGTTTGCCGTGCGATCGCCACGCGTTCGTCGATCTCGCGCAGGCCAAGATAGCCGTCTGCCACCTGGGCGATCAGCGCCAAATGGACGGCCTGGCGAGCCGCGTCGGAAGCCAGCCAAGTTTGCAGGGCGGCGTCTTCCAGGTTGCGGATCCGACCCCACAGATCCAGTTCCCAGGTGGTCAAACCCACCTCGGCCCGGTACTCGCCGCCCACCTGCGATCGGCCCGACATGTTCAGGTCGCCAGGGACCCGCGCGCGTCCACCTTGGGCGCCCACGCCCATGGCAGGAAAACGATCCGAGCGCTGAATGCGGAATGTGGCGCTGGCTTCCTCGACGCGCAGCGCGGCCACGCGCAGGTCGCGGTTGTTTTCCAGCGCAGTCTCGATGAGGCGTTGCAGCAGGGGGTCGGTGAAGTACGCCTGCCAGGCAAGCTCTCCCGCGTGGGCGCCGTCGGTGCCTGATCCAAGATGCGCGGGCCAGGCTTCGGGCACGGGCAATGGCGGGGTGTCTGGCGCCGGAGCGAGCGACATGCAGCCGGTCAAGACGACGGCGCTCAGGGCCAACGAGGCAGCGCGCAATCTGAACGCGGGAAACAACGGGGAAGTTGGGAGCATGGTCACGTTCCGTACAGGTATCGGGCTGAAGAGGGTCTGGTCGCAGAGGAGGGAATGGCTGCCACCCCCGCAATGCGGGGTTCGTGGCTGGTGTCCGCAGGCCCTACTTTCTTGCTTGCAAGTGCTGTCAAGCCCACTTCATCTCCTTGTTGATATGTGCATCCCCGTGTTCCCCGGCTGGTTGATAGGGCGCTCTTCCTGTGTCGTAACCCGATGTGCCGGGTTCACTCGCGCCCTGTGTTGATCTGCATTGTGAAATCTGAAAACAAACGACTGGACGGTTGCTTTCAATTATACGTTACAATCCAAGAACCGCAATCAGCGGGCTCGTCGGTCATTGACGCAGGTCAATTCGAGCTGCCGGCTTGGGTTCAAGGAAGGCCCTGATTCTTGGTAGAGCCGGTGACAGGCCCATGGGAACACCCCTCAGATCTTTGAACAGAGCCTTTGAATGCCACCCAATAAAGATGACGCGCCAGACAACAAGCGCCCCTACCTGTCCTCTGCCGCCAGGAAAGAGGAAATACTCGACGCGGCCCTGGTCGAATTCGCGGATCGGACATACAACGCAGTGTCGATGGAGCGCCTGGCGGAATGCGCGGGCTTGTCCAAGGCTGGCATCTATGCCCACTTCAAAAGCAAGGAAGAAATTTTTCACGCCTTGCTCGAACGTACGACGAAGCAGATTTGTGATTTCCAGGGCTGGCTCCCGGATGAGGATCTGACGTTGCCAGAGCTGGTAGATGTCTACCTGGATCGCCTGTACGCGACCTTCAGCTCCCCTGCCACGATGTCGATCTACCGGCTGCTTCTGGCCGAAAGCGCCCGAACTCCAGAGCTGGTGCAGCGTTGGCACAACGAAGTTGCGCTCGGGCTGAAAGAGCGGGCGCAGACCATCATCCACCGCAACATACGCCGAGGCGTCATTCGCCCAGGCGTCTTGACCGAACACTTCTTCCCGTTGGCGCTCGCGCCCGCAGTGCTGTGGCTGAGTTCCTCGATGCTGTCCAAGGGCAGTCCTTCCATCTCGCTGGTGCAGTTACGGGATGCGCACCGGCAACTGTTGCTTGAGCTTTTGCAGCCTCAATGAGCGGAGTGATGCACAGAGTCCTGCGCGCCCTTGCAGGCTTGGCGATCGGCTTTGTGGTACTGCTGCTGACTGTGTGGGGTGCGCTGGCTCTGTGGCATCAGATGCCGGGACCTTCGGTGGTGCGATGGTTCGTCATTGCCATGTGGTCTACGTTGGGTGTGACCGTTGTCTTGTCGCGGGCGGGCTTGCTTGGGCGGCGCAATCGCAACATCGCCGGATTCGCATTTGTGATCGCAGCCGCCTCCCTGCTCATGTGGTGGGGGACGCTGCAGCCGTCACACCAGCGTGTATGGGCTGACGATGTCGCCCAGTTGCTGGAGGCCAGGATCGACGGCAACCATGTTCACCTGAATAATGTGCGCAACTTCCAGTGGCGCAGCGAAACCGACTACACCCCGCAGTGGGAGAGCCGCACATACGACCTGGATCGTCTGCGCAGCGCCGACTTGGTGCTTTCCTACTGGATGGGGCCGCACATCGCCCACACCCTGGTGTCGTTCGGCTTCGATGGCGGTGATCGCGTGGTGTTCTCGCTGGAAATTCGCAAGGAACGCCATGAGTCCTTCTCGGCGGTAGGAGGATTCTTCCGTCAGTTCGAGCAGATCCTGGTAGCCGCCGATGAGCGAGACATTGTGCGTACGCGCAGCAACGCGCGAGGCGAAGATGTTTATCTCTATCGCTTGCAGATGAATCAGGCGAGTGCCCGCGCGTTGTTTCTGGAGTTTCTGAACGCGGCCAATGAACTGCGGCAGAAACCGCGCTTTTACAACACGTTAACCAGTAACTGCACGACCATCGTATTCGAGCTGGCCCGGGTCATTGCGCCCGCATTGCCAATGGACTATCGCCTGCTGCTGTCTGGATATTTTGCGCGGTACGTCTACGACATGCATGGATTGACGCCTGGCTATCGTTACGATGAATTGCAGGCACTGGGGCATATCAACGAACGTGCCCTTGCTTCCGATGTGTCAGAGGATGACTTCTCGATGTCGATTCGACAAGGCGTGCCAGGCATCCCTGCCAACGAGGTGAATCCATGAGGTTCCCGCAGGCCTGCCTTCTCATTACATGCGCCGCTCTTGCTCCGCTGCTGCTGGGGGGCTGCTCGATCCTGCGCGAGTTCGGCCCAGTGGTTGAAGTTCATACGCTACCTACCAGGGAGGCCATCGAACTCAAGCGCGGCGACATCCTGACACGTGGCAAGCTCAGCGATGCGACTGTCCAGACCATCAGGGTGGCGGCATTGGATGAGCAGGCATGCGCAAAGCCGATCTCCTCGGAGTGCGCGGAGGCCTTGGCTACCGTGACGGGGGTTGCCACGGATAGACGCCTGGCTGCACTGTCCGAACTATGGCTGGCGCAGGCTCAGGCCATGAAGCCCGGTTCAGCGCAGCAAGCCGCCTGGCTTGAGACGATTCGCTATGCCTATGCTTATCTGTTCCTTGGTGACCATACTCCGGGAGAGCGGGCCTTCGAGGATCGCCAGACCCAAGTGCGGGATTGGTATAACTATGCCGTCGAGCATGCGGCCACCGGCATGTTCGAAGTTCGGCAACAAATGCCGACGCAGTTGTCCGACCAGACCAGTTGGAACATTGCAGGCTGGGAACTGAAGCTGGATATGCGCGGCGCGCGCTTACCGGGCAGTACGGCGGTGCCAGCCGAACTCCTGCCAGCCTCGTCCCTGTCTTTCCGTGGATTGCGTAGCCTCTACCGGCGCGACGGCTTTGGCGCCGAGCTTGTGGCGGTCATTCCGGACGAGTCCCTGAGCGCCGCCCCAACTCGGGGTGGTCGCCCAGCGGCAAAACATGATCAGCAACCGCTGCCCTGGAGCGAGATGCCCGCGCCGTCCATGACGGTTCTGCTGCATCCCGACGGAGACAACTTGGACAGCGTGCTGCATGCTCGTACAGCCCGTCTGACGGTGCATGACCCCTATGTGGAATCGGCCATTATGCTGCGCGGCCAACGTGTGCCGCTGGCGGCCAATTTCACGGCCGGCTATGGCGTATGGCTGGCCCGTGCCAATTTCAACCGCCAGTCGCTGCGCAGCCTGCTCGGGCGCGAGGGTGGCATCGACCGCCCGCACGTCTACTTGATGCAGCCCTACGATCCGAACAGGCGGATCATCGTCATGCTGCACGGACTGGCCAGCAGCCCTGAAGCCTGGGTGGAACTCGCCAACGAAATCCTGGGCGATGAGGCCCTGCGCCAGCATTACCAGATCTGGCAGGTCTACTACCCGACCAACATGCCAGTCGCGTTGAACCACGCCATGATTCGCAGGGCGCTCGGGGATACGCTGACGCATTTCGACCCATCCGGCCAAGCGCCGGCGTCGTCCGACCTCGTGCTGGTGGGGCATAGCATGGGCGGGGTCATCGCGCGGTTGATGGTGTCGTCAACCGATCAATCGCTGGTGCAATTGGCTGCGGATCACAGTCGGTTGACGCCGCAGCAGATCAGGCGCATTGATCCCATGTTGCGCTTCGAGCCCTTCCCGAATGTCAGCAGTGCCATCTTCATCGCGGCGCCTCATCGGGGCACATCGGTCGCGGGTGGACGCCTGGGGCGCTGGATGGCGGGATTTATCCGCTTTCCCATTACGGTGCTCGAAGAACTCGCCCATACACTGACACCCAATGCGGCCGCCAGCAGCCGTGAAAGCCTGGCAACCATTCCCAATAGCGTGAACAATCTCGACGAAAACGATCCGTTCGTGCGTACGGCGGCGGGCTTTCCCATCTCATCCCAGGTGCGCTATCACTCGATCGTGGCCCAAGCCAATTCCGAAGTGGCCCTCGATGATTCCGATGACGGTCTTGTGCCTTATCGCAGCGCACATCTTCCCGGCGCACAGTCCGAGAAAGTCATTATTTCGGGGCACAGCGTGCAACAGAGCGCGGCCGCGATACTGGAGATCCAGCGTATTCTGAGAGAGGACATGGCTCTGCGGGAAGCGCATTTACAGCCATAGACAACTGCCATCTGCTGTGCGCGGCCGAGCTGATTTCGGATTTCGTATGGGCGTAATGCATTCATCTGAATGCGCAAAGAGCATCAGACTTACTGTTGCCCGCTCGACGCTGGCACAGTGGGTCGGTGCGTGCGGCGCGCAACTGCAGCCGATGGTAAAGGCGCTGGATGACGAACTGCGTCGCCACGTGGTGCTGCACGCCCACGAGACGCCGATGCTCAAGCCCAAGCATCTTGGCGACGGCAAGGCGTACCCAACGTGATCCGCCGTCTGGCGGCGACCCAGCCCATGCTCGACAAGATCGTCGGCCACCAACGCCACATCGCTCAGGCCTACGGCATATCGATGGAGCATGCGCGCTGGCTGTTGACCACCGTGGCGTTCCACTGCCTTGCCGTGGCCGACACGGTGTACTCGGTCGCCGAACGGGAACCCGTCGTGGATGCAGACCGTGCGACGGAGGAAGCCGAGATGGAGGCCGAACTCAACAGGGCATGCACGCACTCATTGTTGGCATGCTGGCCTTGATGGATGCTGATGGCCTTTCAGGAGATAGTTGATCGTCGTTCTCGTTTGTGGGGGTTGAATGGAAATCCAGGGATGCCGTAATTGAGGAGCCTGGACGGCGTATCGTTCAGGAACAAACACGCACGGGCGGCCAGGCCCTGCCGTGGCTCGACATGACGGCCTTCCTGCGCGGGGCCATCGACCTTGCGCTAGACAACCATGCCAATGCGCCACGCAGCAATACGCAATGGGTGTTCTTCGACCGTGGCCTGATCGACGCGGCGGCAGCACCCCAGGCACTGGACGGCACTACTATTCTGGACACGATTGCCCAGTCGCATCGCTACCACTCGCGCATCTTTCTGGCCCCGCCGTGGCCTGAAATCTATGTGCAGGACGAAGAACGCCGTCACAGCATGGATGAAGCGCGGGCTGAATTCGAGCGGCTTCAGCGCACCTATCCAGCGCTGGGCTATGCGGTATCGCGGTTGCCCAAGATCAGAGTGGCGCAACGCGCTGACTTTGTGCTGGACACCTTGGCTAGCCGCTAACCTACCAAGGCGAACTCTACCGTATCTCACCGCCACGTAGGACTCCATGCTCAAATCTCTTGCGTAACTCTGAGATAAGGATTGTTGGGTGGTACTGCATCGAACAACCAATTCGCATCGATCAGCAAATACCCATGCAGCTTCCGGGACTTGCGCGGCCCGGTGACTTCACAGATCCAGATGTTCAAGCCGCTGTCGTGCTTTCGATGCAACCCCAGTTTCTCAAAGCGCTTCTGCACCCACTGCCAATCCGGCATCTTGTCCTGCCGTGCCAGCGTGCCGACATGAGGGTGCTCCTGGACGTAGCGCTGGAACACACCTGGGCTGACCAAGTAGGCCGTGTCATTCACGGAATGCACGAGCGCTTTTGCGTCGTTGATGATGAGCCGGCGCGAAGCAATTCCCTGTTTCAGCCACATCATGAAATGTTCGCCTGACGGGGGCGCTGCTGTTAGGGGTGGTTTAGCAGTAGATGGTGGTGGCGAAGGAAGCACTGCGGCAGTCGCTGGCATAGGAGTGCTGGGGTCTGCGGGGTAGCTTCTCTGTGCAACCGGCTCCACATCCTGCTCGGCACCAGGCGAGCCGCTCGTGCTCACCATTGCCAGCATGTCCTCCATGACATCGGACACGGGCTGGGCCTTAGGCGGTGAGGCGGTGACGGTACTACTGCCTTCCCAAGATGGAAGTTTCTGACCGTTCGGGGCTGCCTTCGCCATGGCCGCAGGCGGCATTTTCGGCGCCTCGGCGTCGTTTTCGGCGACTGCCGCGTCGATCGCTACCGTGCCTGCAAAAGGCGTCGGTCGCTCGCCAGATTCCCAGATCAGCGCAGGAGCGAGGCGCAACAGGGTGAACGAGTGGGACCAGCCGGTGGAACTGGTTATGGTCGCGCGCCAAATAGCCTTGCCGTCGGGCGCCGGCTGCAACATGCCGTGATCCTGGAGGACGTTGAACACCGCGGTGTTGTTCGCAGGGATGCCATCGACGCCTTGGGACAGCAGGTGCGCACGCAGTTTGTCCGAGACCGTTTTGCTCACCAGCCACAGGGCATCGTCGGTGAGCCAGCCATCGGAGGCTTCCGGCTGGTTCAGTTTCAACTGTTCCTTGAGCAGGTAGCGCAACCCGTCGAGCAGCTTGCGCTGCAGCGCGTGCTTGGGCGCAGCCATGGCGCGGGCCGGATCGCCGCCCAGCTCCTGGGCCACCGAGGCCCGGTCTGCCTGCACGACAAGTTCGCCCAGTACGCCGGCGTGCTCGTACTGCCCGGCCAGGACGTAGAGCAGTGGTGCCCACAGGGACGGATAGCCGCTGAGCCAGTCCAGGGCCTCACGGTCGAGCAGTTGGTGGTAGAGCAAACCTGTCGCGGCGCTGTGCAGGCGGTACTCGCGATCGTCGCGGTAGCGGAATCGGTATGGCTGGCGCAGCGGGCCGTGCCAAGGGTGCCAGATGCTGCCGTCGGCCAGCTCGACGTGCAGATCGACGGCGATCTTGCCGATGTCGTGCAGCAGCGCGGCGTAGGCGACGGCGGCGGTCCAGGCTTCGGACTGTGCCGCTTGGTCTTCGGGGCTGGCGCCGATGGGCAGCAGATGGGACTGCCGCAGTTTCAGACTGTAGGCGACGATTTCGAGGCCGTGGTCGAGCATGCCGCCCAGATAGGCATGGTGATGCGCCTCGGAGGCCGGGAAGGCCTGGACCAGCTCGGCGTAGCGTTCCAGGGGCGCTCGGTACAGCGTGGCGAATTGCCTGCGCGACAGCGAGGTGCGCTGCCAAATGTGCTCCAGCAGCTTCTGCCGGCGCGGGGTGGCCAGCAGCGATGCGGCCGACTCGGGCCGCATCAACCCTTTCGGGAGGACGGTGGCGGGTGCTGGCGGTGGCGCGCCGGCGACCGGGGGCCGTTTTCGCTGGAACAGGGAGAGCATGCGGGTGTCCTGTGGCGGGCCGACCGGGAGGCCTTTTTGCCTTTTCGAGGTAGGGCCTTTCCCCTTGCACCCCATTCCCTTGCCGTTTCGGCCCTTTGGCCTTTAACCGTTTCGGTATAGCGGGGCCTGGGTTGCGGTTCCAGCGTCAATGTGGAACCCGCACGAATGGATTGCGCGGCGACCAGCCGCTGGCCTCGGCCTATGCTGCGGAGACGCTGTTTTCGCCAGGTAGGTTGCTCTCTAGGCGTCAAAGTTGACAAATGCGACAAAGGCGACTAGAGTAAGTCCTGTCTCAAACCTACCTGGGAGATGACCATGCCCACCGCCATTGAATTCATTGCCGACCGTCTGCCGCGTGTCACCGTGGAGGATGTGCGCCGCTTCGCGGATACCGTCGAAATCCGGGATGCGCCGGCTTTCGCGGCCGAGTTGCAGGCGTTCATTCACGAGCGCGTGGAGGCGGTAAAGCTGCCAGCCAACCTCGAAGGTGAAACGGTGGAGCACGCCTTGAAGCGTAAGACGGCTGCGCTGCGCGCTGAGACGCGCTGGGCGCCGACTGAAACCGACGTCCAGCGAGGCCGCGCCGTGCTGCTGGAAACCTTCAACCAGCCGCACAACCTGCCGCCCGCGGAGTACGCCAAGCTGGCGGACAAGTCGCGCCAGCAGATCTACAAGGACATCCTCGCCCGTCGGCTGCTGGCGCTGAACGTGGGGCCGCGAGGCCAGAAACTGCCCGACTGGCAGCTCGACCCGGTGAAGCAGCAGTTGACCCAAACCGTGCTTCAGGAGGTCGAGGGCATCGACCCTTGGACGATCTACCGCGCACTGTCCGAACCGCTCGAAGGCTTGGGCGGCCGCTCGCCAGTGGATGCGGTGACGCATGGCACGATCGACGACGTGGCCGAGGCCGTGTTCAACGTGCTGGGCGTTCAGGTGCATTGAAGCGAGATCGCCATGAGCCACGAGCTGCCTTCGTTCCTGATCGATGCCGGTGAGCTGCTCCAGCATGTGAGCCGCGTCGTCTATCGGGGCAGCCCGCTGTACTATGGCCGCAGCAGCACCAATCGCTACGATGACCCGGCCCAGGCCTACGGGGTGCTCTACCTGGGGCGCGACCTGCCCACGGCGCTGATGGAGTCGGTGTTTCATAAGCACCAGTGGCTTGCGGACACGAAGCGCTCGATCGCGCTGAAAGAAGTCCAGAGCCGGATGGTGCGCGCAGTGGGCGTGATGGACGACGTGCTTCTGGCCGACCTCACGGCGCCGGGCGTCATGGCGGGCTACTTCGGCCTGAACCTGGAGCAGTTGGCCAGCCGCGACTACACGCACACGCAGCAGGTGTCGGCCCAGGTGCATGCGATGCTTGGAGATGACGGCCAGGTGCTGTTCGACGGGGTGCTCTATCCGTCGCGCAACAACTATCCCGCCAAGAGCATCGCGCTGTTCGAGCGTGCCAGCGCGAAGGTCAGTGTCATCGAGGACATCGATCTCGTTGACCATGTGGACTGGCCGCGTTTCGTTGCTACATACCGCATCGGCGTGGAGCCCGACCCTGGCCCGTTGGAACCGGATGACGAAGCGTCCTGAAGCAGCAAGAGAACACATTGAAGCCCTAAACAGAATGAAATGGACCAAACTGAAATAGGCATCCCTCAGCAGTAGGAGACGACCATGAACACCACGACTCGCACCAGCACCGCAGAACGCCTCGGCCGCGCCTTTGGCCGCGGATGGCGTGCCTACGCGCGCTGTGAACGGCGGGCGTCGAACTGGTTGGTTTCCAAGGGCATGCCGACGGCTGGAGCCACCGCGCTCGTGTGGATGGTTAAGCTGGCTGCGCTCGGGGTGCTGCTGTACACCACCTTCTGGCTGGCCCTGGTGATGGTGTGCGTCATGGTGGTTGCCTGGATGGCCCGCAACACCGACTTGGGCGAGGAGTTGCCCGAGCCAGAGTGGCGAAACGGACCAGCAGGATTCGGCCTATACACCTACGACGGTTTCCGCATTGATCCTCATGTCGAGGACGACTAGCAGCGATCACTTCTTCGACACTGCATTGATCGCAATGCTTCCTCCCCTTCCGCCAGCAGCCTTGGCATCTCCGGTGGCTCCTGCGAGGCCTTGCAACACGTTGCCGGCACGAACGCCCGCCCAAGCCAAGGCCATGATCCAGAACGTAGGCAGTACGATGAACATCGTGCCCGTGACAAACATCAGGAGCATGTCTCCGAAGGCGTTGTTCAGCCCCACCAGCGGGTCGAAGTTGGTGTGCGGCCGATTCCAGCCGAACCCCCAGCCATAGAGCGCATCCAGGATCGTCGAATCGATCCAGCGCGCAAGCTGAAACCAGAAGTCCGTGAAGAAGAGCGCGAACTGCACGACGCTGACGGTAACGACCGTCTTCAGATCGTAGGTGCCTACGACCAGCACAAGCGGGATGCAGATGACCAGCGCCATCTTGAGCAAGGCGAGGACCATGGGCAGAGACTGTCTCACGACGTCCATGGCGGGAAACGCGGCAATCGCGCCGACGGCCATCCCAACGTCTCCCGTGGCCCGCGTCACGATGTTCGGCAAGGTCTTGTCGATCTGGCCGCCATAGTCCGTATAGACGCTACCCTGGTTCAATTTCTGTTGCCGCGGTGACGCGATGGCGCGGATCACCGAGTCGTCCACCTCGGCCCTGCTCAGGAACCCGGCCCAGCCTGCCAGGCGATTCAACAGGTTCGGGTCCACCTGTCCCAGCAGGCGTGCCCGCAGGCCATTGCCGCCATCGGCCCACCACTGCCTGCAGGTCGGGTAGCCGCCACCGCTGCCCACCTGTGCAAGCCCCGCATCGCGGGTGCTGTCGTAGGGCCAGTCGTCGCGCGGCGTGCTTGAGCGGTAGGTGTCGTAGTAGCCGCCCGTGTCCGTGAAAAACCTCGACCCTATCCAGGTCACGTCGTGCATCTGCTGCTCATCAAGCTGAGGGCGCTGCATGAACAATTTGGCCCGCGCAGGCCCATAGCAATCCCGCGAGAAATCCGCTACTTCCTGAGCCAGTACCGGGTCGTCAATGCGGGTCGCGTCGATCTCCATGCGCATCTGCCGCAGGTCCGTGCCGCATGGGATCGCCGCCACCGAGGCGCTCGTGACGGCGCGCGAGAGCGCGTGCATGAAAGCCCACCAGACCGGCACCTTCGCCGACTGGTTGTTGATGGTGCTGAAGGACTGCGACCAGCCGGTATCCGTGGGCTGCGGCACGCTGACCTGGCACTGGGCCGAGCGCGAGCTGTCGTACTGGATGGTGTTGAGGTCCACGTCGATGAACGGGATGCCAGCGAACATCACCACCACGATGGCGACGAAGACCCGGTTCTCGATGCGCGCAGCCGAGAGCACGCCCTTGTTGCCTTCGTCGGCACCTTCCGCACGGGCCTTCAACCACTCCTGCACGATGATGGCGACGAACGGCAGCGCGAATACTCCGCTCGACACCAGCACCGCCCAGATGCCGTTGTTGACGATCCAGGACACCAGCGTCAGGTAGTACTCCAGGTAGTCGGTCGTAAAAAGCGTCATGGCGCGGCTCCCTCTTCAGCTCTGCATCAGCAGGCTGGCTTCCAGCGCCACGATGGCGACGACGCCGGCGATCTCGCTGCGCACCAGGCGTCGCCGCGCTTGCGCGTCTTCCTCGCGGGCCAGCAGCCGGCGGCGCATCCAGACCCAGCCATAGACCGTCGCGCCGTACAGGCACAGCCGCCACACCAGGAAGTAGCCCGCGCTGGCAGCCAGCCACCGCTCCCAGCCGGCAACGCTGCCGACGAGGTAGATGCCGACGAGATTGGCGCCCACGGCCGCGGCGATGATGACCACCGCCAGGAGCAGCGCCTTTGCCGCGCGCCGGCTGAAAAGCCAGCGCGGGCGCAGCCAGGCCGCGTTCATGGCGTGCCTCCCGGGTTGCCCCGCTGCAACCGATCGAGGCGGTCGGGCACCGGGTCGCCTTCGTAGATGCCGCGCGAGCCGGCCGCGCGCGTCCCGTGGCGCTGGATGATGGCCATGGGCGAGTTGTTCGCCAGTTCGCGCCGCAGTTCAAGTTCGGTCTTGAGGTTGCGGATCTCCTGATCGAGCGTGTCGCTCTCGTGGTTCACGGCCTCGACCGCCAACTGGTTGGCCGCCACGTTGGGTTCCTTCTTGCCGGTCAGCAGGGTCCGCTGGAGCAGCAATGCCTTCTCCAGCACGGACGACAACGCGACCTCGGACGCGAGACGTCGCGCCAGCAGGTCTTGGTCTGGCTCGTCGCGCAGCGCCTCGATGACGCCGCGTGTAATGGGCAGCGAGGTGCTGCCGGCTGCATGCAGGTTCTCGAACGTCGTGTTGCGCGTCCCAGAGACCAGTTCCTGCAAGGCCTCCAGCTTGGTCTCGTACTCCTCCTGGATCAGCGGCGTCAGCCCGACGCCAGGCACGGTCTCGGTCTTGGTGCAGGAATCACACGTGCGCTGTACCTGTTCCCCGAGAACCCGCGTCGCCCATTCGGTCGCCTGCTGCGGCGACGTCCAGGTCTGGCAGGACAGGCTCGCGCAACTGGCGGGCGCGATGGAGGACGTGTCAGTCACGCTGCGCCCGTTGACCAGGTTGTAGCCCGCCCGCGTCACGTCACCGACCACCCGGATGGCCGACTGGCCCGCGCCGCCGGCATTGCTGCCGCCCACCCAGGGCACGCCGTCGTTGCCGCGGCGCGTCTCGGCCTGCTCGATCGCCGATACGGCATCCGTGCTCGACACCGCATCGCGCAGCGCCATGCCTTCCGCCATCTGGCTCCATCCGAGCTGGCCGCCCGCCGTCTCGGCCATCTTCTCGGCCATCGCGCGACACGTCAGCTTGGAGCGGTCGAAATCCAGCCTCGCCTGCAGCACACCATTGGTCAGCAGGTTGTACAGCCCCGGATCGGCACGCTGGATGATCAGCGCCGGCAGCGATGCCACGGCACTGGTCGCGCTCTGGATCACGTTGCTCATGATCTGCTGGAACCCATTCGTGATCCCATTGAGCTGATTGCGCAGCGTGGTCTGGATGCTCATGTCGCCGCAGATGAGGTTGCTGTTCCAACCCAGGCCGACCCCGATCGAACGCATGCCAGCGGCGCGGCCCATGGACACCGCACTGCCACCGCCGATCGAGTACATGACCTCATCGCCGATGACGGGGCCGCTGGTCTGGAAGCCGGCCTGCGCCCACGCGAGGCCACAGACCAGGGCGAGCGCGCCGGCTAGCGCCGTGGGGCGCAGCGGGCGGCGAACCTTGGCGGATGGGTTCATCAGTTCAGGACGCTTCATCGCCGTACCCTCAATAGAAATCGACGCTGCCGAGGAACACCTGGCCCCGGCGTTCGCAGCACGCATAGGGCCGCCACAACGCCCAGGCGTAGTCGCCTTGTTGGGCCTGTGTCAGGAAGCCGTTGCGCGGGAAGACCGTGCAGGACGAGGACAGGACGGGCGTGAGTTCCTGCCACTTGCCGGTCGAGGCATCGCCCTCCATCAGCGCGCCGGCCGGCCAGTAGCCATCGCGGGAGTTGGCGAGCAGCGGCTGATAGACGTGGATCTGCCCGCGGCGCGTGACCACATCGCCGGCCCGTTGGGCCACCACGGCACCGGCCTTGTGGTCGTCCGTCTGGTGCAGGAAGCCGCCGCGCGGATAGACGTTGCCCCAGAGGTTCAGGGTCGAGCGCGCGCCGACCTCGCGCATGCCCGGGATCAATGCCTCCGGGTACACCATCTCCGGTACGTTGTAGCGCCAGGCCGGCGTGTCCAGCGTACTGAGCAGGTACGGCATGAAGGCCGTGCCTGCGCCCTCGCAGAAATAGCCCGAGGACGAGACGAACTGGTTGAACACCTCGACGCCGGGGTGGCCGATGACGTCCGCGTTCTTGAACTTCGCGAGATTGTTTTCGTGATCTTCATTGGTGGTGCCGTCCCCGCCGGCCTGGGCCGAAGGGTTGGGCGTGCTCATGGCGCGCACTTCGACCCAGGGGTTCTCGCCGGTGTTCGAGTAGGACGAAACCACCGCATCGGGGATGTAGTGCCTGACCTTGACGGACGTGCGCACCGTGCAGCCGGTCCAGGTGCAGTAGAGCCAGTAGCAGATACCCACCACCCGGTACTCCAGGCAATCGGGCGAAGCCACTGAACCCACGATGGTCGCCGTGTTCAGGGCGTAGCTGCCCGTGGCGCTGAGCAGCAGCACGGAGGTGACGGCAGCCCGCATGCGGCGCAGAAGGTCGAATGAGCGGATCACGGTTCGGCCCTCCGGTGCTGTTCGATGCGCGCGATGGCGCGGGCCACGTCAGGCTCGCCATAGACCACGTAGCGCTGATCCACCACGACAGCCGGAATGGTGGTGATGCCCAGGCTCCATGCGTCGGCAACGCCCTGGTATTCGGTGGCGATGCGACGCTGGAGGTCAGCGCCCCCCTGGCTCAGCCGGCGCTTCACGATGGCTGTTGCCTGTCCGGGATCGGCGGGCAGCGCCGCAGAAAGCTCCGCTTCGATCCGGGGCGCTTCATCCAGCTCGATCAGCTGCTCGCCACCCATGGTCCTGACCGGGTGACGGCTGTCGGTGATGATCACCACATCGGCGGCGAAGCTGGCCGGGCTGAACACGGCCAGGGAAGCCGGCAGCGCAACGGCCAGGCCAAGGGTTCGCCAGCCCGATGCGAACCTGGATGAAGATGCTGGCATGTCGAGCGCCCCCAAGAGTTGTCAAGGGCCATAGTCAAACGCCGAACGCCATGCGGCCCCAACAAACAATGCGCATCGCGGACTGCCCGCATACCTGCTTGTCTTGCGCCAATGAAAAGCGGAGGCCGAAGCCTCCGCGTGGATCAAGGAGCCGGTGCCATTGCTACAGCAGGCCGGATTCCGCAAAGGAGAACGGGGCACCCTGGCCGACGATGATGTGGTCCAGTACCCGCACATCGATGAGCGCCAGCGCGGCTTGCAGTTGCTGGGTCAGCATGCGATCCGCGCTGGACGGCTCGGAGACGCCCGAAGGATGCTGGTGGGCGAAGACCACCGCGGCGGCATTCAACTCCAGCACACGCTGCACGACGACACGCGGATAGACCGAAGTCGCGTTGATCGTGCCCCTGAACAGCGGCTCGTAGGCCAGCACCTGGTGCAGGCTGTCCAGGAACACAGCGGCGAATATCTCATTGGGCTCAGCGACCAGTTTCAGACGCAGGTAGTCCCGTACAGCGGCCGGTTGGCTGAGGCACGGTCCAGCTTTGAAGACCCGTCTCTCCAGCAGCACGATGGCTTGCTGGATGATCCAGTCCTCGTGTTGGGCAGCGATGGCGGAAAGCGACTCCAGGCAGGAGTCATTGACGGCGAAAGACATGGCGAACCTCCAGACGGTGAGATCGGAGGGCACTCGCCCTGGGAGGGCAAGCCCTCCTGGGGAACGAACAAGGTGCATCCATCACCGCGGCAGCGGTGATCGTTCGCGGCCAGGATGCGAGGCGAACGGGGTTGTGGTCAGCGCAGCGGACTGCGCCGTAGCCTTGAAGACCGGGGCTACCTGGGCATGTCGCCGACGACGTCGGCAGGCATTTCCGATGTGGGTGTGGCGGCGGGATCGCCGGCCGCGAGCATGTCCATGGCCGACAGCAAGGCATCGCCCTCGATCGGGCCCTGCAGCAGGATCGCCTTGCCGGTTTCGCGATCGTGCAGCCGCAGCGACGGCGTGGCGGTCACGCCGCTGTTCGTGGCTTCCGCAGTTTGGGTACGAATCGCCGCGTCGGGCCGCTCGCTCGCAATGCACTGTTCGATGGCTGGCGTCAGGGCGGGGTGGCGCAGGTCTTCGGGCAAGCCCTGGCCGTCGCTGTGTGTGTGGACATAGACCCACTCGACAGCCTGCCAGAAGGCGGGATGGCCGCCGGCTTCGCCCGCGCATTCCACCAAGCGCGCTTCGGCGGACGCGGCCGGCTCATGCGCGGCCAACGGCAGGTGGTGCCATTGCAAGGCCACGTCCGCATTGCCGGCCACCCAACGCTTGAGGACAGGGAAATAGGACCGGCAGAACGGGCATTCGAGGTCCGCGTAGAGCGTCAGCGTGAAACGACCTGCCGGGTTGCCCATCTGCCAAGGAGGCCCGGCCACCTGCGTCTCGCTGACAGGCGCCGAGGTTTGGGGCGTGGACTCGCCTGGCGAACGGGACACGAGCCAGATCAGCAGCAGCGCAACCAGCACTGCGCCTAACGCCCATGGCCAGCGGGCCCGCCAGCGCCGACGGCGGAACGCCTGGACCTGCATCGGAATGGATGAGCGTTTCTGTTCCATGGCGTTCTCCGGTGCACGGCAGATTCAGGGCAGGGCCAGGGCCGGCGACTCGATGCCGCGTGCCCGGTCGATCTTCTCGGCCACCTTGAAGGCGGCATCCAACTCGCTGACGCCGTGCTGCTGCATGAGCTGGTAGCGCTCGGCCTTCTCTTCGGGTTCGGTCTGCGCGAGCGCGAGATACAGGCTCGGCGGCACGGCGCGGAAGAGCACCTCCATGCTTTTGGAGAGGATGACGCCCTCGGTGAACTTGCCCGCTTCCTTGCGTGCCGAAAGCATCAGCGCCTTCTGCGCCGGCGAGAGTTCGCGGAATCGTGCGATCTTCTCCACCTCGTCCGGCGGCATCGACAGGCAGATCCACCACTCGATCATGTTGAGCATGGGCTCTGCGGCGCGCGGCAGATCGTCGATGTTTTGCGTCGCCAGCCAGAACCAGGCGCCCAACTTGCGCCACATTTTTGTAATTTTCACGACATACGGCGCGAGCAGCGGGTTCTTCGTGATGATGTGGCCTTCGTCGGTCACGTTGATGATCGGGCGGCCGAGATACTGGTCACGCTCCGCGATGTTGTTCACCGTGCTGATGAGGCTGATGTACGCGATCGAGAGCTGCGCGTTGTAGCCCTCACGGGCATAGGTCGCGAGATCCACCAGCGTGATGTCGGCCTCGGGCCACGGCGTGCCGTCGCGGTCGAACATCTCGCCGTCCGTGCCTTGGCAGAACATGTCCATCGCGTCCGCCATCTCCAGCAGCCGCACGCGCCGCATCTCGGGCAACGTCGGGTCCTGGCCGCGGGTGCGCAGCGCATTGCGCACGTCGCGCGTGAGCACCGTGCGCTTCTCGGCCACGCAGTGCTCGGCGGCGTCGAGGATGCACTGGCGGATCAGCGAGCGGTCGGCGCGCGTCATCCTGGCTTCCTCCTTGTCCTCGCCGCCAGTGATCATCAGCCGCGCCGTGATCTCCAGTTCGCCCAGCACGTCGCGCTGTTCGTCCGCCTCCATGGCTGAGGCATCGGGTGGCAGGTCTTCGTCCAGCGCATCGGCATCGAGCGTTTGCACATCGCTGGGCGTTTCGATCAGCCGGCGCGCGTCGGCGAACGGCGCTAGGCTGATGCCCGATCCGGGGGCCAGCTTGACCCGATTCACGGTCAGGCCCAGGCGCCTGGCGAAGTCGCTGAACAAGCCGAAGCTATTGCCGGCTTCCACGATGAAGAGGCGCGGCCGATAAATGGCCGTGACCTGGTTCAGCAGATTGTTGAGCGTGGCCGATTTGCCGGAACCCGTCGGGCCGAACAGGAACAGGTGGGCGTTCATCTGCCGGTCCAGGCGATTGAGCGGATCGAAGGTGATCGGCCCGCCGCCGCGGTTGAACATCGTGATGCCTGGATGCCCCGTACCCTGGGCACGGCCCCACACCGGCGACAGGTTTGCCGCGTGCTGGGCGAACATCAGTTGCGTGTACCACCGGCGCCGATCCTTGCCGGGGTTGTAGCAGCACGGCAGCCAGCGCAGGTAGCTGTTGAGCGGCGCCACCTCATCATCCTCTCGCACCGGCTGCAAACCAGCGTTGAGCATCACGTTCGCCAGGTCCAGGCCGCGCCGATCCAGTTCCGCCTCGTCGCGCCCGCGCAGGTAGAACGCCAGCGTGCCCCGGTAGAGCTTGTGCGCGCTGCCGATCAGCGAGCGGGCTTCATGCACGTCCTTGAGCGTCTGCTCCGACGCCAGCGTCTCGCCCACGGCCTTCTTCGCCAGGTGGTTCAGATCCGATTCCAGGACATCCTGGGGCGTGGCAACCATCGTGAGACAAAGCAAGGTGTCTTCCGGCATCTGGTCGAACAGCGTGTTGATCGCATCGCCCTTGCGGGTCTCGCCGGTTAGATGTCCCGTGCCGGGCGGCATGCGCAGCCGGTCGGTGATCAGCACACGGTGCGGCATGCCGTCGAAGTACCAGGTGCCGTGCTCCACGTCGGAGCGTGGCTGGCCGAAGAACAGCCGCTGGCTGAAATCCCGCCCGCTCGCCAGTTCGATCTCGCCGGCCTCAGTCTCGTCCGGGTAGCGCGCCAGTGCGTAGAAGCGCTCCCGGTCCTCTGTACTGGGCCCGAGCATCGCGGGGCGCGGATTGAGCCACCGCAGCAGCCAGTCGTGGACGTCGGCTGCGACCATGCGCCGTGCCTGGATGCCGGCGTTCGCCAGCCCGCCACACAGGCGGTCGCAGACGATGTTCAGCATCTGCTCGGGCGTCTGGCCGCGGCGGCTTGCCTGCCCGGTGGCACGTCGATAGACCACCATGCGCACGCGCCGCGTCTGCCCGCGCCAGCGCAGCCGCGTGACCACCGTGTCCTCGAACAGGCCGCCGGGCTTGGCCACCGCACGCAGATGGTGGCCGAAGAAGCGCAGGTAGAACTCGGTGAACGCTGTCCCGCGGGCACGTGGCTGCACGTAGTCACGCAGGGTCTGCATGTACTGGTCGAAACTCGGCTCGTCCTGGGCATAGAGCTGGAGCACCCAGGGGTTCTCGTCCAGCTCATCGAAGCTGTCCTGCAGCGCGTTCTCCAAGGCGTCGCGGGCGTGGGCAAGCCAGCCCGGTTCCCGGCCCTCGGTCCCCAGCGGCACCAGCTCGAAGAAGGCCGCCACCGATTGGCCGTCCTCCAGCAACATGGACCTTGACTCGGGCAAGAACTCGACCCAGGGCAGCAGTTCCACGAAGGACGGTGCGACCTCGTACAGCGCCTGCTCGTCGGCCTCCGTCGCCGGTTTGCGGCCCCGGACTGCCGAGCCGGGTTCGGGGATGCCGGCTTGGCGCAAGGCCTCAATGTGGCGCTGCCAGCCGTCCGGCTGCTCGTCATCACCAGCGCCGGATGCGGCCAGCTTCAGCGCGGCCGGCTTAGGCCAGGGAAGTTTCCAGCGCATCAGTAGTCCTCCACGCGCTCACCCGGCATCGCGTACTGAATGCGCTGGTACAGCGGGAAGACGGTCGTGTAGCCGGGCACCGGCACGGGATCGGTGCCGGCCAGGTGCGGGTACACGTACATCACGAGATCGGGATTGGGCAGGCGCTGGAACTGGCGATGGACCTCGTTGCGCGCGGTGCGCGTGTAGCGCATCTGCTCGGCAGGTGCGGCCTGCATATCGGCGTCGGTCAGCGGCCGACGCAGGCTCTGGCGCGCATCGAGCAGTTGGCCGCCGGCGTTCCGTCCGGCTGCGCCACCGCCGTCCCCGGCCTCCTGCTGCCAGATGTCCATCATCGTGCGGTCACCGTGGGTCAGCAGCTTTTCCTTGCTGGTGGCGCAGCCGGCGAGCGCCGCGACGGCGAGGACCAGCGCCAGGCCACGGGCCAAGCTATTCAAGTTCGAGAGCATGGCTTTCTCCTGTGCGGTGATCGACCTTGCGGCCTTCGGGATCGAAGTCGATGGCGAGCGGCTTTTCGAGGTGGACGGCGACCTTCGCGCCGGGCTGGACATAGACGGCGGCGAACGCTTGGCCGTAGAGCTTGTTGACCCAGGCCGACATGTCCCGCACGCCGCCCGCCAGAATCTGGCCGACCGCCTCCTGGCCGCTGATGCCCACGGTGCCGATGGAGCCGTCCGAGCCGACATACGACATGCGGCCGCTGTCGCTCTCGATGAGCGAGGCCACGCCGGCACCGGCCGCCGTGATCAGGGCCTGCGAGCCCAAGTACTGCTGGGCGTTGCTGCGCCGCTCGCCGCTGACGCAGGGGATGCCGTGCGGGTCGCTGATCCATCCCAAGCCGTCGCGTTGCTGGTTATTCTGCTGGTTGCCCTCGCGGTCTTCGGGGATCGTGCGGATCGTGCCGTCGTTGAACACGAACGTGATGCTGCGCACCTGGCCGCGCACGCACGAAAGCGTCCAGTCGCCCGAGGCGGTGCCGCTGAACACGGCGCCGGCCACATCGGGAATGTCGATGCCATTCGCCGTCAGGTTGTCCGGCCCGACCAGGACTTTGAACGGATAGGGATCGTTCACCGTGCCGTCGATCGGCACACGGCCGATCAGCGCCGTCATCGCGACCGAGCCCATGAGCGTGGAGTTGGTCGGCACGGTATAGACGGGCTTCGCGGTCTTGACGCCCGCGACTTGCGCGCCCGCGTTCGCCACGGTTTCCGCGGTGGTTTCGAGCGTGCTCTGCGCCGGGCCGAAGCTCGTGGGGAAGCTCATTCCGCCGCTCGCGCCACGACCGGCGTTGCGCCCCTCGGCGGGCTTTGCGTCGTCCGGCTCGACCCACCGCACGCCGCCCTCCATGCCGGCCTCGTCGCCGCCCTGCAGCCCCAGGCCCACGGGCAGGTCCGCATGGCCGCCGCCGCGCCCGCCGATGCTGTCCAGGCGCCGCTGCAGGTCGGCGAGCAGCCCTTCGGTCTGCTGGCGCGCGCTGGCCGCCTGCTCCTGGTCGCGGCGCAGGTTGGACCGCTCGGATTCGAGCGCCGAGTTGATGCGCTGGTCGATGGAGTTCTCGCGCTGGCGCAGCCGCTGGTTCTCTTCACGCTGCGACTTGTTGTCCGAGAGCGCGGTCTGAAGCTCGGTGCGCAACTGCTTCACTTGGGCAACGAGCGTCGCCACGGTGTCGCGCGGGGTGTCGCCTTCGATGCCCAGCGCCTTCATTTCCTCGGGCGTGAGCTGGGCGCCGTTGTCCGCCGCGGGTGGCGCCGTGCTGCCGCCACCCGAGAACAGCCGGATACCGACGAACAGCACCAGGATGGCGACAGGGATCATCAGCCACTTGAGCAGGCCGTTACTGCGCATGGCGGGCCTCCTCGACGTTCTCGTCGCCGTCCGGCTGCGGCAGATGCACGGCAGGGTCGAAGCGGTGAATCGCCGGCAGCAGCGACTGCGCGAGGCCGCGGCCGCGCGTGACCAGGTAGAGGACGGTCGTGTCCTCGGGCGTGCCGCGCGGACCCAGCGCCTCGTGCTGGAAGGTGGCGGTGAGGAAATCGCCTTGCAGCACGCGCGGGTCGAGCGCGACCCAGTCGGCGCCGGTGTTGGTGAGGCGCACGGCAGTCACCCATTGGTCTTCCAGGCGCCACGACGCGAGCGCGACCGCGCGCACCGGCAGCGTTGGCATCAGTGTGTCCAGGTCGAGGTCGCGGGGCAGGTTGGCCCGCATGACGCCCGGAAGCGGCTCGACGGTGCGCAGCGGTGCGTAGAGGTTCTGCGCGGCGAAGCGCGTCAGCACGACAGGGACCGGAGTTTCGCGCCGCGCGGTCCGCGCACCTGCCTGGCCCTGGGCGCGTGCCGGGGCCTCGGCACTGTCGGCTTGCTCGCCATAGCGTCCCGGTGCGCTGTCACCCTCGACGATGCGCACCGGCTCCAGCTCGGCTTCCCCGTCCTTGGGCAGTTCAGCTGCGATGTCCAGCAGGATCAGCGCGCCCGTGTCGGCGTCCTGCAGTTGCAACCGCGTGGGCTCGATCGGCTCGCTGGCGCGCAGGTACACCGCGCCGCCCGCACTCTGCACGCGCAGGCGTTCGCCCACGCCCGCGGGCACGCCCACGCGCACGTTCCGGTTGATGAACACGATGCGTTCCTGACCGACCTTCAGCGGCACTGCCAGTGGCATGCGTTCCCAACGCAGGATCTCCACCGCCTGGGCGACGGGTGCCGCGGCCACGGCCAGTAGCCCCAGCAGCGCGAGTACAGGATGCTTCATGGGGTGTTTCCTCCTTGAGGCGCTTGCGGAGAAAGGCCACTCGGCGCCGGGCGCGCCGGCTCCGGTGCACTGATGCGCTGGGGCGCGCCCTCATAGCAGTCCAGCGCCAGGCCGAACGGGTTGCGGGCGGGATCGACGTCCACCCGCGTGACCTTGATCGGATAGCGCACCAGGGCGCGTTTAACCTGCTCGGCGCCGTAGTACTCGTCCGCCGTGATGTCCAGCGTCACCACCCAGTCGCGATCGGATACGGTGCGCACGCGCGCCGTGGGGTCGTCGCCATAGCCGCGGCCGGGAATCTCGTAGATGCCGCGCACGCGCTGACGCAGCTCGCCCGTGGAGCGGCGGTAGTCATAGTCCGCCCGCAGGAAGGCCTGGCAGGACGGGGTGAGGTACGGCGAGAGCGTGTGGAGGTTGCGCGAGTAGTCTTCTTCGCCATTGGTCGGCCAGCGGTTCAGCGTCTGGAACACGTAGAACGTGAACGCATAGACCGATTCGGGCGGCACTTCCCACCACTTGCGGGTACTGCCAGAGCGCAGGTCGGGCGGGACGTGGATGGTCAGGTCGCGCGGCGCGCTCCACCAGCCGCCGCCCATGACCAGGGCGACGACGACCAGCGCGCCCGCGCCCAGCCGCAAGGTCTTGATGTGCGCCTGCAGGTGGGTAACCTCGTTTTTGAAGCGGCTCATCGCATGCTCCTGCGGGTGGACCAGAAGCCCGAGCGCGAGATCAGCACATGGCCACCGACCCAGCCAGCCATCAGCGGATGGCGCGTGGCGATGCGCCATTGCAGTTGCCGATACAGCCAGGTGTCGGGGCGCCCACGCTTGAGGCGGCGCAGGATGCCGCCGCCGATGAACACGCCCAAGGCCACGCCCAGGACGACGAACGTCGGCGCCAGCGCGATCGTGCGGAACACCCAGGACAGCGGCGCGCCGACCAGCAGGCCGGCGGCGCCGGACAGGCCGCAGCAGATCCACAGCTCGTCGGCGGTGAGGCCGCGCACGACAACGGGATGGCGGTTGAGCCGGTGCGGAAGGAAGGTGACCGTTCCGTCCGCACGGACGTGCTGCTGCTCGGACATACCGGCCTCGCTTACAGGATGCCGGTGGCTTCGGTGAGCAGCCAGATGCCGATCACGAGCAGCACGGCGCCGATGGCGACCGTGAGGCCGAACTGGCCCCAGGTCTTGCGGCCGGTGTGGATTTCCGCGTAGGTGCCGTAGGCGTGGTAGCACACGCCGATGAACATCGACGCCACCACCAACAGGGCCACGAGCATGATGATGTCGTAGCCGTAGTTGCGGATCGTCTCCATGATGCCGTTGCCGGTGCCGCGCGTCGGGTTCTCCAACTGCGGCAAGCCTTGCGCGAACGACAGCGCGGGCAGCGCGGCGGCGCCCAGGGCCACGGCGGCGCGCTGGGCAAAACGGGAAGTGAAGATGCGGTTGTGCATGGTCGGGCCTTTCAGGTCAGGACAGGAGGAAGAAACTCAGGACGAGGTACATCGCGACGAAGCGGATGCAGACGCCGAGGAACTGGCGCTGGTTGAGGCGGCTCTCGGACCACCCCACGTAGGCCGTTCGGATGGCCCAGACGCCCCACACGAGCAGGACCGCGAACACGACGCCGACCAGGACGGTCGCCATCGCGGAAGGCGCGATGCCGCTGTTGGCTTGAAATGCTGAGACCTGGGCGCCGTTCATGGCTTGCCCTCCGCAGTCGTCGCCGGCAGCGGCTCGGTCGCCCGCTCGGTGCGGTAGTCGCCGGCCAGTTCGGAGGGGTCGCGCGGCTGGGCGCGCGATGGCGTCAGATGGAACTGGATGCCGGCGCGAACACGCGCCAGGTCAGCCAGCAGCCGCGGGTAGTCGAAGTGGTAGCGCTCGCCCGGCTGGATGGGGGCATGCGCGGCGCTGTCCGCGACGGTGCGCTCCAGCGCGTCGAGCTGGCGCAGTGCGGCGACCAGCTCCTGGCGCTGCGCAGGGGACTCGGCCAAGGCCATCGGGGACTGACCCAGCAGGAGGGCCGTCACGAGAAGAGTGGGTACGCCGCGATGCGCGGCGCGCAGCCAGATCGAAGCCACCATCGCGCCATTCCTGTGTGATCAGCAATGGGGTGATCGTGGAGATCAGGGCTGTTTTAGGCCGCAAACAATAGGAACTGGCGGACGACCGGATTGGGCATGCCGCGAGCGAACCTACAAAAGCCCGGGTCGCGTTTCGATTATTGCGTTTTTCGAGTGTTTCGAATATGATCGGCTCTGCAACCGTTTTCGCTTAGGAGCTACCCATGACCACCGCCACTGCCCAATCCAAGATGACCCTTCCCGCCGCGGGAGAGGTTAAGGCAGCCGTCCAGGGTCAACGTGCCTTGGCGGCTTACCTCGCAACCCAGTTCGAGACGCAGCACATCCAGATCTTTGATGACCACAAACAGGCTCATCAGGTGGAACTGCCTACCTCGGCGTTGCGCCTGCTGGTCGACATCCTGGCCGAGTTGGCCGATGGCAATGCAGTAAAGGTGGTGCCCGTCCATGCAGAGCTGACGACCCAAGAGGCGGCGGACTTGCTCAACGTGTCCCGTCCCCATTTCGTCAAGCTGCTAGAAGATGGGGTGTTGGCATTTCATCGCACCGGCAAGCACCGCAGGGTGAGGTTCGCCGATCTGATGCAGTACAAGGAAGCGCGCGAGCGCGCCAGTGAGCAGGCGATGGCCGAACTCGCTCAGCAGTCGCAAGAGTTGGGAATGGGATACGAATGAGGCATTCCCCATTCACCGCCGTCTACGACGCGTGCGTTCTATATCCCGCGCCACTGCGGGATTTCCTGATGTGGCTCGGCCTGTCTGGCCGCTTCCGGGCGCGGTGGAGCCAAGCCATTCATGAGGAGTGGAAACGCAACCTGTTGATCAACCGCCCCGATCTCACCCGGGTTCAGGTCGACAGGACGTCGGATCTCATGGACAGGGCCATTCCGGACGGCTTGGTGGAGGGCTACGAAGCGCTCGTGGCAGGCCTGACATTGCCCGATCCGGACGATCGGCACGTCCTGGCTGCGGCGATTCGCTGCGGTGCGAGCGTGATTGTGACGTTCAACGAACGGGATTTCCCGAACGATCTGCTGGCTCCGTACGGCATCGAATCGCAGCACCCCGATGAGTTTGTGGACAACCTGCTGGATCTGGATGCGGCCGCCGTAGTGTCGGCTGCGCAGCGCCAGCGTGCCCAACTCAAGCATCCGCCGATCGATGTGGACCGCTATCTCGAAATCCTGCTGCGCCAAGGCCTTGTGCAAACGACCAAGGTGCTGGCGACCTATCGCACCATTCTCTGACCCGCCGAGAGCCACGGATGACCAAGAATCCTTCATCAGACGCCACTTTGCCGAAAGGCATCCATCGAAGCTGGAAGCTGCCGGACAAGTCGCTGGGTGACTTGTGGGATTCGATCGTGATGGACGAAGCCATCAAAAAACAGTTGCTGTCACAAGCGATCGTCAACTTCACGGTGCGCCCCAAGGTGGAGCGCACGGTACTCCCCCTGCACGGCGTGATCTTGTTGGTCGGCCCACCGGGGACTGGGAAGACCTCCTTGGCACGGGGCTTGGCGCATCGTGTGGCCGAATCTTTTTCTTCTGCGAAGTTTCGATTGCTGGAAGTGGAGCCTCACACGCTGACGAGCTCTGCAATGGGAAAGACTCAACGCGCCGTGGCAGACCTGTTCTCGCAATCGATCGCAGAATCCGCAGCGGCGGGCCCGACGATCGTCCTTCTGGACGAGGTCGAAACGCTTGCGGCTGATCGAGCCAAGCTCAGCCTGGAAGCCAACCCGGTTGATGTGCACCGGGCCACCGATGCGGTGTTGGTGCAGTTGGACATGTTGGCCGAACGCAACCCGCATCTGCTGTTCGTGGCCACCAGCAACTTCCCACAGGCCGTCGACAGTGCCTTCCTGTCTCGTTGCGACATGGTGATGGAGGTGCCACTGCCCGGCAAGGATGCCTGCAAGCAGATCCTGGTGGACTGCCTGAATGGCCTGGCAAAGACATTTCCGGGGATTGGCAAGCTTTCCTCGGCTCACCAGTTCGACGCGTGTGCTGGCGAGTGCGTCGGATTGGATGGTCGGGCCATTCGCAAGGTCGTAGCCAACGCCCTCGCGGCCGACCCGCAAGTGGCTATCGATCCGAACAAGCTTTCCGTAGAGCACCTGCGCAGTGCGATACGACAGGCAAAGCAAATGCGCCTTCAAGGAGGGAAGCAAAAATGACCACCGTTGTCAGCCGGACGTTTCGCAGTTCGCCGCACCGCGATGCGTTGCAGACGTGGGATGCCATTGTCGAACTGCTCACTCAGGGCAAGGACGGCACGGCTCGCTCTGAACTCAGGGCCGTGGCGGGCGTGGCCGCCAGCTTGATCGCCGACCAGGCACCCAAGAGCGCGCCCATCGTTGCGACATGCGATGGACCACGGACCAGGATCTACTGCCTCTTCGACGAAGACGCGATCGATGGTGATGATGCCAACGAAGAAGTCTTGGGGTTCGAGCCGTTGAAGGGAGACTGGGGAGTCTCGCTGCCGTGTCCGAAGGAGCAGCTCGGCTGGGTGCAAACCGCGCTCAAAAAGCACTGTTCTCGCATCATTGCACGGGACTTGAGCCAAGGAATTGCCACGCAGGCGCAGGACGATGCTGGGCAAGCGCTGTCGCTCGACCTCGGAGGTTTCCTCAAGTCATGAGCACCGTCGCCACCTACTCGTACACGCACTCGGTTACCTATGTGACCGACAACATCCTCAAGAGCTTGAAAGACATCATCCTGCTCAGTGGGCTGGACCCTGAGCACTTTGCGGATCGCTGGGAGAGCAATACCCGAGCCATCAAGACGTGGCTCGGGACCGGTGATCTGCGCAAGGTGATTCTGGAGATCTACAACCCGGCAACCGACAAGCTTGTGACCCGATGGGATATCGACATCGTGTATGGGTGGTCCGATGGCGACGGCAGCTTCTGGACAGATACCGAGCAGTTGAAATACGCGATCAAGAAGGCTGGGCTGTTGCCATCGCAGGCTAAGTACAAAGTCATGCTTGATACAAAGCCCGGGCGGCCTGACGTGGATGGGTGGAGCAAAGGAAGCTATCGCTCGACGGATGGGATGGTCAAGCAGAGCCTGGGCTCGACTGTGGAACACAGCGGCCTGGCGGGTCAGGCTGGATATTGGAGGCAACGCTGATGCTGTCGATCGATGAAGCTTTTCGCAAGTTCAAGTCGCGCCTGGAACTCAACGAGCGCGAGCAGAAGAATGCCTCGCAGCGCCAGAACGAAGTGCGAGACTACCTGCAGACGAAATTCGGTATTGCGCGCAGCTTCCTGACCGGCTCCTATGCTCGATACACGAAGACGAAGCCGCTCAAGGATATCGACATCTTCTTCGTGCTGAAGGACTCGGAGAAGCATTACCACGGCAAGGCCGCATCGGTAGTGCTGGATGATTTCCACTCTGCATTGGTGGAGAAATACGGTTCGGCAGCCGTGCGCAAACAGGCGCGCTCGATCAACGTGGATTTCGGTGTTCACATCGACGCGGAGGACAACACGGACTACCGGGTGGTCAGCGTGGATGCGGTGCCCGCATTCGACACCGGCGACCAGTATGAGATCCCCGATTCGGCGTCCGGAAAGTGGATCAAGACGGACCCGGAGATCCATAAGGACAAGGCGACCGCAGCGCACCAAGCCTATGGCAATGAGTGGAAAGGTCTCGTGCGCATGGTGAAGTACTGGAACAACAATCCCAAGCACGGCGATCAGAAGCCGGTGAAGCCCTCATTCCTTATCGAGGTGATGGCACTGGAATGTCTCTACGGCGGCTGGGGTGGATCGTTCGATCGCGAGATCCAGTCATTCTTTGCCACGCTCGCTGATCGTGTCCATGACGAGTGGCCTGACCCGGCCGGCCTCGGGCCGGCGATCAGCAACGACATGGACGCTGCGCGCAAGCAGCGCGCGCAGCAACTGCTGTCGCAAGCGAGCCAGGACGCAAGTGTCGCCATCGACCACGCGCGTCGCGGTCGCAATCTCGAAGCGCTTCGAGCCTGGCGTGCGCTGTTTGGCCCCAAGTTCCCGCTTTCCTGACCCCGTCGGCTGCCATACGTCCAATCGAGGTACAACATGTCCCAGTGGTCGCTTTCCCAACTCTTGTCGTCCTTGCACGAGGACATCCAGCAGCGCCTGTCCGTAGTACGCAAGACCTTCGGTCACCCGGGCACGAAGGGGGATGCGAGCGAGAACGTCTGGATCGACATGCTGGATACCTATCTGCCCAAACGGTACCAGGCGGCCAAGGCGCATGTGGTGGACAGCCTGGGGAACTTCAGCCAGCAGATCGATGTGGTGGTGTTTGATCGGCAATATTCGCCTTTTATCTTCACCTACGAGAACGAGACGATCATCCCAGCCGAAAGCGTGTACGCCGTGTTCGAGGCCAAGCAGACGGCTGACGCGGGGCTTGTGGCCTATGCCCAGGAGAAGGTCGCCAGTGTGCGCAGGCTGCACCGCACGAGCCTGCCGATCCCGCACGCTGGCGGGACCTACCCAGCGAAGCCGTTGATTCCGATTCTGGGTGGCTTGCTCACCTTCGAGAGCGAATGGAGTCCAGCATTGGGCCCATCCATGGACAAGGCGCTGAACGCAAACCTCACCGAGGGGCGTCTGGACATCGGATGCGTTGCCGCCCACGGGCACTTTTTCTATGACCAAGCCAGCGGCGCGTACAGCTACACCAACGAAAACAAGCCGGCGACCGCGTTTCTTTTCAAGCTGATCGCGCAGCTTCAGTTCAGTGGAACGGTCCCCATGATCGATGTGGAGGCTTACGGTCAGTGGTTGACCAAGTGAGGGGTCGCTGTGGCAAGCATACGTTCGGAGTACCACCGGTTCCTAGCGCACTTGGCGCAGCGGCACGTGCACGACGACGTGCGCCGGCTGGCGCACCTGGTGCTCGATCACCTGCAGCCACTGGCCGAGGTCGGTGCTGCACGCCGGGGGCGCTCCACGCGCTTGGCGCCGCTGGCCATCGCGCATCTGGCGCAGATGCCTGTCGCCTACAACGGGGACGCGCGCGGCCCCGAAAACGGGCCGGCGCTCGGGCGACTGCACCAGCTCGAAGTCGGGCCGTTTCGAGGATTCATGCGGCAGGAGACGTTCGACCTCAGCCATGACATCACCTTGGTCTACGGTGCCAACGGCACCGGCAAGAGCAGCTTCTGCGAAGCCTTGGAAGTGGCGATGCTCGGTTCGATCAGCGAAGCGCAGGCCAAGCGGGTCGACCAGCGGACGTACTGCAACAACGCTCGCCTGCGCCGTCATGTCGCGCCTGTCCTATCGTCCCGGGCGGAAGACCAGCCCCAGGCCGTCCAGCCAGATGAAGCCGAATACCGCTTCTGCTTCATCGAGAAGAACCGCCTTGACGACTTCGCCCGCATCGCCGCGCGGACGCCGGGCGACCAGCGGCAACTGATCGCAACCCTGTTCGGCGTGGACCAGTTCAGCGAATTCGTGCGGGGCTTCAACCCTTTGCTTGATCAGGACCTGATGCTCACCGGTGTCCAAGCTGCGCAGCTGGCACAACGCCGCGTACAGTTGGCGAACTCCGAGCAGACGATCGCCGCCTATCCGCAGAAGATTGCTGCGGTCGAGGCCCTAGAGCAGGCCTTGGCGCAGCGCATGTGGCCTGGCGCGACCTACCAGGCCTGCGTCGACTGGCTGCTCGGCACACCGCAGCAACAAGGGCGGCTGCCGTACGTCCAGGCACAACTGGACGCCAACCCGCCTGCCATTTATGAAGTGACGCAGGCCCGTCTGCAGGCGTTGCTGGCAGAGGCTTATCGGATCCAGGGACTGTGGCGGGCGTCTTCCGGGCAGCTTGCCGCCCGCGCCGGCGAGGTGTCATACGCGAAGCTCTACGAGGCCGTGTTGGCGCTGGCGGACGGGGCGACGGCTTGCCCCGCCTGTGGAACTGCACTGGCCGCTGTGGCGCAGGATCCGTTCGCGAAGGCACGCGCGGGCCTGGAGCAGCTTGCTCAACTGGCTGCCCTCCAACAGCAGGAGACCGGACATCGCACGCAGTTGAGCGAGGCGGTCCGAGTTCTGTGGGAGGAGATGCGCCGCGTGGTAACGGCGGGTGCCGTTGCCTGTCCGGCCGAATCACAGGGTGCTGGCCTGCCGCTGCTGCCTCCCACTGCGGCCGGCAATTGGCTTGGTGCCTGGGTCGATGGAGATCGACGTGCCTGGAACGCTCTGCTGCGGATCGCCGAGATCATTGAAGGGGTCGACGCGCAGGCGCGGGAAGTGCATGCCCAGCGCGGCGCATTGGCACAGGAGCGAGATGGCCTACAGCAGCACCAGTTGGAGGTCCAACGACTGCGCACCTTGCGGGGGGCGGCCGATCAGGATCTGGCCACTGCCCGCCAGACCGTCGCCCAGTTCGACGAGGCGAACCGCGAACTGATCGAGGTCGTTGCTGCGGAAGTGGCGGTGGTGGCGCACCATCAGCGGGTCAAGGTTGCCTACGACGGCTTTTTGCCCGAGATTCAGGCCTACCTTGCCGCACTTCCAGGTGTGCTGCTCCAAGGGCTGGGAGAGCAAGCGCGCCAGCTCTACAACGCATTCAACCGGGCCGATCCGCCCGGCGATCTGCTGCACGCGCTGTGGCTGCCAGTGGCCGAGAACGGCAAGATCGAGGTGGAGTTCGCTGGGGAGCCGGGTGTCCGTTACGACGCGCTAATCGTGTTCAGCGAGGGGCACATCAAGTGCCTCGGCCTGGCGATACTACTCGCCAAAAATATCGCGCAGGGTTGTCCCGTCGTCATCTTTGATGACGTCGTCAATGCGATCGACGATGACCACCGCGACGGCATCTGGCGCACCTTCTTCGAGGATGGCCTGCTCGACGGTAAGCAGGTCATCCTCACCTCGCACGCCGAGGAATTCCTGCATCGCATCCAGCAGGAGCTGGGCGCCCGGCGCGCTGGCGCCATCAAGCGCTACAAGTTTCTCCCGCATCAGGGAGAGCACGAACTGCGGGTCGACAGCGACCCGCCAGCGAAGAACTATGTTCTTCTGGCCCAGCAGGCGTTGGCGGCTGACGAGAAACGCGAGGCACTGCGTCAGGCCCGGCCGGCGCTGGAGAGTCTGACGGACCGCCTGTGGACGTGGCTGGGTCGGCGGACGGACGGCCGGATCGACATCAAGCTGAGCGGGCCCCGCGCGCCTTGGGAGCTGAACAATAAATGCACCAAGTTGCGGTCGGCCGTCGAGCGTATCGCGGCGCAACACGCGGGTGCGCCGGATGCCGTGGGGGCGTTGGTCAGGCTGCTCAATGTCAGCGGTACGAGTATTGAATGGGGTTACCTCAATAGCGGTGTGCACGACGCTCAGCGCGATCATGAGTTCGATCGGGCGACGGTAAGAACGGTCGTCGAGGCGGTTACGGCGTTGGATGCTGCTCTTGATACCCTGCAGAACCGATGAACGGCACACGGCTTTGCAGAGCAGTGCCGCCCGTGTCACCTCATAAGTACTTCTTGAAGCTGCCTGCGGTCAGGCTAACTGCCATCCCCAGCAACGCCGCGCTGGGCAGCAGGATGACCAGAGGATGCACCGATATGGGCAGAGCGAGATAGGTGACCCAAGGCAGCACGGCCAACGGCATCAGGCTGGCCTTCGCGCGGTGGTAGATGAAGCCGGATTCGCGGCCCGCGCCGAACCGGCGCACATCCCGTCGCACCAGGCCGTCAATCAGGCCGACGAATGCCGCCGTGAGGATCAGCGGCAGCGTGAGCACCAAGACCAGCAGGCGCACCAGGAAGGTGAGCGTCGTGAAGGCCGCAGCGATCAGGTAGCTCTCGGTCCAGACATAGACCTGGCTGATCCAGTAGCGGAAGTTGTGGGTCTGCCCGTGGCTGGGCGCTCGGGCGCGCTCGGCGGTCTGGCTCATGTGCTCCAGCAGCCCCGAGCGCACGAACACCCATTCGTATCCGGTGTCCACCAGCTCGTGCGCCGTCCGTCCCGGCTCCTGTACGACCACGCTGCGCGTGAAGTGGCTGGACAGGTGCCCGAGTTCGTACTGCAGCATCTGCTGGGAGTGGCGCCAGCCCTGGTCCTTCCAGAACAGGTGCATGCCGACGCACTCCACCACGATCGAGAACAGCAGCGAGCCGATCAGCACCCCGAGTAACCGGAACGGTAAGGTGAGGGTGCCGACGATCAAGCCTTGGCGTTGGTTCTGCTCCCGCTGCGCGGTCGAGGCGGCATCCTTCATGGCACGGCCTCGTTGCCCGCGCCATCGTCGGCGCCGGTGGCCACCGCGTCGGGCTCGGCCGCAGCGGCATCGTCCAGCAGGTCGTCGGGCAAGGCCGCATCCTGCAAGGCCGGCGAGCTGGTGAACTCCCACCACTGCGTGGCCTCGCTGTAGCTCTGGCGCATGTACCCGGCCAGTTGCTGCAGGTCCGCCGGCATCACTTCATCCGGGTCCGGCGCCGGCAGCGGCATGCGTACCTTCCAAAGCTGGCCGCCCTGCAGCAGCGCGAAGCATTGGCCTTTGGGCAGTCCAACGACGTGCGACGGCTCGATCATCGGCACGCTGGACATGCTGATGCGGTCCTGCGTGTTGCTGGTGAAATCCGTCGCCCCACGGATGTCCGAGCTATCGGTCGCGCCGGAGACGATGGTGGTGGTATAGACCTCGACCTTCGGCAACTGCCTCGTCAGCAGTTCGGCCGTGGCCGTCTCCCTGACCCTGAGCATGAACAGGTTGTTGAAGTTACCGATCACCTGACCGGCCTTCGCGCGGTTGCCGATGCGGGCCTCGATGTCCGAGAGCGTCTGCGTGTACGCCGTGACTTGCAGGCCGGCACCGCCGCCCTTGTTGATTAGCGGGATGAATTCATCGCCCATCAATTCATTGAATTCATCGGCATGAACGTTGATGGGCACGCGCGCACCGGCCGTTGCGCCCGGGAGGCCATCGTCGATCCCGTGCTTGTAGATGTGCCCGGCGACCGACACGAGATCGCTGAACATCGAATTGCCGACCGCTGCGGCAACCTCGGCGTCGGATAGCGCGTCCAGACCCACATAGACGACTGCGCGCTTTCGGATGACCTGCATCCAATCGAAGATCGGGCGCGGGTCGGCCAGGTCGGAATAATTTGGGGCCAAAAGCTGGGAAATCTTCCCGCTGGTGAGCTTCTCCAGCAGCGGCAGCAACGACGCGACGATCTTGTCGAAATACGTCTTGTCGTAGCGAACCGCCGAGCGCAGGCCGTCGAGAACCGGGTCGTAGTTGCGGGCCTGGGAGAGGTACTGTTCCAGCGCCACCACGCGCTTCTCGCGCCCGATCATGTTGCGCGGGATGTTCTTCTCGTTGAGCTTGGCCTCGATCTGGACGATCACCTCCCAGGCTTTGGGCTCAGTCTTGGCGAAGTAGTGCTGGGCGTACTCGATGAACAGCGCGTCGATGTTGATGACGTGCCGCTGGATCAGCATGTAGTCCGGGCGCTGCCCCAGCTCCACCAGGGCGCGGGCAATGATGTTCACGAAGCGCCATGCGAACTCGCGGAACGCCGCGCTGTTGCCTTCGCCGGAGAGCTGCCCCGCCACCCGGGTCGCCACTTCGCTGATGCGGCCGAAGCGGCCCACCGCGTTGTAGCGCGCCGAAATGTCCGGCCAGCCCAAGTGGAAGACGTAAAACTCGCCTTCACGGCCCGCGCGCTGGGCCTCGGCATACATCCGCTTGAGCAGGTCCGCGTCCCCCTTGGGGTCGATGACGATCACGACCTCGTGCTCGCCTGCGGCGTTCTTGCGGCGGATGTCCTGCGTGACGAACAACTCGGCCAGCCGCGTCTTGCCCACCCGCGTGGTGCCCAACACCAGCGAGTGTCCGACGCGCTCCCCCAGCGGCAGGCTGACGTCCACCTCGTCGGGCTCGATGCCATGCAGGCGCGGCAGGCCGCCGACAGGCGGCAACGGGCGCACGGGGTTGAAAGGCACGTCCCAGCCCGTGAGCGCGGGCAGCCGGGACAGCGGGAACGGCGCGAACTCCAGCCGTTCCTCCAGGCGCCTGGCCAGCCGGTAGGCCGGCGTCGGCTCGACGTAGCGGCGAAACTCCGGCCGGTACGTCTGCATCAGCCTATGGGTGTGCTTCTGCTCCCAGAGAAACCCGCGCCCCACGAACAAGCGCTGCTGGCTGACCGGCACGTCCTTGCTCGTCATCACGTACCGCGGCAGGCGGCGGATGTTGTGCCGGTAGCGCAGAATGACGCGGGCATCGCGGTAGCGGATCGCGCCGTAGGCACCGAATGCCAAGGCGCTGCCGACGCCCATCGAAGGGCTCAGCGCGAGCGACCATGGGGCCACCAGGCACAGAAACGCGGCGCCTGCACACGCCGCGATGGTGTATAGCTCCACCGCTGGGCGTAGCAGAACCTCGACCGGCTGTTTCCCCGACATGGCTTCATTGCTCGATGCCAGTGGCCGTGATCAGCGCCGGGTAGTGCCGCAGGCCCAGGCGATCGGCCAGGTCGTCGCTGGCAACGGGGGCGAGCGGCAAGCCTGGCGCCAGCGCGCGCAGCCGCGCCAGGCCCTGCGCGGTCTCGACGTTGACCACCAGGCCGACCGCGCCACGTTCGCGCAAAGCGGCGGCGCGGCGCTGCAACCAGGCCCGGGAAGCCTCGTCGTCGCCGATGACCACGAACGGCCGCAGGCCGGGCGCTTCAATCACACGCCGCGCGACGGTGCCAGGCGTGAGCTTGGCGCTGCGCACCGGCAGCATCGCGGCTTCGTCCGCCGGTGTGGCAGGAAGCTGGGGCGTCGGGATGGACGGCCGCGCCGGTGCGTTGGCGCGCGGCTGGAGATTCAGGGCTTCGTAGTACGGCAATGCCGACGTGCCGCCACGGTCCTCGACAACGATCAGTGGCTCGCCGGCACGCGAGGCCAGCGGCAGGCCTGACAGCAGCATGAGTAGGCCCGTGAACGCGAGATGGGCGGGATGGGGTTTCGTCATGGGGAGGTCTCCTGGCGCGCCGCGAGGACCGCGGCGGCTGGTCGCGTGCCCTGCACGCGGGCAAGGTGGCGCGACACGCTGCGCCGATAGCGGGCGGCGGGCTCGCCGCCTGCGGGGCGGTGGTAGCGGCCGATCGCCAGCAGCCAGTCCTCGCCGGGGGTGTGCTGCTCCTTCAGGATCTCGGCGGCAACGGCCAGGTTGCGATACGGATCCAGCAGGTCGCACGCGCCGGTAAAGCGGTGCTTGTGGTAACCGAGGTTGATCTGGCCCAGGCCCGCATCAATGCGCGTGTGCGGCGTGGCGCGCATCGCCTGCTGCAGGCCAGCGCAGGCGTCGGCGCGCGTGGCGAAGCGGCGCGACTGGCCGGCGACGTTGAGGGACCACGGCCACGGCACCAGGCGCCCGTTGCGCCGGATGCCGCTCTCCTGCAAGGCCACGGCGTAGAGCACGGTCGAGGGGATGCCTGCGCGCTGGGCGGCAAGCTGGTAAGCCGGTGGCGGAACCTCCTGGGCCAGGGCGGCAACGGCATACAGGCCGGCAGTGAGCACCAGTGCGCGCAGGGGCATGGCTACGGCTGGCGCTGCCATTGGCCGTTCACTTCGCGCACGGCGGCGGGCAGATCGCCGGGCAGGCCCAGCGACAGCCAGCGGCCGCCGTCGTGGTTGAGCGTGATGCTGCCGGCGCGCACGCGCGCCGGGTCGATCTGCGCGCGCTTGGCCCAGTCGCGGATGCGCGCGTCATCCTGGCGGCTGCCCACCATGTACAGGTCGAACTCCGCGCCCGAGGATTGCAGGCGCTGCACGAGCTGTCCGCAGGCTGCGCAGCCGTCCTTGACGAACACCGCCATGCGGCCGCTGCCGCGCAAGGGACTGCTGGATGTGCCGGCGCCCGGCTTGTCGTCGGGCAGGTTCACGCGCTGCATCCCCGGATTCAGGCGCTGCCAGGCCTCGTCGTAGGCGCGCTGGTAGGCGAGCAGCTTCTCGACGCGGCGCGCTTCCACCTGCACCTGCAGTTCCGCATAGCGGCGCCGTTCTTCGTCCGTGCGAGCTTCGATGCCCAGGGCGGACAGCGGGTCCAGGTTGGGCGAGTAGATACCCAGCGGCCCATCCATCAGCTCGCGGTAGCGTGCCCATTCTTGTGGCTGCAAGCCCCATTCGGTTGCCACCCGGTCGTCCAGCACGCGGGCGGCCAGCGGGCGCTCCTGGCTCTGTGCGTTGCGCGCCGGGGTCGTTGCGGGCTGCTGCGCCCAGGCGGGCCATTGCGACGACGCCACCAGGACCGCGAAAAGGAGGATCGACGGCTTCATGGGGTGCTCCGGTCAGGGAATCGCCACGCGGCGGGTGTGGTTGCCGGCCTGGAACACTGCGGTGTTGCCCTCGATCGCCTGCAGGCGCCACGGGCCGACCGCATCCCCGGGCAGCAGCACCTGAAGTTGGGCGGGCGTGAAGTCCCCGGTGCTCGGCGCGACGGACACGCTGCGCTGGCCGGCGCGCAGTTCGGCGCCGACGACGCGGAATGACAGCGGCGACAGCTCGGTCTTGGAGGCGGCGGACGTGCGCGATGCGCGCCGCTGGGCGGGTGCGGTGGCACGTGCGGCGGCTTGGCGCGCCTTGATCTGCTCGACCTCCGCGCGAAGCGCCTGGAGGTCGTCGGCCGCTGCGTAGCCACTGAGAGATTTCTCGACCTGGGCCGCGCGTGCTTCCAGGATCTGGCGGGTGTCTTTGAGGTCAGCGTCCGTCGCGACGGCCGGGCGCTGCTGGATGGCCTCGATCGTCTCGGCCAAGCCAGTTGCCTGCACTTCCAGGCGTTGCAGGCGGGAATCCAGCCGCTCCTGGTCGGCCTGGTCGCTGAGGGCCTGGTAGCCCAGGGCCACCAAGACGCTGAGGAAGACCAACCAGAGCCACAGAAGGCTCTGCACCACCACGACGGCGCCCGGGCGCCGGGCAGACTGTGGGGAGCTCATGGCTGGCCTCCCGAAACCGAAGGCTCCAGCGGGAACGTCTGCACCGCCTCGGCGGCGGGTGGCTCGGATGCGGGTTCGATGACCGCGCTGTCGGCGGGCCGTTCGAAGCAGATTTGCCGTGCGCGGTCATCCGCGTGCAGTTCCCAGGCCGGGCCAGCCAGCGTGAGCAGCGCATCGCGCAAGGTCATGGGGCCGAGGTGCAGGTGCGCCGCCGGCAGCGGCAGCGCGTACAGCTCGATTACCGCGTGTGCCGTCTGGCACAGGCTGTAACCGCTACGCTTGAGCACATGCCGCAGCCCATCGCCGACGGTGGCACGGGCATCTTCGGGCATGGACACGTCGATGGTCTGCAACAGCAGGTCGCGCTGCGCCGCTCTGGGTGCCAGCTCGACCAGCGTGTAGCGACCGTAGCGCACGACGGGGATGTACTCGGGCGCCTCGGGTTCGGGCGCGGCCGAGACTTCCTCGATGGCATCAGGTGCGGGCGGCGCAGTCGTCGTAGCGCAGCCGCCAGCCAGCACCGACCAGAGCAGGCCGAGGACTCCAGCCAGCAGGCGGCGTTCGGGATGGTGAAACCAAGGTGGAGAGGGGCACATAAGCTCGGCGTCCTGAAACATCGAGCCCTCACCATCGCCGCTAAGACCCGGGGCAGCAGCAAACAATGCGAACCACGCTGCGTCCGATTTACCGGCAGCGGTCTAGTCGAACAAAAGCGGCCTTGAGGGGGCCGTAACGGAAAAGCTCGGTCGCGGTCGGCGGATGGAGGCCGGCCGCTTGACTGCTACTATTTGTTAAAACACCAGTGGACGGGGGCGTAAATGAGGGTTTCTCGGGTCAGGTTGATCAATTTCGCCAATTTCTCGGATGTTGATGTCGAGACGGGGGAAAGTATCGTCATCGTGGGAGAGAACAAGGTTGGCAAGAGCAATTTCATTCGCGGCCTGCAGTTGATCCTTGATCCGGGCTTGTCTGAGCGCGATCGACAACTGGGGCTTGAACATTTCTGGGACGGACTTGGCGAAGACAAGGTTGGTGCGACCATTGAGGTCTCTGTGGATCTAACGGACTTCACAAACGATCCCCGACTGATGGCTCACCTCAACGATTGCGTGATTGATCCTGGCCCACCCATGGTGGCCCGACTCACCTACCGCTTCCAGCCTAAGGCGGGCCTGGGGCGCGCTCCGGAATCGTTGAAGGACTATGAGTATGTGATCTTCGGTGGCGACGATCCCGACATGCGTATCGGCGGCGCACTCCGCCGGATGTTGCCAATAGATGTTCAGGTAGCCCTGCGTGACGCTGAGAAGGACCTTGCGAGCTGGCGCAATTCGCCATTGAGGCCGCTCATTGAGGATCTTGCCGCGTCGTTGGATGATGACGCCCGTGAGGAGATTCAGGATCAGGTCGACCAAGCACAGCGAGAGCTGGCTGGACACGAGGAAGTGGTAGCGACAGCAGAACGGATCAGCGAACGGCTGATCGCCATCGCTGGGGGGCAACATGCCGTTCCGGTATCGCTCGGACTTGCACCAACTAGAGTCGACGCGTTGCTGCGCAGCCTGCGGCTGCTGATCGACAACGGCGTACGCGGAGTCGGCGATGCCAGTTTGGGAACCGCGAACCTGATCTTCCTGGCGCTGAAGAGTCTCGAACTGGACCGCCTCGTTTCCGATGGAGAGCGCGACCACACCTTCTTCGTAGTCGAGGAGCCCGAAGCGCACCTGCACCCGCACGTGCAGCGTCTAATCTATCGTTACTTCCTTGGCACGGGGGCGGAAGATGGTGAGGAACAGCCACCGCTTACGACAATCCTCACAACCCACTCGCCACATATCGCAAGCGTTGCGCCGATCAGATCTATTGTTCTGCTGCGCCATGACACAGCGGAAGGCAAGACTGTCGCGGTCTCGACAGCAAACGCACCTTTCACGCAGCGGGATGAAGAGGATCTTCAACGTTACATTGACGTCACTCGCGGCGAGATTTTCTTTTCTCGGGGGGTGATTCTGGTCGAAGGCGACGCCGAGCGCTTCATCGTTCCCGCGTTTGCCGAGGTACTCGATATTCCCCTCGATATGCTTGGAATCACTGTGTGCTCGGTGGGGGGGACTAACTTCACCCCGTATGTGAAGCTACTGGGCCCTGAAGGACTCAACATTCCCCATGTGATCCTGACGGACCGGGATCCAACCAATGGTAATCATCCATTGGTTCGCAGGCGGCTTATCAATGTCCTTGACGTGATTGAGGGCGGTGTCGATCACGAAAACTTGGATGCGGATGAAGTGATCGAGCTTGCCGAGCAGTACGGATACTTCGTCAACGAGAACACGTTGGAGCCCGAACTATTTGCAGGTGGACTGGCGCAGGACATGCAGGAGGTAATTCGGGAGGAACTGCCGCGATTAAGGAGAGAAACTCTGAATGCCTTGCAGCAGTGGGTGGACGATCCTGATCAGGTTGATGAAGACTGGCTGCTCAGATTGATCGAGAGGATCGGAAAGGGGAGGTTTGCGCAGGCACTTGCACCGTCGGTGTCACAGGACGTTTGTCCGGCTTACATTCGTTCCGCTCTGGAGCATATCCGTGACGCCATCGCGTAGTGTCAGCACAGCCTACTTGGCTCAGGCTGCCGAACTGGCTGGGAATCCGGGTCAGTTGGCAGCCTACAACTCTCAAGGACATTGTGTGGTACTCGCCGGTCCCGGGAGCGGTAAGACCAAGACACTCGTCCTAAAGCTCGCCCGCATCCTAGCCGAAGACGTCGAGGCCCCTCGTGGCGTTGCGTGCATCACTTATAGTCAGGAGTGCGCTCGCGAACTCGCTCGCCGAATTGAAAGCTTGGGACTTCAGCAGGCACCTAATCTTTTCATTGGTACGGTCCATGGGTTCTGTCTGCGTCATCTCTTGATGCCGTATGGACGCCTGGCCGGCCTGCCCATATCTTTCCCACTTTCGGTGGCCACTCAACGAGTCAGTGATCGGTTGTTGAAGCAAACTGGAGATGCGCTTTTCGGCCAGAACCATCCGTACAAAGTTATTGACCTCGGACGGCATCGCCGTTCCGTGCTCAATCGAAATAGCGTCGCTTGGCGTAGCGAGGAGGAACTCGCTGCCTGGGCCGAGACCTACGAGGCCGCTCTGCGCGACGAGGGGCTGATTGACTACGATGACATGGTTGTCTTCGGCCAACGTTTGATCGCCGAGCACGACTGGGTACTACCTCTGGTTCAGGCAAAATTCCCCGTGCTCGCGGTGGATGAGTACCAGGATTTAGGTGTAGCACTGCATCGCATCGTCAAACGCCTTGCCTTCGACGGGGGTGTCCGACTTTTCGCTGTCGGGGATGCGGATCAGTCGATATATGGATTTACGGGGGCTGATGGCGCGTTGCTCATGGAATTGGCGGCTCGCAGAGACATTGAGCCTGTCCAGCTTCAATTAAATTACCGTTCTGGTGCAGGGATCGTGACTGCGTCAGAGATGGCGCTTGGAGAAGCCCGAGGCTATCAAGCGAGCGATCCTGCGCGACAAACGACCATCGAATTTGTCCTGCGCCCGGGTGGTACGGCGGACCAGGCTGCGCACGCCGTCGCGCAGATCATTCCGGCGGCCTTAGCCTCCAAGCCGGGACGAACACTGGGCGATATCGCGATCCTATACAAAGACTATCGCGCAGGCGATATCGTGGCTAAAGCTGTGGCAACCGGCGGTCTCGATTACATCCGTGTGGATACCGCAGCACCTTACCGCAAGGTTGCCCTAACAAGTTGGGTAGAAGATTGTGCGGCGTGGTGCGCGGGTGGCTGGCGTGTTGGACGCCCACAATTGCGTGGACTACTCGACCGCTATCGCGCATTTCATCGGGCGAGCTTGGACGATTCACAGGCCAAGCGCGAAGAGCAAGAGCTAACCGCCTTGCTATGGGAGCTGCGCGCTGACCAGCAACCTGCGCGAGAATTTGTTGCTTCGTTGCGCAACGGTGTAGTGGATCATCTGCTGGCGGCTGAATTGGCGCTCGCTGATCAGAAAGAGCAACTGGATCGCATGACGGCAGCGCTCGCCGAAGGCGGTGCACTGGCTTCGCTAGACATCACTAGTTTGGGCGGTCGGGACGGTTCGCCCGATCACCTGAATCTGCTGACACTGCATTCCGCAAAGGGCTGTGAGTACGACGTCGTCATCATGGTTGGACTCGACCTCGGAAATCTGCCGTGGCGCAATGAAACTCCAGAGAAGTTGCGCGAAAGTCGCCGGCTCTTCTATGTGGGACTCACACGTGCTCGCGACGAGGTCCACATGCTGTATTCGGGCTTCGTTGATGGCCGCTATGGCCCTATGCGCTTTGGGCGCTCGCCATTCCTTGATGAGCTGGAGGCGCGAATGCGTGCCGCTGGCATTTGAGTGTGAACCAGGGAATCTGGAGTGTCGGTGCTGCGTCGGCGCATGTCGAGCAACACCACAGTCGAGCTACATCTTTGCAGCCAAGCGATTGGCTGCAAAACGCTCGCGCGAGAGTCTGGCGGCGTTATTCATCGAGTCTAGGTTATCGATACACCATAGACCGTTGATGCAAAGAAAGCGCTCACTAAGCACTGCTTCAAGTATGTTTGGAAGGGTTGCGTTGAAGAATCCGGCACCCTTGACCGTTGGGGCCGGATCTAGCTCAAGCATCGCGACCGGCAGGTCAGAAAGGCACGGGCCGAAGTGGCCGGCCGAAGGGAACTTGCCCCCAAACTCGGTGCGCAGACGCTCCTTTCCCATGCTCTTGGTGAGTGTGCTATATCGCTCCTGCCGCAGCAACCAAAGAGACTTGACGCCCGCCTCGCGGTACCGCTCTTGGCGTTTACGGTAGTCACGGAGCGACTGATACGATCTTTGGATCTCGACAGCCAACCTAACCCCATTGCGCTCACCCCAGACATCAGCCTGCCAGCGACCTGCATCACCCGAACCCGGCATTTCAACCGAGGCACGGCATCCAAGATCTTCAAGCACGCTGCGCACAAGTATCTTGGCCGCCAGGTGCCATTGGCTTTCTTCGGAAGTACTGCACGCACCTCCTAGATGCGCAAAGAAGGGGTACCCATTAGCACTAACCTTGGGAATCGCTGGAGCGTTGCAGCAAGGCATCAGCAGATCACCGACGCAGTACGCCCGTTGCAACTCTTCCCACTGCGCCTGAGACATATGCAGTGCGTTGGCTGCACCAGTACCATCTGCATATGCTGCTTCGATCACCATAGCCACAGTGCCTCCTTGAATCTCGGTATTGTCTAATCAGTTTAGCCTTCCCCGCGCTGGGAGCGGGGCGGTGATCGAATCCTCCGAGCAGCAATTTCCTAGAAAAATGCCGGCACCCCCGAAAGGATGCCGGCAGACAGCAGATCACGCAGTTACCAATTGCCGGGCCAATGCGACCTCCACGGAATCACCATCCTGGTTCAGGACATCGAGCCCCGATTCGGGTACATCGCCCGAAGTGGACTGCGAGACCATGATCTTCTTGGCCATCAGCTCCAGGCAGGTCATCTGCGAGGAGCCGGCGTAGCCCAGGTACATCACGCGCACGGACAGCTTCTGCCCGATACGCCAAGAGCGGCGTGCCGCCTGCTGGAGCGAATACACGTTGTAGCCCGACTGCATGAACACGATCGTCGGAAACTCCAACAGGTCCAATCCCGTCTTGACAAGCTCCGGATTGGTGATGAGCACGTCGATGCCACGGTCCAACTGCTCGGCGATCCAGTCCTCGCGGCGGCTGGCATCCACGCTTGCGCGCAGTACCGCCACTTTGAAGCCTTCCTGCTCCAGCAATACCTTCAACCGGCTAGTCGTGTCGCGCGTGCCGGTATAGACGGTGTAGGCCAGAACCTTGCGGCCCTGTGCTTTCTCTTCCCTGCAGATGTCGATCAGCTCACGCTCCTTGGGGCTGATCTCGAACTCGTTGAACTGAGCCGGGACAAACGCCAGGGTGTTGCGCGTACGCGGATGCACAACGGTCTCCGACCGGAAGCAGCAATCCGGCCAGGCCAGCAGCACATTGAGGACTACACCGAGCAAGGTAGTATCGCGTCGCGCCAGAGCCTGTTTCAGCTCCGCGGTCAGCCGACCTGCCAGATCGCGGTAGGCCGCGGCTTGCGCCGTGTCCATCGCGACTTCACGAAACTCTTCGTCATACGGCGGCAGGACATTGCCGCCGATGTCTCTGAGCTTGAGGAAGATCGTGAACGGCAGGATGCAGCGCAGCACACCCTTCGGGCCGAAGCCCGGGGCCTTGACCGTTCTGACACTGACTTTCGTGCCTTTCGCGGTCTTGTGCGCCGTCCCGGTGCTCTCGGAATAAATGTCCTTCAGGACACCGTGATCGCGCATGAACGCCATCGCGGCCGAGGTCATGCTGCCGCTCGTGGTCGGGCGATAGCCGTCTTCGATCATCCGCCCGGGAAGGGCTCGGAACAGCAGGTAGAACAGATCGTCGCCGTAGCCGCCCATCAACGTGCCGGTCAGCAGCAAGGTCTTGCGAGCCTTCGCCGCCAGCACGCCCATGGCCTGGCCCTGGGCGCTGCCGCCGTTCTTGTACTCGTGGGCCTCGTCGGCGATGAGCAGGTCGAACGTGCCTTGCGGCAGGTAGCGCTTGATGAACTCGGACGGTTGATAGCCGCCCTCGCCAAAGCCGAACTCCATGTTGGCCATCGCACGTTCCATGCGCGTGGCTTGACGGTCGGAAAACACCAGCTCGCCGTTGCCATCCATGAGGTTGATGAACTCGTGAATGTTGTCGCCGAGCATCGAGGCCAGGAAGCCGTCGCCGAACTTCTGCATCAGCTTCTGCGCGGTGACTTCCCCGATCGTCGGGATGCGCTTCAAGGCTTTGAGCACGGCCGAGGACTGGTCGCTGCCGGACAGGCTGCGCGGGCGGATCAGTGTCCACAGGGGCGCAGCGCAATGGCCGCACTTCCTGCGGGATTCCTCGGCTTCGAGCGCGACCGGGTTGACCGGCTCGCCGTCGAGGTCGGTGATGACCGTGCCGCAGTCCGGGCACGCTGCCACGTCGCCGTGGCGGGTGCGCCGCGTGGTGAAAACGGGCTTCCAGTGGAAGCCCATCCGCATCCTCACGCGGCCCAGGACGAAGAACTCCTGACCCGTGGGCTGGACACCCAACTGCTCACGCAGCTTGATGAGCTTGACGAGCGTATCCGGCCCGTTGAGCACCCACACTTTGGCGCCCGCTACCGTCTCCTGGATCTCGCGCCGCCACTTGTAAACCAGGTGCGGTGGCGAAAGCACCAGAGTGCGGCGGTAGCCTTCGGCGTTGAGCACGACAGCCGTGGCGATGCCGACGGTCGTCTTCCCGCAACCCATCTCGCCGTTGACGATCGCGGCGCGTTCGCCACGGTCGATCAGCAGCTCGGCAGCAGCGTGGACGACTTCGGCCTGGGCCGGGAACAGCTTGCGCTTGAGGCTGGCGACGATGAGTTGCCGGTGCGCCTGCGGTTGGCCGGTATAGACCGGCGGATTGGCGCTGTTGAGGGCGTCGAGCAGTTCGTCGCCGAACTCGCCAACGAAATCCTGAAGGCTCAGGGTCAGAGGGTTGGATTCCGCGTCGAGCAGTTCGCCCTGCACGGGTGTGGCTTCAGCGGTAGTGGTGTCGAGATCGAGGGACATGGTGATGCTCCAAAGAAAATGGGGCATGCACCACCCCCAACGGGGCTATGGCATGCCCCGGAGTGGGAAGAGAATCGGCGCGTGGCCGAAGGTTGAAGGTGCGGGCCTGGGTGGCCTGCGAGTGAACCGTGCTCAGTCCTCGGACGGCAACACGATGACGGTGGCGCTGCGCTGCGCGTCGGTAACGATGCGAATGGCCAGCCCTGGGTGGATCACGTAGTGCGACTCCAGCGAAGCACCTGATTGAAGCGCGGTGCTGTTGGCCTGCCATTGCTGGACGTTGACGTCTCCCCAGTCGCCACGGGTGTGGCGCCTGAAGTACGGGATTGGGTCGAGGCGACCCGCGCGGACCAGGCGGTCAACGGCTCTGCTGAAGATAAGCGCCCCGATGGGGAACGCCAGCCTCTGGCAGTAGGTTTCGATGCGATGCGATGCCATGGGCTCCTCCTTGGTTATTGAGCCACGACACCCCTGGCGGAGTGAAGTGGCTCCGTCAGGTGGATGGGATGACGAGGCGGTGCCTTCAGATCAGGTCGCGCTCTTCGGGAAGCTGGACCACCGTGGTCTGGTGGTCTTCGCTGGTCTTCACGATCAACACCAGTTCCGGCGTGATCCGGTACTGGGAGATCATCAGGTTGTCCTGATCGAGTGCGACATCGTTGGCCTGGCGGGTGGCCTCGTCGATCTCGCCCCAGTCGCCGCGCACGTGGCGCTGCACATAGGACAAGGGATCGATGAGACCTCGGCGGGCCAGCCAATGCACCTTCTCGCTCAACTGCAACGAGGCCGGTGCGAACAAGGGTTGCTTGTGCGGCGCGGGCCGCTTGAACGGATTGGGGAACATGGTGTTTCTCCTTCGATGAAGTGCAGCGGGACGTCAGGCGTCCGGGGGATTAGCGGATGGTCAGCACCTCGCCCCGTGTCGGGGAGCCAGGCGTCATGTCCCATGCGCGGATGACGGGAACAAACTTGTCGGTGAGGATGCGGGTCTCGGCGATCGAGCCGTCTTCGCGTTCGGTGAATTCCCGCTGGAGCGTCTTGTCCTTGTGGGTGTCACCTTTGACGACGAGCACGCGCCCGGTCTTGGAGCGCACAACCCCCGAGATCGCACCCGCGGCCAGAGCCAGGGCGAGATGCCAGTGGGACAAGGCACGCGCCGGCGGACGCAGCGACTGCTGCGCGGCCCCCAGGTGCGTGTCCAGCGACGGCCAGAGGCCTTGCAGCCGGCCGACTTCATCGGCGAACTGCTCCGGCTCCATCGTCACGCGGAAGAAATGCTCCGGCTCGGCCGGACTGGCGGGGACGATGTACGGCAGGAACGGCCAATCGCTCGGCAGCTCCTCGGCTTCGACTTCGCCAAGCCCAACCTGCAGCAGCAGATTGCGCACGGCCTTGACGCCATCGGGAGCCTGTTCACGCTGTCGCACCCTTCGGCCGAAGATCACCACCTGCTTGAACTGCGTCTCCACCGCTCGGTAGATGCGCAGGTCCGTGTAGTGGCGTGTCAGCCAGCCGACCAGCTCCGCATCGAGCACGTAGGCGGGGACGATGAAGACCAGCACGCCGCCGTACTGCAACAGCGACAGCGAACGCTGATAGAACAGCTTTTCGAGGCGGGCACGGCCCTGGCCCTGATAGCCGATGTTGCCGTTGACGTCCTTGGACAAGTCGCCATACGGCGGGTTGAGCCAGAGCAGCCCGAACGACTGCTTGGAGACCATCGTGTCCATCAGGTCCGCGTGCAGGCAGTGATCGACCAGGCCGCGGGCATGGCGTGCCCGCTCCGCGTCGAACTCGACCGCGAACGCCTTGGCCTGCTCGCGCCCGAGGGCATGGGCGGCTTCGGCGATCGCCACGCCTTCGCCGGCGCAGGGATCGAGGATGCACATGGGCCCGTCGCTGGGCATCAGTGCGTTGAGGGCTCTTTCGAGCGTGGGTTCGTCAGTCGGGTAGTAACCGTTCTTAGCGAAATTGCGGGCGAGCCGCGGGAACATGAGGGCCATGGAAGTCTCCTGGTTGGCGGGGAGGAAACACGGAAGCACGCCAAGGCGTGCCTCCGTGGGTGGGTCAGGCCGCTACCACTTCCGGCGTCCAGATCTTGGCCGGGTATGGATAGGCGGTGAGCACATCACTGCGGATCAGCGAACCCAGCGCCAAGGTCAGCGCCGGCACGTCGATGGCTAGCCGATGGCCTTCCAGCGGCCCGAGGGCGAACGGAAGGCGGGCCAGCATCTCGCGGCTTTGCAGCAGTTCCAGCACGGTCTCGCGCCAGTGGTCGAGCAGCGGCAATGGGCAGGTGTCCCGCACCAGCATCCACAGGCGGTCGAGCCGGTGGGCGCTGTCGCGCGGCAGCAGTGCCAGTGCGCTGGCGTTGGCCTTGTCGGGCTTGACGCAGCGGCGGTCGAACAGCCACACGTTGGACAGCGAACCGAACAGCGTTCGCCGATAGGCGCGCGTGACGCGCTTTTCCAGGCGATCGACGTTGCCGATGAACACCGGGACGCTGCCGCCCTGGTCGGTGATGATGTGGAACTGGTCCAGTCCCTGCTCGTCGCGCCCGAGGGTCAGGCGAGCCAGGAACTGCTGGACGGCGGTGTCGCGCGCCCAGATGGACAGGAAGATCAGGTTGCCCTGGTCATCGCCGACGCAAGCGTCGGCCATCACGTCCGGGCATTCGTCGATGCGGTACAGCGTGGTGGAAGAAGTGTTTGCGAGCATGGTGGTGTCCTCGGATTAACGGGAACAGCACCGCCCGCTGGGGCAAGTACTGCCCCAGGGGGTGGAAGAAAAACGCTCAGTCCGGCTCGAATTGCCGGGTGTGCGGGTTGAAGTGAAGCGCCTCGTCCACCGCCGTGATCGGCGTGAAGCCGTCCAGGTAGATGTTGTTGAGGTACTGATCGCGGTAGGTCAGTGCCTGCCGTGCCTGTTCCTCGGTGAGGCCGTTGCTGATGAAGTACTCCAGCATCTCCTCGTCGGAGGACACTTCGTCGTTGGACAAACTTCCTTCAACGAGTGCCAGCAGCGAGGGTGAGAGCGCAGCCAGGATCGGGTCCATGTTGGTTCCTCCTGGCTCAGGCCATCAGCGTCGCGGCGGGAGCCGTGACAGCCGTGGGTGTGCGCCGCCGTGCGTGGTAGGCGCGAACGCCTGCACGCCAGTCGGCGGACTGCTCCGGTGCGAGGTCCAGATAGGACAGCGGGCACGAGTAGTAGTACGGGTGCATGGACTCTTCCAACGGCTTGTAGCCCCACTGGTTGCCGCTGCGTTCCAGCAGATCGCAGCGGATGTAGCGCAAGGACTGGCCCGGCGCGAGATCACGATGCACACCTTCGACCTTGGCGGTCAGTTCGACCACTGACCACAGCACGTTGCCGCGCAATGCGTGAGCGATAACCTTCGCGCTGACGCGCTCGGTCTGCTGTGGTGCGATCAGTTCCGCGATCAGTTCAGACCGCGATTGGGGAGAGAAATACCAGCCCATGAGAGGCCTCCTCGAAAAGTTGAGCTGGAGGCCTCCCCGTGGGGAAGAACCCCCAGTGGGTGATGGAATGCCGCAGGTGCAGCGAAGGAAAACCTATGCCTTACCCTTAGTCCCAGTCGTCATCGTCGCGATCACAACCGGCCGGACAGCAGCCGAACTCGATCCCATGCGAGCAATAGCCATGCTCCGCATTCCAGTCCTGGGTTTCCTGCCGTTCGGCCGGTGTTGCGTAGTCCCATTCCTGTGCGATCTTCAGCGCCTGTGCGCGCTGTTCTTCCGGCAATCGACCGAGTTGCGCGTCGATCGCCGAACTGAAGCGTTCGACGTAGTAGTCGTGAGACAGTCCGCAACCCTTGGTGGCTTGTGCGGCTGCCGTCTCGCAGAGAGCCCGCCACGCGGGTTCATCCAGCGCGGAGCGGGGGATATCGCAAGCGATGGTGGACATGATGAAGACCTCCAGAAGATGGCCAGGGCCTCCCCCGCATGGGGAAGGAACCCCGGCGGGTGGATGAAGAACACCGCGCATGCGGCGTCTACGATCACGCAGGTTGCAGTTCGGCCTGGCGGCTCCACTCCTGCGTCTTGAAGTCCAGCGCGTAGCCCAGCTCGCCCAGGCGGGCGATCTGTGCACGCAAAGCGCGGCGGTCGATGGTCGAATCCAGTTTCACGGACTCGCCCAGCGGCCACAGCAGGCCGAAGAGCGCGGGGTCACCGTCTTGGGTGCTGCCGGGGGCAGCAGCCTCAGCAGGTGGCGGCGCATCCACGCCAAAGGGCGTGGTATCGACCATCGGGTCCGCGGACGCCTGCACGGGTGCGGGCTTGGCGGGCCTGGACGCTTTGGTCGGCTTGGCCGGCGTTGTCGCAGGCTGCGCCCCTTGCTCTTCATCGAGCGGATCGACGTCCTGGGTGGCGAAGCTGCGGGCTTCGTCGCGGCTGAGTTTGTCGATGCCGTTGAGCGTCATGCCGTCGAGGCTGGCACGGATCTCGAACCGCATGCCGCCGCCGACCGGATAGGACTTCGGGAAGATGTACCTGATGATGAATTCCCCGTCGTACTTGCCTTCGGGGTACTGCTCCAGCTCCGGGTCTTTGACCTCGAAAGTACCGAGGTGCGTGGCGAGGCGGCCAACCGTGAACGGGCCGTTCTTGCCGCGGATGGTACGCAGCGTGAGCTGGCCGGGGACGACGATGGGCGCAACCGATTTCTCGGAAGCCGATGGGGTTGCCATGATGGTTCTCCTGATGATGAATGACGGGCCGCCGACGGCACCCGGTGGATGAGAGGAAATGGCCTCGCCCGAGGTGGGCGAGGTCCGCGTGGCATCACGCCTTGAGCTGGCGCATGCCTTCGGCCAGCAGCCACAACGCCCGGTTCAGGCGCAGGTTCTGGTCGATGCCTTGCACCGGACGGGTGCGCTGATTGCGGCCGTTGGCCGTGCGTCCGTTCAGGCCCCCTTTGACGAGGTTCTCCTGGACGCGGTTGAAGACGGCCCACAAGTCGTTCTTGCGGTCGTCCCATCGCCGGGGTGCCAGCAGTTGGCTCTCCGTGACAGGCGTGGACTTGGCTGGATCGTCGTACTTGAGTGCGAGCGCGGAGTTTGCAAAGACCTCCGCTTCGCCCTCATCGAGGGTGATGGTGCGCATCGCATCGCGCGCGTTCTGCACGCGCTCGAAGCCTTCGAGGACTCCGTAGGCACCTTCGATCACCTGGCTGGCCACGTCGCCCTTGTGGGGAACGCGGATGTCGGCGGTGGTGTCACCGCAAACCAGGCCGTTGTGGCAGACGAACCGGAACATGCCGGCGAGCATCTGATAGCTGCTCGTGCCGTCGTGGCTGTTGAGCAGGATGATCTCGTTCGCCTCGTCGCCGTTGATCTGGCTCGCATGGCGAAGTCGGATGAGGTGCTTCGTGTACTCGCGCCGGTCTTCGTTGCGCACGCGTGTCTGGCACACCATGAAGGGCTCGAAGCCCTCCTGGCGCAGCTTGGTCAGCACGGTCGAGGTCGGTATGTAGGCATACCGATCGGACCGGCTCCCATGCGGAGCGTCGGCGAAGATCGACGGAACGACGGCACGAATGCGGTCGTCCGAGAGTGGACGATCGGAGCGCAGGATCGGGGATTGCGGAGCAAAACGGGATGCCAGAGACATGGCTGATCTCCTTTGAGAAATGCGGTAACCGCGCGGCGGTGAGACCACGCGGAACTCGGGGGATGAAATGCGCAAGCGCGCGTCATGGGGACGCGGCGGATGCGGGAAGAGAAGCGACAAGGCCCCGTGAGGGGCCATGCCGTATCAGAACGAAGCAGCCAATGCCGGCTCCTGCTCCTCGACTTGCGCCTCGGGCTCGCGCTCGGCGGGCTCGGTGGCCGTGTCGATGGCGTCGTCGGCTTCGGACGCGGATGCGTCTTCGGCCGGCGGCGCCTCGGGTTGCGCCTGGCTCGTCGGATAGACCTGGGTGCCGTCGATCTTGATCAGACCGATGTGGACCAGCGTCGATTCCAGGCTTGCGGCCGGTTCCCCGGCGTGCTCGCCCTTGGTGCGGATGTACGGATCGATCTTCATGTCGTTCAGACGGAAGGCGATCAGCACCTTGCGGTCACCCTCGATGGCCTGAACGCACCGGCGAACCAGATGCTCGGCTTCCGGGGTGGCGACGATGGTGTCGAAGTACCGATACTCCGGTTCATCGACAGGCCCGGCCAGTGCTGCGACGGTGCAAGAGAGGAACGAGTCGCCAGCCTTTGGGGTGACGTCCTTCACACGATTGAGATAGCCGATGCCGCGGGTGATCAGCTCGTGCTGCTCGATCGAAGCCAGTTCGGCCCGGTCGATCAGTTCGGCCTTGAGCAGTCGCGCCTTGAGGGACGCGGCGGCCTGACCCTTCTGCTCACCCTTGTCGCGGATGTACGCATCGCCCCACAGGTCACCGAGGCGAAATCGCACCAGCGGGCGCTGCTTGGGATCGTCAACGCCGATGTAGCGCTGAACGAGCTTCTTGGCCTCGGCACCCGAGACCTTGACGTCGAAGTAGCGGTAGCTGGGGTCCCGGGCGGGGCCGACCAGCGCGGCGATGGTGCAAGCAAGGAAAGGCTGCGCACGGCGGCCGCCCCGGACGGGCACTTCACGGACACGCTGGACGTAGCCGATGCCCGAGGTGTGGAGGTCGAAATACGATTTCTCGTTGGACGTGGTGTTCATGGTGAATCTCCATTGGGATGAAGCGGAGACACACCGGCCCACGCATGCGGGGAAGGTGCGTAACCCCGCGGTGGGTTGATAAGGCGAAAGCATCCGCCACCAGAGGCTGGTGGCCGCTCGCGGATGGATGCGGTGCGAGCTGGCTCGGTCACGCAGTGGGAACTGCGCCGCAACCTCGAAGACCGATGGTTGCCTGGCATGTCGCTGACAACGTCAGCAGGCATGGGGTCAGCATGGCCGGGCCTCGCGCGCGCGGCAGCAATCAATCGGCATCCGGGTGCTTCCCTTTGTCCGCGCCGCCCGGCGCCTGCCACAGGCATTTGGGGCGGCGCAGGTGCTCGGGGTATCGGCGAGGGGGCGGCTGGGACGGCTCCAGGCGCCGCCGCCGCGCGCGCCAATCAGCCGCCAGCCGGCGGCGCGCGGGCTGGCGCCGCCTTCGTCGGGTAAGGTGTAGGTGATCAGGCGGATGTAGCCCAGCGACTTTGCCGCCTGCCAGGCCGCGCCGTATAGCTTGCTGCAGGCGTTGGGTGTGCTGTCGGTGCACAGCCGTGTGACTTCCCGCGTCCAGCCATCGTCCAGGTGCCGCGCGACCGGCCGGCCGACGATGGCCACGCCGCGGATCAGGTCGCTGTCGACCAGCGTGACGGCCAGGGCGAACTTCGCAGCCTGGACCGGACGGTGATGGTGTGCCAGCACGAAGACGTTGGCCGTGCGCAGCGACACCGGCAGCAGGTGCAGCCTCGGCGAGGTCGATGATGTGTTCATGCGGTCGTCTCCGGTGGCATGCCGGCGCTGTGGCCCGCGGGGCGTGCCTTGGCGGCTGGAGACGAACGCGCATGCGCGGCGATGGCCGCGGTGCGAACAAAAGAAAGCCCCCGGTGCGGGGGCTGCGAGGGCTGCGCGGCGGTTGCCGCTTCAGGCGGGAGGCACCACGGCCAAGGACAGGTGCGTGGCGGTGGCGGACAGCACGAGATCGTCCGCCGAGTGCAGGAGGCGCGTGAACAGGCCGTCCTTCGGGTCGAAATACTCCGCAAAATCGTCGCCACCCAGCTCGCGGCCGGCGAGGTGCCACCAGTCATCGAACGGGTCGGTGTCCGGGTTGCAGCCGACGGCGTAGGCGAGCAGTTGCTGGCGTCCATCCGGGCGACGCTCCCCACGCTCGGCGAGGAAGTACACGCCCTGGTCCTTGACCAGGACGATGCGGCACTGATTGGCGATGGCTTCGGTCAGCACGGGGCGCAGGTCGGCGCCTTTGAATCGCAGTGACATGGATGAAATCTCCTGTGTTAAAAAAAGAGAAAGGCCCTCCACCCGATGGGATGAAGGGCCTGTAGGTCACGCGGCCGGAATGGCTGGAACGCCGTGGCGGGTGCCTCGGGTCAGCCGAGGGGCGTCATGCCGGGACGGCTTGGCGCTTACGGGCCGCCTTCGCGTCGAGGATGCTCACGTCGATCTGGCGCCAGCGCCCGTCGTCGATGAGCCGCTCCAGCACTTCGCCGAGCATGTCGAAATACACCTCGTCGTGCCGATCGACCAGTTCGACCGATTCACCGTTCTGACGGTGCAGTTCCACCACGTAGGTGTCTCCGCCGCGGTCGTAGAGGATCGTCACCCGGCCCTCGAACTTCGCGGTCGAGACCGTGAAGCTGATCGCCGGCGGGGTCTCGATGATCTTGGAGGGCGTGGGATCGACCCAGGTGAAGTCGCGGGCACCGGCATCCACCAGCATGTGGGTGATGCGCCGGAAGCGATCGGGGGCCGGCATCTCTTCCAACTGCTCGATGAGCTGGCCCAACTCCATGCACTGCGGCGTGGGAATGGGCAGCTTGGCCGGCGCCGAGCCGAGGATGTGCCTCGTGATGGTGTACGGCGTGCCGTCCGAAGTCTTCTCGGTGATGACCTCCGGCGTGTCCGCGCGCAGTCCGTCGAAGCGACGACGGGCATAGGGTTGGACATGCACCTTGGCGCCTTCGGCAGGAACCGTGGTCACCAGGCTGGGATCGAGCACCGCGAACTCGGAAGGCTTGAGCTTGACGACGATGGCATCGTCGGTCGCAGCGACCACCTTGCCGTCGAAGGGTTGGGGGTCGATGGCAAAGCCCAGCGTTGAGGACAGCGGCTGATCATCGAACACGCGGTACTTGAACGATCGCACGTTACGGGGCACATGGCCTGCGACCAGCGAAGGCATCATGGATTTGATGAGGGAACGGTCCATGGGGAAACTCCTTGAGAAATAACAAGGGATTCCCCGCCCGCAAGGGAGAGGTCCCTTGTGGGTGGCGTGGATGGACGCGGTAGGTCCGTAGGAAGAAACGACCAGCACGGTTTCCCGTGCTTGCAGCCTCGAAGGTCTCGACTGCCTGGGCATGTGTCGGCAGCGCCGACGGACATGGGGTAAGCATGGCCCCGGGGTGGTCGGCCTGCCCGCAGGAAACGGCACCGCAACATGCCCGCATTCCTGTGCTGCGTACAAGAAAAAGCCCCTCGAAAGGGGCCGGAGGGGTCAGGCTTGGTACACGAAGTAGTGCTCGCGCTGACGCGGAAAGAACACGTGCTTCCACGTGTCCCCGCTTGTGTTGCCACCGTCGAAGATGACCATTTCGTAGTCGTCCACGTCGGTGTCCATCAGGTCGGCGCTGGCGATATGGCGCATGTGCAGCATGCCGCTCATGCGCTCGACTACCAGGATCTGGCCGATGGCATCGTCCTGGCTCATGGCATTGAAGCAGGCTCCAAGCTGGTGCTCGAAGTCCGATACGGGCGAGATGAGATCGGGGAACATGGGATCGCTCCTATGAAAGTGAACCGGCCCGGCTCCCTGGCGGGAGACGGGCCGGCATGCGGTGAGGAAAAGGTAGGCTGGGGATGTGTCTGGCAGTTATTCGCCGGCCAACGGCAGGCCCGGCAACACGGGTGCGTCGGCATCGAGAATGAGGATGCGCACATCGGCCTGGCCGGCCAGTGCAAGGATCTGTGCCAGGTCGTCCGGCATGCCCTTGCTGCAGTGCTCCTGCCGAAGCTGCTCGGCGGAGATCTCCTCGACGTCCTGCAGGTGCTGGCCCGTCCAGGGCGTGGAAATCAGCTTGACGCCGATCGCCGGGCTGTAGGGAACCCGGAACGCAATGAACAAAAAGGCTTCCGGCGTCGCGAGGTCAGCCAGGTTGGCCAGGTACTGGCCGGTTTCGTGGCTGATGTGCGCGCTGCTGATTTCCCAGCACCGGCTGTAGTAGCCGGTCTCGAAGCTCAACCGCTGCACGACTTCCCGTGCGGCCTCGGCCGAATAAGTGTCGCCAATGTGGACGGGGAGGCCGTCGAAGTCGTCGCCGTGGATCGCGTACACCACGGCACCCACCACGCCGTAGGCGCCTTCACCGGCATCGCGTTCGGCCAGCACCTCGGCACTCACGGAGTCTGGGCCATTGCTGACTACGGCGAAATCGCTGGTGACGATGCAGGATGCTGAAACCAGCTCCTCATCGGAGAGGTGTTCTTGGCTCTGGTGGATGTTTCGCCAGACATGCGGGCTTCCGTCCTCGTGGCTGATGGACAGCGTGCGGACGATTTTCAGATTCCAGTAGCCGCGTAGAAAGGGATTGGGATTCTGGGACATGGGATTTCTCCAACAGAATAATGATGGAGCCAATCCCCGCCACCGGGAATTGACCCCGGTGGGTGGAAAGAAAGGAAACAGCGTCAGGTGACGCTGATCGTTGGCGTTTGGGCCAATCGCTCGGCGACGCGTCGGCGCAAATTCATGCGGAATGGCTCGTCGCTGACGCCCGCCAGCAGATTGATGGTCTCCAGCGCAATCAGGGCCGAGGCCTCTTCGATGTCGGCGGCCACAATGGCCTTGCGCAGTTGGTCGCCGAGCTGGAGGGCCTGCGAGGAGGAACTGATGACGCGGACCTCGCGGCTCAGGTAGCAGCCGTTGCCGCCGAACTCGAACAGCCGCGGCTTGCTGCAATACCAGCATCCCTCGAACTGGATGGCGGTCAGGTGGTGGCCGTCATCGAATCGGGTGGCGATCAGAAACAATGCGTCGAGATCGGCGGTGTCCTCGAACGAATGACGCTCGATCAAGTTCCCCAGCTCTTCGTCCTCATCGGCACCGAAGTGCACGGCGAGCAGTTCGAGCAGCGGCGGGATCGAAAGCCCTTCGTCGTCCGGCATCGGAATGCCGAGTTGCGTGGCCAGGTCTTCCAGGCCATCGAGCACGTCCGGCCATTGCGGATTGGTGGTCTCGGCGATCTGGGCGATGTAGGCCTGCCCGTTGCCGGGATGGCTCTCGTCCAGCGCGAAGGCGCCGAACAGCGCCTGGATGACGGGCGTCACACGGTCGAGCACGAGAACGCCGGTGGCTTCGTAGTAATTGTTGGCCATGAAGGCTCCTTTCGATGAATGAACGGAGCCAGCCCTTGCGGACGATGGCATCCGCAGGGGAACCGCCTGATGCCGGATGGCACTGGGCGGGGAGAAACGCGAGGGACATGGCCTCGGGCGAGGCGCATGTCCCTCATGGGGTCGCGTGAACGCAGTGATGAAGGTGTGCCGGGGACCGGCTCACCAACCGCTGTAGTTCAGCAGGAGGTCGGCGATCACCTGGCGACGAGGCAGATCGAGGCCGTCGAAGTCCGACAACCCGTTGAAGTGGCAGCGCTTGAGCATGGCACCGCCCTCGCGCGCGTTGTAGAAGCTGACCATCGCGGACAGGAACATGCGTTCCCCGCTGCTCAGGACGCCGAGGGCGTCGTTGAGGCGCAGCATGTCGGGGCGCAGATCCCACTTGCTCTTGGCCTGGTTCAGACCTTCACGGGTGCCATCGCCAAACCATTGCGGGCCGGCGATCTCGACACCACGCTTCCATGCCTCGAAAAAGGCTTGGGGCGCGGCGCTGAAATGCCGTTCTTCCCGAACGATCTGATCGACGACTTCCTGCGGCAGTAGCTGGTTCATGACGTGATTCCTCCAGTTGGATCAGGGAACGGCGAGCTGGGACCAGCCGCCTCTTTCGAGGGCACGTTGAGCCGCGGCATGGCTGCGGAAGTACTCACGAGATTCCCGCGAAACGGGACCTTCGGTATCGCGCGTGCCGATGTAGTGGCCGGCGGCGCTGTGCAGGACTTCGAGCGGCAGGAACTTGCCGCAGTAGGTCAAGGCCAATTGACCGAATCGGCCGAAAGAGGCTTGCTGGGACATGGATGGGCTCCTTGGAAAAGCGGGGCCCTGTCCCTCACGGGATGGCAGCTCCCGCACGCGGTTGAAAAAAAGCATCAGCGTCTTGGCGACGCGCGTCCGCGCAATGGATGCGATGCGGACTGGTGGGTTGCGCGGGGAGAACCCCGCGGCAGCCTGAAACCCTGGCTGCTGGCATGTGCTGACGAATCAGCGAGCATGCGGGCAGCTTCGTGGGGGGGGCGCGCCACGTCAGTTGGAAATCGGCATCTGGTCCAGCCCCGATTGATGTACGCAGAGACAAAGAAAAGCCCCGCAGCAAGTGCGGGGCGGTCATGACGGTGCGGTGAGGCTGGATCAGCGGGGCTTGTCGCCCAGGACATGCTGCTTCCAGATGGCGAATGCCTCGTCCGCTGGCAGCTCGGCCAGGATGACGATGGGCTGGTCCTGTCGGCTGCGCAGCTTTGCGAAATACGCTGCGCGGTCGGCAATGGCCTTGAGCTTGATGCCCTTGAGGAACAGCAGCCTGCCGTCCTTGATGAACAGCACCTTGTTGCCGATGTCGCGGTTGAACGCGGTGCGCAGCTTGCGCTCCGCGTGCATGGCATCGGCCAATTGGTCCACTAGGAAGTCGAGCGTCATGTCGATGAGAAGCGGCTCGTCGTCTTCGCGTTCGACGTCGAGCGATGCCGGCGGCAGGCTCTTGGCGAATTCCTCGGCCTGGGCCAGCAGCGCGGCCTGGCCTTGCAACGCGCGCACGAACGTCGAGCCGCCGTGTCCGTCGTTGCGGGCTTCGGCGATGGGCCTGCCGTCGAACATGACGGTGGCGGTGAAGCACAGCGTTTCCTCGCTCGCGAAATCCGCGACCTTGAGGTTCTTGAGGGTGATGCGGTCTTGTCGGGTGATGGTGTCCATGGGAAGTCCTGATATCGACCGGGTTGACGACACGCCCCTGACGGGACGCGGCATACATCCCGTGGGTTGGAGGAAGGTGGCATCGATGCCCGGTGGGCAGCGTTCGCCGGAGAGATGCCGGGGCGAACTGGCGGGTGGCGTGGGCGGAACCCACGGCAGTCTGGACACCCTGGCTGCTGGCTGTTGCCGATGCGTCGGCAATGCAGGAGGGAGGATCGCGCGACCCGCCGGCCGCGTCTTGCATCAATCCGAAGCGATCGATCCCGTCTTGTGCAGGTACTGCACCAGCCGGCGTCCCCAGCCACGCGACGCACAGCACGGCCATGGAATTGCCGATCGCCTTGCAGTTCGGTGCATCGGCGGTGCGTAGTGAGGCGGATTGCAATGTTGGCGGTCATGTGGGTCTCCCGTTCGTGTGGCGCAGGGCCATCGCCCTGGCCGGGGCGTTGAAAGGCAGGAGAAAGGCGCCGAAGGCCCCAGGGGCCTTCGGCTCGGGAGGAAAGAAGAACCACCCGTGGGCTGATTGGCAGGCCCGGTCGTCGCTAGAACCGTCTGCTCATCCAGCAATCACACCCGGCCCATGTCGTGGCTGGGGCCGGCATCGTCTGGCGCACATCCGCGCACAAAGGGAGCCCGTTTTTGCGCCGGCGGGCACCGGCACCGAATACCGCTGACCGCGAAGGGTCTCCGGATGGCTCGCACAGGCAAGCCATCGGGGGACCCTTCGCAGCGGCGGAAGGAATGCAGACGAGGAGAACGCGCGGGGTGCGGTTCGCGGAGAAGCCACCTTCAGGTCCCGCGGCCGGGGCCGGCCGGACGGGACGCGCACACGGAGCAAGAAGGCGTTGCGCGCTGGGGCGTCCCGCAGGGCATGCGGGACACGGGCCACGCCGCCGATGGCGGGCATGGCTCACGGGGAACGGGGGCGGTCAGGCGCCTTTGCGGCCACCGCCACTGGTACGGCGTGGACGCGAGGCACCACGCCTGGACGTGCCGGTTGCCACCGGCAGCGTGCCTTTGCAGTCGGGGTAGCGACTGCACGACCAGAACGGGCCGCTCTTGCCGGTTCGCTGGCGCGTGGGTGCGCCGCACTGCGGACAAGCCGGTCCTTGGGGAACCTTGATGGACAGGGACGTGCTGCCGTATTGCGCGATCAACTGCGAAATCCAGGCGGCCTGCTTGCCGATGAACACATCCAGGGTGAGTTGTCCGCCCTCGATCATGTCCAGCGCCTGTTCCCAGACGGCGGTGGTGCCGGGGTCGGCAATCGCCGCGGGCACGGCGTCGATCAGCGTGAACGCCGCATCCGATGCGCGGATGGAGCGCCCCTTCTTCACGATATAGCCGCGGGCGATCAGCCCGCTGATGATGTTGGCCCGCGTCGCCTCGGTGCCGATGCCCGTCGTGTCCTTGAGCTTCTGCTTCAGGCGCGGGTCGGTCACGAAACGCGCAACGCCCTTCATCGCCTTGACCAGTTCGCCCTGGGTATAGGGCTTGGGCGGCATCGTCTTGAGGGCCTTGATGTCGGCCCCGGCGACCTGGCATGCCATCCCGTCACGCAGCGCAGGCAGCACCTGGGTGCGCACGGGGGCGTCGCCATCCTCATCGGCGCTGCCTTCACGTTCGGACTCGGCCAGCACCAGGCGCCAGCCGCGGGCGACGACCTGCTTGCCCGTAGCCACCAGCTTCTGCTGGCCGCAGGAGAGATCCGCCACGGTGCGGTCGAACTCGTGGTGCGGGAGGAACTGGGCCAGGTAATGTGCCCGGATCAGCCGGTACAACGCCCGTTCCTTCTCGCTCATGGCGGAGAGATTCGCGGGTTCGAGCGTCGGGATGATGCCGTGGTGCGCCGTCACCTTGCCGTCGTTCCAGGCGCGCGAGCGCTGGGTGCGGTCGAGCTGGCCCATGATCTGGGCCAGCGTGGGATCGGTCTTGAGCAGGCTGTCCAGGACCGTGGGCACTTCGGCGAACATGCTTTCGGGCAGGTAGCCCGAATCCGAGCGCGGGTACGTCGTGGCCTTGTGCGTCTCGTACAGGGCCTGGGCGATCTCCAAGGTTTCCTGCACGTCCAGCCCAAGCTGCTTGGAACAGACTTCCTGCAAGGTGCCCAGGTCGAACAGCAGCGGCGGGCCTTCGCGCACGCGCTCGGTCTCGACCGACACCACCTGGGCACTGCCCGCGGCGCGGATCTGCTGCGCGGCCTGCTGTGCGACGGGCTGCCGCAGGCAGCGGCCGGCGTCGTCGGTGCTGGCATCGGGTGCCACCCACTGCGCGGTGAACGTCTGACCGCCTGCGGACAGCGACACGTCGATGGCCCAGTACGGCACGGACACGAAGGCCGCGATCTCTCGGTCGCGGTCCACCACGAGTTTGAGCGTCGGGGTCTGTACACGCCCGACCGACAGCACGCCATCGTAGCCGGCCTGCCGCCCGAGCACGGTGAACAGCCGGCTGAGGTTCATGCCCACGAGCCAGTCGGCGCGCGAGCGCGCCAGCGCCGAGTAATACATCGGCAGCGTCTCGGCCGAGGGCCGCAGCTTGGCGAGCGCGGTGCGGATGGACGCATCGTTGAGCGCCGACAGCCACAGGCGTTCGATGGGACCGCGGTAGCCGCACAGGTCGATGATCTCGCGTGCGATCAGTTCGCCTTCGCGGTCGGCGTCAGTGGCGATGACAAGCTGGGTCGCCTTCGCCAGAAGCGCTTTGACGACCTTGAATTGCGTGGCGGTCTTCGGCTTGACCTCGACCCGCCACTGCTGGGGAATGATGGGCAGCTGTTCCAGCGACCAGCGCTTGAGCGCCGCGTCATAGACCTCGGGTGCTGCCGCTTCGACGAGATGGCCGATGCACCAGGTGACCGTGACACCGGAGGCGTTGAGGCAGCCTTCACCGCGCTGCGTGGCGCCGAGAATCCGGCCGATGTCTTTGCCCTGGGAGGGCTTCTCGCACAGAAACAGCCGCATGTCCGTCCATCCGCTTCCCGTTGTTCATGGAGTTGCTGGGATCGAGGATGCCGAGCGCCTGTTGGGGCAGCAGCAAACAAGCTGCATGCGGCAGCGACCGCTTTCACGCCGATGGAACGGCTTGGGCGGGATGGCGTGCGGCCGGCGGTGTGCGAGCCGGGAGCCGCGATGTTCGGGAGCGCGCGGAAGCCGGTGGACGCTGATGGAGCTATCCCCTGGGGATAGCTCGCGAGGACATGGGGGGCGGCAACGTACTGCGGCCGCCCCCACGCCGGATCACTTCCTGCGCTTGGGCTCCTTCGACGCTGCCGGTTCCTGGGCGGCCTGGGGCTTGGGCTGCGCGTCCTGTGCGGTCTCCTGCGATTTGGGGCTCAGAACGACGGACTCGATGCGGAACGGCAGGATGCCGACGCTGCGCGCGTTGATCTGCCAGGTCTCGCGCGGCTGATCCTCGTTGTCGGTCCAGGGTTCGCGCTCCATGCGGCCGACGACCAGCACGCGCATGCCCTTCTGGTAAAGGTCCTTCCAGTGTGCGGCGTCGCGGTGCCAGATTTCCACCGGCGCCCAGAAGCCGCCGCGGTCCTCGAAGTCACCGCCCTTGGTGGGAACGGGGTTGTCGAAATACACGTTCAGCCGCAACAAGCGCCGCGGTTCGTCGTTGCCGTTGGGGAACTCCCGGTACTCGGGGGGCGAGCCGATGTTGCCTTCGCCCGAAAAATGCGTGCTCATGGTGCAATCTCCTTGGTGGTTGAAATACCCGTGCCATGTCGGCGTCGGGCGCGTGCTGGGGTGCCCGACGCGATCACCGATCGCGCACTCCGGGGGGTATGGACGCGAGCCGGCGCAGGTAGGCGTCTTCCGCCTCGGCGGCCTTGCTGGCGCACTCCTGGGCCTGCCTACCCAGGGTGTGCAACAGGCTGATCTGCATGTTCAGCGTGATGCGCTGCAGCTCGATCGCGTGCAGGTCGGCCAGCAGGTTGACCGGCGTGCTGGTGCTCGCCATCAGCTCCTGCCACAGGGCCACGCCCATGGCCGAGCGGTCGTTCCTGCGCCAGCGCAGGAACGTCGTTCCCGCGCCAGTGGTCTGCTGGGCCAGTTCCACGGGCAGCAGATGGAAGGGATGCCCACCGGCCTGTTGCAGCACTTGTCGCTGCGCCAGGCCGATCAACTCGTCGCGCATGGCGAAGCACTGGCTGGCCCAGGCCTCCAAGTCCCCTTTACCTTTAAAAGGCTTTAAAAGGCCTTTTAGAGAGGCCGCGTGTTCCAGGCGCATGAAGGCTCCCTGTTGCAGGCCCCGGAAGTAGCGGGTCGGCTGGTTCAGATCGCTCATGCGGATTCGTCCTCGCCGGCAGTGGCTGCGCCTTCGGACGGGTCGGCAGCAGCGGCCGCATCACCATCGACGCTGGTAGCGGCTGCGGCAGGATTCTCACCGCGCTGTTGCAGACCACGGCGCACCATGGGTGGCGCAAACGTCGAGCGGCGCGTGCCTTCGAGGACGTCCTGCGGCAACTCGCCGAACTTCTCCAGCGCGACCCGCGCTGCGGCATTCTTCGCCGCGAAATCGTCGCGGGTGCAGCCCGAGTAGCGGTACTGCTGGGCCAGCGAGAACAGGCTGCGCAGCGCGTGCGCGCCCTCGTTGAGCCAGCGCTCCAAAGTGCTGCGGTCGATCAGCGCGGTGTGGTGGGCGAGGATCAGCTTGCGCGCGATGTCGTCGTAGTCGGCCAGGAGATAGACGGCGGCAAAGCCCAACTGCGCATTGACGAACAGCGGCAGCTTGACGGGCTGCACGTTGAGGTTCTCGCCCAGGCTCAATGCCGCAGGCACGCCCGCCAGTGCCTGGTCCACTTGTTTGCGCAAGGTCTGCAGCGTGGTCCTGGTCTGGTCGAGCTTGTCCTCGATGCGCAGCATCCACCAGTCGCTGTAGGGGTCGTCCTGCTCCGAGCCGCGCTTCATCTTATTCATCACCGCGATGTAGCCGTTCAGGCCGACGATGCCGGGTCGCCCTTCGGCGGCGGCGCGGCCGTGCCAGATGCGGGAAGCGTGATGCGTGTGCAGCGTCAGCGACATCGCGCTGCGCAGGGAGCCGAGGTTGAGTTGCAATGGTTCGTTGCTGGTTGCCATGGTGAGCGCTCGCAGTTGGACAGGGAGCCGCCAGCATCCGCATGCAGCGGAAGGCAGTCAGTCAACAAACCGAAATGAGCCGGCCCCCGGTTCTATGCGCGCTGGCGGCGCAGCGCGCAACGGTCCCTTGGAGGCCGGAGCATTCACGTTGGCGCTCCGTGCCTCGGTCGTTGACGGTATGCGTACTGCACCGCACGTCGCGCTGCCGTTCGACACGATCCTTCGCCGCGCAGCCGTCCCCAGTGGACCGTTCCGTTGAGCGCCATGGAGGTCTGCTTCATGGTCTTGCAGGCGCTCTACTCAGGTTTTGCGCAGCATGTCGCGCCGTCGTCCGGCGTTTCACCACACAGCCGTCCCCTGGGGACCGTTTCTGCCGACCGCCAAGGAGGTCTGCTTCATGGCCTTGCCAGGCCCTGCGCTCAGGATTTGCGCAGCAGATCGCGCAGGCGCTCGATGTGCTGCCGGGCCACCGCGGGCGGCACGACGTTGCGCGGCGGCTCGGGCGGTGGCGCTCGCGCCGCCGATGGTGTTGGCGCTGCCGGGCTGGTCTGCTTGGCCCACGCATTGAACTCGCCGCGCATGGCGCGCTGGATGATGCCGAACAGGTACCCGGCGGGGTTGCGGATGCCATGCTTGCCGCACCGTGCGGCCCACTCGTCCAGCACAGCCTGCCGCAGGGCAGCGTCCACTTGCTGCAACGCCATCCTGGCGCCGGCTTGCTGTTCCGCCTTCAGTTCCGCGAAACGCTTGGGCCATTGCAGGTCGCCCAGCGCGCGCGCCTGCGCGGTAGTACGTACTTCATCAATACGACTACTACGTACTGTACGGTCCTGCTTCGGATTCCGAAGAGCGCCGTCTGGCGCGGGTTTCGGCCCTGCTTCGGATTCCGAAGAAGGGCGTTCGCCATTCCGAAGAAGGCTGGCGGGCCCTTCTTCGGAATCGTGGATCGCATCCTCCTGTGGATAACTTGCGGTGGCGGTGATGCCCTGGTCGGCCAGGCGCTCGGCGAGCACTTGCAGCCGCGACGGCAAGGTGCGTCCGGACAACATCGGGTCGTCCGCGATCTCCTGGAGGGTGTTGAGTCCCACCACCTGGACGGCCTTGGCGGAATGCCCCAGCGACTGGCTGACCAGGGCCAGGTAGTCGGCGTCGAGCTGCATGGCCTCGAACAGTGTCAGGGGTTCGTCGTGCAGGACGTAGAGGTTTCCGAGGATGCGGCCGGTCTTGGGGTCGCGCCGTCGTCGCACGAGGCTCAGCCAGCGCGTCAGGCGCAGCAGCGTCAGCGCCCGCGCGACGGTCTCGTGGGAGGCTTGTCCCGCGCAGGGCATGGACGCCAGCCATGGGCGCAACTGCTCATAGGTCGGGAACGTCGTGACGCCGTCGTCGTTGAGCATCAGCCGGAACACCTGCCAGGCGTTGCGCTCCAGCGGTGTCAGGCGGCGGTCGACGAACAGCCGCCGCGGCACGCTCTCGTGCCGATTGCCACTGAATAGGAAGGCGTCGCCGGACGCCGCAGGCGTGGGCACTGCCATGGGCGCTGGCGCGCGGGGATTTGGATTGGGCGTGAGGTCCTTCAGCGCAGCGTCGAACAGGTCGGCGAGTGCGATGGGGCCTTGACGCGGGGCTCGTGGGGCGGTGTCGTCCACGGCCATGGCCTAGTCCAATCCCTGATCGACCCAGTTCCTGATCGCGGCCCAGACCACCGAGAGCGGCAGTGACATGCCCTCGGCCAGGTCCATGGCCGCATCGAGAATCGAGGTCTCATCCTCCAGATCGACGTTCCTGCTGCTGGTCACGGCTTTCCATTGCCGCCAAAGTTCGGTGTCCTGGGTCTCGTCCAGGACGGGGTGGCGCCCCTTGCGCTTGGGCAGGCCGAGGATCTCCCGCCGCAGGGCGACTTCCTGATGGGTCAGGCCATAGAAGCGGCTGACCATCTCCGTGCTGGCCCCCAGCCGCAGCATGCGATCGACCGTGGCGATTTCCTTCTCCACGTCCTGTGCCTGGTTGAGCAGGCGCTGCAGCACTTCGCGGTTGACCGTGACCGAGCACCACGAGACGCTGGCGTTGGCCAGCACGCTGATCAGCGCGGGGTGCTTGAGCGCATCCAGCTCGGCCTCGCCGAAGCCCATGGCCTTGCAGCGGCGCAGTTGGCCGTTGCGAAGGTCATACAGCGCCTGGGCAATCACGGCCTGGTTGAGCGGATGCGATGTGGACATGCGGCCTCCCTCGCTCACGTCCCGGGCGCCGTGGTGCCGGCTTCCAGGTCCAGCAGACGCCGGGCCAGGCGGAGCAGCCGAAATAGCTTGACCAACGCCGTGTCGCTCAAGCGCCTTGTGCAGTCGCCGTGGTGTTGACCCTGGCCGTGCAGCAGTGCTGGCAAGTCGGCGGCGAGCTGCGCGCCATCCACGCCCGCTTCAGCAGTGGGCTGACCCGTCAGAGTGATGAGCAGCGCCAGCACCGCCCGGCCGAGCGGCGATGGTGCATGGGCGGGCGCGCAGCAAACGAAGCCGATGCCATCGGAGCGATCCTCGATGCACTCGTCCAGGGCTGCCTCCCCGGCGATCTCGCGCGCGAACTGCGCGATGTGGATGCGCAGCCGATCGGGCGTGTCCAGGCCGGCGTCGATGTACCAGACGTCGGAGATCGGATAGAGCCCGCCGGCTTGCACCGGGATGGACTGCAGCACGCTCGCCGAGAAGTCGGGCGGCAGCGCATCGCCCAACTGGTCGGCAACCATGCGCTGGATCGACTGCAGCCGTTCGGTCGTCGGTGCCGGCGAGACGATGTGCTCGAGAAGCAGATCGCCTGGTGCGGCCGTGGGGCTTTCCGTTGTCGTCTCTCGGGCCGTATCCTCGCGCAAGGTGGGCTCGGACGCCGGAGGGCTGGCGGGTGGAGGACTGGCCGCCGCTGCAGGCTTGGCGATGGACGATGCTACGCCCGGGGGAGGCGGCGTGCCGGCGGTGGGCGAAGGCAACGCCGGCGGCGCCGCAGGTGGCGTCGGGTCACTGACCAGCGCCCGGTGGCGGCTTTCCGATTCGGTCAGGTCCAGCGCCAACACGTCGTAGCCGATGCCCAGCAGCTCGGACATCTGGCCGATCAGCTCGTCCTGCACGCGCTGCGGCGCGAACTCGTCGCCCTGCGTGTCGAACTGCGCCAGCACCTCCTGAAAGAAGCTGTCGAAGTCCAGCGGCAGCGTGCGGTCCTTGGCATAGTGCTCCCAGGTGCGCTTGCAGGCCGTCCGCATGACCGACAGCCGCTCGACCTGGTGGCGCCCCAGGCCGCCATAGAGCACAGTGGGAATGGCGGGCAGCAGGTAGCGCACCGCGTCGGCCATGCGGGTGATGTGCGACCGCTGGACGGGGAACCCATCGGCCGCCAGGCGGCGGGCCAGTTCCGACTGGCTCAGGGCGGCGCTACTCTCCTGCTCGTAGAACTCGCGTGCTTTCTCGACGCCGAGCGCGCGCTCGATGAACGTGAGGCCACCGCGCAGTTCGTTCTCGGCAAGATGCCCGGTCAGCGCGACGATTTCACCGCGCTCCGGCCATGGCCGAAACAGGCACGATATGCGGAAGAAGCGTTCGTCCTTGGTCTCCGACCAGAGTTCGCGCAGGATCGCCAGCCGCGTGTTGCCGCCGTTGCGGATGATGTAGTGGTCCTCGCCGGGCCGGCGGGTGATGGCTGGCGCCGCGTCCAGGCCGCGCTCGCGGATGGACGCCTTGATTTCCTCGTAGGCGGGGTTGCGCTTCATGCGCGGGTCATGGTCGTAGGGCCGCAGCTGGTCCAGCGTCACGACCATGGGCGTGTCCGCGATCGGGTCGCTCAAGGCCGTAGCCGCTGGGCCGCTGCGCTCGAAGCCGGCCGCGAGCAGCTTGCCGGCCATGTCCTGCGAGGTCATGTCAGCCATGGCCGCACCCCTCGCAGTCCCCACGACCGCCGGCCGGCGCCATGCGGGCCTCTCGCTCGGCGCGGCGGATCTGCGCACGGGCGTTCAATTCGGCCCGGTGGTCGCTCGCGGTCGAACTGGTGTAGATCGCCGCGCAGCCGGCCTTGGTGAACTTGAGGTGCCCGCCCGGCGTGCGCTTGACGTGCCAGCCTTCACCGACCGCGAACTCGATCAGCGCGCGCAGCCGCTTGTGGCCGCGGGCCAGTTCATGTGCGTTCGCCATGGGACCTCCCGGCATCAAGAGGACGTGGCGGGCGACCGGACATTGCGGCAAATCTGTCCTGCCATTGCGGGAACAGCTCGCTTGCGAGCGCGCGCATCGTGTCGAGCGAGGCCGGCGCGACCCTGCCGGGCGGCTGGCGGTGCTCGACCCGATGCACCGGCAGGCCGCGCGTCGCGGCGCGCGGATAGGCTTCGATGGCTGGCACGTCGGTGGCGAGCACGCGGATGCCGGCATGGTCTTGGAACAGGTCGCGCAGGGCCTGCTGGATCAGTCGGGCGTTCGCCGACACCGGGTGGACGCGGTTGATGAGCAGGTGCAGCGGCGGCGGTTCGATGCCCAGGTGCCGGTACGGCGCGATGTCTTCGAGCAACTGCATGGTGCCGCGTCGAAGCTCCCGGGCCGCGAGGATTTCCGGCGTGACGGGCGACAGCGCAAGGTCGGAGGCGAGCACCGCCATCTCCAGCAGCACGGAACGCGCGCCCTGGGTGTCGATCAGCACCAGGTCGTAGAGGGGAGCAAGTGCTGGCAGCAGATGCCGCAGCCGCAGGCGGCCATCCGGCGCATGCAGCAATAAGGTGTTCAGCTCGCCCCGGTGGTCGTTGGACAGCACCAGGTCCAGGCCCGCGATGATCGTGCGGGACACGAGCTGGCCAAGGTCGCGCTCGTTGAAGGCCAACAGCTCATAGATGCCGCCCGGCGCGCGCTGGGTCAGTTCGTAGTAGGAGGACAAGGTGGGCTGCACGTCGAGATCGAGCAGCAGCACGCGCAGGCCCGCGTCCGCGGCGAGCCCGCCCAGGTTGGCGGCCGTCGTGGTCTTGCCGACGCCGCCCTTCGTTGAAATGATGGATACGACCTGCATGGCGCTCTCCGGCTGGGAATGGGAAGTCCGCGGGAGAACGGGTCAGGTCCGGTGGTTGAGGCGCTCGGCGATCCACTGGTCGATTTCGATCGAATCCCAGCCGACGGCGCGCACGCCCAGGCGCAGCGCCTGGGGAAACTGGCGCTTCTTCATCAGGTTGTAAATGTGGGCGCGTTTGAAGCCGGACTTGGCTTCGACTTCATCGAGCCGCAGGATGCGGCGCTCGTTCGGCGGGAGTACAGGGGGCTGCGACATGGCGGTCACTCCTGAACGCTCGGTGGCGTTTGTTGGCGTGACCTTTATTCAATAGACCTGGCTGCGGAAAGACATTGCAAATGCAATCTCCGCGGTTGCACATACAAGCTGGAAAAACCTCATGCGCTTGCGCTACGGACGTACTTCCTGGCGTTGGCGAACTTGCCGTTCAAGGTTCGCTCCGTGATGCCCATGGTGCCGCCGAAGTGGGCGACCAATGCCGAGACGAGTGCCTCCTGTGTTTTGAAGCTGGAATAGGGCACACCCGAAGGGGACTGGCCCAGCATCAGCGTCAGCATCCCGCCGATGATGTTGAGATACGTCGTCTCCGCTCGCTCGCTGATCTCGCATTGCTTGGAAGCCAGCAGCGCGGTGGACTGCTTGAGCAAGGTGTCGCGCTGCTCCTGCAATTCCTGCATCTGGCGACGCGCATGCTCCAGGGCCGCCTGAAGGGCCAGTCGCTCGATCAGGATCGCCTGTCCTGTTTCCAAGGTGATAAAAGGATGCGCCATGCGTTCGCCACGGCTGAACAGGAATCCTGGCCGGTGCTCGGGATAGTGGTTGCGCATCCAGCGCTTCAGATCGACATGGCGAACGGTCAGATCCGGCGACTGCAGCAGCTTCGGATCATTGAGCGTGATGCCGTTCTGGCCGTAGGGCAGCTCCCCGTTGAGGATGCCGTCATAGATACGCTCCGAGTACAGCCGGCACTCATTCCATCGCGGGCAATTCAACGATGGAGGCAGGAAGCGCGGTGACGCGATCGCAGCCAGGATCATCGGCAGGTACCGCAGCAACCCGGCCCACCGTATGGCAGCCTCGATGGGACGATAGAACACCTTCGATGTTGGAATGTCCTTGTGCATGTCTTCGTCTCCTTTCGGAAGCGCTACATCACCGGCTCCTTTCTTGCCCTGCCAAGGGCTGCTGTGTCGTTATGACCTTCCGCGGGTGCCTGGGAAGATGCCCTGAACGTAGACGGGCGAGGTGATTGGTTTGGCGTCCGCTGTAGGTGGCCTCGTCTTGCTCGTTGTGCAAGAATCGATCGGTTGCCGGCCCATCGAGCGATGAGGACGAAAGCTCGATATTGGCGCTCACGGTACCAGCGTCATGCGCTGCGCTGTTCCCCGCAAAACCGATTTGGTATGGTCTGATACGGCGATGGTTTCAGAAGCTGCGATCAACGGCTTCTGTTCTCCGGGACCTAGGGTCGGCAGAGAAAATCCGGCGGTGTCATATCTGCCCCGGATGCTGATATAGCGATATAGCATCACCCGCGCAGGTCCAGATGACTGCCAACCTGAGATTCGATGCTCACAAGTCCGTAGCAGTTGGTCTACTTGCTCTCTGGTTTCGAGACTGGAAGTGTTGTCGTCCGGTCCGAGGTAGATGGGCGGGGTGATGAATGCCCTGGCATTCCAGGAAGTGGCTTTGCCTAACATGCTCATGGTAAAATTCCCCAGGCTTACTTTGGAATTCCGTTCGGGTGTACTCGGGCCGAGTTCTGGCTTTTAAATTCAACACTTTGGTCTGTCCATGACCCGTACCGCTTCGACCAACATCGCTCTGTGGTGGCGCTTCCAATAGGAAGCGGCATGTCGTTGCGGTCTTGACCGCACCTTGCCGCCGTACCGGCAGGCAAGGTTTCAAGAAGGCTCCCCGGCACGGCGGCTCCAAGATTTGAGGAGATTGCCCGATGCCCTTGGCACCCCAGCCCCGTCGTAGAACTGATGCCCCGCGCGCTGTGTCGCCGCGAGGGGTAGGTCTGTCCGCCCAGTCTCAGCACTTGGCCCTGGCATGCGGGCGCCGTCGCTGCGTCAGTACACCGCACTGGCGCACGCCAAGACATCTCTCAGGAGCCCTTGCTACCTTGAGCCAGCACATGCTCGCGCTTCGTCCATCGCAATCAACTGTCGATGTGTGTAATAAAGTGGGTAATGGAGGTTGTGTGTAATGGAAAACATTAATGAAATCAAGGACTTAGAATCATGAGACTCCTGATGGTCGACAACTACGACAGCTTCACCTACAACCTGGTGCAGTACCTGCAGGCGTTGGGGGCCGAGGTGAAGGTGGTGCGCAACGACGAGTTGACGGTCGCGCAGATCGACGCCTTGCAGCCGGAGCGGATCGTGATCTCTCCCGGCCCCTGCACGCCGAACGAAGCCGGCGTCTCGGTCGAGACGATTCGCGAACTCGGCCAGCGCATTCCCATTCTGGGCGTGTGCCTCGGCCATCAAAGCATCGGTCAGGCCTACGGCGGCGACGTGGTGCGGGCCGGGCGGATCATGCACGGCAAGACCTCCCGCATCCGCCACACCGGGCATGGCGTGTTCGCCGGCCTGCCCGATGGTTACGAAGCCACCCGCTACCACTCCCTCGTGGTCGATCGCGGCACCTTGCCCGACGCGCTGGAAGTGACCGCCTGGACCGAGAACGACGACGGCAGCATCGAAGAGATCATGGGTCTGCGCCATCGCGAGCATCCGGTCGAGGGCGTGCAGTTCCACCCCGAATCCATTCTCACCGAGCACGGTCACGCGCTGCTGAAGAATTTCTTGTCGCATTGATCGCCTCGTTGTAGGAGCGGCGTAAGCCGCGACCCACCGTTAGGGATCGATTCGTCGCGGCTTACGCCGCTCCCACAGAGCCGCTTCCGGCAAAGCCCAGTTCCCGCGAACGCCCCCTCCCGCGACCTATCGATCCCATGCCCATCACCGCACAAGAAGCCCTGCAACGTACGATCGAGCATCGCGAGATCTTCCACGACGAGATGGTCGATCTGATGCGGCAGATCATGCGCGGCGACGTCTCGCCGGCCATGACCGCGGCCATCCTCACCGGTTTGCGGGTGAAGAAGGAAACCGTCGGCGAGATCGCCGCCGCCGCGTCGGTACTGCGCGAGTTCTCGCATAACGTCGAGGTCGCCGACCGCGCGCGCTTGGTCGATATCGTCGGCACCGGCGGCGATGGCGCGCATACCTTCAACATTTCCACCGCCAGCATGTTCGTGGTGGCGGCGGCCGGCGCGAAGGTCGCGAAGCACGGCAATCGCAGCGTCTCGTCGAAATCCGGCAGCGCCGATGTACTCGAAGCGCTCGGCGCGAAGATCGAGTTGACGCCCGACGCGGTCGCGCGTTGCATCGATGCGACCGGTATCGGTTTCATGTTCGCGCCGATGCATCACCCGGCGATGAAGCAAGTGGCTCCGGTACGTCGCGAAATGGGCGTGCGCACGATGTTCAATATTCTCGGCCCGCTGACCAACCCGGCCGGCGCGCCGAACATCCTGATGGGCGTCTTCCATCCCGATTTGGTCGGCATCCAAGCGCGCGTGCTGCAGCAACTCGGTGCGCAACGTGCGCTGGTGGTGTGGGGCCGCGACGGCATGGACGAACTGTCGCTCGGCGCCGCCACCCTGGTGGCCGAACTGCGCGACGGCCAGGTGCGCGAATACGAGATTCACCCCGAGGATTTCGGCATCGGCATGGCCGCCAGCCGTAATCTGCGGGTCGCCGATGCGCAAGAATCGAAAACGATGCTGCTGCAGGCCTTGGACAACACCCCCGGCTTGCCGCGCGATATCGTCTGTCTCAACGCGGGTGCGGCGCTGTACGTCGCCGGTCGCGCGGATAGCATCGCGCACGGTATCGAAGCGGCGCGCGCGGCCATCGCCAGCGGCGACGCGCGCGCCAAGCTCGAACATTTCGTCGACACCACGCAACGACTCGCTTCCGTATGAATTCCCACATCATCGACCCGCGTTTCGCCGAAACGCCCGAGCCGCCGTATTACGCCGTCGTGTTCACGTCGCAGCGCAACGACGCGGATGCCGACGGCTACGCCGAAGCGGCGGAACGGATGAGCGAACTCGCGCGCGAACAGCCCGGCTTTCTCGGCATGGAAAGCGTGCGCGGCGCGGACGGCGTCGGCATCACGGTCAGCTATTGGCGCACCGAGGCGGCGATTCTCGGTTGGAAGCATCAGGCCGAACACACCGCGACCCGCAACCGCGGGCGTCGCGATTGGTACACTCGCTACATCACCCGCGTCGCGAAAGTCGAACGCGCCTACGATTGGTTCGCCAAACCGATCTGAGGCGCACGCATCTCAAGCGCCGCCCGCATCGCCGCCCGCTCCGACCGAATATGACCACCGAACACGCCGACACGCCGCGCGCGGACATCCTGCAACGCATTCTCGACCGCAAAGCCGAGGAGATCGCCGAACGCGCCGCGCGCGTGCCGCTGGACGCGCTACGCGAACGCGCCGCGGCCGCATCGCCGCCGCGCGGTTTCATCGCCGCGATCGAAGCCAAACGCGCGGCGGGTACGCCTGCCGTGATCGCCGAAGTCAAAAAAGCGAGCCCGTCGAAAGGCGTCATTCGCGAGCATTTCGACCCCGCGGCGATCGCGCGCAGCTACGGCGAGGCTGGTGCGGCGTGTTTGTCGGTGTTGACCGACGTCGATTTCTTCCAAGGCGCCGATGCGTATCTGCAGCAAGCCCGCGATGCCTGCGACTTGCCGGTCCTGCGCAAGGATTTCACCGTCGATGCGTATCAAGTGGTGGAAGCGCGCGCTCTCGGCGCCGATTGCGTGCTGTTGATCGCCGCCGCGCTGGACGACCAGCGTTTGTCGTCGCTGTACGCCGAAGCGATGACGCTGGGCATGGACGTGTTGGTGGAAGTCCACGATGCCGCGGAGTTGCAGCGCGCGCTGCGTTTGCCCGCGATGCGCGACCGCGTGCCGCTGATCGGCGTGAACAATCGTAACCTGCGTACGTTCGAAGTCTCGTTGGCGACGACGCTGTCGTTGAAATACGCGGTGCCGGCCGATCGCATTCTGGTCACCGAAAGCGGCATCGCCACGCGCGACGACGTGGATTGGATGCTGGCCGCGGGCGTGGACGTGTTCTTGGTCGGCGAATCGTTCATGCGCGACGACGACCCGGGCGCGGCGCTGCGGCGGTTGTTCTTCCCATGAGCGGAACGTCGTTGCGTTACCCGACCCCCGCAGCCGATGCGCCGCTGGTGGTGTTCGATTTCGATCACACGCTGTACCACGGCGATTCCGGCGGCCATTTCTTCAAATGGTTGATCCAACGTGTGTGGTGGCGCAAAGCGCTGGCGTTGCTGATCGCCCCGGTGTTCGCGCCGATGATCGCGTGGATGCCCACGCGCCGCCGCGGCATTTCCGCCTTCGTGTGGGTCGGTTCGCTCGGGATGCGTCGCGTCGATCAATTCAACGCGATGATCGACCGTTACGTCGCGCAGCACACCGCCGAGATCGAGCATCGCTTGCTGCCGGTCGCGCTCGACGTGCTGCGCGCGCATCGCGACGCCGGCGACCGCGTGGTCATCGCCACCGGCGCGCCGCCGGAATTGGCGCGCGCGATCCTGGCTTTCGTCGCGCACGAGGATTTGCCCGTCGTCGGCACGATCGTCGGCCCGAAATACGGCGCGATCGGCGCAGTGCGCCATTGCCACTACGAAATGAAAATGACCATGCTGCGCGACGCCGGCTACACCGGGCCCGTGATCGCCGCATATTCCGACAGCAGCGCCGATCTGCCGCTGCTCAAAGCCGCCGCGAAACCCGTCGTCGTCAATCCAAAAGCGCAGCGCGTCGCGATGTTCCGCCGCGTCTTGCCCGCCGGCACGCCGATCTTGAATTGGGGGTGTCCTGGGCGGGGTGGCGAGACGATTGGTCGATGACGAGAAAGACTGTCTCCGAGGAAATTTTTGAAGAATTCTGCGCAAGCCACAGCCTCGTCTGCAGAAAAATTCCCCACGCCGACACAAAAACTCCCGATTACGAATTAATTCTTGGCGAGACCGTAGTTTGTGTCGAGATCAAACAAATCGAAGCCATCTCAGGCTTCAGTGAACAAGGCGTTAGTTCGCGAACTGTTGGAGACCAGGTCCGCCGTCAAATTGAAAGCGCCAGAGAACAGATGCGCGCAGCGGCCGATCTGGAATTACCCACTATTTTACTGATTTACAACGCAGTCGATCCGTGGCAAGTATTCGGCACGGAAGATCACGACTTCCTCACTGCGATGTATGGCGAATTGACGATTCGCATAAGAATCAGCGATGGCGCCAAGGCAGCTCCTTTTCATGGTAGGAATGCCAAATTCAGAAAGGGCGCGAAACTCTATTTCAGTGCGGTCGGTCATCTTTCGAGTGCTGCGGGCGATATAAGGATCCGTTTGTTTGAGAACGTTTACGCGCAGAATCCATTGCCCTTCGACGCGATGCCGGCTTGCTTCGGGTTGAAGCGAATTGAACTGGTAGCAACGTAATCGAAAAAAATTCTCGACGGATTCCATTACTTGAAGTGCTGTTGTTGCGGCTTTTGAGCTTCGGCAAACAGCCATGATTTCTCCCGACCCAACGGGCGGCGGGCAGGAAGCCCGCCGTTTTTCGATTCGCCAAGGATGGCGAATCGAAAAATCCCGATAGCAATTGGCCTTCGGGATTGATTTGTCGGGGAAAAGTGCTTTCTTTTGCCTACTTTTCTTTGCACGAGCAAAGAAAAGTAGGTCGCGCGCGAGCGCGAAATGTGGGGCTTCAAAGCGGCTAGGTGCTCACGCTAAGCGCAGAACGAGGCGAGATGACCGCATCTGCGAGAGGTGTATCGCTCGTGGTCGATGCCTCGGTCTTCAATCGCGCCTCGACCCGTCTTCAACGGTTGAAAACCGGCGCTCCTACGGGGCGGTCAATACCGCGTATCGACCTTGAACCGCTTGAAGAAGTCTTCGACGGTCACGTCGGCGTAATCGCGGAATTCGCCGGCGTCGTAGAAGCGGCCGGCCCGCGACCAAAAGCATGCGCCTTTGCGATGAGGCCGCGCCTGCGGCTTAGAGCCTTACCGCATCGTTAGTTCTGCGAGATTTCGGTCGCGCTTTCTGCGCTCCCACAGTCAGCGGTCAATACCGCGTATCGACCTTGAACCGCTTGAAGAAGTCTTCGACGGTCACGTCGGCGTAATCGCGGAATTCGCCGGCGTCGTAGAAGCGGCCGTAACAGAATTTGCAGCTTTCGAACCAAATATGCGGTTGCTGCACATCCACCATGCGTACCAGCGGCGAGGTGTGTTTGCAGGCGGGGCATTGGATGCGGTCGATGCTGTTGTAGCGCGCGCCGGTGTCGGGGTCGCCCACGTCCACCACGTCCGCGTCTTCGCGCAGGTGTTCGAATTCCAGCATCGGGAACCACAGCCCTTGGCATCCTTCGCAACGGTAGGCCGAAGCGATGTCGTAGTCGCGGCGATGCATCTGCGCCTTGCATTTCGGGCAATCCAGCGACAGCGGCGGAAGCGCGGTGTTCTCCATGGGCACGGTTCAATCCCCTAACGATTTGACGAAACGCACCGCGCCTTCGCCGAACCCGCAAGCGCGATAGAACGCGTGGGCTTCGGTGCGATGGCCGGCGCTGGTGACTTCCAGGCGCGCGGCGCCGCCTAGGCGGGCGCGGCGTTCGGCGTCGCGTAGCAGCAAGCGGCCCAAGCCGTGGCCGCGGGCGTCCTCGTTCACCACCAGGGCGGTGACGCGGCAGGTGGTGGTGCCCAGCGGCAGGTAGTACATGAAGTCCAAGGACAGCAAACCGCAGGCGACGCCGCGATGGCGGGCCAGGATCAGCGCTTGGCGATCGTTGTGCAGGATGGTAGCGATGCGCTCGCCGGCATCCTCGGGCTCGCACGGGTAGCCCAGGGCGGTCAGAAGCGCCGCCACATCGTCGGCATCGGCCGGCGTGGCGTTGCGCAGATCGATGTCCGCCTCGGTCGGCGGGATCGACATCCCGTGCGGGGTCATCGGTTAACGCGTCCCGTACACCACGACGGTTTTGCCGCGGGCGTGCAGTTTGCCGTCGGCCTGCAGCTTCTTGAGCACGCGCCCGGCCATTTCGCGCGAGCAGCCCACGAGGCGGGCGAGTTCCTGGCGAGACACGCGCAATTGCGTGCCCTGCGGGTGGCTCATGGCCTCCGGTTCGCGGGTCAAGTCGTGCAGGGCGCGGATGATGCGGTCGGTCACGTCGAGGAAGGCCAAACGACCGGCCTTGCGGCTGGTGTCGAGCAGGCGGCGGGACAGTTGGGCGCCGATGGCGTAGATCAGTTGCGCGGCGTCGCCGCCCAGCGGGCCTTCGAGCAGTTGGTACAGGCGTTCGTAACCGATTTCGGCCAACTCGCATTGGGTGCGGGTGCGCAGCACCACTTCGCGGCGGTCGCTCTCGACGAACAACCCCATTTCGCCGACGAATTCGCCAGCGCCGAAGTAGCCCAGCACCAGTTCGCGGCCGTCCTCTTCCTCGGTGATGATGCTGACCGAGCCGGAGATGACGTAGTAAAGCGTGCCGGCCGGGTCGCCCGGGCGGAAAACCTCCGTCCGCGGCGGATAGCGGCGGCGGTGGCAATGGGAGAGAAAGCGCTCGATCGTGGCGATCGTCGGCGCCAAAGGGTTCGCGTTGCGGCGAAGCGGGGTCAAAGTGGCCACGGATGTCGTGTTCATGTGAGCCAGGACGGGGGAATAGCCAAGAGTAGGGCTTTGTGACATGGATCGCAAACGGACCCAGCCGCTCGCCAGGGCGTCTTACGCGCGCCGACGGATGTCGTCTCGCCGTCGCATCCCGCGCGTATCGTCGCCGTGCGTCGCGGGTTCATGACGGCCGCGAACGCGCGGCGTTGCGTCGCCCGGAACGCCGACGGCCGCGACGCGACAGCCCCCCCGGTTTGCCGCATAATCGCGCCCCCTACCTCCGCCCCCTAAGGAACCGATGCCGTGGTCAAGCCGCTGCCGCGTTTGAAGTTGCAAGGCTTCAACAACCTGACCAAAGCGCTGTCCTTCAACATTTACGACGTGTGCTATGCGGTCTCCGAAGAGGAACGCCAGCGCTACATCGCCTACATCGACGAAGAGTACAACGCCGACCGGCTGACGCAGATCCTGACCGATGTGGCCGAGATCATCGGCGCCAACATCCTCAACATCGCCCGTCAGGACTACGACCCGCAGGGCGCGTCGGTGACCATCCTCATTTCCGAGGAACCGGTGATCGACAAGAAAGACGCCGGCAAGGAAATCATTTCCGACGCCGTGGTCGCGCATATGGACAAGTCGCATATCACGGTCCACACCTATCCGGAAACGCACCCGGACAACGGCATCGCGACCTTCCGCGCCGACATCGACGTCGCCACCTGCGGCGTGATTTCGCCGCTGAAGGCCTTGAACTATCTGATCGAAAGCCTGGAGTCCGACATCGTCGTCATGGACTACCGCGTGCGCGGTTTCACCCGCGACATCAAGGGCAAAAAGCATTACATCGACCACAAGATCAATTCGATCCAAGATTATTTGGCGAAGAACATCAAATCGCGCTACGAGATGCTCGACGTCAATGTGTACCAAGAAAACCTGTTCCACACGAAGATGCATCTGAAGGATTTCGACCTCGATAATTATCTGTTCGAGGAGAAAGCGAAGAACTTGTCGTTCAAAGAGCGCATGAAGATCGAAGCGCGCTTGCGCCGCGAGATCGAAGAGCTGTATCAGGGGCGCAATTTGGCGGAGTGATTTTCGCGATGCGTCAAGACGAAAAAGCCGGCGAATGCCGGCTTTTTCATGCGGAATCCCGCTTGTCGTCATTGCGAATCGCTTTCGGCGTTCGCAAGTGGATCTCGCGGAAATAGCCGAACCAACGCATCGCGTATCGGTTGGCGCGCGGCACCGAGGATTCGATGCGCGGCCACCAGCACGAGAAGCCTATCTTGCGCAGAAGGCGTGCGTATTCCCGATATTCCCGCGGGGTATTGCCCGCGATCAGCATGGCGACGACCCGGCGTCGGATGCGTTCCTGCAACGCTCGCGACAAGTCGGCGCGTCTCAATGCGCGTGCGGTTCCGGCCTTGAGTGTCGCGCCGAAAGGGAACTTACGGTCCTCTTCGATGAATTCCACGCCGATTTCCATGCAGGCCGGGTCGCCGGCGCGAATGCCCGCGATGACCGACGACATGATCGGATAGATCCAGCGCGTAGTCCCTTTTTCGTAGATCATCGGTTGCGGCGTGGAAAACGCTGCCGCGCCCGAGCGTGCCGAGTAGTCGGTGTGGCGTTGCTGCACGGCCTCGAAGGCCCAGACCCCCGGTCCGTTGTAGTCGCGAATTTGCATCTTGGCCGAGCGCTCGATTTACAGCCGATACGCGACCGTTTTCATCAGCTTCGATGCGGTCGCCATCAGCGTCGGAATCGGCTGCGGCAGGACTTTCGCGCCCGCGGCTTCGGCGTGATCCGCATGGCGGATTTCGTCGTCCTTCATCACCGTCAGGATCGCGCGGCTGCGCGCGTCGGCGGGCGGTAGCGTTTCCAGGTGCTCGTTCAAATGCGCTTCGACCTGACGTTCGGTTTCGACCACGAAACCGAGGTTCCAGCCGTCGCCGCGCAGGCCGGCGGCCAAGCCGATCGCGTAACTGCCGGCGTACCACAGCGGGTTGAGTAGGCTGGGGCGGCTGTCGAGTTCGCGCAGGCGATCCGCGCACCACGCCAAATGATCGGTTTCTTCCTGCGCCGCGGCCAGCAGTTGCGCGCGGGTGCCCTCGTCGCGCGCTGCCGCAGCTTGGCCGACGTACAGCGCCTGCGCGCAGACTTCGCCGACGTGATTGATGCGCATCAACCCGGCCGCGTGACGACGTTCGGCCTCGTCGAGCACGACATCGGCTTCGGTTTCGCCCGGGTTGGGGCGCGCCGCGCGCGGCGATCCGGCGATGGTTTCGAGAGCGTTCTGGGCGTCGGCGAGCAGACGGTCAAGCGGGGAGAGCATGCGGGTGGCGTTCATGGCGCGAATTATCGCGAATCGATCGCCGAATGGCGCGTCCATTCGCTGGCCGGGTTCGTCGCCGATGCCGCCGCCGAAGCCACCGCCGAAGCCGCCATGTTCAGCGCAGGCGCTCGGCCAGGAATTCGAGCGGATGCTGGACCGGAACTTCGGTGCCGTTGGCCAGATGCAGGCGACAACCGATATTCGCGCTGAGCAGGCGGGTCGCGCCGCTGGCGGCCAGTTGGTCGAGCAGGGGGCGACGGAATCGTGCGGCGCGTTCGGGGTCGGTCAGCATCTGCGTCCCGGCGGCGCCGCAGCAGCCGAAACCGGCGTCGAGCGCGACGACCTCCAGTTCGGGTACGCGCGCTAACAAGTCGCGCAGCGCGCCGTCGCTTTTGGCGACATTGCGCTGGGTGCAGGGCAAATGCAGCGCGATGCGTTCGGGGCGGGATGAGAAATGCAGCGCATCGGCGCGGCAGGCGAGAAAGGCCAAGGCATCGACGACCCGATCGCCCAAATTCTCGCTGAGCGCCCCATAGCAGCCGGTGGCGAGGCACAGCACGGTCTCGGAATGCGCGAAGACGCCGAGCGCTTCGCCTTCCAGCGCCCTGGCGCCATCCAAGTCGCCGGCATGCGCGTGCAGCGCGCCGCAACAGAGCGATTCGTCGCTGAAAGATGCGCGCATGCCGAGCGCTGCCAACAGTCGCGCCAACGCCGCACGCGCAGGCCCCTCGTACTGCTCGGCGAAACAACCGGTGAAGACCTCGACCGGAGTCAGGCCCTCGGCACCGGGTCGCTGCGATGGCTCGGGCGGCTGAGGGCGAAGCGCATGAGGATGGGGCCGCGGCACCGGCCGCAGCGTCGCAGGCAGCCAGGGCCAGAGGCGACGGTAGACCGCGAACAGGCGGCGGCGCAGGCCAGGCCGAGCGGCGAGCGTCTCCGCGACGCGCTGACGTCCGCCCGTGCTGCGCCTTTGCCGCTGCTGTTCGCGGGCTCGGGTCAGGATGGCGTCGTACTTCACCCCCGCCGGGCACACCGCCTCGCAGCGGCCGCAGCTCAGGCAGTGATCCAGATGACGCTCGCCGGCCTCGGTCGGTGCCGCCAGTCCGGTGTCCCAGGCTTTCGCGAGGGCGATCCGCCCCCGTGGGGATTCGGTTTCCAGCGGTTCAAGGGCGTAAGTCGGGCAGGTGGGCAGGCACAGCCCGCACTGCACGCATTGGTCCGCCAGCGCGGCGATGGACGGAAGGGGGGCGAGCGAGCGGGGCTCAGGCGGGCGGGAAGCGGTCACGTCGCCATCTTCTCAGCAAGCGGGGTGGTTTCGCGAGCCGTGGCCGGAGGCCTTCGTCGCTCGGTTTTCGGGGCGCAGCGAGGGCCGACACCTCCGGCGACTTGCGGGGGACAGGGCGCCCCGCTATCATTCCGCCTCTTTTTCGCCCCAAACAACGCGTGGTGAAGTTCCGGCGAAGCCGCAACGGCCGTCCGCAACCAGCCCGACCATGTAACCACTCAAGAGTTCTGACATGAAGACTTTCATCGCCAAGAACGAGACCGTCCAACGCGACTGGTATCTCGTCGACGCCTCGGGCAAGACCCTGGGTCGTCTGGCCGCCGAACTGGCGCGCCGCCTCCGCGGGAAACACAAGCCCGTCTACACCCCGCACGTCGACACCGGCGATTACCTCATCGTCATCAATGCCGAAAAGATCCACGTCACCGGCAATAAGTTGAACGACAAGCTGTATCACCGCTTCACCGGCCACATCGGTAACCTCAAGACCGAAACGCTCGCGCAGGCGCTGGAGCGCCACCCCGAGCAAGTGATCGAAATCGCCGTGAAGGGCATGCTGCCGAAAAATACGCTCGGTCGCGCGATGTACAAGAAGCTCAAAGTCTATAAAGGCTCCGAGCACCCGCACGCCGCCCAGCAGCCGCAAGTCCTGGATATCTGATCATGGCCATCACCCAAAACTACGGCACCGGCCGTCGCAAATCCTCCGTCGCTCGCGTGTTTCTGCGTAAGGGCACCGGCAACATCACCGTCAACGAGCGTCCGCTCGACGAATTCTTCGGCCGCGAAACCGCGCGCATGATCGTTCGTCAGCCGCTCGAACTGACCAAGACCACCGACAAGTTCGACGTGGTCGTCACCGCCGTCGGCGGCGGCACCACCGGCCAAGCCGGCGCCATCCGCCTCGGCATCGCCCGCGCGCTGGTCGAATACGACGAAACATTGAAGTCCGAACTGCGCAAGGCCGGCTTCATGACGCGCGACGCCCGCGAAGTCGAGCGTAAGAAGATCGGTTTGCACAAAGCCCGTCGCGCAACGCAGTTCTCGAAGCGCTAATCGCTTCGGTGCGAGGGTCGGGATGTTCTCCCGATCCTCTCGCCGCCATCGGCACCGCAGCGGCGCTTCGCCGCTGTCGCATCGGCGACCTCGACATTTCGGGTGTCGCCGATTTGGCGCTACAATCGCCGGCCAGCCAGTCCACAGCCCCGTCGCCAAGCGGTAAGGCACCTGACTCTGACTCAGGCATTCGGTGGTTCGAATCCATCCGGGGCTGCCAATTCAGCGATTCGCGCGGCACGTTGCTTCGAACGTCCGCGCCTCGCGACCCGACAAGCCCGCCGCCTGGCGGGCTTCGTCGTTTTCGAGCCTGCCGCACGTTGGTCCCGAGTCGCCGATCTGTGGCCCAAGCGCCCCTCCGCGTCGGTTGTCCTCCGTCGTCGCGGCGGCGTCCGCCAGCGGCTATCGCAACCGGACCGAGCGGGCGAACCTCCCGCGATGCGGCGTCACGGGGGGGACGGTTCAACCGTCGCTTTCGTCGTGATCGCCGTCATTTTTCCGTCAAGGTATGAGATGCTCGGCACATCGGAAGTGTGCAATCCTCCACCCTGTAAGTTCTTACAGGTACCCGCTGTTCTTCCCAGCCATTAAGGTCGGACCGAACGTGGGGAATTCACGGACAAAACGACAGGGGATGTGGAGTGTTAGATCGGATACGAAGGTTTTTTGGTGGGAAACAGGCTCCCACCTCTCAGGCGCTGCCCAATGGGGTGCCGACAGCGGAACAACGACGCGGGGGCTTCGGGATTTCTTACGACGCCAACTTGGTGCCCGCGCTCAAGAACGACCATAAAGTCTTGGTCCAATTGTTCGGCCAAATCGGAGAAGCCGCCGATCGCGGCGATTTCAAGCAGGTTCCGCAGATGCTGATGGCGTTCAAAGTGCACCTGGAGGGGCACTTGATCGCCGAGAACGTGCGCTTCTATAACTACGTCGAGAATTCGATGCAGGGCGACGTCGAGAACACGGCGTTGATCCGCAGCTTTCGTCGCGAGATGAACGCCATCGCGCGCGGCGTCGTCGATTTCGTCAAGAAATACCAGTTGCCCGAATTCGATGCGGATCAGCGCAGCGAATTCATGTCCGACTATCGGACGGTCGGTGGTTTGCTGGGCCAGCGGATCGAACGGGAAGAAACCAGTCTCTATCCGTTGTATTCGCCATAAGCTCGTTCTCGTCGCCGATCGGCGATGAGACGAGCGTCGCTTCGGGGAGGGGGCTAGACACCGTCGTCCTGGATGCGACAAGCGCCGCGCTTCGATCAGGCGGTGCGCAACGAACGTAAGCGGCGGGGAACGTGCGCACGATGTGCCGGGATCCGTCGAGGGTTAAGCGGTATCAAGGATGTATCGCGAAGAGGGCGTCGCGCGGTCGCGCGATGTTCGAGGGGGCCGGAGCCGATGCACGTCGGTTTCGGCGTCCGAACGGATCTACGGATGGCTTCGTTCGGGCGTTCCCATTGCCATGCGACGTTCGTACAAGGAGAAGTGCCATGAAGAAGGAAGTGGATGCCGTTCTGACCCCCGGCATGCGCCGTATTCGCGAAAGTCTGGAAAGCCACCGCGTCTTCGACGAGATCGTCGATCTCGACGCTCTGCGCCAATTCATGCAAATTCACATCTATGCGGTCTGGGATTTCATGTCCCTCGCCAAACGGCTGCAGCGCGATTTGACTTGTGTGGAACTGCCGTGGATGCCGCCGGCGGACCCGGTCGCGGCCAGATTGATCAACGATATCGTGCTGGCCGAAGAAAGCGACGTCGATGCCGACGGCCATCCAGCCAGTCATCTCGACCTTTACCTCAAAGCCATGCGCGACATCGGCGCCGATACCGCCGAGTTCCTGCGCTTCCTCGATGGGCTGCGCGCCGGCTTGTCGATCGACCAGGCTTTCGAAGCCGCAGGCACGCCAACGTTCGTCCGCGAGTTCGTGGGTCACACGCTGGGCACATGCTTCAACGGCACCACGCTGGAAACCATGGCCAGCTTCTTCTACGGTCGCGAGAACGTCATTCCGGACATGTTCCAGGGCTTGCTCGATCGTTGGGGCCTGAACGAAGAGATCGCGCCGGGGTTCGTGTACTACCTCAAGCGCCACATCGAGCTGGACGGCGACAGCCACGGTCCCGCCGCGAGCAGAATGATCGATGCGCAGCTCGCGAAACGCCCGAATGGCCTTCAAGAAGCGCGCGAAGCCGCGCGTTTGGCGCTCAGCGCGCGCCGCGCGTTGTGGGATGGCGCTGCGCATCAGTTGCGCGAGCGTCATGCGCGCGATGCGAAGCAGATCGCCGATACGGCGGCGAACGCCGCGTCCGTTAAGCACTTGAAAGCGGTGGCCTGAGCGTCGCGCACGCGGATACCTCGGCGGGTGGGCATGCCCCATTCGCCGGGGTCCTTGCGGGCCGAGCGCTCCATCCGTCCGGCCGACGGATCGATATCGGGTAGGTCGATCCGTCGCGGTTCGATCGATGCGTTTCAGTGTCCTTCGCCGAAGCGATAGGCTTTTTCGATCGAACCGCGCCGAATGCAGCGAACGCGACATCGGGCGCCGACAGCGGTCATGCCGCGCGCGAGAACACGATTTCCGGCACCGCGGCGACAGCCGCATTCGCGACATCGAGATTGCGCGCGTCCACCGGGATTCGGAACGCCAAGCTCATCGTCTGACCGATGCGACGAACCTCGCCGAGGCGCTCGACCGCCAAACCCATGCGTTTGAGCATCCGTTCCACCGGCGCGCTGGTCACGCCGACGAGCGCCTCCGCACGGTTGCGGCCGGCGAAACGGATCATCTCCGCGAGAATCGACGCGGGCACTTCGCTGAAACCGAACCCGCCCTGAGAGCATCGCGGGCTGATCGCGAAACGACTCACTTCCCAGACGTTATCGGCCGATGGCGCGGCCGCGCCATCGAGCAGAAAGGGAAAAATATCGCGCAACATGTTCGGCCCGCGCGTCGGCAGCAATCGGCAACAACCGATCGCGTCGAAATCGCCGTCGTGCGCGACGAGATAGTAGGGACCCATCAGATCGAACCAGTCGTGTTCTCGACCGTTTTCGACGCGCACCTCCCAACCGAGCCGGCGGTGGAAGACGTCGCAACGCAGTCTGTACATGCTGTCCAGCAGCGCCGCATGCAATCCGCGCTCGCCGGCGCGAGCGACCGTAATCGTAGGCATAGTCTCTCCGTGTTGCTGTGGGGGGAGACATAGCTCAGCGCGGTCCTGTCAGGTCTTATAGCTGCCGAACCTTACAGGTTGATCGAAGTCCGATTCGCGCGCGCGCATCGGAATCGCGGCCGAAACGACGGGTCGGAATCGTGAATAGAATTAGAGGATAGGAACGCGAGATCGAAATCGTGGATCAACGCGGCGGATCGGAATTCACGTGCGGATCGAAACGATCAATCCCAACGAGACCGCGCGCGCGATCGCGGCTTGGCGTCCGCTGACGCCTAATTTCTGCATCGCATTCTGCAAATGGAAAATAGACGTGCGTTCGCTGATGTTCAGCAGTTGCCCGATTTCCCAACTGGTTTTGCCTTCGGCTGCCCATGAGAGGCATTCGCGTTCGCGTTTGGTCAGCGCCGGCAGGTCGGCGGGCGTTCTCGAATAGCTGAATCGGCGCGCGGCTTCGTGCGCGAAATGCGCGAGCAGATGCAGTTCGGGAAGCAGATAGTCGAAATCGTGGGCGCTCAGGCCGCCCGACGCGAACGACATCAAGCCCCAACCGGTGCCGGGGCCGTGCAGCGGCACGCTCACGCCGTTGCGCAATCCGAACTCGCTGGCCTCGCCGAACATCGTGCGGACCTTCAGCAGTTGCGGATCGATCACGCGTCGCGGGGCCGCCAGCGCATCGCGCCACGCCAGCGGCGTCGAATGATCGTGGCAGTGGCTGATGATCGGATCGACGCCGATGTAGTCCACGTCGAAATAGTGACGTACCCATTCTTCCGGATAGGTGCCCATCCTCAGTTGGTTGGGCGCGTCGGTGACCAGGGGCAAATCGACCGCGTAGAACCAGAAATCGACGCCCAGACGTTTCACGACATGATCGATCGCGTCCGACAGCGCGTCCAGCGACGGGGATTCGCAGAGCGAGTGCAGCGTTTTGAGATCGAGCGGCGTCCTAGCTCTCATGCGGTGTTCCGTGGCTTCCCCAATGCCTGTCCTAACCGTCGCTCTCCGCCGTACGGCGTATCGTGTACGGCCGGATGTGGCGCGAGAGCGGATCGGCTTAAAATACCAGGATCGCGTCGTTCCGCACGGGCGCGGTACGGTCGCGTTCGTGGCGTGTCGCGGTGTCTAGCGCCCCAACCGACGTCTTCGCCGAGCGGCCGGTTCGAACGCAGATTACAACAAAATCTGTCGGTGTAGGCGGAAGCGTGTCTTTCATTCCGAAATAAGCGAGGGTTCGATGAAGCTGGGTTCTCTGAAAGAAGGCGGTCGCGACGGTACGCTGGTGGTGGTGTCGCGCGATCTCGCCCGCGCGGTGCGCGCCGACGGCATCGCGCCGACCCTGCAACGCGCATTGGAGGATTGGTCCAACGTCGCGCCGCGCCTGAATGCCTTGTCCGATGCGTTGAACGCGGGCGATGCCCCCGGCGCATTCGACCTGGAGATGCGCCAATTGGCGTCGCCGTTGCCGCGCGCTTACGAATTCGTGGATGGTAGCGCGTATTTGCCGCACGTCGAGCGCGTGCGCCACGCGCGTGGAGCTGAGGTACCGAAGAGCTTCTACTCCGATCCGTTGATGTACCAAGCGGTCAGCGCCGGTTTTTACGGGCCTCGCGATCCGGTGAAGGTGCCGAGCGAGGCTTATGGGATCGATTTGGAAGCCGAAGTGGTGGTGGTGACCGACGATGTGCCGATGGCCGCGACCCCGGAACAGGCCGCCGCGCACATTCAATTGATTGGTTTGGTCAATGACGTTTCGCTTCGCAATTTGATTCCTGATGAATTGGCGAAGGGATTCGGCTTCCTGCAGTCCAAACCGCGCTCGGCGTTGTCGCCTGTCTTCGTCACCCCCGACGAACTCGGCGACGCCTGGCGAGACAACAAAGTGCACCTGCCGCTGCTCACTCATATCAACGGCGCGTGGTTCGGCGCGGCGGAGGCGGGCGTCGATATGCAGTTCGATTTCGCCCAACTGATCGCCCACGCGGCGAAGACCCGGCCGCTGTCGGCCGGCACCATCGTCGGCTCGGGCACCGTGGCCAACCAGGACACGTCGTTGGGCGCATCCTGCTTCGCCGAGAAGCGCACGGTCGAAACCCTGGAAACCGGGGCGCCGATCACGCCGTTCATGTCCTACGGCGACGTGGTGCGGATCGAGATGCGCAGCCGCAGCGGCGAAGACATCTTCGGCGCGATCGAGCAGCGGATCGAACCGGCGGCTTGACCGCCGGATGACGATTCGCGGCGACGCCCGACGGCGGCGCCCGGCGCTCTTGCCGCCGCGAATACCCAGGCGCACTATCCGAATTCGACCGTGCGAAGCGCTGGAGGCGGTATGAGCGAACAACTCAAGCTTTACGGCTATTGGCGTTCCAGCGCGGCCTATCGGGTCCGCATCGCGCTGAATCTGAAAGGCCTGGACTACGACTACGTGCCGGTGGATTTGATCCGCGACGGCGGCGATCAGCTTCGGCCGGGCTACGAGGCGACGCACCCGCAGCGTTTGATTCCGGTCCTGCAGCACGGCCATCGGATGGTTCGACAGTCGTTAGCGATCATCGAATACATCGACGAAATCTGGTCGGCCCCGCCGCTGCTGCCGATCGAGCCGCGCGACCGCGCGCATACCCGCGCCCTGGCGCTGTTGGTCGCCTGCGATATTCACCCGCTGAATAATTTGCGGGTCATGCGTTATCTCGAACGCGAATTCGACGTGCAGCAACCCGCCCGCGACGCGTGGATGCGGCACTGGATCGAAGACGGGTTTCGCGCTTTCGAGACGATGCTGGTGGAAGACCTCGCCCGCGGCACGTTCTGCGAAGGCGACACGCCCGGTTTGGCGGATTGCTGCTTGATCCCGCAGATCTACAACGCGCGCCGTTTCGGCGTGGATCTCGATCCGTTTCCGACGATCCGTCGGATCGAAGCCGAGTGCATGGCGTTGCCGGCGTTCGATGACGCCCGCCCCGAGCACCAACCCGACGCGCCATCTTCATAAGCTCTGAGTTGTTCAGCGTTTCCTTAAGCAAACGCCCCGGCAAGCCGGGGCGTTTCGCTTTCGTCATCGGGGTCGTGCGTCAGTGCTGGAACGCGCCGCCACCGCCCGCTTCGCCGCCCTCGAACGCCACCGCGTAGGGGTCGTGCTCGGTGCCGCTGCCTTCGGAGAGGCGGAACTTCAACGCCAAACCGTCGCGCGAATCGGCCGCGCGCAACGCTTGTTCCATATCGATCTTGCCTTCGCGGCAGAGGCGGAACAGGCATTGATCGAACGACTCCATGCCTTCTTCGAGCGACTCTTCCATCGCTTGTTTCATTTCGTGCACTTGGCCGCGACGCAGCAAGTCGCGGATCATCGGCGTGTTGATGAGCACTTCCGCCGCGGGTAGGCGACGACCGTCGGTGCCGACCACCAGGCGCTGACTGACCACGGCTTTGAGATTCAGCGCGAGGTTCATCAACACGTTCTTGTGCGCGCTCTCGGGGAAGAAATTGAGGATGCGCTCGATCGTCTGGTCGGCGTTGTTCGAATGCAGCGTCGCTAGGCAGAGATGACCGGTTTCGGCGAAAGCGATCGCCGCTTCCATCGTGGTGGCGTCGAGAATTTCGCCGATCAGAATCACGTCCGGCGCTTCGCGCATCGCGTTCTTCAGCGCGCTGTGGAAGGCGTGCGTGTCGAGACCGACCTCGCGCTGGTTCACGATCGATTTCTTATGCCGATGCAGATATTCGATCGGATCTTCGATCGTCAGGATGTGACCGGCCGCGATGGTGTTGCGGTAGTCGATCATCGACGCCAGCGTGGTGGACTTGCCCGAGCCGGTCGAGCCCACGATCAACACCAAACCGCGCGGAGCCATGATGATCTGCTTCAGCGCCTGCGGCAGTTGCAGTTCCTCGATGCTGGGAATCACGCTGCGGATCGCGCGGATCACCATGCCCACTTCGCCGCGTTGCTTGAACACGTTCACGCGGAAACGGCCGGCGTCGGCCAGCGACAGCGCCATGTTCAGTTCCAAGTCGCGTTCGAACTCGGGCACTTGGCCCTCGTCCATCAGCGAGTAGGCGATTTTTTTGACCATGCCCGGCGGTAAGCCGGTGTTGCCGAGCGGGTAAAGTTTGCCTTCGACCTTGATATGCACCGGCGCACCGGTGGTCAAGAACATATCGGAGGCGTTCTTATCCGTCATCAGCTTCAGGAAATAGCCGATGTCCATCGCTGAATCTCCCCGTCGTGCGCCGTTGCATCGGCTGCGAATGGTGTGACAATGCCTGCGTGCCGACGAACGACGCCACACGCCCCATGACCGCAAGCTTCGCACAATTCGCGTTCCCGCCGCAGCATCCCGTGTCGCGGACCGCATCGCCCGTCGCGCTATCGCCTGTGATCGCGCTCACGTTTCTGCTCGCGATGATCGCCTCGGCCGCATTGCCGGCTCTCGCCGCAGACAAACCATTGCCGCCGAATCCGGAGATCGCCGCCGCCGAAGCGGCGCTGGCGCGCGCCGAGAGCGCCGATGCGCAGCAATACGCCGCCGATGTCTTGTTGCGCGCGCGCGCCACGCTGGGCCAAGCGCAGGCCAAGTGGGCCGAACGGCGAAAACCCGATGCGATCGCGCTGGCGCAATTGGCCGCTGCCGAAGCCGATTACGCCTATGCGCGCAGCCGCGAAGCCACCGTCCAGTCGGATCTGCGTCTGCGGCGCGCGGAAATCCGCGAATTGCGCACGAAACTCGAGATCGAACAGGATGCGGGAGGACGGCCATGAACGTCGTCTTCTCGACGCGACGGTGGGTTTCGCGCACTGGTTACGCATGTCTGCTGACCCTCGCTTGCATGCTGCCCGTGTCCGCGTCGCATGCGGCGGAACCGGACCCGGATGTCGCGCCGCTGCAGGCGCGTTTGCGTAATCTCGATCTGGACCCGCAGCGCAATACGCTGGCGGCGTACGAACGACTGCAGGCCCGGCAAGCGGTGGAGGCGCTGACCGCCGCCAAGCGCAAACAACGGCCGCTTGCGCTGCAAATCGCTCGTCTGCGGGTCGAGACCGCGGAAGTGGCGGTGCGCGGCGAACTGGCCCGGACCGAACTGCAACGCCTGGAGTTGGAGCGCGGGGAGCTGTTGGTCGAGGCCAGCCGTCGCGATGCCGAGCGCGCCCGGGCCGAAGCCGAGCGTTTGCGGATCGAGGCCCAGATTCAGGCCGAAGAGACCGCCCGGCTGCGCGAGGCCATCGCGCAAGAGTCGCAAGCCCGGGTGGACGCTGAGGGCATGCTCGATACCGTGGTTGGGGCGGAAGCCGAAAAACTCCGCGCCGCCCGCGAACTGGAGGCGGAGCTGGCGCGCAAGGAGGCCGAACTGGCCGCAGGCGGGCCGGTGACGACTACCAAACCCAAGCCCGCGGTGGGCAAACCGAAGCCCAAACCGAAGCCCAAACCCAAACCGACGCCCAAGCCTTGACCCATCCTGGCCGGGGCTGAAGGCCGCGGCGAGTTTCGTGGGCGAGGCTTCGATCATGGGCCTGATGTTCGTCGCCCTGATGCGTCGTGCCGCGGTGGATCGCGGCCGGTCGCGTGTTCGCACGCGATCGCGGCGCGCGATCCGATGAGACTATTTTTGTTCATCAAATCAATCGGTTACGAGACGTTTGGGGTGGCTCCAGCCGACGCTTCTCGGCGGCAACGTTCATCGAGCGATCGCGTGAATCGGCGGATCGTCGCGCTCGTCGCATTCCCCCTTGCCGGCCGCTCGCGACAGGAGTAGGGTCGATCTGCAGGCGGTATGGCCGCCGCGTCGAAGAGCCGCCGATGACGCATCCACAAGAAGCTTCTCCGGAGACCGCCGCCGCAAGCGACGTGCGTGCGGGCGCCTCCCAACGGAGCGTCCGCAAGGCGGTATCGGCCGCCCCTTCGTTCGATCTCACGAACCCCGCATTCACCGCGCCCCGTGCCGTCCCGGCCGGGGCGTCGTCGTTTTTGGGCCGGCCGCTCGCATCGCGCGGGTCGGTCGCGCCCATCCCACCGTCCCGGTCGTCCCGCCGGGACTTCACGTTCAGCAGTCAGGAGGTTCCTCATGTTTGAAGGGCAATCCCAGGCCGAAGTCGAAGCCTTGATGAAAAACAACTCCGAATTCAGGCAGCTTTACCACCGCCACAAGGAACTCGACAAACAGGTACTGGACGCCGAACTCGGTGTGTTGCCGATCGACGACAATCGATTGATGCAGATGAAACGCGAAAAATTGGCGGCCAAAGACCGTCTGACCCAGATGTTCGATAGCTCGCACCACTGACCTTCCCCGCGAGCGGCCCAGCACGAGACCGGGCCCGATTCGACCCACGACGCGCTGCGGACGGAGCGATCCATCGCCCGCTCCGCAGCGCTGGCGGCTGGCCCACGACCCGAGCATCAAGCGTCCGCTCGACGCGCCGCACGCCCCGAATGCGATAATCCGGCCTTTCCACAGCGCCCGGGACCGGCATGTCGACCCCTTCCGCCACCCCCTCTGCGAACGGCCGATCCGAGATCCGCGATTCGGTTCTCGATCTGATCGCCGATACCCCGATCGTCCGCGCCCAGCGCCTCGACGCGGGCGTCTGCACCTTGTTTCTGAAACTGGAAAGCCAAAACCCCGGCGGTTCGATCAAGGACCGCATCGGTTTGCGCATGATCGAAGCGGCGGAAAAGCGCGGCGACATCAAGCCTGGCGACACCCTGGTGGAAGGCACGGCCGGCAACACCGGTATCGGCCTGGCCCTGGTGGCGCAGCAGAAAGGCTACAAGCTCATCCTCGTCGTGCCCGACAAGATGAGCCGCGAGAAGATCTTCAACCTCAAGGCCATGGGCGCCGAAGTGGTGCTGACGCGCTCGGATGTGGCCAAAGGCCATCCCGATTACTACCAGGACATGGCCAAGCGCATCGCCGAGGAAACGCCGGGCGCCTATTTCATCAACCAGTTCGGCAATCCCGATAACCCGGCAGCGCACGAATTCGGCACCGGCCCGGAAATCTTGCGGCAAATGGCCGAGGCCGGCGGCCTGGACGCGATCGTCTTCGGCTGCGGCAGTTCCGGCACGATGACCGGCCTATCGCGCTGTTTCGCCGCGCATTCGCCGAAAACCGAGCTGATTCTGGCCGACCCGGTGGGCTCGATCCTCACCGAATACATCAACGAAGGCACGCTCAGCGAAAAATCCGGCAGTTGGATGGTCGAGGGTATCGGCGAGGATTTCCTGCCGTCGATTTCCGATTTCACGCGGGTGAAAAAAGCCTTCGCCATCAGCGATAAAGAGAGCTTCCTGGCCGCGCGCGAATTGCTGCGCAGCGAGGGCGTGCTCGGCGGTTCCTCCAGCGGCACCTTGCTCGCGGCCGCGTTGAAGTATTGCCGCGAACAAACGACGCCGAAGAACGTCTTGGTCTTCGTCTGCGATACCGGCAATAAGTATTTGTCCAAGCAATACAACGATTATTGGATGCTCGATAACGGCTTCATCGAGCGCGAAACCTTCGGCGATTTGCGCGATTTGATCCTGCGCCCGTACACCCAACGCGACACCGTGGTGGTCGGCCCGAACGATCTGCTGGTCACCGCCTATCAGCGCATGAAGCTGTACGAGATCTCGCAATTGCCGGTGATGGAAGGCGAGCGCATCGTCGGCATCCTCGACGAAAGCGACGCGTTGCTGCACGTGTACGGCGACGAGGCGAAGTTCCGCGACCCGGTGTCCACCGCGATGGTCAGCAAGCTCGATATGCTCGACGTGCGCAGCCCGGTGGAGGCGCTGTTGCCGGTATTCGATCGCGGCCATGTGGCCATCGTGATGGACGGCGACCGATTCCTCGGCTTGATCACTCGGATCGATTTGCTGAACTGGCTGCGCCGGCGAGTTCAGTAAGCGGATCCGGCCAGCGGTCGCCCGGCGGGGCGGGGTGCTAAAATTCGCCCCCTTTCCGGTCGAACTCCCCCGATGCGCCAGTCCGACAGCTCCGACCCCGCCGACGCGTCCCGCGCTTGGGGGCTCGGCACCCAGGCCATCCATGCCGGCCAGTCTCCCGACCCCAGCACCGGGGCGGTGATGACCCCGATCTACGCCACCTCGACCTACGCCCAGTCCAGCCCGGGCGTGCATCAGGGCTTCGAGTACTCGCGCACCCACAACCCCACACGCTTCGCCTACGAGCGCTGCGTCGCCGGCCTCGAAGGCGGCAGCCGCGGGTTCGCGTTCGCGTCCGGTCTCGCCGCCACCTCGACGATTCTGGAACTGCTCGACAGCGGCAGCCATGTGGTCTGCATGGACGATGTCTACGGCGGCACGTTCCGATTGTTCGAACGCGTGCGTCGCCGCAGCGCGGGCCTGGATTTCAGCTTCGTCGATTTGACCGACCCGGCGGCGTTCGAAGCCGCGATTCGGCCGAATACGCGGATGGTGTGGGTAGAAACGCCGACCAACCCGATGCTGAAGATCGTCGATCTGCGCGCGGTGAGCGCGATCGCGAAGAAACACGGCCTGCTGATAGTCGCCGACAACACCTTCGCCTCGCCGATCCTGCAGCGCCCGCTGGAACACGGCGCCGATATCGTGATGCACTCGGCCACCAAATATCTCAACGGCCATTCCGACATGGTCGGCGGCATGGCGGTGGTCGGCGACAACGCCGAACTCGCCGAGACCATGGCCTTCCTGCAGAACTCGGTCGGTGCGGTGCAAGGCCCGTTCGACAGCTTTCTCGCGCTGCGCGGTTTGAAGACGCTGCATCTGCGCATGAAAGCGCATTGCGAGAACGCCCACACCTTGGCCGACTGGTTGCGCACGCATCCGGCGATCGAGCAGGTGATCTACCCGGGCCTGAAAGACCACCCGCAACATGCGTTGGCGGCGCGGCAGATGGACGGCTTCGGCGGCATCGTGTCGATCCGAGTGAAAGGCGGTTTCGAAGGCGCCAAGCGTTTCTGCGAACGCACCGAATTGTTCACGCTGGCCGAATCGCTGGGCGGCGTGGAAAGTCTCGTGAACCACCCGGCGGTGATGACCCACGCCTCGGTGCCGGTCGAACGTCGCGCGGTGCTCGGTATCCACGACGATCTCGTGCGGCTGAGCGTGGGCGTGGAGACGGTGGAAGATCTGCGTCGCGATCTGGAGTGGGCGCTCGCGCAATGAGCCCCGGTCGTCTGATCAACGCCCATCGCCCGTTTCCCGCAGGGCCGAGCAGTCTGTTCGCCGGTTTCTGGCGAGAGCGTCGCCTGATCGGGCAACTGATCCGGCGCGAAGTGCTGGGGCGTTATCGCGGTTCGGTGATGGGCGTGGCGTGGTCGTTCCTGTACCCGGTGCTGATGCTGGCGGTGTACACCTTCGTGTTTTCGGTGGTGTTCGAGGCGAAATGGCCGGGCATGCTCGAAGGCCAGAGCAAATCGCGTTTCGCGCTGCTGCTGTTCATCGGCGTGATCGCGCACGGCCTGTTGGCGGAAGCGATCACCAAGGCGCCGGGTTTGATCGTCGGCAACGCCAACTACGTCAAAAAGGTGGTGTTTCCGCTGGAAACGCTGGGCTGGAGCCTGGTCGGCTCGGCGGCGTTCCACGCCACGGTCAGCATCCTGATGTTGCTCGGCGCGAAGTGGTTGTTGGAAGGCTGGGTGCCGCTCACCGCCGCGTGGTTGCCCGTGATTCTGTTGCCCTTGGGCTTTTTCGCGCTGGGTGCGGCGTGGTTGCTGGCGTCGCTGGGCGTGTTCATCCGCGATATCGCGCAATTGACCGGCGTGTTCGCGACGGTGCTGATGTTTCTCGCGCCGGTGTTCTATCCGATCGACGCCTTGCCGGAGGCGTATCGCGCTTGGGTGTACGCCAATCCGCTGACGGTGGCGATCGAGCAGAGCCGCGCCGCGTTGTTCGCCGACACCGCGCCGGATGCCGCTGTGTTGCTGGGGTATTACGCGATCGGTCTGGCGGTCATGGCCTTCGGTTACTGGTGGTTCCAGAAATCGCGCCGAGGTTTTGCGGATGTCCTCTGACGCCTCGCTCACCGACCGCATGCCCACGGCCGCCGAATCTGTCGACCAGGCGATTTTGGTCGCCGATATCGGCAAGTGCTATCAAATCTACGAACGCCCCGAAAACCGCTTGAAGCAGGCGCTGATCCCGCGCGCGCAGCGCGCGATCGGGCGCACGCCGACGCGTTTTTTTCGGGAATCCTGGGCCCTGCGCGACGTGTCGTTTTCGATCGCTCGCGGTGAGACGGTCGGCATCATCGGCCGTAACGGTTCGGGCAAATCCACATTGCTGCAAATCGTCTGCGGCACGCTCACGCCCACGCATGGCAATGTGGCGGTCTCGGGGCGCATCGGTGCGCTGCTGGAACTGGGCAGCGGATTCAACCCGGAGTTCACCGGCCGCGAAAACGTGTACATGAACGGCGCGATCCTCGGTATGGATGCGGCGGAAGTGGATACCAAGTACGACGCGATCGTCGCGTTCGCGGACATCGGCGAGTTCATCGATCAGCCGGTGAAGACGTACTCCAGCGGCATGTATGTGCGCTTGGCGTTCGCGGTGATCGCGCACGCCGACGCCGATATCCTGGTGATCGACGAAGCGCTGTCGGTCGGCGATGTCTTCTTCGCGCAGAAATGCATGCGCTTTCTGCGCGATTTTCAGAAACGCGGCACGGTGCTGTTCGTCAGTCACGACGCCAGCGCGATCGTGAACCTGTGCGACCGCGCGATCTGGCTCGACGACGGTCGCATCGCCATCGACGGCCCGGCGAAAGCCGTATGCGAGGCGTATCACGCCAGCACCTACGGCCACGCGCCGACCGCCGTCGCTGCGGCGTCGTCAGCCGCGGCGTCGCCTGCGATCGACGACGATGCCGTCGACGAGGACGCGCACGACGATGCCGGCCTCGATGCGAGCTTCGCCCGCGTCTTCCGTTTCGATCCCGAGCGCGTCGGTTTCGGCGACGGTCGCGCCAGCATCGTCGATGTGCGTTTCGAACAGGCCGATGGGACGCCGTTGACGCAGGTCGTCGGCGGCGAAGTGGTGCGTCTGGTCGTCGTCGCGCAGGCCCACCAATCGCTGCAGAGCCCGATCGTCGGCTTTTTTCTCAAAGATCGCTTGGGTCAGCAGTTGTTCGGCAACAACACCTATCGCGAAGATACCCTCGACACATCGGCGGATGCCGGCGCGCAGGTGCGGGCGGTGTTCGAGTTCCGTATGCCGTATCTGCCGCGCGGCCGTTACACCGTGGATGCCGCGATCGCCGACGGCTCCCATCTCGATCACGTCCAGGCGGCCTGGGTCTACGATGCGGTCGCGCTGGAATCGGCGGCGAGCACCGTATCGACCGGGCTGGTCGGTATTCCCTTTCGTTCGATTACGCTGGATGCCCGTGAGGCCCGCGGCTGACGGTTTCCGTCGGACGCTCGCCCCGGCTCGCAGACACGAGGTTTCGTTTTGCACGTCAGTTCCTATCAACACATGCAGAGGCTGGTGTCGAAGTATCTCGATCGCGATCGCGCGCTCGAGGCGATCGATATCGGCGCTTACGACGTCAACGGTTCGTACCGCACGTTGTTCGACAGCCCGAAATGGCGCTACACCGGCATCGATCTCGAAGCAGGTCCGGGCGTCGATGTCGTGCTCACGTCGCCCTATCGCTTCCCGTTCGCCAGCGCCAGCGTCGATGTCATCGTGTCGGGGCAAGCGTTCGAGCACGTCGAATATTTTTGGATGACGTGGCTGGAGATGATCCGAGTGCTGAAACCCGGCGGCTTGATCTTGTTGATCGCGCCCTCGCGCGGCCCCGAGCATCGTTATCCGCAGGATTGTTGGCGCTTCTATCCCGACGGATATCGCGCGTTGGCGAAATTCGGGCGCTGCGAGTTGGTCGAAGTCTCGACCGATTGGGAACCGCACGACGACCCCGGCAGCGCGCCCTGGGGCGATACCGTCGGTGTGTTTCGAGGCGCTCGCTTAGGCTGGCGCCAGCGTCTCGCCCTGGCGTTGATCCGTCGCTCGTTGGCCATGCAGGCGGGCGCATGAACCGGCTCACGCTCAACGACAGCATGTCGATGGCGCCGGCGTTGGTGCCGCCGAGCGCGTGGACCGGGCATCTGCCGTTCGCGTTCTGGGTCACGGAAGAGGCACGCCCACGCATCTTCGTAGAACTCGGCAGCCATAACGGCACGTCGTATCTCGGGTTCTGTCAGACGGTCGCGCGCTGCGGTCTGGAGACGCGCTGCTTCGCGGTGGATACTTGGCAGGGCGACGAGCATTCCGGGTTTTACGGCGAAGAGGTGTTCCAGACGCTGTCCGGGCATAACAACGCGTCGTACGTCGGGTTCTCGCAGTTGTTGCGAATGACCTTCGACGACGCGCTCGGGTACTTCGCCGACGGCAGCGTCGATCTGCTGCATATCGACGGCCTGCATACCTACGAAGCGGTCAAACACGATTTCGAAACGTGGCTGCCGAAGCTCTCTTCTCGCGGCGTCGTGTTGTTCCACGACACGATGGTGCGCGAACGCGGATTCGGCGTGTGGCAATTGTGGGCCGAATTGCGCGAACGCTATCCGGCGTTCGAATTCCGGCATTCGCATGGGCTCGGCGTGCTGCTGACGGGCGTCGAGCAGCCGCAGGCCTTGCGCGATCTGGTCGCGCTCGGCGGCAGCGATGCCGAAGTGGCGGTGCAATGCTTATTCGAAGCGTTGGGCGCGCGGATCATCGGCGAAGAGCGTGCGCGGTTGGCGGAGCACTACGGCGACATCGCGCGCGCCGAGGCTGCGCACCATCGGGCTCAAGGCGAACTGGCGTATCGATTGTTGGCCGAGGAACGCGAGGCCGGCGCCGCCCGGATGACCGAGGCCCAAGGGCATGCCGCCGCGATCGAAGCGGCGCTTGCCGAGGCCGAAAAACGCCGTGTCGATGAACGCGCCGAGGCCGAAGCCGTCGCGCACCGCGCGCGCGAGGCATCGGACGAGGCGCATGCGCAGCGTCTGGCTGCGTTGAACGACGAGATCGCTGCGTTGCGCCGCGATGCCGACGCCCAGGGCGCGCAAGCGCGCGAACGCATCGCGGTATTGCAAGCCGAACGCGATGCGATCCGCGTCGAGTCCGCGCGAGCGCTCGCCGAACTGAATGCGATGGCGCAGTCGCAGCGTTGGGACGAATTGCTCGCCGTGCAACAGGCGCTGCAGGAGCGGATCGCGACCATCGAACAAGCGGTCGGGTCGCGCGCTGTCGAGGATGCGCATCGCATGGCCGCGTTGGATGAGGCCTTGCGCGCGCGCGACGCCGAAATCGCCATACGACGGGCCGAGGCGAGCGCGCAGCAAACGCAGATCGCTGCCTTGTACGCGTCGAGAAGTTGGAAAGTGACCGCGCCTGTGCGTTGGTTGTCGGCATTGCTGACGGGAAAGTCGAGATGACCAGACTCGTGTCTAATCTGGGACGCGCGTTGCGCGCGAGTTATCGAGCGCTGCCGGTGTCGTGGGAGAAGCGGCTGGCGCTGAAATCGGCGATTTTTCGCGCGTTTTCGCCGCTGCTGCGCAATACCAACGCCTACCGCCGCTGGTATCTGGATGCGCGCATGCGCGAGCTGCCGACGGGCCTGTCGCCGGATTTCGCGAACGCATCGGTGTCCGCTTCGGCAACCGGTGTCGCGCGCGAGCGTCGTTATGCCGATCAAGTCTTGGCGCTCGCCACCGCGCGCAGCCCGCATTACGTCGAGGCCCCCGCCGACGCGCCGCCGGCCGCGCTGCGCGCCAAAGCGATCGCGTTCTATTTGCCGCAGTTCCACCCGATCCCCGAAAACGATGCGTGGTGGGGCCGCGGCTTCACCGAATGGACCAATGTCGGCAAAGCCGCGCCGCAGTTCCTCGGCCACGAACAACCGAAAGTACCGGGCGAACTCGGTTACTACGATCTGCGCTTGATCGAGGTGATGCGGCGTCAGGCGGAACTGGCGAAGTTGCACGGCGTTTACGGTTTTTGTTTCCACTACTACTGGTTCGCCGGGCGCCGCTTGCTGGAACGACCGCTCGACCAATATCTCGCCGACGATGCGATCGATTTTCCGTTCTGTCTGTGTTGGGCCAACGAAAATTGGACTCGACGCTGGGACGGGCACGATGCCGACGTGCTGCTGGGCCAGAACTATTGCGACGAGAGCGATGAGCGTTTCGTCCGCGACATCCTGCCGTACCTGAGCGATCGTCGCTACATTCGTATCGACGGGCGTCCGCTACTCATCATGTATCGTCCTTCGTTGCTGCCGGATGCGCGCCGCACGTTGAATACCTGGCGTCAGCGCGCGCGCGAGGCCGGTTTGGGCGAGCTGTTCTTAGCGATGGTGCAGTTCGATGTCGAAGACCCGCGCGCGTACGGCTTCGACGCTGCGCTGGAATTCCCGCCGCACAAACTGGCGCGGCACATGCCGCCGATCAACCAGACGTTGGAGATCGTCAATCCCGACTACGCCGGTATGCTGCTGGATTATCGCGAGCTGTCGCGACGCGCGATGGAGTGGCCGGTGCCGGATTACCCGCTGTTCCGTGGCTTGTCGCCGGGCTGGGACAACGAAGCGCGCAAACCCGGTCGCGGCTATACGTTCGCGCATTCCTCGCCAGCGGCTTATCGCGAGTGGCTTTCGGCCTGCGCCGATTACGCCGCTGCGCATCCCGTGGCCGGCGAGCGCGTGCTGTTCGTCAATGCCTGGAACGAATGGGCCGAAGGCGCGTATCTCGAACCCGACCGTCGTTATGGCTACGCCTATTTGCAGGCGACGCGCGAAGCGCTCTCGGCGGATCCGGCGCGCTCTAAAGTCGCCGTCGTCTCGCACGACGCGCATCCGCACGGTGCCCAATACCTCGCTCTGAACTTGATCCGCGAGATACGCGCGCTCGGTGTCGGTGTCGAAGCGGTATTGATGGGCGACGGTGTGTTGAGCGGCGAATTCGCCGCCGCCGCGCCTTTACATTCGGTCGCGCACGATCCTTCGGCGATGCGCGCGCTCGCGCTCCGACTCAAGCGCGAGGGCGTGGATTCGGCGATCGTGAACACCGCGGTGTGTGGCGATTTCGTCGCCGAGCTGACCGGCGTCGGCATCCGTTGCGTCAGCTTGATTCACGAACTGCCTGGTGTGATCGCTCAGTACGGCCTAGAGACGAGGATCGCGACGATCGCCGAGCATGCCGCGAAGGTGGTGTTCGCAGGCGAAGAAGTGCGCGACGGGTTCGAGCGATACGCGCGCTTGCGCGGGGATCAAACGGTGATCCGTGCGCAAGGCTTGTATAAGCGCAACCGGTTCATCGGGCCGGAAGCGCGCGCGCTGGCGCGCGCCTCTCTGCGGGAAAAACTTCAAATCGATGCCGGGGCCGCGATCGTGCTCGGCGTCGGCTATGCGGATCTGCGCAAAGGCGCCGACCTGTTCGTCGACGCGGGGCGGCGGATGATGGCCGAATCGCCGCACCTGCATTTCGTCTGGGTCGGTCATCCCGATCTGTCCCTGCAGGCCTCTTTGCAACGGGAGATCGCGCAGAGCGGCTGCGCCGACAGATTCCATTTCGTCGGCCGCGATCCGGAGACCGATCTGTACTACGCGGGGGCGGACATCTACGCGCTCACCTCGCGCGAAGATCCGTATCCGTCGGTGGTGATGGAAGCGTTCGAAGTCGGCCTGCCGGTCGCGGGTTTCGAGGGCACCGGAGGGCTCGACGAATTGATCCGCGACATCAATGGCGGTCTGGCTGCGAAAGAGGACGCCGCCGATTTCGCCGCGTTGTGCGCTGGCATTCTGTCGCAGCCGGGGCGTGCCGCCGAAATCGGCGCGCGAGGTCGTCGCTTCATCGAAGAAGAACGCTCTTTCCGGCATTACGTGTTCGATCTGCTGCACATGCTCGGAATGGCGCTGCCGCGGATCAGCGTCGTCGTTCCGAACTACAACTACGCGCGCTATCTCGGCGAACGCATCGACAGCGTATTCAAGCAGACCATGCCGGTGTACGAACTCATCGTGCTCGACGACGGCTCCACCGATCGCAGCTTGCAGGTGCTGAGCGAGATCGCAGCGAACGCGCCGATGCCCGTGCGGATCGTGCCTGCACAAGCGAATTCGGGCTCGGTCTTCAGGCAATGGCTCAAGGGCGCCGAACTCGCGCGCGGCGACTATCTGTGGATCGCGGAGGCGGACGATCTTGCCGCCCCCGATTTTCTGGCCACGGTGATGCCGGCGTTCGCGGACGCTTCGGTCGCGATGAGCTATTGCCAATCCTGTCAAATCGACGAAACCGGTGCGATGCTCGCCGACGACTATCTCGCCTATACCGATTCGATCGATCGCGAGCGCTGGCGATCGCGGTTCACGGCGAGTTTGGAAGACGAATTGCGCAACGGTCTTTCGGTCAAGAACACGGTTCCGAACGTCAGCGCGGTGGTTTTCAGGCGCGAGCGGATACGCGAGACGCTTCGCGAACATATCGATCGCATCGCCTCGTTCCGCGTCGCCGGCGATTGGTACGCGTATATCAAGTTGTTGGAGCGCGGCAAGATCGCCTTCGCGCCGAAGGCGTCGAACCGCCATCGCCGTCATCGCCAAAGCGTGACCCTCGGCGGCGACGGCATCCCGCATTTGCGCGAGGTGATCAGCGTGCAGCGGATGGCGGCCGAGCGCTTGCCTTGCCGACAGACGAAAGATCGAGCGGACGCTTACGCCGAAGAACTCTATCGCTATTTCGGCTTGCACAGCGAGGAAGCGCCCACCTTGTCGGCGCATCCGCAATTCAGAGGGTCGTTGTGATGAGCGTCGCCGCAGGCAGCGCGTCCGCGGGGATGGACGACGAACAACGCCGCTCGCTCGGATCGGAACTGTCGCCGAAAACGCGACTGGACTTCCTCGACTCTTTGCGCGGACTCGCGGCGTTGTATGTGATGCTGTTCCATATGGCGCTGTTGCCGGAGCCGGATCTGGCGTTACCGCAATGGGCGCGGATGACCGTGCTCAACGGCGGGATGGGCGTCACCCTGTTTTTCGTGGTGAGCGCGTTCTCGCTGTTTTACACCATGCCCGCTCGGCTTCGCGAGCCGCATCCCTGGGGTAGTTTCTTCGTTCACCGTTTTTTCCGTATCGCGCCCTTGTTCTATCTGTGGATCGCGCTTTCGCTGCTGCGCGATCAGCAATTGTTCGACCGCACCCACTCGCTCGCCGAGATCGCATTGAGCGTCGCGTTCGCGTTCAATTTGTCGCCTCAGGGACAGGAAGGTTTCGTCTGGGCGAGTTGGACGATCGGGGTGGAAATGCTGTTCTACGCGTTGTTTCCGCTGTATTACGTGTTCGCCACCGACAAGCGCCGCGCATTGTGCTTGGCCTTGCTTTTGCTGGTGATGTGGTACGCGGCCAAGGCTCTGGCGATTTATTTCGTCCAGGATCCGAACACCATGGAGATGTTCGGCAAGTGGAGTTTTTTGAAGCATCTTTCGGTCTTCGCCTGCGGCGGAGTCGCGTTCCATGCGTTCTTTCGCGCGGACAAAAGCATCGCTCCCGATCGCAGCAGCGGTTTGTTGTTGATCGTCGGTGCGCTGTACTTGTACACCGCGCTGCTCAACGGCTGGCTGCCGGATATTTTCGGCGATGCATACTATTGGCAAGCGGTGTTGTTCGCGATGTTGCTCGTCGGGCTAGGCGCAGCGCCGATCAAACTGCTGGTCAACGCTTTCACCAAGTATCTTGGGAAAGTCAGCTATTCTCTATATCTGTCCCATCCTACTGTCATTTATCTTTTGATGCCGGTGTACGCGGGCATCCAGCGGTCTGTGCACAACCCCAGCCTTTCGTTCGCGGCGTGTACGCTGCTGACGTTGGCGGCCGTGCTGTTCGTATCGGAGATCACTTATCGGCTCGTCGAGGAACCCGGTATCAACTTAGGGAAGCGTCTCAACGGGTTTATTCGCGCACGTGCTCGGCTCTGACTCGGCGTATTCGCCGGTCCGTCACTTCCACTCAACAGAGAACTGTTATGAACCAGACGCAACACCAGGACACCGAGTTGATCGATGCCTCGCGGCGCAAGTACGCGGCGGCGACCGGCGCAGTGACCGCGGAGGTCCACCCGAGCGATCACATCTTCAACTGGTTGCTGACCAACCCTGTCTTCGACTCGCCGGACAGCGCGGTTGCGTACTATTTCAACGACGGCAAAAAATCCGCGCATAAGGTCAAACGGTTGATCGAGCGTTTCGCGGTGGATTCCGAGCGCCCGCGACTGTTGGAATTCGCTTCCGGCTACGGCTGCGTTAGCCGGCATTTGCTCAATGCGATTCCGCAACTCGACCTCACCAGTTGCGACATCCACCCGGAAGCCATCGCATTCCTCAAACAAAACATTCCCGGAACATCGCAGTTGCAATCCGAACATAAGCCCGGCGATTTCGCGCCCGGTCCGAATTACGACTACGTGTTCGCGTTGTCGTTCTTCTCGCACATGCCGCGCGCCACGTGGTCCGTGTGGTTGGGGCGGCTGTACGCTGCGGTCAAGCCCGGCGGCTTCTTGGCGTTCACCACCCAAGGCGAAGGCAGTCGGCAGTACCACGGCGATCCGACGGTCCCGGACGACGGCTTCTGGTTTTCGGCGCAAAGCGAGCAGGTCGATCTCGATGTCAACGAGTACGGCCAGACCATCGTCACGCCTTCGTTCGTGGTACCCGAGATCGCCGCGATCGACAGCGCGCGATTGGTGGGCCTGGACTTGCGCGGATGGTGGGAACACCAAGACCTTTATGTCGTCCGTAAGGAGCGTTGAAATGAAGAAGACCATCGTTGCAGTGGCCGTCATCCTGCCGTTGGCGCTGTCGGCCTGCAAAGAGCCTGCGCAGCCCGCGGCACCGGCTGCAGATCCGCTACAAGCCGCTACGCCAGCGCAGACGCCACCGGCGGCGCCGACGGTCGTGGGGACCAAACCCGCTCCCGCGGACGTGCGGTATCCGCCTGGGCCATTGGCCCTGCGATCGCTCAACGAATTCTGCAATATCGAGTCCGTCAACGGATCGGTGTATCAGGATGTCGCCGCTAAAACGGTTTCGCGCGGTCAGCCAGTCAATGTGGTCGGGTGGATCGTCGACAGAGCCGGTAACCGTCTGGCCGACGATGTGGGCGTGGTGATCGAGAAGACCGATCTGAGCAAGCGCTGGGAAGTCACCGGAATGCCCGTGGTCGCACGCCAGGATGTGGCGGACTACTACAAAGATTTCCCACCGGAGTTGCTCAATTCGGGGTTCGCGCTCGACCTCGACCTGTCCGACTTCGAGCCCGGCACCTATCACTTGTTCATCGCGCGCAGTTCCGGAGAGGAACGCATCGTTTGCGACAATTCGAGGCAGATCGAGCTGCAATGATCTCGCTCGCGGGGTTCGGGCGCCGCTCTCTCGGCGGCGCCGCATCCCGATTCATTCGCTTCGCTCATCGTCATATCCAGAGACCACACCCATGACCAACGACATGACCAGCACAGGCGCTAATGCTCAAGACTCCTGGTTGGACATCCTCATCAAGAGCCTCTCCTCTCGGCAATACAGCCCGTTGGGCGAGCCGCTCCCGGATTTTCCATCGGAGGAATTGCAGGCCAACACCACGGGCCTTTCCGCCGATGCCACGTTGCGCCAGGCGCATGCGTTCTACCAAGACGTCGATCGCGCGATGCGTTCGGTCGGATGCGAGTTGAATCCGAACAGCAAGGTGCTCGATTTCGGTTTCGGTTGGGGACGGATCTCGCGCACCTTCATGGAGAAGGCCTCGATCGGCAATATTTACGGAGTCGACGTCGATCCGGCTTTCGTGGATATCACCCGCGCATTGTTCAAGTCCGAGAACTTCGAAGCCTGCGCGCCATATCCGCCGACGCGATATCAGGAAGCGAGTTTCGACCTGGTGGTCGCTTATTCGGTGTTCTCGCATTTATCCGAAAAAGCTTGCAACGACTGGATGCGCGAATTCGCGCGTATCGTGAAGCCCGGCGGTATCGTGGCCTGGACGACCCGACACGACTCGTTCCTGAATTACTGCGATTGGGCCAGGCAACAGGGCGATGCGGTGACCGGGTATTTGCATGCGCTCGGCCAGTTGTTCCCCGATATCGAAGATCCACGAGCCCGCTATCGCAGCGGCCAACTCGTGCATGCGACCTCCGAAGGCGTAGGCGGCGGCGAGGCGCGCGGGACGTCCTTTTACGGCGAGACATGGATCCCCGAAGCCTACGCGCGCAAGCAATTCGCCGAGCACTTCGCGATGGTCGCCAGCTATTTCGACGGCACCCGCTACGATCAAAGCTGTTTCGTGTTCCGGCGCAAATGATCCGCCGGCGGGCTCAATAGCGCGGCGCGCGATGCCAGCGCCAAGCGCTGGCGATGATGGCGTCGATGTCAGTGTATTCGGGTTCCCAGCCGAGTACGGCTTTGGCCCGTGCGTTCGCGGCCACCAATACGGCGGGGTCGCCCGTACGGCGGTCGCGGACTTCGTGCCGTATGTTCGAGCCGGTGACCCGCCTCGCCGATTCGAGCACTTCTAGGACCGAAAAGCCTCGGCCATTGCCGAGGTTGAAAGCGTGCGCGCCATCGTGCTCTTGCATGAAATCGAGCGCCAGCAGGTGCGCGCGGCACAAATCGCCGACATGGACGTAGTCGCGCACACAGGTCCCGTCCGGCGTCGGATAATCGGTGCCGAAGATATTCAACGCCGGGCCTTCGCCGAGCGCGCAACGCAAGATGTTCGGGATCAGGTGGGTTTCCGGCGTATGCGACTCGCCGATGTCGCCGTCGGGGTCGGCTCCCGCGGCGTTGAAATAGCGCAGCGACACCGAGCGTAGGCCGTAGGCGCGCGCGGCGTCGGCCAAGATGCGTTCGACGAACAGTTTGCTGGCGCCGTAGGGATTGATCGGCTGGGTGGGATGGTGTTCTTCGATCAGAGGCGATTGCGGTATGCCGTAGACCGCCGCGGTCGACGAGAACACGAGTTTGCCGATGCCTGCCGAACGAATGGCGCGCAACAGGTTGAGCGTGCCGACAACGTTGTTGCGGTAATACTCATAGGGCGACACGACCGAGTCGCCGACGATCGATAGTGCGCAGAAGTGCATCACCGCATCGAATGTCTCGCCGCGCAAGGCGTTATCGATGTCGGCCGGCTCCAGAAGATCGCCGACGATCAAGTGTTCGTCGGCGACGGATTCCGCGTGCCCCGTGCTGAGGTTGTCGAACACGACGGTTCGTACGCCGTGGCGACGCAGCAACCGCACCATGTGCGAGCCTACATAGCCGGCTCCACCGCAGACAAGAACGCTTTTTTCGCTAGACATCTTCGTTCGGAAAAGTGGAATTCCCCGTCGGCATTGTATCGATTCGATTCGCCAACGCGACCGATGCGGTCGCTACCGCGTCATCGCGTCGATCCGCGCAGAAATCACGCTTGCCTTCTGCGGCGCAAAAAAAAGCCGGCAGGTCCAACCTGCCGGCTTCGCTTTTCGTGATGCCGAGAACCTCGATGCGGATTACTTGACCAGCGCCCAGGCCGTACTCGAGGCACCGATGATGTAACCGCCGAAATTCACCCCGTTCCCCAGCCACATCTGCACCTGCTGGTCGCTGTTGCGCGTCCAGATGATGTCGATCAAACCGTCTCCGTTGTAATCGCCCGTGGTCTGGAAGGTGATGTCCGTCGGCGTCGGCGTCGCGTTCGAGGCGAGGAACGTACCGCCGTTCATGCGCCAATACGCCAGATAGGTGTTGCTGCTGTTGCGCCACAAAATGTCGGCATTCCCGTCGCCGTCCACGTCGCCAGCCCCCAACACGCGCCACTCCGTGCTGTAAGCGCCGATCTGCTTGACGTCGAAGCCCGCGCCGACGCTCAGCCACACCGACATCGACGGGCCGCTCGGGGCGTCCCACAAAATGTCCGCCTTGCCGTCGCCGTTGAAGTCCGAGATCGCCGCGATGTTGAACGCGGTCGTCGTCGCGTACGTCTGCGCGCCCAGGAACGTGCTGCCGTCCATGCGCCAGTACGCGAAGGCGCCCGTCACGGAGTTGCGCCAGAACAAGTCGTCCTTACTGTCGCCATCGACATCGCCCTGACCCACGATCACCCAAGGATCGGCGTAGTTGCCCAGCGGGAACGGAATCTGACCGCTCGCGCTCGGCCGGAACCACGTCAGCGACTTGTCCGACGTGCGCCGCATCAGAATTTCCGAGGGCACGTTGCCGCTGGGGCGACCGGTCGAGGTCGGCTCCTGGCCGATACCGAAGAAGTAATTGTTCGCACTGACGAAATTGAAACCGTCCATCTTCCAGTACGAGAAGTAACCGCCCGCCGCATTCCACCAACCCATATCCGATTTGCCGTCGCCGTCGAAATCGTTACGCGGGCGTTTGGAGAACGGCACGAGGGTGCTGCGGAACTGCGCCACCAGCAGCATCGATTGATTCATGCTGCGGGCGTTATCGGCATTCGCCGAGCCGGTCGGACGGCCCGCCGCGTAGTTCACGTTCGGGTTGCCGAAGTAGGCGACGCTGAACTGGCTGCTGCTGGCCAACGGGTAGGCCATGATGGTGTAAAAACCGTTCGTGGCGGTTTCGCGGAAACCGTACGAATACGGGTGCGTGCCGGCGTCGCCGCCGCTGTCTTCCACGTTGTGCTGCTGACCCATGTTGTGGGCCATTTCGTGGGCGAGCGTTTCCACCGGGCAGGAGTAGGTGAAGCCGTCGCTCTCGCGCACGTCGCTGCCGTTGCTCACCACCGAGTAGGCGAAGAGCGCGTCGGTGTTGTCGATGGTCGTGTTGTTGGGGCCGAGCAACCAGGCGATGCCGCAACCGTTGTGCTCGGGCTCTTTGAGCGGCCGCACCAGCGATACGATGTCGCCGCCGTAGGTCTCGCGGGCATCGCGCAGCGGTTGCAGTTCGGCCGGCACCGGGATCGACGTACAGGATGTCGCGGTGCAGCTCTGGCCGGACAGGGCATCGAGCGTGGCGCTATTGGTGGTGGTGTCGGTGTAGTTCACCTGCACGGTCCGCACCAAGCGGACGCGCGGGGTGACCAAGCTGGAGGCGAGGGCCTGGTTGGTCAGTTCGATGCGGTTGGTCAGGAGCGTGACGACCGCGCTGGTGGAGCCGCCGTTTTGCGAAACCAGACCCGGCGTATAGCCCAGGACCACGTCGACCGTGTTGGCCGGCCCGGTCGCAGCCTCGGCCGCGTTAGCCGAGATGGCGCCCTTGGCGGCGGGCTTGGCGCTCTGCCGGTTCCGCATCGCTTCCAACGCGGCCCTCGGGACGACCGCGACATCGTGGTCGAGCGGCAAACGGCTGCCCGGATGACGCAGCTTGCTCGGATCGGCTTCGACCAGCCAGGTACGGCCGTTCGTATAGGTGAGTTGCAGCGGTTCGGTGTTCGCTTGCGCGATGCGGCCGAACACGGCGTCCGAGCCGAAGGTGATGACGGCGTCCAGCCCGTCCTGCGTGCGCCCGACCCAGGTCCAGTTGCCGTCGCGGTGTTCGACGTGGCGCTCATACGCGAAGGACAGGGTCTTGCCAGAAGGCGTCTGGAGCTCGACTTTGCCGCCGCGACGCGCGGCGTTCAGCGCATGCGCTTCGCTCAGACCGACCGCGTGATAGGTGAACGCAGCACGGCGGAAAGCGGGCCTGGAGCGGTCGTATGCGATCAGGTTCCCGCGATCGGGAAGCCGCGAATCGGAGGCGCGCGCCGGTTGCGAGGATGCCGACGTCTTCGCGCCCTGACTGCGGTGACCCGCCGGATCGGCAACGGTAGCGACGGCAGCCTTGCCTGTGTCCCATTCGGAGGTGCAGCCGCCGATCACGGCGACCGCTGTCAGACAGATAAGGATTTTATGCATGTGGAGGGTACTCAGTGGCCTTCGACGCCCCGGCGCCCGGAGCTAGTGGACTAGGATAAGCCCAAACTATGGCAAACCACATCATGCGGATGCCGCTCTTCGTAAGCTTGGAGAAAGAGCTTGCGAGCGGTGCTTGATCGCGATCACAAAACCGAAGGTCGATCCCGTCGGATTAGCAGATCGCGGCCGTCTTCACGATGCCCGATCCGGGGGCACCCTGCCGGCTATCCAGCACGCTCCGCGCTCGGTGTACTACAAAAAGCGGGCGGCCGCATCTTTTTTCGGAGGCCACTGGAGCGGTTCAGGGATGTCGCGGAGGTATCGCCCGATCGTTCGCGGCCGCGTTTGCGTACCCTCATGACGTGGCCGCACCTCGCCTGTGGAGCGGGCTTTGCCGCTGCGTTTGGCGGCGTTTCCAGGCCTATTGACGGCCGATTCGCAGCCCGCTCTCGTTAAGGTGAAGAACACGGGTGTCGGTCGCGGCCAGGGGGCAGGCGATCGCTCACCGCCGACGCAGGCGGGGGTACGAGGCCGGATGACCGCTTTAACCCGAGTTCGCCGTCAATGATCAGTGCGGGCATCATGAGCGCCGCACCATATTCTTTCTGGGGACAAATCCAATGGCAACACGAGTCAACATTTCGATGGGCACATGTACGTTCGCGTTACTCGCCGCGATGGCAACCGCATCGGCTCAGCCGCCGGGCGTCATCGATGGCATGCAAAAGCGCCAAGCGGTTTCGACGCAGGGCGCTGCCGCCGACGTTTCGCCCAAGCAGCGCGGCGAATTGACCCGTCAGTTCGTCAACAAATGGGGTCTTTATGTCCAGCGCGTCTACAACGTTCCGGTGGGCGTGTGGGCCAAGCGCATGGTTCCCAACTTCGTCGCCGCGGACGCCAGCAATCTCCGCAATGCGCTCAAGCGGGATACGTACGAAGGCGCTATCGCGGAGTTGTCCGGTAGCGGTCATCGCGTCAGCGATACGCAAGTCGTCGATCGGCTCGCTCGAGTCGCGCCCGGCGAGGGCGCGAACGTGGCCAAGGCCGTCGCCGCCAAGTTCGGCGATTTGAACCAGGATTTGGTCTACACCCCGGTCCAGCCCTGCCGCATCCTCGACACTCGCAGCACCGCCGCAGGCGCGATCGCCGCCAACAGCACTCGCAGCTTCGTCGCGGTCAGCGCCAGCAGCTTCACCAGTCAAGGCGGCAGCAGCACCAATTGCGGTACGTTGGGCCTGAACGCCACCGCCGTGGCGATCAACCTGACGGCGGTCACGCCGGCCGCGGCCGGTTACGCCACGGCGTATCCGTTCGGCACCGCCCAGCCGCTCGCCGCCAGCGTCAACTACGCGACCGGCGCCATCGTGAACAACTCGCTGATCGTGCAGATCCCGAATCCGCTGTCTTCGTTCGACTTCACCGTCTACACCTTCGCCCAGTCGCACTACGTGGCGGATATCGTCGGCTACTTCGCGCCGCCGATTGCGACGGCGCTGCAGTGCGTGGAAACCGCCAACACCGACCTCGCAATCGCGGGCAACGGCGGTACCGGCAATGCGACCGCACCGGCTTGCCCAACCGGTTACACCCAGACTACGACCAACTGCGAGACCACGAGCTGGCAGATGCCGATCGTGTACTTCCAGAGCGGTGTCTGTTCGGCGCGCAATGGCGATACGACGAGCCAGACCCTGCGCGCTTCGCGCACCTGCTGCCGCGTTCCGGGCCGCTGATCGTTCCGATCTGAGTGCAGGAAAAGAGCCGGGGAAACCCGGCTCTTTTTCTTGCGTCGCGAAACGGGGGGCGATAGCGCCGCCCGCAATGGCCGTTACTCGCGACCATTCTCGTTGTTCGGACGCATCCTCCGTTCGGGGGGCTCGAGAGACGAACATGAAATGTATGTACGGTGTTACCGCCGCGATCGTGGCCGTTGCCACCTGCTTCGGACCATCTTGGGTCCAGGCCGGCCCCCGGCCGGCCGTCGTGGCGCCCCCCGCGGGCGCGCTCAGCCCAACCGAGCGCGGCGCGATGACCCGGGCTTATGTCCTGAAGTGGGGGCCGTACGTGCAGCAGGTCTACAAGGTGCCGGTGGGCGTCTGGGCCAAGCGCATGGTGCCGACGTTCGTGCATGCGGACGCGAACAACTTCCGCAATGCACTGAAGCGCACGACCTACGAAGGCGCCTCGGCGGAGCTGAGCGGCGCGGGAAGTAAGCTGTCGGATCGACAGGTGATCGACACGATGGCGCGGGCCAAGCTGGTGCCGTCGGTGACGAAACCGGAGTTGGTGGCGCAAGCGCTGGGGTCGGCGGCGTCGGATTTGGTGTACACGCCGATCACCCCGTGCCGGATTCTGGATACCCGCGTGGCCGGTGGTCCGCTGGGCGGCGGTTTCAGCCGCGATTTCAATGCGGTGGTGGGCTCGGGCGGCAACTTCAGCAGCCAAGGCGGCAGCGCGACCGATTGCGGCGCGGTCGCGGCGGGGCAGGCGGCGGCGGTGATCAACGTCACCGCGGTGACGCCCACGGCAGCGGGCTACGCGACGGTGTATCCGTTCGGCGCGGTCCGTCCGTTGGCGTCGAGCGTGAACTACATCGCAGGCGCGATCGTGAACAACACGGTGGTGACGAAGCTGCCGAACCCGCTGACGACCAAGGACTTCACGATCTACACCTTCGCCACGTCGGATTACGTGGCCGATATCGTCGGCTATTACTCCGCGCCCCAGGCGACCGCACTGGAATGCATCACGGTCAGCGGTACGGCGGCCACCGTGCCGGCCAACACGTACGGTTACGGATTCGGCGTGTCCTGTCCGGCCGGCTATGGATCCACCAATGCGGGCTTTCAGGCGGCGCAGAAGGTGGTGATGGCGGACGGGTACATGGGCCCTACGCAAGGCAATTTCTTCGTCTATAACTTGGACAGCAACGCGCAGGTGGTGACACCATGGGTCCATTGCTGCCGCGTACCGGGTCGTTGACCGGTTCGCTTCCCACACATGCTTCGGTAGTCGCTTGCAGCGGTTGCCGACCGGGCCGGCAACGGCTATTTCGAATCACTGGAGTCGATATGAAACAACACTTGCGTGTGCTGATGGTGGGCGCTGCCTTAGCGCTCGGTGCGGCTCAGCCGGTCATGGCCGCACAGAAGCTGGCATCCGTAAGCGAGAATGCGCGAGCGCCGACGCCTGCCGAGCGTGGTGCGATGGCCCGGGCTTACGTGCTGAAGTGGGGTCCGTACGTGCAGCAGGTCTACAAGGTGCCGGTCGGCGTCTGGGCCAAACGGATGGTGCCGACGTTCGCCGGCGCCGATGCCAGCAACTTTCGGCGCGCCCTGCTGCGCAGCACCTACGAGGGCGCTTCGGCGGAACTGAGCGGAGTAGGACGCAAACTGTCGGACGATCAGGTGATCGATACGATGGCACGGGCGAGCTTGGCCCCGCCGGTGTCGAGGTCGCAGATGGCCGCAGCCAAATTGGGGGACGCGACGGTCGATCTGGTGTACACGCCGATCACGCCGTGCCGGATTCTGGATACGCGCGTGGCGGGCGGCGCGATCGCCGGCAACTTCAGTCGCGATTTCAATGCGGTGGTGGGTTCGGGCGGCAACTTCAGCAGTCAGGGCGGCAGCGCGTCGGATTGCGGCGCGGTGGCGGCGGGGCAGGCGGCGGTGGTGATCAACGTCACGGCGGTGACGCCCACGGCAGCGGGCTATGCGACGGTGTATCCGTTCGGCGCGGCCCGTCCGTTGGCGGCGAGCGTGAACTACATCGCAGGCGACATCGTGAACAACACGGTGGTGACGAAGCTGCCGAGCCCGCTGACGACCAAGGATTTCACGATCTACACCTTCGCCACGTCGGATTACGTGGCCGATATCGTCGGCTACTACGCGCCGCCGCAGGCGACCGCGTTGGACTGCGCGACGGTCGCAGGCACCCCGACCAATGTGAACGCCGGGGCGTATGCGTCGCTTCCCACGCTGTTTTGCGCTGCCAACTACACGCCCGTCGCCCTGTCCATTTCCGCGGGCGAGAATGTAGTGGTCGCGGACAGTTACACCGCCGGCAATGCCGGGCAGATCTTCGTCAGAAGCCTGAGCGCCAATGCCCAGAACGTCACCGCGAAACTGATGTGCTGTCGCGTGCCCGGTCGCTGATCGGATTTCCGTAACGCAAACGAAAAGAGCCGGGCATGCCCGGCTCTTTTTTGTTGCCCATCGCCAATGGGGCGACGAATGCGACGACGAATGCGACGACGAATGCGACGATGGATCGCTGTCCCGGCAACGCTTGAATCTCCGGCAGCGGCTTGAACGAAACGCCGACGATGCGCATCGATCGCGAACGCAGCGCTACCGACGGACTCCTGGCGTGAGAAACGATCGCTCTAAAATTCCTATTCGTGGTTGCCATAACGAAAAGGACGAATTCCAATGCATCACCATCGCGCCGCCCTGCGGTTCGCCACTCTGTGTCTCTCGCTCGCCGCTGCGCTATCGCCTCTGACGACGATCGCCGCGCCCGTTTCTGTCTATGCCGTGCAAACGCACCCGTCGGGCACACCCAGCGCCGCCGCGGCGCTCAGTCCTGCTCAGCGCGGCGATCTCGTCCGCGCGTTCGTGACGAAGTGGGGCCATCACGTCAAACGCGTCTATAACGTCCCGGTGCGCACGTGGGCCATGCGCATGGTGCCTACCTTCGTCGCCGCCGATCCCACCAATCTTCGCAACGCCATGACCCGCGATACGTTCGAAGGCGCGATGGCGGAATTGACGGGCAAGGGACTGCGTCTGGACGACACGCGCATTGCGCGTCGCTTGAGCGCATCGCCCGTTCGCGGATCGGCGATGGAACACGCATCGTCGAAGCTGGGCGATCTGAATCAGGACCTCGCCTACACACCGATCCAGCCGTGTCGGATCGTCGATACCCGACTGACGACCGCGGGACAGTTCGCCGCGGCCGAAACCCGCCATTTCTTCGCCATCAATTCGAGCTTCACGCAGCAGGGCGGCAGTTCGACCGATTGCGGCATGCAGGGCGTCGGCGCTTCCGCGGTCGTATTGAACTTGGCCGCGGTCACGCCGCTCGCGAACGGTTACGCCACCGTGTTTCCCTTCGGTACGACGCAACCGGGCACGTCGAACATCAACTATTCCACCAGCATCACCGTCGCGAACAATACGATCACGAAGATTCCCAATCCGCTGGCTTCATCCGACTTCAGCCTTTACAGCAGCGCGTCCGCGCACTACGTCATCGATATCGTCGGGTATTTCGCACCGCCGCAAGCGACCGCGCTGCAGTGCATCCAGAGCGGTTACTTCAACCAGACCACCATCCAGCCGAGCACCTTCGGTGTCGTGGCGGGGACGCTCTGCCCGAATGGCTACACGCGGGTGACGACCAGTTGCAGCGTGTCGTCGAACATCGTGTCGCTGAACTCCGTCGCTATCGGCGGCTGTCAGGCGTACAACAACGGCCCTGTCGCCGAAACCGTGTATGCCGAATCGACCTGCTGCCGGGTGCCCGGCCGCTGATCGGTCTTGCGCGACCCAAGCCAAAAAGAGCCGGGTAACCCCGGCTCTTTTTATTCGGCTGCGATGCGCCGAGGCCTGTCGTGCTGGCCCCTGTGCTGCCGGACTGCGGGTTTTGACCGTAGACTCGGCGAGCGGGCAGAGGGTCTGCCTGCATCACCTTAAGGATTGAACATGACTAGACTATTTCGTTACAGAGCGGGTGTAGTTGCCTTGTTCGCTGCGGCCGCATTCGCGCAATCGCCGGTTGTTTTCGCTGCGCCGCAAGCGCGCACCGAGGCGCGTGCGGCAATCGATGCAGGTAAAACCACGCCGAAGGAGCGTGGCGAACTGACCCGCCAGTTCGTGACCAAGTGGGGCATGTACGTGCAGCGCATCTACAACGTGCCGGTGGGGACATGGGCCAAGCGCATGGTGCCGAATTTCGTGGCGGCCGATGCGACCAATTTCCGCAATGCGCTTAAGCGCGATACCTTCGAAGGCGCGATGGCCGAGCTGTCCGGCGTGGGGCATCGGATGAGCGATACCCAAGCGATCGATCGCCTCGCCAGAGCCACGCTCGGTCAGGGCTCGGATGCGGCGAAGACGGTTTCGGCCAAGTTCGGCGATCTGAATCAGGATCTGGTCTACACACCGATCCAGCCTTGCCGCATTCTCGATACCCGCTTCACCGCGGTCGGCGCCATCCCCGCCAACACCATCCGTAGCTTCGACGCGATCAATACCAGCAGTTTCGCCGCACAGGGCGGCAGCACGACCAACTGCGGCACGTTGGGCGTGAGCGCCTCCGCGGTTGCGATCAGTTTGATCGCGGTGACGCCCGCCGCTGCCGGCTATGCCACCGCATATCCGTTCGGCACCGCGCAGCCGGGAACCGCCAGCATGAACTACGCCGGCGGCGACATCGTCAACAATGCGTTGATCGTGCAGATTCCGAACCCATTAGCCGCTTCGGACTTCAGCCTCTACACGTTCGCCCAGGCGCATTACGTGGCGGATATCGTCGGTTATTTCGCGCCGCCGGTCGCCACTGGGCTGCAGTGCGTGAACACCGCCAACACCGTCGTCAGCGTCCCCGTGGGCGGGGCCGGCGTGACCGCCACAGCACCCGCTTGCCCGACGGGCTACACCCAGACGGCGACCAACTGCGAGACGTCGAACGATGACGTCGGCGTGTTGTACATGAGTAACGGCAATTGTCGCGCGCGCAGCGCCTCCTTGCAGGTCTACGATGTCCGCGCATCGCGAACCTGCTGCCGCGTGCCGGGGCGCTGATGCAATCGGCCGTACGCATTCGCTTCAACAAAAAGAGCCGGGGAAACCCGGCTCTTTTTTATCGCTCGATCACGAACCGAATGCCTCGCTAACCGCGGCCCCTCATCCGGCGCTGCGCGCCACCTTCTCCCCGCGATGCGGGGAGAAGAGGACGGGCGATGTTCTTGCTTCTTCCTCTCCCCGCGGTGCGGGGGAAGAGGACGGGCGATGTTCTTGCTTCTTCCTCTCCCCGCGGTGCGGGGGAAGAGGACGGGCGATGTTCTTGCTTCTCCCTCTCCCCGCATTGCGGGGAGAGGATGCCCAAAGGGCAGGTGAGGGCGCTTTTCGCGCGATGCGGCATTCCGCCCGATTGCATCGCCAACCGCGGCCCTCATCCGGCGCTGCGCGCCACCTTCTCCCCGTGGTGCGGGGAGAAGGAGAAAGGCGATGTGCTTGCTTCTCCCTCTCCCTCTCCCCGCAGTGCGGGGAGAGGGGGACAGGCGATGTTCTTGCTTCTCCCTCTCCCCGCTTCGCGGGGAGAGGATGCCCAAAGGGCAGGTGAGGGGCGCTTTTCGCGCGATTGCGGCGAAACGAACGCAGCAGAACGGATGTCGCCGCAGCTTGCGCTTACAGCGCGGCTTGAATCTCCGGCAGCAGCTTGAACAGATCGCCCACCAAACCGATGTCGGCGATCTCGAAGATCGGCGCTTCGCCGTCCTTATTGATCGCGACGATCGTGCCGGCGTCTTTGATGCCGGTGAGGTGTTGGATCGCGCCGCTGATGCCGATCGCGATGTACAACTCCGGCGCGATGATCTTGCCGGTTTGGCCGACCTGCATTTCGTTGGGCACGTAGCCGGCATCGACCGCCGCGCGCGAAGCGCCGACACCGGCGCCGAGTTTGTCGGCCAGGTCGTAGATGATCTTGAAGTTTTCCGCTGAGCCCACGCCGCGGCCGCCGGAGACCACTTTCGCCGCGCTCTGCAGGTCCGGGCGGTCGGATTTGCCGGCGGCGAGGCCGATGAAGCGGGTGTGCGCGGGCAACGCGACATCGGCCGCTACCGCTTCGATCGCGGCGCTGCCGCCGCGCGCGGTTTCGGGCCACGACGCGGTACGCACGGTGGCGACGACGGTCTGACTGGCCGGGGCTTCGACAGTGACGATGGCGTTGCCGGCGTAGATCGGGCGTTTGAAGACGTGGCTGCCTTCGACCGCCATCACGTCCGACACCTGCGACACGCCCAGCAGCGCGGCCACGCAGGGCATCAGATCTTTGCCGAAGGTGGTGCTGGGGCCGAAGACGTGGCTGTAGCCGGCGGCGATCTTCGTCACTTGCGGCGCCAGCACTTGGGCGATGGCGTTCGCGTTAGCGGCGTTGGCGACGGTCAGCACTTTCGCCACGCCGTCGATCTGCGCGGCTTCGGCGGCGATGGCCGCGGGGTCGGCGGCGAGCACGACGATGTCGATCGAGGCCGGGTTCAGCGCCTTCGCAGCGGAGACGCAGCGCGCGGTGGCGCCGTTGAGTGTGCCGTCGAGATGTTCGGCGACGATAAGAACGTTGGTCATCACAGCAACCCCTTCGCTTTGAGTGCGGCGACCAGCTCGGCCGCGTCCTTCACCATCACGCCCTTGCTGCGCTTGGCCGGCGGGGCGTAGTGCGTGGTCTTGAGCGTATCGCCCGATTCGACGCCGAGGTCGGCGAACTGCAGCGTCTCCAGCGGCTTGCTCTTGGCCTTCATGATGTCCGGCAGCTTGATGAAGCGCGGCTCGTTCAAGCGCAGGTCGGTGGTGACCACGGCGGGCAGATCGACTTCCAGCGTTTCGAGGCCGGCGTCCACTTCGCGTACCACGGTCGCTTTGCCGTCGGCGATGTCGAGCTTGCCGGCGAACGTCGCCTGCGGGCGGCCCCACAGCGTCGCCAGCATTTGCCCGGTCTGATTGGCGTCGTCGTCGATGGCTTGCTTGCCGAGCAGCACCAGATCGGGCTGTTCTTTTTCGATCAGCTTCAGCAGCGCGCGCGCGGCGGTGAGCGGTTGGATCGCTTGGTCGCAGACGACGTGGATCGCGCGATTGGCGCCCATCGCCAAACCGTTGCGCAAATGCGCTTGAGCATCGGCCGGCGCGATGGTGGCGACCACCACTTCGGTGGCGATGCCCTTGTCGCGCAGGCGCAGGGCTTCTTCCAGCGCGATGTCGTCGAAAGGATTGGGCGACAGCTTCACGCCGTCGGTGACGACGCCGGAACCGTCCGGTTTGACCTGGATGCGGACGTTGTAGTCCACCACGCGCTTGTAGCCGACGAGAATTTTCATCGATCGGGGAGTCCTGGGAGCGGAAGAGGAGCCCGGCACAAGACGGCCGCCGGGCGAAGAACGGAATTTTACCTTACCGGCGTTTTCCCGAGCGTCTGCTCGGTTTTGCGGGTGGTCGGGCGCACTGCGGGTCAGCGTTCGAGCGCACGCCCCAGGGCCGCGACGAAACGGTCGGCGGCATCTGGCGCCGTGGCGAAGAACAGACAGGGCTCGGTGAGCTCCAATTCCAGCAATTGCGGGTGACCGTCGCGATCGCGGATCAGGTCCACGCGGGCGTAGGCCAGCGGCGTCTCGCCGAAGCGCGCACGGACGACGGCCATGACCGCCTCGCCGACCTTGCGCTCGTCCTGCGACGGTTCGCGGGCGGTGATGGCTTCGGGCACGAACGGGGCGTCGGTCCCGGCGTCGTTGGGCCGCAGCAGCGGGCCTTTGCGGATGGCGTGGCTGTACTGGCCGTCGAGATAGATCAACCCGGTCTCGCCCAAGGCATCGACCGACGCCAGATACGGCTGCAGCATCACGCTGCGCCCGGCGTCCAGCAGCCGCCCGACGTGATTGGCGGCGGCGAATTCCTGCGAAGCGGCGTAGCGCAGGGTGTCCCGCGAACCGGCGCTGACCGCGGGTTTCACCACGAACTCCATCGCCTGCGGGTCGTCGTCCAAGAACGCGCGCAGAGCGGGCAGCGGAAAGGCATCGGGTTCCACGAACTGCGTGGGCACGGTCGGTATGCCGGCGGCGTCCAGGTCGGCCAAATAATGCTTGTCGGTGTTCCAGCGCACCACGTCGATCGGATTCAGCAGGCGGCTCTCGGCGGCGACCCGTTCGCACCACGCCAGAAAGTGGGGTAAGCGCTCGGTGTAATCCCAGGGCGAGCGCAGCAGCACCAGGTCGTAGCGACGCCAGCTCACCGTGGTGTCGTCCCACGCCCGCACCTCCGCCGACAGTCCGGCGCGCGCGCAAGCGTCCAGCAGAATCGGCATATCGCCGTCGCGATGCAGGGCGGCGATGGCGGTGACCAGGGCTATCCGGGGAGCGGCGGCGAGGGTCCGGGACATGGCGGTGGGCGAGGCGGGCAGGAGAGCGGGCATCGTACCCGGGACGCGATGCGGGAACGAGGGCGAGTGCGGCGTGGACATTGGGTGTCCTGGAATGCCACTCCTGGAACGCCCCTCCTCGAGCGCCACCCCGGAACGCCCGACGTCACAAAACATCATCAGCGGCGAGGCGCGCTGTCCTAAGACGAGCCGGCAGCGGATCGATCGCGCCCGGCGTTGACGCTGCCGCTCTCGAAATCATCGGTGGCACCCACGGTGCCGCGCCGCTTCGTCGCAAGCGAGTCCGCGCCCGACTGCTCAGAGGCGATGCCTGTACGACCTAGTGCAGAAGCCGCGCATCAGCTCTGCCGAGGCCGACTCAACATCATTTTTTCTCCTTTTTTGCTTGCCTACGTGCGGCCGAATCAAGCGGTGATGTCATGTGACGATCCATTCGTTCTCCGATGCTCTCATTTCTTCTCAATTCCACACCGTCGATGGTTGATCGATGCGTCGCCGGTGCTAGAACAGCACTGCAGTCGCGATTCGTAGGTCACCAGCAAGTCGTTCGGATTTTCCCTAAGACTGCGAAGCAATTCACGACCGCTGCTTTATCCACCCATCAGCCAATTCGTCCATGGAGGAACACGATATGAGCCACAAGAAGTCCCCCGCGCGCGCTTCGCGCCGGTTCGTCACCTTCGGCGCCGTCCTGCTCACCGCGCTCGCGGTGAGCGCCCCGATTGCGGCCCGCCAGGGCAAAGACCCCGCAACGGTTGTTGCGGACAGTGATCCCCTGCGCGGCCAGAGCGCACATGCGCTGTCCATCGATGCGCGCGGCAACTGGATGCGCGAATACGTTCAGCTGCGGCTCGTCGAGCGCAACCTGGGCGCGGTCAGCGGCAAGCTGAGCGAAGCGGAGCTGAAGTCGATGTTCCAGCCCAGAATCGTGGGCGGCACTCTGGCCACCGGGTCCGACAACCCGTTCACGGTCGCGCTGGTGAACCGCTTCATTAGCAACAACTTCGACGCCCAGTTCTGCGCCGGCACCTTGATCGCGCCCACCATCGTCGTCACCGCCGCGCATTGCAGCGATTTCATCTTCGCTAGCCAAGTTCAGGTGCTAACCGGCACCCGCAGGCTCGACGGCAGCGGCGTGCGTCGCAACGTCGCCAACATCCAGTACCACCCGAGCTGGAATCGCAACACTTTCGACTACGATGTCGCGGTATGGAGGCTGACCACCCCGGTCAATGGCGTTCCATTCGCCTCGCTGGCGACCGCCACGCCGGGGGTCGGCACCAGCATGCTGCTGACCGGCTGGGGTAAGGTGAGTGAGACCGGCAGCAAGTCGATCGATCTGCGCAAGGCCAGCGTACCGTTGGTCAGTCACGCCAACTGCAACGACAGCAACTCCTACAACGGCAGGAAAACCCCGCGCATGATCTGCGCCGGTTTCGACGCCGGCGGCCGCGATGCTTGCCAATCCGACTCGGGTGGCCCGTTGGCCAGAGGCAGCGTGCTGACAGGTATCGTCAGCTGGGGCGAAGGTTGCGCGCGTCCGAACAAGTTCGGCGTGTACACACGCGTGTCCGACCCCTCGGTGCGCGACTTCATCGTGAGAAGGATTCCTTAAAGGCTATTGTCTTTTGTCGGCGCCGCGCCGCCGGCCTGGAACCCTCGCTCAGGCGAGGGTTCCGCGTTTTCCAACAGGGGTGAGTCGAGTTTCGGACGACTGCGGGGGCGTCTCAGACTTTCTGGGGCGCCCCACCTTGCCAGGACCCGCAGGCCGACCAAACTGGACTTCGATCGCGACAGGAAAGTAGTCCGCCGGATCCGTCACCATGGCCCGTCACCATGGCGGCGCGCAGCGGATTGAGCCCGATGTCACGATGGCATCGCCGCAGGTGGTCGCCGTCTTCGGCCAGACAGCACTTGTAACGACCCTCCCAGAGCGTGCGGCTGTCCTAAGCCGAGCCGGCAGCGGATCGATCGCGCCCGGCGTTGACGCTGCCGCCCTCGAAATCATCGGTGGCACCCACGGTGCCGCGTCGCTTTGTCGCAAGCGAGTCCGCGCCCGACTGCTTAGAGGCGATGCCTGTACGACCTGGTCCAGAAGCCGCGCATCAGCTCTGCCGAGGTCGATTCAATATCGTTTTTTTCTCTTTTTTGCTTGCCTAGGTGCGGCCGAATCAACCGGTGATGTCGTGTGACGATCTATTCGTTCTCTGATGCTCTCTGTTCTTCTCAATTCCACACCGTCGATGGTTGATCGATGCGTTGCCGGTGCTAGAACTGCACTGCAGTCGCGCCCCACAGGACACCAGCAACCGGTTTCGCCCAACTCAAGATGTGAAGGTCGAAAGATGGCGAGGGCGGTTTGGATACTACGGGGCGCGGCTGCAGAGCTCAGCGATAGCGGATGAGTGTTCCGGCGGGCTACCGCCAGTCCAAGTTGAGCAAGAGAGACCCCATCGGGGATCGTCAAGACAACAAGAACCTAAGGAGAAGAAAGATGTTCATGAACAGTAAAATGCTCTTCATCATCGCAACCCTCGGAATGAGTATGTCTGCCATCCAGACGGCCCATGCTTCGGAGGTTTGCAGAGATGCTGCCATCGCATGCGGCGGTTTTGCAACGGGCAGCCTGCTTATCTGTGCTGCTGCAGCGGCTCAGGAAGCCGCCAACCCGATCGCCGACATTGCTTGCTCCGATCTTGCCAACGCTGGTCGTGCGTCCTGCGTTACGATGGCAATCGCATGCGCACCCAGAAACGGCAGCCAACCGGCAACAGTCCCCCTTTCTGTCGTAGGCGCAAGCAGCGCCACGGTAGATGAAACGAAATTTTGCAAAGGGTCCCACCGCGTTACCGGCCTGAGTGTCTGGGTGCAAAATAACTACATCAGAAAAATCGCTTTCACCTGCTCAAACGGCTTGAAGTTGAATACTGGACCTACCGTGGGCACCAGTACCAGCAAGAGTTGCTCCAGTGGCCGTATGGCGCAGGGGTCCAACGTGCTAATGAGGGACGGCAACGTCACGGGCTTTGAATTGCAATGCGACAATGCCTTCACTAACTCCACTGTAGAGACCCAACTGAACCTGGGCAGCATGCTGACTCGCGGAAGCAGAGCCATCCGCATGTGTGCTGAAGGCAGTTACTTGGTCGGCTATCGCGCATTTCACAGCGGATCCACGGGTTATCTGAAAGGAATCGAGTTAATTTGCCGTGGCTTGCCCAAGTGAATTGAGAAAACGGGCCAGCCTGACCCCTTTCGGGACTGGATTCTGCCAGAACCCGTTGAATGCTCGAACATCATGCCCCGACCGTGTCGAGGCATGATGTTACCTCCCGACATCGGCAGAGCAGTATCCGGACTGAACCTGCCGGAACCTCTCGTTCCTGAAATCATATCGCGCTTGCTTTGGAAGGCCGGCGTTCAATTTTGATTTCTCTGGCAGCAATACCGCAGCTCGATCGGATGTCCACGTGGAAGGGCAACATCTCAAGCAGAGTCGACTAACGTACGCCTGACGCAATACTCGTTGTTGCAACGCATGCTGGTCCCTCAACGCTGGCCCGCCCTTCAATTTCGAACCAAGCAGGGCGGCATGTCGAGAAAGGAGAGGCAATGAGCGACATTTTTTTTTATCCGCCTAAAATCGGTCGCCAGATCGCAGGCTCGGCGATTGCGAAAGTACTGCTGGTCGTAGCCTTACTTCATGCAATCTTCCTAATGCAGCCAAAAAACGATACCGCGCAGGATATCCGCAGAAAGCCACCCTCCCAACCAACGAAACAAGCAGTCGATATGCGCCCCCTCCCCCATTTCTCACCAGTTTCCGAAGATATGGATGCCGCGACGCGAGCGACCTTCACGTCGCCTTCTCCGCAGTATTCGGCGTCGGCACTGACGGAATCGGCTTTCAATCAAGTAGCGCCCATACCGACCATGAGCGGAGCCGCACTTTTGCAACTTCCTTTCGAACGCGGCGAAATCGGCGAGGAAGCGTTGTCCGCGCTGAAAATAGACAATCTGTTGGCGGAAGATGATTTGCCGTTACGTATATACGAATACGAGTCTCAGAGCAGATCCGACACTGATGCGAGCGAGCTGACCTGGCTCTATCGCCAAGTTGTCGAACGGGCGATGATCGCCAGCAGAACGCGGGCTCGCATCGAAGGATTCGCCTGTGGCCTGCGGATTTGTGTCGGTTTGCTTGCCGATGGCAACGACCAGGACTACTGGGACTGGAGGGACGCTTTCGCTCTTAGCCCGGAATTGTCCGGCGCCGGCATGCGAGAGGTCATTTTAAAACCGGAGGGACGCTCAGCGATGCTGCGTTTTGCATTCTCGGTAGCGCCTCATCCCATTCTGTCCGAATGATTTTTTCAAACACTACGGCCTTCATGCCGAAATGCGGCGGAACAGCGGAAAAGTGATCTACGCAATGCAAACCGGCTCATGCCGGGCGGGAGTGAAATCGAATTCAATTTTCGAGCCGGACCCACATCGGATCATCGCCAGACGATCCAGCATCTCTACGATTGTTCCACATCTATTCCATGAAGGCATCGAAATGAAAATCCTGATACAGCGAACGATCCTTTCCTGCCTGTTGTGCACTTGCGTTTTTGCTGCTGCGGCTCGGCACGGAGAATTCGATTCCGCGGGCGGTGCGGATGCGTCCGGCTCTCCAGCAGAAACGACCGCCGCGACCCTTGAAAGGCCCGTGGACGAAATCACCGATGCTAGAATACGCGCGGTCATCCAGGGCCTGAATCCGAAGACACGCCCGGATTACATCGGCTATTCCTCCATTCCCGGCATGCTGGAGGTGATTGTCAATGGCCAAGTGATGTTCGTGAGCGACGACGGGCGCTATCTGATGAGCAGCGCGTACGATATCGTGATGCAACGCGACGTCTCACAGTTGGGCGCAATGCCACGCCGCCGATTGAGCGCGCTGAAAGAAATTCCGGCCTCGGCGCGCATCGTCTTCGCGCCATCCGGGCAAATCAAACACACCGTAACGGTGTTCACCGATGTTGAGTGCGGCTTCTGCCAGAAGTTCCATCATGACATTTCCGAGTACAACAGGCTCGGAATTGCGGTCGAATATTTGGCTTATCCGCGCGCAGGAATGGGCTCGCCAGATGCTGCGAAGATGCAGTCCGTCTGGTGTTCAAACGATCGCCGCAAGGCGATGACCGACGCCAAGAGCGGCGTTGCCATTCCTACGCTTTCGTGCGCTGATCCGGTCGCGAAGCATCGCGAGGTCGGGGATCGCATCGGCCTTCGGGGCACACCGATGATCATCGACACGGATGGCGTCGCCCTGCCTGGGTACATGCCGCCCGACAAATTGCTCGAAGCGCTCGATCATCGGGTATCCGAGCGCGAATCGAAGTGACAAGGACTTGCTGGTCAAAGACGTGCTGGTCAGCAATGGTGTCAGCTTCACGTTAAGAAAATTGACGCTGGAAGGAGCGTTGGCTGCAAAAACCACGTCTTATTGGCTTTCATCAGTCCGCGATGCGATGCGCACTCTTGTGCGACGTTGGGAGATGAGCGGCCAGTTCGCATCCGCCAACATCCTTCGCGGGTCTTGGTGCTCTTGAAAAAAGCGCACCTCAGTTTTGCGCGGTAACGCGCAAAATCTGTATGCCCAATATTCGTTCTCGAATAAAAGAGCGTGCCTGCTCAAAGAGCCGAATTAAAGGGCGTACCGACTCAATCGGAAAGTGAGCAAAAGCGATGAGGTTCTCCATGGTCAAACGCCACCGATCGGGCGTCGCCATGAGTTCCATTTCACAAGCCACGTTTCCTCTTTCGCAAAATCCACAATCGATGAAGGAGTATTGAGATATGAACGCAACAATCCGACTTGGCCTGTCCTCCGTTCTGCTGGTGGTTGCTGGTGGGCTTGCCGCCTATGCGCCGGCCGCCTTCGCGCAGACGTCGACGCTCAAGAACACGGGGAACGGTCGTTGTCTGGCGAGTAACGCCGCTGGTACTGTCCTGACGCAGATCTGCAACGGCGCCGCCATCAATCCGCAGGTGTGGGCTCAGGTCAACACCGGCTCCGGCTTTCTGATCAGGAACACCCGTACCGGCCGTTGTCTGGACAATAATGCCGCCGGCCGTGTCTTCACGTCCCCGTGCAATGCCGCCAGCGCAACCCAACGATGGCTGAGACTGAACACCAGCGCCACGACGGCGCGCTTCCGCTCCGTCGGCACCAACCGGTACTTCGGCAGCAGCCCAGCCGGATCGATCATCAGCAGTACCACGCCGACGGGTGCGCCCTTCGTTTGGCAGTACTGAATATTGCATTCGGGCTGAATAAGTCCGTTCAACATCGCTGATTATCAAACGGGGTCAGGTTCGCTTCGAGAGAAGCGAGCCTGATCTCGCTTGCCATATGGCCATAGCGCTGCTGCGGTGCCGACAATCGCGGCCGACCGGCTCGGCTGCCGCTCTCGCATGCCCGCGAGGGTGTCGCGCTTTCATCTGGCGCTTTCATCTGGCGCTTTCATCTGGCGCTTTTATCAGCGATAAAGCTGCGCGAGTCGTGTCGAGGACGGTTCCTGCGCGCTGCGTTCGATTCGATCGCAGGAGCCCGCCGCTAATCAGTTCGCTTTTTTTGCTCCGGCCGCGCGTTGCCTCGATTTCTGCAGCTCCCGTTCCAATACGGCGGCTTCGTCCAATGCATGGCGTTGACGCAGCAGATCGATCAATGTCTCGATCGTATCCAAGGTCGCCGGATCATCGTCGCCAAGCGTTCGGCGATAGCCGGCCACGGCTTCGCGCAGCAGGGTTTCGGCCCGCACGGCATCGCCTTCCGCGCGCGTGATGTCCGCCAGTCTATGCAAAGAAGACAGTGTGTCCTTGTCCAGCTTGCCCAATACCCGGCGTTGTGTTTTCGTGACTTCCTCCAGCAGAGCTCTGGCTTTCGCGATTTCGCCTTTTCTCTCCAAGACGCTGGCCAAGTCGTACATGACGCCCAGGGTGCCGCGATTTTCGTTTCCCAGCGAACGCCGCCATTGCGGCAACACGTCTTGCGTGAGCAACGTTTCGGCTTCTTCGAATTGACCTCGGTCGCGCAGCAGCATCGCCAACTGATATGCGAAGTGGCTCGTGTTGACGCGATTCTCGCCAAAGAGTCGCCGATGCTGGGCGAACATGTCTCGCAACATGCGCTCGGCTTCGTCATATCGCCCTTTCCGTACCAGTAGTTTCGCAATATCGGCTTGGGTGTAGAGGACATCCTCATGATCGTCGCCGTAAATCGCGCGCCTGCCCTCTAGCGCCCGCCGAAAATAGACCTCTGCTTCCGCATTCCGGTCCTGCTGCATGAGCGCCCTCGCCAAAGTGGCGTTCAAGTCCGATGTTGTCGGATGCCTGTCCCCCAACAACCGCCGACTCGCTTCGACCGTCTCGCGTGCGAGCGCTTCCGACTCGTCGGATCGGCCTAACAGACGATACGTTGCGGACAGCAAATTTTTTGCCAAGAACATATCCGGGTCTCGGTTAGCCTGCGTACTGCCCAGCATTCGACGAAACCCGTTCACCGATGCCTCCGCATACGGCAACGCGTCATTGTGCTTTTCAAAATTATTCAGCGAGACGGCCAAATCGCGCGCCGAAATCAATGCGTCCCGATGATCGTTGCCCAGCGTGCGACGCCGCCGCTCGTATGCTTCCCGGAAGAGAGGCTCGGCCTTGCCGTATTCGCCTTGATACGACAGGCATCGAGCGGTTGCCCTGATCGATCGCAATGTGTCCGGGTGGTCGTTGCCCAATACGCGCCGCAAGCCCGCCGTCGCCGCGCGCAGATCGGCTAGCCCTTCATCGTAGCGGGTCATCTCGCAACTCAACTGGCCTCGTGCGTACAGCGAGACGAGCGTGAGCGGGTGGTTCGCACCCAGCAGCCGACGGCGCTGATCCAGCGCCATCTGCTGCGGTTCGATCGCCGCCTTCAAGGCACCGAGCTTGAACAACGTGTCGGCGATGGTTTGCCGCAGGCGCGCCTGCAGCAACGGCGAGTCGCCGAAGTCCTGGTCGATCGTCGCCAATGCCGGCTGCAATGAATGCATCTGCAATTGACTGCGCGCCAGATCGGTCAGATTAACGCCTTCGATCAGGCTCTCCAGTTGCTGCCTGCGCTGCGCTGCGGTCGGTGCATCGCCTTCGCGACCGACGCCTTGTTTTTGGACTTCCTCGATCAAGGCGTTTCGGATGCTGAAACCCAGCGCGGCCGGGTCCATGGACTGCAGCCGCTTGACCTGGAAATCGGCGGCTATCTCCGCTTCCGCACGTGCATCTTCGGCGCGCACGAATCCAACCACCGCGGCGCCGGTCGTCGTCAGCAGCGCCAGTGTCATCACGCTCGCAAGCGCGACTCCAACCCGATGCCGGCGCACGAACTTGCGCACCCGGTACATCCGCGACGTGGGGCGCGCCTCGATCGGTTGGTCGTCGAGCCAGCGGCGCAGGTCCTTCTCCAGTTCCAATACCGACGGGTAGCGGTCGTCCGGGTCGCTCTGCAGACACTTGCCGACGATCCACGACAGGTCGCTGCCCAGCAAGGCCTTCATCTGTTCGATCGACAGCGACCGGTGCTTGGCGACTCGTTCTTCGTCTTCGATACTCAGGCTAGAGAAGCGCGTCAGCAGGCTGGGCAGCTGCGCAGCGCTCAGCAGCCGCGCCAGTTCGACCGGCGTCTTGCGGTTGAGTTCTTCTTCGCTGTACGGCGTGACGCCGGCCAGCAACTGATACAGCACCACGCCCAGCGAATAGATATCCGCACGCGTATCGACATTCACCAGTGGCCCGGACATCTGCTCCGGGCTGCTGTAGACCGGCGTGCCGACGAAGCTGCCCAGACTGGTGTGCGCAGGATGAGCGCTCAATACGCCCAAGAGCGACTTGGCCACGCCGAAGTCGATGATCTTGACGGTGGCCGCCTGGTCCTGCGCACGGCTGACCAGAATGTTGGCGGGCTTGAGATCGCGGTGGATCAAGCCTTTCTGATGCGCGTGGAGTACGCCTTCGCAGGCCTGAAGAAACAGCGTGATGCGTTCGCGGACATCCATCTCCAACTGATCGCAATGCGTGGCGATGTCCAGGCCGCGCACGTGCTCCATCGCGAAATACGGCTCCCGCGACGCGGTGCTGCCGGCGTCGTAGACCGTGGCGACATTGGCATGATTCATCAGCGCCAGCGCCTGTCGCTCGGCCTCGAAACGGGCCAGCACCTGCTTGCTGTCCATGCCGGTCTTGATCAGCTTCAGCGCGACCTTGCGCTGCACCGGCTCGGTCTGCTCGGCCAGATACACCAGGCCCATGCCGCCTTCGCCGAGTTGATCGAGAATGCGATAAGGACCGATCGTCTGACCGATCATCGATGTGATGCGATCGGGTGCAGCCGCGGTCGAAGCCGAAGCCGTCGCCGCAGGCGATGAGGCCTCGGTGGCCTCGCCATTGGCGTTGTTCTGTTCGGTGGTCGCATACAACGCATGCAATCGCTCGGACACGACCGCCGCGGTGGGGCGGCGGTCGGCCTGCGCATCGGTGCAGGCGGCGATCAACTCGCGCAGCGGTTCGGCCCCGACATCGCGCTCCCATCCCGCATCAAGGGCGCGCTGCAGATCGCCGACGGCCATCTGCAGCAGCAGTACGCCTAATGCATACACATCGCTGGCGCGGGTCGCGGCGTCCCCGGCGAGGCATTCGGGGGCGAGGTAGCGCCGCTCGCCATGACCTTCATCGCCGGTCAGGGTCAGTCCCGCGCTGGTGATCTCCAGCGCATCGAGGCGGGTGCGGTCGGTCAGGTCGCTGCATCCGAACTCGCCCAGCTTGGCGCGAACCCGGGCGTGGTTGTGATGCTCGTCGTGATCGTCGTCGGCTTGGTCGTCGATGAGAACGCTTGCGGCGCTGACGTTGCGATGCACGATGTCCGCCGCATGCACCGCCGCCAGCGCGCCGGCGACCTCGGCGATCAGGCGCATACGCTCCGCCGACGCGATGCGACGCAGTCCGCCGTGCGCTGCCGCCCATTGCGGCAGACTGCCGTGGCGCGCGTAGTACATCTCGAGAAAATAGGGCGGCTCTTCCAACTGCCAATCGAGAACCGTCGCGATGTCCCGGCGACCCGCCAGCGTTTCGCGCAGATAGCGCATCACCGTGGTTTCGCGCTGCAACTGCCGGAGGTGCCGCTCGCTGCGGCAAAAGCGGAACACGCGCTGCGTCTGGATGCCCTGCGCCTCGGCATCGTGCGCCTGCGCAAGCCAGGTCTCGCTGATCGGACTGCTGCCCAATGCGCGCGACAGAAGCCATTGCGGTTTGCCGATGACCGCTGAGCCTGCGGAGAACACGACATCCGCTCTGCGGTCGATCAAGCGCGCTTCGACCGTGAGCTGGTAGCCGCGGCGCGGAATGGTGCGGATCAGCGGTTTGTCGCTGTCGTTGTCGTGGAGTGCGCGACGAAGGCAATAAATGGCGTTGGTCACCGCGGTGTCGCCAACCAGCGCGTTGCCGTTCCAGATCGAATCGATGAGCGCCTTGCGGGTGATCATCCTGTCGCTGTCACTGGCGCTGGCCAGACAGGCCAAGACCTCAAGATGCTTGCGTATGAGCGGATGGCTCTCGTTGTTGTAGCTGACCGAGCCGCGGATCGGATCGATCAACCGACCCGACACCTTGTAGGGGTGATCCATGTAGTGATGTTCGGTATCGGCGGTTTCATTCATGGCGATTGTTCTCCACGGATGCTCCGGGCCTGTGCGCACGCATGCGGCCTGGCGGCGCGCTTTCCGGTACGAGCAATGCTTGCCGCAAGCGCCGGCATGCGGGAAGTCGTCGTCCGCGCCGGATGCCATCGATGCCTCCGATGCATCGATGGTGTTTCACCGGCCGCTCGGCGACGAGGTGCGAAACCCCGAGTCTTCCAGATCGTTTCGTCGTCACCGACGACGCTTTGGCGCTGTTCGGCCGTGCATGCGATGCCTTGGCATGTCGTGTGCGATCGATCCGTCGCCCGCACCGTGCCGGTCGCGCGCCCGGACCTTCGACGTCATCGAGGCTCCTACGGTTGAGCATCCATTCTTCTCCGACGCAATGATGATCATCGCGGGCCTGGTCCATCGGCCGAAACGGCAGGTGCGGCCCTCGGGCCCGGCCCCTCCTCGTACGGACCGGTCGAACCAGTGTGCCATCTCCAGCTCCGACCGCAACCGAGGTTTCGGATCGTTCATCTTGCTCCCGCGCCCAATCTTGACCCGTTCGCCTTTCCCCAAAGTACGGGTGCCAGCCCGCAACCGAGCCGGTACACTTCGCCGCTTCAAGGACAACCCAGCCCGGGAGTCCTCCCCGCATGCAAGGCACGGTGTCGGCATGAGCAATCACAAACTCTTCCCAAGCGCGGCCGAAGCCCTCCGCGGTCTCGTCGCCGACGGCCAGACCCTCGCGGTCGGCGGGTTCGGCCTGTGCGGCATTCCCGAAGCGCTGATCGCCGCGTTGCGCGATTCCGGCGCGAAAGACCTGACGGCGATCTCCAACAATGCCGGTGTCGATGGCTTCGGCCTGGGCCAATTGTTGGCGACCCGGCAGATCAAAAAGATGATTTCGTCCTACGTCGGCGAGAACAAGGAATTCGAGCGGCAATTCCTGTCCGGCGAACTGGAACTGGAATTCAACCCGCAGGGCACGTTGGCCGAACGGCTGCGCGCCGGCGGCGCCGGTATTCCTGCCTTCTACGTGCGCACCGGCTACGGCACGGTGGTGGCCGACGGCAAGGAAACTCGCCAGTTCGACGGCCATTGGTACGTGATGGAAACCGCGCTCAAGGCCGACGTGTCGTTGGTCAAAGCGTGGATGGCCGACAAGGCCGGCAATTTGGTGTTTCGTAAGACCGCGCGCAACTTCAACCCGGCCTGCGCGATGGCCGGCAAGGTCTGCGTCGCCGAAGTCGAGCATCTGGTCGAGATCGGCGACATCGATCCCGATCACGTCCATCTGCCTGGTATTTACGTCGATCGTATCGTGGTCAATCCGACGCCCGAGAAACGGATCGAGCAGCGCACCGTGCGAGGAGAACAATAATGGCCTGGACCCGCGAACAAATGGCGCAGCGCGCCGCGCTCGAATTGAGCGACGGCGCGTATGTGAACCTCGGCATCGGCTTGCCCACCCTGGTCGCCAACTACATCCCGCACGGCATGGACGTGTGGCTGCAGAGCGAGAACGGCCTGCTCGGCATCGGCCCGTTCCCGACCGAGGCCGAAGTCGATGCCGACCTCATCAACGCCGGCAAGCAGACCGTGACCGCCCGCGCTGGCGCCAGTTATTTCGGCAGCCACGATTCGTTCGCGATGATCCGCGGTGGGCACATCGACCTCGCCATCCTCGGCGCGATGCAGGTCACCCACCAGGGCGATCTCGCGAACTGGATGGTGCCCGGCAAGATGGTCAAGGGCATGGGCGGCGCGATGGATCTGGTGGCCGGCGTGAAGCGCGTAGTGGTGCTGATGGAGCACACCGCGAAGGGCGGCGAGCACAAAATCCTGCCCGAATGCACCCTGCCGCTGACCGGCGTGGGCGTGGTCGATCGCATCATCACCGACCTCGCAGTCTTCGATGTCACCCCGACTGGCCTGAAATTGGCGGAGCGCGCACCGGGCGTGACCGAGGACGAACTGCGCGAAAAAACCGGCGTCCCGTTCGCGGCCTGAGCAAGCGGCCGTTGTGGTCGTCTCCCAGCATGCGGGGAGAAGAAGTGCCCTGGCGCAGCGCTTTATCCCCTCTCCCCGCATTGCGGGGAGAGGATGTCCAAAGGGCAGGTGAGGGGCGCTTTTCGCGCGATGCGACATTCCGCCCGACTGCATCGCCAACCGCGGCCCCTCATCCGGCGCTGCGCGCCACCTTCTCCCCGCGGTGCGGGGAGAAGGGGACAGGCGATGTTCTTGCTTCTTCCTCTCCCCGCACTGCGGGGAGAGGAAGCCCAAAGGGCAGGTGAGGGGCGCTTTTCGCGCAATGCGGCATTCCGCCCGACTGCATCGCCAACCGCGGCCCCTCATCCGGCGCTGCGCGCCACCTTCTCCCCGCAGTGCGGGGGAAGAGGACGGGCGATGTACTTGCTTCTCCCTCTCCCCGCATTGCGGGGAGAGAATGCCCAAAGGGCAGGTGAGGGGCGCTTTTCGCGCAATGCGGCATTCCGCCCGAATGCATCGCAACCGCGGCCCCTCATCCGGCGCTGCGCGCCGCCCTCTCCCCGCATTGCGGGGAGAAGGGGACGGGCGATGTTCTTGCTTCTTCCTCTCCCCGCATTGCGGGGAGAGGATGCCCAAAGGGCAGGTGAGGGGCGCTTTTCGCGCGATACGGACCTTGCGGCGGAATACACCGCCAACCGCGGCCCCTCATCCGGCGCTGCGCGCCACCTTCTCCCCGCGGTGCGGGGAGAAGGAGAAAGGTGATGCGATTGCTTCTTCATCTCCCCGCGGCGCGGGGAGAAGGAGAAAGGCGATGCGCTTGCTTCTTCCTCTCCCCGCATTGCGGGGAGAAGGGGATGGGCGATGTTCTTGCTTCTTCCTCTCCCCGCATTGCGGGGAGAGGATGCCCAAAGGGCAGGTGAGGGGCGCTTTTCGCGCGATGCGGTGAGGGGCCGCCGACGACGCATGGCTTTACAATGCGGCCATGCTCCCCGAGTCCCTGTCCCTCGCCAATCAACTGTTGATCGCGCTGCCGTCGCTGGCTGACCCGAATTTCGCGCGCACGGTGGCTTTGATCTGCCAGCACGACGCCGAGAGCGCGATGGGATTGATCGTCAATCGCCCGTCCGAATACACCCTTGGCGATGTGTTCGATCAGATGGGCATCGTCGGCGGCGACGCGGACCTGCGCGAACGCGCGGTGCTCGCCGGTGGCCCAGTCCACCCAGAGCGCGGTTTCGTATTGCACGACGGCGATCGCGGTTGGGATTCCAGCCTGCGTATCGTGCCGGGTTTGTACGTCACCACCTCGCGCGATGTGCTCGAAGCCATGGCGCGTGGCGATGGCCCGCCGCGTTCGACCGTGGTGCTGGGCTGCGCGGGGTGGGGCGCGGGCCAGTTGGAGCAGGAATTGGCCGACAACAGTTGGCTGACCGCCGAAAGCGACCCCGACCTGATCTTCTCGATGCCGCTGGACGCGCGGTGGCTGGCCGCCGCCGGCAAACTCGGGGTCGATCTGCGTCTGATGACCGATTACAGCGGTCATGCCTGATTCGATGCCCCAGCCCTCGTTCTCGCACTATCTGGTCATCGATTTCGAAGCGACGTGCTGCGATCGCGGCACCGTTCCCCGCCGCGAAATGGAAATCATCGAATTCGGCGCGGTCATGGTGGACGCCGCCGATTTCCGCGTCGTCGATGCGTTCGAGCGTTTCGTCCGCCCGCAGCGCCATCCGACGCTCACACCGTTCTGTACGGCGCTGACGTCGATTCGGCAGCGCGATGTCGATGCCGCGCCGACGTTCCCCGAATGCGTGGCGGCGTTCAAGCCCTGGTTGTATCGCTATCGCGAAGTCGTGTTTTGTTCATGGGGCGATTACGACCGCGATCAACTGCAGCAAGATTGCGATTTTCACCGCATTCCGAATCCGATCTCCGCACCGCATCGCAACGTCAAGCGTCTGTTTTCCGAACGCCAGGGATCGACGAAAAAATACGGCTTGGCGCAAGCCGTCGCGCGCGCCGGTCTGCGTTTCGTCGGCACGCATCATCGTGGCATCGACGATGCGCGCAACATCGCCGCGTTGTTGCCGTTCGTGTTCGGCGACGCGCGCATGTCGTCCGTCGTCGCGGAGTCCGCGTCGTGAGTCTCTCGACCGACGCCACGGTGTTGGGCTTCGATGTCGGCGCGCGTCGTATCGGTGTAGCCATCGGCGCCGGCTTCGGGCTCGGCGCGCGTGCGCTCGCGGTGGTCGATGTGCATGCCGAAAAAATCGATTGGCCCGCGATCGAAAAACTCTATCGCGAATGGCGGCCCGCGGGTTTCGTCGTCGGCGACCCGATGACGCTCGACGGCGGCGATCAACCGATCCGCCAGCGCGCGCGCGCCTTCGCCCGCGACCTGCGCGAACGTTTTCGTTTGCCGGTGGCGATGATCGACGAGCGCAACAGTTCGCAAGAAGCCGCCCGACGCTTCGCTGCCGAACGCGCCGAAGGCCGCCGTAAACGCCGCGATGCCGACGCTTTGGACGCGGTCGCCGCCGCGGTCATTCTCGATCGTTGGCTCACCGCGCCCCACGACGCCGTCTTCATCGACGACGGCACGCCGATATCCCCCATCACCCCGCCACCACCATGACGACCTCGACCCCGATCTTTCCCCCGTCCTCGACGCTGTTTCCCAGCACCATCGGCTACAAATCCGAACTGCAAACCGGCAGCGACGGCTTGCTGCATCATTTGTTGACGCTGGACGGCCTGCCCGCCGCGACCATCGTGCGCTTGCTCGATCGTGCACAGCAGTTCGTGGACGGTACCGACGTGCCGGCGCCGTTGTTCGGCACGGCGGTGTGTACGTTGTTCTTCGAGCCCTCCACGCGCACGCGGCTGAGCTTTCAGCGCGCCGCGCAGCGCCTAGGCGCGGATGTGCTGAATTTCGATGCGGCCACCTCGTCCACCACCAAGGGCGAAAGCGCGCTCGATACGCTGAAGAACATCGAGGCCATGGGCGTGCGCGGGTTCGTGATTCGCCATCGCGAAGACGGTGTGCTCAACGATCTCGCGCAGCACGTCAACGCCGACACGCGCTTGATCAATGCCGGCGACGGCCGCAGCGCGCATCCCACGCAAGGTCTGCTGGATATGCTGACCCTGCGCCAAGCCAAGGGCGAAGATTTCTCGAAACTCAAAATCGCGATCGTCGGCGACGTGCTGCACTCGCGCGTCGCGCGCTCGGATCTGCATGCCTTGCGCACGCTGGGCGCGGGCGAAATTCGCGTGTGCGGCCCGGCGTCGCTGCTGCCGCCGGTGGACGACAGCGGCGGCATGCTGCACGGCTGCTTGGTCACGCAAGACTTCGACGAAGCCCTCGACGGCGCCGATGTGCTGATGATGCTGCGTCTGCAGCGCGAGCGCATGGATCAGGGCTTGGTGACGTCGCTAGACGATTACCGCCGCGATTACGGCCTGACCGAAGCGCGCATGAAACGCGCGAAACCCGACGCGGTGGTGATGCACCCGGGGCCGATCAACCGCGGCGTCGAAATCGACGATGCCGTCGCCGACGGCTCGCAATCGCTGATCCTGCAGCAAGTGCAGAACGGCGTGGCGGTGCGGATCGCGGTGCTGGAGGCGTTGCTCGCGCCGATGGCGTGAGCGCGCGATAGGATCGAAAGTCCGCGCGGCGAACTACGCGGACTTGTTGAGGTTGAATTCAATCCTCGAGGCGTTGAATTCCTTTGCGGTCGAAGTTCAATTCATTTTCGCCCATCCTCAGCTTTGCCGAGGAGGCTGAACCTAGGAGTGCTTCGGCTAAATGCGACGCGGGCGTTCTTGGCCCATCAGCGTCGCTTCCGGACGATTGGAACAACCCGCTCGAAAGTCGTGCCGTCAAAAGCTCCGGGAATGGCTCTTCAGAGCTTGCATTCCATTCCAACACTGTCTCGGCGAGCCAGGAGGCGCGTTCGATGTCGAGTCGGAACTGCTGAAGTCTGAATTCTGCGTCGGCGATTCTCTGAAGCCAGCGATTCAGCCAGCCGAGATACCAAGAGCCTAGCGCGATAGCTGCGGCAGCATAGGAACCGGATTTTATGATCAATGCAATTGCTTCAGCAGAGTACTTTTTGGTTTCCGGGTCGGTTGTAATCTGGCTGCCAAAATAGATGGAAGCGCTAGCTAAGACGATAAATCCAGAAGCGCATGCAAGATTGACTGATATATATTGTTTTCGCGTTGTTCCGGATATTGTGAAATTATCGAGGCGATCCTTCGCTAGCTGGAGAAGGCTTGAGCGAATTTCACGGCGTACATGTGTGTTGTTTCGGTCATCAAGACTCTTCTTTAGTTCATTTAATGATTTCTCTTTTTCGTCCAGCGCAGCGATTCGCTTGGAATTTTCTGCGTCCAGTCGCAGTTTTTCTTCTTCTGCATTTTTGCGAAGCTCTGCGACGAGATTGTCGTAGTGCTCTTCTCTTCTCCTTTCATTTTTGTTGTGCTCGACTGTAAGTGCGCTACGATGCCGATCAGTGTTCTCGATTAGCTCGGCGGCAACACTTTCCATTTTCTCAAGGATGGTGCCGTGAGAAGCAATGGCGGCATATTTTCCCGAGGAGACTCCGGTAGTAAGTGGTTGATGAAGAACTTGATCAATTAACGCATCTGCTTTTAAAAACAATAATTTATTATTTGGACGTGCGCCATAACCTGGCGATTTCCCCTCTATGCTTATCTGAATGCTATCAACACGAGGATTTTCCGAGTCTTCGCTCCTGGATAGCTGCCACGTGACATTATCAATTCTAATAATTGCATGCCTGATTGCGTGCCCGGACAATTTTGCAATCTCATGAAGATGTTCTTCACTTATTTCTTGTCCAAATGTATCTATAAATTTTATGGTTGCTTTATCCTCGGCGTGTTTTTTCTTCGCTTGTTCAAATGCGCGAATTAGGTCGCGATCATTAAGCCTTGGAACAAATTTATGTGCCATTTCCTTGCCCTTTTTCCTTGCTGAAATATGTCAGCATTTTAATGCTGCCGCTGCGCGAACAACCAGTCCCACAGTTCTGGCGTCTGCGAATACGCCGCGTCCCAACTGTTGTGGTTGGCGTCGGGGAATTCGGTGTAGCGCGCGTCGTGCGCGCCCGCTGTCTTCAATGCGGCGACGATCGCGCGCGATTCGCGCGGCGGCACCACATCGTCTTTCGCGCCGTGGAAAATCCAGATCGGTGTCGTCTTCAAGCGCTGCGCGAGCGCTGCCGGCGGGTCGGCTTCGTCGCGCAAAGGGGTGACGAACAAATCGCGTTCGGCGCGCGGCGCGGAGAGACCGCCGCAGACCGGCACCAGCGCGGCGAAACGCTGCGGCTGCATCAGCGCGAGTTCCCAGGTGCCGTAACCGCCCATCGACAAGCCGGTGAGATAGCTGCGGTCGGGGTCGCCGCCGTAAGCGCGACTGGCATCGTCCAACGCGGCGAACGCGATCTGCGCGGCGGGTCCTTTCCAATCCTGTCCGTCCGGCGCCTGCGGGAAGACCGCGATCGCGGGGAACGTGTCCGCATGCGCACGCACGTAGGGGCCGAGGCCCACCAGCGTCGGTTTTTCGCCGTCGCTGCCGCGTTCGCCGGTGCCGTGCAGGAACAGGATCGTCGGCGCCGGGCCGCGGCGAAACCGCGCGGCGGGCACGAACGCGCGATAGCGATAATCCGCGCCGTCGACGCGCACGTTGCGCTCGACGAATCGCCCGGTGTTCGCTTCCGCGCTGTCGTCCGCGGCGTTGCCGTCGCGCATGTTCGCGCAGCCTGCGACCGAAACGAGGGCGATGAGGCTCAACGCGGCGTGACGGAGTGCGTCTCCGAACGACCGAGATACACGCGGTATTCCCATGGCTTCAATTCCATCGCGGTGGATGCGTCGAGTGTCTCAGATCGTCCCGCGAAATGCTCGGTGTAATCGCCATGGAACAAGCCGTCCTGGAAACGCACGGTCTGCTTCGCGGCCGAGAGATTGAACACCGCGAACACTTTGCCGTTGCCGTCCCGACGTACGAAGCTCAGCACTTTCGCGCCGCGGTCGTTGGGCACGTGGATCATCGGCGCTCCCCAGCGGCCGTTCCATAACGCGCTGGTGTTTTTCTTCAAGCGGATCAGATCGGCGTAGAGCGCGCCGTGCGGGTGTTCGCGCCAGACAATGGGATCTTTCTCGAAGAAGGCCAGGCGTTTCGTGTTGCCAGCTTCCTGGCCGTTGTAGATCATCGGAATGCCGTCGGACACGAACGACAACACCATCGCCGTCTTTACGGCCTTGCCGAAGGCTTCGAATTCGGTGCCTTCCCACGCGTTCTTGTCGTGGTTGCTGACGAAGGTCATGCGCATGCCGCCGCGCGGGAAAAACGCCTCGTTCCACGAGTAGTAGACGTACATCGCGTTGACGTCGGCGTGGCCTTTGGCGACGCGATGCAGGCTGTCGTACCAACTCCAGGCGTAGGTCGCGTCGAACGCACGCGCATGCAGGTCGCGCGATTCCCATTCGGCCAACATGAAGACCGGTTTGACCGCATCCAATTCCGAACGCAGGTTGTCCCAAAAATCCACCGGCACGAAACCGGCCACGTCGCAGCGATAACCGTCCACGCCCGCTTCGCGCACCCAATATTTCATCGCCTCGGTCATGTATTGACGCAGGCCGGGCTGGCTGTAATCGAGATTGATGATGTCCGACCAATCCCACCACGGCGTGGGATGGAAATCGCCTTTCCAATCGCGCGCGTACCACTCGGGATGTTGCTGCAGCAGCGGATTGTCCCAGGCGGTGTGGTTCGCCACCCAGTCGAGAATCACATACATACCCTGCGCATGCGCGGCGTCGACGAAACCTTTGAGATCGTCGAAGTCGCCGAACTCGGGATTCACGCCGTAGTAGTCGCGCACCGAATACGGGCTGCCGAGCGTGCCTTTGCGGTTCTTCTCGCCGATGGGATGAATCGGCATCAACCACAGCACATCCACGCCGAGCCGTTTCAACCGCGGCAGTTCGCGCTGCGCGGCGCGCAGCGTGCCTTCCTGCGTGAACTGGCGCAGATTGATTTGATACAGCACCGCGTTTTTCGCCCAGTCTGGATTGCGGACTTTGACGTAGGGCTGCGGCTGATAGCGCGGGTCGTTGGACGGAGTCATCGGAGAGAGGGGCGTGGAGGTCTCGGCCGCAGCGGCTGGGGTCGGCAAGGCTGAATTCGAGCGAGCGAAAGCGGGCGGGGCGGTAGCGATGCTGGCGAAACCGAGGGCCATGGCGAACAGGAAGGCGAGGCGCATACGGGACTCCTGGAAGTCCGCCGGGTGTACGCCTGCGAAGCGATAAGGTCAATCGGAAAACGATTGCATTGGGCTCGGGCGGACCGATCGGCCGCCGGCCGGGCGCGGCGACGCTCCGGTATGCTGCGAGTACTCTCCGCTGCGTCGAGGAAACATCCCCATGCGTCAAAGCCGTCTGTTGATCGGCAGCACACTCGCTGTGCTTTTACTCTCCGCCTGCAACCGACAGGATGTCGCGCCGGCCGCCACGCCCGCCGTCGAAGCCGACAAGCCGGACGCCACCGCCTCGCCTGCGACGCTGCCGCCGCCAGCGCCCGTCGAAGCCGCACCGCCGCAGCCGGACACCGGATTCAGCGTGGATAAGGTTCCGGTCTCGACCGTGGCGCTGCCGCCCTTCCCGTTTTTCGATACGCCCGAGGGACTGGTCGCCAAACTCAAAGCGGACAAAGCAACGGTCGATTTCGCGCGCCATTATTTTCTCGCCGGGAAACGTCTGGTCGTGGTCGAAGGCCGGCTCTACCACAACGAGATGAGCCTGATTAGTCCCGATAAACGACGCGAGTATTCGACCACGGAATTCCATCGCAACTACAGCAACGCCGTTGTTGCGCTGGGCGGCGCGGAGATCAGCGAAACGCAGTTCACGCGCCCCATCGTCGATGAAGTCGGCGGTCTGCGAGAAGTGAATCAACACTGGCACAGCGCGCCGCCCACCAGCGGCTACGAACACCACAGTTATCTGATTCGCACGGCCGACAAGGAATACTGGATCCATGTCGGCACCGCGGCCGGGCGGCCCACCGGTTATGTCGTGGTCTTGGAAAAAGCGGCGATGGCGCAATCGCTCGGTTTTCTCGATGCCGGCGCGATGAAGTCCGCGCTGGATGCCGATGGCCGCGTCTCGTTGCATATCAATTTCGATACCGACAAATCGACGCTGCGTCCCGATAGCCAAACGACCATCGACGAAATCAAGAAACTGCTTGATGCCAATGCGGACCTCAAGCTCTCGATCGAAGGGCACACCGACAACACCGGCAGCGCGGATCGCAACCGCGAACTGTCGTCCGCGCGTGCGCGCAGTGTGCTCGGCGCATTGGTCGGTCTTGGGATCGATCCGTCTCGTCTGAGTTCCAAGGGCTTCGGTCCCGACAAACCCGTGGCGGACAATGCTGACGAGGCCGGCCGCGCGAAAAATCGTCGCGTGGAACTGGTGAAGCTTTGATCATCCCGCAACGTTGAGTTAGCCGTCATGAGCATGTCGTTTCTTGAGTATGCAGGGGCAATGTATGGCTGCTACGCAGCTATGCCAGACGATGTGCGTGGCGAGTTGCATGCCTGGGAGGCAAAGTATGTAGATGGCTCTGGTACCTATGCCACGTCCGATTGGCCTGGTTGGGAGAGATACATCGGCAGGTTTCAGCCACCAGAGCCAAGGAAGCCAGATGCCTTTGGGTACGTTTACCTAATTCAGTCGGACACCGGGCACTGCAAAATTGGATCATCGCAGTCAGTGTCAAACCGCATGCGTCAACTCCAATGCGGAAATCCGGGACCACTCGTAATTCTGCATCACTTTGCATCGCCAAATGCACAGCGAGATGAGCGAGAACTGCACAAGAAATTTGCGCAAAAGCGCGTAATGAACGAGTGGTTCTCACTAACAGAAGCTGATATTGCTAGCATTGCTTCTCGTGGGCCAAATGGCGGCTAACAATGCGTTCAAGCCGAGCCCGTATCGGGGGCTCGGCCACGTATCTACACTGCGGTAGCACGCGTCCACCGTCCCGCAGGCGGGCGGCATAACTCAGGCGATACTCGCTCCACGCATCCGCGGGCATCGACGTTGAGATCACGAAACCGCCGCAATCGCGGCGGTGTGCGTTTCGGAACGCGACGAACGCCGGCATTCAGCGCTACAGCAGGATCAGCGTCGCCAGGCCGAGGAACGCGAGGAAACCCATCACGTCGGTGACGGTAGTGAGAATCACGCCACCTGCCAATGCAGGGTCGAGATTCATGCGCTTGAGCGTCATCGGCACCAGCACGCCCGCGCTGGCGGCGAACAGCAGATTCAGCGTCATCGCGATGCCGATGACCAGCGCCAGCGTCGGGTCGCGGAACCACGCCCAGGTGGCGAGGCCGACGACGCTGCCGAGCGTCAACCCGTTCAGCGCGGCGACGCGAAGTTCCTTCCACAACAGCGTGCGCGCGTTGGAAGCGCCGACTTGGCCCAACGCGAGGCCGCGCACCATCAGCGCCAGCACCTGAGTGCCGGCGTTACCGCCCATGCCGGCGACGATCGGCATCAATACCGCGAGCGCGACGATGCGGTCGATCGTGCCTTGGAATTGCCCGACCACGCTCGACGCCAGAAACGCCGTGGCTAGATTGATACCGAGCCACACCAGCCGGCGCCGGAACGCGCGCGGCACCGGACTGAACAGGTCTTCTTCTTCGTCGAGACCCGCGGCGCCCAGCGCTTGGTGCTCGGCTTGGTAGCGGATGATGTCCACCACGTCGTCGATGGTGATGCGGCCGAGCAACACGTTGTTGTCGTCCACCACCGGCGCGGAAATCCAGTCGTGGTCGGAGAACATCCGCGCCACTTCGTCGGCGGTTTCCTCCACGCCGATCGCCGGTTGTTCGTCGTCGACGAGTTGATTGATCGGCGTGGTGGCGTCGCGGGTCAACAGCGACTGCAGCGCGATCCGACCCAAATACTGATGTCGGCGGCTCACCACGTACAGATGGTCGGTGTGCTCGGGCAATTCGCCGCGCAGGCGCAGATAGCGCAACACCACGTCGACGGTGGTGTCGGCGCGCACGGTGACCACGTCCGGGTTCATCAAACGGCCGGCGGTGTCCTCTTCGTAGGACAGCACTTGCTCCAGCCGCTCGCGATTCTCGCGATCCATCGACTTGAGCACTTCATCGATGACGGTATCCGGCAGGTCTTCGACCAGATCGGCCAAGTCGTCGATGTCCAGATCCGAAGCCGCGGCGATCAGCTCGTCCGGGTCCATCTCCGCGATCAGGCTTTCGCGCACGTCGTCGCCGACGTGGACCAAGACCTCGCCGTCGTCTTCGGGATCCACCAGACCCCACACCACTTCGCGCTTGCCCGGCGGCAGCGATTCCAGCAGGTTGCCGATTTCCGCGGGCGACAGGGTATTCACCAGCCGCTTGACCGGACCCAGGCGCCCGCTGTCGAGCGCGTCCGAAAGCAGACGCAACTGTCGCGCGGTCTTGTCGTGGCGGATGGTCTCGGCCATACGTAGCGTCCGGTGGCGGGAGGCGCACCTTTCGAGGCGAGGCCACGACGGCGCGACGGGTTATCTGTCCATGGGCGGTATTATCGCCCGGCGAACGGGGGATGGACACCCCCGGGCGGGGCCGTGCGGCTTGCGGTCGTATCGCGTCATGGCAGACTGTTTTGAGCCCGTCGTGGAAAAGGGCGGGCCGGTCGCGTTTTTGTCTATTCGCCGTTGGCGTCGGGCCCTCGTGGAAATGCGATTCGGAGCAAACCGCATGCGATACCGTTGGGACGACTTCAGTTTGGATCGCGATGGCGCACTACTGACGCGCCAAGGGCAACAAGTCGATGTTTCGCGAAAAGTCTTGGACTGCATCAGTCATCTGGTCGAGCAACGCGAGCGGGTCGTGAGCTATGACGAATTGATCCGCAAAATCTGGGGGCACGACAACGTCACCAATCACCAGTTGACTCAGATCGTCGTCGCCGCGCGACGCGCGATCGGCGACGACGGGCAGGCGCAGCGCATCATTCGCACGCTGTCGGGCCTCGGATATCGGTGGGTCGGTCCGGTAACGCAATTGGCCAAAACGGAGCCTTTGCCGCAAACGTCGTCGGCCGAGGACGTTCCATCGATGTCTTTGAGCGCTGTCGCGGCGTCCACTTCGGAGGCGCCCCAACCGGAGCCGTGCATCGAGCCTGTCGCGGCGACTTCGGAGGGGCGGATTTCGGCCCGGCCGCGGACCGGCAGGCGTCTCGTCGCATCGGTCTCGATGCTTTCGTTGGTCGCGGTTGCAGCCGTCTATTGGTTCTTGACCGATAGCGGCCCGACGCCGCCCGCGCAGGCGGTTGCCGCGCCGCCCTCCGCCCCGCTCGCGGTTGCGGAGCGTCGCGATCCCATCGCCTCGCTGAGGACTGCGCTTTGGAAAGGTCAATTCGAAACGGTCAGCAAAGGATTGGCGACGATGTCGCCGCAGTTGGCGGAATCGCCCGATGCGAAGCTCTTGGAGATCAATCTGGATATCGAGCGCGGTCAATTCACACGCGCCGCCGCGCGTTTGGCGTTGCAGCACAAGCGCGCCGCCGATGCGGGAGACCCGGTCTGGCGAGCCAAAGCGCTGACCGTCCAGGCCTATCTCAACGGCGCGTCGGGAAAGGTCGGCGCGGAAGTACTGGCGCCAGGCGCGTCCGCCGTCGAATTGCTCGAGTCGCTGGGGCGCGATGCGCCACAACGCGCGCTCGGCGAAGCCCTCGGCGCGCGCGGTTACGGTTTCATGAAGTTGCAGCGATTCGAGTCGGCGTCGCGCGATCTCTCGCTGTCGAGAGACATTCTGCTGAAGGCGGGCGACGAGCGTGGCGCCTCAACCGTCGCCGATACCATGGCGCGTGTCGACATGCGCATGGGGCGCTTCGAGGGTGCCCTCGTTCTGATGAACGAGATCGCGGCGTTCTCTCGGCTGTCGGAGGGGCCCGTCACAGAAATCTACGCCCGGAATGCCGCGACCAAGATTCAGGTCGAACTGCTGCGTTGGGACGATGCGCTCAAAAGCAGCGATCGCAGCATAGACTTGCTGCGGACGGTGCCGGATTCCGAACGCCGGACGCGCGTGCTTCAACTCCGCGCGCTGGCCCTCACCGGAAAGGGCCGCTTGCGGGAGGCCTCTGGATTGATCGAGGAGATCGACGCGCTGCAGGATGAGCGCTATTCCACGATCGTCGCGGCGGCCCACTACATCGCGACCGGCCGCCATCAAAAAGCGCTGGCGGCGGCGAGCGAAGCGTACGGCTTCGAAGCCTATGCGGCGAACGATACGTTGAATCTGGAAAGCAAAGAAGGCGCGCTGTTGCTGTGGCTCATCGCCGCGCAGGAGATCGCGAAGGAGCGAGGAACGATGCCGGCGCTGTCGCCCGCGCAGATCGAGACCTTGAGCGACGCCGAATCGGATATCGGCCGTATCGCGCGAGGACGTTGGCGACTGTCTCAAGGCCGATCGGCCGAAGCAGAAGCCGAATTTCGACGGGCGTTCGCGGAAGCGAGAGCGATGGGGCACCTTTCCCGCATGCTGGCAGCAGCCGAGCCTTTGGTCGAATCGCTGCTGCTGCGGGGCGATGCGGAATCCGCGCAACTGGCGGTTGCGGAGTTGTGGGGATACGCGCCCGAGCGGTTGGCGCAGGATTTCAGAGCGAACCTGTTGGCGCTAAGTGTCGCGCGGGCGGTCGGCGATGCCGCCGCGGAAGCCGAGGCCTACCGCAATGCGATGGCGACTGCCGGCGAGCGCGAGATTCCCGAATCGCGTTCGGCGCCGTGATGGCCATCGGCCGTCAATCCAGGCCGTTCTCGGAGGGGCGAGCGGTGACGACAGACTTTCGCGATATCGCTTCTCGCTTTGGGAGGCGCGTATTTCAACGGCCAGAATCGGCGCACGCCTGTTCCGGCAGCGTATCGAACAATTCCTCTCTGATGCTGTCGGGTCTTTTCTTGCTTCGATAAGCGCGAACATACTTCTCCTTCAGCTTCGCAAGCCGAATTTGTTCGGCTTGACCGAATCCAGAGACGGTTTCGTCGATGTCTTTTCGTGCTTGCTCGATTTCGCCCGCGCTGGATCGTGCTTTCAATCGAAAATCGCCGACGGCTTCCAAAGCCTTGTATGCGGCGACGGATTTCACGTCGTCCCGCCGCACTTTGACTCTATCGAACGAGGTGGATATGGCGCCGGTGGCATAGATCGAGTAGATCGCCTTTATCGCGACGGGATCGCCCGCTTCCGCGGCGAGGTTCAGCATTTTCTCGGCGTACATACCGTGTCGATCGATGTGCGCCTTGCTCACCGGAACGGGCTCTCCGAAGATCGTGCGCTTGTCGTCCTGGAGCGCGAATATTCGCATCGACGTCGGGTCGCCCAGTTGCGCCGACTTGTAGACGATTTCGTCGAAAACCTTTTGCTCGTCGTCCGTGAGCAGGTCGCACATCGCGGAGGCCGTTTTTTCGCGAATGGCGATGGCGTTCGCGAGCGAATCGACTTCTTGTTCGCTCAGTGAAGCGGTATGCGCGCTTGCGTAAGCGTCGAGAGAGACATCGGCTTCGTTATCTGCGTCTCTTTTCCTGCAGATATCCAGCGCGCGCGCCAACGCGCATGCCGCATAGGCATCGTTTTCTTTCGATGCTTCGAGAAGAAATCTCAGTTGGGATTTTATCGAATGGTTCTGGGAGAACGATCGCGCGATGTCGGCGCGATGTCGGCTTCCTCCCAGCCCCTCTTCTTGCCCGCTCGAAATACGCTGCGGAGCCGATCTTGTCGGGGCGGCATCCTGCGTCGAGTTTATGACTAAAGCGATCAGAATCGAACACAAGAGGGCCGCACCGAGGAGCAGCGTCCTCGGCCTGAGCGAAATACGCAATTTCGATGAGTCGATCATGAGCATGACCTGTTCGCTTGATCAATCGTGAGCCAGGGCCGGAGCTGCGCGCGAGCGCCATGCGGAGGAAAAACCCGGCGTTGCGATGGGTCGGCATAAGGCCCCGTCGTAAGGCCGGGTATCGGCAAAAGAGTCGAATGAGAATTCCACAACTATTCTGTAAGCGCGACGAGAGCCGTACTGTTTCGGCGATTGGGATGATGAATATCCCGGGAGCGCCGTACTTTTTGTCGCCGCTCATCGCGCGATGGTCTCATGCCACCGATGTGGCCGGAAAGCGATCATTCTTTCCGCAGGCCGCTGCCTTGCGAAGTGGTATAGACCTTGTAGGTCAGCGTTTGGAACTCTTCCATCGCTTTGTCGTAATCCATGCTCATGACGAAATAATCTTGGGTCCAGTAGTAGTCGTAGCAATACTTGAGGCCGCAGTTGTACCATTCGAGCGTCCTTCTCCACGCACCGGTGTAAATCAAGGTGTACGGCTTGCGTTGGACGTAGGTGTACTGCACGGCCGATTGCCCCTTCCTCAGCGTGATCTTGCCGAAGTCGATCGTGTCTTTATCGGTTTGCGTTGTGGTTCGCGATGCGGTGCCTGCCGCTTTGAATGCAGCGACATCCTTGACGCCAGCCTGAAACTCCAAGTTGACCCCGAATTGCCATGTCACTGTCCCCGTGCTTTCTTTTTTGAGATCCGGATAACAGTAGCTCGTATTTTCGCACTGCACCGCCGTGCCGATCCATTGAATCGCACGATAGCCGGAGCCGTCTTGAGCGACATCTCTGCTTCGGGTTCCGTTCGTGTCGGCGTAAGTGTCCTTGCATCCGCTCTTCGTCCAGCAGCTTTCCGTTCTCTTCGCTCCTTCCGCGATCGCTGAAGCGTTCGGCGAGATCGTGAACAGCAAAGTCAGGGTCGTGAATGCAAATGCGATCGGAGAGATTCTCATGGCTCGTATTCCTTTTGGGTTCGTGATGGGTGTTGGCCGATAAGCCGTGCGGCTCTTTCGGCCGCTACAGTGCCGATACCGTTTCTGTGCTTGTTTTCTTGCGGAACCTTTTGGTCTGTCGTGGCTTACTCCTTTCCTATCCGAAAAACAGGAGGTGGCTTGGGTGAGTTATTCGCGCTTCTGGATTTAGGCTTCGCCGTCGATTCGCATGTTTCTGCGCATTCGCGGCCATCGTCGCCTGCGGGCATCGCGAAAAATCAAGCGTCAACGGTCGAACGGACGTCTCTTGCCGAGAACATGCCGTGCTGTATTGCCCCGCGGCAATGGCGAAGCGACGATCGATTCTCGATTTTCGTGAGAAGCTTCCGTCTCGATGGGCGTCAAATTCATCCCGCCGTCGTCGCTTTTAAAAATCACGAGACCTTCGGCTTTTTGTCCTGCTCCCGCCAGTTCGATCGCGATGTCCGCGACGGCGTCCATCTGCGTATCGCTACCATCCGAATCCAGGACCACCTGTCTAGAAGCGGCCAGCTCTTCGGCCGCCAAAGCGATCAATCGTTGTCTGTCTGGCGAACCCACATCGAACAAGATCGTGTCGTATTGGCGATCCGCGAAGTTCGCGTAATCCGGCTCTAAATCGGCCCGTATCACGCCTTTGTGGCCTTTGTCGGCGATTCGAATCACCGCCGCGCCGGGAATCGTGCCGCTTTCGGCGCGCACGGTGGCCGCAGAATCCCGTTCGACGAGTGGCCGATTCGTTACTGTCCGTGCCGCTTTCGGGCTGCCGATCCACACAGTCAAGAACAGAGTGCCGAGGACGAGTATCGCCCCGCACACAACGGACAGCGATGCGACATTGGCGGGTATCGGGGTTTTCGTTTCGAGGCCTTTCATCCCAATCGTCCTCCTGCTTAAGAGCGTCAAAAATCCGGATCCAATCGCCTGTCGGTTCCGAACGAAGGCGTTGATCGGGGCCTTCGTAGACATCTGCGGTGGGGACCGGTGCCGCCTAGACCTGGTGCGCAGTCACGCTAATCCGGGCGAGGTTCTATTGGCGTTGTATTCGATGAGAAAGTCGGCATGAGACGATGACAAAACGAGCACGGGCTGAGCATGAAGCGGCGGCTAGCCCTAAAAAGCGAGAAATCTGTCTCGCTTTTTTGCCGAAATGAGTTGGTTTCGCATCCTTCGCTGCATGGGTCGCAAAGGGACATCTCGGAGAGAATGCGGAGTCCTTGGACTGCGCACTCTGCGGCGGTTACGCCTGTCGTGTCTGGACAGAGGCGGAGCGATGGCATTTGCTCAAGCAGTGCAGAGCCCAAGCGCTTCCTAAGGGCTTCCTAAGGGCTTCCTAAGGGCTTCCCGCCGGGCATCGAACTGGCCCGTGCGCGCGGGTCGGCATTCGAGGCGGCCTTGAGCAAGGCCATTCCGATCATGCTGGACGTCGCTCCGAATTCGGGTGAATCAAACTGAATCAATCACTTGCGAGGCCATGGTCCGGCGCATGTGCCTTGCGCTGCTAGGTTTCATCGCGTTGGCCGCAGCGCTTGCAGCTCTGGAGTTCGGATCGCGGCGATACCGACTTTTCAGCGTTGCACCATGTGGCTTTCGAGGTCGTGATCGATACCCGGTACCATGACTTGCGAGGGCAACGGCTGTGGGGAGATGATCCATCGCGTATGGCAGCGTTCATTTCGCGACATCGGCGTGCCCTAGCCGCATCGTTGAATTGCGAACATCCAGGCAAGGTGTGCAAGGACTTTTCTAAGGAGGCGTATGGAATACCGCTGGGACGATTTCAGTTTGGATCGCGAAGGCGCCTTGCTGATGCGACAGGGACGTCAGGTCAACGTCTCGCGTAAGGTGTTGGATTGCATCGCTTATTTGGTTCGCCATCGCGACCGAGTGGTGGGTTACGACGAATTGATCCGAGCCATTTGGGGTCACGACAACGTGACCAATCATCAGTTGGCGCAGATGGTCTTGGCGTCGCGGCGGACGCTCGGCGACGACGGCCACACCCAACGATTGATTCGAACCATGCCCGGATTGGGCTATCGCTGGGTCGGGACGCTGCATGAAGGAGCGGCGCCGACCGTTCCGCTTCGAGCGCCTGCGCTGGATACGACGGATATCGTGCGGCAGCCCGATGCGCCGATACCGATCGCGCTCAGCGATGAGGGGCCTTCGCGATCGTCGATGGACGCTGCGCCTGGGGCGGACGATCTTCGGCAAGAGACTGTGCTTAAGACGACGGATACCGTCGTTGCGTTCGATCCGCCTGCGCCCGACACACTCGCTCGAACGGAGGTCGATGCGCTCGCGTCCGCGACTTTCGGCAAAACGCGTCTGCGCGTGTGGGCGGCCTCCGCGCTGGTGCTGGTCGCAGTGATCGCTTCCGCTGGGCGGTTTCAAGACAACGCCCCGGATGCTCCGGTGCCGCCGCGCGCGGCGAATTCGGAGCACGCGGCCAATGCGGCGAGTGGTGCGAATGAGGCGACCACCATCGCCCTGATCCAAGAAAAATATTGGAAGGGGGATGTCGAGGCCGTTCGCGAAGGCTTGGCGACCTTGCCCCCGGAACTGGCCGACTCGCCGGATGCTCACGCCCTCGAAATCCAACTGGATATCGATCGCGGGCGATTCGAACGCGCGACGCAGAAGCTCTCGCTTCAGCAAACCAAGAGCCAGGCGGCCGGGGATGTCGTACTGCAGGCCAAATGGCTTTCGATGCTGAGCGATTTGAATGCGAGGGCGGGAATGCCCGCACCCGACGTCTTCGCGCCGGGTCAGAAAGCCGTCGCATTGCTCGAATCCATCGGCATAAAAGCGCCGCCATCGGCGTTGGGCGAAGCGTTATCGGCACGCGGGACCGGTCATCTGTTCGCCGCCGAATTCGAACTCGCCGTGCGCGATCTGGTGAGAGCGCGCGATCTGCTGTTGAAGGATGGCGACAAACGACGCGCGACAACGGCTCGACGGATGTTGGCCCACACCTGGTTCAGGATGGGCAATCTCACCGACGCCTTGGATGAGTTGAACCGGACCGCCAAGGATGCCGAGACCTTGCAGGACGCGTACGGCGAAGCGGCCGCGCGTCTTGTCGCGACTCGGCTTCAAATCGAATTGCTGCGATGGGACGACGCGCTCGATAACAGTCGGCGCAACATGCTGATCACCAAGAGCGTGTTGGATTCTCCCAATCGCGCCGCGGCGACGCGACAGTACGCATTGGTGCTCACGAATTTCGGCCGGTTGCGCGAAGCCCGTTCGTTGTTGGAAGAAACCTCGCGACAAGCGAACGGACCCACGCCTTCGGCCGTGTTCGCGATGTACCACTTGGCTTCCGGCAAGGCGCAAAGCGCGCTCGACGATGCGGCGGCGATGTTCGCAGCCATGGACCCCAGCTCCAATCCCAACATGATGCTGATGAGTCAGGAAGGCGCATTGCTGTTGTGGACGACGGCGGCGCAGGAGTTAGCGGCTCAGGGCAACGCGAAGCCGGCACCGTCGGCTGCGCAAGTCGATGTGTTGCAGCGCCCTCGATCGACGCCAGGCCGCATCGCCCGCGGCCGGTGGCTCTGGTCGAAAGAAATGCGCGATGACGCGGAAACGGAATTGCGATCGGCCTTCGACGAAGCGCGTCGGCAGGGCCGGTTGTTTCATATGACGCTCGCCGCCGAGCCGCTGGTCGATCTTCTGCTGGAAAACAAGGACATCGACGCGGCCGATGCGGTGCTGGCCTCGTTGCGCGGCACCAACCCGGATCGGATGGATCGCGATTACCGAGTCAATCTGTTGCGCTTGCGGACGGCGCTCGCGAAAGGCGACGTCGCCGAAATCGAAGACGCGCATCGCAAAGCGTTGGCGGTAGCGGGCGAGAGGTCGGTGCCCGGTCGATCCCGTTCTTCGTCCATCACGATGTTCCAGCCGCGCGCGCACAGCGGGAAAGGTCTGCAATGAATTCGGAATCGAAGCCGAGCGAAAGCAGGGGTGTCATGCTTCCGCTCGGCTGCCGTACGTCATACGTCCTTTCTCAGATGTCGCGATGCGCCTAAAGACAGGGGTCCGTAGGCGCACGCGAATCATCGCTTAGGGCCTCTGTTTAATCAGGAAGCTGATATTGATTCCGTTGCCCGGCTGGTCCAAGGGGTCGTTGCCGTTGTACGAAATGATGGTGTCTCCGATTGCCGCGCTGCTCATGCTTCGCGAATAAAGATACAGCGCGCTATCGCTGCGAACGACGCTGGTGCGCAATCCCCAACCGCTCGGAGTAAACAGCGGTTGCGCGTCGTCGTGCGACAAGGCGCATACGGCGAGCGCGCCAGCGAGGCCCGGAAGACCGTAGCATCGAGTCTGTTCGTTCAGCCCATCGTCCAAGTAAGTCTTGACGCTTTGGATGGGATTGGTCGTTGCGGCACCGCGCACCACCATGATGGCCGCCGAAGTGAACTCGTTGGCCGTTTTATTGATGGTATAGGTTTTCGCGCCTGCAGACCCCGCGTAATTGTAGAACAACGATATGCCCATATCGTTGCCGGTAGCGCTGCACACGGTCGCGGTATTGCCGGTGACGCCGCACGAGGCGAATCGAACCCAATCGCCGCTGCTATCGGCGGTTCTCGGGACGACACCGGTGGCCGTCTGGATCGCTAAGATCATGAGGTCGCCGGCTTGAGTCGATCCAGTACGCGAGACCGGCATCGTGCTGCCCGACGATTGGTAGGTGCTCGTGGTCCCGACAATCGACACCGTCGACGCTAACGTCGTGATCGAATCCGACGTGGTCTCCGCGGACCAGATCTGCTTATTCGCCGTGTCGTACAGGGCAAGGCTACCGTCGTTATGCAGCGTCAGACGATTGACGTGGCTGCCGCGCGTGTTCGATGTCCACGCCGGAGAACGGCTGTGGCTTTGAAGCGTCAGATTGCCATCCGCACCCAGAACGAGTCGTTTGCCGTTTTGGTGCGCGGTGTTCGATGTCCAAAGCTGGGCAAGATCGGATTGCCGCTGCAGGACCAAATTACCGTCGCTTTGGAACACGAGCCGGTATTTCCCGTTCGCGGAGGTCAGATGCTGGTTAGGTTTCATGGATTGGTTGACGATCAACGTGTCGGCGGCGAACAGGCTCGCCGTCGCGCCGATGCCCACAACGATGCAAAAGCTTCCGAACAGACATTGCAGCGTTTTTTTCCGGTCCTTTAACATGGTCTTGTCCTATTGATGAGTGGAAAATCATCGGAAATTCGCGACCGAAGCGGCTTTCGGCGATTCGGCCGCGCTTGATCCGATTCTTGGGTCGGTCCACGAAATGGGTCGCGTCGCGCGCCAAGGCCGCTACGAAACGCTGACATCGGCGCGCCGTCTTCGCGTCACATGGTGGCCGATGTGTAGGTCGTCCATTGCAACGAGGTCGAAGTGGGCGTCGGCAATGGCGTGCTGTACGTGGGGTTCGGCGTATACATCCAGCCAGCGCGCCCTTTTCCGAGCGGCACCATCTGGTCCTGCTCGCCCCAACCATGCGTGACGGCGCGCAATTCGGATTTCGGGTTGCCGCTGGCATCGAACTCTTGCACGGAGTACAGGCTGGCGACGCGCTGGGAATCGTTGGGGCTGGGGTTGTCGAACGTCGATCCGTTGACGTATTGCATCATTCGTGACCAACCGACGAGAAACCGTTGACTGCCGGTGCTGTCTTCGCCGAGGGAAACGAGCTGCGGATAGGACAAGAAGTAATCGGCGCTTTCTCGGACCCACTTCTGCCACACCACGCCACCCGTGCTGTTCAAGCGCACCATGCCGATTTTCGTGGGTAAGGTGGTCGTACCGTCCGTCGCGGCGAAGACGCCCAGGAAGCCGCCGCCCGAAAGCGCCACAAGCGAGGTCGCGCCGCCGTTGAAGCGGTTGGCGCTTTGTGTGGATCTGTAAATGCTACGAACCAAAACTGGAGCCTGTTTCTCGACGTGCATCCAGATGCCGCCTTTGGTGAAGTCGCCATCGACTCCGTGCCAGTCGGTGGTGCAAAGCGCCGCGAATGGGCCTTGACCATAGTTGGCCGGTCGATTGGACTCCGTATGTCCTTCGCCGCATGCCCAGAGCCAGCCACGCGTCGTGTCGATCGCGGGCGCGGTGCGGCTGACCACGACGAAGCTGTCGCCTTGATGTTGCGGCGTGCCTCCGGTGGTGGATTTCAACGAAATCCCATAGTGCGTGTCGTTCATCACCAGGTTTTGGTGCCCGATTTCCCAACCGCCGCCGATCGCCTTGCTGACGACGTATCGATTCGTCGGCGCGGCGGGCAGGGGGGAGACCGCGGTATTTTTCCACTCGTACAGCCACATGTGATCGTCGGTGGCGTTGGCGGTGAGCCAATCTTTCCAGGTGGCGTTCGTGAGCGAGGCGACCAAGTCTTTGGTGGCGCCTGTCGCCGAAGACGGCCTTCTGCACAACGCCGCGACCGTGGAGCAATCCGACGTCGCCACGATGCCGTTCATTTCTTTGCATTCGGGGAAATCGCGCTGCGAGAAGCCGCTGATCGCCCCTGTGCTGCTGACGTTCGCGGACACGATGGTGCCGTATCGCGTCGTCGCGGCGGATGTCGATTTCGTCGAGAGAGACGCGAATATTTTCCGCTGCCCGTTGTAAACGCAGGCCTCGGAATAGATGCGGCCTGGGGTCACGTTGTAGGGCGCCGCATTCATGCCGGGATGCTGGGCCAAGATACGGACGACCCATCGATGTTCTTCGGCGGTCACGCGCGCGCCGTCCAGAGCATCGTTCGCCGTCGAGAGGGTTCCCGCGGCAGGCAACGCAGCTTGGACGGACAGCGCGAACGCCATCGCGGACGATAAAGCGGTCGCTTGCGCGATCGCTCGCGTGTTCTTCATGATGTTCACTCCATTGAAATGCTGGGTGTGGAATTGGCAGCAGGCGGGCGGACAACCGTCGTAAAGCCCACCGGCGATCTGTCGTTGAATCTCTTCGTGGCGGTCTGTGCGCCGCGCGCTTGCCTTTCCTAAGACTGCGAGGCCGTAAACGATCGGTGCGGACTTACGGATTGCACATCGATGTCGCCGCTTTGTAGTTGACGTCTGGGCCGGAGGCCGAGATGACCGAAGACACGACGTTCTTGCCGCTGTAGGGAACGTACACCGCGATCGTGCCTTTGAAAGTGGAGGAATACTTGTAGGTAGTGCCTTGTACGCAAGTCTGCGGTCTACCTTCGAGCGTGTAGTTAACGATGTTGTCCGCGAGTCTTCCGGAAACGGTATAGCCGACTGCATATCGGCTGGAATTCTTCAACAACTCCATCGAGGCGCCGTTAACATTGACGTAGACGGGGTTGCTGCTGCCGCTGCCCGGATAGCCGGACGAAATATTGCATTGAATCGTCGATCCTGAGTTCGTCATCCGAGCGTCGATGAATTTAGTCGCAGTGACCGTAATCGTGCATGTCAGTCGTGTCGCCGGTTTTGTTGAGGAAGCGGGCACCGCGATATAGATCGTTTTTGCGCTGGCTGCGAAAGCCGATAAAGACAGGCCTATCGCCATGGCTGTTGCCACAAACAGGGGCCCAATATTCACGCGACGACGGTTGTTCTGCGCGTTCTCGTTTTTAGGATGACTGGTCATTGTTCTGGCTTCCATTCGTTTGGTTTGTGGATTGGTATGTTTCGTGTTGAACGTTCGCTTTATTGGCGTTGTGTCGCTTTTGCCGGAGGATCTTTTGACGCAATCGCGTCGATTACAGGCTCGACACCCTCACCGTGAAGCCGCTTTGCGTTGCGGCCAATACCTCGATCTTGAAGCGTTTACCGGCCGGTTCAGGCGTGGTCCACGATTCGTTGGCCTTGAACATATTGGATTCTTGGTTGGAGTAGGTATGCGGAGTCGGATTGGCATCCACGATGTACGCGTATCCTCCTTTCACGGAGTGAATGATGACCGCGTCGCCCGGAAGTTCGGACTCGTAAATGCCGCCGCTTCTCTTGCGCGCTTCGACGGTGTAGTAGTCGCTTCCGCCCGGGACCATCAGTTTGATCAACAACACATTGGTCGATGCCTGAAAACTGGCGCGGTCGAGGGTGTAGGTCGTCGTTGCGGTGGTGTGGTTGTGCGTCCGCAATCGTGCGGCGGCGACCCAGCCGAGCTGATGTCTCTGGTGACTGATCAGATGCTGCGGCAGCAATCCGTAATTCGAGTCGAGGGCCGTTTCGGTCCAACCGCCGCTCATCAGATCCCAGGGGTTGTCGTAGCTGTCGTCATCGCCATCGGTATTATCGGAGTGCGACAAGTCATAGGCGTGCCCCATTTCATGGGCCAGAGTCGATATGCCCGAATTCGCACCAGAAATGTACATGTAGGCCCAAGGCGCATTCCAGGTGATTCCCCAATTCTTGGTGATGCCGTCGAGAGTCATGGATTTCAGGTCGCCATACGCGTATCCATCGACGTCTTGATTGAAAACCATGTTGATGCCGTAGTAGCTGGCGTAATTGACGCTCGGATTGGCTGCAGCCAAGCAGTGGTCTTGGATCAGTTGTAGTTTGAGGTACCCATTCGATGGGTTTTTGTAGTACGAGAGCGGCTGGGGAAGCGTGTACCATCCAAAAGCAGCGCTACCCGTCAGATTGATTTTGCCGTGCGACACTTGGCGCCAGTAATGGTCCAGCCTTCCGGACACGTTGGCGTACATGTCCGTGAAATAGCTTCTTGGCTTCGGCTCTGTCGCGATGTCTTTGAACTTGCACATCACCGTTACCCAAGATGTCTTCCCGCTGACCGTCGCCATGGTCGAGAGATCGCCGGCTTTCGAAGAGAGTCTCCCGCCTGCCGTCAGATCGTCGATCGGAACGATCGCTTCTGGAATCAGCAGGCCATCCGAGTTCGCCGATCGCGATTGCGACAACGTCATCGCCACTCGGCGGTTATCCAAGCGATCCAGGTCGCCCGCCGCGCGTTTTGCGCTGGCCGCGTCGAGCGGATGCTCGCGGCCGTTGTCTTCGACCAAGCTGACGAACAGCTTCGATTTCCTATTCGGTCCCGGTCTACCGTCGCCCCAGACAACATCGAGGCGGCCTTGCAACAGCGTGTCGTCGCCGACGGCGACTGCCCCCTGTCGTTCGGCGCGCGTGCCGATCGAATCGGGCGTCGCCGCCGTCGCCGCCATCGCAAATACGGCGACGCAGACGGCAAGCGCATTGAATTCGAATTTCATGATGCGTTCCTCATCAACGATTTCAGTCATTGGGTCGCTTGCGGCTGGCGACGGATCATTCTGATTCCAACCCAGAAGCGGTGAGCCGCAAGCCTGCAGCGAGTCGTATCGATCTCGAAGATCGCTTCCGACGATCTATCGAGCGATTGATTCGTCGGGAGCGAGTCCGGACATGTGCCGGACTCGCGACTTGACTGTGCCGGCAGGAGCCGGCACGAACGGCAAAGCCGGCCGCGAAGCGGCGAGCCGCAAGGATGCGGCGAGTCAAAACGATCAGGAAGATCGTTTTTCAACAACCTGTTAGATCGCGTCCGCGAGCCGCTCTTCGACTCACAGCGGAATGGTTTTCCACGCGTACACCATCTGATTGATGACGCAAGAACCGGTGTAGCTATACGCGGTGATCGTGGTTCCGCTCAAATTGGCGAAGCACTTGTATTCGGCAACGGTCGCGGGGAACTTCACGATCTGGCTGTAGAAGGGCTGGCCGCCGCCGGGGTTTTGGACCACCGTAGGCCAGAAATCTTGATAGGCGCTGGTGCTGCATGTCGCCGAGTCCAGCACGCTGCCGATGGCCCGGAGGCATTTCCCGGTCGCGACGTTCTTCAGCGTCAATCGACCCTGCGCGTCGGTCGTCCAATCCCACTGCTGGTTCAATCGAGTGGAGACGCACGTGTCCATCAGCACGCGGCCATCGGTGGCGCCGACCAGGCACCTGCTGGTGTGCGGGCTCTGGAATCGATATTTCGCCGCAGAGGCGTCCGCGGCATACAGGGTCGATGCGGCGGCAAGCGCAGAGACCAGCATCGCGGCGCGTGCATTCATCACGGTATTCATGGGTGAGTCTCCTTTGTGATTCGGGATGAGGACCGGCCTCAGGCGGCCGGCTAGGTGTAAAGAGCGGGGCGTGCGAGGCGGGGAGGGCTGTTTCGCATTCGTGCGTGGAACTAGGTCCCGTCGCGATATACGAATCGGCGCACGCCGGAACCCGTTTTCGGCTCGGAGGGTGCGATCGGCGTTCTTGGCCGCTCCGCACCATCTGGAGCCCAGCGTGGTCTCGGAGCCCGCCACGCGTCGTGCAAAAAAAGCATCGCAGCGTCATGAGCCGATCATTGAAAGATCAGTGATGCGGAAAACGGGCAGAAAACCGTTGCCGGGTGGCCTTTCCCGGTACGGCGTCGCATTTGATCTCTCTTCGAATGCGGTCCGACCCCGAATGGGCCGGCAGGCACACCATCGTTGCGCATCGCGCGGAGTGCATTCGGATCATCGGCGCGACCGTGACCACGATCACGGCGCTGGCGGCGTTGACGTTCGGTTCGGCCGTCGGATCACGACAGAGACGCCGTTGGGCGGCGGAATGGGGCTGCGAAAAAACCGGTCCGTTCTACGGCCGATGCGCCGAATGTGTGTCCGAGAGCGATGCCCGATCGCGTTCTCACAGTGAGTTCTTTCCGACGCCGATTCGGCACCCGAATCCAGTCCGCTGCCTCAGACGACCGCCAAGCGGACCGCCCTGCGCGATAGGATAGGCCGGCTCGACACCATGCCCGCATCATGTCGGCCAGCCCGATGAACGCCAAGTCCCCGATGCCAAACGCTATGACCCTATCCCTATCGCGAATCGTTCTCGCTTTTTTGCTTCTATGCGCCGCGTCGAGTTTGTCCTCATGCCGCGACCCGGCCTTGGTGGAGAGCGCGAAAAAGGACGCGCTCAAATTCTCGAACACCATGACCTGGCGGCCGGATTATTTGAGTTGGGCGCAAAAGGCCGAGGCCTTGCCGGGTGTCGGTATCCCGTCGCCGCCGAAGAATTCCAGTGCGGAAACGCAAGAAGATCTGCGCGTCATGCACGGGTATCAAGCCGCGAGAACCGCTGCTCAAATCGAGGAAATCAAGAGCGAGATCGATATTTTGCAAGCGCGCTTCGGCGATCAGACGCTAGCGCAGCATGTCGACCAAAAACGCCGCCCGAATAGTTTTGACTTGATGGCCTTCGTGACCGAAATCGAAGGTCCGCAAGTGATGCGGCAAAAGCAGTTGTTCGACCGCGTGCGGCCGTCCTTCCTCGACCCGACGATCAAGCCGGCCATTCCGGTCCCGCCGCATCCCGCTTATCCGAGCGGCCATGCCACCCAAGCGTTTTTGCGCGCTTTTGTGTTGGGCAGTCTCGATCCCAAAAACGCGAGCGTCTATCTGAAATCCGCGGAGCGGATCGCGCGCAACCGAGAAATCGCCGGATTGCACTATCCCAGCGACTCCGCGGCGGGCCGCGCGCTGGCCCAGCAATTATTCGCGGTGCTGTCGAGGGATCCGAATTTCGTCCAGCAATTTTGGTTGGCGAAAAAAGAGTGGTGAAGATCGTCGGAGCGATGAAGAACCCCGGATGAGACGACGTTGCCTCGAAGAAACCACGCGAAGCGTTCGAAGGAACGAACGGTCGGCGGTCGGACGGCTCGCTTTCGATCATTCGGACGGTTGGATTCGCGCGACGGTGCTCGATTGAATGCTTGCCTTTGAGGGAAAAACGAATGAAACCTAAGCGTTCCGTATTCGCCGTCCTGCTCGTTTTTTTGGCGATGCTCGCGGGCTGCAATGTCCGGTTTTCGACGACGCCGCAGGAGACGTTGCCGCCGCCCGAGCCCGGCACCGAAGCGCAGCGGCTCGAAATCAATGAGGTGGCCGAATCGGTCGTCGCGGCCTTGGATCGCGGCGAGTTCGACGCCGTATGGGAAGCCTCCGGTCGGCAACTCAAAGGTTCGACGGGCAAGACAATCTTCAGCGGCACGCTATCTGTCATCAGAAAACAGTTCGAGACCCCGGATTCGAGACAGGTTGCGCAGATCGGCTTCGCGAATCAGGTCGATCCCGGCGGCCCGAAAGGCGAATACGGCGTCGTGTGGTTCGATACGACATTCGGCGATAAAACCGTCAGCGAAAAAGTCGTCATGGAGAAAGAGTCCGGGCAGTGGAAGCTGGCCGGCTATTTCTTCGTGGCGAAGGTCAAAAAAAAGCTGATCTAGCAGGCTGTTGAAAAACAGCCTGCTAGCGCAGCCAGGGATGGTTGCGACGACGAAGCGAGCGCGTAAGCGCTTAATTCGTCGGGAGCGAGTCCGGACATGTGCCGGACTTGCGACTTGACTGTGCCGGCAGGAGCCGGCACGAACGGCAACGCCGGCCGCGAAGCGGCGAGCCGCAAGGATGCGGCGAGTCAAAACGATCAGGAAGATCGTTTTTCAACAACCTGCTAGGGCGCTTAGGCTTGCCGAGCCGAGAGGCCGCACGCATTCGCATGCGGTCGGCGCTTCATCGAAACCGCATCAAGTATCCACGCCCACTTGCCCTTGCTCGAAGCCGCGGGTTTTGCGCACCGCGAGTTGATGTTCGCCGCCCAAATGCTCGTAGTGGCCTTCGAGCGTGGCGAGTAGGCCGTCGACGCCGAGTTTCGGGGTTTCTACCGCGACGCCGCGGATTTGGCGCAGGATGCCTTCGCGTTTCCAGTGGCTACCGCGCAGCTTGGCCCATTTGCGTGCGATCGGATTCGGGCGTTTGGGTTTGCCGAGTTTGGGCGGCACCCACAGATAATCGTCGAAGATCATCACGCCGCCGGTTTTCAGCAGGGGCCAGCTCATCACGCCGTCGGCCAGCGCGCCGAAGGCCGAATGCCAGCCGTCGATGTAGACGATGTCGTACTCGCCTTCGACTTTGCGCAGGCCGTCGAAACTGTAGCCGGGGTATTCGCGGACCTTACGCGCGTGCGCAGCGGTGTTCTGGCGGAAGCGTGAGTGGTAATCGCCGTAGACGGGATCGTGCGCGAACAGGTCGAGACAATCGATGCGGCTGTCGTCGGCGGTGAGGATGTTCTCGCATAGCCATAGCGTCGAACGCCCCTCGAAGCTGCCGATCTCCAACGCACGCAATCCAGTGCGACCGCGGAATCCGCCGAGCCAGCGCTCCCAGTACGGGATATTGTGTTCGAACCAGTTTTCGGAGAATTGCGGGGCGGCGTCGGCGGGCGGCTGCGTGGGCGTCATCGGTGTCGGCGGGTCGGAGGTCGCCTGCGAGTGTAACCGCCGCGTTTCTTGCGTGCGTCGATTCGATCGAAGAACAGCTCCAAAAGCCCGTACATCACCATGCCCAGGCCGAAGGAAAAGTACCCCAGAGGGCGTATAACGCGGGGGCTGTCCGGGGCTCGCATCAGCGAGAAGTAGGCGGCCGCGAGCGCGATGACACCCAATCCGGTGGCGATCGTTCCCAACGTCTTGCGTCGAATCCGCGCATTCGCCGGCTTTCGGCAGCGCGCGACGATCGCGCGGGCGATCTCCGGCGGACATTCCACATCGCGCAAATGCGCGAGGACTTTCTCCTCCGATGTGCGTATGGCCAGCAGCGCAAGCGCCTGTTCTTCCCAGTGCGTGATTTTTTCCGGCGTCGGCGGCCGTGGGTTCACGACACGGCTTTCGCCAGCCAGCGCTCGATGCCCTCGCGGTCGCGCGCGCGCAACAGCGCCGAGGTGCGGGCGCGCAGCGCGCCGTGATCCAGATCGCGCACCGCGCGGCGCACTTCCAACAGCGTGCCGGGATGCAGGCTGAATTCTTCCAAGCCCAGCGCCAGCAGCACCGGAGCGAACAGCGGTTCGCCGGCCATTTCGCCGCACACCGCGATCGGCTTGCCTTTGCGCTTGGCGGTGCGGATGGTGTCGTTCAACAAGCGCAGCACCGCCGGATGCAGGGGCGAGTACAACTCGCCGAGCGCTTCGTTCATGCGGTCGGCGGCGAGCGCGTACTGGACCAAATCGTTGGTGCCGATCGAAAGAAAATCGACCGTGTCGATGAACGTCGGCAGGGCGATCGCGGCCGAAGGCACTTCGATCATCGCGCCGAGCGCGATGCGATCGGCGATGGCGTGGCCTTGCTCGCGCAATTCGCGTTGCACCGATGCCATCAGCGATTGCACGGCCACGATTTCCTCGCGGCCGCTCACCATCGGCACCAGCACGCGCACCGGCCCGTAGCTGGAAGCGCGCAGAATCGCGCGCAGTTGCGTGCGGAACAGGTCGCTGCGGCTCAGCGACAAGCGCACGCCGCGCAGCCCCATCGCGGGATTGGGTTCGTCGGTGAGCGCCAAACCGGTGCCGTCGGCTTTATCCGCGCCGATGTCGAGCGTGCGAATGGTCACGGTGCGGCCGGTCATGCCCAGCACCAAATCGCGATAGGCGCGGAATTGTTCTTCTTCGTCCGGCAAGGTGTGGCGCAGCGCCGCTGGGCGATTCATGAACAGGAATTCGGTGCGATACAGGCCCACGCCCGCGGCGCCCAGCGCATGCGCTTCGGCCACGTCCTCGCGCGATTCGGCGTTCGCCCAGAGCTTGATGTCGACGCCGTCGCGGGTGCGCGTGGCTTCGCGGCGCAGACGGTGCAATTGCTTGCGTTCGCGCGCGTACTCTTGCACCCGGGTACGGTGCGCGCGCAGGTCGTCGGCGTTCGGTTCGAGGATCACCAAACCGATCGCGCCGTCCACCACCAACACATCGCCGTCGTTCACGCGCTGCAAGGCGTCGGCGGCGCCGACCACCAACGGAAGATGCAGGCTGCGCGCGAGAATCGCGCTGTGCGACAACGGACTGCCGCTAGCGGTCACCACCGCCATCACGCCCTGCGCATGCAGTTGCGCCAGCTCCGAGGGCGCGACGTTATCGGTCACCAAAATATCGCCGGCGATACCCTGCAGATCGGCGTCGCGCTGATGCAGCGCCGCGTGCAAGCGACCGACCACTTGATCGATGTCGTCGATGCGGCTGCGCAAATACGCGTCGTCCATTCCTGCGAACACCGCCGCGATGCGGTCGCGCTGCAAGCGCAGCGCGTAATCCGCGGTGTAACGGCCGGTGCGGATCAGCGCATCCAGGCCCGCCAGCAATTCCGGATCGTCCAGCAACAGCGCGTGCAGATCGAGGAACTCGCCGACCTCATGCGCCAACGCGCCGTGCAGTCGATCGCGTAACGCGTGCATTTCGGCGCGAACTGTGTCGATCGCCGCATGCATCCGACCGATTTCGGCCTCGATCTCCTCCGCTTCGATCCGCGCCTCATCGACCTCTAACGCATGCGGTAGACGCACGCGCGCCCGGCCGAGCGCGCTGCCGCGCGAAACTCCGTGTCCGGACAGGTCGCGGCGCATGCGATCAACTGTCCTCGTCGAAGCGCCGCTCGAACAACGCGGCGAGGGCGTCGATCGCGGCCTGGGCGTCCTCGCCTTCGGCGCGCACGATCACTTGGCTGCCTTGGCCCGCAGCCAGCAGCATCACGCCCATGATGCTTTTGGCGTTCACTTCTCGGCCCTTGGCGGCGATGCTGATGTTGGCTTTGAAGCCCGCCGTGGTCTGCACGAGTTTGGCGGTGGCCCGCGCATGCAGGCCGAGACGGTTGGTGACGGTGAGTTCGCGTTCGATCATGGCGCGGTTCCGCTGCGAGGCGAATGGATGGTGGAAGGAGAGCGTGGCGGGCGGTGGAACGGCCGCGGTTCGAGACGCATCGCTGCCCTGTCGCGGCTCACGCCGCTCCCGCAAGGCGAAAGTCCGCGGTTCGCGGCGTGGGCTTGGGCGTTCTGCCGCATCGAATCAACCGTCATCGAAGATGGCTCCGTTGCGCGCGCCGGCGGCCGCGACGGCGGGCAATTCGTCCAGCGGCAGCTCGGCGTAGTTCATCACCCGCAGCAGCATCGGTAAGTTCAGTGCGGACACCCGACGCGTCGGCGTGCCCAAGCGGGCGACCCGCGCCGCGAGATTGCTGGGCGAGGCGCCGTACAGATCGGTCAGGATCAGCACGCCCTCGCCGCCGTCCACCCGGCGCAGCGCCGCGCTCGCCTGCGGCAGCAGCGCGTCGAGATCGGCGTCGAACGGCACTTCGAACGCCTCGGTCTTCAACGGCAACTGACGCAGCAGACGCGTCGCCACCTCGACCAGTGCGGGGCCGAGGCCCGAGTGCGTGATGAGCAGAATCCCGACGGCCATGGCGTCAACTTACCAGACTCGCGTGACGAGTCGGAAGCGCGACGACGGTCTTCGCGGGATCCGTGTGAAGATACGGTGTCGGCGGCGCGCCCGATCGCGGAACCCTTCTGGGCGCGTTGTGGTCGGACTCTGACTCTGATTCGGGCGCGAGTCTCGGCCTCGTGTATGTCGTCGGCGTGGGTTCGCTGGGGCGGGTCGCGTGGTTGCGGCGCAGGAAACAACGAGGGCGACGGGCCGCCCGGCGGCGACCGTCGACGAAAAAACGATCGGGCGCGCGTCCTTTTGGTGTGATCGATTCAAGGAGTCATCCCATGCACTACGTTCGATTGGTTTTATTGCTTTTGGCCGGCCTCGTCGGAGCGGTCGAAACCGCTCATGCGGCAGAGACCGTGACCTTACGCCTGCGTTTCGAAGGACGCACCTTGGATGCGCCTCTCGTCGCGATCGAGCACGCGCAGCGCAGCGATCGCACCGCGATTCCGCTTCCCTTGGACCCTGTCGAAACCGAGCGGAATTGGTGGTTACAGGGGTTCGACGCCAAGGGGCGCGAGCTGTATCGCTTGCCCGTGCGCAATCCGCAGTTGCGCAGAATGGAGGCGTTCGATCCGCGCACCGGCAAGATTTTAGACGTGCGCGACGTGCGCATGCCGCAGGGGTCGTTCGACGTTTCGTTCCCCTACGATGCGCGAGTGGCGCGCGTTTCGCTTCGCGCCAGCGACCTTTCGGGAAAAGGGCGGTGGATGTCGTCGATGCCGCTGGTCGAGATCGAACGTCCGTGGCTCGATCGCCGGCTTCGGGCCGGAAACCTCAAGCCCACGGCGAAGACCGCCGCGACGACGCTGATCGACAACGGCGCCGCCGCCAAGCGGCTCGATCTGGTCTTCGTCGGCGACGGCTACACGGTCGACGAAATGAGCAAATGGCAGGCCGACGCGGCTGGCGTCGTGAACGGTTTGATGTCGGACCCGCTGTTCCGCGTCTATCGGCAGCGGATCAATATCCGTCGTGTCGATGTGGAGAGCGCGCAGTCCGGTGTGGACGAGCCGGATAAGGGCATTTTTCGCGACACCGCGATGGACGCGGCGTTCAATTGCGCCAATATCGATCGTTTGTTGTGCGCGAATACGACCAAAGTGCTTTCGACCGTCGGCTCCGTGCTCGAACCGGATGCGCGCGATGTCGTCGTCGTCGTCGCGAACTCGACCCGTTACGGCGGCTCGGGCGGGTCCATCGCCGCGATTTCGATGCACAGCGCGGCGATCGAGTTGGCGCTGCACGAACTGGGCCATACGTTGTTCGGGCTTGCGGACGAATACGACTACGGCACATGCATCCTGATCGTCGAACCTTCCGCGCGTAATGTCTCGCTGGTCGCGTCGCGCGATGTGAAATGGGGCGAGATGATCAGTCGGTTCACGACGGTGCCGACCGCCACGGGGCAATACCCGAACGGCACGGTCGGCGTTTTCCAGGGCGGGCAGTATTGCGCCAGCGGGAAGTACCGCGCCACGGAAGATTCAAAGATGCGCACGCTCGGACGACCTTGGCATATCGTGAACGAGATCGCTGCGTCCCAAGTCTTCGCGTTGTATTCCCGCGACATCGAAAAACTGCGCATCCAGATCCCGCTACGGCCGAACGCGACCGCCGTGCCGTCGAGAACAGGTCCGATACCCGGCGCCGCGACAAGACCGGTCTCGAATCGCGCGAGTGGCGCTCGAATGCCTCGGCCCTGAGTCGCGCCTGATCGCTCGCTATCGTTCGCCGTTATTTTCAATAAGCGCCCAGCCGGTTGTTGAACACAGCCCGCTAGCGCCCGGTTTCGTCCAGTACCCGATGAAACAACGCATTGAGCCCCGGTAATGCGCTGACTTTGCGCGCCACCGCGGGTTGCATGCTTTCCAATCGCGCGAGTTGCTCGGCCGCGAAGTCGCCGATGACCGGGATCGGGTCGCCGACCCAGCTTTCGGGCGCGGCGCGTTTGCGCGTCAGCAGGTCGTCGATGGCCGCGCGCAGCTCGGGGCGGTCGTCGATCAGATGCAGCAGTGTGTCGAATTCGATCGGCGCGGGCGTGGCATAGCGCTCCAACCACAGCACCGCCAGCAGCGGGCGCAGCGCGTAGAAATACTTTTTCAGCGACACCTGCGGCTCGCGCAAATACGCGCGTTCGGTGTTCTTGGCCATGCTGCGGTAGTGGTACATGCCGCTGTCCACCGAATACGTGTGCGTCAACAACGCGCGCGCGCCATCGCCGAAACCGCCGCGTTCGATGTAGCGAATCGGCGACTGTATCCATTCGACGAACGCCGGATTCGATTTCCAGAACAGACGCAAGGCTTTGCGCACGTCCCAACCGTTGAGGTCGATGTCGTCGACGATCGGGTATTCGATCACGTCGCGGCGTTCTTCCAAATCCACCGCTTGGTACCAACGCGGCTCGTGGGCGTAGATGAAACGCACGTCGTAATCGGAATTCGGAGAGGCGAAGCCCCAGGCCCGACTGCCGGATTCCACCGCGAGCAGGATCCGCACGCCGTGTTCGGCTTCGGCGTTCGCGAGGCGGCGCACAATCTCGGCGTGAACGTCGGCCGGGATCGCGGGGTGGCCAGGCGGGGCGATGTTCTGCGAGGTCATGAACGTTTCGGCGTCGCGAAGACGGTAATTTCCTCGCGATCGTGATACAGCTGCTTCGCGCGGATGGTGAGCGGTTTTCCGGCTTGCGCACCGAATCGATCAAGGCAGAGTCGGGTTTCCTGCCAGCGTTTTTTCATCGGCAGTTTGAGATTGAAGATCGCGTGCCGACACCAGCCTTCGCGGAACCACTCGGCCATGCGCGCGGCGACGCGGCTGGGTTGTTCGACCATGTCGCAGACCATCCAATCCAGCGGCTTCGCCGGATGCCAAGCGAAACCGTCGGCGCGCAGATGTTGCACAAGGCCGGTTTCCATCACGTGCGGGCGCAGCGGGCCGTTATCGATCGCGGTGACATGCAGTTTGTGCCGGGTCAGCACCCACGTCCAACCGCCGGGCGCAGCGCCGAGGTCGGCGGCGCGCATGCCTTCGCGCAGCAGCCGCGCGCGTTCGTCGGCGGTGAGCAAGGTCAGCAGCGCTTCTTCGAGTTTCAACGCCGAACGCGACGGCGCATCGGCGTGCATTTTCAAGCGCGGTACGCCCATCGGCCACGCCGAGCTGTCGTCGGGCGCGCTTACGGCCAGAAACGCGTGGTCGCCAGCGACGAAGCAGACATGCAGACGGGGCAGACGGTCGTTGTCCTGCGCGGTCAGCAGGCCGGCTTTGCGTAGCGCGGGCCGCAAGGCGTTGCCGAAACTGCGCGCGAGCCCTGCGAGCGGTTTTGCCTCGTCGCTGTCGGGATGTTCGACGAGCAGCGTGCCGAAGCTCGGCTGTTGTGGGAGGGCCGGAAGGCCCGATCCAAGTTGCGGCGAATGTCTATCGGGCCTTCCGGCCCTCCCACAAATCTCATGCAAGGCTTCGAGCATCGGCGCGATGCGATCTTTCGGGTCGAGGTCGCGCAGTTCGGCGATCAGCCGCAGTTTTTGCCGCGCGAAGATCAGCTCGGAGAACGGCAGCGCTTGCGACAGCGCTTCGCCGTCGTCGCCTAGGAACAGCGCGTAGCCCGAATTGCGTTCGGTGCGCGCGTAACCGCCGAGACCCGCGTCGGCGGCGCGCTCGGTCAATTCGGCGGCCAGTTCGGGCTCGAAGCCGGCGCGGCAGTAGCAAAACAGGCCTTGATCGCTCATGTCGTTCCGTTGCGCGGACGTTGAATGTAGGGCGGGCTCAAGCCCGCCATGGCGACGCGCCGAGGAAGGTAAAGGATCGAACGAAGCCGTCGATCATCGCCGGTTTCGCAACGAATCTCGGGCCGTCGTTCGGATCGTCGTCGCTGCGAAGCGGTACCGCTTCGGAAACGCCACGCGAATCCGGCAGCCGCATCATCGCATCACATCACGACTGCGCCGCTGCCTGCGTTCTGACATTGCCCCTGCACGCATTGGCAGGCGCTCACCTCTTCGAAGCCGCAGATCGAGGCCATCCCGGCTTTCGCGCATTGCGCTTGCACGGCGGCGGGGTCGGTTTTCGCGTTTTTGTTCACGCACATCGGATAACGACCGCAGCAATTGCCGACATCCTTCACCGCGCAATCGGCGTCGATCTTGCAATTCCGGTTCGGCGCATTCGGATCGAAGCCTGGCGCGCGGTCGGCGATGCGTTCTTCGGCCTTCTCGGTGGGCGCGGGCGCGATCGGAGCCGGCGATGCATCGGGCGAAGGCGTCGCGGGTGCGGAGACGGTCGGTGTCGGCGCGGTGGCCGCATCGCTCGGCGTCTCGGTGTTCATCGTCGTGTCGGGCGCGGGCGTTTCGGGCGGCGATGCCGCGCAGCCGGCGAGCAGCGCCGCAGTCAACACGCCAGCCAACATCGCGAATCGGATACGCATATCGATCTCCTGTGCGTCTAACCAGAGCGTTTAACCACTGCGTTTAAGCGGCGTTGGCCCACGTATCGCGCAACGTCACGCTGCGGTTGAACACGGGGTTCTCGGCGGTATGATCGAAACGATCGGCCACGAAATAGCCGATGCGCTCGAATTGGAAGCCGCATTCCGGCATCGCGTTCGCCGCTTCGGGTTCGACATAGCCGCGCACGCTGCGGCGCGAATCGGGATTGAGGTAATCGCGGTAGCTCTTGCCGTCTTCATCGGTGTCCGGGTTCGGCACCGTGAACAAACGGTCGTACAAACGGAACTCCGTGGCGACCGCGTGGCGCGCGCTCACCCAATGGATCGTGCCTTTGATTTTGCGGTCGGCGCCGGGCATGCCCGGGCGGGATTCCAGATCCAGCGTGCCGCGCAATTCGACGATCTCGCCGGCCTCGTTCTTCACCACGTCGTCGCAGCGGACGATGCCGGCGCCGCGCAGACGCACTTCGCCGCCGGGGATCAACCGTTTCCAGCCCTTCGGCGGCACTTCGGCGAAGTCCTCGCGTTCGATCCACAGTTCGCGCGAAAACGGCACGCTGCGCTGGCCGAACGATTCGTCTTTCGGGTGATTGGAGAAGGTCAGCGTCTCGTCGTGATCGTCGGCCAGATTCGTCAGCACGAACTTCAACGGTTCGATCACCGCCATGCGCCGCGGTGCGCGGGTATCCAAATCCTCGCGCAGCGTGTTTTCCAGCACCGAGAAATCGATCAGCGAGTTCTGCTTCGACAAGCCCAGGCGCGCGACGAACAGCTTCAGCGCGTCCGGCGTATAGCCGCGACGACGGATGCCTTGCAGCGTCGGCATCCGCGGGTCGCCCCAGCCGTCCACCAAGCCTTCATCGACGAGCGTCATCAACTTGCGCTTGCTCATCACCGTGTAGTTGAGATTGAGCCGCGAGAATTCGATCTGGCGCGGTTTGCCGGCCTCGAACGGCACGCCCTGGTCGGTCAGCGATTTGAGCAATTCGGGATGATTCGCCAGATCGACCTTCTCCACGCACCAATCGTACAGCGGACGGTGATCCTCGAATTCCAGCGTACACAGCGAATGAGTGATGCCTTCCACCGCATCGCTCAGCGAATGCGCGTAGTCGTACATCGGGTAGATCGGCCACGCGTCGCCGGTGTTCTGGTGCTCGACGTGCTTGATCCGGTACAGCGCCGGGTCGCGCAGATTGATGTTGCCGCTGCTCATGTCGATCTTCGCGCGCAGCGTGCGCGCGCCATCGGGGAACTCGCCCGCGCGCATGCGCCGGAACAGATCGAGGTTCTCCTCGACGCCACGGGTGCGGAAGGGCGATTCGCGACCGGGTTCGTGCAGGCTGCCGCGGTAGGCGCGGACGTCGTCGGCGTTGAGATCGCAGACGAAAGCATCGCCCTGGCGAATGAGTTTTTCCGCGGCCAGGTAAAACACCTCGAAGTAATCGGAGGCATGCCGCAGATTGGCCCATTCGTAGCCCAGCCAGCGCACGTCGTCCTGAATGGCGCGGACGTACTCGGGGTCTTCCTTCGCCGGGTTGGTGTCGTCCAGGCGCAGGTTGCAGCGGCCGCCGAATTCTTGGGCGATGCCGAAGTCGGTCCAGATCGCCCGGGTGTGGCCCAGGTGCAGGTAGCCGTTGGGCTCGGGCGGGAACCGGGTGCGGATTTCGCTGTGCTTACCGCTGGTCAGGTCCTCGCGGACGATCTGGCGGATGAAGTCCTGGCGGCGCTCGGGGGCGCCCTCGGAGGGGGCGCCGTCCATGGAAGAGTCGGGGTTCATTGTGACGAGAGTCGTGAAAACCGCCAGTTTAGCTGAGCCCGGCCTCCGGGCGGGGATGCGAGGCCGGAGCGTGTGGTGATACTGTGACGCGGTACGGTAGGGCCGGAAACGGCTCAAGCCGCCGGGGTGTTCAGGGGGGACACGCCATTGCGACGACAACAGGGTCCACGAATCGATGCGCATGACGACCGTGCGACACGGCCGCCTGCGGGCGGCTGTGCGCCGGCCCGTGCGTGCCCGTGGGCCGGCGCCGGGTTGAGCCGATGAAGAAAAAAGCGGCCGGTCCGGGCAAACTCGAGCGGCACTGGTTCGCCATCGGCGGCATCGCACTGCTGCCGCTATTGCTCTTCTATCTCTTCGCGTCCGCCGTTCCGCAGCGGCCCATGCCCCAGACGATCGCCGTCGCGATGACGCCCATGGCCGACGCGTCCGGCCAAGCGGCGAACGTCAGCCGCGATGGCCAAGCGCTTTTGCTCAAAGGCGACGGCCACGCCTCTTCCGCCGAATTGCGCTTTACCTTGCCCCGCGACGATGCGGACGCGACGCATTGGGTCGTTTGGATGCGGCGCGTGCCGCTGCAGGATTTACGGTTTTCCGCGGGCGAGCATTGGCGCTCCAGCGACCATAGCTTTCTCCAACCCATCGCCGAAGACGGCGTGCTGCCCGTCGGTTATCTGGTCCGACTGCCGAGCGCGTGGGAAGGCGACATCAGCCTGCGTTTGGAGGCCGCATCGCTGCGGAAATCCGCGTTGTATCCCGAGATCGTGTCGGAAGCGGTCGCGATGGAGCACATGCAGCGTGCGACGATGATCGTCGTCGCCGCCTACGCGAGTTTGTTCACGCTCGCGCTGTTGTCCCTGGCGCTGTATTTCGCGTCCCGCGATATGACGTTCTTGTCGTTCTTCGGTTTCTGCGTCGTCGGGCTGCTGCAAATCGCCGCCCACAACGGGCATTTGTACCAACTCGATCGATTCGGTCTGTTCGCCGGGTTCGGCAGCGGCGGCTTCAGCGCGATGTCGCTGATCTTCGAGGCCGCCGCGCTGCGCATTCTGCTGCGCTACGCCGATCTGCCGAAAGCGCGGCCGGACTGGGCGCGCAGGATCAACATCGGCACGATCGGGCTGCTGCTGATCGCCGGTGTGTTGTTGGCCTGGGGTGCGAACGTCAGCCCCATCGTCTCGGCGGCGTTGCCCGCTTTCTGGTTGGCGGGCGGAGCGGTCTGCTTCCTGGTCCTGCTGGACGCGTGGCGCAGGCGGGTCACGATGATCGCGGCCGTCCTGTGTTCGCTGATCGCGATCGTCGCCGCGGTCTTCGTCGCCGAAATGACCGCGATCGGTGTCATCCGCAGCACCTTGCTGACCCATTACGGCTATCAGATCGCGATCGTGCTGTGTGCGTTGATGCTGGCGGTCGGATTGATCAGCCGCATCAGCAAATATCGCGAACAACGCGATCGCGAGCAACGCGCGCGCGAAGAATCCGAGCGCAAGCTGTACCGCGAAGCCGTGCGGTCGGAGTTGCTGACCGCCTTGCAGATGAGCCTGCGCGGGTTGGATGAAGAAGAGCTTCAGCCGACGGCGTATCGCTTGCTGCTCGAACACCTGCATCGCATCGTGCCCACCAGCCTCGCGTTGGCGATGACGCGCGGATTCATGGGCTGCGATGTCTTGATGTCCTGGCCACCGGCAGCGCTCGAACGCATGTCCGAACAAGATCTGATGCGGCGGCAAACGCTGCGCCAACAGTTGTCGGGCAGCATCGATCTGCAATACCCGGTGACCAAGCCCGGCGAAGCGGTCGCGGTGGCGATGGAAGCGGCGGTGTCGATGCCGATCCGCGCGCCGGCTTGGGGCGCGTTGGTGCTCGAACGGGTCGGCGCGACCGCGTTTCATCCCGACGAATTGGTCATCGCTCGCGATCTGGCGCGCATCACCGTGCAGCAAGTCGAAGAGGCGATGACCGCGTTAAAGCTGCGCCAAACCGCCGAGGTGGACGCGCTGACCGGCAGCATGAATCGACGCAGCATCGATTTGTCGCTCACGCGCACGTTCCAGCATGCGCATCGCAATCATCAGCCGCTGTCGGTGCTGTTCGTCGATATCGATCACTTCAAGACCTTCAACGATATGTTCGGCCACGCTTGCGGCGATTTCTGCCTGCGCGAACTGGCGCGGGTGCTGAAGCTCACGCTGAGCGTGGACGATTTCCTCGGCCGCTACGGCGGCGAAGAGTTCGTGGTGATTCTGCCGGGGCGGCCGACCGAGATGGCGCGCGCGGTCGCCGAAGAATTGCGCGTGGCGATCGAAGCGTCGGAACTCCGCTGGAACGACCGCGCGTTGCGGTTGACGGTCAGCATCGGCGTCGCCAGCCGCTTGGACGGCGAATCGCTGCCGCAACCGGCGCTGGAACGCGCCGACCGCGCCTTGTATTCCGCCAAGCGCGCCGGCCGCAATCGCGTCCAAGTCGCGCCAGCGGTGTTCAAGCCGCGTTCGACCATGGCCGGAACCTGAGCGAGCCGAGCCACAGAGCCCGCCTTCTCGCGCAACCGATGCCGCTGTCGTCGCCTCCATATGCGTCGCATCGGCGCGTAGCGAATTTCGGGATCTTTCGATTCTTGATCCGCATCGATACGACCATACTTTTTAACGCTCGTCGGAGGGTTTCGCGAATGTTCGACAAATTGTTCGGAATCGGTGCCTACAAGCAGCGCATGCCCGCGCCGGAGCGCGCGTTGCCGGGGCGCGAAATCGAAATGCCGCTGCGCAACGCGCATCACATCCATGGCCGACCGCTGCGCGACGCGTTTCCGGGCTTGTCCCGAGTGGGGTTCGCGATGGGCTGTTTCTGGGGCGCGGAACGCGCGTTCTGGTCGCTGCCGGGCGTCTTCACCACCGCGGTGGGCTATGCCGGCGGCTACACCCCGAACCCCACGTACCGCGAAGTCTGCAGCGGCGAAACCGGGCATACCGAAGCGGTGTTGGTGGTGTACGACCCCGCCGAAATCGCGTTCGAGGATTTGCTCAAAGTGTTTTGGGAGCGCCACGACCCCACCCAAGGCATGCGTCAAGGTAACGACACCGGCACGCAATACCGCTCGGCGATCCACTGCGAGACCGAGGCGCAATACGCGGCCGCGATCGCTTCGCGCGATGCGTTTCAAGCGCGATTGCGCGCGGCCGGTTATGGCGAGATCACCACCGAGATCCTTCATCCGGCGCCGTCGTTCTACTACGCCGAAGACGAACATCAGCAATATCTGTCGAAACATCCCGACGGCTATTGCGGGCTCGGCGGCACCGGCGTGAGTTGTCCAGTGGGCGCGTTCGCGCCGTAAGTGCAGCGGCTGTGCAGGTGCGCGCTTACGGCGAAACCGACGCGGCGGGTGCGGGATTCGGGTCGCTGTTCGTGCAGGCGTCGGCAGCGTCGATGAGACGTCGGTCGATGCGGCCGCGATCCAGATCGAAGTAAGCCGCATCGGGACACCAGCGCGTTGTCTCGCCGCTGCCGAGTTTGCGCCAACGCATCGCATGCGACGACACCAGTCGGGCGCTGTCCTTGGCGTCGCTGGCGTAGACATCGACTTTCAGCGCGTCGCTCCACGGCGGCGCGGTCTCGAAATCGATCTCCGCGTCGCCCAGCGCCGTCGATGGTCGCAGACGGCCGCGCGGGTCGCGTTCGATACGCGGCGCGAACACGATACGGCCATCTTCGTAGCTCGGTACGCTGTAGACGTAGCCCAACTTGCCGCCGCGCGCGACCGGCATGAATTGGCTCTCCGCGCCGTCGATCTGCGTCAACTCGCCGTCTTTCCAGCGGTAGACATCGACGCCGTGCGAACAGCAACTGCCGCGCCAGTAGTTGTAAACGAGGCGATGCGCGCCGTCGAACATCGGCGATGTGATGTCCTGCAGCGATGCGGGCGCATCGACGAAACGGTCTTGCTTCGCGTCGTACAACCAGGACTGATGCGGGATATTCGGTCCGGCGGGCAGGGTCAACGCGATCGTCAGGTCGGGCTTGCCGTCGAAGTTCATGTCCGCCCATTCCGGCAAGAACATGCCGCAGGTGCCCATCGAATCGGTCGGCAACGTTTGCCGGAGGCGGCCGTCGCGATAAATGCGGATCGCGGTGACCGGCGGGGATTGCGATTCGCAGGTGTCGTCCTCGTCGCCCGGCGGATGCTCGGCGAGCACGCGCAACTCGTCGGCGAAGGCCGACGGCTGCGTGTCCGTCAGCGCGACCGGCCGACGCCGTTTGCCGTCCGGGCTGCGCCATTCGCCTTGCCATCGGTCGCCCTGCGCGTTCAGCCGCCATCGTCCGGTGAGCGTGCGACCGCCGGTCGCGTTCGGCACCGATTCTTCCAGCTCGATCGCTTTGGACGCCCAGCGACCACGCAATGCGATCGATGGGCGTTGGGGATCGCAACGGCCGTAGCAGTAGTGTCCGCGCAAGCGGTCGCCGATGCGCTCCAGTGCGGCGATCTCGACCTTTTTGTCGCCCAGCGTGCCGACGAAACTGCGACGCCAGACGGTGAGTTCGACCGGCTCGGTGGGCTCGCGCGCGGCGGCAGCGAACACGAAGCCGTATGTCATCGCGATCGCGACGAACACGATACGAACCCGCATGCGCGCCGAACCGCGCATCAGCGTTTCGCGACGGCGCAGACGTACACGACTTCGCAAGCGCCGTTGCCCTGATCGTCCCGGGTGAGCGAACTGCGCCAACGCCAGCCGTCCTGCGCTTCGACCTGCACCAGCCAACCGTCGATACGGATGCGGTCGTTCTCGCCGAGGTCTTCCAACGCGTCCGCCACGGCATCGTTCGAGGGGATCATGTGCATGTTCGCGCTGCTGCGGGCGATTTCGTCCTGCGGAATCGGCGGCTGATTCGGCCAGCGATACTGATACCAGCGTCCCGATTGGGAAATATTCAATTGCGACAGCACCGCGTCGTCGCGCATCCGCCCCCAGCCCAGGGCCAAATCGATCGGCGCATACCGCGCTTCGCGGTCGCTGCCGTAACGTTTCGCCGACAACACCCGCGCATCGACGCTGAACCCGGCGAGCGGCGTGATCGTGGCGTCTTCATGTCGAAAAGATCCCATGTCGCCGGGTGCGGCGCTCTGCACCGCGCCGTCGCCGAAGGCGAGATCGGACGGCGGCGTACAGCCGCTGGCGAGCACGGTCGGCGCCGCAGCGGCGCTCGCCGTGGCGGCGCCCGCGACGCCGACGATCGCCGCGCTCGACGGGCCGCGCCGATGCGAGACGTAGAAAGAAACGCCGACCAACACCAGCAAAACGACGACGATCCAGCGCAACATATGCGAACCCGAAAAAAATGCCGCGCCTAGTGTAGCGCCGCCGCGTCGGTCAGCGATGCGGGCCGATATGCGCGCCGGTGCCGGGGTCGTGTCATCGAGCGAAATCTTCGAGCAGGGCCCGCCGCGTGCGTTCGTCCGGTTGGATGCGCAACGGCATCCGCGCATCGTCGATGCCGACGATCAAGGCCGCGCCCGCGCGGAGCGCGTCGATTTGCGCGGGCTCGAAAGCGAAGCGCAGGAAATGCACGGCCGACGTTTTGCTGTCGTCGCTGCGCGACATGTCCTCATCAGCGAAGGTCGTCGCCCGGCCATGCCCCTCCGCTTCGACGTAGACGCGATGCTCGATCCCGCCCAAACGCGCGAGTTCGCGCGCACGCTCTTCCATATCGGGATATTCCACCAGCATCGTCGCTTTGAGATCCAGGCCGCCTGGGATCAGCGGGGTGTAGGCGTCGAGTTCCTCTTGGATCGCCTCAGGCTCAAAAATGCGCTCGATGCGCAGCATTTCCTGGATTTGATACTGAATCGTCAGTCGATCTTCGAACAATAAGGTGATGTGCGCCCCGAGATGCAGCTTGCGTGCTTGCTTGTGCGCGAGCACGCGCGCGCGAAATGCGTCGCGCTCGACGGCGTAGGCTTCGAGGGTGTAGAGGTCGGAGCGTTGCAAAGCGTGCATGACGAAATCCTGGTCGATCGAAAATAAGTTGTCATCCCGAGCGGGAGGCGAGGGACCTGCTGTTGCGCGATTCACTGGGAATCATCAGCAGGTCCCTCGCCTGCGGCTCGGGATGACAGAGCATTCAAATCCCATACGCCTTCCGCAACAGCGTCACCGGATGCTCGGCTTCGGTGCCATCGTTCAAACCGTGCGCGATATGCGCGCCGGCCATCACGCAGTCGCTGGTGAAATGCTGCGCCTCCGATTGCTTGACGCGATTCTCCACCGGTTTCGCGATCTTGCGCGCGGATGCGTAGGTGGCTGTTTTCACGCCGTAAGTCCCGTCGTGGCCGGAGCAGCGTTCGATCGCGGTCACCTGCGTGCCCGGCACCAATTCCAACACCTGCTTGGTCTTCGGACCGATGTTCTGCACGCGCTGGTGACAAGCCGCCTGCCACGCCACCTTGCCCAGTTCGTTCTTGAAATCGGTCTTGAGCAGGCCCGCGTTCTGGCGATGCATCAGGTATTCGAACGGGTCGAAAATCGCGCGTTTGATCGCCTGCACCTCGGCGTCGTCCGGGTACATCAACGGCAATTCCTGCTTGAACATCAGCACGCACGACGGAATCGGCGCGAGGATGTCCCAGCCGTCGTTCACCGCCGCCGACATCGCCGGCATGTTGCGCTGTTTGTAGTCGTCGACGCTATCCAGATCGCCCAGTTCCAATTTCGGCATGCCGCAGCATTGGTTTTGGCGAATCAGTTTCACCGGGATATCGTTGTGACGCAGCACGGCGACCAGATCCTCGACCATGCGCGGATGATTATGATTGCCGTAGCAGGTGACGAAAATCGCGACTTTGCCGCGCGTCGGTCCGGCGTCGGTCGCGCCCTCGCCGCTGTCGTCGCGATCGAGCTTACGCAACGCGGTTGGACTGTGGTACGCCGGCACTTGGGCGTCGCGATGCACGCCCAGCGTCTTCTCCATCGCCCCGCGCAGCATCGGCTGGCGATTGCCCCAATTCACCATGTCCACCACGACCGGGATCGATGCGAGTTTGCCGACGGTCGTCGTGTTGGATAGCAGTTTTGCCGACAGCGGCGCGCCGTGGTTGCGGAAATGCACGGCTTTCGCGCGCAGCATCAAATGCGGAAAATCGATGTTCCATTCGTGCGGCGGAATGTACGGGCACTTGGTTTGGTAGCACAGGTCGCAGAGATAGCAGTGTTCGACGACCTTGGCGTAATCCGACTTCGCCACGCCGTCCACTTCCATCGTCGACGAGTTATCGACCAAATCGAACAGCGTCGGGAAACTTTGGCACAGACTCACGCAACGCCGGCAGCCGTGGCAGAGATCGAACACGCGCTCCATTTCTTGTTCGAGTGCGGCTTCGTTCCAAAACTCGGGATTTTTCCAATCCAAAGGATGCCGCGTCGGCGCATCGAGGCTACCTTCGCGGCGTCCTTCGCGCGCTGTGTTCGGTGCGGGCGAATTGACGGGATGATCGGCGGGCGGCGTGGTCTGGCTCATGCGTTCCTCGCGACGGAGCGCGTATTCGTGCGCATGCATCGCCGCGTGTCGGTGCGCACGGGAACCGAGGGGGCCGGTGTTCGCCCTCTGCGACGCGATGGAAGAGAAAGGCCTCTCCCGAACCGTGTGGTGGTTCGGGGGAGGCGAAGGTCCGCCTCATCGCTGGGGCGGCAGGGAGAGCGGAGCGATCTGAACGGTATCGAGCGGAGTCGAAACGTATCGGTTAGACACCGATCGAAACGAATCAACCCAGTTCGTTCAGGGCTTTTTGGAAGCGGTTGGCGTGCGAGCGCTCGGCCTTGGCCAGGGTCTCGAACCAATCGGCGATTTCGTCGAAGCCTTCGTCGCGCGCGGTTTTGGCCATGCCCGGATACATATCGGTGTATTCGTGAGTTTCGCCGTGGATCGCGGATTTCAGATTATCGGCGGTGCCTCCGAACGGCAGACCGGTGGCCGGGTCGCCGCACTGTTCGAGATATTCCAGATGGCCGTGTGCGTGACCCGTTTCGCCTTCGGCGGTGGAGCGGAACACCGCGGCCACATCGTTGTAGCCCTCGACGTCGGCCTTTTGCGCAAAATAGAGATAACGGCGGTTGGCCTGGGATTCGCCGGCGAAGGCGTATTTCAGGTTCTCTTCGGTTTTCGAGCCTTTCAAACTCATGGTGTCGTCCCTCGTGGCGGTCTGAAGTGCATGCGGATGGCGTGAGGGTGCGGCGAAATTCGGCGAAGCGTCGAGGGTCGTTCGGCGACTGCGCGCATACCGCACCGACCGAGCATACGCCTTGCGGCGATAAGGCGTGATCGATTATTACGATGGCTTCGATAGTCGAAATGAATGGTGCGGCGCAACAGTCTCGGCCAACGTCCGGCTTACGACGCGGTTTGCCGTGGCGAAGCCAAAGTCTCCGGCGGCAATTCGCGCAACACGTCGGCGAGTTTGGACAGGAACTCGGTCATCGCCGAACTGCGGCGCCAGACCATCGCGATACGGCGGGTCGGCGGCGGGTCGCGGAACGGCACCAAACGGATGTCCCGCGACGGCGCGACCGGCGGTTGCACCGCGAGCATCGGCAGAAGGGTGATACCGACGTTGGCGGCCACCATCTGCCGCAACGTTTCCAACGAGGTGGCGCGGAACCCGGTTTTCTCGCTGGCGCCGGCGAGGTGACACACGTCCAGCGACTGTTCGCGCATGCAATGGCCGTCTTCGAGCAGCAGTAGGCTTTCCTGGGCCAGATCCCGCATCGTCAGCGTCTCGCGCGCGGCCAGCGGGTGGGAGTCCGGCACGGCCAGCAGAAACGGTTCCTCGAATAGGAATTCCGTATGCAGTTGGTCGTCGTGCAGCGGCAGCGCCAACACGCCCGCGTCGAGCTTGCCTTCGCGCAGTTCGCGCAGGATCACATCGGTCTTTTCCTCCACGAGCAGCAGTTCGAGCTGCGGGAAACGCTGGCGGATACGGGGCACGACATGCGGCAGCAGGTACGGACCGAGCGTGGGGAAAATGCCGAGCCGCACCGTGCCCGCTTCCGGGTTCTGAGTACGCCGCGCGGCTTCTTTCATTTGTTCCACTTCGGCGATCACCACCCGCGCGCGCTCGGCGGCGTCGCGGCCGGCGGGCGTCAGCATCACGTGCCGCGGCGCGCGTTCGACCAGGGCGACGCCCAGTTCGTCTTCCAGTTTCTTGATCTGCGTCGAGAGCGTGGGCTGGCTGACGAAACACGCCGCTGCGGCACGGCCGAAATGCTTGTGATCGGCGAGAGCGACTAAGTACCTCAAATCGCGCAAGTTCATGCGGCTGCCTCGGGACGGTCGGGTCGATGCCCGATGCGTCCCTTGGCCACGACGCCCGCGAAACGATCCATGCGGGCGCGGCGGCCACGCGAGATGTACGCATCGTGCGGCAAGCAAACTTACCCCGAATCGCTCGGATTAGGCATGGCTCACCGCCCTGTCTTTTCTGACAGGTGCGCCATTCAGCTTGCCCGCGCGAGACTCACGCGGCGCGCGCATTTTCGTCGATGGACGCGGGCGCGCTGGTGCGGATCAGATGATCGAACGCGCCCAATGCCGCCTTCGCGCCTTCGCCCATCGCGATCACGATTTGCTTGTACGGCACGGTCGTCGCATCGCCCGCGGCGAACACGCCCGGCAGCGAGGTCTGTCCGCGCTCGTCGATCGCGATTTCGCCGCGCGGCGACAATTCCACCGTGCCTTTCAGCCATTCGGTGTTCGGCAACAAACCGATCTGCACGAACACGCCGTCCAGCGCGAGGGTGTGGCGATCTTGCGTCGCGCGGTCGAGATAACTCAGCCCGGTCACTTTGCGGCCATCGCCCACCACTTCGGTGGTTTGCGCGGACACCACGATGTCCACGTTCGGCAGGCTGCGCAGCTTGCGTTGCAGAACTTCGTCGGCGCGCAGCTTGCCGTCGAATTCGATCAAGGTGACGTGCGCGACGATGCCGGCCAGATCGATCGCCGCTTCCACGCCGGAATTGCCGCCGCCGATCACCGCCACGCGCTTGCCTTTGAATAGCGGGCCGTCGCAGTGCGGGCAGTAGGCGACGCCTTTGTTGCGATAGTCGTTTTCGCCGGGCACGTTCATTTGCCGCCAGCGCGCGCCGGTGGCGAGGATCACCGTCTTCGCGATCAGCGCTGCGCCGCTCGCCAGCGTCACTTCGAACGCCCCGTCGTCGCGGCGACGCATGCCTTCGGCGCGCTGCAGATTCATGATGTCCACGTCGTAGTGACGCACGTGCTGTTCCAACGCCGCGACCATCTTCGGGCCTTCGGTTTCCTGCACCGAGACGAAGTTCTCGATCGACATCGTGTCCAGCACTTGGCCGCCGAAGCGCTCGGCGGCGATGCCGGTGCGGATGCCTTTGCGCGCCGCGTAGATCGCCGCTGCCGCGCCCGCAGGCCCACCGCCGACGATCAGCATGTCGAACGGCGCTTTCGCGGCGATGCTTTGCGCTTCGCGCGCGCTCGCGCCGGTGTCGAGTTTGGCGAGGATTTCGTCCACGCCCATGCGCCCGGCGCCGAAGACTTCGCCGTTGAGGAAGATCGTCGGGACCGACATCACCTGACGCTCGTCCACTTCGTTTTGGAACAATGCGCCGTCGATCGCGACGTGACGAATGCGCGGGTTCAGCACTGCCATCAAATTCAGCGCCTGCACCACATCGGGGCAGTTTTGGCAGCTCAGCGAGAAATAGGTTTCGAAATCGAACGTCGCGCCGTCGCGATCGATTCCCAAGTCGCGGATGCGCGCGATGGTGTCCTGCGCAAGCTTCGACGGGTGTCCGCCCACTTGCAGCAGCGCCAGCACCAACGAGGTGAATTCGTGGCCCATCGGGATACCGGCGAAGCGCAGCGAAATCGTCTGGCCGGGGCTCGCGATCGCGAAGGAGGGAATGCGCTCGCCGCCATCGCGCGCTTCGCGCAAGGTGACCGAATCGGAAAGCTGCGTCAGTTCGACCAGCAGTTCGCGCAGTTCGCGCGAAGCATCGCCGTCGTCGAGCGCGGCGATCAGTTCGACCGGGCGGGTCAGTTTCTGCAGATAGCCCTGCAGTTGGTTTTTCAGATCGGAATCGAGCATGGCCGCTTCTTCGGTCGATAGATAAAAGATCGCGTCCCCACCACGCCCCTCCCCCGCAGGAGGGGGAGGGGAGCGATAGTGCCCGCAGGTGGGGAAGGGGCTTACGTCGAGCGAGCGACGCGGGTCAGATCTTGCCGACCAGATCCAGCGAGGGCTTCAGGGTTTTCGCGCCTTCGTTCCACTTCGCCGGGCAGACTTGGCCCGGGTTGGCGGCGACGAATTGCGCGGCCTTCAGTTTGCGCAGCGTTTCCGACACGTCGCGGGCGATGGCGTTGTCGTGGATTTCCAGGGTCTTGATCGTGCCTTCCGGGTTGATGATGAAGGTGCCGCGCAGGGCCAGACCTTCTTCTTCGATATGCACGCCGAAGGCGCGGGTGAGCTGGTGGGTCGGGTCGCCGACCAGCGGGAACTGCGCCTTGCCCACCGCCGGGGAGGTTTCGTGCCACACCTTGTGCGAGAAATGCGTGTCGGTGGTGACGATGTAGACCTCGGCGTTGGCTTTCTGGAATTCGGCGTAGTTGTTGGCCGCGTCTTCCACTTCGGTGGGGCAGTTGAAGGTGAAGGCGGCCGGCATGAAGATCAGGACCGACCACTTGCCCTTCAGCGTTTCGTCGCTGACTTGGACGAATTCGCCGGCGTGGAAGGCGGTGGCTTTGAACGGTTTGACTTGGGTATTGATCAGGGACATCGGGAGTTCCTTACGAGGTGGGAGATGGCGAAGCGGACCGGGCGGCCCAAGGGTGTCGCTTGATCGATCAGCTCGATCGACGGCGAAGACGCGCAGTCTAGGCAAGCGCAATCAATCGATCAAATCGATTGATATGATCTTTACGATAGTCATTAACTATCAAAAGGCCTGCCCAGTCTGCCCGATCCTCGCTTTACCCTAGTTCGATGACAGCAATGACCTCCCCGTCCGGGCCGAACCCGCCCCCGACCACCGTTTCGCACGCGCTGCGGGCCGCGATCTCGCGACTCGCACGCGTCGATGACCTCCAAGCGGACGCCCAGGCCGATGCGGAATCCCTGCTGGCGCATGCGCTCGGACGGGCGCGCAGTTGGCTGTACGCCCACGGCGGCGATCCGCTGGACGCCGCTGGGACCGATGCCTACGAGGCCCTGCTGCGCCGCCGCGAAGCCGGCGAACCGGTGGCCTATCTCACCGGCCGCCGCGGGTTTTGGGCGTTCGAGCTGACGGTCACGCCCGATACGCTGATTCCGCGCCCCGAAACCGAGCGCTTGGTCGAACTGGCCCTGGAACGTGCGCCGAAGGCGGCCGGCGTGCGGATCGCCGACCTGGGCACCGGCAGCGGCGCGATCGCCTTGGCCCTGGCCTACGAGCGGCGCGACGCCGAGGTGATCGCCACCGACCTGAGCGCCCGGGCGCTCGCCGTGGCCGCCGCCAATGCCGGCGCCTTGGGGCTGCGCAATATCAGTTTCCGCGAAGGCGGCTGGTGGGCGCCGCTGCAGGGCGAGCGTTTCGACATCGTGGCGAGCAATCCGCCCTACATCGCCGACGACGACCCGCATCTGCGCCGAGGCGATCTGCGCTACGAACCGGCGGGCGCGTTGTCCTCCGGGCCGAACGGGTTGGAGGCGATCGAGGCCATCGTCCGCGATGCGCCCGAGCACTTGAACCCCGGCGGTTGGTTGTTGCTCGAGCACGGCTGGCGACAGGGCGAAGCGGTGCGCGATGCGCTCCGCGCCGCCGGTTTCGACACCGTCGACACCCATCTCGATCTCGAAGCGCGCGAGCGCGTCACCATCGGCAGGCGTTGACGCGCGACGATCCCGGCACCGGCCGCATCCTCAAACACACGCACCGCTGCGCTGCCTCGCTTCGAGCATGCGATCGCGGCGCTTTCGCGTTGCCTTACACTGCGCCCACGCCTCCATCGCCGACATCAGGACACCATCCATGCGCACGTTCTATCCCGAGATCGACGTTTACGACAGCGGCACATTGCGGGTCGACGATCGCCATACGCTGTATTACGAACAGTGCGGCAATCCGCGCGGCAAACCGGTGGTGATGCTGCATGGCGGCCCCGGCGCCGGTTGCAGCTCGAAGATGCGCCGCTTCCACGACCCGTCGAAATACCGGATCGTGTTGTTCGATCAGCGCGGCTCGGGTCGCTCCACGCCGCATGCGGACTTGACCGACAACACCACGTGGCACCTCGTCGCCGATATCGAAAGATTGCGCGAAACACTCGGCATCGACCGCTGGCAAGTGTTCGGTGGTTCGTGGGGCTCGACGCTCGCGTTGGCCTACGCCGAAACGCACCCCGAGCGCGTCACCGAGTTGGTGCTGCGCGGCATCTTCATGCTGCGGCGCTGGGAGCTGGAATGGTTTTACCAAGAAGGCGCCTCGCGCTTGTTCCCCGACCCATGGGAACACTATCTCGCCGCGATTCCGCCGGTCGAACGACACGACCTGATTTCCGCCTACCATCGCCGCCTCACCAGCGACGACCCCGCGACGCGCCTCGCCGCCGCGCGTGCGTGGAGCGTGTGGGAAGGCGCCACCAGCTTCCTGCACATGGACGAAGATTTCGTCGCCGGCCACGAAGACGAAGCCTTCGCGCTCGCGTTCGCGCGCATCGAAAACCATTACTTCGTCAACGGCGGCTTCTTCGAGGTCGAAGACCAACTGCTGCGCGACGCGCACAAGATCGCCGACATCCCCGGCGTGATCGTCCACGGCCGCTACGACGTGGTCTGCCCGATCCAAAACGCTTGGGATCTGCATAAAGTCTGGCCGAAGAGCCAGCTCATCATTTCGCCGGCCTCCGGCCACTCCGCGTACGAACCGGAAACCACCGACGCGTTGATTCGGGCGACGGATCGGTTCGCGGGGTAAATCGAACGACGGCGCGCTCTGCTCGGTGCTCAAGCTTCTCAAATCTCTGATCGGAACTGCGGACAAGGCGCCGCAGAAGCAGAGCATTCGCGTCGCGACCGACTTCGAGCCCGTCGGTCTGATCTGGTATTCGGACACCGAAATGCCGCTGCCGGTGTGGGAATCGATGACGGCCGCGATCGGAGAGGATTGGTCGCGGGAACGGCGGGATGCGTTCTGTACGGCGGCGGCGGGGCAATGGTTGTTGGCGCTATGTTCGACGCTGCCGGCAGGTTATCGGATTCACGAATCCGACGATTTTCTTCTGCTCTCCGCGCTCGAAGACCGACCCGCGCATGTGTTGCTTCGTTTCTGTCAGTCCGCCCGACGCAGAATTGTGGGCAACCTCGGTGATGCCGCCACCGCTCGCGATGACGGCAAGCATGTGGTGCTGGTGTTCGACGATGACCAGACTTACTACGACTACATTGCGCATTACTATCCTGAAGGCGGCGAGTACGCGATGTCCGCCGGCATGTTCGTCCATGCGGGGTACGGCCACTTCGCGCTGTACGAAGGCGATATGGAACGCATGCAGCCGGTCATCGCGCACGAACTGACGCACTGCCTCTTATCGCATTTACGAATACCGGCTTGGTTGAACGAGGGGATGGCCGTCAACACCGAACATGGGCTATTTCCGTATTTGGCCGATCCCCGGAACTCGCTCTACCGTCCGAACGAAATCAAGGCCAAACACGCCGCGTTCTGGAACGCCGATACGATTCAGGAGTTCTGGTCGGGAAAATCCTTTTTGCGCACCGATGACGGCAATATGCTCTCGTACGATCTGGCCAAACGCATCACCGCCACGGCCGCGCGGGACGAAGCCTCGTTCATGGCATTCCTCCGCCAAGCCGATGTCGCCGATGCCGGTTTATCGGCCGAGCACTGCTTGGGCTATCCGATCGAGCAACTGGTGATGGTGATGCTGGGAGAAGGCGATTGGCGCCCCGCGCCCGAGCGTTGGTCCGAAGGCGTCGAGCGCGGGCAATTCCGAACGCGTGGCCGCGCCGGCTAAGCGCCCGCCGCCCCCACGCCGCCTCTACGCCGTCCCATAGGGCATCATGATGTCCCGCATGCGCCTATGCTGCTGCGCATTGCCGGACATCCGCGGGTTTTCCGTTATCTCCGAGGATGAGACGAATCTCACCGCGCCATAAGGAACCGACGTATGCCCAAGGAACTGGTGGAACTGCTGGCCGATTTCGAGCGGCAGGACGATACCGGACGGAAGCTGCGCGGCATCATCGCGGAGGTGCCGAGTCTGAAAGCCGATCTGGAAAAGGCGGCGCACGACGACAACTTGGTGGCGATCCGCTACGGCGATCTGGCCGGCGCCAACGGTGTCTACGACTACGCAAGCAAGACGTTGACGCTCAACCGCGCGCTGAAGCATGGCGTGGACGAGGGCGATGCCGATTCGATCATCGCGCTGGCCTGCGTGGCCGGTCATGAGGGCAGCCACGCCACGCGCGGCCACATCAGCCGTGCGCATACCGCGCAGATCGAAAGGGATGTCGCGGACGTGCATGCCCAAGGCGAGGGCCTACGCGACTACACCGCAGTGGCCAAGCGACATGTCGATTACATCCTCAAGGAGGAAGCGACGGCGGAAATCGGTGGGTTCAACGCGGCGGTGGCGGCGTGCAAACGGATCGAAGGGGGAGATTTTGCGGACACCTTGCAATCCCTCGCTCGGAAAGGGCCGGGTTCCCTGAAGGACGGCCCCGAGTCGGTGACGCTGGGACAGTTCCAAGAGTACGTCGAGGGCGTACAGGGTAGATTAGGTACCGATTATCGACTCAAAGGCGGTGTTCAGCCTGGCGAGGGCGATCTGCTCGAACCGGCGAACAAGAGCCATCTCAATTTCATGCGCACGCATTTTTCCGATCGCAGCTTCGGCGAGGATCCGAACAAAGACCGCTATTACCGGCACACCGCCGTCGCCGATATCGTTCGTCTCGCGATCAAGGACGGTGCGCAACCCGCCGATATCGGTCTGGACATGAACGCGCTGGAGGTGCGAAGGACGGGCTTCGCGGATAAGTTCCGTAATCCGCAGGGGCAGCCGGTGAACGTGGAGTTCGCGAACGTGGTGTCGGCGCCCGTGTTGCCGCCTCAGCCTTCTCAGCCGCAACCGCTGGCTTCGCCGCAACCGCCCTTGCGCCTCGATGCTTCGGAGCCTGTGGAATTCGTGGGCGGCAACAGCAACAAACGCGTGCGCGAACGCTCTCCCGAAAGCGTCGAGGGCGAAGGCCAGGGCGTGAAGGCGCTGAAACCGGTGTTGAACCCGGAGTTGCTGGTGCAGGCGCGAAAGTTCCTGGGGTCGAATGAGAACCAGGAAGCGATCGCAGGCAAAGGCCTGACCGCAGACACAGACCGGCTGGCTTACGCGACCGCCGTCGCCGCGCAGAACAAGGGCTTGCCCAAAATCGAGGACGTCATGATCGATAAGGGAGCGGTCTGGGTATCGTCGGCCCCCAGAGGAACGGATTATGGTCAAAACGCGTGCGTCGGGTTGATGATCACATGCGCGCGGAAGACCGCAGAGGAGCATCTAGCCAACGTAAAAGAATCGCCGGCGCCCAGCGGCCTCGCGCAGGGCAGCGGTCAGCCGGCCCAGGATTTCGCGGCGAGGAAGAATCAGCAGATGTAGCGCAGAGTCGGAACGCCAGCGCGATGGTGAGGAGGCTCCGAGGTTGGTGGCTTCGCCGGATGTGTATGTATCGCGATTCCCGAAACGCAGCGTGGGCTGTCGATCGATGCGTTCACAGCCCGAACCAAGCGAACCCGCGATCTCTCGTGAGCACGAGTAGCGCGGCGATATTGAGGACGACGGTGCCCCAGTAAGTGGCCTGGAATTCGCGCTTAAGCCATTTATGCCTGAACACGCGCTGCGCCAACTGCGCGCCGGGCCAGCCGCCAAACAAGCCGATCATGTGCAAGGTGCCTTCCGGTGTGCGCCATTCGCCGCTTTCGGCAGCTTTCTTGTCCTGTCCGTACGCGAAGAAGGCGACTACGCTCATCACGGCATAGGCGACCGCGACGAGCGGCGGAATTTTCTGGACGAACACGCCCGCGACCAGCGCGATGCAGAACAGCGTCGCGAAGATCGGCCCGAACTTGCCCGGCATCGCGCTGCTGTCTTCTTTCGCAGGCTGGCTTGCGTAACGAATGGCGTTCGCTTGCAACCGGCCCTGCGCATCGCGCGAGAGGGCGTAGGTGATGAGGTCGCCCTCGACCGGGCGTCGCCGCAGCCGTTCGAAGGCTTTGATGTGAACGAACGCTTTGTCGCCGCCGCCGTTGGGCGTCACGAAGCCGAAGCCTTTGTCGTCGTTCCAGTTGTGGAGTCGTCCTTGGTAGCGCATGGTCGTCGAGAGCTATCGGTGATTGGCAATACGGCGTTCGGCGATACTCGTCGGTTTCGTGAGCGAGTCGAACGCCTTCAAAACCGCGTTCGACTCGCCGATCGTTCGGCCGGTTACGGAGATCAGCTTGCGTTTATTTGAACGGGACGAATTTGTCCCGAGGAAGCAAATCTTCGAGCATCGCGATGGACGTGTTGCCGACTTGATGATGCAGCTCGGGTTTCGGCCTGTAATGCCCGCTTTCGTTATTCCATTTCGCGATCCGGCCATTTTCGAACTCGATCTCGCCAGCGTAGTAAACGTCGCCGCCGCGAGAAATCGCCGTATGTCCGCCGTTCGAGCGTTCACCCAACCAGACCTGCGACGGATTCGATGCGGGAATCACGAAAACGAAGGGGCCATTGGCAGGCGCTTTATGGTTCGGATCGTTCGGGTCCGCCGCCCAATACACGCCATCCTTGTCTTTCGATAGCGTCTGGTGCGATTGCCTCGGCCGGACATCGTCCAAGTTGCGCAAGCGCTCCACATCCGGCCGCGGTCCTCCGGGCGATAGCTCCATCAGCGTGTCGAGTCGCTCGTTGATGATCTTTTTGAAATCCTCCTCTTTCGAGAGCGGGATTTTATTCCTCGTCAGCGCCTCGATCTGTCTGATTTGAGCCTGCATCGCCTCGAATCGCCGTTCTTCGATGCCGGCGGAGATCGGGTTATCCGGCCTAGGTGGCTGCTCCAGCGGGCGGTCCGACGTCATATGGCCGGTCTTCGCATGCAGTTGATGCTCGACCGTCTCCTTTTTGTAGTGCGCGACGGCTTCGATGACGGCTTGACGATAGTGTTCGAGCTTTTCCTCCCGCGTCAATTCCGGATGCTGCGGTTGCAGTTGCGGCGCATCGTTCTTGTCTTTCCAGCGGTGGTCGCCGGTCTTTTCCCAGTTCAGCGCCGGGGTGATGTCGCCTTGCGGCGAGTGCTCGTTCTTGACTCGCGCCTCCAAGTGTTCTTTCAGCTCTTTGACGTCGTGGGTTCTCCCGACGGGCTGCTGTTCATGCTGCGGTGCTTGATCCTGCTGAGGTCCGTTTTCGGTCAGGCGCAATTTCATGAGGCACTCCTTTTGCGTGGAAGTAATGACCTGTGGCCACGCATGGCCGCAGCGATTTTGTAGCACGGCGAATTCGCGCTCATGCGCGTCACATCGATGCTTCGAAGCCCGCGACATCCTCCGCCACCAACAACTCCCGCAACTGCGTCGCCGAGGCGCGGCGCATCGGTTTTTCGTCGATGCTCGACAACGGCGCTTGGCGCAGCGCGGCGTGCGGAAGAACGCACAGATCGAAACTGAGGTCTTCGGCCGCGAACAGCCAAACGGTGCAGTCGAGCGTGCGTTCGCGGTCCAGACGTACGCGGCGCGTGCGCGCTTCGGCGGGAATGCGCTGGTCGTCGAGAAAGCGCGGCACGCTGTCGGCGTCGTCGGTGTACAGATGCAGCTGCACGGGCGAATTAGCGTCGGCGGTGCCGTCGAGCACGGGGCCGACGAGGCGCGGGTCGAAACCGGCGAAGAAGTCCAGCGCGCGCAGCGCGGCTTCGCGGCGAAGGCGCAGCGCGTCGGTTTGCTGCTCGCCTTGGAACAGCCGCTGATATTCGCGCAGCGCTTCTTCGATCTCGCGGTTGCGCGGCAGCGAGGCGTCGTCGTGGATGCCCAAGCGCTCGGCCGCTTTGAGCTTGGCTTGATGGAAGTCGCGCACGCCGGATTCGGCGATCAATCTTGCGGCTTCGCGCGCGAGGCGATAACGGCGCTCGCGTGTTTTCGTTTCGGCGTGCTGGCGGGCGTGGTGCATGGGCATCGTCCCGGCGTGGGCCAGTGGACGACTGTAACCGAACAGACGGGAATGGGGAATGGAGGCTGGATCGGGAATCGTGAATCGGGAATGGAGAATCGTTAGGGCGAAAAAAGCAGATCCCTCGCTGCGCTCGGGATGACGACATCCCGTAGAGCGGAGCGAAGCGAAGCTCCGCTAAGGTCTCAAGAGAACAACACGTAGAGCGGAGCGAAGCTCCGCTGATGCTTTTCCGTGATCTTTCAGCGGAGCTTCGCTCCGCTCTACATAGGATGCTTTTCTGTGATCTTTGAGCGGAGCTTCGCTCCGCTCTACAGAGCCTCGCGTATCCGAGATCCCGATTCCCGACGCTCAGAAGATATTGAACGAATCCTCGCTCGGCACCGCCTCGTCGGCCGAGCCGTAATCGACGTAGGTTTCCATGCGTTCGAGGTCTTCCACCTTCACGTATTCGATGATGCCGCCGCTGCCCTCGGTCGGCAGCAACTGGCCGCTGGCGGTGACTGCCACTTTCACCATACCTTCGGGCGGGTCGTTGGGCGCGATCGGCACGTCCTTGAGCGCGGTTTTCATGTAGTCGATCCAGATCGGCAGCGCGGCTTTGCCGCCGTATTCGCGATAGCCCAGCGTGGTGTTGTCGCTCTTGCCCACCCACACCGCAGTGACGAGATTGCCGCCGGTGCCGGCGAACCACGCGTCGCGGTGATTGTTGGTGGAGCCGGTTTTGCCGGAAATATCTTCGCGACCGATGCTGCGTGCATCGGTCGCGGTGCCGCGCAGCACCACGTCGCGCATCATCGAGATCATCTGATACGCGATGCGCTCGTCGATGGCGCGCGGGGCCAGCACGCTGTTGGTTGGCAGCGTTTCTGCCGGTTTCACGGCGGTGTCTTTCGGTTTGTCGGCCTTGGCCGCGGTGGGTTTGGCGCCGCCGGCCGGGCCGAGATCGAAACCGTCCACCACTTGCGACGCCGGCTGCGACGGCTGCGTGCCGAAGGCGCGTCCGTTACCGCAAGCGCGACAGGCGACCGCCGGTTTTTCCTTGGCGATGACCTTGCCTTCGCGATCGCGCACTTCGTCGATGAACCAGGCGTTGACTCGGAACCCGCCGTTGGCGAATACCGCGTAGCCGCGCGCGATCGACAGCGGCGTCAGCGACGGCGTACCGAGCGAAATCGACAGGTTCGGCGGCAATTCGTTTTCGGCGAAACCGAACTGCGTGATGTATTTGCGCGCGTATTCCACACCGATCGCGTCGAGCATGCGCACCGACACCAGGTTGCGCGAACGCACCAAGGCTTCGCGCACGCGCACCGGGCCGGCGAAGCCGCCGCCGTCGTTTTGCGGGCGCCAGACTTTGCCGGCGCGCATGCGAAACACCACCGGCGCGTCGAGCACGATCGACGCCGGGTTGTAGCCGCGCTCGAACGCCGCGGCGTAGACGAACGGTTTGAAGGACGAGCCCGGCTGGCGTCGCGCCTGGGTGGCGTTGTTGAATTTGTTGCCGGCGAAGCTGTAGCCGCCGACCAGCGCCCGCAGCGCGCCGGTGTCGGCGTCGAGCGAGACCAGCGCCGACTGGGCGCGCGGCAGTTGATCGAGGCGGTATTTGACTTCGCCCGGGGGTTTGGCGGCGGGAGCGGGCGGCGCGGCGCCGGTCTTGGCGTCGGCGGATGCGGTCTTCTTATCGTCTTCAGGAACGATGGCGCGCACGCGGATCAGATCGCCGCGCTTGACCAACGCGCCCGGCGACTTGCCGGTCCAACGCGCGGCGTCCGGGCCGAGAACGATGCCGGTGCCGTTCGCGAGCACCGCGTGGACGTCGCCGCCTTCCACTTTCACCGCGATCGCCGGGATCAGCGGGCCCTGGGGCGGGATGCCGCGTAGGCGCGCGGCCGTGGTAGCGAGATCTTCGCTCGCGCCCAGATCGAAGGTCTGTTCGGCTTTCGCCCAGCCGTGACGGCGGTGATAGACCCCCAAACCGTCGCGCACCGCTTCGTCGGCGGCCGTCTGTAGCGCCGGGTCGATGGTGGTGACGACGTGATAGCCCTTCGTGAGCACGTCGTTGCCGTAGCGGGCGATCATCTCCTGACGCACCATTTCCGCGACGAAAGGCGCCGACACCTCGATCTGGCGTTCGTGCGGGCTGGCGTGCATCGGTGCCGATCGCGCCTCTTGTTCCTCGGCGGCGCTGATCATCTTGAGTTTGAGCATCCGCTCCAGGACATAGTCGCGGCGAATTTTCGCGCGGTCGGGATTGCTCAGCGGATTGCCGCTGGACGGGAACTTCGGAATCGCCGCGAGCGAGGCCATTTCGTCCAGGCTGAGCTGATCGAGCGTCTTGCCGTAATAGAACTCGGCCGCTGCGCCGACGCCATAGGCGCGGTTGCCGAAGAAGCTCTTGTTCAGATAGAGCTCGAAAATCTCATCTTTCGTCAGCTCTTCCTCCATCTTGCGCGCGAGCAGCATCTCCGAGAACTTGCGCTTCAAGCTGTATTCGGAGCTGAGGAAGAACATCTTGGCGACTTGCTGAGTGATCGTCGAACCGCCCGCCACGCGCTGCTTGTCGGTGGTGAGCAACTGCCAGATCGCGCGGCCGACGCCTTTGTAATCGACGCCGCCGTGTTCGTAGAAGCGCGCGTCCTCGATCGCCATGAACGAGTCTTTCAGCCGCTTAGGTACTTTTTCGATCTTGACCGGGTAGCGCCGGGTTTCGCCGAACAGCCCCATCAATCGCCCGTCGCGCGCATAGACGTACAGCGGTTCCTGCAATTCGATCGTGCGCAGGCTCTGCACGTCGGGCAGCTTGGAGGAGACCGAGGTGTAAAGGATGCCGAAGGCGACGCCGCCGACCAGCAGCCCGACGAAAGACAGCAAGAACGCCCAACGCAGGAAGCGGCGGATACGAGACATGGGAAAGGTCGTTCCTCGATTGGTGAAGCGGGTGCGAGATGCGCGATTATAGGCGGCCGTTCCGCGCCGTCGCTGCGGCCGACCGGGGAAGGTGGCCCGAATGCGGACCGAACCGGGGCTTCGCACCCCGGCCGGGCGTCCTGGCGTCGCGGATGGGGGGTGGGGTCCGCGCGCAAACCGGGTTAGGGGCCCGGTTCGGCGCAGTCCGCGGAACGGGGGGCGCACGGACCGTGACCGGAGCCGCAAACCCCGTCGAATCGTGGTTTCGAGAGGGCTTCCGGGCTGTGACGGAGGTCTCTTCCAGGAGCTTCCGCGCAACGGACAGTTGCCTTGGGGGGAAAAGTCCGTTATTTAATGTATTGGGACACGTAACGCGCGTAAACACGCGTGGGGTGGGGAAAAAGTGGGACTGCTCGCAAAAAATCAGTCACCGTTGGTGGGCGTCGACATCAGCTCGACCGCCGTCAAGCTCCTGCAATTGTCTCGGGCTGGCGACCGCTATCGGGTGGAACACTACGCGGTCGAGCCTTTGCCGCCGAACGCTGTCGCCGAGAAAAACATCGTCGAGGTCGAGGCGGTGGGCGAGGCGATTCGCCGGGCGCTGGGCCGATCGGGGTCGAAAGCCAAGTTCGCCGCCGCCGCGGTGGCCGGTTCCTCGGTGATCACCAAGATCATTCCGATGCCGGCCGACCTGGACGAGAGCGATATGGAGTCCCAGATCGAACTGGAGGCCTCCAACTACATTCCGTACCCGATCGAGGAAGTGAACCTCGACTTCGAGGTGTTGGGCCCGATGCCCAATAACCCGGAGATGGTGCAGGTGCTGTTGGCCGCTTCGCGCGCCGAAAACGTGGAAATGCGCGCCTCGGCGCTGGAAATCGGCGGCATGACCGCCCGCGTGATCGATGTCGAAGCGTTCGCGGTCGAAAACGCCTTCGCTCTGATCGCCGGCAGCCTGAATGTCCCGCACGACGGCATCGTCGCGCTGGTCGACGTCGGCGCCACGATGACCACGCTCAGCATCCTGCGCAACGGCCGCAACATCTACAGCCGCGAGCAGGTCTTCGGCGGCAAGCAATTGACCGACGAAGTGATGCGTCGTTACGGCTTGAGTTACGAGGAAGCCGGCTTGGCCAAGCGCCAGGGCGGCTTGCCGGAAAGCTACGAAATCGAGGTCTTGGAGCCGTTCAAGGAGGCGATGGCCCAACAGATCGGCCGCTTGCTGCAGTTCTTCTACGCCGGTAGCGAGTACAACCGCGCCGACCAGATCGTGTTGGCCGGCGGCTGCGCATCCATCCCCGGCATCGCCGCGATGGTCGAAGAGCAGATCGGCGTGCAGACGATGGTCGCCAACCCGCTCTCGCAGATGACCCTTGGTCCCCGTGTCCAGGCCCACGCGCTCGCGCAAGACGCGCCCGCGCTGATGATCGCCTGCGGCCTCGCCCTGAGGAGCTTCGACTGATGGCACGGATCAACCTCCTCCCGTGGCGCGCCGAACGCCAGAAACAGCGGCAGAAGCAATTCGTGTCGATGTTGGCGCTGTCGGCGTTGGCCGGCCTGGCGCTGTGGTTCATGGTCGATCGTTACTACGACATGCAGATCGACGGACAGCGCGCTCGCAACGCCTTCCTCGACCAGCAGATCGCCGAGGCCAAGACCCGCACGAAAGAAATCGAATTGCTCGAACAGAAGAAGAGCCGTCTGTTGTCGCGCAAGAAAGTGATCGAAGAATTGCAGGGCAACCGCTCGCAGATGGTGCATTTGTTCGATTCGTTGGTGCGGACGATCCCCGACGGCGTCACGCTCACTTCGATCAAGCAAGAAGCCGATACGCTGACGCTGGAAGGCCGGACTCAATCGAACGCGCGCATCAGTACCTACATGCGTAACTTCGAGAGTTCCGGTTGGATGACCAGCCCCGACTTGGCGATCATCGAAGCCAAGGGCGAAGACAAAGGGCTGCCGTACATCTTCAGACTGTCGGTCAAGCTCACCAATCCGAATGCGACCACGGCGGCGGCGAAGCCCGGCGCCGGCCCGGCCGCGCCTGCCGTCGCCGGCGCGGCGCCGACCGCATTGCAACCGTTGAGCCCGGCGACCCCGGCCGCACCGCAACCCGCGCCCACAGGCGCGACGGCGCCTGCGGCATCGACACCAGCGGCGGCACCCGCGGCATCAGCACCCGCGACGACCGGACAGAGCCCGTCGGCGGCAGGAGGTAAGAAGCCGTGAAGAAGAAAATGTCCCTCAAGGAACTCGACTTCAACAATGCCGGCAGTTGGCCTAAAGAGTGGCAGATCGGTTTCTGCGTGTTGCTCGGTTTGTTGATCGTCATTCTGCTTTGGAACTTCATGACGTCCTCCAAGGGCGATGCCCTGGAAGCGCTGGAGATCGAAGAGAAGAACAAGCGCGGCGAGTTCGAGATCGAAGCGCAGAAAGCGGCCAACCTGGAGCCGTTGAAGCAGCAACTTCTGCAGATGGAGCAGCAGCTGCAGCAGATGCTGCGTCAGTTGCCGAGCAAGACCGAAATGCCCGACCTGATCGTCGACATTTCGCAAACGGCGCTGGCCACCGGCATCCAGAACGACAAATTCGAGCCCGGCGAAGAAACCATGAAGGAGTTCTACGCCGAGAAGCCGATCTCGCTGAAGATGGTGGGCAGCTACCACCAGTTCGGCGCGTTCGTCAGCGGCGTCGCGTCCTTGCCGCGCGTGGTCATCATGACCATGCACGACATCTCGCTGAAGCCCAAAGACGACAAGACCGGCCCCAACAAAGACAAAGTGCTCACGATCGGGCCGAACTCGGTGCTCGAACTCGAAGGCACCGTGAAGACCTACCGTTATCGCGACGAGACCGAGACCGCCCCGGCCGCCGCCGGTGCGAAACCGGGCGGCCCCACGGCCCCGGCCGTCGCGCCCGGCGCCGGCGCTCCGCCGACGCCCGCCGCGGTAGCCGCTCCGACCACTGCGGGAGGTAGCCGCTGATGCGCCGCGCTCGCCTTTCCTCAAGTTTCCGTACCTCCGCGCGTGTCGCGCTGGGTTTCGCCCTGGTCGCGGGCCTCGCCGGTTGTGCGCGGACCATCACCAGCGAACCCGGCGACGCGCCGAATTTGCAAGTCTGGGTCGATAGCGTGAAGGCCCGGCCAGCGGCGCCGCTGGAGCCTTTGCCGGTGATGAAGCAGTTCGAGCAATTCGAATATTCCGCGGCGGGTCTGCGCGATCCGTTCACGACCGCGTTCTCTCCGGGCACCGGAAATTCAGGTCCGCGCCCGGACGCGAACCGCCGCAAGCAAGTGTTAGAGCAGTATCCGCTCGACAGTCTCGACATGGTCGGCACCATCGGCACGGGTCGCGGACTGGTCGCTCTGGTGATGGTGCCCGAGAAGGTGACGTATCGGGTGCGGCCAGGGGATTACATGGGGCAGAGCGACGGGCGCGTCACCGGGGTGTTCGAGGACCGCATCGAGTTGATGGAACTGGTTCCGGACGGTGGCGGCAGTTGGCAAGAGCGAGCGGCAACGATTTCGCTCGACGACGAATAAGACGAGGGGATAGCGATATGACCGTACTCAAAGCGAACAGCCTGCAGCAGGGCCGACGCACGTTGCCAGTCAGAGCCGCCGTGTTTGGGCTTGCCGCAGGGATGTTGTCGGCGCTCAGCGCCGTCGGCGCCGCGCCGCCGACTCAGCCTGCGCCCTCTGCGGCCCCTCCCGCCGTCGTCGCGCCTGCCGTCAACAACGGGCAAACGACCGGCGTCGCGTCGATCACCAACATCGACTTCAAGCAGGGCGAAGGCGGCTCCGGCAAGCTGATCCTGCGTTTCGATCGCGACGGCGCCATGCCGGATATGCGCACGACCGAGAAAGGCGTGGTGGTGGACATCAGCAACGCCACGATGCCCGCCAATCTGCAGCGCATTCTGAACGTCACCGACTTCGCGACGCCCGTGCAGCAAGTGCAGTCCAGCGCCAATTCGAATCTCGCTCAGATCGCGTTGAACACGCGAGGGCAGTTCGAGCCGCTGGCGTATCAGACCGGCCGCGAATACATCGTCGAAATCGTGCCGCGTGCCGCCGCCCCGACCCGTGCCGTCGGCGCCAGCGCTGCGGTCGCCGCCACCGGCCAACGCGTGTCGAACGCCGCCGCCGCGACCCGCGCCTACAGCGGTAAGCCTGTCACCTTCAACTTCCAAGACGTGCCGGTACGCACGGTGCTGCAGCTCATCGCCGAAGAGTCCGGCCTGAACATCGTGGCCAGCGACACCGTGCTGGGCAACGTCACCCTGCGCTTGATCAACGTGCCGTGGGATCAGGCGCTCGACATCGTGCTGCAGGCCAAGGCGCTCGACAAACGCCGCAACGGTAATGTGGTATGGGTCGCGCCGCAGGCGGAAATCGCCAAGTTCGAGCAGGACAAAGAAGACGCGCGCATCGCGATCGAGAACCGCGCCGAGACGGTCACCGAATACATCCCGGTGAGCTACGGCAACGCCGAAGACATCGCCAAATTGCTGACCGACGAGAGCAAAGGCGCGCAGAGCGGCGGCGGTGCCAGCAGCGCTGGCGGTGGCGGCAGTCAGCAGATCAACCGCGGCTTCCTCTCGCCGCGCGGCAGCCTGAGCTTCGATCGTCGCACCAACACCTTGCTGGTGATCGATATTCCGGCGCGGGTCTCCGAGATCCGTCGCTTGGTCAATCAGTTGGATAAGCCCGTCGATCAAGTGCTGATCGAAGCGCGCATCGTGATCGCGAACGAAGACTTCGCGCGCGAACTCGGCGCCAAGTTCGGCGTGCGCGGCACCAAAGATAACGTGAGTGTCGGCGGTGGTTTGGTGGGCGGTACTCCGACGGTGAACAACGGCCTGAGCGTCAATCTGCCCTCCACACCGGGCTCTCTCATCACCGCCAACCCGGCTTCGGTCGCGCTGACGTTCTTGAACGCCGGCTACGGCTTGGATATCGAGCTGACCGCGATGCAGGAAGAAGGGCGCGGCGAAGTCATTTCGAATCCCCGCGTGGTGACCAGCAATCAACGCGAAGCGGTCATCAAGCAGGGTCGCGAAGTGGGCTATATCACGACGCAGGCGACCGGCGGACAGATCACGCAGACGGTCAACTTCAAGGAAATCGTGCTGGAGCTCAAAGTCACGCCGACCATCACCAACGACGGTCGCGTGTTCATGGCGATGAACGTCAAGAAAGACGAACTCGAACAGTTCGTGCAGACGGTGAACGGCTCGGTGCCGCTGATCGCCAAGCGCGAAGTCAACACCGCGGTCCTGGTGGACGACGGCAACACGGTCGTGATCGGCGGTGTGTACGAATTCAAGAGCACCAGCGATGTGGCCAAAGTGCCGTTCTTGGCCGATGTCCCCTTCCTGGGCAATCTCTTCAAGAAGAAGGGCCGCTCCAAGAACAAGGCCGAGTTGCTGATCTTCGTGACCCCGAAGGTCATCCCGGTGGCTCAGCGCGTCTGATCGGCGCGTCGAGATCAACGAAGAACGACGGCGGGGGCTTCGGCCCCCGCTTTTTTTTTATGGGCTCGCACACCAGGCGGGCTCGACCGGCGTCCGCGGGCCGTCGAAAACGAGTCGTATGGAACTGGTCTCCGCCATTCGCCCTAGAGCTGGGCCGATCCAGCCCTGAGCGGCGGCGGGCGTTCTACGATGCCGGCGCGGCGCCGCCCTCCGCGCGCGTTCGGGCGATCCAAGTGAACATTTGAGCCGCGCATGCGTCAAACTTCGGGACCGGCTTTTCCGCCACAGATCAGGAACGCACCTCGTCGATGGATACCCAGACCCGAACGCCGAGCCGGCTGCACGCCGCATTCGTCGATTTGCGCGATAGCCTATCGGCCGAGATCGTCGGCCAGTCCGCCCTGATCGAACGGTTGCTGATCGCACTGCTGGCCGATGGCCATTTGCTGGTGGAAGGCGCGCCCGGATTGGCTAAAACCACGGCGATCCGCGCGCTCTCCTCGCGACTGGAGGCGGATTTCGCGCGCGTGCAGTTCACCCCGGATCTGTTGCCCGCCGATCTCACCGGCACCGAGGTGTGGCGTCCGCAGGACGGTCAATTCGAGTTCCAGCCCGGGCCGATTTTTCATCAGCTGTTGCTGGCCGACGAAATCAACCGCGCGCCGGCCAAGGTGCAATCGGCCTTGCTCGAAGCCATGGGCGAGCGGCAGGTGACGGTCGGTCGGCGCACGTATCCGCTGTCGCGTTTGTTCCTGGTGATGGCGACCCAAAACCCGATCGAGCAAGAAGGCACCTTCCCGCTGCCGGAAGCGCAGCTCGATCGTTTCTTGATGTACGTGCGCATCGGTTATCCCGAGGCGACGATGGAGGGCGAAATTCTGCGGCTGGCGCGCGATCGCGCGCGCGAAGCCAATGCCGAAGGCGCGAGCGGAGAATCGTCGTCGGCGACGCGGGCGCCCGCGCCGACGAAGATCACGCCGGCCGATGTGTTCGCGGCGCGTTCGGCGGTGCTCGATCTGCACATGTCGCCCGCGCTGGAACGGTATTTGATCGAATTGGTGCTGGTCTCCCGCAATGCCGCGCGTTACGACCAGGCGCTGGCCCGACGTATCGGTTGGGGCGCCAGTCCGCGCGGTTCGATCGCCTTGGAGCGCTGCGCCCGCGCTCGCGCCTGGTTGGCCGGCCGCGATTTCGTCACGCCCGAAGACGTGCGCGATGTCGCGCTCGACGTGCTGCGCCATCGCGTGTTGCCCAGTTACGAAGCCGTCGCCGAAGGCTGGGACGGCGAGCGCTTGGTGCAGGCCTTGATCGAGAAAGTACCGCTGCCGTAATCGCGTCCGCACGACGCGCGATCCGCGGCTCGGCGCCGACGTTCGCGCATTCCGCGACGACGCGCTTGGTCCCCCCGAACATCGGAACGTATGGATTCCACGCCTACCGCTAACGGCATCGCCCCGACGCTCGACGAACTCGTCGCGCTGCGCCGTTCGGTGCTCGGTCGTCGCCCGCCGCGTCGTGGACGTCATGGCTTGAGCGGCCAAGCGGTCTCGCCGGTGCGCGGTCGCGGCATGGAGTACGCCGAATCCCGCGAGTACGCGATCGGCGACGACGCCCGGCATATCGATTGGCGGCTCACCGCGCGCACCGGCAAGCCGCACACCAAAGTGTTTCAGGCCGAACGCGAACGCTTGACGTTGATCGTGGCCGATACCGCGCCGACGCTGTATTTCGGCACGCGTGCGCGCTTCAAATCGGTGCAGGCCGCGCGCGCGGGCGCGGTGGCGTGCTGGGCCGCGGTGCGCGACGGCGACCGCATCGCCGCCTTGCGGGCGAGCGTGCGCGAGCCGCCGCGGACGCCGGTCGCGGGCGTGCGCGGCGCGCTGCGCGTGCTCGACGGTTTGGTGCGTTGGTATTCGCAGCCGCCGCAGGACGACGCCGGATTAGCGATGGCGCTCGATCACGCCGATCGTCTGCTGCGACCGGGCTCGCGCCTGCTGGTGTTGGCCGACCCGTTGAGCATCGCGGCGGTGCCGGAATCGCGTTGGCCGACGCTCGCGCAGCATCGCGAAGTGGTGGTGCTGCTGCTCAGCGATCCCTTGGAGCGCGATCCGCCCAAACGCGCGTTGCCGTTCTTCTCGGCGGGTCATCGGTTGGAACTGGATCTCGCCGCCGCCGCGCCGCGCCAACGTTGGGACCAAACGTTCGTCGCGCCCTTGCGGCATGCGCTGGCGGTGCTCGGCCGTAGCGGCATTCGCACGCAGGTGCTGTCGAGCGAAGCCGATAGCGCGATATGGCTGCCGTTGTTCGGCCAGACGAGGGCGGCATGAGCGGTTCGAACGAACTGGTGCTGCGCGACATCCACACCCCGACGGCGCCGAGTTGGTGGCCGCCCGCGCCGGGCTGGTGGTTGGTGCTCGTGGCGGTGTTGGCGCTGATCGCGTTGGCGCTGTGGTGGCGCGCGCGGCGTCGGCGTCGCCGCGAAGCGATGTTCCGGCTGTTCGACGACACCGTCGCGGCGGCGGTGGGCGCGCCCGCGCAGATCGCCGCGATGTCGGACCTCTTGCGCCGCGCCTCGCGTCGCCGCGACCCGAAAGCGGATCGATTGATCGGCGAAGCGTGGCTGCGTTTTCTGGACGATGGCGGACGGCGAACGACGTTCAGCGCCGGGCCCGGGCGTTTGCTGCTCGACGGCGGATTTCGTCGCCAAGTGCCTGCGCGCGAATTGGATGCGCTGCGCGCGGTGGCGCGCGAGCGTTTCGCGCAATTGATGGGGACGCGTCGATGAGCGCGGATGCGGGCGCCCTCGGCGGGATCGTCGCGTTCGCATCGTCGATCGCGCCGTCGATCGCGTCGTTGTTCGGTCTCGCGGGTTTCGCGTGGCCGTGGTGGTGGCTGTGTCTGCCGCTGCCGCTGCTGGTGCGTTGGTGGATGCCGGCGGTACACAGCCGAGAAACCGCCTTGCGCGTGCCTTACGGCGCGCGTTTGGAAGGGCTGGCGGTGCGTCGTCCGACGCCGGTCAAACACGCCGGTTTCGGCCAAGTTTGGTTATGGCTCGCATGGGCGGCGCTGTGCATCGCCGCGTCGCGGCCGCAGCAATTGGGCGACGTCGTGCAGCCGCCGCAAGCCGCGCGCGACATGATGCTCGCGCTCGATCTCTCCGGCAGCATGCAGCAGGTCGATATGGAACTGCGCGGCCGCGCTTCGGATCGGCTCAGCGTGGCGAAGGCGGTGATCGCCGATTTTCTCGATCGTCGCGACGGCGATCGCGTCGGTTTGATCGTGTTCGGCGAACGTGCCTACGCGATGACGCCGCTGACCTACGATTTGGAAACGGTGCGCGAGCAACTGCGCATCACGACGATCGGGTTGGCGGGCCAAGAAACCGCGATCGGCGACGCCATCGCGCTGGCCGCGAAGCGCCTGCGGCAGCAGCCGGCGGAACGGCGCGTGCTGATCGTGCTGACCGACGGCGTGAACACCGCCGGCACCTTCGACCCGATCGCCGCCGCGAATCTCGCGCGCGATGTCGGCGTGCGCGTGTACACGATCGCTTTCGGCGGCTACGGCGCGGGCATGTCGGTGTTCGGCGTGCCGATCCGCTTGCCCGGCGGCGACAACATGTTCGACGAAACCACGCTCAAAGAAGTGGCGAAGATCACCGGCGGGCGCAGCTTCAGCGCGCGCGACATCGATCAACTCGCCGGCATTTACGCCGAGATCGATCGATTGGAACCGGTGAAGCGGCCGGGCGAACGGCTGCGTCCGAAGATCGAACGCTATCCCTGGCCGTTGGCGGCGGCGCTGCTGTTCGCGGCGATCGCTGCGCTCATCGCGCTGCGCGGATCGCAGCTCGCACGGAGGCGAGGCTGATGGATGTCGGCGCATGGCAAGAGGCGTTGCTGTCCAGCGCGCTCGTCGAAGCGATACGCGCGTTGCTGCACGGCGGAGGCGATTTCGCGTTCCTGCGTCCGTGGTGGCTATTGGGATTGATCGGACTGCCGCCGTTGTTATGGCGATGGTGGCGACGCCATCGCGGCCGGCAGGTGTGGCGCGACGCGATCGACCCGCATCTGTTGCGGCATTTGCTGCAGAGCGACGGAGCGGCGGGCGACGGACGCAAGCGGCGCATCGGTCGGGCCTTGGGCGCGTTAGCGCTGGCGTTAGGTTACGTCGCGATGTTTCTCGCGTTGGCGGGCCCGAGTTGGCGTAAGCAGCCGCAGCCGCTGTGGCAGGATCGCTCGCCGCTGGTGATCGCGTTGGATCTGTCCGAGCGCATTCTGGCGACCGACTTGCCGCCCTCGCGGTTGCAGCGGGCGCGCTCGGAAATCGCCGAAATCCTGCGCCGTCGCGGCGGCGGGCAAATGGCGTTGGTCGTCTATGCGGGCGATGCGTTCACGGTGTCGCCGCTGACCGAGGATGCCGCCAACATCGCGCTGTATCTGGATGCGTTGCATCCGAACGTGATGCCCAGCCGCGGCAGTCGAACCGATCGCGGCATCGAAGAAGCGGCGTTGCTGTTGCGTCGCGCGGGTTTCCGCAACGGCGAGATATTAGTGATCACCGACATGCTGGACGGCGACGACGGCCGCGCGAAGAGCGCCGCGAGCGACGCCGTGAGCGATGGCTATCGCGTTTCGGTGCTGGGGCTGGCGAGCGAGCGCGGCGCGCAACGGCTGGTGCGCGGCGTCGCCGAAGCGATCCGGCTCGACGGCTCGGCGCTCGCGTCCTTGGCGTCCGCGGGCAAAGGTCGCTATGCCCCGATCGCCACGGACGACAGCGACTTGCGCGCCTTGGGCGTGCTTCAATCGCAGCGCATCGATGCGACCGATGCGGGCGGTAAGCGCGGCGCGATCGCGATCGACGAAGGGTATTGGTTGCTGCCGTTGTTGATGCTGGCGGCGGTGTTCTCGTTCCGGCGCGGCGTGTTGGCGGTGGCGCTGTTGTGCTGTCTGCCGTGGCAACCGGTACAGGCCGCGGACGGAAGTGTGTGGTTGCGGCGCGATCAACAAGAGCATCGCGCGATGCGGCAGGCCAGCGAAGCCTTTCAAGGTCGCGATTACGCCACGGCCGAACGCATATGGAGCGAATTGCCCGGTGTCGACGCCGACTACAACCGCGGCAACGCCCTGGCGCGCCAAGGCCGTTATCCCGAAGCGATCGATGCGTACGATGAAGCCTTGCGCGCGCGGCCCGACATGGCCGATGCGATCGAGAATCGGCGCGCGGTGGTCGAAGCGATGCGCCGCAAACCGCCGCAACAGCCGCCGAAAGACCAGAACAATGGTCAGAAAAACGACCAAAAGAACGATCAAAAGAACGATCAGCAAAAGGATCAACAGCAGGATCAGCAGAAAGATCAGCAAAAGAATCAGCAAAAAGATCAACAGAACGATCAGCAGAACGATCAGCAGAAGCAGGGCAAGAACGATCCGCAACAACAGAATCAGAACGATCCGAAAGACGGCCAAGGCCAGAAGCCTAAGGATCCCAAAGGAGCCGATGGCAAGCCGCAGGACCGTCAGGACCCGCAACAAAAACCGGATGGGCAGAAACCCTCGCCCGGTGCCGCTTCGCCCAAGCCCGGCGAGGACAAACCGAACGATCCGAAGGCGCAGCGCGACGCCGACGCCGCGCAACGCGAACGTATGGCGCGTGCGCTCGCCGGCCGGAAGCCGCCTACGACAACAGAAAAGAATCGACCGGAAACCCCGCAAGAGCAGCAGGTGCGTGTTCTGAACGAAGCTCGGCTGCGTCGCGTGCCGGACGATCCCGGTGGACTGTTGCGCGCGAAATTCGAACAAGAACAGCGTCGGCGCGCGCGCGGCGAGACGCGTCGATGATCGCGCGTTCGTTCAAAGCGTGGCTCTGGTTCGCGGTCGCGGCGCTGTGGCTATGCGCGGCGCTGACGGCCGCACCCGCATCGGCGCAGAGCAGCGCCTCGATCGACCGCGATCGCCTCGCGCTCGACGACACCTTGACGATGACGATCCAGCTCGAGGGCGACGCGCTACTGGATTTGCCCGACTTCAGCCGATTCCTTGCGGAGTTCCACGTCGAGGATATGAGCACCGACCAACAGGCGTCGTTGGGCAACGGCGGCATCAATCTGCGCATGACGCTGAACTTGCGATTGCGGCCCATGCGCGAAGGCCAAATCGACATTCCGGCGTTCCGCGCCGGTCGCCAGATGCTCGGCCCCTTCCGCGTGACCGTGCTGCCGCCGCGCAACGTCCCTGCGGCCGTCGTGCCGCCGCCCATGCCGGTGGCGCCAGGCAGAGGCGCCGCGGTGGCGATGCTGGAGACATCGATCGATGCCGGCCCTGCGTACGTGCAGCAAGCCGTGGGCTATGTGGTGCGTTTGTACTACGACCAGACGCGCTTGATCGACGGCAAACTCGAGCAGCCGACGCCGCAGGGCGCGACGTTGGCGCAAATGGGCGAGGATGCGGAGTCCACCATCGAGATCGACGGTCGGCCGTATCGTTTGGTCGAACGACGTTACCTGTTGGTTCCCGACCGACCGGGGTTGTTGCGGGTACCGTCGCCGGTGTTCGAAGGGCGGGGCGCGCTCTCGTTGTTCGACGAAATGATGGGCAACGGCGCTGGTCGCAATGCGATGAAAGTCGCCGGCGAATCGCGCAGCGTGCAAGTGCGGCCGATTCCCGCCAATGCGCCGCAGCCGTGGTTACCCGCACGCAACGTGACCTTGCGTTATCTGGCGGCCGAACGTTCGCCGCGAGTGGGCGAGGCGGCGAAAGTCATCGTGGAAATGACCGTGGACGGCGCCAACGCCGTGATGCTGCCGGAACTGCGCCTGGGCGCGATCGGCGACGCGCAGGTCTTTCCGGAACCGCCGCAGGTCGATGAGAGTTTCTTCGAAGGCCGGCCGCGCACCACGATGGTTCGCGAGTTCTCGGTCGTGCCCGAAAAGACCGGAAAACTGCACATCGTCGGCCCGCGCGTGGCGTGGTGGGACGTGCGGCAAGGCGTCGCGCGCACCGCGTCGTTGCCCGATTTTTTGTGGCAGGTCGCGCCGGCCGCGAAGGCGAACGGACAAGCGCCGGTCGGCGAGGCGCCAGCGGAACCCACGATCGACGAGCGCTTCGGCACCGGTATGCTCGGAGGTTTCGATCGCGGAACGCTCGGGATCGCGGCGGCGTCGATTCTTGCGCTGTTGTGGGTCGCGACGTTGTTCTGGGCATGGCGGTTATGGAAAGGGCGGCGCCCCGCGCGCACGAACGTCGCGTCGGCCGCTGCGGTCGTTCGCGGCTACGACGCCTTCGCCTACAAACGCTTGTTCGAGAGCGGCAGCTTGGCCGAAATCGCCGATGCGCTGTGCGCGATGGCAATGCCGACCGCGAAGGATTTGGATCGTTTGCGCGCGATGTTGGACGACCCCGCGCAACGCGCAGCGATCGATGCGCTGCAACGCGCGCGATGGCGCGACGATTCGGTCGTCGAAGCGCGCGCGCAGTTGCGCGCCGCGTTCGCCGATGGGCCGCGTTGGCGCTCGCAGCGACGGGCGAACGCACCGACCGTGCTGCCGCCGTTGTACCCCGAGACCTGATTCGCGCCTCGGCCGCGACGCGCGACCTGCGCACTGCGCGCGGCGTTCCGCCGGTCGGACGCCCGCGTGCGCCCGCGCATCGCGCTCCTGTATCCTCCGCCGATCCGTCGCAGGAGCCGCCATGAACGTCACCGCCGATTCGCCGTCCGCAGGTCGCCCGTCGCCGAACGCGCCCGCTAAAGGCATGCCGCTGCACTGGAAAATCGCCATCGGCTTCGGTGGCGGGCTCATTCTCGGCCTGTTGGCGTATTACACCGTCGGCCCGGATGCGGAATGGGTGAAGCGCATCGTCGAATACGTCACGACCCCCTTTTCGCAGATTTTTCTGCGCATGATTTTGATGCTGGTGATCCCGTTGCTGTTTTCCGCGCTGGTGGTCGGCGTCGGCGAAATGGGCGATGTGCGCGCGCTGGGCAGAATCGGCTGGCGCACGCTGGGCTACACCGTGGCCTTGTCGACGATCGCGGTGGCGATCGGTTTGTTCCTGGTGAATTGGCTGCAGCCCGGCGTCGGCGTGGACAGCGCTGAGGCCGGGCGTTTGATGAGCGAACAGTCCGGGAAAGCGCAGTCCATCGTCAGCGACAGCGCGACCCAAGCCAAAGGTCTCGACATGCTGGTCGAGATCGTGCCGAACAACATCGTCAAAGCCGCTGCCGACAACACCATTCTCGCGGTGATGTTCTTCGCGTTGATGTTCGGCATCGGGTTGGGCATGGCCCGCAGCGAAGGCGCGCAGACGCTGCGCCGCGCGATCGAGGGCATCTTCGAGGTGTCGATGATCTTGATCGGGTTCGCGATCAAGTTGGCGCCTTACGCGGTGTTTTGCTTGATGTTCAATCTCGCCTTCGACGGCGGCATCGAGCCGATGAAGCGCCTGGCGCTGTATGTGGTGGTGGTGCTGCTGGCGTTGGCGATCCACTTGTTCGTGGTGTACTCGCTGGCGCTGCGCGCGGTCGCCGGTTGGTCGCCGATCAAATTCTTCTCGGCGGTGCAGGAGGCGATGCTGATGGCGTTCTCCACCGCGTCGAGCAACGCCACGCTGCCCACGTCGCTGCGCGTGGCCGACGAGCGCCTGCATCTGCCGCGCCGCATCTCGCGGTTCGTGCTTACCGTCGGCGCCACCGCCAATCAAAACGGCACCGCTTTGTTCGAAGGCGTGACGGTGCTGTTCCTGGCGCAGTATTTCGGTATCCCGTTGAGCTTGGCGGATCAGGCCGCGGTGATGGCGGTGTGCATCCTCGGCGGCATCGGCACCGCCGGCGTACCCTCCGGTTCCTTGCCGGTGGTGGCGCTGATTTGCGCGATGGTGGGCGTGCCGGTCGAGGGCCTGGGTTTGATCTTGGGCGTGAATCATTTCCTCGATATGTGCCGCACCACGGTGAATGTCGTCGGCGACTTGGGCATCGCGGCGATGGTCGCGCGCGGCGAGTCCGATGCCGGGGTCGCGCCCGCGGACAGCGACGACGAGGCTCCGGGTACGGCTTCCGCTTGAACCGCGTCTCGAAATGCCCGAAACACGGTTGTATCGTCCACGGGCTGCCGCTAGTCTGGCGTCCGGACTCGATGGCCGGCCGAACGCCGTCATCGACCGCCCCTACGAACCAGGACGAATGAGGATTCTGCGATGAAAATTTTGGGAAGCGTGCTGATCGCCGCCGTCTGTATGGCCGCTGGCCCGGCGCTCGCCGGTAAGAAGGAAGAAGCCCCCGCGGCCGCCCCTGGCAGTTGCACCGCGAACTTCAAGCAGGAAGGCAACTACATCGCCGGCCGTCGCTTCAGCACCTGGGAAGTCGTGCCCGGCGTCAGCCCGTCGGTCGCGTACAAGCGCATTTATATGGAAGGCGTAAAGGCCGGCCTGAAAGTGACCAGCAGCGACGAAAAGATGGGCATCATCCAGTTCGAGCAGGCCAATGCCGGCAAGTCGTTCACCAGCGACCAGATCGTGAGTCTTCCCACCAGCGTCACCATCGAAGCCGAGGGCAAAGGCGCGAAGATCTCGATCACCAAAACCACGCCGCCCGCGTATGCGGCCGGCAAAGAGGCGCAGATCAAGTCCATGTGCATGGTGGTGGACGCCGCGCGCAGCAAATGAGCCGCCGCGCCCGGATGGGCGTATCGAGCTGACCCACGGCCCGCGCTTCGACGCGGGCCGTGTCGTTTCCGGCTTTCTGCCGCATGGCCTCGTTCGCGCCGTCGCGCTCGGTTCGGGTGGTCGCCGCAGGCGCAGTCGCAGGCTTGGGGTCGGCGTTTCGCGAGCGCTCGGTCGCGGTTTCGGTCCCCGGTGCATGCGATGTGCATAACGCCGCCCGGGGATGGGACAATAGGCGGTCTCCGCGCCGTCGGAGGCGATGCCTGTTCGGACGCTCCGTAGCCGCCCCCCTTCCTGGATTCACAGCTCTCATGACGACGCCCAGCCGCCGCGATCTCGCCAATGCCGTTCGCTTTCTCGCCATCGATGCGGTGCAGGCCGCCAATTCCGGCCACCCGGGCATGCCGATGGGCATGGCCGACATCGCCGAAGTGCTCTGGAACGACTATCTGCAGCACAACCCGACCAACCCGCACTGGTCGAATCGCGACCGCTTCGTGCTGTCCAATGGCCATGGCTCCATGCTGCAGTACGCGCTGTTGCATTTGAGCGGTTACGACCTGCCGATCGAAGAGCTGAAGAACTTCCGGCAACTGGGCTCGAAGACCCCGGGCCACCCCGAGAATCACGTCACGCCCGGTATCGAAACCACGACCGGCCCGCTGGGCCAAGGGCTCGCGAACGCGGTCGGTTTCGCGCTCGCCGAAAAACTGCTGGCGCAACGCTTCAACCGCGGCGATCACGCCATCGTCGATCACCGCACCTGGGTGTTTCTCGGCGACGGCTGTTTGATGGAAGGCATTTCGCACGAAGCGGCGTCGTTGGCCGGCACCTGGCGCCTGAACAAATTGATCGCGCTGTGGGACGACAACAACATCTCGATCGATGGCCAAGTGCAGGGCTGGTTCACCGACGACACGCCCGCGCGCTTCGAAGCCTACGGTTGGTTGGTGATCCGCAACGTCGATGGCCACGACCCGGACGAAATCAAAACCGCGATCGACACCGCGCTGCAGTCGAAAGACCGGCCGGTGTTGATCTGCTGCCGCACCACCATCGGGTTCGGTTCGCCCGCGAAAGCCGGCAAGGAATCCTCGCACGGCGCACCGTTGGGCAAGGACGAAGTGACGGTCACGCGCGCCGCGCTGGGTTGGGCGCACGATGCCTTCGAGATTCCGCAATCGTTGCGCGAGCGTTGGTCGGCGAAAGACGCCGGGCAGGCGCGCGAAGACCGCTGGAATCTGGTCTTCGAACGCTATGCCGCGCATTACCCGGAACTGGCCGACGAATTCCTCCGTCGCATGCACGGCCAGTTGCCCGAACGTTTCGCCGCCGCGGCCGATGCCTACATCTCGAAGTTGCAAGCCGACGGCCCGGTCGTCGCTTCGCGCAAAGCCTCGCAGATGGCGATCGAAACCTTCGCGCCGCTGCTGCCGGAACTGGTCGGCGGTTCGGCCGATTTGGCGCATTCGAATCTGACGCTGTGGTCCGGCAGCAAATCGGTCGCGAGCGACGACCCGAACGCCAATTACGTTTACTACGGCGTGCGCGAATTCGCGATGAGCGCCATCGGCAATGGCTTGGCGCTGCACGGCGGCTTCCTGCCCTACGACGCCACTTTCCTGGTCTTCAGCGACTACGCGCGCAATGCGGTGCGCATGAGCGCGCTGATGGACGCGCAGGTGGTGCATGTCTACACCCACGACTCGATCGGTCTGGGCGAAGACGGCCCGACGCATCAACCGATCGAGCATCTCGCGTCGCTGCGCTACATCCCGAACAACGACGTGTGGCGCCCCTGCGACGCGGTCGAATCGGCGGTGGCGTGGCGCGCGGCGATCGAACGCCGCGACGGTCCCTCGTGTCTGGTGTTCTCGCGCCAGAATCTGCCGCATCAGGCGCGCGATACGACGCAAGTCGCCGATATCCGCCGCGGCGGTTACGTATTGAGAGACAGCGTCGGCGCGCCGACGGTCATCCTGATCGCCACCGGCTCCGAAGTCGGGCTGGCGATGGACGCCGCCGCGCGAATCGGCGATGGCGCCCGCGTGGTCTCGATGCCGTCGACCGATGTGTTCGATCGCCAGGACGCCGCGTATCGCGAATCGGTGCTGCCCAACGCCTGCCGCAAGCGCATCGCCATCGAAGCGGGCGTGCGCGATTTCTGGCGCAAATACGTCGGCCTCGACGGCGCGACGATCGGCATGAACAGCTACGGCGCCTCCGCGCCGGCCGAACAGCTTTACGCGCATTTCGGCATCACCGTCGATGCGGTGGTGGAGGCGGCGCATCTATTAGGCTGATACTCGTCGCTACGACGCGCAACGGAACGACATCGATGAGCCGCCCGACATGCTCAGCGGTGCGGTTGGCGGATCGATTGCGCGACAGCCTTTTGTCTTTGCCGGCCGCCGTTTTTCTGCTGACGGTGACGGCAGCCGCTTTTGCGGCGCCGCCCAACGTTCCGGCATGCCAAGCGTGGGCGATTCCGTCGCGCGATTTACCCGATGCTGCTGTCTGCGCTGTTCGCTTCGGTGTGTCGGTGCAGGCGAGCGAGAAAGGCCGCGAGGACGCTGCGAATCGACTGTACGAAGACGCGAGCGCGCAAATCGACCAGCGTCGCTACGATCTCGCTGCGAGCATGTTGAACTGTGCCGAGGCCCTCGTCGGCGGAAACGACAACTGGCGCAATGGATACGAGATCATGCGCCGCCGTGGGGTGCTGGCTTATCGCGAAGAGCGCATTCCGGAGGCGCTGGGCCGGTTTGAGTGCGCGCTGAAGATCGCTTCGGATCACGACGATCGCGCTGCGATCGCGAAATCGCTCAATAACGTCGGTAGCGCCTTGCGCCGGTTGGGCGATTATGGAAATGCGCTGCGATATCTGACGGATAGCCTGGAGATGCAGCGAGCGGACGGTGGCGCGACCGGTCGTTTGCTGATGAATCTCGGCGATTTTTATCGAGAATTGAACGATTCTGAAAAATCGCTTTTGCACTATCGGCAGGCGTTGGAAGCGTTCCGAAAAAGCGATGAGCCGACCGAGGCGGCGCATGTTCTGGAAGGCATGAGTGCGATCGCCTTCGAAGATGGCGATATGGCGCAAGCCGAGCAGCGGCTGGAACAGGCGTTGGCGTTGTATCGCGAGAACGACAGCCGGGTCTATCTTCCGCGGGTGTATGCAGGACTGATTCGGATCGCTCTTGAGGACGCGAACCTGGATCGCGCGCAGGCTTGGAGCATCGCTGCGATCGCGATGAGCGACAAGGAGATTTCGGCGATACCGGCGCCGCTGCAGTTACAGATCGCAAGGTTGGATCGTACGCGCGGTCGTCCGAAGGCGGCCCAAGTGCGGATACGGACAGCGCTGGCCGACCTCTCGGAAGGCGATACCGCTCGCCCCGACCTGCTGCAAGAATTAGCATCGATACAGCAGGCGCTCGGCGATCCCGATGCGGCGATCGCGACCATGCGTCTCGCCCAGAAAGAACTGCGCGCAGTCGAAGCCGCGCGGCACGACCGCGAACTCGGCTGGCAGCGTTCGCGGTTCGAAGCGGCGGAGCGCGAGCGCACGATCGCCGCGCTCGAAACGGAGGCCCGCATACGCAAGATCCAGCTATGGCTGATCGCAGCGCTCGCGACCATCGTCTGTCTCGCCGTGGTGCTGCTGTCGATGCGTCGTTGGCAGCGCTTGCGCGTGGCCGACACGGCGCGCCGCGTGCGCCATGAAGAAGCGCTTGCGCGATACCGGCGCGAAACCGACGCATTGGCGGAAGACCGCGACCTATTGCAGGCATTGCTCGATAGCCGCAACGATGCGATGTGTCTGCTCGATGCCGAGGGGAGGGTGATGGCGGCGAATCGCGCCGCTTGCGTATCGCTGGGCGCGAACGATGGCGAAATCGCCGGTCGTGCGCTGACGGAATATCTGGATGACGCCGATCGCGATGCGCTCGGATCGGCCTTGGAACGCATGGAGGACGTCGAAGCGCAGAGCTTCGAGTTTTCGTGCGCTAACGGGGCATCGCGTCTGAACGGTAAACTCGCACCTTGGGGACGCGGCGATGGCCTGATCGTGCTGACGCTGGAAGACGCCGCTATCCTCGCATCGGCGGTCGAATCGACGCCCGAGCCGTCGTCCGAGCGCGAAGGCGCGCCGACGCAAGCGGTGGGTTCGATGGGGTTGCGTACGGATTTTCGTCGCGATGTGGTCGAACTGATGCTTGCCGTGATCGACGCATGGGAGCGCAGCTCCGGGCATACGCGAATCGAGCTGGCCGAACGCAGCAGGATCTGGCGGGTCAATATCGACGACGGACGCCTGCGCGTACGCTCGATGGATCGCTATTTGAGCGTATCGAGGCTGCCGCAGAATCCACGCTGGCGGGACGTGCTTCGCACCGCTTATTTCGTGCTTGGGCACTGCGCATTGGAGGCGAATGTGCGCGATGATCTGCAGCGCCGAATCGACGCCGTGCTCGCTTATACCCGGCGCAGTGCTTTGGTGTGAAAAGGCCGCGCGCCGAAGCGGCGACTGTTTTCATGCCTTTTCTATTGCCCCAGTCGCGTCGCTCTGAAGCGGTTCGACATCCGCCGTGATTGTCAGTTCCCCGATGGATTGCCTGAGCCGACTTGGCCCGACACGCACACAAAGCACGAAACGCTCAAACCATCTTGGAAGCGATAGTTGTGATGGTTCTTGATGCTGTCGCCGTCTGTGTCTCCGTCGTCATTGAAAATACCAGGCGATGTGATGTGCGGAAGCGCTTTGTCCGATGGCTGAGCCCCGGGAGTGAGGGCGGCACAGTAATCCTGCGCCATCCTGCTTGCATAGTGATGCTGATCGCGATCGACACCGCCGCATGTGAATGGAATTGGACATGGGCGTTCATCCTCGATGTCCTGAGCGGCAGTCACCGCCATCGCGTATTGATGGAGTTGAGTTGGACTGAACGAAATGGTCTTGACGATGGCGGGTCCTGTGTTCGGCGCGATGCAACTGGTAGACATCGGTTGATCGTGGGCGTCGGCAATCGGTGAGAACACAGCGCAAATGCAGAAGAAGAGCGATAAACGGTTTCTCATGGCAAGCAGATGATCGATGGAGGAGTCATCACTGTAGTCTATCGTTTGCGACCGTCGCCAACGATTTCGGTGGCAAAAATCGGGCAACAAAATCCGCCAAGTCTTTGATTGTATTTATTCATTCGCTTGTCGCGAGATTGAGTCGTGGTCGTTCGCGTTTTTCGGCTTTTACCCAGGTGCTCCCGGATTTGCCCGGCTTTGCTCTGGCTTGCCTCCGTCTAGGGCACCTAGTGTGATGACGCCTCGTCGTCCGGCGAGTGCCCACCCACCAGGCGGACAGGCGTCGATGCCCGATTCCCGTTCGTGATGGCCTTAGGAGAATGAACATGAATACGAAGCGCAATAGATTCGGCTTGGCGCTGTGCGCCGCGTTGGCGATCTTGGTCGGCACCGCCACGACTGCACAGGCAGGCAAGCAGCCGCCAGGCCCAGGCGACTTTATAGGCACAATCTATATCGACCACTACAACAACGGCATTCCAAGCAATGTTCTGACGACGGTGATCGTATACGGCGACACGTATTCGGCTTGCCGCGCTGCGGTTTCCAGCTTCATTAACGGCCAGATCGTCTATCTGAATGGCGTACCCCACAGACTCTACTTGGTCTTCGGCTATGACAATTGCAGCAACGCGGGCGGTGGCGACCCTTTGCCCGATGCCACGTGAATCCGTCGGCGACACATCGCATGTTACGCCGTGGAGGGTACGCGCATGCGTACCCTCCACATCGCAGTTCACGCCGCTGAAGCGCTAGCAAGCGTGGTATGGCGGCTCCCTAGCAGGCTGTTGAAAAACAGCCTGTTAGCGCAGCCAGGGATGGCTGCGACGACGAAGCGAGCGCGTAAGCGCTTGATTCGTCGCGAGCGAGTCAGGACATGTGCCTAACTCGTGACTTGACTGTGCCGGCAGGAGCCGGCACGAACGGCAACGTCGGCCGCGAAGCGGCGAGCCGCAAGGATGCGGTGAGTCAAAACGATCAGGACGATCGTTTTTCAACAACTTGCTAGGGCGGCGCTCCAGAGGACGTGACATTTCGATTTCGCTATCATCGGCATGGTCGCACTTCACGCGGCACGCGCATTCGACGGAATGCACGTCGATCAAGAATCGCGTCGCCATGATCTTGTCGCCATGACCGTACCGACTATGTCCGCGATGCCTGCGGTCTTCCCGACCTATCGTGCCGAGATCGACGGAGGCCGTGTCGTGGCCTGCGACAATCTGCTGCCGAACGATGCATTGTCAAAACAACGCGTTGGCCTAACGATTCGCGTCGGCAACGAGCAAGCGGTTGCGATCGAGCGAAGCGCCGAAACCACATCGAGGCGCAGAGCGCGAGATCGAGTGAGCGCAGGGGCTAGGGAACGGGGATGATCGATTCGATTGGTCGTCGCTTGCGAATCGTTGCAGTCGTTCTAGGGTGTTCGATCGCCCCTGGCGTTTTCGCCGACACCGCCGTGCCTGCCGATGCGCACGGCGCGTGTGAGTTGTTGGATATCGATCTTCGCGCGTCGCGCGCCTGCGCGCTGCCCACGCTCGGATTGCGCGAACGGCTCTCCGAAGCCGAGCGCCTGATGAAAGACGGGCAGTTCGATGCGGGTGAGCGCGCGCTCGACTGCGCCACTCGGGCGGTGAGTCGCGCGGCGGATCCGAAAACGCGTTACGACCTGGCGCGTTTGCGCGGCATCCTCGCGTTCCGCCGCGAAGACGTAGAAACGGCGTTGCCGTACTACGCATGCGCGGGCGCGGTCGCACTGGAGAGGGGCGATCGCGACGGTTACGCGAAGATGCTCAACAACAGCGCGGCGGCTTGGCGGCGGCTGGATAACCATAAGCGCGCCTTGACGCTGTTGCACGAAAGCATCCGCATTCGCGAAAGGGCCGGCATCGAGCCGAGCGGCGCGAATTGGCTGAATCTCGCCGATGTCTACCAAACGCTGGGCGAGATCGAAAAAGCGGCGAAGTATTACGAAGCGTCCTATCGCGCCTACGAGAAAGCCGGCGAGCCGGGCGAGATGGCGCACGTGAGGGAGACGATGGCCACCTATGCGGCCGAGCGCGGCGAAGTCGCGCAGGCGAAGCGCTGGCTGCAAGAGGCGGTGTCGCTGTCGTCGCGACAGGGTGCGAAAGCGCAGTCGTTCATGTTGCGGACGTACGCCGCACTGATCGATTTGGCGTTGCGGGAAGACGATCTCGCTGCGGCGCGGCGATGGGTCGATGTCGGGCAAGCGTTCGCATCGGCGCATCCCGACCTCGCGATGCCCGTCGACTTCGCCCTGCATGCTGCACGGTTGGACATGCGCGAGCGCGACTACGACGATGCCGAGCGGCGATTGAGCGCCGCGCTGGATGCCCTCTCGACGTACGACGCGGATCGCACGCGGGTGGTGGAAGCCCAAGCCGATGTCCGCCAAGCCAAGGGCGACCTCGCCGCCGCGTTGCGGGATGTCCGCGAAGCGCTGGCGGAAGAGCGCGAGCGCTACGCGAGCCTTCAGAATGCGCAGACGAAAGCGATCCGCATTCGGGTGGATCGGGATCGTGCGGTGGTCGATTCCCGCGCGCGCGCTCAGGCGCTCGACAGGCGATTCCGCGCGTTCGTCATCGCGGTCGCCGTCGTCGCGGGGCTCGTTGCGGTCGCGATTTTGCGCGTGCGTTGGCGGGCGCGGCTGCGCGAGGTCGAGCGGCGCGCGCGTCACGATGAGGAAATCGCGCGCTATCGACGCCTCGCCGACGAATTGCGCGTCGACCGCGCCGTGCTGGAGGCCTCGCTCGACAGCCGTGACGATGCTGTGTGCGTGATCGATGGCCGCGGTCATGTTGTCGCGGCGAATCGGCGCGCGGCCGAAGCGCTCGATACCGATGTCGCCGGTTGTGTCGGCGGCGCTTTCGCGGAACGGTTGCCCGAAGCGGCGCGTCCGGCCTTTGTCGCCGCGCTCGAGCGCTTGGACGACGGCATTGTCGAACGTATCGCCTATCGCCGCGAACGCGACGATACGACGTGGTACGTCGAACCGTCGGATCGACGTTATGGCGACGGCGCTATTTTCCTGCGTCTGGTGCCCGCGGCCGCGAATTCCGCGCAGCCTCCGGCGGTCGATCCGTCGGAAGCGCACAGCGCGGGCGATTCGCGCGAAGGGTTCCATGCCGCCCTGGTGGAGCTGATGCTCTCTGCGGTGGGTGCCTGGGAACGCAGCATGGGGCTCAATCGCCTCGAACTCGCCGAACGCAGCCGCATCTGGCGCGTGTCGGTCGACGACGGCCGTCTCCGCGCACGCACGATGGATCGCTACCTGTCCCTGGCGAAATTCCCGCAGAACCCGCACTGGCGCGACGTGCTCCGAACCGCCTATTTCGTGCTCGCGCAGTGCCCGCTCGACGAAGAGCCCCGCGCCGAACTGCAACGGCGCGTCGAAGCGGTGTTGGGGTACACCCGACGGGATGCGATGGTCTGAGGGCGGGCATGGATCAATCCGTGGGGGTGTTCGGTTGCGGCGGCGGCGAGATCACGAAACTGACGCAGTTGCCCATGAGCACATCTTGCCCGTCGTAATCCAGATCTCCGTCCTGGAAATGATAGGAGGAATGGTGGTCGTCCTCGTTATAGGATTTCGGCCAGTCGACGATCGGAAAGGCGGGTGGCCATACGCCGGTTTGTATCGACACTTCATGGCAGACCTGTCTCGAAGCTCGCGTCGCCGCATTCCACTCGACCCCGCCGCAATTCTCGACGGTATACATCGGGCTGCTGTACTTCCAGAAGGGCGACGGCTCCAGGTCGGCGAGCGTCTCTTCGGACATTCCATCCCCCTGTCCGGCAAGCGCGCATCGCGCGGCATACGACCATTCCAAGGCCTCGGCTTGCAGCAAGTCGGCCATCGACAACTTGAATCGAGTCACGATCATGGGATGGTCTTGAATCATCGCGGTTGGAGACTCCGGTAGATCGTCGTGCCCCAAGGCGGCGCCCGCAACGATTGCGAAAATCGAACAGAAACAAGCGAGAACCTTCATCGTCGTCGTCCTGATGCGTGATGGGACGAGAAGTTTAGGAATGCGCTCGCGCTGGGCGCCACCGTTTTGGGGGGGTAAAAACGGGAAATGCCGTGTGTAAGCGGTTGATTGTCGGTGTGCGATCGGCCGTTTTCCCGGTTTTTCCCTGTCGCGCTCTTGTTGCGTTCTTTAGCGTGGGTCCGCCCTCGTTGGATGGGGCGATATTCCTCACTGAACTCTCATGGAGAAACCCGATGTTCCGATACGCACGATCGTTGGTAACGGCAATTTTTTTATTCGCTTGCTTGACGGCTCCACCAGCGATTGCCGGCGGCAATCCCATGGAATTCGTCGGCATCGAGCACAATCGCTATGCGGATTGCCTATTGAAGCAGCAGGCCGCGACGGAGAGCGAGTTGGTGCGCATCTTGGTAGAACGTTGCGGTTTCGATCCTGGAATGACCGTAGAACAATTCGAGGAGCGCTACCTTGCCGTACTGGACGAGCGTAGCTCGGGCGACATCGGACTGGTCGAATCGCTGGGCCAGTATCGCAGCCGGTTTTCGGCGGCGGAATTGTCGTTGCTGGCCGAAGCCGACGCCGTTCTACAGCAAGAAACGAGTGTGGCGGAGGCCCAGTTGCGTCTGGAGACAATCGAGCGCAAAGCCGTCCAAACGCTGGATGCCGACACGCGCAGCGGTCAGGCCGTGCTCGCCGGTATCGCTACCGCACGGTACTCCTTGAATTTCTGGGCCGATGCCGTCGGCGATGCGGGCATCAGTGCCCGAAATCTGTGGCCCCTCGTCAGGCCGGATATCGAGGGTGGCGTGATCGGTCTTGAGCTTGGCGGGCCGTGGGGCGCTGTCTTTGTCGGTGCCGTCTTCTCGATCTCCGCCTATCTCGAATAAGCGCTCGCGCTCGATCGCTACGCGACAAGATGCGCTAAGCGCTCTTCCCATCTTCCTGCGCATTGTCACTCTTCTTATCTGGAGATTTCATATGAAAGACCTTTTCACGAAAATTTGTACAGTTATTTTGCTTTCGTTGGTGGCCGTCCCCATCGCGCTGGCCGCTGATAATCCGATGGAGTTCGTCGGTATCGAACACAATCGTCATTTGGATTGCTTGCGACAACAACAGGTCAACAGCACTGCCTCGGCGATCGACGCTCTGGTGCATCGCTGCGGTTTCGATCCTGGAATGCCGGCGAGCGAATTCCACGACCGTTACGGTTCGCTGATCAATGCGGCTGAGGTCTCAGCCGCATTGTCCGGCTCATGGCCGCATCGAGATATTTTCGATGATCGCGAGTTCGCTTACCTGGTCGCGATGCAGCACGCGATGGTGTCCGGTGGGAGTATCGACGAGATCGACGCCATGTTGTCCGACATCGAATCCGATGCGGTTGCGGAATTGGATAGATCGACCCGAAACGGCCAAGCGGTCTTGGCGGGATTGGCGACCGCGCGTTACTCGATACGCTATTGGTCGGGGCAGGCTGCCTCGGGTTCGATTCAAGCGCGCGCAGTGATCTCCGTGGCGATGGCGGATGCAATCGGCGCAGCGCTCGGCACGATGATAGGCGGCCCTATAGTCGGGGTGGGGGTGGGGGCCTTGTTTTCTTGGATCGCGGAGCAGATCAATAAGTTAATCAATGAGCTGTAATCATCGGTTAGCGCCTCCGGGCGTTTGAGCGCGAAATCGACCCGAAGGCGCTCGTACAGGGTTGTTCCTGCCGGCTGTTACTGTTCGCTATCATGGCGCACGCCGCGTTCCCGCGCGGCGTGCGCCTGTCGGCGCGCCCTGGCCTGGAGCACGCCGCTGTGTCTGTTCGTCCCACGTACACCGCCGAAATCGACGGCAGCCGGATCGCGGTCTACGACGGTCTATTGCCGAACGACGAGTTGCTGAAGCTCTGGTCGATCCTCAATCGCGCCGGCTTCACGCGCAGCGAGATCGCGCGACCTGACACCGCCGAGCATCGGCATTGGGCGAGCGAGATTCCGGTCGCTTCGCTGCCGTCGATGCCGTTTCTGGCGCCGTCGATGTCCGCGGTGCGCGACTTCGCCCCGGACGCGACGTACCGGCCGTATCGCAGCTACGTCAACGTCGCGCACTTCGGCGACATGCTGTTCACGCACACCGATTGCTTACCCGGCGCGGGTGAATTGACCGCGCTGTGGTACGTCTGCGACCGTTGGGATCACGAGTGGGGCGGGGAGACGGTGTTTTTCGACGCCAACCACGACATTCGTGCGTCGGTCATTCCAAAACCCGGGCGCTTGGCGATCTTCGACGGCGCCCTGCTGCATGCCGGACGCCCGCCGAACCGTGTTTGTTACGCACCGCGGTTTACGCTGGCGATCAAACTCGAACGCGCGAGCGGCTGAGACCCTCGCACGGATGCGCCGCGCTCTTTCATCGATGCGAACCGCAGGTCTTCGACGGTCTTTCGTCGCGTTCGTCTGCGTCACGGCGGCGGCCCTGTGCGTCGCGCCGCAGGCGCGAGCCGACATCCTGCCGTGCGCGCGTTACGACGCTGCGCGCGCCGCGCTTCCGAACGCGACGCTGGCGGACGCCGCGATTTGCCTGCGTCGTGCCGGCATCGCGACGACCGGGGCGAGCGCCGTGACCGCGCTGTTCTCCCGCGCCGAGCACGAAACCGCCGCCGGACGTTTCGACGAGGCCCAGCGCGCCTTGGATTGCGCCGAGGCCGCGATCGGCGATGCCGACGATGCGCTCGCGCGTTACGAATTGGTGCGCCGACGCGGCATTTTGGAATATCGGCGCGAGCGGATTCCCGAGGCCTTGACCCGGTTCGAATGCGCCTTGGCGTTGGCGACCGCGCGCGAAGATCGCGCCGCGCGCGCGAAAGATCTGAAAAACGTCGGCAGCGCATTGCGTCGCTTGGGCGATTTTCGCGGTGCTTTGCGCCACCTGACCGAAAGTCTGGAGATTCAGCGCTCGGAGGGCGCCGCGCTCGGGCCGGTGCTCAACAACATCGGCGATGTCTATCGCGAGTTGGGCGAGCCGGCGACCGCCGAGCGGTATTACCGCGACGCGCTCGACGATGTTCGACGCCACGGCAATCCGGTCGAGGCCGCGCATATTCTGGAAACCTTGAGCGGCCTCGCGCTCGATCGCGGCGATGCCGATGAAGCGTCCACGTTGCTCGAAACGGCGCTGGCCGAAGACAGCCGCACCGGCGACCGCGCGTACCGGTTGCGCATCTACGCCGGTTTGATTCGTCTTGCGCTCGCCGAAGGCGAAGCGGCGAAAGCGGAGCGCTGGCGTTCCGCGGCCTTAGCGATGGCGGACGAGTATGCATTGCCGCTACCGGCGCCGCTGCAATTGGAAGCGGCGCGCGTGGACCGCATCGCCGGTCGTTTCGCGGCCGCGCGCGTGCGGCTGCGCGACGCCATCGCGAATCTGCCGGAGAGCGACGTCGATCGTCCGGCGCTGCTGCGCGAGTTGGCTATCGATCTGGAAAACGAGGGCGACGCCGACGCGGCGATCGCGACCTTGCGACGCGCGCACGAGTCCGAGTCGCGTTTGGAGCGCGCGAAGTACGACCGCCAATTGGCGTGGGCGCGCACGCGTTTCGAAGCGGTCGAGCGCGAACAGAAAATCGCGGCGCTGGAAGCCGAAAATCGACTGCGTCGCGCCGAACTGCGTCAACGCACGCTGTTGCTGTGGTCCATCGTCGCCTCGGTGTTGGCGTTATCGGGCGCGGCGGCGGTGTTGCTGCTGCGTCGGCGCCATCGCGCTCGATTGGACGAAGCCGCGCGGCAAGCGCGCTACGAGGAAGAACTCGCGCGTTACCGGCAACAAGCCGCCGCCTTGGTGGTCGATCGCCGTTTGCTGAAAGCGCTGTTCGACGATCGCGACGACGCGGTGTGCGTGGTCGATGCCGAGGGCCTGGTGCTGACGATCAATCGCGCGGCCTGCGAAGCGCTCGCGGTCGCCGAAGAAACGACGGTGGGCGGTCCCTTCGCGGAATGTTTGCGCGCCGATCAGCGCGAAGCGTTCCACGCGACCTTGGAACGGATGGAAGACGCGGCGGCGACGCCGTTAACCGCCAACCGCGCGTCGGACGATGCGGCCCTGCGGATGACGCTGTCCGAATGGGCGCGCGACGGCGGCTTGATTCTGCTCGGCATCGCGCCCGGGTCGTCCGCCTTCGATGACGCCGTGGACGACGACGCCTCGCCCGCGCCGACGGTCGCGCCGGAGCGCGCCGAAGATCCGTCGCAGGAAGATTTCCGCCGCGCGTTGGTCGAGTTGATGCTGGCGGTGGTCGATGCTTGGGAGCGCCACAGCGGCTCGGGGCGCTTGGAATTGGCCGAGAAAAGCCGAATTTGGCGCGTTACCATCGACGACGGCCGCCTGCGCGCGCGCGCCATGGAACGTTATCTCAGCTTGTCGAAGCTGCCGAAGAATCCGCGTTGGCGCGATGTCTTGCGCTCGGCGTATTTCGTGCTCGGTCAAGGCGACGTGGAAGCGGCGACGCGCACCATCTTGCAGACCAAGATCGATGCGGTTCTGGCGTTCACCCGGCGCAGCGCCTTGGCGTAATCGGATGTCGGCCTGATCATTTGCCGGCTGTCGAAAATAATCCGATCAGGCGGCCAGTGACGGCCGCCTCGACGAAGTAAGCGCGCTTTCGATGACGCGTTATATGCCCGCAGCGGGCAGCGGGGTGGAGGGCGTCGTCGGCGCCCGGACAGGAACGCAGACCACGCACGCGCCCCGAAGCGGGCCGTCGCCGAACTGATAGCTTTCATGATGTTCCCGGGCGTTGAATTCCGCCGGGCTCTGCACGAAGGGCATCGATTGCGTGGGTTGCGCGGTTCGCGCTCCGAGCCTTTGTCGCGAGGCTTGACCTGCCGGCTCCGGGGCGTTTTGCGGCGCCGCACAGAAGGCTTGCGTCATTTGGTCGGCCCAGAACCAATCGTCGACGATGCCGCAACTGCGCTCGTCGGTGCACTGCACGCCCTCTGGCGGATTGTTGAGAATGGGGTTCTCCGCTCGGTAAGTCGCGAGTGCCTTGGGCGTGAACTCGAACGTCGCCACCACCGAGGGCGCCGTATTGGGGTCCATGCACCATTGGGCGGGCAGGGTGTCGTGGGCGAATGCGGGCGCGACGAGCGCCGTGCTGACGAGTATCGAACTCAAACCGCATGCGAGCGGAGAGGCGAATCGGCGGAGCGTAGCGTGGTGCGGCATGGTCGTTCGGATCTGGCGGGTGTGATCGCCAGTGTAGAGGCCGTGCGTTGTCGAGAGCCATTCTTTTTACGGGTACAAAGCGGGTCGCGGATGCGCGCAACCGATTGATTTTTCGTGGCCTGCCGGCGCCGAACCGAAACCGCCGCGCGCCAGAGGCGCATCGGTCATGCGATGAGCGCCGAGCTGCGGACGTGGAGATCGCCCCTTTTCGTTCCCGAGGCGTCCCTGTTTCGCACTGTCCCGCACGGCCGGGGCTCTCTAAGGTCGATAGCGTCGAGCAGGTTGTTGGAAAACGATCCTCCTGATCGTTTTTCAAGTCGCGAGTCCGGCACATGTCCGGACTCGCTCCCGACGAATCAAGCGCTTACGCGCTCGCTTCGTCGTCGCAGCCGTCCTTGGCTGCGTTACCAGGCTGTTTTTCAACAGCCTGCTAGGCCGCCCGCGTTCGACGATTCCGGCTTGCCGACCGGCCCGTACAGTCGGGGCGGAAGACGCCTATCGACCGTCCGCCGCAGCGGATGTCCTCCCTTCATCGAAACAAGGAGTAAGCGTTCCATGAATCCGATTCTCAAGACCGGTCTCGCCCTCGCGCTGTCGCTCGCCGCGGTCTCGGCTGCGGACGCGCGCCCTCCGGCGCCCTGGGGCGGCGGTTACTACGGCAGCGCCTGGTACAACAGCGGACAGGGTTCGGTCGTCGCCGGCGCCGCCACCTGGGCCGAATGCAACCAACTGCTGCAATCGTCGATCAACCAGGCGGTGTTCGTGTGGGGTTGGAGCGTCGTGACCTACACCCCGTGTCATTACCAAGCGCCCTTCCAATACATCATGGCGGATAAAGAAGGCGTCGAAATCACCGCGGGCAGCCCGGGCGACTCGGCCGGCACGGTCCGTGCGATCACCGAGGAAATCGTGCGCGTGCGCGGGCAATTCCGCGCCGACGATTACGAAAACGCCATGCGCGATGTGTACCGCGCCATCGACGGTAAGTGACCCTCGGTTCGAAGCGAGACGAAGGCGTTTGCGCTCCAGCGTAGACGCGACCAAGCAAGGGCCCAAGGACGGGCCATCTTTACCGGGCCCCGTGGGCCTGATGCGACAACGCCCCGCGCCATCGCGCGTCCCGCGCGCACGTCGGATCGTGCTCGGCGATTGGCCCCTCGATCCAGCCGCACATCTCGCTCTGCGCCATTTTCGTTCAGGTTCGCCGACGAAGGCCTTGCTCGAAGCGATGAATATTTTTGCCGAACGGTCGTCGTTTCGAGTGCGGGCCCGCATCGCGGCCTTGCCGACGTATCGATCGACTTGAGATCGGGTCGTGGTTTTCTCGAAGTGGAGTACGATAGCTGCAATTAAAAAAGCGGCGAGTTTCCATCGCTCGCCCCTATCGACAGGCTTGCGAGGTCGCGTGTGGCTGATTTGAAGGAATTGCAAGAAACGCTACGGTCGGCAGTTGCGGAGGGTGGTCAACACAAAGTGTTCTTCTACGCCGCCAAAGACAAAGGCGCGGGGCTCCGGCACGGTTTCATCGCGGTCGTCGACGGCACGAGCTGCCAAATCAACTTCGAGCAACTGGATAACGAGCGCGCGCTCAACGAGATCGTGCGACTGAAGTTCATCAAGGTCCAGAACCTGCCGATGCTCGATCAAAATCCGGCGGTCGGCAGCAACTCGTTGCTCAACGCGGCCTTCGTCTTGAATCGCTTCGATCTGGATCGGCCACCGGTCGGTAATGCCGGCTCGGCCGATACGAGCTCGGCTGACACTGGCTCGGTCGGCGCTCGGGGCCTCCACGGTAACCCCATTGCGGATGCGATCGCCGCGTTGTCGCCTCCCGCGAATGTGAGCCTCTCGCATATGCGGTTGAAGGAAGAAGCGATCGCGCTGCTCGAAACCTACTACGGCCATTCCGCACCGCAAAAAGTCGCCGAGGCGGAAGCCAAATTCCCGCCGTCGACGCGGCCGATCGAATTCTTGAATGCCTGTCGGCAGTCCGCGGCCGTGCTGGTCGGGATGCCGAAGGCCACCGAAGTCTTCAAGGGTTTGTACGACACCTTAAGCTGAGCCGCTTAGGCTAAACCGCGCCGTTGCGGTGCCTTGCGGTTCGTCCGCGCGCGTCGCAACGGTGCATCGATGTCCGTTCGTGAAGGGGGAAAGCAATGACGGGGTTCCAACGTTTCATCATGGCGATCTGGGTGATCGCGACACTGTTGGTGGTGGCGTTCGCCATCGCCGATTTCGATACGACGTTCCGACTGTATTACTCGAACGCGCTGCAATTGCTGTCCAGCTTGGGCTGCGGCGCGATCTGTTTGAGCGTGATGGGCGTGTTCCCGGCGGGCAGCCCCTTGCGTAACGCGTGGCGCTGGATCGGCTTGGGCGTGATCGCGTGGGGCGTCGGCGCGCTGATTTTCGCGGGTTATCCGCTGCTGCACGATGGCGAAGACACGCCGTATCCCTATTACGCGGACATCGGTTATTTGCTGACCAGCCCGCTGATCGCGCTCGGCTTGTGGGTGTTCAAACGCGGCGCCGGTTTGGTCGCGCCGTTGTGGGGCAAAATTCTGGCGGTGGCGGTGCTGGTGGTCGCCGGTTACTGGGGCTATTACGCCAATCAGGAAGGCCTGAGCGGGCAGGGCGTCGCGATGTCGATCTCGTCGCTGTGCTACATGCTGTTCGATCCGATTCTGTTGGCGATCACCGTGTTGACCGCCTCGTCCTTCACCGGCGGCATCGTCGCGCAGACGTGGTGGAAAGTGGTGGCCGGCGTGATCTTTTACTTTTTCGCCAACCAAGCCTTCACCTACTTGAATCTGATCGATAACTACACCACCGGCCATTGGGCCGACATCGGCTGGATGTTCGGTTTCGGTTCGATCGCGTGGGCCGCGGTGACGGCGCGCAGGATGATGCTCTGACCGCGACGATTCGTCATCCGCGCACGCTTCGCGCGGATGGCGGCGGCCGGGGTGCTAGCATGAAACCCACGAGGTAAGCAGGCGCCCGCGACGAGGCGCCGCCTTAGGGGGTGGGGATTGGTCTTTTCGCTTTGCCGCGGCGCGATCGCCGCGGCGTTGTGCTGCCTCGCGACGAACGCGATCGCCGCACCCTTGCCGCGTTGCGCTGCGATCGACCCCAACGCGCTGCCGGAGACGGCCAGTTGCCAGCGCCGTTTCGCCACTATCGAAGCGCCTGCGCTCTACGAGCAGGCGGACACGCTGATGAAAGCGGGGCATTTCGATGATGCCGCCGATGCCTTGGACTGCGCTTCCGCGCGCATCGCGGTCGGTTCGGATGCGCATGCGCGCTACGAATGGATCCGCCGGCGGGGCGTGCTGTCCTATCGCGAAGAGGATCTGGACGCCGCGCATACGCATTTCGACTGCGCGTTGAAAGTCGCCGAAAGCCTGCGCGATCGCCCGGCGATCGCCAAGCAATTGAGGAACAAGGGCAGCGTCCTGCGCCGGCTCGGCGAATACAAAGACGCTCTGGGCGCGCTGGAAGCCAGTCTGAAAATCATGCGCGAGGACGGCGATGCCGCCACCGGCGCCGTGCTCAACAACATCGGCGATATCTATCGCGAGCTCGAACAGCCGACATCGGCCGAACAGTACTATCGCGACGCCATGGACGCGTTCCGGCGACAAGGCGATGTCGTCGAGACGACCCACGTTTTCGACAGTCTCAGTCTGCTCGCGCTGGAACGCGGCGACACCAAGACCGCGACGCGCCAACTCAATACCTCATTGGAGGTCTATCGGCGAGCGGGCAACTGGGAGTATCCGTTGCGGGTCTACACGCTGCTGATCCGTGCCGCGCTCTTGGACGGCGATGTCGAACGCGCGAGGCGCTACGGCGCCGACGGCTTCGCCCTCGCCGAAACGCATGACTTGCCGATCCACGACGAATTTTATCTGTATTGGGCCCGCGCCGACCGCATCAGCGGACGCGTCGGGCCCGCGGAGGTCAAACTGCGCGCAGCGCTCAAGAACAAGCTGGAAAGCGACGCTAACCATGCCGCGCTGTTGTTCGAGCTGACGGAGACCCTGGAGCAGGGCGGTCGATACGGCGAGGCGCTGACGAATATGCGCGAGGCCCGCAAGTTCGAGATCAAGGACGTGCGCAAACAGAACGATCGCGAACTCGCGCGCCTGCTCATCCGCTTCGAAACCGCCGAGCGCGACCGCACCATCGCCCAATTGCGTCAGCGCACGTTGATGCTGTGGCTGATCGTCGCATCGGTGTTGGCGGCGTTGCTCGGTGTGTCGATCGTATTCCTGCGCTGGCAACAACGTACCCGCATCGCCGAAGCGGCGAGCCGCGCGCGCTACGAGGAAATGCTGTTGCGTTACCGGCGCGAAGCCGATGCGTTGAGCAGCGACCGCGACCTGCTGCAGGCCCTGTTGGACAGCCGCAACGAAGCGCTGTGTCTGCTAGATGCCGATGGCCGGGTGCTCGCGGTCAACCGTGCGGCGCGACCGCTGCTTGGCTCGGAACGCGGGCCTTCGACTGGCGCCCCGCTGTCGGAATCGCTTTCGGCGGAAGACGCCGCCGCGCTGGCGGCCGCGTTGGAGCGCATGGAAGACGCATCGACGCAGACGTTGACGTTCGCGGCCGGCGATGGCCGCGGTGCGCTGCGGGTCGAATTATCGCAATGGGAGCAAGGCGACGGTTTGGTGGTGATGTCGCTCGATGCGAAGGTGAACGATGACGCGATCAAGACGGATGCTGAGGAGGCTTCCGCGCTATCGCGCGCGCCATCGCCTCAGGAAACGGTTGTCGCGCCGACGAGCGTGTCTTCGACCGACGATGCCGATACGCGCGCCGCATTCCGTCGCTTGTTGGTGGAACTGATGCTGGCGCTGATCGAAGCCTGGGAGCGCAGCACCGGGACGAACCGCATCGAAATGGCCGAGCGCAGCCGGATTTGGAGCATCAATATCGACGACGGCCGCTTGCGCGCGCGGGCGATGGAGCGCTATCTGAATTTGTCGAAGCTGCCGCAGAACCCGCGTTGGCGCGATGTCCTGCGCACGGCGTATTTCGTGATGGGCCAATGCCCGCTCGATGCGCAGGAACGCGAGGAACTGCAACGCCAGGTGGATGCGGTCCTCGCATACACCCGGCGCAATGCGTTGGTTTGATCGCGCGCGGCCGCGCAGCCGATTCAATCGCCTTTCTTGGGCGGTTGCACCTTGACCTGATCTCTGGGAATCGCCGTCGCCGGGCCGATCGATCGGCCGCTCGTACAAACATAACAATCGCCTTGCAGCACGAAATCGCCGCCGACCGCGTTTTGGCTAGCGACGGCCTTGTAGGACGAGTGGTGATTAGCCGTGTCGTTGAATGCGGTGTAAGCCGGATCGGCTTTGAAATAGGCCTGTCCATTGCCGCCCGGGAGGCGATTGCACATCTGGCGAGCCAGCAGCGCCGAATAGTGCCACTCGTCGACGATGCCGCACCATGCGTCCGGTTCTTTGTCGTTGACAGGAATGCCGGGGATCGGCCCATGCTCGCTTCCGTTGGCGACGGGCAGCCGCGCAGTGCGCTGCGGCTTGTCGACCACGGCGATCAGGTCCGCGAGTGTCGCGCGCTTGAGCGCGGTTTTTGTGATGGCGCTCGCGCCGGGCGGACGGGTGGCGAAGGGATGGACATTCCGGTATGCATTCAACTGGGCGAGGGTGAATTGAAATCTGCCCACGACCACCCGTTTCGCGCCCGGGGCCTTGCATGAGGCGGGTTCGGCCGGGTTGTCCGCCAAGGCGGGCGTGGCGACGCCAAGCATCAATGCGAGGCCGAGCAGACAGCGTAAAGGGTTGAACATGAGCGACTCCCCTGTGGTTTCGGAGCGGCCAGTCTAGGCGGCGTCGTTCGCGGATCGCCAGCGCTTTGCCGGGAATATCGCGGGAATGATGCGACGTAAGTCGTTGATGCGACGAGAAGTCGTTCGTCGCGCAGGCATCGTCTTCGCCCGAATCGCGCCGCGCCCGCGATCGAATCGCGTCCATGCGCGGCGCTTCGGCGTCTGCCGATCGAATCATGCCCTGCGTTTACCCGATCATTCCCGACTCGATCCTTACCCTCCGACACACCGACGAATAGGGTGCTGCCACCGAATCGCATTGCGCATCGAGACGCATCGTCTCCCCAGCGCACTCGCGATCCGGCTCACCCATACGCCGCAACCGCGGCAATGTCAGGAGAAGTCGTGATGACCACGCAGTCCCGTTCGATCGTATCCCGCACCCCCGCCCTCTCGCTCCGTCGCGCCGCTTTCGCGGCCGTGCTCGGTCTGTTCGCGGGTCTCGCCATGACCGCCGCGCCGCAAGTGCAGGCGCAGGAAGAAGTGCAGGCGCCGCCCCGCGTCATCGGCGTGCCGCCTTCGCCGGATCAGAAAATTCCGACTTTGGGTTGCTGCCGCTGCCTGGGCGGGCAGAACAAGCTCGATCTCAGCACCATTCCGGGCAATCCGTGGAAGGTCAACGGCGTGCCTGCAGCGATCATCGCTTCGCCGAATCCGGCCTGGAGCACGAATACCGGTGGCGCCAAATGGATCGGCCCCAACGCCGCCGGCTCCGGCGGGAACAACACCACCTATCGCTACACGCTGCAGTTCAAAGTCGAAAAATGCACGATCCCGCAGACGATCACCTTCAAGGGCAACGCGGCGGCCGGCGATAACTACATCAAGGTCTCGCTGAGCGGCCCCAGCATCGGCGGCCCTGCGCAATGCAACGTGCCGGGCGGGTATTGCTTCACGGCCACGAATCAGCTCAATAACTTCGCGGCATGGCCGGTCACGGCCCCAGGCATGTACACCTTGAATGTGGATGTCACCAACATCAGCGGCCCGACCGGCATGTTCATCAATGCTGCGGTCGAAGGCCAGTGCACGAAGGAACTGGTCAAATCGGAGAGGGGCCGCGATATCTGATTCGTTCGACCACGAAGACGGGCGCCGTCCTTGCGATGGCGCCCGTTTCGTTTGCGGCCTCGAACGGGCTCGCGCGCACAGCGACCGTTCAAAATCGATACGCGCGTCGCAGATGTGCGGTCATACCCGGGCGCGATCATTTCGATGTTTCTATCCTTTACTCTTCCGGTCGGAACGATCGACCATCGCGGCGATCGGTCGAGCAGCGAGTCAGGGCGCCATGACGGCGAAGAACATCGAGAATAGAGGCGGTTTTATCGGTTTATCGGCTGCGATGGTGTCGGTGCTCACGCTCGCGCTGGCGTTGCAAGCGCCCAGCGTTCGCGCAGCGGGCGCGGTCTGCGATCGATTCGAGCGCGCTCCGACCATCGACACGGCGCGATGCCTGCGCGAATTCGAGGTGGAAGCGGGTGCGGATGCCATCGAGCGCTTGCATGCGTCGATCGACGAACGAATCAAAGCCGGCGATTTCGAACGTGCCCGCGCCGCGATGACTTGCGCGCGTGCGCTCGCTGCGCGGGGCGATTGGCGCGACCGTTACGAAACGGTGCGCCGCGACGGCGTGCTGGAGTATCGTCTCGAACGCGTCCCCGAGGCATTGGATGCGTTCGAGTGCGCCTTGGGCATCGCCGAGCGCAACGCCTATCGCCCCGGCATCGCGAAGCAATCGAAGAACATCGGCGCAGCGTTGATGCGGTTGGGCGATTTTCGTGGCGCGCAAACGGTACTCGAGCGCAGTCTGGCGATCCAGCGGGCGGACCGCAGCCCGGAGATCGGGTCGGTATTGAACAATCTCGGCGATTTGTACCGAGAACAAGGCGACCACAAGAACGCGCTGCGTTACTACGACGAAGCGATCGAAAACTACCGGCGCGCGGGCGACGACATCGAAGTCGCGCATACGATGGAAACGATCAGCGTGATGGCGCTGGATCGCGGCGATACGCGCACGGCGATCGCATTGCTGACGCGCGCCATGAGCGAGTTCCGTCATGAAGGTCAGCGCCCGTATCGGTTGCGCGCCTACGCGGGGCTCGCGCGGGCGGCGACGATCGACGGCGATCTCGATGCGGCCCGACGTTGGAGCGGCGATGGGCTCGCATTCGCGGCCGAACACGGCTTGGCGATTCCCTCTGTCCTGCAGTTGCAGACCGCGCGCATCGAGCGTGCCGACGGACAGGCGCCCGCTGCGATCCAACGCTTGAGCGAGGCCTTGCGCGACTTGCCCGCGGCCGACCCGCATCGCATCGCCTTGCTCGAAGAACGCGCCTTGGCCTTGGCCGATGTCGGCGCGCAGACCGAAGCGATCGCCGCGATGCGCGAGGCCAAGGACGCCGAACGGCGGGATGCGCAGTCGCGGTTCGATCGCCAAATCGCCTGGCAACGCAGCCGTTTGGAAGCGGCCGAGCGCGAGCGCAAGATCGCGACGCTCGAACACGAGAGTCGGCAACGGCGATTGTGGACCGGCGTGGTCGCGTTGATCGCGCTGGCGATCGCGTTGGGCGTCGGTTTGTTGTCGTTGCGTCGGAACCAGCGTGCGCGTGAGCGAGCGGCCGCGCAACAAGCGCGTTACGAGGAAGCGTTACAGCGCTATCGCAGCGAGGCCGAAGCGCTGCGGATCGATCGCCGTTTGTTGCGCGCGCTGTTGGCGACGCGCAGCGATGCCGTGTGTCTGCTCGACGCCGATGGCCATGTGCTGGCCGCGAATATCGGCGCCTGCGCGCTGCTGGACGCGGACGAGGCGACGTTGATCGGCGCTGCGTTCGCCGAGCGCATGGCGCCGACCGGCCGCGAGCGCTGGGCGGAGGCGGTGGACAAGACCGAAGAAGGCCGTCGCGAGGCGTTGCGCATCGAGGTTGGATCGGGCGCCGTGTTGGACGCGCAGATCGCGCAATGGGACGAGGATGCGAGCGTGCTCATTCTCGCGCTGCGCGAGGCCAGCGACGACGCGCACGAAGCGAAGACGCAGGCAGTAGGCGAAGAAGGCGAGTTCCGTGCCGTCGAAGCGTACGCCGCCGCCTCGGATGGCCCTGCGATCGACGCATCAGCCGGCTCGACGGCCTTGACCGAACATGCCGAGGAACGCGTCGATTCGGACGCGGATGCCGATGCAAGCGCGGGTCGAGACACCGATCCGAATGCCGATGCGCATCTGCGCTATCGACGCAGTTTGGTGGAACTGATGCTCTCCGCGATCGAGCAATGGGAACGCGGCACCGGCACCAATCGCATCGAATTGGCCGAGCGAAGTCGCATCTGGCGGATCGGTATCGACGACGGACGCCTTCGCGCGCGCACCATGGAACGCTACCTCACGCTGTCGAAATTGCCGGAAAAACCGCGTTGGCGCGACGTGCTGCGCACGGTGTATTTCGTGCTCGAGCATTGCCCGATCGATCCGGCGCCGCGCGAAGACTTGCAGCGCCGGATCTACGAAGTGCAGGCCTACGCACGGCGAGGCGCGTTGGTGTGAGGCGTCAGCTGGCCGGTGGGTCGATCATTCCGCAAACGCCGCAGGAGATGCGCAATGTGTACGGAAAATAATTTGAGGTGGTTTGACTAGGCTGCATCGAAGCTATGGGCGTTGTCGTCATTTCGATGTTGTACTTCAGCCGAATACCGAGGATATCGGATTGCTGTCCGCAGATCTGTTGAGCGGTATGTCGAGCGAATGATGTGTGGTTCACGCCTCCGCAACTCGCCGGAGCTGGGTTGCCTTTGTTGGTTGCGCCGCATTGAGCAACATTATGACTCTCCAGAAACTCTTGGTAAGGCTGTTGCAGGACAGCTGGTCTCAGCACAACTTCATGCGCTGGAATAAAATGGTTGTGTTCATCGCAGGCCGATTTCAGCGAAACCGGGTGAGCTTGCGCGACGGCGCAAACGACGGCAGCCGATCCTGCTGCCAGAGAACCTGCCGCCAGAGGAGGGAAACGAAAGCGCATAAAACGATCTCCTGGGTCGAAACGAAAGGAACGATGCCGCCTTCATTGAGGCGACGCGTGTTGTCGGGTCGGTCTGTCGCTTCAGTTCTGCGGCGTGTCCGCATGCTCTGCGCAAATCACGCAGGCGCCATACAAGCCGGCTGCCAACTGATAGCTTGCATGATGGTTGTCCGCCACCGCCGTCGTCGGACCCACGAGCATCGGGGTCGCCAGTTGGTTCAGCGATTGGGATTGCGATAGCGTCGAGCAGTACTCTTCGGCGATCTGCTTCGCGCATTTCCATTGATCGATGTGATCGACCTGACCGCAACTGCCCGGCACGTTCGCGAGCTGTTGGCCGAATTGACGCATTTGCGGGCCGTTGAACTCGAAGTGCCCGATCTCGATCACGACCGGCTGATCGACCGTCGGGTCTGGGGCGGAGCACCAGTGGGCCTCGGGGCTGTCGTGCGCGGAGGCCGTCATTCCAAGCAGCCATGAGACGAGCGCAAGGCTCGTCGATAAGATCGTGTTCCGTGTCCGTGTCCGTGTCCGGGTGCGGCGCGTCGAGATGCTATGGGACGCGGTGCGATGGGATGCGGTGCGAATGAGGGACGTCGATGTCATAGAAGCGCTCCGTTGGGGGAGCCACCATCCTAGAAAACCGGCGCGCTGCACCGCCAGCGATTTGCCGGGCCAAACCCGGGCATGTTTTTCGCCCAAGTCGTTGATCTTGCATGCGCGTGGACAACCGCGAAGCCTCGTCTCGTCGTTCGCCTCGCCCGTCCCGCGATCGAAATTTTCCCGTCGTCGCCCAGGCTTTTCCCCGGGTGAGCCCTCGTTTGCGAGCGGTATCGCGCTTAGCGTGATAGGTGCCGATCCAAGGCACCGCTCTCCGCCGCGCCCGAACGGTTTCCGCCGCCGATGCGGCTTCCAAAGGAGATCATGCCGATGTCACGTCGTCACCGCTCGCTTTTTCTGGCCGGCTCGCTCGGCGTGTGCTTGAGTCCATCCCTCGCTGCCGCGACGTATACCCGGGATGCCTGGGTGCGTATTTTCAATCCCGCCAATAACAGTACGGCGATGGTGTCCATCAGCGCTTCGACGTATGGCGGCTGCGTCTCGCAACTCAATGCCTATCTCTACCCGCCGTCGAACCAACCTACTCTGCCGTTGGTCTTGAGTGACAAGGCCTGCACGCTAACTCGGCACGACCTCGATACTTCGTCCAAGTGACGGCCCGCCCCCGTTGGCCGCGCGGCAGCTTGGGGCGATGCCGTCGCGGGCGTTGCGTTCATCCGGCCGCGTCTCGTAATGCCAGGTGCAAGAGTTTCGAATACAGCTTTTCGCCGAACCCCGATGGCGATGCGTAACCCATCCGTCGCAGTGCTTCGGCATCTGCGGCGGACGGCGCGCCGGAAGCCGTCATCGCGCGCAGGATCGTCTTCCATTTCGTCGCGCGCGTCGCGGTATTGGCTTTCAGCCATCCCAACGCTTTCACCAAGCGTTGCTCGACCGGCGTGAAATCGCTGCCCAGCGGGTAATCGGGCAAGGTGCCGTCGGCGCGGAACGGGGCGAGCGCGGCGCTGAGAATGTCGGGCCGGTTGCGACTCGGCTGCAAGCGGTACCGAATATCCGTACGAGGCGGTGCTTTCTTCCCCGCATCCATCGCGCACTGGCGTAGCTCGAATTGAAAGCGCGCATCCGCAATGCCCGCCATGCGCGCGATGCAATCCTCGTCGCAGGCGCCGTGCAGATCGGCGATGCCGTATTCGCTGACGTAAATATCGCGAAGATGGCGCGGAATCGTGGTGTGTCCGTAATTCCACAGGATGCTGGACACCGCGGGGCGGCCCGGTTCCTCGCGCACCGAGCGCAGCATCAGCACCGAGCGCGCATTCGGCAACGCATGCGCCATCGCCACGAAGTTGTATTGCCCGCCCACGCCCGAGACCACGCGGCCGTCGGCCAAACCGTCCGACACCGCGGCGCCCAACGCGGTGGCCATCATGCAGGTGTTGAAGAAACGCGCATCGCGTCGCTGGGCTTTCTCCAGCATTTCGCGGCCGCCGTACAGTTCGTTGACTTCGCTGACCCGACGCATGCCGATCGCGCGTTGTCCGGCAGCGTCGAGGCCGCGCAGCCAGTCGTAGAATTCGTGCGAGCCCAGAAAGAATGCGCCGTGCAGGAATTCGCCTTCGCGTTCGACGCGTTCGCGGTCCGCATCGCTGGCGCTGCCGTCGCCGATGCGCCGCATCAAGGCTTCGTCGTCCACGATCTTGCGCCTGAGCACGCCGGTTTGCACCAGTTTGCGGAAGCCCTCGTTGATCATCTCGCTGCAACCGTACAAGCCGATCTCGAACGGCCCCAGACCGCCGCTGGCGATCACCGCCGGATGGCGTTCGATCTCCGGGTCGAGCGCGAGCATGACACGACGATACGCGGCGTTATCGGTGTGACGCAGCACCAGCGCGTGGCACAGCGCATCGGCCAGTGCGCCGATGCCGATCTGCAGCGTGCCGCCGTCGCGCACCAAGGCGCTGGCGTAGAAGCCGATCGCGTATTCCGCGTCGGCCACGGGGTGCCGCGGCAGCGCGAACAGTTTCGGGTACGGGCCGGGCGGTGTCACGACCAGATCGAAGAAACTCGCGTCCACCGCCGCGCCGTTTTCGAGCCACGGCAGTTCGGGGTCGATTTCGGCCACCAGCAATGGCCGCGGCAGGCCGCGCGCGATCACCGCGTCGATCGCGTCGAAGGTCAGATCGGTGTTCGACGACAACGACAGCCGCGAACCGTCGGCATTCGCGGCGACTTTCTGCACGATGCAATTGATGCCGCGTTCGGCGACGACGCGCGCGACATGGGTGTAATTCAAGCTGTTGTAATGGCGCTGCGCTTCGCGCGACCCCAGCAGCGCGCCGGACTGCATGTAGAACTCTTCGACTTCGATGTGCGCAGGCAACGCATCGCGCTTCTGCGCCTGCACATAAGCCAGGCGTGGGAAATCGTCGCCGAAATGCCGCGACAGGAACGGCGCGAGAAAACGTTTTTGCAGATCGCCGCTTGGCGTGGGCGGGTCGAGCGAGAGCGCGGTGTACAGATGCACGGGCCGCGACGGGTCGTTTTCGACGCGTGCGTACAACGCGTTGAGCAAACGATGCGGCTTGCCGATGCCGAGCGGCGCGGCGATCAGCAACGGGCCGTCGATGCGGGCGAACAAGGCCTCAACGGCGGTGTCGAGGGCGTCGAGGCGGAGCGGGGCGGGGCGTTGGGTGTCGGTCATCCTCGCATCTTCGCGCAATCCGGGTGCGAAAATCTGCGCAGGCTCAACTTCGCCGCCGGGCGCTCGATCCGCCCGGCGCCTCACCCATGTCGCGCGATCGGCCGTCAGCGACAGGCGTTGAAATACACCGTCACTTCGTCCCGGCCCACGTCGATGTTCAATGCCTCGACCACAAGCGCGAGCAGACCGGTGAGCGAGATCGGGTCGTCTTCCGAGATGTCGCCGATATCGATCAGCGCTTCCGAGCTGCCGACCAACAGCGCACCGGAGACGTACCGCGGGTCCTGCAGCGACCACAGGGCATAGTTGGTCAGTGGCGCGCCGGCGAAATAGGTGTGCCTGACCCGCGCATTCGCGGCATCGACATCGCCTGCGCAGAGTTCGTCATAGATGTCCTCCGAGACGTCGTAGGGCAATTCATGCCCCGGCTGCACGAAAAACTTGTACTGCCAGCCTTCCGCGACGGGGAAGCTGCCGCCGCCCTGCGGGACTTTGGCGTGACAGGAGATTTGCAGCGCGTATGCGGTCATGGGCGTCGTCCTTGTGCGTGGCTCGCGGTGAGCCGGGTAGGGGTATCGAATACAACGCGTCGGGGCGTCGTTCGTGATCTGGCGAGGAGCGACCTCTGCCGACGAACGGCGTTGACAGCAAAGATTACGCGTGTAATCTAAGTTCAATTACAGGTGTAAACGAGGCCGCGCCGCTATGGCGATTCCGATCAGCGAAGCCGAATCGATGGTGATGGATGTGCTGTGGCAGCGCAGCCCGCTCAGCGCCGAAGAGGTCGTCGCGGCCCTGGCGCCGCATCAGGATTGGCAGGAAGCGACGATCAAAACGCTGCTCAACCGTCTGCTCAACAAAGGCGCGATCGAGGCGAGCAAGGATGGCCGACGTTATCTCTATTCGCCGGTGCTGCGTCGCGAAGCCTGGGTGCTGGACGAAAGCGAAAGCCTGCTCTCGCGCTTATTCGACGGGCGCGTCGCGCCGCTGGTCGCTCACTTCAGCCAACACCGGAAGTTGAGCGCGGACGATGTCGCCGAATTGCGGCGCCTGCTGGAGAGTCTGGACGATGCACCTCGCAGCGAATGAGGTTCTCGACGCGCTCGGCGACGCCGCGCTCGCGCTGACGTTCGCGATCGCAGTGGCGTGGGCGATCCGATGGCCCTTGCGTCGCTATTGCGGCGCGGGCGTCGCCTACGCCGCGTGGGGGTTGTTGCCGGCAGCGCTGCTGGCGTTGGCGCTGCCGGCGCCGACCGTCGTGTACGAGCCGGCGACGATCGCGATGCCGCTCGCGGCTTCGGCTTCGGCACCGATCGCGCTACCGATCGCCGACCGCGCGGCCTGGTGGTTCGCGCTGTGGGCCTTCGGCGCGCTCGCGATGACGGCGTATCAGTGGCGGTTGCAACGGCGCTTCGTGATCTCGCTCGGCGATCTCAAGGACGTGATGCCTGGCGTTTGGCGCGCGCAAGGCCGCAGCGGCTTGCCGGCATTGATCGGTCTGCTGCGTCCGCGCATCGTGCTGCCGGCGGATTTCGAAACCCGTTACGACGCCGAAGAGCGCGCGCTGATGTTGGCGCACGAACGCGCCCATCTTCGCCGCGGCGATCCGTGGGCGAACCTCGCCGCTGTGACGCTGCGCATCGTGTTTTGGTTTCACCCGTTGGTGCATTTCGCCGCGTCGCGTTTCCGCGACGATCAAGAACTCGCTTGCGATCAACGCGTGATCGCGAGCGCCCCGCATGCCCGTCGCCGCTACGGCGAGGCCATGCTGAAAACCCTCGTGGCTGCACAGCCGGTACCACTGGGCTGTCATTGGGGTCTCACCCATCCGTTGAAGGAGAGACTCATGCAACTGCACACTTCGCCGCCGCGCCGCTTCGCGCGCGCGGTCGGCGCCGCGCTCGCCAGCGTCGCGATCGCCGGCACCGCATTCGCGGTGTGGTCGGCACAAACGCCGACGCGAGTACCGCGTGCGACCGCCGTCGCAGCGCCGCAAGCCGCCGCTCATGCGGTGCCCCTCGGCGATTACATCGCCCAGATACGTACTCGCATCGACGACGGCCAGCCCGAAGCCTTCGCCCTCGGCGGTGCGTACGGCGAACCCGTGGCTTTTTCGCAACAGACCGACGACGGCAGACTCGATGTCGAAGCGCGCGTCCGTGACGCGGGCGAAGGGCGTTACGACGTCGTCGCGACGATCGAACGCGATGGGCGCGTCGTCGCACGGCCGCATCTCATCGTCGAACGCGGCAAGGTCGCCGCGGTCCGCGTCGGCGACCAAACCGATGGCGGAAGCTTCAAGGGCGTCGCATTGGAGATGACGGTGACGCCCGCGGCTGCGAAGAGCGTCGCGCAGGCTGTCGCACCGCTCCGAGCTCTCGCCGATCTAGAGCCGCTCGCCGCGCTCCAAGCGCCGCCCGCACCGCCCGCGCTCGCCGAGCTGCCTCCTCTGCCCGCACTGCCGGCCCCGCCCGCGCCCCTCTCGCCGATGCATGACATCGCACCGCCGGAACCGCCGGAACCGCCCGAAGCGCCCGAAGCGCCCGAAGCGCCCGAAGCGCCGGAACCGCCCGCGCTACCCGCGCAGGCGGCCGCGAATGCCGAGACCGCTGCGGCGGCGCGTCGACAGGCGCAAACGGCCAAGCAGCACGCCGAAGCGGCGCGTCAACAAGCCATCGCAGCGAAACAACAGGCCCACGCGGGTCGGCAGGAAGCGCAGGCCGCGAAATCGCAAGCCGAGGCGGCGCGTCAACAAGCCATCGCAGCGAAACAGCAGGCCCAAGCGAGTCGGCAGGAAGCGCAGGCGGCGAAATCGCAGGCCGAAGCGGCGCGTCGACAGGGGCAAGCCGCGAAGGAAGAGGCCAAAGCCCCGGCATCGCCTTCGGATCTGCGGGCCGTGCCCAGCACGCCTGCGCCGTCTCCGATAACGAAGCTGATGCAGGATGTCTCGAAAAAGAACGCCAGCGGGAAGGTGGTGTTGGAAGTGCTCTTGGGGAAAGACGGCAGGGTGAAAGACGCGCGCGTCGTCGAATCCGTGCCGGCGGGTTTTTTCGATCAGGCCACGCTTGCGTACGTTCGAACGCGAACATTTCCGCCGTTTCTCGAAAACGGCGAACCGGTCGAAGCCTGGGGGCGTTTGCCGTTCCAGTACGACATCGATTGATCGCGAACCGTTTTTTTTGCGGGCGCGTTGCGGCGTATTCCCCGACCGTCACGTCACGCCAAAACGAGTTTCGCCGCCGCGATCAACAACACCGCGCCCAGCGCATAACGCAAACCGCGCACGGGTAACCAACGCAGGCCGAGCTGGGTGCCGATCAAGGCGCCCAGCGCGACCGTCGCCAACCACAGCGGCAATGCTTGCGGGAAGGTCTGCTGCGTTTGCATCAGGCCGGCGAGCGCGGTCAGCGAATTGATCCACACGAACGCCACCGATGTACCGCTGGCGTCGCGCGTCGGCATCCAGCGCGCGAACAACAGCAGCGGTGTGAGAAAAATCGCGCCGCCCGTGCCGGTCAGTCCCGACAACGTGCCGATGCAGGCGCCGGCGATCAGGCCGATCGACCATGGGACGCGTCGGTCGAGGGCATCGGCGTCGTCGTGTTCGGCGCGTGCGGCGGAACGAAACACGCCGACGGCGGCGACGAGCAACACGAATGCGAGCAAGGTCGCGTAGCGTTCCTTCGGCAACGACACTTGCGCCGCGAGATACGCCGCGGGCGCGGAGGCGAGCACGAACGGCAGAATATTGCGCCAACGCACGTGCCCCCCGCGCCAGAACCGCGCCAAGCCGATGCCGCCGACCAACAGATTCAAGACCAGCGCCGTCGGCCGCTGTTCCGCTTGGCCGAACCCCAGCAGCACCATCACCGCGAGATAGCCGCTCGCGCCCGCGTGACCGACCGACGAATACAGCACCGCGACCAGCAGAAATAACCCCGCAGCGAGTAATGCGACCTCGCTCAAGACCTGCGGCTCATGGTGTGCGTCCTCGAGACGCGTTGGGAGGCGACAGCGCGCGATTCAACAAGCGCGCTAAACGTTCCCCGCCGAGCCGCAATTGCGCGTCGGCGGTCGGTTGCCACTGTTTCAGATAGCTCGGCGCCAACGCGCCTTGCGGCGGATAGAACCCTACGCGGCGCACGATGCGGCACGAGGTTTCGGCCCAAGACGCGACCGCCGTATCGCCGACGCCCGCCGGCATCGGCAGCGCGCGCAAACGCCGCAGATTGCGTTGTTCGTTACGGGTCGCCGCAGTCACGACATCGCCGTCCCAAACGCGATGCAGATTGCTGCCTTGGCCGCGCACCTGCAGTTGATAGGTGTTGCCGCCGCGGTCCTTCGCATAACCCGTGTGCAGCGGTTGGTGCACATCGCCGACGAAATGCACCAGGAATTTCAACGCCTGCGTGCGCACCGCGTCGGGTTGGCGTCGATCGGCCAGCAAGGCCTCCTGACGGCGGATCGCTTCGATCACGCAATCGCCGTCGGGGCAGTGCGTCGCCGCATCGTAGGCGCAGCCGTCTTCGGCCAGATTGACGTAATGCCAGCGCGTGCTGCGGCGGCCGAGATCCGGATCGTGTTCGCGCAGATCGTCGGCCCAATTCGATACGCCGGCTAAGGTCGGGTCGGCCTCGCCGCGCAGCAGTCGCGAAACCTCCGCGCGCGCCGTGGGCGTGAGCTTGGCGTCGGCGATGGTGCCGACCAAACGATGACCCTGCGCCCCCCACGCGTGCGCGGGGGTGGAGAGACACGCGAGCATCGGAAACGCGCAGAGCAGCGCGCGCAAAAACGAACAGGCCATGCCGGCAGAGTAACCGAGCATGACCTGTTTGTCGTGACTGTGATCGATGATGCGATGGATGCCGCCGGGCCGACGACGCGTTGCGGATCGTGTGAGAGGGAGGCGATCCTGCGAGAGCGAACGCGACGCGTCGGAGAGAGTGGACGCGTCGCGCCGACGGCCGGCGGCGGTGCTGCGATCAGAACTTGATGACGTACGCGGCGCCGTAGACCAGCGGGTCGATGTTCACGGTGCCGAGGTCGGCGCCGTTGACTTCCACGTCGGTGTCGATGTCGATCCAGCGGGCGTCGACGCGAATCGAACCGCGTTCGCTGACTTCGAAGTCGATGCCGGCATGCGCGGCCAGACCGAAGGAGTTGCTCAAGCTCAGATCGGTGCCGGCGAGCGCGCCGGTGGTGTCTTCGCTGAAGAACGTGGTGAAGTTCACGCCGGCGCCGACGAAGGGCTTCACGGTCCCGTTACCGAAGTGATACTGCAGGGTGACGGTCGGCGGCAGGTGCTTGGTGGAACCGACGTTGCCCAGGCCCTTGACGTTGATGTCGTGCTCGAACGGCCAGGAGGCCAGCACTTCGACACCGAGGTTGTCGCGGAAGAAGTATTCGGCCGTGATGGTCGGGCGCACGTTGCTGCCGACTTCGACCTCAAGGCCGCCGGTCAGCGTGCCGTTGTCGGACTTCGGGTTGACTTGGTGCGCGCCGACGGAAATCGTCCATTCGCCGGCCTGTTGGGCGAAAGCGGGGGCGGCGACGCCACCGAGCGCGAGGGCGAGGGCGAGCGGGACGAGACGGAATTTCATGGTTGCCTCCTAGGCGTTGTGGATGGTCACATCTTGTGGGGTCGGCTGTGCCGATTCATTGAGTCTAATCAAATTTTTAACAATCTGACCCCGTTGTTCAGCCTCAGCGACCCTACGGGGGCGTTCGGAGTGCGCGTTTTGGAATGAAAGTCGCACCTCGACCCGAGCTGCGAGAGGCGGATCAGCGGCCGGGATGCCGATGTTTACGGACGCATGCCGTGCGCGAATCGCGGGGCGACAGGGCCGAAATCACCCGCCGGGGCCTTCTCGCCGCGCTCCCTCCTTCCCGCTCCGTGGCCTTCGATGCCCGCCTCGCGGATCGGCAAGGTCGGCGGCGTATCGGATCATGGCGTTTCGAGCGTTCGGCCTGGTCTTGCCGGGCGGCGCGTCGATGTCTGCTAGGGGCCGGATCGATCGGCTAAAATGAACGGCTCACGCCCCCCACACTAGTTAGGAGCAACCCGCCCATGGCGATCAAGGTTGGCATCAATGGTTTCGGCCGCATCGGCCGTAATGTCCTGCGCGCCGCGGTGCAGAATTTCGGCGACAGCATCGAGATCGTCGCGATCAACGATCTGCTCGAACCCGATTATCTGGCCTACATGCTCCGCTACGACTCGGTCCACGGCCGGTTCAAGGGCGAGGTTTCGGTCGACGGCAACACGCTGATCGTCAACGGTAAGCGCATTCGCCTGACGCAGGAAAAAGACCCGGCCAATCTGAAATGGGGCGAGGTCGGCGCCGATGTCGTCATCGAATCCACCGGCTTGTTCCTCGATAAAGCCAGCGCCGAGAAGCATCTGGCCGCCGGCGCGAAGAAAGTCCTGTTGTCCGCGCCGTCGAAAGACGACACGCCGATGTTCGTTTATGGCGTGAACCACCAGAAGTACGCGGGCGAAACTATCATCTCCAACGCGTCGTGCACCACCAACTGCCTCGCGCCCATCGCGAAAGTGATGAACGACAAGTGGGGCATCAAGCGCGGCCTGATGACCACCGTTCACGCCGCCACCGCGACGCAGAAGACCGTGGACGGCCCGTCGAACAAGGATTGGCGCGGTGGCCGCGGCATCCTCGAAAACATCATTCCTTCCAGCACCGGCGCCGCGAAAGCCGTCGGCGTGGTGATTCCGGAACTCAACAAGAAACTCACCGGCATGTCGTTCCGCGTGCCGACCTCCGACGTGTCGGTGGTCGATTTGACCTGCGAACTCGACAAGCCCGCGACCTACGCCGAAATTTGCGCGGAAATGAAGGCGCAATCGGAAGGCGCGCTCAAGGGCGTGCTCGGCTACACCGAAGACAAAGTCGTCGCCACCGATTTCGTCGGCGAAACGCGCACCTCGGTGTTCGACGCCGATGCCGGCATCGCGCTCGACACCACCTTCGTCAAGCTGGTGGCGTGGTACGACAACGAGTGGGGTTATTCGAACAAATGCCTCGAAATGGTCCGGGTCATCGCTGGCTGATCGCTCGCCCGGTTCGCCCGATACGAAAGCGCCTTCGGGCGCTTTCGTCGTTTTGGCGGCTTGTTTCCTTCAGTCGCTCGCGCTCACTTATCCGCGCGATTCGGCCTGTGGTCGGCGGCTTCGTACCTGCAGACGAGTAGCGCAATCCGATACCGGCGGATGCGCCGATCCCGACCTGGGGGCCTCCGGTTGCAAAACGACGCGGCATCGTCGAGTCTGCTCCGCGAGAAAAACGGATCGCAGGCAGGGGATATCGATGGCCGGCATTGAGGGCGTCTTAGTACTGATCGGATTGGGCCTGCTGGCCATGCCGGTGCTGTTGGTCGTCGCTTTGGTCAAAGTCGGTGGGGCGAAACGTCGTATCGCGGCCTTGGAATACGAGATCGAAGCGGTCCGCGAAGACGTGCGACGAGCGACCCAAGACGCGATGCAAGCGCATGCGCTCTCGAAGGCCGCGCATGCGGCCGCCACGGCGCCCGATGCCGTCATACGCAGTCGAGCGGACACGCCCTCGGTCGCCGAAGCGCCGGCAGCGCCCGCCGTGGACACGCCGGTCGCACCGCCGTTCGATACGACACTCGCCGCCGCAACTCCGGCACCCGAAACGCAGGCCGCCGCCCCGTCGATGCCGAACGCCGCGACCGATGCGCCTCCACCGCCGTTGCCGTGGGAGCGCGCCGTACCGATCGGCGCCACTGCCGCAGCGGAACAAGATCGTCGCGAGGCCGGTCTTCCTCCCCAGGCGCCGCCTAAGCAAGCGGCGCCTGCGCAACAAGCGCCTCGCGCTTCGGCGCCGCGTCCACCGCCGCCCGATCCGTTCGCGCCCGCGGTGCGTCTGATCAAACGTTGGTTCACCGAAGGCAACGTGCCGGTGAAAATCGGCGTGATGGTGCTGTTGGCCGGCGTCGCGGCATTGCTCAAATACGCCAGCGATCAAGGCTGGGTGCGCGTGCCGATCGAAGTGCGTTTGGCCGCCATCGCCGCGGCGGCGATCGGCGCCTTGGTGTTCGCATGGCGCCAGCGCGAAGAGCGGCGTTCGTTCGCGCTTTCGCTGCAAGGCGGCGCGATCGGCGTGTTGATGTTGGTCGCGTTCGCTGCGTTCAAGCTGTATCACTTGATGCCAGCCGCGCCGGCGTTCGGCATTACCGTCGTCTTGGTCGCGGGTTTGGGCGTGTTGGCGGTGCTGCAACGCGCGTTGGCGCTTGCGGTGTTCGGCATTCTCGCCGGCTTCCTCGCGCCGATCTGGTTGTCTACCGGCAGCGGCAATCACGTCGCGCTCTTCTCGTACTACGCCGTGCTGAATCTCGGCATCTTCGCCATCGCCTGGGCGCAATCGCGCCGACAGGGCGCATGGCGCGCGCTGAATTTGCTGGGTTTCGTCTTCACCTTCGGCATCGGTACGGTCTGGGGCGTCCTCGATTACGATCCGAAGAAGTTCGCCACCACCGAGCCGTTCCTGCTGCTGTTCTTCGGTTTGTATCTGCTGATTCCGATTTTCTACGCGCGCAGTCGCGGCGAAGAGCGTCACGACCGCGTCGACGGCACGCTGGTGTTCGGCGCGCCGCTGATCGCCTTCGCGCTCCAAGCGGGCTTGTTGCACGAATACCTCGCGCGCGGCGACCGCATGCCGCTGGCGTTCTCGGCGTTGATACTCGCCGTGATCTACGCTTTGCTCGGCGGCGTGCTGCATCGCATGGCGCGGATGCGCCCGCTGGTCGAATCCTACGCGGTGCTCGCGGTCGGGTTCGCGACGTTGGCGGTGCCGTTGGCGCTGTCGGCGGGTTCGAGCGCCAGCGTGTTCGCGCTCGAAGGCGCGGCGCTGGTGTGGCTGGGTCTGCGTCAAGGGCGCAAATTGCCGCAGATTTCCGGTTTGTTGCTGCAACTCGCGGCCGCGATCGCGTATTACGTCGGGTTCCATCGCTACGGCACGCAGTTGGTCGAGAACGACGCTGGCCAATGGGTGTGGGCGGCGATGCCGACGCCGTTCGCCAATCCGGCGTTCATGGGGGCGGTGCTGATCGCCTTGGCCGGCTTTGTCATCGCCTACAGCTATCGACAGAAGGCCGATCGCAGCAACGTCGCCGTGTTGACGATGTGGGCGTTGGCGTGGTGGTCGTTCGCCGGTCTCAACGAGATCCATACCCACGTGCCGTACACCTATCGTTGGCCGGCGGTGTTGGCGTTCGCGATCTTCAGCGGTTGGTTGGCCGCGGAAGGCCGCCGTCGCGTGCGCGATTTGCCGACGCTCGGCGCCGCTGCCGCCGCTGCGTTGGCGTTCGCGATCCCGATCGCCTTCGCGCAAAGCGCGCGACACGGGCATCCGTTCGCGGAGTGGGGTTGGCTTGCGTGGGCGGTGTACGCAGCGCTCGGTTGGCGCGCGTTGACGTGTTTGCGCGATACGCACAAAGGCGTACGCGGCGTCGCGCACGGCGGTTGGTGGTGGGCCTGGACCGTGGCGATCGGCTGCTTGTTGATCGAATACGCGCGCCTCGCCGATCTCGGCGACGGTTGGCGGATGGCCGCCATCGGCGTGCCGTCGATCGTCTTGGCGGCGCTGTTGTGGCGACGTCCGCGCGCACTGTCGGCGCCGCTGTCGTCGGGTTTCGCGGATTACCGCATGCCGTTGACGGCGCTCGCCGCGCTGGTGGTGGCGGCGACGTGGGCGCTGTCGCTGTTCTTCCCCGGCGACAGCGCGCCGTTGCCTTGGATGACCGTGCTCAATCCGCTGGAATTGATGCAGATCGCCGGTTTGTTGCTGCTCGCGTCGTACGCATGGCGGCATCGCGGCAGCGTCAAGACGAACTTCTCTCGTTTCGACGTGCCCGCTTTCGCGATCGTCAGTTTCGTGTGGGTGAGTTTCGCGACGCTGCGCGCGACGCATCATTGGGCCGACACCTCGTGGTCGATCTCGATGCTCGACGACACCCAAGTGCAAACCGCGCTGACCGTGGTGTGGAGCGTGCTCGGCGTGCTCGGTTGGATCTTCGGTTCGCGTCGCGGCGATCGCGTGCTGTGGGGCGCGGGCGCGGCCTTGATGGCGGTGGTGCTGTTGAAACTGTTGGTGGTCGATCGCGGCCATCTGGGCAACATCTTCGGCATCATTTCCTTCATCGCCTACGGTTTGTTGTGTACCGCAGTCGGCTATTTCGCGCCCGCACCGCCGAAATCCGCCGAGTCGCCCAAGCGGGAGACCGCCGCATGACCGCCGATCCGAGTTGTCTCAAAACCGCCGTTTCGCAGCGCGTAACCGCGAATTTCCCGCATGTTCCGCGGCCCGCGCCGCGTTCGCCCTTTCCGGAGTGGACCAGGATGTCGATCTTTCGACGCATCGTCTCGCACACCGTTCGTTCGTCGTTCGCCTGCGCCTTATTGACGACGTTGGCGATCGGCCCCGTCCTCGCTGCCGACGCGAGCGACGATTACGCCTATCGCTGGCCGCTGAAGACCGAGGGCAACAACGTCGCGTGGCAATTCGAATTGACGCCGGAGATTTACGCGACGCTGCGCGACCCGCAATTGCGCGATTTCGAAGTCTTCAATGCCGAAGGCCGTTCGGTGCCGGTGGCGCCGTTGCGCGACCTCAATCAGACGATGTCGCAGATGCAGTGGATGCAATGGTCGGCGGTGCCCACCTTCGAGTTGCCGCACGATGCGACTCAGGTCGCGGGCGATGTGTCGGTGCGCTTGGAGCGCGATAGCGCCGGTCAAGTGCGCGTGATCGAAGCCAATGTGCAGGGCGCGACCCAAAACGCCGACGGACCGACGACTTCGCCGCCGGCGCCGTCGGCCATCGACTACGTGATCGACGCCAGCGGTTTGCGGCGCGAATCGCAGACGGTCACGTTCGATCGTTTGGAACTGGAGTGGTCGATGGGCGATCGCGATCTGCGCACGCGCTTCGCGGTCGACGCCAGCGACGATTTGGAGCACTGGCAGACCTTGGTGGATAGCGCGGCGGTGATGTCGCTACGCCAGCAAGGCGCGACGCTCACTCGGCGCACGATCGATTTCCCGTCCACGTCGTTGCCCTATTTGCGTCTGCGCCAACTCGACGGCGATGCGCTGCCGTCGCTGCGGGCGAAACTGCGGCGGAACGATCCGGCGAACCCGACGTATTCCGATTTCGTGACCCGTACGGCCGAGGCCGAGTTCGTCGACAGCGAAGACGCGGATCGCGGCGGCCGTTGGTATCGCTATCGCCTACCGGCATCGCTGCCGGCGATCCAAGCGGGCGTCGAGCTCGCTACCGAGAACGCCACCGCCGATGTCGAATTCGAAGCCTTGGTCGGCGAAGAGTGGCGTTTGGTCGGCAATCAAAGCGTGTTTCGGCTGCGCCAGGGCGAGTTGAAGATCCAGAACGAGGAACTTCAACTCGGTAGCGCGACGGTCGCGCGGGAATGGCGTCTGCGCACCGTCGCGCCGCTGGAGACGCCGCCGCAGTTGCGCGTGACCTATTTGCCGGATCGCTTCGTGTTCCTCGCGCAAGGCAAAGGCCCCTACACGCTGGCGGCCGGCAGCCGCGGCGCGAAACGCACGTCGTTGCCGGTGGAACAAGCGCTCGCGCCGATGCGTAAACACTTCGGCGCCGACTGGCAGCCGCCGGTCGCCGCGTTGGGTGCGCGCGCGGTCGCGGGCGGCGACGCGGCATACGACGAACCGAAGACACCGCCGAATTGGCGCGGCTGGCTGTTGTGGGTGTTGTTGATCGGCGGCGCATTGATCGTCGCCGGCTTCGCGATGAGTTTGATCCGGCAGAAACCCGCGGTGGGCGGGGAATAAGCCGGACGCCATCGCCCCCGGTCGCATGATGCGGCCGGGGGCGATTGTTTTTTGCGGGTCGCGTTGCCGCCGATGCGCGGCCGCCGCGCTGGCGCCGAGTTCGCGCGGCTGGGACAATAACCGCCTTCGTCCCAGGAGCCCCCCATGGCCATCGTCCGCATGTCCGATCTCGATCTCGGCGGCAAGCGCGTTCTTATTCGCCAAGACCTCAATGTCCCCGTCGCCGACGGCGTCGTGACGTCGGATCAACGCATCGTCGCTTCGCTGCCCACGCTGAAACTCGCGCTGGAAAAAGGCGCAGCGGTGATGGTGATGTCGCATTTGGGCCGGCCGAAGGAAGGCGTGTGGAGCGAAGCCGATTCGCTGGCGCCGGTCGCGAAGCGTTTGAGCGAGCTGCTCGGTCGCGATGTGCCGCTGGTGAAAGAGTGGATGGACGGCGTGAGCGTCGAACCCGGACAGTTGGTGCTGCTGGAAAATTGCCGCATGAACGTCGGCGAAGGCAAGGACGACGAAGCGCTGTCGAAAACGTATGCCGCGCTATGCGATGTGTTCGTGATGGACGCCTTCGGCACCGCGCACCGCGCGCAAGCGTCCACGCACGGCGTCATTCGATTCGCCAAGCAGGCCGCGGGCGGCCCGCTGCTGATGGCCGAACTCGATGCGCTGGCGAAAGCCTTGGAACATCCTGCGCGCCCGCTGCTCGCGATCGTCGCCGGCAGCAAAGTCAGCACCAAACTCGAACTGCTGTCGTCGCTGGTGTCGAAAGTCGATCAACTGATCGTCGGCGGCGGCATCGCCAATACTTTCATCGCCGCGATGGGTTATGGCGTCGGTAAATCGCTGGTCGAAAACGATTTGCTCGACACCGCCAAACAGATCATGGCCGACGCCAAAGCGCGCGGCGCCGACATCCCGATTCCCAGCGATGTCGTCGTCGCGCCCGCGTTCGCCGCCGATGCGCCGGCTACGGTCAAAGCCGTCGATGCCGTGACGGCCGACGACATGATTCTCGACATCGGCCCCGATACCGCCGCGCGCTACGCCGAATTGATCCGCAGCGCCGGCACCGTGGTATGGAACGGCCCGGTGGGCGTGTTCGAATTCGACGCCTTCGGCAAGGGCACCGAAACGCTGGCCCGCGCCATCGCCGATAGCAGCGCGTTTTCGATCGCCGGCGGCGGCGACACGCTGGCGGCCGTGGACAAATACGGCATCGAAAACGAGGTGTCGTACATCTCGACCGGCGGCGGCGCGTTCTTGGAATTCCTCGAAGGAAAAACGTTGCCGGCGGTGGCGGCGTTGGAAGCGCGGGCGGCTTGATGTGAAATTCGCGCATGTCGTTGCGTCGATATGCCTCCTGTCGGCGATGGCGCTGTATGCGCTGTCTTGGGTCCCGGGCGCGTTCGCGCTCGGCCTTTTCGGGGTGTGTTTCGAAGTCGTCGGTTGGTCGGCGTATGGGTCCGCGCAAAGATCGATGCGGTCGCTGGAGTCCGGCGACCATGCGAGTGCAAACAAATGAAAACTCTCTTCTTCGACCTCGACGGTACCCTGATCGACTCCGCGGTCGGCATCACCCGCTGCGTGGCGTACGCGCTCGAACGGATGGGGCATCCGGGCTTGCCGGAAGACGAATTGCGCACGTGGATCGGCCCGGCGTTGCGCGTCAGCTTCGGCGCGTTGTTCGCCGAGGCGGACGATATCGAACGCGCGGTCGCGCTGTATCGCGAACGCTACGACACCGACGGTTGGGCCGAACACACCGTCTACACCGGCATCGGCGACGCGGTGCGCGATTTGCGCGACGACGGATATCGCTTGGCCGTCGTCACCGCCAAGAACGAACCGCATGCGCGCAGGATCGTGTCTTCGTTGCCGTTCGGCGATTGCTTCGACGACATCGTCGGCGCGACCATCGACGGCCGCCTTAGCCATAAACCCGAGTTGATCGACGAAGCCTTGTCGCGCCTCGGCGTCGATGCCGCGCGCTGCGCGATGATCGGCGACCGGCACCTCGACATCGAGGGTGCGCGCCACCACGGCATGCCCGGCATCGGTGTGCTGTGGGGGTTCGGCGGCCAACACGAGCTGCAGGATGCCGGCGCGCACGCGATCGTCGCGGCACCGCAGCATCTGCGGGACGCCGTCGCGGAGATGGCTGTCGGCACGGCCTTCCGATAGCGTCGTCGTCTCTTATATAGCAGCTGCGTACGTTTACAGCGCGTTTCGCGACTGAAATGCACGATCGATGTGGTAGCGTTGGGCGATCAGGACAGGACCAACGACGCATATGACCGACCAACGCCGCCGCACCAAAATTCTCGCCACCCTCGGCCCCGCCACCGACGCGCCCGGGGTGCTCGATGCGCTGTTGCGTGCGGGTGTGGACGTGGTACGACTGAATTTCTCGCACGGCGATCCGTCGGGACAACTGGCGCGGGCCGACGCGGTGCGCGCCGCGGCCGAACGCGTCGGCACCGAGGTCGGCATCCTGGTCGATCTGCCCGGCCCGAAAATCCGCATCGAGAAATTCGCCAACGATAAAGTGAGGCTGAAAACCGGCGCGCGTTTCGATTTGATCGCGAGCGAGGACGCGCCGCTCGGCGACGAAACCCAAGTCGGCGTGAGTTATCTCGGTCTGCCCGGCGATGTCGTGCCCGGCGATACGCTGCTGCTCGACGACGGCGTCGTGCAGTTGCAGGTGACGGCGGTGGAGGGCGAACGCATCGTCACCACCGTGCTCAACGACAGCGAACTGTCCAATCGCAAAGGCCTCAACAAACTCGGCGGCGGCTTGTCGCTCGGCGCGCTGACCGAACGCGACCGCGAGTTGATCACGATCGCCGCGCAGCTCGGCGCCGATTTCATCGCCGTCAGTTTCTGCCGCAACGCCGCCGACATGAACGAAGCGCGCCGCGTCGCCCGCGCCGCCGGCAGCGATGCGTGGCTGGTCGCGAAAGTCGAACGCGCCGAAGCCATCGAGAACCTAGTCGAGATCGTCGACGCCAGCGATGTGGTGATGGTCGCGCGCGGCGATTTGGGCGTGGAAATCGGCGACGCGGAACTGCCGGGCCTGCAGAAGAAAATCATCCGCACCTCGCTGGAACGCAACAAGATCGTCATCACCGCGACGCAGATGCTGCAGTCGATGGTGTCCAGCCCGATCCCCACCCGCGCCGAAGTGCTGGACGTGGCCAACGCCGTGATCGACGGCACCGACGCAGTGATGCTGTCGCAGGAAAGCGCTGCGGGCGCGTACCCGGTGAAAGCGGTCGAAGCGATGGTGCGCATCTGCCTCGGCGCCGAACGCCAGTTCGAGCACGATACCGACTTCGAAGACGCGCCGCGCAATCTGGAACGTGCCGACCAAGCCATCGCGATGGCCTCGATGTTCCTCACCGAACACATCGGTGTCGGTGCCATTGTTGCGATGACCGAATCCGGCGGCACCGCGCGCTTCCTCTCGCGTTTCCGTGGCCGCGCCCCGATCTTCGCCTTCGCCCGCCACGGCGGCTCGCGCCGCCGCATGGCGATGATGCGCGACGTCTTCCCGATGGACTACGACAGCCGCGGCGAAACCCCGCGCCAAGCCGCACGCGGCAGCATCCGCAAACTCGTCGAAGCCAACCTGCTCAAAGCCGGCGACCGCGTCGTCTTCACCAGCGGCGAACACATGGAAACCCACGGCGCCACGAACACGTTGCGCCTGCTGCAAGTCGGTGACGACGGCACCGCCGAAGGCCTCGGCGAGTTGTGATGTAGCGTAGGGCGGGCCCTTGGCCCGCCGTTTTTTTGTGCGCCGAAATCTTCCCGCCCGCCTACGCTTCGGCATCCAGCCAACTTTCAAAAGACGTTGCCGATAGCGACGCATCATTCGATAGCGAAGGCTTATCGCCGCGTCACAGCGTGACCTCGGATAACGCATGTGTTGTTTGTGTTATCCGGTATGCAGGCCGGATATTGTTTTCGATGCTTTGAGGGGTGGCGTGACTTGTCGGAGGTAATAAATTTCTGATTCTTCTAATAAAAAAAGAATTGACGTAAATTGTTGCTCGGGCGGAGAATCTCGATATGCCCCAACTTGGGGTCCAATCGATAGTTAGCGCTCACTCCAATGAGCAGAGGTGTCATGAACACTCAAGACCAGAGCCAATCTCTCGTAGATATACTTGCTGAAAACGGACTTTCAGCGGAGGCTCTTGCAAATACGGACCATCCAGATCACTACAGTCAAAAAGAAGTATTCGTTCGCCTATTCAATACAAATCAGATAGATCTTAAGAAGCTTGAGGCACTTGCAGCGGTTCTTCCACAAGCACTCGAGAAGATAGGTGCAATATCTAACGACGCTAAAGCATCCCAGATTGAGGCGCTCAGAGCATTTCGTGAGTCAAATGAGCAAGATTTCAAAGTCATTGAGAAGATCATCGAAACTGCTGAAACAGAGGATCTGAGACGAGAAGCACTTCAAGCAGCAGAAAGAATTTCGGCAGGCAAAAGAGAATCTGTTACTTATATGTCAAATGACAATAATTCCTTCTTCAAGCGCGCAGCAACAGTCGTGCTCGGAGGCCTAATATTGATCGCAGCAGGAACGGCTGCTGCCAAGGCGCTGTCGAGGTGAGCGCTAACAATTCGTTCAAGCCGACCCCGTGTCGTGGCGTCAGCCGCGTGCTATGCGCTACGCTAGCACGCGTCCGCCGCCCGCCACGGGGCGGCTTAACTCAGGCGTTAGGCGGCACACAACCAAGGAGATCACGGATGGCATGGTTCATGGGAATGATCGGAATTTCAATTTCTCTCCTCGTGCTAGGCAAGCTCGAGGCAATTCATAAGGACATCAAGGCACTGAAGGAGCAGGATACCTTAGGCAGTCAGGAACCAACCGGGACACCCACAATTCCAAAACTCTGAATATCAGCCTCAAGATCAAAGCGATTCAGCCCATGAATCGCTTCGATCCTTGCGACATGCAGGCCACCCCAATTCCATCGCCCACGAGCGATCCTCCCTTTCGGGCAACATTGCCCTCCTTCGAGTTCAACCCAGCTTCGTGGCCAGCCGTATGCCCTTCATCCACCGCTGACCGAGGCGTTCGGCCAACGCAGTCAGATCTTGCGCACTGCCGACAGCACGTGCCCAGCCGCTACCGAACGCGGCGACGCGAGTCGCCCAACGATTCGCGTTTCGATCGATAACGGAGAGAATCGGCGGGGCATTCCCCGCGATACGACCAGGTTTTCCCGACGCTAGCGTTCGGCCGGTCCAGTCGAGCAGTTGCAGATAGTCCACCGTGTTGATGTCGAAACGCGGACGAAGATCGCCGGCGATCGGGCGCAACGAACGCGCCAACATCGCCGGCTTCGACTGTGCGTCGGCGATGCGTCGAGCCGCGCTGGTATGCGCCGAGACGTCCAGCCGATCCACGATTCCCGCGCGGATCGGGTTGAGATCGACGTAGGCCATGGCGGCCACCACCGAACGTTCGTCGCACAGCGCTTGGCACTTGTAGCGACCTTCCCAGAATCGCCCTTTGCAGCTGTCCTCGCGGTTGGCTCGGCGGGCGATGGGTTCGGCCAAACAGCGCATCAGCCAAGAGAGACTGCCGAGCCTCTGGCGGATCAGATCAAGCCGCGCCGGATCGGCCAGAAGACGCATGCGTTTTTCATCCGCGGCAGTTTCGCAGTCTTGCCGTGGCGGAAATAGGCGTAGCCAGCGCTCGGCGGTCTCGTCGTCGCCCCAGACAGAGGCCTCCTCGGGATCGATCCTGAGTACGAGATGCAGATGATTGCTCATGACGGCATAGGCATGCACGGATACCGCGAAGCATGCGGCGATGAGATGAATTCTCGCTTCGATCCATCCTTTGCGGTGCTCGAAGCTGCGCCCGGAGTACTCATCGCTGCCGCACAGAAAAGCGCGACGCACGCATCGCTGGACGCAATGATAGCTGCCAGCGAGATCTGGCGGAGCGATGTCTGCGCGTGGTCGGGTCATGTGCGCAGCGTCGCATAGCTCGATCAAACGGTATGTCGGAATACGCCTCGAAACGTTGTCAGAAAATTCCGAGCTGTGGATGTCCCGGCCTGTCCTGAGCTGTGGGTGTCCCGGCCTGTCTTCCCGCCCTGTCCTCTCGTGGCGTCGGTCACGTGCCTGCGCTACGCTAGACGTGCCCGCCGCCCCGCTGCGTGCGGCTTAATTCATGCGTTAGAGCGCTTGTCTAGCATCATCAACAGGGGAAGTTCATGAATAAAAGCGCATTGATCCTACCGGCTCTCCTAGCTCTTTCAGCTTGCGCCACCAAGCCAATTAATACCGCAACCGCGAGGAGCACGCCATATGAGCGAATCTATGCACAAGAACTAATCGTGTCTGGAGAAGGCAAAGTTGAGTTGATTGTCGCCCGTGACGCTGGCTATATCGCCAGTGGCTGCATGGCTGCTGTTTACCTTGACGGCCGCAAGGTCTCAGCCATCGACAACAATGAGAAGGTTACGTTTTATCTGATGCCTGGTCGCTACATTCTTGGCGTTGGCCCAAACTCAGATGGCGTGGGACTGTGCCGTGCTGGCGCCGAGCGCGTCAGAAAAGAGACTGAGGTCCAAGTTGAGCTAGGCAAACAGTTGAAGTACCGCATGGCTACAAGCGCCAATGGTGAGATTTCTCTTATGCCAACCGCTTTTTAAGGCGGTAAGGCGCATACAAGGGTGTATAAGCGAAGCGCCATGCACTTTTTTTGGATGCGCGACTCGCGCAATGCAAACGGCGGATGACGCCTTCGGCTCATGCGCCCTACGCCATCTAACCGAAACCCGCCACGCATGCATCGACTCGACAAACGCCAATTCATCAACCTCTACGGATTCCCGGCCGAATGGGACGCGTGGGCGCTCTATCCCGATGAATTGTTCGAACACCAGCTCCAAGCGACGGCAGAGGATGAAGCCCCTCATCCCGACGAGCATCTAAGATACGGCGCTTTCCTTTGGTGGCTTCGGACGCACCGTACTTTGCCGGAACGGGCGCTTATTCGACTCTCCCATCTTGCGGCCTTGGACCCCGACCCTTGTATGTCGGCCGCGGCGATCCAAGACATCCTGTTTCACCCGATGGCGAATGAGGTAGTGGCGAATGCAGTTGCGGAGATCGCCAAGAATTGTCCCGATTGGTCCGTTTGGTACTCGGTCGAAGACAAACAGGGGTTGTTCGGAAGCCTGATCAAAGAAGGCCGGATGATGTGGGCCGAACGCAGGTCCGCGCATCGAATCGCGCTCGATCTGTTGAATCCCACAATGACGGAATCCGAGCTTCGCGATCTCTTCGCCGAAGGCGCACCGCTTGCGCTTCGCGGTTTGGTCGAGCACCCCGGGTTGCCGAACGATCTATTGCTATCGCTTTCGCGACTCGAATCGGGACGCTTGTCCAGGATCATCCGCTCATTGGCGTCGCGTCGGCTCGCGGGAAGGAACGTGAATCCAACGGATTACGCCGAAAAATATTCGAAAGACCCGTGGTTGTGGCGGCGGGTGAAATAGGATGTGTGCTCGACGCAAACCGTAAGGCACATGCATCGATACTGCTATTCGCGTCATGCGCTAATTTCTAACGACTGCCACCGGTGGGCACACGACGCCTTTGTCTTACGCGCGATACACGCTCTGAACCTTCTTGAAGAGGCGCGTTGACGGCAGTTGCGGCTCGGATCGAGAATCGGCTTTACGGCCCGGTTAGAGACGAACCCATCATGAACTACACGACAGTGGAATACACCAGCACCCCGCCGAGCGCAGACATACCGATCGTTTGGTGCGATTTTAATGCGTGGGGTCTCAGCGGCGATCCCGGCGATAACTGCTACTACTCCTTGCACCGAGAGCAAATCAAAGCGTTTTCGAGCGGGGATACCGTCTTCATTTACGACGACGATGAGTCGGAAGTTGGCGTTCCGGAGGTGTTCGGATGCGTCGCACGGTTGGAGTCCGTGGTTTTTCGGGGGAATGCCCATCTCAGGGCGCGTCCTGAATCCGCTGTCTGGTATAGAGGGCCTCGGTTCTGGCATTCGCCCGTCGGCGACTAAGGATTCGTTCAATTGGCCGCCAGGCATCGCGGCGTCATCCGTGTACTTTTGCGCTACGCTTACGCGTCTCGCCGCCCCGCACAGGGCGGTTCAACGCCCGCGTTAGGCCGCACGCACGAGGCGCTGCTCATGCTGCAACAACTCATTTTCCCGATGTTGGCGCACGTCTTGTTGACGGCGTCGCTCTACTCGTTACTGACCATTGCGCGCGCGCCTGCGGTTTGGGGAATTGGGCGCAGATCGGACGGCTCGAATCCGTTCGCGCGCTTCGAGCCGCGCATTAGCGCCAATCTGTCCAATCAATTCGAGTGGCCGCTTCTTTTCTATGCGGCATGCATTCTTTTGCATCTACTCGGCGCGACCGGACGACTTTCGATCTACTTTGCGTGGCTGTTCGTCGTCGGCCGTGTCGCACACACCTGCATTCAGGTGTTCACCGCGAACGTTCGCCTTCGCGGCGCGGTCTTCACCGTCAACTTCCTGGCGGTGATCGGTATGTGGGCGGTGATTCTCCGGTTGGCGCTCAGTGCCGCTTGAGCCATCGTTCGAATCGGCCGTCGCCGTTCCGCGAGTCGTGCGCGCGCCACGCTCTCGCTCGTCCCCCGCGTCGCTGCGGCGCGCTTCAACTCAGCATCGTACCGCGCAGGCGGGATGCGCCTTCAGCATTTTTGACCGGTCGCATGCGATCCACGGATCATCCGTTCGTACCGAACAGGAGCGCATCGACGTGAACATCACGCCCACACCGATCACGGCAGCGCTCGCAGGCATCTTCGCGGCGATCGTGATGCCGATACTCTGGTCGAAGTTCGGAACCGATAGCATCGCGACGATAGCGGCGTTCTTGCTGATCGTGGCATTGCCCGCGCATGCGTTCGTCGTCGGCTTCCGTCGCAACCAAGCGCCGAGCGATGCGAAAACGCTCGACGTCGCGTTGCTGAAGCGTATCGGCATCTGGGTTTTCTCGGCGATCGTCACTGCCGTCGTTGTGCAGGCCATTCGCTCTTGAGGTCGAGATGCGCGGCCGTTGTACGAATGATGCGGAACGGATGTCTTCTTGTGCGGCCGATACACGCGCGGTTTCCATCGCAGCGAAGCCCAACTTTCGAATGCTTCCGGCGATGAGGTTCCAGGTCTCAACCATTCTTTCGGAGAATCGCGACGTGGTATCCCGTTGTTTTTACGCGATCCTTTCTTGTTTGGCATTCGCCTGCGTCGGTAGCGCGACCGCCGCCGGTCTCGTCGTCGTCGATGCGGCCGAACTCGATCGCTACTGGCGCACGGCGCCCGGTGTCGAGTCGATGCAAGTCGGCGACAAGCGCGAAACCGCTTTTGGATGCATCGCAATCGGCTTCGTGATCGACAGCGAGGGACGGGTCACGGCTGCGCGTCCGTTGCGATTGGCGTTCGGGAAAGACGTGAGGCCCAGGCGCGCGCGCGAACTCGGCATCGCGATCAGTCGCGCCGCGTCCGCGCTTCCAGCTTACGCACCCGCTACCGAAAATCCCAATCACGCGGAAGTGTTCACCGTGCTCGCGATTCCGGTGTTCGGACGCGGATTGTGGCCGAATCTGGACGAACCAAGACGAGAATTGGCGGTCGAGCGTTTGCGTCCGAGTTGCGAGATCGCCGATCTCGCCGCGTGGGTGGACGCGCACGATATGCGCAAAGATCCGGAGATCGAGGTCGCGCCGGAGATCGATATTCCGATTCCTTGATCGGTAATCGAAGAACCCGCGATTTCTCGAAGATTCTGTCATTCCGAGCGCAGCGAGGAACCTGCTTGTATTGCCCATAAAGATCCAAAAACGTGTTCCTCGCTGCGCTCGGAATGAAATTTCTTTCAGCGCGGCGCCTTGATCGTCATCTAATCGCGAGATTCACCGCGTTTTTTGCCTTTGCTGCGGCTGGCATTCCAGACGCAATCCGTGAGACACCGCTCCGGTAATGTGATCTCCGGTCCGCCTCCGCGGATGTTTCCAAATGTTTCTCGCAAATGTCCGCTGCGCAAGCCGCGCGGCGCCGGACCGGTATCGTCTGCGTAGACCCTGCGGCGGCCCTGCCGTCACTTCGCAGGCGATGTTTGCGCGTATCGCGCCGTCGCTCTTCGATGGCGACGCCATCGCTTTGTCGGCGACATCGTTCGAGTCGAAAAGTCGATGCGCAATGCGGAAACGTTCTCGCGTCGGCGCTCGGATGTTCCGAGCCCGTACCGCGCGCTTTCAACCATGAAGAAGGAGTTTTTTGAATGAAGAAGTACCTGATCGCGGCCCTCGTCGCAGCCTCGTTCGTCGGCAGCGCCTCGGCGGCGAATTGGCAATCGCTCGGTCGCGTCAACGCGCTCACCGCCATGCCGAACCTTCAGCAATGCCAGCAGCGCATCGTCAACCATTACTGGAGTTCGAAGCCGGCGTACTACCCGACCAACGTCAACACCTACGGCCCCACGAATATCGAATTCGTGTTCGATACCAATTTGCGTTCGTTGCGGACGTTGACCAGCAATTCGGTCGCTAACTCGCGTTTCAAAACCGCGATCGACAGCTACAACCTGCGCACCGGGGCGAAAAGCATCCACGGCGCGGTCTCGATCGGCGATTTCCCGCGCGTGTCGATCGAAGTCTCGTACGTCGATGCACAGGGTCTGACCCAGGGCTTGGGCTACGGCATCGTGCCGAGCGAATTGCAGTACTACGAACTGCAGCAGCTTTGCCCGCTTTGACGTCGTCGCATTCCGACGAGCGTCGCGCACGGTCTCGGGCAGGTGCCCGGGGCCGTGCGGCGTTCGAGCGACGGAGCGCCCGCACCGCCCTGGTTTCGGAGGGCAACCGCTTGATTTTAAATGGGGTTCGGCCTGTTCCAAGCGAGTATAATGGGCGTTTTCCCGCCGCCCGCCCCACCTCAGGACATCCCCATGAGCATCGAACAGCTTGCCGAAACCGCCCGCGCGATGGTCGCGCCGGGTAAGGGCATCATCGCCATCGACGAATCCAACAGCACCATCGCCAAGCGTTTCGAGTCGGTGGGCATTCCCAATACCGAAGAGAACCGTCGCGCGTATCGCGAGTTGTTGCTGACCACGCCGAAGCTCAACGAGCACATTTCCGGCGCCATTCTGTTCGACGAAACCATCCGTCAGTCCACCAAGGACGGCGTGCCGTTCACCAAGGTGATGATGGACAACGGCATCATCCCGGGCATCAAAGTCGATAAGGGCACGCACGCGCTGGCCGGCTTCCCGGGCGAAGTGGTCACCGAAGGTCTCGACGGTCTGCGCGACCGTTTGAAGGAATACGCCAAGCTCGGCGCGAGGTTCGCCAAGTGGCGCGCGGTCATCACCATCAGCGAAGACGCGCCGTCCAGCGCCTGCATCGACGCCAACGCCCATGCGCTCGCGCGCTACGCGGCGCTGTGCCAGGAATGCGGTTTGGTGCCGATGGTCGAACCGGAAGTGTTGATGGACGGCGACCACGACATCGAAACCTGTTACGAAGTCACCGAAGTCACGCTGCGCGCGCTGTTCGATGCGCTGTATCAGTTCAACGTGATGTTGGAAGGCACGATTCTCAAAGCCTCGATGGTGGTGTCCGGTAAGGATTGCGCCGAGCAGGCGTCGGTGGACGAAGTGGCCGAAAGCACGGTGATGTGCTTGAAGTCGGCGGTGCCGGCGATTCTGCCGGGCATCGTGTTCCTCTCCGGCGGCCAGAACGACGAAGACGCGACCGCGCATCTCAACGCGATGAACCAGATGGGCCCGCTGCCGTGGCCGCTGTCGTTCTCCTACGGTCGCGCGATGCAGTCGGCCGCGTTGAAGGTTTGGTCGCAGGATCTCGTCGGCAACTTCGCGAAGGCGCAAGACACCGTCTATGCCCGCGCCCGCGAAAACGGCCACGCGGCTCTCGGAACGTGGGAAGGCTGATCCGCTTCGCTCGGCACCGATTGCTCGACACCGACGCGCGCGTCGGTGAGCGCCCGCACAGGGATGTGCGGGCCGAGTTTTGAACATACGGGAATTCGAACGCATGTCGCTGCAACATTTCGTCGTCGCACGCCGCTGCACCTTGGCGGCCTGCGCTTTGTCGTTGACTCTCTTCGCGAGCGCGGCCTCGGCGCACGAGGATCGCGCGGTTCGCACCATCCCCGCGAAGAACGGCCGCGTGCTGGTCGAGCGGCAATCGCACGCATCGGTTCACGGCGACGACGGCAGCGTGCGCGAACAGGGCGCGATCGACATGGTCACGGTGGAAGACGCCTCCGGCCAGCTCGTATCCGAGTCTGCCTGTCATGCCGAGACCGGCAGTTACGACGAGTACCGTGCCTTGTTCGGCGCAATGGTGCAGGCGGTCGAAGCGAACGACGCCGAACGGCTCGCGTCGCTGGTGGAATTCCCGCTGCGGGTGAATCGCGACGGCAAGAAACCGCTGAAGATCGCGAATGCCGCAGCGTTGCGGAAACAGTACGCGAAGGTGTTCGCCGGCGCGACGCGCCAAGCGATTCTCGATGCCGATCCGGCGGCCGTGTTTTGCCGCGACCCGGGCGCGATGATCGGCCACGGCGTGGTCTGGGCGAGGAAAGAAGCCGGTCGCACGGCGTTGTTCGTGATCAACCCTCACTGACGAGCGCCGAAACAGCGGTTAGCGTTCACGAGCGGGGCGCTTCGTCAAATCGTTCCGTTCGACGGCTTCACTTCGATCGCTCCGTTCGATCGATTCAATTTGATTGCGACATCCGCGCTTCCGCGCGTCACTCGACCACGCGCGGCAGCGTCGCGGTTTTGTCGGCGCTCTTGGCCGCCATTCGGCGGTCGATCGCGTCCAAGCCGATGTCCGACAGCGTTTTCAATACGGTGAACACGATCAGCAGCGCCGGCCCGGCTTCGATGCCGCCACCGAACATAATCGCGAGATGCATCGGCACGACGCGCAGATAGGGCGTGAACATCAACGCGCCCAGATTGGGTTTCCCGCGCAGATCCGAGGCGTGCTGCGCCGCGTAGGTCGCGCGCTGCGAGTACACGAACGAAATACCGCACGCGAGCAGAATCGATAAGTCTCGCCAGCCGTCCACGCGATGTTGGGACGCCAGGAAGACGAGATACGCGAGATGGAAGAAGCCGTAGTGGATGGCGAAGAAATTCGCGGTCGAACGTTTGCCGCGTTCGTTTTCCGGGACGCGTTGCCCGTTGGAGGTAAACCCTTCGGTGCTGAATCGCGCCACCGTCAGCATGCGCTTGCGCGCGTACCAGCCGACGACGAGGCTTTGGACCCAGTAGGTCCACAGTAGCCAACCCGCTTCCCAGTCGAACACCAGGGCCAGGACGAGCGCGAGGGCGTTAGCGATGATCAGATTGCGCGATGAGGGCGCCATCGGACTTCCGGTCGGACTGCGGTCCGGCGATGGTACGTCACCTGCGGGCTCGCTGCGCAGCGAGCGGCGCAGCGGTGCCCGATACGGTCGAAATGAAGGCGGATGGAATAAAGCGGCCCCGGGCGCGTTTTCCATGGGCAGCTCCGATTCCGCCACGCTGCATGGCATACACAGGAGTCCGTTATGGTTTCCCCGAAGCCCTCCATCCTCACCGCGCTGTCGCTCGTCGTCGGCCTGTCCTTCGTCGCTGCGTCCGCGAATGCGGCCGAATTGCGGTTGCGCTGCGAGCAACGCGGTTCGCCGGCTCGTTCCAAGATCTCGGTCGACGGCAAGAATCTGTTCCCGCAGAACGCGATGTATTCCACGCGCATCGTCTCCGGTAGCCATCAAGCGACGCATGCGCCGATGACGGCCACCGCCGACGAAGTCGAGTTCGATTTCGACAGCAACCCCGCCGATATCGCCGCGGGCGCGCAAGCGATCGCGGGCGATTTCATCGTCGGCGGCAGTGTGCAAGCGGCGATCTTCGATGCGAACGGACAGGTCGTCGCCGGTCCGGTCGTCGCGACCTGCCGCAGCCGCACGCCGATTCAGGTCCGTTCGCCGTCGGCCGCGCCGACCCCGACGGTCGATCCGCGCGCCGGTCGTTTGTCCGAACGCGCACCGTCCGAACGCATCCGCCGTTGATGCCACGGATGCCGCGGGTTCGCGGCATCGCACCCGATCGCGTCGTCGCGATGCGGCGGTCGTATGTCGCCGTCGTGTGCGGCGGCGCGATCGAGGTATCGCGAAGGCGACGTTCGGCAGCCCCGAGACCTTCGGCGATGGCGACGAACGCGAATCGCGCGAAGGTTGCGCCGAACCGATAGGCCGAAAGTCATGGCTGCGGTCGCGGCTACTGTCGTGAACATGCGCGGAAAGCGCGATTCATCGCCGGATTCGCGCCGTCATCGATGATTTTTTTGCGATGCGGTTCGCGATTTCGACGCGGATCACGTTGTCCGTTCTACAATCTCGCGCGTCTTTCGCCGAAGTTCGCGCCCATGGCCTTTTCGCACGCCCCCGTCGTATCCGCATCGCATGTCGTCCGGCGGCGATGGGCGCGATGGCTGTTCCTTGCGACGCTCACGGCTGGGCTCGCCGCCTGCGGCGGTAGCGAGTCCGCGAAGAAGGGCGGTGCGAGTTCAGGCGCAGGCCCGGGCGGCGGCCCAGGCGGCGGCGATCGTCCCACCGCCGTTACCACGCTGCGTCTGCGTACCGAACGTTTCGCCGAACGCTACAGCGCCATCGGTACGGTGAAAGCGCGAGAATCGGTGACGGTCACCGCGAAAGTCAGCGAGATCGTGCAGCAAGTGCATTTCGACAGCGGCGATACCGTGGCTGCGGGCGCGCCGCTGGTGACGTTGTCGCAACGACAGCAACAGGCCGCCTTGGCCGAAGCGCAGGCCGCCGCCGACGAAGCGGAGCGTTTGTTCCGCCGGCAGCGCGAACTCGCCGATCAACAACTCATCGCGCGCGCGCAGCTCGACAATCAGCGTGCGGCGCGCGATGCCGCGAACGCACGCGTCGCGCAGATTCGCGCGCAATTGTCCGATCGCGTGATTCGCGCGCCGTTCGCGGGCGTGTTGGGGTTGCGTCAGGTCAGCCCGGGCGCGTTGATCACGCCGGGCACAGCCATCGCCACGTTGGACGCGTTGCAACGCGTGTACGTGGATTTCCCTTTGCCCGAGTCGCAGCTCGCGCGCGCGGGGCAGGGCGCGCGCGTGACCGGCTCAGTCGCCGGTTATCCCGGGCGCAGCTTCATCGGCACGGTGTCCATCGTCGATACGCGGCTCGATCCAGTCGCGCGCGCGGCGTTGGTGCGCGCGGATTTCCCGAATGTCGATCGCGTGCTGCGTCCCGGCATGTTGGTGAACGTCGAATTGGCGGGCAGCGAACGCGAGGCCTTGTTGCTGCCGGAAATCGCGGTGGTGCAAGTCGGGCGCGAAAGTTTCGTGTATCGGGTGAAGGACGACGACAGCGTCGAACAAATTCCGGTCACCATCGCCGCGCGCAGCGAAGGCCGTGTCGAAATCGCAGGCGGCGCTGCGGCGGGCGATCGTATCGTGGTGGAGGGCACCGGCAAATTGCGTCCGGGCGCGAAGATCGCCGAAAGCGTCGAGAAAGCCGACGGCGCCGAGAAAGGCATAAGCGCCGAGAAAGGCGCAAACGCCGATCAAACGACGCCGTCGAACGCGCCAACGCCGGCCAAACCCGCAGCGACGGGCGGCTGACCCATGCGCCTGTCCGACGTCTCGATCGAACGCCCGGTCTTCGCTGTCGTTCTCAGCTTGCTGCTGATCGTGCTCGGCACGATGGCCTACTCGCGGTTGACGTTGCGCGAACTGCCCGCGATCGATCCGCCCGTGGTGTCTGTGGATGTGACCTATCCCGGCGCGTCGGCCGGTGTGGTCGAAACGCGCGTCACGCAGGTGCTGGAAGACGCGCTCGCCGGTATCGAGGGCATCGAAACGCTGCAGTCGCGCAGCGTGAACGGCCGCGCGTCGGTCACCATCGAATTCACGTTGTCGCGCGACATCGAAGCGGCGGCGAACGACGTGCGCGATGCGGTGAGCCGCGTGTCCGGCCGTTTGCCCGAAGAGGCCGATCCGCCGGAAGTGCAGAAAGCCGACAGCGATTCGGAAGTCATTCTGTGGTTGAACATGAGTTCGACCGCGATGGACACGCTGCAGCTCACCGATTACGCCGACCGCTACGTGGTGGACCGACTGTCGTCGCTCGACGGCGTATCGCAGGTGCGTGTCGGCGGGCAGCAGCGCTATGCGATGCGGGTGTGGCTGGATCGCGATGCGCTCGCGGCGCGCGGCTTGACCGCGAGCGATGTCGAAAGCGCCTTGCGCAGCGAGAATATCGAACTGCCGGCCGGGCGGATCGAATCGCAGGCGCGCGATTTCACCCTGCGCGTGGAGCGCAGCTACCGCAAGTCCGAGGATTTCGCGCAGATTCCGCTGGGCAAAGGCAACGACGGTTACATCGTGCGTTTGGGCGATGTCGCGCGGGTCGAATTGGCCTCGTCCGAACGTCGCGCCTATTTCCGCAGCAACGGCACGCCGAACGTAGGTCTGGGCATGGTCAAGACCTCGACCGCGAATAGCCTCGACGTGGCCCGCGCCGCGCGCGCCGAAGCCGAAAAAATCCAGAAGACGCTGCCCGAGGGCACCCGCATCTTCGTCGCTTTCGACACCACCGTGTTCATCGATGCGGCGGTCAAGCAAGTGTGGAAAACTTTGTTCGAGGCGATCGCCTTGGTGCTGATCGTGATCTGGTTGTTCCTCGGCAGCGCGCGTGCCGCGTTGATTCCGGCGGTGACCGTGCCGGTGTGTTTGATCGCCGCCTTCATCGCGCTGTACGCGTTCGGGTTCTCGATCAATCTGTTGACCTTGCTCGCGCTGGTGTTGTGCATCGGCTTGGTGGTGGACGACGCCATCGTGGTGTTGGAGAACGTGCAGCGCCGTGCGGATTTGGGCGAACCGGCCTTGGTCGCCGCCAAGCGCGGCACGAAGCAGGTCGCGTTCGCGGTGATTTCCACCACCGCCGTACTGGTGGCGGTGTTTTTGCCGATCGGGTTTCTCGAAGGCAACACCGGGCGCTTGTTCCGCGAATTGTCGGTGGCCCTGGCGGCGGCGGTGGCGATCTCCGCGTTCGTCGCGCTCACGCTGACGCCGATGATGTGTTCCAAGCTGGTGCGCGCGCACAGCGTCGAGCGGCAGAGTCGTTTCAACGCTTGGATTCAACGCCGTTTCGATGCGTTGACCCGCGGTTACAAAGGCTTGCTCGAACGCAGCGTGCAGCGCTTTTGGCTGTTCGCGGTGTTGATGCTGGCGGCGATGGCGGCCAGCGTCGTGCTGTTCCGGCTGGTGCCCAGCGAATTGGCGCCGCCGGAAGATCGCGGCGTGTTTTTCGCCTCGATGGTGGGCCCGGAAGGTGCGGGTTTCGACTACAGCGTCGCGCAGATCCAGAAAGTCGAATCGGTGTTGTTGAAGGACGTGGGCGAGGGCAAGTCGATACAGCGCGTGAATACCCGCGTGCCCGGCGGCTTCGGGGCCAGCGAAGAAATGCACACCGGGCAAGCCATCGTCTTTCTGCAGGATTGGAATAAGCGCACGGTCACCACCGACGATGTGGTGCAGCAAGTGCGCAAAGAACTCGCCGGATTGCCGGGCGTGCGCGTGAATCCGCAGGTGCGCACCGGTTTGACCCGCGGCGGCGGTCAGCCGTTCCAATTGGTGCTTGGCGGGCCGGAATACGGCGAATTAGCGCAATGGCGCGACCGCGTGATGGCGCGCATGGAGAAGAACCCGCAGTTCTTCGCGGTCGATTCCGACTACAAAGAAACGAGGCCGCAAATGCGCGTGGTGATCGACCGCGCGCGCGCGTCGGATTTGGGCGTGTCGGTCAGCGAAATCGGCCGCACGCTGGAAACGATGATGGGCGGTCGTCGCGTCACCACATACGTCGATAACGGCGAAGAGTACGACGTGATTCTGCAGGCGGGCCGCGAATTGCGCGCCACGCCGAGCGATCTGTCCGCGATTCAAGTGCGCGCGCGTAACGGCGAGTTGGTGTCGCTCTCGAACGTCGTGACTCTGACCGAATTGGCCGAAGCCGGCAGTCTCAATCGCTTCAATCGGCTGCGCGCGATCACCATTTCCGCGGGCCTCGCGCCCGGGTATCGCATGGGCGATGCGCTGGCCTGGGCCGAGCAAGTCGTACGCGAGGAATTGCCCGACACCGCGCAGATCGATTGGAAAGGCGAATCGCGCGAATTCCAAAAAGCCGGCGGCGCAGTGCTGCTGACGTTCGCGATGGCGCTGTTGATCGTCTACTTGGTGTTGGCTGCGCAATTCGAGAGCTTCGTGCATCCGGTTACGATCATGCTGACCGTGCCGCTGGGGGTGCTGGGCGCATTGCTGGGGCTGTGGATCGCCGGCAGTACGCTGAATCTCTTCAGTCAGATCGGCATCGTGATGTTGGTCGGTTTGGCGGCGAAGAACGGCATTTTGATCGTGGAATTCGCGAACCAATTGCGCGACGAAGGCAAGTCGATTCGCGAGGCGATTCTCGAGTCCTGCGCGGTGCGCTTGCGACCGATCATGATGACCTCGGTCGCGACCATCGTCGGCGCGGTACCGCTGGTGATCGCGGGTGGCCCGGGGTCCGGCAGTCGCGCCACGATCGGCATCGTGGTGATCTTCGGCGTCGCGTTTTCGACACTGCTGTCGTTGTTCGTGGTGCCGGCGTTCTATCTGCTGCTGGCGCGCTTCACGCATTCGCCGGAGGCGGTGAAGCATCAACTCGCCGACTTGGAGGCGAAAACGCCGTCGGTGGGTGGGCATGCGTGAGCCGACGACGACGTTGCCCGCAAAACCAGCGGATCGCTGGATGCGCAGAATCGTCGGTTGGATTTATGTCGCGATCGGCGCGGCGATTTGCAGTGGCGTCATCGCCGATGTCGGGCCTTTCGCTCCACTGCCGGAAAGTCCGGAAGATCGGCGTATGGAATGGGCGTCGATTACGATGCCTGTTGTGCTGTTCGCCGGATTGTTCTTCGCCTTCGTGGGCTATTGGGCGATGACGCGACCACGCGTGCATCGGACAAGCACGATCGGCATCGTATTCGTCTTGTTGGTCATTTCGATGGTCGCGTATCGCGAGCTTTAATCCGGCATCGAGATTCCCGCATCGACCCCACCGCGTTGCGCATAGCATTTCACTCTGCAATTTCCAGCCGATACCGCTCCGCCATCGCCCCATCGAAGGCGCAAAGCACGACGCGTTCGGGTCGCGCTTCGCGCCATGCGCGCAGGCTCGCGACGGCGATGCGGGCCGCGTCGTCGGGTGGGTAGCCGTAGACGCCGCAGCTGATGGCGGGAAAGGCGATCGAGGCGATGTCGTGTTCGGCGGCGAGTCGTAGGGATGCGGCGTAGCAGGCGGCCAAACGTTCGGGCTCGCCGTCGCGGCCGCCGTTCCAGACCGGGCCGACGGTATGAATGACGAATCGCGCGGGCAGGGCGAAACCCGGCGTGATCCTCGCTTCGCCGACGGGGCAGCGCACGAACGGTGCGACCATCGGGATCGCTTTGCAGGCCGCGTGCAGTTCCGGCCCGGCGGCGCGGTGGATGGCGCCGTCCACGCCGCCGCCGCCGGCCAGGGCGGGATTGGCGGCGTTGACGATGGCGTCCACCGCCAGCGCCGTGATATCGCCGTGTCGGACCTCGATACGCATACGGGTTTGTCCTCTGGACGTGGCGATGCCGCCGGATTCAACCGAAACCGGGCGAACGCGCTATCCTGCGCGCAGTCCAGCCATTGGGGAAAGAGGCGATGAACGCTCCGCGAGAAGTGCCTCAGGCGGTGATCGACGCGCTGATGCGCGGCGACAAGATGACTGCGATCAAATTGGTGCGCGAACTCACCGGCGACGACCTCAAGTCGGCGATGCAGATGGTGCAGCAGATCGCCACCCAGTTGCAGGCGGCGAAGACGACGGGCAGCCACAGCGGTGTGCATCATCAGCCCGAAACCAAAGGGCAGCGCGAAAACCGCGAACGCTCGAAAGAATTCATGGCCGGTCGGCACACGCCGACGGTGATGCCGGGCGACCAAGGCGGCCGTGGTTTGTCGTGGCTGGTGCTGCTAGTGCTGGGCGCGTTCGCGGTGTGGTTCCTGTTCGGTCGTTGATGGCGCCGACGATGACGGCTTGCGATCGCACAGGGAGATCGACTCGATGACGGTGCCCGAAGGTCTGGCGAAGCGCGCCGCGAAAGCGATGCTCGAAGGCAAATATGCGGAAGCGGCGACGATGATCGCCGAGCTGGAGAGCCACGACGACCAGCACGCGGCGTTAGACGACGTGCATACGTTGCTCGAACGGGTGGCGATCGATCAGCAAGTGGACGGTCGTACCGATATCGACAAAGCGGCGCGCGAGATCGAAGCGGTTCGATCCAAGCTGCGCGCGCCACGGCCCACGACCGTGACTGCGGGCGGCGGCGCGTTGCGACTACCGTTGCTGCTGGCCTTGTTGGCCGCGGGCGCTGCGGCCTGGTGGTTCTGGATGCGCGGTTGAGCGGATCGCCGCGCGTCTCTGCGGTCGCCGTCGGCCACTCGCCCCCCTAGAATGCGCACATGACCGACCGACCGCCTTCCAACCCTTACGGCGAACCCCGCTACGCCGAATCGCCGCGTCCTCGACGCGACGCCGAACTTCGTCTCTACGGCGTGAACGCCGTGCGCGCGGTGTTCGCGCGCCGCCCGCAGGACCTACGCAAACTGTACTTGGCCGAAGCCCGCATTCCGCAGTTGCAGCCGCTGCTCAAGTGGTGCGTCGCGCATCGTGTTGGGTATCGCGTGGTCGACGAGGCCGACTTGCAGAAACTCGCCGCCAGCGCGCATCACGAGGGCGTGGTCGCCGACGTGCTGCGCGAAGAACCTTCGCCGCTCTCGTCCTGGCTGCGCGACTTGCCGCCGGGGCCATGCTGCGCGCTGTGGTTGGACGGCGTGGGCAATCCGCATAACCTCGGCGCGATCCTGCGCTCCGCCGCGCATTTCGGCGCGGCGGCGGCCTTGCTGCCGAAACATTCGACGTTAGCGCTGTCCGGCGCCGCTGCGCGCGTGGCCGAGGGCGGTGCCGAAGCGGTGCCGTTCGTGCGTTTGGGACGCGAGGACAACGCCATCGCGCAATTGCGCGGAGCGGGGTTCGCGCTTTACGCCACCGTGGTGCGCGGCGGTCGCGATCTGTTCGATCTCGCGCTGCCCGAACGCGCGGTCTATGTGATCGGCGCGGAAGGCGAGGGCATGAATGCCGACCTCGCCGCGGTTTGCGATCTGCGCGTGTCCATCGGCGGCACCGGCGCGGTGGAAAGTCTCAACGTCGCGTCGGCGACGGCGGTGTTGTTGTCGGCGTGGGCGCGACGCGCGCGTTGACGCTTCGCGTCGCGCTCCCTCGCATCGGCCGCTTCAATCCAGGTGCTTGATCGCGTCCAGCACCTGCTTGTAGTGCTCGGCCTTCTCCGGGTTCCGCAACATGCCTTCGAGGCAGGCGGCGGTCGCGGCCGTTCGCACCGTACGCATCAATCCGTCGTGGAAGGCTTTATCGATGGCCTGCAGCGACGCCGCCACGGCGTCGCCGTTGGCGCGTACGGCATAGGCGAATGCGCTCGCGTTCTCCAGCGCCGTTTCGTTCGCCAATTTCACCGCCGCTTCGATCTGCGGCGCGACGCCATCGTACGCCGATGCGCTGGAGGCGCGCGTCGCTTCCATGGCCTGCTGCGTGCGCAGCAGAACGGCTTCGTGATCGGGGACATCGTGCCTGGCCGTCACGCTTGCCTCCGCAGCCGTAACGACGCTGTAGATTTGGATGATGCCCTGGTTCGTCGCCGCCAACGCCGCGATGTTCTGCTGTTGCTGCGCGGCGACGGCATTCTGGAACAGGATGCCGGTGGAGTACGCGATCGATTGATAAATCGAACCCATCGATATCGCCGGGGCCTCGCCCACGACTTTGACGTTGCTCTGCGTGACGGCGTCGGTGATCTGCGGATTGACGGTACTGTCGGACATCGGGCGTCTCCTTGCGGGTGGTCGAAACTCTTCGTGCGCCCTCGTCGGTGGCGCAGCGTGTCTGTCAGCGTATCGATGAGCGCATCGATCAGCGCGCGGGTGCGGTCGGCGGCGCGGGCGCTTTCGGCGCGCTGCCGAAGCTGCCGTCGGCCGACGCCGCGAGATAGGCGAACACCGCATACGCCGCTGTGTTCTGCGCCAGCGCAGCGGGATCGATCTTGTCGAGCGTATCGTCGGGCGTGTGGTGCAGATCGAAATAATCCGTGCCGTCTTGCGCCAGCCAACCCCAGATCGCGCCTTTTTCGGCGATCGGCCCGACATCCGGGCCGGGGCCGCCTTTGGCGCTGCGTTCGATCCCGAGCGGCTTCAAGGCTTCGGCGATTTGTGCGATCGCGCCCTGCGCGTGCGGCGCGGCGTTGCTGTTGAAGGCGTAGATGCGGCCCGCGCCGAAATCGCTTTCGGCGACGATCTGATGTTTCGCCACCGCCGCGGCGTAGCGCTCGGCGTAGGCTTTGCCGCCGTAGAGGCCTTGCTCTTCGTTGGCGAAGGCGATCACGCGAATGGTGCGCGGCGGGCGCTGCGCCTTCGGCAATGTCGCGATCAAATGACCGGCGGCCATGGTGATCGCGATACCGGCGCCATCGTCGATCGCACCGGTGCCGAGATCCCACGAATCCAAATGCCCGCCGATGACGACGACGTCGCTGGCGTCGCCTTGCGCGCCGCCGGCATTTCGGCTTTTTTTCGCGCTCGTCGCGCCGGTCACTTCGCCGATCACGTTGTGCGACACGGCGGTGCCGTCCCAACCGCAATCGAGCGCCACGCGCACGCGAATCGGCTTGCCGAGCGCGACCAAACGCGCGAGTTGATCGGCGTCGGGCACGGACAGCGCCGCTGCCGGAATAGGCGTGAGCCCGTCTTCGTAACGCGTGATACCGGTGTGCGGATTGCGATGGGAATCGGTGCCGGCGGAGCGCATCAGAAATGCCGATGCGCCCGCGCGAATGGCCGCCGAAGGGCCGCGCCCGCGGACGCGGCTGCCGGGGCCATAACCGCTGCCGTCGCGCGCGCGGGTCATCGCGTAATCGACGAAGGCGATCTTGCCCGCGAGCGAACCGGCCGGCGCGGCTTCGAGCGCAGCCAAATCGGGAAAGCGCACGATGTCGGCTTCGACCGTACCGCCGACGCTACCGCCCAACGCGGTAAGCGTCAGCGGTTGCGCGTGATCGCCGACGACATCGCCGCGTTCGCTGCGGCGCACCCATTTCGGAAAACGCACTTCTTCGAGCCACACCTTGTCGTAACCCAGCGCCTTAAATTTGGCTTCCGCCCAACGCACCGCACGGGCGTCGGCTTCGCTGCCGGCCAGTCGCGGGCCGATTTCCGTGGTCAGCGATTCGACCACCGACCACGAAGTGCGATCCTGCAGCGCGCGTTCGCGCAGATCGGCGGCCACCGCCAGCGCAGCGTCGGCGATGCGCGTTTCGCGCGGCGCAGCGACGGCGGTTTGCTTCGCGCGCGGGCCGGCATCGACGTTCGGTGCGTGCAGCGCGGCGGAAAGAACGGCGGCGGACAACGCCGCCGCGACGAAGGGTGCGGCAGTGAACGGTACGGCGAAACGCGATGCGGTCGAACGCATGGGCGGCCCCTAACAGGTTGTTGAAAAACGATCGTCCTGATCTTTTTGACTCGCCGCATCCTTGCGGCTCGCCGCTTCGCGGCCGACTTCGCCGTTCGTGCCGGCTCCTGCCGGCACAGTCAAGGCACGAGTCAGGCACATGTCCTGACTCGCTCGCGACGAATCAATCGCTTACGCGCTCGCTTCGTCGTCGCAGCCATCCTCGGCTGCGCTAGCCGGCTGTTTTTCAACAGCCTGCTAAACGAACAGGCCGCGAGCGTAGCAGCTCGCGGCCTGTGGGCGCTATGCGCGGTGCGGTCGCGTCGTGAACGCGACCGACGCGGTCATTTCTTCAGGGCGTCGCGGATTTCGCGCAACAGCAGCACATCTTCGGGCGGTTCGGCCGGCGCAGGCGCGGCTTCGGGTTTGCGCATGCGATTGATGGCTTTGACCACCATGAAGATCGCGAACGCCAGGATCATGAATTGCACGATGCTGTTGAGGAATTCGCCGATGCCGATGGCCACGGCCGGAATTTCCTTGCCGGCGGCATCGACCGAGGCTTCTTTCAGCGTGATCGCCCATTTGGAGAAATCCACGCCGCCGATCAACATGCCGACCGGCGGCATGATCACTTTGTCCACCAGCGCACCGACGATTTTGCCGAAACCGGCGCCGATGACGACGCCGACCGCCAAGTCGACGACATTGCCTTTCATCGCGAATTCTTTGAACTCACTCATCATGCCCATGGCGACGGACCCCTCGGTTGGCTGTGGTGCCGGGAGTCTACACCGAGGGCTCGGCGATCCGGCACTCCAAACGCAGTAAATCGTCCAAACGGCCTTCGCAGACATCGCCGGGACGCAGCGCGGCGACGCCCGCGGGCGTGCCCATGAAAATCAGATCGCCCGCGCGCAGGGCGTACAGCTTCGACAATTCGTGCAGGATCTCCGGCACGTCCCAGATAAGTTGGTCGAGAGCGGATTGTTGCCGAAGTTCGCCGTTGACGTGCAGCGAGAGCGTGCGCGGCGCGAGTTCGCCGATCGCGGCGGCCGGCAGCAATTCGCTGATCGGCGCGGCATCGTCGAAGCTCTTGCCGGTATCCCACGGCAGACCTTTGGCTTTCGCTGCGGCCTGCAGATCGCGACGGGTCAAATCCAAACCGATGCCGTAACCGTAGATCAGCGCCGCGGCCTGCGCGGGGTCGAGCACGCCGGGCGGCGCATCGTGGCCCAGCGCGACCACGAGTTCGATCTCGTGGTGCAAGTCCTGCGTCGCGGGCGGGTACGCGGCGACGCCATCGACGACGATGCTGTCGGCGGGTTTCAGGAAAAACACGGGCGTGCCGCGATCGGCTTTCGATGCGGGCGCCGTCGCGCCCATTTCGCGCGCATGGTCGGCGAAATTACGACCGACGCAGAAGATGCGGCGTACCGGGAACGTGCTTTCGGCACCGCCGTCGCGCACGCGAACGCGCGGACGCGGCGAAGCGGAGATGATGTCGTTGGTGGCGTTCGTCATCGCGCGCGAGTTCAACGCGCGGAGGCGATCGGCGACGGCAGGCTCGGCTTGCGCACGATCCGATATTCGCCGTCGATCGCGCCGGGCTTGCCGGCCTGTTGCGCCAGCGTGTCGTTGCGTCGCGCGCGGGCGCGCCACAGCAGACCGATCGTCAACATCGCGGCGCCGATCAGCAGGCCGAATACCAGCAGCACGGCCAACAAGGCCAGGCCGAGCAGACCGACGCCGATGCGCAGCAACGGCGCGCGCGGGCGTCGGGGCGAGAGCAGGGAAGCGAACCACGGCCGGCGGAACAACGAGTACGCGGCGAAGGGGGGCTTGAACGAGAAGCGAGAACGGAAACCCGACTTGCGGGACGAACGGGAGGCGCGAGCGCTCATGGGCGGAACGACGTGACAGACTATGGCCGAAGCCGGTGAGGCCAGTATCGGGTGCCGCATGCGTGGAGATGTAACGGATTCGTTAAATTCCGAGGCTGGTTCGAGCGGACCCGGCGATACCGGCGTCGGTCGAACCCTCGTGCGCCTCGACGCGCTGCCGCAGCGCACGCCGACCGAGATCGAAGCCATGGTCGAGGGCGCGCTGACACCGGGCGCGAATCCGACGGCCGAGGCGAATGGTGCGACCGATTCGTTGATCGTCTATCGCGACGGCGACGAGGTCCGCGTCTGGTTGAACATCTGCCCGCATGCGGGACGGCGGCTGGATTGGGCGCCCGGAAAATTCCTGGTCGGCAAAGACGGCGCCTTGATCTGCGCCGCGCACGGCGCGACCTTCGAACTGCAGCGCGGCGAGTGCGTCGCCGGCCCGTGCAAAGGCCAATCCTTGCGCGAGATTCCCGCGACCGTGATCGACGGCGACGTGCGGATTCGATACGCCCCGTAGAGCGGAGCGCAGCTCCGCTGAAGATCTTCTCGGCGCCGATCCCTCAGATCCGGCCTCTCAAACCCGGCCCCTCAAATCAGGCCTCTCAAACCCGGCCGCTCAAATCCAACGCTGCAGCGGGCGGTACCACCAGCGCATGATCCGCGTCGTCATCGGCATATCGTTCGCCCAATCCGGTCGCAACGCCCGATTCGCCGGATCGTTCCGCAGCGCGTCGAACCACCGCGCGTAGCCGTCGCAGGTGTCGGCGTCGTCGCAAAACAGCATCGCTTCGATCAAGCGATCGTGCGCCGCATGCTCGAAATTGTAGCTGCCCACCGCGACCGTTCGGCCATCGACCAACACGATCTTAGAATGCTCGCCCAACGTGTTTTCGTAGAGACGTCCGCCGGCGCGCAGAATCGCATCGAAGTGGAAGGTCGTCGACAGCCACGGTAGCGGGCTGGCTTCCAGCGCATCGCGATGGGAATGGAAAATTTCGACCCGCACGCCGCGCGCGCAGGCGCGCAGCACGGCGTCGCGCAGCGCGGGCGCGGGTTTGTAGTAGAACGACGTGATCGACACCGACGTGCGCGCGTCGTCGATCAGCGCGATCAGTGCGGACGTCAGTCGGTTGCGCACCGCGCCGAACGGAAAAAAGCGTCCCATCGCGGCCTCGGGCGTGTCTTCCAGATAACGCCACGATTGCGTCGGCGCTTCCGCATTCGGCGGCGGAAACGCCGCTTCGAGCATAGCCGTGTCCTGCGTCGATAAATTCGCGTAGCGGCATGCGTCGCGCAGCAGATGCGCGGCCAGCGCGCCTTCGATCTCCAACGACACCTCGTTCCATTTGAAGAACGAGTGGAACGCGATATTGCTGCTGCCGAAGATCGCGGCGCCCGCGTCCGAAGCCTGAATTTTCACGTGCAGGCCGCCGCCGACCCAGCGTTGACGAAGAGAGGCGGGACGATAGCGAACGATGCCACCGCCCGCGTCGAGCAAACGGCCGAAACGTTCCGCCAATCGCGCGCGATCGGCGGGCGGATTCATCCGTTCTCCGAGTTGTTGCCCGAACCGATCGATCACCAACACCACGCGAACGCCTCGGCGCGCGGCCGCGATCAACGCGTCGGCCAATTCGCCGCTGCGCGCGTCGCAATCGAAGTAGTAGGTGGTGAGAATCAGGAAACGCTGCGCGTTTTCGATCATCGCCATGCGCGCGTCCCATTCGCGGTCGCGCTCGCACAGCATACGAACCCGCGTCGCGGTGGCATGCACGGCACCGTTCATGCAGGGTCGCAGGCCGCCGTTTCGTCGATCGTCGCGAGTCGAGCCGCATGCGGCTTCGCGCCCGAAGGCGCGTGCCGGGCGATCGTCCTCTGACCGTATCCATCCGCATGCGTCATGGCCCGGACTATAGCCCGGCGCGAAGGCGACGTGGAAGACGCGTCCGAAGCGATGCCGACGGTGCGCTACGCGCGCGACGCGCCCGCATGTCCGCGATGTCGCGCGATGTCGCGCGATGTCGCTCGATGTCGCTCGATGCCTGGGGCGCTTCGGTTATCCTGTCGCGATGACGCCGCCTTCGGACTCGCTCGATTACGCTGCCCGCGTGGATTTCGTCGTCGAGTTGGCGGGGCGTTTGCACGGCTACGGCACCACCGCGCACCGATTGGAGGGCGCGGTGTCCGCGGTGTCGGCGAAACTCGGCCTGGAATGCGGCGCGTGGTCGAACCCCACCGGCATGATCCTGTCCTTCGGCGAAATCGGCGGCGCGCGCCGCGACACCGTCCGCGTGGTGCGCTTGCCCCCGGGCGAAACCGATCTGTACAAACTCACGGAAGTCGATCGCGTCGCCGAGTCGGTGATGGCCGGCACGATGGACATCGAGCAAGGCGTCGCGGCGATGCGCGCACTGGATCGCCCGCCGAGTCGCTTGAGCCTGATCTTGACCGTGTTGGCGTTCGGTTTGTCCTCCGCGAGCGTCGCCGGTTTATTGCGCTTGCCGTGGCTGGATATCGCCGTCGCCGGTTGCACCGGCGTGCTGATCGGCTTGTTGGAAGTGGCGACGAAGGACCGACCGCGCTTGAAGGAAGCCAGCGACGCTATCGCTGCGGTGATCGCCGCGCTGGTCGCGGTGTTCGTCGCCAGCCTCGTCGCGCCGTTGAATCTCAACACGGTCATCATCTGCTCGCTGATCGTGCTGATGCCGGGGCTGACGTTGACCAACGCGGTGAACGAATTGACCAATCAGAATTTGGTTTCGGGCACCGCGCGCTTCGCGGGCGCGATCAGCACCATCGTGAAACTGTCGATCGGCATGATGGTGGCGCTGACCGCCGCCGAGATGTTGGGATTCGAGCCCGAAGTGCGCGCGCTGCGCCCGCAGCCGCTGTGGGTGGAGATGGTCGCGTTGCTGCTCTGCACCTACGCTTTCGCGCTGTTGTTCCGTTCGCATCGTCGCGATTACCCGCTGGTGATGGTGTCCGCGGCTTGCGGCTATTTGATTTCCAGCATCGTCGGCGACGCGTTCGGCAGCAGCGTCGGCGTGTTTCTCGCGGCCTTGACGATGACCGCCGCCGGTAATTTCTACGGCGTGTTGACGAACCGCCCCGGCGCGCTGGTGCGCGTGCCGGGCATCATCATGCTGGTGCCCGGCAGCGCGAGTCTGCGCGGGTTGCTGACGATTCTGCAGCAGCAAGACGTGCAAGCGGCGCAGGATGCGGCCTTGACCGCGCTGAACATCTTGGTCGCGCTGATCGCTGGTTTGTTATTCGGCAATATCCTGGTGCCGACGCGGCGGAATCTCTGACGCCGCAGTTGTGAGAGCGGCGGAATTCCCAGGGATGGCGGAATTCGTCAGGATCGTGGAATTTGTGGCAACGATGGGATTTGTGGGAGCGGCGTAAGCCGCGACGCTTCGTGACATCGCCGTCGCGGCTTACGCCGCTCCCACATAGGGTGCGCCTGGGCGCACCGTTTGTTTTTCGCGATGCCGAACACCGGTGCGCTTAAGCGCACCCTATGTGTAGTTTGTCGGAACGCTGTTCGCTCAACGCGCCGCGAGGCGTTCGAACAATGCGTCGCGGGTGAGTTGCTCCGCTTCGCTAGCGCGGCGCGCGCGATATTCGAACGTGCCGGCGGCGAGCCCGCGCTCGGACACCACCACGCGATGCGGGATGCCGATCAATTCGATGTCGGCGAACATCGCGCCCGGGCGCAGGCCGCGGTCGTCGAGCACCGCTTCGATGCCGGCGGCGTTGAACTCGTCGTACAGCGCTTGCGCAGCGGCGGCGACGTTGGCGTCGTTCTTCGGATTGATCACGCACACCGCGACTTGCCACGGCGCCATCGCGTCCGGCCAGATGATGCCGGCGTCGTCGTGGTTCTGTTCGATCGCCGCGGCGACGATGCGGCTCACGCCGATGCCGTAGCAGCCCATCGTCGGCGTCGCGGCCTTGCCGCTGGCGTCGAGCACGGTCATGCCCATCGACTCGGAATACTTGCGGCCCAGCGCGAACACGTGACCGACCTCGATGCCGCGCGCGATGCCGAGCGTGCCTTGACCACAGGGCGAGGCATCGCCGGCCACGACGTTGCGGATGTCGGCGACCAGGTCGGGTTCGGGCAGATCGCGGTCCCAGTTGACGCCGGCCAAGTGATAGCCAGCTTCGTTCGCGCCGGTGACGAAATCGTGCAGCGCGGCGACGCTGCGGTCGGCGATCACGCGGATCGTCTTTTTCGGTGCGACCGGGCCGAGGAACCCCGGCTCGCAGCCGAGGTATTCGAGAATTTCCGCCTCGGTCGCCATGCGGTAGTCGGCGAGTCCGGGAATCTTCGCCAGTTTGATCTCGTTGACGTTGTGATCGCCGCGCACTAGCGCGAGCACGAATTGCGGGTTGTTGTCTGCATCGATGCCCATGATCGCGACCGACTTCGCGGTGCGCTGCAGCGGTATGCCGAGCAGTGCGGCCACGTCCTCGCAGGTCTTCTGCGTCGGCGTTTCGACTTTGCGCATCGCTTCGCTCGCCGCCGCGCGCGCGCCCGGCGCCACCGCTTCGGCCAGCTCCACATTCGCGGCGTAATCCGAACCGTCGGAGAAGGCGATCGCGTCTTCACCCGAGTCCGCCAGCACATGGAATTCGTGCGACGCGCTACCGCCGATCGCGCCGGTGTCGGCGAACACCGCGCGGAATTTCAGCCCCAGGCGCGTGAAGATGCGGCCGTAGGTGTCGTACATGTTTTGGTATTCGGCCTTCAGCGACTCATCGTCGATGTGGAACGAATAGGCATCCTTCATCAAGAACTCGCGTGCGCGCATCACGCCGAAACGCGGACGGATTTCGTCGCGGAATTTGGTCTGGATGTTGTAGAAGTTGATCGGCAGATGCTTGTAGCTGCTCAGCTCCTGACGCGCGAAGTCGGTGATGACTTCCTCGGCGGTCGGGCCGTAGCAGTATTCGGCTTCCTTGCGGTCCTTGATCTTCAGTAACTGGCCGCCGAACTTCTGCCAGCGGCCGGTCTCTTCCCACAATTCCTTCGGCTGCACCGTCGGCATCAGCAGTTCGATCGCGCCGGCGCGGTTCATTTCCTCGCGCACCACGGTTTCGACTTTGCGCAGCACGCGCAGGCCCAGCGGGCTCCAGGTGTACAGGCCGGCCGCGAGCTTGCGCAGCATGCCTGCGCGCAGCATCAACTGATGGCTGACGATTTCGGCGTCGGCCGGGGTTTCCTTTTCGGTACGGAGATGGAACTGCGACAGACGCATCGGACGACGCTCGGACTGGGGGCGAGCCCGACATTTTGCCCGATAAGAGGCGGTCTGCGGAGAATGCGCGATACGCGGTGGCAGATCGCGCGGCCCAATGATGCCCCCCATAGGGTGCGCTTAAGCGCACCGATTTAGACGGTCGCATGAACCAACGGCGGTGCGCTTAAGCGCACCGATTTAGACGGTCGAATGAACAAACGGCGTGCGCTCAAGCGTGCCGTTTAGACAGCCGCATGAACCGAAGACGGTGCGCTTAAGCGCACCCTATGGGGAGCGAACGGCTCGGTTTTCCCGTTCAGGGCTTCGCGGCGGTTTGCGCCGGCGGCTTGCCGGCGCAATTGGTCCTCAGAACCAATTGGGCCAGTTCCAACTGCTGGGCGCGTTCGGCTTCGGGCATATCGGCGTCGGGTTTGCCGTCGCCGTTGGTGTCGCGGCGCAGCGGCTTGCCGGATTTGAGCAGTTCCGCATTGCTGCGGGCCGTGGCGCATTGCTGATTTTCGGCGGACGCCCCGGTCTTCGGCCCTTCGCGCTTGGCGTAGACGAACATCCGGTAATTCGAGGATCCGGCCTGCGGCGGGGTCTGCGAATAGTGGGTCACCCCGCTGGCGTCCTTCCATGTGTAAACGTCGCCCGCGAGCGCGGCGGTGGCGCTCAGGCCCAGACAGAGGGCGATCGCTGTGATCGAAGCCGCTTTGGCCAAAGCCGCCGTGGCGAGAGCGGAGCGCGGAAGCGAGCGGGGCATGGGCGGACCTGCGGAGGTGTGATTGGGGGCGGGGCGATTGCAGCACCAAGCCCCGCCCGGCGCAAGCCGAACCGGTCACGAAGCGTTCGGTTTCCCGCGAAATCCCGCATCGGCGGGCGCTGGACAACGACGGCGGCGCCGCAGCGGGCGAGGCCGTCGGAGGCGCGACCCTTGGTTTCGCGCCTCGCTGCGGCGGCCGGCCCGATCGCCGCAGCCCGTGGGCTCGCGCCCGGGCGGCGTTCGCGGCATACGAAAATGGGCATCGCACGCTCTACACTGCGCGCATGAACGAACCATCACCGACGCCTCGGCCGCGCAACCGCAGCATCTACCTGCTGCCCAACCTGTTCACCACCGCCGCGCTGTTTTCTGGATTCTTCGCGATCATCGCCGCGGCGCAGGGCCGTTTCGAACAGGCCTGCGTGGCGATCTTCATCGCCGCCGTCCTCGACGGTTTGGACGGGCGCGTGGCGCGCATGACCAACACCCAGAGCGAATTCGGCGTGCAGTACGACTCGCTGGCCGACCTGGTCAGCTTCGGCATGGCGCCGGCCTTGGTGATGTACCACTGGGCACTGGAATCGCTGAAATACGTCCACCCGACCGTCGGCAAAATCGGCTGGCTGGGCGCGTTTCTGTACGCCGCCTGCGCCGCGCTGCGCTTGGCCCGGTTCAACAGCCAAGTCGAAGTGACCGACAAACGCTGGTTCATCGGCCTGCCCAGCCCGTCGGCGGCGGCGGTGATCGCCAGTTTCGTGTGGATGTGGCACGACCTGGGCTGGAGCGGCGAAGACCTGCGCTACGGCGCGTTGGCGGTGACGGTGATCGCGGGTTTGGCGATGGTCAGCCGCTTCCGCTACCCCAGCTTCAAGGGCGGTAAGAAGGCGCCGGGGGAAGACCGCGTGCCGTTCTTCGCGATTTTCGCCTTGGTGCTCGCGATCATCGGCGTGGTGATCGACCCGCCGAAGGTGTTGTTCGCCGTCTTCGGCTTGTTCTTGCTGATCGGGCCGTTGATGTCGCGGCGCATGCGCAAGCGGGCGGGCGAAGCGTGAACTGGACGCCGCTGCAGCGCGAAACGCTGGAGGCGATGGGCTTGTCGCCGTATCGGCTGGCGTCCGCGACGCCGCACGCCGATGCGACACCGACGGCGCGCGCGACCATGACCACCGAGCGCACGGCCCAGGCCTCCGTCGAACCGCGCGTCGCCAGCGGCGTACCGCGCGGCGGCGATGCGTCGGCGGTGTTGATCGCCGCGCTGCTGCGCGCGGCCGGACGCAGCGCGGATGCGGCGGATCGCGATGCGGTAATGCGCGTCTGTCCGTCGCCGCAGAGCTTACGCGGCGATCCGCGCGCCAAGCGCGCGCTGTGGCCCATGCTGCGGGCCATGCGCAGGCACTGAGCGACGATGATGAGCGCGCAGCCGCAGACGGAATGGGCGGATGGCGAATCCGCGTTCGCGGTGCGCGCGATGCGCGAGGACGACATCGATGCGGTGATGGCGATCGAACTGCGCGCCTATCCGTTTCCGTGGACGCACGGCATCTTTCGCGATTGCCTGCGCGCGGGTTATCCGATGTGGTTGGCGCTGCGCGACGACATCATCGTCGGCTACGGCGTGCTCAGCATCGCTGCGCGCGAGGCGCATATCCTCAATATCTGCATCGATCCCGTCGCGCAAAGCGCGGGACTCGGCCGCAAGCTGCTGCGGCTCTTGCTGCGCTGTGCCCGCGCGTGTCGCGCCGAACGCATTTTTCTCGAAGTGCGCCCGTCCAATCCGCGCGCGATCGCGCTGTACAACGACGAGGGTTTCAACGAAATCGGCCGTCGTCCGCGCTATTACCCCGCGCATCACGGACGAGAAGACGCGATCGTGATGGCGATGGAGCTGTTGTCGGAGGAATGAGCGTCGCTGCGGTTTCGACGCCGATACGCAATGGAGCCGCTGTCGCTGCTCGAACGAACAAGCCCGGCGGATGCCGGGCTTGTTGGGTCGAACGCCGCGAAAACAGCCGCGTTCGGCGATTCGGCATCAGGCGATGAGGCTCACCAGAATTCCGCGCGGGTCAACGGAAGGCCCCTGTACGACTTCGGGCATAGCTGTCCGGGCGGCATCGAGAAGACGTAACCGGAACTGGTCGCCGAATCCCAATATTCGCAGTGCCACACGTTCGGCTGCTCGGATGGATCGAGGAAATGCGGCAATCCGGTGATCGGATCCGGATAAGCGCCGCCGATGTAAGCGCCCGCGTTGCCGAAGGCCATCAGCGCGCCCAGACCGAAGCCCAGCGCCATCCCTTTCTTCAAGCTCAGCATCTTGCTGTCTCCTGTGAACGTTGCCGATTTTGGCAACGGCCTCATTAGATGCCGTACGTCGGTCGCTCGGTGAAGATGAAAGGCGGCAACTAGGGAACGAATAGGGAAGAAATATCGCAGGCGACGCTGAAACGATCGGTTCACGCTGTTTTGAAGAGGCTCCGCAGCCTGCCGGGGGGGGCATGTCCAGACGCCGGTCGCAACGGAGCGCGGACGATGCGGTGGCGCGTCATGACGACTTGCGCGCGGACGCTGGAATGTCCGTGTTCCGCGGCCCGGGACAAAGGGTCTCGCGGCCACGTTCGCCCGCTGTCGCCCGCGATCCCGGCACGACGGCCAGCGACTCAGCCTGCCTGCGATGCCCAGCGCGATGTCGGAACGGCGACGCGGAACCGGTTCGACGGGCCGAAGCCCGCTCCATCCGGTCACGATTGCAGCGTCTGTCGTTACCCTAACCGCGCGCGTTGTTCCTGCAGCGCCGCGAGTTTCGCCGTCCAATCGGCGAGACGCTGACGTTCTTGTTCGACGACGTTCGCCGGTACGTTGCCGCCGAACTTCGACAGCTTCGCCTCGCTCTTTTCTTTCTCGGCGGCGACCTTGGCGATTTCCTTGTCCAAACGTACGCGTTCGGCGTCCAGGTCCACCAGGCCTTCCAGCGGCACCAAGAGTTTGAGCGAACCTACGACGCCTGACGCACAAGACCCACTCGCGCCTCGATTAGTTTCATCAAGCCAGAATGCGTTTTCGAGTCTCGTCAAGAAAGCGAGCGGGTCAGCAAACTTGTTGATTCGCTCGCGATCGCCTGCATCGCCGCCGTCAAGCAGCATTACGATTTTCTTCGACGGCGAGATGCCCAGCGTGCTGCGGATGCTGCGCACGGCCGAGACCACGGCTTTGAACCATTCGATATCGGCCTCGGCATCGGCGTAACCGTCCGCACCGAAATCCGCGGCCTGCGGGTAGCGACGCGCGCAGATGCTGGCATCGTCGATACCGAGCTTCGGCGCGACATGACGCCACAGTTCTTCGGTCACGAACGGGATCAGCGGATGCAGCAAACGCAGCAGCGCTTCCAGCACGTACAGCAGCGTGTGGCGCGTGCTGTTCGCGGCATCGGCATCGGCGCCGTTGAGCGCGGGTTTCGCCAATTCCACGAACCAATCGCAGAACTCGTTCCAGGCGAATTCGTACAGTGCCTGCGACAGCAGGTCGAAGCGGTAGCTCTCGAAGTGCTCCGCCGCTTCGGCGGAGACTTTGGCGAGGCGGGAGAGGATCCAGCGTTCGGCGTCGGTAACGGGAGCAAGCGCATTCGTAGGAGGGGCTTCAGCCCCGACCACAGCCGCGACCGGTGTCGCGGCTGAAGCCGCTCCTACAACAGGCGAGAGCGAAAAGCCTTCGGTATTCATCAACGCGAAGCGCGTCGCGTTCCATAGTTTGTTGCAGAAATTCTTGTAGCCCTCGCAGCGGGCCATATCGAATTTGATGTCGCGGCCGGGGCCGGCGAGGGCCGCCATGGTGAAACGCAGTGCGTCGGCGCCGTGCGGTGCGATGCCGCCGGCGAATTCCTTGCGCGTATTTTTCTCGATCTTCGGCGCGTCCTGCGGCTTCATCAGGCCGGTGGTGCGCTTGGCGACGAGTTCGTCTTCGCTGATGCCGTCGATGATGTCCAGCGGGTCGAGGATATTGCCCTTCGACTTCGACATCTTCTGCCCGTCCTTATCGCGGACGAGGCCGGTGATGTAGACATCGCGGAACGGCACGCGCTCGGCGTCGGGCGCGTCCTTCGGCATGAAGTGGTCGGTCATCATGATCATCCGGGCCACCCAGAAGAAAATGATGTCGAAACCGGTGACCAGCACGGACGACGGCACGAACTGATCGAAGCCGCGTTCGCGCATCAGGTCTGCGTTCGGCCAGCCCATGGTGCTGATCGGCCAGAGGCCAGAGGAAAACCAGGTTTCGAGGACGTCGTTGTCTTGACGCAAATTGATCGCAGAGGCGGCTGCAGACGCCGTTGTAGGAGCGGCTTCAGCCGCGACGCCTTCGGACGCCGTGATCGGGGCTGAAGCCCCTCCTACGGAAGCGGCGGCTTTCGCGCGCGCTTCTTGCTCGTTGCGCGCGACGAAAATAGTGCCCGCTTCGTCGTACCACGCCGGAATGCGATGGCCCCACCACAGTTGGCGGCTGATGCACCAATCCTGGATGTTCTCCATCCAATGACGATAGGTGTTGATCCAGTTCGGCGGCACGAAGTTCACCGAACCGTTTTCCGCAAGCTCAAGGCCTCGCTGCGCGAGCGTGTCCATCTTCACGAACCACTGGTCGGTGAGATAGGGTTCGATCACCTGGCCGGTGCGGTCGCCGCGCGGGACCTGCAGTTTGTGCGGTTTGGTTTCGATCAACAGGCCGGCGGCTTCGAGGTCGGCGACGATGGCTTTACGTGCATCAAATCTGTCAAGGGTGCGGTATTTCTCAGGAATGCTAGTTGCGATAGTGGAGCTATCAGCAGCAGCTTGGACCACATCGACAGGAGACTTGGCGAGCTGTGCCGTGTGATCCACGTTTTCTGAGGCGAATCCGATAATTCGCGCCGAAGGCGTAAAAATATTGATCAACCCACGGTTAGGCAGGCTATCGAATACTCCGCTTTCTTTGTGGCGGTGCCACACCGCGTTATCGTTGAAATCATGCGCCGGCGTCACCTTCACCACGCCGGTACCGAACGCGCGGTCCACGTAATCGTCGGCGATGATCGGGATGCGGCGGTCGCACAGCGGCAAAATCACTTCTTTGCCGACGAGGTGCGCGTAGCGTTCGTCCTCCGGATGCACCATCACCGCGGTGTCGCCCAGCATCGTTTCCGGGCGCGTGGTCGCCACGATCAAATGGTTTCGGGTTTCGCGCAGTGTTTCGTTGCCGTCGGCGTCGTATTCGACGTGTTCGTAGGTTTCGCCGTCGGCCAGCGGGTAGGCGATCGACCACAAAAAGCCATTCTCTTCCTCGCTCACGACTTCCAGGTCGGAGATCGCGGTCTTCAGCACCGGGTCCCAGTTGACGAGGCGCTGGCCGCGATAGATCAGGCCTTCTTCATAGAGTTTCACGAAGGCTTCGATCACCGCGTCGGAGGCCATCGGGTCCATGGTGAACACGCTGCGCGACCAATCGCCGGACGCGCCGAGGCGACGCATTTGGCGTTCGATGGTGCCGCCGGATTGATGCTTCCATTCCCACACGCGATCGATGAACTTCTCGCGACCCAGCGAATCGCGTGTTTCGCCGGTGCCGGCGATCTGCAGATTGCGCGACACCACCATTTCCGTCGCGATGCCGGCGTGATCGGTGCCCATCTGCCACAAGGTGCGATAGCCGCGCATGCGGTGATAGCGAATCAGCGCGTCCTGCAGCGTGTGCTGGAACGCATGGCCCATGTGCAGCGTGCCGGTGACGTTCGGCGGCGGCAGCAGAATGGTGTACGCGGGGCCGTCGCCCTGCGGCGCGAAAACGCCGCTCGTTTCCCACTCGGCGTAGAGACGGGATTCGAAATCTTTGGGTTCGTAGCCGGAGTCGAGGGTGGTCATGAGTGTCGTGTCGCTATCGAAGTCGGTGGATGTTGATGGTTTCCCGCGCGGCCCCTCACCCTCGCGCTACGCGCTCTTCCCTCTCCCCGCGTGGCGGGGAGAGGGTGCCCGAAGGGCGGGTGAGGGGCAGGGCGAAGCGGGCTCACATATCGTATTTCTTCAGTTCCAACCCGCGGGCCTGGTACTGCTTCCAGCGTTCGCGCAGTGGGCCGCGCGCGGATTCGTCGGCGGGCACGACTTCCAACACGCGCTCGAAACCGCCGTCGACCGGCGCATCGCGCAGGTTGATGACCAGCGGTCGCAGCGCGATGTCGTTGTCGGGCGTCGCGATCAACACCGGCGTGAGGTCGTCCTCGTCGTCGATGCCGGCGATTTGGTGCGGGATGTACGCGTCCTCATCGAACGCCCACAGCAATTCGTCCAAGGCCTCGGCCTGCGCCGCGTCGCGCGCCAACACCAACGTCCACAGATTCGCGTCGTAGGCCTTGCGCGCGAGTTCGCAGACCAAACGCAGCGGTTCCTCGCGGAAACGCGGTTTTTGGATCAGGTAGAAGTCGGCGCGGGGCATGAAAAGCCGGGAATCGAGAATGGAGAATCGGGAATCGTCGAGGAGAGAATCGGGTTTTACCGATTCCCCATTCCCGATTCCCCATTCCCGGCTCGTTCCATCAACCACTGCGACAGCAAGCCGACCGGGCGGCCGGAGGCCATGCCGAGTTTGCCTTCGTCGTAGGCGACACCGGCGATGTCCAGATGCGCCCAGCGCTGGCCTTCGGCGAAGCGGGCGAGGAAGCAGCCGGCGGTGATCGCGCCCGCATTACGGCCGCCGATGTTGTAGATGTCGGCGAAGGTGGAGTTCAACTGCGTTTGGTATTCGTCCCACAGCGGCAGGCGCCAGGCGCGGTCGAACACGGTTTCGCCGGCTTGCTGCAATTCGTTCGCGAGATCGTCGTGCTTGCTCATCAAGCCGGCGGCGAATTTGCCGAGCGCGACGACGCAGGCGCCGGTGAGCGTGGCCACATCGACGAGCGCTGCGGGTTCGAAACGCTGCGCGTAGGTCAGCGCATCGCACAGGATCAAGCGGCCCTCGGCGTCGGTGTTGCCGACTTCGATGGTTTTGCCGGACATGCTGGTGATGACGTCGCTCGGGCGGTAGCTGTCGGCGTCGGGCATGTTCTCGACCGCGGGCACCACGGCGATCACGTTGATCGGCAGGGCCATGCCGACGGCGGCGACGAACGCGCCCAACACGGTGGCCGCGCCGCACATGTCGTACTTCATTTCCTCCACGCCGCCCTGCGTTTTCAGGTTGATGCCGCCGGTGTCGAAGGTGATGCCCTTGCCGACCATCACGTAGGGCTTGTCGGCGGCGTCGGCGGCGCCGTGCCACTTCAGCACGATGAGTTTCGGCGGATTGGCCGAACCGCGCGCGACCGCCAGCAGCGAGCCCATGCCGAGCGCCTGCATCTCGTCGCGGTCCAACACCTCGCACGAGGCTTTTTCGAATTTCGAGGCGAAGAGTTTGGACTGTTCGGCCAGATAGCTCGGGTTGCACACGTTCGGAGGCAGATTGCCCAGTTCGCGCGCGAACGCGACCCCGTTGGCGACGGCTTTGCCTTGGCTTAGCGCCGCGGCATCGCTGCCGGCCACCGAGATGCGCACCAGTTTGCTTTCGCCCTTGGTCTTGTTCTTCTCGCCCAGGGTGGCCGAGTAGCGATACAGGGCATGGCTGCTGCAGATCACCGCTTGGCGGATCGCCCAAGCCGAGTCGCGGCCCTGCACGGGCACATCGGCGAAGGCCAGCGTCGCATGGGCGACGGCGCCGTCTTTCAGCGCGCGGATCGCGTCGCCGACGACTTTGATGTACTGCGGCGGGCCGAACTTGGCGGCCTCGCCCAGGCCAACGGCCAGCACGCGCGGCGCGGTCACGCCGGGCAGATCCAGCAACAGGGCGGTTTTGCCCAGCTTGCCGGAGACGTCGCCGCGCTCGATCAAGGCCGCGAGGCGGCCGCCGCTGGTCGTGTCGATCGCTTGGCCGGCGGGGCTGAGGCTCTTATCGGCGAACACGCCGACCACGAGGCAATCGGTCTGGGCGGCGGCGGGGGCGCCGAGAGCGGCGGTGTCGAGGTTGAATTCGAGAGACATCGGGCGGTGATCCGTCGGGAGTGTGGTCGGCGAAATGGGCGGGCTTGCGGTCGAGCGTCGGCCCCGGCGCAGAGCGCGCAGACGCGACAGGACGACCGAAGGCCACGATGGGGCGAGTCCCGGACGAGACGCCGCGCGATCCCTGCGATCGCCGTGGCGCGCGTTCGCCGATGAGCGTGCCGAGCCGGGTTCAGGCTTCAGGCTTGATTCCGTACAATCGCATCCCGGCCGTTTCCGCGATGCCGTTCCCGACATCGGCCTAGGCCTCGTCGGCGTTATCGCGACCGCGGCCCGGGGGGCGATGCGGAAGCGGGCTAGTTTAACAGCCCAGGACCGCAGCCCCAGGCATCGGTTCCGGATCGCAGCGTCGTCGCGGTTCGGTCGGCTCGGGTCTGGGTTCGTGGCCGAACCTGCTCGCGAAGATCGGCTGCGGCGGGCTCGACCTTCGTTCCGTTTTGCCGCCGGTGCCGCTCGTTCCTGTTTTTGTCGCACATTCTCGTCGCACGTTCTCGTCGCACGCTCCCATCGTCCGCTTCGCCTTCAGCGCCCCGGCGCCGAAACCGACACCGAGGTCGTTTTCCCGCCCATGCTCAAGCTGCTGGACCGTTACCTCTTCCGCGAATTCGCGCAAAGTACCTTCGCGGTGCTGCTGGTGCTGCTGATCGTGCTGCTCGGCGGCGCGTTCGCGGACGTGCTGCGCGACGTGGCCGAAGGCAAGGTGCCGGCGCAGTTGTTGCTGGCGCAGCTCGGTCTGGTGTTCGTGAAGTGGGTGCCGATGATTCTGCCGCTGAGCGCGATGCTCGGGCTGATGCTGGCGATGGGTCGGCTGTATCGCGACGCCGAAATGCCGGTGTTGGTGTCGATCGGCGTCGGCCCGAAGCGCATGTTGCGCCCATTGTTCTTGCTGGCCGGCCCGGTGGTCGCCGTGGTCGGCCTGTGTTCGCTGTGGCTCGCGCCGTTGGCGGATGCCACCTCGCAGCGGATGATCGACGACGCCAGCCGCAATCTGCTGATCTCCGGGATGGAGCCCGGTCGCTTCACCGAATTGCCCGGCGGCGGGGGCGTGATCTACGTCGGTGCGCTCTCGGGCGACAGCAAACAGATGGAGCGGGTGTTCGTCTATCGCCAAAAACGCCGCACGGACAGCGAGCGCTTTCAAGTTACCACCTCGCGCACCGGGGCGATGAGCGTGCAGGGCGAACGCGACCGCTATTTGCGGCTGCAGGACGGCTTCGAAGTCGAAGGTCCGCTCACGGGCGACGGCCGCGATTACCGATTGATGCGCTACGCCGCCAACGAATTGCGCTTGCCGGAACAACTGCTCAAACGCCGCAAATCCGGCGATATCGCGCTGCAGCCCACATCGCGGCTGCTCGGCGACCCCAGGCCCGAGGCCAGCGCGCAGTTGCACTCGCGCCTCGCGCCGCCGCTGCTGACGTTGGCCCTGGTGCTGTTGGCGGTGCCGCTGTCGCGGACCAGCCCGCGGCAGGCGCGTTACGGCAACGTGGTGATGGGGTTTCTGACCTATCTGTTCGCGGTGTTCCTGATGATGCTGGGCACGCAGTGGTTGGAGGACGGCAAACTTCCGGCGGCGGTCGGCCTGTGGTGGCTGTTGGTGCCGCTGCTGCTGGTGTCGATCTGGCTGTACGGCCGCGACGGACGCATCCGTCGACCGAAGCCGCTCGCCGCGGCGCGCGCGAGCTGAGGCCGGCATGCGTCCATTCCCGAAAATCCACGATGTGTATATCGGCCGCGTCGTGCTCACGACGGTGCTGCTGACGTGGACGGTGCTGGTCGGCATGGACGCCATCGTCAGCGGTTTGCTCACCGAAATGAGCGATGTCGGTACCGGTAATTACAGCGCGCTGACGGCCGCGACCAACGTCGCGTTCACGCTGCCGCGCCGCGCTTACATGCTGTTCCCCAACGCCGCCGTCATCGGCGTGTTGCTTGGCTTGGGGCAACTGGCCGCGAGTTCGGAATTGACGGTGCTGCGTGCGGTGGGCCTGTCGCGCCGACGCATCAGCCTGTCGGTGATTCTGGCGTTGACGGTGTTGACCGCGTTGATGGTGGTGAACGGCGAAACGCTCGCGCCATGGGGCCAGCGCCGTGCCGACACGCTGAAAGCCGCGGCGAAATCGAAAGACGTGATCGTCGCGCAATACTCGGGCCTGTGGGCGCGCGAGGGCGATATCTTCCTCAACGCGCAGACCGGCATGGAGCGCAGCGAAGGCGACCGCCAATGGTTGCAGCTCAACGATGTGCGCTTGTTCGAGTTGGCGAGCGATGGGCGGCTGGCATCGATCACGCATGCCGCTACAGCCGAACATCGCGAAGGCGAGTGGCTGTTGCGCGATGTGCAGCGGACGAAATTCGACGCCAAATCGGTGACCCGCACCGAAGCGAAGGAAGAGCGCTGGGCGTCGAAGCTCGATGCCGCCGCGCTGGCGGCGAACACCCGCGATCTGTGGCGCCCGCGCTACATGACCGCCGCGAATTTGCGGGACGGCATCGAGTATCGCCAACGCAATGGCTTGGAATCGAGCGAATTCGAAGAGCACTACTGGTATCGCTGGTTTTACCCGCTGAACGTGTTGGTCCTGTGCTTGCTAGCGGTGCCCTTCGCCTTCGGCTCCTTGCGCAGCGGCGGCTCAGGTAAGCGCCTGTTCCTCGGCATCGTGTTCTCGCTCGGCTTCTGGCTGGTGCAAACGCAATTCGTGCGCATGGCCGGCGTGTTCAAGTTCGACTACCGGGTCGCGTATTTGCTGCCGGCAGCGATCATGCTGGGGTTGTCGCTGTGGATGTTCAAGCGGAAATCCGGGTAGGGCGGGCCCCGGCCCGCCGGATCGTCGAAGTCGGTAGTGCCGAGACATCCTTGTGGGAGCGCCGGAAGGCGCGATCTGCTTCTTGGTCGTGAAGTCGCAGTCGTCTTCATCTGCCTGAAAAGCCGATGCTTTCGCGCTGACGCGCGACCTACTTTTCTTTGCTCGCGCAAAGAAAAGTAGGTAAAAGAAAGCGTTTTTCCCCGACAGAGCAATCCTGGGTATTCATTCTCAAGGGGATTTTTCGATTCGCCATCCCTGGCGAATCGAAAAAAGGCGGGCGTCCTGTCCGTCGCCCGCTGGGTCTTAGACCTGTGTCACGGTTTCCCTTTGCGAAGATCTAAGCGAAGCCAAATTTTTCGATCATTTGAGCGTTTGGATATTTCACAACGTTCGCCAGTATGGCTGTTAAAAATGTTGAAGCATCATTCTTGATGCTTGGCTCTAAGCAGAGATGCGTTTTATTGGGCGAATGTCGATGCGATCTGCAATCTCACATATTTCGCTTTCATTGATGATGAAAATGGCGTCGAAGATTGAATGTGCGCTATCGGCGACCAATCTTGGCTGAAGAATTGCAATGGCTTTCTCTAAATCACAAGAAGGGCCTGGCCAGTTGTCGTATAAGAGCAACCAATTGTGTGGATGCAGAGCGAATCCATTTCGCTGGGTTTTTTCGATCTTTTTCTTGATGAAAAAGAGCATCGCATCCGCCCACTCGCGCTCCACGGAGTCGCCATGCCAGCCGTCTCCCGGCTGATTGGCTTCGATTTCTTTGATAATTTGGGCTCTAGCTTTCTCGGGTTCTCCTGGCACGGCGCGAACTGTGAAGTAAATATCCGGGCCGTGGCCTTGCTCGCGCAGGGCGCTCGTTTTGGCGTAGTTCTGAGGCACGACCTCGCTGTGCTCTATCCCGATGATCGAGTCGGCCATCGAAAGCACAAAATCAGGCCTGTCAGTGTGTTGTAACTGAAGCGGAAATCGTAAGCGGCACGATTGCAAGTTGAAGAGTAAGCGAGCCATGCAATAACGCTCTGTGTGAGCGTTGAGTCGACCCTCTGAACGAAGCGGAACGGCAATGTCGATATCCCGAACGACTTCTGTCAGCTTTTCAGGGGAATCGATATGCCACGTGTTCTTGATGCGGCTAACCACGCTTCGCCACCCGCACCACCCGAGTCCCGCTCGCGCGGTCGTGCCAGGTGCGTTTTTCGCGGTCGAACCAGGCCCACCAGAAACCCAGGCCGCCGAGGGCGAGGGAGAGGGTGCCGACGAGGTAGCGGCGGAGCAGCGCGTTGCGCGAGGGGCGTTCGCCGTCGGCGGCCACGACGCGTAGGCGCCAGGGACGCATGCCGAGGGTTTGTCCGCCGCGCGACCAACTGACGACGGCGTACGCGCCGGTCGCCAGCCAGCAGCAGAACCACAGCAGCCATTGCAGCGGGCTGAAGGGCGCGATGTTCTCGCGGGCGGCGTGGCCGGCGAGGGTGTACCCCACGGTGAAGCCTGCGGAAATCAGGAACCAGATCGCGGCGACCGGCCACAGGTCGTAGAACAGCGCGAGCAAGCGTCGGCCGACGAAGGCCTGCGGTGTCGGCGATGATTCGGCGGCGTCGGTCGCCTGGGTTCGTTCGATCATCGCGACAGGATACGAGAAAGCGCATTCCCTGAAGCGCATGCGATAAGGCCTGCCGCTGCCGCGTCGCGTTACCCTGTGCGGATGTCGCCGCGAACCCCGCCCCGCACGCCCGCCGAACGCCGCGAAGATGCGATGGCGTCGCCGCCGCTGCGCGATGCCGATGCCCAAGCGATCGCCGCGTTCGTCGAGGCCGCGTGGGCCGAGCAAGGGTTGGCGAAGCAGACCCAGGCCAGTTATCGCCGCGATTTGGAAGGTTTCGCGCGCTGGCGCGATGGCGTCGGCGGTGGCTTGGTCGGCGCCGATCGCGCCGCCTTGTTCGATTACTTCGCGGCGCGCACCCGCAACGGTTATTCGCCGCGCAGCAATGCGCGACTGCTGTCGACGCTGCGCGCGTTCTACGCGCGTTCGGTGCGCCAAGGTCAACGCCAGGACGACCCCACAGCGCTGCTCGATGCGCCGAAACAGCCGCGTTCTTTGCCCAAAGCATTGGGCGAGCGTGAGGTCGAGGCCTTACTCGCCGCGCCGGACATCGCCGAGCCGCTCGGGCTGCGCGATCGTGCGATGTTGGAATTGATGTACGGCGCCGGTTTGCGCGTGAGCGAATTGGTCGAGTTGCCGGCGACGGCGGTCAATCTGCGCCAAGGTGCGCTGCGGGTGTCGGGCAAAGGCGGCAAGGAGCGCCTGGTGCCGCTGGGCGAGGAGGCGCAGCACTGGCTGCAGCGGTATTTGGCCGAATCGCGTCCCGTGTTGGCGGGTAAGCGGGCGTTGGCGCCGCTGTTTCTCTGCCCGGGCGGTTCGCCGCCGACGCGCCAAGATTTTTGGCGATGGGTGAAGCGCTACGCGGTCGTCGCGGGCATCGACCCGGCACGGATCAGCCCGCATGGGCTGCGCCACAGTTTCGCCACCCACTTGCTGAACCACGGCGCCGATTTGCGCGCGCTGCAGATGCTGCTGGGCCACGCCAGCCTGTCCACGACGCAGATCTACACCCTGGTCGCCCGCGAGCAACTCAAGCGGCTGCATGCCCAGCACCATCCGCGCGGCTGAGGCCGCCATACCTCGCAACGCCCATGCGGCGGCCCCGGCCGGCAGGGCGCCGGGTTTGCGTTTCTTGTCGAAGCCGCGGAATCCTCCCGCATGCGACAATCCGTCGAACCTCGCCCTTGACCCGCGGTCGAAGCCGAAGGATCGCACCGCAAGCCCAACCAGGACCCTCTCCATGAAACTGCCGTTGTCCGTCGCCCTTTGCGTTTTGAGCCTTTCCGCCTGCGCCCAAACCGCGCCGCCCGACGCCAAAGCGAAGGCCGCCGACCAGCCCACCGCTGCGGGCGAGACCAAAACCGCCGCCGCTGGCGAAACGAAAGCCCCCGCCGCGCCGGTCCCCAACACCCCCGAAGGGCGCGCCCGCGCCGCCTTGCAAGGTCTCGACCCGACGATCCAAATCGACCGGATGAGCGCCGCACCCATCCCCGGCTTCCGCGAAGCCATCGTCGGCGGCCAAGTGCTGTACGTCAGCGACGACGGCAAATATCTTTTGCAAGGCTCGCTGTTCGACATGCAGCAGAAGCGCGACTTGAGCCAAACCGGCATCAGCGTGCTGCGCCGCGACGAACTGGCGAAGATTCCGCAAAAGGACAAAATCGTGTTCGCGCCGGTCGGTAAGGCCAAACACACGGTCAACGTGTTCACCGACATCGAATGCGGCTATTGCCGGAAACTGCATCAGGACATCGCCGAGTACAACCGCTTGGGCATCGCGATCGAATATCTCGCCTTCCCGCGCGCCGGCACCGCCAGCCAGGATTTCCGCGACATGGAATCCGTCTGGTGCTCCGCCGACCGCCGCAAAGCGCTGACCGACGCCAAAGGCGGCCAAACCGTCGCGCCGAAGACCTGCACCAACCCGGTGAACATGCAGTACCAGATCGGCCAGAAGATCGGTCTGCAAGGCACGCCGATGGTCGTGACCCGCGAAGGCATCGCATTGCCGGGCTACTTGCCCCCGGCTGCGATGCTGCAGACCTTGGATCGCTTGGAAGAGCAAGCCAAGGGCGGCGGCGACGCGAAAGCTGCGGGCGCGCCGTAATCCCAAGCTGGATGGCTACGGCGTAAGCCGTCGAACCTCGTTCCATAAATATCGGGCCGCATTGCGCGGCCCGATGTCGTTTTGGGCGCTCGAAACTTATCGCCCGCCGCTCAGCGCCGCATCGAGTTGGCCTACGGCTTCGAGCGAGGCGATGCGGCGTTGTTCGTTGGGCGCGAATGATTCGGCGCGAAGTCGTGCGATCGCTTGCGCGCGGGTTTGTGCGTTCAATCGCGGGTCGACGTCGATGCGTGCGCGGGCGTCGGCATAGCGGCGGACGCGGGCGTCCCAGTCGGCTTGTTCGGCATCGAGCGCGGCGAGGCGTTGCGCCGCTTCCGGGCCCCACAGCGCGCTGCGTTCGGCGGTGCGCTGGGCCGGGCTGAGGCCGCGACGCTCCAGTTCCGCGGCTTGCGCCGCCGCCTGTTCGGGTAGGTTTGCGACGGTGCGCGCATCGTACGTCGCTGCCTTATCCACCTCGCGCAGCGCTTCGCGTTTGCGCTCCGGGCTGAGGCTCGCGTCGCTGGCGATGCGGATGCGCCGCAAGGTCAAGTCGGCGAGCGCTTCTTCCTCGGCGAAAAAACCTTCGGCCATCGCTTCGCCTAAGAACTGCCGGCGCAGCCGCTTCGCCTCGGCCAGACGGCGCGCGGGGTCGGCGTCGTCGGCGATAGGGGACTGTCCCAGCGCTTCTCGATAGCTCAGATAACGTTCGAACAGCGCCATCACTCGCTCGACTCGCGCAACGTCCGAGCGCGCCGAAAGAGTGCGCCGAAGGGCGACGCGGATGGTTTCGAGACTCTGCTCGCCGACCAGGCTGAGGTGATAGTCGAACAGACGACGAAGACCGGCATCGGGGATGGGCATGCCGCGCTCATCGAACTGGACCTCGCCATCGACTTCGGTACCGCGTAGCGAGCCGCTGCGGAGTGGGTCGGATGCGTGCGCGTCCGTCGCTTGCGGCTGTGAAGCGGCCGGCCCGGGTGGTGTGCGATCCGACACGTCACCCGAGGCGGGCGAGTCGGTCGGCGTCGAGCGCTGCCACCACAGCCCGGCCGCCAGCGCCGCCGCCACTAGGGCGGCGACGACGATGCCGCGTGTGCCGCTCACAGCCCGAGGTTTTTCAGGCGGTTGGCTTGAGCGCGGTAGACGCTGCGGGGATCGGAGGCGAACAGCCCGCGCAGCCCGAGGAACTGGTTGACCTCATCGAGGTGGTTCCAGGAATAGTTGTCCCGCAGCACGGTGCCCCAATGCGAGGAGCAGCGGCCCACCAGTCCGTCGTTCTGCTCGAAGCCGAAGAACAGCCCGCCGGCGCCCAGCACGGGGTCGGTGATGTCGAGGACGTTGGTCAGCACCGAGGTGCCGCCCATCGAGTAGTAGTACACGCCGTTGACCTGCGCGGCGCCGCTGCCGCAGGACGTGGTGGGCATGCCTTGCGGGTGGCGGCTGTTGAACGCGCGCGCGCCGCTGCTGTTGAGTGAGCCCAGCGCCGCCAACGAATCCTGGGGGTCCAGGCTGCCGGAGAGCGCACCGATGAAGCTGGAGAAGGCGTTGACGAAGCCCGCGACGAAAGCGCGCAGCGGGGAACCCACGGGCAGGGTGTTGTTCACACCGTCGGCGACCGGCGAGCCCAGGTTCGGCGTGCCGGTCAGCGTGACCGAGGCCACGAGGTCCGGGCGCACCGAGGCGACATAGCGGATGGTTTGCCCGCCGTGGCTGTGGCCGAGGAGGTTGAACTTGCGCTTGCCGGTGATCGCGCGCAGGCGGTCGAGGTCGCGGATCAATTGCTCGCCGCGCACTTCGCTGGAATTGGCGGCGGACACGCTGGCGGTGTACACGCTGGCGCCGCCCGCTTTGAGCTCATCGCCGATGCCGTACCAGTAGTCGTAGACGCCGAGAACGGAATCGAACCCGAACAGGCCGTGCACCAGCACGATCGGGTATTGGGTGCGGGTGTAGGTCGATTGCGCGTGCGCCGGCAGTGCGCTGAGCGCGGCGAAGGCCAGCAAAAACAAGGTGAATCGAAGGCTCGAGCGGCGAAGCATGGGGTATCCCTCCTGGATGAACGATGGTTGGAAGCGCGAGAGCGAAACGGATCGACGGCGGCGATTCCGACGGGTTTTCCTTAAACGGTACGCCGGCGTATGGTGGTAAACGATACCAGATCGAAAACGTTCGCGGGATGCCTTTTTCGACAGACGGCGAACGCCTCGCGGTCGCGGTCGGCATCGCCGTCGCGCCGAAGCGCGATGTCAGCAGCCAAGCGGTGCGTCCATAGCGCCCGTGTTCTATCCAGCGTTTTCCCGCGGCGATCCACGTCAGCCCGGGTCGCCCCGATCCGCTACAATCGCGGCCCCGCGCCACTTCCAAACTGCCGGACATGATCGTCCTCGAGGGCCATCCGGCCCTATCGCCGTTCCGCCGCGAGCGGCTCGAAGCCCGCCTGCAGTCCATCGCCCCTGGGGTGCGCGTCGTCGGCGCGTGGTTCGTGTATTGGATCGAACCGCAGTCCGGTGAAACCCCCGCTGCGGACATCTTGTGCCGCATTCTCGAAGCCGAGTCGGTGCCGCAGCCCCAGGCCGAAGGCGCGGTGTCGCGATTCGTCGCGCCGCGGTTGGGCACGCTCTCGCCTTGGGCGAGCAAGGCCGGGGAACTGCTGCGCGGCGCGGGCTTGCCGGTCAAGCGCGTGGAGCGCGGCACCCGAATCGATCTGATCGGCTGGCCGTCGTCGCCCGTAACTCAAAAGGCGCTCGGCAAGCTGTTGCACGACCCGATGACGCAATCGCTGTTGACCGACGCGACGCAGGGCGAGGCCTTGTTCGCGGCGCCCGCAGCCGGTGCGTTGGAGGTGGTCTCTCGCGATGCCTTGCCGGAGGCGAACGCGCGCTTGGGGCTGGCGCTGGCGGACGACGAAATCGAGTATCTGCGCGCGCGCTACGGCGAACTCGGGCGCGATCCGCACGATGTCGAATTGATGATGTTCGCGCAGGCCAATTCCGAGCATTGCCGGCACAAAATCTTCAACGCCACGTGGACCATCGACGGCCGCAACGAGTCGATGAACGGCGGCACGCTGTCGTTGTTCAAGATGATCAAACACACGCATGCGCAGACGCCGGCGCACACGCTCTCGGCGTACAGCGACAATGCGGCGGTGGTGGAAGGTCACGCGGCTAAGCGCTTCCGCCCGGATCCGGCGACGCTGCAGTACCGCGCCGAAGACGAAACGCCGAGCGCGTTTTGCATCAAAGTCGAAACGCATAACCACCCGACCGCGATTTCGCCGTTTCCCGGCGCGTCCACCGGCGCGGGCGGCGAAATCCGCGACGAAGGCGCGACCGGCCGCGGCGGTAAGCCGAAAGCGGGCCTGTGCGGGTTCAGCGTTTCGCATCTGCGCATTCCGACGCTGCCGCAGCCGTGGGAGGCAGCGCGTGCGCTCAATCCGCGCATGGCCTCGGCGCTGGAGATCATGCTCGACGGCCCGCTCGGCGCAGCGGCGTTCAACAACGAATTCGGCCGACCGAATTTGCTCGGGTATTTCCGCGCGTTCGAAACGACGGAAGCGCAGGGCGACGATGCGACTGCGCTGGTGCGCGGCTACGACAAGCCGATCATGTTGGCCGGCGGTTTGGGCGCGATCGATCGTCCGATGGTGACGAAGAAAACGCTGTCGCCGGGCGATGCGGTGATCGTCTTGGGCGGTCCGGCGATGTTGATCGGGCTCGGCGGCGGCGCGGCGAGTTCGGTGGCTTCGGGCGAAAGCGCCGAAGCGCTGGATTTCGCGAGCGTGCAGCGCGACAACCCGGAAATGGAGCGGCGCTGCCAGGAAGTGATCGACCGCTGCGTCGCGCTGGGCGAACGCAACCCGATCCTGTGGTTCCACGATGTGGGCGCGGGCGGTTTATCGAATGCGATTCCCGAACTGCTGCACGATTCGGGCGTCGGCGGCACGATCGATCTGGCGAAGGTGCCGAGCGACGACCCCTCGCTGTCGCCGATGCAACTATGGTGCAACGAATCGCAAGAACGCTACGTGCTGGGCGTGACGCAGACCGATCTGCCCGCGTTCGCGGCGATCTGCGAACGCGAGCGCTGTCCGTTCGCGGTGGTCGGTACGGCGACGGCGGAAGAACGCTTGGTGGTGGGCTATGGCGCGACTGAGCCCGGCAATCGGGAATCGGCAATCGAGAGTCCGGGGATCGAGAAGCGCGAAAACGAGATCGTCGCTTCCGACGATTCCCCATTCCCCATTCCCAATTCCCGGCCTTACGCCATCGACCTTCCGATGGACGTGCTGTTCGGTAAGCCGCCGAAGATGCACCGCGACACCCGACGCGTCGCAGCCGCGCAGTGGCCGACGCTGGAAGACGGCGCGATCGATCTGCACGACGCCGGTCTGCGCGTGTTGGCGCACCCGACCGTCGCGGCGAAACAATTTTTGGTGACGATCGGCGACCGTTCGGTCGGTGGTCTGACCGCGCGCGATCAAATGGTCGGTCCGTGGCAACTGCCCGTCGCCGATTGCGCGATCACGCTGTCGGGTTTCGACGGCTTCGTCGGCGAGGCGATGGCGATCGGCGAACGGACGCCGCTCGCGTTGATCGACGCCGCCGCCGCTGCGCGCATGGCGGTGGGCGAGGCGATCACCAATCTGATCGCAGCGCCGATCGAGACCTTGGCGCAGATCAAACTGTCCGCGAATTGGATGGCCGCAGCCGGGCATCCGGGCGAAGACGCCAAATTGTTCGATGCGGTGAAAGCCGTGGGCTTGGAACTGTGCCCGGAACTGGATTTGAGCATTCCGGTGGGCAAAGATTCGCTGTCGATGCAGGCGCAGTGGTCGAGCGGGACGACAGCGCATAAAACGGTGTCGCCGGTGTCGTTGATCGTCACCGCGTTCGCGCCGGTGCGCGATGCGCGGACGCAACTCACGCCGTTGCTGTCGCGCGAGACCGATACCGAATTGTGGTTGATCGGTTTGGGCGCCGGGCGCAAGCGTTTGGGCGGGTCGGTGCTGGCGCAGTGTTACGACGGTTTCGGCGGGCGTCGCGGCAACGAACGCGACGGCGAATACGCCGTGCCCGACCTGGACGATCCCGAGCGTCTGCGCGACTTGTTCGGTTTGATTCGCGATGCGCGCGAACGTGGCTTGATCCGCGCGTATCACGACCGCTCCGACGGCGGCGCGTTCGCCGCGCTGTGCGAAATGGCGTTCTGCTCGCACCTCGGTCTCGAAATTTCGCTCGACGAATGGGGCGGCGACCCGGTGCGCACGTTGTTCTGCGAAGAACTCGGCGCGGTGGTGCAAATCGCCGACGAGGATCGCGCGGAATTCGCCGATTTGGTGGCGGAACACGGTTTGATCGAGTGCGCGCAGCGCATCGCGCGGCCGACCACGGCGCCGACCGTGCGCGTCGTGCGCGACGGCCAGGCGCTGACGGAATGGCGCTGGGACGCGTTGTTCGATGCATGGTGGTCGGTGACCCATGCGATGCAGCGTCTGCGCGACAACCCCGAATCCGCCGATCAGGAACGCGCCGCGACGCGTCGGTTCGATGCGCCGGGTTTGCGGCCCAAGTTGAGTTTCGATCCCGCCGAGGATGTCGCCGCGCCGTATCTCAACCTTGACGCCAAGCCGCGCGTGGCGATCCTGCGCGAGCAGGGCGTCAACGGGCAGATCGAAATGGCCGCGGCCTTCGACCGCGCCGGTTTCGCCATGATCGACGTGCATATGAGCGATTTGATCGCCGGTCGCGTCGCGTTGCGCGACTTCGCGGGTTTCGCCGCCTGCGGTGGTTTCAGCTACGGCGACGTGCTCGGCGCCGGTCGCGGTTGGGCCACGTCGATTCTCGAGCGCGCCGCCCTGCGCGAGGACTTCGCCGCGTTCTTCGCGCGGCCCGACACGTTCGCGCTGGGCGTGTGCAACGGCTGCCAGATGCTGTCCCAGCTCAAGGACATCATCCCCGGCGCCGAGCATTGGCCGCGTTTTCTGCGCAACCGCAGCGAGCAGTTCGAGGCGCGCTTCGGCTTGTTGGACGTGCTCGATTCGCCGTCGTTGTTCTTCAAGGGCATGGCCGGTTCGCGCATTCCGGTGGCGATCGCCCACGGCGAGGGTCGCGCGAGCTTCGCCGACCCGGCCGACCGCGCCGCCGCCACGGTGGCGCTGCGTTACGTCGCGAACGACGGCGGCCCGGCGATCGACTACCCGGCCAACCCGAACGGTTCGGAGGACGCCATCGCCGGGCTGACCAGCCGCGACGGCCGGGTCACCATCCTGATGCCGCATCCCGAGCGCACCCCCCGCAGCGTCAACATGAGCTGGTCCCCGGCCGACTGGCCGGCCGACGCCTCACCCTGGCTGCGGATGTTCCGCAACGCCCGCGCCGCCCTGGGCTGACCGGCTGCGGGCGGGCTCGAGCGGAGCTCGACCGGCCCGATCGCCGGCCGTTTGCGAACTCCGGCGGGCGTCTTCGGTCCGAGCATGCTGAACTGTTAAAGTGCCGGGTCTGTCAGGGAGGTCGTTCGTGAACGCAGTGGTCCAAGAGCCAACCCCGTCCCCCTCCGTCGCGGCCGTCGCCGCGGCGCAGACGCCGTCGGCACGGGTGATCGCCGCTCTGCTCGAAAAAGGGCGTCTGAAGGACACCGACTTGGCCCGCGCCCAGCGCTTGCAGGAAGAAGCCGGCGGCGATTTGCTCGGCATGCTCGCCCGCCTCGGGCTGGTGTCCGAGCGCGATCACGCCGAAACCTCGGCCGAAGTGCTCGGTCTGCCGCTGCTCTCGACCAAAGACCTGCCCGATCTGCCGCCCGAGGCGGTGGCGCTCAGCCTCAAGTTCATGAAGCAATTCGCGGCGGTGCCGGTGGGCGAAAGCGATGCCCACGTCGCCGTGCTGTTGGCCGACCCACACGACGCCTACACCCTCGACGCGATTCGCCTCGCCAGCGGACGCGACGTGCGGCCCTTGGTGGGCCTGCGCTCGGAAATCGGCGATTTGATCGAACGCTGGCACGGCCAAGGCCGTAGCGCGATGGGCGCGATCGTCGAGACCGCGGAAGGCGAGGGCAGCGATGTCGACGATGTCGAGCACCTGCGCGACCTGGCTTCCGAAGCGCCGGTCATCCGCTTGGTGAACTTGATCATCCAGCGCGCGGTGGAACTGCGCGCCTCGGACATCCACATCGAGCCGTTCGAAAACCGACTGAAAGTGCGTTACCGCATCGACGGCGTGCTGGAAGAGGGCGAAAGCCCGCCGGCCAATCTCACCGCCGCGGTCATCTCGCGCGTGAAGATCATGGCCAAGCTCAATATCGCCGAGCGCCGCCTGCCGCAGGACGGCCGCATCATGATCCGCGTGCAGGGTAAGGAACTCGACCTGCGCGTGAGCACCGTGCCCACCGCGCACGGCGAATCGGTGGTGATGCGTCTGCTCGACCGCGAAACCGTGGTCTTCGATTTCCACAAGCTGGGTTTCACCGACGAATTCCTGCCGCAGTTCGAACACGTGCTGCAGCAGCCGCACGGCATTCTGTTGGTCACCGGCCCGACCGGTTCGGGTAAGACCACCACGCTGTACACCGCGCTGTCCAAGCTCAACACCTCGGACGTGAAGATCATCACCGTCGAGGACCCGATCGAATACCAGATCGAAGGCATCAATCAAATCCAAGCCAAGCCGCAGATCGGGCTGGATTTCGCGCACGCGCTGCGCAGCATCGTGCGTCAGGATCCCGACATCATCATGATCGGCGAAATGCGCGACCTGGAAACGTGCAAGATCGCGATCCAGTCCGCGCTCACCGGTCACTTGGTGCTGAGCACGCTGCACACCAACAACGCCGCCGGCGGCGTGACCCGTCTGTTGGAAATGGGCGTGGAGGATTATCTGCTGACCTCCACCATCAACGGCATCCTGGCCCAGCGTTTGGTGCGCCGGCTCGAACCGAGCCACGCCGAGCGCTACGAAGCCTCGCCCGAAGAGATCGAGAAATTCGGGCTGCGCCGCCATCAGCCGCAGGGCACGATCTATCTGTATCGTCCCCGCGGCTCCGCGTTGGCGCCCACCGGCTATCTCGGCCGCACCACCATCATGGAATTCCTGGTGATGAACGACGAGATCCGGCGCGCGGTGATGCGCCACGCCGGCATGGGCGAATTGGAGCAATTGGCGCGCCAAGCCGGCATGCGCACGATGTACGAAGACGGCATCGTCAAGGCAATGGCGGGCGTGACCACCATCGAAGAAGTCTTGCGAGTGACCGAGGACGCATGAACCGCTCGCAGCCCCATCACCACGATCGCGATCTCGCGGCTCGCGCGCCGCGCACCGCCACCCTCGACGCAATGGAATCTCGCGCATGAAAAAAATGCTCCTTGGCTGCGCCGTCGTTCTCGGCGTGCTGACGCTCCTCTTCGTGGTGTCGTTCGGTATTTTTCTCTATAACTACGACGACAAGCACCGCAAAGTGACCGATGCGATCACGCCGGAGAGCCAGCGCGCGCTGAAAGCGGACCCGGCCATGATCATGGAGCGGCGGAAACAGTACATCGCGCAGTACGACGAATTGTGGCGCACCGACGACTATGCGACGGTGATGAGGAAAGCCAAAGAAGGCAATCCGATCGCGCAGCGGCGTTTGTACGAGATCTACCAGTTTTGCATCGATATGCGCACGTCGGGCACCGTGCCGATGTTGGCGAAGATCGCGACGGTCAACAAAAAAATGGCCGTGGCCTACAGCGAGTTGAAAGCCGAACAGACGCGTTTCTGCGGGCCGAACACCGGCGGCCCCCATGCGACCGGCCAGGCTCGCGCCTTCTGGATGCGCGAAAGCGCCAAACGAGGCGATCTGGTCTCGGAAATGCGAGTGACCGTGGGCGAGGCCAAGACGCTGCTGACGCATGCGCAAGTCGAGGATTTCATTCGACGCACCATCGTGTCCGGCGACCCCTATGCGATCATGGAAATCGGCTCGCTGTTGCCGCGGATGAAGCAGCCATGGCCCGAACCCAACATCGCTCCCGCGATGCAAGGCGATCTCGCCAGCCACGCCTGGATCATCGTCGCCTGTCGCGCCGGGATGGACTGCAAACGCGGCTCCCGCGTGATGACGAACACCTGCATCCGCACGATGATTTGTTCGTACGACGATTATTTCGGGTTCGTCGCCACGGACGGGGTGCACGCTTCGAAATTGCCGGAGCTCGCCAGGCTCGGCACGATCGTCGAGCAGATCGTACTCAACCCTGCGCGCATCCAATGACGCGGGCGACGCTGTCGGGCCGTGCCGCTGCGATGGCATGGACGTCGCCGCGCCGCCGCGCATGTTCGCTCATCCCGTGATCCGCTTTTCCGGCCCCTGTATTCGCACACGATGCCTCTCTATCGCTACAAAGCTTTGAACGCCCGCGGCGAGACGCTGGACGGCCAAATGGAAGCCGCCAGCGACGCCGAGGTGGTCTTGCGTCTGCAGGAACAAGGCCATCTGCCCGTGGAAGCGGTGCTCGCTTCCAGCGGCGGCGGCGATTCCGCATGGCGCTCTTTGTTCAAGCCCAAACCGTTCGGCGGGCCGCGTCTGGTGCAGTTCACGCAACAATTGGCGACCTTGCTCGGCGCCGGCCAGCCGCTCGATCGCGCGCTGTCGATCTTGCTCGAATTGCCGGAAGACGAGACCGCCAAGCGCACCATCGCCGACATTCGCGAAGCCGTGCGCGGCGGTGCGCCGCTATCGACGGCGCTGGAACGCCAACACGGCGCGTTCTCGCGTTTGTACGTGAATATGGTGCGCGCGGGCGAGGGCGGCGGCAGTTTGCAAGAAACGCTGCAGCGGCTCGCCGATTACCTGGAGCGCAGTCGCGCTCTGCGCGGGCGCGTGACCAATGCGCTGATCTATCCCGCGATCTTGCTGACGATGGTCGGTTTCTCGCTGATGTTCCTGCTCGGCTACGTAGTGCCGCAGTTCTCGCTGATGTACGAGAACCTCGACGCCGAATTGCCGCTGTTTTCGCGCTTCGTGCTGGGCCTCGGTCTGTTCGTGCGCGATTGGTGGTGGGTGCTGGTGGCGATTCCGGCGATCGGCCTGTGGTGGTTCGATCGCAAACGCCGCGAACCGGCGTTCCGTGCCAAATTCGACGAATGGCTGCTGCGGCAAAAGTTCGCGGGCCCGCTCGTCGCCAAGATGGAAACCGCGCGCTTGGCCCGCACCTTGGGCACATTGCTGCGTAACGGCGTGCCGCTGCTCACCGCTTTGGGCATCGGCGGCCGCATCATCGGGAACCAAGCGCTGATCGCCGATGTCGAAAGTGCGTCGGCCGACGTGAAAAACGGTGTCGGCTTGTCGGCGGCTCTGGCCAAAGGCAAGCGATTTCCGCGTCTGGCGCTGCAGATGATCCAGGTCGGCGAAGAGTCCGGGGCGCTCGATACGATGTTGTTGAAGACCGCCGACACCTTCGACGCCGAGACCAGTCAAGCGTTGGACCGGATGCTCGCCGCGCTGGTGCCGCTGATTACCGTGGTGCTGGCGGCCGTGATCGGTTTCGTGATCCTGGCCGTGCTGATGCCGATGTATCAGCTCACCGGTTCGATCTGACGCCGAAGTTCGTCGCGTTCCGGTTCGTCGATCTTCATGCCTCGCTTCGGTTTCTTGGATTTCCCCCGCCGATCCTGTTTTTCACCCAATTACGCATTCCTGTTCGCCGCCCTTCCACCCGCCGCCCTCACCTTTGAATGGACTGACCGTCATGCGCAATCTTCGCTCCCTCCGTCGCCCGAAAACTCGGCGCTCCCAAGCCGGTATGACGTTGATCGAAATCGTCATCGTGATCGTGCTGATCGGCGGCATTCTCGCGGTCGTCGGCAGTCAGGTGATGGGCAACAGCGACAAGGCTAAATTCCGGCTCACCGAAGTGCAGGTCGAGAAATTGTCCGCAGCGGTCGAAAGCTACAACTCCGATGTGGGCGAATATCCGCGCTCGCTCGAAGATCTCTCCAAAGATCCCGGCATCAGCGGCTGGCTCGGTCCTTACGCCGACGATAAAGATCTGAAAGATCAGTGGAAGAAAGCGCTGGAATACCGCACGCCCGGCGAAGACGGTCCGTTCGATTTGATCAGCTACGGCAAAGACGGTCAGCCCGGCGGCACCAGCTACAACGCCGACATCACCGGCAAGCGCTGAATCGTCTCCGACGCACCCATGCGCATGATTTGCTGACCGATGCCGCGAACCGATGCAGACGCTCTCGCCCCCACTGCCGCACGACACGATGCGCGCGCGCCGACGCCGCCCGCATCCGCGCGCGTGGGCGGGGCTCACGATGGCGGGGTTCACTCTGATCGAAATGCTGATCGTGGTGACGCTGATCGCGGCGATCAGCGCGCTGCTGATGGCCACGATCGGCGGCGGCATGGACGGTTTGCGTTTACGCAGCGCGGCGAAAGAGATCGTCGGCGAATTGCGCCATGCGCGCGCGCAGGCGATGGCGAAGGGCGAAGTGCAGCGATTCGTCGTCAACCCCGCCGAACGGCGTTGGACAGGCACGGAAGGCCGCACCGGCGAGCTGCATAAAAAACTCTCGGTCGTGTTCGTCGGCGCGCGCGAATTGCAGCCGCGACGCGGCGAAGGCGCCATCGTGTTTTTCGAGGACGGCGCGTCCAGCGGCGGTCGCATCCAACTGCGTCAAGGCAACGCGGCATGGAATATCGATGTCGCCTGGCTGACCGGCGAAGTCGGTTTGCATCGCGCTCGCGTCGAAGGCACGCGTGCGGCGCAAGGCGACGATGCCGAAGGCGTTTCGCGATGAACGCGCGCGCATCGTACCGTCAGCGCGGTTACACGCTGATCGAAGTCGTGGTCGCGTTCGCGCTGTTGGCGTTCGCGATGACGCTGTTGCTAGGTTCGTTGACCAATGCCACCAAGCAAGTGCGCGGCGCCGCCGATGCCGGGCGCGCCGCACTGCATGCGCAATCGCTGTTGGATCAGATCGGCGTCGGCGAAGGTTTGGCGCCCGGGCGACGCGACGGCGAGTTGGAAGAAGGCCGATATCGTTGGGAAGTGGACGTGAAGCCGTTCGTCGATCCGACCGCGCCTCCGCGCGTCGGCGAAGTGATCGGCGCGCCGCAGTTGATGCTCGTGCAATTGACGATGCGGTGGGGCGAGGGCGGGCCGCGTCAGCGGCTGCAGTTGGAATCGTTGCGGTTGGTCATGGCGACCGATCTCAACGCCGGCGCGAGGTCGGGGCTGTGATCGCGCGCACGGGCATGCGGCGTTCCGCACGCAAGCGAGATGTCGCGCATGCGCGCCGCATCGCGGGTTTCACGTTGCTCGAAATCCTGGTCGCCACGACGTTGCTGGCCGCCGCGCTCGCGTTGGCGTTCGCGACGTTGCGCGCCTCTTCCGCCGCGGCGGCGCGCGGCGAGGCGCTTGCGCAACGCAGCGAACGCATGCGTGCGGTGGAGGGTTTCCTGCGCCGTCGCGTCGCGTCTTCGTTGCCGGTCGCGTTCGATATGAACGAGCAGGCCGGCACGCCGATGCGTTTTCTCGGCGACGGCGAGCGCATGCGTTTCGTCGCCGATCTGCCGAATTATTTGGGCCGCGGCGGCCCGTATCTGCACGATGTGCAGGTCGTCGACGGTTCGCGCGGCGGCTTGAAGCTGCAGGTCGGCTTCGCGATGGTGATGACCAACGAAGTGATCGAAGAACCCGATGCGCGCCCGCCGGAGACGCTGGCCGACGGTTTGCGCGAAGTGCGCTTCCGCTATCGCAGCCTCACAGCGGAGAACCGCCTCGGCGAATGGGAAGATCGCTGGCAGTACGCCGATCGATTGCCGCTGCAGGTGGCGATCGACATCGTCGACGATCGCGGCGACGCATGGCCGCGGATCGTGGTGGCGTTGCCGCAGGCCGCCAGCTACGGCGGCGGGTTCGGACAACCGACGCTATGACGCCCGCGACGACTTTGCGCCGGATTTATCCTGACGTCGCGCATCGCACGCATGCGCGGTCGTGCGTGCGCATCCACGGTCGCGCTCACGCCCATGCCGCTCGCGGCGCGGCGCTGTTGTTGGTGCTGTGGTTGATCGCGCTGTTGACGGCGGTGATCGGCGCGTTCGCGATGACCGCCCGCATCGAACACCTCCAGGGGCGCGTGCTCAGTCGCGGTATCGTCGCCGATCAAGCCGCGCGTTCGGGATTGGAGTACGCGATGACCCGCGTCACCGACCCCGACCCGCTGCGGCAGTGGTTGCCCGATGGCCGCCCGTATCGCTGGGCGTTCGGCGGCGCGAAGGTGGAGGTCAAGATCGTCGACGAAACCGGCAAGGTCGATCTGAACGCCGCCGAGCTGCCGCTGTTGGCCGGTTTGGTCGAGGCCGTGGGCGGCGAACGCGATGTGGCCCGGAAAATCGCCGCGGCGGTGATCGATTGGCGCGACCCGGACACGCTCAGCCAGGCCGAAGGCGGCGCCGAAGACGCGCAATACGCCGCGGCTGAGCGCCCCTACGGCGCCAAGGACAACCCGTTCGAGACCGTGCCGGAGCTGCAATTGGTGCTGGGCATGACCCCGGAATTGTTCGCCAAGCTGGCGCCGCATCTGACCGTCTACAGCGGTCAGCCCCAGCCGAATCAGGCCTATGCCTCCGGCGAAGTCCTGGCCGCGATGGGCCTGGATGCCGAACGCATTCTGCAGGAGCGGCTGCGGCCGCGGCTGCCGGGCGAGGCGGGCGGTCTCGTCGGTGCCGGCACGGGCACGTATAGTATCGACAGCCGGGCGCGGTTGCCCGACGGGCGCGTCGCGGTGTTGCGTGCCGTCGTTCGCGCAGGAAGCAGCGGTTTGCCGGGTTCGGCCTACACGCCGCTGCGTTGGGAAGAAGGCGCGTTGCCGCGATGATGCCCGCCATCTTCGTTCGCTCGCCGACGAGACCCGTGCGACGCGTTCGCGCCGCCGCGGGATCGACGCTCGCGATGAGCGGCTTCCTCCTACGCGTATCGGTCGCCGATCGGCGGGCGTATCGCGCTCGCCGGCATTCCGCACCGAAGGTTTCACCCACGATGTCCCTCCCTACGATCGAGGATTGCGTCTGAGCGCCGTCAACCCCGATACGACGTCCCCCGGGACGTTGTCGAAAGTTTCCTCGCCGGCCTTGTTCAAGGCGGGCGCGCGTCTGCGCGGCTTTTGGGCCTGGTGGATGCGCGGTCTCGCCAGTTGGGTGCCGTCGCGCCTGCGCGCGGTCTTCGGCCTCTCGCAACAGCGTCTGTTGCTGCAGTCCGATGGCGACGAAGTGCGATTGCTATTGACCGGTCGCACCGAGACCGGCCAAGACACCGTGCGCCTGCTCGGCCGAATCCCGGCCGATCTGGAAGCGCGCGAAGGCGACGACCCGCTCGCCGGCATCGTCTCCGCGCGCGTCGCCGGTCTGCCGCGTTGGTTGTTGTTGCCGGCCTCCGAAGGCTTGCGTCGTCGCTTGCCGCTGCCCGCGGCCGCCGCGGACCGGCTGCGCGAAGTGCTCGCGTTCGAGATCGATCGCCAAACCCCGTTCGCGGTGCAGGACGTCAGCTACGACGCCCGCGTTCTCGCCCGGCGAGGCGATAGTCAGATCGAAGCCGAACTCGTGGTCGTGCCCAAACCCGCACTCGACCGTGCGCTCGACGCGATCGGCGCGCCCTTGCGCGCCACCCTGGCGGGCGTGGACATGATCGCGGTCGCGCCGCAGCCGCCGCAGCCCAAAGAAACGGGCGACGACATCGAAAGCGCCACCGTCGAAGCGGCCACCGCCGAGGCCGCCGGCCTCGATAGCGTGCCGCTCGGCGTCAATCTGCTGCCGGTCGCGCAGCGCCGGCATCGTCGCGACCCCAGTTCGATGCTGAATTTGGTGCTGGCGTCCGTGGCCATCGCGGCGTTCGGCGTCGGCCTGTGGCAGATCCGCGCCAACCGAACCGCTGCGGCCGATGCGTTCGAGCAAGAGGCGAACCTGCGCGCGAAGCAAGCGAAGCGCGTGTCGGACGAGAAAAAACAACTGGTCGATCTGGTCGAGGGCCTGCGTTTCCTGCAGAACACCCGCACCGGTAAACCGACGACGGTGGAAGTGCTGGACGAACTGACCCGTCTTCTGCCCAACAACACGTTCGTCGAGAAAGTGTCGGTCGAAGGCGACAAACTGCTGGTGATCGGCCTGAGTTCCGAAGCGTCGCGGTTGGTGGAATTGCTGCAGACCTCGAAACTATGGCGTTCGATGAGCCTGACCGGCGCGCTGCAGCCCGACCCGCGCAGCGGCAAAGATCGCTTCACGCTGACGGCCGATTTGGCGATCGTCGCGCCGCCGGGACAAAAAGGAGGCGACGATGCGCGACGCAATCGCTGATCGCGACCGCTGGTTGGCGCTCGGCCTGCTGGCCGCGGTGCTGCTGGGTCTTTATTTCCTGGCGATCCATCCGTGGTGGACGGTGTCGATGGCCGAACTGGGCGATCGCATCGAAACGCTGCAAGAACGCGATGCCCGCGCCCGCGCCACGTTGGCGCAGGCGCCGGAAATCCGCAAACGCCTCGCCGCGGTGCGCGCGCAGAGTGCGCGGATTCCCGGGTTCATGAACGAGGCCACGCCGGAACTCGCGACCTCCGCTTTGATCCAACGTTTGGAAACCGCGGTGTTGCAGGCCAGTCCGAAGAACCGCAGTTGCGCCATCCAAAACCGCTCCCCGCTCACCGAAACCAAGCAAGAACGTTTCCCGCGCGCCGTCGTGCAAGTGCGTCTGCGCTGCGGCACACCGGAATTGGCGATGGTGTTGCACTCGCTGGAAAGCGGCTCGCCCCGTTTGTTCGTGGACAATTTGAACGTGATCTCCAACCGTTTCGTCTTCAACGCCGAGCAGTCGGGCAACAGCGGCGGCTTGGACGTGAACTTCGATCTTTACGGCTATCTGCCCGCTTCCGGAGCGCCCGCGAATGCGCGTCGATAGTCTTGCGCCGAAGACCTGGTTGTTGGCGGCGGTCGCCGCCTGGGCGCTGAGCCTGTGGGTGCTGGCGATGGCCGGCATGGGCGCGCGTTTGGGCCAAGGCCCGGACGATACGTCCGCGCAAAAACTTCCGACGACGCAACTGCCCGCAGGCGAGCGCCTCGGCCCGATCACGCAGTACAGCGAGATCAAAGACCGGCCGTTGTTTTCCGAACGCCGACAGCCCGAGCCGTTCACCATCGACGGCAACGGCCAAGAAGCGCCGACCAACCCGTTCGACTACGTGCTGACCAGCGTGCTGCTCACCCCCGGGACGCAATTGGCGATCCTGCGCGCGCCCGGCGACGGCACCAAACCGGTGCGGGTGATGTTGGGCGATGCCGTGGAAACCGCGCCGCAGTGGTCGCTCGCCGCGCTGCATCCGCGGCAAGCGGTGTTCCGCGGCCCGGAAGGCGAAAAAACCCTCGATCTGCGCGTGTTCGATGGCGTCGGCGCGGTCATGCCGACCCCCGGACAGCAGCCCAACCCCGGCATGCCGCCGCCTCCGCCGCCGATGGCGCTTCCCGGCCAGCCGGTACCGATCGCCGACGCCCAGCCGGGCGCCGTCCCGCCGGGCGTGGTTCAGGCCGACGGCTCGGTGGTGCAGCAGGTGCAGCAACCCGTGCCTGCGCCGCCCAATGCGGGCGCGGACAACGTCTCGACCCAGGCCCAGCTCGAAGCGATCCGCAAGCGGATCGAAGCGCGCCGCGCTCAATTGCGTCAACAGAACCAATCGGCCCAGAACCCCACGGGCCGATCGCCCTGAGAATTCAAGAATGAATCGATCCGCTTCGCATGCTTCCTCCTTGTTCGCGCCCGCCGCCGCGACGCTCGCGCCGCTCTTGGCGCTCGTCTTAGCGCTGGGCGGTTGCGCCACGTCCACGGTACCGACGATCAAACGCGCGCCCGACGCGCCGGTCGGCGCCGATGCGCCTGCGCAGGCCGAGCCGCTGCCTGAGTCCGAGACCAAGCCGCAGGCGCAGATCAGCCGCGGTTCGGGCGAACCGATCAATCGTCGCGCCGCGACCACGCCGCCGCCGGATTTGGGCGCCACCAGCGGCGAGGCGCGCTTCAATTTCGAAGGCGAATCTCTGCATGCCGTGGTCAAAGCCATCCTCGGCGACATGCTGGGTCAAAACTACGTGATCGCGCCGAGCGTGCAGGGCACGGTGACGTATTCCACGCCGCGGCCGGTCAGCGCCGGGCAGGCGTTGTCGGTGCTGGAAATGATCCTTGGCTGGAACAACGCCGCGATGATCTACAGCGACGGTCGTTACAGCATCGTGCCCGCCGATCAGGCGATGGGCACGGGCGTGGTCTCGCCGCGCGTGGGCTCGGCGGTGAATGCGCGCGGTTTCGAATCGCGCGTGGTGCCGCTGAAGTTCATCTCCGCCACCGAGATGGAAAAACTGCTCAAGCCGTACGCGCGGCCGAACGCCATCGTCAACGTCGACGCCAACCGCAACATCATCACCGTCGCCGGTACCCGCGCCGAACTCGAAAGCTACATGCGCACCATCGAGATCTTCGACGTCGATTGGATGGCGACGATGTCGGTGGGCGTATTCCCGATTCAATCCAGCAAAGCCAAGAACGTCGTGGCCGATCTGGAGAAGATCTTCGGCGAAGCCGGCAAGTCTCCGATGGCGGGCATGGTGCGATTCATGCCGTTGGAAGGCGCGAACGCGGTGCTCGCGGTGACCGCGCAACCGAAATACCTCACCGACGTGCAGCAGTGGATCGATCGCATCGATAGCGCGGGTCAAGGTATCAAGCTGTATTCCTACGAACTCAAGTACGTCACCGCGAAAGATCTGTCGCAGCGTCTCGGCGAAGTGTTCGGTAGCGGTCGCGGCGGCAACAGCGGCGGCGATTTCGGCGGCAACGCGTCGATCTTCCCCGGTCTGCAGACGTCCGTTGTCGATGGCGGCGGCGGTAAGGACGGCGGTTTCGACAGCGGCGGCGGCAGCAGCGGCGGCGGTTTGGGCGGCGGCCAGTTGTCGTTGGACCCGCGTCAGGGCGGCGGCAACGCCAGCGTGACCTTGGAAGTCGGCGCCGACAAAGTCGCGGTCGCCGCGATCGAAGAAAACAACACGTTGCTGGTGCGCGCGACCCCGGCCGCATGGCGTTCGATCATGGAAGTGATCGAAAAACTCGACGTGCTGCCGATGCAGGTGCATATCGAATCGCAGGTGGCCGAGGTCAATCTCAACGGCGATCTCGCCTATGGCGTGAACTGGTTCTTCGAGCGCGCCGTGACCGACAACGGCTTGCCCGATGCGCTCGGCCGCACCACGTGGAGCACCTTGGCGGGCAGCATCAAGCCGGCCGGCACCGCCGACGGCGGACTCGCCTGGACCTTCCTCGGCCGCAACGCGGCGACGGTGATCTCCGCGCTGGATAAAGTCACCGACGTGCGCTTGCTGCAAACCGGCTCGGTGCTGGCGCGCAACAATTCGGAAGCCACGCTCAATGTCGGTAGCCGCATTCCGGTCACCTCGGTCTCGGTCAATCCGGTGCTGGGCAACAACAACAGCATCAGCCAAGTGCAGTACCTCGACACCGGCGTGATCCTCAAAGTCCGTCCGCGCGTCACCAAGGACGGCACGGTGTTCCTCGACATCGTCCAGGAAGTGAGCTCGCCCGGTTCGGTGCCCGACGCCAACGGCAACGTGCGCATCGACACGCGCCGGCTGAAGACCACCGCGATCGTGCCGACCGGCGAAACCGTCATGCTCGCGGGCCTGATCCAGGACAGCAACAGCAAGGGCTCGTCCGGGTTCCCGGGTCTGAGCCGCCTGCCGGTGATCGGTGGTCTCTTCGGCAAGCAGACCTCGGCCCAGGGGCGCACCGAGGTCATCATCCTGCTCACGCCGACCATCGTCCGCGACCAGCGCGAATTGCTCGATCTCACCGACGAGTACTCGCGGCAATTCCGTGCGATGGAGCCGATCGAGCCGGTCCAAGTCGGCCCGAAAAAGCCGACGCCGCATCGCTGATCGGAAATCGCTGATCCAGATCGGCATCCCCGCATCGCCGCCGCGCGTCTCTAAGGCGGCGGCGATGCGCTCGCGTCGCATGCCGTCGTCGCCAGCGCAGGGCCTGCGACGGTAAAGTGCGCGCATGACTTCGGACCTGCCCATCGTGTTGGTGCCCGTCGGCGCCGACGATGTGGCGCTGGACGCCTGCCTCGCCGCGCTCGATGCCGGTACGCCCGCGGGCACGCGCGTGTGGTTAGCCGACGACGCGCAGGCCGGTCCGCGCGGTATCGCGATCGTCGAACGCTGGTTGGCGCGCACCGCGCTGCAGGCCGATTACACCCGGCGCCCACGCAGCATCGGCGAGGCCGCGCACATCGACGACATGCTCCGCGTCTGCGGCGATGCCGATGTGCTGGTGTTGCCGGGCGATGCGCAGCCCTGCCCGGGTTGGGCGATGCAATTGACCGCCTGCGCCGCGCGCGACCCGGCCATCGCGACCGCCACGCCTTGGTGCAACGCGGGCGAAGCCGCGTCGTGGCCGCGCGTGGGCGAAATCGCGCCGTTGCCGGACGATCTTCCGGCATTGGCCCGCGCCGCCGCGAACATGCCGCCGCACCATCCCGAACTGCCGTCGGCGGCGAGTCATGCCGTGTTCCTGCGCGGCGCCGCGCGACGAAAAGCCGGCGGCGTGGATGCCGCGAGTTACGCCTCGTGGTACGCGGCGTTGATCGATCTGTCGTTGCGCATGGCCGGTTTGGGTTGGCGGAATGTGTTGTGCGAAACCGCGTTCGTCGCGCGCGCGGGCGAGGGCGCGCCGCAGGGCGACGACGTCGAAACGCTGGGCGTGCGTTGGCCGACGTGGCACGCGCGGCTCGCGGAATTTCTGATGCGCGACCCGCTGTACGCCGTGCGCGACGGTTTGACGCGCTCGCTGGCGGGGCTCGAACCGCTCTACGCGCAGGCCGATCTGTTCGCGAAAAGCGCGCAGGCCGCGATAGATGGCATCAGCGACAGCGGCGACGCACGCAGCGAACGCGACGACGAGAGCGCCGCATGACGCCGGAGTCCGATGCGGATATCGCCGCTGTCGTCGTCGCGTATCGCAGCGCGGAGACGATCGATCACTGCTTGCGGCGCCTGCGCGCGGCCGAGGGCGTGGCGCAGATTCGCGTGGTCGATAATGGTTCCATCGACGGCACGCTCGAGATCGTGCAGCGTCATGCCTTGGCCGATGCGCGCGTGCGGTTCATCGCCAATCCCGACAACCCGGGATTCGGCGCCGCCTGTAATCAAGGCGCGTTCGCGTCGGCATCGATGTGGCTGGCGTTCGTCAATCCCGATTGCTTGGTCGAACCCGACACGCTGGCGCGGTTGCGCGCGCATGCGCAAGCGTTGATCAGCGCGCACGGCGGCGATGCCTTGCTGGGCGTCGATTTGGTGGATGAGGCCGGCGTGCGCGACGGCGCCGCGCGTCGGCGCGACCCGGATTTCGCGGCGATGCTGCGCAGCGCGGCCGCGCGCAAACTCGATATCCCGGTCGATGCAACGCAAACGCTGCAAACGGTGCCGGCGATTTCTGGCGCGTTGATGTTCCTGCCGCGGACGTTGATGGAACGCATCAAAGGCTTCGATCAGGATTACCGCCTGCATGCCGAAGACCTGGATTTTTGCCGCCGCGCGCGCGAAGCCGGCGCATCGGTCGCGGTCGCCAACGATCTGCGCGTCGTTCACGTGCGCGGCGTGTCCAGTCGCTCGCGGCCGGTCTTCGTCGAATGGCACAAGCATCGCGGCTTATGGCGCTATTTCCGCAAATTCGACGCGCGCCGACACGGTGCGGCGACGCGCGCCGCGGTGTGGCTGATGATCTGGGCCCGAGGTGCGCTCGCGATTTTGAGTAAACTCGCTCGGTCCATCATGCGCGGGGGGCGCTGATCACATGCTCGTGAACGACCGCTGCGCCAATTGCGATCGCGCTATCGACGGCGCGGACCAGAAATTCTGCCCAGCCTGCGGCCAGCCTACGCCCGCGCACCGCATCGATTGGCATTTTCTCGGGCACGAACTCGAGCACAGCGTGCTGCATATGGATCGCGGCATCTTCTACTCGCTGAAGAATTTGATGATGAGGCCGGGGCACTTCATCCGCGACTACATCGAGGGCCGACGCGCGCATCAGGTCAAGCCGCTGATGCTCATCATGATCCTGGCGGCCGCGATCGTGTTCCTCGCCAAGTATTTCGTGGAAGGCGACGTGATGGGCGCGAGCATCGCGGTCGGCGGTACGACCGCCGCCGGCATGACTTCGGGCCCGCAGGCCGATCCGACGCAACTGTTCAAAGCCTTGGGCAGCGTGCAGCAGTGGATGAACCGAAACTACGCCGCCGCGACCCTGATGCTGCTGCCGCTGGAGGCGGCCGTGTTCAAATTGGCGTTCCGCCGCGTCGGGAATTTGAATTACCCGGAATGGCTGGTCATCACGACTTTCCTGACCGCGCAGACCTTCGTGATCATGGCGTTCGCGCTTCCGTTCGAGCATTGGTTTCCGCACGCGCGCGGCGGGGCAGTGGTGCTGTCCACCGTGTACGGCGTCTTCACGTTGATGCAATTCTTCAAGGGCTATGCGCGCTGGAAAGCCCTCCTGCGCAGTCTATTCGCTTACGGATTCTTCATGCTGGTCAGCGCCGCATTCGGCTTCGTGTTCGCGGTCGTTCTGCTCGCGCTATCCGGTCGCCACTGAGCGCACACGCACGTCTCAGCGATAACGATTGATCTCGTCGCGAAGCGCGCGTGCAGCGTTACCAGCAGCTTCGGCGTCATCGTTGCCGCTGCACCCGTAGAGAATCGCGCGCGGCGATCGTGTTCGTCGCGTCCTATTCAGCGCGTCGGGTCGCGCATAGGGGTTGCGCAAGGAATGCGCGACGAGTCCCGTATCGAGCTGAGCTCGCGCGATCGCCCGTGGTTCGAATGCCCAGTGCGCGGCCGGTGTCCGCAACGCGTCAGGGCACCACCACCGACCATGTCGTCAGATGCCCGCCGGTCGTCGCGGTGGACGGACGCGTCGGCTGCACCGGTCGATCCACCAGCATCCCGGCCGCGTCGCTGCGCGACCCCAGCACCGCGAGACCTCGCGAGACCGCGATGCCCAGCGCTTCGCCTTTGCCGCCGTTGGCGGCCGAAAACCACAACAGCCGCGTGCGCAGATCCGGCGACAGCACCAAGACGAAGGGGTCGCCGCCCGCGTAGGCAGCGGTGGCGGCGCCATTGAACGACAGCGCGTTGCGGTTCTGGATGCAACAGGCGGAGACGCCCGCGACATAGACGCGCCCGCTCTCGTCGGCGGTGATCGCGCGCGGGCGAATCGTGTTGCCCTTTCCATCCGACAGTCGCGACAGCAGCAACTGACCGGTCAGCACGCGTCCGGACGACGGGTCGAGTTTCGCGAGAAACGTGATGTGATTGGACGCGGTGTTGTATCCGCTGTTGAACGGATCGGTGGAGACGTTCGGCGCGTCTTCCGTCAGCAGCGTGCTTTGATAGCGGTAGATCGTATTTCCGCCGGCCGATTCGCCCGCGAAATACAGGCCGCCATCGCGCCCCGTCGCGATCCGCAGGCCGCGAGTGTCGGCGCACGATGAGCTGGTCGCCGCGGCCTGCGCATGGCTCCAGTCCCAGGCTTTCCAGCGCTCCACGCCGGCCACGGTGTAGGCCCGCACCCAGGCGACCTGCAATTGCGAGCAGGGGCCGCCGTCGCGCTGGGCGAAACCGGTGACGTATACGCCGCCGGCATCGATCGCGACATCGTTGACTTCGGAATCGCCGAAGCTGCGGCTGCCGGTTTCGTTGCCCTGCGCGTCGAAGATCCGCAGCGTCTTGCCGAACAGTGCGGCGACACTGCCGTTGTCGGCGAGGGCGACACGGTTCGCGGCGCCGAGCGCGGTTTTGCTCCAGCGCACGTTCTGTAGCCCGGCATCGAGGCGGACGATGCCGGCATCGCCCCCGATGAGAACCTCAGCGGTCGCGTTCGTCGCGATGTCGTTGACGATATTGCCGAAACTGCGCTGGCGACGGACCACGCGGCCTTCCTGGGTCAATTCGACCAACAGGCCGGTGCCGGCAGCGATGCCCGCAACGAGCGGTTGCGGCAATTCGGCGCCGGCCAGAATGCCGATCCTGCCGACCGCCAACACGTTGCAGTCCGCCGCAATCTCGACGCCGGTCACGGTGTCGCCATTGCCGGTGCCCAGATGCGTTGCGGTCTGCGAGAGCCATTGATTCGCCGCTGGCATGCCGTTGGCGGACGCCGTACAGCGGCTCCGTGTCGACAGCACCGGCCGATAGGGGCGGGACTGGATCGGGGGCGGCTTCGCCGCGTCGGCGACTGTCGCGCTAGGCGCGGATGCGGTCGGCATCCTCACGGTCGTGGACATCGCGCGGTGCGCATCGCGGTCGGCGAAGCGGAGCGCGAACACCGCCAGCCCGGAGCCGCCGAGCAGAACGAAAAATACGACCGTCCGCCATCGAGGTAGAACGGCTGCGATCCGTGCGCTCACCGTGCGCGCTGTCGTCGGGGGCGGGATCAGTGAGGTCATCGTATTCTCGCGAAGAGTGCCAGTCGCGCCGATCATCCGATGGGTCGCATCGGCTCTCGAACGCGATTGCGTGCGGACCGCATCCGGCGCGGGGTCGCGATCATGGTATCCATTGCATCATGGTCGCGAGGTGATTCGCATCACGCTCCGCCCGCGAGACTTGCGCGGGCGCGATGCGAAGCACGCGTGATGCCGCATGATGTCGGTCGAAACCGATTCGGTTTCAGCGATCACGATTGATCTCGGCGCGTAGCGCCCGAGGAATTGACGATCGCGTCGGCATCGGCGTTGAGACGAAGAAGGCCATCACGAATTTGAACCGTGCCGGCTGGATGCGGAGCGTCGATCTCAGCCCTCTGCCGTTCGCGCAGGAGCTGTCGTCTGCGAGCAAGCACTATACTGATCGTCCAATTTCGGGAGCGAAGAGAGGTCTGGCCAATGTCGTTGTCATGGACTGATAGGCATCGCCCATCTCGATCGCTCTTCGTTCTGGCCGCCATCGTATCGTTGACGATGGCGGCTTGCGGCGCGCCGCCGCAGACAAGCGTCGCGGCGCCATCGTCCGCGAAAATGCGTGCGGCCACCGAAGCCTTGCTGGCAGGCGCACGCGCGAATGAAACCGACGCCATGCTGGTCGTGCGGGATGGCGAGGTGCTGGCCGAGTATCGCAAACCGAAGCTCGATCCTGACGGCATCGAGATGATGTCGGCCACCAAATCGCTGGTCGCGCTCGGCATCGGTCGTCTCATACAGCTCCGTCGAATCAAATCGATCGATCAACCGGTCGGCGATTTTTACCCCGAATGGAAACAGGGCCAGAAGGCGCTCATCACCATTCGAATGTTGATGAACCATACCTCCGGTCTGCAGAACCTGCCGAATACGAGGTACGAGATCTATCCCGCACCCGATGCGATCAAGCTTGCGCTGGCGGCCGAATTGACCGACCCGCCAGGAACCCGCTTCGAATACAACAATAAGGCCACCAATCTCCTTGCGGGCATCATCGAGCGCGCCTCTGGGCAGCGGATGGATCGGTTTCTCAGCGACGAGCTGCTGCGCCATCTCGGCGTGACCGATGCGCCGTGGAACGAACAGGGCGGCTTCGACCCCACAGGCAATCCTTACGGCATGTCGGGTTGGAAAGCGACGACACAGACCGCGATCAAGGTGGGCCAACTGCTGTTGGATGAGGGGCGCTGGAACGGCCGCGCATTGATCGACGCCGAGTTCATGCGCCAGATGGTCGCCCAGGGCTCGCCGCTGGATCGTTATTGCGGTCTGCTGTGGTGGAGACGTACCGAACACAGGCAGTACGCGGTTAATCGCGATGGACTCTCGCGACTGGCCAGCGCTGGCGTCGCTGCGACCGATCTGGAAGCCCTGCGTGCGCTCGGTGAGCGCCGCTTCGGCACAGAAGGTCAGGCGTTGCGCGCGGCTTTCGACGGCCACGACGGCGCCGAAGCCTTCCGGCAACGTTTGCTCGAACGCAAATTGCGCTCCACCGATGCGGTCGCCGATCTCAGTGGCCCCATCGAGGCGTATTCCGCTGAGGGATTTCTTGGCCAATACATCGTCGTGGTTCCGAAAGCGCGTTTGGTGGCGGTGCGTCAAATCGATTCTCGCCCGCAGATCGGCGAATGGCCTTACAACTACACCGAGTTCGTCCCGAACGTCATCGCCCTCGGCCGCGCGCTAGAGCCTGATCTGTCGCTCGAATCTGCGCCGACGCACATCAGCGATAACGATTGATCTCGTCGCGAAGCGCGCGCGCAGCGTTCGCGGCGGCATCGGCATAATCGTCGCGGTTCGAGGCATACAGAATCGCGCGCGAGGAGCTGACGATCAGGCCGGTGCCGTCGGTGGTTTTCGCGTTCGTCACCACCGCTTCGACATCGCCGCCCTGCGCGCCCACGCCGGGCACCAGGAACGGCAGATCGCCGACGATCGCGCGCACCTCGCGCAATCGCTGCGGCCATGTCGCGCCAACCACCAGCGCGCAGTTGCCGTGCGCGTTCCAGTCGCGCGCGATCGTCTCGGCGACGTGCTGGTACAGCGGTCGAGCGCCGTCGTTCTCGGATTGCACGGGTAAATCCTGCAGATCGCTGGCGCCCGGGTTCGAGGTGCGGCACAGAATCACCACGCCCTTGTCGGCGCGGTCGAGAAAGGGTTGCACCGAATCGCGACCGAGATACGGGTTCACCGTCGCCGCATCGGCCTGATAGCGATCGAACGCCTCGCTCGCGTAATGCTGCGCGGTGCTGCCGATATCGCCGCGCTTGCTGTCGAGGATCACCGGAATGCCCGGGTGGGCGGCGTGGATATGCGCGATCAAACGATGCAGCGACGATTCCGCCGCCAGCGCCGCGAAATGCGCGATCTGCGGCTTGAACGCGCACACGTACTCGGCCGTCGCATCGACGATGTCGCGACAAAAATGGAACACCGCATCGGGATCGTTCGCGAACGCCGCCGGGAATTTCGCCGGCTCGGGGTCGAGGCCGACGCAGACCAGCGTGTCGGCCTGTTGCCAGCGTTGCTTCAGTGCGCTCATGAAGGACATGCGGAGCCCTCGCGGAATGCTCGTCATCCCGGCGCAAGCCGGGATCCAGCGGTTGTGGTTACTCTTGCGGGTGTCGCGCACCGAACATCAAGTGCTGGATCCCGACTTGCGTCGGGATGAGGATCCGACAAAGGCGCTCGCGCGATGCGCAAGCGCGCCGGATCGTCACTTCAACGCCTTGAACCGCAACCGATGCGGCTTCGCGCCTTCTTCGCCCAGGCGACGCTTCTTGTCCTCTTCGTATTCGCGGTAATTGCCCTGGAAGAACTCGACGTGAGAGTCGCCTTCGAAGGCGATGATGTGGGTCGCGATGCGGTCCAGGAACCAGCGGTCATGGCTGATGACGAACGTGTTGCCCGGGAATTCGAGCAAGGCGTCTTCCAGCGCGCGCAGGGTTTCGATATCGAGGTCGTTCGAGGGTTCGTCGAGCAGCAGCACGTTGCCGCCCTGCAACAGCGTCTTCGCCAGATGCAGACGACCGCGTTCGCCGCCCGACAGAGAGCCGACCATCTTCTGCTGGTCCTGGCCCTTGAAGTTGAAGCGGCCGATGTACGCGCGCGACTGAATTTCCACGCCATTGATGTTGAGGATGTCCAAGCCGCCGGAGACTTCCTGGAACACGTTGTGATTGCCTTCCAGCTTGTCGCGGCTTTGATCGACGTAGGCCAGTTTCACGGTCGGGCCGGTCACGATTTCGCCCTTGTCCGGCTTTTCGATGCCCATCAGCATCTTGAACAGCGTGGATTTACCGGCGCCGTTGGGGCCGATGATGCCGACGATCGCGCCCGATGGGATCAGTATGCTGAGATTGTCGATCAGCAGGCGGTCGCCGAAGCTCTTCGACACATTCTTGAACTCGACCACCGAGTTGCCGAGGCGCTCGCCCGGCGGGATGAAGATTTCGTTGGTTTCGTTGCGACGCTGGTAATCGACAGACTGCAGTTCTTCCAGGCGGGCCAGACGGGCCTTGCCCTTGGTGCGGCCGCCCTTGGCGTTCTGTCGCGACCATTCCAGTTCGCGCTGGATGGCCTTCTGGCGCGACTTCTCCTGGTTGTCTTCCTGCTTCAGGCGCTCGTCCTTCTGGACAAGCCAGTCGGTGTAATTGCCTTTCCACGGAATGCCGCGGCCGCGGTCGAGTTCGAGAATCCACTCGGCAGCGTTGTCGAGGAAGTAGCGGTCGTGGGTGACGGCCACCACGGTGCCGGTGTAGCGGGCGAGGAACTGTTCCAGCCACTCCACCGATTCGGCGTCGAGATGGTTGGTCGGTTCGTCCAGCAACAGCATGTCGGGCTTCTGCAGCAGCAGACGGCACAGCGCGACGCGGCGCTTCTCGCCGCCCGACAGCTTGCCGATCACCGCGTCCCACGGCGGCAGACGCAGCGCGTCGGCGGCCACTTCGAGCTGCTGTTCGAGCATGTGCGCATCGCCGGAGGCGAGGATCGCTTCGAGCCGCTGCTGTTCGGCGGCGAGCTTGTCGAAGTCCGCACCTTCCTCGGCGTAGGCCTCGTAGATTTTGTCCAGCGCGGCTTGCGCCTGCAGCACTTCGCCCACGCCTTCTTCCACCGCTTCGCGCACAGTCTTGGTCGGGTCGAGTTCGGGCTCCTGCGCCAGATACCCGACCTTGATGCCCGGTTGCGGGCGCGCTTCGCCTTGGAAATCCTTATCCACCCCGGCCATGATCTTCAGCACGGTGGATTTGCCGGCGCCGTTCAGGCCCAGCAGACCGATCTTCGCCCCCGGGAAGAACGACAGCGAAATGTCTTTGATGATCTGGCGTTTCGGCGGCACGACTTTGCTGACGCCGTTCATGGTGTAGATGTATTGGGACATGGGAGCTCCGCAGACGGGCGGCGGCGACCTGCCGGATGGGCGGGCGCCGGGAAAGGAAAAGGGATGCCGAATTATCGCCGGAACGACCCCTCTTCCGCCAGTTTCGCGCTCTCGCGAGTGGCGAAGGCCCTCGGGTCGGCGGCTCTCGGCAGGCGCGAGAGGGACGCGAAAACTGGCCGCAAAAGGCCCCCGGGGCTACAATTCCACCTTCCCCGCACTGCTCTGGAGCGCCGATGTTCCCGCGCGATACCCGCATCGAAGGTTTCGATCCCGAATTGGCCGCGGCGATCGCGGCGGAGAATCGCCGCCAGGAAGATCACGTCGAGCTGATCGCCTCCGAAAACTACGCCAGCCCGCGGGTGATGGAAGCGCAGGGTAGCCAGCTCACCAACAAATACGCCGAGGGTTACGTCGGCAAGCGCTATTACGGCGGCTGCGAATACGTCGATATCGCCGAAACGCTGGCGATCGACCGACTGAAAAAGCTCTACGGCGCCGACTACGCCAACGTGCAGCCGCATTCGGGTTCGCAGGCCAACCAAGCAGTGTATTTCGCGCTGCTGCAGCCGGGCGACACCGTGCTGGGCATGTCGCTGGCGCACGGCGGCCATCTCACCCACGGCGCGAAGGCCAATATCTCCGGCAAGCTATTCAATATCGTCTCGTACGGCGTGAACGATCAGGGCTTGATCGATTACGACGAAGTCGAGCGCCTCGCCTTGGAACACAAGCCGAAGATGATCATCGGCGGCTTCAGCGCGTATTCGCAGATCGTCGATTGGGCGCGCTTCCGCGCCATCGCCGACAAGGTCGGCGCGTATCTGTTCGTGGACATGGCGCACGTCGCCGGCCTCGTCGCCGCGGGCGTGTATCCGAACCCGGTGCCGCATGCGCACGTCGTCACCTCGACCACGCACAAAACGCTGCGCGGCCCGCGCGGCGGTTTCATCATCTGCAAAGCCAACGAAGAACTGGAGAAGAAGTTCCAGTCGCTCGTGTTCCCCGGCTTGCAGGGCGGCCCGCTGATGCATGTGATCGCAGCGAAAGCGGTCGCGTTCAAGGAAGCGCTGGAGCCCGAGTTCAAAACCTATCAAGAGCAAGTGGTGAAGAACGCGCAGGCGATGGCGAACACCATCATTGCGCGCGGCTACAAGATCGTCTCCGGCGGCACGCAAAACCATTTGATGCTGGTGGACATGATCGGCAAGGGCATCACCGGCAAAGCGGCGGAAGAAGCCCTCGGCCGCGCGCACATCACGGTTAACAAGAACGCGGTGCCGAACGACCCGCAGAAGCCGGTCTACACCTCCGGCCTGCGCATCGGCACGCCCGCTGTGACCACGCGCGGCTACAAAGAACCCGACTGCGTGGCGCTGGCGCACTGGATCTGCGACGTGCTCGACAACCCGACCGACGAGAACGTCATCGCGGGCGTGCGCGAGAATGTGACCAAGCAGTGCCGAGAGTTTCCGGTGTATGGCTAAGACGGGAATCGAGAATCGAGAATCGGGAATCGCGCAAAGCGATGATGGCCGGTGCGTGTTTTTCCGATTCCCCATTCCCCATTCCCCATTCCCGATGTTCTGATGCATTGCCCCTTCTGCCAGCACGACAACACCCGCGTCATCGATTCGCGCGTCAGCGAAGACGGTGCGACGATCCGTCGTCGGCGCGAATGCGAGGCCTGCGGCGAGCGGTTCAGCACGCTGGAAACCGTCGAACTGAAACTGCCGGCGATCATCAAATCCGACGGCCGACGCGAGCATTTCGATGCGCGCAAGCTGCGTCACGGTTTCGACCGCGCCCTGCATAAGCGGCCGGTGTCGGAAGAGCAGATCGAAGCGGCGGTGCGCGCGGTGGTGCATCAACTGCGCATGACCACCGAGCGCGAACTGCCGTCGCGCCGCGTCGGCGAATTCGTGATGGCCGAGTTGCGCAAACTCGATCACGTCGCCTTCGTGCGTTTCGCCTCGGTGTATCGCGCCTTTGAGGACGTCGCCGATTTCCGCGAAGAACTCGATCGTTTGGAGCGCGAGCTTCCAGGCGAAGGTCAATTGCCGCTGCTCGGCGGCGCGGTATTGCCGTTCGATAAAGACAAGAAAAAGCGCTGATCGCGCCGCTATGACCGACGCGAACGCAGCCGTGTTCTCCGCGACCGACCACGCGATGATGGCGCGCGCGCTGGCCTTGGCCGAGCGCGGCGTCTACACCACGAAACCCAATCCGATGGTCGGCTGCGTGCTGGCGCACGGCGATGAGATCGTCGGCGAAGGTTGGCATGCGCGCGCGGGCGAGCCGCATGCGGAAGTCTTGGCTTTGCGCGCCGCGGGCGAACGCGCGCGCGATGCGACCGCCTACGTCACGCTGGAGCCCTGCGCGCACACCGGCAAGACCGGGCCGTGCGCCGATGCGCTGATCGAGGCCGGCGTCGCGCGCGTCGTCGCGGCGATGCGCGATCCGTTTCCGCAGGTCGATGGCGCCGGATTCGAGCGTTTGCGCGCGGCCGGCATCGAGGTCGCGTTCGGCTTGATGGAAACCCAGGCGCGCGCGCTCAATCGCGGCTTTTTATCGCGCGTCGAACGCGGCCGACCTTGGCTGCGGGTGAAATTGGCGATGAGTCTCGACGGCCGCACCGCGCTCGCCAACGGCGATTCGAAATGGATCAGCGGCGATGCTTCGCGTCGCGACGTGATGCGTTGGCGCGCGCGCGCCGGTGCGTTGCTGACCGGCGCCGGCACCGTGCTCGCCGACGACCCGCAGCTCACCGTGCGTTTCGACGGCGCCGAGGCCGGCGTCGTATTCGTGCCGCCGCTGCGCGTGGTGCTCGATCCCGGCCTCGCCACGGTCGCGCGCGATCGCGTGCGCGCGGGCGATGCGCCGACGCTGTACGTGCATGCGCCCGATGCGAAACCGAGCCGCGCATTCGCCGCCGCACGCGCGTGGGTGCCGATGCGCGACGGTCAACTCGATCTGCACGCCGTGCTGCGACTGCTGCACGCGCGCGAGATCAACGAAGTGCAGGTCGAGGCCGGTGCGACCTTGGCCGGCGCGTGGATGCGCGAAGGCTTGGTCGATGAGGTGCTGCTGTACATCGCGCCGGTGTTGCTCGGCGATGCGGCGCGTCCGTTGTTCGACGGCCTCGGCATCGACGAGATGGCGCGCAAACTGCGGATGCGGATCGTCGAGACGCGTCGCATCGGCGACGATTTGCGGGTGTTGCTGCGGCCGGAAGCGATCGCATGAATACGCCGTCGCAATCGCTCGGCGAAACGGCGGAATCGTTCGAAGACGCGACGCCGGACTTCGCGGGACATGCGTTTTCCGATCATTTTTCGGCGGTCGCCGCGCAATACGCCAGCGCGCGGCCGGAGTATCCCGATGCGTTGTTCGATTGGATCGCGAGCATCGCGTCGTTGTGCGAACGCGTATGGGAAGCCGGCTGCGGTAGCGGCCAGGCCACGCGCGGGCTGGCCTCGCGTTTCCAGCGCGTGTACGCGACCGACCCGAGCGCCGCGCAGATCGCGCAAGCGAATGGCCCGGCGAACGTCGAGTTCGCGGTGGAGCCGGCGGAAGCCTGCGGCTTGCCCGACGCCAGCGTCGATGCGGTTTGCGTCGCGCAGGCGCTGCATTGGTTCGATCGTCCGCGGTTCTTCGCCGAGTGCGTGCGCGTGCTCAAACCCGGCGGCGTGCTGGTGGCGTGGGGGTATCAGGACATCGAAGTCCCCGAAGATGTGCGCGCGGCGGTCGACGGCTTCTCCGCGCGCATTCGCGACGCCTGGCCGACCGAGCGCTATTTGGTCGATCGCGCCTACATCGATTTTTTGCCGTTATTCGACGCCGCGCCGTTCGAGCGAGTCTCGACCGATGACGTACCCGTTCGCGAGATGACGGTCGATTGGCCGTTGATGCGGATGCTCGACTATTTTTCGAGCTATTCGGCGGTGAAGCGTTATCGCGAAGCGAACGGCGTCGATCCCGTGGCCGCGCACGCCTGGGAGATCGCGATCGCCTGGCGCGATTCGGCGAAAACCCGGCGATTGCGTTGGCCGCTGTTCGTGCATGCGCGGAGGAAACGCGCGTGATCGGACGAACATTCCATCAGGAGAGCTTGTGTTTACGGGATTGATCGAAGGCGTGGGCCGCGTGCTCGCGATCGAACCGCGCGGCGGCGATGCGCGCTTGCGCATCGAGGTCGGTAGCTTGCCGTTCGCGGACGTCGCCATCGGCGAGAGCATCGCCGTCAACGGCGTGTGCTTGACTGTCGTCGAATTCGATGCCGCCTCGTTCGCGGCGGATGCGTCCACAGAAACCTTGGCGCTGACCACGCTCGGCGAACTGGCGGTCGATCGCGCGTTGAATCTGGAGCGCGCGATGCGCCCGACCGATCGCCTCGGCGGCCATCTGGTGAGCGGTCATGTCGATGGTGTCGGATGCGTGCAGCAAGTGTGGCCGGATGCGCGCGCACAACGCTGGCGTTTTCTCGCCCCCGCGCCGCTGCTGCGTTACATCGCAGTGAAAGGCTCGATTTGCGTGGACGGCGTCAGCCTCACCGTCAACGCGGTGGACGATGCGGGTTTCGAGGTCGCGCTGATTCCGCACACCGTCGCGCATACTGCGTTTTCGACCACGAATGTCGGCGACGCGGTGAATCTGGAAGTCGATCTGGTGGCGCGCTACGTCGAGCGTTTATTGAACAGCCGGGAATCGTAAAGGCCGGGAATCGGGAATCGAGAATGGAGAATCGAAAAAAGCGAAGAGCAGGGGAAAAGTTTCTGAAGAGTGCACAAAATCGCTTGTAAAATCGTCATCTGTTTTCAGCCTTTCCCGATTCCCAATGACTTTCGCCACCATCCCCGAATTGCTCGATGAGATCCGCGCCGGCCGCATGGTCGTGATCGTGGACGACGAAGATCGCGAAAACGAAGGCGACCTGATCATGGCCGCCGAATTAGTGCGGCCGCAGGACATCAATTTCATGGTCACGCATGCGCGCGGACTGGTGTGCCTGTCGCTGACGCGCGAGCGTTGCCGACAACTCGGTCTGCCGCCGATGGTGCGCGACAACACCTCGCCGCACGGCACCAATTTCACCGTCAGTATCGAAGCGGCCGAAGGCGTGACCACCGGCATCAGCGCTTACGACCGCGCGCATACCGTGCGCACCGCCGTGCGCCCGGATGCGAGGGCGGAGGATCTGTCGCAACCCGGTCATATCTTTCCGCTGATGGCGCAGCCCGGCGGCGTGCTCAATCGCGCCGGGCACACCGAGGCGGCGAGCGATTTGGCGCTGCTGGCCGGGCTCGAACCTGCGGGGGTGCTGGTGGAGATTCTCGACGCCGACGGCCGCATGGCGCGGCGACCCGCGCTGGAAGTCTTCGCGCGCGAACACGGCTTGAAGATCGGCTCGATCGAGGATTTGATCCGCTACCGATTGCACACCGAGCACACGGTCGAGCGCGTGGACCATCGCGTCATCGACACCGAACACGGCGCGTTCGCGCTGCATACCTATCGCGACCGCTTGAACCATTGCCTGCATTTCGCGCTGCTGCGCGGCGACGCCGATCCCGCGGTGCCGACGCTGGTGCGCGTGCATGCGCTGAACCCGCTGGCCGATGCGCTGCATTGGCGACGCCCGGATTTCGGCCCCGCCGTCGGCGATGTGTTGGCCAAGATCGCCGCCGAAGAGCGCGGTGCGCTGGTGGTGCTGGGCGAGGCGCCGAGCCACGACGCACTGCTGGCCCGCATCCGCGACCGGCCGTCTGCGGCGATCGAGACCGTGCCGCCCTCGGCGCGCGGCGGTGCGATGGCCGAATGGCGGCGCAACGGCGCAGGCTCGCAAATCCTGGCCGATCTGGGCCTGGGCAAGCTGCGGGTCATCGGCACCCCGCGCAAACAGGTGGGTTTGGCGGGTTTCGGGCTGGAAGTGGTGGAGTACGTCGCGCCGTAACCCGGGTAAGGCCGCAGGCCGCACCCGGGGCTTTTGGCGATTCACGCGTCGTACGTCACATCAGGCCGTTGGTCCCAGACCTGAAGCTCCTCAAGATTCATCCCGGGTGCGCTTCGCTTAGCCGGGCTACAATGCGCGGCCCTTCGCCGAGCCCTCCACATGCCCCAGTTCGAAGGCGATTTGCGCGCTCCCGAAGGCGCGCGCTTCGCGATCCTCGTCAGTCGTTGGAACCCGCGCGTCACCGAGCGCCTCGCCGTCGCCGCGCGCGACGCGTTCGTCGCCAACGGTGTGGCCGAGACGGCGATCGACATCATCCGCGTGCCGGGCGCCTGGGAATTGCCCATCGTCGCCGAACGCATCGCCGCCAGCGGCTATGCGGCCATCGTCGCGCTCGGCTGCGTGATCCGCGGCGACACCCGCCACTACGAACAAGTCGCCGACGGCTGTTCCGAGGCACTGATGCGCGTGTCGCTGGACTCGGGCGTGCCCATCGCCAACGGCGTGCTGGCCGTCGATCGTTACGAAGACGCCGAGGCCCGCGCCGGCGGCAACCACGGCAACAAGGGCGAAGAGGCCGCGCTGGTCGCGATCGAAATGGCGAATTTGTTGGAAAAACTTCCATGAGCAAACCCCATCACAGTCGTCAGCATGGCGTGGACCCGGTGCTGCGCACCCGCGCGCGTCGTCGCGCCCTGCAGGCGGTGTACGCGTGGCAGATGTCGGGCGGCGACGCGCGCGAGATCGTCGCGCAGTTCGCGCACGAGCAAGCGCGCGAAATCGCCGATTTGGCGTATTTCGAAGACTTGGTCCATGGCGTAGGCCGGCACGTCGCCGAATTGGATGCCGCGCTCGCGCCGCATTTGGATCGCACCGTCGACGAGGTGGACCCGATCGAACGCGCCGCGTTGCGGATCGCCGCGTACGAATTGACGCGTCGCATCGATGTGCCGTATCGCGTGGTGTTGAACGAAGCGGTGGAAACGGTCAAACGTTTCGGCTCGGAACACGGGCACACGTACGTCAATGGCGTGTTGGACCGTTTGGCTGCGGATGTGCGCGCGGTGGAGATGGGTGCGGGGCGGAGCTGATTTAATAAGTTGGTTAGCGAGTCAATTCTTTCGCGCTGACGCGCGACCTACTTTTCTTTGCTCGTGCAAAGAAAAGTAGGCAAAAGAAAGCACTTTTCCCCGACAAAGCAATCCTGGCTATTTGTTCTCAAGGGGATTTTTCGATTCGCCGTCCATGGCGAATCGAAAAACGGCGGGCGTCCTGCCCGCCGCCCGATGGGTCTGGTGAGACCGATGCGAGTATCCGAATGGTGCCGTGACCTGCACAGGCCCGCGCGCAGCGCTTTGCGCAGTTCGGGCGGACGACTCACTCCTCGCTAACCCCCGGAATCCTTCCGTCCGCGCCGCGAATTCCCGGCGCGACGCTGTCCCACCAGGCTTGTTGTTCGGGGTCTTCCAGAAATTGCGCGTAGCTGACGTCGGCGATGCGGTCCAGCGCGTAGTCGGGGCGCGCTTCGGCCAGCATCGCGGCCATCGCGCGCAGCAGCGGTAGTTCGGGCACATCGTGTTCGACGAACAGGAACTGACCGGCCTGGTTGATTTCGATGAAATGCAGGCCGCCATCGGCATCGCCGACCAGATCGACGCAGCCGAAGACCAGACCCAGCGCATCCATCAGTCGGCGCAGGCCGTCCGTCCACGCGTCGGGTAATGCGAACGGTCGGCTGCGCGTGCGGTTGCCGATCGACGCGGCGCGCCAATCGACCACGCCGTCGCCGTCGTCGGGCGCATCGACCCGCACCGCGAAAAAACGATGCCCGATCGTGGTCACGCGCACGTCGAAGACTTTGTCCACGCAGGCTTGATAGATGCCCGGGCACAGTCGAAGACTGGCGTCGTCGCGCAAGTCTTCCTCATCGACGACCCGCACGTACGTGCTGTGGATGCGGCCGTCGCCGTCGCGCCAACTGTGCGTGGCGAACGGTTTATAGACGATGCGTCCGTGCGCATCGCGAAAACGGCGAATCGCATCCGGGTCGGAGGACAGCAGCGTCGCCGGAAAGCGCAGGCCGCAGCGCTGCGCGGCGCGCAATTGCAGCAGTTTGTTTTCCGCGGCGCGCGCGCGTTCCGGCGCATTCGCCCAGAACACCTCGCCGGCCGCATCGGCCGCGCTGTGCGCGTTGGCGACGAAACGCTGCCATTCGTCTTGTACGAAGGCGCGATCCGCATCGGCGACGTGCGCAAAGTCCTGCGGCATGCGCGGCCGCCGAAACCACACGCTGGAGGTGCGCGCCGGATCGATACCGCCGACGAAACGCAGACCGTTCGCGTCGTCGGCGTACAGCGACAGCGGCGCCATCGCCGGATCGGCGAGCGTCCGCGCCCACACCGGGCGATAGCCGCTGCGTTCCAGCGCCCAGCGCACAGCGGCGGCATGCACATCGTGCGCGAAGCCGGAGAGGATCAACGGTTGTTTCATAGCGCGATCGGGAAGGCGGCGGCGGGCGATCTCGGAACGATGCGCGCGACGACGTCGCGTGCAGCGGTGTCGAGATCGCGACACGAAAACGCCGCGCTGCGCGAGGGCAGCACGGCGTTCGAAGACTTCGCGCGAATGCGTCTGCGCAAAGCCGGGACGGTCAGATCGACGAACCCGGATCGCCCGGATCGTCGCCGTTCGGGCCGGTGGCGTGCGTGGTGATCGGAATGCGGCCGCCCGCGACCGTTTCGATTTCTTGCGGCGAGAGTTCGCGAGCGACGTTGCGCGCCAGCGGGCGAACGGTGGTGTCTTCGATCTTCGACATGAGTTGCGCTCCTTGAATGGACAATCGGGGGATGTGTCCAGCGTCGTCACCGAAGCGATCCGTCGAAACGACGTTCCTCGCGATCCGATTCCGTGCCGGACGAGGTTCCGGCGCGGTGGGTGGTGGGCACCGCGCAGGAACGATTCGAGTCTAGACCGCGTGTTTCGGACGCGTGTTAACTTCCCGTGAGCGAATGTCGATCCCGTCGCGGTTCGACCCGGCCGGCATGCATCGCATTCGATTGTCGCGCTCGGCCCTCGCCGTGGCCGCTTCATCCGCGACCGCACGACGGCTGTGTCACCATATCGACTTCGTCGCCCATCACGTTAACTTGCCTCGATCGCATGAACGCCCGTGTCTCCGAATTCGATCTGATCGCCCGCATCCGCGCGCGCGCCGCTACGCGCGGCGATGTGCGCCTGGGCATCGGCGACGACGCGGCGATCGTCGCGATGCCGCCCGATCGCTTGTTGGCGATCGCGATGGACACGTTGAATGTCGGCGTGCATTTTCCCGACGGCACCGCCGCAGCCGACCTCGGTTGGAAAGCGTTGGCGGTGAATCTATCGGACCTCGCCGCGATGGGCGCGGAACCGGCGTGGTGTACGTTGTCGTTGTCCTTGCCGAATGCCGATGCCGTTTGGCTCGACGGATTTCTCGACGGGTTTTTCGAACTTGCGTCGCAACATCGCGTCGCGTTGATCGGCGGCGACACCACGCGCGGCCCGTTGTCGGTGTGCGCGACCGTGCATGGCTTCGTCAGCCGGCAAGGCGTGTTGCGACGCGATGCGGCGCGCGTCGGCGACGATGTGTGGGTGACGGGTTCGCTCGGCGATGCCGCCGCGGCGTTGCACGAATGGCGCGAAGGCGGTGCGCGCAGCGACGCGTTGCGCGCGCGCTTGGATCGACCGACGCCGCGCGTGGTCGCGGGGCGCGCGCTGGCGGGGCTTGCGCATGCCTGCATCGATGTGTCGGACGGTTTGCTCGCCGATCTCGGGCATGTGTGTCGCGCCAGCCGCGTCGGCGCGGAGATCGCGCTCGCCGATCTGCCGCTGTCCGCAGCGCTGTCCGTTGCGCATGCACCGACGCTGACGCGGCAGTGGCAAACCGCAGGCGGCGACGATTACGAACTGTGCTTTACCGCGCCGCCGACGGCGAGGTTGGCGATCGAAGACGCGATGCTGGCCTGCGATACGTCGGCGACCCGCATCGGTCGCATCGTCGCGAAGCCGGGCGAGGTGGTCGTTCGCGATGCCGATGGCGAGGTTTGGATGCCGACAGAGCAGGGTTACGCGCATTTCGTTGAGTGAGTGTGGCCTCGTTGACTTCGATCGCCACGAAAACGCATGTCGCATCCGCCACTTGATGATGCGAACCTCTCTCAAAATTTAGACACTCAATATTTTCAGACGTCATCCCGGCGAAAGCCGGGACCCAGCTTAAAAAAACAGAACGAAAAGCTGGGTTCCGGCTTTCGCCGGAATGACGATAGCAAGCTGACCCGTTTCTCTACTGATATTGAGATAGGTTCTAGACCGAATCAGTCGGCCGCTAACGCCTCACGCACACGCTCGCGTAGCGCCGACACCGCGTCGCGTTCGAACCACGGGTTGGCTTTGCGCCAGCCGACGTTGCGTGGGCTTGGGTGCGGCAGCGGAAAATACTCCGGTGCGTACTCGTCCCAGGCGCGTACGGTGTCGGTGAGCCTGGCTTTGCGTTTCGCACCGAGAAAATACGCATGCGCGTATTGGCCGATCGGTAAGATCAAACGCACATTGTTCAGCATCGGCAGCAATCGCGGATGCCAGGTCGCGCGGCATTCGGGCCGCGGCGGTGCATCGCCGGACGCGCCTTTGCCGGGATAGCAAAACCCCATCGGCACGATCGCGATGCGGCGTTCGTCGTAAAAGGTCTCGCGATCCATCGCCAACCAATCGCGCAAGCGTTCGCCGCTGGCGTCGTTCCAGGGAATACCGGTGGCGTGAACTTTGGTGCCGGGCGCCTGGCCGACGATCAACAGCCGCGCCGTCGCGCTGGCGCGCAACACCGGGCGCGGACCGAGCGGCAGATGCGCTTCGCACAATCGACACGCGCGGATTTCGGTCAACAACGCATCGAGCGAACGCTTCGACGATGCGCTCACGGCGGCAGCAGCTTGCCCGGGTTGAGAATGCCGTCGGGGTCGAACGCGGCTTTCACCGCGCGCATCGTCGCCAGCGTGGCGGCATCGACGGCCTGCGGCATGAAATCGCGTTTCGCCGCGCCGATGCCGTGTTCGCCGGACAACGTGCCGCCCAATGCGATCGCCAGCGCGAACACGCGCGCCATCGCCGCATGCCCGCGTGCGGACTGATCCGCGTCGGCGGGGTCGTACATCAGATTGACGTGCAGATTGCCGTTGCCGGCGTGGCCGAAGCAGACGATCGGCAAGCCGAATTCGGACGAGAGCGCGCGCACGCCCGCGACGAGTTCGGGAATGCGCGACACCGGCACCACCACGTCTTCGTTGATTTTGCCCGGCGCGAGCGCGCGCAACGCGGGCGACAATGCTTTGCGCGCAGCCCACAGCCGCTCGCGCGCGGCGTCGTCGGCGGCGGGTTCGACGCTTAAACAACCGGCGCCGTCCGCTGCGGCGCGCAAGGCGGCGACGGCCGAGGTCAACCCATCCGCATCGCCGTCGGCTTCGATCATGAGCAGCGCGCCCGCGCGTTCCATGCCGTCGGCCGCGCTGTCGTCGATCGTCGTATCGCTGCCGCTGCGCCGCATATGCTCGCGCGCGAGTCGCAGTGCGTCGCCGTCCATGAATTCCAACATCGACGGCGCGACCGGTTGCGCCATCAAGCGCGCCACCGCGGCGGCGGCGGATTCGACATCGGCATACAGCGCGCGCAAGGCGCGGCGCGCGGCGGGCAGCGGCGTGAGTTTCAATGTCGCCTCGACGATCAAGCCCAGCGTGCCTTCGCTGCCGACCAACAAACGCTGCAGGTCGTAGCCGGTCGAACCTTTGGTGGTCGCGGTGCCGCAGCGGATGAGATCGCCCGCGCCGGTCACCGCGACCAGCGCCAGCACGTTGTCGCGACTGGCGCCGTATTTCACCGCGCGCGGCCCGCCGGCATTGCAGGCGAGATTGCCGCCGATGCTGGAGAAATCGGCGCTGGTGGGGTCGGGCGGCCAAAACAAACCGTGTTCGCGCAGCGCGCGCTGCAAGTCGCCGTTGAGCACGCCAGGTTCGACGATCGCGCAGCGGTCGCCGGGGCGAATGTCGATAATCCGGTTCATGCGTTCGAACGACACCACCACGCCGCCGGCCGACGGCACCGCTGCGCCGGTGGTGTTCGTGCCGCGACCGCGCGCGATCACCGGCACGCGATGCGCGCGGCAGGCGCGCACGAGCGCCTGCACCTGTTCGCGCGTACGCGGCAGCGCCACCGCATCGGGCATCGCCTGCGTGCGCGAATTGTCGTAACCGTAGGTGAGCCGTTCGCTCGGATCGGTGCGCCAACCGTCGCCGAGCAGTTCGGCGAGCGCGCGCATCAAATCGGCGGGTAGGGCATTCATGCGCCGATTGTAGGGCGGGCTCCGGCCCACCGCCTTAACGCCCATCCCACGCACGCCAGAACGGATGCGGGCATCCACACCCAACACAATTCCGACCACAGCACCACCAGGCCGCGCGCGCTGAAGAATCCCACGCCGATCGGCGAGACCGCGATCGGTCGCCACGGCGCGAACATGCGGTCGTGCGACCACGGCCACAGCAAAGCCACGCCGAGGCCGCCGTTGGTCAGCGCATCCAGCAGCGGGTGCGAGGCGGTGCAGAACGCGAGAAACCACAACGCGCGCCAGCGCCCGGTGCGTAACCACGGCGCCGCCGCCGCGCCGACGACACCGACCGTCAGCGCGAACAGCAGCGAATGCGTCGCGCCACGATGTCCGAATTGATCCGCGTAGGCGATGCCGAGCTTGAACGCGATGCTGTCGAAGTCCGGCAGGATCGATGCGAATGCGCCCGCGGCCACCAGGCGCGTCGATAGCGCTCGGCGTCCCAGCGCGAGACCGAGCGCGAGCGGAACGGCGGGGTGGGTGAAGATGGTGGGCATCGCGTGCGGCGCGCTCAGATGTCGTCCGCGCGAAACGCATCGCGCAGCCACTCGAACGTCGGCGCGTCGGGTTCGCCGCTCGCGACCACGGCATCGAAACGACATGCCGCGCGCGCATACGCGCGATGCGATTGCAGAAAGGTTTCGGCTGCGGCGACGAGTTTGCGGCGTTTGTTCGCGTCGATCGACGCTGCGCCGCCGCCGAAGCCGCGCGCGGACGCGCCTGCGCGGCGATAGCGCACTTCGACGAACACCAGCGTCGCGCCGTCCAGCATCACCAAATCGAGTTCGCCGAGGCGGAAATTCGCGTTCGCGGCCACCGCGCGCAAGCCGTGGCGTTCGAGATGAGCGCGCGCCAGCGCTTCGACCTGCGCGCCGCGCCCGCGGCGATCGTCCGCAGCGGTCATGCGCTGCGGCGATTCGCTACCAACGCGCGGATTGAGGTCATCCGCCGGTGCCGTCCAGCGCGATCAGCATGCCGTCGCGGAACGTGGACCACGCCGGCGTGCGCAGAATATTGCCGAAGCCGTCGATGCGCAGCGTACCGGTGGCGCCTTGCACCTTGCCGTTAGCGCTTTGCGCGATGCGTTCCAGATAGCCGGTCAACAACCACGCGTCGTAGCCGAAGGCGAACAATTTCGCGGCGGGGCCGCGCGCGGTCGGCAGATCTTTGCCGGTGGTCTCGGCGCCGGGCAGGCCGCTCACACCGCGCACGCCCCAGGTTTCGGTCGGGAACGCGATGCCGTCGAGCGCTTTGTCCTGCTCGACCTTGCCCGAACCCGACAGCAATTGCGAAGTGCCGACGCGCAATTTGTCGCCTAAACCCGCTGCGCTCAACTGCGGTGCGATCGTCCGCGCCTGCGTGCCTTTGAGCGCGAGGAAGACCGCATTCGCGCCGCCGTCCTTCTGCATCGCCGCTTGCAGCGCGGCGGTGCTATCGATGGGTTTGTCGGCGATCTGCAGCGTCTCCACCACCACGCCGCCGCGGCCTTGCAGATGCTCGCGGAACGCGGCGACGCTGCGGCGCAGATTGTCGTCGCCGCCGACCAGCACGATCACGCGGCGCGCGTTGCGCGAAACCAGGTATTCCGCCGCGGCGATGCCGTCGTCCTCCGGCGCCAGCGCGAAACTGGCGTTACCCGAGGGCGGCGCGACCGGCCCGCGATTGAGCGCCAGCACCGGGACCGTCAGGGTTTCTTTGAACAACGCGCCGACTTCGTCGCGGCCCAGCGGCCCCAGCACGTAATCCGCGCCGTCGGTCACCGCTTTTTGGTACGCCGCGACCGCACCGGCCGGGGTGCCGCTGGTGTCGTAAAAGGCCACGTCGGGGCGCGCGCGATGTTCGCCGTAGTAGCCGGCCAGAAAACCATCGCGAACCGGCGAGGCGGCGGTGGCCAAACCGCCGGACAGCGGCAGCAGCACCGCGAGTTTGCGCGGCGGGCGATAGCCATCGCGGTCGGCGGGCGGGCGATCGCCGAGATTGACGCGCCAATCGCCGCCTTCGCGGTCGAACGGGCGCGGCAGCGCCAAACCGCGACGCAGCAACTCGCGTCCGGCGAAGTTGTACAGCGGATCGCCCGCGGGCAGCCCCGCGGCTTCGTTGGTCAGCGCGGCGTTGTCCAGGCTGCCGAGCAAGCGCTCGATCGCGCGCCCGTTTTCGGTCTTGGCTTGGCCGCTGAGGCCTTCGTGATTGCGCGCCAGCGACGAAGCTTCGGCGATCACCGGATTGATGCGCACTGCGGGCGGTTTCTTGGTGGTGCCGCCGGTCGTCGTGCAGCCGCCGATCGCGAGCGTCATCGCGAGCGCCAACGTCATGCTCGCGGCCATCGCGCGCATGCGCGCCGCCGTCCCGCCGGCCGTTCTCGCGCCGCTCGCCCACATCGTCTTCGACACCTGCATCGACGCACCCTCCAGAAAGTCGGAACGCGTCCGGTCGCGGCGACATCGCGGCGGACCGGCGGCTCCTGCGCGCATCCGGGATGGACGCGCGCCGTATCGGCCTGAGATTCTACCTGCCCGGAGCGAACCCGAGCGAGTTGTCCCCCGATGTCCTCAGTCCCCGCCGCCGGCACCTTGTATGTGGTCGCGACCCCGATCGGAAACCTCGCCGACCTCAGCCCGCGCGGCTTGGAGACGCTGCGCACCGTCGCGGCGGTGTGCGCGGAGGACACCCGGCATACGCGGCAGTTGCTGGCGCATTACGGGCTCGAACAGCGTCTGATCGCCCTGCACGAACACAACGAAGCCGGCGTCGCCGACGCCATCGTGGCGCGTTTGCGCGGCGGCGAATCGCTCGCGCTGGTCTCCGACGCCGGCACACCGTTGGTCAGCGACCCCGGGTATCGGCTGGTCGCCGCCGCCCGCGCCGCCGGGATCCGGGTCAGCCCGATTCCCGGCCCGTCCGCGCTGATCGCCGCACTCAGCGCCGCCGGCCTGCCCAGCGACCGCTTCGCGTTCGAAGGTTTCCTGCCCGCGAAAGCCGGCGCACGTCGCGAGCGCTTGGCCGCGCTGGCGGCCGAACCGCGCACCTTGATCTTCTACGAATCCTCGCATCGCATCGAAGACACGCTGGCCGACGCCGCGACCGCGTTCGGCGCCGAGCGCCCCGCGGCGATCGCGCGCGAACTGACCAAACTGTTCGAGACCGTGCTCGACGGCACCTTAGCGGCGCTGCACGCCCGCGTCGCCGCCGACGCCGATCAACGCAAAGGCGAGTTCGTGTTGTTGATCCAAGGCGCGGGCGACGATGCCCACGCCAAACTCGCGCAAGGCCGCAGGCTGTACGCGAAACTCGCCGAACACTTGCCGCCTTCGGCCGCGGCGAAATTGGCGGCGGAGATCACCGGCGCGCCGAGAAAAGCGCTGTACGGAGGCGATGCGGGTTGAGGGGGGCGACTCGGCCGCATGCCTCGCGCGGCGCCGTGCATCATTCCGCGAGCACGACCCGATCGCGTCCGTCTTCCTTCGCGCGATACAGCGCGCGGTCGGCGCGTACCAGCACATGATCGAAATCGCGGTCGTCCGCAGCCAAGCACGCCACCCCGACCGACGCGGTCGGCGAGATCGTGTCGTCGCCGACCCGAATGTCGATCGCGGCGACCGCTTTGCGCAATCGTTCCGCTGCGGCCAGCGCGTGTTCGGGCGGGATGCCTTCCAACAGCACCGCGAACTCCTCGCCGCCGTAGCGGCCCAGCGTATCGCTGTCGCGGCAGGTCGTGCGCATCGCGTGCGCGACCGCTTTGAGCACGTCGTCGCCCACCGCATGGCCGTAACGGTCGTTGATGGTCTTGAAACGATCGATATCCACGATCGCGACCGCGAAGCCGGTGCCTTTTTCGAGCGCGTTCTCGAAGGCGGCATGGCCGGCATCGGTGATGTAGCGGCGACTATGCACGGAGGTGAGGAAATCGGTCGAGATCGCGATCTCCATTTCCCGTCCGCGCTCGCGCATCATCGCCGCGTGCCGACGTTGCTGCGCATACAGCACGGTCAACACGCCCAACGTGCATAACGCCAGCACCCCGGCGGCCAAGGTGTAGCGGAATTTGTCCTCGCTGGCCGCGGCGAGCAGACGCGCGTTCTCGGCTTTAGCGTTGACTCGCGCCAATTCCGCGTCGCTTTCGGCGTAGCGCAGCCGTTCTTCGAAATCGGCGGCGGCCGCTTCCCGCTCGGTCCGTGCGATTCCATCGCCCAGTTGGATCAGCCGAGCGATCGATTCGGACAGACGTTCTTTGTCCACGCCTTTGAGCTGTAAATCCACCATCGCGCGCACGGTGCGGATTTCGTCCTGATGCAGCTTCAGCGCGGCGAACGCCGTTTGCGCTTGCCGATACAACGCGACCGCCTCGGCGTTGCGGCCCCGTAATTCGAGCGCTTGCGCTTCGGTTTCGTAGCTCAAGCCGTGCAATTGGGTGTTCTTCAGCGCATCGCCGATCGCGCCGATGCGTTCGCCCATGGCGTCGACGGTATCGGCATCGCCGGTCGCGCGCGCCGCGCGGGCGACTTCCAACAACACTTCAGCGGCCAATTTCGGATCGCCGGTCTTCGCCACTAGCGCGTTCGCTTCTTGCAGCAAGACGTTCGCTTCCTCCGCGCGCCCCTGCACGGAAGCGATATGCGCCATGTTGCGCAGCAAGCGCAGACGCATATCGGTCTGCGTTTCGGCCGGGGCATGGGCCAACCCTTCTTTGGCGTAACGATAGGACTCGTCGAGTTTCCCCAGTCGTTCGCTGATCGAGGAATACGCCAATAGCACATCGGCCATCAAGGCGTCGTCGCCGTCGTCGCCCAAGCGGCGCTGCGCTTCGGCCAGCACGCGCGCCGCGCTGTTGAAATCGCCTAAACGCGATAAGCCGCGGCCCAGCGCGATGCGGGCGCGGACTTGCAGGTACACGCTCGACGTGCGATCGGCTTCCAACACAGCGGCGGACCCGGCGCGACGTTGGCAGCGCCAGTCGGCGATCACGCGGCAGGCGTTGGCTTCGGCCAAGGCTAATTTCGCGGCGCCGATGCGATCGCCCTCGGAGAGGGCCTTGCGTGCGTTCGGCAATGCCGCCAAGACCTCGCGCGGTCGTGTCAGCGCTTCGATTTCGAGCGGATGCCGTTCGTCTGCGACGCTCGTGGCGGCGCCAGCGAATGCCGTCGAGATCGCGCACAGCAGCATGAGCGCGACGGCCGCCCAGATCGATGTCGCCGCTGTCTTGCCTCGTGGCGGCGTCTGGGGCGCTCGGTCGATGTCTTGTCGCGTATTGGGCATGGTCGGGCGGGCGTTCCGGCATCGCGCGATGCCTTTGCTGGAGAGGCCTGAATCCCTGGCGAGTGCCGTCTTGATCGATGGCGCATCTAGCGTAGCGCACCCGGCCTGGTTTGATCGGCTTGGGCGGTATTTCTCGGTCGGGTCGCGGGTGTCCGGTCTGAGCCTCCTGTCTGACCCTCCTGTCTGGGCCTGCGCCGCCGACAGCGCGCCCGCCGTCCATTCGTCGGTTCGGCGCCGCTCTCATTCATTTGGTGGTATATTTTTACCAATTGGAGAACAATATGTCCGGCGCAACGACCAAGCCCCGCAAGCTCAAGACGCCCGTAAGCGGCGAGTACAGCGTCAAAAACGCGGCTGCCGCCGGTGCGCTCGCCGCCGTGCCGAAGCGGAAAAAGTCCGTGTCGGGCGTTGCCGCATCGGCGCTGCCGTCGAAGCCGGCTTCGCGCGTCGCCGAGACGCGGCGTGCGTATCGCGTCGCGCCGGTCAAAACGCCGGAAGCCACTGTGTTCGATCGCATGGGCCGTTTGCTCGATCAATCCTTGCGTTGCGAGTCCGATGTGGTGCGCGCGGTCGATGCCGGCTTGCCGGCGGCGGCGTTCGCGCAATTGACGCGCTCGCTCGACATCGATCACGGCTTGATCGCGCCGGAAAGCACGCTGCGGCGCCGCGTTCAGGACAACATGCGTTTCACCACCGACGAATCGGAACGGATGGTGCGCATCGCCCGTGTGCATGCGCTGGCGGTCGATCTGTTCGGCGACGAGGCCGCTGCGCAAGCGTGGCTGAACGCGCCCGGCGTCTACGTGCCCGGCGCCGCGGCGGTCGCGCCGTACAAATTGTCGGTCACCGATTCGGGCGCGCGCTTGGTCGAGGAATTGCTGCTGCGTACCGCGCACGGAATGTTCTGATGCGCTTGTGGCGGATTTCGGCTTACCCGGGTTTGACCGGGCTCGGCGGTACGTTCGTCGATGGTCGCTGGCATACCAAACCGCGGCGCGTGCTCTACGCCGCGGAGCACCCCGCCTTGGCGATGGTCGAAGTGTTGGCGCACATGAATCTCACGGTGGAAACCGTGCCGACCAAATTGCGTTTGATTTCGATCGACGTGGGCAAACGCGCACTGCGCTCGCCGCCGCTGGAATTACCCGGCGGTTGGCAAGCGAATCAACCCACGACGCGGCGTCTCGGTAACCAATGGCTGGATGGCGGCGAGGCGCTGTTGTTGCCCGTCCCCTCGGCGATCTTGCCGGAGTCGCAGAATTATCTGATCAATCCGCAGCACCCGCAGGCGGCGCGCATGCTGACCGAACAGGATCATGGCCCGTTTTGGGTCGATCCGCGCTTCGTGCGCTGACCTTCGAGGTTCGTTTCGACGCTGATGTTCTGATCGACGCTATCCCGGCCGCTGCGCGTCGACGATCAGGTCATTTCGCGCCGCGTTCGACCAGCACCGCGGCGTAGGCCTTGTCCTCGACCAGAATGTGCTCGGCCAGCCACGTTTTAAGGTACTTCAGCAAATCCGCGGCGACGCTGGCTTCGCCTTTCGACTGCCGGGTTTCGCACTCTTCGATCATATGAACGAACGCGTGGTGTGCGTGCGCGTGATCGCTCGCCTCTTCATAGCGGTACACCTGGAACATCGCCTCTTCGTAGGCGAAATGGACTTTGGTGTAATTGCGCAAACGCTCGAGCACTTTCTGCAGCGACAAGCTGCTGCGCCCGTTGTCGACGGCATCGCTCAGCTCGTTGATATAGCCGATCAGCAGGCGGTGCTGGCGATCGACGCTGTCCAAACCCACCGATAATCCCGGCGTCCACTCGAAAAATGCCATCGTGCCCCCGTTCGCCCCATCGGCAGTCGGGAGTCTCTTCGGACATCGGTGCCTCGGCATTGATCGAGATCAAATCGGCGGGTGCCGTACGCCAGATGCCGGGGGCCGCGTCAGCGCGTCGGCGCGTAGGCGTAGCGGATCAGGCGCACGATCTTCCAACCGTTTTGCGCGCGATGCCAAATCGCGACGAATCGTGTGGATGTGCCGTCGCAGATGTCGGAGGCGCGCGCGCAGAACCTCTGTTCGCCGATCTGTATCGCGCCGTCGATGGCGCCGGTATGGCCGGGCAGGGCTTCGACCCGTTGCGCGGACGCCGTGGTCTCGCGCCGAAACGCGCAATCCTGACGGCGTACTTCGTCCACATGCGCGGCGATGCCGCGAAGATGCCCGCGTTCGGCGAAGATCAACTCGGCGTCGCGGCTGAAGATATCGTACAAACGTCGCGTCTTGCAGGCGTCGTAGGCATCGCTCAAGCGCGCGTCCATCGCGAGAATTTCGCGCTGGAGCGATTCTGTGGTCGTGGGATGCGCCGTTTGCGCGGCGGCAGGGAGACCGGCGAGCGCCGCAAAGCCGAAGGCTGCGACGATGGACGAGAGCAAGCGGTGGAATCGGGAAGGCATGAGGGTCTCCATCGATGATGGGCGAATGCGAGGCGCATTCGCCCGCGCCGCGTGCGAGGCGACGAGCGATGCGAAGGGAAGCGATGAGAAGGAATTCGAGCAGGAACCGTGCGGGCAAGGCGCGGACAACGCGCCGCTGCGATGCAAAGAGATGCGGCAATCCGCTGAAAATGTCGATGCCGCGCCGCACCATCGGCGGCGTCGGCGCAGACGCGACCGCGCGATCAGGCGATGCGCTGGCTCAGTCGGAAATACAGCAATTGACCGGCGCCGGTCGCGATGGCGAGCAGAGCGAAACTCCCCGCGCTCGGCCGCGTCCAGCCGAAGGCTTCGAGCAAAGCGAAGGCCAGACCGATCGCGACCAGAAAAATGCCCCAGCGCAGAGATGCCAGACGCCGCTGTCGGGCGTCGTGTTGCAGCAGCTCGGCCATCAGCGGCTGAGAGATGCCTTCCTTCAGCGTGCGATAGCGCAGAATCGTGTCGAGGACCGCCTTGAACGCGATGGTGATGCTGGCGAACAGAGCGAGGGGCACGATGACTTGTTTGACGAGCAGCAGTTCCATGATGAATGTCCGATGGTCGATTCGGGTTCGCGTTGCGGGCGTCGCGGCGACGCCTGCGGTTCGATGAGATAGATACGACCGGTCGCGCCGCGGTTGCATCGAAAACATTGCAACCGAAACCCCACTATGCGTATCCATCCGGAGAGATGACCGACACGCCCACACGTTCCGATGACCGCGGCCTCGTCGACGCCGTTCTCGGCGGCGAGCCGGGCGCGTTCGACCGCTTGGTTCGCGAGCACCAGACCCTGTGCTGGCATATCGTGCTGAAGCTGGTGCGCGATCCGGACGATGCGCAGGATCTGTGTCAGGAAACGTTTCTGCGCGTCCATCGCTATTTGAGTCAGTATCGATTCGACAGCGCGCTACGCACCTGGATCGGTCGTATCGCCTACAGCGCGGCGCTGCGGCATTTGGAGCGCCGTCGACTGCCGTTGGCGGACGATCCCCTTCTGGTCGATGCCGATGATGCCGAAGGCGGACGCAGCGATGCGCTCGATCGCATCCCCGGCGACGACGATCTCCAGGCCCGCCTCGAGCAAACGCAGATCGATGCGATCGTGCGAAGGCATATGGATCGATTGCCGCCGATCCAATCCCTGCTGCTGACGCTTTATCACCTCGACGAGCTGACGATTCCGGAAATCGCGGCGACCACGGGTTTGCCGTCCGGCACCATCAAAAGCCATTTATCCCGAGCGCGCGTGCGATTGCGCGATTCGCTCGCGACCGTGTTGGGAGAACGAGCATGACGACCCACGATTCCCCGAGCGGCTCCGCCCACGACGCAACCCGCGATGGAGCGGATGACGATGTCGATGCGCGTTGGGCGCAGCAAGAGCGCGTGCGCAAAGCGGTCGCCGCGGGTGCGCATGCGCCGCTGCTCGATCGCGCGCTGTACGCGGCGCTGACGAAGGAGGCATTGCCGAAGTTGCCTGTGGATTTCACCGTGAAAACCGCGGCGATGAGCGAGCGATTGGCCGATGCCCGCCATCGGATCGCGCGATTCCGCATGCTGTCGTATCGGCTGTTCGCTTTGCTGTATCTGCCCGCGATCGCCGTGACTGTGTGGCTGTTCGCCGCCGACCTGCCCGAATTCTGGATGCGGCTGGTGCCCGAGCAGCGCGCGCCCTTGCTGTGGGCGGGCGCCGTCGCGGCGCTGTGGTCGATCGCTTCGCTGATCGAGCGTTGGCGATTGCGACGTCGATCCGCGCTCGAGCAATGAACTGCGAGCCATGTACCGCGAGTGGTGACGCCGACGAACGCTTCAGCGGGTGCGGGCCGCGGGATCGTGCGAGAATGCGCGCACGGAGTCGGCCGGGCAGTCGCGTCGCGCGTTTTCATTTCGGTGGAGACGAGCGCCGAGGAAAGTCCGGGCTCCACAGGGCACGGTGCCAGGTAACGCCTGGGCGGCGCGAGCCGACGGAAAGTGCAACAGAAAGATACCGCCGATGGCCCGCGGCTCTCACCAGTCGCGTGGATCAGGTAAGGGTGAAATGGTGCGGTAAGAGCGCACCGCGAGTCCGGTAACGGACCGGCACGGCAAACCCCACCGGGAGCAAGACCAAATAGGGAGGCAATGCCGCGGCCCGCGGTGTCTCCGGGTAGGTTGCTTGAGCGTATCGGCGACGATGCGCCTAGAGGAATGACTGTCCACGACAGAACCCGGCTTATAGGCCGACTCCGTTCTTTCTCGGCGCGGCCGAGAAAGAACCCAAAGTTCGCTGCGCGAACCTTGGGCCCCACGGCGCGCTTCCACACCCCCGCTCGCGCGTTGCGCGAGCCGCGCCCTGACTCAGAGGGCGCTCGGTTGGTGAGATTGGATATGTTGTCTTGCGTCTTGGTCTTTCAGGATTGAAGTCGAAATCGTGGCTGCGCGAATCTCGCGCATCAGAGCCCGCTACCGTGCCGCGCTCCGTTTTTCTAGGCGAAGCCGAGAGAGAACCCAACGTTCGTGATGCGAACCTTGGGCCCCACGGCGCGCTTCCACACCCCCGCTCGCGCGTTGCGCGAGCCGCCCCCTGACTCAGGGGGCGCTCGATCGTCGGGATTTGGAAGTGATGCATTTGCGAGAGCCGCGTCTGACTTAGAAGGCGAAATTCGAGTCGCATCCTGCGAATCGTCGCTGGTCTTGGGTGCGGGCTTCTTTGCGCTCGAAAACCGGCGGTTGGGGGATTAAGGGTGCGTTCCAGCCCTGTCGGCCGCCCCCTGAGACGGCTGTGCAGGCATCGTCTGACCCCCGATCTCGCAGAGTTGTGAGATGAGCGAGCCGTGGGAAAGCGTGGGTCCGTCCCATCCCGGGCGTCGCAACCGGAGCGTCCGGCGACCGAGGCTCGGGCCGTTCATTTCGATCCTGGGCGGAGGCTCTAAAAGCACCCAAAATCTCAAAATTTGAGACGAAACAGAGGCTTGTGGATAAACCTTGAACTATTCTCTGAACAGTTGCGCAAGTCATTGACCTGCCTAGCGAAATTGCCCATCGAAAGTTGTTGACAACCCTGTGGGGCACTCCTAATGTGGCGACCTGTGGGAAAACTTGGCAATTAGTGGTTTTCCAGTCCCCCTCAAGCCCGCCGCAGACGGGCCCCGACCCAGGCCGCAACGTGTTCCAAGGTGAGACCGCCATCACAATCGACGATAAGGGCCGGCTGGCGATTCCGACCGGTTACCGGGAGTCGATCGTGGCCGCCTGCGAGAACCGTCTGGTCGTGACCTACAACCCGTTCGAGGCCGGCTCGCTCTATCTCTACCCGCAGCCTGTGTGGGAGAAGGTCCGCGACCAAGTCAACGCCCTGCCGCGCACCAAGAGCGTCAGCCGTAGTTTGCAGTTGAAGTTGGTCGGTGCGGCGATGTTCGTCGAACCCGATGGCAGCGGTCGTATCGGTATCCCCGCGAGCCATCGCAATGCGGTCGGCATCGAGAAAAAAGCGGTGCTGCTGGGGATGGGCGACAAGTTCGAATTGTGGAGCGAGCAGGCGCACCACGCGCAGATCCGCACGACGCTGAGCGACGCGGACCTGGGCGAAGCGCTGCTCGATTTGCAGTTGTGATCGCGGGTGGCGCGGGAGCGACGCCCGCCCACCTTCCGGCGTCGAGCGCGGCCGTGTCGCATCTGCCTGTGATGTACGCGCAGGTCTTGGAAGGGCTGCGGATTCGCCAGGACGGCACGTATTTGGATGGCACGTTCGGGCGCGGCGGTCATGCGCGCGGCGTGCTCGGCCAGTTGAATGCCGGAGGTCGATTGCTGCTGATGGACAAGGATCCCGAAGCGATCCGTGTCGCCGAACGCGAGTTCGGTGCGGACGCGCGCGTCGCGATCCAGCGCGGCAGCTTCGCGGATCTGGGCGAATGGTCGGCGGTGGGCGAGGGCCTGGACGGCGTGTTGTTCGATCTGGGCGTGTCGTCGCCGCAGTTGGACGTGGCCGAGCGCGGCTTCAGCTTCGCGAAAGACGGCCCGCTGGACATGCGCATGGATCCCGATCGCGGCGAAAGCGCGGCGCAGTGGTTAGCGCGCGCCGACGAGCGCGAGATCGCCGATGTGCTGTGGACCTACGGCGAAGAGAAGCACAGCCGCCGCATCGCGCGCGCCCTCGTCGCGCGCCGCGCGACCGAGCCTTTCTTGCGTACCGCGCAATTGGCCGAACTCATCGCCTCGGCGGTGCCGCGCGGTAAAGACAAAAGCCATCCGGCGACGCGCAGCTTCCAGGCGATTCGCATCTTCGTCAATCGCGAACTCGACGATCTCGAACGCGGTCTCGACGCCGCCTACGCCGCGCTCAAACCGGGCGGACGTCTGGTCGTGATCAGCTTCCATTCCTTGGAGGATCGCATCGTCAAGCGTTTTGTCGCCGGTCGCGCCAAGGCGCCGCCCGCGAACCGCCGGATGCCGGAGATCGCCGTGTTCGTGCCGACGCTGCGCGGCATCGGCGACGCGCAAAAAGCCGATGCGATCGAACTGTCCGCCAATCCCCGCGCTCGCAGCGCGGTGTTGCGCGTGGCCGAAAAATTGCCGGGTGCCGCATGAGCGCTCGCGTCCTGCTGGTCGTACTGGTGTTGGCGAATCTGATCTCGGCGATCGGCGTCGTTCATGCACGGCATCGCCATCGCGAACAATTTTTCGCGTTGACGCGCTTGGAGAAAGCGCGGGACGAGTTGAATATCGAATTCAGCCGACTGCAGTTGGAACAAGCGACGTTCGCGGAAAGCAATCGTGTCGATAAGATCGCGCGCGAGCGGCTGGGCATGAAAACGCCGGAACCGGGCGATACCGCCGTGGTGCAGCCATGACCGGACGTCGGCTATCGAATGGGCCATTAAACGGACCACCGAACGAGCGCGGCGGCGAAGCGCGCGGCTGGGCGGCCCGGCTTCGCGAGCGTTTTCGCGGCGGCGCCGATCGCCGTGGCGCCGGCGGTCGCGGGCGCGCGCAATTCGATTTGCGCGGACGATTGATGCTGGTGTCGGGCGGATTGGGTCTGTGCGCCGTCGCGCTGATCGGTCGCGCCGTGGACGTGCAACTGGTCCGCAGCGAGTTCTATCAAAAGCAAGGCGAAGAACGATTCCTGCGCGAGATCACGATCCCGACTTCGCGCGGGATGATCACCGATCGCAACGGCGAACCGTTGGCCGTGTCCACGCCGGTGGAATCGGTGTGGGCCAATCCGCAGGAAGTGCTGAAATCGCCGGAGCAATTGCCGCGTTTGGCGGCGGCGCTGGGGACCGACACCGATACGCTGTCGCGCAAACTCGCGCAGCGCGCGGATAAGGAATTCGTCTATCTCAAGCGCCGCATCAACCCGAACGAAGCGCGCCGCATCCTCGCTCTCGGCATCCCCGGCGTAGCCTCGCAGCGCGAATACCGTCGGTTCTATCCGCAGGGCGAAGCCATCGCGCACGTGCTGGGTTTCACCAATATCGACGACGCCGGCCAAGAAGGTCTCGAATTGGCGTTGGACGAGTGGCTGCGCGGCAAGCCGGGCATGAAGCGCGTGATTCGCGATCGCAACGGCCGCATCGTCGAAGAGGTCGGTCTGATCCGCGCCGCCGAACCGGGCAAAAACGTCACGCTCACCATCGATCGTCGCATCCAGTATTTGGCGTATCGCGAACTGAAGGCCGCGCTCGCCGAAACCCGCGCGACCAGCGGTTCGGTCGTAGTGTTGGACGTCGCGACCGGCGAAGTGTTGGCGATGGCGAATCTGCCGTCGTTCAATCCCAATGCGGTGACGCTGGGCAACCGCGATGCGCATCGCAATCGCGCGGTGACCGACGTGATCGAGCCGGGCTCGACGATGAAGCCGATGACGGTCTCCGCCGCGCTGGAAGCGGGCGTGATCACGCCGCACACGATGTTCGATACCAACCCGGGTTGGATTCCCAACGGACGTTGGAAAACCACGGACACGCACAACTACGGCGTGCTCGACACCACCGGTGTGATCCGCAAAAGCTCGAACATCGGTTCGGCGAAGATCGTGCATCGATTGTCGAGCCAGCAATTTTACGATTTTCTGGTGCGAATGGGGTACGGCCGCAGCACGAACAGCGGCTTTCCCGGCGAAAGCCCCGGTAGTTTGCCGAAGCCGCAGTTTTGGAGCGGCACCACCAAGCAAACGATGGCCTACGGCTACGGGATGAACGCCACGCCGCTGCAGATCGCGCGCGCTTACGCCGCGATGGGCAACGGCGGTAAAGCCTTGCGTCCGACGTTCGTGAAAGGCGACCTCGCCGAAGCCGAGGACGTGCTGGATCCGCGCATCGCAGGCGATGTGATGAAGATGATGCAGACCGTGACCGAGCCCGGCGGCACCGCCACGCAGGCGGCGATTTTGGGTTATCACGTCGCCGGCAAAACCGGCACTGCGCGCATTTCGTACAACGGTACGTATTCGCGTCGCTACAACGCATTCTTCGCCGGTTTGGTGCCGGTGGACCGTCCGCGTTTCTCGATGGTGGTGGTGCTGAAAGATCCCGATCCGTCGCTCGCCTACACCGGCGGGTTGGTGTCCGCGCCGGTGTTCAAGAACGTGATGGAAGGCGCGTTGCGCTTGATGGACGTGCCGCCGGACGACATCGACACGTGGCTGGCGGCGCAACGCAACGCCGATCGCACGCCCCCGCTCGCGGTCGGTGCGCCCACGCCGCAAACCGTGTCGCCTGCGTCGCCCATCGTCGGCCGCGCTGCGCACATGCCTGCGATCGCTGCATCGCCTGCTGCGGAAGACGAAACCGCGCTGCCGCAGGCCATCGATGCCGGAGGCGCGCGATGAGCCAGGCGATGAGCGACACCATGCGCCGCATGCGGTTGACCGATCTGTTGCCGGATGTCGCGGAAGTGCCGCAGACACTGGAGATTTCGGGTCTCGTGCAGGACAGTCGCGCGGTACGCCCGGGCGATGTATTCGTGGCCATCGCGCCGGTCGCGAACGGCCCGTCCAGCATGCACGGTTTGAATTTCGTTGCGCACGCCGTGGACGCGGGCGCGTCGGTCGTGCTGTTCGAGGCCCCGACGCCGACCGACATCGCGTTGCCGGATTCGATTTCGGTGCCGATGATCGCGGTGCCGAACCTGCGTGCGCGTCTTGGCGCGATGGCGGATCGTTTCTACGGCGAAGCCACGCGCGCCATGACCGTCGTCGGCGTGACCGGCACCAACGGCAAAACCTCGATCGTGCAACTGCTGGCGCAGGCGTGGACCATGCGCGGCCGCTGCGCGGGTACCGTCGGCACGCTCGGCGTCGGTCTGTACGGACAAGCGTTGCCGACCGGCTTCACCACGCCGCTGGTGCTGCAACTGCATCGCGAACTCGCGCGTTTGCGCGACGAAGGCGCCGATGCGGTGGCGATGGAAGTCAGCTCGCACGCGCTCGACCAGGGTCGCGTGGATAGCGTGCGTTTCGAAGTCGCGGTCTTCACCAATCTCACCCGCGATCATCTCGATTATCACGGCACGATGGACGCGTACGGCGAAGCGAAAGCGAAACTGTTCGCTTGGCCGGGTTTGTCGGCGGCCGCGATCAACTTGGACGATGCGTTCGGTCGCGATTTGCACGCGAATTTGCCGGCGCATGTGCGCGGCATCGGTCTGAGCTCGCGCGGCGCAGCGGGTGCGACCGTGCGCGCCGACGACATCGCACTCGATCTGTCCGGCCTGCGCTTCACGCTGCGCATCGGCGACATCGCCTTGCCGCTGCGCTCGTCCTTGCTCGGTCGTTTCAACGTCGACAATCTGCTGGCCGTCGCCGGTGCGCTGCATGCGCTCGGCGAGTCGGCCGACGACATCGCGACGACGCTCGCGGCGCTGGAGCCGGTGAACGGTCGTATGAATCGTCTCGGCGGCGATGGCCGTTTGCCGTTGGTCGTCGTCGATTACGCCCACACGCCGGATGCGTTGGAACAGGCCTTGTCGAGTTTGCGCGCCCATGCGCAGGCACGATTGATTTGCGTCTTCGGCTGCGGCGGCGATCGCGACCGCGGCAAGCGCCCGCAGATGGCCGCGATCGCCGAAGCCGGCGCCGATCTGGCCATCGTCACCGACGACAACCCGCGCACCGAGAGCGGCGACGCGATCGTCGCCGACATTCTCGCCGGTTTCCGTGCGCCCGAACGCGCGGTCGTCGAACGCGACCGCGGCGCGGCCATCGCGCGCGCGATTGCGCTCGCCGATACGAACGACATCGTGTTGATCGCCGGCAAAGGCCACGAACCGTATCAAGAGATTCACGGTGTGCAGTATCCGTTCGACGATGCCGCGACCGCGCGCAAGGCGTTGGAGATGCGCGCATGAAGCCCTTGTCGCTGAAGTGGATGACGCAGATCGTCGGCGGTTGCTTGATCGCGACGAAAAACATCGGCGATGCCGCTGTGGACGCGATCGTCACCGATACGCGTAAGCTGAGCGCCGATGCCCCGGGCGCGCCGTTGTTCGTCGCGTTGGTGGGCGAGAATTTCGACGGTAACGATTACGTCGTCCGCGCCGCAGCGCTCGGTGCGCACGCGGCCTTGGTGTCGCGCTACGCCGAAGACGCCGCCGCGCTGCCGCAGATCGTGGTCGAGAACACCGAACTCGCATTGGCGCGGCTCGCGACCGCGATGCAGCGCGTGCGCACGGTCAAAACCTTCGCGATCACCGGCAGCAACGGCAAGACCAGCGTCAAAACCTTGACCACCGTGATCGCGGACGCCGCCGCTGCGGCGCACGGCGGACGCGCGTATTCCACGCCGGGCAATCGCAACAACGAAATCGGTTTGCCGCTGGCGGTGATCGACGCGCCGGAAAACGCCGATTACGCGATCTACGAAATGGGCACCGGAAAACCCGGCGATATCGCCTATCTCACCGCGATCGCGCCGCCGGACGTGGCGCTGGTGAACAATGTCGCGCCCGCGCATTTGGAGCGCATGGGCAGTCTCCTCGAAATCGCCAACACCAAGGCAGCGGTGTACGACGATCTGCGCGAAGGCGGCGTCGCTGCGATCAACGCCGACGATGCGTTCGCGCCGTATTTCGAGGCGCGTGCGATGGCGAAGCCGGGACGTCGCGTGCTGCGGTTCGCGTTGGACGCGAACGCGGACATCGGCGCCCGCGAGATCGCGCTCGGCGAAGACGGCAGCCGTTTCGTCTTGATGACACCCGAAGGCGAGGCGAACGTTTCGCTGTCGATGCCCGGTCGTCATAACGTGCTCAACGCGCTCGCCGCCGCCGCGTTGGCGTCGGGTGCGGGCATTCCGCTGGCGCTGATCGCCGAAGGTTTGAATGCGGCGCGTCCGGTCGCCGGGCGGATGAATCTGCATCGCTTGTCGAACGGCGCCACGCTGATCGACGACAGTTACAACGCCAATCCCGGCTCGCTGATCGCCGCGTTCGACACGCTCGCGACCAGCGGCGGCGAACGTTGGCTGGCGCTCGGCGATATGCGCGAACTCGGTGCGGATGCCGCAGCGTTGCACGCCGATATCGGCCGTCGCGCGAAAGCGTCGGGTATCGCGCGTCTGTACGCGCTCGGCGAACTCAGTACGTCCGCGGCGAACGCCTTTGGGGAAGGCGCGCGGACGTTCGACGACCATGCCGCGTTGGCGGCGGCGCTGCGCGCGGATCTATCCGCCGCGCCCGCGTCGCATGCGTTGCGCGTGCTGGTCAAAGGCTCGCGCGGAAGCGCGATGGACGCGATCGTCAAAAATATTCTCGCCGACGGCGCTTTCGCCGAACGCCGGGTTGGGGGAGATGCGCATGCTGCTTGAACTCACGCGATGGCTGGAACAGTTGCAAAGCCTGTTCGGTCTGTTCGGCTACCTCACGTTCCGCGGCATTCTCAGCGCCTTGACCGCGTTGACGCTGTCGTTGTGGTGGGGGCCGGCGATCATCGCCAGACTCGCGCAGCTCAAAGGCGGCCAGCCGATCCGCAAAGACGGCCCGCAATCGCATTTTTCCAAAGCCGGCACGCCGACGATGGGCGGCGCCTTGATTCTGTTGACCGTCACCGCGTCGGTGCTGCTGTGGGGCGATCTGCGCAACCGCTACGTTTGGACGGTGTTGTTGGTGATGATCGCCTACGGCGCGATCGGCTGGTGGGACGACTGGATCAAGATCGTCAAACGCGATCCGAACGGCATGCGTTCGCGCACCAAATACGCGTTGCAGTCGGTGTTCGGCTTGGCGACCGGTCTGTTCCTGTACTACACCGCGGACGTGGACGCCGCGACCACGCTCTACATTCCGTTCTTCAAGAACGTGGCGCTGCCGCTGGCGGGCATGGCGGGCGCGATTTTCTTCGTCGGTATCGCGTATTTCTGGATCGTCGGCTTCTCCAACGCGGTGAATCTCACCGACGGTCTCGATGGTCTCGCGATCATGCCGACCGTACTCGTCGCCTGCGCGCTCGGCGTGTTCGCCTACGCGTCGGGTAATGCGGTGTTCTCCGAATATCTCGGCATTCCGAAAGTGCCGGGCGCGGGCGAATTGGTCATCATCTGCGCGGCGATCGCCGGTGCGGGTTTAGGGTTCTTGTGGTTCAACACCTACCCGGCGATGGTGTTCATGGGCGACATCGGCGCGCTCGCGCTCGGTGCTGTGCTCGGTTGCGTCGCGGTGATCGTGCGTCAAGAACTCATTTTGGTGGTGATGGGCGGCATCTTCGTCATCGAAACCTTGTCGGTGATGATCCAAGTCGCGTCGTTCAAACTCACCGGTAAGCGTGTGTTTCGGATGGCGCCGATCCATCACCACTTCGAATTGAAAGGCTGGCCGGAGCCGCGCGTGATCGTGCGCTTTTGGATCATCTCGGTGATCCTGGTGCTGGTCGGCCTCGCCACGTTGAAGGTGCGTTGATGGCGAAGTGGCTGTCATTGCCGCGTTCGCTGCCGACCTTCCGGTTCGGTCAGCAAGCCACGCGTTTGGATGCGCTGCCCGGGCGTTACGACCCGTGGCTGCTCGGCGCGTCGATCGCATTGGCGTGCCTGGGTGTGGTGATGGTCGCCTCCAGTTCGATCGCGATCGGCGTGGGTTTGGATGTCGGCCCTTACTACTTCCTCGTCAAGCATCTCATCTTCTTGGCGATGGGCGTCCCACTCGCGGCGGTGTTGATGCGCACCGAATTGAAAGCGATCGAGCAGCGCGACCGCTTGTTGCTGGTGTGCAGCGTGGCCATGTTGATTCTGGTGTTCCTCCCCGGCATCGGCAAAACCGTGAACGGCGCGCGGCGTTGGTTGAATTTCGGTTTCACCACGTTCCAAGCGGTGGAAGCGGTGAAGCTGATGTACATCGTTTGGCTATCCAGTTATTTGGTGCGCTTCCGCGACGAGGTCAACGCGACCTGGGGCGCGATGCTGAAGCCACTGGGCGTCGCCACGCTATTGATGGCGCTGTTGATCCTGCAGCCTGATTTCGGCTCGCTGTCGCTGATTCTCGCGATCACCGCCGGCATGCTCGTGCTCGGCGGCGTGCATTTGCCGCGGATGTTCGGTCCGGTGTTGGTCGGTTTGCCGGTGCTGGCGTTCATCGCGATCGCCGAGCCGTATCGCTGGCGCCGATTCACCTCGTTCTGGGACCCGTGGGCCGATCCGTTCGGCAGCGGTTATCAGTTGTCGAACGCGTTGATGGCGATCGGTCGCGGCGAATGGTTCGGCGTCGGTCTCGGCGCGTCGGTGCAAAAACTATCGTATCTGCCGGAAGCGCATACCGACTTCATTCTCGCGGTGATCGCCGAAGAGCTGGGTTTCGTCGGCGTGTGCGTCGTCGTCGCGCTGTTTTCGCTGCTGGTCGGTCGCGGCCTGTGGATCGGCCTGAAATGCGTGGAAATGCGGCGTCACTTCGCCGGCTATTGCGCGTTCGGCGTGTCGTTGTGGATGGCCCTGCAGAGTTTCGTCTCGATCGGCGTGAATCTCGGTCTGTTGCCGACCAAAGGCCTGACGCTGCCGTTGGTGTCGTCGGGCGGTTCCAGCTTGCTCGGCACCTGCGCGGCGCTCGGTCTGTTGCTGCGCGTGTCCTACGAATTGGACCGCGCCGAACGGCAAGTCGCGCGTTTGCGCGGCGATGCGGCGCAAACTTCGGTCGCGATGCCCGTCACCGCGCAACCGATCGCCACGTCGGCATCGTCTGCGGCGGCGGCAGGAACGGCGCGCGCCACCGCGACCGCTGCGCGCGGTACCAGCCGCTTGCGCGACCGCATCGAACCGAGTTTCGGGAGGGGCGCATGAGCGCGCCGCGTACCGAATCGATGAGCGCGCCGTCCATGGATGCGACCGCGTCCGCGTCGCGTCCGGTGATGATTTTCGCCGGCGGCACGGGCGGACATATTTTTCCGGGCCTCGCCGTCGCTGCCGCGCTGCGTGCGCGCGATGTGCCGGTGGTGTGGATGGGCGCGGACGGCGGGATGGAAACGCGCTTGGTGCCGCAAAATGGAATCGCGATCGAGACCATTCCGATTCAAGGCTTCCGCGGCAAAGGCCTGGTCGCGTTGTTGCGTTTGCCGATGCGCTTGCTCGCCGCGGTGCGCGCCGCCGCGCGCGTGCTGCGTCAGCATCGTCCGCGCGCGGTCGTCAGCTTCGGCGGTTTCGCCGCGGGGCCGGGCGGCATCGCGTCCGCCATCGCCGGCATTCCGCTATTGGTCCACGAACAAAACCGTGCGCCGGGCATGACCAATCGCGTGCTCGCGAGAGTCGCGCGCCGGGTGTTGACCGGTTTTCCCGATAGTTTTCCGGGCAAAGAAACCGTCGTCGGCAATCCGGTGCGCGACGCGATCCTGCGCATCGCGCCGCCCGCGCTGCGTTTGCATCGCGAAGACGGCGAATTCCGCGTGTTGATCCTCGGCGGAAGCCAAGGCGCGCGCGCATTGAACCAATCCGTGCCGCAAGCTTTGCGCGCATTGCGCGGCGATCCCGCGTTCGCCGATCGCTTGCTGGTCCGCCATCAATGCGGCGAGAAAATGCGCGAAGAAGCCACGCAGGCCTACGCCGAATCGGGCGTGGACGCATCGATCGAGCCGTTCATCGCCGATATGGCCGAAGCCTACGCCTGGGCGGATTTGGTGATTTGTCGTGCCGGCGCGCTGACGCTCGCGGAAGTCTGCGCGGCCGGCGTCGCCAGCGCGATCGTGCCGTTGCCGACTGCGGTGGACGACCACCAAACCAAGAACGGCATGTTCTTGGTCGAGCGCGGTGCGGCGCGTTTGTGCAAACAGAACGACACGTTGGCCGACGCGTTGGCGACGACGCTGCGCGAACTCGCGGTCGATGCGCCGAAACGATTGGCGATGGCCGAGGCCGCGCGCGCATTGGCGAAACCCGATGCCGCCGAGCGCGTCGCCGATGCGGTGTTGGAGGTGTCGCGATGAAAGCGGTAATCGGGAATGGGGAATCGGGAATCGTTGAGCGCGCGTGTCGCGATGCGCTCCGTGGGTGCTTTTCGCCGTTCCGATTCCCCATTCCCGATTCTCGATTCCCGGCTCTTCCGACGCCCCATTCCCGATTCCCCATTCCCGGTTCCTTACGATGATCCGCCGCCTTCTCCACACCAAAGACGTCTCCCGCGCGTTTCCGCGCGTGCATTTCGTCGGCATCGGCGGCGTCGGCATGAGCGGCATCGCGGAAGTGCTGTGTACGCTCGGTTATCGCGTGTCCGGTTCGGATCAGGCCGATAACGCTGTGACCCGTCGCCTCGCGTCGCTCGGTGCTGTCGTCCATCGCGGGCATGCCGCCGCCAATGTGTTGGGCGCCGATTGCGTGGTGGTATCGAGCGCGATCAAACGCGATAACCCCGAATGGATGGAAGCGCGCGCGCAGCGCATTCCGGTGGTGCCGCGCGCGGAAATGCTCGCCGAGTTGATGCGCTTCCGTCGCGGCATCGCCATCGCCGGTACGCACGGCAAAACCACCACCACCTCGCTCACCGCCAGCGTGCTGGGCGAGTGGGGGCTCGATCCGACCTTCGTGATCGGCGGGCAATTGCTCGCGGCCGGCGCGAACGCGCGCTTGGGCAGCGGCGATTGGCTGGTGGCCGAAGCCGACGAAAGCGACGGCAGTTTCTTGCGTTTGAACCCGCTCATCGCAGTGGTGACGAACATTGATGCCGATCATTTGGAGAATTACGGCGGCGATTTCGCGCGTGTGCAAGCCGCGTTCTCAGAATTCCTGCATCGTCTGCCGTTCTACGGTTTGGCGGTGTTGTGCATCGACGACCCGGAAGTGGCGGCGCTGGCCGCGGAAACGCCGCGTCACATCATCCGTTACGGATTTTCGGCGGACGCCGATGTGCGTGCCGAAGATGTCGAACAACGCGGCGGCTGCATGCACTTCACGCTCTGCCTGACCGACGGCAGTCGCACGCCGGTCAAATTGGCGTTGCCTGGCCGCCACAACGTGCAGAACGCGCTGGCCGCCGCGACCATCGGTTGGCAACTCGGCGTCACCCCGCAGGCGATCGCACGTGCGCTCGAGAGCTTCGCCGGCATCGGCCGTCGCTTCAATCTGCTGGCCGAGCCGACCACGCCGCAGGGCGCGAAAGTGCAGTTGGTGGACGATTATGGCCATCACCCGAAAGAACTCGACGCGGTGTTCGAGGCGGCGCGCGGCGGTTGGCCGGAGCGTCGCCTGGTCGTCGCGTTCCAACCGCATCGCTACAGCCGTACGCGCGATCTCTTCGATGATTTCGCCGCGGTGCTGTCGAACGTCGATGTGCTGGTGTTGACCGAGGTGTATCCCGCGGGCGAAGCGCCGATCGCCGGCGCCGACGCGAAATCGCTCGCGCGCAGCATCCGCGCACGCGGTCGTATCGATCCGGTCGTCGTCGGCAGCGCGCAAGAACTCTCCAGCGTGTTGCCGGACGTACTGCGCGACGGCGATCTGCTGCTGATGATGGGCGCGGGCGATATCGGCGCCGCCGCGCAGCACATCGCGGCGCACGGTTTCTCCGCCCCGCATTCCGACACAAACAAATCCTGAGGCCCGAGTCGTGACGTTCTCTTTCGCCATCCCGCGCATCCAAAACTCCGCCGACTTCGGCCGCGTCGCCGTGCTGATGGGCGGCACCAGCGCCGAGCGCGAGGTGTCCTTGGATTCCGGGCGCAACGTGCTCGACGCGCTGCGCGCGCGCGGCATCGATGCGCATGCGGTGGACGGCATTCCGGCGTTGATCGAGGCCTTGATCGCGAAGAAATTCGATCGCGTTTTCAACATTCTGCACGGCAATAAAGGCGGCGGCGAAGACGGCGTGCTGCAAGGCGTGCTGGAAGCGCTGAATGTGCCCTATACCGGCTCGGGCGTGCTCGGTTCGTCGCTGACGATGGACAAGATCCGCACCAAGCAGGTGTGGCTCAGCGAGGGTCTGCCGACGCCGAAGTTCGTGCGTTTGCCGGCGAGCGCGCGCGGCGCGGGCATGCGCGAGGCCGCGCAGGCATTGGGTTTTCCGGTCTTCGTGAAACCGGCGTGCGAAGGTTCCAGCGTCGGCGTGTTCCGCGTGCTCGCCGAGGCCGATCTGGCGCCCGCCGAAGCCTTCGCCGCGAACTACCCGGGCGAGTTGCTGATGGAGCAGATGGTGCAGGGCGAGGAATTCACCGTCGGTGTGCTCGGCGAGGTGGCTTTGCCGTCGATCCGCATCGTGCCGGCGGGCGAGTGGTACGACTACCATGCCAAATACGTGGCCGACGACACGCAGTATCTGTGCCCCGGTTTGGACGGGGACGACGAAGACACGATTCGCGATCTCGCCTTGCGCGCGTTCCGCGCCGCAGGCGGCCGTGGCTGGGGACGCGTCGACGTGATGCGCGATCGCCGCCTCGGTTTCCAACTGATCGAGGTCAACACCGCGCCCGGCATGACCAGTCATTCGTTGGTGCCGAAAGCCGCGGGTCAACTCGGCATCGATTTCGAAACCTTGTGCTGGTTGGTTCTCGAGACCAGTCTGCCGGACGCCGGCTTGCAGGAGACGCGCGCACGATGAACGCGTTCTTGCGCCTGCTCGCATGGATGCTTGCGCTGCTGTTGGTGGCGTTGCCGGTCGTGGCCGTGATCAACGGCTGGATCGGCGCCGATCGCTGGCCGCTGCGCACGCTGCGTGTGGTCGGCGAATTGCAGCGCGTCGACGACGCCGCTCTGCGCGCGGCGGTGCGTCCGTACGCGCAGCGCGGGTTCTTCGCCGTGCGTTTGGACGAGGCGCAAACGGCGGTCGCGAAATTGCCGTGGGTCGAGCGCGCCGAAGTGCGCAAACAATGGCCGGACGTGTTGATCGTGCAAGTGACCGAACACCGCCCGTTCGCGTGGTGGGGCGACGATCGCCTGCTGTCCGAACGCGCCAAGATTTTTCCGGCCACGGGCGTCGCGGCGCCGAAAGGCTTGCCGCGTTTCGATGGCCCGGAATCGGCCAGCGCCGATCTGATCGCGTTCTACAACGAAGCGCGGGCGATGTTCGCGCCTGTGGGAATCGATATCGTCGCGTTGCGCATCGATGCGCGCGGCAGTCGTTCGATGACGCTCTCCAGCGGCGCCGAATTGCTGCTCGGCCGCGACGATCCGCGGCTGCGGCTCGCGCGTTTCGCGCGACTGCTGCCGCAGTTGCAGGCGCAGAACGGCGCTGTCCTCTCGCGCGCCGATTTGCGTTACACCAACGGATTCGCGTTGACGTGGAAGAAGCCGGGAATCGGGAATGGAGAATCGGGAATCGCCGAAAACCCCATCGCCCGCTCGCCGCTTCCCGCCGTCGAAACCTTCGCCGTTCAACGATTCCCCATCCCCCATTCTCGATTCACGGCTGTCCACTCATGAACCGCAAAGGCGACAAATCGCTCATCGTCGGCCTCGACATCGGCACGTCCAAGATCGTGACGCTGGTCGGCGAGTACGCGTCGGGCAGTCCGATCGAAGTGATCGGCATCGGCACGCACGAATCGCGCGGGCTCAAGCGCGGTGTGGTGGTCGATATCGAATCGACGGTGCAATCGATCCAGCGCGCGGTCGAAGAGGCCGAGTTGATGGCCGGCTGCGAAATCCGTTCGGTCTACGCGTCGATCTCCGGCAATCACGTGCAATGCCGCAATTCGCCCGGTATCGTGCCGATCCGCGACGGCGAAGTGAGCTATCAGGATCTTGATCGCGTGCTGGAAGCGGCCAAAGCCGTCGCGATTCCGGCCGATCAGAAAATCCTGCACGCGATCCCGCGCGACTACGTGCTGGACGACTCGCAGGAAGGCATCCGCAACCCGGTCGGCATGACCGGCGTACGCCTGGAAGTGCATGCGCATCTCGTGGTCTGCGCCCAATCCGCGGCGGCGAACATCAGCAAGTGCGTGCAGCGCTGCGGCTTGCAGGTGGACGATCTGATTTTCTCGTCGCTCGCGTCCAGCACCGCGGTGTTGACCGGCGACGAGCGCGAACTCGGCGTGGTGTTGGTGGACATCGGCGCGGGCACCACCGACATCGCGGTGTTCGTGCAGGGCGCGATCTGCCACACCGCCTCGCTGCCGATCGCGGGCGATCACGTGACCAACGACATCGCGCATATGCTGCGTACGCCCACGCCGGAAGCGGAGCAGATCAAGGTGCGTTATGCCTGCGCATTGGCGCAACTCGCGACCGCCGAAGAAAGCATCCAGGTGCCGAGCGTCGGCGATCGTCCGCCGCGTCGCTTGCCGCGCCACGCCTTGGCGCAGGCGGTGCAGGGCCGCTACGAGGAAATTTTCGAGATGGTGCAAGCCGAACTGCGCCGCTCGGGTTTCGAGGAGCTGGTGCGCGCCGGCATGGTGCTCACCGGCGGCGCGTCGAAGATGGAAGGCGTGATCGAACTCGCCGAAGAAATGCTGCAGATGCCGGTGCGCGTGGGCATTCCGCAGCACGTCAGCGGTTTGGGCGAGGTCGTCGGCAATCCGGTTCACGCCACCGGCGTCGGCCTGCTGTTGATGGGCAGCCAGATCGAGCATCCGCGGCGACCGATGATTCCCGCCGGTCGCGCGATGGGCGTGTTCAACAAGTTCCGCAATTGGTTCAAGGGCGAGTTTTAGCGTCGGCGTGCGAAGCGCGGCGGCGAGCACAGCGAAATAGAGAGAAAGCGATACGAGCGAAGGTAAACGTCAGGTTTCAGCATTACCCGATACGACAACAGCATCACATAACTAGAGAGGATACGGTCATGGCATATTTCGAATTGGTCGAGAAAATGGCGCCGAACGCGGTTATCAAGGTCGTGGGCGTCGGTGGCGGCGGCGGCAACGCGGTCGCGCACATGGTCAACGGTTGCATCGAAGGCGTCGAGTTCATCACAGCGAACACCGATTCGCAGGCGATCAAGAACTGCGGCGCCAAGCTGCAGCTTCAACTCGGCAGCAACGTCACTAAAGGTTTGGGTGCGGGCGCGAATCCCGAAGTCGGCCGCCAAGCCGCGCTGGAAGATCGCGAACGCATCATGGACGCGCTGCAGGGCGCGGACATGGTGTTCATCACCGCCGGCATGGGCGGCGGCACCGGCACCGGCGCCGCGCCGGTCGTCGCGCAATTGGCGAAGGAGATGGGCATTTTGACCGTCGCCGTCGTCACCAAGCCGTTCCCGTTCGAGGGCCGCCGCCGCATGCAGGTGGCGCTCAAGGGCATCGAAGAGCTGTCGCATCACTGCGATTCGCTGATCACGATCCCGAACGAAAAACTGATCACGGTCCTCGGCCGCAACGCGACGATGATCCAAGCGTTCCGCGCCGCTAACGACGTGCTGCAGGGCGCGGTGCAGGGCATCGCCGATCTGATCGTGCGCCCGGGCCTGATCAACGTCGACTTCGCCGACGTGCGCACGGTCATGAGCGAAATGGGCTTGGCGATGATGGGCACCGGCACCGCGCGCGGCGACGATCGCGCGCAGGCCGCGGCCGAGGGCGCGATCAACAATCCGCTGCTCGACGACGTCAATCTCGCAGGCGCCAACGGCATCCTGGTCAACATCACCGCCGGCCCGGATTTCACCATGGCCGAATTCGACGAAGTGGGCCGCACCATCGAGCACTTCGCGTCGGAAGACGCGACGGTCGTGATCGGCACCGTGCTCGACCCGGAGATGCAGGACGAAGTGAAGGTCACCGTCGTCGCGACCGGCTTGAACCGCACGGTCGCGCGTCAGCCGGTCCGCGGCGATCGCGACGAAACCTTCGCCGCGCCGCAGCGTCGCCCGCAAGTGCAGTTGATCAACACGCAGGCGCGTCGCGATGCGACCACCGGCATGTTGGTGGACGAACCGGCGAATCCGTTCGCTTCGGGCGCCGGCATCGCCGCCAACCTGCGCGGTCGCAGCGATGCGTCGACGTCGTCCTCGACGCCGTCGGCCGCGGATTTCGGCAGCGATAGCAGCTATTTGGATATTCCTGCGTTCCTGCGTCGTCAAGCGGACTGATGCCGTCCGTGGCGATGCATTCGGGATGTCGGATCGGCCCGCCCGCACGTCCGTGTGCGGGCGCTCGCCGAAACGCGATGCGGTGCCTCGCAAGCGTTTCGTCTCGCCCTGCGTTCCTGCGTCGTCAAGCGGACTGATGCCGTCCAGGCGTCGCATCCGCGATGCCGGGTCGTCCCACCCGAGCGCTTTTGTGTAGGCGTCGACGCGATCCAACGGATCGATCGACCGTAGAGTGTGTTGTGACCTTTTCCCGTCGGGCCAATGGCCCGACGGGACGTTTTCGTCGGCGAGGCGACGCCTCGCCCGATGTCGCTCTAGCGAATGCCCCCGAATTGTGAAATCGATTTGATCTATCGGCATGTTTTCGCGGGCGCAAAGGCCCGAATTCGCGACGAAATCCGTCGAAACGCGGTTTCGATCTAGCGCCGCGCGTCCATCTCGGTTAACGTCCGCGCCGGGGGAATTCCGAATCCGAGTGGTCGCCGATCGCCTTTTGCGCGGCGGTTTCCGCACGATGATCGTCCGTACGTTCTGCGTACGGCGCGGCGCATGTCCGCAGGGGCGTGCCGATGCCGCGAATCGGCCGATGGTCGAACTCCCGCCGTTTTCATGGACGCCACGGTCAGGGACGCCATCGCCTACATTACGAGCGTATCGATCATGCACACGTTGTATCCGGAAGGCCCTGCGTCCGTCCCGCAGAAATTGACCGAACCCAGCGCCACCTATCGTCGCCATGCCTGGCTGGCGATGTTGGGCTTGCTCGCGTTCATCGCGATCTATTTCGGTTTGCTGGTGTGGTTCGTTTTCACCGCCTACCGTTTGTTCAAGGCCTTGGCGGCCGGCAGCAGCGATCCGCTGATGCTGTTGCTCGGCGCCGGTTGCGCGACCTTCTTAGCGATCTTCATGGTCAAAGCGCTGATCTTCAAGAAGCGCGCGCACGATAAGAGCGACGACATCGAACTCAAGCCGCAGGACCAGCCGGAACTGTTCGCGTTCCTGCATCGGTTGGCCGACGAAGCCGGCGCGCCGCGTCCGCATCGGGTGTTCTTGTCTTCGCGCGTCAACGCCTGCGTGTTCTACGACTTGTCGCCGATGAACCTGATCTTCCCGTCGAAGAAGAATCTGGAGATCGGTCTCGGTTTGGTCAACGTGTTGAGTCTCGGCGAATTGAAAGCGGTGCTGGCCCACGAATTCGGCCACTTCGCGCAACGCTCGATGGCCGTCGGTCGCTGGGTGTATATCGCACAACAGATCGCCGGGCACATCGTCTCCAAACGCGACGCGCTCGACTCGTTTCTCGAAGGCTTATCGCGAATCGATATCCGCATCGCATGGATCGGCTGGCTGTTGTCGGTGATCGTGTGGTCGATCCGTTCGCTAGTCGAAATGGTGTTCCGCGGCGTCGTGTTGGCGCAGCGCGCGCTGTCGCGCGAAATGGAATACCAAGCGGATTTGGTCGCGGCCTCGTTGACGGGCAGCGATGCGCTGGTGCATGCGCTGCATCGTCTCGGTGCCGCCGACGACGCCTGGAACCGTTCGCTGCAGTTCGCCAACGGCGAAGCGCAGGCGGGGCGGGGCGTGAAGGATGTCTTCGCGCTGCAGTTGCGCATCATCGAACGCATGCGCGCGGTGCTGGCGGACCCGGAATACGGGTTGCCGCCGCGCGCGGCCGAAGGCGATCCGGGCGCGCATCGCGTGTTCCGCGCGGCCTTGGCGCAACCGCCGCAAATGTGGTCCACGCATCCGTCGAACGAAGCGCGCGAAGCCAACGTCAAACGGGTCTATATTCCCTGCGATATCGACGAGCGTCCGGCGCTCTCGTTGCTGCGCGATGCGCAGAGTCTGAAAGAAGACGCCACGCGGCGGATGATCTCCGGCGAAGCGCCGCTGTTCATGCCGATCGAAGAATCGCTGCAGCGCCTGGACACCGACTTCGAGCTGTTGTCGTTGTCGCCGCGCTTCCGCGGCACGTACTTGGGCCGTTCGGTGGTGCGCACGCGTAAGCATGCGCATGAGCTATACCCCGCCGCGCCGACGATGGGCGATCCGCTCGCGCAGATCGATGGCCTGTACTCGCAGCAGCACGGCGAGAACATCGAAAGTCTGCGCGAGCTCGAAGAACAGCGCGCGATGCTTCAAGCCATCGTCGATGGCGATTTGAAAGCCAGCGGCGGTGTCGTGCAATGGCGCGGCGCGCAGGTGCCGCGTAAATCCTTGCCGGGCGTGTTGGCGGAACTCGAGGCCGAAATCGCGCCGCTGCGCGAAGCGGTGGAAGACCACGATCGGCGCTGTCGCGGCGCGCATCTGATGGCGGCTGAGCGGCTCGGCGCCGCGTGGGCGAAGCGTCTGCGCGGTCAGTTGGAGGTGTTGCATTACGTCGAACACGCCAAGTCCGACGTCGTCGACGCCTATCGCTTGCTGCACAACACCTACGCGGTCGTCACCGCGGACCGTCGCGTGTCCGCCAACGAACTGCGGCGTTTGGTGGCGTCGTGCAACCAGTTGTACGAAGCGCTCGCCAACGTGTACGGACAAGCCTCGCAAGTGACGATCGACGATTCGATCGCACAGAAACTCGGCGCGGCGACGTGGCCGACCGCGTTGAACGACAAGTTGACGCTCTCGCGCGCGTCCGAGGAGAACATCAATGCATGGATGAATGTGATCGATGGTTGGTTCCACGGTACCGTCGGTCCGTTGTCGGCGCTGCGCCATGCCGCGCTCGAATCCTTGCTCGCCAGCGAAGACGAAGTCGCGCAGCAAACGCGTTCCGGCGAGCGCATGCCCGAACCGACGACCTTCTCCAGCGTGCCGCGCGAATACATCGCGCAATTGCCCGGGCAAGAGCGACGTTTGCAGAAAACCTTGGGCTGGTGGGATCGCTTCCAAACCGCCGATGGCTGGTTGCCCGGCGCCGCGCGCGTGGCGGTGGCGGGCGGCATCGTCGGCGCGGTGTTCGCCGTCGGCAGCAGCGTGGGCTTGTCCACGGTCAGCATCTTCAACGGCTTGGGCCGGCCGGTGGTGGTGAACATCGACGACACTTCGACGACGGTCGAACCGTACGCGACCGCGACGCTGACCTTGCCCAACACCGAGTTGCACTTGATCGAAACCAGGACCGCGGATACCGGCGAAGTGGTCGAATCCTTCGAAGGTGAAGCTTCGGAAGGCGCGCCGCATTTCGTCTACAACGTCGCCAGCGCGGTGCCGTTGGTGCAGTGGACTGCGGTCTACGGCTCGGTGAAGCCGGTGCCGGAAACGCGGCTCGGCGCGGTGCGTTGGAGCGAAACCAGCGTCGATCATGTGTTCGAGGAGCCGCCCGAATCGATCAGCAGTAAGGGCGAGGGCGGCACGCGCACGGTGCTGTCGGCGGTGTCCGATCCGTTGCCGACGAACGTGCTCTCGGGCTTGGCCGAATCCGACACGAAGAGCGCGATCGCGATCGCCGAAGCGCATGCGCGCTGGGATTCGGCGAAAGACGGTTATTTACCCGATTGGTTCGGGCGCGCTAAAGCCGGCGGCAAATTGCCGCAGATCGTCGCCGCACGATTGGCTCGGACGCCCGACGAAGTGACGAGTTTGCGCGAAGAGCAGGACGCGACCGTCGGCGTGGAGCACGACGCGGTGTGCGCGAAACATCGCGCGCAAGCAGCCAAACCCGGCGCATCGCCGGCCATGCACTACATCGCTTTGCGCTGCATCGACGATGCCGAAGCACGCAATGCCGCGTTCCTCGACGCGCATCGGCGCTGGCCGCAAGAACCGTGGCTGAAGCTCGCGGCCGGTTACGCCTACGCGTACCGCGCGCAGTGGACGCAGGCGGAACCGTTGTTGCAAGCCGCCGCCGCGATTCCAGACGCCGGCCCGACGGTGACGATCGACATCGCGCGGCTCAAACGCGCCAAAGGCGAAAGCGACGCATTGGCGGCGTTAGCGACGAAGTCCTCGTATTTGCAAACCTTGCTCGCGTTGGAAACGGGCAAGGGCACCGAGAACACGCCGGCCGCGGCGTTCGCGATGCTCTCGCAAGGCGATGTCGATGGCGCGATGCGGCTCGCGGAATCCGAACCCGGATTGGCCTCGCAACTGCTGCCGTTGGCGGCAGCGTCCGATGGCGCCGACGACGAGACCGTTCGTCGCGCGCTGGCCTTGCCTCGTAGCTCCATCGACGATCCCGCAACGCTGTGGACGCTTTATGCCTTGGCGTCGCGACGCGGACTGGACGGCAGCGCTTGGCGCGAAGCGGCGTTGAAAGCCGAGCCGGAGCAATCGCCGGACATCGGCCGTTTCCTCGACGCGCTACGCGCAGGCGCCGACGAACAGGCCGCCGACGCCGCGCTGGGCGAGGTCGGCCCGCGAACCCGCGGCGCGGCCTACGCTGCGGCGGCGGTGTACATGGGCGCGCGATGCCCGAGCCGCTGGCGTACGCTCGCCAAACAATTGCTGTTCGGCCCGGAACGGCCGTATTTCTCGTAAGCGGGCGGGCGAGAGCGGGCCGTCGAAGGCGACGGCTCGCGCGGCTCGGCAAGACGAAGACTCGATCCGTGAGCGAATCGCCGATCGATGCATGCATTCCATGCACGGCCCGGTCCCGTGCCCGCGACTCGGCCGCGTCTGCGGGCTTTTTGCCATAGCACAGCAATGTTGCAGCGCGAGAACAGACTGTCGCTTACGTTCAGGTTCAGTCTGACGCGTGGTAATCTCGCAAACTGTTGAATTCCCGGCGCCATCTCGTGCGTCGACCCGATTGCGATCCCACGCCGCCATGAGCCGACAGCGCACCCTCAACAACGTCATTCGCGCCACCGGTGTGGGTCTCCACAGCGGCGAGAAGGTGTCGATCACGCTGCGTCCCGCGCCGATCGACGCCGGCATCGTATTCCGTCGCACGGACTTGGATCCGGTCGCCGAAATTCCGGCGCGCGCCGATGCCGTCACCGAGACCATGCTGTGCACCGGTCTCTCCGCCGACGGCGGGAAAGCGATGACGGTCGAACATCTGATGTCCGCGCTCGCGGGTTTGGGCGTCGATAACCTCTACATCGATTTGTCCGCGGCCGAAGTGCCGATCATGGACGGCTCTTCCGGGCCATTCGTGTTCTTGTTGCAATCGGCGGGCATCGCCGAACAGTCGGCGCCGAAACGATTCATGCGCATTCTCGAAACGGTCGAAGTCCGCGACGGCGATAAATTCGCGCGTTTCGAGCCGTATCACGGGTTTCGCCTCGGTTTCACCGTGGAATTCGATCATCCTGCGATTCCCGCCTCGCGTTCGCGCGCCGAAGTGGAATTCTCGACCGAGAACTACATCCGCGAAGTCAGCCGCGCCCGCACCTTCGGTTTCATGCGCGATTTGGAATTCATGCGCGAACGCAACCTCGGCCTCGGCGGCTCGATGGACAACGCGATCGTGCTCGACGAATTCCGCGTGCTCAACGACGACGGTCTGCGTTACGCCGACGAATTCGTCCGTCACAAAATTCTCGATGCGGTCGGCGATTTGTATCTCGCCGGGCATCCGATCCTCGGCGCATACGAAGGCTTCAAGTCCGGTCACGCGCTCAACAACAAACTCGTGCGCGCCTTACTCGCGCAACGCAGTGCCTGGGAAGAAGTGACCTTCGAGCAGACCCAGCCGGTACCGGTGGTGTTCGGCGTGCCGGCGCTCGCGTAAGCCCGGCGCTTCCGAAGCGGCCGGTCCCGTCCGCCTCGCGCTCCCCAGCCCCCAATTCCTTGGCTCCGATCTCGACCCCTGGCCGTGAGACGGGTCGGGTCAGACTCGGAGCCGCCCTCGCTTTCGTGTCGGCTAGGAAACGGTCGAATGGCCGTTTCGTGACATCGCTCAATGCGATTAACGAATAAATAACAAAAACCCGTCAGGTTCTTAACCCTTGAGCCGCGATGCCCCGGTAGCATGGCCCCGGTCCGTCGGCGGCTCAGAACGCGAATCGAGCCCCCGACCGGTCGTCTGTAGGAATCGTTTTAGGAATCGTGTGCCGGAGGAGGTTCGTCATCGCCGGCTTCGATCGCTGCCCGCATCGCGTCTCGCGCGGCGGCGGAAAGGGGTTTCGCCGGGGTCGTACTCGCCATCGAACCCGTCGTCGCGTCGCTTGGACGCAACGGCGAGGGTGAGGTCGCAGTTTTGACGACGACTTCCTTGACCTCCAGCCCGATGGATCGGGCCGCGTCGAGCACTTCGGTGGCCGCAAGCCGCATTCGGGCATGCCACACCGGGCCATCGACCAGAAATACGAGTCTGCCGTCGTCGATATTCGCAAGGCGCGCATGCGCCGCGAGCGACACCGGCAGGATGGGACGGATTTGCCGATCTATCGCTTCCAACCACATCGCCCGGCGCAATAGACGTTCGCCCGGGTCGTTCGCGTCGCCATCGAGCAACGCGTCCAGAGCGACCTGCGGCGACGCGGGTCGATCGGGTGGGGAGGAAGACGGTGGTCGCGAACGAGACATCGAGACCATGACTTTACACAGCTCCGACTTCCACCGCTTCATCACCATCGCGCAACGTCAATTGTCGGCGTTCGCTCGGCATGTGCGCACGAACGTTCGCGAGCGGGCGATTCCTGCCGCGCGTCGCGCAGCCGACCGCGCTTGCACGATGATTCAACAGCGCCCGGGCGTGGCCGCTGGCGTGTTGCTCGTCTGCGGCTCCTTGCTGGGCATCGGTGGGCACAGCTTGTTCCGCAGCGCGGAACAGGAGCGACTGCAGGCCGCGGTCCAGACCCAGCAATCGCGGTTGGACGCGACTCGCCGCGAGGCGCAGCGGGAAGTGAATGCCCTGGCCGCGCGCCTAGGCGAACTGCAGGCCGACGCCAATCGTCTCAATGCCTTGGGCGAACGCCTGACGCGCATCGCTCAGCTCGGCGACGGCGAATTCGATTTCCAAAAACCCGTGGGTGTCGGCGGCGCCGGCCCGGTACGCGACATGCCAGCGACCGAATTGCGCAGCGGCCTCGGCGCGCTCGGCGCGCAGCTCAAGCATTCCGGGCAGCAACTGACCGTGTTGGAAGCGCTGCTGTTCAACCGCGAACTGGACCGCCACGCCACGCCGTCGCGCGCGCCGATCCTCAATAGCTACATCACCTCGGGTTTCGGTGGCCGCGCCGATCCGTTCGGCGGCGGCAGCCAAAGCCACAAGGGCGTCGATTTCGAGGCCGATACCGGCGACCCGGTGCTCGCGGTGGCCGACGGCGTCGTGACCTACTCCGGCGTGCGCTCCGGCTATGGCAACGTGGTCGAGGTCGATCACGGCAACGGTTACGTCACCCGGTACGCGCACAACTCGCGTCTGCTGGTGCAAGTCGGCGACCTGGTGCGCGGCGGGCACGAAATCGCCAAGGCCGGCTCGACCGGCCGCTCGACCGGCGCCCATGTCCATTTCGAGGTTTGGGAGAACGGCGTGGTGGTCAATCCGATGCCGTTTCTCGGCGCTCAGCCCACCAAGAAAGGCTGAGGCGCGGGCGCGAGCGGGGCTTGATACCCCGGAAGGGCGTCTCCACGTACAATGTCAGACCCCAGAAAGGGCGCCCGGCGCCCTTTTTTATTGCCGCCGGATGCGCATCGCGCGCCCGGCCCTCTCCCTCTTTCGCATTCAGACCGCTCATGCTCAATCGCTTGTTGACCACGCTCTTCGGTAGCCGCAACGACCGTTTGGTCAAGCAACTCGGCGGCATCGTCAAGAAGATCAATGCGCTGGAACCGCAGATGAAGGCGCTGTCCGACGCCGATCTGCAGGCGAAGACCGCGGAGTTCAAACAACGCGTCGCCGATGGCGAGTCCCTCGACAAATTGCTGCCCGAAGCGTTCGCGGTGTGCCGCGAAGCCTCGTCCCGCGTACTCGGCATGCGTCACTACGACGTGCAGTTGATCGGCGGCATGGTCCTTCACTTGGGCAAGATCGCCGAAATGCGCACCGGCGAAGGCAAGACCCTCGTCGCCACCTTGCCGGTCTATCTCAACGCGTTGGAAGGCAAGGGCGTCCACGTCGTCACCGTGAACGATTACCTCGCCAAGCGCGACGCCGCTTGGATGGGCCGTTTGTACAGTTGGTTGGGTCTGTCGGTCGGCGTGGTGTATCCGGGTATGCCGCACGGCGATAAGCACGCCGCGTACGGCGCGGACATCACCTACGGCACCAACAACGAATTCGGTTTCGATTACTTGCGCGACAACATGGCGCTGTCGAAGGACGAACGCTTCCAGCGCCGCCTGCATTACGCCATCGTCGACGAAGTGGACTCGATTCTGATCGACGAAGCGCGCACTCCGCTGATCATCTCCGGCCCCGCCGACGAATCGCCGGAGCTCTACGTCCGCGTCAATCGCATCGTGCCGCAGTTGAAGCGGCAGGAAGTCGAAGACGGCGTCGGCGATTTCTGGGTCGACGAGAAAGGCAAGCAAGTGCATCTGTCCGAAGCCGGGCAAGAGCACGCCGAAGGTTTGATGCGCAAGGGCGGCATCCTCGAAGGCGAGGAAAGCCTCTACGCCGCGCACAATATTCACGTCGTTCACCATCTCAACGCCGCGTTGCGCGCGCATGCGCTGTTCCAGCGCGACGTCGATTACATCGTCCGCGACGGCGAAGTGGTGATCGTCGACGAATTCACCGGCCGCACCTTGCCGGGGCGTCGCTGGTCCGACGGCCTGCATCAAGCGGTCGAGGCGAAGGAAGGCGTGCCGGTGCAGCGCGAGAACCAAACGCTCGCCAGCATCACGTTCCAGAATCTGTTCCGCATGTACAAGAAGCTGTCGGGCATGACCGGCACCGCGGACACCGAAGCCTACGAATTCCAGAACATTTATGCGCTGGAAGTGGTGGTGATCCCGACCCATCGGCCGATGGTGCGCAAAGACAATCCCGATGCCGTGTTCCTCAATAAGACCGGCAAATACCGCGCGGTCATCGGCGAAATCAAAGAAGCGAACGCCAAGGGCCAGCCGGTGCTGGTCGGCACCACGTCGATCGAAGTTTCGGAAATGCTGTCCGAGCAGCTCAACGCATCGGGCATCCCGCACGAAGTGCTGAACGCGAAGCAGCACGAACGCGAAGCGCACATCGTCGCGCAGGCCGGCCGTCCGGGTGCGGTGACCATCGCCACCAATATGGCCGGCCGCGGTACCGACATCGTGCTCGGCGGTTCGCTCGAAGCCGAGCTGCAAGCGCTCGAAGCCGAAAGCGGCGAGATCGACGACGCGACGCGCACGCGTCTGAAGAGCGAATGGCAGCAACGTCACGACGCGGTGAAAGCCAGCGGCGGTCTGCACATCATCGGCACCGAACGCCACGAGTCCCGCCGCATCGATAACCAGTTGCGCGGCCGTTCCGGCCGTCAAGGCGACCCGGGTTCGTCGCGCTTCTATTTGTCGCTCGAAGATAATCTGATGCGTATCTTCGCCGCCGACTGGGTGCAGAAGATGATGGCGCGCATGGGCTTGAAAGAAGACGACATCATCGAAAGCCCGTTGGTGACGCGACAAATCGCCGGCGCGCAGCGCAAGGTCGAGGCCCACAACTTCGATATCCGCAAGAATCTGCTCGATTTCGACGACGTCAACAACGATCAGCGCAAGGTGATCTACGCCCAGCGCGACGAGCTGCTCGAAGCCGACAGCGTCAAAGAGAACGTGGACGGCATCCGCCAAGACGTGGTCGCCGGTATCGTCGAGCGTTTCGTGCCGCCGAACTCGATCGACGAGCAGTGGGATCTGCAGGGCCTGGAATCCGAGCTGCAGGCCGAATTCGGTTTGCAGGCCGACTTGGTGGGCATGTCGAAAGAACGCACCGAACTCGATGCCGAGCAGATCGCCGAGCATGTGCAGCAAGAAGTCGCCAAGTTGTTCGACGACAAAGAGGCCACGATCGGCGGCGAAAACATGCGGATGCTCGAAAAGCATTTCATGCTCAATGTGCTCGATCAAAGCTGGAAAGAACACCTGGGCCGAATGGATTACCTGCGTCAAGGCATCTACTTGCGCGGTTACGCGCAGAAACAGCCGAAGCAGGAATACAAGAAAGAAGCGTTCGAGCTGTTCGGCGAGATGCTGGAGAAGGTCAAGCGCGAAGTCGTGTCGCTGCTGGCCCGTGTGCGCATCCGCAGCGAGGATGAAATCGCGCGCGCCGAAGCCGAGGAGCGCATGCGCGCCGAAGCCATCGCCCGCCAAATGCAATTCCAGCATCCGAACATGGGCGGCTACGGTGCCGACGAAGAAGCCGCGGACGTCGAACTGCAGAACGCGTCGGAGATGCCGAAAGTCGGCCGCAACGACCCGTGTCCCTGCGGTTCGGGCAAGAAATTCAAGCATTGCCACGGACAGCTCGCCTGATCGCTCCGTACCCGCATCGCGATTCGAAGAGCCCGCTCGCGCGGGCTCTTTTTTTGCCCGCAAGGATCGGCGCGCGTCGAGGGCGATCGACTTGATCGACGCGACATAGCGCGGTAAAACGATCCCGTACGATTCCGTACGACCTCGGATCGAACGAAGGCGCGATGGACGATCGCCAAGACCAACCCGAAGCGCGACGCGACGAAACGAGCATCCACGTCGTCGCGGGCGTGATCGTCGATGCGCGCGGACGCATTCTCCTCGCGCGCCGCACCGAAGGCCGCGATCTCGCGGGGCTGTGGGAATTTCCCGGCGGCAAAGTCGATCCGGGCGAAACGCCGGAACAGGCATTAGCGCGCGAACTTCGCGAAGAACTCGGCATCGATGCGGACGTCGGCGACCCGGTGATCGTCGTACCGCAACGTTATCCGCATAAACGCTTGCGACTCGATGTGCGTCGTATCGCGCGTTGGCGCGGCAGCGTGAAAGGCCTCGACGGCCAAGCGCTGGCGTGGGTGCCGCCGCATAAACTGCCGAGCTACGCCATGCCGGATGCCGATCGCCCTGTCGTCGCCGCGTTGCGCGACCCCGATCGTTATCTCATCACGCCGGAACCCGGCGACGACGATGCCGCATGGTTGTCCTCGTTGCGCGCATCGCTCGATCGCGGCGTGCGTCGCGTGCAATTGCGCGCACGCACGCTCGAATCTAATCCGCGCGATGTTGGTCGTTGGCGAAGCTTGGTCGAGCGTGCGGTCGAAGCGTGTCGTGCTTACGATGACACGGGTGTATTGGTCAACGGCGACATCGAACGCGCGAACGAACTGGGCGTCGGCGTGCATCTTCGTTCGACGCAGTTGATGGCGTTGACGACAAGGCCGTTGCCCGAGTCGCGAACCGTGATCGCATCCTGTCATTCGCTCGAAGAACTGCAGCGCGCGCAATCGCTCGGCTGCGATGCCGCCGTACTCGGCCCCGTTTTCGAAACGGCATCGCATCCAGGAATGCCGGGAATCGGTTGGAATGCATTCGCCGAAATGCGCGAACGCGTCGCATTGCCGATTTACGCGATCGGCGGCATGCGCGAAATTCGCATTCCCGAATCGCGCACGCACGGGGCGCAGGGTGTGGCGGGGATTCGGGGGTTGTGGGAAGGCTAAAACACTTTCGCGACAGCCAGCGGAGACCCGGTTACAGAAACGTTGGCTCCGATCGATTTTCGCGACGATGGATGTGTGGCGATGATGGGCGTAAAGGCTAGCCCGCGAGACTCGCGCTGTGTGACGCACTCCACGAATTCGACGGCTGAATGGGGTCGGCGGCGGTCGCTGCTGGAGGCGTTTCAGGCACTGCCGCCCATCCGAAACGAATGCGGTAACATGCCCCAGGGGACCGAGCATAGAGGCTTCCGATGGCGGCGCCGATGGCGCGCTCGGTCGGCGCTGGCTTCGAACCCGTTCCATTTCCGATAGGGTTCCTCGACCATGAAGCAGCGTCGTTTCGAAGCGTGGGTGTTGATCGCGTTTTTGGTATCGGGCATCGCCGGCCTGATCTATCAATCCATCTGGTCGCAATACTTCGGGCTGATCCTGGGGCATGCGGCGTACGCGCAGACGCTGGTGCTGGCGATCTTCATGGGCGGCATGTCGCTCGGCGCGTGGTGGGTGAGCCGGCGCTCGCAATCGATCCGACGTTTCCTGTACGCATACGCTGTCGTCGAGCTACTGATCGGCATCGGCGGCCTCTTATTCCACACGTTCTTCGTGCGTTATCAGGCCGTGACCTACGAAACGGTGCTGCCCGGGTTGGCCTCCGGCGGGCTGGTCGATGGCTATCTGTGGCTCTCGTCCGCGTTGATGATGGCGCCGCAGTCGATCCTGCTCGGCATGACCTTCCCGCTGATGAGCAGCGCGGTGATGCAGCACACCGATTCGGAAGACGAGCGTGTGCTGGGCGGTTTGTATTTCGCCAACAGCGTCGGCGCCGGACTCGGCGCATTGTTGGCGACCTTCGCGATCATGCCGGCCTTGGGCTTGCCCGGAACGCTGACGGTCGCAGCCGTGCTCAACATCGTCGCGGCATTGGTCGCGTGGTCGTTGCTGAAGGTGGAAACGGCGAAGACCGATGGCGAAGAGATGCATGCGCGTCATGCGCCTGCATCGCCCGACCAGGCGTCCGGCGGCGCGTTGCCGCGGGTGCTCTTGGCGGGCGCGTGGATCACCGGCGCGACCTCGTTCGTGTACGAGATCGGCTGGGTGCGCTCGTTGAATCAAACCTTGGGCGCATCGATCCATTCGTTCGAGTTGATGCTCTCGGCTTTCATTTTCGGTTTGGCGTTCGGCGGTTTGTGGATTCGGTATCGCGCCGGCCGCATCGGCGACGCCATTCGTTATGCGGCGGGCGCGCAAATCTTGATGGGCGCGTTCGCGCTGTTGTCGCTGCCGGCGTTCGCCAGTTCGTTCCGTTGGATGGAATGGATCATGGGCGGCTTGGCGCGCTCCGACACCGGCTACACCTTGTTCACGCTGGCATCGTCGGGGATTTCCTTCGCGGTCATGTTCCCGGCGGCGTTCTTCGCGGGCATGACGTTGCCGCTGTTCACCACCGCCTTACTGCGCGCCGGTTACGGCGAGCGCAGCATCGGCCGAGTCTATGCCGTCAACACGTTGGGCGCGATCGTCGGCGTCTTCGCGTGTACGCACTTCTTGATTCCCGTGTTCAGCGTGTACACCGCGATCTTCACGAGCGCTGTGTTGGATATCGCGCTCGGGTTCTTCCTGTTGCGCTACGCGGCGCCTTCTTTGAACAAACGCTGGGTGCCGGCGTTCGCCGTCATCACGGTCGCGACGATGGCGTCGGCCGTCGTGTGGGGTAAGCCCGATCTGCGCGAGCAGATCTCGGGCGTGTATCGCACGGGATCGTTGGCGTGGGCCGAAGCCGACACTGTCGAATTCTTCAAGGACGGCAAGACGGCCACCGTCGGTATTCGTAATCTCGGCGGTCGGGAACGTTCGATCATCACCAACGGCAAACCGGATGCGGCGCTCACTCAGCGAATGAGCGATCGCCCCACGATGGACGAGCCGACGATGGCGTTGGCGGGCACCCTGCCGGTGGTGTTGGCGAAATCCCCCGACGAGATCGCGGTGATCGGCTGGGGGTCCGGCTTGACCACGCATACGATTCTCGGCAGCTCGGCGCCGAAGCGCGTCGAAACCATCGAAATCGAACCGGCGATGTACGAAGCCGCGAAGCTGTTCGGCGATCGCGTCGAACGGGCTTACAAGGATCCTCGCTCGGTTCCGGTGTTCGAGGATGCCCGTTCGCATTTCGCGCGCGCCGGCAAGCGCTACGACGCCATCGTTTCGGAGCCGTCGAACCCGTGGGTCAGCGGCACCGCCAGTCTCTTCACCGAAGAGTTCTATCGAATGCTCAACCGCCATCTGAAGGACGATGGCGTCTTGGTGCAGTGGATCCAAATCTACGAACTCGACGATCGCGTGTTCTCGACGATGCCGGCGGCGCTCGCTCGCGTCTTCCCGTACGTGCAGATCTATGCCGTGAACACCGGCGATATTCTGATGGTCGCCAGCCAATCGCCGTTCCGGGATCCCGATTTTTCGAGATTCCCGAAGTCGATGATCGAAGGGGAATTGAAGCGGCTGGATACGCATAATGCGGACGCGCTGAGCATGCGCATCATCGCCGACAAACCGTTCCTCGATGCGTTCGTTTGGGCGCAAGACGCGAAACCGCATTCCGATTTCTACCCGTTCGTGATGCTGAACGCGCCGCGGACGCGGTTCAAGAGAGAGAACGCGTTCGGTCTGATTTCGTATGTCGGTGCGGGCGTGCCGCTGTTGGACGAGTTGGTGCTGAAACGCCCGTTCGCGTTCGACGGCGAATTGATCCCGACCAGCGGCAACCCGCGCTCGGGAAATATCGCGACCACGCGTCGATTGCTATCGATGCTGCAGAACGACGACGCCTCAGCGATCGACGAATTGCTCGGACAGCACGATCTATCCAGCGCTTTCTTGCTCAAGCGTTTCGCCGGGAAGACGGTGTCCAGCGATGATCGCGTCAAATGGCAGAGGAGTTTGATCCAGATGGCCGGCGCCTTGACGAACAATGCGAATCGGGCGCAGATCGCGGCGTTGTTGGAGAGCGGAGCGATCATGCCCGATATGCAGGCGTCGGATCCGACGGTTTCGGTCGTCTACGAGGTCTTCCGCACGATCGCCGCCGGCGACGCGACGAAGATACTCGCGATACCGACCGCGCCTTTCTCGACGGCCGACTCCGGCTACGATCCGATCGTCGGCGATTATGTGTTGGCCTCGCAAATGGTGGCGGCCATTCGATCAGAGAACGCCTCCGCGTTCCAGGTCGCTTTGAACAACAGCGCTCAGCGCGCGGGCGATCCGTCGATGCGGAAAACGCGTCTGCTGCTGCACCTTTACGGCTTGCAGCATTTCAAAGGGATCAAAGTCGACGCGATGCCCTGACGTTCGCGGCCACGACCGGCTTCGCGCCGGCCGTGGTCGAGGCGATGGCGCAAGAGGGAGAGACCGTTCGGGCGACGCTTGTTTGCGCTTATCGATCGAGCGCAAATCGTCGATAGTGCCGGTCGAGCGTTTCGACGTGCTGTCGCAGGGTCGCGAGATCCGCATCGTTGACCAGCACGTCGTCCGCGATCGCGAGGCGTTTCGATCGGTCCGTTTGCGCCGCGATCATGCGGTCCGCGAGCGCGGCATCGATGCCGTCGCGCCGCATCAAGCGCGCGCGCTGCGCGCTTTGCGGGACGTCGACGACCAAGATGCGGTCGAGCCAAGGGTAGGCCGCACGGCCGCCGACTTCGGCGAGCAGCGGGATCGCGACGATCGCGTAGACGCTGGTCGCCGCTTCGCATCGGCGCTGTAGCGCGACGCGCACGCGCGGATGCACGATGGCTTCGAGACGCGCGCGCGCGTCGTCGTCGCCGAAAATCCGTTGTCGCATCTTCGCTCGATCGAGCGCGCCTTGCGCATCGAGAATCTCGGGACCGAACGCGGCGACGGCCTCCGCCAAGCCCTCGCTGCCGATCGCGACCGCTTCGCGAGCCGCTACATCGGCGTCGGCGATCGCGATGCCGAGATCGGCGAACGTATCGGCGACGGCGGATTTTCCGGAGGCGATGCCGCCGGTCAAACCGATGCAATAGGGCAGTGGCTTCGCCGAGCGGTCGAGAGGCATCGATACTGAGTCGTCGCGACGCATCGGTCGGGCCTCGAAGCGAGAGGCGCTAAAGCCCGAAGAACCAGTTGTAGCCGCCGACGATCTGTTGGCCGAAGAGGAACACCAGCCAACCGGCGATCGCGAGATACGGGCCGAACGGAATCGGCGTCGCGCGATCGCGTCCTTTCGCGAACAGCCAAATCGAGCCGACGATCGCGCCCATCAACGAGGAGATCAGCACGATCGGCAGCAACATGGTGTAGCCGGCCCACGCGCCGAGCGCGGCGAGCAGTTTGAAGTCGCCGTGCCCCATGCCTTCCTTGCCGGTGAGCTGCTTGAACACCCACCACACGCTCCACAGGCTGACGTATCCCAGAACGGCGCCGGCGATGGCCCATTTGGAGGTCACGAACAGATTGTCCACGCTCGCGATCAATCCCAGCCACATCAAGGGCAGGGTCAACTGATCGGGCAGCCATTGGGTGCGCAAATCGATGCCGGAGAGCGCGATCAGGAAACAGCTCAGCACCGAAGCCCCGAACCCTTGCCAACCGAAGCCGAAACGCCAAACGCATGCGGAAACCAGCAGCATCGTCAGCAATTCGACGAACGGGTATTGGAACGAGATCGGCGCCTTGCAATTGCGGCACTTCCCGCGCAGCGCCAGCCAACTGAGCACCGGAATGTTCTCGTACCACGAGAGCTGGTGTTTGCAGTGCGGGCAGTGCGAACGTTCGATCGCGATGCCGGGCGGCGGCGGGTCGTAGAGGTCGGGTTGTTCGAGAATCTCGCGGGCGTCGCGCTTCCAGTCCCATTCCAAACGTTTCGGGAGGCGAAGGATGACGACGTTGAGGAAACTGCCGACGAGAAGTCCGAGCCCGGCCGCGATCGGATAACCGAGGCCGGGGTTCTGATCGAGAAATGACATCGATGGGAGCCGTGCGCCGCGTGCGCCGGCCTCAGCCGACGACCGCCGCGAGTTTGAAGATGGGCAGATACATACCGATCACCATGCTGCCGACGAGCACGCCGATGACGACCATGATCATCGGTTCGAGCAAGCTGGCGAGCGCATCCACGGCGTTGCTCACTTCCTGCTCGTAGAATTCGGCGACTTTGAACAACATGGTGTCGAGCGCACCGGCTTCTTCGCCGATCGCCGCCATCTGCACCACCATATGCGGGAACAGGTTCACCTGTTTCATCGCCATATTGACCTGGTAGCCGACCGACACGTCGTCGCGGATACGCAGCACGGCTTTCTCGTAGACGGTGTTGCCGGTCGCGCCGGCCACGCTTTCGAGCGCTTCGACCAAGGGCACGCCGGCCTTAAAGGTGGTCGCGAGCGTGCGCGAGAAACGCGCGACCGCCGAGTTATGCATGATCGCGCCGACCACCGGCACTTTCAGAATGACCTTGTCGAGAAAGTGCTGGAACGCCAGCGAGCGTTTGTAGAAGAAGATGAATGCGACCACGATGCCGATCGTGCCGAGCAGCATCACCCACCAATTGGCGACCATGAAACGCGACATATTGACGATGACTTGCGTGAACGCCGGCAGTTCCGCGCCGAAACTGTTGAACACGTCTTCGAACTGCGGCACCACGTAGACCAGCATGACCGCGCTGACCGCGATCGCCACCGCGATCACCATCGCCGGATAGAACAACGCTTTCTTGATCTTGGATTTCAGCGCTTCGATGTTCTCTTTGTAGGTCGCGATGGTGTCGAGCACGGTTTCGAGCACACCGGCCGATTCGCCGGCTTTGACCAAGTTGCGGTACAGCTCGTCGAACTGCACCGGATGCTTGCTCATCGCTTCGTAAATCGACGAGCCGCCCTCGATGTCGGTACGTACGCTATCGACCATGTTCTTCATGCGCACGTTTTTCTGGCCGTTGCCGATGATCTCCAGCGCCTGCACGATCGGCACGCCCGATTTCATCATCGTCGCGATCTGCCGGCTGAATACGGCGATGTCGCGAGCCGTGATGCGCTTGCCGGCGGCACCGAACAGCGGCTTCGGCTTGGGCTTGACGACGGTCGGCGTGATGCCTTGGCGGCGCAACTCGGCGCGCAGCAGATTGCCGTTCTTCGCCTGCTGCTCGCCCTTCATCTTGATCCCGCGCTTGTCGGTGCCTTCCCAGACATACATGGGCAAGGTCACGCCTGCGCGTTCGGTGGTGGCGGTTTTAGCGGCTGTTCGGGTCGCGGACATGGCTTAGTCCTTCGTGACGCGGTTGATTTCGGCGAGACTGGTGACGCCGTTGCGGGCTTTCAGCAGTGCGGATTGACGCAGGTTGCGAACGCCGGACTTCTGCGCGGCGTCCGCGATCTGCATGGCATTGCCGCCCTGCAGAACGATGGCTTGGATCTCGTCGGTCATCGGCATCACTTCGTAGATGCCGGTCCGGCCTTTGTAGCCGCCGGTGCATTCGCCGCAGCCGACCGGTTCGTACAGCGTGATGCCGGTATGCACTTCGTCCGGGGTGTAGCCTTCGGCGAGCAGAGCGTGGTCCGGCAGCGGCTCGCTTTGCTTCTTGCAGTTCGAGCACAGCCGCCGCGCCAAACGCTGCGCGATGACCAAGCTCACCGATGAGGTGATGTTGTACGGAGCGATGCCCATGTTCATCAGACGGGCGATGGTTTGAGGCGCATCGTTGGTATGCAGCGTCGACAGTACCATGTGACCGGTCTGCGCGGCTTTGACCGCGATTTCGGCGGTTTCGAGGTCGCGGATTTCGCCGACCATGATCACGTCCGGGTCTTGACGCAGGAAGCTGCGCAGCGCCGCCGCGAAGGTCATGCCGCGCTTGACGTTCTGCTGCACCTGGTTCACGCCGGGCAGTCGGATTTCCACCGGGTCTTCGACCGTCGAGATATTGCGCACTTCATCGTTGAGAATGCCCAACGCGGTGTAGAGCGACACGGTCTTACCGGAACCGGTCGGCCCCGTCACCAGGACCATGCCGTAAGGCTTGTGGATCGCATCGATGAACAACTGCTGCTGATCCGCTTCGTAGCCCAGCTTCTCGATGCCCATCTTGGCGGCGCTGCCGTCGAGGATACGCAACACGATCTTCTCGCCGAATAGCGTGGGCAAGGTGCTGACGCGAAAGTCGATCTGCCGCGTTTTCGACAAATTGAGTTTGATGCGGCCGTCTTGCGGCACGCGCTTTTCGGCGATGTCGAGCTGCGACATCACCTTCAGGCGCGCGGCGATGCGCTGGTTGAGCTTCACCGGCGCTTTGGCGACTTGCTTGAGAATGCCGTCGATGCGGAGCCGCACGCGGTAGTCGCCCTCGTAGGGCTCGAAGTGGATATCCGAAGCGCCGCGTCGGATCGCATCCACCAACACCTTGTTGATGAATCGAACCACCGGCGTGTCGTCGCTTTTGGCGTCGATGCCGCCGTCGCCGAGCGCGTCGTCGTCGCCGCTGCTGACATCGAGATTATCGAGCGTGTCGGCATCGTCCATGATGCCGCCCAGCGTGTCCTGGGAGGCCATCCACAGTTCGAGCGTGCGCTTGATCGTCTCCTCATCGACCAGGATCGGTTCGACGACGAGATTGGTGTGGAATTTGATTTCGTCCAGCGCCGACGTGTTGGTCGGGTCGGCGACTCCGACGAACAAGCGTCCGCCGCGTTTGAACAACGGCAGAACGTGGTGCTTGTTGATCAGCTCGTCGTCGACCAGTTTGAACGCGGTCTGGCTTTGGTCCATGGCCGCGGGGTCGATCATCGGCATGCCGAATTCGATCGAGTTCGCGGCGGCCATTTGCGCCGGCGTGACCAACTTGCGTTCGCGCAAGTAATTGGCGATCGGTTTGCGTTCTTGCGTGGCGGAGTCGAGCGCATTGCGCGCAACGCTCTCCTCCAACGCGCCGTCGAGCACGAGGCGGCGTGCGATGCCTGTGATGCCGAGCAGATTGGCGGTCGCGGCCGAATTCATCGTCGTCGTTGTCCTGTCCCCTAGCGGGCGATATCTCCCCGCCCTAGGTTACTGCGACTAGCGCCAGGATGCACGTCCATCGGTGCGGCGAATCCAGTCGGTTCAAGCAGATGCCGCGACTTGTTGAGGATTCGGTGAGGTTGGTCACGCTTGTGGGGCGGCGGCTCGCGGCGCGGTCGCGCGAAACGAAAAACCCCGGCCGAAGCCGGGGTTCTTGTAGCGCCACTCGAGATTGCTCGGTGGTATGCGGTGCGGCGATTACGGGCAGTCGCCCTGGCCGGTGCGCAGGCCGCGGTTCGGGAAGTTGCAAACCGTGCCGGTGTTCGTCCAAATGATCTTGTCGTCGCCGGCGGCGGCGGTCGGGGTGAGGATGAACGTGAGGTTCGCACCGCCGTTCTTTTCGGTCGCACCCGAGTCGGCGGTGATCACGCCGTTGGCCACGGTGACGGTGCCGGCGATGACGTTCTTCGTGCCCGGAACGGCGGTCGGCAGGCCAGCGGCGGGGTTGCCGAGGGTGCAGCCGACGGCGGTCTGCAGTTCGGACATGCACACGCTGACGCCGGTGCGCAGACCGGACAGTTCGGCGGAGGCGCCCGAAGCGCGGGTGCGGGAGATGTAATCCTGGTACTGCGGGATGGCGATGGCGGCGAGGATGGCGATGATCGCGACCACGATCAGCAGTTCGATCAGGGTGAAACCTTGTGTCTTCTTCATGGTGATTTCCTAGGGAAATATGTGGTGGGAGCTGCGAAATGCGTTCTCCACGTGCCGTGTGGCAGCGTTAATCGCTTTCCCTAGCGCCCGTACACGTGCACCGTTGGCAGGCGCACGAACCGTGCCAACGTCACAAATTATGGCAGACTCTTCCCTGCATCGACACGTTCTCGTTCAGTCTGGTTGCGGCGTACGGATCCCTGACCGCAGCGGTCCCGTGAATCGCTCGACAGGCACGCACTCGAAACCGCCCGCAACGGCCGAGAGAATTCATAAGCAGTTGATTTATTTTAAATTAGTGTCGAAATATATCGAGCGGGTGATTTAACTGTGCGGCGATCATTGAGGTCGCGAACCAGCCTCTCTCGCGCCGCTTAACCACGGCTCGCACGGATGCGTTGAGCCGAAACGCTCGCCATCAGCGTTAACAGGCCTTAGCAGGCTGTTCAAAAACAGCCTGGTAACGCAGCCAAGGACGGCTGCGACGACGAAGCGAGCGCGTAAGCGCTTGATTCGTCGGGAGCGAGTCCGGACATGTGCCGGACTCGCGACTTGACTGTGCCGGCAGGAGCCGGCACGAACGGCAAAGCCGGCCGCGAAGCGGCGAGCCGCAAGGATGCGGCGAGTCAAAACGATCAGGAAGATCGTTTTTCAACAAGCTGTTAGGGGCAATCGCCTTGGCCCGGGCGTAGGCCGCGAATTCCGTTGCAGATAGTGCCGCTGTTGGTCCACGTGATCATGTCGGTCGCGACATTGTATGTGGGCACGTTATCCCAGGTGAGCGGGACGCCGCCGTTAGCGTCTGTGGCGCCGGTCGTTGCGGTGATACGGCCGTCGACGACGTTCGCGGTTCCCGCCAGGACGTTGCGCGTGCCGGCCGCATTGTCTGGCATGCCGTTGATGCCCAGGTTGCAGCCGATCGCGGTTTGTCGTTCGGCGATGCATACGTTCACGGCATTGCGCAAGCGCGTGAGTTCGGCGGCGGCGCCGGAGGCGCGCGTCCGCGAGATGTAATTTTGGTACTGCGGAATAGCGATCGCCGCGAGAATCGCGATGATCGACACGACGATCAACAGCTCGATCAGGGTGAACCCGCGAGAAACCGAACCTGAGGAAGATCCGTTCATGGCGCTTTTCCTGAGCGAGAAGGCGGTAGGCGCGATCAAGGGAGACAAAAAACCCCGGCCGAAGCCGGGGTTCTTGTGGTCCCACCTAAGATCGCATGGTGGTATCCGGTGCAGCAGATTACGGGCAGTCGCCCTGGCCGGTGCGCAGGCCGCGGTTCGGGAAGTTGCAGACCGTACCGGTGTTCGCCCAGGTGATTTTGTCGTCGCCAGCGGCGGCGGTCGGGGTGAGGATGAACGTGAGGTTCGCACCGCCGTTCTTTTCGGTCGCGCCGGACTTGGCGGTGATCACGCCATTCGCCACGGTCACGGTGCCGGCGAGAACGTTCTTGGTGCCCGGAACGGCGGTCGGCAGGCCAGCGGCCGGATTGCCGAGGGTGCAGCCGACGGCGGTCTGCAGCTCGGACATGCACACGCTGACGCCGGTGCGCAGGCCGGACAATTCGGCGGAGGCGCCCGAAGCGCGGGTGCGGGAGATGTAATCCTGGTACTGCGGGATGGCGATCGCGGCGAGGATGGCGATGATCGCGACGACGATCAGCAGTTCGATCAGGGTGAAACCTTGTGTCTTCTTCATGGTGATGATGTCCCTAGGGGTGTGTGTGATGGGTGTTGCAGAACTAGTTCTTCACGTGCCCTGTGGCGGCATGAGTCGCCGTCCGAGGCGCCCGTGCAACCGAGCACGTGCGGGGTAGTGAACGCATAAGCCGTGCCAACCTTTCGGATCGCGATGGAGTTCCGAATCCACCATTCGGATGTGTCTTCGTTCACGTTCTGACCAGGTCCGAAACTGACGTTCTGCGTCAGATGCGGTCCGATCTGCCCCTTGCGGGCACTTGTCGTTACGGCCTTGTGAGGCTGTTTCGGCGATCCGTCGGAGCGCGGATTCGAAATGCCCGCAACGAGCGTTTTGCGCTGCTCTTTACGGAAGGTCTTAAATACGAAGTTGTGAACAACGCCATCCTGGCGTCGTTCGGACGTCGTGGACGCAGGCTTAGCCTGAGTCCACTTCCGATGCATCAAGCACTTGCGTGTTGGATCCGCGAGCGCGCCATTCCTGGCGCGTGGACACTCCGAATCGATCAGACTTTCCTTAGCGCGTCGAGTTCGACCCTGCGCCTGCTGTCGTCGGCTCGGCCACCGGGGGCGGTGGCGATAGGGTCTTGATCGGCAAGCTGGACTTCGCGTCGATGAGCAGCATCGATGCGGCGCGGGAGGAGTTGATCGGCACGAGTCGAAGCGAACCGGCGGGGCGGCCGCTGCCGGCGATGGCTTCGTCGAGGGCGTCTTTCGGCATCCACGACGGAAGCGCGTCCTTTTCGGCGAGCACGGCAGCGCGCAGCAATTTGTCCTTCTGCAGCGCATAGTCGTCGTAATACTGCGGCAGTCGTTCCAGGCTCGTTTGTTCTTCGATGAGCGAAGCGATGATCTTGGCGCGAACAGCGCGATCCTTCGGCAAATCCACCGCGAACAGACGTGGCCCCGTCCAAGACAGCGTGCGCGTCTCGTCACGTTTGCCTTTCGCCAAATCCTCGGCTTCGATGTCGTTGGCGTACATCAGATACATCTGGTCGACCGACCACACCAGAAAGACCGGGCGGCTGATCCAGGCGGTGTGCAGGGCGTATCCCATGAACGCCGCTTGGCAGAGGCCGATCACGGCGAGGTCGCGCCGGGTCAAACGCATGTCGTGCGCTTTGAACACGATGAAAGTCAGCAGCGGGCCGGCGACGATATCGACCATCAGCATCGTCAAGATCAGCCGATCCATCCCGGCGATGCGAATCAGGTCGTAGGGAAACCACAAAAAATAGATCAGGCACGAGATCGTGCCGACGACCAAGAAACTGATACCGAGGTGGAGCGCGGCGGCTTTTTGGCGAGTCATAGCATCGAAAATCAGGTACGGGCGACGGCGCGAAAGCATAGCGCTGTCTTCGCGACGCGGGGAGGGGCGGGCGCCGTGGAGCAGCGACGGCGAGCGTTTTCGTTCGCGCCGATCGGCGAGGCGGCAGCGGCGAGCGCTTCTGCGCTCGGCGACGCGCTATTCGATGCCTAGTTTCTTCAGTTTGTAGCGCAGCGCGCGAAACGTGATGCCGAGGGCCGCAGCGGTCTTGGTCTTGTTGTAGCGGTGTTCCTGCAGCGCTTGTTGAATCGCGTTGCGTTCGATTTCTTCGATGTAGGAGGGCAGGGCGCTGGTGCTGGTGTCCCGCGGGTTGAGCGTGCGCGGATCCACGGGCGCCGAACCGGAGGCGGGCGCCGCCGACACCGTCGGCTGAGTCGGCATCGGCGGGGCGGCCGAAGCGTGCGATGTCGCGGTCGACGGCAGCCGCAGGTCGCCCACCGCGATCGATTCCTCGTCGGCCATGGCGAGGGCGCGTTCGAGAATGTTCTCCAGCTCGCGGACGTTGCCCGGGAAGCCGTAGCGTTCCAACGCCGCTTGCGCCTCCGCCGACAACGTCGGCGCGCGCCGCTTCATCGCATGCGCGAGTCGTTTGAGGATCGCGTCGCAGAGCAACGGCAGGTCGCCTCCGCGTTCCCGCAGCGGGGGCACATCCAGCTCGATGACGTTGATCCGATAGAACAAGTCGTGCCGGAACAGCCCCTCGCCGACCAGGACATCGAGATCTTTGTGGGTGGCGGACAGAATGCGTACGTCGACCGGCGTTTCGGCGTTGGCGCCGACCGGGCGGATGGTCTTTTCCTGAATCGCGCGGAGCAATTTCACCTGCATCGGCAGCGGCAGTTCGGCCACTTCGTCCAGGAACAACGTGCCGCCGTCCGCCGCTTGGAACAGGCCCTGCTTGTCGGTGTGCGCGCCGGTGAAGCTGCCTTTCTTGTGCCCGAAGAACTCGCTTTCCATCAATTCGGCGGGGATCGCGCCGCAGTTGACCGGAATGAACGGCCCTGCCGCGCGCGAGCCTTGGGCGTGGATGGTGCGGGCGACCAATTCCTTACCGGTGCCGGATTCGCCGTTGATATGCACGGGCGCCTGGCTGCGGGCGACTTTGGTAATTGTGTCGCGCAAGCCGACCATCGCTGCGGATTCTCCCAGCAGCAGGGTCGAGCCCTCCGGGTTGGCTTGGCGTCGCGTATTGAGTTCCAGCGCTTGTTTGACCAAACCGCGCAGGACGGCGAGGTCCACCGGTTTGGTGACGAAGTCGAAGGCACCGCTTTTGAGCGCTTCCACTGCGGCTTCGACGTTACCGTAGGCGGTGATGACCGCGACCGGCGTGGTCGGGAAGCGAGTGGCGATCTCGGCGACCAACTCCAGGCCCGAGCCATCGGGCAACCGCATATCGGTCAGGCAAAGGTCGTAAGCGACCGTGCTGAGCATTTCTCGGGCGACTGTGAGATTCGGGGCGGTGTCCGTGCGCAGCCCCATCCGCCCCAGCGTTACCACCAGTAGTTCGCGGATGTCATGCTCGTCGTCGACGATGAGCGCGCTGCGTTGCTCGGCCATAGTGCCCTCCTGCGTCAATTTTAGCCCAAGCGCGACAGTTGCGACAGCCGTTTCGGAGCGAGAATCGCCGGCCGAAGATGCGTTTTGCGGTTTGTCGTCCCAATGTCGAGAACGATACGACGGCGGTTCGCCGCCGGATTCGCCTCCGCGAGCATCCGAAAGCGAGTGCGGGTGCGCCCCTGAGACCTCAGGCCGGGAGCAGGGTGTGCAGGCCTGGCAGGGTGATGCGGAAGCAACAACCGCCTTGCGTCGTCGCGACGTAATCCAGCGACGCGCCGTTCGCGCGGCACAGTTCCCGTGCGATGTAGAGGCCCAGCCCGGTGCCGTGCTGGGAGGTGGTGAAGAACGGTCGGAACAATTGCGACACCACCGAATCGGCGATGCCGGGGCCGCGATCGATCACATCGATGACCGGTGCGTCTTCGATCTTGTACACGTGCAGCGCGATCAACGCCGGTTTGCCGGGCTGATTGCCGTGGCGGCGCGCGTTCTGCACCAGCGCGGTCAACACCTGATGCAGATGCTTGGAGTCGATCAGCGCGGACACCGTCGGCAATGGCGCGACGAGGCTGATGTTGTCGGTTTCGTCCGGCACCGTTTGTTTGAATTCGTCGATGAACGCCCGCAATTGGGCGACCAATTCGATGTGTTCGGCGGTGGCGCGTTCGCGTCGCGCGAGGCCGAGCACGCTTTCGACGATGCTGTTGGTGCGCATGCATTGCTTGAGGATGATCTGCACCATCTGTCGATCGCTTTCCGACAGATCCGGCGATTCTTCCAGCAACTGCGCGGCGTAGCTGATCGCGGCCAGCGGGTTGCGGATTTCGTGGGCCAGGCTGGCCGAGAACCGGCCCATCGCGGCGAGCGTGAGCGATTCCGCGCGACGCGAGACCAGCGACGTGTCGTCGAGAAAAATCAGCGTGCTGTCGCTTTTGGCCAGCAAGCGCGCGAACCGCGGCACCAGTTCGAACTGCTCGTTGCCCATGCGCATCGGCGCTTCGTTGTGGATGCCCGAGCGCAGCCACTCGGCGAGGCGAAGCGCCAACTCCGGCGCCGCTTGGGCCAATTCGCGGGTGCCGACCGCGCCTTCGCCGAGCAGCAGCATCGCGGCTTCGTTCGCCAATTTCATTTGGCCGTCGGGGTCCACCAGCAGCACGCCGGTGCGCATGCGGCGGATGATCAATTCGTTGATTTCCGCCAAACGCGTGGCTTCGGCGCCGCGACGGTCGGCCAAGGCTTGGGTGAAGTCCACGCGCTGCCGCAGCGGGTAGCTCAGGGCGGCGATGGCCATGAAACTCACCGCGAACATCATCAGTTCGGCGAGCGGGCGGGGCGACACGCCGATCGCGAAGAGGCTCCAAAAATAGCTCCCGGCCAAGGACAACGATGCGGCGACGGCCACGCCCAAGCCCAGTCGCAAGGGCAACAGCAGCGCCGCGGCGCCGATATCGAACAGCAGCATCAGGGCGATGCCGGGGGCGACCGCGGGCAGCAGGCTGCTGGCCACCGTGGCCACGGCGATGTCCACGCCGACGCCGACCAATGTGTGCGCGACGATGCGCTTGGTGCGCCGTGCATGCATCAACAGCGCGATGGCCAAGGCCAAGTAAATCAGGGCCAGCCCCTGGCCGAAGACGGGCGTTTGCGCATCCAGACGCCAGCTCTCCAGCGGGTTGAACACGGCCAACGCCAGCATCCCCGCCTCGAACAGACGATACAGCGCGAACAGATAGAGCTCGCGGAATTGGGTGCCCTCGTCGGGGCGCACAGTGGGCTGGGGAACGGGCAAGCCGATGCTCATGAGGGAGGCGGCGCCAGTATAGGCGCGGCGCCCGACGACGCCAGCGGCGCGTCCAAAGCGTCGCTTGTGGCCATCTACGACCAACGTTGAGGACGAAATCGCCGTTCTCGCGCCTGTGCCGGCTGGTTCCGGCTGGCGGCATCGGCGAGAATAGCGGCCCGCGACGGCGCCGAAGGCCCTTGACGGCACCGACTCCGCCCCTCGTTTCGAGCCCCGGCTCGTTCCTCCCGCACGGAACCCACATGAATTTCCACGAATATCAGGCGAAGCAGTTGTTTGCCGAATACGGCATCGCAGTCCCGGCCGGGCGCGTCGCGCGCACCCCGGAGGAGGCCGTCGACGCGGCCAAGGCCATCGGCGGCGATTTCTGGGTGGTCAAAGCCCAGATTCACGCGGGCGGTCGCGGCAAGGCCGGCGGCGTCAAACTCGCCAAGACCTACGACGACGTGCGCGAGTACGCCAAGGGCATGCTCGGCACGAAGATGACCACCTACCAGTCCGCCGGTGTCGCGTTGCCGGTCGATAGCGTGCTGGTGACCCAGGCCACCGACATCGCGCAAGAGTTGTACCTGTCGGTCCTGGTGGATCGTTCCAGCAAATCGATCACCTTCATCGCATCCGCCGACGGCGGCGTCGAGATCGAAAAGACTGCGGTCGAAAACCCCGACGCGATCAAGACCCTGCACGTGAACTACGTGCAAGGTCTGCAGCCGTACCAATGCCGCGACATGGGCTTCGCGCTCGGCTTGAACGCGAAACAAGTCGGACAGCTCAGCAAGATCATGTTGGGCCTGTACAAACTGTTCAACGAAAAAGATTTCTCGCTGGTCGAACTCAACCCGCTCGCCATCCTCACCAACGGTGATCTCGCGGTGCTCGACGGCAAGATCAACTCCGACGACAACGCGACCTTCCGTCACCCGGAACTGGCCGCGATGCGCGACATCCGCCAGGAAGACGAGACCGAAGTGCTGGCCAGCCAGCACGATCTGAACTACGTCACGATGGACGGCAACATCGGCTGCATGGTCAACGGCGCCGGTTTGGCGATGGCGACGATGGACGTGATCAAGCTCAACGGCGGCGAGCCGGCGAACTTCCTCGATGTCGGCGGCGGCGCCAACAAGGAACGCGTGACCGAAGCCTTCAAGCTGATCCTGCGCGACGACGATGTGAAGGCGATTTTCGTCAACATCTTCGGCGGCATCGTTCGCTGCGACATGATCGCCGAAGGCATCATCGCCGCGGTGAAGGAAGTGGACGTGAAGGTGCCGGTGATCGTGCGCTTGGAAGGCACGAACGTCGAAGCCGGCAAAGCGCTGCTGAAAGACTCCGGTCTCGCCATCATTCCCGCCGACGACATCAACGACGGCGCGAAGAAGGCGGTGGCGTCGGTCAAGGCCGCTTAATTCCGAACCTCCCTTCTCCCGCGAGCGGGAGAAGGTGCCCGAAGGGCGGATGAGGGCAGGCATGAGCCGAAAGGCCACAGCGAGCCCTCACCCCAACCCCTCTCCCGCACTTCGGGAAAGGGGCTTCAACACCCAAGGATTCCAATCCCATGTCCGTTCTCGTCAACAAGAACACCAAAGTCATCGTCCAGGGCTTCACCGGCCAGCAGGGCACCTTCCACGCGCAGCAGATGCTCGACTACGGCACCAAAGTCGTCGGCGGCGTCACCCCGGGCAAAGGCGGCACCGAACACATCGGTCTGTCGGTCTTCAACACCGTGCGCGATGCGGTGAACGCCACCGGCGCCGACGCTTCGGTCATCTACGTGCCGCCGCCGTTCGCGGCCGACGCCATCCTCGAAGCCGCCGACGCGGGCATCCGGGTCATCGTCTGCATCACCGAAGGCATTCCGGTGCTCGACATGCTGCGCGTGAAGAACACGCTGAAGGGCTACCCCGACACCGTGCTGATCGGCCCGAACTGCCCCGGCGTGATCACCCCCGGCGAATGCAAAATCGGCATCATGCCGGGCCACATCCACATGCCGGGCAAGATCGGTATCGTCTCGCGCTCCGGCACGTTGACCTATGAAGCGGTCAAGCAAACCACCGACGCCGGCCTCGGCCAATCGACCTGCATCGGCATCGGCGGCGACCCGATCAACGGCACCAACTTCATCGATGCGCTGAAGCTGTTCCAGAACGACCCGCAGACCGAAGGCATCATCATGGTCGGCGAAATCGGCGGCAGCGCCGAAGAAGAAGCGGCCGAGTTCATCGCGCAGCACGTCACCAAGCCGGTGGTCGGCTTTATCGCGGGCGCGTCGGCCCCGGCCGGCAAGCGCATGGGCCATGCCGGCGCGATCGCCTCGGGCGGCAAAGGCACCGCCGAAGGCAAATTCGCAGCGATGGAAAAAGCCGGCATCACCACCGTGCGCTCGCCGGGCGATCTGGGCGCGGCGATCGCGAAGCGGTTGGCGAAGTGATGTTGACGGCTTGAAGCCGACTCGGCGTAGGTCGTTGGAGCTCCGCCGATGTCTTCGTTTGCCCATGAAGGCCGCCGCAAGGCGGCCTTCGCTATTTCTACTCCCAGCGGTTAGTCATCCGCTTGTGTTCCCCGTCTGCGGGGCTCTACGCTCTTCTCCTTCCCCCGCGCGCGGGGGAAGGTCGGGATGGGGGCGAGGCGTTTTCCTACAGATTTCTGAAGACCCCGATGCTCGAATGACGGCTCCTGGTTTCGAGGACACTATCCGTGCGCAAAGGACAAAAGCGCGATTTCGCCAGACAGCTTCGCAGCCGAATGACGGATGCCGAGCTTCGACTCTGGCGGGAATTGAAGCGAAAACAGATTGGGGGAATGAGGTTTCGACGCCAATGCCCGATCGGCCCGTATATTGTCGACTTCGTTTGCCTTTCCGCGGGCGTCGTCATCGAAATCGACGGAGGACAACATGCGGAGTCGGTATCCGATGCGGTGCGCGATACGGAGTTGAGCAGCCGCGGCTTTCGAATTCTGCGTTTTTGGAATAATGAAGTACTCGAAAACATCGAAGGGGTGTGCGACATGATTGTGCGATACGCCGATGCTCTTCACCCCCATCCCGACCTTCCCCCGCACGCGGGGGAAGGAGAGAAACAATGACCGCATCCCTCCGCATCGCCCTCGCCCAATTCGATTTTCCCGTCGGCGCGGTGAAGCAAAACGCCGAGCGCATCGCGACGATGATCGCGGAGGCGCGCGACGAATACGGCGCCGATATCGTGGTGTTCCCCGAGCTCGCGCTATCGGGATATCCGCCGGAAGATTTGCTGATCCGGCCGAGTTTTTTGCGCGATTGCGCCGAAGCCATCGAAGCGGTCGCCGTGCGGACGACCGGTATCGTCGCCATCGTCGGGTGGCCGCAGGCGGCCGGCAGCGTGGTCTACAACGCCGCCAGCGTGCTGCGCGACGGCAAGATCGAACGCACCTACCGTAAGCGCGAATTGCCGAATTACGCGGTGTTCGACGAACGCCGCTATTTCGATGTCGATCCCGATCGCGACGATTGCGTCTTCGAGGTCAAAGATGTGCCGGTCGGCTTGATCATCTGCGAAGACCTGTGGTTCGCCGAGCCCATCGCCAGCACCGTGCGCAACGGCGCGCAGTTGGTGTTGGTGCCGAATGCCTCGCCGTTCGAGCGCGACAAGCACGCGCAGCGCGATGCGCTGATGGCGCAGCGCGCGACCGAAACCGGCGCGGCCATCGCGTATCTGAATGTCGTCGGCGGGCAGGATGCGTTGGTCTTCGACGGCGCGAGCGTGGTCGCCGACGGCGACGGCAGCGTGCATCCGGCCGCGGCCGCGTTCACAGAGCAATGGTTGGTGGTGGACTACGACGCCGAAGCGCGCCGGTTCGCGCCGGTGCAGTGGCAAGACGACGGCGACGAAAGCCGCGATGCGCTGGCGTGGCGCGCGATCGTGCGCGGCATTCAAGACTATTGCCGCAAGAATGGCTTTTCGAAGACGTGGTTGGGGCTGTCCGGCGGCGTCGATTCGTCGATGGTGCTGGCGCTCGCGGTCGATGCGCTGGGCGCGGACAACGTCACCGCAGTACGGATGCCGTCGCGCTACACCGCCGAGCTGTCGAACGATTTGGCCGAAGAGCAATGCATCGCGCTCGGCGTGAAGATGTTGACGGTGCCGATCGAAAAACCGTTCCAAGGCTATTTGGACGCGCTGAGCGAGGTGTTCGCGGGCAAAGCGGTGGATGTGACCGAAGAGAATCTGCAATCGCGCGCGCGCGGCGCGATGTTGATGGCGCTGGCCAACAAGCTCGGCGGCTTATTGCTGACCACCGGCAACAAAAGCGAATACGCGGTCGGATACGCCACGATCTACGGCGATATGTGCGGCGGCTACGCGCCGATCAAAGACCTCTACAAAACCGAAGTGTTCGCGCTGTCGCGTTGGCGCAACACCGTCGGCGGTGCGCCGGTGATTCCTCCGGCGGTGATCTCGCGTCCGCCGACAGCGGAATTGCGCGACAACCAGAAAGACGAGGATTCGCTGCCGCCGTACGACGTACTCGATGCGATTCTGTTGCGGCACGTCGATCAGGAGCAATCGCGCGAAGAGATCGTCCGCGCCGGTTTCGATGCCGCGACGGTCGATAAAGTGCTGCGACTGGTCCGCATCAGCGAGTGGAAACGCCATCAAGCCGCGCCGGGGCCGAAAGTCTCGCGCCGGGCGTTCGGACGCGAACGACGCTACCCGATCACCAACGGCTATTCCGCGTAGGGCGGGCCCTGGCCCGCCGTTTTTTCGCTTTTGTAGGAGCGGCTTCAGCCGCGACATCGCGCCGAAATCGTTTCGCGGCTAAAGCCGATCCTACGAGACGACAGCCCGATGAAGCGCTTGCCCGAGAAACGATCGAAACACGAACGCCATAACGCACGAAAGCCGCCTTGCGGCGGCTTTCGCGATCTTGACTCAGCGCGTCGCGACGACGCGGGGTCGACTCCGGCAACTCAATCGTCGTCGTTATCGATCGCCGACTTCTCGCTCGCGAACGGATTGAGTTTGCGGAAGTTCGATGGGTAGTCCGGCCAGTCGCCGGCCAGCCACGGGTGTTTGGCGTCGGTCTTCTGCAGTTCCTGGCGTGCGCTGTCGGCGAGGCCGGTGTTGCCCAATCGCGTGTACGCCTCACCCAGCACGGCGATCGCGTCGCTCTGGAATTTGCTCTGCGGATAGGTGTCGAGCAGGTAGCGCGCGCGTTCGGTGGCGGCGACCCAGGCGCCGCGGCGCAGGTAATACAGCGCGGTTTCGATTTCGTGGCGAGCGAACAGATCGCGCAACTCGATCATCCGCGTGCGCGCGTCTTCGGCGTAGCGCGATTTCGGATAACGGTCGACGACGATCTGGAAATCGCTGTAAGCCTGCTGCGGCGTCGCCAGATCGCGACGGCTGGCGTCCAAACGCCAGACGCGTTGCAGGAACACCGTGTCGCGGCTGGAGTTCACCAATCCGCGCAGGTAGTACATGTATCCGGTATGGCGATGCGTCGGGTAGGTCCGCAGGAAGCGGTCGATGGTAGAGATGGCGTCGTCGTTGTTGCCCATCTTGAACTGCGAGTAGGCGGTTTCGATCAGCGCCTGCTCGGTGTACGGGCCGTAGGGGTATTGCGCGACGAGGCGCTTGAAGGTGATCACCGCGGCGTCGTAATTGCCGTTGCGGATCGATTTCTGGCCCTTTTCGTAGAGCTGCGCGACCGGCTGCCCTTCGTTGGCGTCCTCGTCCTTGAACACATTCTTTATGCGGGCGCAGCCGGAGCCGGCGACGACCGCGGCGAGCAACAAGGCGAGGAGGCGGAGGGAGGCGGTGCGGGGCAAGGTCATGCGTGGGCTGCGGTGCGGAGGCGAGCGGGCGATAATACCAGCCCGCGACCCGGAACCCGGCCAACGCCCGGCCGGTCACGGCGGCGGCGGGGCCGATTCGCGCCTTCGGTCGGCTGCGGTTCACGCCTACGGACCTTCTGTAATGTGTCGAGCAGCGGTCGCTCGGATCGCTGTTCGAAGCGCCGATCCGGCGCATGTCCGAACCGGCTCACCACGAATCAATCGCTTACGCGCTCGTTTCGTCGCCGCAACATCGCTCTCCCTCGCTTCAGCCGGTTCATTCAGCCGGTTCCTCCAGCCGGTTCCTCCAGCACGTTCCTTCAGGATGCGTCATGCCCACACCACCGCCCCGCACCGCCCCCGACGACGACTTCGAGGGCGATCTCGCCTCCCCGGAGGACGACACCGCGGCTGTCGCCATGGCGGGCGAACCCCGCGAGGCGGTCGTGCCGGACCGCGCCGCCGGGCGCCGCTTCGATGCGGTGTTGGCCGAGCTGTTTCCTGAGTTCTCGCGTTCCCGCCTGGCCGAGTGGATCAAATCCGGCGACGCGACCCTCGACGGCAAGACCCTGCGCCCGCGCGACCCGGTCCGCGGCGGCGAAACGGTGCATCTGCGAGCGGTGCTGGAAACCCAAACCCGGTCGGAGCCCGAGGACATCGCCCTCGACATCGTTCACGAAGACGCCGAGGTCTTCGTGCTGAACAAGCCCGCCGGGCTGGTGGTCCATCCCGGCGCCGGCAATCCGACCGGCACCTTAGTCAACGCGCTGCTGCACCGCGACCCGTCGCTGGCGACCTTGCCGCGTGCGGGCATCGTCCATCGGCTGGATAAAGACACGTCCGGGGTCATGGTGGTCGCACGCACGCTGCAGGCGCATACCGCTTTGGTCGCGCAACTGGCCGCGCGCGACGTGCATCGTCAGTACTTGGCGGTGGTGACCGGCGCGTTGGTGTCCGGCGGCACCGCGAACGCACCGATCGATCGCCACCCGCGCGACCGCCTGCGCATGGCCGTGCGCGAGGACGGCCGCGATGCGACCACGCATTACCGTCTGCGCGAGCGCTTTCGCGCGCACACCTTGTTGGAATGCCGGCTGGAAACCGGGCGCACGCATCAGATTCGCGTTCACATGGCGCATTTGAAACATCCCATCGTCGGCGACCCGCTGTACGGTGGGTCGTTGAAATTGCCCAAGGGCGCCAGCGACGCGTTGATCGAGCGGCTGCGCGGGTTCAAACGCCAAGCGCTGCACGCGGAAACATTGGAATTCGCGCATCCGATCGGTGGGCATCCGATTCGTTGCTCGGTGCCGATGCCCGACGATATGCAGGCCTTGGTGCGCGCCCTGCGCGACGATCTGCGGATGCACGAGTTGTGACCGCCTCGGCGTCGACGCCCTGGATCGCTGCCGATTGGCCGGCGCCGCCCGGCGTCCGTGCGTTCACCACGCTGCGCCACGGTGCGGGGCACTCGGCGTCGCCGTTCGATAGCTTCAATCTCGGCAACCGTTACGCTGCCGACGGCGACGACCCGGCGGTCGTCGAACGCAATCGCGCGGAATTGATCGAATGCGCCGCGTTGCCGTCGGCGCCGCGTTGGCTCAAGCAAGTGCATGGCATCGATGTCGTGCGCTTCGAGGCGAACGATGCGGTCGATGCGCATGCGTTCGATACGAATGCCGCCGCAGCCGCGGCCGTTGAGCTCGTCGCCGACGCCGCCGTCACGTCCGCTCCCGGCGTCGTCCTGGCCATTCTCACCGCCGATTGTTTGCCGGTCGTCTTCGCCGCGGACGACGGCCGCGAAATCGCCGCGGCGCACGCCGGTTGGCCGGGATTGTCCGCGGGCATGCTCGAAGCGACGGTCGCGGCGATGCGCACGCCGCCGGAGCGCGTACTCGCCTGGATCGGCCCGTGCGCCGGCCCCGCGCGCTACGAAATCGGCGCGGAGGTGCGCGAGCGGTTTCTTGCCTGGGGCGAAGGTGCTGAGGCTGCGTTCGTCGCCACGCGACCGGGGCATTGGTTGGTCGATCTGCCGGCGATCGCGCGCATGCGCTTGGCGCGCGTCGGCGTGCATCGGGTGTACGGTGGCGACATCTGCACGATCTCCGACCCCGCGCGTTACTTCTCGCATCGCCGCGATGCGCGCACCGGGCGGATCGCGACCTTGGCGTGGTTCGGCTGAATCGATTCGGAGAGAGAACGAGATGACAACAGAACCCGCACCGCTGTTTCGCCGCTTGCTCGGCGACGCCATCGACCGAACGCCCGACTGCATGCAGCGTTTGCATCATCGCCCGGGCACCGCGATCTATCGCGGCGAAGTCGCCGTCGAGCGCGGCACCACAGCGCTCGCGCGCCTGTGCGGTTGGGCCACCGCGTTGCCGCCCGCGGGCGTCGGCCCGATCGAAGTGGAAATCGTCGCCGACGCACGCCGCGAACGCTGGACCCGCCGCGTCGGCAAGCACGCGATGCGTTCGACCCTCTGGGACGCCGACGGACTGCTGTGCGAACGACTGGGTCTGGTCACGTTCGGATTTCGCGTGAGCGTGGAAGACGGCGAAATCGTCTGGCGCGTCGTCCGCGTGCGCGCGCTCGGCGTATTGCCGCTACCGGTGAGCGCGTTTTCCGGCGTCGAAGCCCGCGAATCCGGCGCGGACGGCCGCTATCGTTTCGACGTGCGCGCCGCGCTGCCGTTCGCGGGGATGTTGGTGCATTACCGCGGGTGGTTGGACGTGCCGTAAGCGCGAACGCTGCGATCAGCCCGTCTCGCGCATCGTCTCCACCCGCGCTTCCATCGCGTAACCGTCCAACGTTTTCAAGAACTCGTCGAGCGTAAATAGATCCAAGCACGGCGTCGCGCCTGCGCCGGGCAGCGCGCCGCGCGCGAGTTTGCGGGTCAGCAGCACCGCTGCGGTCGCCGGAATTTGCGGGCCATCGCCGTTGCGCGCGATCAAGGTCCAATCCAGTCGCTGTCGCGCGCCGTCGAGCCCGCGTCCGCCCAAGCGCACATGCATGAAACCGGCGTCGCTGCCGATGCCTTGCCAGCGTTCGCTCAGCCAAAACAGCGGTTTCGCGAAGCGACGCAGATCGCGCACGAGGCCCGCGCGCACCAGCCATGTCGCCAACCACAGCCCGAAGTGCATGCGCCACAATTCCAAGCCGGCGCGGAATTCCACCGTGCGCAAATTCGGATAGCGTTCGGGCAGCAGATCCAGATCCGGCACCTCGCATCGCACCGCCCATCGTGCGCCCACGCCTGCGACGCGTAAGCGCTGCAGCGATTGCCAGCCGTACGCGGTGCGCCAAACGCCGTCGCGCAAGATGCGATACGGCTTGCCGCTGTAGCTGAGAATCGCCAGCATCGTCGCCCAGCCGCGCGGCGTGCGATTGCCCGGCGAGATCGTCGATTCCACGGTGTCGAGTTCGGCGAAACGTTCGCGATGCGCTTCGATCACCGCAGCGTTCAATCCCGGCACGCTGCTGGCGCCTGAGATCACCCAGCGTCCGGCCGCTTTCGCTTCCGCATCCAAGGCGACGATGCCGCGCACGTAATCGCGGCCGTCGGCCAGGTCGATCGCATGCGCGCCAGCCGCCAATGCGGCGCGCGCGACGCGATACGCGGAGCCCGCAACATCGCCGGTATTCGTGTCGGTTTGCGCTTCGCTTTTCGCGTGGACTCGCGCTTGGATTCGGGATTGGAACGGGCCCGCGGTGTCGATCGCGACCTGCGGCGCGAGCGCCATCAGGCGCGCGGCGAAATCGGGCGCCTCGGTATCCAGCGCAGCGGTCTCGATGCTCGCGTTCGGCGCATCCAGCGACGCGACGAACGCCTCCGCGCGCGCGCGGTCGCGGCCGGCGACGATGAGATGCAATTCGGCGTCCCGCGCCAGCGCGCGCACGATGCGCCCGCCGAACAGGCCGTAGCCGCCGAGGATCAGGACGCGAAATCGCGGCGAAGCGGGCGAGGGTGCAGAAGAGGGCATGCGGCCATCATAACCGCGGGCTGACTCATCGTTCGAAAATCCGCCATCCTCACGGCCGCCGACCTAGTCGTGCCCGGAAGCGAACTGCTAACGTGCGGCCTCCATCATCCTAGAGGCTCGCATGCATCGATTCGTTCGCACTCTCGCACTCAAAGGTCTGGGCGCATGCGCGACCTGCTCCGTCGTTGCGCTGATCTGCGCCTCGCTGTTCGCGGCATCCGCCGCCTTCGCCGGTGTTCCCGAAGTGCAGGCGCTGTTGAAAACCCGCTCGCCGTCCGCGCTCGCCGCTGCCGAAGCGTTGGTGAAAGCCGAGCCGAAGAACGGCAGCGCTTGGGTGGCGCTGACCCAGGCGCGGGTTTACGCCAAGCGCTACGAGAAAGCGGTCGAGGCGGGCGAGCGCGCGACCGAACTCGCGCCGAACGATGCGCAAGCGCATTACTGGCTCGGCAACGCGCTCGGCAATCGCATCGGCGAAGTCGGCATGATCGGCAAGATGTCGCTGGCGCCGGATCTGCGCGATGCGTTCGAACGTGCGGTGAAACTCGATCCCAGCCTGATCGACGCGCGCAATTCGCTGATCGAGTTCTATCTGCAAGCGCCGAGCGCGATCGGCGGCGGCGTCGACAAAGCGAAAGCGCAGGCGACGGTCATCGGCAAGTACGACCGCGCCCGCGGACTCACCGCTCAGGCGCGCATCGCGATGCACGAAAAGAAGACATCGCAAGCGATCGAGTTGATCGAGTCGGCCATGGCGCTCAAACCCGCGGATGACGCCATGCGCTTGCAGTTGATCGTGCTGTACCAAGAAGTCAAACGCTGGCCCGACGCCTACGCGGCGATCAAAAAGTGGATCGGCGAAGCGCCGAAATCCAGCAAAGCGCAGTACCAACTCGGCCGCTTGGCCGCCGAGTCCGGGCGTTACCTCGACGAAGGCGAAGCCGGGCTCCGCGCCTACCTCAAAATGCCGCGCGGCAGCGACGACCCGAAACTGCATCATGCCCGCTATCGTCTCGGCCAAGTGCTGGCCAAAGCCGGACGCAAAGACGAGGCCCGCGCCGAATTCCAAGCCGCGCTCAAACTCGACCCGAAGATGAAGGAAGCGAAAGAGGCGCTGGCGACGTTGTAAACGGCGGTTCGCCGGCATTCGATCGCGTCGGTGCCGAACGCGGTGGGGCTTGGAATCGCCAGGGCGGCCCTTATGTCATGGGTATCGCGGCTCGCCCGCCTCCTCGTCCGGAGTCCCGCCCATGCGCATGGACAAACTCACTTCGCGGTTTCAGCAGGCCATCGCCGACGCGCAATCGTTGGCGGTCGGTCGCGATCACAACGTCATCGAGCCGGCGCATTTGCTGGCGGCGCTGCTCGATCAACAGGGCGGCGGCACGCGGCCGTTGCTCGCCCAGGCCGGCGTCAACGTGCCGGTTTTGCGGGAACGCATCGGCGAAGCGCTGGAAAAACTGCCGAAAGTGTCGGGCCAGGCCGGCAGCGTCAACGTCGGCAACGACTTGGCGCGGATGCTGAACGTGACCGACAAACTCGCGCAGCAGCGTGGCGATGCCTTTATCGCCAGCGAGTTGTTCCTGCTCGCGTTACTCGAAGACAACGGCGATGCCGGACGTGCGTTCAAAGCCGCGGGCGCGGCCAAACAGAAGTTGGAAGCCGCGATCGACGCGATGCGCGGCGGCGAGAAAGTGCAAAGCGAGGGCGCCGAAGAGCAGCGCCAAGCGCTGGAGAAATATTGCATCGACCTGACCTCGCGCGCCGAATCGGGCAAGCTCGACCCGGTGATCGGCCGCGACGAAGAAATCCGTCGCACCATCCAGGTGCTGCAGCGTCGCACGAAGAACAACCCGGTGTTGATCGGCGAGCCCGGTGTCGGCAAGACCGCGATCGTCGAAGGTCTCGCGCAGCGTATCGTCAACGGCGAAGTGCCCGAAGGTCTTCGCGGCAAGCGCGTGCTGTCGCTCGACATGGGCGCGTTGATCGCCGGCGCGAAATTCCGCGGCGAATTCGAAGAACGCTTGAAAGCGGTGTTGAGCGATCTGTCCAAGAACGAAGGCCAGATCATCTTGTTCATCGACGAACTGCATACGATGGTCGGCGCGGGCAAGGCCGAAGGTTCGATGGACGCCGGCAATATGCTCAAACCGGCATTGGCTCGCGGCGAGCTGCACTGCATCGGCGCGACCACGTTGGACGAATACCGCAAATACGTCGAAAAAGACGCGGCGTTGGAGCGTCGCTTCCAAAAAGTCTTCGTCGGCGAACCCAGCGTCGAGGACACCATCGCGATCCTACGCGGGTTGAAGGAAAAGTACGCCGTGCATCACGGCGTCGAGATCACCGACCCGGCGATCGTCGCCGCGGCAACGCTGTCGCATCGCTACATCGCGGATCGGCAATTGCCCGACAAGGCCATCGATTTGATGGACGAGGCGGCGTCGCGCATCCGCATGGAGATCGACAGCAAGCCCGAAGAACTCGATCGCAAAGAACGTCGTCTGATCCAACTCAAAATCCAGCGCGAAGCGTTGAAGAAAGAAAAAGACGATGCGTCGAAACAGCGATTGGCCGATCTCGAAGCCGAAATCGCGACGCTCGAACGCGCCTACAACGATCTGGAAGAAATCTGGAAGGCCGAGAAAGCGGCCGTGCAGGGCACCACCAAGGTCAAAGAGCAAATCGAGGCCGCCAAGCTCGAACTCGAGGCCGCACAGCGCCGGCAGGATTACGCGAAGATGAGCGAAATCCAGTACGGCCGCATTCCCGAGTTGGAGAAACAACTGCAGGCGGCGCAGGCCGCGGAAACGCAGGGCTTTCAACTGCTGCAGGATAAAGTCACCGACGAAGAAATCGCCGAGGTGGTCTCGCGCTGGACCGGCATTCCGGTGTCGAAGATGCTGGAAGGCGAGCGCGAGAAATTATTGAAAATGGAAAGCGCGCTGCATGGCCGTGTCGTCGGGCAGGAAGAGGCGATCAAAGTCGTCTCCGATGCCGTGCGCCGTTCGCGCGCGGGCTTGAGCGATCCGAATCGTCCCAGCGGCTCGTTCCTGTTCCTCGGCCCGACCGGCGTGGGCAAGACCGAGCTGTGCAAGGCGCTGGCCGAATTTCTCTTCGACTCGGCCGACGCGATGATCCGCATCGATATGAGCGAGTTCATGGAGAAGCACGCGGTGAGCCGATTGGTCGGCGCGCCTCCGGGTTATGTCGGATACGAAGAAGGCGGTTATCTCACCGAGGCCGTGCGCCGTCGCCCGTACAGCGTGATCTTGCTCGACGAAGTCGAGAAGGCGCATCCCGATGTGTTCAATATTCTGCTGCAGGTGCTCGACGACGGCCGCCTCACCGATGGACAAGGTCGCACGGTCGATTTCCGCAACACCGTGATCGTGATGACCTCGAATCTCGGTTCGCAGATGATCCAAGAACTCTCATCCGACGATTCGCCGGAGAGCTACACGCAGATGAAAGCGATGGTGATGGGCGTTGTGCAGGCGCATTTCCGACCCGAGTTCATCAACCGCCTCGACGACATCGTCGTGTTCCATCCGTTGGACAAGGCGCAAATTCGCGAGATCGCCAAAATCCAGTTGCGCGGTTTGGAGAAGCGACTGGGCGAGCGCGGCATCAAGTTGGCGATGAGCGAGAAGGCCTTCGACTTCCTCGGCAACATCGGCTTCGATCCGGTCTACGGCGCGCGCCCGCTCAAACGCGCGATTCAGCAGCAGCTCGAAAACCCGCTGGCGCAGAAGATTCTCGGCGGCGAGTACGGCAACGGCGATACCGTGAGCGTGGATGCAGAGGGCGGACGTTTGGTCTTCAGTCGCGTGTGATGCGGCGCTCGTTCCTCTCCATCGTAGCCGTGTGTTTGGTCGCGATGCTGGGCGCTTGCGTGGCCGCGCCGAAATCCGCGACAGCGCCGAATTCGCCACCGAAGCGTGTCGAACGGGTCTTGTTCGTCGGCAACAGTCTGACCTATCGCAACGATTTGCCCGCGCATTTCGCGGCGCTCGCTTCGACGGCGCTCGGCGCGACCGTCGAAGCGGAGATGATCGCCGCCGGCGGTGCGAGGATTGAACAACATGCGGCGCAAGGTCTCGTGCAGACCGAACTGGCATCGGGGCGTTATACGGTTCTGGTCCTGCAGGAATGGGGTTCGGGTTTGCTTTGCGATCCCGAATTCGCGAAATTCGGCTTCGAGTGCGCGGCCTCGCATCGAGCGCACCGCGAGTTGGTCGAAGTTGCGCGCCGAAACCGAGTCCGCGTCGTGCTATTGGGAACGTATTCGAGCGCGCCGGAACCGGCCATCGCGCTCGCCGATGCCGAAGCCGAACTCGCGAGCTCGTTAGGCATCACGCACGCCGATCTGCGCGACTTGCCCGAATTGCGCGGCGCACGCCCGGCGGCCGAATGGTTCGACACGGATGGCCATCACCCCGGCCCGGAACTGACCTTGCTGATGGCGCGTCGGTTGGCCGACGCGCTACATGGCGACATGCCGCTGCCGCGTGCTGTGGAAATGCAATATCGCGATTATCGCGGCGAGCAAGCGCCGAAATTGCAATTGCTCGCATCTGCCCAGAATCTGCAGCCGGCTCAGCGAACGCGGCGGGTCGAACCTTCGGATTGGGAACGATTGGCGCGCGCCGGGCGCGCGCCATGAAACCTGTCGTTTGAGGACATCGTCGACCGGAGCGAGCGCTCCGGTCGAGCAGTCGGCGATCACTTCGCCACGAACTTCAGCGGGCCGGTGTACTGCGGCCACGGGATCGACTTATCGTTGCGATCGTTCAGCGCCACTTCCGGCGTCGCTGTCGTGCCGTCGCTCACACTGGTCATCAACGACGGCATCCAGAAGTTCACCGCGAACGTGCGGTCGATCTTGATCATCGGGTTGATGTTGAGCGTGGTGGTTTTGCCCGGTTCGATCTTGAAAGTCAGGATATCGTCGTTGAAGAACGCGCCGCGCTCCAGGATTTTGTCGACGCTGAACCCCGTGGACATTTCGATGCCGACGCCGGTGATTTTGTACTCGCCCGCGGGCAGCGACAATTGTTCGCTCGACCCATAGCGGGTCGTGTGGTTGACCGGGAAATCGAGAAAGCGCTTGTTGACCAGAGTGAACACGAGTTGCCGGTCGCGAATGCCCCATTCGAGCATGCCGCTCTTCAGTTGCTTGACGACTTTCTTCGGCAAATCCTTTTCGCTGTTGAACGGTTTGACGTCGATGACCAAGGTGCCGTTGCCGGTTTCGGCTGTGGGCGCGGCGGCGGGTTGCGGCACGGCGTCCTGAGCGAATGCGCCGATGGAACAGAAGGCGAGCAGCGAGAGCGTAGCGATACGAAGCGATGCGGTACGGAGCGAAGTGAGCATACGGAGGTCTCGTTTCCGGGAAAGAGGCGATGGCCGCGTTCGCGGCGCGGCCGCATCATACCTCGCACTTCGCGGCCCGATGTGGAGCGGTTGTGAAATCGCGCCCATGCAGACCCGGTTCGCCTCGAATTGGTGCTCGCCTCGAAACGGAACACGGGCCGCCGTCCTGCGACGGCGCCCCGTTCTAACGCTACGATCCGAACGACAGCGGTTCAAATGCAGAAAATCTTCTCGATCGTCCGCCCGGAGTCGTCGTTTTCGCCATCGGTGAGACGCAGCGATGTGGTCAGCGATACTCGATACGCGCAGCTCGGCCAACCGATCGTCGGCACGTTCTGAGTGCCATTGCCGCCGCGCGGTGCGTTGCCCGAGGGCAGCACCGGGAAGGCCGGTGCGGGCGACGCGTTGGTCGAAAGCGCGAGACCCCAACTGCGCAGCAGTTCGTGATCGACTGTGTATTCGATATTGATCGCGTTGGTGATCTTCGAACAGGGCGAGCTGCCGCCGGCGAATTCCTGCAGATCCAGCAAATTCACTTCGCCCCAGTTGTTGACATGGAGGCGACCGAGCGCGTTGCTGAACCCGCCGGTTCCGTCCGTGGCTTGCGCTTCGAAGACGATGCGCAGATCGACGCCGTTCTTCGGATCGGCGACGGCGTTGCCTGCGCCGTTCCCCGGTGCGTCCGCTGCGGGAATCGCCGCGGTGGTGTTGAAACGGATCAGCGAACCGTAGAAACCGTCGTCGAGTCCGCTCGGATCGACCTCGATCCAACCGCTCGCGTCCGGCACGATGACGTGCGATGGCGGCGCGCCCCACGGCGTTCCGGGCGGCACTGCGGGCGGCGTCGGCAAACCGGGCGTCGCGCCCGCGCCTTGCACGTAAATCGATTGGAACGTCCAGGACAGGCCGGTGCCGTTGATGTCCCACTGAATCAAGCGAGCGCCCACCAGCACCGGGTAGACCAGCCCGCCGACGATCGGCTGCAGGCCGGGCGCGGCGAGATCTTCATAGAGGAAGCGATAGCGCGCGGGTTTTCCGCCGATGGTCTTCGGGCAGAATCCGCGCAGTTTCAACGCGCCGAAGAAGCCGAAGCCTGGGCCGCCGTGGCCGAGCACGGCGCTATCGGTCAAGCCGGTGGCGTTGGCGATGTCGCCGTAGATATGGAAATCGCCGATGTGCGTGAACAGCGGGTTGTCGTACGGCGGTTGCACGTCGACGTCCACGCACAGCGAAACGCAGAAGCAAGGGCCGGCGTTCTCGCGGTCGGATTGACGTCCGCGCGACTGGGTTTCGTTGAGCAAGACGGTGCCGCCGCTTTCGATCTTGAAATACAGGTCCGGCCCGCCGGTCCATTCGATGTTGATCGAAGGCGAGAACGGCGTGCGTTTGAAATCGACGGCGTTGTAGTCGATGCGGAAATGTCCGCTGCCGTCGGTGATCGCGCTGCCCAGCGCGTCGTCGGCCAGCCAGTCGGCATCGAATGCCGAAACCGTCGCGCCGGACACCGGAATTTGTTTGCCGCAAACGAGTACTCGACCGCAGATGGTCCACGCGCCGAACAGGCTGCGGAACCAGCACCACCAGCGGAACGGGATGCAGTATTCCCAGGCCGCGACCAAGCCTTCGTCGCGTTCGCGCCACTGCGGTTGCAGGGTGGTGAGCGCGAATTGGCGCGGTTTCGGCGGCGTTCGCGGGATTTTCTGGCGCGGCACGGTGCCGCAATACACGTCGATTTCGAACGCACCGCCGTCGTATTTATCGTCGTCGCCGAGCGCGATGTCGAAACCACCGTCGGCATCGAGCGTCGCCTCCGCCAGAAAGCGCTTCGATTTTGCGGCGATCGCATCGTCGTCGAGCAACGCGAGCGTGTCCTTGGGTTGCGCGACGGCTTGCGCGACGAGGTCGGTGGTTTGCGCGGGGCGATACAAGCGCAGAACGGCGGCGGATAGCGGTTCGGAGCATTCCTTGCACAGCAAACCGCAGAGGCGGCCTTTTAATCGATAACGGCTCATGGGGATGTCCTTGAAGTTGGATGACGATGCGAGCGAGAGCGATGCGAACGAACGGATGGCGTTTTTCGAGCGGCGCGCCGCCTCGATGCCCGCGCTTAGGCGGCGTTCGAATGGGGAAAAGCGTGCATGCGAACGCGAGCGCCCGTGCCGCGAACGATGCGGCGAGTACGCGAGAGTCGAATGACGATGACGGGCACGCGCTTGCGCGTCCGCCGCTGTGCGGCGTCGAAAAAGCGCGCTATCGAAAAGTGCGATGTCGGAAACGACGGTCCCGGCACTTGCGCTTCCGAAACGTACGCCTCCTAAACGTGCGCTTCCGAAACGTGCGCTTCGATAGATGCGCCTTCGAAAGGTGCGCTTTGGAAAAATGCGCTCAGTGAACGATAGCGTTCGGCATGCGGTCCCTCCTGGGCGTTGCGATATCGCAGGAAAAATTCAGCGATTTCGCCTGCATACCAGCTAACGCGGCATCATCCGCAGGACGGACAGTCGAGTCTGATTTCTTTTCGTTCTTACGACGAACGGTCGCATGCGCGAACGCTCGATGGATCGAGAAAACGAATCGACGACGGCCGATTCATCAATCGCGCGCGTCGTCTCCGCGCGCTTCCAGCGTTGCGATGCGGGCTTCCAAGGCGTCGATGCGATCGATCAACGCTTGCAACGCATCGGCGCGCGGTTCGTGGGCATCGTCGCGGTCGTCGCGTGCGGCGCTGCGTTCGGGCATCACCGGCTCGCCGCACAGCAACTGGGCGTAGCGATCCTCGCGCTGTCCGGCACCGCGCGGAATACGGCGCACCAGCGGTGCGTCGCGCTCGGCCATGCGTTCGAGCGCATGACGCACGTCGTCGGTGCCGCCGAAGCGATGCATGCGCTCGCTGCGGGCGAGCAATTCGTTGAGCGTCTGCGGACCGCGCAACATCAGCAACGCGAGCAGCGCGGTTTGCGCAGGCGTTAAATCGAGTACGCGATCGATCCGGTGGTAATAGCGCTCGGAGCGCGCGCCGTACTCGGATTTGACCAAGCCGCGAGGTTCGAGTTGGCGTAAGGCGTGGCCGATCTCGCCGACGTTGAGGTTCATCGTCGGTTCGCGAGAGGTTTTTTGGTTGCACGCCAGCGCGATGTTATTGAGCGTGAGCGGGTAGACGTCGGGCGTGGTCGCGGCTTTCTCGACCAAACTGCCGAGAATCCGCGCTTCGATCTCGGTCAGAGACAAAGCGGCATGGGCGGGGGCGGTGTCCATAAGTGGGTGTGGCCGAAGTGGGCGCGGTCGCGTTGCGACGATTGTACGGCCGGGCGTCGCTTCCTGCGCGTTGACGAACCCTTCATCCGCCATGGAGTAGGCTCCGCGCAACGCCTCGTCCGGGGCGTCGTCCTCTGGAGATCGCCATGTCACCCATCGCTCGCTCGCTGTTCGTCGTCGCGTTGGCGCCCGCATTGATGTTCGCATCCGTGTCCTCCGCGCAGGCCGGCGATCTGACCTGCAAAATGAATTTCGATATGGCCGGCTGGTCGGCGTTCTATAAGACCTCATCCGGCACCGGCACCGTTCGTTGCAGCAACGGCCAGTCGATGTCGGTGAAAGTCGCCGCGAAGGGCGGTGGCGTCACTTTCGGTAAAAACCGCATCCGCAACGGTTTCGGCGAGTTCGCCAATGTCGACGATATCCGCGATGTGCTGGGTAGCTACGCCACCGCCGAAGCGCATGCCGGTACCGCGAAATCGGCCTCGGCGCAGGCGATGACCAACGGCAAAGTTTCGTTGGCGCTGAGCGGTAAGGGCGAAGGTTGGAATCTCGGCGTCGCCTTCAGTCGGTTCACGATCGAAGCGCGTTGAGTTCGCGCCGACAGGCGGGCGAACACCGTCTCCTCGACGCGTCGTCAAGTCGTCGCTGGCGCGACCGAGGGCAGCGGACCCGAGCGGTATTGCGGCATCGCCGCGATCATCTCGCCGAGCGAGTGCGCCAAAGCGTGCTCGGCCAGCAGCGCGGCGTCGGCGCCGCGTCGCAGCAGATGTTTCACCGCCTCGTCGCTGTGCGCACGCGCGAGGACCGGAATTGCCAGCGCTCCGTGTTTCAAGCGTTGCGCGACGTGACCGGCTTCTAATGCGTCCGGAATCGTGAGCACCGCGAGCGACGCGGCGCCGGGACTCGCTTCGGCCAACACCGCCTCGTCCGCCGCGTTGCCGTGGATCGCTTCGTAACCCGCGGTTCGCGCCGCTTCGACCCTATCGTCGTCGCTGTCGATCACGACGAGCGGAATGCCCGCGCGTTGCAGCACATCCGCTAATTTTTCGCCGACTCGGCCGTACCCGACGACCAGCACATGTCCTTTCGGCAGCGGCGCGACGTGCGTTTCCGTCGTGCGGGTGCGGCGCGCCATCAACGCGAACAGCGGCGGATTGAGCAGAATCGAGAGGATCGCGCCCGCCAGCACCAGATCGCGCGTTTGCTCGGACACCAGGCCCAGCGAAGCGCCGAGTCCGACGAGGATGAACGAAAACTCGCCGATTTGGGCGAGACTCGCGGCGATCGTCAGTGCGATGCGGTTGTCTTTGCCCAACAAACGCACCACCGCCCATGCCGCCGCGGATTTGCCGACGAGGATGATCGCCAGCGTCTCCAGCACTTCCAGCGGATGTTCGATCAAAACCCACGGGTCGAACAGCATGCCGACGGAGACGAAAAACAGCACGGCGAAGGCATCGCGCAGCGGCAGCGAATCTTCGGCCGCTTTGTGGCCGAACGGCGACTCGTTGAGCAGCATGCCGGCGAAGAACGCGCCGAGCGCGAACGACACGCCGAATAATTCCGTCGCGCCGAAAGCGACGCCCATCGCGCACGCCAGCACGAACAGCGTGAACAACTCGCGCGAGCCGGTGCCGGCGACGCGTTCGAGCAACCAAGGCAGCACGCGTCGCCCGACGATCAACATCAGCGCGACGAAGCCGCCGACTTTCAGCAGGGTGATCAGCAGCGCGAGGCCGATACCGCCATCGCGCGCGCCTTCGGCATCGGGCGCGAGCGCGGGCACCAGCACCAACGCCAGCACCATCGCCAAATCCTCGACGATCAACCAACCGATCGCGATGCGACCGCGCTCGCTGTCGAGAATGCGCGCCGATTCGAGCGCGCGAAGCAGCACCACGGTGCTCGCGACCGACAGCGATAAGCCGAAGATCAAACTCTCGGCGTGCGACCAGCCCAGGCGCGTGCCCAGAAACCAGCCCATCGCGGTGGCGACGAACATTTGCACGATCGCGCCTGGCACCGCGATTCGACGCACGGCCATCAGATCGCGCAACGAGAAATGCAAGCCGACGCCGAACATCAACAGAATCACACCGATCTCGGCGAGCTGCGGCGCTAGTGTGGCGTCGCCGACGAACCCCGGCGTGTTCGGCCCGACCAGAACGCCCGCGATCAAATAGCCGACGATGGGCGAGAAACGCAACCGTTGCGCGAGCAGGCCGAAGACGAAGGCCAATACGAAGCCGATGCAGAGCATCGCGATGAGTGAAGTGTGATGCGGCATGCGGCGACTATACCCGCCGAACTGCGGTGTTCCTGTCCATCGCGTTCAGGTTCGCGGTGCTTGGTCCCGCACGATGCGGCGAATACGAAAAACCCCCGGTGCGACCGGGGGTTTTCCGAGACGAAACGAACTGCAGCGTTGCAGCGCGAATGCCGCTATGCTCGCGACGATTCGCGCGCGCGACCGCGTCTCACCATTTGTAACCGACGCGACCGTAGACATAGGCGCCGTTGAAGCCGTTCGGCGAACTGGCGCTGTAGGGCAACTGGCCGTTGGTGGAGTTGGCGAACAGCACTTCGTCGGGATACGAGTCGAGCACGTTGTCGGCGCCGATGGTGAACGTGACGTCGCCCAGCGCATAACTGCCGGACAGATCGAGCGTCCACTGCGAGTCGAAGGTTTGATCGCGCGACGTGTCGGCCGGGTTGTTGCCGAACAGCACGCTGAATTCGCCGTAGCGCGTCGCGTTCGCGCCGAACGACCAGTTACCCAGGCTGTAGTTGCCGCCGAGTTGGAATTTATCGCGTGGCGCGCCGACGGTGAGCCTGCCCACTTCGACGCGGCCGATGCGCACCGCGGCGGGATCGATCGCGGCCAAGCGCGCGGGGTTCGGCGCGATGCGCTCCACTGTGGTCTTGTTGTAGTTGTAACCGGCGGTGAGATCCAAACGACCGTCGCCGATGTCCCAACGATAGGTGCCGATCAGATCGATGCCCTTGGTTTTGGTATCGATGGCGTTGGTGAAGTAGCGACCGCCGCCGAGCGAGGGATCGACCGTGGTGTTGAGGAAGGTGCGCACGGCGGTGGAGGTGAGGTTCTCCGACAGCATGATGCGGTCGTCGATTTCGATCTGGTACGCATCGACCGTGATGTACAGATTTTCGATCGGCTGCAGCACCAAGCCGAGGCTCAGATTCTTCGATTCCTCGGCTTTCAGCGGTTCGGCGCCCAGCGCGACCGCGGCCGTGTCGTTCACGCGGAAGGTGCGGATATCGAACGGCACGCCGCCGATGAAGTTGGTGGCGGTGGAGCGGAAGAACTGCTGCTGCAGCGACGGTGCGCGGAAGCCGGTCGAGACCGTGCCGCGCAACGCGACCGCATCGCTGAACGCGTAGCGGGCCGAGAGCTTGCCGGAGGTGGTGTCGCCGAAATCGCTGTAGTCTTCCGCGCGCACCGCCAGACCGAGATTGAATTTCTCGGTGATGTCGGCTTCCAAATCGAGATACGCCGCATAGCTTTCGCGGCTGAAATCGCCGGCATCGCCCGGCTGGAAGCCCGGAAACACCTGCGAGCCCGACGGGGTCGGTACGTTACCCGGCAGCAGCGCGCCGCCGTTGATGTACGAATTGGGTTCGCCTGCGCTCTGCTGGAAGCTTTCGCCGCGCCATTCCAAACCCCAGGCGACGGTCAGCGGCGACGACAGCCAGCTCACGTTGTAGGCCTTGTCGACATCGAGATTCAGCACATGCTGGCTGATCTCGAGCGCACCGGCGTAGAAATCGCGCTGCGAGGCCGCGCCTTGGCTGCGGTTGAGGCTGTTCTCGACATCGAAGCTCAAGTCGTTGTTGCCGTAGTTGTAGCTCAGATCGATGTTCCACTCGTTCGCGGTGACGCCGCGCAGGCCGGCGACGAGCGCGCGGTCTTCGGCGATGTTGCGGATCTGCGGCAGAAAGCCGTTGGGATAGATCGCCGGCACGTTGCGGGTGTCGAGCGCGGTGCGATAGAACCCGTTCGACAGTGCATTGCGGCGGCTGGCGCTGGCGAAGGCGTATAACGTCAGCGTGTCGGTGGCGTCGAGTTCGGCGTTGCCCGACAGCGCGTATTGCTTGATTTCGGGGTCGCCATAACGCTGCACTACCACGCCCGGCGGCGGGGCGGTGGCCGGACGCACGGTCACGCCGGGCGCCAGCACATACGGCTGCGCGCGATCGGTTTGGTCTTCGTTGCTGGCTTCGGCTGCGAGATGCAGGCGTCCGGCTTCGCCCAGCTTGAAGCCGGCATCGGCGGCGGCTTGATAGCTGCGGCCGTCGCCCGCGCTGTACTGGCCGGCGTTCAGGGCGAGACTGCCGCCGGAATCGCTGCCCTTGAGCACGATATTGATCACGCCGGCGATGGCGTCGGAACCGTATTGCGCCGAGGCGCCGTCGCGCAGCACTTCCACGCGTTGGATCGCGGAGATGGGGATGGCGTTGAGGTCCACCGGCGAGGCGCCGCGACCCTGGCTGCCGTTGAGGTTGATCAGCGCGGTGGTGTGGCGGCGCTTGCCGTTCACCAGCACCAGCACTTGGTCGGGCGCGAGGCCGCGCAACTGGGCGGGGCGCACCGCGTCGGTGCCGTCGGTGATGGCCGGGCGCGGGAAATTCAGCGATGGCAGCGCCCGCGACAGCGCGGTGGCCAATTCGGTGGTGCCGGTCGCTTCCAGCGCCTGCGGGGTGATCACGTCGATCGGCGAGGCCGATTCGGCCACGGTCCGGTTCGCGGCGCGGGTGCCGGTCACGACCACGGTTTCGAGGGTGCCGGCTTCGTCCTGATCGGCGGGGGCCTCCTGGGCCAGCGCCGGCGAAGCGGCGAGCGCGAGGGAGAGAGCGAGGGTCAGCGGGTGGCGCGTCATGCGGTGAACTCCTGGCGAGTGTGGGGAAATCGCGTGTTTTCCGGTGTAACACGCGTGTCATCGTGGGTCAAACGCAGGCGCGGCATGAGCAGATACCGTCCACGCTTCGCGCGCGCCCTTGCGCGAAGAGACCAGCCGCCCCACGCGCGCCTGCTAAAATTGCCGGATGATCGCTTTTCGAAACTTCGCCCTGCGCCGGGGCGAGCGCCTGCTGCTCTCCGATGTCGACCTCGCCCTCCACGCGGGTTGGCGCGTGGGTGTGGTCGGCCGCAACGGCACCGGTAAATCCTCGTTGTTCGCCGCGATGATGCGCGAATTGGAGCCCGACAAGGGCGATCTGGATTTGCCCGGGAAAACCCGCGTGGCCACGGTCGCGCAAGAGACGCCTTCGCTGCCCGATCCGGCGCTGGATTTCGTGCTGTCCGGCGATGTCGAGGTGCATGCGGCGGTGCAGGCCGAGGCCAACGCCTTCGCTGCCGAAGACTGGGAAGCGGTGGCCGAGGCGCATCATCGGCTGGAAGAACTCAACGGCTACGACGCCAGCGCGCGTGCGGGTCGTTTGCTGCACGGATTGGGCTTCGCCGCCGAAACGCACCCGCGGCCGGTGTCGGCTTTCTCCGGCGGTTGGCGCGTGCGTTTGAACGTCGCCCGCGCGCTGATGATGCCCAGCGACTTGTTGCTGCTGGACGAACCGACCAACCATCTCGATCTCGATGCGGTGGTATGGCTGGAAGAATGGCTGCGTCGTTATCCGGGCACGCTGCTGGTGATTTCGCACGACCGCGAATTCCTCGACAACGTCACCACGCACACGCTGCACCTGCACGAAGGCAAGGCGAAGCTGTACTCCGGCAACTACACCCAATTCGAACGCCAGCGCGCGGAGCATCTGCGCCAGCAACAGATCGCGTTCGACAAGGAGCAAGCCGAACGCGCGCATCTGCAGAAGTTCATCGATCGCTTCAAGGCGAAGGCGAGCAAGGCACGACAAGCGCAATCACGCATGAAGCGTCTTGAGAAATTGGCCGGCACCGAAGCGGTGCGCGCCGAACGCGAGTTCCGCATCGAATTCCCCGCGCCCGCGAGGATGCCGTTCGCGCTGATGCGCTTGAACGATGCGGATTGCGGTTACTTCCGGGAATCGGGAATGGGGAATTGGGAATCGCCAAAGCAACATGCTTCTGCCGTTCCGATTCCCGATTCTCGATTCTCCATTCCCATCTTGCACAACGTCGGTTTCGGCCTGGAAGCCGGCGACCGCATCGGTTTGCTCGGTCCGAACGGCGCCGGTAAATCGACGCTGGTGAAATCGCTGGTCGGCGAACTGCCGCTGCTCTCCGGCGAGCGTTATGCGCATCCTGATCTGCGCATCGGCTACTTCGCGCAGCATACGGTGGAATCGTTGGTGGCCGGGACTTCGCCGATCGATCATTTGCGCGAACTGTCGCCCGATATCGCCACCCAAGCGTTCCGCGATTTTCTCGGCAAGTGGTATTTCCCGGGGGATCGCGCGTTCGAGAGCATCGACGGGTTTTCCGGCGGCGAGAAAGCGCGACTGGCGTTGGCGCTGATCGCATGGCGGCAGCCGAACGTGCTGTTGCTGGACGAACCGACCAACCATCTCGACCTCGATATGCGCGAAGCGCTGGCCGAAGCGCTCAGCGATTTCGACGGCGCGATCGTGATGGTCTCGCACGACCGGCATCTGATCGGCTTGGTCTGCGATCGATTCGTGCGCGTCGCCGATGGCGTCGTCGAACCCTTCGACGGCGATCTCGACGAATACGCCGCGTGGCTGCGCACGCGCGCGGGCGGCGAGCAGAAGAAGGCCGAAGCGAAGCCGGCGCCCGTCGTCGCGCCGGTCGAAACAAAACCGACGCCCACTGCGCCGTCGAAGAAGATCAACCCGCACAAGCTGTCGAAGGCCGAAGCGCGGGTGGCGGAATTGGAAGCGAAACTCGCCGATATCGAGACCGCGCTCGGCGACGCGGCCGTGTGGACCGATGGCGGCAAGCGTGCCGCCGATTTGGGGCGCGAGCAGCAGAGCCTACGCGCCGAATTGGACAAGGCGGAGACGGAACTGTTGGCGCTGTACGACTGAGCCGCGCGGCTACGCCGATCCTCGACAACAGCGCAAACCGTCGATAAGAATTCGTTGCGTGCGGACAGCGCGGGCTAGTATCTACAAACGCGATCCCGCCGTGTTGCGCTGCCCATCCGCCATCGCGCCATCAAGAACGAAGCGAAAAAACGAAACGAGCGAGCCGAAGCTCGCTCTGCGTTTGTGAAATGGCCGGCTGGCCCGCTCAGCTTTTTGTGGGAGGGCCGGTAGGCCCGATCGAATGTGGGAGGGCCGGCAGGCCCGATCCAATTCTGGTGAGAGAGCCGGCGCACCGACAGGATGTCGCTCAAGTCCTGCCGGGCGTTCCGGCTCTCCCACAGAAACCCGCGCTTACTTCGCGATCAACACCAGCAGCGAACGCGCCTGCAGGCCGTAGACCGTCCATTCGCCGCCGATCAAGGCTTCCGAGCCGGGCGCGACGGCCGTGTTCGGGCCTTCGTTCCAGGTCGCCGTATCGGTGACGCGATACCACTGCTTGCCGGTGCCCGGCCAGGGGAGGGTGAAGTTCACATTGCCCGACCAACCGTTGTACGCCACGTAGATCGCGCTGGCGGTATCGCCGAATTCGCTGCCGTCGACGCGCCACGCGATGGCGTGGTTGCTGGTGCTGTTGAAGTACGCCGCATCGGCGACGCCGCCGTCGGGTTTGAACCAGCGCAACTGCTCCATCACGTTGCCGTTGTTGTCCACGCTGGAATAGAAATTCAGCGGGCGCAGCGCCGGGTGCGCTTTGCGGAACGCGATCATGCGACGGGTGTAGGTTTCGAAGTCGGCTTCGATCGCGCTGCGCGTCCAGTACAGCCAATTCGCGGGCGAATCGAGGTTGTAAACGTTGTTGTTGCCGAACTGGGTGCGTAGGGCTTCGTCGCCGCCGTTGAACATCGGTACGCCACCGCTGAGCATCATGAAACCCATGCCGGTGCGCGCCGCGCGACGTTGATCGAGCACGATGCCGCCCTGATCCCAACTGTGGTTGTTGTCGTCGCCGCCGTCGGACGGGCCGTACGGCCACGCTTGGTTGTTCTGCTTGCTGTTGTAGCTGTACAGATCGTTGAGGGTGAAGCCGTCGTGCGCGACCATGAAGTTCACCGAATGCCACGGCTTGCGGCCGTCGTCGCCGTACAGATCGGACGAACCGGCGAAACGCGAGGCGAGCGTGCCCATCGTCACCACTTCGACGCCGAGCTGGTTCTGCTTCTTGCGCAGCGCGTCGCGATACATCCCGTTCCACTCGGCCCAACCGGTCGGGAAACCGCCGACCTGATAGGAATTGCCGCCGATCGCCCAGGGTTCGGCGATCAAGTCCAAACCGCTGCCGCCCGCCGCCGGGCGCGGCGGCAATTCGTTGACGATGCGGTTGAGCGCATTGCCGCTGTCCATCTTGTCGAAATTGAAACAGCCGTGCTGGCAGGTATTGCCCAGCACCGAGGCGAGGTCGAAGCGGAAGCCGTCCACGCCCAGCGCGTCGCGCCAGTAAGCCAACGAATCGACGATCAGGTTCTGCGCGATCGGGTTGCGGGTGTTGTAGTTGCCGCCGACGCCGGTGTTGTCCCAGGAATATTGGTAGTTGGTGGTCAACGAGTAGTACGTCGGATTATCCAAACCGCGCCAAGAGGTGATGTTGTAGACCGTCAGGCCGTCGCTGCCGCCCCAGGCGCCGCCTTCGCCGGTGTGGTTGTAGACCACGTCGATGTAGACCTTGATGCCGGCGTCGTGGAAGGCCTTGACCATCGCTTTCCATTCGCGTGTCGGGCCGCCGGCGGTTTTATCGGCGGAATAACGGCGATCCGGCGAGAAGTAATTGAGGGTCATGTAACCCCAATAATTGTCGCCGTTGGTCGAATTCGCGGTGATCTCGTTCTGATCGTTCTGCGTTTCCTGCACCGGCAGGAATTCCACCGCGGTCACGCCGACCGACGCCAGATGCGCGGCTTTCAGCGCCGCGCCGGCGTAAGTGCCGCGCAGATTCAGCGGAATCGACGTGTCGTTCATGGTCAAGCCGCGCACGTGCACTTCGTAGACCACGTCGTCTTTGAACGCCCGCGTGGGCTTGGTGCCGATGGACGTGATGTCCGTCGCCAGCACGATGCTCTTGGCGGCGCAGGCGCCGCTATCTTTGTTCCGATGCAGCGCGCCGGAGGCATAGATCGTGCCGTCGGTGCAGGTCGGCGTATTCGGGTCTTGGCTGAGTTCGCGCCCGTACGGGTCGATCAGCAATTTATTCGGATTGAAGCGATTGCCGTTGACGTCGATATCAGTGACGAAACCGAGCGCACTGCCTTTGGTCCACGCGCTGTTGTAGGTCCAGTTCGGACCCCAGGCGCGATAGCCGTAATACACCGCGCCGGTGATGCCGTACGTGTTCTTCAAGGTGGCGACCGACGCGGTTTTCGTCCAGACGTTGGTCGTCGCGTTTTTGGTCATCACGTATTTGACTTTTTCCTGCTGGCCCGCGCCTTGGCTGTACAGCCACACTTCGATGCGGGTGGCGCGCGAGGAATACACGTTAAACGTGATGTTGGCTTTGGTGGCGTCGTAGCGCGCGCCCAATGCGTATTGATCGATCGCGGCATGCGCCGCTTGTTGCGGAGCGAGCCAGAGCGCGAAAGCCGCGAGCGACGCGGCCAACCAGTATTTGATCTGCGACATAAAACGAATCCTCTTCGATGGCGTCGAGCGGTGCCGACGCGGTCCTGTGCGAACGCGGTCGGCCGGAGCAGGGGAGGCGAGCGGCGTCGAGCGCGCTCGTAGCGTCGGCGACGACCTGCGGCGGCACTATCGCCCAAGGTGCAGATGCACAATGAGACCCCAGGCCGGGTTGTAATCGTATTCACCTGCGGACCGACGGCCGGTCGGCGCAGTCCCCTCGGCCGCACTCGTCGCCACAGAAACCGCTTGATTCGTCGCCGGGAAGCCCCAGAATGCCGGCCACGCACCGCCGGACCCACGTTTCGCCTTATGCCTATCTACGCTTTCGAATGCGACGCCTGCGGCCATCAGTTCGACCGCCTGCAGAAAATCGCCGACCCCGACCCCAGCGAATGCCCGGAATGCGGCGAATCGCGGATCCGGCGGCAATTGACCGCGCCGGCCTTCCGGCTGTCCGGCAGCGGCTGGTACGAGACCGACTTCAAGAAAGACGGCGATAAGAAGCGCAATCTCACCGAGAAAGGCGACGCGCCCAAGGCCGACAGCCCCAAAGCCGACGCCGCACCTGCGGCGAAGCCGGCCGAGAGCGCACCCGCGGCCAAGCCCGCCGAGAGCAAGCCGGCGAGCTGATGCCCGGACGGGTGCGAGGCGGTCGACCGATTTGCCGCGGGCCACGCCGGCCGTTAGGGTGGGACGACCGCCGTCTCGCAGCCCGCTACCCGATGCGCGTTATCCCTCTCGCTTTCGTTGTCCTCACCGTCGCCGGTCTCGCCGGCTGCGCCAGCGCGCCCGACGCCGCTCCCGCCGATCGTTTTTTGCAAGCGCTCAGCCGGCATTGCGGGCAGGCCTATGCCGGCCGGGTCGTGGTCGATACGCCCGCCACGCCGAACAGCCCCTTCGCCGATAAGCCGCTGATGATGCACGTTCGCTCCTGCGATCAGGGCCAATGGCGGATCCCGTTCCACGTCGGCGACGATCGCTCGCGCACCTGGGTGCTGACGCGAACCGCCGCCGGATTGCGGCTTAAGCACGACCATCGCCACGAAGATGGTCATCCCGACCAGGTCACGCTGTACGGCGGCGACACCGCCGAGGCGGGCACCCCGCAGCGTCAAGCGTTTCCGGTCGATGCCGAATCCGTGACCATGTTCCAGGCCAACGGACTAGCGGCATCGGTCAACAACACCTGGGCGATGGAGATCGAGCCCGGGCAGCGCTTCGTCTACGAACTGTCGCGCCCGAACGGACGCTTGTTCCGGGTCGAGTTCGACCTCAGCCGCCCGGTGCCCGCGCCGCCTGCGCCTTGGGGCGCCGCGCCTTAGCGAGATTTGGCCATGGCCGAAACCGCGAAGCCCCGCATGGGCGGGGCTTCGTCGGTCGTCTTCGAGCACTAAGCGCAGAGCGAGGCGTCAGCGCACCCCGAACCGCGCGCGGCAACCTTCGTCCACCCAGAGCCCGCTTTTCTTGTCGTAGCCCCAGGATTTGCCCTGCACGCAGGGCGATTTCGACAGCGTTTCCAGCACGCTCGGCACGCCGCGTTTGCCGTCCCAAGCGCAGACCTGACGCCGACCGCCCTCGCTGCCGCAGGTCACGCTGTAGCGGCCGCTGCTTTCGCCGACGCGGAACACACCGCGACAGCCGTTATCCACCCAAATCGAGCCGCCGCGCAGGCCCCAGCTCACGCCTTCCTTGCAGGGCGTCGCGGACAATTGACGGATCAGATCGGCATTGCCGTACAACTCCTTGCCGCAGGTTTTGTACTTGCCGTCGCTGCTTTCGCACTGCACTTCCTTGCCGCTGTATTCCGGGCCGAACTCGGCCCGGCAGCCGTTATCCACCCACACTTTGCCCGGGCTGGCGCCCCAGGTGCTGCCTTTGACGCAGCGGGTATCGGACAACTGCTTGGTCAGCGCGGTCTGGCCGGGCCATTTCGTCTCGCAGGTTTCGCGGCGGCCTTCCTTGCTTTCGCAGCGGACGCGGTCCTTGTCGAGCAATTGCGCCTGCGCGGCGGGGGCGAAGGCACCGACCGCGACCGCGGCCGTCAACAAGGCGAGGAGAGGGATCGTGCGCATGGGGAGACCTCGAAGGCGGGGCGGAAGGATATGGCGGCGCCGATCATGCGACGAACCTGCCGAAAGCGACGTGAATGGGGCGGACGCGAGCGGCAACGGCTAAAATCGACGGCTGCCCGGCCCACGGCCGGCTCGATCATACCCCGGAGTCTCCCCATGCGTACCCACTTCTGCGGCCTCGTCGACGAGGCGCTGATCGGCCAGACCGTCACCCTGTGCGGCTGGGTCAACAAAGCCCGCGTCCAAAGCCATCAGGTCTTCGTCGATCTGCGCGACCACGAAGGCATCGTGCAGGTGCTGGTGGAGAGCGATCAGCCCGAGTTGTTCGCCATCGCGGGCGCGCTGGGCGCGGAAGACTGCGTGCGCGTCACCGGCGCGGTGCGTGCGCGCTACGCCGCGAACGACAAGATCAAGACCGGCAAGATAGAGATCGTGCCCAGTTCTATCGAGGTATTGAACAAGGCCGAGCCGCTGCCGTTCCACGCGCACGAGAACGCAGGCGAGGAAACCCGCCTGACGTATCGATATCTCGATCTGCGCCGTCCCGAAATGCAGCACGCGATGCGTACCCGTATCCGTCTGGTGCAGGCGTTGCGCCAGTGGCTGGATGCGCGCGGTTTTCAGGACATCGAAACGCCGATTCTCACCAAGGCCACGCCCGAAGGCGCGCGCGACTTCCTCGTTCCCGCGCGCATGCATCCGGGCGAGTTCTACGCGCTGCCGCAGTCGCCGCAGTTGTTCAAGCAGATACTGATGATCGCGGGCTTCGACCGCTACTACCAAATCGCGCGCTGCTTCCGCGACGAAGCGTTGCGCGCCGATCGCCAGCTCGAATTCACCCAGCTCGATATGGAATTCGCTTGGGTCGGCGAGCGCGATGTGCAGGACGCCACCGAAGAGATGATCCGCGTCGTGTTCAAGGACGTGATGGACGTCGAACTGGCGAATCCTTTCCCGCGTATGACCTACGCCGAAGCGATGCGTCGCTACGGTTCGGATAAGCCCGATCTGCGCATCGCATCGGAGTTCGTCGATATCGCCGAGTTAGTGAAAACCTGCGAATTCAAAGTGTTCACCGATTGGGCGAACGCGGCCGACGGTCGCGTGATCGCGCTGCGTGCGCCGGGCGGCGCGGCATTGAGTCGTAAGCAGATCGACGATTGCGGCGCGCATGCCGCGAAGTTCGGCGCCAAGGGTTTGGCCTGGATGAAAATCGAAGACGCCGCGAAAGGCCGCGAAGGCATCGCATCGCCGATCGCCAAATTTCTCGACGACGCCACGCTCGCCGCGATCGTGCAGGCGACCGGCGCGCAAACCGGCGACGCGATCTTCTTCGGCGCCGCCGACGCCAAAACCGCCAGCGATTTCATGGGCGCGCTGCGCTTGAAACTCGGCAAGGATCTGAATCTGATCGAAGCCGGCTGGAAACCGCTGTGGGTCACCGACTTCCCGATGTTCGAATGGGATGCCGAGGACCAGCGTTACGTCGCATTGCATCACCCGTTCACCGCGCCGGCAGTGGACGACATCGACGACCTGCGCGCGAACGCGAAGACTGCGGTCTCGCGCGGTTACGACATGGTACTGAACGGCAATGAGATCGGCGGCGGCTCGATCCGTATCCACAATTCGGCGATGCAGAGCGCGGTGTTCGATCTGCTCGGCATCGGCAAGGAAGAAGCCGAATTGAAATTCGGTTTCCTGCTCGACGCGCTGAAATACGGCGCCCCGCCGCACGGCGGCATCGCCTTCGGCATCGACCGCATCGCTGCGCTGATGGCCGGCACCGAATCGATTCGCGATGTCATCGCGTTCCCGAAAACCACCACGGCGCAGTGCTTAATGACCGGCGCGCCGTCGCCGATCCCCGATGCGCAGCTCAAGGAAGTTCACGTGAAGGTGAGGAACGAAGAATGAACAAAGCGCTCGCGCTGGTGGTGGCGTTGTCGTTCGCGACGACGGCCTCGGCTCAGGAATCGAAGTCGATCTACGAATCCCTGCAGTTGTCGGAACCGAAAACCACGCAAGAGTCTTCGGAGCCTGCGCCCGTTTCTCCTGCCGCATCGGCGCCGACCGATGCGCAGGCGCAGTCGGGGGTGGAATTGACCCGAGAATTCATCGCCATTTGCATGCAGCACGGTGTCGACAGCGACAAGATCGACGCTTTTTTGAAGAATGCCGGCGCATCGCCGATTCCCGTGGGCATTCTCGAAGACACATCGAGCACGCCGGGCGTACGCGGTTATCAAGTGCCGACCGCGTTCGGTCCCTACAGCGTCTTCTTCGACGATTTGGGCGATTGCACCGTGTCGGCGGTTCAGGCCTACGTGGATCTGCCGCTGAGCGCGAAGAACTTCGAGACGTTCTTCTCGGCGATGCCGGAATGGCGTCGCGTCGACGATACGTTGCCCGACGGGATGACGCCGATCGACGCCTACGAGATGGACGCCGGCGAGGAGATCGTCTGGCATATCGTGTTGTTCAAAGCCTCGGAACCCGGACAAAAGGAAGCGGTTTTCGTTCAGGGCCGCTTGACCGGCGCCGCGCCGAAAGCGCCGAGTCCGTAAACGCTGGCATCATGCCTTCAACGCGAAGGACTCGCGATGCGAGCCGCGAGGCCTACCGGAAGTCGAATGTTCCATGATGGACGCGTCGTCGCCGAAGTCGAATGCGCAGCATCATCACATGTAGGTGAAACTCAGGGGGAGAAATGAAAACACGATTCGCATTACTGACGGCGCTGATGGCCGTGTCGTCGGCCTTCGCGCAGGAACCGGGCTCGATCTACAAGTCCTTGACCCTGTCGCCGCCGGAGCAGGCGACGCCCGCAACCTCGGACGAACCGGATGCCGCGAAGCCGGACTCGTCGCAGAAGCCGAAAGGCATGGATCTGGCGCGTCATTTCGCCTCTTCCTGCATGCGCACGGAAGAGCCCAAAGAGATCGTTAAATTGCTGGAGGCCGAAGGCGCAGTGCCGTTTCCCGATGAAACGGTCGACACCGAACAAGGCCAAGTCGCCGTTTACCTTTATGGGATGCAGGCCGAACTCAGGCCATATTTCATTCTGTTCGACGAGGCCTACCAATGCGCCGTATTCTCCGAACTGCAGTTCGTCGACCTGCCGTACTCGATGCAGCGTATCGAAGAACTATTGCTCGAACGCCTTAAGTGGTACCGCGTAGAGGAGCCGTTGCGGGAAGACGCCACTCTCCTCGGCGCCTACGAAGTGGACGCGGGAGGGGGAAAAGCGATGCGCGTGCTCGTCTACAAGGCGCTCAATCAGCTGAAGAAAGAAAATCTGTTGATTTCCAGGAAGACGGTGCTTCTGGCGCCGAAACCGCCGAGCGAGTGAGGGAGAAGGGCCGTGGAGCTGCGATACGATCGGTCGTACTTAGCAGCGCTCACCTCGAATCGTTTTGCGGACTATGTCCGATGAGTAGTCGCCTGGCGATACGCCTAACCGAGGAATCCGCCATGAGGTATGCCATTCGCCGTGCGACTCCCGCCGACGCCGATCGCGTCACTGACTGTGTTGTAGATATGGCATGCAGCGGAGCTTCGCTCCGCTCTACGCGTTCCCTCTCCCCGTTTGCGGGGAGAGGGTGGTCGAAGGTCGGGTGAGGGGCGAGGCCATCGCAATGAAGGGAACCACTGTATGAATATCTCGATCCGCCGCGCCACACCCGCCGACGCCGAGCGCGTCGCCGACATCGCCTGCCGCAATTTCACCGAAACCTTCGGCGCGCTGTATCCGCCGGAAGACTTGGCGTATTTCCTCGCCGTCAGTTACACGCCCGAAACGCAGCGTGCCGCGCTCGAAGACCCGCGTTATGCGGTGTGGCTGTTGGAAGACGGCGATGAGGCGATCGGTCACATCCTCGTCGGGCCGTGCGGCTTGCCGCATGCGGAAGCGAGTGATGCCGACGGCGAAATCAAGCGTCTCTACATTCTGGCCCGCGCGCACAACGGCGGCTGGGGCGCGAAATTGATGCAGACGGCGATGGACTGGCTGTTGCGCGATGGCCCGCGCACGCTGTGGGTGGGCGTGTGGAGCGAAAACTTCGGCGCGCAGCGGTTCTACGCGCGCTACGGGTTCGAGCGGGTCGGCGAGTATCTGTTCCCGGTCGGTCAGACCAACGATCACGAATTCATTTTTCGTCGCGCGCCCTGACGCGCCCGGCTCGAACCATTCGCGATGGCAAGCGAGCCTCCTTCCTCCGATCGCCGATTCCGCGTGGCGCTGATCGGCGATTCGATCCGCATGAACGCCGAGCCGTTTCTGCGTAAGCGTCTGTCGAGTGGGATCGAACTGTTTTCGCCGCCGATGAACTGCGAATCTTCGCGCATGGTGCTCGCGCATATTCGCGAATGGGTCCCGATCGATTCCGCCGAATTGGTGCATCTGAATTGCGGGCTGCACGACATTCGTTACGATGCGGGACGCGACAGGCCGGTGTGTGCGCTCGACGAATACGTAGCGAATCTCGAAGCGATTTTCGCGTACGTGCGCGAGACGGGCGCGACGCTCGTGTGGGCCACCAGTACGCCGTTCGACGAAGCGACGCACAACCGCACCAAAGTCTCGCGGCGCTACGCAGCGGACCTGCGCGACTACAACGCGCGCTCGATTGACATCGCGCAGCGCTACGGCGCGACGATTCACGATTTGCACGCGACGCTGTCGCGGATGCGCCTCGAAGAGCTGTGGCTACCCGACGGTCTGCATTTCAATCGTGCCGGTTGCGATGCGGTGGGTGCGGCGATGGCCGATGTCATTGCCGAGGTCGTCGTTGAGGCCGCCGCCGCGCATCGTTTCGGCACGTCGTCGGATTGAATCGAGGCTCGCCGTCGTCCGACAGGCTTGCGCTCCGACCGCGCGCCGCCATATCGCCCGCATCCACGCCACCCACCGACCGCTGCGATGCCGCTCAAGCCGACGACTGCCGACGAATCCACTTCCGAAGAACGTGCGGCCTCGTCGCCGACCGTCCTGCTCGTCCACGGCATTTGGAACGCCAAGGCCTGGTTGGCGCCGTTCGCCCTGCGATTGCGTCGCGAGGGCCTGGCACCCTCGCTCTTCGGTTACGCCAGCGTCCTCGGCGAGCCCGAACGCGCGCAGGACCGGCTGATCGCCTATCTGCGCCGGCATCCGGTCGAACGGTTGGTCGGTCATAGCCTGGGCGGTCTGGTGATCCTCGAAGCCCTGCGCCGCGCCCCCGATCTACAGGTGAAACGCGTCGTCTGCCTGGGTTCGCCGCTGCGCGGCAGCGCGGTGGCCGGGGCGATCGGCGAGCGCCCACCGCTTTCCCTGCTGCTGGGCCGCAGTCGGCGGATTCTGAAAACCGGCTGCCCGCCCTGGGGCGGCACGGCCGAAGTGGGCGTGGTCGCGGGCGACCGCCCTCGCGGGGTCGGCGGCTGGTTCGCCGAGATGCAAGCCGCCTCCGACGGCACCGTGAATCTGGACGAAACCCGTCTGGACGGCCTCGCCGACCACTGCACCGTACCGGCTAGCCACAGCGGCTTGGTCATGTCCGCCGATGCCGCGCGCCAGACGGCGGCGTTTCTCCAACGCGGGCGTTTCGACCGCTAAGCGCCCGGGCGCCGCATCGCCCCGGTTTTGCTGCGCGATGCGACGCCGGCCCCGGCGGTTCGGGTAAAATCGCCGGCTCGGCATTCCCGCAGGTGTGGTGGATTCATGGGTAGAGGCCCTTCTATCGAAGCGCGCAAGAACGCGGTGGACGCGCAGCGCGGCAAGATGTTCACCAAAATCGTGCGCGAGATCGGCGTCGCGGCGCGTGCCGGCGGCGGCGATCCGGCCGGCAATCCCCGGCTGCGCAGCGCCGTCGATAAGGCGCTGGCGGTCAATATGTCCAAGGACGCGATCGAACGCGCGATCAAGAAAGCGACGGGCGAACTCGAAGGCGTCGAATACGAAGAAGTGCGCTATGAGGGCTATGCGCCCGGTGGCGTCGCGGTGATCGTCGATTGCCTCACCGACAACAAAGTCCGCACCGTCGCCGATGTGCGCCACGCGTTCAGCAAATTCGGCGGCAATCTCGGCACCGAAGGCTCGGTGTCGTTCATGTTCAAGAAACTCGGCGTGCTGTCCTTCGCGAGCGGTGCCGATGAAGAAAAAATCACGGAAGCCGCGATCGACGCGGGCGCCGACGATGTGGTGGTGTATCCCGAAGACGGCGCGATCGATGTGTTGACTTCGCCCGACGCCTTCGCCGAAGTGAAAGCGGCGATGGACGCGGCCGGTTTGACGGCCGACATCGCCGAAGTGACGCTGCGCGCCGACAACGACAGCCCGGTGTCCGGCGAGACGGCGCAGCAAGTGGTCAAACTGCTGCGTTGGTTGGAAGACCTGGACGACGTGCAGAGCGTCGCCCACAACGCCGAACTCGGCGCGGATGCGTATGCGTAAGACGGGAATCGGGAATGGTGAATGGGGAATCGTCGAAGCGAGTGCGGCGATCGTCACGATTGCAGCGCAGGTATCGCTGTTCGCTTTTACGATTCCCGATTCCCGATTCCCCATTCCCGGCTACTCGATTCCCGGCCTCTGAGCCACGCTTTGACGATTCCCGATTCCCGATTCCCGATTCCCGTCGCCGTCAGCGGCGCCGTACGCATTCTCGGCATCGATCCGGGTTCGCAGCGCACCGGTGTGGGCATCGTCGATGTCGATGGCGCGGGCAAGATGACGCACGTGTTCCATGGTCCGATCGATCTGTTGAAAGGCGACGACGAACTGACCGCCGAGACGTTGCGCGAGCAATTTCCGCTGCGTTTGAAGCGGCTGCTGAGTGCGCTGAGCGAAGCGATCGAGACGTACGCGCCCGCCGAGGTCGCGATCGAAAAGGTGTTCATGGCGCGCAATCCCGACTCGGCGCTCAAGCTCGGTCAAGCGCGCGGCGCGGCGCTGTGCGCGGCGGTGATGCGCGATTTGCCCGTACACGAATACGCCGCGAAAGAGATCAAACTCGCGGTGGTCGGCACCGGCGGCGCGGATAAGGCGCAAATCCAGCATATGGTCGGCTTGATGCTCAATCTCAAAGGCAAATTGCAGGCCGACGCCGCCGACGCGTTGGCGGTCGCCATCACCCACGCCCACGTACGCGCCACCGCGAAGCGCCTGGGCGTCACCGCGCGACAGGCGTGGAGGAAATGATGAACACCGCCGGGAATGGGAAAGTCGTAAATCGGGAATCGGGAATGGGGAATCGAAAGGCCGGGAATCGGGAATCGGGAATGGGGAATCGTCGAAGCAAAAGCGTCTGTCGTCCCGAGCGCAGCGGTGAATCTGCTGTCCGCTCTTCCGATTCCCGATTCCCGATTCCCCACTCCCATTGCGGAGCAACACCATGATCGGTCGTTTGAAAGGCACGCTGATTCACAAGCAGCCGCCGTGGTTGGTCGTGGATGTGCATGGCGTCGGTTACGAGTTGGAAGCGCCGATGAGCACGTTTTACGACTTGCCGGAGCTCGGCCGCGAAGTGACGTTGTTCACGCACTACGCGCAGAAGGAAGACAGCGTCTCGCTGTACGGATTCTTGCGCGACAACGAGCGCCGTTTGTTCCGCGATGTGCAGAAAGTCAGCGGCATCGGCGCGAAGATCGCGCTGGCGGTCTTGTCCGGCGCCAGCGTCGAGGAATTCGCGCGTTTGGTGCAAAGCGGCGATGTGACCGCGCTGACGCGCATCCCGGGCATCGGCAAGAAAACCGCCGAACGCATCGTGGTGGAATTGCGCGATCGCGCCGCCGACCTGGTCGGCGTGGGCGGTGGGGCCTTGCCGGTCGGCGCCGACGCCACCTCCGAAGCGACCAGCGCCTTGCTGCAACTGGGCTATAAACCCGTCGAAGCGGCGAAAATGGCCCGCGACGCCACCGTGAGCGGCGACGATGCCGCCACCATCATCCGCAAAGCGCTACAGTCCGCACTCCGCTGAGTGCGTCGCATCGACACATCGCGCCACCGCCACTAGGTCCGCACTCTCATGAGCCAAACTTCTTCCTCGTCCTCCACCGACGGCCAATCGCACGGCGGCGGGCACGGCCGTGCGGGCATGGTCGCCTTGGTCGCGGGCGCGGTCGGCGTCGTCTTCGGCGACATCGGCACCAGCCCGCTGTACACCATCAAGGAAATGTTCCACCCGCATTTCGGGTTGACGCCCGATGCGGCGACGGTCAAAGGCTTGTTGTCGCTCGGCTTCTGGTCGCTGTTGCTGGTGGTGACGCTCAAGTACGTGATCGTCATCATGCGCGCCGACAACGAAGGCGAGGGCGGCATCATGGCCTTGACCGCACTGGCGCAGCGCAGCCTGAAAAAAGGCTCGCGCATGAGTTACACGGTCGGCATTCTCGGCATCTTCGGCGCGGCGCTGTTCTTCGGCGACGGCATGATCACGCCACCGATCACCGTGCTCGGCGCGGTGGAAGGGCTCGAAGTGATCTCGCCGGTGTTCAAACAGTGGGTGTTGCCGATCAGTCTCGTGATTCTCACCGGATTGTTCGCGTTCCAGCGCTTCGGCACGGCGAAGGTCGGCAAGGCGTTCGGACCGATCATGATCACGTGGTTCGTGGTGATCGCCGCGCTGGGCGTTTACAACATCCTCCAAAACCCGATCGTGCTCAAAGCGATGAATCCGTACTGGGCCTGGCATTTCTTCGCGACCCACAACTGGCATGCGGTGTTGATTCTCGGCGCGGTGGTGCTCACCGTCACCGGCGGCGAAGCGCTGTACGCCGATCTCGGCCACTTCGGCAAAGCGCCGATCCGCTGGGGTTGGTTCGGTTTCGTGTTGCCGGCATTGGTGCTGAATTACTACGGTCAAGGCGCGTTGCTGCTGCAGAACCCGGCGGCGGTCGTCAATCCGTTTTATATGTCGATCCCGCAGTGGGCGCAGGTACCGATGCTGGTGTTGGCGACGATCGCCGCCGCGGTGGCGTCGCAAGCGGTGATCACCGGCGCGTTCTCGGTCGCGCGCCAAGCGATCCAACTCGGCTACGTGCCGCGTTTGGCGATCAAATACACCTCGAAAGACACGATCGGCCAAATTTACGTGCCGTCGATCAACTGGATGCTGTTCGCGGCGGTGGTGATGTTGACGATCGGCTTCGGCAGTTCCAGCGCGTTGGCGACCGCGTACGGTTTGTCCGTCACCGGCACCATGCTCATCGACACCTTGTTGCTGGCGATCGTCGCCTACACGCGCTGGCCGGATTCGCGGCGCTGGGTGCTGCCGCTCTGCGCCATGTTCTTCGTCATCGACTGCGCGTTCCTCTTCGCCAACGGCGCGAAACTCGCTTCGGGCATCGGCGCCTGGGTGCCGCTGTTCATCGGCATCAGCGCGTTCACGATGATGCGCACCTGGCGCCGCGGCCGCAAACTGCTGCAGGCGGAGATCCGCAAGGAAGGCATCCAGCTCGACAGCTTCCTGCCCGGTTTGATGCTGGCGCCGCCGGTGCGCGTGCCGGGCACCGCGGTGTTCCTGACCGCCGACAAAGCCGTGGTGCCGCATGCGCTGATGCACAATCTCAAGCACAACAAAGTGCTGCACGAACGCAATGTGTTTCTGACGGTGGAAACGCTGAACGTGCCATACGTGCAAAAAGATAAGCAGCTCAAGATCGAATCGATCGGCAACGATTTCTATCGCGTCCTCATTCGCTACGGCTTCATGGAGACGCCCGACGTGCCGCTGGCGCTGATGCGCAGTTGCGACAAGGGCGGCATTTATTTCGACCCGATGGACACCACCTATTTCGCCAGCCGCGAAACCGTGATCGCCAGCGCCCACCGCGGCATGCCGATCTGGCGCGATAAATTGTTCGTGCTGATGCACCGCAACGCCGCATCGGCCACCAATTTCTTCCGCATCCCAGGCAATCGCTTGGTCGAACTCGGCGCGCAGGTGCAGATTTGATGCCCTCGGTGCGGGGTAGCACGTCCATTTCTACGTGCCGCAATTCCCCGCGCGATGCAAGTGAGATAACGCAACGACGCTGCTTTCGTCTCCCCGCAGCGCTGGGAGTGCGCCACCATTCTTCTTCTCCTGTGTAACAGGAAGTGCGTCGTGATTTTCCTTCTCCCCGTGCAACGGGGAGAAGGTGGCGCGAAGCGCCGGATGAGGGGCCGAAGAGATCGAACGCCCCCGTTGCCCTAGATCGCCTCGCCCTTGGCCGTCACCTTCTCTCGCGTCGCCAGTGGCCGTGATGACCGCTGACGATCGTGCTCGAACAGGACCGCAAATCGCCTCGGTGTTCGATTGGAAGCGTCGATAGCCTAGGCGGTATTGCCCGATGCTTGACCCTACTCCCCGCCCAGCCGGCGCAGCGCCGTTTTCACCGCCGCGAAGTCCTCGCTGGGAAGGTCATCGCCACGCGGCATCAGCACATCGCCCATGAATTTCAACACCTGATCGGTCATGCCGACGAAGCGGTTGATCGCCTGAATCTCTTCGAACGCGGACAGGCACTCATGAGGTTCCAGGCCAACCGTCAGTGCTTTCAGGCGGGCGAGTTCATTCTTCCAGTGGCGCACATAACCGAGCCGTTGTTCGGTGCCGCAGCGGAAATCCTTGTCGACGATCAGCGGCAGCACGTGATCGTCCAGGCCGTGCCGATCTGCCCGGTGGCGGTCGTACAAATAGCTCAGTTCCTGCATGCAATTCGCCGAGCGCACGTACTTGTCGCTCAACAGGACCAGCACCCGCGTCCCGCGCCCGATCTCGCGCATGAACTCGCTGATACGCTCACCCGGGCGCGTGGCGTCCTCGTCGCGGCGCACATCGAATTCGTCCTCCAATGCGCGATGCAACCGCACCGCGAACGCCTTCAGATCCTTTCGGTCGTCACCGCCCCAGGCGTACGAGAAGTACACCGCCGGTTTCTGGCCAGGCAGCGGCGGGATCGGGGCGGGTTGCAGCATGTCGCGCTCTCCTTGCGATGAATGGCGCGGCGGCGCCGAGGGTCCGGAGGCGTCGTCGCGCGTGATCTTCGGCGGTTCGCCGATCCGAATGTCTTTCAGCAAGGCGACGAGACGCTCGCACAGCGCGTCCGCGTCCCGCCCGGTCGCGCGCATGCGCACAAGGCCCGAGCCATCGGCGCGTTGTTCGGTGTCGATGCGGGCGCGGCTGGTGGTGCCGGCGTCGTACAGGCAGACGCCATGGCGCCAGTACACAGCATCGCGGCCGGCCAAACGGCCGATGCGGGCCAACAGCGCGCGCAGCACGCCATCGTGCAGGAACGCATATTCGGCGACGGCTTCGACGGCCTGCGCATCGGCTGGCCAGACCATCGCGATCCTGTTCGCACTGGCCGTCGCATCCGGCAGGGCGTCGATCATCACGTAGTCGCGCGTCTCGTCCCACTGATGAACCGGAAAGATCAGGTCGCAACTCGCCATCATCGACAGCAGCAGCGCCTGCTCCTTGTCGCCGTAGCGTCCGTTCCAGGCCAGCGCGTCCAGCAAGTCCGGTGCGAAGACACCGTTTTGGCCGCGGAGTAGCGGCAAGATTCGGCCACGATCGAACAGGGTGTAGATGCCGTCCAGCGCCCATTGCTGATCCAGCACGATGGCATCGCTGAAGAGGCCGGGCTGATGGAAGACATCGCCGGCCTGATGCAGATAGTGCAGCAGCGCCTGCGACGAGGCGCCGTGATGGGTGTCGGCGCAGATCGTGTCGAAGCGCGCGCGGTCGATGGTCCGCTCGGTCACGCGCAGCGCCACCAGCCGGTCGCGCACCACCAGCCAACTGGCCGGCATCCGCGGCGGCGCCGGCGTTTCCAGCCGATGCCGCGCGGCGCGCTTCAGCAGGTCGCGCAGGCTGTCCACGCCATCGTCCCGGCTGGCGCAACTGATCGTCTGCCGGTACCAGGCCAAGCGCTCGGTATTCCTGAGCGGTGGCGCGGCCTCGTCGCTTTCGCGCGCGCATTGAGTCTGCACCACGATCACCCGCGCCTCGTCGCCGGCCAGCGAATGGATGTAGTCCAGCCAGTACTGCAGCGGCCGGTGGCGCATTTCCAACCCGCTCACGGCCTCGGTGTAAGGCGCATCGGTTTCCATGTCCGGATGCCAGGCCAGCACGAAGATCGCCCGCGATTTCAGAAACAGGGCGTGCGTGCCCAGATAGACATCCTGCCCGCCGAAGTCCCAGGCATTGAGGAAGATCGGACGGTTGTCGTGGTGCCTGCACAGCGCGAAGCGGCCGAGCTGGATGCCGTGGGTGGAAGGGAGACCGCCGTGGAACGCTTCGCCACGCAGACGACGGAACAGCTCGGACTTGCCGACGCGACCGTTGCCGAGGATGAAGAGCTTGAGTTCATGGGATTCGGCTTCGCCTTGCTGCAGGTCGTGCCACCAGTGAGTGAGGCGAGGGAGGCAATTGTCATTTCTGTTGGAAGACAGGATTTCGGATGGCACTGCATGGAGGCGGCCGGTGTAAAGATCCGAGAGGACTGGCCACTGATGCAGCACTGTTTCGGCGCTCAGATCTTGTGAGAATGGCGTTTCATACAAGTCGAGACTCTTTAGTGAGTTCAGGCCCGCGATGGGTTCGAGCGAGGTGAGTTGCGGGCAGAGGCTCACGTCCAGCGACTTCAGCGCATTGAGTCCCGCGATGGGTTCGAGCGAGGTGAGTTGCTCGCACCCGCTCACGTTCAGCGACTGCAGCGCGTTGAGCCCCGCGATGGGTTCGAGCGAGGTGAGTTTCGGGCACCAGCTCACGGTCAGCGACTGCAGCGCGTTGAGTCGCGCGACGAGTTCGAGCGAGGTGAGTTGCTCGTACCCGCTCACGTCCAGCGACTGCAGCGCATTGAGTCCCGCGATAGGTTCGAGCGAGGTGAGTCGCCGGCAGTAGCTCACGTCCAGCGACTGCAGCGCATTGAGTCCCGCGATGGGTTCGAGCGAGGTGAGTTGCGGGCAGTGGCTCACGTCCAGCGACTGCAGCGCATTGAGTCCCGCGATGGGTTCGAGCGAGGTGAGTTGCGGGCAGTGGCTCACGTCCAGCGACTGCAGCGCATTGAGTCCCGCGATGGGTTCGAGCGAGGTGAGTTGCTTGCATCCCCACATGTTCAGCGACTGCAGCGCGTTGAGTCCCGCGATGGGTTCGAGCGTGGTGAGTTGCTCGCACCGGTTCACGTTCAGCGACTGCAGCGTGTTGAGTCCGGCGATGGGTTCGAGCGAGGTGAGTTTCGGGCACGCGCGCACGTCCAGCGATTGCAGCGCGTTGAGTCCGGCGATGGGTTCGAGCGAGATGAGTTGCTGGCACTCAAATAAGCTCAGCCACCGCACTCGGCCCCCCAGCCGCCCGATCTCCTGCGGAATGGCAGCCAACGGTAGATCCGACAAATCCAGCCAATCCTGTCCGCTCTCCAGCATCTTCTCAATTACCCGCAGCGCTTCGGCATACGCCTGCTCCGGCGTCATGTCCTTCGGGTCGATCCGATCCTGTTCGTCCTGCATCCGCGTCCCCTCGCGCTGTCGCTACGCGCGGGGCGTCGTGCCCCGTGCGGGTTCGAGTCTAGCGCAGTGCGCGAGGGCCGGACGAAGGTGGTGCGCAGTGCTGGGTGAGGGGTGGAGACAGCATGAGGGTAGGTCGCCATGAGGCGTTGCGAACAGCGCCCCTCACCCGGCCTTCGGCCACCCTCTCCCCGTGCGCGGCACGGGGAGAGGGGAACTTCACGCGTAGATCGGCGTGCCACGGAGAGAGGGGGGGCACGAAGTAGAGCGGAGTTACACGAGGAAAGGGGCTCGAGATCGCGGTCTGTTTCGTCTCCCGGGCATCGAGTCGGGCGCCGCATGACGTCCACGGCCGATGCGTTCCGGCAGTCTCATGCGGCTCGAAATGCCACGCTGTCGCGCGGGGCCGGCATAATGCCCGCATGACCTCAGACCGCATCATCGCCGCCGACGCTACGCGCGAGGACGAACTGGCCGACGCCAGCATTCGTCCCAAGCGCTTGGACGAGTATCTCGGCCAGCAGCCGGTGCGCGAGCAGATGTCGATCTACATCGAGGCGGCGAAGCGTCGCGGCGAATCGCTGGATCACGTGCTGATCTTCGGGCCGCCGGGTCTGGGTAAGACCACGCTGAGCCACGTCATCGCCAACGAATTGGGCGTGAATTTGCGCTCGACCTCCGGGCCGGTGATCGAAAAGGCCGGCGATCTGGCCGCGCTGCTGACCAATCTGCAGCCGCACGATGTGCTGTTCGTGGACGAAATTCATCGCCTCTCGCCCGTGGTCGAGGAAGTGCTGTACCCGGCGATGGAGGATTTTCAGATCGACATCATGATCGGCGAAGGCCCGGCCGCGCGCTCGATCAAGCTCGATCTGCCGCCGTTCACGCTGATCGGCGCCACCACCCGCGCGGGGTTGCTCACCGCGCCGCTGCGCGACCGTTTCGGCATCGTCCAGCGCTTGGAGTTCTACAGCGCCGAAGAGCTGACCCGTATCGTGCGCCGTTCCGCGCAGATCATGGGCATCGCCTGCGAAGCCGAAGGCGCGGGCGAGATCGCGCGTCGCTCGCGCGGCACGCCGCGTATCGCCAACCGCTTGCTGCGTCGCGTGCGCGATTTCGCCCAGGTCAAAGCCGCGGGGCATATCGATCGCGAGGTCGCCGACGCCGCGATGAAGATGCTGAAGGTGGACCCGGAAGGCTTCGACGATCTCGACCGTCGCCTGCTGCTGTTGATTATCCAGAATTTCGACGGCGGGCCGGTCGGCGTGGAGTCGCTGGCGGCGGCGCTCAGCGAGGAGCGCGGCACGCTGGAAGACGTGATCGAACCGTATCTGATCCAGCAAGGGTTTCTGGTCCGCACCGCGCGCGGTCGCATGGCCTCGCAAAAGGCCTATCGGCACTTGGGGCTCACGCCGCGACGCCGCGAAGATTTGTTCATGCCCGATGAACCCTGAGCCGCGCGCCGTCTCGCGCCCGCCCTTCGCTTCGCCTTCGCTCTCATCCCGCTTTCGACGATCGATATGAACGCTCCATTCACGCATGCTTGCCGCGTTTACTGGGAAGATACCGATGCGGGCGGTGTGGTGTACCACGCGCAATATCTCGCGTTCATGGAGCGGGCGCGGACCGAATGGCTGCGTGCGCAGGGTTACGGGCAGGAACTTCTGCGCGCCGAGTACGATCTGGTGTTCGTCGTGCGCGAGATGCGGATCGATTTTCGCAAACCGGCGCGATTGGACGATGCGTTGCGCGTGTCGGTCGAGGTGCGCGAATGCCGTCACGCCAGCGCGGTGTTGGATCAAGTCGTCGAGCGCGACGGTCGGCCTTTGGTCGAAGCGGAGGTGCGGATCGCGGCCTTGGGCGCCGCCGATTTCAAACCCAAGCCGATTCCGCCCGTGCTGTCGGCGCTGTTTCGTTCGATGCTGAGCCCGGACGTTTCGCGCTGACGATGCCCGCGGCAAGCCAGACTTTGTGTTGAACCATCTCTTTGTGTTGATTTGGAGTACGTGTCGATGAATCCATTTCCGATCGCGCTGCAGGCTGCCGCCGGCACTGCGTCCGACGCCGCGTCGACCTCGGTCGTCGAGGCCGGGCAAGGCATCAATTACCTGCAGTTGATCCTCGATGCGAGCATCCCGGTGCAACTGGTGATGGCGCTGTTGCTGCTGGCGTCGATGGCCTCGTGGTTCATCATCTTCAGGAAGAAACGCATTCTGGATCGCGCCCAGCGCGAAGCCGACGGTTTCGAGGAGCGGTTCTGGTCCGGCGCGGACCTCGGCCGGCTCTACACCGAAGTGGCCGCGCGCAAACAGCAAATCGGCGGCATGGAAGCGATCTTCGAAGCGGGCCTGCGCGAGTTCAACCGCGTGCGTCAGCGCCGCGGCATGGACGCGCGTTCGCAGCTCGAAGGCGCCCAGCGCGCGATGCGCGCCACCGCCTCGCGCGAACTCGACAGCCTCGAACACAATCTCGAATTCCTCGCCAACGTCGGCTCGATCAGCCCCTACGTCGGCCTGTTCGGCACCGTGCTGGGCATCATGATGTCCTTCCACGGCTTGGCGAAGATGCAGGAAGCCACGATCGCCACGGTCGCTCCGGGCATTTCCGAGGCGCTGCTGGCCACCGCGATGGGTCTGTTCGCCGCGATCCCGGCGGTCTGGGCCTACAACCGTTTCGCCACGCGGGTCGAACGCATCGGCAACCGTTACGACACGTTCACCGAGGAGTTTTCCTCGATCCTGCAGCGTCAGGCGCACGTCGACGAGCAGGCGTGAACCCCATTCGCGAACGCTGCGCTCGCGATTCGCATCGCCGCATCGCGACCCCGCTTCCGCAGGACGGACGTTGAGTCCGTCTACCGCACGAGATCGTCATGGCCACTTCCATCGCCCGCCGCAGCCGCAGCCGTAAACGCAAGGCGCTCAAAGCCGAGATCAACGTCGTGCCGTACATCGACGTGATGCTGGTGCTGTTGATCATCTTCATGGTCACCGCGCCGCTGCTGAATCTCGGCACCGACATCGATTTGCCCAAATCGCGGGCCAAATCGCTGGAAAGCCCGAAAGATCCCATCGTCGTCAGCATTTATGCCGATGGCCGATACGCGTTGATGCTCGATCGCGGCAAGAATCGCAGCGTGAGCGCGAGCGACTTGGTCGCCGAGTTGGGCGCGATCGGACGCCAAAACCCGAACGCGGTCGTCCTGGTGAACGGCGCGCGCGACGCCCGTTACCAAACCATCATGTCCGGCATCGATTTGATCAAGGACGCGGGCATCGGCAAGGTCAGTTTGGTGAGCCTGCCCGCGGAAGGTCGCTGATGCGCGAAACCGGCGCCGACACCACCTACGCCATCGCCTTCGCGCTGCTGCTGCACGCGATGTTGCTGGCGTTTTTCCTGGTCGCGGCCTTGTGGCCGGGGCAGGACTCGGCGTCGGCGGGCGAACCGATCCAAGCCGACGTGGTGAATCTCAACGCGCTCTCGGCCAGCATGCGCAGCGCGCTGCAGCGTCCGCCCGAACCGCTGGCCGAACCGATCGAAACGCCGCAGGACAAGATCCCGCCGCCGGAGGAATTGCCCGAGGCGCTGGAAGAACTCGTCGTCGAAGAAACGCCGCCCGAGCAGCAACTGCAGCCGCAGGAGCAAGTGCCCGATCCCGACGAGACGCAGCAAGAGGAGGTCGCGCCCGATGCGCCGTCCGACGCCGCCGCCGAGAAGGAGCAAGAGGCCAAGCGCATGCAGGGCCAGCGCGACCTGACCGAAAACCGCGAGACGCAGGAAGAGATCGAGCAGAAGCGGCTGAGCGAGATGGAGCTTCAACGGCAACAACAATTGGCCGATATTCGCCGCCAGCGCGCCGAAGCCGCGCGACAAGCGTCGCTGTCGGAGGAGCGTCTACGGCAATTGGCGGATCGCCGCGCTCAGCAGGCGTCGGACGCCGCCGCCGGTGCGCCGCCGGCCGGCAATCGCGGGAGCGAAACCGACCCCAGCGCGGCTTACGCGAAAGCCATCGCCGAGGCGATCCGCCGCAATTGGGTGCGCCCCGACAACATTCTGCCCAGCCAGCGCTGCCGCATCGTGATTCGGCAATTACCGGGCGGCGAAGTGATCGATGCGCAGGTGGATACAAGCTGTCCCTACGACGAACTCGGCAAGCGCTCGGTCGAAGCGGCGGTGCTCAAAGCGCAGCCGCTGCCGTATGCGGGCTTCGAAAAGTCGTTTCAGCGGACGCTGATCCTGAATTTCCAGGCCGAAGATCGGTGACGCACCGACTTTCCGCCCGTTTTCGTGTAAGAGTTTCATTAAGATCAAAGACTTGCGGGTCTATTTCCGCCGCAAGTCCGTCCCCGTTCATCTTTGCGGGCACGTTCCCGGCGAAGCTTAGCCCTCCCGCGAGTTCGCCTCGGATGTCGCCCGCACCTTCTGCTTCCGGATACTCGATGACCGCTTTCTGTTTTTCCATGTTCCGCTTCTCCATGATCCGCCGCTCGGCCGTACAGGGGCTCGTCGCGCTGTTCATCGCGATGTTCGCCTTCGCCGCCGCCGCGCAGCAGAAGGGCTTGGAGATCGACATCATCGGCGGCAACGCCTCGGCCCTGCCGATCGCGGTGGTGCCGATGCCGTACGAGGGCAACGCGACGGCGCCGACCACCGATGTCGCCGAAGTGATCCGCGGCGACCTCGCGCGATCGGGCCAATTTAACGCCTTGCCCGAACGCGACATGGCGCAACGTCCGACCCGCGGCGCCGATATCCAATACGATTTCTGGCGTCGTTTGCGTCAGGATTTCATCGTCGTCGGCCGCGTCGTCGATACCGGCGACGGCGGTTATCGCATCGAATACGAATTGTTCGACGCCGCCAAACAAGAGCGCCTGCTCGGTTTCGCGATGCCCACGCGCGCGAACGCGATGCGCGAAGTCGCGCATCAGATCGCCGATGCGATCTACGAAAAAATTCTCGGCGTGCGCGGCGCGTTCTGGACCCGCATCGCTTACGTCGTGCAAACCGGCCTCGGCAAGAACGCGCGCTATGCGTTGATGGTGGCCGACGCCGATGGCTATAACCCGCAGACGATCGTGCGTTCCGATAAACCGCTGTTGTCGCCGGCATGGAGCCCGGACGGGCGCAAGCTGGCTTACGTCAGTTTCGAGCGCGGCAATTCCTCGATCGTGGTGCAGGATCTCGCCACCGGCGCGCGCGAAACCGTCGCCGGTTTCAAAGGCATCAACGGCGCGCCGAATTTCTCGCCCGACGGCCGCAAGTTGGCGATGGCCCTGTCCAAGAGCGGCAACCCGGAAATCTACGTGATGGATTTGGCCAGCCGTGCGCTGACCCAAATCACCAACCAATTCGGCATCGACACCGAGCCGGTGTGGAGCGCGGACGGCGCCAGCTTGTACTTCACCTCCGACCGCGGCGGTCGCCCGCAGATTTACCAAGCGCCCGCCGGTGGCGGCAGCGCCACGCGCGTGACGTTTCAAGGCAGTTACAACGCGAAGGCCACCGTGTCGTCCGACGGCAAAAAAGTGGCCGTGGCGCAGGGCGGCGGCAACGTGTACCGTATCGCGATGCTCGATCGCAGCCTGGGGTCGCCGCGCTGGTCCATGTTGTCGCCGGGTTCGCTCGACGAATCGCCCAGCTTCGCGCCGAACGCCAGCATGGTGCTGTACGCCGCACGCGAAGGCGGTCGCGGCGTGTTGTACGCGGTGTCGGCCGACGCCCGCGTTCGCCAGCGTTTGGTCGTGGCCGGCGGCGATGTCCGCGAGCCCGCTTGGGGCCCGTTCCGGCCGCGCTGATGCGCGCCGCCGCCTAGCGTCCAGAATCCGATCCGAAAATCCGACTCCCATCCGACTCCCACCCCTGTCCCCCGCGAGAAGACGAGACTCCCGATGAATACGACGACGCGAGTGATTTTGACCGTGCTGCTGTGCGCCGCCGCGGCCGCCTGTACCAAGAAGGTCAAGGACAATAACCCGCAGGACAGCGGAACCGACGTGAACAGCGGCACGGTGTCCACGCCCAACAACGGCGGCGGTACGCCGTACGACAGCGGCGGCCCGGCACGCACCGGCGCGTACGGCCCGGGCGACTTGGACACCGACGCCTGCCTGCGCCAGCGCGTGGTGTATTTCGATTTCGACCAAGACGCGTTGAAGCCGGAATTCCAGAACATCGTCGCCTGCCACGCCAAATACCTGCGCGACCGCCCGAGCGCACGCATGACGCTGGAAGGCAACGCCGACGAACGCGGCAGCCGCGAATACAACGTCGGCCTCGGCGAACGTCGCGGCAATGCGGTGTCCTCTGCGGTGCAGGCCAACGGCGCGTCCGGCGGCCAGATCAACGTGGTCAGCTACGGCGAAGAGCGCCCGACCTGCACCGAATCCAGCGAAGATTGCTGGGGCCAGAATCGTCGCGTCGAGATCGTTTACAGCGCCAAGTGATTCGGCGGGCGGCGCCGTTACGCGGCGTCGCCCGTTTTCTACGCGCCATCCGCGCTCTGCGCATCGCGGCGCGACAGTACGAGTCGTCGATGCGCAAAACATCGTCGCCGCGCCGCCCACGACACACTCCACCGCATCGATAGCAGGTTCTCGCGATGTTCTCCCGCGTTTCGCTCGTGCGTCTTCCGTTCATCGCCTTTCTCGCCGCCGCCTTCGTCGCGACGCCCGTTTCCGCGCAACGGCTGAGCACCAACGATCGTCTCGCCGCCTTGGAACAACAACTTGCGGCCAGTCGCAGCGGCAACATCGACCTGCTCAATCAAATCACCCAATTGCGCACCGAACTGCAATCGCTGCGTTCGCAGATCGAAGAACTGCAGCAGCAACTCGATCAGCAGAAGCAATTGGGCCGCACGCAGTATCTCGATCTCGACGGCCGATTGAATCGCCTCGAAGCCAACATCATGGCGCCGCCCGCGAACCCCGCTTCTGCGGTGCCCAATGCCGGGACGACCTCCGCAACCGCCGCCACGACGACCGCGACCGTAGCGTCGATGCCCTCGATATCGGCCGCCGTCGCCAAGCCCGTCCCGACCACGTCCGCCGTCGCCACCCCGGCCGCGAACGTCCCGGTTCCGCAAGACACACCGCCGCGTATCTACGGCGATGCCGCCGCGAACCGGGGCGGCGACGAGCGCGGCGCATACAACGCCGCATTCGACGCATTGAAAGGCGGGCGTTACGCCGATTCGGCGCGCCTGTTCCACACCTTCCTCGGCGCCTATCCGAACGGCAGTTACGCGCCTAACGCCTACTACTGGCTAGGCGAGAGCTACTACGTCACCCAGAACTACGCATTGGCGCAGGAGCAATTCCAAGCGCTGCTCGATCGCTATCCCACCCACGACAAAGCCGCGGGCGCGATGCTGAAGATCGGTCTGGCGCAGTACGGCCTGCGTCAGCTCGACGCCGCCGAAGCCACGCTCGCGCAGGTGATCGCGCGCTACCCGGGCACCGAAGCCGCGCGCACCGCCGACGATCGCCTCCGCGCGATCCAGTTGTCGCGCGTCCGCTGATCCCGTTTTTGTGGGAGCGGCTTCAGCCGCGACGCCCTCATCCGGCGCGCCGTCGCGGCCTACGCTGCTCCTACGGGTAAAATGCCGGTATGAGTATCGATATCGCCCTCAGCGCTGAGCCCGCGCCCGCAGCGACCGCTGCCGCGGATCGCCTGAAAATCACCGAAATCTTTCTCTCGCTGCAGGGCGAAGCGCGCGATGCCGGTTGGCCCACGGTGTTCGTGCGGCTCACCGGCTGCCCGTTGCGCTGCGTGTATTGCGACACCGCGTATGCCTTCCACGGCGGCGAATGGCGCGGGATCGACGACATTCTCGACGAGGTCGCGCGTCACGGCGTGCGCCACGTCTGCGTGACCGGCGGCGAACCGCTGGCGCAAAAACGTTGCATCGATCTGCTGCGCCGGCTGTGCGATGCGGGGTATGCGGTCTCGCTGGAAACCTCCGGCGCGCTGGACGTGTCCGAGGTCGATCCGCGCGTGTCGCGGGTGGTCGATCTGAAAACCCCGGATTCCGCCGAATCCGCGCGCAATCGCTGGGACAATCTGCTGCTGCTCAACGCGCACGATCAAATCAAATTCGTGATCTGCAGCCGCGGCGACTACGAATGGGCGCGCGGTATCGTCGCCGAACATCTTTTGGCCGAACGCTGCGACGTGCTGTTCTCGCCCAGCAAAGACCAAGTGCCGGCGCGCGACCTCGCCGATTGGATCGTCGCCGACCGCCTGCCGGTCAAGTTCCAAATGCAGTTGCACAAAATTCTGTGGGGCGACGAGCCTGGGCGGTGAGCCTGAAATCGGGAGTGGGGAATTAGGAATCGGAAGAGCGAAGCGCAGCGGCGATACGTCGCAGGCCGCCGTGATCGACCGATGCTCGATTCCATTCCAACCGATCGACCGCGATCTCCCGCACCGCCGCTCTCGCTCCTAACGATTCCCCATTCCCGATTCCCCATTCCCGACACTTAGACCATGAAACCCGCCGTCGTTCTCGTCTCCGGAGGCATGGACTCCGCCGTCGTGCTCGCCATCGCCCGCGAACGCGGTTTCGCGCCGCATGCGCTGAGCGTGCGTTATGGCCAGCGCCACACGTCCGAACTCGATGCCGCCGCGCGCGTGGCGAGCGCGCTCGGCGCGGTCGCGCACAAGACCGTGCATGTCGATCTGCGCAGCCTCGGCGGCTCGGCGCTGACCGACGACGGCATCGATGTGCCGGTGGATTCCGACGGACACGTCATCGGCGTCGGCATTCCCAGCACGTACGTGCCCGCGCGCAACACCATCATGTTGTCGGTGGCGCTGGGCTGGGCTGAGGTCTTGGGCGCCACCGACCTGTTCTGCGGCGTGAACGCCGTGGATTACTCCGGTTACCCCGATTGCCGCCCCGAATTCATCGCGGCGTTCGAGACGCTGGCGAACCTGGCCACGAAGGCGGGCGTGGAGGGCGCCGGCTTCCGTGTCCACGCGCCGCTGATGCGCATGAGCAAGGCCGATATCGTGCGCGAAGGCCTGCGCCTGGGCGTGGATTTCGCGCAGACCGTCTCCTGCTACCTCGCCGATGCCGAGGGCCGCGCCTGCGGCCACTGCGACGCCTGCCGCCTGCGCGCCGAAGGCTTCGCCGTCGCCGGCGCGCCCGACACCACGCGCTATCGGCCTGCCTGAACCATTCCGCCAAAACCGCACCGGCCGAACCGGGCTGCCCGAACCGCCTCGTCGATGGCGCGCGAGGCGAGTTCCGGCGTGAGGCCCCACTTCGGCGATGTCCACATCCGAGTTTTTTTCGGCTAAACTGCGCGCCCGGCGCAAGGCCGGGCCGGTGTTCCGGTCTCGTGGGTCGTTAGCTCAGTCGGTAGAGCAGAAGACTTTTAATCTTTTGGTCGAAGGTTCGAATCCTTCACGACCCACCACTTTCTGAATTCTTATTCTGTGTGAAGGATTTCCCGCCCTCGCGCAGTGCGCTCGGGCGCTCAGCAGCGCCCGAGGCAATGCCTCGCAAGCGCGCCGCTTCGCCCTTCACGACCCACCACTTTCCGTTAGTGAAACGTTGGCGTTCGATTGTCGTGGACCGCAGGCGCGGCTTCGACAGTGTCGCCGTTTCGTTTCGCTCATGCCGCGTTTCGTGTTCGCGCGTTGTCCGAATCGCAGCGCTCTACTGCATGTCATCCCGAGCGCAGCGAGGGACCTACTTTTATGTGTGCGAAGTCACTGAGCGAAATTTCTATGGAAGGTTTGAATAGCTGGTCGCCCCGGAGAAAGCCGGGGCCCAGCTCCTCAGTCAACGATTGATAACGTTGGATCCAGGCTTTCGCTGGGATGACTGCAGTGAATGATTCAGATCTTCCCTAAACGAAATCAGAAGCAGGTCCCTCGCTGCGCTCGGGATGACAACCGGATTTTTTTGCTGTGCACTGGTTTGCGAGCGGCAGCGCGTTCGATGATGCTCCCCGTGATCGATCGAATAGCACAGATCGCTGCGATGATTTCGACGGCATCGTTCGCCGTGTGCGCACCGGTTCTTATCTTGCCGATGTCGCTCGTCGCGCACGATATTCCACCATCGTAAGCGCGCGTTCGGCGCATAATCCTCGCTAGGATTCTGGAGCCTGCGCATGAGCGGACGACAAAGCGAACTAACCCTACGGTTTCTCGCCGAGCCCGAGGACGTGAACTACGGCGGCAAAGTTCACGGTGGGGCGGTGATGAAGTGGATCGATCAAGCCGGTTATGCGGCGGCGGTGGGGTGGAGCGGTCGTTACTGCGTGACGGTGGCGGTGGGCGGTATCCGCTTCGTCGCGCCGATCCGTATCGGCGATTTGGTCTGGATCAACGCGCGCTTGGTGCATACCGGCACCACCAGCATGCATTTCGCGATCGACGTGCATGCGCGGGCGCCCATGGACGAAACCGCGGACCGGTTGTGTACGCATTGCGTGATCGTGTTCGTCGCGGTGGACGAGGCCGGCCAGCCGATCGCGGTGCCGGCGTGGACGCCGCGAGACGACGAACAGCGGCGTCTAGCCGAATACGCGCAGCGGGTGATGGCGTTGAGCAAGGACATCGAGGCGACGGTGGAGCAGTTTCGTCGTCCGCCGAGCGACTGACTTTGCGGGTCATGCGTTGGCGGAAACCGGCAGCGTCCATTCATTCCGGCATCGAGGTGCGTCGTTCGTCGCCCCAAACGACGAGAGCCGCATCGCTGCGGCTCTCGGGGTCTTCATCGATACTCGTTGCCGCGAATCGCGTTTTGCGGCGGGTCTCGCTTACAGCGTTTTCGCTTCGGCGGCCGGCGCTTCGACGACTTTGGCCACGGCCATCTCGTCGCCTGCGGCGGCGGGTGCGGCTTCGGCCATATCGGCCGGCGCGACGCGGCGACCTTTCATGAAGTGGTTGCTCCAGTAGCCGGTGGCGAGCGTGCTGATTTCCACATCTTTACCGGTGCGCGGGGCGTGCAGGAACTTGCCTTCGCCCAGGTACAGACCGACGTGATCGACGCGGCCGCCGCGGCGGCTGAAGAACACCAGATCGCCCTGGCGCAGGTCGTTGCGGTCGCTGATCAGTTCGCCGACGTTCGCCATATCGCGCGAGATGCGCGGCAGTTCGATGCCGAGCGTGCTGCGATACACGTAACCGACCAAGCCGCTGCAATCGAAACCGTTTTCCGGGGTGGTGCCGCCCCAGCGGTAGGGCGTGCCGAGCAGGGCAAGACCGCGATTGATCATCCGCTGGATGCGGCTTTCGCCCTTGGGCGGAGCGACATCGGCGGCAGGCGCGGCCAGGGCGACCGGCGCGCTGTCGAACACGCTGCGCATGCCGTGGGCGTACATCGCCTCGAAACGCAGGCTGTCGCGATCGTCGCCGGCCTGCGGGGCCAGCAACGACGGGGTGAAATCGGTGGGGTCCTGCGGTTCGATGGCGGTGGAGTTCGCCAGAACGGGCAGGGCAGCCACGGCCAGGACGGCGGTGGCGAGAAGGCGGGAGGTGGCGGAGGGGCGGCCGGAGCCAAGGGCTGGGGTCGTCACGCGGCGGTCACATACTCGAAGAACGAGGGGGGATAGTGCCCGACCTTGTCCGTCGGCGAGTTCAAAAAACGTTAGACCCGGCCCGAAAAGTGTGACCGAGCCTGCAAAGTCTCACATCAGGACGCGTTTCGCGCCCGTATATCGTTCCCGCCAGTACGGGCCGTCGAGTCGATCCAGCCGAACGGTGCCGCCGGTCCGGGGCGCATGCACGAACCGGCCCTCGCCGACATAAATACCGACGTGCTCCACGGCGCCCTTTTGGCCGAAGAACACCAGATCGGCGGCGGCGAGGCGATTCGGGTCGATCCGCGGGCCTTGGATCGCCGCCAGTTCGCGCGATGTCCGCGGCAGACGCACATCCAGCATGTCGCGGAAGACGTAGGTCACCAAGCCGCTGCAGTCGAAGCCGCTGTCTGGCGTGTTGCCGCCGTAGCGATAGGGCGTGCCGACCAGCCCGATGGCGCGAATCACCACCGCGTTCGCGGCGGCGGGATCGGCGGGCCGGACCAGCGGGCGCGCTTCCGACGGACGGGTTGTCGATGCGGCCGGCGGCCGTTCGCGCACCGCTTCGCCGCCGCCGCAGCCGGACAGGCCGACGAGCGCACAGGCCAGTGCCGCCGCCCAGCCCAGACGCCGCGCGGCGGATGGCGCCGAGGCCTGCGAGCGCGGATAATGCCCGGCCGTTTTTCGTCGATCGATCGTCACGGTGGCCATCTTGGCCGCACCGCACGCCGACGACAAGCCGACCCCGCCGCCGAATGCGGCCCCGACCCGTCTGGATTCCCCGAGTACCGTATGAAAATCGAAAAAGACCGCGCCGTTCGCTTCCACTACACGGTCGGCGAAGTCGGCCAGCCGTCCACCGAGAGCTCGCAGGGCGGCGAACCGCTGGCGATCCTGATCGGCCATAACAACATCATCCCGGGCTTGGAAAAGGCGATGGAAGGCCGCGAAGCCGGCGACACTTTCGCCGTCGACGTGCCGGCCGCCGAGGCCTACGGCGAACGCCGCGAAGGCTTGACCCAGCGCATCGCGAAGAAACATTTCGGCGATCAGCGCCTGATGCCCGGCATGCAGGTCGTGCTGCAGACCAATGTCGGCCCGCGCGCGGTGACCATCGAGAAAGTGGGCATGAGCGTGGTCGATGTGGATTTGAACCATCCGATGGCCGGCAAGGATCTGCACTTCGATATCGAGATCGTCGATGTGCGCGAAGCCTCGGAAGAGGAAGTCGCGCACGGCCATGTTCATGGCGACGGCGGTCACGACCACTGAGTTCTCCGCTCAATTCGAGACCACGAAAGGCCCGCTTCGCGCGGGCTTTTCGCGTTTTCGGGCCGTATTCGAACAAAGCGGCGGCCGGCGCGCCGTTTGCTCGCCCTTTACGCGCGATGTAAGCGAGGGCGCGACGTGGGCCGTCGGCGTCGGGCTGCTAATATCGAGACATTCCCGAAACGCAACGAACAGACGAGCGAGCGGATGAGCGAACGACCGGATGCGATCGTGATCGGCGGCGGCGTGGCCGGATTGGCCTGCGCGTTGGCGTTGTCGCGCGCTGGGCGCAGCGTGCGGTTGATCGACGCGGGCGCGGTCGGACACGGCGCTTCGCACGGCAATTGCGGCACCATCACACCCAGCCATGCGGCGCCGCTGGCCGCACCGGGCATGGTGCTCACCGCGATGAAATGGATGTTCACGCCCGACGCACCGTTGTACGTGCCGCCGCGCTTCGATCCGCGGCTGTGGGATTGGATGCTCGGTTTCGCCGCGCGCTGCAATCCGCGCGATTGGGAAGCGAGCGCGCGGGCCAAATCGACCTTGCTCAACGATTCCCGCACGCGCCTGCGCGAATGGATCGATACCTTCGGTTTGGACTGCGAATTCGTCGAGGCCGGCGAAGATTACGTGTACCGCGACCCCGCGAAATTCGCGCACGGACAAATCGAATTGCCGTTGCTGCGCGAATTGGGCATCGCGGTGGAAGTGATCGACGGCGCCGAGTACGAAACGCGCGAACCGGCGGTGAAATCCGGCGTGGTCGGCGCGATTCGATTCTCTGGCGATGCGGCGCTACGGCCGGATCGCTACGTCGCCGAATTGGCGCGTGCGTTTCGCGCGCAGGGCGGGGAGATCGTCGAACACTGCGCATTGAACGCGCTGCAGGAAGACGGCGACGGCGTACGCGCGGACACCGCGCATGGCGTCATGCGCGCGGGTCTTGCGGTGCTCGCTTTAGGCGCGTGGTCGCCGCGTTTGGCCGATGCGGTGGGTATGCCGTGGATGAAACGAGTGATCCAACCCGGGAAGGGCTATTCGATCACCTACGACCGCCCGCCGGTGGTGCCGCAACGTTCGCTGGTGCTGCGCGATCGTTCGGTGTGCGTCAGCGTGTGGCCGAGCGGTTACCGGCTCGGTAGCACGATGGAATTCTCCGGCTACAGCGACAGCTTGAATGCGCGGCGACTCGATGCGCTGGAACGCGCGGCGCGCGAATATCTGCATCATCCTTACGGCGCGACGGTCCACGAGCGTTGGTGCGGTTGGCGGCCGATGTCGCGCGACGATGTGCCTTTGATCGGTTTGGCGCCCGGCAAGCGCCGCACGTGGCTCGCGACCGGTCACGGCATGATGGGCGTGGGCATGAGCACCGGCACCGGGCAATTGATCGCGGATTTGGTGGCCGGCCGTGCACCGGCGCTCGATCCATTGCCGTTCCGTCCGGAACGCTTCGCATGACCGCAATGGCGCGCGAAGCGCTGGAAGTCGCCTTGCTCGGCGCGTATCCCTTGCTCGCGGAATTGCCGGCGTCGTTGCGCGACGATGTCGTCGCCGCGGCCGCCGTTCACGATTTTCGCGACGGCAGCACCATCTTCAGCGAGCGCCAAGCCTGCGGCGGTTTGCCGTTGGTGCTGCACGGCGACGTGAAAGTGTTCAAACGCTCGGATGCGGGACGCGAGATCGTGCTGTATCGCGTCGGCCCGGGCGAAACCTGCATTCTCACATCGAGTTGTTTGATCGGCGGCGCCGATTACAGCGCCGACGGCGTGGCCGAAGGCGCTTTGCGCTTGGCGATGCTGCCGCCAGCGATGTTTCAGCGCATGATCGCCGAGTCGCCTAGTTTTCGGTCGTTCCTGTTTGCGATGCTGTCCAACCGTTTGACCGATTTGATGGAGCGCGTGGAGCGTCTGGCCTTCCATCGTTTGGACCGCAGATTGGCGGAATTCCTGGTCGAACGCGCGGACGCGGGGTTCCGCAGCATCGCGATGACGCATCAGCAGATCGCCGACGAAATCGGCAGCGTGCGCGAGATGGTGACGCGCACGCTGGGGCAGTTGGCCGAACAGGGCTTGGTGGAATTGTCGCGCGCGGGCGTACGGATCGCCGATGCCGAAGGGCTGCGGGCGCTGGCGGCCGGTGACAAAGGTCACTGAGTTCGGTGGGGACGCGGCGTACCTTGGCGTCATCCCACCCACTGGAGACTCGCCATGAAAAAGAACGTCGGTTCCTTCGATAAAATCTTCCGCATCGTCGTCGGTATCGCTGTGCTCAGCCTGTTGTTCCTGCTGGAAGCGCCGATGAACTATCTCGGTCTGATCGGCTTGGTGCCGCTCGGCACGGCGCTCATGAACTGGTGCCCGCTCTACACCTTGCTCGGCATCAACACCTGTAAGGTCAAAGAAGCGGCTTGATTCGATCGACGGCGTCGCAACCCGCGGTCACCGCTTCGTCGTCGCCTCTTTCGTCCATGCCGCGAGCCGCTACACTCGCGGCATGGACGTTTTCGCATTGCACCGTGGCACCGCACCGCTCTTGATCAGCCTGCCGCACGACGGCAGCGAGATTCCCGATGCGCTCGCCGCGCGGATGACGCTTGAGTCGCGCGAGGCGCCGGATACCGATTGGTTCGTCTCGCGCCTGTATGCCTTCGCACGCGAACTCGGCGCGTCGATGATCGTGCCGCGTTATTCGCGCTATGTGGTGGATCTCAACCGTCCGCCCGACGACGTGTCGCTGTATCCCGGCCAAAACACCACGGGCCTGTGCCCGACCGTGCGTTTTTCCGGCGAGCCGGTCTATCGTCATGGCGAAGAACCCGATGCCATCGAAATCGCGCAGCGGGTCGAAACCTATTGGCGCCCTTATCACGAGGCTTTGCGGGGCGAACTCGAGCGTTTGCGGATGCAGCACGCGCGCGTGCTGCTCTGGGAAGGCCACTCGATTCGCGGCGAATTGCCGTTCTTGTTCGACGGACGATTGCCCGATTTGAATCTCGGCACCGCCTCCGGCGCCAGTTGCGACGCCTCGGTACAGGCGCGGATCGAAACCGCGCTGCAGGCGCAAACCGCCTACGACTGGGTCGTCAACGGCCGCTTCAAAGGCGGCTACATCACCCGGCATTACGGCGCCCCGGACCGCGGGATCGATGCGGTGCAATTGGAGATCGCCCAGCGCATCTACATGGACGAGGCCTCCGCCCGTTGGCGGGACGATCTCGCCGCAGCCGCGAGCGACGCGATTCGCGGGCTGATGGTCGCGGCGCTGTCCGCCTAGCCCGAATTTTTGCGTGCCCTTGATCGCAGCGGGTACCGCCACGTATCGTAGCCGGTCGCTCCGCACCGCGCGCGAGGGGGCTTGGGATGGGTACGTTTCTTCAAATCATCGGCGGGCTTGCGCTCGCCTTCGTCCTGCTCATCGTGGCGGGCGTGCTCTACCTGCGTTGGCGCATCAAACGCTACGCCAACAGCGATGCCGCCAAATGGGCGAAGCTCGGTCAAGCCGGCGTGGCCGCGCGCATCACCCTCAAGCCGCTGGACGAGCCGTTTCATCACCCCGATCGCATCGAAGGCCTGATCGCCGAGCTGCAGGATTTGGGCTACGGCGAGGTCGGTCGCTACAGCGTGCCGGAGATGCCCACGCTGCAATTCTGGGCCGGCGCGCATCCGGAAGACGGCAGCGGCGCAACCGTGGTCGATCATTCGATGATCGCGCCGTTCTTCGAATTGTGCCTCGTCAGCGATAACGACGAGCGTCACTCGCTCACCGTCACCACCAATCCCACGCACAACCCGACGAACACCCGCACCGGCACCCGCATCATCGCCGACGGCGCGTTCACGCCGATGGCCGCGCGTTCCGAATTGCTGCGCACCGCCGCCGACGAGCCGTACCTGCGCTTCGACGCCGAGAATTTCGAGTCGATCTTTATCGATCTGTACGCGCGGCAGATGGATTTCATCCTCGCCAAAGGCGGCCCGTCTGAAGCGGACATGCGCCGCGAAGCCGCGCGAATGGCCGATTTGCCCGAGCTCGACGACGAACAGATGCAGATGGCACTGCGCATGTCGCGCGCCAGCCACCAGCAGGCGTTGGAAGACGCGATCATCGACCGCTTCCTCAAACGCTACGACCTGCCTGCGCACGAATGGGAGCGTCTGCGCGATCGCGTCATCGTGATCCACGACCGCATGAACGGCGAAGAGATCTGTCAGCACGCGCTGGGGCACGCAGGCGCCGAAATCGACGAAATCGAAGTCGAGCGCATCTTGCTGGTGTCCGACTCGCGCGTCGCGGCATTCCATGCGTTGCAAGAACTGTTGCCGATGGCCGAGCGGTTCCGCTTGATCGGACGCACCGACGAACCGGTGGGTGCTGCGCTTTACGAGCGGGTTTGAGCGACGGTTGAATCGCGAGGCCGAAGCCATCCGCCGCGCTGCGGACAGCATTTCATCTTAGTGTTTGATCTTGTGTAGCGGCAAACCGCAGCGGTATTTCCAGACCCATCGGGCGGCGGGCAGGACGCCCGCCGTTTTTCGATTCGCCACGGACGGCGAATCGAAAAATCCCGATGGCAATTCGGCGGCAGGATTGATTTGTCGGGGAAAAGTGTTTTCTTTTGCCTACTTTTCTTTTGCACGAGCAAAAGAAAAGTAGGTCGCGCGTGAGCGCGAAAGCGTTGGACTCTTATTGTTCAACGTCAAAACTTGAGCCAATCTTCGGACACACTCTTGCCGCAGCAAAAACGTAGATATAGCAATCAAAAACGATTCAACGAGTTCGATCGTCGATGCGCCTACCGCGCCTCCACCACACATGCAGCGGCAACCCCGCCGCGACCAAGACCGCCGCCCATATCAACGCTTCGGCGCCGGTACCGATCAGCGCATACACGCTATAAACCAGTGCGAGCGCCGCGACGATGCGGCCGCGGCGACCGAGGCGCAACCACGCCGCAGTGCTGGCGACGTAGGGCAACAACGTCGCCGCGGTCGAGAGCAGAATCGAGAACGTGTACAGCGCGACCAGCGAATCGCTGAAATTCGCGACGACCAACGCGCTGGCGAGTGCGGCGCCGAGGATCACGCCGAAACGCGGCGTGCCGTTCGCGTCGAGTCGCGCGAAGGCCTGCGGAAATAATCCATCCTGCGCCGCAGCCATCGGTAATTGCGCCGACAGCAGCACCCAGCCGTTGAGCGCGCCGATGCAGGAAATCGCCGCGACCGCCGCGATCGCTGCGCCGGCTTTATCGCCCCACAGCGCGCGCGCCGCATCGGCCATCGGCGCGGGCGAACTCGCCGCCGTCTCCGCCGGCAACAATCCCAACACGACGGTACACGCCAAAATCGTGGCGACGCCAGCGAGCAACGTCCCGATCAGCGTTGCCCGCGGCACCGTGCGTTCGGCATCTTGGATCGCGCCGGAGGGAATCGTCGCCGCTTCCAAGCCGAGAAACGCCCACAGCGTCAACGCGACCGTGGCCTGCACGGCATCGGCCCATTCCGACGCCTGCGCCGCTGCGGGCAGCGGCGCGTGCAGCGTCGATGGCTCCAACCACCACACCGCGACGCCGCCGAACAACAACAGCGGCACCACTTTCAACGCGGTGGTGATGATTTGCATGCGTCCGGCTTCGCGCACGCCGGCGAGATTCACCGCCGCGCAGATCCACAAGGCCGCGAGCGCGCAGGCCGCGCCACGCAGCGGCGTGGCCGCGAGCGAAGGAAACAGCGCGCCGATGCTGGCCGCGAACGCCACCGCGATCGCCGCGTTCGCGCACCAAATCGAAATCCAATAACTCCATGCGATGGCGAAGCCGACGGTGTCGCCGAACGCTTCCCGCGCGTAGGTGTACGGGCCGCCGCTGTTCGATGTACGCCCGGCCAAACGCGCGAAGGTGAGTGCGAGCAACAACGCGCCGCCGAGGGTGATCGCCCAGCCGTACAGACTTACGCCGCCGTAAGGCGCCAACGATGCGGGCAACAAAAACACGCCGCTGCCGATCATATTGCCCGCGACCAAGGCGATCGCGGCCCACAGACCGAGCGGGCGGGCACTCATGCGCGAAGTCGCCTCGCCGCGATGCCGACGGTTTTCGTCACACCGAGGCCTCGCGATAAGCGCGGCGCAACAATTCGTGGAAATGATGCACGGCGTTCTCGCGCAGCGGATTCAAACGACCTGCGACATAGGAACCGGACGCGAGCCCGCGCTGCACGTCTTCGCAAATCAGCAGGTCTTCTTTCTGCACCTCATCGCTGAAGGCGATGTCGGCGGCGCGTCGCGCTTCGCCGGCTTCGCTGTCGTCGATGGCGTAGTAGAAATCGAATTCGACGCGGCAGCGCTCCGCGCCGAGCGGCACCACGCGATTGGTTTGCAGCCGGCCCGGCAGGATATTCAACATCGTGTTCGGCCACAGCCAGTAGTACAGCGCATCGCCGTTGCCGTAGAGGTCGCTGGCGCTTTCCAACGGGCTGAACTGGAACGAATACCACTCGGCGGTTTCGGTCACGTAACTGCGGTAATCGAGCAATCGATTCAACGCCGGATGCACATGCGGGACGTGATAGCCCTCAAGATAATTGTCGATGTACGCCTTCCAATTGCAGGCCACATCGTAGGCGACGCGCCGGTGATGGCCGTAATCGGCGAGCCCGCGCGCATCGCCGATGCGCGCATCGATGCCCGCGACGAAGGCCTCGAACGGCGGCGCCGTCGTTTCGTCCACCGCAGCGAACACCATGCCTTGCCAGAGACGCACGGCCATCTGCGGCAGACGAATCGTCGCCGGATCGAAATCGATCGCATCGGCCATCTCGGTCGCTGTGCGCAGCGTGCCGTCCAGCGCGTAGGTCCAACCGTGATAACGGCAGCGCAACGCCTTCGCGCCGCGCCCGTCGCAGTGCGCCAACGGCCCCGCGCGATGACGACACACGTTATGCATCGCGCGAATCTCGCCGTCCGCCCCGCGCACGGCCAGCACCGGCAAACCGGCCAGATCGACCACCACGTGATCGCCCACCTCGCGCAACTGGCAGACATGCGCCACGTAATGCCAGCCACGATCGAAAATCGCCCGCCGATCCAACGCCACCGTCGCCGGATCGGCGTAGTAGCGCGCCGGCAGCGCCGTTGCGCGGTCGAGCGGTTGCGGGGCGAGATCGGCGGCGGCGAGCAGGGCGGTCATGCGGGGAGTATCGCGCAGCGCACCGACAGCCGCCAGCCGCGGCGCATCATCGTCGCAAACCGCTTCGCAGTTCAGCCTGCGCCTGCGCGATGGCGTCCGCAAGCGGCTCGCGCTCGTAGCGATGCCCGGTCGCGCGCATCAACGTGAGTTGCAGTACTTCCCACACCAACAAGTCGCGCAACTCTTCCGCGTCCATTCGCGTCTTGCGGCCATCGCTGCGAAGACGGTCGCCGAGGCCGCGTTGCCGCTCCGCCAACATCACGAATTCCGCCTCGTCCAGACCCAAATCCACCTCTAGCGACAACCCGTGCCGCAGCCGTCTCGCCGCCACCCCGCAAGCGGCGGCGATATGCATCAAGGTCTCGCGCGCCGCGTCCAGCGCATCGTTCCGATCGCGCATCGTGTCTTTCCTCCATGAGTTGTGGCCGCAGGTGCCGCACGGCCACCGAAGTGCCATCGCCGTCCTCATTGCAGCGGTCTCAACGCAGCAACAGATCGACGGGCATCCCGAAATACCGCGCGAACTCGTGCACCGTGCGGTAGCGCACCGCATGGCCCAACTCCGTACGCTTGATCGTCGCGATCGACAAGCGGATGTGCCGGCGGTCGCAGTCGTCGGCCATGTCCTGCTGGCTCAACAATTTTTGCTCGCGCAAAAAGCGCAGCACTTCGGCCCGCAGGAACACGCTGCCTTTGGCCGGCTTCTTAGGCGGGCAGGACGGGGAGGCGGATGCATCGGATGTCGCTCCTTCGAGGGGCTCGGAGTATTCCAGCGTGATCGCCGGTCCATTCGAGTCGGGGCCATCGTCGGGTGGATCCGACGGCGGTGCGGACGAAGGCGGCACCACAGAACCGCCGCCTCCGGCGCCGGGCAGGTCCCCGGAGGTGGGCGAGGCGACGTGCGTCGCCTCAAGGGAGGCGGCATCGGCGGGAGAAAGGGAGGAAGTCGAACGGCTGCCGTCGAGCGCGACGAGCGTCGCAACGGCCCCGGAAGGCGTGGTATCGGTCATGACAGGAACCCCTGATCAACGAGCCATCGAGGGGATGGCGCCCCGCCCCGAGGCGGATGTCTACGGGGCGGGGTGGAGACTGTCGGAAAGCCGAAAAAGAAACATTCCACAAATCTTACTTTTATAACAATCTGATTTATATGTGAAATTCTGGTTTTGTGGCTAGGTCAGGTTGAGGCGACATCTCACCACTAAATCAATCAAGTGCTTATGGACTATCGGGAGAGTAGGCAAATCGCTGGCAGCTAAGGGGTGACGTGGCGATATTGCGATTGCGCGCCACTGGCTGAGCCAAGGTTCAAGGAGGGTCGTTACCGACCTGAGGGTCGAACTTAAACTCATATTCGCTATCTGCAATATCGGATTGACCAGTTACTTTCACATTGATGAAAAACTTGTAAAACGCCGTTTTCTTATTTGCGGGCATTTTAAAATGAATCATAATTTTATCCACAGGCCTGTCGTAGGTGTCGTCTACACCGACCAGCGGCCATTTGCCATCACCATAATCGACAAAGACTGCGTCGATATGAATTTTTTCAGCTTGCCCGAATTTTAGGCCGGTGACCGAAACTCCTTTGATCATTTTTAATGAAGAAAGATCGATAATAAGTACTTGAGGTTTTCTCTTGCTCTTGAATTGAGCCTGAAACGGAATGAATTGAATGTTATTCGCGTTAAAAACGCCATCGGAATCCTGGCCAATAACGACGCGCAATTCAGTCGCAATTACGTGAACTTCCTCCGGTGGAGCTGCAGGCTCGAAAATGCCGAATGTTTTTGCAAAAAATTGACCTTTCGACAAATATGGTGGTATCACCTGCGCAATATCGTTTTTCTGCTCTGCCATAGAGAAAAAGTACTTGTCCATATGCATTTCCTTGTTGTGTTTAGTAGGTGCCGGGTACGTCACAAAAGCTCTGAAATTTCGGCATCTTCATTCTCAAACAAGAAAATTTTCACGCAAGGCTTATGGCGAAATCAGTTCAGTATCACATTATGAGACCTAGCGCAGGAAACGGTGCAGTCAAGGTGACTATGTTTTATTGGCTAAATAAGGTTGAATGTTCGTATGGTTCTATTTCGAATAACAGCTTGATTTTCTTGTTTGTATTTGATCGTAAGTTCTCTTCCATGAAATGGATTCTTTTTCTAGTAAAACCATCTTGTCTGAGGCTAGCTTCATATATTTTTCGCAATTGCTAATATTTCCAGCATTTTTTTCGATTTCACTAGCAAGAATATATGCCCGTGAAAGATAGATTGCCCAAGTTGTATTCTTTTTTTCTTTTGAACTCAAAAGGATCAGTTGATTTATTGAGTTTTTAATAGTCTTCCTTGCTCCTTCGATATTTTTTTGATCGATCTCAACTCGGGCGTGAAGTTGCATCAGATTTGCAAGTTGACGCCTCCAGTCGTTCGCACTTGGGTTTTGGTCGATTAGCTTTTGAATCTCAAGCTCTTGATTTGCGTAGCATTCGCTGGCTTCTTTAAGTCGACTAGTCTTTGCATAAACATTGCAGATAAAAGATATTGTGACGGCTAATTCGTATTCATACTCTAGGTTAGGTTGTTTTAGTTCCGATATTACTTTCTCTTTTATTGACTTGGAATCTGAAAAATATTTGATCGCTTTTGCATAGTTTTTACGCTCAATCTCTGCTGATCCAAGGTTTGTCAACGCATATGACTTTTGAATATGGCTTTCTGGATCGCTGTGATGATATTTGACAAGATCGTTGCTGATTTTAAGGTAATCTTCCCAAGCCTCGACAGCTTTTTCCAATGCGCCCGTTCGTTGATAAGCTTTTCCAAGCCATGCGACGGCTTGCCCAGCTTCGTTCAAAGCGGATTTTGACTTATTTTGTTTCGCGACCGCTTTCCTAGAAAGAAAAACTGATAAATTTATGTTCTTAATTGCTTCGTGGCTTTCAGATTTAAATAAATGTATTTTCCCGAGCTTTCTGAAGGCCCGAGAGCAAGTTATCAGTTCATCTAATTTGGCGATTTCAGGATTTAATTCGTAGCAAAATGTAAGGGACATTCTGCTTATTTTTTCGATCAGCTCGATATCTGCGGTTGGATCTAGCCTATCTGCAACTTCACCTATCAGTAAAGCATTAGAAAGAGAGGTCATATCACGCTGCCTCTCTGCCTCTTCCTGTGATTTTTTTGCTAATAAAGACATCCAGACCGATGCAATGCTTAGAAGAACAAGCCCTGATGTAGCTAATCTGCGTATTGCTATATTAAATTTTCGCTGCTTATTGGATTGTGCGATGTATTCCGCTTCGATGGCCCTTAGTGGGATTCCTTTTCTTTTGGAAACTTCTAAGGCTTCAACTAACGGAATTCCGGGGTTCAAGAGATGATCTTTTTTGCGGCCATTGTCGCTCCAGCGATCTGTAGCATTTTTTAAATCAGCGTGTGCTTTCAAAAGGCGCAAATTTTTTTCGCTCCACTCCGAAGCTTTTGGCCATCTGCGTAACAAAGCTTCATGTGTCACGCCAAAACGAGGGTGATGGTGATCATCTTTCTCGCTAGCAAATAAGCGTGCATCGATGAATGCTTTAACGAGATTTTTGCTGTTTGAGTCCAACGAATCGAGAGATGATTTCTTGCCGGTAACCACGCCAGTGTCTTGCACTTCAACTAGTAGCGACAAGACATCATCCAGGCTGGCTTGGACGTCTGGCGGCAACTCGGTGAAGACTTCCTCGGCGCGATGAGCGATACCCCCTTCCAGGCCGCCCATTTCGTTGTAGGCGGCGAAAGTGAGCAGGTTATTTTTCTTGTCGCGGTTTTCGTACAGTTGATTGAGTGTGTGTTGAAGCAGAGGCAACACGTCGGGTTTGCCGCGGGCATCCTCGCGGAGTCGATAGTCCAGATAGTCGCCGGTCTCGGGGTCGCGTTCGAAATCGAGACCCGCGCATTCCGCAGGAAAGCTGATCATTTCCTCGATCTCGCGCGGGCTTGGGCGCATGACGTCGATGTGGCCCTGGCTGCCTTTGAGCTCCATGAGTTCGGGCAGTGCGTCCTGCAGTTTCTGATAGAAATCGCCGCGGACGATCATGGTGGTCAGCGTGCGTTCGCAGCCGCACAAGGCCGTCAGCGCACGCGAGAAGCATTCGTGCGTGCGGTCATCGGCCGGCGTCGCATCGACCAGTTTTTCGCCGTGGTCGATCACCAGCAGCAGGTGCGCCAGTGGAAGTTCGGCAGTCTTGCGATCGGGATGGAGTAACAACGCTTCGGCAACGATGCGCTCAATCGATTCCGGTTTATCAATCAATAAAATCTTCAGATCTTCGATCAGTTGCGGCGGAAAAACTGGGTGGTCACCGAGCGTCCAAGTCGCCAGTGCCGCGGCCAGCGCGCCGAGCGGGTCGCCCGATTGCGCGGAGGCGAGGTCGCATCGCGCCACCGCCAATGCGCGCAGGTCTTCCCGGGAGCCCGGCTGTGTGAGCCTGGGGATCACGCCCGCGTTCAGCAGCGAGGTCTTGCCACTGCCGCTGGCGCCGTGCAACAACACGAAGCGGCCGCCTTCCAGTTGGGCGCTCATCGCTTTCAGCACTTTTTCGCACATGCGTTCGCGGCCGAAAAAGACATCGGCATGGGTCGCATCGAACGCAGAGAGACCGACATACGGGCTGCCACCGAACCAACTGCGGTCTCGCCTTCGCTGGGGTCGATAATCCTTGGGAAAAACGACTGCGGCTACCGTTCGGTAGCCCTCGCTGCGAACTGTCCTGATATAGCGCGGAGAACTACGGTCATCGCCGAGATTATCGCGAAGTTCGGAGATTTCTTTGGTAATGGGATTGTCGTCGAGATATTCGTTTTTCCAGACATTTTTCAGCAGATCGTTGCGGCTGACGATCTCGCCTTTGGCGTGCGCTAAATGGACCAACAGACTCATGGTCAGCGGTCTGAGGCTGGTCTCCACGCCATCCTTGATGATGACGCAACGGTCGGGATGCACATCGAAGTCACCGATCCGAAAGCGAGATCGCTTCGCGAGTTCGTCCATGCGCTTCGACATAACCCCTACCTCGCCCCATCCAGAGCATCGATGTTCCGCGAGCGACGCGAAAGATACCGGTGCGATACCGGCGATGCGTCGAGTGTGCTGGGCGCCTGCTTTCGCGGCGCGAGCGTTCCTTGGTGCGCGGTCGTACCGACTTCCATGCGTCGCTCCCCTGCGCGAGCGCGGGGGGCGCTCGATGACCTCGTCGTGCGCGAAGGTTTTGTATCGCGCGCCGTTTTGTCGCGCGATTCGCAATCGATGTCAAGGGTGACGGATGGGCTAGCGACCCGCGCCGGAGGTGGTGTCCGGCGCGGGGTGGGGCCTTACGTGGGGATCGGTCTTATTGTTTTGCGGCGCTTGCGGGCGCGGCGGTGGCGTTCCAGCCGCAGTCCTGGCCCGCGTTCTGTTGTTTCAGCCACGTTTGCAACGGAGCGAAGTATTCCAGCACGGCGGAGCCGTCCATTTTTTCGCCGCCGGTGAGTTCCTTCATCGTTTTCTGCCAGGGTTGGCTGGCGCCTTTGCCCAGCATGGCCCAGTAGCGTTTGCCGGCTTCGGGGTTGTTGTAGAAACTGCATTCGTACAGCGGGCCTTTGTGGCCGGCGGCATCGCACAGCGATTTGTAGAACTGGAATTGCAGGATGTGCGAGAGGAAATAGCGCGTGTACGGCGTGTTGCCGGGGACGTGATACTTCGCGCCCGGGTCGAAGAAGTCTTCGCCGCGCGCGGTCGCCGGGGCGACGCCCTGATACTTCGCTTTCAGTTCCCACCAAGCCTTGTTGTAATTCTCCGGCTTGATCGATCCGTCGAACACGCCCCAGCGCCAGCGATCGATCATCAGGCCGAACGGCATGAAGGAGACTTTCGCCAACGCCATGCGCATCTGCGCGTTGATCACGGCTTCCTGGCTCTGCTGTTGTTCGCCGACCAAGCCGATCGATTGCAGATACTTCGGCGTCATCGACAGCACGATGGTGTCGCCGATCGCTTCGTGGAAACCGTCGTGCGCACCGGCCTGGAACAGCGGCGGCTTGTCGTTGTAGGCGAGGTAGTAATAGACGTGGCCGAGTTCGTGATAGATCGTGGTGAACTCTTCTTCGTTCGGCTTGATGCACATCTTGGTGCGCACATCGCCGGCCATGTTCATGTCCCAGGCGCTGGCGTGGCAGACCACGTCGCGGTCGCGCGGTTGCAGGAACTGCGTCTTCGTCCAATAACTCGCCGGCAATTTCGGCATGCCGAGCGACACGTAGAACTCTTCGGCGCGCTTGGTCATTTCTTTGGCGGTGTCCATCTGCGCGGCGCGGTCGGCTTCGACCAGCGCGGCGCTGCTGGCGTTGGCGCCGGCTTCGGCGATGGCCTTATCCCGATGGATTGCGTAGCGCTTCTGCCAAGCGCCGGTGATGTCCAGACTGCCCGCGCCTTTGTAGGGTTCGAGCACGTCCCACAAATTGCCCCAATCCTGTTGCCACATATTGCCCATCAGGTGCGCCGGCAGCATGCCGCCCGCGACCGCGCCTTTGTCGGCGCCGTATTTCGCTTGGAGTTTTCCGCGCGCGTAGCAATGCAATTGTTCGTACAGCGGTTTGACTTGCCCCCACAAGCGATCGGTTTCGGCGGCGATTTCGGCGGGGCTCATGTCGTAGCCGGAGCGCCACATTTCGCCGGCATCGGCGAAGCCCATATCGCGGGCGCCTTCGTTCACCAATTCGACGAAGCGGGTGTAGTCCTTGCGGATCGGTTGCGCGATGGTGTGCCAGCCTTGCCATGCGTCGAGCTGCGCCGCGTAATCGCGGCTGCCGGCGAGCACATCGCTCAGTTCGCCCAGATCGCGGCACACCTTCGCGTCGCCTTCGCCGGTGCAGTATTTCCCGGCGCCGTACTCGCCTTCCATCTTGGTGGCGATCTTGGTGAGTTCTTCGATCTTTTTCGGGTCTTTCGGCGGCGGCATCGAAGTCGAGAGCTTCATCAGCAGAATCGCGCGCTGGCTCTCGGCCGACATCGGCTTTCCGCTGTAGCGCTTGGATTCGTCGATCCAGCGATTGAGATTCGCGAGGAAACGTTCGTTCGCTTTCGCGGCCAGCGCTTGACTGTCGTCGTTGATGTGCGTCACCGAGAGCCACTGCGCGGCGGTCATGTCCGGGTACATCGCCTTGTATTCGGCGTTGACGCGGGCGACGAACTGGTCGGCTTTCGTGCCGCTCGGCGCCGCGTCTTTCGATGCCGTGTCTTTGGCGGGCGTCGCGGTCTCCGCGGCGTCGCCGCGTGCGCTGACGATGAGGCCCGCGCCGACGGCGAGGGCGAGAAGAGCGATGCGTGGTGTCACGGTGGGTCTCCCGGCCGGATGGCGTTAGTGCGGCAGGCTAGTCGCGGGGTGCGTGCGGCGCAAGGCCGGCGCCGCTCAGGTGTGCAAGCGGTCGATCACCGAGTAGCCGGAGGCGTCCCAACTGTCGGGCAGGCTATCGGCTTCCCAGGCACGGAAATCCGGGTCGGCCAGCAGCGTGTCGCGATACTCGGCGACGGCGCCCGAACACGGCACGGCGTAGGTGCGCAGGCGGGTAGCGATGGGCGCATAGAAGGCGTCGGCGATGCTGCGCCGCCCGAACAGGTACGGCCCGAGGTGCGCGTGGCGTTCGCGCAGGTTGCGCCAGAGTTCATCGATGCGCGCGAGTCCGCGGCGCGTGTCCTCCGGCCAATCGGGCTGCGCGGCCAGGCGGCGATGGATGTTCATCGACAAGTCGCGACGCACGGCGGCGAAACCCGCGTGCATTTCGCAGGCGGCGGAACGTGCTTGCGCGCGCAGGTTCGGGTCTTCGGGCCACAACACGCCGGGCGCGACGCGTTCCGCCGCCCATTCGGCGATGGCGAGGCTGTCCCAAATCTGCACGCCGTCGCTCACCAGCGCCGGCAATGTGCCGTTCGGCGCGACCGCTTTCACGTCCGCGATGGCCTGCTGGCCGTAACCGGGTTGGTCCAAACGAATCAAGCGCTCTTCGAACGGAATCCCGCCCCAGCGCAACGCCAACCAAGGCCGCAGCGACCACGAGGAATAATTTTTGTTGCCGATGTACAGCACGTTCGTATACGGCATGTTCGTCACGACGGCGCTCCTGAGTGCGAATGTAGAGAGTGCGCGCGAAGAGTTCGTCGCGCCGTTAGATCGTTTCGCGCATGCCGCCCGGCAAGCCTCGCAAATGCGGCAGTTCGCGCAGGAATTGCGCGGCGTCTTCGGCATCGCGCTCGAACCATGCGCGCGCGGAGCCCAAGCGGAAGGTGTAGCCCCAGGCGTCCATGTCGGCGAAGGCGCGATCGATGCCGAACCCGGGCAACAGATTCGCCAGCAACAACTGCAGATAGCAGGTCGCGTCTTCTTCGAACACAGAATCGGTCGCGTTGGTGTGGATGCGCAGCCGCACTTCGGGCGGCAATACGATCATGTGACAGGCTTCGTGCAGCAGGGAGTGCAGCGGTGTATCGCCGCGCGCGTACACCGCGCCGGCGATGATGCCCGCTTCGCTTTCGCCCCAAAAACTACCGGGAATCGGCGCGCCGTCCTCGACCCGCACGAAACGCAGGCCGTAGCGCGCGAGCAGACCGGCGACATCGGCCTCGCGCACGTCGCGCAGCCGCAGCACCGCCGGTTCTTCGGGCGCAGCGGGCGGTACGAGCGGGACGGCGGACATCGTGCGAACCTCGGTGCGCGGCGATAGCGCTGGTCTGGCGAATCAGGCGGACGTGCGGCCGTCGGGCAGGGAGACGGAAATGTCGAGCACATCGTGTTCGCCGTCTTTCACCAAATCGACTTTCACCGCTTCGGCATCGACGCTCACGTATTTGCGGATCACTTCCAGCAATTCGCGCTGCAGCAGCGGCAGATAATCCGGCGCGCCGCGACTGCTGCGCTCCTGCGCGACGATGATGCGCAGGCGCTCTTTCGCGATCGACGCGGTGTTCTTCTTGGTTTTGAGGAAATCGAACAGAGCCATCGATCAGCCTCCGAACAGCTTGCTGAAGAAACCCTTCTTTTCGAATTGCGTGAAGCGCATCGGGCGTTCCTCGCCCATCAGTCGAGCGACGGCGTCGTCGTAGGCTTGGCCGGCGTTGGATTCCATGTCGAGAATCACCGGCTCGCCCTTGTTCGAGGCGTTCAGCACATCCGGCGATTCGGGAATCACGCCGACGGTCTTCAGCCCCAGCACGTCTTCGACGTCCTTGATGCTGAGCATTTCGCCGGTTTCGACGCGCCCCGGGCTGTAGCGGGTGAGCAGCAGGTGTTCTTTCACGCGCTCGCCGTTTTCGGCGCGGCGGGTCTTCGAGGCCAGCAAGCCGAGAATGCGGTCGGAGTCGCGCACGCTGGACACTTCCGGGTTCACCACCACCACGGCTTGATCGGCGAAATACATGGCGAGGAACGCGCCTTTTTCGATGCCGGCGGGCGAATCGCAGATGATGTAGTCGAAGCCCTCGTCGGCCAGATCTTTCAGCACTTTCTCCACGCCTTCGCGGGTCAGCGCGTCTTTATCGCGCGTTTGCGACGCCGCCAGCACGTGCAGCGTCTCGAACCGTTTGTCTTTGATCAGCGCCTGTTTCAGCGACGCTTCGCCGTGGATGACGTTGACGAAGTCGTACACCACGCGGCGTTCGCAGCCCATGATCAGATCGAGGTTGCGCAGGCCGACGTCGAAGTCGATCACCGCGACTTTCTTACCGCGGCGCGCGAACCCGCAGGCGATGCTCGCGCTGGTCGTGGTCTTGCCCACGCCGCCTTTCCCCGATGTGACTACGATAACTTCGGTCAATGTCGTTCTCCGATAATGAATGCCGCGCGCGCCGTCAGGACAGCGCCGCGAGGTTGAGCTGGCCGTTTTCCAGCCAAATCTGCACGGCTTTGCCGCGCAGTTCGGTGGGGATTTCGTCCATCACTTTGTAGTGTCCGGCGATCGCCACGAGTTCGGCGTGGAACTCGCGGCAGAAAATACGCGCTTTTTCCTCGCCGCGCGCGCCGGCGAGAGCACGGCCGCGCAAAGCGCCGTACACATGAATGCTGCCGTCGGCGATGACTTCGGCGCCCGCGCCGACGGTGGCGAGCAGGGTCAGATCGCGGTTTTCGGCGTAGAGCTGCTGACCGGAACGCACCGGCGCCGTATGCACCAGGCCCGGTTCGCCTGTGGGTTTGGCGGGGGCGGAGGAGGAGGCGTTCGCGGGTGCGGTCTCGGCAGATGAATGTGTCGGCGCTGCAGCGGTCGGGGCTGAAGCCCCTCCTACAGCCGCACCTCCGGCTTTGTCGGCGGCGTCGGCGGAGCCGGATTCGTATTGCGCGCGGAATTTCGCGAGCAGCGGCAGGCCCAGTTCGATCGCCAAACGCTCGTTGTCGCTGCTGCCGTAGGCGAGCGCGACCGGGATCGCACCGGCGTCGCGCAAGGCATCGAGCAAGGCGCGGGCATCGGCGACGGTCGGCGTGCCAGGCAGGGCGCCGAAATCGACGATCACCGCAGCGCGTTCGAACAATTTGGGCGCGCGGGCGACGCGGTCGCGCATTTCGGCGCCGAGGCGCGCCGGGTCCAGCGTGCGCACGCGCAGATTGGCGATACCGACTTGGCCGATCTTCAGATCGCCGGCCAATTCGTAATTGGCGACCGGAGCGGACTTGCCGGCGCTCATGCGTCGGTGCCGGTCGCGCGCGGCGGTGCGGGTTCGGCGGCGAGCGGGGCGATCGGTTGGCGCGGCGCGATCAGCCAAGGCTGCTGGGGCAACTGATCGCCGTAGGTCTCGCGCACCCAGTCGTAGCTACACAGCGGTTTCATCAGCATCGATGTGCGCAGCCCGGTTTCCGGCATGACGTGTTGACCGACTTCGCGGAAGCCGAAGCTGCCGTGGAACAGCAGAGCGGGGTCGGGTACGGCCGCTTCGATGGCGGCATCCAAAAACACTTCGCAGGCGATGTGCGGATAGCGTAATTCGGCGTAGCTCTGGGCGTCGGCATAGAACGCGCGCCCCAGGCCGCCGCCGCGGCGACGACTGGCCACCACGATGCGGTCGATGTAGAAGAAGCGGTCGTAGCGCTCGCGGAACCAGCGGAAGTTGCTGCTGTCGTGTTCGCACTGGCTACCGCAGCCGATCATGAAGCCGGCCAGGGTGCCATCGCGCTCGGCGACCCGGAAATACTCGCTGTTCGCGTAAAAATGCCGGAGCCTGGCCGGATCGATCGGAAGAATGGTCGGAGCCGCCGCGTTGTTCAGAGCAAGTACCGAATCCAGCTCGTGCTCGCGCACATCGCGGATGACAATCGACATTCCAAAAACTCCGGATCGTGTGACGCGGGGCCCGGAACCTCCGACCGCGATGCGCGGCGCGGGTTTTGCCGGTGCGAGCCTGCGGGCATTGCGGCGGCGATTGCGCGCCGTAGGCCCGGACGGGCGGCCGCGAATTATCGCATGCCCGCCTGAACGGAGCGAGCGGCGGGAACCGGCCTCATGCGTTGCCCGGGGCCGATTCGACTAGGCGCCGGTTCTCGGCGCCCATGACTTCCGGTGGGCTCGGCGGGGGCGGCGAAGGCCTACACTGGCCCCATGCTGTCTCGCATCAGCCACACCCGTTTGCTCGGATACGCCGGCCTGTTCACTTGGGGCATGGTCGGCTTGCCGTTGCTGTTGCTCTCGTTGGGCGCGGTCGAAGGCGGCGAGGACGCGGTCGGCCCGATGCCCTGGCAAGGCTGGGTGGCGTGGGGCGCGTTCGGCGTCGGCTACCTGTGGCTGACACGCTCGCTGGGCGTGCGTCGCGTCACCCTGTTCGACCATGCGGTGTTGTTGTTGCTCATCGCCAGCGCCATCGGTGTCGGGTATTACAACGAAAGCGGCCTGGGCAATATCTTGCTGACGGTGGTCGCGTGTTTGCTGCCGTGGCTGCTGTCTCTGCGCAAGGCATTGGTGTGGCTGTTCATCAGCCAGTTTTCGACGCTGCCGGTGTTCCTGTTTTCGCTGGGCTTCACGCCGCTCGTATCGGTGATGCTGTCGTTCCTGTATGCGGGCTTTTCCGGCTTCATGTTCGTCACCAGCCTGGTCGGGCGCCAGCAGAACCAAGCGCGCGAAGAGCAGCGCCGTTTGAACGCCGAATTGCGCGCCACGCGCGCCCTGTTGGCGGAAAGCGTGCGCGTCAACGAACGCACGCGGATCTCGCGCGAGTTGCACGATCTGCTGGGCCATCACCTCACGGCGCTGAGCTTGAACCTGGAGGTCGCCAGCCATTTGGTCGACGGCAAGGCCCAGGAACACGTGTCCCAGGCCCACACGTTGGCTAAGCTGCTGCTCAGCGACGTACGCGAGGCCGTGAGCCGGATCCGCGAGAGCGACGCCATCGATATGGCCGCGACGTTGCTGCCTTTGGCGGATAACGTGCCCGGACTGAATATCGATATGCGGCTACCGGCGGCGTTCATGCTGGACGATCCCGAACGCGCCCATGTTTTGCTGCGCTGCACGCAGGAGATCATCACGAACGTCGTTCGCCACGCGCAGGCGACGACCTTGGCGTTGCATTACCGTTGGCACGACGCCGGTGTGTTGCTGCAGGCTAGCGACGACGGCCGCGGCGCGGACGATCCGCAATCGGGCAATGGGCTGCGCGGTATGCGCGAACGCCTTGCTGCCTGCGGCGGAACGGTCGAGATCGAGACCCGCACCGGTTTCGGCTTCCGTCTGAACGTCTATTTGCCGGTGGGACAAGCGGGGGAACACGCGATCCGTGCGCTGCGATTGGCCGCGGCGCAGTCCGACGACGGCGGGGCGCGGAAGGTCGCGGCGTGACCGCTCCGGTGTCGGGGCGCCGTTCGCCGAGGCGCCGAGCCGCGTTCGCCGATTCTCGTTTGCCCCCATGCTCGCCGCGCGCCGCCCACGGTGTCGCGCGACGAACCGAAGAACATAGGATTTTGGAGACGACATGATTCGTGTATGCCTTGTGGACGATCAAACTCTGGTGCGCCAGGGCATCCGCTCCTTGCTGGCGCTGGCCGAGGGGATAGAAGTGGTGGCCGAGGCCGTGGACGGCCGGCAGGCGGTCGAGTTGATTCCGCAAATCAAACCCGATGTGGTGCTGATGGACATGCGGATGCCCGCGATGTCGGGCTTGGAAGCGCTGCAAGCGCTCTCGCGCGCCGAGCAGTTGCCGCCGACGATCATCCTCACCACCTTCGACGACGATCAGCTCGTGCTGGCCGGGATGAAGGCCGGCGCCAAGGGCTATCTGCTCAAAGACGTGTCCCTGGACCAATTGGTCGGCGCCATCCAGGCCGTGGCCGGCGGCGGCTCGCTGGTGCAACCGGCGGTGACCCAACGCCTGCTGTCGGGTCTGGAGCACATGCGTAACGATTTCGTTAGTTTGGACCGCCCCGATCCGTTGACCGACCGCGAAACCGAGATCCTGCGGCTGATGGCGTCGGGCTTTTCCAATAAGGAAATCGCCAATTCCCTCGGGGTGGCCGAGGGCACGATCAAAAATCACGTCTCGAACATCCTGTCCAAATTGGGCGTCCGCGACCGCACGCGCGCCGTACTCAAGGCCTTCGAACTGCAGTTGATCTGAACGACAGGATGGCCGGCCCGGCGCAGCGCGCCGGGCGCTCACCCTCTCCAAATTGGGCGCCCGCGACCGCACGCGCGCCGTACTTAAGGCCTTCGAACTGCAGTTGATCTGAACGACAGGATGGCCGGCCCGGCGCTACGCGCCGGGCGTTCGCGCCGTGCTGAAAGCGTTCGAGTTGCGATTGATTTGAGCGGCTCGAAGGCCCATCAGGCCCCGCCTACTGCCCGCGGCAGAGGGCGCAGCGGACGATTCGACATCGCGGGCTCTCGCTCCGCGCGGGTCTTCCCTGTTAGGATTCGGGGCTAGCCCGATCCCAGCGGGCCTTGGTCCCGGAGAGCCCCTGAATGACTCGTCTCATCGAGATTGCGATTTCCCTGGCGATCGTCGCCGTCCTGTTTCTGATCGTCGGCCTCGTGCTGCCTTCCAGTCGCTTCATCGCGGAGAAGGTCGAGACCAACCGCAAGCTGACCATCGTGTACGAAACCCTCAACGGCTTCAGCCGGTTCAAGGACTGGAACGCGATCGTCCTGCGCGATCCGAAGATGAAATCGAGCATTTCCGGCCCCGCGAGCGGCGTCGGCGCCACCTTCGAATACGATTCCGAAGAGTCGCAGGTCGGTAAAGGCTCCTGGAAGATCGTCGAGAGCGTGCCGAACGAGAAGGTCGTGATCGATATCGATAACGATCGCCAAGGCAAGAACAAGCGCACCGAGTTCCGCCTCAAGCCCACCGGCAGCAACAACCGCAACGTCGAGATCATGCAGACGTACAAGGTCGTCTACGGCTGGAACCTGATCGGTCGTTACGCCGGTTTGTACGTGCGCAGCCATGTCGGCGACGACATGAAATTCAGCTTGGCCAAGCTGACCAACATGCTGGCCTCGATTCCGAACGTCGATTACCAGTCGTACGGCGAAAAGCTGACCGATCTGAAAATTTCCGAAGTGCCGGCCGAGCATTTGCTGTTCGTGCCCGCAGGCACCTTGGAGTTCGACGACCCGGTGATCGAAGGCTCGATGCGCTCGAACATGGAATGGATCAACCGCAGCATCGCCGCGAGCGGTTTGGTCGCCGCCGGTCCGATGCGCATCATCACCAGCGAACAGGGTCGCAGCACCTACACCTTCGACGTGGCCGTGCCGGTGCGCAAAGCCGGTGCAGCAGAAGGCGCGCCGGTCGATGGGCCGCTCACGGGCCTTTCGCTGCAAGGTCCGGTCAAGTACGAATTGCGTCCGGCGCATCGCACGGTCGCCGCGAAGTTCACGGGCTACATTCGCGAGTTGGAGCACGTCCGCAATGCGCTGCGCGCATGGTCGCTGCCGCGCGGCTACGAAGTGGTGGATCGTCCTTACGAGGTCTACAACTCCGGTATCGCCGGCGCTTTCCAACCCGAGGGCAGTTTCGACGTTTACTGGGCGATCAAGTAAGCGCCCGGCGTCTTGAATCGGACGAACGAAACGCCGCCTCGCGCGGCGTTTCTTTTTTTGGTGAAGATCGCAGCGTTCGTCGTCGAGACCGCGCGCGACTTCTGGTTGGAGAGACGTACATGAGCGATACGAACGAGGCGACCGATTCGCGAAAAACTGCGCAGACGACTGTCCGAACCGGCCGCGCGCTGGTCGCGATCGGCGCGGTGTTCGCGGCTTGTGCGGTGGCCTTGGCCGCGTATGCGTCGCACGGCGTCGACGGCGAAGCGCGGATGCGATTACAGACCGCTGCGGCGTTCGCGTTCGGTCATGGCATCGCGCTCGCCGCGCTGGCGCCGCACTGTGCGCGTCGGCTCGGCGTCGCGGCGTTGATGGCGTTGGCGGTCGGCACGGTACTGTTTTCCGGTTCGCTGGCGTCCGCGCATTTCTTCGGTTCGCCCACGCGGCTTGCGCCTATCGGCGGCAGCACGATGATCGTCGGGTGGTTGCTGTACGCCATCGATGCGTGGCGTCGCTGAGCACGGTTCGTCATACGCATTTGCGATTTTCCTGCAGCGAAGATATTTACTGAGGTTGGTCCTAACCTTCTGTTGCGTATGTGAAGATGAGGCGTTTCGCGCTCGCGCGCGACCTACTTTTCTTTGCTCGTGCAAAGAAAAGTAGGCAAAAGAAAGCACTTTTCCCCGACGAATCAATCCTGTGGGCGTACCGCTATCGGGATTTTTCGATTCACCGTCCTTGGCGAATCGAAAAACGGCGGGCGTCCTGCCCGCCGCCCGATGGGTCTGGAACCATTGCGGCGGCTTGTCGCCAAGCCAAGGTCAAAGCAGCGGCAATTTAAATCGAAACGCCCTGACGCGGATGCCACCGGTCGGACGATTGCGCGAGACCTGCGCTTTAACGCATGCTGTTTCCGTGGGCGCAATCTTGCGCCGATAGGAGTGCGCTATGCCCCTATATCGTCGCGGTTTCGATACCGATGCGGCTTACGGACATCTGAGCAAACGCGACCGCAAGCTGGGCGCGTGGATGAAGCGGATCGGCGTGATCGCGCCGGATCCGCGCTGGCGCAAGCCGTTCGACCCGGTCGATGCGCTGGCCCGCGCGATTCTGTATCAACAGCTCAGCGGTAAGGCCGCGGCGACGATCGTCGGCCGCGTCGAAACCGCGATCGGCGACGATCGTTTCCATTGCGACACGCTCGGGCGCTGCGACGACGCGACGCTGCGCGCTTGCGGTGTGTCGGGGAATAAATTGCTGGCGTTGCGCGATTTGGCGCTGCGCGAATCGCGCGGCGAGATTCCCGATCTCAAGCGCATGGCGACGATGGAGAACGACGCGATCGTCGCCGCCTTGGTGCCGGTGCGCGGCATCGGCCGTTGGACGGTGGAGATGATGCTGATGTTCCGACTCGGCCGGCCCGACGTGCTGCCGGTGGACGATTTGGGCATCCGCAAAGGCGCGCAGGTGGTGGACAAGGCCGATGCGATGCCCGCGCCGAAAGCGTTGGCCGAGCGCGGCGAACGATGGGGGCCGTACCGCACCTACGCGAGCCTGTACCTGTGGCGGATCGCGGATTTCGGCGCTACGCAGGCGAAAGAAAAAACGAAAGCGAAAGCGAAACCGAAATCGCCGACCAAACGTTCGCAGGATTGATGCGCACGGCGCGATAGTCGGATACGGATCCCTTCCAAGTCAGCTCGAAATCATTCGGAAGATGGGCCCCTCCCCTTGCGCATAGCGCAGGGGGAGGTTGGGAGGGGGTGGAAGAAGCAGGATGGCTTCCAACCCTTTCCACTCTCTTCGCTTCATGAAAGGCTATCGCAGAACCGGCCAAGAGCATCGACATCTTGGACTGTCACCAATCGCGATATGCGAACTTCAGCGCGGCAAATAGCGTTCCAGCAGTTTATTGCGGAAACGTCGGTTCGGGTCGTACCGCGCTTTCAACGCTGCGAAGGCTTCGGCTTCGGGATATGCGCGCAGGAATTGCTCTGGCGTCGCGTGCAAGCGATACGGCAAATAGTAGCGACCGCCGTTGTCGAGCGCCGCATCGACCAAGCGCTGAGTCCAGCGCGCGGCTTCTTCGTCGGCCCAGCGGTGCGAACGCTGTTTGTAGTACAGCACGAACGAAAAGACCTCGTTCGGCGCCCACGACAGCAAGCTGGTGCGATCGGCGGGCGAATGCCGGATCGACACGTTCAAGGCGTTGACCTGCGCATCGATCAGAATCTTGCGCATCGTCGCGGCGAAATCGCGAAACTGCGCCACGGGGATGAAGTATTCCTGCAGCAAATAGGTCGAAAACGCGCGCGTGCGCGGCTCCAAGGCGTCGGCGTCGAGGCTGGCTTCGCGATTGCGCCACACCACCGGATGTTCGGTGAGTTGCCGCCGTGTGAGTTTGCGGTCGCGAACGTCTTCGCCGATCGGTAATTCCGAGGCCGCCCAAATCAGGCTCTGATCGCGGCTGTAGCGACGATCTTCGGGAATCAAGCGCTCGGCCTGCGTGACCGGTGCTTCGGTGCGGCGCCACGTGATCGCCAGCGGTCGGTCGAAACGCGGCGGCATCAGGTCCGCGTTGTGCAGCACCGCGTCGGCGTCGTCGCGCACATGCGCGCGGAACCAGGCGGGATAGTCGTCCAGCGCCACGTACTCGGCTTCGCGGGCGATCCGGGTATTCGTTTCGAGGTCGAGTTCCGCTTCGGTCACCACGCCTAAGCCGCCGTAACCTCCGACGACCGCGCGGAACAGATCCGCGTGGTTGTCGCGATCGAGTTCGAGCGTTTCGCCTTGCGCGGTGATCAATTGCAGCGCGCGCACGCTGTTGATCAGCGGGCCGCGACCGACGTAACGGCCGTGGCAATTCACCGACAGCGAACCGCCGACGGTGAAATTGCTGTAGCTCTGCATGATCGCGACCGACAGATCGTGCGGGTCGATCAGCGTTTGCAGATCGCGCCAGCGCATGCCGGCCTGCACGCGCACGCGTCGATTGGCGACATCGAGCTTCACCAGCCGACGCAGCGCGCGCATATCCAGATGCAGCGAATCGGGCCACGCGACTTGGCCGCCCATGCTGTAGCGCCCGCCGCCGATCGACACTGGCGATGCGCTGCGTCGTAAGGCATCGCTCACTGCGGTGGTCGTGGTCGGACGCTTCGCATCGGCGACATCGGTCCATTCCAGCCGAGTCACGTCTTCGATGCGATGGGCGTCGTCGCCGCAGGCGCTCAACGCGCCGGCGATCGGCGCGGCGAGCACGGCGCGATTGAAGCGGCGTCGGCCGGTATCGATGCGCGTGTCGTTCATTCGTCTGCGCCTCTTTGCGCGCGCGCTGATGCGGCGGGTTCCGCTGCTTCGACAGTCGCGGCGGGCGACTCCGCGGCGATGCGTTCGGACATGCCCGATGGCGTCGCCGCGAATCGGCGCTTCCAACGCAATGCAGGGCGTTCGATGCAGAACCACGACGCCGCCGCGCAGGCGAAGGCGGCGGCGGTGGCCGCGATGATGTTGGACGTGACCGTCGCCGCGCCGGCCAGCAGCGCCAGTTGTTGCATCGGCCAGCCGTAGAGATACATGCCGTACGACAAGTCGTTGCGTTCGATGCGCGGCAAACGCGGCACAAAAGCCAGATAGAACGTGCCGTAGGCGACCAACGCGAAATACGCCGGCTCGAAGGCGCGCGTGCCGCGCGCGAGGCCGGCCGCGATCAGCAGCCCGAGCAACAATGGCCAAGAGAGACGAATGCGTTCGCGCCACACCCACACCAAAGTGCCGGTGATGAAGAAACTGGTCACCCAAATCAAGTACGACAGATGTTCCGGCAACGGCGCGCGCCAAAGCGCGAATCCGCAGGCGCCAGCGACCGCCACCGCCCATGCCGGCAGATAGCGCATCGGCCGCAGCATGCCCAGTACGCCCGCGAACAGCAACGCGAGATACAAATGCCCTTCGATCGGCAGCGTCCACAGCGAACCGTTCACCGACGTGCGCGGGAAGGTCTCGAACACGCCGGGCAACCAAAACTCGGCGCGCCACAACGTCGCGTTCGACCACAGATAGCGCCAGGTCGTCGCATCGCGCCAGTAGTTCGGGTCGGTCGTCAACGCCGGGCCGAGCACGAACACCGTCGCCAGGATGCAGACGATCAAGGCCGGATAAATGCGCAGCACGCGCGCGACGAGGAACGCGCGCCAACTCCGGCGTTCGAGACTCGCGGCGACGAGGAACCCGCTGATCACGAAGAACACATCGACCGCGAACGCGCCTGCGGATTTGGTGATGGTCATGCGTCCGACGAGATCGCTGCCCGCGATGCCGGTGATCGGCCAGGCGTGGCTATAGATCACCAGCCATGCGGCGAACAAGCGGATCAGATTGAAATTGTTGCGACCGCGGCGCCAGGCATCGTCGATGCTCGCGCGCGTGCCGGCGATGCCGATCGTCATGCGGATGCGGTGGGTTAGGGCGAGGCCGGCGTGCGCGCGGACGCAGGCGTTTCGATCGTCGTCCGCGGTTCGACCCGCGCGGGCGTATCGGATAGCACAATGGTTTCGGTCAGCGCGAGCGTCGCGTTGCGTTCGGGATTGCGCAGCACGACATCGTAACGATAGAGACCGAGCGGATCGGTCGCATCGAAATCCGTCTGCAGCGTGACCGGCGAAAGCTGCACGATGCGCGGATACGCGGGCAGATCGCGGGCCAGGGCGATGTCGAATTGCTCCATCAACAATTTGCCGTTCGGGTCGAAAATGTTCACGTCGAGCGTGGCGGAGCAGGGCGCCGGGCCTTCGGCCTGAGCGCTGCAGCCGGCATACAGAATCACCAGCACCAGCGATTCGCCGCGCGCGATGCCCTCGGCGGGCTTGAGCATAGGCGCATGTGCGGTGGGCGTTTCGTTCCATTCGCGCAAAAACCGTTCGGCTTCGGTTTTCGTCGCCAGATGGATCACCGCCGCGAACCCTTTGTTCGATTTCATCCCCGGGGTCTCGTTCGCGCGCTCGCCCTGCGCGTTGCGCCACGCGTCGTAGGCGGGCGGCGAGCCGGCATGCGGCGTCGCTGCCGCCGCGGCGAAGACAGTGCTGATGCACAGGGCGATGAACGCAGCGGCGACGCGGGCGGGCGCGATCGCACGACGACGCATGCGCGATGACCGCGGACCCGAAAACGAAACAGAACTCGAAAGCGAATTCGTAAGCGAGCTTGTAAGCGAAGTCGAAACAATCATTCGATACGTCCTGATGCGGAGAAGCGCCAGTGCCAAGGCTCGTAGACGATGCCGTGCGGATTGTCGCGGGGGTAGCTCATACGCGCGCCGTACTCGTGCGCGTGCGCGCGTAGCCAAGCGAAGGCGGCGGTGCGCTCGAAGGATTCTTCCGCGGGCGGTTCGCCCGGCGTACCGATATCCAACGCCAAGCCGCTGTGGTGTTCGCTGTAACCGGGCGCGGCGTTCACGGTGAGGATGTCCTCGACACGCTGCCCGCGCGCGCGTTTGCGCGCGAAGATGCCGAGTTGGTAATCGTGGCTGCGATAGCCGGAAATCGCATCCAGCACGATGCCATCGGCGTAGGCGGCGGCACGCAATCGCGTCCAACCGCGCGCCGCGACCGGATGCAACCACAGCGGACGCCGGTAACGGTCCGCGCCGGCCGACGCGAGCCACGCCGGTTCCGCGACCAACGACAGCCCGCTGCGTTCGGCGTACGCCTCGGCATCCAAACCCAAGGCGTCCAGACGGTCGCGCAAGCGATGCAGCGGGAGTGCGGCGGGATCGCGCGCGCCCGGTGAAGGCGCGGGTCGGCGCGTCGCACTCATCGCTGCGGCGAGGCCGGGTTCGCGCATCGCATAGGGGGCGAGCGCGACCCAGCCGCCGGGCGCATCCGCGGCGAGATAACGGCCGTCGTGTTTCCGGCGCAGCACCCAACGCGCTTGCGCGATCCGGCGCGCATCGCGATTGCTGCGCGCGCGCAGCAGGCGCGCGGGCCAAGCTTCGATCAGCGGGGTGTTGAGCAGGACATCGGGCGCCGGACGCATGCCGACAGATTAGCCGCGTGCGCGGCCCCGCGCTACGGTCCGCAGCGCGTCCAGCAGCGCTTGCGGCTGTTCCATGCTGAGCAGCACTTTGCGGCCTTGTCGATTCGGCAGCACCAGCACGCGGGTGGGGTCGGTGAGCAGCACGAAGGCCGTCGAGCGGTCGCGCAGCCAGAAATGCCCGCCCGCATAACCGAGCAGTCCGATGCCGAAGAGCTTGAGCATGGGTTTGAGCGTGGGCGTCTCGTTCAAATTCACGATCCGTGCGGCGTCGAGATCGAAATCGGCGACGGGCTGGTTCGTACGGAATGGGCCGGCCTGTACGATCAGCCGCCGCTCGTCGATGCGCACCGTGCGATGGCGGACGCTCCACGCGATCGACAGACCGATCGCGGCGATGCCGAGCAATGCGGCGGCGGCGCGCGGCTCGGTACGCATCGCGACGACGATGCCGATGACGCCGGCGAGCAACAACAGGCCGGGCAACAGCCAAACCTGCTGCAGATTCGGCGCGGTGGTGCGGAATTCACGGGACATCGTCGTAGGCCTAGTGCAGTGCTTGAAACATAATGAACAGGTTCTTTGTGGCATAGTTCTTTCTCCCCCTGCTGCGCACGGGGAGAGGGTGGCCGATGGCCAGGTGAGGTGCGCTCTTCGCGATGCATCGTGGCGGCTCCCCTTCCATGCTGTCTTCCCTCTCATCCGGCGCTGCGCGCCACCTTCTCCCCGCTGTGCGGAGAGAAGGGAACACGCCTCAATGCTGTCAGAGCGACGCAAATGGCGAAGCGAGAGACATTCAAAAATCGTTCAAACAGAGTGACGCACTGGACTCGATCCTTTCGTTCACTTTTTGGGTGTCGAAGCCGGCTTCACCGGCGGTTTGGCGGCGGGTTTCGAGGCCGCTTTCGCGCGCGTCGCGGCGTCGATCCACGCGGCGATATCGTCGATCAAGGTCGCATCGACATGCCCAGGCGTTTGGTATTCGGCCAGCGTGCCGGTGGTGCTGGGCATCGCCATGTGATTCAGATTTTCGTACAGCTTGAATGTCGCGCGCGGCGAATCGTGGAACCCGGCTTTCCAGCCTTGCCAATCGGCATCCACCACTTGGATGTCGGCGCCGCCTTGCAGGATCAACATCGGTTGCGTCAACGCACGCGCTTCGGCCACCGGGTCCAGCGCCTCGAAGCTGCGCCAGTACGCCGCGGGCAGACCGCCCGGCGAATCCTGCAGAGCTAACTCGCCGCCGCGACGCACTGCGGCGACGCGGCGGCTGATGTCGGCGATCGCCGCGGATTCCTCGGCGCTGGTCTTGCCGTCGTCCAGCACCGCCATGCGGCGGTTTTGTTCGATCAGGATGTCCAGCAACGGCCGCGACGGCGCCGCCAGCAACACGAGACCGGCGACATCGGCACCGCGCTCGGCGCTGCGTTTCGCGATGCGCGGCGCCACCATGCCGCCCTGGCTGTGGCCGAGGACGAACACGCGCTTCGCGTCGATTTTCGCGTCGCTGCGCAATGCAGCGATCGCCAGCACTGCGTCGTCGGTGGTTTCGAGATCCGCATCGACGCCGTTCGCGTAATCCTGCGGTCGCGCCTTCGTGCGCTTGTCGTAGCGCAACGTCGCGATGCCGCGTTCGGCCAGACCGCGCGCGATATCGAGGAACGGGCGATTCGGCCCGATGCTTTCGTCGCGATCTTGCGGCCCGGAGCCGTGCACCAGCACCACGGCGGGGAAGGGCCCTTTGCCGTTCGGCAGCGCGAGCGTGGCGCCCAAACCGGTCGCGGCTTCGCCGACGATAATCTCGCGCTCGGTGAATGCGGCACCCTCGGGTAGCGGCGGCGCGACGTACGCGGCGGGCGTCGCGCTCGGCGCCGGGCGCACGCCGAAACCGGCGATTTTTTTCGCTTCATCGAAACCGACGATCGCCACCAGTTCGCCGCGTTCCAGACGCAACGGAATTCGTACCACGCGTACGTTGTTTTCGATGCGTTCGCTCGGTTCGCCCCGGCCGACGATCGCGCCGTATTGCGCCGGCACCGTCGCCCAGGCTTGGCCCAATCGTTCCGCGCTCAGCGCCGCCGACATCGTCGCGTCGAATTGCGCGTAAATAGCGGCGAAATCGCCCGCTTCCAACCGATCGACGACCCGCATCGCTTCGGCGATCGCATCGAAGGCGATACGCTCGGCCTGCTCGCTTTGAGCGGTTGGAGCGACGGCTTCGACAGGCGTCGCTGGGGTTTGCGGCGTATCGTCGGCGAATGCGATTCGAGACCCCGTCGATGCGAGGCCCACCGCCAAGGCGATCGCGGAAGCGCCGAGTAAACGCGCGCGCGATTCGGGCGGTCGCACGGATCCGCGGTGGCGTTCGATCAGATGGACGATGTGCAGCATGGGAGTCTCGCGAAAGGATGGACGACGACGTGCGGTTACATTGCGTCGTCGGACGGTTCCGGTGGGGGCGAAGGCGTATTCGGCAATCGCCCGGATTTGCGTAAGGCATCGCGCAATACGTATTCGATTTGCGCGTTGAGGCTACGCAGCTCGTCGTCGGCCCAGCGCTGCGCCGCCGACAGAATTTCGGCGTTGATGCGCAGCGGGTAGGCTTTTTTCTCTGACATATCGTCGATCGCGCGTAGGGGCGGCGTCGGCCGCGATCAATACAATGTGCCGGCGTTGACGATCGGCTGCGTCGAGCGTTCGCCGCACAGCACCACCAGCAAATTGCTGACCATCTGCGCCTTGCGCTCTTCGTCCAGATGCACCACGCCGTTCTTCTGCAGTTCGGCCAAGGCCATTTCGACCATGCCCACCGCACCGGCGACGATGCGCGTGCGCGCGGCGATGATGGCGTTGGCCTGTTGCCGCTGCAGCATCGCCTGCGCGATTTCCGGCGCGTAGGCCAAGTGGCTGATGCGCGCGTCCAGCACTTTCACGCCGGCATCGGCGAGACGGTCCTGCAGTTCTTCCATCAGGTGCTTCGACACTTCGGCGGCATGGCTGCGCAGCGCGAGCTGACCTTCTTCGTGCTGGTCGTACGGATAGCTGGTGGCCATCGTGCGCACCGCCGATTCCGACTGGATATGCACGAAGCTTTCGTAATCGTCGACGTTGTAGACCGCCTCGGCGCTGTCCACCACTTGCCACACGATCACCGCCGCGATTTCGATCGGGCTGCCGTCCAGTTCGTTGACCTTGAGTTTGCTGCTCTCGAAGTTGCGCACGCGCAGCGAGACTTTCTTCTTGGCGTAGAAGGGGCTGTTCCAGCGCAGGCCGCCGTCCTTTACGGTGCCGATGTACTTGCCGAAGAGGTTCAGTACGGCGGCTTGATTGGGTTCGACCATGTACAGGCCGGCCATCCCGAAGCCCGCCAAGGTGATGACGACGCAGCCGACGATCAGGGTGATCAGCGAACTGCCGGCGGCGCCGCCCATGACCAGATAGAGCCCTGCCGCCATCGCCGCCAGGAGGATCAACAGCAGGGGAATGCCGGGCAGGGAGCGGTATTGGTTTTCTTTCATGACGGCGACTCGGTGAGAGAGGGTTCGATAAATAGATATCAAATTGATATCAGTTTTAGCAAGCGACTGCCGACAAGCGGCGAGCCGTCGCGGCGACGTTTCGAGCTGATGCTCGGCAAGTAACTGATTTAGAATGGGGAATCTCCCTAACGCCTTCCGTCGGCCCCGCCCATGACCCGCTCGCCACCGCTCGAATTCGGTACCCCGCTGTCGCCGTCCGCGCTCCGCGTCCTGCTGTTGGGGTCCGGCGAATTGGGCAAAGAGGTGGCCATCGAACTGCAGCGCCTGGGCTGCGAGGTGATCGCCGCCGACCGTTACGCCGACGCCCCGGCGATGCAGGTGGCGCATCGCAGCCATGTGCTGAACATGCTGGACGGACAGGCGTTGCGCGAACTCATCGCCTCGGAACGGCCGCATTTGATCGTGCCGGAGATCGAAGCGATCCACACCGACACGCTGGTGGCGCTGGAAACCGAATTCGCGCAACGCGGCACGCACACCCGCATCGTGCCCACCGCGCGCGCCGCGCGGCTGACGATGGATCGCGAAGGCATCCGTCGGCTCGCTGCGGAAACGCTGGGGCTGCCGACCTCGCCGTATCGCTTCGTCGAAACTCAGGAGGACTATCGCGCCGCGGTCGAGGAGATCGGTATGCCCTGCGTGGTGAAGCCAGTGATGTCTTCGTCGGGCAAGGGCCAAAGCACCGTGCGCAGCGCCGAGGACATCGACAAAGCCTGGGAGTACGCGCAGACCGGCGGTCGCGCTGGGGCCGGGCGCGTGATCGTCGAAGGCTTCATCGATTTCAACTACGAAATCACGCTGCTGACCGTGCGTCATGCCGGCGGCACCGATTTCTGTGCGCCGATCGGCCATCTGCAGCGCGACGGCGACTATCGCGAAAGCTGGCAACCGCAGCCGATGTCGCCGCGGGCGCTTCAGCGTGCGCAGGAGATCGCGTACGCCGTCACCAACAGCTTGGCCGGCGATTTGGATGGCTGGGGTTTGTTCGGCGTCGAATTGTTCGTGAAGGGCGACGACGTGTGGTTTTCGGAAGTCTCGCCGCGCCCGCACGACACCGGCCTGGTGACGTTGATCTCGCAAGACCTCAGCGAATTCGCGCTGCATGCGCGCGCGATTCTGGGCTTACCGATTCCCGCGATTCGTCCGCAAGGGCCATCGGCCTCGTGCGCGGTGCTGGCCTACGGTTATGGCGTGCCGGCGTTCGAGGGCGTCGCCGATGCGTTACGCGCACCGGATACGGCCTTGCGTTTGTTCGGCAAACCGACAGTGGAAGGGCATCGCCGCGTCGGCGTGACTTTGGCGTTGGGCGCGGACATCGACGAAGCGCGCGCCAAGGCGCGCGATGCCGCGGCGGCGCTGAAGATCGAGTTGCGTTGAGCGAGGTGTGTCGCCCGGTGCGACATGAAGCCGGCCTGTAGGAGCGCCGGAAGGCGCGACCGAATCTCTCGCGGCTTCTGTCGCGCCTTCCGGCGCTCCTACAAGAGACCGCACAGCGTTCCCGCAGCGCGCGCCGGGTTAGACTGCGCCGTCTGCCCGGGGGTGCGCCATGAACGATAACAACGGTTACGCCGTGTTCTTTTTCCCGCAGGCGCTCGAAGCCCTGGGCGATGCGGTGCGTCCGTTTTTGCAGGACGGCCCGGCGGGTCCGCATATCGCCTGCCATTCCATCGATACCGGCGGCGCGTTCGTCGAGATGACGCTGCAGGGTCGCAATCCCGAAGGCCGGGAAGTGGCGTTGGAACTGATGGTGCCCAGCGGCATGGTGCGGATGGTGGTGTCCACGCACAGCGACGAGATGTTCGGCTTCGGTCCGCATGCCTACGCGAAGCAAGCGATGCCGCTGCCGGTGATCGGCCCGACCGCCGAGCCGGCGAGCGCGCCATCGGAGGCGTTGCCTTCGAGTGCGAGCGAAGCAGCGCCTTCGCCGTAAGTGCGCCTCACGGTGCTGTTGATCGTAACGATGTCGAAATTTTCGTTAGCTACGAAAGTTTCGTGAGTCATGAAAGTTTCCTGAGTCGCGGAAGTAAATATCTGTCATCCCGGCGCAGGCCGGGATCCAGTTTCTGATGCGTATGAAAGCGGGATCCCGGCCTGCGCCGGGATGACGATGGAAAATTCCATACGCCGATGCCTTGGCTTGCTAGTCGCTTCTTTTCTTTACGCTGGTCTTACCGTTCCACCACCAAGTCCACCCACACCAAATGATGGTCGGTGGCTTTCGTCGCCTCGTGCAGTGGGTGCGTAGGCAGGGGCCAGAACACGCCGCTGTCGAGGGCCCGGAAGCCTTGAGAGGGCAGCACATAATCGATGCGCAGGTTGCCGACGCGCGGGCCGAAATCGCCGGTGTCTTCGGCGTGCGGGGCGGTGTGGCGCAGGTTGGTGCCGCCGTCTTGCAGCGCGGCGGCTTCGGCGCCTGCGCTGCGCGGTGCGGGCGTGCGCAGCGTGCGTGGGTGTTCGATCAATGCGCGAATCGCTTCGTGACGACCGTCGCCGTCGATCGGCGCGTTGTTGAGGTCGCCCGCGATCACATAACGCGCGTCCTTCGGCAAGCCGCCGCAGCGGCCGGCATCGTCGCAGAGCCAGCGCGCGTCGGCGGCATTGTTGTCGAGGTAATCGCGCCACAACCGTAACTCGTCGGCGTTGCGCGCACCGTTGCGGTCTTCCGGGCCGTCGTACACCGGCGGTGTGGGATGCGAGACCAGGAAATGCAAACGCCCCTGCGGCGTGTCCACCGGTACGTCCAGATGCGTTTTCGACGACAGCCGCAATTCGCGCCAAATCGCATCGGGATAAAACGGCGTCGACGTCATGCTTGCGGTGATCGGGCGCATCGGTTTGCGCGCGCCGGGCATCGCGCTCCATTTCAGATCGCGAAAACTACGCACGGCAGCGGCATCGATGGGATAACGCGACAACACCAGCAGGCCGTATTGCCCGGGATGCAAGCCGTAACCCCATGCATCGTCGCCTCGTTCGCGGCCTTGCGTCCCGACTTTGCCGTCGCCGTTGAGATCCAACCCGCTCGGCACGCCGGTATTCACGGGCGCGAAATAGCGATAACGGTATTGCAGCGGCGCCAAGCCTGCGCCCTGCGATACGCCGAGATAGCGCTGTTGGAACAAATCGGCGGCGCGGCCTTCGGCGTCGTAATCGAATTCGTTGAGTAACAGCAGATCCGGGCGCACGGTTTGCAGCACCGACGCGATCTTGCGCGCGTTGGCATCGTTATTTTCGAGCCGGCGAATCAAACCGCCGTCGGCGTCGTCGTACAACGAGACGTTGTACGTCGCCACGCGCAGCGGCGCGGCGGCGGCGAGCGCACGCATCGTTCGCTCGGACATGCGCTCCGCGGCGGCCGCGGGGTCGCCGTGGACGACCACGCGCAGGCAACCGGCGAGCATCGCGCACGATGCGAATGCGATCGCCAGGATGGCGGCGCGCGAAAGCATGCTGCGCGCGAACACGTTGGGTCGTACGCCGTGTCGTGCCTCGGCGTCGCCAACACATCGGAACGGAAGCGAAATCATGGCGCGGCGGCTCCTGTGGACGAGGTCGGTCGGTCGTGCGTCTGCTGCCAGCCATGGCCGTCGAAATACTCCAGCGCATCGAAGCGGCGTTTGTAGTCCATCTTCGGATGGCCGTCGATCCAGTATCCGAGATAAAGATGACGCAATCCCTCGCGCTTCGCCCAGGCGATTTGGCGAAGGATGGCGTAGGTGCCGAGGCCACGCGCCGTGTCGGCGGGGTCGTAGATCGTGTAGACCGCCGACAGCGCGTCGTCGGCGACGTCGGTCACCGCCAGCGCGCGCAGAACGCCGTCGCCGCCGTTCTCGCTGCGGTCGCGAAGCTCCAGAAACCGCGTCGTGCTCCAGTCGCCGATCAGAAAACGATCGAATTCGTCGGCGTCGTGGCCGCTCATGCCGCCGCCAGGATGACGCTCGCCGAGATAACGTCGATAGAGATCGAATCGCTCGTCGTCGCGTTGCGCCGGGACGATGCGCTCTCGTAAATCCGAATTGCGCGCGAGGCAACGCCGTTGGCTGCGATTCGGCACGAAGCGGTCCACCGCGATGCGCACCGCGACGCAGGCGCGGCAGTCTTGGCAATGCGGGCGATAAATCAGATTGCCGGAACGACGAAAACCCCAGGACAGCGCGAACGGAAATGCGCGCGATAGCCGCGGGTCGCTCGGGTCCAGCACCAAATCGCGCGCCTGCCGTTCCGGCCAATAGCCGCAAGCATGGTCGGCGGTGTGGAACAGCCGTAAATCCTGCAGATCGCGCGCGTTCGCGGCGTCGCCCTCTCGCCGGCTCATGCGTGCGCGCTCGCGGTCGATGCCCACTGCGCGACCGTCGCGGCGTAAGCGACCGCCGCCAATGCGCCCGCGGCGGCGCCGACGGCGAGATCGCGCGGCGTGTGCCGTTGCAGCGCGGCGCGCGACCACGCGACCGTCGCCGCGAACGCCAGGCCGACCAGCGTCGCCATCGGCGACCACGTCCACAGCAAGCCCGCCGCGAACACTGCGAAAGCGACATGCAGCGACAACTTGCACCAACGCGACGAGGCGCGCGCCGCCAAGATCATCATCGCCGCCAGCGCAGCGCCCAGCGCGAGTTCGCGCAGACCGCGCAACAACGCGAGTGCGGTGGCGGCGATCAGCAGCCAGCTCAGCGCGCGATTGAGCCCCGCGCGTTCTTCGGGCCGACTGGCGTCGATATGCGCCCAACGTTCGCGTCTGACTTGCCGCCACGAAAACGCCATCACCGTCGCCGCGATCAGCGCCAAGCCCAGCACCGTCGGCCAGACGCGTCCGGGATCGCGCACGGCGGAGAGGCACACCACCGCCGACGGCAGCGTGAGCAAGGGATGGCCGAGGATCGACAACAGACGAGCGAAGCGCGTGGACATGCGTGCAGGATACCGGCGCGGCGGTCCCGCTCGCGAGTGCGCATGCGCCGGTTCGCCTTCGAGCGAGCGGGCAAGCGCTCGCCGATACCGTTCAGAGCCTGCCGGACGCGATCAGTCCGGCGATCAATCCGCCGAAACCGCAGATCAACCCGATCGCGCCGCCGACGGCGCAGGTGATGCGTTCGCGCTGGCGGCGCTTCGCCGCGCCGATGGGGTCGCGTTGCGCGTCCAGCGCGCGGCGACGCGCGGTCACGCGTCGCTGCACCACGGTGCTTTGGTAAAAGATCGTCGCCATGAACGCAAGGCCGGAGAGCGCCGTCAGCATCCAACCGTCGTCGTAGCGCGCGATCAACAACATCGCGACCAGGAACCCCACGGTGGCGAGCGCGTTGACGGCCCCGATCCGGATCAAACCGCGACGTTCTTCGTCGTCGACGGCTTTGCGCAGTTCCGAGCGGGTGCCGAGCCAGATGCCCGCGAACCCGGCCAGGATGGCGACGGCGAGACTGCCGATGCTGCCGAGCGCGATCTTGGCCAGACTGTTCGCGCCTGCGGCCGCGCCCGCGCCGAGAATGCCTTTCGCCGCGGCGGGCGGACTGGCCATCGCCAAAGCGGTCGCGACGATGCCGGTGAAAGCGACGCCCGGCGCGCTGCTCTGCGCGAATTCGCCGAAGCGCGCCAGCAAGTCTTCGCGCAGGCTGTGCCGCGCTCGCGACAAACGCTTGCGCACGGCGGCGTCCGACAAGCCCAGCAGCGCGGCCACTTGCTGCGAGCTTTGGCCTTCGCGATAGAACAGCAGCAGCGTTTCGCGGCTTTCCTCGGGCAGCGCCGAAATCAATTCGATCGCCGCACGCTCGCGTTCGTCCTCGACCATTCGTTCCGCCGGCGACGGCGCAGGGTCGGCGGCCAGCGCGATGGCGAGGTCGGCGGTGTCGCCGTCGAGCGGGCGATGCCGCCGCGCGCGCAGATGATCGCGGGCCAGATTGCGCGCGATTTGCCGCAGCCAGGGCAGGAAACTGCTGGGGTTCTGCAGGCGTTTGAGGTGCTCCCATGCGCACAGGAACGCGTCCTGGGCGATGTCCTCGCTGGCCGGCACGTCGCGGGTGATCGCGAGCGCCACCGCCGTGACGGTGTTCTGGCAGGCCGCGACGATCCGGCCGTAGGCGTCGCGGTCGCCCGCGCGAGCTGCGGGGAGTTCGCGTTCGATCAGTGCGTCGATGGCGAGGGCGGCGGCGTTCATGCGGTCGGTCTGGACGGCAGCGTACATGAGGCGTTCCTCAGGCGATCGGACGGCGATGGGATACGACATGGACGCAACGACGGTGCGAATGTGACCCTGCGCGGATCGCTCGGTGGCCACAGCCCGTCCGTCGGCCGGTCGATCGCTCGATCGCCGATGCGTCAACCGATCCGCCGCTCGGGCGTTGATCCCGGTACACGGGCCGTCGGCCCGCCCCTTCGCACTCACGAGGACGACCATGAAACCCATCGCACCGCTTGCGTTCGCGCTCGCTATCGCCTGCACCGCCACCCTCGCATTCGCTCAAGCGCCCGCTGGCGCTATGCAAGCCGGCAAGGGACAGCCCAGCGGCCGTCATGCCAAGGTCGACACCAACGGCGACGGCGCGATCGATCGCACCGAAGCCTCGGCGCATCCGAAATTCGCCGAAAATTTCGAGCGTCTCGACAAGAACAAAGACGGCCGCATCGATGCCGGCGAGCGCCCGCAGCGCCAGGGCAAAGGTCAGGGCGAGGGCGAGCGTCGCGGCGGCAAAGGCCAGCGCGGCGAAGCCATGGCGAAACTCGATAGCAACGGCGACGGCCGTTTCAGCCGCGACGAACTCGCCGGCCGCGAACGCGCGCTGCAGAACTTCACAGCCATCGACGCCAACAAGGACGGGTTCCTCACCCGCGACGAAATGCGCGCTCACCATCAAGCCAATCGCGGCGAAAAAGGTCGTCAAGCGCGCTGATCGGCGCAAGGTTCCGAGCGCGGGCGCGGCATTTTTTCGAAATCGCGATGCTCGCGAACTAGCCCGCGCAAAAATCGTATCGCACCTCGACGAAGCGGCCTTTGGGCCGCTTCGCTCTCATGAGGCCGCTTTGTGAAGTTTCCGCATCGCGGCTCGAAAGCTGCGCTATCGGTGCGGATGGCGGTGAAGCCGACGCGAACGTCGCGGCCGTAAGTTCGACGCTGGCGCCGTTACTGCACGACGCGCAGCACACGCCATGCTTCGCCCTCGCGTTTGACCGCGAGGGTGCGCGTTTCCGTGCGCGGGCGACCGTCTTTGCCCGGATCGATCAATGCCAAGCGAATGGTGCCGCTGCCCGAGCCGTCGGTGCGGTATTCGTTCACCGCGATCGACAACGCGCCCGCGCCCATCGCGTCCCCGGCGCACTCCGTCGCCGGGCGCGCTTTCAAGCCGTCCGGTAGCCGTATCGCCGCGAGTCGCTCGGCGGTGGGCGTTTCGCCGTCGATCGACAGGCATAAACGCGCGATCGGCTGCACGACCGATTGCGCCTCGATTTCGGCTTCGATCAACAAAGCGGCCAAGGCTTTCGGCGTCGCGATCACGTACGTCGGCGCCGGCGGCGTCGGCGGCGTTTGTGTTTCGGGCGCGGTCGCGGCGCGCGAAGGCGTCGCGCTGGCCGGCGCGGTCGGTTTGCGCATCGACAGCAGGCTCATTCCCAACGCGATCGCGATACCGACGAACAGCGCCGCGCGGATTCGGAACGCGCGCCGTTTCGCGGCTTCTTCCGCCGCGCCGTCTTCGCCGCGCAATTGATGCACGGTCGGCGTCGCCAAATACGTGGTCGGCGAGCGCCCGGAATCCAATAAACCCGCTTCGCGCAGCAATTCGCGCGCCTTCGGTTGATCGTCGGAAAACACCACCCACACCGCCGGTTGTTCGACGGGGTCGGGCAGTTCGCGATAACTGAAATTGCCGCGGATCGCGCCGCGAAACGTGCGGCCGTTGGTGATTTTCACTTCGATGTCGTGCTCGCGCAGCAGCGCGGCGACGCCCTCGACGTTTTCCAGCCGGGGGCTGGTGAAGACGCGACGCATCGGTCAACCGCCCTTCGCCGGAGCGCCGGCCGCGTCTTCGGCCAGCACGCGGATCATCCCTTCCTGGGTGGTGCTCGCGACCAAACGACCTTCGCGGTCGAAGATCTGGCCGCGCGCCAAGCCGCGCGCGCCTTGCGCGCTGGGACTGTCGATCGAATACAACAGCCAATCGTCGGCGCGGAACGGACGGTGGAACCACAGCGCATGATCGAGCGACGCCATCTGCACGTTCGGCTGGTAATAGCTGATGCCGTGCGGAAACGTCGCGGTGCCGAGCAAATGAAAATCCGATGCGTACGCCAGCAGCGCGCGATGCAGTTCGGCGGCATCGCCCACCGGTTCGATCAATTTGAACCACACCTGCTGATAGGGCGGGCGCTTCGGCGGATTGAGGTCGTCGCGCGGATAGATCGGGCGGAATTCGAACGGCCCCATGCGGTCGAGCCAACGCCGCACTTTGCTCGGCAATTGCGCCAGCCTTTCCGGCGACAGTTTTTGCGTCGGCGCCACGTCTTCGGGCGCCGGTACGTTGGGCATCGGCAATTGATGCTCGGCGCCGGGTTCTTCGATTTGGAACGATGCGGCGCAGACGAAGATCGGCTGCCCGTGCTGGATCGCGGTGACGCGACGCACCGAAAAACTGCCGCCGTCGCGGGTGCGATCCACGTCGTAGACGATCGGCGCATCGATGTCGCCCGCGCGCAGGAAGTACGCATGCAGCGAATGCGCGGCGCGCGGCCCCTTGGCCGCATCCGCCGAATCCAGCGTGGCCTGCGCCGCCGACAGCGCTTGACCCAGCACTTGGCCGCCGAAGACGTATTTGGTGCCGATGTCGCGACTCTGCCCGCGGAAGAGATTGTTCTCCAAGCGCTCCAGCGACAGCAGTTCGATCAGTTCGGAGACAGGGGAGGTCATGGCGGCGTCGATACGGAGGTTCCGGGCAGTTTAGCGCACGGCGACGACCCCGCCGACATCCGCACCGTGCGGCCGACGGGCGCGATGCTCGCACCGCACGATTCGTGCAGAGCACGGTGCGCGCGGGCATCGGCGCGCGATGTTCGACCGATGACGACCGAACTAATGACGGCTGAGTCATGACGGCCGAGACATGAGCATCGAGACATGAGCATCTAACGACAATGACAGCCTATGCCTATTGGCCTATGACAAGGGGTCTATCGAAACCGATCTCGCGTCTTCGCGGACGATGCGAGCGTCATACCGTGACCAATGCACTAGTGAAGACGGCGATCTGATTCAATCGAAGCGTCGTACGCGAGCATACATTCGATGCGCCGATCCGCTGCCGTCGTACAGCGATCTTCCAGATCGCAACGTCCGCCGCATCGACATCGCTCTTGCTCGTCGCGAACGCCGCGTCGAACCACGCCATCCAGAGGAGTCGTCACCATGTCTTTCAACGCGATCAAAACCGCTTCCTTCTCGTTCATCGCTGCCGCAGCGACGCTTGCGCTGCTGTTGCCCGCGACCGCGCACGCCAGTCCGCCGACGATTTCCTCCTTCTCGTGCTCGAACTTGCCCTACGGCCCGGAGTTCGTCTGCGTCGTCGCATACAACTCCAATCTGCCGGCGACGGTGACCTGGTCGGGCGCGGACGGTACCGCCACAACCGGTGCGGGCGTCGGTTACTTTTTCGGCCAATGCGCCAACGGCGACTCGGTGATGGTGCGCGTGACCGTGACCAATGCCGACGGCACTGCGACCAGAAGCACCAAACGTTATCGCTGTATCGTCGGTTGACCATTCGGCGAGCCGGAGATCGGCGCGCGTCTTCTCGATTGCGTGCAGATACACAGTCGGTTTCGGCGCGCGTTACGTGTCGGGCAGGCTTCGGTACCGCGTGGAGAGCGGCCGTAACCATTCGGCGATCCGCAAACGACAACATGCCATGCTCGATAGCTCGCGATGCAGCGGTATTCGGCTCGACTTCTTAGCGCTCTCGCGATTCGACCGGGCTCAAGGCCGCTCGATCGAATGCGGTTCGAGAGTCTTTTACGGTTCGCGAGTCGTTAATCCAACGACTCGCATCGACCGCGGCGAGGAGACTTCCGCCGTCGCCTTAATGCCACAGATGCCAAAAATCGGCGGCCTTATGCAGCAGACTTCCCGCCTGCGTGCCGGTTTGCCAGGCGTCGGAAACCACGCCCATCGGACGTCCGTCGCCGGTCTCGTCGGCGACGTCCGCGATGGGGCCGCTGCTGCCGACATGATCGACCGCCCAGCGCACGATCGAGGCGAGTCGCACCGTCGGTTCGCGTTCGGACAGCGAAGCGCAGTCTTGCGCGTCGCAGGCCGGCGCTTGCGGAGCCGTCGCGCCATCGCGCTGCATCGACACCAGAAACGCCGCGCGGCGTTCGGCGTCGCCCTGCGCGTAAGCATCGGCCAAGTCCGCGATGGACACATCGGCGGTCTTCTCGCCCGATGTCGCGACGTGAACGATCTGCGCCGCTCGATCGATGGAGATCGTGACGGCGGGGCGATCGTCCGCCACCACGAGCGCCGTCACTCGCTGGGTGTTCGGATCGACGTAGGAATACACGCGATCGGCGTCGAGCGAGATGTCGGCGGCGTTGGTTCGCGTCGTGGGTTCGCCGGCCTGTCCGGCGCTGGCGTGCCCGCAAAATGAGGCGAGACCCAGGGTGAGGGCTGCGGCGATCAATGTGCTGTGCGTCATGCGATCCACTCCTGTTCGATTCCCTGGCCTCAGTATGCCATCGCCGTGCAACGAAGGACGATCCCGAGACTGTCTCTTCGATGAACGCTTCAACCGCCGGACGAGGGCGATAACCGCTGCCAATCGATGCGTTGCATGATCCGCTCCCAGGGGAATAACGGACCGGGATCGCGCTTTCTCGGTACTTCGACGCTCGGGTCGTCCAGCGCTTGTTCCATCGCGGTGTCCAGGTCTTCGTGGCCGGCGATGTATTTCACCGTCGGGAACTCGCGCCGCAACTGCGCGAGCAAGGCCTGCAGCGCGACGATCTGCGCTTCGGGATACGGCTCGTTCATCGCTTGATGCTTGGAATCGCGCCAATGCGGATAGCGGCCGGTGTTCACCAATTCGATGCCGATCGAACGCGGGTTGTAGCCGCGCACGTGATGCGCGACGCGATCGGGGCGCACGTAGAGAATCACGCGGCCGTCGCGATCAATGTAGTAATGCCCGCTGTTGCCGGTGCCGCTGCCTTCATACAGCACTTTCTCGCCGAACTCGCGCGCGGACGCCAACGTCGGCGTTTCGGTGCAGTGGATCACCACCAAATCGATCTGCGACAGCGGCCGCGCGTCGAGCTTCGCCTCGTAGGGCAGAGGCGCGACGTCGATGGCGAGCGCGCGCTCGACAGACGCGGCTTCGATGGGGGGTGGCGCGTTCGGCGGCATCGGCGGCAGGTCGGGCAGCATGGGGCGGATGCTAGCATTAGCGCATGCCGCTGCCGCCGCCCGAATCCGAATTACACCGACTCATGACGCAGTTTCCGCGTGCGGGCCGTCTCTGCTGGCTCGGCGTACGGCCCAAACGCGACGTGGCGATGCGCGTGGTGGAAAGCGCCGAAGCCGTGGCCGGCGCAGGTTTGCGCGGCGACCGCTACGGCTCCGGCAGCGGCAAACGCGGCCTCACGCTGATTCAAGCCGAACATCTGGCGACGATCGCCGCGCTCTGCGGCCGTGGCGATATCGAACCGGAACTGCTGCGTCGCAATGCCGTGGTTTCAGGCATTCCGCTGATCGCATTGAAGGGCCGCCGCTTCCGCATCGGCGAGGTGCTGTGCGAAGGCACCTCGCCCTGCGACCCGTGTTCGCGGATGGAAGCGGCGCTGGGCCCGGGCGGTTACAACGCGGTGCGCGGCCATGGCGGCTTATGCGCACGCATTCTCGAAGGCGGCACGCTGCGGGTGGGCGATGCGGTCGAATGGTTGGAACACTGAGTACTTCATGCGCGGACATTGCATTCTTTCCCACGGCTTCGAAAGCGGCCCCGAAGCGACGAAGGTCGCGGCCCTGGCCGAAGTGGCCGAACGTCTGGGCTGGACGCACGAGCGTCCCGACTACACCGATTTGGACGCGAAACACGAAGTCAGCGAGCTCGGCGATGTTCTCGCGCGTTTGCAGCGGTTGCGTGCGTTGGCGCAAGCGGCCGTCGCGCGCGGGCCGTTGGTGTTGGCCGGATCGAGTCTCGGCGCCTACATCTCCGCGCGGATTTCGCTGGAATTGCCGACGCAAGCGTTGTTCTTGATGGCGCCGCCGCTGACGATGGGGCCGTTGCCGGCTTTGGACGCTCCGAACATACCGATCTCGATCCTGCACGGCTGGGACGACGAATTGATTCCCGCTTCGGCCGTGGTCGATTGGGCGCATGCGCGTCGCGCACGATTGCTGCTGGTGGACGACACGCATCGGCTGACCGCGAACGTGCGTACCTCCGCCGATGCGTTCGCCGTTTTGCTCGCGGGGCTGCCCGTCGATGCGTCCGCAGGCCTGCCCGCATGAACGATCAAACGCATAAATTCTTCGCCTCCTGCGCGAAGGGATTGGAATATCTGCTCGTCGACGAACTGCTCGCGCTCGGCTGCGCGCGCGTCACCGCGGCGCGCGCGGGCGTCAACGTCGAAGGCACATTGCGCGATGCGCAGCGCGCGGTGCTGTGGTCGCGGCTCGCGAGCCGCGTGCTGTGGCCGATCGCCGAATACGACTGCCCCGACGAACGCGCGCTCTATGCCGGCGCCGCCGCTATCGATTGGTCGCAGCATCTGCGCGTGGGCATGAGTCTCGCCGTGGACGCGCATGTGTCCGGCCCTGCCGTGACGCATGCGCGCTACGCCGCACAGCGGATCAAGGACGCCATCGTCGATACCCTGCGCGGCCCGAACGGCGAGCGCCCCAGCGTCGATCTGGACGATCCCGATCTGCGTTTGAGTTTGGTGGTGCGCGCCGATAAATCCGGCGCGTCGAAAGCGATTCTGTCGGTCGATCTGGGCGGCGGTCCGCTGCATCGTCGCGGTTGGCGCCGCACGCAGGGCGAAGCGCCGCTGAAGGAAACATTGGCCGCCGCGATGTTGATGCGCGGCGGCTGGCCCGCGCTGTATCGCGACGAAGACGGCGCGCTGCTCGACCCGATGTGCGGCAGCGGCACCTTGCTGATCGAAGGCGCGCTGATGGCTGCCGATGTCGCGCCCGGGCTGTCGCGGATGGGTGACAGCCTGCAAACGCCGTCGCGTTGGCGCGGGTTTGAGGTGGTGCAATGGCGTTCGCTGTGCGAGGACGCCGAGCGTCGCGCGCGAGACGGTCGCGCGGCGTTGCGGTCGGTGTTTTTCGGCAGCGATCTCGACCCGCATGCGATCCGCGCCGCGCGCGAGAACGCCGAACGCGCGGGCGTGGCCGGCAACATCGCGTTCGAGACGCGCGACATCGCGCGCTTGGATGCGATGCCGCAGGCGCGCGGTTTGGTCGCCTGCAATCCGCCGTACGACGCGCGCCTCGCCGCGGACCCGATGCTGTACCGTGCGCTCGGCGATGCGCTCAAGCGTGCCGTGCCCGAGTGGAAAGCGAGTCTGCTGTGCGGCGATGCGGAATTGGCGCGTGCGACGGGTTTGCGCGCGACGAAAAAATATCAAGTGTTCAACGGTGCGATCGAATGCGCATTGATCGTCTGCGATCCGGTGCGTCAAGAACGCCATGGCGCGGCGCAAAGCGAGCATGCCGTCGCCGAACCGCAAGCCTTGAGCGAAGGCGCGCAGATGGTCGCGAATCGCCTGCGCAAGACGCTCAAAGCCAACAAAACCTGGCGAACGCGCGAGAACGTGAGCTGTTTCCGTGCCTACGATGCGGATATTCCCGAATACGCCGCGGCGATCGACCTCTACGCCGCCGACGGCAGCGGCGAACGCTGGCTGCACGTGCAGGAATACGCCGCGCCGGCCGAGATTCCCGAAGCCACCACACGCAAGCGCCTGCAGGAATTACTGGCGGGCGCGCGCGAGGCGCTGGAGGTTCCGCGCGAGCGCGTCGCGGTGAAAACCCGCGCCAAAGGCAAGGGCGGCAGCAAATACGCCGACAGCGGCGCGTTCAAACGCGGCGAAACGTTGGTCGTTCGCGAGGGCGACGCGTTGTTGCGGGTCAATCTCTTCGATTACCTCGATACCGGCGTGTTTCTCGATCATCGGCCGATGCGGTTGCGAATCGCGCGCGAAGCCAAAGACGCGCGGTTTCTGAATCTGTTCGCCTACACCGGCGCGGCGACTGCGCATGCGGCGGTCGGCGGCGCGGCGCAGACCACATCGGTCGATTTGTCTGCGACCTATCTGCAATGGTGTAGCGACAATTTGAAGCTCAACGGTCTCGGCGGCGCGAAGCATCGTTTGGCGCAGGCCGATGCGCTGCAATGGTTGCTGGCCGATCGCGGCGAATACGACCTGATCTTCTGCGATCCGCCGACCTTCTCCAATTCCGCGCGCGCCGACGACTTCGACGTGCAGCGCGATCACGTGCGCATGCTGCAAGCGGCGATGGCGCGGCTGTCGTTTGGCGGCACGCTGTATTTCTCGAACAACTACCGGCGTTTCCGGCTCGACGAGGACGCGATTTCGGCGTTCGCGCAGGTCGAGGACATCAGCGCCGAGACCATTCCGCCGGATTTCGCGCGCAACCCGCGCATCCATCGCGCCTGGCGGTTGCGGGCGAAGTGATTCGGACGTTCTCGGGCGCAGGCGCAACGATACGTTCCAGGCCCGGGGCTGGGGCGTGCTCCGGTTGCCCGCATTCTTGGGCGACTCATTCGTTCGGAGACCGCTCATGTCCAGCCACGACCGCGACGCCGCCGATCTGGCGCGCGCCATTCGCCTGATTCACGGAACGCCCACCTCCGATGGCGCCGGCGTGAAATTGCGTCGGGTCATCGGCGGCACGGAATTGCCCGATCTCGACCCGTTCCTGTTGCTCGACGAGTTCGGCACCGAACGCGCCGAGGACTACATCGGCGGATTCCCCGACCACCCGCATCGTGGCTTCGAGACCGTGACCTACATGCTGGACGGCCGCATGCGCCATCGCGACAACCACGGCAACGAAGGCCTGCTGGTGCCCGGCGCGGTGCAGTGGATGACCGCCGGCCGCGGTTTGGTGCATTCGGAGATGCCGGAGCAGGAATCCGGCCGGATGCGCGGGTTTCAGTTGTGGGTGAATTTGCCCGCAGCGCAAAAAATGACCGCGCCGCGTTACCAAGAATTCGCCCCGGAGCGCATTCCGATCGCGCATCCGGCGCCGGGCGTCGCGGTGAAGGCGATCGCAGGCACGGTCGAGGGCGACGCTGGCGCGGCGCGCGGGCCGATCGAACAACCGGCGACCTCGCCGCTGTATCTCGACATCGCGCTCGATGCCGGTGCGCAGTGGTCGTTGGATCTGCCCGACGGCCACAACGCCTTCGTCTACGTGTTCGAGGGCGAAGCGACGCTGGGCGAGGGCGACGATGCGCGGCGCGTGGAGTCGCGCACATTGGCGGTACTCGGCGGCGGTCGCGAACTGCGGCTGCGCGCCGATGCCGGCGAAACGCGGATGATCTTGGTCGCCGGACGCCCCCTGCGCGAGCCCGTGGCCCGCTACGGCCCCTTCGTGATGAACACCCGCGAAGAGTTGATGCAAGCGGTCGTCGATTTTCGAGAAGGTCGCTTTTGATTCGGGCGTCGCGAGGCCCGTGCGTCAGTACGTGCCGAGAACTGCGTGCCTCTCGGAATGCGGTCCGGCCATCTCGCCGTCGCGGAACGTTGCGGCGACTCCGTCACGGGAGCCCGCGTGAATGCATCACAGCCGATAGAGCGGTCTTCAAGCCCTTAACGTCGTTTTTGCGGGAGATTTGAGCGGCCCGAAGGCCGCTCTGGTGGGGATCGGGAATCGCCCGAAGGCCGCTCCCGATGGGCATCAGGATTAAGGAAGCCCGCCCAATCGGATCGATTCGGCCAATTTCAGCCGGACGACCAGGGTGTCGGCGTCGGGCGCCCGCAGGAAGATGTGGACGACGCGATCGTCTTCCAGCTCGATCAAGGTCTCGCGAATCTGCGTATTCGGTTCGTTAGAGACCTGGCCGCGGTACCACTGCACCGCACGGCCGTCGAGGGTGCCGGTTTCGGCGCGCAGGCCGCGTTTGGGCCGGAACGGCGAATCGCGACCGATCGTCACCGCGAACGCCTCCGCGCCGGTTTCGATCAGCACGGCGCGGCAGAACAACATGTTCGGGATGCGCATCGCATCCCAGCGCATGGTCTGCGCGGTTTCGTCGGGTATAGCGGGACAGTCGGCAGCATCCGTTGCGGCCGTCTGCGCCGTAGCTGAGCCTGCCCATAGGCAAGCGAGCCAGACAAGCCTCTTCAGTTTCATCGCAATCTCGTGGGGGACCCCTGGAAGCAAGGCGAAAGTAATGCACGCGTCGCCGTCGCGCAATGGCGTTTCCCGAAAAAAACCGATCTGCGTCGATCCTGGACGATGATCGCGCTGCCTTTGGCTGTCGTTTCGTTCAGGCGCGCGCGGTGCCGCAGTCGTTTGCACGGCGCCGAACCGCAGTCTTCGACGCCTTTCGTCTACGGCCTCGTCTATCGCCGCTTGAGAATCAATTCAAGCACCGCATTGCTACCGAAGTACGCCAGCACCAGCAGCGCCATGGCGACCAAGGTCCAGCGCGCGGCGGTGGCGCCGCGCCAACCGCGCAAACGACGCCCCAGCAGCAGCGCCCCGAACGCCAGCCACGACAGCGCACTGAACACGGTTTTGTGCGCCAAGTGCTGCGCCAGCAGGTCGTCGACGAACAGCACGCCGCTGAGTAGCGCCGCCGTCAGCAGGGCGAACCCGGCGGCGATCGTGCGGAACAGCAAGGTCTCCAACGCGATCAACGGCGGCAGTGCGCGCAGCCAGCCGTGGAACCGACGCTGGCGGAGCGCGCGCTCCTGCAACCACAACAAGACCGCCAACACCGCGGCGATGGCCAGCGTGGCGTAGGCCAGCAGGGCGCACCACGCATGCAGTTGCAGGCGCCAATCGAGCGTGCTGGGGTCGTCTCGGCCCAACGTGCCGTAGCCGAGCGCAGCAGCGGCGGCGATCGGAAAGACGATCACCCCGAGTGCGGCCATTTGCCCGCGCACCGCGACCAACAGCGTCAACGCCGCCATGCCGATGCTGACCAACGACAGCGCCGAGACGATATGAAGATTCGCGCCGCCTGCCAGGCGCCAGGTCCACGCATGCGCCGCGAAGTGCGCGAGGATGCCGACGGCCGCCAGCGCCCAGACGAAGGCCGGGATACGACGTTCTTCTTCGCGCAGACGGCGCACCAACGCCGCTGTGGCCAGGGCGTATGCCGCGATTGCGATGAGAACCATTGTCATCGCGTCAGTTTCGCATATTCGGCATCGGCCCGAATCGAGCCGCCTGCGGGCGAACGCTGGCTTCAGACCGCACCGCCGCGGCTGCGATGCCGCCCCAAGCGGCCGAAGCACCGTCTCGGCCAAGTGTGAGCGCACGCGCGAGATGCCATCGTCGGGGGTACAGCGGCGGCCTCCGTGCGGCCGGCTATACTTCCGCCCCCTTTCCCGCACGCCGAAATCCTCATGTTCGAGTCTCTCACCCAACGTCTGTCCGGCACCATCGAGCGCCTGCGCGGCCGCGGGAGGTTGACCGAGGAAAACATCCGCGAAGCTACCCGCGAGGTCCGCATCGCGCTGCTCGAAGCCGACGTGGCGCTGCCGGTGGTGCAGGCCTTGATCGAGCGCATCAAAGTGCGCGCGGTCGGTCAGGAAGTGCTGAAGTCGCTGACGCCGGGTCAGGCGCTGATCAAAGTCGTACGCGACGAGCTGACGGCAGTGATGGGTTCGGCGGCCGCCGATTTGAATCTCAATGTCCCGGCGCCGGCCGTGATCCTGATGGCCGGCCTGCAGGGCGCGGGTAAAACCACCACCGTCGGCAAGCTCGCCAAACACCTCAAAGAAAAGCGCAAGAAAAAAGTGATGGTGGTGTCGGCGGACGTCTATCGCCCGGCCGCGATCGAGCAATTGAAGACACTGGCCGAGCAGGTGGACGTGCTGTTCTTCCCGTCCAGCGCCGACCAAAAACCAGAAGCCATCGTCAAAGCCGCGATCGACGATGCACGCAAGTCCTACGTCGATGTGCTGCTGGTCGATACCGCCGGCCGTCTCGCCATCGACGAAGCGATGATGGCCGAAATCAAAGCGCTGCATGCCGCCGTGAACCCGGTGGAAACCCTGTTCGTGGTCGATGCGATGACCGGCCAGGACGCCGCGACCACCGCCAAGGCCTTCAGCGAAGCGCTGCCGCTCACCGGCGTGGTGCTGACCAAGACCGACGGCGACGCCCGCGGCGGCGCGGCCTTGTCGGTCCGCTACATCACCGGCCGCCCGATCAAATTCATCGGCGTCGGCGAAAAACCCGACGGCCTGGACGTGTTCCATCCCGATCGCGTCGCCAGCCGCATCCTCGACATGGGCGACGTGCTGTCGCTGGTCGAGCAGGTCGAGCAGCAGGTCGATAAAGACAAGATGGCCAAGCTGGCCGACAAAGTCGTGAAGGGCAAGAAGTTCGACCTCAACGACATGAAGGAACAGCTCGAACAAATGCAGAACATGGGCGGCCTGCACGGTTTGATGGACAAGCTGCCGGGCATGGGCAAGATCCCCGACGCGGTGAAGAATCAGATCACCGGCAAGGAAGTCCCGCGCCAGATCGCGATCATCAATTCGATGACCAAAAAAGAGCGTCGCCATCCCGACCTGCTCAACGGCTCGCGCCGCGCGCGCATCGCCAAAGGCGCCGGCCTCACCCCCGCCGACGTCAACAAGCTGATCAAGCAGTATCAGCAGATGGAAAAAATGATGAGCAAACTCAGCGCCGGCGGCATGAAAGGCATGATGCGCAGCATGCAGGGCATGATGGGCGGCAAGGGCGGTATGCCGTTTCGGTGATCGGCCTGGGGGTTGTCCCGCCCCTCCCGATGTCACCGGTAGAGCGGAGCGCAGCTCCGCTGAATCTCCCATCCCTCGGTAGAGCGGAGCGCAGCTCCGCTGTGGCGTTACCGAGACTGCTCCAGCGGAGCTGCGCTCCGCTCTACGGGGCGTCTTCAGGCCGGCCGGGTGGGCCGGGGTTCCTCGCGTCGGCGCGGCCCGTTATACTTGTCGGCTTACCCTGCCATCCCGGCAGCTGGGCAACACCGAAAACCACCATGGTCAAGATTCGCCTTACCCGCGGCGGCGCCAAGAAGCGCCCCTTCTACCACATCATCGTCACCGACAGCCGCAACGCCCGCGACGGCCGCAATATCGAGCGTCTGGGCTATTTCAACCCGGTTGCGGTCGGCCAAGAAAAGCGCGTCGAGCTCGATCTGGAGCGCGCCAAGCATTGGATCGGCACCGGTGCGCAGATGACCGACAAGGTCGCCGATCTCTACAAGCAGGCCGTCAAGGCCGCTGCGGCCCAGGCTCCGGCCTGATGTCGCCGGCCGCGCGACGCGCGGCCCGCCTTCGACGCCTCGTTCCCCGATGAACGACCCGACGCGCCGCATCCTGGTAGGCAGGATCCACGGCGCGTTCGGCGTGCGCGGCGAAGTAAAACTCGAATCCCTGACCGAGCCGGCGAGCAATCTGCTGCGCTATCAGCCGTGGATTCTCCGCGATGCCCTCGGCCGCGAGCGCGAAATTACCGATGCCCGCGCCCGTCCGGGCGGAAAAGGCCTAATCGGCACGCTGCCCGGCGTGGACGACCGCGATGTCGCCGAGGCCCTGCGTGGCGCCGAACTGTACGTCCCGCGCAGCGCATTGCCGCCGCCGAAAGACGGCGAGTTCTACTGGATCGATTTGGAAGGCATGCGCGTCGAGAACCTCGACGGCGCCGACTTCGGTACCGTCGTCCAAGTCTTTTCCAATGGTGCTAACGATGTACTGCTCACTCGCGGCGACCGCGAGCGCATGATCCCGTGGGTCCGCCCGGATTTCGTGCGCGAGCTCGATTTCGACGCCGGCCGCATCGTGGTCGATTGGGATGCGGATTTCTGAAGGGCCGGGAGTCGAGAATCGGGAATGGGGAATCGGAAAAGCGAAATCCCAATCTTCGATGCGATCGCTAGCATTGAAATATCTCCGGCGCGTTTTCTGCTCTGCTTTTAGCGATTCCCGATTCCCCACTCCCGATTCCCGCCCATGCGCATCGATCTCATCAGCCTATTTCCCGACTTCGTCGCCCAAATCGCCGGGCATGGCGTGGTCGGGCGTGCGCAGGAGCGCGGGCTGCTTTCGATCCTCGGCTGGAACCCGCGCGATTACGCCGAGGGTAATTACCGTCGCGTGGACGAGCGTCCGTTCGGCGGCGGCCCGGGCATGGTGATGCTGATCGACCCGCTGCGCGCCGCGTTGAACGCCGCGCGCGCGGCCGATCCGCGACCATCCCGAACGATTTATATGAGCCCGCAAGGTGCGCCATTGACCCAAGCCAAGGCGCGGGCGCTGGCGCAGCCGGGCGAGGGCGGCCCGGAACGGCTGATCCTGCTGTGCGGCCGGTACGAAGGCGTGGACGAGCGCCTACTGCGGGCCGAGGTGGATGAGGAACTGTCGATCGGCGATTACGTGTTGTCCGGCGGTGAACTGGCCGCGGCGGTGGTGATCGACGCTATCGCCCGCCTGTTGCCCGGGGCGCTGAATGACGCCGAATCCGCCGCGCAGGACAGTTTCGAGGGCGAAGAGGGCTGGCTGGATTGCCCGCACTACACCCGGCCGCTCGAACATCCGCTCGGCGGCGTGCCGTCGGTGTTGTTGTCGGGCAATCACGCCGAGATCGCCCGCTGGCGGCGCATGCAGTCGTTGGGCCGGACGTGGTTGCGCCGGCCGGAGTTGATCGACCGCGCGGCGCTGTCCAAAGCCGACGAAGCATTGCTGCGGGCCTTTCTGGCCGACCGGGACGCCGAGGCCGCCGTTCGGGCGGGCGATTCGGAACTCGACGGCCGTCCCGGTTTGGGCCCAGTTTCCGCCGACTAAGCCCCTAGCTCTCTGGAAAAAAAGCCGGCTATAATGCGCGGCTCTGCGTTCCCCGGCCGTTCCGAGCCTCTCGGCATGGCCCCGCGCGAACGGTTCCGCGGCCTTCCGCCCGGTCTCGTCGCTTCCGGTCCCACTTTCCGACATCTCCGCAAGGTCGCACCATGTCCAAGCCCTCGCTCAATACGTTGCTGCAGCAGTTCGAAACCGATCAAGTGCAGCGCCAACTGCCGGACTTCGGCCCTGGCGATACCGTCATCGTCAACGTCAAGGTGAAAGAAGGTAACCGCGAGCGCGTGCAGGCGTACGAAGGCGTGGTCATAGCCAAGAAGAACGCCGGTCTGAACTCGGCCTTCACCGTTCGCAAGATCTCGCACGGCTACGGCGTGGAACGCGTGTTCCAGACCCACAGCGCCACCATCGAATCGGTGTCGGTCAAGCGTCGCGGCGATGTGCGTTCGGGCAAGCTGTACTACCTGCGCAATTTGGAAGGCAAGAAAGCCCGCATCAAAGAAGATTTGTCGATGCACGCGAAGGCCAAGGCCTAATCGCTTCATCGTCGCCGTCGCGCCAACGCGCGACGCACCGAACGGCCGCCTCAGGGCGGCCGTTTGCGTTTGACGCGATCTATCGACGCGACGATACTCGCGCGCGTCCGCAGCGGATCAGGCGATGGTGAGCGTGTCGCCGACGCGTTTGAACTGGTTGCCGATGCGGCTCGAAAACTGCGAAGACGCCGCGCTGACGCTGCCGATTTGACCGCCGCTGTCGAAATCGTGGGCGCCGTGCAGCGTCATGTTTTGGGGTGGGGCGCCCTTGAGGAAGAACAACGTGACCCACAGCATCGCCGTATTCTGCTGCGCGGTTCCGCAACTCATGCGTTTGACGCTGGAATAGTTGGCGACGTGCTTGCCGCGTTGCATGACCTTGCCGCCTTCGATCTGCCATCTTCCGGCGTTGTCCTCGACATTGTCGAGACAGCCGTGAACGAGGTTATAAACGAGCGCCATGAGTCTTCTCCTTAGTGGCGGTGCGAGCCGTGTGTGTGGGGATACCCCATGCCGGGGCGCGGAACGTGGAGACGACATCGTCTATGCGTCATCGCGTAGGTTCCTATCGATACCAACGCAGTCGTCCGTTCGTATCGGCCGCGATTTCGGAAAATCGCGGAGTACACTGTCGCCCATCGTTTCTCGATAGAACGTTTCTATCGACATCAAGTTCCACCGCGCTTGTGCATCCTTCATCGACCCATCGCATGCCGTCCGACATTTCCACCCTCCGTCTCGACCAATGGCTGTGGGCCGCGCGTTTTTTCAAGACGCGCAGTTTGGCCAAGCAGGCGATCGAAACCGGCAAGGTCGAGGTCGGCGGGCAGCGTGCGAAGGCGTCGCGCGCGGTGCGCGTGGGCGATACGTTGCGTATCGCGCGCGGGGACGAAATCTTCGAAGTCGAAGTCTTAGGCTTGAGCGACCGACGCGGTTCGGCCGCGGTCGCGCAGATGTTGTACGCGGAAACCGAGGCGTCGAAAGCGCGCCGTGCCGAGACGATGGCGACGCTACGCGCCGCGCGCGCTGGGTATCAGCCGCCGGAGACCAAGCCCGACAAACGCGCGCGGAGGTTGATTCGGGCGTTGGGGGATATTGATGCGCTGTGAAGAGGCTGCGCCGCGTTGTGGAGCCAAAAGCAACGGCCGCATTGCGGCCGTTGCTTCGGGCGGCATTGATGATCTACTGGGTCATCATAGACGTGCCTGTTGTTTTCAGGCTTTTGACGCTTTCGCTGCTTCTGCGAATGCGTTGCCTGGCGCCGCGGTGCAGGGCTGGAAGCCGTACCTCGCGTCGGGTGCGATGAGCTGCCAGAAGACCGTGTCGCAAGGTTGGAGCGTCGTGATGGCGAAGGATTGGCCTAAGTTGCCGCCGGTGGTCGGGTTGGCGCGGCCATTGATGGACCAGAACCAGAACACGAAATTGGCGTTGGGCTGTTTGTAAATGGGATTGCTGAGATCTGCAATGGCTTCCCAGCCGAAGTTGCCTCCGAGAACCTGGAAAAGTATAGAACGCACGAAGTCATCGCCGCCCAAATTGACGGTGGTATAGCTCAATGCGCCTTGAAAATAGACCCGGCTAACCTCGTCCATCACAAACTGAATTGTCGGGTTGGGAATATCTAGGTATACGTTAAATGTTCGAGTTTGAATGGCATACGGGCCTCCGTATTGAGCTTGAAGCTGGGCATTGGTGAGGCCTGTCAGGTTCGTTGGACCATTGAAAGGAATTCTAGGAAAGCTGTAAATCATAGAGAACTTGTATTGGCCTGCGGTCGTGCCTGCTTGCTGCTGTGCAGGCAGCATTTCGATGCTGTGAGCGTCCTGCACCATCTTCGACCCCACGTTGTACAGCACATTCTGCAACAGCCGCAGCGAGCGCCGATACGAGTCCAGGTGGCGCACCAGGGTGTAGCCGTTGAGCGAGCGGTTGCTCAGATGGAACACAGTACGGCGCAGCACTGCGCGTTCGGCTTTGGTGATGCCGTACTTGCCTTCTGCATCGGTGATGGGATCGATCAAGAAGCGCTGCAGCGCTTCATCGTCGGAGAGCAGCAATGAGATGTAGTTCAACAGATTGGAGTTTGAGTTGGACGGTGTCATGGGCGATATCCTGAAGTTGATGTCAAAAGATCTTCCGTAGTGCGTGTAACGTTGCCGCACATCGCCGGTGGCGGTAGCGAACCGGCACGACGGGCGAATACCCGCTGTGCCGCCCCTCGTCCGGCCGCCGTCGAATTCTTTGAAGGAGCTTCCGATTCACGCAGAGGTTCTTGCATCGTGGCTGTCGCACGCGACAACAGACTGCCAATGAGACTGCAGCCCTAAACGACCGCCGCTCCGAAGCGATTGCCGTCTCGCGATATCGATTCCAGCGCCATATCCCCCCGTCGAAAACCGCGCTTACACATGCAGCTCCGCGCACGAGCGCCACGCGCGCGCGAGCAACAATCGCTGCGCATGCGAGAGAGAAACTGCGTGTGTAGGCTATCCATTGTCGTTGCTAACTCATGATCGAAATCCTTGATCTATGAGACCGATTGTCCGTGAAGCAGCTGTGCGCGCGGTGTCGATCCGGTGCCGCTGCGGTGCGTTTGAATATTCGAATCGATGCTGTCTTCGCCAGCGACTTGCGTCAACGATCCAGAAGTCACGTAACTGTGACGGCTATCTTCAGATTGAGAAATCGCGACAGCGATCCGACTCGACCGCTTGCGTTGGGTTGCAGGCGTTGATTGATGCGGTGAATGGAGCATTGAGCATGATGTCCATTCGTAGGAGGGCCTTCAGGCCCGACCTGTGTGCGGAAAACGTGAAGGGCTGCATGCATTGCAGCAACTCGCGACTCTAATACGATTCTTCGGGCCATCTTCTCCCGGTGGGAGAAGGGTGGCGTGCGGATGCCTGCGTCTATTTCGGATGATCGTGCGTCGATCTCTCGGGTACGCTGAGGCGCGAGATGGATAGATCGCTCACAAAAAAGCCGGCGCTTGATGCGCCGGCTCGGTGTGTTGCGTTGAAGCGGTGGTGGCGCGTTGCGGTGTCGGTATTGAACGCATTGATGGTGCGTTCAATACCTAGACGCTTGCGCGTTGTGATTATGCCAAGTCGAAGCGATCGTTATTCATCACCTTGGCCCACGCCGCCGCGAAGTCGTGTACGAACTTCGCTTCCGCGTCGCTGGTGGCGTAGACCTCGGCGATGGCGCGCAGTTGCGCGTTCGAGCCGAAGATCAAATCGACGGCGGTCGCGGTCCACTTCAACGCGCCGGTCGTGCGGTCGCGACCTTCCAATACGTTCGGATCGGCGGCGGAGCGTTGCCATTGCGTGCGCATATCGAGCAGATTGACGAACACATCGTTGCTCAGCGTGCCGGGGCGGTCGGTGAAAACGCCGTGGCGCGATCCGCCGACGTTCGCATCGAGTGCGCGCAGGCCGCCGATCAGCACGGTCGTTTCCGGCGCGGTCAGCGTGAGCAGCTGCGCTTTGTCGATCAACAGTTCGGCGGCGAAGCCTTCGAGCCCGGGCTTGGCGTAGTTGCGGAAGCCGTCGGCCTGCGGTTCGAGCACCGCGAACGATTCGACATCGGTTTGCGCCTGCGACGCGTCGGTGCGTCCGGGCGCGAACGGCACGGCGACGTGTTTGCCGGCGTTTTTCGCGGCGGTCTCCACTGCGGCGTTGCCGGCCAGCACGATCAAGTCGGCGAGCGAAACTTTCTTGCCGCCCGTTGCGGAAGCGTTGAACTCGGCTTGGATGGCTTCCAGCGTCGCCAGCACCTTCGATAACTCGGCGGGTTGATTCGCCGCCCAATCCTTTTGCGGTGCCAGACGAATGCGCGCGCCGTTCGCGCCGCCGCGTTTATCGCTGCCGCGGAATGTGGAAGCCGACGCCCATGCGGTCGAGACGAGTTGCGCGATCGACAAGCCCGACGCCAACACTTTCGCTTTCAACGCGGCGATGTCGTGCGCATCGACCAATGGATGATCGACCGCCGGCAGCGGGTCTTGCCAGATCAGTTGTTCGTGCGGCACCAGCTTGCCGAGATAACGCGCACGCGGACCCATGTCGCGATGCGTGAGCTTGAACCAGGCGCGCGCGAACGCATCGGCGAAGGCTTGCGGGTCGGCGTGGAAACGACGCGAAATTTTTTCATAGGCTGGATCGAAACGCAGCGACAGATCGGCGGTGGTCATCATCGGCGGATGTTGGATCGACGGGTCGTGCGCGTCGGGGATCATGTGTTCGGGTTTCGGATCTTTCGGCGTCCACTGATGCGCGCCGGCCGGACTTTTGCTCAGCACCCACTCGTTGCCGAACAACACGTCGAAGTAGCCGTTGTCCCAGCGCGTCGGGTTCGGTTTCCACGCGCCTTCGATGCCGCTGGTGGTGGCATGTAGGCCTTTGCCGCTGCCGAAGCCGTTGGTCCAGCCGAGGCCTTGTTCTTCGAGCGACGCGCCTTCCGGTTCCGCGCCGACCAGCGTCGGATCGCCCGCGCCGTGCGCTTTGCCGAAGGTGTGGCCGCCGGCCACCAACGCGACGGTTTCTTCGTCGTCCATCGCCATGCGCGCGAAGGTTTCGCGCACGTCGCGGCCAGAGGCCACCGGGTCGGGATTGCCGTCCGGGCCTTCGGGGTTCACGTAGATCAGTCCCATCTGCACCGCGCCCAACGGATTCGCCAGTTGGCGATCGCCGGAGTAGCGGCTGTTGGGTTGGTCGCTGGTCGCCAGCCACTGCGCTTCCGCGCCCCAGTTGATGTCTTTTTCGGGTTCCCAGATGTCCGCGCGACCACCCGCGAAACCGAAGGTTTTGAAGCCCATCGATTCCAGCGCGACGTTGCCGGCCAGGATCATCAGATCGGCCCAGCTCAGCTTGCGCCCGTATTTGCGCTTGATCGGCCACAGCAGACGGCGCGCTTTGTCGAGATTGCCGTTGTCCGGCCAACTGTTGAGCGGTGCGAAGCGCTGCGAGCCGTTGCCGGCGCCGCCGCGGCCGTCGGAAATGCGATACGTGCCGGCCGAGTGCCAAGCCATGCGGATGAAGAGCCCGCCGTAGTGGCCCCAGTCCGCGGGCCACCAGTCCTGCGAATCGGTCATCAGCGCGGTGAGGTCGGCGACCACGGCGTCGAGATCGAGCGTTTTGAATTCGGCGGCGTAGTCGAAATCCGCGCCCATCGGGTCGGACTTCTCCGAACGCTGATGCAGGATGTCGAGATTCAGTTGGTTCGGCCACCAATCGCGGTTGCCGCGACCGCCGCTGGCCATGGTGTGATGCGGGCTGCTGCCTGAGAACGGGCATTTCGATTCGATAGACATACGGGGCTCCTGGGCGCAACGGCCCGATGTGGGGAAGTGCAGCCACCGTACGCCTGAGGGGCGATAAATGAAATTCGATTGTTTGGACTGTTTTGATAGTCAATGGCTATCGACTTGCTGGATTCGATCTGGCGAGACAGCGGCTATGTTCAGGTCCGGTCTGCGGGCTGATGCCAATGAGTTAAGGCTGCTGAGTCTGTTTGACGAAGGCTGTGATTTGGCTTCCTCCCCCGCGAGCGGGGGAGGATTGAGGTCGGGCCGCGCGACACGACTGCGCACAGCGCCCCCATCCCAACCTTCCCCCGCACGCGGGGGAAGGAGAAAAGGGCCGCATGAAACGGGCGATTCGCGTTAACCGACGGGTATGAGGTTTGAAGGCGAGGTTGGAATGCGGCGTTTCATCGGGCCGCAGTGGGTGTCGTTGCGTATATCGCAATCAGCCGCCGCATTCGGTGAGGATGGCTTGGGCTTTGGCGAGATCGGGATGGTCGAGGCGAGCGTAGATAACAATCGCGCGTCGAGCATGGGGCAGAGCCTCGGCGGCTCTGCCTTGGCGCATGAGGGCTTTAGCGAGGACGCGGTTGTTGCGGGCAATCTGTTCCTGGCTGTGTACGCCTTCAGATAAGGCCAAGGCTTCGCGTGCGATGGTTTCGGCCGTTGGCCAGTCCTCACGGTTGATCGCCAGAATAGCGAGATTGCCGATCGTTCCAGCCACAATTTCAGATGAACCTATGCCACGGGCGATACGGAGCACTTCGAGAAAATGCGTTTCGGCGTCGTCGAAGTTACCAGAAGATTGCTCGAGATTGGCGATGTCGTTCAAGACGACAGCCATGTTCTCGCTGTCCGAGGCTTGGTTACGAAATAGATCAAGCGACATGTGAAAAGCGGTGATTGCTGCGGGATATTCGCGTTTCAATTGATGACCAAGACCACGCAGGCGAATGGCAAGAGCTCGTTCGAAGGCCCCAGCCTTGGCCGTGGTCCAATGCTCATTGGCGCGGTCGGCACAGGCGAGTACGGCATCGGCTTGTCTGCGCAGATAGTGAATAAAACCGGTTATGTAGGCGTGCCTGCCTGCAAGGTCTAGGTAAGCATCTGCCACAGCGCGAGCTTCAGCTTTCTCGCTGAGGGCAAGTTGCTCATCTTCACGTCCCTGAAAATTAAGGAAGTTTGCTAGTGCATTGCAGACGGTTTGCAGCCGTTGATTGTCCCCCGCGAGAAACAGCGTCAATGCGGGGGCAATGCCGGGCCAGGCTGCTTCAAGCAAGGGGAAGCGATCATAGTTCTGGTAGCCGTTCTCGACGATCAGCGTGTAGGCCCGCTTTTCCAATCGGTCGCCCGTCTCCGCGACTACATCGGGCCTTTTTTTGCGGAGGAAGTCTGCAACCATCGGCACCAGTGTGAAGGCCGTCAGTTCATCGTTCGGTACGACGAGTGAGCGATTCACGAGACTGCGCAGGGCGCGGTCGGTCTCTGGTTCCGGCAGCCCGGCGATGGCGGCGACGTGCTCCACCTTGGCCGGCAGGGTGAAGTAGGTAAGCACGCAGAGCGCCCGGGTCTCGGCCCCGCTGAAGTCCTCCACCAGATCGCCGAAGATGAATTCCAGTGGGTCGTTGCCCTCCGGGCAGGACCGCAGGAAATCGAGCGCATCGGTGAAGCTGAGGCAGTGGCCGCGCCCGATCTGGCCGGCGGTCCAGCGCAGCAGCAGCGGCTTGCCGCCGGTCTCGCGGTAGAGGACAAGGCGCTCGGTTTCGCTGGTTTTGGCGAGGTGCGGGTTGTGCGTGGCGAGTTCGGCCAGCGTGTCGAGCGCGGCCTGCTCGTCGAGCTTTTCGAGAATCAGTTCCTCCGCGCCGGAGCCGATGCGTCCGCGGCTGGTGAGGATGGCCTTGCAGCCGGCGGGCAGCTTCTTGACGAAGGTGAAGAGCGTGTCGCGCTCAGGCTTGAGCAGGCTTTCGAGATTGTCGAGGACCAGCAGGGTCCGCGTGCCGCGCAGGGCATCCAGCAGCAGACGCGGGCGCTGCTCTTCCGCGACCTTGACGATATCGTCGCGGCCCAGCTCGCGGGCGAGTTCGCCGAACAGCTCGACCAGACCGCTGACCAGAAAGCCGCTGAGGTCGCGCAGGCCGTCGTCGTCCAGCTCGCGGCTTTTGAGCGAGATGAAGACGATTCTGTCGAAGACGTCCGCTGGCGCCGCGTAGGCGGCGCGCACCGCGAGCGATGTCTTGCCCATCCCACCCGGACCATCGATCAGCGCGCCAAAGGTGCGCGAATCCGGGTCGAGCGCGTCGGCGATTGTTTTCAGTTCCTCCTCGCGGCCGAAGAACGGTTGCAACCTGGGCAGGTTGTGGGGAATGTCGGTCTTTGGCACCGATGCCACGACGACGGCGGGTTTGGTGTAGTGATCCTTCGGCAGACCGTCGTTGAGCGCGAGGCGTTCGAGGATGAGGGCGACGAATTCGTCGGGGGTTTTGTGGTCGAGTTCGATGAAGCCGGAGAGACCATGCAGCCCCTTGCCATCCACGTATTCATAGCGGGAGGGCATGATCTGCTTGCTGCCACCTTCCTTGATGATGGAGAAGATGGCGCGCCATTCCAGCCCGCACCACTCCTTTTTGTCGTAGTTCGGACAGAAGACAGCGACGATGAGGTCCGATTCTGTTTTGTAGAGCAATGGTAGATCGAAGGCGAGGTCTGCATTTGCAAACTCGGCCTCGTGATACTTGTCGTAGAGAATCTTCTCTTGCGTGAATCGCTTCGCGAGCAAGTCGGCGACCTCTTTCACGAAGTCGCGCTTTTCCCCCGCAAAAGAGAATGCGATGCGGAAGCGTTTCGTGCTCATCGGACGGCCACGTCCATGTCGAGACCATGCGACTGCGTGACAGGTTCGGTCATTTCAGGAGAGTCCTTTGCTCCACTCGATCGTTTTGAAACCGCATGCGACGGGTTGATTCTGTGCGCGCGAGCGGAATCGCGTCAATGCGCGGTCGAGCTTGCGGCGACAGCAGTGCGTCTTGTGTCGGCGGCCCACGAACTTGCGCGATCGAAGCGGCGCGTGCGATCGCGCGCCGCTCCGTATGCCGGACGAAATCTCAGCGCTTGCCGCCGAGCAAGCCGCCGCCGATTTTCAGGAGATCGCCCAGGCCGAGTTGGCCGTCGCCGTCTTGGTCCAACACCGCGCCTAGCAGGCCGCCGCCGAGGCCGCCCTGCTGACGAACCGATTGTTGTTCTTGGCCGAGAATCGCGCCCAAGACTTGCGCGGTGGGATTGCCGCCGCCGGCCATGCCCATCGCTTGGCCGCCGCCGCTTTCGTTGCCGGAGAACATGCGCTTGGCGAGGTAGGCCAGCACGATCGGCGCGAGGATCTTCATCAATTGCCCGGCGCGATCGCCGCCGAGGCCGGTGGCTTCGCCCAGATGCTGTTCCGCGCGGTTTTGTTGGCCGCCGAAGATGTGGCCGAGCATGCCGGCGCCGTCGGTTTGTCGGCTTTGCGCGCCGCCCAGCACCATGCCGAGCAGGCTGCCGAGATCGCCGCCGCCGCCGGCATGGTCGCGCTGCAGCGCGCCGAACAGCGCGTCCGCGCCCTGCGGTTGGCTGGCGTTCTTGCCCAGCGCGCCGATCAACAGCGGCAGCGCCGCGCTGACCGCGCCCGCGGCCTGCGTGCGGCCGATGCCGAGTTGTTGCGAAATCTGTTGAAGCGGTGCGCCCTCGAGCTGGGCGAACAGGTCGTCGGTCAACGCGGTCATGGCGGGTTCCTTAAGGTCGATAGGCGACGCATGGCGTCGGGGCGGCCACTTTAGCGCGTCGAGACGACCAGGACGGGCGGCTCGGCCGGTTTTTTCGCGCATCGAACCATTCGCGGCACGATGTTCCGAGCCGTGGATCGATGGGAAAAATCAATCGCCGCAGTGCGCGTCGCGCGTCTATCGCGCCGAGGCGATGCCCTAGACTGGCTGCGGGCGACGATCGACGTGCCCAACCATCGTCTCGACCAAGGAGGGATCGCTATGAAACGTCTTCGTCTCGCATTCGCCGCCGCGTTCACACTCGGATTGGGCCTGTCCGGCGGGGTGTCCGCTGTCGATACCGATCCGGGATGCATGAGTACGTGCCAAGAATTGATGAACGACTGCTTGGTCATCGCTCAGCAGGGCGGCGGCGGCACGCGGCATTGCTTCCGGTTTTATCGCGACTGCATCGCAGGTTGCGCGATCTGAAGGAGTGGGTAGGTGATTCCAGCGCTTCGCGACCGGAGACTCTCCACGACGGTCGTAGGGTTTCGCGCTCCGCGGCGCGATGCGTGTCGGTGGTGCGACGCGGCGGCGCAGGTCGTCGCAAACGCATCGCGTTGCGGAATTTTTTGAGAAGCGCGATTTCGACAGCGTTCGATATCGAACGAAATCGGTTTATAAGCGAATCGCGATGCAGAGCGATTCGCGCCCTCAACCATAGCAAGCGGTCAGCAGAGCAGGCGGCCGGCCAAGCGAGCTGTCGGCAAAGCGAGCAGTCAGCAGAGCAAGCAGTCAGCAGAGCAAGCCGCCAGCGAAAAAAATCGTGCTGTCATCCCGAGCGCAGCGAGGGACCTGCTTTCATCTTTCGATCGCACAGAAAAACAGGTCCCTCGCTGCGCTCGGGATGACAACGGTAGGTCGCGCGCATCGTCGAAGCGGCGGAATATTCGCTGATCGTCGAAACGTAGGAATACCCGCTGATCGTCGAAACGGAGGAATATCCGTTGATCGTCAAAGCGGCGGAATATCCGCTGCCGAGGTTGGCCGTAGTCGGTCTTTGCCTGAGTCAATCGTTGCCTCAGCTAATCGATGCCGAATCCGTTAGCTGCAGGAGTCGGCCTCTGCCGAAATCAATCCTCGGCCACCGGTATCGCATCGAATTCGCCGGCCAGCACACGGTCGTAACGGCCGCTGCGCCAGCCGCGCACGCTGTCGCGCACCAGCGGCGACGGCGCCGCGCGGTAGCGGCGACAGATGCGTAACTCGTCTTCGACGTGGCCGGCATCGACGGTCGCGCGCGAGACGCGGGCGCGACCCGGCAGATCCGCGGCGATACGCACCGAGGCGACGATGCGCGCGGTGCCGCCGTCGGTCGTGTCGTATTCGAACGCGTGCAGGCCGTGCTCGGCTTCGAGCAGCGCCAAGGCGCCGAAACCGCCGATCGCCAAGCGCGCACGGCACATCGTGGCGTCCTGCTCCAAGGTCTCGACGCGCATGTTGCGACGTTCGGCCCAGGCCATGTACATCGCCAGCAACCGCTGCCACCACAACCGCGCCTGCGCCGGGTCGCGCTTGAGGTCGCTCTCGCTCACCGTCAGCCACAGCAGTGCGTCCTGTGGGCGTTGCTGCGACACCGCATCGACGGCGAGTTCCGACAACCACAGCAGTTGCGCATGACGCGCGACGAAACCCGCCTCGGTGCCGTCGCGCGCGAGACGCTCGTCCAAGCGACGCGCGGTGTCGAACGCGCTTTCGATGCGATGCCGGCGTTCGATCCGATCGAGCACCTCGAAGCGGTTCGGTTGCGACCAGAAATCGCGTTCGTTCATGCGCGCATAATCGGCGTCGCGCGCCTCCGACCACGTCGCCGCGTCCAGCGTATCGGCCAACCGTGCAAACGCGGCGCGCAAATCCTCGATCGCATCCGCCGAGGCATCGGGCGCGTAAACGAGCGCGCGCAGATCGCCGTCGCGCGGCGCGTTGCGCGGCGCGGTCGATGCGGGCACGTTCGGATCGACGAATTCGGCTTCCAAACGGTCGCCGACGCTGCGCACGAACAGGAATTGGTCGCCCTGCGGCGTCCGGTGCTCGACGATGCTGCGCGCCAATGGCGCCAGCAGATGCTGTTCGATCGCACGCCGTACCGGCCGCGCGCCGAGATCGGGCGTGAACCCGCGATCGAGCAAGAATTCGATCGCCGACGGCTCCCATTCCACCGCCCAATCTTTGTTGCGCAGACCGCGGCGTTCCATCGCGCGCTGCAATTCCTTGTGCAGAATTTCGCGCATCAAGGTGCGATCGAGCGGGTTGAACAGCACGATGCGATCGATGCGATTGAGGAATTCGCGGCGGAACGTCTCGAACAGGGCTTTTTCGACCGCGCCGCGCGAATAGCCGCCCGCGACCGAGGTGAACCCCGGGCCCGCGTTGCGCGTCAGCGTCGAACCGACGTTGCTGGTCAAAATGATGATGCTGTGGCGGAAATCCGCGACGCGACCGCTGCGGTCGCTCAAACGCCCGTCGTCGAAGACCTGCAGAAACAAATCCCACGCTTTCGGGTGCGCTTTTTCGAATTCGTCCAGCAACACCACCGAGAACGGTTGCTCGCGGATGCGCGCGGTGAGCGAACGCGCGGAACCATCGCTCGCATCGTCGGTGAGCCGCCACGCGGCGTCTTCCGATTGATACTCGCTCATGTCCAGACGCAGCAAGCGTTCGCTGCTGCCGAACAACAGTTCGCCGAGCGTTTTCGCTAGCTCGGTTTTGCCGGTGCCGGTGGGGCCGGCGAACAGGAATACGCCGATCGGCCGAGCCGCATCGACCAAGCCGGCTTTCAGCATCGCGATGCGATCGACGAGGCACTCCACGGCTTCGTCCTGACCGATCACGCGCTTGCGGAAGAACGCGCGCAAGTGTTCCAAATTCAGGCTTTGGCGATCGTCGAGCACGTCCAGCGGCAAGCCGCTGCGCAAAGCGATCGCGCGCAGCAGCGATTCATGATTCAGGGGCAAGCGCGGCGGATCGTCCGACAGCGCGGAGCGCAAGGTTTCGTCGAGCAGGCGCAGCGTGCGGCCCGGTTCGTGTTGCTCGGGAAAATACTGCGCCGCCATGCGCTGCGCTTCGTCGAGCGTGCGCGCTTCGATCGCCGGACGGCCGAGCGCGGCCTCGCGTGCGCTCGCCCAGCGCGTCAGCACCTCGCGCATCGCCGCGTCGTCGAGCGAGCGCAGTGTGGCGATCTCGGCGTGATGCCGCAGCACCGGCCGCGCCAATAGCAGTTGCGCGGATTGTTGCGGCGTCATTTCGCCCAACATCAGCAAGCGCCCGCGTTCCATCGCCGGTAACAGCAGATCCAGAATGCCGCGCGGGTCTTGTTTATGGCTGCCTTTATGCAGCAGATCGAAAAAATCCTGCACCCGCCACAGCGCGCGCTTGCGGTCCAGCGCCGCGAGCAAATCGCGGATGCGCGCTTCCAGTTCGCCGGAATAGGTTTGCCCGGCCAACACTTCGGCGGCCGAGGCCTCGAACAACAACCAATCTTCCGCATGCAAACGCGCGAACAAACGATCGACCAGCGTGGTCTTGCCGCTGCCGTGTTCGCCGCAGAGCAAGACCGATTTCGGGCGCGGTGCGTTCAGCAGTTCGTAAAGGTGGTCCACATCGCGCAGAAGATCGGGATGATCGACGATCGCGTGATCGTCCGACGGCGGCGACCACACGCGGCCGATACCGCCCAACGTTTGTTTTTCGCGACGGCGGCGCAGTTCGTCGCTGGTTTGCGCCAGATACGGCGCGAGGACCGGCTCCTGAAACTGTTTGAGCAGAGCCTCGATGTCTTGGATCGCGTCGTCGCTGAGTTCGTCGAACGCCATCGCCTCGGGATCGCCGGGCGGCGGATTGGCGTGCGCCCATCGGAAATAATCGCGCGCACGCTGACGGACGCCCTGCGCGTCCCACCACCATCCGCGCGCATGCCGCAGCAACCACGGCATCGCGCGCGCGTCCGGCTGCGCCTGCAGCCAATCGAACAAATAGCGCAGCGGATAACCGCCGAACGGCATGGTCGCGGTCAGCGCCGCCTGCGCGCTCACGTCGTTGCGTTCGCGTAACGCCACGGCGGCCATGCACGACAACGCATAACCGGAGGTGCCCAGCGCTTCGACGACGTCGGCGGGCGCGAACGTCGCGCTCGCCAAGAGGGCCGCGCCCTCGTGGAATTCCGCGATGCGCATCAGATCGTCCGGGTGCTGCACGCCGTCGTCCTGTTGATCGACCTCGCGACGCAGCCGATACAGGCGGTCGCGCGGCGTTTCGGCGGCCGTGTTATCGGTCGCGTCAGCGCCGGGAGTCGTGTCTTCATGAACAGACGCGGAGGATTCGACGCGATCGAGCGCGATGGCGGGCGTCGCTTCGTCGCGGGCGACACTGTCGTTCGCGATTCTCGGTAATCTCTCGTTTTCGGAACGCGTTTGCCGCGTCTCGCCTGACGGCCTACGCGCGATGGCGATGCCGACGGCCACGCCGGCGATGAACAGTCCGATGAACACTACGATCGACACGTCGGCTCCTTGGTGCGGTCGGTTCGCGATGCGTCAGCGCCGCGAGGCCGAGCCGGATCATTCCAATTGTTTCAGACGATACAACGCTTCCAACGCCTGCTTCGGCGTCAACTCGTCAGGGTCGATGGCGGCCAGCGCATCCAGCGCCGCGGAGGACGGCGTGAACAGACCGAACTGCTGCGGCGTATCCAGCGTTTGCGCGGTGAGCACAGGCGCCGGCACGTCGCGACGTTGCTCCAGTTCCGCCAGGCGACCGCGCGCTTCGCGCACCACCGACTTCGGCAAACCCGCCAGCGCCGCGACCTGCAGACCGAAGCTGCGATCGGCGGGTCCGTCTTTCACCGCATGCATGAACACCAAGGTGTCGCCGCCGTGTGGGTCGTGGTGTTCCACCGCGTCCAAATGCACGTTGGCGATGCCGCTGCCCGGTTGCGCGAGCGCGGTGAGTTCGAAGTAGTGCGTGGCGAACAAGGTGTAGCAGCGATTGGTTTCGGCCAAATGCTTGGCGCAGGCTTCGGCCAATGCGAGACCGTCGTAGGTCGAGGTGCCGCGGCCGATTTCGTCCATCAGCACCAGCGATTGCGCGGTGGCTTGGTGCAGGATGTAGCTGGTTTCGCTCATCTCGACCATGAAGGTCGATTGCCCGCGCGCCAGGTCGTCGCCCGCGCCGATGCGAGTGAGAATGCGATCGATCGGGCCGATGCGCGCGCTGGCCGCCGGCACGAAGCTGCCGATATGCGCCAACAGCACGATCAACGCGTTCTGACGCATGTAGGTGGATTTACCGCCCATGTTCGGGCCGGTGACGATCAGCATGCGGCGCGGCGCGCGTTCGGACGCACCTTCGGCCGACGCATCGCTATTCAAGAACAGATCGTTCGGCTCGAAGGGGTCGTCGCGCACGGCTTCCACCACCGGATGGCGTCCGCGTTCGATTCGGATCTCCGCATCGTCCGACAATGTCGGCGCGGCCCAGTCCAGCGTCTGCGCGCGCTCGGCGAAGCACAGCAGAACGTCGAGTTCGCTCAGCGCCCCGGCGCAGCGCTTCAACGCTTCGAGATGCAGATTCAACTCGTCCAACACGCTTTCGTACAGCGCTTTCTCGCGCGTCAGCGACCGCTCGCGCGCGGACAGCACTTTATCCTCGAACGCTTTGAGTTCTTCGGTGATGTAGCGCTCGGCGCCGGTCAAGGTTTGGCGGCGGCTGTAATGCACCGGCGCTTTGTCGGCCTGGCCTTTGCTGATTTCGATGTAATAGCCGTGGACGCGGTTGTAGCCGACCTTGAGCGTCGGAATGCCGCTCGACGCGCGTTCGCGTGCCTCCAGATCGACGAGGAATTGATCGGCATGCGTGCTGAGCCGGCGCAATTCGTCGAGTTCGGCGTCGTACCCGTCGGCGATGGCGCCGCCGTCGCGCGCCAACAGCGGCGGCTGCGGCGCGATCGCACGGCGCAACCAGTCCGCCTGCGCATCGTGTTCGCCCATTTCCGCGCGCAAGGCGTTCAAACGTGGGGAATCGGCGACTGTCAGCGTCTCGCGTACGCTCGGCAGCAGCCCCAGCGCATCGCGCAGCGTAGACAGATCGCGCGGGCGCGCGCTGCGCAAGGCGATGCGCGACAGAATGCGTTCGATATCGCCCAAACCGCGGAACGCGTCGCGCAAGTCGCCATCGAGGCGACGTTCGATCAGCGTGCGCACGGCGTCGTGGCGTTCGCGCAGAACCCGGCGGTCGCGCAACGGGCGATGCAGCCAGCGTCGCAACAGGCGCCCGCCCATCGGCGTGGCGGTGGTGTCGAGCACGCCCAGCAGCGTGTGCCGGGTGTCGCCGTCGATGCGCGTATCCAATTCCAAATGGCGACGCGTGGCCGCGTTCATCGCGATGGCCTCGTCGCCGGTTTCCACGCGGATCGCGGTGAGATGCGGCAGGCGTTGCTTCTGGGTCTCTTCGACGTAACCGAGCAGTGCGCCGGCTGCCGCGACCGCCAGCGCGCCTTTGCAGGGCAGGCCCTCGTCGATGCCGAACCCGCTGAGGTCGTGGACGTCGAAGAAGCGCAGCAGTTGCCGACGGCCGGTGTCGGCGTCGAATAACCACGGCGCGCGACGGCGCAGGCCGGTGCGGGTGGCGATGCCCGGCGGCCAGCCCTCTTCATCGGGCAGCAGCAGCTCGGCGGGTTCCAGACGGGCCAGTTCGGCTTCCAGCGCGTCGTCGCCGATCACTTCGCTGACCAAAAAACGACCGCCGGCCAGATCGGCCCAGGCCAGCCCGTACCCGGTCTGCTTGGCCGAGGTCACGCGCGCCACCGCCATCAATAAGGTGTCGCGGCGGTCTTGCAGCAGGGCCTCGTCGGTCACCGTGCCGGGGGTGACGATTCGCACCACCTTGCGTTCGACCAAGCCCTTGGCCAGCGCCGGATCGCCGATTTGCTCGCAGATCGCTACCGATTCGCCCAGCGCGACCAAGCGCGCCAGATAGCCCTCGTAGGCGTGGACGGGCACGCCGGCCATCGGGATCGGTTGCCCGGCCGAGGCCCCGCGCTGGGTCAGGGTGATGTCGAGCAGGCGTGCGGCTTTGCGGGCGTCGTCGTAGAACAGCTCGTAGAAATCGCCCATGCGAAAGAACAGCAGCACGTCCGGGTGCTCCGCCTTGGCGGCGAAGAACTGGCGCATCAGGGGCGTGTGTTCTGCTCCGTCCTTGGGTTTTCCGGGTTTTTCAAAAGATTCAGTCATTTAAAGCGAATTTCGAGGGTGTGGATGGGTGGATTCGGGAGCGAGTGGGAGTGCTTGTGAATCCATTTTGTAGCCGTCGTGTAGCCAAATCACTGCAAGTCTCCCAGGTGTGGCAGAATTTGGCTACAGCGGCCGATCTGGCCGGGGCGCGTGGCGAGATGCGGAGGGCGTTGCGATGGGGCTCAAACTGAAATTCACGCCGGATCAACTGCGACAGCTTCGCAGCAGCCAGCGGGCGAAGCTAGACGAGGCCGGTCAGCCGGTGGTGTCTGGAGCCAAGGGCTGGGCCACACTCGTCCCAAATCCCGAAGGGAAGGCGTGGCGTTTCCTCGACGGAAACGATGGAGCACCGGGTGGTTTCGGCGTCTACGTGGGGAAGACCAAGGCCACCTACGAGGTGCAGCGCCGCATCAACGGGCGGGTCATGCGGTTCGCCATCGGCGACACCCGCGAAATCAGCCTGGAAGACGCCCACCTGCGGGCGCACCGATTGCTGGTCGAATCAAAGCAGAAGGACGCGCATCCGCGCGTGGTCCAGCGGGACGACTTGTCCACGCAAAGCATCCGCCGGCTGACGGTGAACGGATCAATCCAGCTTTACCACGACATGCTCGCGCGCCGGGCTCGTCCGGCGACCGACTCCACCTTGAAGATGCTGCGCAATTCAATGGCTCGATTGGCGCGCCCAGAGGTGGGACTGGGCCATGTGGCCATCAAGGATCTGAACGAAGAGCAGGTGCTGAAGGCGTTTGCGGCCACCCGATTGTCGGCCGCGCTGCAGTCGAACCGGCTGAACGACGCGACCAAGCTCTACATGAAGGGTATCCAGCGTGTTGAGCTCACCGATGACGAGCTTCGCAAGCTCGGGGTGCAGAGCGAAGCGATGCGTGAGCGGGTGCGCGCGGCCGGTGTGAGCGCTGCCGAACAGACCTTCGCCACCGCGTTTCGCGCGGTGCGCTACGTGCTGGAGAAAGAGGCCCGTCAGGCGAAGAGCGCGGGCAGGGCGCCGTTGCTCGTCGGCAACGACTTCCAGGTGTTGTGGGAAGAGGGAAAGATGCGCGACGGGAAGCAGCTCCACGAGTATTACCAGAAGGCGCGCGTGCGGAACCCTCTGGGTCAGGAAGACAACACCTTGGGCCAGTCGATCGAATACCTGTGGGGCCGACGTTCCGCGCAGCGCGGTCAAAACGAGAGCGGGGTTTACTACCTGCTGACGACTCTTTTCCTCGGTGCCCGGCGCAACGAAACGGCGCAACTGGCGTGGTATGACCGCGTGCCGGAAGACCAGCGGCAGAGCGTGTCCTGGGTGTGGCTGGACGGCATGGACTCGAAGGTGAAGCGCGAGGGCAAGTCTGCCGTTAACCCCACCACCAAAAAGCCGGGGCCCCAGGTGTTTTTCGCCAAGACCAAGAACCGGCGCGACCACAACATGCCTCTGGGCCCGTTCTCCCTCCGCCTTATCCAGCACCGCTTCGAACGCCGACTGCCCCCCGGGGACATGCGTGGCCGCTGGGTGTATCCCGCCCGAAGCCAGAAGGCGAAGGAAGGCCATTACAAGGACAGCAAGGCCATCATGAAGGGGCTGGGCAAGCAATTGCCCGTCGAGTTCGGCCCCACGCCGCATGATCTGCGTCGCACACTGGGGCGCTACGCGGGCAAACTCCAGATCCCCGACCGCATCACCAGCCGGCTGTTCAACCACTTGCCCCCACGGTCGGAGGACGAAGACGAGGGGTCGAAGTCGTCTCGCCGCTACCAGGAGCCAGAATGGTATGAGCTCCAGGAAGCCCTGCACCGGGTCGAGCAGTTGATGGCGTCCAGCGCGCCGTCGTTCTACAACGAGCTCAAGCCGGTGGACTGGCCGATCCTCCCGGCTGTTGCACGCAAGTAGCAGCCGATACACTCGGGGCCATGGACGGCTCCTTCTCCCTCCAGCGCGATCCGCTGACCGCCTCGCCCCCGCCGGACGAGGCCGGCTGGCAGCGGGAGATCGACAACGCAAGGGCAGGCCACCCGCCCACGGTCAGCACCAAGGCGGCGGCCTACTACGTGGGGGTCCATTACAAGACCCTCTTGGCCTGGGTCAGGGAGGGTATTGGGCCGGTGCCGATCCGAAATCCGGTCAAACCCGGGACGACGGCGCTCAACCAGCGCATGCGCTTCTCGCTGAGCGCCCTCGAAGAATTCCAGCAGTCCCGATCGGGCGATGTGCTTACCCGCGGCGCCCGCACCGATGCCATGGCAGCTCAGCGTGAAGCGGATCGTCTGCACGCCGCCATCGAACGCAAGATTGCGGACGACCTGGTCGCGCGGGCGCGCGACAAGGCCAGGCGAGCGGGTGTCCTGAACTTCGCTTCGTTGGACGATTTGATCGATGCGCACCCGTGGGCGCGTATCGGCGATCGCCTTGTGGGACACGCTTGGGCGGTGGACGACGCCACTTTCCAGGAGGCGGGCGACGATTTGGTGGAAGCGACCTTGGAAGAGGCACTCGCCATGCCCTGGGTGAGCGAGGCGGCTCGCGCGCCTTTCGTCGACGCGTTTTTAGGCGTGCTTCGACGTATCGAGACGGCGCTGGAGGCTGCTCGCACGCGCCAACGGGCGCTCGATCTAGACGACAGATTGAGCGGTGCGACGGAAGGAAAGGGCCCGCGCCCGTTCGCGAAAGAGGACCGCACTTCGTGAAGCGGGAGCGAGATCCCAACATCCTGGGCTTGCCCGTCCGACCGGGCCGCCCGCGCGCCGATCCGCTCGCGTCGCCCAAGCTGAGCCCCGCCCAGGAGCGTGAGCTTGCCGACGCCGAGGCCGGCAAGTTGGAATGGGTCAGTCCAGCGGTGGCCGCCTACAAGCTGGGGATCACGGTGGACGCGCTCGCGAAACGGCGGCAACTCGACCACCCCGATACGCCACCGTGGAAGCAAACGACTCCGGGCGGGAAAGTGTTTTACCGTTGGGACTACTTCCACCGTATTCGGCCTGTGCAGCAGATAGAAGTCGAAGCACTGAGGCACGAGCTCGGTTTGGTGAAAGGAGACCTCGCTTCAATGAAAGAGCTGGTGCTCGTGCTGCTGCGGCATACAGGGTTGTCCCTTGATGCCTTGCGCACGATGGCGAATTGGACTTTGGATGAGCGCGGACGACTGATTGGCTATGCGCTGTTGGAAGCGGGGAAGACAGTGGTCGGTTACACCTGGCTGGAAGCCTTGGATCAGCCTTGGGCCAGCGAAGCTGTCCGGGCCCCTTACGCCGCTGCTGTGCTGGAAGTGCTGGCTGAAGTTCGGCTGCGTGTGGAGCTATCGAACGGCTAAGGGTCAGAAATTCAAACCCCGAAAAAAACGGGATTTTTTGAGGCTTATGCGCTGCGAAGCTGGAAATGTTCCAGCTTGGAGTTCCCAGTAGGCTCCAAGGCTGCCCTGCAGGCTCCACCTCGCACACTTCGGTGCGAACTGGAGCTTTCCCATGAGCAATACCAAGAATTCGGTGCCGGCTCGCCGGCGCGCCACCACGCATCGTTCGACCCGCAAGACGGCACCGACGCTGCCCGCCACGCGAACAGCCCAGAAGAGGCGCGCATGCTTCGATCGCAACCCGCCGGGCGCGACCACCACCACTTGGCTGACGCCGCGCCGCTACATCGACGCCCTCGGGCCCTTTGACCTGGACCCATGCACGCCAGACGTCATGCCTTGGTGGACTGCTGCGCGCATGTTGACGAAGGCCGATGACGGACTGGCGACCCCGTGGCCGCCCGGTGCGTTCGTGTGGCACAACCCGCCTTACGGCCGCGGTCAGGAAGTGTGGATGCGAAAGGCCGCTGAGCATGGCCACGGCATCACGCTCGTGCTCGCGCGGCTGGATACGCAATGGGCGCACGACTGGGTTTTGAATCACCAAAACACAACCGCGATCGCCTTCCCTAGGGGGCGCATCGCGTTCTGTAAGCCGGATGGCTCGGCTGGAGCTGCTTGTCCAGCGCCAGCGATGTTCGTGGCCTACGGCAACGAGGCCGCTAAGCGTCTGGAGAACGCCGTAGCTTCCGGTGCAATCCAGGGCGTGTTCTTCGCGCTCGGCAAAGTGGCGCCCTAGTCCGCTCTTGCTATACGGCGCCACTCCTCGCGCAGCAGTGTCGTGTAGCGCTCGCAATTTGTTGAATCATCACGGAAAAACGTCGTGCGCTATATGGCTATACGGGAATTCAACTTTTTTACAAAAACAATTTAGTTAAACCGGAAAGTCACAAGAAGATTCGTTGGCTAAATTCTTTTCCAAATTTCTCAAATTCTTGATGTAGTCGTATAGCGAGAGGGATATGCAGGAATGTAAGGTCACAAGAATCAAGGGGTTGTGACTGCTATACGGCCGTGCTGTATGAGGCGTTTGCTGTATGGCAGTGGTGTAGTGAGGTGCGGCTTCGCCGCAACTTGTTAGGAAAGAAAAGACAGGCCCGGGTCGCTGCTCGGCCGTTGATTTGTTAGGGAATAAAAATATCGATCATGCCTTGACGCAGCAAAATTTTCCGCTTGGATGGAGTGTGTAAGACGCATGTCGTTCACTTCAGACCGAGATCCCGCCATGGAAATTCCCACCCCAGATCGCCCCCGCAAAAGCGCGCTTATTCAAGTGCGTGTCGAGCAGCCGTTGGTCGCTCGCTTGCAACTCGCCGCAGCCGTCAGCGGCGTGAGTTCGAGCGACAAGCTGCGTCGCATCCTCGACGCCGCCTTGCCTCCGCTTCCCGAAAAGCAAGCGGCCTAAAAACGACAAACCCCCGCCGGTCAGGGCGAGGGTTTGCAATGGAGCAGAAAATGAACACCACTACGGTGCCTGGCAACGGGCGCACTGTCAACCCAACGCCGGCGTTCAGGCCGGACCGCGTGTCCGAGCGCCCGAGCACGCGAACCAATGTTGCGTCTCTCGATGACGCCCGCGCACAACATCAGATCGATCGAGAGAGCAACTGGCTGCTGGAGCACCGCATCGACGGGCGCACCAACAAGCCCAAGCCGCCTTCGATTCCGCACATCTACGCGCAGCAGTTGATGCGCAGCGGCCACTGGGCGTCCTTGTCCATGGCGGGCGAGGGGGAAGTCATCCACCGGTGGACCGGCATCAACTGGGCGGCCGTGTGCGATTCGGACGGCGATGCACTGGCCGCCCAGTGGGTGGAAAAAAATGTTCCGCACGCGGCGGGTTCGAAGCAGTCGGAGGGCTGCTGGTCGTGGTCGCGCAAGCGACTTCGACTGGAAAAACCGCTGCCAAGGCTCGATCCCATGCGCTCCATCGTGCCGTGCGCGGACCACTACATCGAAATTTTACCTAAAGGATTTCGGGTGCTGGCGCCAGACCCGGCACTCGGTCTCACGCACGCCGTCAAAGTCCGTTGCAACGGGGCGCCCGGCAGTTCCTACACACCGAGGCTGCTTCCAGACCACTCGATGTTTGGACGCTTTTTGCGCCACGCTTTCGACAACGCTGCGGTCTTGGCCTTGGTCCAGGAGCATTGCGGCATGACCCTGCTGCCCCGCAGCTACTCGCGTGCCGCGTGGTGGCATGGCGCTGCGGGCTCAGGCAAATCCACCTTAGCCGAAATCGTCGAGGCGATGCAGGGCCACGTCGCGCGCTTGAACCTGGAAACCTTGGGCGACACGTTTTCGCTCGAACCGCTGATCGGCGCGAACCTGATTTTGGTGGACGAGGTGGAGTGCGAGCGCTGGGCCGAGGGCCGGTTCAAGACCTTGGTTTCAGGAAACGGCATCGGTATCAACCGCAAGCACCAGAAACAGCTCGCTTCGTATCGGTCGTCGGCCAAGTGGATCATCACATCGAACAGCGAGCCCTTCATCCGAGACAAGAGCAACGGCGTGTGGCGGCGTCTCGACGTCGTCCATTGGAAGCATGCGGTGCGCCCCGACCGGATGAACCCGACTTTGGTTCAAGACATCCTCGAGCGCGAGGGCCAATTGGTCCTGGACTGGATGCTCGAAGGCGCGCGGCGCATCGTCGAACGCGGTCGCGCGTTGGCCGATCACGAGCACCCGGAGGAGGTGCGCAACGCCAAGCGCGAAGCGCGGCACAACTCCGATCAAGTCGCCGCGTGGATCGATGCCGAACGCGTGGAGGTCGAAGCCGGTCATTGGATGCCGATGCAGGCGGCCTTCAACCGATTCAAGGCGTTCTGCGAGGAGCGCGGCCTTCAGCCTTACGAAATTCTGACCTCACGTCAATTTTGGAACGGCATGCGGAGCGCTGGCTTGGCAGGTGGGCACATGAGCAACCGCCAAGTCGACGGCAAACAAACGTGGTGCCGCGAACTGACCGTTCGAGGCTGCAACGTCGATGCGGTGTTTCGCACGCCCGGCGCGATTCGTGAGCCGATCCCCGATCTCCCGACGGGCTGCGAGGAAGACGTGCCGGCCGAGAAACCTGCAGCCCGGTGCGCCGCGCGATCGGTGGACCCCGTCCCCATCGCCCGGTCGGAGCCGGTAATGGTCAACACCGCAAGCTCAGACGGTGGGCTGGACCCGCTTTACCACGCCCGCGCGTCCAAGCGCGATGCATGCCACGGTGGGATTCCCGAGTGGCCGCCAGCGGGAGTGCTGTGATGAGCCGACGCCTCGACATCGTCCATGCCGGCGGCACCTTCCACTTGGATCGCTTTCGGGCGGTGGGCGCTGGCCCGCTCAAGCAACTGGACGGCCAACTGGTGGAGGTGCGCACCCATCCCCGTTGGCTGGGCGTGCATTTCATCGAGCGCCGCCCCGGCAGCCCGCCCGCCCTCATCCACATCAACCTGCGCGATGAGCGCGAGCCGCTGGCGGCGGCCCGCCAACGCCTGGCCGCTATCGTCGAGGGCAGCGATCCGCTGGCGGCGGCCGCCCTTCGCAAAGATTTTCCCAACGAGTGGGAGCAGGCCGCCGCGCGGGGCGAGCGTCCCGCAGTCCTAGCATTTTGTTGAAGCAGGGCGCGTTGGACGACACGCTTCCGGCTGCGGTCAGCCGGGCCCCTTGCGCGTTAAGTGGCTTTCCCTACATTGAGTAACACGTCTTGGAGATCGACAATGCAATCTCTCACGGAAATGTCGGGCGCCCAGTTCAACGCGGCGGTAAAGGCTCTGCAGCGATATGAACGTCGCCAGACGCGAGGGGAAAATCCCGAGGGTCGCTTGGATGGCGTGCGTTGGTATCCGCTAGGGCGCGACGCGGAAGTCATGACTCAAGTGCGGGCTCCCTCTCGAGCCTGGCCATGGAGTTATCGAGACGCGTGCCGGTCATTGGCCCACTGCGAACGATTCGAGAACGCCGAGCACGCAAATGTGCTGGAAATAAAGCGGCACCTGAAGCAAGCTGGAATCACAAGTGCTATCGACGAGAGAGCAGAATCGTTTTTTTCGGCGGTCAGCGCATCTCATCGATTGCATGAGTGTTTGCCCCAGGGCGATGCATGGATGCCTCCTGTCTCGCATGCGGGTAGGCATTCGTCCCAGTTGATCTACACGAGCGGAGCAGATATCCAAGAGCATCATGCGATGCGACAACGCGCTCGGCTTTGACTTCTCCTAACAAGCTGAGTCCACGCCGGTCCTTTGTTCCAGTCGGGATTGCCAAATCTCCGAGATTGCTTGAACCGACTTGAAGTCATTTCCCTCGATGAGGGTGGAGAATCCTATGAAGTTCCCGACACTAAGCCCTTCTCATCCTTCCCAACAACGCATTCCCGCCGAGCTACTGCATGACGCGATCGCCGATCAGGATTCGGCGCGCGTCGCTTCGTTGCTTGCGGACAAAATTGATCCAAACGGATTCTTTCTAGGAACGCCACTTGAAACCGCTATAAGCCGTGGGTGCGTCCCCGAAATTTTGAATTCACTGATCAAAGCCGGTGCCGATGTGAATGCGCCCAATAGATACGGTCTTGCGCCATTGCATCAAGCCGCCCGTGACCACCTCGCCGTCGGCATTTTGATTGCGGCAGGTGCTGATGCGAATGCTCGCTGCGAGCTTGGGAGAACACCACTTCATGTTGCAGCATCTTGGCGTGCCGCACATTCCGTGGCGGCAATGGTTGCTGCAGGCGCCGACGTGAATGCCACCATGAAAGATGGTTGCACTCCCCTCCACTTGGCTGCAGATGTGCGACGCTTGGCTCCAGATGTGCGACGCGATGATGTTCGTTATGGCGGCCATGTGGGGGCTGCAAAATTGGTTGACACCGTGGTCGAACTCCTCAAGGCAGGCGCCGATCCAGGTTTGTTGGACGCGGAGGGGCGGCGTGCCGAAGATGTGAAGAATGGAAATAACGAGGAAGAGCGCGCTCTTTGCGCGCGTGTTCGTGCCGTATTCGCCGCCCACCGCCTCAACTCAAAGCTACCGCCCTCTGCGACGTGGGCGCCGCCGAAGGCACACGCCGGTCAAATCGACGCAGCATGCAACACCGCGGGCGACACTGCGGCGCAAGACCAACAGCCCATGCGACAGCGTGCGCGACTTTGATCTTTCCTAACAAGCTCGGCTTACTGCGCGCTTTGTTTCATTCAAGAGGGCTTGCCAAATCCGCCATGCGATCAATGCTCGATGGAACCCCATCGAGTCATCGCCCATGGATCACCTTGAAATTCGCGACGCTGCGTTCCTCGAGGACGCGATCGACCCCGCTGACGCTTGGCACGCGGCGGGCCGCTTCTTGGTCACTGCTCACCGTGGTGCCGTTGCCATCCGGCTCTATGAAGGGCCCGACGACGCGGATGTGAAGCTGGTTTCTCGCGACCAGGTGTTGGAACTCGTCGGCCGTGCCATCGAAGAGGGGCGCGAGGTGCGCATCGGAGTAGCGCCGTGAGCGAGATGAATCGGCACGAACGATACGACCACGAGGTCGTGGCGCGGCTGATTCAGCAGATGGAGCAGGGCACGTCCCCGTTTCAAGTGCTGTGGGATCGCGAAGCTGGAACCGGCTTCTCTTCGCCTTACAACCCATCTAGCGGCAAGTCCTACCGCGGCGGGAACCTCCTCCACTTGTGGTGCGCACAGCAAGAGCACGGCTACAGCGACAACCGGTGGCTTACCTACAAGCAGGCGGCCGCGCTCGGCGCGCAAGTTCGTGGAGGCGAAAAAGCCACCTGGGTGAAGTATTGGGACTTTCCCGACGAGCATGCACCCGCACCTGCCGGAGAGACCGAAGACGAACGCGCCAAGCGGTTACGGCCAAAGGTGTTCTACGCGGCCGTTTTCAATGCGGATCAAATCGAGGGCATACCGGCCCGCACGCCTCGATCAGACGTGGTGTGGGAGCGCGACGACTGCAAGCGCATCCTTGATCGGTTGGGCGTGCCGGTTCACCACGGCGGTAACGACGCGTATTACGTCCCGAGCAGCGACGAGATCTACGTGCCACAGCAGGCGCAATTCCACTCGGAATCCGCCTACTGGGCCGTGCTGCTCCACGAGGGTGCTCACGCAACCGGACATCCCAGCCGTTTGGCGCGCGACCTCACCGGCCGGTTTGGCACGGAGAGCTACGCGAAGGAAGAACTGATCGCCGAGACGGCGAGCCTGTTGCTTGGCGAACGGTTGGGCATCGGCTTCGACTTCGGGCAGCACACCAGCTACGTTCAACACTGGATCAAACTGCTGCGAGACGACCCCCGGGAACTCTACCGGGCAGCGGCTGCGGCGGAAAAGGTGTGCGAGCACCTGGGCGTTCACGCGCTGGTGCGCGAGCCGCTGAAAGCCGTGGAGCAGGTTCATGAGCATGGGCAGACTCCGGTCGCAGTAGAGGACAAGTTCCAGGCCGCGCGCGGCTCATCCGCGAAGGTGAAATCAAGGGCGAAAGACACGGCCATGGCGATGTAAAGGACTTGCGCGTTGGTGTCTGTCGGGTATGGGTAGGTGCAACATCCCTTTGAGATCCCGCCTTGGCCCCCAACGCATCGCCGATGAAACCCTCGATTCGCAACCGTCGCGACGCGATTCGGCGCCTCGCCGCCACACACACGGCGAGTGCCATCGCACGCGCCGTGGGCTACCACAAGACCGTCGTCCACAGTGACTTGCGCGCGATGGGGATTCGCGCTCAAAGGCGCACGCGGAGCGGCTCGCAGCGTGTGCGTGAGCGTTGGGCGCAAGTAGCCTTGCTGTTGAAGAAGGGCGAGCCGGTCGCATGCATCGCCCAAGCGTTGGACGTTCCGCGGCATACGGTTCGCAACGACCTCTTTCAGATGCGTTTGCGCGGGATCCTGCCGCCTTCTAACTCAAGCCATTGCAGTCCGTTACGTTGGAAGGCTCGCCTGCAAGATCTGCAGACCGGGATTTCACTTGGCCACTCGCTCCGCCGCATGGGACGCGACCTGGGCGTCTCGGCCGAGACGGTGCGCATTTGGTTGCTGCAATCGGGCCTTCGGCCGGTGCGGACTCGGTGATCGGCTGGCGCGGCACTTGGCTGTTCGGCAACGAATTGCCTTTCCAAGGCGTGTCTGGCCTGCTGCCCATGACGCCGGAGATCGAACGGCTGTATCGCGCCTGCCTGCGCGCCCGACCGGGCGACGGAACGATCGACGCCGAACTGGACCGCTTGCGAATGGCCTCCAACAAACCAGAGCAGGTTAATGCGGCGCGGGGTGATGATCCGATGGACGCTTGCAGAAAAGGGCCAAGGCACGTGCATGAGGGCGACTTCGGCGAATACTGGGCAGAGCACTGCCGGTGGAATCCTGTTTGATAACACTACATCCGTTCGATGTCCCGCGGCGGTGCCGACGCGGGTGCTAGGCGATCATCCAATCGCTCGCCGACGAGTTGGGATCTCACGGCCAGCAAAACGGCGCGGGCGTCTGAGCTTTGCGCCGCAAGCGTGGCTTTGCTGATCACTGCCCCTGCTGTAATTAGAATTCGGATGATTTCCGGTTGGCCCGCGTAAGCTGCAGAAACTGCCGCAGACGATAGCTTGCGGCGGGGGTAGGCGAAATCCTTCACCAGTTCACGGCAGACGTCACTGTGCCCAAAACGGGCCGCCAATTCGAGCTCGTCCGCGCCTTCCCGATTGTTGCGCTTCATTCGCATGGCACCAGCGTCCAGCAACGCCCGGCAGATTGCGGCATGGCCCCTCAGCGCAGCCAAGGGAAGGGGCGTGTAAGCAGGCCGCTTGCTGCGCTCGTTCGGGTCTGCCCCGTTGGCCAGCAGCTTACAGACACGCGCCAGATCGTCCGAGTCGACCGCTGCGAGTAGAGGGTAGGGCTTGAAGCGTGCCATCAAACTGATCCTGACCTGTGCCCGGGCGCAAAGGAGCGTTCGAAAGGTGCGAGATCAGGGGGTGAGATCATGGGGCATCCGGACGGTGGGCCGAGGATGCCCTCATCCTCGCCGACGGGCCCATGGATTTCAATGCGGAATGTGCTTACCGCCAGCACGTTCGGATGGGGTTGCGCGTTCCTTGGTCTGGTTTATTGCTAGAGGTGTCCAATCCCAGCCTAATCCCCGCCCGGAGGTCTGCATGAAGCCCGTTTGCTTTGCCGTATTTTTGTTCGCCCTTTCGCCGCTTTGCTGGGCACATGGTTCGGAGCGGATTGAGATCCTTGCGGATAGGCCGATTGCATACATGGTCAGCCAGGGACGGTGTGAAATGACCGGTGCGGTGATAGTAGGTGAAGCGCCAGCGTCAGGTGTCACCATCACGCTGAAGAGGGGCGATATGATCGTCGCAAAGGCACGAACCAACCCCCGTGGAATCTACCGCGCCGAGTTTTCGGCCATCGCTGGCGATACGATCCAAGAGGCGTCCCTTTCTGTCCCGCCCTCAGTCGGGTCGCGTGCCCTCGTGCGCCTTGATTCGTCGATGACAAAGCCGACCGCCACGTGTAAAAACGTGGCAATCACCGTTGGTGAAGTGGATCGCATTTGAGAGGGCCGGTGCCAAAGCAATCACAATGGCGGATGGACCGACACGGTGCTGCAAAAGTGCAGAGCGGTCATCAATTCACGTTCGAGGCCCGAAGTCAGACATCGGCGCGTTGCGGTGGCGTGCTTGATCAAGTTTGCGTCTCCGCGAAACGTGCTCTCGCAGCATCGATTGTCCACGAAGTGATCTGCGCTCACTTGAAGGCGCGCGCTCAGCAGGCGCGCCAGTCTGAAACCCAACGACAAATCTCGGTGGAGAAGCCGCGCAGAGTGTGGGTGACAGCCGGTCTTTGCGAATTGTTGGCTGCATGGAGAGAAAGGTCTGGCGACTGGCACCTTGGTAGGTGCTTCAGTCGGGCGGAGCGTATCGCCACGCCGGCTCGCTGCCCAGTTCCTCGCCCTTCATGAAAATCCGGGAATCTTCCAGGAATGGCTCAGGCATTCTTGAGGCGTAGTCTGCGGTTTCGTCGATCGTCCACGACTTCGATTCAGCGGTGTGGGTCAGGAGGTAGTGAGTTGTGAGGGCACCGATCCTCGAATTGAAGCGAAAGCTGGTGATTTGCTCTCGGATCCGTTCCCTGCGCAAGTCAGCCGCGTTCGCATCCCGCTCTGCGTCCACGGCGATATGCGCGGCGCCCAGGGCACAGTCCCGAAGCTGCTGGTCAATCTCGGCCAACTTGGATCGCACGTGGCGTGCTCTTGCGTTGACCGATCCGGGGTTTTCAGTGTTCCAGCTGCACAGCGCAATCGATCGGAAACTGTCTAGGTATCGCGGGTCGTCGTCAAGCGAAACACCTTGAGCACCCATCAGGACGCGCTGAGACGGGACTACCGTTCCAGTGAAGAGGCGAAACAGCTTGGGGCCGACCAACAGACTGCTGTCGCGCGTGTCGTCCTCGATGGCCCGGCGGTTGCCTTGCGTGATTCTGCCTCGTGCAAACGCATCGCTCCAGGAATGCTCCGTAGCAGTTGCTTTGAGGGCGGCTTCCATGTGCTCAACGAGATAGGTTTCTGGGATCGCTTCCAGTGTGGCGAGAAAAACCACATCCAGATGCACAAAGGCGCCCCGTGCTTCGGCGAGGCTGCATGCCTGTGCGAACATGCCTCTCACCCTTGCCGTTTCCAATCTTTCGTATTCGCCGACTCTCAGTCGCTTGCACTCAACCTGCGCGGTGACCCGTCCCGCCAAGAGTTCGATGTCCGGTGTCCTGCGATCGGACTCGGGGATAAACCGAAGTTGGTAGCCTTCCATCAGATATCGCGCGGCGGTGGCCAGTTCTAGCAAGTTGCCTTCTGGGTGCTCGTTCCGCGCATTAAGGAACGCTCGCGCTCGTTCTTCTGCGCCCTCACTTCGCACGAGGAGAGGTAGGGCACTCCCGATGAGCTTTAGGAATGGGACGGTTCGAGAAGCGAGCCGCGCGTCGAAGTAGCGCCTATCGCAGATCAGTGCATCAGCCTGGACTAGGATACCGGCGGGGAGATCGCCGGATGGAAGCAGGTCCATTGGGTCAGGCCAAAGCATGGTTCCAGCGGAAGGCAAACAGGCATTTGCGAAATGCTGCTTTGCCTCTCGGACTCTTCGGGCAAGGTCGGGGCCTGCCACGCGGTGCATCCAGGCGAGCGCTCGTTCGACGTCTGGATCAAGTTCAATGCCTGTCAGCATGATGCGTCGGTGCCTCCGTGTGTTGCTTGCATGCTTCTCATCCATGCGTTGACGCATCTTCCCTCTCCTGCGCGCACAGTGTGATGTGGTGCTGAGCGATGGGTCCTGTAGGTGTTCACTGATCGAGCTTCGTGTGTGGGTGTTACCGTCGGACTGCCCGTGTCGCAAGCAAGCGCGCGGGTGTCGAAATGTTGGCGAATGCAACTATTTTGGTGCGGTCGCCAACGCACTTATCAGGGTTCCACACAAGGAGATGGTCATGGTCATTCAGGGTATTCGTTTCACGGTTGCAACCGTTCTTCTACTGCTGGCGATGATGCTCGCCAGTCCGGCGGCCCATGCGCAGATGAGCGGTGGCGGGGATGCACCAAAGGCAGCCAGTGGGCTTGGGCAAGCCATGCCAAACGCTGTCGATTTGGCAAGCGATCCCGCGTGGCAAGTTTACGAGTTCGAGCGGGATGGCATTCGCTACTTGCAAGTGAACGACACCGCCAACACGGCGCGCGTCGCGATCGGGCAGATTGGCGAAACGGCATGGGTGCTGCCGATCGGGCGTGATGCGGATCGCGTTTCGATCCAAACAAACACTCAGCTGCCTGCGACCAGTCGTGTTGTCTATCGAGACAGCGAAATTGAGGTCGTCGTTTATCGGCAATTTGATCAGGATCGGTGGGTCGTGAGGCCGCGCGCATCATCGTATTGACCGAGCTGATTAGGTGCAGTCCTCGGAGAGAAGGACGCTGATACGGTGCGCATGGCGGCGCACATTGCCGCCATGCGCACTGACCCGCGCATTCAGCAGCAGCGAGGCAGCGGTGCCCGCTTGGCTGACTTCGGCCTCCCCCGGATTGTGAGCCGAAACCGAAAAATAGACACCGCAACGCCGGCTTGCGCGCCAAACGCGCATGCGGATGTGAAGTTCTTCCGGCTTCCAGTCGCACATCAGCACGACCGCGCTACAGAGGCATCGATAGGCCGCCAACTGCAGCCCCACCGTCAGGATTTTGGGGTTGCCGTCGTCGAAGCGGATGAAGACGTGCGTGCCCGCTGCCCAGAAGTCCTCGAATGCCTGGGACTGAACGACAGCGAACAGCCCCTTTTCTTCTATGCCGATGGGGTATAGAGCCAGCGAATGCTCGTTGAAGAGTTGACGTTGTTGCGCGCCGCTATTGTTGAGCGTGAAGGCTTCTTCGTGTTTTCCCTGCGTCTTGAGCCAGCGCACAAGTTCGCGCCGTTCGTCATCCAGCAGAATTTGGAGCTGCGCCATATAGAGCACTTGATCGCGCAACACGCTTTCGTTTGAGAGCAGCGTGATGCGAGAAATCTTCTTTGCTTCCGCTTCGGCCACGCCAGCATCGACGGCCTTCTCGTAGTGCGACGTGATCCGCGTTCCCAGGATGAGGAACACGGACGCGGCGATCGACAACCCGATCTGTGCCAAGAACACGGTTTCGTCGTAAGGCGCTGGGGCGCCCGGTATTCGGGTATAGCTCATCGTCTGCGCGATACCGACATTGACGATCAAGACGCCGACGGCTGCACCGAGCCAGCCGTGGTAGTAGGTCAGGAACAAGGCCGGGCAGATCATCAGCATCAAGATCGCCTTTCTGCCCACTTCGCTTTCTGTCTGCCCATGCTCCAAAAAGGCGAACATCGCCGCGATCGAGAACCCGGCGAAGGTGATGTCGCGGACCACTCGACTCACGGGTCCGACATGCTGGCGTCTGTTGATCCAGACGAGCACGGGAAGCATTCCCATCAGCGCGCCCAGGTAATTGCCAAGGAAGCGGGTGGTGAAGAACGCGATCGTCGCATTCTCGGCGGGGCCGCCCAAGATGGCGTTGAGCCCCACCGTGCAAACGCTGCCCCAAGCGGCGAAGCAGGCGGCGGCGATGGGGAGTTGGCGAGTGATCGCCTGCACATTGGTGAGTTTCTTTCGTATCAAGTAGGGCGCGATGGAAACCCCGGCGATCAAAGCAAACGGTCCAAAGTAAACCCAGATCGCACTGTTCTTGTCGGCGATGGCAAGCCGCCCATACATGACCGCGGCGGCATCGCCAACGAAGACGAATGGCCAGTAACGGAGAGGTAGGAAAAACAGGCAGACGGCGCGCAAGCCGGCCGGAAGCGCCCATTGGTCAAACGAAAAATAGCGCAGAACAAGATAAGCAATGCAGTAGACGATGCTGAGCGCTATCCCCTTCGCGATCATCCTTCCTTTGGCATCGTCCACGCACTGCTCCCTGTTCCTTGGTGTTGTTCGGCGTAACGTCCTAAATTACCGGACGCGGCTCCGCGTCAAGTGCCTGCCGCATTCTAGGCGCAAACGATCCCGTCAAAGCCAACCGATCACCATTCCGAGCAGTTGCAGTTCCGGCAGTTCGGAGATGGGAACAGGGGTCCTTGTCTTCTCTTCGTTGTCGCCGATGAGCACCCAAGCGTCCCGGCGAATCGAAATGCGGCGGATGTCGGGCCGCCCCCAAAGCGAGTAGGCGTAGATCCCGCTATCGACAACATCTTCGAGGCGCGTGGCGCTGGCGTCTACCAAAACGACGGCGTGGCGCTTGATCTCGGGCTCCATCGACCGCGATTGTTGCGTGATCCAGCGGACGTTCTCAATGGGGGTCGCCCCCAATTCTCGCCGCAGTATCAGTTCGGGCAGCCACAGGCGCTCCTGCTCGTCGGCACGGCCAAACCCTGGAAGACGTTCGACGACCCTGTGCCCCGCAGGTGGGTTCGCCCATGCGTCAGGGGCTTTGACGCCGGAAGTGATGACGCCGGATTGCAACAGTTGATCGTAGTGCGGGCTGATGGTTTCCGGCGGAACATCCAATAGCTTCGCCACTTTGACCGCATGTTCGGCCGGGATCGGCCGCCGGCCGCTCCGCCATTGCGCGATGTTGTTGTCGATCGTGCCGACCTCCATGGCGAGCGTCCGGCTGCGGATGCGCGTGTGGTCCATCGCGGCGACAAAGGCCTCGGTGTATTTGTTCATGTCAGCGATCCTACTCGACCTGGGAAGGGCCGACGCTAAATAAATGTTGACATCCGCAACTGCAAATGGCAATGATTGCGCCCCACAGAAGGGGCCGGTCCGCCCAGCCCCCGGGATCGCCAGACACGGAGGTGCCGCATGCAGGTCGAAACATGCCGCGTTGGGGGCACCTTGCGCCTCAGCGACCGCTCGCGGATCGTGATCCACGGCCGACAAGGCTCCCGCGTTTGCTTGGGTGCGACGGTGCCCGCAGGCACGGAACTGATCCTCGGCGGAGCGAGCGTTCGCGCGATCGCCGGAAAAATCGGAGTGTGGACTTACCTGTTCTCCCTCCAGGCCCTGCGCCGCTTCATTCTCGGCGAGTTCGAGGTGCGCGTCTGGCTCCCCGGCGAACTGGTGCCTCACGCGGCCGGCTGCGAAGACTGGTTGCACATCGGGGTCACGCCCGTGTCCGCACTGCCTCCCCCTCACATGGTTGCCCCCTGGTCAGCCCCCGTCACCCCTGCATCTCCCCTGTTGCAGGTCGAGGACGACGGGGGCTGGCTTCTTTCCCGGAGCGCCTGATGCCCGTCCTGGACTGTATGGTAGGCGAAGCATTCCGGATCGGCCGAGACATCGACATCCATCTGACCGGGCGCGTGGACATGACCCTCTATGTCTTCATCGACGCTGCGACGCGGCACGAGTTGGGCGGCGTCGGCGGCATTCATGCGAGCGCGCCATCCGGTGTTCGGCGGTGTGCGCACGTTCTCGCGTTGGGCGATGGAGATGTATTCCTGGTCGGTCCGGTAGCCATCGCGGTAGAGGCGGTTCGGCTACAGATACCCGGAGCGCGTGCCTTGAGGGAAGTGCGCCTGCACATCACGGCGCCGGCGCCGCTCACGCTGGTCCGCCGTCCGCTGGCGCGACCTCGCCATGCTGTCCGCCGCTGGATCGGGGGTGGTTCGTGTTGGTCTTGACCCGTCGGGTCGGCGAAAGCGTTCGCATCGGCGACGGTGTGCGGCTGACCATCCGGTCGAAACTCCGCTCGCACCTCACGATCTCGGTCGCAGCCCCTTCCCACTTGGCCATCACCGACGATGACGACGTGTCGGTCAAGCCGGTGCGCCGAAGGCATCGCCGCGGCAAGCGGTATCTGATCGCCCTGCTGCTGGGTGACTCGTTGCGTTTCGGCGAGGAAATCGTCGTGTCATTCGGCGGGGATGCTTCGGGCGGGTGGCTGGGCCTCGCTCGCGGCCGGCAGGTTCGCATCGGCATCGATGCGCCGCGCGACGTGCCCGTGCATCGGGAAGAAATCTACCACCGGATCCGTCAGGCGCAGCAGACGTCGAGCGGGGAGCAGTGCTGATTGGGCAGACGACGGCAGGGACCCTGGGACGACGACAGAACCCGCACAGACGTCATGATCGACATCGTCCTATTCCTGGCAAGAGTGGCCTTGGGGATCGTTCTCTACACCTTTCCTTGAAGCTATCGCGTCGCAGGAGAGGCCATGCATAGCACAGACTAAGCGGTGCCGGGTCGCGAGCGACGCTGTCTCCGCATGGCTGGGTGCAAGCCTACGTAAGCCACTGAATCTAAACCAATAGCGCCCAGCACTAAGCTCTGTTGGGCATAATCTGCAAGCCTGCCGACGAACAAGGAAGCCGCTCCATGGCCCAACCGCCCGGGCGCGTCGACACCATCGACGCCGCCGCCCTCATCGCCGCCACCGACCGCGAAGGTCGCGTCGACCCGTTGGCGTATGAGGCCCAACGCCTCATCCTTCAGAATCAACGGCTGGGCACCGTGGACGCGGACGCCTTGGTCCGCGACCTCCAACTGTCTCCCGCTTTTGAACGGTTCGACCGGGACACGTTTCTGCGGGCGATCGACACACGCTTGGATTCGCCTGCTGCTCAGGAGCGCTTCGCCGAGGCGTTGGACACCGCTAACATCACCGACGGGTTTCTTGAGCGCAAGGGCGAACAGCTGGCCGAAGTTGTTGCAGAGGCCTACGGATACGCCAAGGGCAAGGTCGCTTGGGCAGACGAATACCTGACCAAGCAGATGTCTTGGTCTTATCAGCGTGCAGGGGAGGTCGAAAACGACCCGAACGCGACCGAGCTTCAGCGCCGGTCGGCGGGACTGGCGCGCGACGTCGTGGGCAAGGCCCAGGAGCTTTACGGCGAAAGTTCGGGTGGCATCGTCCACAGCCTGAACACGCTCAAGGGCTTCGTGGACTTGGGCGAGATGGGGTATCGTTTCACGACCGACGAGAACTATCGGGACTTGCTCATCTCGACGGCGAAGCTTTACGCCGCGCAGACCATGGACGACCCGAGCAAGCCGGTGCGAGATCTTCGCAACGCTGCCACGCAAGCGCTCGAAAACTGGGAGCAGGAATACAAGCAAGCCAAAGCCGAGGGGCGTGAGCGTCAGTTCCTGGGGGAGACCGAAGGAGCAGTCGGCGTCGAGCTTGCTGCGACGCTCATCCCTGTCTCCAAGCTGGGCAAATTCGGGAAGGTCGCCAACGCGCTCGATGCCGCGACCCCGGATGCGCTTGATGAGGTCGCTGAGCTTGCCGGGGACGCAAATCGCGCCCTGCGCCGTGCAGAAGGCGACGTTCCAACACCGCACCCGGGCGAGACCCTGGCCGAAGCCTCTGCGCGTAGCGCGCGAGCGGCAGAAGCCGCTGAGGACGTGCTTCGCGCAGAAATCCGTTTGTTCCGCGATGAAGGCAAGCTCGATCAGCTCATCGAAGCGGCGCACAAGACCGGCAATGTGGAGGGCCTTCTCCGCAGCGGCGAGCTGAGCCCAAAAGAACTCGCCGAAGTTCTGAAGCGCGATGCGACTGTCTTCGAAGGCAATGTCAAATACTTGGATGCAGTTTCGATCAGCACCAAGGGGGTCGATCTATCGACGCTGACGACGAAACAGTTGGGTGACATCGGTGAAGCGTTGCACACCTACGACTTGGTGAAGGCCGGCCACACCGATATCGTGTCCGTCAAGAACGCGTCGGGGCATGGGATTGATGTTGTCAGCCGAGATCCGACGGGAAAGCTGCAGTTCGATGAGGTGAAGGCGTCGGCGACTGGGCAGGCGAAAGGGCAGCGTGGCGATCCAGAGGAATTCATCGCTACCAGATTGGACCGTGCAATTGCGCAAGATCGTCATTGGGCTGAGCACAACGCGCAGCCCGGGCTTCGCGATGTCGCGTTTGGTTTGCGTGAAGAAATCACGGACCCAAATACCAATAAGCTGCTGCCGGATCTCAACGCGAAATGGGTTCAAATGAATCTTGGTCGCTCTCCGGGGTCGACCAAGCTGGACGTGGAGAAGACTGTCGAAGATTGGGTAAAGCCAGAGCCCAAGAAGCAGAGCATGCTCGAAACCTTCAGTCCTGATGATCAGGCCCTCCATCACCGAGTGTTTGGAAAGGCAAAAGAAAAAGGGTTGGACGACGACCGGGCCGAGAACCTCGCAGCACAAGGCTTGCTGGCCTTCAAGCAAGACCGACTGACGCGAAGCGCGGACGATGTGGGCATCTACGGCGATCGGCTATTCATCACCCATTTTTCGCATGGGTTCGGGCGCGACCCGAGCCACCATGTCAATCTTGAGATCGCGGCTGCTTCCGAGAAACCCGCGCAGGAAAGCTTGCAGCAGGCGGCGCAGCTTGATCGGCAGCAGGCACAGGAGCGTCTGGCGCAACAGCAAATCCAGCAACAGGATGGCCCCGATGGCCCCAGAGGCCCGACTATCGGGCCGAGGACTGTGTAATGACCAAGTTGAAGTGGCATCCGTCGCTTAAAAAGACATTCAAGGGCTGCGAGATATGGTGGCAGTCTGGGATGGTTAAAGAGAACAGGCGTGAAGCCATGTCGGCCCTCCTGTCGAAAAGTCTTTCCGAAGAAGGGAGGTTCAAGCTTCACCCATCAGCGCTTATGGTTCTTGCGCAGACATATTGCACCGAAGCCTGTTTGCTGGGAGCGAAGAACGAAGCCGATGCATTGGCGCGTCCGCTGCGAAATGGCGTTCAGTTTCGCGCGCTCGATTTTATGAAGGTTGCGACACGTTCGCTGCCGGGTGATGACTCTCAGCCGCTTTTGCCGTTCAAGAGCAGCTTGATGGCTGTCGGCCCGACCATGCTGTCGGATTGGACGTTCGGCCGTTTGTGTGCGTATTACCTAATTCAGGTCGCGCACAAGGACATGCGAATGAATGTGCCGGTAATTCGCAAGGAAGGCTGGGGCAAAGGCACCAACGATGCATTTTTGATTGCCCTGCTGTCCCAAGCCTATGGGATTGAAACGCACTACGCATCAGCGAAGCCGATGATCGAGGTGTATCGCCGTTTGCTGGAGGTCTGGCGGAGCACGGACCAAGAGGTCTTTCGCGCGGCAATGGCCGAAGCTGCCGAGTTCCATATCAGCCGGAGCAAGGGCTCTACAGATCGGATTTGGTATGAATTCGAGAGCTATTACGACAGCGTTTACCCCAGCGAACTTCTAGCAGTTCAAACCCTGCGTCAGCGCGATGGTTTGCCCGAATTCGAGACCGGGCACCTGCTCGTCGACACCCCGTGGTCGATCCTGCGCGACTTACCCGAATGTGAGCCGCATCCGTTGGCGCTCGCACTTGAGGCGCGGCTTCGCAGCGACGACCCAGAGTATTGGCGGTTTTGACGGGCGAGGGGCATAGCGGAAGTGGTTTGGGCCGGACGTTAGAACATCTGGGTTGAGAGGAGAGCGAGGGATATGGAAAAACTGCCGGTGAACCTTCTCGCGGACAAACTGAATTTGTTGGACAAGGCGCACGACTACCGTTTCTTGCTTCGTTTGATGGGTTTTGCTTTGGTTGTGGATATGCTGCTCGCTGCAGCAACGGGCACCAACCTTTGGACGTTCAAATGGTCCGACATCAGTGCGCGCCCCGGGCTGTTGCTGCTAGCCGTGGTCGCGTATGGGGTGGTCATGACGATCGGCGCCACCTTGGTGTCATCGGTTGCGATGGAAATTTTGGGCTGGATTGTGTCGCCACTGCAGTCCTGGCGATATCTTGAGCCCAAGCGGCCGGAGCCCGACCCGTTGCGCTATGTCAACTGGAGGGCGGCAGAAGATTGGTTGTCCAAGCAGACGGACGCCGCGCGTCGCGCGCCTGTCGAAAAGCAGATGGCCGAATGGATTGAAGACCGTGGTCGATGGTTCTCAGTCGTTCAAGCTGGTTGGGCATGTATCGCGCTGATCTCGGCCGGCTTTTGCATCCCAAATTCCGGAATCGATGCGCTTCGTGATTGGCACGTTTGGGCTCCTTTCGCGCTCTTGGTCGTTCCCCTCGTGCCGTGCGCTTACCACGTTTGGAGAGGAATGCCTGGGCACGGAATGATCGAGTTGCCGGAGTTGGCCGAAGCCATCTACCGAAAGAAATACCCACATTTCGCGTGGCGGAAGGATCCCGAAGGAAAGGAGTAAATCCGTGCGTAGGCACGCCAGTTGTAGGGGCCGAGAGCAGGACGCATAGAGCCCTTTTTGTTGCCCATTGGGGGGGGCTTGCGGGTTGCGGAGAATCTGATTGGATGGGGTGAGAGATAGCAAACCCCTACTCATAACTGAGTCGACCAAGACGAAACGTGCGCCCACTCTTGCCAGGAGCCCCCTCATGTATGGCTATTCGACCTCCAAACGCATCCGCGGACTGATCACCAACGCAGCGGTCGGGATAGCACTGCTTTATCTGCTTGACCTCGGCTTCAGTCGTGGCGTGCCTGATCTGCATTCGGCGGTCGGTGCGGTCAAAGCGCAGGTTGCTGAAGTTCGGGGGTATTGAGCCGTGGAACCTCGTTCTTTGCCGTCGTTCCTGTTCGTGGCGATGACCGGCCTCGGTGCTTTCCAGCATGGTTGGGCTTTGCTGCGCCAAGCGTCCCCTCGGCCGGGCGATGTGCGCTTGGGCCTTATCGCCGTGGCTTCTGGCTCGGTGGGCATGGCGCTGTGGGTCAGCGTTCCGGTCGCGCTGTGCTGGCGGTGGGCATGACCATTTCCATCGGGGCTGCGTTTGCAGCCGCCTTGCTGTCGACGGTGTGGTTCTGCGCCGTGCTCTACGCACGCGGCCAGTTGATGCTGGCCCGCATCGGCATGCCCGCGAAGCGGGTTGAGCGGATGCGGCGAGGCTCGCTGGTCCTCGCGGTGGTTGCTGCGCACGTGTTGACCGTGGTGCTCCGGAGTGGCCTTTGAAGCGCGCATGCCGGTGGATCACGTATGCCATCGGCTGGCACGCCCTGAAGGATGGCGCTGATCGGATCAGGCACCACGGCGGGTGTTGGGAAAACGTGTTGTCTGGCGTCCTTACCCTGGCGCTCACCTACGCGAGTCAGTTCTTAGCCGTCTACGTGGTCGCCGCTGCGGCCAAGCGTGCATTCGTGTGAGCGTTCGTGAGGCCGTGCGTCGCGGTGTTCGCGAGCGTTTGTCCGATCAAGCCATCGCTGCTCTGGTGGGGGTGAGTCGGCAGCGCGTGGCGCAGATTGCGCGAAAGCTGGGCTTGCCCAGCGCCGAGGCGCGCCGGTCAGTGCGTGAAGGCGCTCAGCGGCAGGCCCTTGCCGCCTGGATTGCGACCGGGCTGCCGGCGGACGCTATCGCAGAGAAAATGGGTTGGACTCGAAAGCAGGTGGACTACGGGCGGCAGAAGTGGAGGCTTCCGGCGCCGCGTCGCCGAAATGCCGCTCAGGGCTGACCTTCGCCCAAGTGTTCTCGGATGAGTTCGAGCAGCTTCTTCTGCTTCGCCATCGGCTGCTTGGCGATCAGGAGGATGCACTCGGCCAAGGGGTCGCTGGTGGCCAGGAAGTAGGCCGGCGGGACACCCAAGGCTTTGCTCAACGCTCGGAGCGTCTCCGCATCCGGCTCGCGCTCGCCTCGCTCGTATCGGGACAGGCGGGGCGAAGCGTTCTTGTCGTTCATTCCCACCAAAACCCCCAGTTCAACCTGCGAAAGCGCCACGGCCTTGCGGGCGGCGCGCAGGCGGCGACCGATGAGCAAGGCGAGGGGCGGGTGAGCGGGCATATGGGACCTGAACCGGTGGCCCTATAGTCTGCCTGCACTGGAATCCTAACGCGAAATTCTGCCATAGTGGCAGATATTCCGCGTGGAGCGGCGCGAAAGGAGAGAGGGCGATGCGCATGTTGCTGATTGCAATTGTCTTGGCGGCCGTAGGCGCGCCTGCGGCGGGGCAAGACACGCTCAACCGGTTTGCCGACACGGCTCGACCCGCCGTCCAAGCGGCGCACGGCTTGGCGTGGACGGGGCCGGACGCTATCGATGGTGCGCAGCGCTTGCGTTGGGGCTACAACGAGGCGGGCAACCAAGGCCTTCAGACCTGCGATGGGGATCTGCTCGCTATGGCCAAATCGAGCTACCGAATCGATGCCGCGAAGCGCGATTGGTGCTTGCGGCAAGAGCGCGAAGCCGCGCGAGCGCTGGGCCAAGAAGATGGACTGGCCCCTAATCCCACGCGCGAAGCGATCGAAGACGCCTACGGGCCGGAATTCGACGAGCGACTGGCGCAGTTCCGGCGTGCGACTCGCTTTGCCCTCCGACCAATCGTCGAGGTCGCTCGCTACGACGCCCAGCGAGGCGCGCTCGACGCATTCATGAAACTCCCGTTGCTCAACGGCTTCGACATCGGCGGCTACCGCGGCCAGAACATCGTGCCGGACATGGTGGGCAACGGTCGGTCCGTCTATGCGCCGCCGCACGCCGGAACGTTCAAAGCTGCGTTCGGCATGACTTCGGCGGAGGCCGCGACCCTGACCACTCAGCCGCAGAACCGCCGCGAACACCTGATGGTTTTCGACGTGCTTGGTGCTGGCCGCCGGGACGGAACGGACTTGCCGCAATTGGAGATCCGAGTGGTCCGCGCACGTGTAGGGTTCGGCGACAAGGCCCTGGGATTTGACCGGCGCGAAGGCGTGCAGGAGACCAAACGATGAATTCGCAGCACACGCCGGGCGGCGACACCCAAGTCGCGCTTTTTCAACTCCGCTCGCGGGCGCGCGCCGCTGAGATCGAACGGCGCTCTCGTGCGAATCAAACGCTCGACGAGACGGAAGCGATTCACCGTGAAATCTTGGAGAACTACCGACGCTTGGGCGAGCAAAACGCAGGGCGCGCGCAACCTGCAGCAGCACTGCCACCGGTTGCTCCTGCCGAGCAAGCCACCGTTCAAGCTAAGGTTGCACGCGCGCAGCCTGATGCGCCGCCCCAGGTGTCTGTGGTGAGTTGGGCGTGGTTCGTCTTCTCCCCACTCATCCTTTTGCCTCCATTGCTGGTCGTTGGCGCATTCGTGGCGCTGATGGGGGCAGGAGCGATCTGGGGCGCTGTCCAGGGCGATGTGAACAGCGGTGTCGCCTTGGCAAGCGTCGCAGCGTTCTCGGTCGCCGGTCTTCTCGGTCTCGCGGGCACGGTGCTCTCCATCGCGATAACGGCCACGCGCGCCAAGGTCAGCCGCATGGAGATCTACTGGCGAAGGGCCAAGAAGCGCGCTCTGGCGAAGAGCCGCTAAAAGCTCCCTCCGGGAGGTAAGGCAGAGGGCCGCACACCGTGTGGCCTTTTTCGTTCCATCGGTAATGAGGAATTCGCACGTCACGAGAAATCAAGATTTTTCAACAAATCGTGATGCTGGTTGTCGGTCGAAATAGCAGAGTGAGCGGCTGTGATTAGTCAAAATTTGTTGCGTTAAAACCATTGACAAGTGTCCTAGGCGATCTACTTTGAGATTGCAGGACGGCAATGGCGCTGACCGATGTAACCTAGGGGATCAACATGCGAAGCTTCACCACCGACAATTCTTTCCGGATCACGGACAACAAGGCCGACGAGAGGTTTCTGTTTGAGCATTTGGAAAGCTATGCAAACGGCATGCGGTTCCTGGTTCAGGAGAAAAACGAGAATGGTCTTTGGGGCGGGCGCGGCACTGACGTGCAGTTCACTTTTCCTTATATTTCTGCCACTAAGGCGCGCGTCGTGGCCTTCTACTGCGAGCACGTGCTCCTGTGTTTCGAAGATGAGTATGCGGAACAGGTGGGCTGATGCGCGTTTCGGACCACTACGCCAGGGCAACGAGCCGCGCACCGCGCGGCTCGTTGCAATTAGCTGCTGGATCCACCGAGGGCGAGCGATTTTTGAACAAAACCGATGGTGGTAGGTGGCGCAAAGAGGCGATAAGCGGTAAAAAAAGTCAAAAGTAAAGGCGTTAAAACTGTTGACAAACGTCTTGGGTGATCTACTTTGGAGGTGTAGGGAGGCAATCGCGCCAACCGAAGAAACCAAGGAAATCCCCATGAACACCAATATCTACACCCCCACCGAAGCTATCCAAGACGCACAAGCCGAAGGCTACATCGAGATCTCGAGTGGCGTATACCTGCATTCGCAAGAAAACATCGTGGCCGAACAGCAGGACTGGTCTGAATGGGACGGCGCAAAGCAAGTCGACTTTTCCAAGGCCCCGTTCTGGATCACCGATGACAGTGGCATGGATCCGATGCCGATCTACGGCGAGGACGACGACGATCTGATGAAAATCCTCTCAAACGTTTAATCACGCCACGCTCCGGCCACGGACGGCCATCGCCAACCACGCCCCGCACAAGGAAACCCGACATGGCTTTCTCCTCGCTCCTGCTCCTCGCCCCTCTTGCCATCCCGCTGGGCTGGATGTTGGGCTGCCGCCTCAACGACCTCCTGGAGAGTTGGTCATGAAATTGCAGGCCCGCCCCGCGCAGGTGCGCGTCCACAGCTTTCGCCTGGACCCGGACCATTGGGTGCGCTTCCAAGTGCTCGCGCAGAAGCGTGGGTGGCAGGCGTCCGGTGCGCTGCGCCAGCTGGTGCGGCAGTTCGCCGCCGAACCTTTCCGGTTGGAGGAGGTGCGCCACATCGGCGGCGAAGCGCGCACGGGATGGTTCGAGTGCGATGCGGACGCGGTGGACAAGCTCCAGACCGCGGCGGACCGGGCTGGCATCAAGCTCAACGACGCGCTGCGCCAGCTAGTCGGCGTGACCCTCCGTGCCGAGAGACACCGCTGAACCCCTAGCCTCGCGTCCGTCTCACCCGCTGAGACCGGTTCCGGGCACAATTTGACTTAACCATCGGGATGGAGCAGGGGGCAGATGGACAAGTTCGATTGGTCGGTGGTCGGTTTTGCTCAAACGCCTTGGCGCAGCACGGTCATTCCGGACGCGCTGCCCATCCTCATCAAGTGGGCCCAGCAAGGCGAGCCGCTGACTTACACGGACTTGGCCCAGGAGCTGCACGACCACTACGGCCATGCCATCAAACCTCGCAAGGATCTCTACGGCACGGTGGCCGGCGGCGTGGCGCAAGCCATCCAATGGCTCAGCGAACGGTGGCAAGAGCCAATTCCCCCGCTGCACACGATTGTGATCAACAAGTCCACAAGGCATCCTGGTGAGGGGGCCATCACAATCTCCCCGGCGTATTTCGTCGGCAAGAAGCTGGACACGGAGGACGAGCGTCGCGCGCACTTGCGAGAGGCGATGGAAGACGTCTTCACTTATCCAGACTGGGATCGGGTTGCTCGAGCGCTGGGCGCCACGATGTTGGCCCCTGCGGCGGGGCACCAAGCGAAGGACGATCGCGAGCGGGCCATCCCACTGCCCAAGCTCCAACAGGGCGGCGGCGCGGAGAGCGACGAGCACCAGGCGCTGAAAAGGTGGATTGCGCGACATCCCGAGGAACTCGCCGACTATGGCACGTTTCCTAAGGGCACGAACGAGAAGTTACTCAGCTCCGGCGATCGCCTCGACGCCTATTTCGACAACGGCGCCCAACGGCTGGCCGTCGAGGTGAAGACGAGCCAGTGCACCGAGGACGAACTCCAGCGGGGCGTCTACCAAGTAGTGAAATACCGGGCCGTGCTGCGCGCAGAGCAGAAGGCCATGCGGCACGTGCCCAACGGCGAAGCGCTGTTGATGTGCACCCGGGCGCCCAGTCGGGAGACACGGGCACTGATGAAGCGGCTTCAGGTGCGCTTTCAGCAAGCTCCTTTAGAGGCCGAGCAGGATTGACGCCGACGTGAACAAGCCTATTTCTGACGATATCGGAGCGAGTTTGCGCTCTCCGCGCTACGGCCTGCTGCTCGGAGAGACCACATGCCACTACTGCCACGCCAAAACGCCCACCGCGGCGGTGTGGGTCGCCTCATTCGCTGAAATCGAAGAAGGGGAAGTGGTGGGCGAGGGCGAGGGCGCGCTGCTGCGCTACGTCGAGCACTTGGATGCTGCCGCAGTCGCGTTTGTGTTGGTCCATGCGCCTTGGCTGCGTCTGGCCTCGACGCGAACGTCTGGACAAACTTACTACGCGCACCACTGCACCACATGCGGCGCCCTGCAAGGCGACCACTATGTGTTCTCGCCCGATGGTCCCTATTGGCCGCAAGACGACGTGGCGTTGGCGCGCTTGCGGTTGATCGACGGGGTGGGGGCACTGACCGCAACCGCCTCGCCGGCAGAGAGCGGTTGGATGAGGAGGATCGCGGATGTCTGCAGACGCGAATAGGCGGCGGGTGGCGCTGGCGGCAGATCGGCGCTACGAGGAAGTGTTAGATCGCGACACCGGTTGGTCCATCTCGCTCGCCGAGTTCCTGGGCAACGCGTCCTACGGTGCGATCATCGACGAAAAGCGGGTCGCTCTGGAGAACGACCTGATCGAGGGCCGGGAGCGATTCGTGTGTCCCGACTGCGATCAAGCGATGGTGCTGCGCTCCGTCCCAACGCACGACAAGACGGAAGACCGCTTCTACTTCCGGCACCGGCTGGACAACGGCGAATGCTCCGGGCGGAAGGGCTTGTCGCCCGCCGCGATATGCGCGCGCAAGTTTGCGCACGCGAAGGAGGGCGCTCAGCACAAAGTGCTCAAGCGGCTCATCGAAGAGAGCTTGGCGGCAGATCCGCGCTTCTCCAATACGCAAACCGAAACACGCTGGAAAGACGTGGACGGCGTCCGTTGGCGTCAACCGGACGTGCAGAGCGTTTGGCAAGGGCAGCGGGTGGCGTTCGAGGTCCAGTTGTCCACGACGTTTCTGCATGTCATCGTAGAGCGCATGGGCTTCTACCGCCGAAACGCGGGTGTGCTGCTCTGGCTTTTCCGAGACTTGGATCCAAGCGAATTCAAGCTGGCCGAAGACGATATCTTCTACTCCAACAACCGCAATGCCTTCCGGGTCGGGCTGGACACGCTCGAGCGTTCGCGGCAGGAAGGCCGCTTCATGCTTCACTGCGTTTGGCACGAGCCGCACTTGGACGCGAGGGGTGTTCTGGAAGATCGGCAAAGCGAGGCCATGGTGGGCTTTGACGAACTGACGTTCGATATCAGTCCAAGTGGCGTGCCAAGAGCGTTCTACTTCGACTACGCGGGCGAACTGGCGGCGGCTCGCGAGAAGCGCGAGCGGAACCGACAGCAGGCGATTGCAGCGCAGGACCAGGCGCTGCGAGAGGACCTGGAGAATACGGTGCTTTCATTCTCCAAGCCCGACGACGGCAATGCAGAATGGCAGGCCTTGCGGGGGCGGTTCAAAGTCCGTGGGTTTGAGCTGCCCGAGAAGCTCTACAGCGATGTGGGCCCGTTCTACCTGCTGCAGGCGGCTTACTCTGCGAAACACGGGAGGCCCGTGGCGTGCGGTATCAAGAACCTGATGGGGTTGGCGAACAGTTTGTTCAATTTGCACAAGGATACTCTGTGGGCATTCGCAGTGATGCTTGACCACTTCGGTCATGGCGAAACAATGATGGAGCAAGGAAACAAACTGCTTTGGTTGGAAAAACGAAACCAATGCCGTGAAGGGTGGTTCCAGGGGGATCCCGTGTTCGACCCGAACCGCCGCTACGACCCCCTGCTGGCATTCTTGTTTCCCGAAGCCGCGGAGAAGTTGAAGCGGTCTGCCGGCCAAACCGAACGGTTTCGCCGCCAACGGTTGGCATCCAAGCAAGGAGGCGGCCGGTGATGGTGTCTGTTCGCAGAGCGACCCCTGCCGATCACCCGTGGATTGCCTCGTTGCTCCTGTCTGGTGCGCGCGAGGGTCATTTCAGCGCGACAATCGGCCAGCAGGCACCCCGCATGTTGCGCGACATTGCGACGTATGGCGGCATCACCCTGTTAAAGGCGCGCAACGGACGCGTCGAGCCGCGCACGGTGCGAGTGGACGTGTGGGTGGCCGAAACGTCGGGAGCCCCGGCTGCGTTCCTGCTTTGCATGGAAGATGTCGACGGCTACGAACTCAATTTGGGCGGGACTCGCCCCGAGTTTCGCCGCAGGCGGTGCTTCGATGCTCTCGTGGATCACGCAATCGACGCTGCGCCTTCCGCATCGCGCATTTACGCCCGCTGCTACAAAGCGTCGGGGCTTGCAATGGCTGCGCTTCAACGCCGCGGCTTTGTCATCACCACGCCGGGAGATCCCGACGAACTGACCTTGCAGCCGCGCTCGCCCGTGATGGCCCCTGTTGCCGATACCGAACCGACTCTGCCGGTCGAGATCCATGTGCGGCGCAGTTGGTGGCGGCGTGCAATAGAACGCTTCCGCCCAGCCCGATGAACGCGCCGATCGGTGTGCCGCACGCGCGGCACGCCGCTTGACGCCCTGATCGCTCCGCGAAGCCCCAGCGACCGGCTTCCCCGGTCAAGGGGCGCTCCAGCCCCGTGTCCTCGCTTCGCTGCGGGCCGCGCCAAGGCCTCCGCTTCCTCCCTTGACCGCGCCGACCGCAGGGGCAGGGGTTGGCCATGCCAAGTCATCCGGACCGGATGCCCTGGGCCGGGCCAACACTGAAGGAACTGAGCATGTTTGACGAATCCGATCTCATCTACCGCTACACCCGTGCGCAGGCCATCGGCGACGGCGTCCTGGTCGATGTGTCCGTGCTAGCGCGCGAGCGCGGCTTCAGGGTGTCCGTGTGCCTCACCGCTCGGGCGTGGTCTGAGCTGGTGGCATGGGACGCAGACGACAGCGCGAGAATGCCGGGGCTGGGCCAAAGCGAAGGCGGACGCCTGCACGACGTGTTGGTGTGCGCCCATTTGGCCGCCAAGGGCGCTGGCGAGGGGACTGACCGGGTGGATTTGGAGGTGTGGCGCGTCGATCGGCGTGGCGGCAAGTCGGCTCCGCATAAGGTGCGCGCGTGGATGCACATCGGCCCCGGGGACAACGGCGAACCGGTGTTGACCATCCTTATGCCGGGTGAGGATTGACCAAAACGGGGCGGGCAGTCCGCCCCTTTTCTTCGGGGTTGTCGGTGATGGTGGCAGTTGGACTGATTGGCAAGCGCATAATTGGGCGTTGATCGCGGTAACGCGCAGCGGACTATAAGCCCCGGCTGATGCACTCGCATTGCTGGGTGGCCGTGAATTCCTGCCCCGTCGCGGTGTTTCGGCCCAGCACAGAAATGGCCCAAGTGCTGTTCCCAGAGCCGCACACGACATTGACCGTGCAGGAGTTCCCACTGGGCATGCATTGCCCCCCGGAGTTCCAGCTTACGATGTTCCAACCGGCATCCGCCGATGCGGTAAGGTTTGAAATGAGGCGGCGGGCGGCTGGGTCTTGGCCCGTGGCGTAGACGAACGTGCGGAGGCACATCGGACTAGCGGTCAGTCGCACGGGATCTTTCGGCGGGGGCGGCGGTGGACAGCCGCATGTGTCCAAGCGGGTGTTGTAGCTCACAGTGCCGGCGCTGTCGGTGAATCGCTGCACCCGGGCAGAATTCTCGCCCAGGTTGTCCATCGTGCAGAGACCGGAGTTCGACGTGTAGTCGCTTTCTCCGCTGCGCGTGGGCTGAGCGTCATACGTGGTCGCATACGTCAGACTGCCCGACGAAGGCCAAGGCGCGCCCGGCGGCATCGCGCCCTTTGCGTCGTCCAGGAGCGAGAACCACGCCGCGAATGTGGGGCTGGCGTCGCACCCACCCCCGCACGTGAACTGCCACGAGGGCGCCGCGCCGCTGGGGCACGTTGCAGGCCTGCAAGTGTTCCGCACGGTCGTCCAAGGTCCCGGGGTGTAGGACACCGCCCACGCTTCCGGATGGGCTGGGTCCGCGCCGCAGTGAAGGGGGCGGGTTTGCTCCTGGAGCCCCGTCGAGCCTACAGGACAGCCGATGGTGCGCGACTCGGAAGCGGGAACGCAGCGGTCGAGCAACGGCGGCACGGGAATTGGTGGCGCCGGCGGCGGCACGACCGACTCCGGGACGAAGCCAGGCGGCCGTGCGGTGGCAGGAGGCGGCGCGACGGAAGGCGACGTTCCAATCGCCACCGCCGTGCCTGGAGAAGCGGGGGCAGTCGGCGCTACCGACCCGACGGGCACGTCGATCGGAGAGTGCGACGGAGGCGATGCAGGCTGCGAAGCGGGCGGCAGCACCAGCGCAGAGGCGACCGAAGAACCGGCAATCGTTCCGGGGTGGTAGGTGAAGATCAGGGTTCCATCGGATGCTTCGCAGGCTTGAGCCAATTCGGCTGGGTCGAGGCGGTGCGAACCGCCGCGCAACACCAATATCCCGCCGACCTTCGTGGCATGAACCTCGCGCGCAAGGTTGGACACCACCCCCTCGCAAGCGCGCCGGGGCACGTCGAACAGTTCGATATCAAACGCGTCGCCGTAGCGGTCCACCGCCGACGGACGGATGCCGACGCCGCCGCCGAACGCGTGTGCGAGGGTGGCATCGGTGTTTGTCCAACGGGCCGGCGCGAGGTTATCCCGCCGAACCGCGATCGCGCTCACGCCGGCGTAGTGGCCGAGCAACCCCCAAGAGCGTTCGATTTTCTGCGCCGTCGTGCGCACGTCTTCCACCGTGTTGCGGATTCCAGATTTCGTGGACGTGTTGACGTAAGCGACGAGGACGACGCCCGACAGCACCGCCAACCCGCCGATGGCGAAGAGACTTTCCAGCAGCGTGAAGCCGAGCGCTGTGCGCAGGCTTGTTGCGAGCTTTGATGGAGTGGACGAAACGTGTTGGCGGGAAAGAAGCATAGGTAGAGCATGGACACAACGTGCGCTTTGGCAAGTGCAGAAAAGAATTGAATTTTAGTCAAAACAGCGTGTTGACAAGCCTTTCTGAAGTGCTATTCCTGGATGTGTAGGAGATTTGACAAGTAGCAAAACCCTACTCATAAAAACAACCCAGGAGCAGATCGATGATCTTTCACCCGCAACCTCTCAACCCCACCCCGGCCGGATCGCACGGATCTCCTGGATACGTGGCGGTGGATCCCCTCGCCGTCAACGCTCACTGGGCGCGCACCATGCCGGACCGCCCAGACTGCCGCCGCATCCGGGAAAAACAGCGACGCATCGCCCGCATGGCTCAGCGAGTGAGCAAGGAACTGTCGAAGCGCGGGGAGGGCTGGGCATGAGCGCGAATCACAAGGTGGCACCGATGCTCTTCCGTGCGATCCAGAGCGGTGACGTCGACACGCTGCGTCAAGCCTTGGAGCAACTTCGCACGATCGCGGCGGTTGACGAAATGCTGCATGACGCTCAGAAACACGCCAGCTCTCCGGCGTGGAAGGCACCGGACTTGGTGAACGAAAAATACGGTGAGCTGGGCCTGACCGCGCTTCACCTGGCGTGCAAGGCGTATGCGGTTCGGCATTCTGCGGGCCAGGCGCAAGCGGCCGGAGTCTTCAACGCTATGGTCCAAGCGCTGCTCGATGCCGGTGCATGCCCATACCTGCCGATCGGGCGCCGCCTGACTCCTCGCTTCAATCCCGTGAGCGGGCGGTGCGAATTTTCGGTGGCGGACATGGGACGGACCATCGCCGAAGAGTGTGGACGTCACCAGCCGCCGGCCCTCCGGGCTTGGCATGCCGCCCACCCATCGGTGGTTACGGGCCACGACTTGTTGCAAAAGCACTCGTCGACCCTGAGGCGCGAGACGGAACAAGCGGCCATGTTGCAGCCTGAAGGCGATTGGATGGCCGATTGTGCGGAAGTCGCCTGACCGTGGTGCGTGAGGACGAGCGTCGTCGGCGCGTTGGGTGACTAAATTTCTCGCACGCCCGATCTCTTGCGCTGCGACGCTGCACGTTTAGGGTAGTTGCACCTACCCATAAGCGAGGGCACCATGCGCATCTGCGCGTTGAACTTCAAGGGCGGCTGCGGCCGCACCACGTTGTCCCTGCAACTGGCTGCCTTTTACGCCAAGCAACGGCAGCGCACCTTGCTCCATGATCGGGATCCGCAGGGCTCTGCATTGGCCTGGGCCGCGCTGGCCGAAGAAACGCCGTTCTCAGTGGGCAGCTCCCGCTCGCCGGGCTTCCAGATGGAGATCATCGACACCGCTCCCCGCATGCCGGTGAATGGCGTGGTTCCACAGGCCGACATCTACCTGATCCCGACGCTGCTGGACGCCGTCAGCTTCGTCGTTTTCCTGCACACCATTGCCTTCGTGCAGGAGCGCGGGCTGCCTCACGTGATCGTGGCCAATCGTGTGAACGAGCGCCGGGCGGAGCACCGGGCGCGCCTCACCGCGCCAGAACTGGCAGGTGCCCTGGTGGTGCGAGAGCGCGCCGCTTACAGCGCCAGCTACGACCTGGGCCAATCGGTGTTCGATCTTCCCGGACGGTGGGCCGGCGACGCGCAGGCAGAGATTGACCGTATCGCGTCTGCGATTGGGTTGACGACCATGGGGCGGGTAGCGGCATGATGGATGCCCCTACCCAAACGGCGCCGGTGAATCCGGCGGTCGAACCCATGGCAGTGAAGAAGTCGGCCAAGTCCGCCACGAAGAAGGCGGCGGTCAAGAAGGTTCCCTCCAAAAAGCCGGCCGCGAAAAAGGCCGGCAATCGGGACCTCAGCGCAGCGGTCAAGGCCGTCCATTCGGGCACCAAGCGCACAGCGACGCGGGCGGCGGCTCAGGCTGATATCGACTTGGCCAAGGTCGATCCCCAACTCCTCTTGGCTGCAGGCGACCTGCCGACGCGAAAGGCGTTCTGGGATTTCGACCTGGAAAAGCCTTTCACCCGCGACGGCCGGAAGGTTCATTTGGACATCGGGCGGCAGGCGCGAATCCCCGACTACATGACCCGGGACGGCAAACGGACGCAGCGATCGATGATCACCATCCCCCCAAAGCTGAGGGAGCAGATCCGTATTCTTTTCGGTGTCGACCGGGACGAAGATGCACTGGGAACGACGGCCATCATCGCGCTGGCCAGTTGGGCGGCGGAGCGTCTGGTGGCGGAAAATAAGCGGCTGGTGGTCAACGCTCCCGCGCACGATCCGCATGCGGACCAGCGCAAGCAGGTGCGACGGGCGATCAACCAACTGCGCAAGTCACGCGGCCAGCGCTGAATACGCCAAGGGGCCTTCAGGCCCCTTTCTCATAGCGCCCGTGGAAGCCGATAGCGAAGAGAGTCGAGGTAGAGCTCGGCCCAATCTTCGAACGCGAGCGGCGGGAGTCGCCCCGCGTCCACGTGACCCATGCGCGAGCGGTAGCCAGCCTGGGCGATAGCGTCGCGGTGCCGACGCTCCGCTTCACGTCGCTTGGCGTAAGCCCGCCGGTGGCACACCGCCGAAGGCGAGTGGCTCTGGTCTCGCTCGGGCGACGGCAAGGAATGGTGCTCGTGGGCGCGTCGGCGCCGACGCAGATCCTGCGGCGACGTGAAGGTGTGCGGCCAGCTCTCGCGCCAGTCGTCCGACGCGGGCGCAGGTTCGGCATCGAGTGACAGCGGGCACATCCAGCCGTGCAGCTCGATGAGGGCCCACACGGCCTCCAAGAAGCGATCCGACGGCAAGGTGAACATCACGGCCTTCGGGTGCGGAATGCGCGTGGCGCGTTTCCCATACAGCAGCATCGCCATCGCTTCCCGGTTGCTCCGTTGGATTGATCGGGCCTTCGGCCAGCCCACCAACGCATCTTCCCGACCGCGCCACGCCCACGCTCGAAAACGGGGGTGCGCGAAACGTGCATGCAGGTGTTCTTCAAGTGCATTGACGGGCGAGTGGGGCCGGTGCGGCGTGAGGTGTTGTGGCGCCGCCAGCAACGCCGTGCGCCGCAGTGCGAGCACGGCTTCGACACGCTCCAGTGGCATGCGCCGTTGCCACTCGGGCCACGCCAGTGGATCGCGTTGGCCCTTGGCGTTTGCGCATGGCCTGCATGCTGCACGGAGGAATTCAGTAGCGGTCGGGCCGCCCAGAGAGACGGGAATCACCGGTTGGACGATCCACGTCTGCGGACACATCGAGTCCAACGGGGCATCGCAGTAGGCGCAGCGGTGATGCTGCGCAGCGGCCACGGCGTCGCGCGCCCATTCGCTCCACTGCTGGCGCGGCACATAACTGGCCGCGAGCAGTGCGGATGCAAAAAGCGATGCCAGTGGAATGGCGGTTCCGCTCATCGTGATGCATCCCCGTCGCACATCGCCGATACGACTAAAACGTGGCGAAGGGTCGGCTTGGTGGCGAGCGAGGGGCAAGTAGAAGAACTTCCACCGCCTCCGTTCGCGTTCGCCGGATTACCCGCAGTGCGGTGCATCGAAACGGCGATGCGACCTAGCGAACGCGGCGCAACACTGCTGGGTTCTCTCTTCGCTGACCCAACGCCATTCCCGTTCTGCATGGACAGGACGAGGGATGAAAAACGAAGCGGGCGGTGGTGTGCGTGAGATGCGACGGAGCGGGGCATGGGTGGGCGTGTGGCATCGGAGTTGGGTGCTCTTTCGTTATAGCGCCGGGGTCTGTGCGCGCAAGGGTGGAGGGGGCAGTGGTCGGGGTGAAGCGGAGCGCGAGGGCGGGGAGCAAGTTTTTCGGGGGAGGGTTCTATGGCTCTTCGTCTTCCGAAGAGGGGGCATACACATGACGCACTGAAGTGTTTCTCAATGCGGGCCCGCTCCGCGCCAGTTCGCACCGCCCAATCCCTTGCGCTATGTGCGTTTCAGGCTGGCTCGCCGAACGGGCCCTGCGCCTTGCTCGAAAAGCGGGAATGAGCGCAATTTCCAAGTGGAGTTGGGCGGGCCCTTGCGCGTTTTTGAATTCGATCTATTGGTGGGTGTAGCCGATCAAAGGACTACATCTCGCGATGCTCCGAAAATCTTTTGACATCCCAGAAGTCGAACTGGCACGCGCCAAGCGCGCAGCAGATCGCGCGAAGGTATCGCTGAACGAATACTTGCGCCGCGCCGTGGTGGCCAGCAACGACGGCCACGATCACGCCGCAGCAATGACCGAATTGGCGACTGAAATGCGTCGCCAGCTGGACGACGCTCGCAGCGAAAGCGCGCAAACGATGGCGGCCCTGCTGACCACCGCAAAACGATTGGGTGAACTCCACCAGCTTATGCAAGCCGACCATCAGGAACTCCGCCAGCACCTTAAAGCCAACGCGGCCGAGCAGTTGGCGCACATGAAGACGTTCTTGATGGAGGCCTTGCCGATGGCTTTGGCGAAGGGCACCGAACGGCCCCCTACACCACCACCCGGCTCGGCCGATTGGCCACAGCCGCGCCAAGCGCCCAGAGCGCGCGGCTGATCCTTCCCCCCACCACTGGAGATTCGCTCATGAATTACAAAGCCCTCGCCACCGCTATCGCCGCCGGTGTGATGCTGTCCGGCTGCGCGACAGCCAGTCCGGGCGCTATGCCGTCCAACGCAAGGAGCACATCGGCGCAAACCGAAGCGTCTCAGCCATCCACCGACAAGCGACGCATGGCCAAGTCGGCTGGCATCGGTTGCTTGGCCGGCGGAGCGCTGGCTGTCCTCACCGGCAAGAAGGACAAGGCTGTGGCGGCGTGCGCCGCAGGTGCCGTCGTCGGCGGTGTAGCGAGCTATTGGAAGCAGTTGAAGGAAGCGGAAGCCATCGCCGATGCCGCCCGCGATGCCGGTCTCGACGCCCGCGTGGAGACGAAGACCGTCAACGCCAACGACGGCCAGGCCGAAGCGCTCGATGCCTTGATCATCGGCTACCGGCCCGCCGACATGGCGCCGGTGAGCCCCCGCACCGCCGCCTCGCTCGACAAGTTGGCCGTGCTCATCACCAGCAGCACCAACGAGCTCACGGTCCGCTTCGAGGGCACCAATCGATCGGTGTGTGACGTGCCGCGCGCCGAACTCGATCGGCGTGGCGCGCTGAGCAAGGCGAAGGTCGTCGACGGCTGCGGCTTGGGTGCATACCGCGTCGTTGTGTCGCCGATGCCCGAGTTGCGCTGACCGCGTGGACCGGTCGCCTCTGCGGCCGGTCCTTCTCTCTTATTTTCAGGAGAACCACGTGTCCCACGAAGATCGCATCCGCCAACGCCAAATCGAACGCTTGCGCCAGAAGGCCGGTAAGACGTCCGACGAGACGGCCCCGCCCGATGACCGGGTGTTCTCCGACGACGCGCGCGAGAAGCTGACCGCTGCTGGCCAGGTTTTTTCGAAAGCGGGCAAAGGATTGTGCGTGCTGGGGCAGAACGCCGCCCGAGCCGCGGTGGAGAAGGCACGCGAAGCGAAAGCCGACCTGGACGCCAAGCGGGCGATGAAGGCCGCCGGAGCGTCCCCGCTAGCACCTGCTGAACCCGCAGCCGACGCCCGTCCGGCGGCTCAAGCGTGGTTCCCAGGCGTGAGCCAAACCGCCGACGAAAGTGAAACGCGTGTGAGACCATCAGGCGGCGTCCTCGTGCATGACGGCATGGACACGCTGGTCTCCGCGGGACGTGCTTTGGTCAGCATTGTAGACGGTCCCTACGGGACTGCGCCGCTATCCAATCTCTCCGGTGAAGATGTTTCCATGGCGCTATGGGCCAAGACCGACCCGGAACCGTCGGATGGCGTCTTTGTTGTGAAGCAGGGCTGCGAATCCGCCACCATCAAGCCCGAGGACGCAATCGGCGCGGAGGCCGGCACTGCACCAGCGGCCCTCGAACGGGCCGCTCCGATCCCGACCATCGAGCGTGCGCCCCGGAACGCGCCGGCACCGCCTGCGGTGGTCGAGGCGCCCCGGCCCACACGCGCGACGCCGAGCAATCGCCCCGAGCATGCACCGCTTTGCAGGGGTCCGCTGATCGCCGGCGCCGTGCTCGCACTGGCTTCGGCTGCGGGCATTGCCTGGTGGGCCACGCGCGACTTGTCGGCGTCCAGTGAACCCGGAAGGCCCACCGCGGTTCAAGCCGAAACGCTGGAGGTGGCACCTCCCGCAGTAGCTCCAGCGAAATCGCCCGTTGCCGAACCGGTCGTCGAACCCGAGCCCGAGGCGGCACCAGTGGGGGGGGGCGAGCCGACGCCATCAACGCCTTGCATCGAACTAACAACCGCTGCACCGGCTCCTGAGCCGAAGGCCGAACCGACGGCGGTGGCGAAGCCCGCCGCGCCCAAGCCGGTGCGTCAGGCCACGCCGAAGCCCACGCCAGCCCCGGCGCCCGAGCCCGCCGCACCGACGTGGCAGGACGAGGCCGACGCCGCAATGGACGCATGGATGAAGCAGCGGTAGCCCTTGCGCGTTGCCACGGCTCGTTTATGGATAGGTGCATTCACCCAAGAGATTTAGGAGGGCACATGCTCACGTCGTTGTTCGGTTGGTTGTTTGTCCAATACCGCGACTCGAGAAGGCTGCTCTTTGGCAGCCGATGGATGAACCTGCACGGTCGGTTGTTCCTGGGACCGCCCGAAACCTTGGGGCTGGCCGAAGACCTGATCGGCGAGAACGTGCGCCGCACGTATTTCTACCTCCCCACCGACCGACACCCGCCCACCGACGAAAAGGCGTTCAAGAAATGGCAGAAGGATCAGCTCTATGCGACCCAAACCCGCGAGGCGAGTCAGCCCCACATTGCCTTGGGCGCGAGCCTCATCGGCGTCGCCCTGTGCACGTGCATGACGCTCGCAGCGGCTCAACTGAGTAAGAGCACCCTTCCGGTTTCGCTGTTTGCCGGCGGCGGCTCGGCCGCGGTGGCCAAACCCGATCAGAAGCAGTGCCAACAAGCCGTCCTCGCCGCCACCGAGGCGAAACGAATGCTGACCCCGGCCGAACTGGCCGTTTGCGGACAATAAGGAGCCCACGATGACCCTGCGCGTTCCCAACGTGTTTGACGCTTTGGCTTTGGTGGCCAAGGCCGAGAAAGCCCTGTTCCGCAAAACCGACAGCAGCCTGGACGTCCGCACGGCCATCCAGAACGAGGCGGCCGATCGCTACGAGAACATCGTCGGGCGGTTCGATGTGCTTGATCGCGTGAAGTCCCGCCGCCTGCAGGTGCCGAGCGCGGAAGCCGATGACGTCCGCGAACTCGGTGCAGTCCAGGATGAGATCGGTGCTTGGGTGGTGCCGGACTCCATCCCCGACAGCGAACTCGACACGTTCCAACCGTGGTGGCCCAAAGTGCCGCCTGATCTGCGGGATAGCACGCCGCGCATGCTGATGACCAAGAACGGTCGCCGCATCGAAGGCTATGTGCTCGGTTCGGATCAGGGGAAGGGAGGGGACAGCACCGCCACGTCTCTTATCTTTGTCGCGCTGCCCATTTTGGGTGCGCTGACGTTGCTGGTGAGCAAGCTGTGGGCACCGTTGGCGATTCTCCCGGCCCTGATGACCGTTCCTTACCTCGTCGCCATTGCCCAAGGCGAAAAGGTCAAGGAAGCGGTGAAGGCCGGTTTGTTCCTGTATGCCGTTCCACTCGTCCTCGCCAGCGGCGTGTCCATGCCTTCGATGGGCAGCGGCATGGCCGGGCTGGCGATCACCGGCGGGGTGATTCTGTCCCTGACGACCGCAGTGATCGTGGGTTGCTTTCTGATGGCGCTGGGCGACGGTGAGGGCAAGGTGGCCCTGGGCACCGCCCACCGAGTCAAGGACGCGGGCAAGTGGGGGATGGTGTTGTTGGGCGCGGGATTGATGACTTCCGTGCTTCCCGACGCCATCGCGCCGGCCGCCATTTTCGGGCTGGCGTGCCTCTACCCGATGGTTTACACCAACCGCGAATACTTGCTGCGCAGCCAGTTGCTCTGGCAGCAAGGTGAGGCATTCAACCTTGGGACGCAGGGCAAACTGGCGGAGGCCCACGTTGAAGTTCGTGAGTCCCAGGCCAAACGCGCGCTGGGCGACACCACGCCGCTGATTTACGTCGCCACCGCTGGCGGCTACCTCACCAAGAAGCACTACGGCTACGCCCCGGATGAGGGATCGGGCATGTGGATGTCCATGCAAGACTTGACCACCAGCCTGATGCTTTTCGGGAACACGGGCATCGGCAAAACCTATCAAATCCGCTTGCTGCTGCTCCAATACGCCGCGCTAGATTTCGGCGGTGCCCTCATCACGGACGGCAAGGGTGCACTGGCTGGTGAAATGCGCGACATCATCGACCTGATGGTGGAACCGGGCATCGACTTTGCACCGTTCGAAGGCTTGTCCGCACAGGACGTTTCCATTGCGTTGAACGCGCTGGTGCGCACGAACCAACGCGACGACGATCGGGTGTGGGAGAGCGGGGCGCGGAACTTCCTCGATCACGCGACGGTCGTCCACGAGGCGTTGCGCGACCACGAAATCGCTTACCGAAACGCGGCCATCCATGAGTCCCGGCGGCTTCAAGAGGCGATGGACCTCGTGTGGGCCGACATCGCCGAGCTTCAGCGCCACGATGGGACGGAGGTGGTCGAACAGCTTGCAGCCTACGAAGCCCGGTTGGAGCAAATCGAGATCCAACGCAGTGCATGGCAGGCCGTTGCGATGAGCGATCGCGAGTGGGCGTGGACGCCGGCTAACCTGGAACGTGTTATCACCCACATGGCGCAGGTGCGCGTCGCCGCGGGCGGCGTGTCGATTCCCGGCCAGCGCATGTTGGAAATGGCCGACTACCTAGGCTATGACACCACCCGTTTTGGCGATGCGGAGACGTTGGAGAAGCGGGTGCGCGATCGCGAACAGCGATTGTCCTCCGAACCCAACACCGTGCATCCGGACTTGGGAATCCCGGGGTCGCTGCTCCAAGCTTCGCTGGACTTCATTTTTGAAACCTGGTCCGCCTACGCGCCCGAGCAGCGTTCGAGTTTTCTGCTCAACGTTCACCAAAAGATCAATCCGCTGTTGCGCGGCAAGCACCTGCGCAACCACGATGGGGCGCCATGGCATTCCATGGAGCACGGCATGGACGTGAGTCAAGCGCTTTTCGGCAAAATGGTGGGCGTGAACTTGCCGACGACCAAGCACGGGGACGCCGGTCGCATCGTGGCCACGCTGGTCAAACAGCGCATCTACACGGGCATCCAGAAGCGCGCCGACGTGGGTGAGGTGGCCTGGCGGGCCGAAGGCCAGCTGCCGGTCCTCAACGTGATGGACGAGTGTCAATTGCTAGCCGGCGATGCCGAGCGCAATCTGCTGTCCATTTCGCGGTCGTTGTGGCTGATGAACGTGTTCGCGACGCAGTCCTACGAGGGCCTCGTAGCGACTTTCCACGACGAGTGGGCCACGAAGCAGTTCCTGGGCAATTTCACGTCAGCGGGCATCTTCCAGTCCACGCCCGGCACCTACAAGTGGCTCATGGATCGCTTGGGCACTGCGATGCTGACCACGTTCCAGACCGCGACGCGGGGCATCGACTACAGCGGCGGGATGAGCGCGCTGATCAACAGCCCACTGAACGATCCGGACCATCCGGGTGCGTCAGCGATGAAGCTGTTTGAACGTGCGGGCGGCGGACAGTTGACCGCAATGCGGCCGGGCGCTGGCGCATCAAGCAAATGGATGGGTCCAAAGTTGGCTCCGATCGACGACAGCAGCGTGAACAAACTGCTGCTTATGCCGAATGGGGGCAAGCGCGAAGTCCAGCCGTTGTTCAAGCCGGAGGAATATAACGCGCTGTTGATGGACAAGGGGCGTTGCATCGTGCAGATCAACCGCGCAGGCGCTTGGCGAGTGGACTTCGCCACGGTGAGACCTGAGGACGCGCGAACGACCGAAAAGGCGCAATCGACGCAGGAGAAGGCGGCCTAGCCGCCCCTCTTGCGCACTCCAAAACCTGATCCATGCTTGATGAAATCCCTTGGAGAATACCGATGACGACTCCCACCCATCAGGAACGCGATGAGGCATTTCGCCGTCGCATGGCCCAATCGACCGACCCCAAGGCACAAGCGTGGGCAGCGCTCGATAGGAGTGCGCAAGAGCAGACACGCGAGGTGGAAGAGGCACAGCGCAAGCTGTCTGGCCGCGAAGACGGGTCGCGGCTGGCTCAAGCCGACGGCGGCCTGACGCAACTGCGCGATCGGCGCGACGACATGTTGCGCCAGGGGGCGCCCAGTCTGTTCCGCAAACGCGAGCGCGAGGAGTGGTTCAAGAATTTCGAAGCGATCACCGATCAGGTGAATGAGGCCCATGCCACGTGGAAGCACGAGGTCAAGGCCAGTTCCCCCCACGCGCTGGAGAGGCAGCGTGAACGCATCGCGGAACGCCAAGCAGAGCGCGACCGGGCGGAGGAACAACGCCGAGGCATTGAAAAGTTGCCCAGCGAGCGCGAAGCCAGCGTGGCTTCTGTGCTGGACAAGATGCGCGCCCGCGCCGACAACGTGCAACGGGCCTGGGCGCCCGCTCTGGAAATTCCGTCTATCGACGCTTGGCGCCAAGGTCGGCAGCCGAAACAAGCGATGGTCGGGCGTTTTGGCTACGCGCAGTATGCGGCCACTGCGAAGCAGGAGGCCGAATTCATGAAGAATTACGAAGAGCAGTGGAACCGAACCGCTCAGTCCCGCTGAACGTCTCCTCCCTCATCCACGGCCCCCAAGCGGGGCCGTTTTTTTGCCAGAAATCTCCCTCATCCACGGCCCCCAAGCGGGGCCGTTTTTTTGCCAGAAATTAGTCAAAGAAAATTGCGGTAATTCCCTTGACAAAGGTTGGTGTGGATCTACCTTTGAAGTGAGTTTGGACGAGTAGCAAACACCTACTCATAAAACTCGCCACCCATCCGAGGAGACACCCCATGTATCTAATCGCTGACGCCTTTGACCTGATCGCCGACCATCTGCCCAAGGTGTTCATGGCCACCCTCATCGGCGCTCCTGCGCTGGCAGTGTTCGCGGCGTTCCTCTGATGCGCGCCGCAGTCGCCAGACTATGGGCTCACGAACGCGAGGTGTTCGACATCGAACGCCTGCTGGGCCGGCTGCATACCTTGTTCGTTTGGGCTGGCGTGTTCGTGGTCGGTTGGTGCATGACACCGTAAAGGGCTAAAGGCACAGGGCTTGCCAGTTGCCGATTCCCCATTACAACCATGGGATGGACACCCGTGAACGCACGCTCGCCCTCTTGCAGCCCTACAGCCTCACCGAGGCCGATGCCATTGCGAATAGCGTGGTGGCGAGCCGCGGTGCGGCGCTTGATTCGCTCCACGTGTCGGAAGTCCTCGCCGCGGCGCATGCCCAGTGTTGGAATCCCGTTCACGGCGGTTTCCAGGACCTCACCTGGCGCATCGAGGATCGCCCTGACTGGCCACATTTGCGCGTGGGGCTCTCGCTGGGCATGCATCACCTGTCCTTTCAGGCGCCGCCCGACCTCACTGCACTTCGCGTTGAACGGTCGCTGTTGGGCAGGGTGCACGACAAGGCCAATCCCTTCACGACCAGCGCCGTGTTTCAGCGCATCGACCACTTGGCCCCGCTCAATCGTGCTGCATTTTTCGAGCAGCTCGCAGCCGATTGCCAGCGCTGCGACCGATTGCTTTACGACGCGGAGAAGCTTCAGAAGAACGCTCCGTGGCGCGATTGGCTTCTCGGCGCTTCCCGCGCCGGTCATGTGGGCGCTTTGAATGCATGCCTGGACATGGGCGCAAGCGCCAACCGCGCCGATGCCAATGGCAACACGGCACTCCATCACGCTGCGCGCTTCGGCCACCAAACGCTGATACAGCCATTGATCGAACACGGGGCGCGCGCGGAGGCGCGGAACCACGATGGGAACACTCCGCTGCACGTCGCCAACACCCACGGGCATGAATTCGTCGCGCTGGAACTGATGGCGCACGGGGCCGATTCCATGGTTCTGATGCAGATGGGGCGGCGGGAGCATCGGCGTGAGCAAGCCGCGCACCTATGACGCCCTCGGCGAGGTGCCCGGTCACGTCGCGCCCAGTCAGCCGGTCCGCTACTGGCACCGTGCCGCCATTGCCTTCCTAGTGGTGTTCACGGTCCTCTACCCACTGCTGCTGGGCCTGGCCTGGGCGCTGCCGGGCCACGAGTATCTGATGGGCTACACCCGGGCGCTCAAGGGCGGGCTGGCTGCCGCCGCGCACTGGTGCACGCTGGGGCTGACCTTCCGGGTGCCGGCTCAGCAGTTCCTCGACTACGCCAGCGCCAACGCGCCTTGGTCCACGGCGTTGCGCGTCGGCGGCGCATTCATCGCCTCGTTGATCTTGGCCGGGAAAGCGTTCGCCAAGGTCGCTCGACCCTATTCGAACACCTGGCATGTGGCTGGGCCGCGACTATTGGAAGGGGGTGAAGCCGTGGTCGAAGCCCGGCGCCGTTCGCTACTGCCCAAGGAGGCGCAGGCCGATCCATTTGCGATGTCGCTTCACCCTGAGCTGGTGTTGCCCAAGAAAGCTTGGGCCCGCCACGTGCTGATCAACGGAAGCGTCGGGTCCGGGAAGTCGGTCATCCTCAAGCACATCTTGGCGCAACTGGAGGCAAACAAGCGCGCGAAGCTGTTCTGCTACGACATCAAGGGCGACTTCACGAGCATATTGCGGCGGCCGATCATCGTGAGCCCCTTTGATCGGCGCTCATACGTTTGGGACGTGGCCGCGGACGTGCGCACGCCGACACAGGCGGCAGCCTTCGCGGCCAGCATCATCCCGGAGGGCGACGGCAGCTCAAAGTTCTGGACGATGGCCGCGCAAGATCTGTTCATTGGGGCGTTGCGCGAACTGCAAAACACGAAGGGCACGGCATGGAACTGGGCGGATCTGGCGCGGATACTGCGCCGCTCGGCAGAAGACATGGCGCAGGGCCTGCGCATCCATTACCCGCGCGCTGCGGCCTTGGTCGCCAACCCCGAAAGCCAGACCACGGGCTCGGTCCTGTCCACGTTGGCCGGTTTCACTCGTCTTATTGACGACTTGGCCACGGCTTGGCCGAAAGTGGGAAAACACCGGTTCGCGATCACCGAGTGGATTCGCGACGGCTACACCGGCCGCAAGCAAGTCATCGTCCAATCCGGGCCCGACCCCACGCTGACCAAGGCCTACATCTCGGCCATGATCAACGTGGCGATCCCCGATCTGATTTCCCCCGCTTTGCCCGACAACGAAACCGGGCGTGGCATCTACTTCGTCTTCGACGAGCTCACCAGCGCCGGAAGGTTGAACATCGATCCCTTGCTCGCGCTGGGCCGCAGCAAGGGCGTGGTCGCGATCATGGCCGTTCAGGATCACTCGCAGATCGAGCTCGTCTACGGCGACAAAACGGCGCAGGCCTTCGCGTCTTTGGTGGGCACGCACGTGGTGTGCCAGGTCCAGATGGGCGCGACGCGCGAGAAGATCGCCAACCAACTGGGCAAGCGAAAGATCGCCTGGCGCAACCACGGTGACAAGGCGCAGCTTCACGAGGAAGCGCGCGCCCTCGTCTCGCCTGGAGAGATCACGGACCGACTGGGGTTTCGCAAAGGACGCGAATTCGGGACCGAAAAATGGGGCATCCGCGCCCTGGTGCAAATGGGCGGCGACGTGCTGCTGCTCGACTGGCCAGGCAAGACCTACCCCAGCGTGCGCGAGGGCCAAGTGGCCGCGGCATGGACCACGCAACCGGCCGGCCCTGTGGAACATGAAGCGGAGGTGCCGCCAAAAGGTGCCAGCACGCAGGGCGCAACGCACGGTGTTAGTTCCGAATGCCAACCCAAGGGTCTCACCGAAGAAGAGATCGACGCCTTGTTCAACGGCTATTCGTCTGGATCGCCGCGCCCTTCGCGGTAGGCCAGTTCGTCGAAGTTGGTCAGGGTGTCGCAAGCGAGGCAGTGATACATCGACGCGGCTTCGTTGAAATACATGCCCGCCATGCAACCGCAAAAAGGACAGCATTCGTCGATCTCGAAGTCTGCCCATTTGCACACGCCAACGTATTCGGGCACGCCGTCTTTGTCGTAGCTGGCAATCTCAAATGCATCGGCGTGCTTGGGCACGAAGCCGCTGTGCCGCTGCAGTTCGCGCAGCACTTCGTCCGTGCCGATGTCGAACCACTCCAGGTGCCTTCGCCGGTGAGCGTAGGCGCGGTGGAGCGCGGTTTCCAACGCGCTGTCGTCGGAAGACACCAGCCAGCCCATGAGTTCCAGAGGATTTGGATTGCCGGTGCTCAGGGTGGCCACGCGGCTCTCGGGACGCTTCGAACGCCCGATCTTCACCGCCTCGGACTCGCGATCGATGATGAAGTAGACGGCCATGAACGGGGCGGCTGGCGAAAGGGGCAGGCCATAGTATGGCCTTGCGCGACCTCATGTTTTTGGCACCTTGGCGGTAGCCCCGGCGGAGACCCCTCGTATGCACTCCTTGGTTCGACTAGACGCCCGAGGCCAGAACGGCAAAGGCGGAAACGCTTTCGACTATTTCTTGGCGACCAACGCGCTCACCGGGATCGCTGGCTACTACGGCGCCGAAGAAAGCGCGGAGGTGTTGCGCTGGGGCGGCCGGCTGGCCGCCGGGCTGGGCCTGGAGGGCCAGCCGGTGCGAAAAGAAGACATGCTGGCGCTGGGCCAGGGCTTTTCGCCTGCCGATGGAACGCCGTTGTGCCGCAACGCTGGGGCGAAGCCGACGAAGCGCATCAAGCTGGACCGCCAAGGGAACCCCCGGTTGGGCGAAGACTGCAAGCCCATCGAACTGTGGGAGGGAGGGCATCGGGTCGGATTCGATCTGACCGTGTCCGCGCCCGGCGATGTCTCGGTGGCGTTCGCACTCGCGGATGATCGGGAGAAGGCCGCCATTCTCGCGGCCCACAGCGCGGCGGTTCAGGCATCGCTGGACTTTTTGGAGTCGAAGGTCGAAACGCGTCGAGGCGCGCAGGGCAAGAATGTCATCGGCACGCAGGGATTGGTCTACACGCAGGCGCTGCATGTGTCCAACAGACGCAACGAGTGCAATGTGCACACGCACAACCTCATCTACGGAGTCGCAAAAGGCGAGGACGGTCAGTGGGGCACTTACGATGCGCAGGAAATCTACCGGTGGCGCCAAGCCGCCGACGAGCTCTACAAAGCTGAGCTTTACACCCGGATGAAGGCTCTGGGCTACCAGACCGAGCGCGTCCGCGAGGTCAACGTGCAGGGTGAGGAGACGGGCCGTGTGTATGCGCGAATCGCCGGTATTGACCCAGAGTTGTGCGACCTGATGAAAACGCGTCGGCAGGAAGTGCTGGACTACGCCCGAACGCACGGCGTGGACAACCAGACCGCCTGCTTGGCCACGCGCAAGCAGAAGGAGGAGCCTCCGTTTGAAGCGCTGCGCGAGGAGTGGGCGCGCACCCTGGCAAACATAGACCGGGAGAAGCCCGGTTTAGTGCGCGACACGGCGCGGATCAAGGCCACGCCAGGCATGCGCTCGAACACGCGCAGCGCCGAAGAGACCTTGCAAATCCTCCACCAGACTGAGGCCGTGCTGTGCGAGCACGACCTCATCCGCCAACTTGGGATGGAGCACCAAGGCGACTTGACCGCCCGTGGGTTGCTTGAGCGCGTGGAGCGATTCAAGCAGGAGGCCGGTCTGGTGAAGCTGGAGGGCGAAAAGCTGGCCGCCGAAGACCGTGGGCACACGCTGGCGCGCCGGCACCGCGAGACGCGCTACGCCGCGCCGTGGATGCTCGACATGGAGGAGGAGATTCAGCGCCGCGCCAAGGAGCGCCAAGGCGAGCACCGCTGGAAGCTCGACGGTGCGCTCGTCGACCGCACCGTGGCGAAGTTGGAAGAGCAGAAGGGGTTTCGCCTTTCCGACGAGCAACGGGCGGTGTTGCGCCACATCACCGCCGAGAGCGGCGGCGTGGTGGCGATGTCCGGCCTGGCGGGCACCGGCAAGACCACCGCTGTGGAGTTCTACAAAGCTGCGTTTGAGGCGTCGGGCAAGCGGCTGTTCGGCGTGGCCACCGCCAATGCGGCGGCCCAGAAGTTGGCGCTGGAGTCGGGGATGGAAACGTCCAGCGTGGCGATGTTCCTCAGCCGAGTGCGCAAGGGCACGCTCGCCTTGGGTGGCGACGACGTCCTCGTCGTGGACGAAGCGGGCATGGTCGAAAGCCGCGACATGGTGCAACTGATGGCCTACGCCCAGAGAGCCGGCGCGAAGGTGGTGCTTCAGGGCGACGCCGAACAGATCCAGCCGGTGGGCGCTGGTGCGGGCTTCACCCTGGTGCGCGACGCGATCGGCGACAAGAAGCTGACCGAGATTCGTCGGCAGAAGAGCGAGGAAGACCGGCACATCGCTGCACTGTTCTACGACCGCGACGAAGCCGGCAAGGTCGTGGAGATGAAGCGCGGCACGCGCTCCCGGGCCAAGAGCCAAGAAAAGGGAGCCATGCTGCTCAAGCGCCTGGACGACCGCGGTTGCCTCGACGAGTTCAACACCAAGGATCAGGCCATGGCGGCCGTGGTGAAGGACTACTTCGAATCGCCTTTCGCTGTGCGGGAGCGCCTCATCCTCGCGCACGCCAACGCCGAAGTGGACGGACTGAACGAGCAGGTGCGTCAGGAACTGCGCAAGCGCGGCGAGATAGATACAGATCAACACCTAGTTCGCACCTTGCGCCGGGGCGAATGGGTCGACTTGGCCCTCTCTCGCCGCGATCGCGTGCGCTTCTCCGCGGGCGACGCCGATTTGGAGGTGGTCAATGGAAACGAGGGTGTGGTGGAGGCGATCCGGCCAGACGCGAAGGGCGGCTTCCACGTGGTGGTGCGCCTGGAGTCCGAAGACCCGAAGCAGAATGGGCGGGTTGTGCGCTTCCACACCAGCGCCTACAACGCCCTTCAGCACAACTACGCACTGACCATCCACAAGGCGCAAGGGCAGGGCAAGTGCGACGTGTTCCACTTGGCGAACGTGGGCATGATGGACAACCACTCGTCGTTGGTCGCCTTCACACGCCTGACCAAGGGCCGCTACCGCCTCTATGGGACCAGCGACGACTTCGAGCAGTTGAAGGATCGGCTGGGATTGGAGCGCCTGAAAGAAAACGCATCGGATTCGCGGCCGCTACCACGCGTGCAGGAGGCCGCCCAAGAGATCCTGCAAGCCGCCGAGTCTGGTGCACGCCGGGCGCAAGCGCAGCGGGCCAAATCCCACGTGCCCGAAAACGCCCAGAAAAGGCCGAGGCTCACGCTGTGAGCACGCGCAGTGGGTTACGACCACATACCGTCTAGCCACCTTCGCGAGGCGAGTCAAAAGGGCGTCATCCGTGGCCGTGGGCAAGGTGGCGCCGCGGATGCTCGTGCTCTTGGGCGTCGACATACGTGCCCCGTATCGCTTTCAGCGAAACGAAAAAACCTTACTTTACCCCTTACTCGTATTTTCCCTTGGTGGAGATCAGCTTTTGACGCAGCGCTTCGACACGAGCCTTGCGCTGGCCGCACAAGGCGTCGAGGGTGTATTCATAGACTTCAAACGCGTCCAAAAGCGCCTCTTGCTGGACAGACTCTCCATGAGAGCCCAAGTTTCCGATCATCCGGAGCGCGGTTAGTGAAGGGGCATGCTCTTGGTTCAATTGCTCGTAGTGCGCAATGCGGGCGTTCAAATCCAAGCGCTTAGTATTGCCGCTGGTGGGGTTGACGGTTTCACGAGGGACTTGAAGGAAGTCCAACAGGAACTCAACGCTGGTGCGGAGCCGATTTGCTGATGCGCTTGTGTCGAGCCAGTAGTGTGACGAGGCGAGGCGGATATTGTCGCTTACGTCTCGGGGCGCTTGCGCCGGAATATCGATGATGAGCGGGGCAGGGAACATTGAGCGCGGCTGTAGACGTGATGAGTAAACCCATCGGTTGTCCTCATCATCGTAATACTCGACCAGCGACGTATCGCCAGAGACGACTACGATCTCCCCACAACTGCTGTTGTCGCAGACGAGGTTGAGGCTGAAACGCTCCACATCCCAAGCGGGTTCCCAATCGGAATCCTCACGGTTCTTAGAAGAATAGGTGGGTTCAGCGACTTTGATTGCTTCACCGTCGTGCCTTGCGCGCCCCTTGGAACATTTGGGGCAGGGGAAGTTTGGAAAATGGGATCGGGCATACGTTCCCGACCAAAGCTCGCGATCAAACGCCATGGTTGCCTTCCTTAGTGATGGTCTCGCAGATTATCTGGCTAGGACTACAGGTCCACAAGGCGTGTTCCCTCGAGTCCTTTTCAAGAACGCGTAAAGCAGATGGCGCAACCCGTGCAGCAGGCAAGGCCCCGTTGCCGGGGCCTTGGCCGAGCCGATCACCTCCTTTGACTTCAGCGACCGAAGAGCCGGATGCCGACGCCAAAGACCGGTTTGTTGCCGCCGCCGAACGCCGCGCCGGCGCTCACGCCGATGCCGTTCTTGAAGCGACGGCTCCAGCCGATGGCTGCCGCACCTTGCCCGCCGCTGGCGCCGAACCCGACGGTGATGCCGCCCTCGCCCGGAGTGGCAGCCATCTGCACCATTGCGCCCATTTGAGCGCCGAGCCCGTTGATCCGACGGTCTTGACGCTCGAAGCGGTGATCGACTTCCACCCACCGGTCGTTCCAACGCTGGTCCAAGTCCCACAACTGGCCGCCGTTGACCGCATCGGTGCTGCCGCGCTCCACGCGCCCCGCTGCAACCCCGGTCACCCGTTGGTTGCCCGCGTTGATTCCCTCAGTGGTCATCGACGGCCCACCCTGGATGCGGACGCCGGTCCCGTCGACGCGAGTGGCCCCGACGTTGACCGAGCCGCTCTCGGTGAGTTCGATGTCGTCGGCCACGGCGACTGTTTGGGTCCCATCCGTGTTGTTGCTCACCACGATGTTCGCACCGGCACGTGTCTCGCGGCCCCCGCCGGTGCCGTCGCGACCTGCAGGGCCTTGCGGACCTTGAGGCCCTTGCGGTCCCTGTGGACCTTGGGGCCCTTGAGGGCCTTGCACCACCGGGCGCAATTCGATCGTGCGCAGCCGGCCGTCCAGGTCATACAGCGCCGTTCCTACGTTGCGATACACCGCGCCGGACTGGAAGGTGTAGGTGGGGGCGACAAACACGCCGTTGGCGTAAGTGGCTCCGCCGCCAAACGCTTCGGCCGCGGGCCGCAGTTGGCCCACCGTCGCGGCGTCGGTGTCATTCACGCCGAAGCGCAGGTTGGTCAGACGGCGCGTCGTGGTGGCATTGCCGACGCTGACTTCATCGGTCGTGGAGCACTCGCTTTCCTTGCCCAAGGCGACGCAGTCGAAGTTGAGAGCACGCGCGCGAGCGCCGATCGCGGTGCCGCCGAAGGTCGCCTCTGCACCAGCGCCGAGCGCGGTCGCATCGGTCCCGTTCAAGCGCACGCCTGCACCCACACCCGTCTGGTTGCTCTCGCCGTCGCCGGTGGTGCGGCCGCCCGCACCCAGCACGGTGTTGTCGAAGCCGGTGATCAGGGTTTCCGACCCGAGGCCGGTGTTGCGGATCCCGTCGACGAAACCGTTCGAGCCGACTTGCGTGGAGTTGTAGCCTCGCGTGATCGCGCGCTCGCCGAGTGTCGTCGCGCCGGAGAAGCTCGTTTGCCCCGCGTCCATATAGAGGCTGCGGTTTCCAGCCGCGCTGTCCTGGCCGATCGAGATAGCCTGAGCGGACGGCCGCGCCCCGGGCCCGGGTTGGTAGAGGTTTTGCGCGTTCGCGCGATCGCCGATCGCGATGCTGCCGGTGGAAGTGGCGGAATTGCCTATGGCGACGGCGCCCGCGTCGTTGGCCGACGCGTTTCGCCCACCGGCGAAACTCGCCCCAAAGTTGGCATTCGCCCCGCTGCCGACGGCCGTGCCGTCCGCTCCAGCCGACGAGCCGCTGCCTACGGCCGTGCCGTTTACCCCGCCGGGTTGGATGGTTGCGTTCGCGCCGATGGCCGTGGAGCACTCTTCGGTGGCCTGCGCATTGGCACCGATCGCCGTGGTGCAGTCGGCCGTGGCCTGGGCGTTCGAGCCCACGGCTGTCGAATCCAGCCCCGTCGCCGTCGGCGGGGCAGCACCTGGGCCGACGGCCACCTGGGCGAGCGTTGGAGTGGCCGCCAAGGCCACGGCGAGAAACAGCGAAAGCGAAGATCGCTTCATCGGGGAGCCTCCTACAAGTGGGGTTCCCCTACCAATAGATGACCGCGGACAACGCGCAAGCCCTCCCTCAGGAACTAAAAACCCCCGGCAGTTGCCCGCCGGGGGTAGGCCTACCCAAGGCCCGTCGACGCCGAGGGAGGAGGGGAACCCAGCGCCTCTTTCGTTTTACCGCGCGGGCGCGCGAGCGCAAGCCCACTTGCGCATTCCTCCAATTCCGGTTGGATCGAGGGTAGGCGCACCTATCCAGAAAAACTCCGCCGCACCCACGGTGGAGCGACCGCCCGAAGGAGGAACCATGTTCGTAAAGTCGATAGCGTTGGCCGCATCGCTCACCTTGACCTCCCACTTTGCGCAGGCTCAAGAATTTCCCCACATCCAGAGTCCACCGGTGGCCGCGCACCCGCTCGACGCCGACATCGGCGAGCCTGAAGAACCCCACGCCCACGATGTCGCACCGGCCAAGCGTCCTCTGATCTCGCGTTTGTTTCACCGTCGCACCCCAAAAGGCGCGTGGGCCGGCATGGATCCGATGTTGAAGGCCAAGCTTGAAAACATCTACAGCCAACTCCGGCGCGAGGGCTACGACGTCCGCTTGGTCGAGGGCCACCGATCAGAAGCACGCCAAGCCGAACTGCTGGCGAACGGCCAGGGCGTCACGCAAGTCGGTCCGGGCCGCTCTTGCCACAACTTTGGGCTCGCGGCCGACAGCGCAGTGTTCAAACGCGGCCAGGCGACCTGGGATCTCAACGACGAGTGGGTCCGCCGCGGCTACGAGCGGTATGGCGAGCTCGCAACCGAAGCGGGATTGCGTTGGGGCGGACACTGGGCGACGTTCAAGGACCTGCCGCACGTCGAACTGAGGAACGAGTGCCGGGTGGCCATCCGTGAGCGACGTCGCACCGACGGGCGCGTAGCGGCCCGGGAAGAAAGCTTTGGGTTGGAGTTGGATCTTTGGCGTTCGACGCCGACCGCTTGGGAAGGGGGGCGATACGCGTGGGTCTGCCCGCCTTCCCATGAATCGATGCGCGGTTGCGGATTGGCCGCGAAGTGGTGGGGCGCTGGCTGGCCGATGTCGCCGGTGTGGCGCGACTGGTCGTTCGATCCGAAGTTTTTTAGTTGGACGACAGTTTGCGGATGACTTCACCCACGAGAACATCGACGGCGCCCTGAAATCCGACTACCTGTTGACGCTCAGGAATAACTTCCCGCGCTTGCATTGGAGAATGCAGGTGTGCGTCCGCGATCTTCCGCAATGACTCTTGCAAGTTCTCCATCGCCTGCTTGATCGACTTGGGAGAGCTTGCGGCAAACTGCGCGAACGATGCCGAACCAAAGACCGGGGGGACATGATCCATCACGGCCCGGGTCAGCGCTACTGTGGCCATGAAGCAGCCATTGTCGAATGCGAGATTTATCTCTTCTAACAGTCGAATCAGTTTTTTGGGATCTAGTTGCGTGTTTTCGAGTTGCCGAAGGGCGTCGATGCGACTTTCGGAAACAAAAGCAATCGAATGGCCCTTCGTTGGGCCGGTAGGTTGTGACACCGCTGCTTCGGAAGTTTCGGCATTCTCGAGCAAACGATCGGTGTGCGTCCTCAGCGTTGCAAGCGCCTTATGAAGGGGGGCGTTGTGGCTGGCCGGCGCCTTGGTCAGCATGCTAAAGCTAGCTGCCGTAATGGCCGCATTCGTCAGTTCGCGCTCGTGGCGTATTCCCACGGCATCTCGGATCAAGGGTTTGAGCTTGTCTCCGTCAAGAAATGCGCAGCCGGCGTTCTTGATGGTGTTGAACGCTTCAGCGGCTCCACTTTCTCCAGAGCCTCGCTCGTATGCTCCCAGGCTTTCAATCGCTTCCGCAACCATTGCGGCCACTTCCCTGTAAAAGCTGCTGCTCATCCTTGTCGTATCCACTTTTTCTTGAAACGTCATTGTAAGCAGATGGTGCCTGAAACGCATGTCGCATCTGACGAAACGCCCTAATAGCGACAGCCGTAAAGTCTTGCTCTCGGCATGCGGCGAATGCTTGCAGTTGTCTGTAGCGCGTAGTGAACACCGCTGCCCCTCGATTGAGAAATGCGAAGGCAGATGCAGTTAGAAGGCTGCGCTTTCAGACCGCAATAGAGGCGTGAATCTGTGCTCATTTGGGGCGATCTGCGACCCGCCGTGCGTAAAGAAAACGCCCTTAGGTTTCGAGCGAGTTTTGCGGGAGGGAACGGCGGCTCATCTGGCATCAAATGCGTAGCCAAGGCGTAGCCAAATCAGCCTTAAGCATACAATATCGCATATAAGCTATTGTCTAGAAAAGAAAAATTATGCTGCTGGTGTCGCACGCCCTTACTGGCGCATGAGCGGGGTGTGCTGGTCGAGGCCGGCACGGGACGAGGTAGGAGACTGGGTCACGGATGGGTCGGAGCGTGCGGCCGCAGCGAGCGGAGGCGGGCGGGCTAAACGGCGAATAAGTATGCCAGCCGGTTCGGTTTTTCGCTGTGCTGCATAGCGTCATCTTCGTCGTTAAAGATGTGTTACCGTCCGCCACGGATCGGGCGGCGGCCCAGCGATGCGTCACCGAAGAGCGAGCCGCAGCCCGAACGCCGATCCGCGAACACCGAACGATCGAACAGGGCACGGCGTGCGATGCGCCGGTTACCGGCTCGACGCGACGATGCCGCGATAACGACACCGATCGACTTTCAGAAGATTGAGGGGAACCCAATGAGGCAAGACGGTATGACGAAGACGCACGCACCGCGACACAACGCACTCGCCCGCGCAGTACTGATGGTTTTGATCGGCGTGAGCCCCGCTTCGGTCGTTTACGCGCAGGACGCTGGCGACGAAGAGGCCACGACGCTCGACAAAATCACCGTGACGGCGCAGAAGCGCGAAGAAGCGCTGCAAGACGTTCCGGTGGTGGTCACCGCCCTGTCCGAGCAGACGCTCGAAGACAACGGCGTCCGCGACATCAAAGATCTGCAAACTTTGGTGCCCGGTTTGACCGTCACCAGCACCCAGAGCGAAGCGCAGACCACCGCGCGTATCCGCGGCATCGGCACGGTCGGCGACAACGCCGGTCTCGAATCCTCGGTCGGCGTGGTCATCGACGGCGTCTACCGCCCGCGCAACGGCGTGGGTTTCGGCGACCTCGGCGAACTCGAACGCGTCGAAGTGCTCAAGGGCCCGCAGGGCACCTTGTTCGGTAAGAACACCTCCGCTGGCGTGGTCAACGTCATCACCAAGCGGCCGACCTACCAGCAGAGCGCCAACGCCGAGCTGACCATCGGCGATTACGGCACCGTAGGCGTGGCCGCTTCCTATAGCGACGCCTTCAGCGACCATGCCGCCTTCCGCGTCTATGCCGCCAAGCGCAAGCGCGACGGCTTCTTGGACGTGAACGTCGGCGGCGGTCCGCGTGTGGATCGCGAAGACAACGATCAGAATTTCCACACGATCCGCGGCCAGTTGTTGCTCGAGCCGACCGATACGCTCGATATCAACATCTCCGCCGATTACACCAACCGCGACGAGAACTGCTGCGCCGCAGCGACCATCGTCCGCGGCCCGACCGCGGCGATCATCGACGCGCTCGCGACCGACAGCGGCGTGGCCACGGTCGCCGATCCGTTCCAACGCCGGGCGTGGAGCAATCGCGGCAGCGGGCAAGCGGTCGAAGATAAGGGCCTCGTCGGCCAAGTCGATTGGGAGACCCCGTGGTTCGGCGGCGCGACGTTGACCTCGATCACCGCGCAGCGCAATTGGGAATCGACCAACGGGATCGATTTCGATTACAGCAGCGCCGATCTGTTGTATCGCAACCAGACCCAAGACGATAACTTCACCGCTTTCGACACCTTCAGCCAGGAAATCCGCTTGGCCGGCGGCAGCGAGAAGTTCGATTGGTTGGTCGGCGGTTTCTACGCCGACGAGAATCTGCGCCGCAACGATTCTTATCGCGTCGGCTCGGCTTACGAGCCCTACATGTCGATCGCGATTCTGTCGCGCATCAACCCGTTGTTGGGCACGAGCCCGACCGCACCGCTGTTCTATTCGCAGGCGTCCGGCCGTCCGTTCGGCACGACCTTCGCCGGCCATAGCGCCGCGGATCGCTACGAGCAAAACTCCAAGAGTTTGGCGCTCTTCACCAACAACACCTGGCACGCGAGCGATGCGCTCGATTTGACGCTCGGTCTGCGTTACACCAAGGAAGACAAAGAGCTGGATTCGCAGTATCGCAACCCCAATGGCGGGCTGGGCTGCGCCGCGATGCAGACCAATCCGGCGCAAGTCGTCGCTGCGCTCGTCGCCCGCGGTTTGACGGTCGCGCAAGCGTCGACCGCCGCGCCGCAGGTCATCGCGTTCGGCTGCTTGCCGTGGACCAACGTGCTTCACAACGGCCGCTCGACCTCGCAAGAGCGCAACGAAAAAGAATGGTCGGGCACCTTCAAGGCCGCCTACCGGTTCAATGAGCACGCGATGGCGTATTTCTCCGCCGCGCGCGGCTACAAGGCCGGCGGTTTCAACCTCGATCGCGTGCAGTCGAGCAACGGTTTGTCCAGCGGCACGGCGGGTATCGCGCCGGTCAACGACACGTCGTTCGGCGGCGAGTTCGTCGACAGCTTCGAGTTGGGTACGAAGACCACGTGGCTCGGCGGCAATCTGTTGTTGAACGCCACCTTGTTCCATCAGGAATACTCGGACTTCCAGCTCAACAGCTTCCTCGGCACCAGCTTCGTCGTGCGCTCGATTCCGACCGTCACCTCGCAAGGCGTCGATGCCGATCTGCTGTGGAAGACCGGCAACTTGATGATCCAAGCCGGCATGACCTACGCCGACACGCAATACGGCGACGATCCGCTGCCCGACGCCGACTTGTTCTTGCTGCCCGGCAGCACCGCCAGCTTCGCGCCGAAGTGGTCGGGCACCGCCTCGGTCGGTTACGACTGGGATATCGGTTCGCGACTGAAGGCGCGCGCGCACGTCGGCGCCAAGTACATGTCCGAATACAACACCGGTTCGGATCTCGACCCGCAGAAGCACCAGGACGCCTACACCTTGGCCAATGCGCGCTTCTCGATCGGCAGCAGCGACGACCGTTGGAATATCGAGTTGTGGTCGCAGAACATCACCGACGCCGAGTACATCCAGGTCGGTTTCGATGCCCCGCTGCAGACCGGTTCGTGGAACGCCTTCCTCGGCGCGCCGCGCACCACGGGCGTGACGTTCCGAGTGAAATACTGACGTGCGATAACGCTTCGGCTACAACGCCATACCGCGACACGAAACGGCCCGCTTCGGCGGGCCGTTTTTTTTTGCGACGCGCATCCCGCGAAATCGCGCCGAGAGACGGCGCCTATGAAACGATGTCGATCGAGCCGCGCCCATCGCACGGCGACCATGAAACCTAGCTCATCGCGCGATGCTTGCACCGTCGAAACGATGAGCGCATGCTCCGCCGCTTAGGGGATCGACCGACATCGATTCGTCGCCGGCGAGAGGGTTTTCGCTCGGCCCGCAGGGGATTCGCGCGTTGCGAACGCAACGCATGCATCGCGCGAAAGGTACGGAACTTCGCATCGTCGAAGCGTCCGCAGACATGGTTCGTACGCAAAGGAGAGGATCGATGTCCATGCAATCGTTAGCGCCGTCCGTCGACGGCACCGCATCGCGCGCGCAGAGGATTCCGCGCCCGTTCGCATCTGTATTTTCGTCCGCATCCGCGCGCACGCTCGCGCTGACGCTCGCTATCGCCGCCGCGCTGTCCGCGTGCGGTCAAAAACCCGCAGAACCGGCGAAGCCCGAGGTCGCCGTGACGCCGCCGACACCCGCGCCGACGGTCTGTCAGGCCAATTCGAGCTGGATCACCGCGCCCAATCCGCCCTCGGAAGTCGCGGCCACCGAATCGTTCTGCGATTTCTATCAATTCTCGTGGCAATGGTTCCTGGCCGAAGTCTCGCCGTCGCCCACCTCGCAAGGCGAGCGCGTGTTCGAAACCAATCGGTTGCACGATCCCACCGTGCCCAGCGGCCAGTGTTCGCTGCCGGAGATGATCGGCCGCGCCGCCGCCGCGAAAATGCTCGCGATGCGCGCCGACAAGCCGCAGGATTTCGAGGACACGCAAGCCGACGGCAACGCGCTGTACGACCAGAACGGCAACATCCTGCACTACAACATCTGGTACTCGCGCGCCGAATGTCAGGCCACGCAAGCGGGTTTCGCCGAAGGCACCTTCGAGATCAAAGTCTCGTGGATGATCCTGCCCAAACCGGATCCTTCGTACTACACGATGCAGGCCACGCTGCCGGGCGGTAACGCGCCGGTGACGCTGGGCATGGTCGGGTTCCATATCGCGAATTGGACTTCGAAACATCCGGAGATGATCTGGGCCACGTTCGAGCACAAGAACAACGCGCCGCTGTGCGATGGCTCCACGCCGACGCCCGCGAACGGTTGGGCCTTCGCCGCGTCCGACGCCGCTACGTGCCTCACCCAGAATCCCTCGCAGCCCGGCGCTCCGCCGAACACCGCGTGCGCGGCCTTCAACTTCAACACGCCCGACCCGTTCCAAGGCACGCCGCCGGCCACCAACACCGCGAACAACATCTGCCGCATGTACGCCAACGGTAATCAGCCCGGCGCGTCGATCAACGGCAACGACAACGCTGCGAATCTGTTGGCGATCCAGCAACTCAACGACCAACTGGTCGGTCCGCAAGGCATGCTCACCGCGTTGCCCGACACCGACCCGATGGCGATCTGGAAGAACTACACGCTGATCGGCGCGATTTGGACCAAGGGCGGCGCGGATTCGGGCAACCCGCCGATTCCGTACACCGTGCATGCGCAAGGCGGCGACAAGATCGTGCCCGGCGACGCCACCAGCCTGCAGCGCGGCTCGTTGGAATTGACCAACATGAGCATGGAAACCTTCCAGCAGGGCGATACCTCGTGGGCGCCCAACTGTTTCGGTTGCCATACCTACGCCAAAGCCGACCCGCTGGATGTCAGCCACATCTGCAACAGCTTGTTCGGTTCCGACGCCAACGGCGATTGCGTGGTGCAGCAGACCGGCGCGCTGCCGGTGGGCGATGCGAAAGCAGCGGCCCCGGCCGCCGCGCCCGAGAAGAAGTAACGCGGCATCGCGACACGATTGCGATCGCAGCCGCGGTCGCAATCGACACCCGACACCGCGTTCCCGACGGCCCGCTTCGTGCGGGCCGTCGTCGTTTCGGCGACGCGGATCGCGCGTAAGCCGACGCCTCCGCCGCCGCATTCCCCCACCACCGGCACGGGCGCATTCGCGCGGCTTGGGTATGATGCCGCCGACGAGCGCGCCTTCCGCCGCGCCGGATCGGGCCACCGCATGTCGCTCCATACCGATGCCGAATTGCATCGTCTCGCCGAAGCGCTCGGCGAGCGTTTCCGCCAACAGCGCCTGACGCTCGTCACCGCCGAAAGCTGCACCGGCGGCTGGATCGCGAAAACCGTCACCGACATCGCCGGCTCGTCCGACTGGTTCGACAGCGGCATGGTCGCCTACAGCTACGAAGCCAAGCAGGCGATGCTGGGCGTGCGCCCCGAAACCCTGGAATACCACGGCGCGGTCAGCCGCGAGACCGTGATCGAAATGGTCTCCGGCGCGCTGGTGCATTCGGGCGGCGCCGTGGCCGTCGCCGTCACCGGCATCGCCGGCCCGGGCGGCGGCAGCGCCGACAAACCCGTCGGCACCGTCTGGATCGGCTGGAAACGCCGCGGCGGCTACGCCAAGGCCCAGGTCTTCCATTTCGACGGCGACCGCGACGCCGTGCGCCGGCAGACGGTGGGGGCGGCGTTGGAAGGTTTGCAGGCATTGATCGAAGCGTCTTGATGTCGATGCGTCGCGCGCTGCGTGCGCGGACATGGACGCTTGCCGCGCTGTGCGCTGGCTGGGTCGTCGCTTGGCCGATGCTTGCGCTCGAAAGCACGCGCGGCTTGCGCGGCATTCTCGACGTGTCTCGCGATCGCGGCGCATACGATTTGGTCGCGCTGTTCTATTCGGGCTCCGATTTCGTGCTGTATGCGGCGCTCTTCCTGGCCTGTCTCGTGTTGTTCCGGGCGATGCTCGGCGCCGCGGTGTGGTTGGATCGCGATCGGCGCGCGCTGGCCGCGCTGCGTTGGGCGCTGAAGGTGCGTTCGGTTCGGGTATGCGCTGCCGTGGCTTTGTTGCTCGTCCTTGGAATCGCGATTTCACCGAACGACTGGCGCGATGGGCTGATGACTGCGGCCTTTTGCCTATTTCTGTTGACGGTCGTGGCGGCTTGGTTCATCACCGGCCATCCCAAGACGCTGATGCGCGAGCGCGACATCGGCGGTTGGCGGGCGTATTGGCCCGGCAGGCGCGCCGTCGTTGCCGTGCTCTTGTTTTCGCTGGCGTGCGATGTGGCGCTCAAGCTCTTGGCGATTGGTGTCGGAGGCTCGGCGGGTGTTTGGGCGCAAATCGCGGTGTGGATCGTCACGATTTCCATCGACGTCGTCGTTTCATTGATCGGTTGCGCGATCTGGTTCGGTTATCGACGCCGCGCATCGCTTGCCGAAGCATGGGCGGCCTTGCGACGTTGGCCGTTTCTTGGCGCCTATCTGGGGCTCTACGCATACATGATCGTTGCGGCCTGCCTCGTGGTGGTTCCGATGATGGTGGCCGCTTCGGTTTCGATTTATATCGCGCCGCAATACGGCAACTTCGAATCGCTGCCTCACGTCTTGCGTGGGCTCGATCGCATCGGTCGGACTTTAGAAGAATCGATGCCGTTGCTCGCGATGCTGCCCGTTGCCCTATGGCTCGCCTTCGCGCACAACCGGCTGGTCTTCCGGGACGGACTTGCAGGTCGCCTTGGCCCAGACGCCCCGAACCGTTGACCTGACCGGTCGTTAGTAGTAATACTACTAACCATGGAACTGACCGAAACCCAGCAAGCCATCCTCGCCCTCATCTCCGAGCGCATCGCCGCCGATGGCGTGCCGCCCTCGCAGACCGAGATCGCCCATGCCATGGGCTTCAAAGGCGTCCGCGCCGCGCAGTACCACATCGAGGCGCTGGAACAGGCCGGCGCCATCCGCCGCGTCCCGGGTCAGGCGCGCGGCATCCGGCTGGTGCAGGAGGCCGCGAACGAGGCGCTCGACCAGCCCGTCGAGCCGGCGCTGCCGGATCACGCGCTGCGCTTGCCGGTGCTGGGCCGCGTCGCCGCCGGCCTGCCGATCGGCGCCGACCTGCGCTCCGACGACTACGTCCTGCTCGATCGCGCTCTGTTCTCGCCCGCGCCGAACTACCTGCTGAAAGTGCAGGGCGATTCGATGCGCGACGAAGGCATCTTCGAAGGCGATCTGATCGGCGTGTACCGCACCCGCGAAGCGCGTTCCGGCCAAATCGTGGTCGCGCGCATCGACGACGAAATCACCGTGAAGCTGTTGAAGATCGGCAAAGACCGCATCCGCCTGCTGCCTCGCAATCCCGACTATGCGCCGATCGATGTGCATCCCGATCAGGATTTCGCGATCGAAGGCCTGTACTGCGGGTTGGTGAGGCCCAATCGATGAGCGCCGCGCTGTTCGATGCCGCCTCAGACGATGCGGTCTACGCTCGGATGGAAGCTCTGCTCGCGCGCGGTCTCGACCGCCAACATCGCGCCGAGGCGATGCGCGGCTTGGAAGAGGTCGCCGCGTTGCTCGTCACGCGGCATTCGGAGTTTTCCCACACGCCGATGCGGCTTTCGCCGATGGGGCGGGAACCGGCCGCGCACTAAATTTTCGGACGTCGCAGCTTTTGCGACGGCCCCTTCCTATTCTTCACGCACCTTCACAACGCCACTGACGAGGATTCCACCATGGAAAAGATCGACGAAAACAAAAAGCGCGCCCTAGCCGCAGCGCTCAGCCAGATCGACAAGCAATTCGGTAAAGGTTCGGTCATGCGCATGGGCGACCGCGCGGTCGAACCGACCGAAGTCATCGGCACCGGCTCGCTGATGCTGGACATCGCGCTCGGCATCGGCGGCTTGCCCAAAGGCCGCGTGGTCGAAATCTACGGCCCGGAATCCTCGGGCAAGACCACACTCACCCTGCAAGCCATCGCCGAATGCCAGAAAGCCGGCGGCACCGCCGCCTTCATCGACGCCGAACACGCGCTCGATCCCACCTACGCGCAAAAACTCGGCGTTAACGTCGACGAACTGCTGCTCTCCCAGCCAGACACCGGCGAACAGGCGCTCGAAATCGCCGACATGCTGGTGCGCTCCAATGCGGTGGACATCGTCGTCATCGACTCGGTCGCCGCGCTCACGCCGCGCGCCGAAATCGAAGGCGAAATGGGCGACCAATTGCCGGGCCTGCAGGCCCGCTTGATGAGCCAAGCGCTGCGCAAACTCACCGGCAACATCAAGCGCAGCAATTGTCTGGTGGTCTTCATCAACCAGTTGCGTATGAAGATCGGCGTGATGATGCCCGGCCAGAGCCCGGAAGTGACCACCGGCGGCAACGCGCTGAAGTTTTACGCCTCCGTGCGTTTGGATATCCGCCGCATCGGCAGCATCAAGAAAGGCGACGAAATCATCGGCAATCAGACCAAGATCAAAGTGGTCAAGAACAAGATGGCCCCGCCGTTCAAGCAGGTCGTCACCGAGATTCTGTACGGCGAAGGCATCAGCCGCGAAGGCGAACTGATCGACATGGGCGTCGAGGCCAAATTGGTCGACAAGTCCGGCGCGTGGTACGGCTACGACGGCGAGCGTATCGGTCAGGGCAAGGAAAATGCCCGCCAGTACCTCAAAGACAACCCGGCGATCGCCGCCAAGCTCGAAGCCACGCTGCGCGCGCAGTTCGTGCCGCAGGACATGCCGCGCGAAGAGGCGGCCGAAGAGGATGCCGAAGCCTGATGCGCGACCGAAAAACGGCGGCTTGGTCGCGACCTAGATCGACAGCGCCGCCGTTTTTCCCCCATGCCCCACGCTTCCGGGTTCGAGTCCGAAACCTCGTCAGTGGATGACTCGGCCCGGAAGCGTTTTTATCGCGGATACGTGCGATCGGGAGCGATCGCACGCATCTCCCAGAACGTCGCTCCCCACACCGACGGATCCGGCGCATCAAGGACATCGCGCCGGCGGCCCGGGACCCCAAACCCGAGCCGCATAGCGGGTCATTTCGCCGTGACCCGCGCACCGAGAAACCTCAGGGATGAGGGTTCTCGGTTTTACCTTGAGGAAAAGGATTGTGATTAAATTTTCAGCAGTCGCAAAAGACGGTGCTAGTGTTGAAATTTATGTCTTACATCAGAAGAAAGTGATTTCAACTCTTGATGGTGATGTTTCCTTCAATGCTAGAAGCAAAATTTGCCTGGCGTCTGGGCAGAAGGTCGTACGTCGGGCTCAAGGAATGTATGAGATCGACGGTAATATCTTTGTTTCTGATGATCCACAAGCACCATAAGTGCAGTGCTAATTTTCTAAGTAGATGGTGTAAAGCCATGCTCCAACTCCGCCCCAACTGCGAATGCTGTAACCGCGATCTCCCGCCGGAGTCCGCCGACGCGATGATCTGCAGTTTCGAATGCACCTTCTGCGCGCAGTGCGCGGACGAGGTGCTCCACGGCGTCTGTCCGAATTGCGGCGGCGGGTTCAGTCCGCGACCGATTCGGCCTGCGCATCTGCTGGCGAAATACCCGCCTTCGACCGAACGCGTGTCGAGGCCGGACGGTTGCGCCGCGGCGGCGTGAACCCGCGTATGCGTCCGCTACGCGCGACGACTGCAACCGAACGAGGCGTTCGCGGATCGCCTCGCCTCCGCGTTTCCGCGCTGCTAAGGTGAACGCCCTCACATCATGAGCGCCGCACGCATGCGCCGATTCGTTCTGATTGCAACGCTCGCATGCTTCGCGTTCCCCCCGTTCGCGTGCGCATGGGCCGCAGAGCCCGTCGCTGCCGAACCCGCCGCCGAGCGCGCGCCGTCCAACGTTCGCCTCACGCCCGGCGCGCCGCAGGCGTCGTCGGCATTGATCGCCGAACTCGCCGAAAAAGACCGCCAACTGTTCGACGCCGTCTTCGGCTGCAAGCTCGACGAGCTCGCAAAGCTTATCGCCGACGATTTCGAATTCGTCCACGACAAATACGGTCTCACCGCCGATTCCGGCGCGAAGTTCATGGACGGCATGCGCCAGAACTGCAAAGCGCAGGACGCCGGAACGAATTTCCGCGCGCGCCGCGAACCGGTCGAGGGCACGATGACCGTGCATGTACTGAACGACTACGGCGCGATGCAGATGGGCGAGCACCGTTTCTTCGCGCTGCAGCCAGGCCAGTCGGACAAGTTGACCGAAACCGGCAAGTTCATCGACCTGTGGCGGCGCATCGACGGCGAATGGAAACTCGCGCGCGTGATCAGCTACGACCACGTCTTGGCGGAATAAAGGCAGAGCGACGAGACCCGGCATGTCGCATATCGACCCGCCCGACGATGAGCGCCCCGCGCCACGCGCCAAGCGAGCGCGGCCCGAACTCACGCCCGCTCAGCGCGCGCTGGGGCTGCTGGTGCGACGCGAGCATTCGCGGAAAGAACTGACGCGCAAACTCTCCGCGCGCGGCGTCGAAGCCGAACAGGCTCAGGCCGCCGTGGACCGAATGACCGCCGAAGGCTGGCAAGACGACGCCCGTTTTGCCGAACAACTGGTGCGCAGCCGCGCGAATACCGGCTATGGCCCGATCCGCATCCGCGCCGAACTCGGCACCCATGGCCTCGATCGCGAAGCCGTCGCTGCGGCGATGGACGCCTACGACGGCGATTGGGCCGAAAACGCGCGGGATCTGGTTCGGCGCCGCTTCGGCGCGGCCCTCGAAGACCGCGCTGTCCAGCGCAAAGCCGCCGAGTTACTGATTCGTCGCGGCTTTTCCGGCGATCAAGTTCGGGCCGCGGCCCGCTTCGATCCCGACGAGGATTGAGCGTCGCGCATCGACGATGCTGCAAGATGCGCGGTAGGAGGGCCTTCAGGCCCGAGCTTTAGAGCCCACCAAGCACATCGCGCAACGAAAAGCGCTCTGAAGGTGCGGAATTCGGGCCTGAAGGCCCTCCTACGAGGCTTCTTCGGCTCATCGAGGCGTTCTGCGCCCAACCGCCGCTCCCGGCCTGTTAACCTAGCCCGCTTGGGTTGTTCACTCCATTCCGCGCCCCCATTCTGGCGGCTTCGCGGCGCGGGGACTGCGCCCGTCATTCCGACCGATGCCATGAAAACCACCGATAGCAGCACCCCGACGATCAGCACCTCGAAAATCCGCAGCGATTTCCTGGAATTCTTCCGCTCGAAGGGCCACGCCGTGGTGCCGTCGAGCCCCTTGGTGCCGGGCAACGACCCGACGCTGCTGTTCACCAACGCCGGCATGGTGCAGTTCAAGGACGTGTTCCTGGGCGCCGAGAAGCGCAGCTACACCCGCGCCGCGTCCAGCCAGCGCTGCGTGCGCGCGGGCGGTAAGCACAACGACCTGGATCAGGTCGGCTACACCGCGCGTCACCACACCTTTTTCGAAATGCTGGGCAACTTCAGCTTCGGCGATTACTTCAAGCAGGACGCGATCGCCTACGCCTGGGAATTGCTGACCGGCGTGTGGGCGCTGCCGAAAGAGAAGCTGCTGGTCACGATCTACCACACCGACGACGAAGCCTTCGATATCTGGCATAAGACGATCGGTTTGCCGGCGGATCGCATCATCCGCATCGGCGACAACAAAGGCGCGCCGTACGCCTCCGACAACTTCTGGCAGATGGCCGACACCGGCCCCTGCGGACCGTGTACCGAAATTTTCTACGACCATGGCGCGCACATCCCCGGCGGCCCCCCGGGTTCGCCCGACGAGGATGGCGACCGTTTCATCGAAATCTGGAACAACGTGTTCATGCAGTTCGATCGCCAACCCGACGGCACGCTGTTGCCGCTGCCGGCGCCGTGCGTGGACACCGGCATGGGCCTGGAACGCATCGCGGCCGTGCTGCAGCACGTTCACAGCAACTACGAAATCGATCTGTTCCAACATCTGATCAAAGCCGCCGCGAGAATCACGAACACCGCCGACCTCGAACACAAATCGCTGCGCGTGATCGCGGATCATATTCGCGCGTGCAGCTTTTTGATCGTCGATGGCGTGTTGCCGTCGAACGAAGGCCGCGGCTATGTGCTGCGTCGGATCATTCGTCGCGCGATCCGGCATTTGTGGAAACTGCATGCGCTGGATGCGCAGGGCAATTTCTGGCGCATGGTGCAGCCGCTGATCGACGTGATGGGCGAGGCTTACCCGGAACTCGTCGCGAAGCGCGAGCTCGTCGAACGCGCGCTGAAAGCCGAAGAAGCGGCGTTCTCGCAAACGCTCGATGCCGGGATGATGCGTCTCGAGGGCTATCTCGCTCAAAGCGGCGGCGCGATCGACGGTGCGCAATTGTTCCTGCTGCACGACACCTACGGCTGCCCGCCCGATCTGATTCTCGACATCCTTCGCGAGAAGGGATTGTCCGAAGTGTCGGCGGACGTGACCACCGAATACGAACGCCTGATGGATGAGCAACGCGAGCAGTCGCGAAAAGCCGGCAAATTCGGCGGTGGCGTGGCGCTGCCCGGCGAACTCATCGCCCAACTCTCGCCCACCGAATTCCTCGGCTACGACCGTCTCGACGCCGACGATCTCGAAGTCGTCGCCTTGCTGAAAGACGGCAAGCCCGTCGATCGCATCGCTGCGGGCGACGAGGCCATCGTGCTGCTCAATCGCACGCCGTTCTACGCCGAATCCGGTGGTCAGGTCGGCGATACCGGCACTTTGGCGGGCGAGGGCGCGGGGTTCGCGGTGAGCGATACGCAGAAACTCGCGGGTCAGTTCTTCGGCCATGTCGGTTCGCTCGCGGTCGGCAGCTTGCGCCGCGGCGATCGTTTGCAGGGGCGCGTCGATACCGCGCGCCGCGAGGCGATCGTGCTCAACCACAGCGCCACGCATTTGCTGCACGCCGCGCTGCGTCGCGTGCTCGGCACGCACGTCACCCAAAAAGGCTCGTTGGTCGCGCCGGATCGTCTGCGCTTCGACTTCGCGCATTTCCAGCCGGTGACGGCGCCGGAACTGGCCGAGATCGAGCGTCTGGTCAACGTCGAAATTCGCGCGAACAGCGACGCCGAAGTGCGCCACATGGGCATGCAGGAGGCGCTGGATTTCGGCGCGATGGCGCTATTCGGCGAAAAATACGGCGAACACGTGCGCGTGCTGCGCATGGGCGAGACCTCGACCGAACTGTGCGGAGGCACCCACGTGCGCCGGACCGGCGACATCGGCGTGTTCAAGATCGTGTCCGAGGGCGGCATTCAGGCCGGCGTGCGCCGAATCGAGGCCGTAACCGGGCAGGGCGCGCTGGATTTCGTGGACGAACAGGAGCGCCGGCTGAACGAAGCGGCGGGTTTGTTGGGCGGTTCGACCGCCGATCTGACCGAGAAAGTGCGATCCCTGCTCGAAAAACAGAAAAAAATCGAACGCGAGCTGGAAGCCCTCAAAGCCAAGGCCGCGAACGCCACCGTGGCCGATTTGGCATCCTCCGCGACCGATGCGGGCGGGGCGAAAGTGCTTGCCGCGCGGGTCGAGGGCCTCGACGCCAAAGCCTTGCGCGAGGCGGTGGATTCGCTGAAACAGCAACTTCGCGACGCGGTGGTGCTGCTCGCGGGCGCGGCGGATGGTAAAGTGGCCCTTGTTGCGGGCGTGAGCGGCGCGGCACTCGGGCCTGTCAAGGCCGGGGAGCTTCTCGCTCATGTAGCCGGTCAGATCGGAGGCAAAGGCGGAGGCCGGCCCGATATGGCCCAGGGGGGCGGCGAAGACGGCCCAGGGCTGCGCATTGCATTGGATGGCATCCACGATTGGGTGGTCGAACGGATGAAGCGCGAAGCGTGACCTTCGGCGCTTTCCGGGGTTCGACCCTCCGGTTACTTTTCAACTCTTGCGTTTGCGACAGCCGTTTTCCCCGATCAGCGGTCGCGAAACAACAACACAAGATGTCGGCGAGGGGACGCTGGCATACGGAGAGATGCAATGCTGATTTTGACTCGCCGTGTTGGCGAAACACTGATGATCGGCGACACCGTCACCGTGACCGTGCTCGGCGTCAAAGGCAATCAGGTCCGTATCGGCATTACCGCGCCGAAGGACGTTGCCGTTCACCGTGAAGAAATTTACCAGCGCATTCAGCGCGGCGACGATCGCGGCCATCGCGGCGGTAGCGACCCGACCTCGGGTTTGCCGCAGGACGACTGAGCCGGTATCCTTTCGCACCGTTTCACAGCTCAACAGTTTCACACCGCATCGCCGGAGAGTTGCCCGAGAGGCCGAAGGGGCTCCCCTGCTAAGGGAGTATGGGGTCAAAAGCTCCATCGAGGGTTCGAATCCCTCACTCTCCGCCAGTGTTGCGATATGCGTCGAGCGAGCGATTCGCCGGGCCGCCGCAAGGCGGCGGGCGTTCGACCTGGACGCGAGCCGATGGCTCGCAGCGGTTCCGGTCTCGCTCACCGCGATCATTGTTGGTTTCCGTGATCGTTCGACCGCCTCGCATGCATGGCGTCACGCGTGCATCGCAGTGGCGGGATCGGTTCGACGATGCATCGACGTAATAAAACAGGATTGACCGAGCCGCCTCGGCTTGGCACAATTCCGCTTCTGCACTTTGCGCCCGTAGCTCAGCTGGATAGAGCACCAGGCTACGAACTTGGGGGTCGGAGGTTCGAATCCTTCCGGGCGCGCCATACACGAAAAGCCGACGAACGCGAGTTCGCCGGCTTTTTTCTTGGTTCTTTCTTGAGTTCGCTTGAGTCGCGGTCGATCGACCGCCGCATTCGGCCAGGCGTCAGGCGCCTCCGGCCTGCTCCATTTTTCGGCGTAGCGACAGCGGCCGCGTATCGGTCCAGACCTGTTCGATATGCGCAAGGCAGGCGGTCTTGTCGCCGCTGAAGCCTGCGAGTTGCCAGCCGGGCGGCAATTCGCGATACGCCGGCCAGATCGAGTACTGCTCTTCGTGATTGACCACGACGGCGTAGGTCGTGGTGTCTTCTTTGTCGTCCCAAGCCATGCTGCGCGCTCCGCTTCGTCGTCGTGGCGCACGCCGCAAATCCGCGGACGGCGCCACGCGACCCGCGTCGTCGCATGCTACGCCTTTCGGGGGCGGCGATCAGTCGAGGAACTGCAAGCGCGCCAACTCGGCGTAGAGCCCGTCTTGCGCCAGTAATTGGTCGTGCGTGCCTTCGGCCACGATCCGGCCCTTGTCCATCACCACGATGCGATCGGCCTTGAGCACGGTGGCGAGACGATGCGCGATCACCAACGTGGTGCGGCCGCGCATCAGGTTCTCCAGCGCGTGCTGCACGGCGCGTTCGCTTTGCGCGTCGAGCGCGGACGTGGCCTCGTCCAGCAACAGCACCGGCGCGTCTTTCAGCAGCGCGCGGGCGATGGCGATACGTTGTTGTTGGCCGCCGGACAGACGCACGCCGCGTTCGCCGAGTTCCTCGTCGTAGCCGTTGGGCAATTCGCTCAAGAATTCGTGCGCTTCGGCCTGTTTCGCCGCGTGCTCGACCTCGGCGTCGCTCGCGTCCAATCGTCCGTAGCGGATGTTGTTGCGCGCGCTGGTCGCGAACAACGTGGGCTGTTGCGGCACCAGCGCGATGCGTTCGCGCAGCGCGGCGGGATCGACGCTGCGCACATCGATATCGTCCACTGCCACGCGGCCGTTCTGCGGATCGTAGAAACGCAGCAGCAGACCGAAGACGGTGCTTTTGCCCGCGCCGGAGGGGCCGACCAGGGCGACGGTTTCGCCGGGGCGGATGCGCAGAGTGAAGTCGTCGAGCGCGGGTAGATCCGGGCGCGATGGGTAGTGGAAGGTCACATCGTCCAACAGCAGTTCGCCGCGCAGCGCCTGCGGCAAGAGCTGCGGCGAGGCCGGCGGCACGATCAGCGGCTGTTCTTCCAAGAGTTCGCCGATGCGGCTCATGCCGCCTGCGGCGCGCTGCAGCTCGCTCCACACTTCCGCCAGCGCAGCGACCGATCCGCCGCCGATCAAGGCGTACAGCACGAACTGCGCGAGCGTGCCGGGGGTCATGCGTTTGGCGATGACGTCGTGCGCGCCCATCCACAGCACCAGAACGATCGCGCCGAAGAACAAAATGATGGCGGCGGCGGTGGCGATCGCCTGCACGCTGATGCGCTTGCGCGCGGCGAGTACCGCGACCTGCAGCGCGGACACGAAACGCCCGCGTTCGTACGGCTCGCGCGCATGCGCCTGCACAGTGCGCACCGCGACCAGCGTTTCGCTGGCCAGCGCATTGGCGTCGGCGAGACGGTCTTGGCTGTTGCGCGAGATTTTTTCGAGTCTGCGACCCGCCAGTACCATCGGCGCCACGGCCGCGGGAATGCCGATCAGCGCCCAGGTCGCGAGTCGCGGACTGGTCGCGAACAGCATGCTCAGCGCGCCGATCGCGGTGATCGAGCTGCGCAAGGCGATCGACATGCTGCTGCCGACGACGCTGCGCAGCAGTTCGGTGTCGGCGGTGAGTCGCGACACCAATTCGCCGGTGCGCGTGCGCTCGTAGAACGTCGCGTCCAGCCCGATGATGTGCCCGTAAAAGCGCTCGCGCAGTTCGGCGACCACGCGTTCGCCCAGCAGCGAGACGAAGAAGAAACGCCCCGCCGTGCCGAGCGCCAGCACCACCGAGACGAGAAACAGCCCGAGGAAGGCGCGATCGATATTGTGGGTGTCGCCGCTGACGAAACCTTGGTCGATCATGTTCTTGAACGCCACCGGCATGCTCAACGCGGCCGACGACGACACCACCAGCGCCAACAGCCAAGCGCAGAACAGCAGCCAGTGACGACGCACGAACGGCCACAAGGCGCGAAGACTGCCGAGCTTGGCTTTAGTGGGTTTTTCCGTTGTGCGCATGCGGTCGGTGGCGAATGGTGGTGGGGACGAACCCGCGCCGATGCGCGGGCGTCGAACGCGTCGTGCGCAAGGCAGGCGGCGCGCGACGCGGTCGAGCGCGCGAAGCGGGTGAAAGGCGGCGCCGAGGTCGCGGCGAATCGAGCGGATGGCGCCCGCCACGAAACGTGGGCATCGATGGCTCGGTGTGGTTCGCTCGCGCGGCGCTTACTCGTGCGCCGCCGATTCGAAACCCACCGAATCAAAACCAGCCGGTTCGAAACGTACCCGATCACGGGTGGCGTCGCGCAGCCGAGTTTTCAAGTCGGCGACGCGATCCTCGGGCAATCGCAGCCGCAGACGAACGCCATCGGCATCGAAGTCTTCGGCGAGTTTTTCGGCCTGCAGCGCCGCGATGAGGGCGTGCAGGCTGCCCAAATCGGCGAAATCGCAGCGAATGGCCAACTCCGCGGTGCGGATCAGCGGCTGCCGTTCGGCGCGGCGCAGGCATTCGGCCGCGGCACCGCTGTAGGCCCGGACCAAGCCGCCCGCGCCGAGCTTGATCCCGCCGAACCAGCGGGTCACCACCACCAACACGCGGTCGTAGCCTTGGCCGTCGATCGCGGCAAGGATCGGCCGCCCAGCGGTACCGGCGGGCTCGCCGTCGTCGCTGGAGCGGTAATGATCGCCCAGACGCCATGCCCAGCAGTTATGGGTGGCGTCGGGATCGGAGAGCGCGGGGAGCGCTTGCTGCGCGGCGTCGGTCGAGCCGATCGGCACGGCTTGCGCGAGAAAACGGCTGTGCTTGACGTCGAGCAGATGCCGGGCCGGGCCGGCGAGCGTATCCATCGCCCGCCGCGATCAGGGCGTCGGCGGCGGCAGGGTGGCCGCGACCTTTTTCAGGTCCTCGGGCAGTTCGCTGTCCGGGTAACGGCGGCGGAACTCCTGCAGGCTGTTGCGGCCTGCTTCGGTCTCGCCTTTCGCCAGCAGATTGCGGATGCGCTGCAGCCACGCTTGGCGGAACTGCGGGGAATCGGCCGACACCGGCGGCTGGTCGTCGTAGGGCTGATCCGCGACCGATGCGGCGGGCGCAGGAGGCGGAGGCGCAGCCGAGGGCAGCGTCGCCGCTGCGGGCGAGGCGGGTGCGGATCGCGCGGCGGTGCGACTGCCGACGACCTGGACCTTATCCAACGCCTCGCCGCGATCGGATTTGGCCGCTTCGCGTCGATCTTGGCTGCGACCGGCTGCCAACCCTTCGCTGGCGTTCGCACGTTCGGGCTTCGCGGCGTTGTAGCCCACGGCGGACGCGCCGCCGGTGGGGGCGGGTTGCTGCACCGCCTGTTCGGCGGGGAATGCGCTGGCGTCGGCGGCGATGGCGTCGTGCGCCACGGCCTCGTCCATTTCGAAACGGGAATGGGCCTCGTCCTTCGCCGACATCTTCCGTTCGTAGGTTTCGACCGGGCTCGGAGCGGCGGCATCGCGCCGACGCACTTCCGCGTCGGCCAAGGGCGGCGGAGGCGGGGGCGGGGCCCGGTCCAATTCCGGTTCCAAAATCACCGCCTGGACCGACTCTTCGGATGCGACGGCATCGGCGCTCGCGAAGCTTTCGTCCGACATCGATTTTTCGGCGGCCGCTTCGAGCGCGGCTTCGCTGCCGCCGCCGTCGGCCAAGCGCCAGCCGATGCCCGCGGCCAGCACCAATGAGGCGGCCAGGCTCAGTCCCAGCGGCCAGCGCGGCAGCGGTTTGCGCGGGCGCATCGGTACGACGGTCGATGCGTTCGTGGCGGTGTCGTTCTCGACGGAGGCCGCCTTGGGCGCTGCAGCCGCAGCCATCGTCGGCTCGACGGCGACACCGGCCGGCGTCACGCCCTTCGCCGCCGCGCGCGCGGCCGCGAGGATCGCCGCGTCCAAGGCGGGCGCGGGTTCGCGATGCGCGTCGAGCCGCGACAAACGCTCGGCGAGCGCGCGTTCTTCGGGCGACAGGGGTTCGAAGGAGCGGTTCATGCGGTCAACCTCATGCGAAGTTTGTCCATCGCGTATCGCAATCGCGATTTCACGGTTTCCCGGCCCACGCCGGTCACTTCGCCGATTTCCTCCAGGGTCAATTCCTGCTCAAGGCGCAGCAGCACGACGATGCGCTGCTCCTCGGGCAATTCGTCCAACGCCAATTGCAGCCGGCGTCGCTCTTCGAAGTCGCTCAACTGCCGTTCCGGCGTGTCGGGGTCGGGCACGCGCGCGGCGCGCTCGTCCGCGTCGTCCGGGGCCGGTGGGCGGTGCTGCAGCGCCCGCCAATGGTCGGCGAGGCGGTTGTGCGCAATCCGATACAGCCACGTGGAGAACGCCGCATCCGGCTTCCACTGTTCGCGCGCGGCGATCACGCGTTGCCACACGTCTTGGAAAAATTCGTCCGCCAAGGCGCCGTTGCCGTGCAACTGACGGGCGAGAAAACGATAGAGCTTGCCGCGATGGCGCTGGTACAAGCGTTCGAAGGCGGCGACGTCGCCCGCCGCGTAGGCGAGCATGAGACTCTCGTCGCTGACGTCGGCCGCATCGTTCATGCGCGGCAGGTTAGCAGATTGTTCAAAAACGGTTATAGCGTTCGTAACGAATCCTGCGTTGCGCGACGGCGGCGGGCGCAGCCGCCCGGCCGCCGGGCGGCGGGAAAAAAACCGTCGTTGCCCGCCCGGCCCGCAGGCCGGAGGCCTGACGTGCGCCGACGCGCGGGCGAGCGGAACGGACAACGACGACGTGCTCATGGACGCGGGCTCATGCAAGCGGACGTATGCAAGCGTGCGTGCGGTGACGAGCGCGACCTGGGCGATGCGGAAGGCGAATGGCCCTCCGCGAACGCCTCAGTCGGCGATCATCCCGACCTGCGGATCGTTGGGCGCATCGCCGGCGATCATCCGCCGCGCGCTCTCGACCAACTCGACGAACTCGGCGCGCTGGCCCCAGGGATCCTTGCCGGTGGTGTCGCGCGCGCTGCGGGCGATGTCCTGCCAGGTCCATTGCTCCAGGTGCTTTCCGCCGCGCAGCGCATCGGCGTAGGCGGCGACGGTCGCGGCGAAGCGCAGCGACGGGCTCGGCGCGTAGCGACGCGGTTCGTGCGGTTTCTGGATCGGCGTTTCGATCAAGCGACTCGTGTCCTCGCCCGGGCGCTTGTAGCGCAGACGCAGATGCGCCAGTTCGCCGGCTTTCGCGCCCTGCATCGCCGGTTTCGCGTCGCCGTAGCGCAAGGCGGGCAGGCGCTCGGCGCCGGAACCGACGAGGGTCAGTTCGTACAGCGCGGTGACTTCGTGCCCGGCGCCGATATCGCCCGCGTCGACTTTGTCGTTGGCGAAATCTTCGCGACGCAGCATGCGGTTCTCGTAACCGATCAATCGATATTCGGCCACCTGCGCGGGATTGAATTCGATCTGGATCTTCACGTCTTTCGCGATGGTCAGCAGGGTCGATTGCATTTCCTGCACCAACACTTTGCGCGCTTCCTGCAGCGTGTCGATGTAGGCGTGATTGCCGTCGCCCACGTCGGCCAGGCGTTCGGCCATCTCATCGTTGTAATTGCCTTGGCCGAAGCCCAGCGTGGTCAACGCGATGCCGTGTTGGCGTTGATCGCCGACCAGCGTTTCCAGCGCTTTCGGGTCGGTCACGCCGACGTTGAAATCGCCGTCGGTCGCGACGATCACGCGGTTCATGCCGTTCTTCATGTAGGCCTGTTTCGCCATCGCGTAGGCCAGTTGGATGCCTTGGCCGCCGTTGGTGCTGCCGCCGGCGCTCAAGCGGTCCAGCGCGCCCAGAATGGTGTCCTTGTCGGCGCCCGAGGTCGGCTCCAGCACCACGCCCGCGGAACCGGCGTAGACCACCATCGACACGCGATCCTGCGGCCGCAGTTGTTCGACCAACTGCGCGAAGGATTGCTTGAGCAAGGGCAGCTTGTTCGGCTGATTCATCGAGCCGGAGGTGTCGATCAGGAACACCAGATTCGCCGGAGGCAATTGCGCCTTCGGCACGTCGTAGCCCTTGATGCCGATCATCAGCAGTTGGCGTTTGCCGTTCCACGGCGCGGGCGCGAGTTCGGTGGTGGTCTTGAACGGCACGGCTAACGACGCCGGGCCGGGGTGGCCATAGTCGAAGTAATTGATCATCTCTTCCGCGCGCACCGCGTCGGCCGGCGGACGCGTGCCGTCGCGCAACATGCGGCGTACGTTGCTGTAGCTGCCGGTATCGACATCGATGGAGAACGTGGAGACGGGCTCTTCGCCGACGCGACGGATCGGATTGTCGTCGCGCTCCGCGTAATTCTCGGTGTTGACGACGTCCGGCATCGGCTGCGGTTCGTAGGCCATGGACATGACCGGTGCCGGGGGCGGCGGAGGCGGCGAGGAGGCCAGATAGCCTTCGTTGCGATTCGCCGGGACGCGGCTGCCGACGACGCGGATGTCGTCGACCAGCTCGCGCTTCGGCGCGGATTTGTCGCGTCTGTCGCTTTTACGCTCCTGCGCGACTGCGGTGGTCGCGGCGCCGGTAGGTTGGGCCGTCGCGGACGTTTCGGCCGGTTTGGCGGCATCTGCGCGGTCGTAGGTTCTGCCGATGCGATCGGTCTCTTCGTCGGCGGCGGTTTGGCGGGTATCGGTGCTGCGGCAGGCGGTGAGCGCGAGCGCGCATAACAGGGCGGCGGCGAGGGCGTTGCGTTGCATGAATGGGCTCCTAGGCGGATGCGGATGGCGTTGGCGGGTATGCAAACGCCCCATGCCCGGGAATGGGGTTGCGGATCTCGTCATCGCGCGCGTAGGAGGGCCTTCAGGCCCGACTGCTGCTCACCCAGAGAAGCAATGGCGAGCGGGATCGGGGCTGAAGCCCCTCCTCAACCGCCGAAGGGTGTTGTGATCGCAATCGCTCTCGTAGGAGGGCCTTCAGGCCCGATGCTTCGCTCGGGTGGATCAAAAAAACGGTGCCGCAAAAATCTTGCGTGTTCCACGATCGCGGCTAGCCATTTACCTCGAATCGCGCATGATCGGGGCTGAAGCCCCTCCTACAACCGCGAGACGAATTCGTCGCGCCATTCGCTGCCCCAGTACGGGTAATCCGCCGGTGTCGCGACGAGGCCGGCGCGCACAGGGTTATGGACGATGTAGGCGGCGGTGGCGAGAAGATCTTCTTCGGCACGTAACGCATGGTCGTGGAAAGCGTTTTGCCAGATCGGTCGCGCTTGCGGATGACGACGACCAATAGCGTAAGCGCTAGCGCCTTTGAGTCGGCCCACGATTCGCGCCAGATCGATCTCGCATTCCAGTCGTATGAGGCCGTGCCAGTGATCGGGCATCAACACCCAGGTCAAAAGCGCGGCATGCGTCCAATGGCGACGATCGAGCAACGCGGTGACGGCGTCGTTTGCGATGCCGGTGTCTCGGAATAAAGAGCGCCGCGCATCCGTACAGAAGGTAATGAGATAGAGGCCGCCGGGTTGCGAGGAGCGGCCTTTACGTAGGCGATGGTGTCCGTATGGCATTGCGCCAGAATGCGGCGCGCGGATGCGCAGCGGTATGCGGAAATGCCGCGCACAGGTGTCGGAATTTTCCGAGGGCAGGCGGCGATTTTCGGAGTGCGTCGGGAATGCATCGGAGTGCGTCGGGCCTAAAGGCCCTCCTACGAAAGCGAGAATCATCACTCCACGCGTAGGAGGGCCTTTAGGCCCGATGGGCGTCGTGAACGACGAAACGCACACGGGCCGCATGAGCGGCCCGTGTGCGTCTTGCGATGGCGCGAATCGACGCGCAGTGCGTTCGATCGGCGCTAATGTCGATCAGAACCGATAGCTGACCTTGCCGTAGTAGTACGCGCCGTTGATGCCGAACGGCAGGGTTTCCCAGCCGTAGGTGAAGCCGAGCTGCGGGAACGGGAACGCGTTCACCGGATCCCATTTGTCCGGGTAGGTGTCGAAGATGTTGTTGCCGCCGAGTTGCAGACGCAGTTTGTCGGTGATGTCGATGCCGACCGAGGCGTCGAACAGCGTGGCGCCGTCCCAGGTTTGCTTGAAGCCCGGGGTGAAGCCTTCGCCGGCCACTTCGCCGTAGTAGTTCGCGCGCAGCGTCCAATCCCATTTGCCGCGCGACCACACCGCTTGCAGCACGTGATGCGCGCCCGGCTGGCCTTCTTCCACCAAGGTCACTTGGCTGTCGTCGAACAACTGCGTGGGCGAGAGGATCGGCGACTGTGAGCGACGCGCTTTCACCTCGGTTTTGTTCCAGTGCAGCAGTGCGGTCAGATCCAACGTACCGCCGACGGCCTCGGTGGTGAATTCGCCGACGATGTCGAGCCCGGTTGTGCGGGTGTCGATCGCGTTGGTGAAGAACTGCGCCTGCGCCACGCCGAACGGCGAGAGGATCGCGCGGATCGGGCAATTGCTGTTGGTGGCGTTGCAGGCGAGGCTGTCGGTGCCGATGGTCTCCGGCGCGATATTGCTGGAGAAGATGATGCGGTCGTCGATGTCGATGCGGAACAGATCGACGGTGAGGCTGAAACGGTCGCTCGGGCGATACGAGAAGCCGACGCTGGCGCTTTTGGATTCCTCTTCCTTCAGCGGATCGATGCCGAAGGCGCGGGTCACGGCGCTGTTCTGGCGCGCGGTCAGCGTGTCGGCGAGCAAGCCTGTGCTCGGGTCGATGTTGGTCGAGCGCTGGCTGTAGAACAACTGCTGCACGCCGGGCGCGCGGAAGCCCGTGGAGAACGTGCCGCGCAGGGCGAAGGCGTCGCTGAAGTCGTAGCGCAGCGACAGCTTGCCGGTGGTGGTGTTGCCGAAGTCGGAATAGTCCTCGTAGCGCACTGCGCCGCCGACCAGAAATTTGCCGCCGAAGCGGGTTTCGGCGTCGAGGTAGAGCGCATAGTTGCTGCGGCCGTCGTCCACCGCTTCGTTCGGCGAGAAGCCGGGGAAACCCTGGATGCCTGGCGCGGCGAAACCGCCGTTCTGATTGAGGATGACGATCGCCGGGTTATTGGTGCGGCCGTAGGTGTAGGAGACCGGATCGCCGGCTTCGATGATGTAGTCCTCGCGGCGATATTCGGCGCCGGTGGCCAAGCTCAGCGGCTCGCTGTTGCCGATGTCGATGCTGCCGCGGAAATCAAGATTCACGGTGGTCTGCTGGAATTTCAGCGTACCGGTGTCGGCGGACGTGGGCGATTGTGCGTAGATGCCGGCGCCGAGCGGTTCGTACCACCAACTCACGTTGACCGAATTGCGCTCGTGGAAACCGAATTCGCTGCGGCCGTGATTGACCGACACGTCCCAGTCCCAGTTGTCGCCAAGGGGCGCGCGGAAACCGACCGCGAGCGATTGATCCTCGACCGTTGTGATGATGTTGGGCAAAAAGCCGTTCGGATACAGCGCCGGCACGGTGCGGCCGTCGCCCGCGCTGCGGTAGAAACCGGACGAGTCGCCTTCGCGACGCGAAGCGCCGCCGAACCAGTACAGTTCGCCGCCGCCGAGGCCAAGGCCGCCGTTGAGCCACAGATACGCATCGGTGGAATCCGCATCGCCGATACGTTGGGTCACGCGCGGCGGGCTGACGCGCAAGGTGTCCGGCCCGGCGCGATTGGTTTCTTCGCGATCGCGATATTCGACGCTGAGATTGAGAAAACCGTCGTCGCCCAGCGCGAAGCCGTGATTGACGCCGCCGTGCAGCACATCGCCATCGCCTTCGCGGGTTTGCCCGGCTTCGAAGAACAGTTGCGTTTCTTTGGTTTGCGTCTTCAGCACGATGTTGATGACGCCGGCGATGGCGTCGGAGCCGTACTGCGCCGCAGCGCCGTCGCGCAGCACTTCGATGCGGTCGATCGCGGTGATCGGAATGGCGTTGATGTCGGTGCCGGCGGAACCGCGGGCGATGGTTTGCTGCACGTTCACCAGTGCTTGCTGATGGCGACGCTTGCCGTTGACCAGCACCAGCACTTGATCCGGGCCGAGCGCGCGCAGCGTGGCCGGGCGCAGGATGTCGGTGCCGTCGGAAATGGTGGTGCGCGAGAAGTTGAAGCTCGGCTCCAACATCTGCAGCAGCTGGCCGAGCTCCTGTGCGCCGGTTTGCTCCAATTGCTCGCTACGGATGATGTCCACCGGGGCCGCGGTTTCGGCGGCGGTGCGGTTCTTCGCGCGCGAACCGAGGACTTGGATGGTGTCGAGGGTCTCCTCGGCGTCCTGAGCGAAGGCCGGCAGCGCCGAGAGGGACAGCGCGAGCGCGACGCTGAGGCTAAGCGCGGTCGGTAAGGGTGCGCGGCGACGCGAAACAACATCGAATGCGGAACGGGACATGATTTCTCCTGATGGTGGCGGGATCCTGGACGACGCCCCTGCGCGCCGAGCACAACGACGTCCAAGGAACGTGTCGGATGCTGGGCTTATGAATAACATTTTTTTAGCGAATTCGACAAATGCGGTCGTCCGTTCCGCGGGCCGCTCGGTGAGGCCGGCAGAGCGGTGAGGAGGTCGTCGAAACCGCAGCGATGCGCGTTCTAGGCGTCGCTCGGGGCATGGGCCGAGGGGCCGCGAATCAGGATTCGGCGTCGCCTTCGACGCGAATGCGCAAGACGCCGTCCTGCAACCTCGCGCCGAGGCGCTCGCCGGGGCGCGCGTCGAGGACGCTGCGCACGACATGCCCGTCCTCGCGCTGCAGGATGGCGTAGCCGCGGGCGACGGTGGCGAGCGGGCTGACCGCTTCCAGCGAGCGCGCGAGACCCTGCAAGCGCAAGGCGTTGCGTTGCAGCGTGCGGACGACGGCGGCCTGCGGGCGTGGGGCGAGGTTCTGCAGGCGGTCGTGGAGGCGTTCGAGGCGACGCTGCGGGTGCCAGGCGCGCAGGATCGCGGCGCTGTGCTGCAAGCGGGCGCGGCGGCGCTGCTGCTGAATCGTCCAGGCCGCGTCGAGGCGGCGTTCGACGTGCTCTTGTCGGCGCAACAGCGCGTCGAGTCGCGCTTGCGGGCGCATCGCGTGCATGCGCAAAGCGGCGCGATCGGTGCGCTGCATCGCGTGTCGCAGCATGCGTTCTTGCGCGGCGACGAGGCGTCGCTGCAGCGCGCGGAGATGGGCCTGCAAGTCGGCGCGATCGGGCACCAGCAACTCGGCCGCGACCGACGGCGTGGGCGCGCGTAAATCGGCGGCGAAATCGGCGAGCGTGGTATCGACTTCATGGCCGACCGCGGACACCACCGGCACCGGCGACGCGGCGATCGCGCGGGCGAGGGCCTCGTCGTTGAAGGCCCAGAGGTCTTCCAGCGAGCCGCCGCCGCGGGTGAGCAGCAGCGCGTCGTAACGCCCGCTGCGGCCGGCGGCCTGCAGCATGCGCACGATTTGCGCCGCCGCGCCGTCGCCCTGCACGGGGACGGGCAGCACCTCCACGTCGATCAGCGGGAATCGACGCGCGAGCACGCTCAACACATCGCGCACGGCGGCGCCGCTGGGCGAGGTGAGCACGCCGAGCCGATGCACATGGGCGGGCAGCGGGCGTTTGCGCGCCGCGTCGAACAGGCCCTCGGCCTGAAGCTTGGCTTTCGATTGCTCGAACGCGCGCCGCAATGCGCCTTCGCCGGCTTCTTCCATCGTGTCGAGGATGAGCTGGTAGTCGCCGCGCGCTTCGTACAGCGTCAACCGCCCGCGCGCGAGCACGCGCACACCGTCGCGAGGCGCGAATTTCAGCCATTGGCTTTTCGGTTTGAACAGCGCGCAACGCACCTGCGCGCGCTCGTCCTTCAGCGTGAAGTACAGGTGCCCGGAGGCCGGGCGCGAGACGTTGCCCAACTCGCCTTCCACCCAGATCAGCGGGAAGGCGTCTTCCAGCAGATTGCGGGCGAGCGTGTTGAGCTGGCTGGGCGTATACGCCTGGCGGTCGTCGGGGGCGGGCGGATCGAACATCGGCCACAGGATACGCAAGACGGTCCTGCCGCATAGCCCCCCGTAGAGCGGAGCGCAGCTCCGCTATCCTGTCTCCGAAGACGGCTTCAGCGGAGCTTCGCTCCGCTCTACGTGATGGCTACGGGAGCGTTTCAGCGGAGCTGCGCTCCGCTCTACGGGGCAGGCGGGGCGCGGGTAGAATGCGCGTCATGTCCGCACAGCCCTTGCCCTGCCAGCCCGAAGCCGCCGCGCCGACCTTCGGCCCCGCGCCGCGTCGCATCACCCGCCAGGTCCGCATCGGCAAGGTCGCCGTCGGCGGCGATGCGCCGGTGGTGGTGCAATCGATGACCAACACCGACACCGCCGACGTGAGCGGGACCGCGAAGCAGGTCGCCGAACTGTGGCGCGCCGGGTCGGAACTGGTGCGGGTCACGGTGAACAACCCCGAATCCGCCGCCGCGGTGCCGCGCATCGTCGACAAACTGGCGATGATGGGCGTGGAGGTGCCGATCATCGGCGACTTCCACTACAACGGGCATCAACTGCTCGCCGCCGAACCCGCCTGCGCCGAAATGCTGGCGAAGTACCGCATCAACCCCGGCAACGTCGGCTTCGGCAAAAAGAGAGACACGCAATTCGCGCAGTTGATCGAGTTCGCCTGCCGCTACGGCAAACCCGTGCGCATCGGCGCCAACTGGGGCTCGCTGGATCAAGCCTTGGCCGCGCGCTTGATGGACGAAAACCACACCCGCGCCGAGCCTTGGGACGCCGCGCGCGTGCTGCGCGAAGCCTTGATCCTCTCCGCCGTGGATTCCGCCGAACGTGCGGTGGAACTGGGCCTGCCGCGCGAACGCATCGTGCTCAGCGCGAAAGTCAGCGGCGTGCAGGAATTGATCGCGGTCTATCGCGATTTAGCGCTGCGTTCGGATTTCGCGCTGCATTTGGGGCTGACCGAGGCGGGCATCGGCAGCAAAGGCATCGTCGCCTCCTGCGCCGCGCTCGGCGTGCTGCTGCAGGAAGGCATCGGCGACACCATCCGCATCTCGCTCACGCCGGATCCCGGCGCCTCGCGCACGCAGGAAGTGATCGTCGCGCAGGAGTTGCTGCAGACCATGGGTCTGCGCGCGTTCACACCGATGGTGACGGCCTGCCCGGGCTGCGGCCGCACCACCTCGGAATTCTTCCAGGAACTGGCCAAATCGGTGCAGGAACATGTCCGCGCGAAGATGCCGGAATGGAAGATCATCCATCCCGGCGCGGAGAACCTCACGCTCGCGGTGATGGGCTGCGTGGTCAACGGCCCGGGCGAGTCGCGTCACGCCAATATCGGGATATCCCTGCCGGGCACCGGCGAGGCCCCCTCGGCGCCGGTCTTCATCGACGGCGAGAAGGCCGTGACCCTGCGCGGCGAGCGCATCGCCCAGGAGTTCATCGCGATCGTGGACGACTACGTGGCGAAAAAGTATTCGGCACGGCTCTGAGAGCCGGCGCGGCGGCGGCATGGCGCTGCGACCGTTTGCGCCAGCCCTGCATCTTGATCCTGTCGTGATCCGTATTCGTCACCGTGTCGCTCCCGTATTGCCTGCGGATCGTCCGCATGTCGCCGCCCCCGGCACTTGCGCGACGCCCCGCTAAGCTTGGAAGCTAAAGCCAGCGCCGATCTTTTCGGATATTCCTTGGATCGTTGTCTTCGGACCGCCGCTCTTGCGACATGGACGCCGCACTCGCCGGGCTCGCGCCCGACCCGTTACTCGATCGTTCGTGGAGTCGTTCATGTCGCGCATCAAAGCGTGGGGTCTCGCTGTCGTCGCATCGGTCGCGATCGGCGCCTCATTCGCCGCCATCCTGCACTACGGCGCTCGTCGCGCCGACACCGACGCCACCGCTCGCGTCGCCTCCGATTCGAACGACGGCACCGCGATCCCCGCAGGTCCGGTCGGCGTCGTACGCGCCGATGCCTCGTCCGGCCGGGTCGCGAAAGGCGCGGAGCGCGGCACCTTCATCGTGGTCTTCGAAGAAGCGCCCCTCGCGACGTATCGCGGCGGCGTCGCCGGCATCCCGGCGCCCGGACGCGATCGCGCGGCCAAAAACGGCAGTCTGCGCTTGGACACGCGCGGCCCGTCGGCGCGCGCCTATGTCGATTATTTGCGCAAGCGCCAAGAGGCGATGACGACGCAGATGTCGTCGATGGCCGGGCGCACGCTGCGGATGCGCAGCACGATGCAGCATGCGATGAATGCCGTCGTCGTCGATCTCGATCGCGCCGAAGCCGAGGCGATTCGCGCTCTGTCCGGCGTGAGCTTCGTCGAGGAATACGCGGAACACGAAGTCGATACCGATCGCGGCCCGCAATTGATCGGTGCGGAGCCGGTGTGGAACGGCAGCAACCCCGGCGCGAACGGTACCCGATATCGCGGCGAAGGCATGGTGGTGGCGGTTCTCGATACCGGCATCAACTTCGGTAGCCCATCGTTCGCCGCCGTCGGACCGGTGGACGGTTACGCGCACGTCAATCCGCTCGGCGCCAACAATTATCTCGGCACCTGCGCGGCCGGCGGCATCGACGTCGGTCGTTGCAACGCGAAATTGATCGGCGGTTTCGACTTCGTGTGCGGCGCGCCCGGCAATCAGTGCGGGGCCACCGACGTGCGCGAGGAAGAAGGATTCGGCGACAGCGAAGGCCACGGCAGCCACGTGGCCTCGACCGCCGCGGGCAACGTCCGCGATGCGTTCTACGGCGGCGCTAATCGTCGTATCTCCGGTGTCGCGCCGCACGCCAATATCATCGCCTATGACATTTGCTACTTCGATATCGCTGGCGGCACCGGCCGCTGCCCCAACGTGTCCGCAGTCGCGGCGGTCGATAGTCTGGTCGCGACCGGCATCGTCGATGCGGTGAATTACTCGATCGGCGGCGGCGCCGCGCCGTGGACCGACGCGGTCTCGTTGGCGTTCCTCAATGCGGTCGAAGCCGGCGTGTACGTGTCCGCGTCCGCAGGCAACTCCGGCCCCGGCGCCGACACCGTCAGCCATCTGCAGCCGTGGGTCGCCAGTAACGCCGCCGTGCAGCATGGTCGCGCCGGTTACGCCATTCGATTGACGGTGACCGGCCCGGCGCCGGTGCCGTCGACGTTGACGGCGATCGTCGCGACCGAAGGCTCCGGCGGCACGCCGCACAACGGTCCGATTCCCGGCAACACGCCGTTGAAGATCAGCTCCGGTATCGACACCGCCGACGACGGTTGCGCCAGTTACCCGCCCGGCACTTTCGTCGGCGCGATCGCGGTGATCCGCCGTGGCACTTGCGCGTTCTCCACCAAAGCCGGCAACGCATCGGCGGCGGGCGCGATCGCAGTGATCATCGCCAACAACGTGGCCGGTGGGCTGAGCCCGTCGGTTCCTGGCGCGCCCGTGGCGGTGTTCGCCGTGAGTCAAACCAATGGCGATGCCTTGCGCGATTTCGCGGTTCCGCGCCCGAGCGCGACCGCGTCGATCGGGTTTCCGTCGGAACCGTTGGCGAATACGCCCGACGTGATCGCCTCGTTCAGTTCGCGCGGCCCCGCCGATACGTTGAACGTGCTCAAGCCCGATTTCGCCGCGCCCGGCGTCAGCGTGCTGGCGGTGGATGCGGGAACGACGATCACCGGTTTCGAGGGGCTGGTCGGGTTGAAGAGCGGCACGTCGATGGCGTCGCCGCACCACACCGGCGCCGTGGCGTTGCTGCGTCAAGCGCGGCCGTCGTGGAGCGTGCCGGAGGTCAAATCCGCGTTCGCGCTGACCGCTTACGACCAAGTGTTGGCGACGAACGAGACCTCTCCCGCGACGCCGTTCGATACCGGCAGCGGTCGCATTCGCGTCGATCGCGCGATCAACGCCGGTCTGGTCATGCACGAAACCGGCGCCAACTACCGCGCCGCGAACCCCGTGAGCGGCGACGCGGCTCAACTCAACCAACCCAACCTCGTCGATGGTCGGTGCGGAAGAACGTGCAGCTTCATCCGCACGTTCCGCAATCCGCATGCTGTCGCGAGCACCTGGAACCTGCAGTTGCAGGGCGTCACCGGCACGGTGCCGGCGTCGATCACGGTGCCGGCCGGCGCTAGCGTCTCGGTCACGATCACCTTGTCGCCGCCGGTGGCAACCGGCGCGTGGTCGTTCGGCAGTCTCACCCTCACGGCGGTCGGTTCGTCCTCCACGCCGTTGCGCCTGCCGATCGCGGTCGTCGGCTCTTCCGCGCGTCCGCGTAACGATTTCGACGGCGACGGCAAATCGGATATGGGTTGGTGGAATGCGGCGGGCGGTTATTTCTCGTACTGGAAGATGGACGGTTTCAATTTCGTCAGTGCGAACAATTACTTCTTCGGTATCGGCCAGGAGCCGACCTCGACCGGTCGCCCCAGCGGCAACGTGCCTTCGGAAATTCTGATGCGGCGCACGTCGGACAAGTCGCTGACGTGGTTCCGGCCGAGCGCGAGCGGTCAGATTCCGTTCCCGCTGGGCAACTACGCCGATCCTTGGGTGATCGTGGGTCAGGGCGATGTCGATGGCGACAGTAAGGACGACTTGTTCTGGCGCAACTCCGTGACGGGCGCCTTCGCGTACTGGCGCATGGACGGCAGCACGTTCCTGGGCGCGCAGACGTACGCGACGACGACCGCGTTCAACATCGCGGCGATCTCGGACTTCAACGGCGACGGCAAGGCGGACATTTTGTGGGACGCCCCGAGCGGCCCGTCGATGTCGGTGTGGCTGAGCGTCGGCGCGGGCTTCGACGTCAAGCAGATCGGCGCTTACAGCACGGAGTGGCGCGTGTTGGGGGCTGGCGACGTGGACGGCGACGGGAATGCCGACATTTTGTGGCGCAACAGCAGCAACACCTATCTGGCGTATTGGCGCATGAACGGCGGTACGTTCCTCGCCTCGAACGCGACGCCGACGCCGACCGACATCACGTTCCAGACCACGGGCGATTACAACGGAGACGGTTTGATCGACATCATCTGGACGCGCAACAGCGACCAGCAGGTGCAGATGTGGCTAGGGAACGGGGTGAATTTCGGCGGCTACATCATCGGCGCCTCGAGTACGGCCTGGGCGCTGGTCAAGTAATCCGCATCGAGGTTCTCGGCACCACGAGAAGCGAAGCCGGCAGGTTGGACCTGCCGGCTTTTTTTGCGCCGCAGAAGGTAAGCGTGATTTCTGCGCCGATCGACGCGATGACGCGGTAGCGATCATTACTCGCGGCGGAAAAGGCGGTTCGGCGACCGGTTCGGCGTTGGATCGCCCGTTATGGAAGACCGCCTCGAACCGGCGGCCAAGCGGCCGAAAGTCATGGTCGTCGGGTATCGAGCGAAGGCATGGTGCGATGCGTCATCGGCCGAGCAGATCGTTTCAGACCGACGGGCGCCGCATCCAGTGAAATCTCGCGTCAAGACCGGCTAAACTCAGCCGGCGCAGCGGCTCGGGCGATAACCGCCATCGAGCGCTGCGGCGAGCACATCATCTTGTCAACCACCTGACGTATACCGGGTGGACCCGCCGTTCGGGCGAGGCTGCAGGTGTTCACTTCGATCTAGGGGAATCCAACTCATGTCACGCATCAAGCATTGGGGCGCCGCTATCGGCGTCGTCGCGCTGGTCGCCGCTGCGGCCGCCGCGACGTATCAATACGCGAACAACGAGCCGGCGGGGAGCGCCGCTGGTTCGGACGCGGCCGTTACGGCCGCGAATCTACCGCCGGCCGGCGCTGTCGGCGACAACGGCGGCAACAACGGCAATCAAGCGGCTGCCAAAGCCGGCGATCCGCGCGAAGGCCGCGGCACGTTCATCGTCGTTTTGAAAGAAGCGCCGCTCGCCACGTATAAGGGCACGATGCCCGGCATCGGTGCGCCTGAGCGCGAATTCTCGGCGATGGGCAAAGGCAAGATCGACGTCGCCGGTACCGAGTCGCAGCAATACGTCGATTACCTGCAACTGCGTCAAGCGCAGATGGAAAATCGCATGTCCACCATGATGGGCCGCGACGTGAATCCGCGCGCGACCATGCAGCACGCGATCAACGCGATGGTGGTGGACCTCTCGCCCAGCGAAGCCAAGACCATGCGCGGCATGGCCGAGGTGCGTTTCGTCGAGGAATACCGCGAATACGCGATGGACACCGATGCCGGCCCTGCGCTGATCGGTGCGCCGCCGGTGTGGACCGGCACGAACCCCGGTTCCGGCGGGCAGCAATACCGCGGCGAAGGCATGGTGTTGGGCGCGATCGACTCGGGCGTCAATTTCGGTAGCCCCTCGTTCGCCGCCGTCGGCCCGGTCGATGGTTACGTTCACGTCAACCCGTTCGGCGCCGGCAACTATGTCGGTACCTGTTTCCCGGGCGATGTGGATGCGGGCCGCTGCAACGACAAATTGATCGGCGGTTACGACTTCGTCTGCGGCGCGCCGGCCAATCTTTGCGGTGCCGCCAACATCCGCGAAGAACCCGGTTTCGGCGATACCAACGGTCACGGCACGCACACCGCTTCGACCGCCGCGGGTAACGTCCGCGACGTGACGTTCAGCGGCGCACCGGTGCGCATCTCGGGCGTCGCGCCGCGCGCCAACATCATCGCGTACGACGTGTGCTACACCGAAATCAGCACCGGCCGGGGCCTGTGCCCGAACGTGTCGTCGATCGCCGCGGTCGACCAAGCGATCGCCGATGGCGTCGTCGATGCGATCAACTACTCCATCGGCGGCGGTGCGGAGCCGTGGAGCGAGGCGGTGTCGTTGGGCTTCCTCAACGCCGTCGATGCGGGTATCTACATCGCGTCCTCGGCGGGCAATTCCGGCCCGGGCCCGAACACGCTCGGCCACGTCGAGCCGTGGGTGTCCGCGACGGCCGCCGCGCAACACGGTCGCGCCGGTTTCTCGATCGCCATGAGCGTCACCGGTCCGGCCCCCGTGCCGGCCAATCTGGCCCCGATCCTGGTGAACGAAGGCACCGGCGGCGTCGCCCACAGCGCCACGATTCCCGCCACCACGCCGTTGCTGATCAGTGCGGGCATCAACACCACCAGCGACGGTTGCGCGGCGTATCCGGCCAACACCTTCGCCGGCTCGATCGCGGTGATTCGCCGTGGCACCTGTTCCTTCGCGATCAAGACCAACAACGCCTCCGCCGCCGGTGCCATCGCGGTGGTGATCGCCAACAACGCCGCCGGCGCGATTCTGCCGTCGGTGCCGGGCACCACCATTCCGGTGTTCAGCGTCACTCAGGCCGAAGGCGATGCCCTGCGTAATTTCGGTCAAGCTAATCCGACCACCACGACCGCGCAGATCACGTTCCCGGCCATTGCGGTGCCGAACGTGGCCGACGCGCTGGCCGCGTTCAGCTCGCGCGGCCCGGCCGGCAATTTCAACCTGCTGAAGCCGGACACCACCGCGCCGGGCGTGAACATTCTCGCTGCGATCTCCGGCACCGCCTTGACCGGTTCGGAGCAGGCGGTCGGCTTGATCAGCGGTACCTCGATGGCTTCGCCGCATCACGCCGGTTCGGCGATGCTGATTCGTCAAGCGCGTCCGACCTGGACGGTGCCGGAAGTGAAGTCGGCGTTGGCGCTCACCGCCAATCAGACCGTCTACACCGAAGACACGGTGACGTTGGCCAACCCGTTCGCGCGCGGCAGCGGCCGCATTCAAGTCGATCGCGCGATCAACGCCGGCCTCGTGATGAACGAGACCACCGCCAACTATCTGGCGGCCGATCCGGCCACCGGCGGCAATCCGGCCACGCTGAACCAGCCGAACCTGATCAATCGCAGTTGCTTCCCGACCTGCGCGTTCAACCGCACCTTCCGCAACACCCGCGCCACCACCGAAACCTGGCGCGTGCAGGTCGAAGGCGTCCGCGGCGCGTTCCCGTCGCTGATGACCGTCGGCCCGGGCGCGTCCAGCACCCTGCGCTTCACGGTGTACGGCTCGCTGGTGCCGAACAACGGCAGCTTCGTGTTCGGCAATGTGGTGTTGACCTCGATCCCGACCGACGGTTCGCAGCCGCAAGTGCTGCGCCTGCCGATCGCGGTCGCGGTGCAGCCGCCGGTGATGTCGTTGCCGCCGAGCCTGACGATGTCGATGGCGACCAACGCGGTGAACTCGGCGTATTTCACCATCGCCAACACCGGCGGTTCGACGCTGACCTACAACTTCATCAACTCGGGTACGGGCGCGCAGACCCTGATCAATGCCGATAGCACCGGTATCAGCAGCGGCTTCCGCACGACGGTCTACACCGACCCCGCGACGGCGGGCAGCCAGGCGCAGTTCTCGGCCGACGACTTCGTCGTCACCCAGAACACCCAGATCGCCAGCCTGTTCGTGCAGGGCTTCGTGGTCAGTGGTGCGGCCTTGACCGCTGCGGCCACCAACCTGACCTGGAGCATCTACCCGGATGCGAGCGGTCTACCGGCGGGCAATCCGCAGAGCAATCCGGCGGCGGCGGTGTGGACCTACACCTCGACGCCGACCGGTGCGGGCGTCACCACTGCGGGTAGCAGCGACATCACGCTCAATCTGGCCGCAGCCGGCCAAAACGTGACGCTGCCGCCTGGCCGTTATTGGCTGGTGGTCAACACCCGCGGCACGTTCGCCAACCGCTTCGCGCAATACGGGTCGAACACGGCGTCCGGCAATCCGAACTTCGCGTCGATCACGGTCGCGACGAACGGCACCGGAAATTGGGTGGCGAACCCCTCGTTCCCGGGTCTGACGATGCGCATCGTCGGTAACGTGCCCTGCGGCGCGCCCTGGATCGGCGGCACCTACGCCGCGTCGGGTTCGTTGGCGCGCGGTACCAGCCGCTCGGCCTTGACCGTGCTGTACGGCACCGGTCTCGCGCCGGGTAGCTACAGCGCCAACGTCTGCGCCCAATCGAACGACCCGGTCAATCCGAGCGTCGCGATGCCGGTGCTGTTGACGATCACGCCGTAAACGAAGGCGCGGCCGACCGCCGCACCCGCGCAATGAAGAAGGGCTCGGTTTCCGAGCCCTTCTTTTTTATGCGCGGATATTCTTATGCGCGGATCTTGTTATGCGTCGGTCGCGGCGATGCGATGCGAAGACGCGCGGGAGCGGATGCGAACGGGGTCGCGAACTCGGACGCGATCCTAGGGGCGTCGGTCGGATGCGCCAAGGATCGAGAGCGTCGTGCATGGACTCGATGCATCGCCGGCTCGGCGTCGAATGCGGGGTTTGATCGCTTCGGGCTTAACAGGCTGTTGAAAAACAGCGCTGTGAGCGCGACCAAGGATGGCTGCGACGACGAAGCGAGCGCGTAAGCGATAGATTCGTCGGGAGCGAGTCCAAAGATGCGCCGGACTCGCGACATGAACAACGATCTAGAAGATCGTTGTTCAACAACCTGTTACGGCGTCGGCGCCTGTTGCGGGCCGGGCGACGCCTGCGCGCCGGTGGGCGCGGGTGCGTAGTAGATCGCGGCGCGCGCTTCCAGCAGCCGTTGCCGCAGATATTCGTCGCGCGACATTCCGCCCGGAAAACTGCGCATCGCGCCGACTTCGGCGACGATCTGCGCTTCGCGCGACTTATAGGCTTGGAAGCGCGGGTCGCGCTTTTGCGTATCCACGAACGCCGTTTGCTGGCGCTCGGCTTCGGCCTGATAGCGAAGCGCCAGATCGGCGATCCGCTGATTTTGTTTTTGTTCGTCCGGCTCGGTGGCGCGGATCAGCATCATTTTGAGTTTGAACGCTTCGCCGGCGTTGACATACCGGGTTTTCTCGCGTTCTTCGATGCGCAGCGCCAAGTCTTGCGCGCGCCGCTGGCGTTCCGTCGGCGTCCAGCTCTCGTTGTCGCGGATGAATTGGCGCACATCGCGCTCGAAATCCATATGCTGCCGGAACAATTGTTCGGGTGTCGTCGCTGCGCTCGCGGCGCTGGTTTTTTTGCCGGTGGCGCTGGCGATCGCGCGTGCCGTTTCGTCGAGATCTTTCGCTTCTTTCGTCTTCTGCGACGAGTAGATCACGATGCCGACCAAGCAAATGGTGGCCATGCCCATCCCGAAAGCCGATAACTGCATTTTCGATTTGCTGTGTTTCATGAAGGCTCTTCGTGCGCGAGGCCCGTCGCCGGGCCTCGCAGATGGGAATGGTCGGAAGCTTACAGCAGTTGATCGACCGTCCAATACAGCAGGTTGAACGGTTTGGCGCGGTCGGCCGCGTCGCTGGTCTCCGAGGCGTCGAGCACGTTGCCGCTGCCGTCCAGCACGCTGTTGATGAAGTCCTTCAGCTCCAGGCTCATGCTTTGGATGTCGCCGTTCTTGAAGTCGACCACGGTGGTGCAGTGGCTTTCGTTGACCGCCCGGTATTGCGGGAAGTAACCGCCGAAATTGCCTAAGCCGTTGAGTTTAGACGACAAGCGCTGGGTGTCGATATTCCAGCGGGCGTGGATCAAGGCCTCTTTCGTGGCTTGATTCGGCGCGTTCTGGATTTCCGGATAGAAGCGCTCGTAGGAGTACGACGAGTAGTTCAAGTCCTTCCAGAAATGCGTATGGCCCATGCGGTCGGACGGATAGCGTGCCGCCAGCGCGTTGTACAGGGTGCCGATCTGGTTACTGTTGAACTGCGGCAACGTGCTGGACAGATAGGGCAACGGGCCGCCGGCACGATCCAAGCCCCAAGCCTGTCGGATCAGGCTTTGCAAATGCGCGGACGGATACTGCGCGGGATCGCCGCCGACCGGGTTGTCGAAGATCGGGCCGGAGTCGTTGATCAGGAAGCCGCGGGTCGGCGCCAGATCGCGGCGCAGCGGGCCGTAGTTGGTCAGACTGCCTGCGCCGCCGGCGCTGCAGCCGGTGGAGAGCATTTGCGTCGGCCGCGGCAGATTGTCCTTCAGCCAACCCACCGCCGCGCGCACGTTGCGGATGCCGTTGTGGTGCCAGACCAGCGGCGGTTTGATGCCGGTGGGGTCGTTGTAGACCGCGACCTTATCGCCGCTGTAGATATCGCCCGTGCAGTAGGGAATGTAGACCATGTTCCACTGCTGGGTCTTCACCGTATCGAAGGGGCTGATGCGGGTCATGAACGGGCTGACCAGGCTGGCGCCCGGGTTGAGCAAGCTCATGTAGTTATCGGGGATGCCGTTCGGATTGCGCGCGCCGCGGATGCCGGTCTGCCCGCTGCAACTGGCGTAATCCCAGCACGCGCCGCCGCCTTCCATGTAGACGATGGTGTTGCGGGTATGCGCCACGCGATTGACGAAGATTTTGTACGGCGAACCGTTACCGCAGACGGCGCCGGTTTGCGGCGCGAGTTGGATCGTCTGCCACTGATTGTAGGCGCCGGGGCTGAAGCCGTCGGCGAAGCCGGACGGGTTGGCCAGCATCGGGTAATCGCCGGTGCGCTGCGCGGCGGTGACTTTGTTGTCGGCTTTCGGCGGCGACACCAAATTCACCAGGGTTTGCCAGGTGGTGTAGTCGCCGAGTTCGGCGCGCGCGGGCGCGGATGCGGCGATGAGGACAGTAGCGATCGCGGTCGCGAGAACGACCGGTGTACGGACAATGACAGCCATGCATGAACTCCTGAAAGGGCTGATGGACGATGGACGCGAATTCCCGTGCCAGGGAGGCGTAGTCCGATGCGTTCGCGAAACGGTGCCCGGTGCGGGACGGTTTCGATCAGTGCGGCGAATCGGACCGTCGTCAGAATAGCCCAGCCTCGATGGCGAGGGCATTGCATCGCAGCAAGGCGCGACGAACGGTCGCGATCTCGATCCGCGTCCACCCGCGCGATCCGAACGCGAGAAACGGCCTTTCGGGCCGTTCGTCGTCAGCCGCGGGCGACCGCTCGGCCCGGCCGCAGCACGGCGCGGCATGCGGGAGGCGATGCGTCGAGATCCAGACGCAGTTGCACGACCTCTTCATCGCATACGGGCGCGATGGCCCGATGCCGCAGGACGATTCGACCGCCGAAATCGGGGTCGCCCAACGCGGCCTCGGCCAGCAGATGCAGCACATGCACCAGGTAGCGCGGCCAATCGAGTCCGGTCACGTCGATGTCGAGTGCCCAATGCCCTTCGCCGTCGTCCCAGGCCACGTCGGTCTCGGTGTCCGGCGCGGGGCCGTCGCGGGTGCGCAGCGGCACCAAGAGGTCGGCTAAACGCGGGTGCCGTGCCTCGGCATCGACCAAAGCGAAGCCCACGACATCCGACCCCACGGCATCCGATTCGATGCAGCTCAACAACGGCGCCACCGCGGCGCGGCCGGGATGGCCCGCGAACAAGCGCACTTTGGTGAAGTTCGCCAGCCACGCCGAGCGCTCGTCGGCGGACGAGATCGCCAGCAAACGAGCGAGACCGCGCGTCAACGCGCGCATGTCGGGTTCGCGCACCGCCACGAACAGCGTGCGGCGCGCCGTCGTGCGTTCGGCCGCGCGCGCCACCGTCGCCAAGCGCTGCGTCATCAAGCGGTCGTGCAGGGGGTCGATCACAGCAGACATTGCATCACCGCATGACGAAGGCCGGGCGCGGCTTTTTTCTGCTCCAGCACCGCGAGCGCGCCGTAGACATTGGCGCTGCCGTCGCGCTTCATCAGCTTTTCCAGCGCCGTCCGATCCGCGGCCGTCGGCGGGGCCGGCTCGTGCGCGGCGAGCAAACGCCGCGCGCGCTCCAAGCATTCGGCCAGGCCTTCGTCGGAATAGTTATCCGGTTGGCGCAGCCCCAGCGCATGCAGGAAATAGAGGCGGAAACCGAGCCGTATTTCGGGGCCGCTGGCGCCGCCGGCGACGCGCTTCAGCAAGCGCGCGCCGGTGTAATGCTCCCAACCGCCTTGTTTGGCGCTCAGCACTTGTCCTTCGATCGGCACGCGGGTGAACCCGACGCGCCGGCAACGCATCCCCAGCCGCTCGAACACTCGCGCCAAGGCTTCGTAATCGCGTTGGATATTGGCGTCGTGATAAAGGCAGATTTGGTCGTGACCCGGCGCGCAATCGAGCAGGTCGCGCAAGATCGCGAGGATGTAGTTGGGCAAGCCTTGTTCGGACACCAGCACGCGCAGCGGGCGCGCTTCGTCGGTGAGGTCGAGGTAGACGCCGCCGCCGAAACTCCGTTGATCCAGCACTATGTCGTGCGCGCTCAGCCGCGCCAGCACCGCTTCTTGATCGAGGCCGAACGGCGCCGAATGGAACAACGCATCGCGAGCGAGCCCGAGGGTGAGGAACACCTCGCCCCAGAGATCGAGGATCCGCCGCGAGGCCGCATGCACATAGCCTTCCGTCTCGATGCGGCGTGCGTACGCGGCCACACGATCGGCGGTAGGCAGCGTGCCGTTGCGGTGACACTCGATGTACAACGCGCCGATATCGCCCTCGTCCATCACGCCGAACGCCGCATCGGCGTATTCGCGGTCGAGATAGTCCCAAAAACGGATGGTCTGCAGCGAAATATCCCAGGGGCGACGGTTGTGCCAGATCGTGCCCGGCGAAAACAGGCCTTCGAAACGCTGCATGAAATCCAGCAGCAGCGCGCCCTTGAGATGCGACGGCGTGAGCGGTTTCGTCGGCGTGATGCCGACCGGCGCGTACAACGTGCTCATGGCGTGCTCATGCCGCGCCGCCGCCACGGGCGAAATCCTCGCGCAACCACGCGCGCAACTGCGCCTGCGCGCGTTCCGGCGTCTGGCTGTTATCGACGATGCGATGCGCCAAACGCCTGCCCAAGTCCAATTCGTCTTGAAAGTTGACGAGCCGCGAACCGATGTCGCCATCGCGCGCGACGCGCGCGCGCAGATGGGCTTCGACCCGCTCGCGCGGCGCTTCGACTTGATACACGAGATGCGCCGGGAAGTAGCGGGCGATGCGCTCCAGCAGCATCGCGCGCAGCATCAACGCGCGAATGCTCTTGCCGTCGTCCTCCAGCGCTTCGCGCGGCAGGCCATAACGCGCTTCCAAGCCGAACAATTGCACCGTTTCCAGAAAGAAGCCGTCCCGCTCGCGCGCCGCGAATTCGTCGTCGTCGACGAACACGTGATCGGCGTTGGCCGGGTCTTCGTAATGCCGGGGCTTACGCGTGGTCCAGGTCGGCACCAAACGCACGGCGCCTTCCTGACGCAATTGCGCGAACAGCGTGCTTTTGCCGACGCCAGAAGGCCCGACCACCACCAAAATCTTCGAGGTCGTCGAATCGTGTGTCATGGCGTCGCGGGGCATGGAGTCGCGGAGCATGGAATCGTGAGGCATGGATTCACGCGGGCAGCCATGGCTGCAGCACCGCCGCCGCGATCAGCGGTACGAAAAAATTGTCCACGCCTTTGTGCGAAAACGCTTCGACCAGCGTGAGGGTCGCGCTCGCGGCCGCAGCGATCAGCAGCGCCGTCGTCGTCGGCAGGCCCGCGTACGCGGCCACCGCCGCCACGATGACGAATGCGGACAGCAAGAACGCCGCGCTGCCGATGTACGACTTGGCGTGGCCGAGCAGCGTGTAGCGACGACGGCCGTAAGCGCGCCCGACCAAGCTGGCCAAGGTGTCGGAGATACCCAGCACCAGATAGGCGGCGAGGAATGCGGGATACGAGAACTCGACCCACGTCGCGATCACCAACGACAACGGCAGCAACAGATCGCCGTAGGACGTGCGTTCGACCGCCATGATGGAGCGCATCAATACGGTGCCTCGCAAGAGTGCGATCGACGCAAAGCTGCCGCCCGCGATCAGCATGAGTTCGCGATAGCCGATGTCGAACAGCGGGAACGTCGCGATCATCATGCAGGTGGTGACGTGTACGGATTTGCGCGAGACCTCCGCGGTCGACCCGAAGCGGTGCAGGATGTCGCCGAAGAGAAAGCAGGCGAGGATGCCGATCGCGAAAAGAATCATGGCGTTGGACTCACGATGCGATCTTTCACTTGCGGCGGGCGCAGACCGGCGGCGACGCGGTCGCACCACTGCCCGGTGAAGTAGGCGGGGGGCACGCGTCGTACGTCCCCCAACGGCGCGCCGGCCAACGCCGGGTCAGCGGCATAGGCTTCGCGCAAGGTCGCTTCGGACGCATCGGCGGCTTGCGCGTCGTCGCAGGCGAACAGCAGATCGAGCGCACCGTTCGCTGCGGGCACGAACGTGAAATTACGCAAACGCAGGCCGTGCGTTTCGTCGAGGCGGCGCATGAAACCCAGCAGCGCCGATTCGGGCACGGCTGCGGTCGGCGTCAGGCGTCCTGCGTAGGCGACGGTCGGCACCGCGCCTGCGCGGCCGGTGATGTCGAGCAAATCGCCCAGCACGTAGCGGTAGAAGCCGCCGGCCTGAGTGACCACCACGGCGTAGCTGGCGCCCACGCGCAGTTCGTCCAGACCCAGCGGGGTTTGATCCGCGCCGGCCTGCACATCGAGGAATTCGAAGAACGCGGCGTTGTACGCCACCACGCCGCGCACGCCGTCGGGCAACAAATGCAGCGCCAGCGGCGCCTCGGAGGCGGCCAGCGGTGCCGGCACGACCGCGACATCGGCGCCGTAATCCTCCACGACTTGCGGCAAATACACCCCGGCGATGCCTTCGTCCCAGCAGATCAGGCGTTCGACGTTCGGCCATACGTCGGCCGGCAGCAAGCGTCCGCGCGCGGCGCGGCGGTCCGCGAGCCGTTCCGCCAATGCGGGATCGGGCGTCGCGATCGGTTTGCCCGCGAACGTCCCGGCGGCGATATCGGCGAACAAGCGTTCGGCGTTCGTGTCGAGCAGATGCGGCACCGCCGCGAGGATCGCGGGATTGATACCGACGAACTGACGGATGTCGTGACCCACCGCCATGCGCAAGCGGAAATACAGACGGTCGAGATCGGCGGCGATCTCCGCCGGCACCGTGGCCCAAGGGCCGGTCGTGCCCGGTTCCAGCAGGGCCTCGCTGCCGAATTCGTTCGCCAAATTCACTTGGCTGAGGCCGACGTGCGGGACGCCGCTGGCGAGCACCGAGGTGTCGCGCAGCGGATCCCATTTGAAATTCACGGTGAGATCGCGACTGGCCGCGAAGCCCGGATATGCGCGCGTCACGCCTTCCAGATACGCCATGTAAAACGGATTGAAGGCTTCCGCGAAATACGCGCGCGGCAGCGGTAAAACCTTGGCTTTGCCGGCGGTGCTGCCGCTGCTGGAGATGAAACGGAAGACATCGCCGGAAAACAGCACGTCGCGTTCCCCAGCGACGATGCGATCGACATAGGGCCGCAAATCCTCATAGCGGCGCAAGGGCACGCGCGACCGGAACTCGGCCAGACTGTCGATGCGCTCGAAGCCGTGCTCGCGACCGAACGCAGTGTCGCGACCGCGCTCGATCAGGCGCGCCAGCAGTTCGTCTTGCGTACGCGCGGCGTCGTTCAGTCCGGCGACGAAGCGCTGGTAGGGCGAGGGGCGACGGGCTTGGTCCATGGCAGAGGCGTCCTGCTTCGGTGGGTGAATCGTCCAGCCCCCGGTAAACGCTCAGGCTTCTGGTCGCGCGCTGCGCCGCTCGAACTATACAAGCGAGGCCCCGACATTTGAACAACGACGGTGTTCGACCACATTGATCGATCGGCGTCGCGCTCGTCGAGACGGCGTCGGCAACGGCCGCGTCATCGGAAAAATCGCGGCGAACGCATCATTCGCCCGGTTTCGCCGCTTCCACCGGCGCATGGGTCGCGTCGCGTCGCGCCAGCCGCGCCTCGCGATGCGCGATGTAGGCGTTGGCGACGAAGATCACGCCGGCGCCGATCGCCGTCCAGCGGTCCACGGGTTCGCGGAACAACCACCAGCCGGCCGCCGCCACCAAGGGCAGTTGCATGAAGGTGATCGGCGTCAGCGCCGACACATCGCCCAGTTTCAACGAGCGCGTCCACAGCATATGACCTGCGGTGCCCATCGCGCCCGCCGCGATCACCCACACCCAGGCGATGCCTTGCGGCCATTCCCACACCGTCAATGCGGGCGCCAACGACATCGGCACCCACAGCATCGTGGTGATCAGCACGATGCGATCGGCCGGTTCGGTTCAACTACGAGCAGCCATAATGTAGATATTGCGAAGGCTTGAAGTTTGTAGTCAGTTGATCCAAAGTAACACTGGAAAAATTACACATTCGGGACAATGTCGCGATCGGTTAAAAAATTGCTCAGGAGTGGAATTGATAGGCGCTATGGGGATGGTTAAAAAAGAATTTGATCTTGCAGATGTTGTCAGAAAAGCCTGCAATTGCAATAAAATTGATGGAGTGCTTTATGCCAGAGAGTTCGCACTTTTTTGCAACAGATAATGGTGGCATGGGTCAAGATGCCAGCTCAATAATTCCAGAAGAATTTAGATCTGTTCTAGAACCTGCTTTGCAGGAATACAAAGAGCGGTCCAAGGTTTTTTTTGATGCGCTCTTCCTTCTCGGAGAGAAAGGATGGGAGAGGCAGCAGTTTGAGGTGCTAAGGGACAATTATTTTTACCGAACACGTACAACCGCTTCTAGCGTGGCGCGTGTTGTAGTATCCGCATTGAGCAACACTCCGCCCGACATAAGAACTGCGTCAGAAGTCACGCGGCTGAATCTTCTTGATGAAGTGGGTTCTGGGAATTACTCAGACTCACATATATCGCAATTGGAGGAGTCATTTTCTATTCATGGGCAGGTATGCTTTGATTTGCCGCCAGTGTCGGTTCAGTCGAGTGATAGCTCTCTATTAGTGCTTGACGCGGCAAGAAAATTTCGCGAGCAGCAGTTTGAAGCCTACACTCATAAATCATATTTGCATGTGCTGGGGGCTTCTGTTGCGCAAGAGTTTGCTGCATTTGAATTAATTTCGTCTCTCTACAACAATATTTTTATAGTCTCTCAAGATCAATACTCGCCTCTTCTATGGGGCAAGGCTTCTCGATATTTCAAATCTCATCTTGACGGGACGGAAATTGGTCATGCGCGCTTGGCATTTGGCGCTGTGCAAAGAAATGTTGTGAGTGAGGCCGATGCGAATCTATTTGTTGATGGCTGGGCATTTTTTCTTTTCTCTCAGTCGCGTCTCTGGCACGATCTAGCGGCCGCTTTTTTTGCGAAGTCTGATTGTAAAGCTGAGTGATCATCTACGTAACGAAAGGAGATTTTTAATGAGTATTTGGAAGGGGGCGATTCTCAAAAAATTCTTCAAAAGTGGAAAAAATTGGATTATTGTTATGGCTTGTATTTCCTTCTTAATTTACCTTATAGAAGGTGATTCCACTCCATCTGGCAAAGTATTTCTGCATTTTTCAATAGAGTTGTTTGGGGCGATTATTGTTTTTTTACTTCTTGAAAAGAATATAGAGCGAGTGCTTGAGCTTCAGAAATCAAAAATTAAAGAAGTTGATCAATTCCCGATTGAAGATTTTGTCAAAAAAATACGTTCTTCAAAACGTATCCGTATGCTCGACTTTAGCCTTATATCTCTTATTTTTCGTGATGAAGAAAAATACAGAAATGAATTTTTATCTGCACTTGTTTTTGCGATAAATAGAGGCGCTTCTGTTCAAATTCTTTTGGTGAGACCGTGCGCGGATGCGTCTCTTAAGCGTGGGATAGAGCTGTCTTCGACAATTGGGCGGAGAGAATTAATGCACTTTGTCGATACTTCTTTCCGCAAGATTGTAGAGACGGCAATGGATAATGAAAAAATTGAACTTAAATTTTTGGATGGGCATCCTCGTTGTGCTTTTTATCAGGCGGATGGAGTGATTCATTTGGGCTTCCATTCAAGGAAGGGCCTCAGCGCGAGCGAGCCTCATCTCCAAATAGATGCGGATTCTGAAGCGGGAATTTTTTTCGAAGGTATTTTTGACGAGCTTTGGGTTGGTGCGCCTGATGACATTAAGATTGATAACGGTCTCATGGGCCAATGGCTTGAAGGTTTTAAATCCGGCCTCAATAGCGGGCGAATTTTGTAAATTAACATTATGTAACGACTTCTTTGAGAAGGGTTGAAAATACTGCTGCGTGAAAATAATTGATGTACCGCTCCAGTGTGCTAGCTATACGTAGCGCCTGCTGTGGTCAGCGCGAGCATGATCGGAATGCGTTCGAGAAAGGTCAGCTGGCAGTCGTCGGCCAAACTACGCGCGGGACGCCGCACGAGCGCGATGGATGTTGCCATCGCCTTCTCCGTTACCAACTCGCACCGACGATGCGCGGCTCCGGTTCGATCGCCACGCCGAAATGCGCATGCACACTCGCGGCGATCTCGCGCGCCAGCGCCAGCAATTCCGCGCCGGTCGCGCGGCCGTGATTCACCAGCACCAGCGCGTGTTTGTCGGACACGCCGGCATCGCCGCTGGCGCCGCCGCGATGGCCTTTCCAGCCGCAGGCGTCGATCAGCCATGCGGCCGACAATTTGCGCAGATCGTCGCCGCCGCCCGGAAACACCGGCAGCGTCGGATGCGCGGCTTTCGAGGCCTCGGCCAGCGATGCGGGCACGATGGGATTCTTGAAGAAACTGCCGGCGTTGCCGACGACGGCGGGGTCGGGCAGTTTGCTGCGTCGCAAGCGGATCACCGCGTCGGCGACATCGAGTGCGGTATAGCCGTCGCGCGCATCGGCGGCGAGCCCCATCGCGTCGCGAATGCCGGCGTAGTCGATCTTCAGCCCCGCCGTGCCGACGCTGCGCGCGGTCGGCAGCGCGAATTCGACCGCCACGATCAGATAACGATCCGGTGCGCGCTTGAACAGGCTATCGCGATACGCGAACGCGCACTGCGCGGCGTCGAAGCGATGGAATGCGCCGGTCGTAGGCTCGAACGCTTCGACGGCATGAATACGCTCGGCCGCTTCCACGCCGTAAGCGCCGATGTTCTGGATCGGCGCGGCGCCGACGGTGCCGGGAATCAGCGCGAGATTCTCCAAACCCGCAAGCCCTTGTTCGAGCGACCACATCACCAAGCGATGCCATTCCACGCCGGCATCGGCGCGCACGATGGCGATATCGTCGCGGGTGTCGAGGATGCGGATGTTTTGGGTGTCGAGCCGCAGCGCGAGCGGTGCGTCGTCGACGAACAACAGATTGCTGCCGCCGCCGAGCACCAGCGGCGATGCGCCGGCGAGTTCGTTCGCGAACAATGCCGGCAGGTCGGCGGCATCGTCGGTTTCGATCAGCGTCGCCGCGCGCGCCGGCAATCCGAAGGTGTTGCGCAACGGCGCGGATTCGGCGAATCGGACGGTCATTTCGTCGGCGGCAGATGGCCGCGGCTCGGCGCTTCCTTGCGGCGACGGATCGCGTCCAAACACTCGTCGATCAGCGCGGGGCCGCGATAGATCAAACCGGTGTACATCTGCACCAAACTCGCGCCCGCAGCCATTTTCTTCACCGCATCGGCGCCGGACAGAATGCCGCCCACGCCGACGATCGGAATATGCTCGGGCAAGCGCGTACGCAGCATGCGCAGCACCGAGGTGGATTTCGCCATCAACGGCTCGCCCGACAGGCCGCCGACTTCCTTCGACAACGGATGTTGATGCACCGCGATGCGCGACACCGTGGTGTTGGTGGCGACCACGCCGTCCACGCCCATTTCGCCGAGCACGCGCGCGGTGACGTCGATGTCTTCGTCCGCCAGGTCCGGCGCTACTTTGACCAGCATCGGCACGCGACGGCGATGGATCGCGCTCAGCCGTTCTTGCGCTTCGCGCAGCATGCCGAGCAATTTTCGCAATTGCTTCTCTTCCTGCAGTTCGCGCAGGCCGGCGGTGTTGGGCGATGAGATGTTGATGGTGACGTAATCGGCCAGCGGGTAGACCTTCTCCAAACAGGTCAGGTAATCCAACGCCGCCGATTCGTTCGGTGTGTCTTTGTTTTTGCCGATATTGATGCCGAGAATGCCGTCGCCTTTGCGCCGCGCGTTTTCGACGTTGCGCACCAGCGCATCGACGCCGTCGTTGTTGAAGCCCAGGCGATTGATGATCGCGTTATGCTCGGGCAGACGGAACATCCGCGGCTTCGGGTTGCCTTCCTGCGCGCGCGGCGTGACCGTGCCCACTTCGACGAAACCGAACCCCAGCGCGAACAGCGCGTCGATATGCGCACCGTTCTTGTCGAGCCCCGCCGCCAATCCCACCGGGTTGGGGAAGGTCAGGCCCAGCGCCTTGATCGGAAAATTTTTCGGTTTGCGCGCCAGCACCGGATTGAGCCCGGTGCGGTACGCGGTTTCCAGCATCGACAAGCCCAGCGCGTGCGCGCGCTCGGCGTCGAGCTTGAACAGGAAGGGGCGGGCGAGACCGTACATCGAGTCAATCCTTCCCGCCGGCCATCTGCGCTTCGATCTGCTTCAATTCTTTCTCCGGATGGAAGCTCAGCCCTTGATGCAACGTCTCGGTGCTGCCGTCCGCGTATCCGATCTTGAAGCGCAAAGCGACGAACACCGCGCCCGGGTCCCAGGCCAACGGCGACGACCCGACATCGTACAGCCAAGCGCTGCAGGGCTCGTCGCGCGCGACGCGGCATTCGCGCTCGGAACGCGTCTCCCACTCTGGATTGGTCACGCCGTAGATCTTGCCGTCTTTCTGCACCACTTTGGCGGTGCGCTGAATGGCCTGCTTCGGCAGCAGCACCACGACGGTCTTTCGGTCGGTGACGTTTTCGACCGCGATCGACGCGGGTTTGCTCCCGTCCGCGAATTTAAGCTTGAACGCCCAGCGGTACGCCAACGACTCGCGCCCATCCGACCATTCGTAGCGCGGCCCGGCGCTCAGAATTTCGACGCGTTCGGTGGACGCGGGCAGAAAGCCCCCTTCGGTGAAATAGAACGTCGCGCGTTTGCCTTCCGCGATGTCCGTTTCCATCGACAGCACGTCGTGCCCGCGATAAGTCGAGGGCACGGAGACGGCGTTCGTCTCCGTATCCGTGCAACCGATCATCGCCAACAGCGCGAACGATGAGATCGACAGCGCCGCAATCGACAGCGATCGACGGATCATGCGCCTTCCTCGATCGCGTTCACGAGGTCAGGGCGCTCAAGCCGAACAGCGCCCAGAGAAACAAGGCGATACCGATGCCTGCAATCACGGTGAAGACCTGCAGGAAGCCGAAGATGAGACCAGCGCCCGCGAAGAAGGTGACGGTGGCGGAATCGTTCGGAGCGCGGTTCTGCGCCCGCGCCTTGCGGCCGAAAACAATGGCTCCGATCGTGCCGAGGATCGGCAGTGCGCCGAACCCCAGAATCCCGCACACGAAGCTCAAACCCGCAAAAAGACCTGCCCTGCCGCGGTCCGGTAAATCCGCGGGTTCGAGCGCGCATGCGCTGTCGTAGGCGCTGTTCTCCAAGATGGGGTCGTTCATTCGCCGAGGCCCAGTTTCGCGGGCAAACCGGCTGTCTCCAGCTTGATGCCCTGATAGATCGTTTCGCGGCTGCCGTCGCGGTATTCGATGGTGAAGCGCAGACGCATGTAATAGGTGTCGCCGAAGAACATCCATGCGCTGCATGCGTTGCCGCGGACGATGTCGCAGGGTTCGGACGATTGCGCGGTCCAATCCACGTCCTGCGTCGCGCTCAGGCCTTCGTCGCCCACCATCATCAGCACCGGCGGCCTCACATCGTCTTCGACGATCAATGTCGCCGCTTCCGGCCCCGTGACGTCTTCCATCGTCACGCGCTGGGGCATCGCCTGGCCGGCGAACGCCAACGAAATCCCCCACACGTACGACGGCGTTTGGCCGTTCTTGGGCTTCTTGATCTTCGGTCCCATGAAGTTGATGGTGACCCGATCCGTCGACATCGGAATGAAGCCGTCGTCGGTCGCGTAAAACGTTTCGGTGCTACCGCCCGAAATCGTCCACTGCTCCGCGCGCACCGGTTTGCCGGCATAGGTCTCCGGCGGCGCCGCCAGCGCGGCCGAAACGAAAACCGACCCGACCACCGCACCCAACACGTACCGCAACAACCCCCTTTGTCGCTGACGCATATCGCTCGCTCCTTCCTGGTGATGACGGACGCTCGGCTCGGCGTGGGTTCAGAGATCGAACTTGATGCCTTGCGCCAGCGGCAGCGCGTCCGAGTAGTTGATGGTGTTGGTTTGCCGGCGCATGTAAGCCTTCCACGCATCCGAGCCCGATTCGCGGCCACCGCCGGTCTCTTTTTCGCCGCCGAAGGCCCCGCCGATCTCCGCGCCGCTGGTGCCGATATTGACGTTGGCGATGCCGCAGTCGCTGCCGGCGGCGCTCAAAAAGGCCTCGGCCGCTTTCAGATTCGTGGTGAAAATCGACGACGACAGGCCCTGCGGCACGGCGTTCTGCATGTCGATGGCCTCGTCCAGCGTGCTGTACTTCATCACGTACAGAATCGGCGCGAAGGTTTCGTGCTGCACGATCGCGGCATCATTGGTCAGGCCGGTGACGATGGCCGGACGCACGAAGTTGCCGGGACCGTCGATCGCGGTGCCGCCGGTTTCGACTGTGCCGCCGCTGGCCTTCGCTTGGGCGATGGCGTCGAGGAACGCGTCCACGGCGTCGCGGCTGTTGAGCGGGCCCATTAGATTCTTCGGGTCAGTCGGGTCGCCGATTTTGGTCTCCACCTGTTTGTACGCGGCGATCAGCTTCGCCAGCACGTCGGCGTAGACACTTTCGTGGACGATCAAACGGCGGGTGGTGGTGCAGCGCTGGCCGGCGGTGCCGACTGCGCCGAACGCGATGGCGGGAATCGCGAGTTTCAAATCGGCGGTGGCATCGACGATGATCGCGTTGTTGCCGCCCAACTCCAGCAGCGAACGGCCCATGCGGCGCGCGACGCGCTCGCCGACCATGCGGCCGACCTTGGTGGAGCCGGTGAAGCTGATCAGCGGAATGCGCTTATCGTCCACGAACTGCTGGGCGAGATCGCTGCCGGCGTCGTTGAACAGGAAGAAGATGTCCGGGAAGCCGCCGGCCTTCAGCGCGTCGTTGCAGATCTTCATCGACGCGATCGCCGACAGCGGCGTTTTCGGCGAGGGCTTCCAAATCGAAATATCGCCGCACACCGCCGCGACGAACGAGTTCCATGCCCACACCGCGACCGGGAAGTTGAACGCGCTGATGATGCCGACCAAACCGATCGGGTGCCATTGCTCGTACATGCGATGGCCCGGACGCTCGCTGTGCATGGTTAGGCCGTAGAGCTGACGCGACAGACCGACCGCGAATTCGCCGATGTCGATCATTTCCTGCACTTCGCCGTCGCCTTCGGGCTTGGACTTGCCCATCTCCAACGCCACCAGCGAACCCAGCGCATCTTTGTGCGCGCGCAGGGCTTCGGCGCAGAGGCGGATGGCTTCGCCGCGGCGCGGCGCCGGCGTGGTGCGCCAGACTTTGAACGCGGCCTGGGCGCGCTCGGCGATCAGGTCGTAATCGGCCTGCGACGAGGCCTGCACCCGGCCCAGCACCTCGCCCGTGGTCGGGTTCACCGGCTCGATGACTCCGGCGTCGGCAGTCTTGGACCATTCGCCGTTGCCGAGATAGGTGCCGGATTCGACGGCGCCGAGGCCGAGGGCGGACAGGACGGGGTGGGTCATAGGGAAACTCCTGGATGCACTGGATACGCAGAATCGGCCGGGGCGTCGCCCAGCCGACCGGGGAAAGGGAAAGACTGGCGGCCCCGACACGATTCGAACGTGCGACCTGTCCCTTAGGAGGGGACCGCTCTATCCAGCTGAGCTACGGGGCCTAGCCCGGCAATTATCGCAGGGATGCCCCGAGCCCGGCACCCCCGGAGATCGACCCGGCCCCCAGCCCCTCACCCGCCCTTCGGGCACCCTCTCCCCGCATCGCGGGGAGAGGGAAAGCGGAGGCGCTCGTTTCCTTCTAGAAGCTGCCGAGGTCCGAGTAGCTCCCCGAGGCCCGTGTCGCATCGCACGATTCGTTCTTTCCGCGCGCCGTATCGCGTGTTCATGCCTCCCTCTCCCCGCATCGCGGGGAGAGGGAAAGCGGAGGCGCTGGTTTCCTTCAAGAATCTGCCGAGGCCCGAGTGGCTCCCCGAGGCCGGTGTCGCATCGCACGATTCGTTCTTTCCGCGCGCCGTATCGCGTGTTCATGCCTCCCTCTCCCCGCATCGCGGGGAGAGGGTGCCCGAAGGGCGGGTGAGGGGCGCTCTTCCGCGTCTACTCACAGCCTCCGATGCCCGAATAGCTCCCCGAGGCCCGTGTCGCATCGCACGATTCGTTCTTTCCGCGCGCCGTATCGCGTGTTCATGCCTCCCTCTCCCCGCATCGCAGGGAGAGGGTGCCCGAAGGGTGGGTGAGGGGCGCTCTTCCGCGTCTACTCTCAGCCCCCGATGCCCGAGTAGCTCCGCGACGCCCGTGTCGCATCGCACGATTCGTTCTTTCCGCGTGCCGTATCGCGTGTTCATGCCTCCCTCTCCCCGCATCGCGGGGAGAGGGAAAGCGGAGGCGCTCGTTTCCTTCAAGAAGCTGCCGAGGCCCGAGTAGCTCCCCGAGGCCCGTGTCGCATCGCACTATTCGTTCTTTCCGCGCGCGGTATCGCGTGTTCATGCCTCCCTCTCCCCGCATCGCGGGGAGAGGGTGCCCGAAGGGCGGGTGAGGGGCGCTCTTCCGCATCCACTCACAGCCCCCGATGCGTGAAAACGCAGAACGCCGGCTGCGTTGTCGCGGCCGGCGTTCTGCGTCGTTCGTCTGGTGCGTCGCGGCGACTCGGCCGACGAGGCCCTGCATTCGGAGGCGTGCGATGGTCGGATGACAACGTCGATCCGACCGCTCGCGCGACTTGAGGATCAATCCACGTAATCGATCATCTTGACGTGGCGGCGGATACAGACCCAGCCATACATCCAGGTGCCGTTGTAGTTGTGCCATGCCCACACCGGGTACCCGTAGGGCGGCTGGCAATTCGGAATCAATTGCGGTTCGTTATCGTTGACGCCCAAGCCATAAGGGGCCAACAGTTCGCGCATGGTATCGACATCGTTGTTGAGCTCCGCGTACTGGAACTGATCGGTCAACATCACGGTGGACAAGGCGGTGCGTACCGCTTGCAATTGCTCGGAATCGGACGTTCTGCGCTGTTGCGCCAGGGCATCGCCGCCGATCAGAGCGAAGAACGCGAGCGCGGCGCAAATGAGCAAAGTTTTGGTCGAGCGAAACATGGGATGTTCCTTCTGTTGATTCCGTCGCGACATGCGATGGATATCGAACAGTCGTGTGCTGCGCGAAAAAGGTTCACTGCGATCGCAAATTTTTTTGCGGCAATAAAAATGCGGGCTGCGAAGATCGCGCCGTAGCCCGGGGCGCCGAGATCGCGCGCCATGGAAAGGACTGGGCACGTCGGCGTCGGCGTCGGCGACGAATGCGACGGCCATCGAGGCGCCGGACATTTTGCGAGATGCATTGAACGAAGCCAGTCGCAGCGCGGGAGTTTTTCGAGATTCTTGTCCATCGCTATCGCTATCGCTATCGCTATCGCTATCGCGATCTCGATCGTCCGCAAGTTAGGAACGATTCGACGCAACGGCAACAGATGCGCGCTTCGCTGGATGGGTAAAGCGTTTCGTTCTCGCCCGGTCGCGAGCCGCAAGAACGCAGAACGCAGAACGCCGGCTGCATGGTCGCGGCCGGCGTTCTGCGTCGTTGCTCTTGCGTGTCGGTTCGATTCGAAGCGATCGACCGTTTTCCTCAACCGCAAAATGATGGGTGACTCGCGTTGCGAATCGGATCGACGACCTCAATCCCAGCCGAAGCCGGTCGTTCCGCCACCAGAGTTATCGCAGATGATCAGAATGATCGTGCGCCAATGGTTGGGCCAACTGTAAGGCGGATTGGGGTAATAGACCTTGGTCGCCGAGGTGAAACAATTCGTGTACGGGCCGCCCGGTACGATGTGGTCCATCGGGCCGTCGTAAACCTGCACGCTCGGCGACATGCCGTAACTGAGCAACAGTTCCCTGATCCGCGCGGTGTTCATCGGTTTTATCGCATCGCGGTACTCGGGTTGCCGATGCGCGAAGTCGAGAACGAGGCCGACTTCGCCGAGGCTCGGCATGGCCTCGCGGGGCTCGGCTTGGGGTTGCGCCGCTACTTTGCGTTGCGCCAACGCATCGCCGCCGAAAACGGCGCAAAAGGCGAGCGTGGCGCAGACGATCGTGGTTCTGTTCAAGCGAAACATCGGTGTTTCTCCTGGCGGTTCCGTCGCGGAATGCGATGGGTCACCGCCAGTCGTGCTTCGCGCGAAAAAGGTTCACGGCGATCGCGAAATTTTTTACGGCGGCAAAAACAGGCCCGCGCCGAAGACCGGGTCGTCGCCCGGCGCACCGAGGTCGCGCGCCGCCGCGCGGGCCTGCGCGCGTAGCATCGTCGGCGCAGGTCCGGGAGCGCATGCCGGCGAGCGCAGCAGGGCGCCGGCGACCAGTGCGGTCGCCATCGAGGTGCCGGACATCCTGCGATACGCGCTGCGCGCACCGTCTGGAACCGGGACGAAGACGTCCACGCCGACCGCTGCGACATCGATGCGATCGCCGTGGGTGGCATGCGCATAGGGCTTCAGCGCGTTATCGATCGCGGTCACCGCCAGAACGGCCGGATGGTTGGCCGGGAAGGGCACTCGACGTTGTTCGCCGCCGTTACCCGCAGCGGCCACGATACAAACGCCGCGCCGATCGATCTCGTCGACCAACAAGCCGAGCAGGCGATCGTCGCGGCCGCCGAAGGCGAGACTGAGCGCATCGGGCTTCGCCATCGCCGCCGCATCGAGCGCTTTCGCCAAGTTCGCGGTGGTGGCGACCGCGATGCCATCTTTGCGTTCGGTGAATGCGGCGAAGTTCAACAGCTTCGCCCCGCGCGCGACGCCCGGCACCTCCGCGCTGGTGCCTGCGATCAGTCCGGCGACGGCGGTGCCGTGCGCTCTAGGCGAACGGTCGGCGACGAATATCGTCTGCGCCAAGCGCGCGCCGCGCAGCGCCTCGTGATCGATCGCGACCACGGTATCGATCATCGCGATCGCCCTGTCGGTCGGCGCGTCGGCAGCGCCCATGACGGTTTGCCGCGGCGCATTCAAACCATGGATCGCAAAACGCTTCGGCAGCGGCGCCGCGGTTCCGGCCATCGCTTGAAATAGTCCATTCGGCTGCGGGTCGCTGACGCCTGCGATCCGGGCGAGTCGTCGCTGCGCTTCGATCGGGGAATCGCCTTTGCGCAGGCTCACCACGACGAGCGTGGTGCTCAGGCTGCGTAACGGGACCGCTTCGACCAGATCGAGCCCTGCCGCCGCCGCGATCTCGGCCGGATCGCCGGTGGTGGTGAAGACGAGTTCATTTCCGTTGGCCTCGGGCACATCGCGGTCGCGCAGCGACGACACCCGATCCCGGTCGCCGAGCGGAATGGAAAAACCGCCGAGAGAAATCCCGCGTTTCGATCGGGTGCGCGGGGTTTCCGACGGCTCGTCGCTCGGCCCGACGACGACATCGATGACCTGAGCGTTCGCCGAAAAGCAAACCGATAGCGAAGGCGCGACGAGCAGCAACGCCAGCATCGGCGCGAGCGCGGGCGTCTTCGTGAGCGTGCGTACGGACGCGCGAATGCCGGTCCGTTTCATCCTTGCCGTCCCACGAACGCCACCGACGATGACCGCTTGAGCGCGGCCTCGAGCGCTTCGATCTGCGATGGATTCAAGCCGTCCGTGGGCGCGACATCGATCATGCCCTCTTCCGGGCCGCTCACGATGCGCAAATTCAGGCGTTCGCATAACGTTTGGATATCGGACCAATTCGTCTCCGCTCGGAAGCGCAGGCTAAAGCGCGGGCCGGCAGGGGTCGCATGCTCCGTCGGACCCGACAGCGATGCGTAGGTGTCGTCGCTGCGCGCAGCGTCCGATTGCAGCCGATGCAGCATCACCCCCTGGACGATGCTGATCGCGGCCAAACCGGCGGCGAGCGCCATGCCGAACGATGGTCTGAAACGCGATCGTCTCGAACCGATTCGCGCTTGTAATGCAGCGGGCGGCGCCGTCGTCGGCGGCGGTGCCGATCTTGTTTGCGCGACGGGTGTTGCGGGTGCCGATGCCTGCGTTTCGGCGGCGATTCGCGCCTGTAGATTGCGTAATCGTTCGGCTTGAGACCGCGTCTCCGGCCCGTCCTGAGGCTCGGCGATTCGTGCGCTGGATGTTTTGATCTGCGTATGCAGCGCCTGCACCTCGGCCAGTTCGGCGCGTAAGGTGGGCATCGTCGCGAGCGCCGCTTCGATCCGAGCGCGCTGCGCCGGGTCCAGACGTCCGTTCGCGTAAAAAGGCAGCAGCGCCGCCAGTTCGTCGAAATCGTCGGCGTGGTTCATGACATGCGCTCCCGGAGTTGCTTGCGCGCGTTGAACAGGCGCGTTTTAACGGTGTTTTCGGGGCATCCGGCGATGTCGGCGATCTCTGCCAGCGATTTCTCCTCGTAGTAGCACAGCCAGACGGCTTCTCGGTGTTCAGGGCTCAGTCGTTGCAACAGGCGCATAAGTTCATCGTTGTCGGATATTTTTTCCGCCCGGCCCTCCGGCGTGTCGGCGTGGTCCGGCCACTCCTCGAACGCTTGAGCTTCGTCGTCGCTGACCGCGAGGCGTTCGCGATGCTTGCGGATCAGATCGATCGCTTTATTGCGCACGATATGCCGCACCCAGCCCTCGGCGCTGCCCTGGCCCTGAAAACGCGAGGCCGAACGCCAGACGTCGAAGAACGCCTCATCGACGGCATCGGCTGCGGTTTCTCGATCGCCCGCGAGCAAGCCGGCGGCATAGCGCACCATCGTCGGTTGCAACGACGTGTATAACGCGGCGAAAGCGGCCTGATTGCCGGCCGCGACTTCGGCGATCAGCGCCGCCGGGTCGTTGCCTGCATCGGCCGCGAGCGCATCCTCCGAAATCCCCATGACTCGCTTCCCCGAATGGCGGTGCCGATTGTCACGGACCGAGATTAACATCGCCTGGGGCGGACCGAGAATTCGGGTGTGATCGCAGGCTCGGCGAGCGTGGCATCGCGCCGGTAAAGCGACTCCAACGCATCGGTTGGACAAGCCAGTTCGGCTGATTCATGATGCCAGCGGCGGCGCAGGAATCGGCCGCGGACGAACCATCACAGGGAGGCGGTATGCAGGGGTATCCGCAAGGCACGGGGGCGCAGCCGCCTCCGTCGATCGGCACGACGAACGATTCTCCGAGCGAGACCGCGCAGGCGATCAAAGACCGGCGCGACGCCAGGCCGAACATTCTGATGATCCTGGTGGATCAGTTGTACTACCCCAGCCCGGGTTACGGCGATGCGGGATTCGCCAACGACATCAAGCGAATTCTGTCGTTCGTCGGCAGCTTGGAAGGCAACACGTACGCCAAGCATTTCCCCGGGTTCTGCAAGCTGCGCGAGTATGCGGTGGTCTTCCCCGATCACACCATCGCGGAGTCGGCGTGCATTCCCAGCCGCGCGAGTTTGATGACCGGGCAGTACGGGCCGCGCACCGGCGTGACCCAGACCGACGGCTTGTTCAAGAACGGCGATGCGCAGAATTTTCCGTGGCTGCGTTTCGACGGCACGCCGACGGCGGGCGATTGGTTTCGCGAACTGGGCTACACCACGCATTACTTCGGCAAGTGGCACGTCAGCGACCCGCCGGAGCACACCTTGGAAGGGTTCGGCTTCGGCGATTGGGAATTGTCGTGGCCCGAGCCGCACGGCTCGTCGATCAATAATCTCGGCACGTTCCGCGATTATCAGTTCGCCGATCTCGCCTGCCAGTTCCTGCGCAATCGCGGTTTAGGCGTGCCGTACAACCGCGCGTTGTCGCAGCAGAATATCCAACGCCCGCTCGATCCGAACAAACCGCAGACGGGGCCGTTCTTCGCGGTGTGTTCGTTCACCAATCCGCACGATATCGCGACGTATCCGACGCTGCCGCGCGGCTTGCAGCCCAGTTTCCCGCCACCGAGCGAACTCGCGCCGCCGTCGCCGACGGGGCCGGGCGGTTCGGTGCCGATTCCGCCGCAGGGCACGGTGAGCGTGGCGCCGACCGAAGGCACGTTCTGCGTGCCGCTGAATCCGACCGGCTTGCCGCAGGATTGCGCCACCGCGTCGCCCACGCAAAACGAAAATCTGCTGAGCAACAACAAACCGCGCGCGCAGTACGACTGCTCGTACAAAGTGGCGCTGGGTTTGGCGGCGAAGACCGGGCTGAGCATCGGCGAAGCGATGGGCGGCGATGCGCAAACCATCCTGCGCAATGCGGTGAAGGCGACGCTGGGCATCGCCATTCCGTTCCAACTGCAGCGCGACGCCGACGGCGCCGCGGTCGGTTTTCTGCAGTATTACGCGTACATGATTTCGATGGTGGACCGACACATCCTGCGCGTGCTGGAAGCGCTGGAGGAATCCGGTCTGCGCAAGGACACTATCGTCGTCTTCGCGTCCGATCACGGCGAATACGGTGCCGCGCACGGCATGCAGATCGAAAAATGGCACGGCGCGTATCAGGAAGTGGTGCATGTGCCGCTGGTGATCAGCGCGCCGCGTTACAACCGCGACCGCGACACGCCGAAAGTCGTCGCCGCGCAGACCAGCCATATCGATATTCTGCCGACGCTGTTGCGCATGGCGCATGCCGACGCCGATCGCATCGAACGCGCGCGTCGCAACTTGTCGAAAACGCATGCCGCCGCGCCGCTGCCGGGCGCGGATCTGGTGCCGACGATCCACGCGGGCGGCGGGCCAGTGATCGGCCCCGACGGCAAGCCGCGCACGGGCGTCATGTTCGTGACCGACGACATGATTACCGAGCCGCTGCCGCGCGATGCCGACCCGCACAACGTCCAGTCGTGGCGGCAATACGCGGTATACGCCGCGACCGTGGAATTTCTGCGCAAACCGCATGGCTCGAACGTGCCGCCGCAGTTCAGCGTGCCGAACCTCACGTCCGGCCCGGTGACGCAGCCGGCGCATATCCGCGCATTGCGCTCGGGCGCGTGGAAATTGGTGCGCTATTGCGACCCGTGGAGCCGTGTGCCGGCGCCCGATCAATGGGAGCTGTACAACCTCGAGCACGATCCGATCGAAAACACCAACCTGTTGATCTACGACGGCGTGTTCCCAGCGGTCATTCCCGATGGCTTGTTGCCCAAAGGCCTCAGCGCGGAAACGGTGGCGGCGCAAGCCACCGCGATGCGCGAAGAGCTAGCGCGACAAGAAGCGACCCTATTGTCCGCGTACCCGAGCGAGCATCCGTCGGCCCGCACATAACCCATCGAACGCCCGTAGAGCGGAGCGAAGCTCCGCTGAAATCGCCCGAAGCCAAGACATCCGTAGAGCGGAGCGAAGCTCCGCTAAACCTGCGTCCGAAGCCATCGAAAGGTTCAGCGGAGCTCCGCTCCGCTCTACAAAAGCAACAAAAAACAAGGGGCCCGAAGGCCCCTTGCGAATCTTACGTATCCGAATACGAACGCGACGCTTATTCGGCCTGCACATCCACGCGAACGCGGATACGGTCGCCGGGGTGGGCGTTGGTGCGGGTCATATGCTGACGACCGGCGTATTCGTAGGTCACGTCGTAAGCGGTGACGGTGTTCTCCATCGGGTATGAGCGATTGTCGCCATCGCGCACCGGGTCGCATACCGTCACGCGGGTGTTGCGCGGCGGTTGTTTGTTGCGTTGTGCGGTTTCGTAGACTTCGCGGCCGGCCATGCCGCCGACCATCGAACCCACTGCTGCGGTGGCGTAACGCGCCGAACCGCCACCGACTTTGCTACCCAGCGCGGCGCCGACCAAGCCGCCGATCACCGTAGCGACGTTGCGACCGGTGTCGGTGCCATAGCGGCGGTCGCCATAACGATCGTCGTAGCGGTCGTCGTATCGATCGTCGGAATAGCGGTCGCGACCGTAACCGTCATTGCGGCTGTAGCGGTCGTCGTAGCGGCGGTCGTCGTAACGGTCATCGTTGCGATCGTCGCTGCTGTAATAGCCGTCTTCGCTCCAGCAGCGCTGGGCAGAACTCGGTGTGGTGCGATAACCCGATTGCAGCACCGGGTCGACGCGCAAGACTTTGGCGTAATCGTAATAAGCCGCGTCGGTGGACACCGGGCGGTCGTTGTCATAAGACGCGCCGTAAGCCGGCGGTACGCTCGATGTTTGCGCCGAGGCGGTGCCGGTGGCGGCCACGGCGGCGGCGAGACTCAGCGCGAGGATCGAAGCGGCGAAGCGATTCATGGTGCTCTCCCAAGCGCCGGAGCGGCGCGAGTGCGAACGCTAGGGGCGGTCGGGTAACGGAAGGCTGAATCCGGCCGTTTCGGATGCGGGCGAGGCCGCGGCGTTTAGCGGGCCGTCAGCGCGCGGATGACGGCCGTCGCGATTTCGCGCCCAGCGAAGGCGAGTCGCGATTCGCGCGACCCGCCTCGTCGAGGCGTCAGCTCAACGTCGCGTCCATCGTCACCGGCACCGCCAGTGCGCGGGAAATCACGCAGCCGGCTTTCGCCATGTTCGCGATCTCGGCGAATTGCTCGGCCGAGATCCCCGGCACGCTGGCGCTGACGGTCAGATGCACGCCGGTCACCGTCGGGCCCGGATCCATGCCCGGTTCCATCGTCGCTTCGGCGCGGGTGTCGATACGCGTCGGCGTGAAGCCCGCCCGACCGAGCACCGCACTCAGCGCCATGCTGAAACAGCCCGCATGCGCGGCGGCCAGTAATTCTTCGGGGTTCGTGCCTTTTTCGTCGCCGAAGCGGGTCTTGAACGAATAGTTCTGATCCGCGAACAGCCCGCTTTGCGGGGTGCTCATCGCGCCCTTGCCGGTTTGGATGTCGCCTTCCCAATGGGCGGTGGCGATGCGTTTTAAGGCCATGATTGCCGATCCTGTGATGGGTGAGCGGGCAGTCTACGCGCTGGCCGCAGCGCGCGGAACGCGGTCGCTCCGCCGCACGGCAGGGCGCACGCAGCGCCGAACCGCCGCCGCTGCTCCCCCACGATTGACCACGATCAACTCCACGTGCGGTCGTGCCGCGCTGCGGCTTGACCGTTTCGGACGAACTCCCGATGCTTGGCGGGCGCCTCCAGGCGCCCCGCCATGACCGCCCGCCGAGCGCCTGCTCGGACGGCAGGCTCCCCAAGCGGACAGCCATGACGGCATTCCTTCACCGCCTTCGCGAAAGGAGCGTCGCTCATGTCTTACACCACAGAACAAATCCGCAATGTGGCCCTCGCAGGCCACCCCGGCGCCGGCAAAACCACCTTGTTCGAAGCCCTGCTGCATGCCGGCGGCGCCCTTCAGACGGCAGGCAGCATCGAACGCGGCTCCACCGTGTCCGACCACGACCCGATCGAGAAAGAACGCGGTCACTCCATCGACGATGTGATCGCCAGCACGGACCACGCCGGCATCCACGTCAACTTGATCGACACCCCCGGTTACCCCGATTTCCGCGGCCCCACGCTTTCGGCGCTGGCGGCGGTGGAAACCGTCGCGGTCGTCGTCGATGCCGACACCGGCATCGGTTACGGCACCCGCCGCATGATGGAATACGCGCAAAGCCGCAAGCTCTGCCGCGTGCTGGTGGTCAACAAGATCGACCACGACGGCGTCAACCTCGCCGCGCTGATGAACGAGCTGCGCGAGGTCTTCGGCAACGAAGTGCTGCCGCTGAATCTTCCCGCGAACGGCGGCAAAGCGGTGATCGATTGTTTCGGCAATACATCAGGCGACAGCGACCTCGGCCCCGTCGCCGATTGGCATCAGAAGATCATCGACCAAGTGGTCGAAATCAACGAAGGTGTGATGGACCACTTCCTCGAAGTGGGCGAAGAAGGTCTCAGCGGCCAAGAGCTGCACGATGCGTTCGAGCAATGCCTGCGCGAAGGCCATCTGGTGCCGGTGTGTTTCGTCTCCGCGCGCAGCGGCGCGGGCGTGAAGGAATTGCTCGACATCGCCGAAAAACTCTTCCCGCACCCGGGCGAAGCCAATCCGCCGCCGTTCGTCAAAGGCGTGGGCGAAGACGCTGCCCCGGCCGAGTGCGCACCCGATGCCAACGCGCACGTCATCGCCGACGTGTTCAAGATCGTCAACGACCCCTTCGTCGGCAAGCTCGGCATCTTCCGCGTCTACCAAGGCACGGTGAAGAAAGACACCCAGTTGTTCGTCGACGACGGCAAGAAGCCGTTCAAGGTCGGCCATCTGTTCAAGATGAAAGGCAAGGAACACATCGAGATCGATCGCGCCATTCCCGGCGACATCGCCGCCGTCGCCAAAGTGGACGAACTGCATTTCGACGCCGTGCTGCACGACAGCCACGACGAAGATCAGATCCATCTCGCGCCGCTGGATTTCCCCAAACCGATGTTCGGCCTCGCGGTGGAAGCGGCCAGCAAGGGGCACGAGCAGAAACTCGCCATCGCCCTGCACAAATTGTCCGAAGAAGACCCGTGCTTCCACGTCGAACACGAAATCGAAACCAACGAGACCGTCGTCCGCGGCCTCTCCGATCTGCATCTACGCATCCATCTGCAGCGACTGAAAGACCGCTACGGCGTGGAAGTGAAAACCCGCCCACCGCGCATCGCGTATCGCGAAACCGTCGCCGCGAATGCGGAAGGCCATCATCGCCACAAGAAACAAACCGGCGGCGCCGGGCAATTCGGCGAAGTGTTTTTGCGCATCGAACCGCTCCCGCGCGGCGGCGGCTTCGAATTCGTCGACGAAGTGAAAGGCGGCACGATTCCCGGCCAATTCATGCCCGCGGTAGAGAAGGGCGTACGCCAAGTGCTCGCGGCCGGCGCCGTCGCCGGTTACCCGCTGCAAGACGTGCGCGTCATCGTCTACGACGGCAAACATCACCCCGTGGACAGCAAGGAAGTGGCCTTCGTCGCCGCCGGCAAAAAAGCCTTCCTCGACGCTATCGCCAAAGCCCGCCCGCAAGTGCTCGAACCCATCGTCGATCTGGAAGTCTCCGCCCCGGAACACCACATGGGCGACATCAGCGGTGGCCTGTCCTCGAAACGCGCCCGCATCAACGGCACCGATTCGCTACGCGGCGGCGAGATCGTGGTGAAGGCGCAGGTGCCGCTGTCGGAGTTGGAAGGGTATGCGGCGGAACTGAAATCGGTGACGGCGGGGAGGGGAAGGTATTCGTTGGATTTCAGTCATTATGAGCCGGTGCCGGGGCAGGTGCAGGCGAAGCTTGTTGAGGCTTATAAGCCGCGGCATGAGGAGGATTGAAATTGCTAGAATTGCGGAAAAATATGCACTCTGTTGCCTTGTTCGAGCTGCGCGTTGCTTGATTTTGGCTATATGGCACAAGGCTGATAAAAGCAAAATGGAATAATCAAATGTTGATCAAAAGCCAAAAGGAAAAAAATGAAGGCCGAAATTCAAAATGAGATTGATCGGAGAGTGGCTGCGGCACAAGTTACGGGCCGTCTCGACCTGCATGGGCTTAGGCTTAAAGAATTATTTATCACAATTCCTTCAGTGGAAAATATTGAGTACGTGAATCTTTCTTCAAATCAGCTTACGTCAATTCCAAGCGTAATATTTGTCATGAAGAATCTCCGCGTGCTGAGCTTGAACAATAATCACATCGGGTTGTTACCTAATCAGATGAATGATCTTCGAGATTTAGTTCGCTTAGAGTTAAGTAATAATGAAATTTCAGAAATCGAGGACGGTTTTGGGGATTTGCCAAATCTTACTACTCTATATCTTAAAAATAATCTATTAGAAAATATCCCTGCGTCGCTTAGATTTGCAAAGTCGCTTCGTGTTGTTACGCTTTCAAAAAATCCTCTGTCGATACCGATAGAAATTGCCGATGGCCCGGTGGGCGGGCTATTAAACTACCTTGAAGCCATTCATGACGATGATGTTTTTAGTCTAAGAGAAGCGAAGCTTCTGGTTGTTGGAGAAGGTAATTCGGGAAAAACTAGGCTGACTAGATTGCTAGTTTTTGGTCGCAGCGATGAACCTGTCACGACGGAAGGGATCGAAATATCGCGAATGTATCAGGGCTCATTACTCAGCGGTTTCGCAATAAATGCTTGGGATTTTGGGGGGCAGGAAATTTATCATTCAACGCATCAATATTTTTTAACGAAAAAATCGATTTACCTGTTTGTTTGGGTTGCAAGGTCAGACGACGACCTTTCTTCATTTGATTTTTGGCTTAATACAGTAAGCCTGCTTAGTGACAATTCTCCTATACTGATCGTGCAAAACAAAATTGATGAGCGATCAAAAGAAATTGATCAGTACAAAATAAAGGAAACATTTAATAATGTTGTTGGCTTCTGGAGTGTTTCAGCAAAAACAGGGGCGGGCGTTGAAGCATTGCGCGATAGAATCATCGTTGAGGCACAATCTTTGCCGCACTTCAATCAGAAAGTTCCTATGGCGTGGGTGAAAATACGCGACTATCTAGAAAAACTAAATAAGCCATTTATTTCATACTCGGAATATCTGTCTATTTGTCGAACGTTTGGTCTCACTAAAAATAAAGCCGAATGGCTAAGTGAATACTTCAATGTTCTTGGTGTTTTTTTGCATTTCCCAGAAAATATTATCCTTTCGAACACTCTTTTCCTGCAGCCAACATGGGCTACAAGTGCCACTTATCGATTGCTTGACGATAAAGATGTAATAGAGGCCAAGGGTATTCTTACGACTAAAATCGCTAAAAAGGCTTGGGATGAATACCCTGTTGAAATGCACGCGGTTCTGCTGGAATTGCTAAAGAAATTTGAGCTTTGCTTTGAGCTTCCCAGCAATAAAGGGTATATATTGCCGGCAAGACTGCCGGCTTCCCCGCCTGTGGGAATGACAATTGAATCTGTTGAGTTCCAATTTCAATACGAATATGAGTTCATGCCGGCGGGGATCATTGAAAGGCTTATTGTTCGGCTTAGCCCTCTAATTGTAGACAATCTTTTCTGGAGAAGCGGTGCTATGCTCCAAAAAAATGAAACAATTGCGATTGTTTCGGCGGATCGATTCAAAAAGACAATTTATATTAAAATCTCAGGCCAAAATAAATCAGATTTGCTTGCTATAGTTAGAAATGAAATCGATCAGATAAATGTTTCTCTAAATCGCCCTCCAGTAAAAGAGATGCTGCCTTGCAATTGCAATGAATGCATGAATTCATTGCCTTATTATTTTAGCTACCAAGAGATTGTCAGTGCAAAAGCCAAAAAGAAGTCGTCCATAGAGTGTAGGGCCAGCTTTGAACAAGTAGAGATTCAAAGATTGTTGGGCCAGATAGATGGGACAATTGATAGCAAAGAGCGCGAATTGTTTTCGATTCTCAAGAAGATATCCGACAAATTCGACGACGAAGACTCATTGGCTGAGAAAGCAAATGAAATTTTTAGGTTGCAACCAAATTTTTTTGGGCTCGGTGTCAATTTAAATCATGTAATTTCTCTTGTTCTTGATCGAAAGAAATCAAGGTCAAAAAAGATAATTTCATGAAAATAGATACCTCAGGGTCAGAGTAGAATTTATCGCCTTATGGGTTTCGGAAGAAGTCGAGAGGGTGGGCCAGGGGCCTAAGGTCTCCCCACTTTTTCTCGACACTTTTGCTCAGGCCACGCTCCAACCCCGCAAGCGATCTGCACCATTTGCGGTGGCCACCATCGGCGTCGCAACCATTCCAACCCTCGGCGCTGATCGCTGTATCGATGGCGGTGGCTCTGTTGCGTC